>BNJS01002529.1_pt1 | contig 1228625 bp, 1042 predicted proteins | sample 8540461 | NCBI WGS metagenome assembly BNJS01 (sample SAMD00202454, study PRJDB9452) | human saliva metagenome | isolation source: human saliva | place: Japan
ACAACCGCTTCCGATACTATGCACCTGAACTCGGAAGATACATCTCCGAAGACCCGATACGATTTGATAGCGGAACGACTGCGTTGCATAGCTATGTCGAGGATACTACTGGCTGGATAGATATCTTTGGACTAGCAAAATCTCATTACAATGGGAAAAGAGGGGAAGCAAGAGGTAAGCATGATTTGGAGCGAAGTGGATTCAAAAACATTCGAAAACAAGTAAAAATGATGGTAAACGGGAAAAGAACCATTGCGGATTTTGTTGCAGAAGACGGGCATGGTAAAGTGCATGTGTTTGAAGTGAAATTTGGTAGTGGCCGACTGACTGAGAATCAGAAAAGTACCCAAGCATATCGACGAGGGCGAAATGCTCATGCCAATACAAGTAAAAGTGGTGGAGGTGCTATCAAAACATCCGTAAGAGGTCAAGGTCGAGGATTTACAGAAGTAGGCAAAAACCATTCTACAATAGCAGAGTTTCACATCCTAAGATACTCCTAATATTAAGTATAACAGTAAGCAATGAGAAGTACAGATATCGAGAATTTGGTAAAGAAACTCTTCAATATATATATAAATGAAAGTGAAGCATTGAGAGGTGTTTATAATTTTTCAACTATTTGCAAAGATGTAGGAGGGGTAAAAACTCGTATTACTGGACTTTTTCCAATAGGATTCTCAGAAGATGAAGCAATCAGGCTTAAGTACCTAAGAGGAAAAATGAAAAGAGTAGGTGCAGTGGCAACGATATTCCCCGAGCTAGAAATAAAAGAAGGGATTCTGGCAGACTGCATTCGACTGTTTAATTTAAATAGTCCCTCTGATCCCTATGTATTTAGACTGTATTCTTCTTCTCTGCTCCGAAAACGCTTGTTTAGGGATGGGGCTATTTCTATTTACTCCTCTAAGGATGAACTGGAATCTGCTGTTTTAGAGGTTATTTGTGCTATTGAGGAGTATTTTATACGTCCTCAATGTATGATTTATAATATGAATGTGGATTTGCTGGAGTATATTGATAAGAATCACTCATTTTTCACATACCCATTTCTTTCAAAACTTATCATTTATCTGAGACACACTAAGAGTAGAGATGAAAATGAGCTGTACTCTCTAGCAGAAAAGCGCTTTTCAGACTATAAGTATAGAACTCAAATAATAAGGCTAGCTCTGACCGAGTCTATTCATAGAGTCATATGTGACTAGTATCAGTTTGGCGTCGCAGGCTGGATATGAATGGTAAGATACTCGAGGAGGTGTACAATAGGAATGCCCCCTACAGCGATCGTATCCGAATACCATTCCTCTTTCAAGGGCAATACTACGACCACGAGACGGAACTCGCATACAACAGATTCCGATACTATACACCTGAGCTCGGAAGATACATCTCCGAAGACCCGATACGATTTGCTAGTGGAACGTTAGCACTGCATAACTATGTAGAAGATAGCAATAGCTGGCTGGACGTGTTGGGGTTAATATATATGAGTAAAAACAGGTGAGGGTGTAAATTCTAGCGTCACGGTATTCTCAAGGCAGAAGGTTACCCATAATCAAGTAGAAATACATGTTGATAGCCATAGTCCCCATATACGCATCAATCGGGGAACAAAAAAAGAACAGTATATAAACATATCAGGGTTGACTGTTGGACAGGCACAAGAAAAACTTCCTAAAAAAAAAATAGCACAGAATCCTCGTGTCCAAGACGCTCTTAAAAAGGCATTGAAGTATCGATGAAAAAAAGAAGCATAACGGTTCGCTATAACGAAGAGGGGATCCCGTATATTACACCCAAGTCAGGTTGTTATCTTTCCTTTCAGATCTCACCTATAGGAGGTGAGATTGAAATTTTGGGTAATGAAATCGGATTACAGCTTCTAGCAAGGAGTATCTTAGGTATAGCTAAAATGGAGGAGGTGGATATGACATATCATATCCACCTAGATGAATTGTACTCCTTAAATAAAGAAGGTAAGAGTTTTGTTCTTCGTAAAATGGAGAATGACGATCTTAAGTGAAGAAGTATGGAGAGCGGTGAAATTGCGACTTTCTAGAACGACAAGGTGATAATAAAAAATGAGTACTGCTTTATAGAATTTGAATTACGGCAATACGGCCTCCTAGTTTGTTATCATGGCTATTTTATATCCTATGTCTACACCCCCCGAATATACTAGCGGTAGCTACTTTGACCGGCTTCAAGTTCAGTTAGAGCTGAATGTTGTGAGCCAGTATAAGGGCATTATGGGCAATACTGCTCAGAATGCCTCTCAAGGTGTGTCTCCTAGTATCAGTGCTGTAGATACGGGTATTAAGGCAGCGATGGCTCTGTCCGGAGCTTTGACTTCGGGCATTGAGTCCGCCTATTTGCCTGCTTTGGAGGCTTTGGGTTTGTCGGGGATGGCTTGTTTGCCGATTAGCAAACAGCTCGACCCCGTGGTAGGTGTGGATTGCCACATTATGATACCGGGTGGTCCTCTTCCCAACCCTTACATTGGTCTGCTCCTTAACCCTGAGGACTTCCTAGCCGTAGCCTTTGCTTTTATCCTCCCTCCCCCTCCCCCTATGCCTGATGAGGGTGCTAGTGAGGGGGAAGGCGACGGAGCCAAGCTCTTAGAGATGGCTCATATGGGAGCTACGATGGCTATCGGTATGCTCGGTGCCACGGTTAAACTTGGCAACTTCCTACCTCGTGCTGTAGCAGGAACGCCGACCCGCAATGTCTTCCACTTCCCCATCGGAGGGACTTTCGTTGCTCCCCCGATGAACAAGGGTCACGCCTTTATGGGTAGCTTGAATGTCCTTGCAGACGATGCCCCACTTTCCGGCGGTGGAGCGCATCTGCATATGGATTGCTGGGATATAGGCATCCCTACTCCCCACCTGAATAAGAAGAGTGCGGAGTATGCTGCATTGTTTCTACCCACAGGTGTTATCGTCCCTATCCCTTGGATGAAGCCTGTCCTTACCAATCCTATCCCGATACCTATCAACCCCGTGGCAGCTCTCAAAAAGTTGTTGATGGGTTCTTCGCACGCTTCTACAAGAAAAAGACAAAGAAGCTAGCAGATAAGCTCCACGATGGTGTCAATCAGAAGATCAAGAGTAAGTGTTTGCAGAATATGGTCCATAAGGCAATCTGTACCGTTACAGGTCACCCTGTGGATGTCGCCTCCGGTACCTTTTTTACGGACGAGGAGGACTTCTTCCTTTCTGGACCTATTCCGCTCTCCTGGGAGCGTACTTGGTACAGCAAGAGCGACTACTCAGGTCCCTTGGGCAACGGCTGGCATCACGCCTATGATATGGGCATCGTGGTGGACGAGGCGAGCCTGACCTTCCGTATGAATGACGGTCGCCCGGTAGCCTTCCCTTTACCTACCGAAGCGACTCCTGCCTTCCTACTTAAGGAACGCCTGGAAGCCAACCGAGACGAGGAGGGTCGTTACTACATATGGGATATCAAAGAAGACCTCTACTATCACTTTACCGATAGAGCCTATGACTCGGTACAGCTCCTTGCTCGTATCAGCGACCGCAATGGCTTTGAGATAAACTTCATTTACAACGAGCGTGGGCATCTTATCGAGATCATCGATAGTGCCGGTCGCAAGCTCCGCCTAGAGAGCGACCATGCGGGGCGTATCACAGCTATCTATGCTCCCGACCCCGAGTATTGGCTTAAGCGGGAAATCTGTATCAGTTCTTATCGTTACGATGCCTCGGGCAACCTGCTTGAGCAACGCAATGCCTTGGGCGACCCTATGCTCTTTGAATACGAGGGGCGTTTGATGACCCGTGAGGTGTGGCGTAATGGTATGGAGTGGTTCTTCCGCTATGAGGGGACAGAGATAGGCTCTCGCTGTATCCACACTTGGGGAACGAAGAACACCTTCAACCACAAACTCACATTCTTTGAGGGGCGTACGGAGGTCTTAGATAGCTACGACAAGAAGACCATTTACCACCACAAAGGGGGCTTGGTCTATCTCAAAGTCGATCCTAACGGCAGTGAGTATCGCTACCACTATAACGACGACAATCAGCTCCTGCAAGAGGTCGACCCCGAAGGAGGAAGCTACCTATATAGCTACGATGCCTTTGGCAACACCATAGATAGCACCGACCCCGAGGGCGGTAGCGTATCAGCTACCTACTTCAAGGTGGGGGAGCTTCGCCATTGCCCCCTCGAGGTGCAAACGATGGATGGTGGTACTTGGAGCTTTGCCTATGACGACAAGGGCAATGTCGTAGAGCGTTCTAACCCTAAGGGCGCCAAGACCAAGCTCATCTATGAAGGAGGCTTAGTCAAGGAGGTCATAGACCCTTATGGCGTCAAGACAACACTTCGCTATGACAGATGGCACAACCTCATCGAGGCAAGCGATAGCCGTGGCAATACGACCCAATATGAGTACGATGGCTTGGGGCGTTGCGTCAAAATCATCAACCCCAAGGGGGGCAAAGCAGACACGAGCCTACGACAACCTCGGTCGTGTGATTGCCGTTAAGGACTTCGATGGGAACAACATCCAGCTGGAGTACGATGGTATCGACAACCTTATCCTCTACCAAGACGACCTACAAACTGTAGAGTATCTTTATGAGGGGATGTGGAAGCTGGTGCGTCGCCGTGATGCACGAGGACAGCTTCAGTTTGTCTACGACTGCGAGGAGCGTCTCTTGCGTGTCAGCAATGAGAACTGGGAACATTACCACTTCGAGTTAGACGCTGCGGGTCATGTGGTGCGTGAGCAAGGCTTCGATAGAGAGTATCGTAGCTATCAGCGCGACCGTGCAGGTCGTGTCATCAAGGAGACACTCCCCAGTGGCAAGTTCAAAGAATACGAATACGACAAGTGTGGTCGTGTAACACGCATCGTACACGACTACGACCAAGAAGAGCAGACCTACAGCTATTATAGTTCGGGGCGTTTGCAAGAGGCAAAGAACGAGCATGCTCTGGTGAGCTTCCGCTACAACAATATGGGCTTGCCCGTTGAGGAGCGGATGAATGAGCATATCATTCGTCGTAGCTACAACCCGATGGGACAGATAGCTTCATTGACCAGTTCGCTGGGGGCTAACCTCGTTTACGAACGCAATGAGTTTGGAGAGCTTATTAGCTTCCGAGCCGAGCAAGCTGAGAGTCACTTTGGTTCGGAGCATCAGTATGACAGCTTGGGCTTTGAGTTGGAGCGTATGCTGCCTGGGGGTATCTCGCAGAGCTTTGCCTATGACAACATCGGCAGGCTTGTCGATAGCAAGACACGCCAGTCCACCAGGGTACGCAGAGAGCGTAGATACCATTGGGGGAAGGCTGACCACCTGCTCAAGACCGAGGATAGCCGTTATGGCACTACTTCGTATGAGTATAGTCCTACGGGGCATCTGCAAAAGGCAACCTATGCCGATGGCACAGAAGAGTACCGCCTATCGGATAAGGTGGGCAACCTCTTCGACGACCCTGACCGAAAGCTCCGTAAATACCTCCAAGGAGGGAAGATAGAGGAGTCGGGCGAGTGGCGTTTCAAGTACGACAAGGATGGACAACTCATCGAGAAGTACAAAGGCTCGGGCAAATGGTGGGACAGCAAGCGTGAGCGCTGGCAGTATGAGTGGAACCAGAACGGCACACTCAAGGCTGTAAAGTCGCCACATAGGAAGCGCCCCGTACAGTTCACCTACGATGCCTTAGGGCGACGCATCTGCAAGTTCGCCAGCGAGTACACTCACTGGGTATGGAATGGCAATGTGCCACTGCACGAGTGGAACACGGGACAGACGTGGAAGGATGGAGGTTGGCAGCACTACGAGCTTGACCTGAGGACTTGGGTCTTTGAGGAGGAGAGCTTTGTGCCGATGGCCCTCTTGCTCAATGGCAAGGCGTACAGCATCGTAACCGACCAGCTGGGTACGCCTACCGAAGCGTACAACGCCGAGGGCGAAGAGGTGTGGAGACGTAGGCTCGATATGAACGGGAAGATACTGGAGGAGGTGTACGACAGGAATGTCCCCTACAGCGATCGTATCCGCATCCCTTTCCTCTTCCAAGGACAGTACTACGACTACGAGACGGGGCTGGCGTACAACAGATTCCGATACTACGACCCTGAGCTTGGTCGGTATATCTCTGAAGATCCGATACGCTTTGCTAGTGGAACACTTGCACTGCATAGTTATGTGGAGGATAGCAATGACTGTATCGATTTATGGGCTACAAATATACCGAAGGAAGAATGGGCAATTCGGGAAAAAGCCCGGAAGAAAAAGCCGTAAGGATAGAAAGCGAGAATTAGAGCAAAGACGTAGAAAAGGTGTAATGTTAGCTTGGGAAGATGAACGTAAGTTTGTGCAAAGAAAAGGTAAGGGCTCTCGATTCTGGAGTGATGCGGAAATTGATGAGCTACTGGCGACAGGAAGGGTTAATGGTTATGTAGGGCATCATATAAATAGCGTTATCAGTAATCCTGACTTAGCCGATGTTCCGGGGAACATCCAATTCTTAACACCTAAAGAACACTTAGAAGCTCACGCTGGGAGTTTTCATAACCCCACTCAGGGGCAGTTGATAGATAGGTCTATTTTATAACATAACTTCATGGAATATATACAGCATATACAGGCTCTTATAGAAGAGCAAGCGGTCTTAGGAGTAGACAAAGGGGAAGTAGTGTCAACGTATGGACACATTCCTCAGTTAGCACCAGAGGCCTATAATATCTATACATTTGCACCCCTTACAGAAGAGCGACTTGCACTGCTTGAACGAGTTCTTAATCGTGAAGTGCCTGAACAATATAGAACATTTCTCACCCATGTTAGTAATGGGATGCATATATTCCATCGCTGTCTTAGTCTCCTCGGACTCCAAGGAAGCATAAACAGGAAACTTGGCATTCAAGGGCCATTTGATTTGTCAATTCCAAATATCTACGAGCGTCCTTCTAATGCAGATAGCAATTGCTTCTTTTTTGGGGGGGTATTCTTATGACGTGTCTCTTCTGTATATGAAGGACGACGTTAGTACAGTATATTATTGTGCTAGGCGAGATGCAACCCCAATAAAAGAATGGCCTAGTTTCTCTGATATGCTAATAGAGGAAATCCAACGGCTAAAATCTCTGCATAACGCAGACGGAATTCTTACTTCTACCCGTAGAAGTACTCTCCCTATCCCAGAAGGTACTTAACTGATTGATTATAAGTACTACAAAGGGTTTCCTATCGCTTATATTCTGTGGATAACTCGGTTTTGTCCACGACTGCGAGGAGCGTCTCAAGGAAGTACGCAATGAGAATTGGGAAAGCTACGACTTCACGTTAGATGCCGCAGGCTATGTTATTGCCGAATCGGGCTTTGACGGAGCAACACGCTACTATGAACGTGATAGCGCAGGGCGCGTCCTTAAGGAAACACTTCCCAGTGGTAAGTTTAAGCGTTACGGCTATGACAAGTGTGGACGTGTCACAGAGATTACCCACGACTATGACCAGAGCGAAAAGCATAGCTATAGCTACTGGACCTCGGGGCGTATACGCGAGGCGGTGAATGAACACGCACGTGTGAGCTTCCGTTATGACGGTATGGGCTTGCCTGTAGAGGAACGTTGTGATGAACATCTCATCAAGCGTAGCTACGACAAGCACGGACTCATTCGCTCACTTCAGAGTAGCCTAGGAGCGCAGCTGAGCTATGAGCGCAATGAGTATGGTGAGCTTATTTGTTTCAAAGCAAATGAAGCAGAGACGAATGCACGCTTCACAAGTGAGCACCGGTATGATAGTCTAGGCTTTGAGCTGGAGCGTCTCTTACCGGGAGGCGTTAGTCAGAGCTTTGCCTATGACAACATCGGACGTTTGGTCAATAGCAAGACCCGACGCTCGGCGGAGCAACGACGCTCTCGCCACTACAACCGGGGCAGTGCCGATAGGCTTCTCTCTATAGAGGATGACCGCTACGGACTTACTCAGTATAGCTACAGCCCCTCGGGTGAGCTGACGATGGCAACCTATGCCGATGGCACAGAAGAGTACCTCCTATCGGATAAGGTGGGCAACCTCTTCGACGACCCTGACCGAAAGCTCCGTAAGTACCTCCAAGGAGGGAAGATAGAGCAGTCGGACGAGTGGCGTTTCAAGTACGACAAGGATGGACAACTCATCGAGAAGTACAAAGGCTCGGGCAAATGGTGGGACAGCAAACGTGACCGCTGGCAGTATGAGTGGAATCAGAACGGCACACTCAAGGCTGTAAAGTCGCCACATAGGAAGCGCCCCGTACAGTTCACCTACGATGTTTTAGGGCGACGCATCTGCAAGTTCGCCAGCGAGTACACTCACTGGGTATGGAATGGCAATGTGCCACTGCACGAGTGGAACACGGGGCTGACGTGGAAGGATGGTGGCCGGCAGCACTACGAGCTTGACCTGAGGACGTGGGTCTTTGAGGAGGAGAGCTTGTGCCAATGGCCCTCTTGCTCAATGGCAAGGCGTACAGCGTCGAGGGAGAGGAGGTTTGGCGTCGCAGGCTGGATATGAATGGTAGGATACTCGAGGAGGTGTACGACAGGAATGTCCCCTACAGCGACCGTATCCGAATACCATTCCTCTTCCAAGGGCAATACTACGACCACGAGACGGAGCTGGCATACAACAGATTCCGATACTACGACCCCGAACTAGGACGATACATCTCTGAAGACCCAATACGCTTTGCTAGTGGAACGCTAGCACTGCACAGCTATGTGGAAGACAGTAATAGCTGGGTGGATGTGCTGGGACTATCGAGTTATAAAAAGTCATCAAAGTCCCTTTTGAAAAAAGCTAAACTTCCGAGAAAAGGCAAGATGCGCTTTATCCCTTCCAAGAGCGATTTGATGAGGGGGAAATTGTCTACTCAAAAAGTTGGCAACGAGACGGGGTTTGTAGATAAGTTTGGTAATGTTTGGCTCAAAGGAACAAGCAGGACAAATGGAGAAGCATTTGAATGGGATGTACAACTTACAAAAACCAGAGGAGAGCTGTTTAAGCGTTCTGGTCTTAGCTCTGATGGGAAACATCTAAATGTATCTCTCCAAGGTCGAATTACACACTAAAAAGTTCAATTAAAAGATGAAACAGAGGAAATATAGGCTGACACTAGTTATTCACAAAAGGCATGTAGAGACAGTGCAGTCAGAGTTATTATCTTTAATGGGAAATACTTCTATCGGTGAGATAGGGGTTGAACCATACTATAAGATAAAGAATCGCATATTAATGACCATCACATTTACTGCAGAATGGAACTTATTGTTTAAAATTCTGTCTCGTCTATTCGATACATGGCAAAGTACCTTTGATGATAATCTCGGAATCAAAGAAGCGATTAGCATAGACAATAGTGCTAAACTTAAAGGTCTTGAATGGGCAATTTTGAGGGAAAAGGATACTCCCTAAATCTTAAATCAGATAAAGGAGGTGAACCCTCTTCTCTCATCAGTCGTGTTAAGCATTTGCTTCGCCATAACCTATTTCCCAGGTAATCGATTGACGGAGCGGATGTACGAGGATGTTATTCAGCGGACCTATGACCAGTTCATTGGGTGCGAACCTCGTTTATGAGCGCAATGAGTATGGTGAGCTTATTTGTTTCAAAGCAAACGAAGCAGAGACGAATGCACGCTTCACAAGTGAGCACCGGTATGATAGTCTAGGCTTTGAGCTGGAGCGTCTCTTACCGGGAGGTGTTAGTCAGAGCTTTGCCTATGACAACATCGGACGTTTGGTCAATAGCAAGACACGCCAGTCTCACGAAGGTACGCAGAGAGCGTAGATACCATTGGGGGCAGGCTGACCGCCTGCTCAAGACCGAGGATAGCCGTTATGGCACTACTTCGTACGAATATAACCCAACGGGGCATCTGCAAAAGGCAACCTATGCCGATGGCACAGAAGAGTATCGTCTATCGGACAAGGTGCTTGGAAGGGGAATTTTCCGATGTTTCTCAATTTCTCTATCTTTTTCTTTGTGGCTCCGAGTGAATTATGTAAATTTGCGGAGTGAGATTACGTAAATCTCCACGTTTAGAACTTAGAAGTTAAATGACAAAACTCGATAGGCTATGTATAAATATGGCGTAGGCGGTAATGAGGTTAAGATCGATGCGAATGAAGCAATTGCCGAAATCCCATCGAATCGCACTCTGTTCGTTCAAAAGCTGACGGACGAAGCACCGATTAGTCCTGAAATCGAACACGGACTAGAAACGATTGAAGATGTGTTTGAACGCTTCAATCCAACAGTGACAATCGAGCACTTAGATCATGAAGGCAACGAAATCCGCGAAGAACTTGCATTCAAAAGCCTGGGAGACTTCGGGGCAAAGAGCCTTAAAAGCAACAGTGCGTTCCTCTCTCAGCTTGATGTAACAAGAGAACAGCTTCTGAAGATGACTCGTCAACTGTCGTCAAATCGTGCTCTCCTCAAAGCTGTAGGCGATAAGGATGTCAAAGAAGCCTTGATTGAGGCTCTTGAGACTGCTCTCGCTGAAATCACGAAGTCTAATCCTGAAAACGAATAGTATATGGATAAGGAAAATGCCCCCAAAGCACAGCTTGCCCCTACTGGAAGTCCGTCGTCATCTAAGGCGGCGAACTCGGCAAGTGTAGCTATAGCCGACAAACTAAAAGCGTTTGGCGGATTTACTTTTTTGGAGAGCATCATTGATGGGATGTCTAACCTGAATCCCAGTCGTAAGGCTCGCCGTAACATATTTCTTACCGATGAGCAATGGGCAGGAGAGCGCAAGTTGCTTGCGAACCGCTTGAAAGTCTGGATTGACCTACTTAAGTCAGGAGAAGATGCGGTAGGTATGCGAGATAAGGCAAAGGAGCAAGCTCTGCAAGTAGAAGAGACTATGAATGCGAATCTGCTTGCAGCCTTGGAGCGTACACGCGAACTGGAAAGAGCCTATCGTGCTTTGGCTCTGTTCTATCGCAATACAGAGAGCGATAAAGTTAAGAATGTCTCAATAATGAACGCTGCTCCTGAGCAACTCCGTGACCTAGACAACACGCTCTTTATCGATAAGGTAGGTGAAGAACTTAATCAGAACTTTGACCGTCTAGACCTTCGTAGAAACTACTCGCTCCTAGTCGTGCCGGGCTACCTTGGCTCAAACGCAGTGCTAGACAAGTGGTCTAAGATTGCCCACGAGAATAAAGTAATGTTCATCACTGACTTCCAAGACCTGGAGAGTCCTGATGATGTAGTGGATGTCTTCTTCAACGCCGATCATACAGGTGGGGAGGTATACAAGTCTAACACGATTATGACTTGTAACTGGCTACTTGGTCGTCCGAAGGTCGAGGCTGTCGGAGAAGAAGAGCATCTATATGTAGCTCCTTCTGGGGCGTTGGCAGGTAAGATTTATAATACACTGATGTCACAGGTTGTTGCAGGTAAGAAGTTCGGTGGTCTTAATGAGGTAGAGAGCGTACGCTTCGACCTCAAAAAGAGCGAAATCTCAGAGCTGGAGCGTATGGGACTCGTGCCTATGGTTAATGAGTATAGCCGTGTGATGGCTTTCTCGGGCAAGACGCTATTCAATGGCGACAACATCGGTCTACAAACCTACTCTGTCGTGCGTGTCTTTGACCATATCACGAAGGTGCTATTCGACTTCCTTAACCGCCGCGCCTTTGAGAATTGGTCATCTCGCACCGAGGCTGATCTTCGCTCACAGATTGTGAAGTTCTTGGATAGTGTGCAAGGACCAAGCAAGCTCATAGAGAAGTTCAAGGTTCTCAAGATTGAGCAAGACAAGGAGCAGAAGGATAAGATTCTGCTTGACATCCACCTTACGCCATACTTCCCCGCTAAGAGCTTTGTGATACAGCTTGCTGGACACAAGGGAGACAATCCCGAGGACACTGTATGGGAGAGTGAGTACAAACAAGAATAGTTTTATTATAAATATAATTAGGAGCAATAAGGGGAAGACTCTTATTGCTCTTTTTTCACTACTTACTAAATAAAATATCCTAATCATGAAGGTAGAGCAATGTCCATACATTTCAGTCATAGAGATAGCTCAATATCTTTGCCGAGAAATACAAGTAAATTCGAAGTCTGGTCATGTAAGAGAAATTCGGAATTTACTTACTTCTTTACAATAAAGGGAGAAAGGCTACCCAAAAAGCATTGAGTTCGATGACTCCTTTGGGGCGAGCCTTTGTGCAATCTAATCCTTCTCATTCACCTTTGTTCTCAGCAGCAATTTCTGACAAAATTGAAGGTAGAACCAAAGCATATACCAAATGGAAAGGACTTGTTGCGGCAGGACGTCCTTGGGATCACAAGAAGGCAATACAAAGACTTCAAGGGGATAAACATTGGTCTTGTGATAAGGATAAACATTTCTTGTTTTTCTATGATTTGTGGTCTAATATACATTATGGTTTTATCGGAAAAGCAGCTGGGTTTACAGAATGGGAATTAACAGCCGGGGCAGGAGTAGCACAACTGAAAGATAATAATCGAAGTTGTGGAGCATGGACCTCTCAATACTTGCAAAATCGAATTAGTGAACTTGGGGATGCAGACTTTTTAGCAGCTTTTGATGATGCAAGTGATAATGAAGCAATCAAAATAGGTTTTAGATTATATGATAGATATGGAGGAACTCCTTCTTTCTTAACGGCTCAAGCTATCTTAGATGAAATCTATAAATCTTATCAGAACAGCAAACTTGTAAATATCAAGAAATGTCCAAATCATTCACACCGTTTTTGATTGTATTTGTTTTTGTTTTTTTTGGATGTGCAAGAAATAATATGCCGTCAGATCATCAAATGTTAGAGAATTTTAATCTCAATGAGTCTGAATTTGAGAGATTGAGAAACATTTCTGTTAAGTACGATAGATTTTATTACCCCCCCTATGATGAAACAGATAGTACAGCCTATATCATCTCATATAAAGACAAAAAGGAATTGGATTCTTTAATCAAGAAACTAGATATTATGAGTATACAGTATGATGGGGTATCGGAAGTTTACTTGCTCTTTCATACATGGGGAATTTCTGTCAGCGGAGGGTACAAGGAATATATCTATGCTCCCAATCTTGAAGATAAGATAGAGAATTACAATAAAGAGGTTGCCTTAGATTCCACTACTGAAATGTATATCGTAGAAAGAATTACGGAGGAAGATTTGGATCAAGTTTCTCAAAGATATTCTGTAAGTATAGAGTTATATCGTCCTATAAAAAATGGTTGGTATATACATCTCAGTCGAGAGAATTGATTCTTGAGATATATGCTATTCTTTTATGAGGTAACTTAAAGATGGATTTGTTTTGATGCGCTCTATTTCTAATTCTATCAATGAAAGAACCTCTTGTTTCACCCGCTTATAGTTGGCTTCGATAGTCTCTTTGAGATTGTCGGAGCCATCTTCGTTTGTGAACTCTGCGATGATGGGAATGGGCTGATAGGCTTTCATTTCGGCAGAGACTTTAGCTGAGTCTACAACTATCTCAGCGTGGAAGATTTTCTGCTCGATACGCTCGTCGAAGTTGTCGGAGACGGCTCCGACAAACATGCCTTGTGTGAGGTTGGAGATTTTGGAAGCAGGGATAAGGCTATCGAGTTGCGTGGAGATGGAGGTAGACTTGTCGTTGCGGTTGATGGTCATAGACTGGCGCTGTTGGAGGACCTTTCCGAAGCGTTCGGAGAGGGTCTTGGCAGTTTCACCTACCACCTGCCCCGAAAAGACATTTCCCACGGTGTTTTGGATAACCTTACTTTCCTTGTCGCCATAGTCACGAGTGAGTTGCGAGAAGTCTTGGAAGCCCAAGCAGACTGCCACTTTATTAGAGCGTGCCGTGGCAATGAGGTTATCCAAGCCACGGAAGTAGATGGTCGGTAGCTCGTCTATGATGACGGAGGACTTGAGTTGCTTCTTCTTATTGATGAGTTTTACGATGCGCGAATTGTAGAGTCCAAGTGCTGCCGAGTAGATGTTCTGTCGGTCGGGATTGTTGCCCACCACCAAGACCTTTGGCTCACGTGGGTTATTGATGTCGAGAGAAAAGTCATCTCCTGTCATCACCCAATAGAGTGCCGGCGAAATCATACGTGAGAGCGGTATCTTTGCCGAAGCAATCTGCCCTTGCAGTTGGTCTTGCGCGCCCCCCTCCCAAGCATCCATAAAGGGAGAGAGGTAATTAGCCAATTCATCATAGGCGGTGAGGATGGGAAATATCTGCGCATAGGGGCGATTGAGGAACTCAATGGCGTGGGGAAAGGTGCAATACTTGCCATTCTCGTAGATTTGAGGAACCAAATGACGGCTGCTAGTAAGATGATAGGCGACTCCACAAAGAAATCTCCTTGTTTTTGAATCCACGAGCGGTTGAGATTGAGCATAATCGTGTAAGCACTCTCGTAGGCATCGGAGATGTCCGTCATAAAACTAGGATTGATGGGATTGCAACGATGACTCTTCCGCGGGTCATCAAAGTTGATGACGAAGAATTGGGGTTTAACATCATAAGCCTCCAAATGATGGAGCAAATGATTGTAGGCAATCTCTGAGAGGTCTGGAAATTTGTAATCATAGATGTACATCGCAAAACCTTTTTCTATTTGTTGCTTGATGTAGTTGTTCACAATGGCATAAGACTTACCCGAACCCGGTGTGCCGAGTACCATTGAAGCACGGAAAGGATTGACGATGTTGATCCACCCCTTGTTCCATTTCTTTTTGTAGTAAAAGCGTGTCGGCAAGTTCACTGAATACTCGTTTTGCATCAGCCGTGTTTCTTGCATAAAACTCTCGTTTTCCATGTTGAAAACGTCATCCATCAGGTTGTTTTTGAGCAAACGACTCATCCACACTCCAGCCATCAATAGGCAGATATAACCTAGGGACAAAGAGAAGATGTAGAGTGATGCTGCACCTACTGCCGAAATGGGCAAAACAAGTAACCACCAGTTGAGAAAGAAGAGGACAAAGCCCACGGCAAGGGCTGAGTAAATCATTCCCCACGTTATCTTTTCTTCTTTGACGCCCTTGGTGCCTAGGCAAGAAAGTCCAAGGAAAACCACAGAAAAGAGCTTTGTCCACAGCATGGAGGAGAACAAGCCGGTTGTTCGCTGAAAATTGAGTAGGATTTTGTCGATTATACCCAGCGTGAAGTGCCACGATGTGAATGCGCTATAGCAAAACCAATAGCAGTTGATGAGGAGAAAGAGTACGGATATGCCTCTCATAAAGTCCATAATCTTTCCCAATGCTCGTAAATCGTCTTCTTGTGCCATAGAGGTATGTGTTTGTTTGAATGGTGTTTGAATTCTATAATAATGCCTTTAGAACTAGTGCTTTCTTCTTCCCAAACGAACCTTACTCTGTCTGCGCAGTTTGCGTTGCCAAGCCGCTTCTTTCCAATCATCATTCCCTGCCGGTGCTGCCAAAGTATCTAAGGTGTCGTCTAAGAGTTCGTCAATGAGATTGTCGCTTTCTGAGTTGTCGTGAGAAACGTGGGACTTTTCAGGAAAAACATGGGAGCTTTTTTGAGAAATGTCCCTTGTTTTTTCTCTTCCTTCGGCACTTTTCCAAAGGCTGTTGGGATAACATCTTTCATCCAAGAAAGGATTCTGTCCGGTGTCTTGCAGATATTGAGCAAAGACGTTGGCAGAATATCCCTTACCCAAACGTGAACCATTGAGGGCTATCCCGTCTTTGTCGTCTATAAAGGTGATGCCATAGATGCGCCCTGCCTTATTCTTCCGAAGAACGACACGCAAACCTTGTTGGATAAGGCTTTTCTTCAAATCGATTTCTGACGAGGGTGAAGTGCGCATTGCCATAAGTACGCGTTGCCTTACTTTCGGAATATCTGTTTTTAGCGCAAACTTTGAGCGTTTGATGTGGTTGGTGATAGCGGTATGCCCCAGTCCTCGACCTAGTTCAGAGGCTGCAATGGGCATACTCTCTTTTTTACCCTCATCATCTGTGAGGAGGTAGACCAGTCCATCATAGCGTTTGCCCCGAACTTCTGTTTTCACCTCTTCGGCTGTGAGATGATAGTGTGTGAGTATGGCATTGAGTTCTCCCAAGGAAGCAAATTTGTAGTGCGCAAGTACGGCACGAAGCACTTTTTCTACCTTTGTTTTTCTATTCTCCACGGACTCATTGAGCGGTTTTTCCCGACTTGCTTTTTGAAGTACTTGCTCTTGGGTCGGTGTACTGGGTATCAGTCCGTATTTTTGTTCCAGAGCATCTGTGATACGCTTGCTTCTTCGTTTTTCAAACCCATCATTGATTTTCTCTCCTTGCTCATTTACGCGCAAGGCAACGATGTGAATGTGTTCTCGCTCGATGTCGTGATGCTTAAACACGATGTAGGGTTGTGAGCCGTAGCCGAGTGCCTGCATATATTCCTCGGCTAAGGTGGCTAGCCTCTCATCCGACAAGCGTTCATCCGGATGAGGATTGAGGGAACAATGGAAGACGATCTTCTTAGTTCGGCAATGCGTAGGGATAAGTGCCTGCATATCTCGCAGTACTTCTTCCATCTTAAATTCCCCTTCTGCCGGTTGATAAAGTCCTTTGGATAGAATGACTTCGGCATCTCCTTTTTTTCCACTTTCTTAAAGTTGTAGCCTAGCGCACCACCTAGGTTTTTCCGTGGCAGAAATTTTTTGGCTATCATCGTTTGCGGTAGTCGATGGTGAGGGCAATAACTTGGGATTGCAGCACAAGGATCTGCGTGGAATAGTGCGTTAATTTCTCGAGCATCACCTGTGCTGTCTTAACAGAATGATAGGTGTTGAGCGCGCGTACGGCTTGGTTATAGAGGATGCCAATTTTATGTAGTTGTGCTGTGAATTCCGATAGCTTGCGGTTGTATTCCACGGCTGATTTTATCCACGGAGATGACCTTAAATTCTTCACCCAAACAAGCGAGCGCGCACAAAGTCTGACTTCGTTTTTTTGCGCCCGAACGATGGAACAAATCAATGATTTTTCTGTTGGTCTTTGGGATTAGGTAGGCGTACGTGCCAATTGTCCCACCGAGGTTTATCGGAGTTTAAGCCCTCAGCGGAGGGATTGCTTTGCTGTTTCATGTGTTTCTTCTTTACTGACGACTTTGGAGTTCAGCATTTCCTCGCACCGAGGCAAGGAGTTTTTGTGAGACAAACCGCGGTTTGTGTTACAAAGACACACCTTGCCGGTAAAAAGAGTTGATGCTGAGGAAGCATCCAGCCCTTAGTGGGCTGTTTCCTTCGGTCGTGTTAGAGGTTATATTTGTTCGTCTGCAAAGTTACAGCCTAATCGCAAATCGTTCACTATGAGGAAAATGTCCGATAAATCCCGAAAGTTCCCTGCTTTCCTTAGCGCTTGAAAGTAGACTCAAAAGTGAGTTCTTTTGCAAGCCCAAAAGGTCGAGAATTACGCATTGACTTACCGACCAACTGACCGATAGACCTAAGTCAATCAGTCGATGGAGCAATAGTTCAGTAGGTCTGCAAGGATTTCACGGAATAACTTCGTATCGACTCAAGTCTTGACCTTGGTGTTGAACTCAAAACACAAGCAGCGATGCAAAAAGAAGAATCACGACCCTTATATGTCGGTTTTGCTTCCCAAAAGGGAGGAGTGGGCAAGAGTAGCCTTGCCGAAGTATTGGCAGGTGTGCTGTATTATGAGCGAGGACTACCGCTCTTGGTGGTGGATTGTGACCACACGCAAGAGTCCTTCTTTAAGCTCAGAGAGCGAGAAAGAGACTTAATCGAGTCCGATGCCAAACTTCAAGCCGAGATGCAAGCCTATTTCACCCAATTTGGCAAGCCCTCCTATCCCATCTTGCGCTCCAACCCGAGGAAGCGTTGGCCCTAGTCAGTGAGTATCTCCCAAAGCAAGGAAGAGGAGAGCAACTAGTCATCTTTGATTTCCCGGGCCACGCCAGCACAGAAAGTCTGCTTCGCTTCTCGGTTGAGATGGATTTCATCCTCTCTCCCATAGAAGCCGACCCACAGTCGCTGGCTTCCTCCTTTGCCTATGCCCGAACGATACGCGACTTGGGACTAGGCTTTGAAGATGCACGAATTGAAGACTTCTTTCTCTTGTGGAACAAGATCAATCGCAGTGCAAGTACGGCCGTTCAAGATGCCTTTACCGCCTATGCCAAGGAGGAAGGACTGAGTGTCTTGGATAGTCAAATCTACCACTCCGTGAAAATCGCCCGAGAACTACGGCAGGCAGGGAGTATCAAGACTTGTTTTCGCAGTACTTACCTCGCTCCATCTCCGATGTATCGCACTGCCTTGGGTATCGATGTGTGGGTGGATGAAGTCATTGAGAAGTTACACCTTGTAATCCCCCATTCAGATGAGTAGTATCAAGGAACAACGCACGAGACTCTTCCAAGAGAAGCTCCAAGAGCTTGGCGACATAGGCACAAAAGAGCGAAGCGAAGACGCTGCTCCTTTCTATGATAAACCCACAACAATGGAGCAAGCGGTGAGGAAAACAGAGAAAGAAGAAAACTTCAAGGAAGAAGCATGTTCCCCTCTTCAATTTACCGATTACGAAGCTTGCTATCTCTGTCCGCAGAGTAGCAAGGGGGCAAAATCGGGCTTCACCATCCGTACAGAAGTCTTGCATACTCTGCGTCACGTGCTGAGCGATTTACGTGCAGAAACCACGCTTTCGAGCTATATCGAGCGCATTCTAGTTGCACATCTCCGAGCGTATCAGGAACTCCTCAATAAAGAGATTGCCAAACGTAAGCGAGAACAAACCATACAACTATGATAACGCCCCTACTATTGGACACGCTCCTTGTACTTTCCATTCTTTGGATGGTATTGGGTATAGCTTATACCTACGACAAATGGAGGAGCAGGAGGGTACAAGGGCAGAACGAAAGTCCAAAATCAGAAGCATCTGCCAGTTCACCAAAGACACAAGAGAAGCATCATCTGGTGGGAAGGAGTAAAGGTTTTACTTCCCCAATTTTCCCAGCTGTTCCCGAAGTTTTCTCATCTGAGAAATCAGCTGAAATAGCCCCTAACTTTGCTGCGCAAAATGCAGAAAGTGAGGACGAAAATGCCGAGTCTAATGAGTTGGAAGTAGACTATGCGCAGGAGGACATCGATGAAGAAGAGGTCCTTCGTGAGGAAATCTTATGGCAGGACAATCTAGTGCAGGATGTTTCTCCGACAAGTATCCTCACTCGTGATCTTTTTCGACTCAGTAAGTGGAGTAAGCAGGATGACAGCTTGGACGAAGAAGATGAAAGCGAAGTGAAAACCACGCTTCAGTCTCTACAAGGCACAGACCTGCTTGCCCAGTATATGGCAGAACTCACGAAGCAAACCGCAGCTCATCAGAAACTCCTACAAGTTCTTCGCAAGGCGGAAGCCGAAGAAGAACAAGAAGAGGAGACAGTATCACAGCTCTTCTCTTCTGCAAACTCAGCAGCCGAAGCCCATTCCCTCGACTATTATCTGTAAAACATCAACCATATTCATCATTTCATCTCATCGTATTATGAATAAGAAGAAACTTTTCCTCGTCCTGCTCACTATGTTTGTCGCAACGGCAGGAGCTTATGCCCAAGGTAACGGCATGGCCGGTATCAACGCAGCCACTAAGATGGTGACTTCCTACTTTGATCCCGGCACAAAACTCATTTATGCCATCGGTGCAGTCGTTGGTCTTATCGGTGGTATCAAGGTCTACAACAAGTTTTCCAGCGGTGATCCAGACACCAGCAAAACAGCTGCCTCTTGGTTTGGAGCTTGTATCTTCCTCATTGTGGCAGCCACCATCCTGCGTAGCTTCTTCCTCTAATGGCATCGTGGGACATCAATAAGGGAATAGGTCGTACGGTGGAGTTTAAGGGCTTGAAAGCGCAATACCTCTTCCTCTTTGCCGGAGGACTCTTGGCGGTTTTCGTGCTTGTGGTCGTATGCTATCTCTGCGGTATGAGTCAGTGGCTGTGCTTAGGTATCGGCTTAGTGGGTGCCACGCTTGTTGTGTGGCAAACGTTTGCCATGAACCGCAAGTATGGTCAGTATGGACTGATGAAGCAAGGGGCAATTCGTATGCATCCGCGCTATCTTATTAACCGCCGTACGGTCTATCACCTGCTTTGTAATCTTAAACATCGACAGTAAATGCGCAACACCGGCAAAATAAGTACGCTCGAAGCTAAGTTTCCTCTTTTGGCAGTGGAACATGGTTGCCTTGTGAGCAAGGATGCTGACCTGACTATTGCCTTTAAGTTGGAACTTCCCGAACTCTTCACCGTGACAGAGAGTGAATATGAAGCGATGCACTCGGCTTGGCATAAGGCGATTAAGGTGCTCCCTAATTACAGCATCGTGCATAAGCAGGATTGGTTTATCCAAGAAACTATGCTCCCGAACTCAATAAGGGAGAACTCAGTTTTCTGGCTCGTGCTTCGGAGCGACATTTCAATGAGCGACCCTACTTGCATCACGCGGTTTATCTCTTTCTCACCAAAACGACCAAGAAGCGCATGGCACAGCAGAGTAATTTCTCTGCCTTGTGCCGTGGGCATCTCATCCCCAAAGACATCGAAGATAAGGAAGCGGTGGCGAAATTCTTGGAAGCCGTAGACCAATTTGAGCGGATTATCAATGATAGTGACCATCTTCGTTTGACGAGAATGACTGAGGATGAACTCATTGGTACGAAAGAAAAGGCCGGACTCCTCGATAGATACTTTTCGCTTTCGGAGAATCAGCACGCTTCTTTGGAAGATATTCGTTTGGGTGCAGACCTTGTTCGGGTGGGCGACCAAATGCTTTGCTTGCACACGCTGAGCGATACGGACGACCTCCCCACAAGTGTGCATACCGATGCGCGCTATGAACGACTTTCTACCGACCGCAGTGATTGCCGACTGAGTTTTGCAGCTCCCGTGGGTTTGCTTCTTTCGTGCAACCACATCTACAATCAATATCTCTTCATCGAAGATAGCGATGCCAACCTTGAACGCTTTGAAAAGCAGGCGAGGAATATGCACTCTTTGGCGCGTTATAGCCGAAGCAATCAAATCAACGAGGAGTGGATACAGGAGTATCTCAATTTGGCGCACTCTCAGGGGCTGACTTCTATTCGGGCGCACTTCAATGTTTTGGCATGGAGCAACGACAAAGAAGAACTGCGTCAGGTAAAAAACGACGTAGGTTCTGCGCTGGCGCTGATGGAATGCAAACCTCGGCACAACACGATTGACACAGCTACGCTCTATTGGGCGGGTATCCCCGGCAACGCCGGAGACTTTCCTGCCGAAGAGAGTTTCTACACCTTCATTGAGCCTGCCCTTTGTTTCTTTACGGCAGAAACGAACTACAAAGATTCTCTCTCTCCCTTCGGCATCCGCATGGCAGATCGTCTGTCGGGTAAACCGATTCACTTGGACATTTCTGACCTGCCGATGAAGAAAGGCATTACCACCAACCGCAATAAGTTCATCTTAGGTCCATCGGGCAGTGGAAAATCCTTCTTCACCAACCACATGGTGCGTCAGTACTACGAACAAGGAGCGCATGTTTGCTCGTGGATACGGGCAATAGTTATCAAGGACTTTGCGAACTCATTCACCGCAAGACCAAGGGAGCGGATGGGGTCTACTTCACTTACACCGATGAAAGTCCCATTTCCTTCAATCCCTTCTACACCGATGACTATGTCTTTGATGTGGAAAAGCGAGAAAGTATCTGCACGCTGCTGCTTACGCTGTGGAAGAGTGCCGATGAACCGCTGACCAAGACGGAAGCGGGTGAGTTGGGTTCGGCTGTGAATGCTTACATTGAACGCATCCGTGCCGACCATAGCATCACGCCTTGCTTCAACACCTTCTATGAATACCTCAGAGATGTCTATCGCAAGGAGATGGAGGAAAGAGAAATCAAGGTGACGCTCCAAGATTTCAACATCAACAACCTGCTCACTACGCTCAAACAATACTATCGTGGGGGACGTTATGATTTTCTACTCAATTCTACGGAGAACATCGACCTACTTTCTAAACGCTTCATCGTCTTTGAGATTGACCAAGTGAAGGACAACAAAGACCTCTTCCCTGTGGTGACGATCATCATTATGGAAGCCTTTATCAACAAGATGCGAAGACTAAAAGGTATTCGCAAAATGATTCTCATTGAAGAAGCGTGGAAAGCCATCGCTTCGGCTAATATGGCGGACTACATCAAGTATCTTTACAAGACGGTGCGCAAGTATTTTGGCGAAGCCATTGTGGTGACGCAAGAAGTGGATGACATCATTCAATCTCCCATTGTGAAGGAGAGTATCATCAACAATAGCGACTGCAAGATTCTTCTTGACCAGCGTAAGTATATGACCAAGTTTGATGGTATCCAAGCGATGCTGGGCTTGTCGGAAAAGGAGAAGAGTCAAATTCTTTCCATCAATCAGAACAACGACCCTCATCGACTTTACAAAGAGGTGTGGATTGGACTGGGCGGTATGCAGAGTGCGGTCTATGCCACTGAGGTGAGTTTGGAGGAATACTTGACTTACACCACAGAAGAGACGGAGAAGGTGGAGGTGCTGCGCCTTGCAGAGCAACTCGGTGGCGACATTGAAGCTGCTATTCGACAACTGGCTCGGGAGAAACGACACGAGGAATAAATGAACCTCCAAAGAAGCGCACAGAAATCTCCCACCTTTTTCCAAAAACATGGGAGGTTTTCGAAGAAAGTCGGACGTTTTTTCTCAAAAACTCCCTTGTTTTTTATTGCCTTCTCTCAACATCTAACTCGAATACTCATCATTTCAAATCAACCAACAAATGAAAAAGTACATTCTCTCAGTTTTATTGCTTTCCACTCTCGTTTGTGGAAAGGCTCATGCCCAATGGGTGGTGACTGACCCTACCAATTTTGCGGGCAACATTGCCAACACGGTCAAGGAAATTGCCACGGCCGGTAAGACGGTCAAGAATACCTTGAATGGATTTAAGGAGGTGGAAAAGCTCTATAACGACACCAAGAAATACTATGACGCGCTCCGCAAGGTGAACAATCTCATTGGCGATGCCTACAAAGTCAAGGAGTGTATCTTGATGGTGGGCGACATTTCTGACATCTATGTGCATTCCTACAAACAGATGCTGCGCGACCCTCATTTTCGCCCTTCGGAACTCGCTGCCATCGCTTCGGGATATACCAAACTCTTGGAACAAAGTGGGGAGAGTCTGAAAGAACTCAAGTCTGTTGCCAAGAGTGGTGTTTTTTCGATGAACGATCACGAGCGTATGCAAGCCATCGACCGCATCTATACCACACTGCGTGAGTATCGCTCGCTGGTTTCCTACTACACGAGGAAATATCTCGGTGAGCTACGTACGTGCCAGAGAAAAGGGTGACCTCTCGGCGGTGCAAGCCCTATATGGCAACACGGCAAACCGATATTGGTAGGAGTGGGTGCTATGGATTTCGCTAGTTTACACGACCTACTGCGCTCTACCTACGATGAGATGATGCCGCTCTGTGCGCAGATGTCGGGCATTGCCAAGGGAATTGCCGGTCTAGGTGCGCTCTTTTACATTGCCCTGCGCGTTTGGGCATCCATTGCACGGGCTGAACCCATCGATGTGTTTCCCTTGCTCCGTCCCTTTGTCTTGGGATTTTGCATCATGTTTTTCCCAACGGTGGTGTTGGGGACGATGAATGCGGTGCTTTCTCCTGTGGTGCAAGGCACTGAAGCGATGGTGCATCAACAAGAAAACACGTTGGCGCAGTTGGTGAAAAGGAGGGATAAACTCCAAGAGGCGGCTTATCTGAAAAATCCCGAAACGGCTTATTTGGTATCTAATGAGAAGTTTGACGAGAAGATTGAGGAGATGGGTATCATCGGTCCTGAAGATGCGGTGACCATTGCCGGAATGTATGCTGAAAGGGCTGCCTATCAGACGAAGCAATGGTTTATGAAACTCTTTCGAGATTTCATGGAATTGCTCTACAATGCGGCCGGTTTGATTATTGATACCCTCCGCACCTTTATCCTTATTGTACTTTCCATTCTAGGACTGTCGTCTTTGGTATCTCGGTATGGGATGGACTTTCGGGTTCGCTCAGTGCGTGGTTCTCGCGCTACATATCGGTCTATCTGTGGTTGCCCGTGAGTTCCATTCTTTCGGCTTTGCTTGCCAAGATTCAAGTTTTGATGGTGCAAAAAGATATTGCAGCGCTTTCGAGTGCGAACTATGTTCCCGAATCGGGAACGTGGTACTACATTGTCTTCTTCCTCATTGGCATTGTGGGATATTTCTGTGTGCCCACTGTGGCCGGCTGGATCATCGAAGCCGGTGGCGGTATTGGGGCTTATGGTCGCAATGTCAATAGCGTGGCAAAGAGTGGCGCACAAGGTGCCTACCTAGGTGGTAAGGCTTCTGCAGCCGGTATGGGAGCTACCGTGGGAAATATCGGTGGACGTATCAAGGGGATGCTCATTAAAGGCAAATAACAACATACACTCCTATGGAATTCAAATCTCTAAAAAACATTCAGACGGCATTTAGTCAGATTAGGCTATACATCATCGTCTTTGCCTTGCTCTGTGTGGGCATTACGGCTTATGCGCTCTATGCTTCCTACAACTTTGCTCGGGAGCAACGAGAAAAAATCTATGTGCTTGACCAAGGGAAATCTTTGATGCTGGCGTTGAGTCAAGATGCTTCTCGCAATCGTCCTGTGGAAGCGCGCGAACACGTCAGACGTTTCCACGAGCTCTTCTTTAGCATTGCTCCCGACAAGGATGCTATTGAGCAAAATATGGCACGTGCCTTTGCGCTTTGTGATAAATCGGCCTTCGACTATTACAAGGATTTGGCAGAAAAGGGATATTTCAATAGTGCCATCTCGGGGAATGTGAATCAGCGTGTGGAAATTGACTCTATACAATGTGACTTTAAGGTGTATCCTTATGCCGTGACCACCTATGCACGGGTCTTCATCGTGCGTCCTAGTAACGTGACGGAACGTAGTCTGATCACGACTTGCACCCTGCAAAATGCGGTGCGTTCGGACAACAATCCGCAGGGCTTTCTGATGGAACACTTCGTTGTGCGTGAGAATCAAGACCTTCAAACTTACAAACGATGACACGAACGTATTCTCCCCAACGAATGCTCCGCAGCTGGATCATTCGCGGAAAGGTGTGGCTAAAACAACAGTGCGAACGACTAAGTACGAAGCAGAGAAAAACACTGGTCTATGGCATTAGTTTTGTGTATCTACTTTGCTCTCTCTTTATGATTGCGCAATTCTTTGTGACTCCTCACGCTACTGCCTTACCTATTCCGAAGAATGAGCATCTGGACAGACCTGCCCTCCAACAACAAGACACGGAATCTCAGCAATTAAAACCAATACCTCAATTATGGATAAGAAACAACAAGACCAACTGAAAAAAGGGCTCGTTTTTTTGGCGGACTAGGATTGCTCTTTGCGCTCTCTATGTGGTTTATCTTTGCCCTTCGGGCAAGGAGAAAACGGCAGCGCAGCAGGGACTCAATGACAGTATTCCGCAAGCGAGTGTGGAAGAATTGCCCGGCAACAAACTTAAGGCTTATGAACAGGGCAACAAATCGGCTGAAGAACAGCAAGCGAAGGCGGAGATGGCGGAAGTTTCCGATGAGTTTGCAGCGCAAAATGCGGCTGAAGAAGCGGAAAGAGTGGAAGCTTCTCGCCTCGAAGCAAGATTGAGCGGTCGATGCAACGCTATGCGGAGAACAACCGCTTGCTCAATGATTTCTATGCCACTGACCCTAGTGAGAAGGAGCGCGAAGAACTCCGCTCACAAGTGGCTGAACTGAAGAATGAATTGGCGAAGAAAAAAATGATAAACAAGAGAATGAGGAGGAACGTCAATTGGCGCTGATGGAAAAGAGTTATCAGATGGCTGCAAAGTATCTTCCCTAAGTCTACGCCTAATAATCCTACCGCGCTGAACAATGCTTTTGCTCAAGCGCAGGAACGCACTATTGTTGCGCCTTCTTCTGACAAACAATCGGAAGGGGCAAAGGCGGTGGAGGTGCTTCCCGAACGAAAACAAGTGGTGTCTTCTCTCTCGGGTGCAATGAGTGATGCGGACTTTGTCAAAATGTATGGCACGAAGGGGCGCAATCTTGCCTTTTCACTCTATGAACAATGAGAAAAAGGGGTGGAACGCAATACGATTCGGGTGCAGATTGACCATACCCTTGTTCTCAAAGAGGGGATGATGTGGTGTTGCGCTTGCTAGAAAATGCGCGCATTGGGGATTTGCACCTTCCTCGCCGGAGTCGCATCATTGCAAGTGCCAAAATCGAAGGACATCGGATGCTACTATTGGTCAAAAGTATTGAACACGCCGGGCGCATTCTTCCTATCAAACTCTCGGCTTATGATATGGACGGACAGGAAGGTGTCTACATTCCTGAATTGGAGAACCTCTCTGCCCTCAAAGAAATGGGGGCTAACATCGGGGGAACGATGGGAACGAGTTTTACCTTCGCTTCTTCTGCCAAAGACCAAATCATCTCGGAAACGGCACGTGGGGTGATGCAAGGGGCTAGTCAGCTCTTGCAAAAGAAACTACGTACCATTAAAGTGACCATTAAGGGTGGTTACAAACTCTTCTTGATGCCTACCAAATAATCATTCAATCAATTGCTATAAACAATGAAACATTTCTTTTTCTCTGCGCTACTCCTCGTGGCGAGTAGCACAGCTGTCTTTGCCCAAAGCAAGGATAAACCCACAAATCTTTCTTCTTCGCTCTTGTCGTCGGGGACGCTCTACCAAGGATTGAGCCGAAGTGTTCCCAACGCTCGAGTTGTCTTGCCTTATGGCTTGGAGGTGACTTTCGACAAGACTACGCATCTCATCTTTCCTGCGCCTATTCGCTATGTGGACTTGGGTTCGCAAAACATCATTGCCGGCAAAGCAGAGGATGCGGAAAATGTCTTGCGCATCAAAGCTGCCGTGCAAGATTTTGAAACGGAGACTAATCTATCGGTGATTTGCGAAGATGGCTCGTTCTATGCCTTTAATGTGAAATATGCTGCCGAACCTGAGAAGCTCAACATTGAGATGCAGGATTTCCTTGCGCCTACGGCTGGAAGATTGCCTTCCAACCGTTCGGACATCTATTTCAAGGAACTGGGCAGTGAGTCGCCTATCTTGGTGAAACTCATTGTGCAGAGCATTTACCAAAGCGATAAGCGCAGGATTAAGCACATCGGCGCGCAACAATTCGGAATGAAGTTCTTACTTCGTGGCTTGTATGCGCACAATGGATTGTTCTACTTTTACACACGCATCGACAATGACACGAATATGCCTTTTGCCGTGGACTTTGTGACGTTCAAAGTGGTGGACAAAAAGGTGGCGAAGCGCACTGCGATGCAGGAACAAGTGCTGCAACCGCTTCGTGCTTATCATCAATTATTGGAGGTGAAGGCGAACGACAACGAACGTGGGGTCTTTGTTTTGGAGCAGTTTTCGCTCTCTCAAGACAAGGAACTGCAAGTGACGCTCTACGAACGTGGAGGAGGACGAACGCTTTCTTTTTCGCTTGACCAAGAGGATCTCTTGTTGGCACAAAAGATTGATCAACTCAAACTGAAATGGTAATAACTATGAAACAGAAGCTCTTGTTTTCTTCGCTCTGTGCAGCACTAGTGGTGGGATTGCCCACTGCGGTGCAGGCACAGCGTTTGGTGCCTGGTCAAAAGGGATTGGAAGTGTCGGCGAGTGTGCCCATAGTCAAAGGCAAATCGCTCTTTAAGCAAGACGATTTTGGGCTGACTTTGTCGCTTTCTCACTATCTCAAACGGGGTAAATATACGTTCGTGTCGGCTGGTTATGAACAGCAAGCCTTGAGTTATCGCAGTTACCAAGTGCCCCTGCGTGACTATCTCGTGCAGATGGGGTATGCACATCCCTTGCTTTCGGACAAAGGAAAGAATGTGTTTTTCTATCTTGGTACTTCTGCGCTGGTGGGCTATGAGCAACTCAATCGAGATAAGATGATTTTGCCCGATGGGGCGAAATTATTGGACGGCTCACGCTGGGTGTATGGCGCAGGGTTGCACACGAGTGTGGAACTCTTTCTCACGGATAGGATTATTGTCGGTGGAAAAGCTCAACTGCGTTATCTTTTTAATTCGGATGTTCACAGACTTAGACCGACGCTGGGTTTGGGACTTCGCTATCAACTCTAATTTTTACTCTATGAAACGTAACATTTTAGGTGCAATATGGGTGATGGGGGTACTCTCCTTCGCTGGGTTTTGTCTATCTAGTTGTACTCCTGAGTTGGATGTGCAGCAGTCTTATGACTTTTCTCTGCAAACGTTGCCCGTTCAAAAGGACATCATAAAGGGGGCGGTGACTGAAATTCGCTGTTCGCTCAAAGCGGAAGGCGATTTTAAGGACACACGCTATACGATTCGCTATTTCCAACCCGATGGGAAGGGGGAATTGCGTTTGGAGGATGGCACGTTGCTTTCTCCCAACGACCACTATGTGTTGATGCAAAAGGAATTCCGTTTGTATTACACTTCGCACTCTACCGATCGACAGACGATTGATGTGTATGTGGAAGATAATTTCGGACAAAAGAAGGAGTTGCACTTTAGTTTTAATGGCAAAAGTGCTGAGCAGCACGTGGATCATCCTAAACCTACTCCTACCACCTCAAAAACAGAACGAGATGCGTAGGTTATTGTTCTGTTTGTTTTTCCTCTGCTTCCCGTGGCTTTGGCTGCGGGCTCAGCAGAGGATTGCTTTTGCTCGGCTTCCTCCTTTTGAGCGTGCCGTGGTGTGTGTGAAATTCTTTGAGGGATTTCACGGAAAGGGCTGTTATCCCTATGTGGGTTATGGGCATAAACTCCAAAAGGGGGAGCATTTTTCTTCGAATATGCCCGAGTGGCAAGCGGACTCTTTGCTCCGCGCTGACCTTATGGCGCAATTCGACCGCTTCAAGGGCTATGGAAAAGATGCTTTACTCCTTTCTCTTCTGGCTTATAATGTTGGCGCTGGGCGCATTCTTGGCTATGGCAAGCAGCCAAAGAGCCAACTTCTGCGCAAAATAGAAGCTGGGGATAGGAACTATATTCAGGAATACCTCTCTTTTTGCCACTACAATGGCAAAATTCTGAGGGGACTAGTCAAAAGAAGGAGGGCGGAGTTGGCCCTGTTTTATATTCTCTGATTTGACCAAGTACACCCCTTGCAAGTTTTATTGGCTTGCAGGGGGATTTTTCTTGCCGTTTTATTCGTCTTTCTCGCTATGAATGAGTAACTTTGCAATAATAAATACAATATAGTATGACATATCGAAATTGCAACTACACAGCTTTTTATGTAGATGAGCCTTTTAGCTCCTCTAATCTTGATGCTCACGCAACCAAAGATTTCTGTTATTACGATATGTTGAAAGCTTGGAAAGGAAGATATATTTTATTTCCTTTCAATGATGCGCACGCAAGAACATATAGCGTAAGAGATGGTAGTAACTGGGAACTAACACTCAAACCTAGATTGCGGGAAAGACTAAGAGGCTCCAAAAATATCATTCTGTTCTTAAGTTCAAACACAAAAAGTAGTAAGGCTTTAGTAGAAGAAATAGAGTATGGAGCTTGCACGCTTGGGCTCCCTATTATTGTTGTTTATCCAGAATTAGATCAGTCACAAATAGTTTCAAACGGGCAATTATCGAGCTGGGTGAATTTGCTTTGGGATAATTTTCCAATTCTAAAAGAAGCTATGACAAAGGTTCCTACATTGCACATTCCTATGAAACTGGATAGTGTGCGAGTTGCCTTGACTGCACCAGAATTAACAATTCATGGCAAAAAACCTGGAGATACAACTAAATATTATTTGTAGGGGATGAGCGTGTTTAAAGTTTTTCTATCTCACTTTTTATCATTTATTGGTGCTATTTCCGCTTGTATTGGAGCTTTTTCATGGTTAAGTGGTCATGGCACAGTAACATGGATTATAGTTGGTGGAAGTATTGTAATTGCAGGCATATTATATTCTTGTTTCCAAATACGTCCGAGTAAATCTATTCAGTTACTCATCAATAATTCGTTTCCTCTTCAAATAGAAAATGGAGATATCTTTGCAAAGAAAGGTGTCATAATTATTCCTGTTAATGATTATTTTGATACAACTGTCGACAACAGAGTAATAGCAGCAGATACTATTCATGGGAAATTCATAGAGAAATTTTTCAAAGGGAGAATTTCAGAACTTAATGATAAAATTGATACTGCGTTAAGACGTGAAGTTCCCATTGGTGATGTTCCCTATCGTGCAGAAGGAAAGACGAAACGCTATCCTCTTGGTACATGTGCTGTACTAGCTGAGGGTGAGAATACATATATTCTTGTAGCTCTCACTAATTTTGATGAAAACAATCATGCTTCCATTCCCTTACCTGAATATGGTACAATCATTCAGAAAATCATCGAAAAAGCTTCTACCACTGCTAATAGCAGACCTGTATATATGCCTTTGTTAGGAAGCGGACAGGGAGGTATCCAAATCGGCACAAAGGATATTGTCTTATATTATAAGCCAAATAGAGTTTTGTTCAAATGTAAGTATTCCCAAGGGGCTGCATATTGTTATTTCTGATCTCAACAAGAAGGGAATTAATCTGGATAATATAAAGAGTGTTTGGCAGTCTGTGATTAAATAGTGTAGTAATGGAATTATATAAAGTTACAATGGAAGTGGTAGGCGGGGTGTTAAACGCCTCGCCTATTACAACAACACAGCCTTTAGAGAGCCCTCGTGGATTACAGAATGAATTGCGTTGTCTTGTAAAAGGAGAAAGTGGCATCATCGATGGGGAAAGATTGCGAAATTTTGTTTTCCCAACCGATAATTATGATGTGTTCATCTCACATTCGCATGACGATTTAGAAAAAGCAAAACAATTTGCTGCTTGGCTTGAAGAGAAATATAACTATCGTGTGTTTTTAGACTCCTTTGTTTGGAATAGTGCAGATGGCTTGCTCCGAGAAATAGATAACCTATATTGTAAGCAGAGAAACGGACTTTATAACTACCATAGAAGAAATTATTCAACAGCTCACATACATACAATGCTAAGTATGTCAATTATGGAAATTATAAAGCGAAGTAAGGTGGGAATATTAATAGATAGTCACCACTCTATAAATCTTGTGAGACTTCGTAATTCTAACCAAGCAAAAACTCTATCTCCATGGATTTATCAAGAAATTATGTTTATGCGTCAATTTGCTACCAACAGATCCTCTACTCGTATGTTTAGCAGTGAAAATCTAAATGAAGATTTACAAATAGCGCATTCTGTTGATTTGTCTGGTTTTACAACCTTAACAGCAAGGTGTTTAATCAACCGGAAACCACTCTTCTGATAATAAATATTTTCTTTTGGGGATAATTATTGCTTTTAAGTCGTCTCAACTCACTATCAATAGTGACGAGGTGTTTTTATCGGGGTTTCTTTGCTCCTTACTTTGTCCACCCGAAGCTCACGAAAGCAAGGACCGATCGGCAAATCTACCGACTGCACTATTCCATATGGTCTTCTTTAATGTTTATCCGTCCCGTCTTTACTTCGGGGTGAGTGGAAAAAGCCCAATTCACCTCCTCATCGGGCAAGGTGCTGTGAATGTTCCCGCCCATTACCAATCAGCAATCTTGGATGACATTTCGCCGTGCTTCCTCCCTGCTCTCGGCAACCAGCTCAAACACTCCCTCGAAAACGTACAGCATCTGTACTCTGTAAACTTTCTTTTTTATATTCTCAAAATTCAACCTTTAATAATCTGTGTTTCAATGGTTCTCCTTTGGACAGGCTGCGGTAGTAAGCCCAAAATGATGTGAACTGTAACCATAGGCAAAGAACTTGTCAAGTTCCGTTTCTTTAGCTATTTTGTTAGTAGCCGACCTTAAGTCTTCCTCGTTGTCGGATAGGGTTATCGCATTGATAACCTTATGAGAATGTGCAGTATCTCGTCTGCCCAATTGCATACAATGCTTTCTATTTCCTGCTTTCATATCTGTAATATTTGGATGATTATGCTATCGCTCTCATTCTCTGCTTTATCAGTTTGCAGTTGGCATTGACGAGGTTCACTATCTGCTCGTGATACTCGGTATTTTTTTCTGCAAGCCACGACTTGCACCACTTTGAGCGTGTCCAAATTGACCTCTATCGTTTCTATTCGCTTGCCATCTATTCTTGCCGATAGGATTAGGCTTTGTGGTTTGAGGTAGTATTCATTAGTGAAAACGCAATGGTGCAAAGCTTTCCCCTCCTCTAAATATTCCTGCACGCTCTCTAAAACTTTCACTTGGATAACTCCGTCTGTAAAGGTGATGCCAAAGAATGGGGCTTTGAGGGCTTGAAAACACTCCTCGTTTTCTATCGCTTTCTGTCGTCTGCGTGCTTCGGCTTCTTTATCTTGTTTTGTTTGCAGTTTTTGCTGTGCCGTGTCGTGGGCTTCTTGTAAGTTTTCGGGACAAACATACTTCGGGCTGTGGATGTCCCTGCCTAATCTCTTGAGCATATCCACATAGTCGCACCAAAGGGCGATGTCTGTGATGAGATAGTGTTTGCGAAGGGTGATTTTATAGGTTGCCCAATACTGGTCAATGCTTTGGGGATTGATTAAGAAGTGGCGAAGGTCTGCTGTTCTTCCTCCCTTGAAAAGGGTTTCTGCACGGCTATCTGTGAGGAGGGCAGGGATTAACTTTTTGTAGGGGCGATGTCGTGACAATCACCTGCGAAGCCATTTCTTTGGAGAATGTCTAGGGATTTGACCTTGGGATAGAGTGGACTTTGTGCGATGTACTGATAAACTTCGTTATCTCTGCGGATGGCTTTGGGAGAATGAAAGGCAAAGGTATCTAGGTAACTGCCCATTGTGCGCTGTATCGCTACAATGGTTTGTTTGCCTTGGCTGTTCCACCAATACTGACCTATCTCTATGACAGAAGACTCGGCTGGATAGCCTTTCTCCATTCCGACAATGAGTAGGCACATTCTGAGCACTTGGTAATTTCCCGATGTGGTGAGGATGGTGAAATAGTGCTGTTCCTTGTGTTTCCTCGCTCTTGTGGTCTGCACTTGCAACTTGGCTCTACAATGAGGACAAGTGCAAGTTTCTCTAGGTTTGTTCATTACCCAACTATGCCCACAATCCATACACGTTGTGCAACCTTTGGGTAGTCGGTAGGCGAAATGGGAGATACACTCTCGAAATGCCCACTTGATTTGTTGCTTTGTTATGGGGCGAAGATGCATACTTTGCTCCATTACGGCTGCTTCAAACTTATTTCTTGCTTTCATCGTCTTAGTCAAATAGGGTGAGTTGAGGTATTTCTTCTGCACCGGTTTCGTTCTTTGGCTTACTTCGCTTGCGGTCTTGCAATTTGCGGAGTTCTTCGGCTTGATATTGTGCAAAGGCTTGTTGTCGAGCTTCGGCTTTCCTCGTCTGTCAAGACTATGGTGTGATTGACGACTACGTTACAGGGGATTGCATTGCCCACTTCTAAATCGTCCTCGTCATAGTAGTGTACAGCCATTGAATAGATTTCATCATCTTCAAATCCATTGCAACCGCTTTTCTGCACTTCATTAAGAATGTACGTGATGCACTCCTCTATATTCTTGTTCGGTTTCATCAAGTTGGGCGCAAACAAGGGGGCTGTCATTGCTCGCTGATTGAGATACTCGGCAATGGTACGTGTGAATTGGTCTGTTCCGTTCATATTGATAGAGATTAAAGGGTGTTATCGGTGGGTAGGCTTACAGCATTTATGCGGTAATGAGAGGAGGAGCTATTTCCTTTTCTACTCATCGAAGATGTTGTATTTACTTTCTGCTTATCCATAGCGACATTTTTTTTATGCGTCCAAAGATCGGAGTATGCTGATTCCTTTTTCGTAGCAAAAAGAAGGGAGGGGAGCTGCTCTGCGACAAGGTTTAGACGAGAAATACGAGCTTAGCGAAAGCGGAGCTGGAGATTTCTCGACTAATCGCTAGACTTGACCTTGACGCAGTGCTAAAGTGACCTACTACCTTTGCGAAAGAAAAGAGGAAACAGCATCCGTCTTGGAGGGGCATCAAGTGGAGCTATGATGAAGAAGCGAAAGTGCAAAGCCTTAATCTTTCGACGATCCAGAAAAAAGATAAGCAAATATTGCTGTCCGGTAAAAGTTTAGACGCCGCAAATTTGTCGTTCTGACCTCCACTAAACAGGTTGATTCATCTTACTTCATCTAAAGTTCCCCTCTTTCTGTTCTTCGCAAGCGTTTTTTTAGCGGACAGCCGTTGTATACGGTGATCCAATCCACGAAAATCAATAGAATTCGCCATACTCTAAGGCTCTCAGAGGCTTAAAGAACACATTTGGCCACATCTCGTGTCTTCCATTCTCTCGTTTTAGCGGACAGCCAATGAATGATAGTCGGAAAGGGGGGCTTACTTTTCCAAAAAGAAATCCGGGCTTAATGGTCAAATGTACTCCTGAAAGGGGGGCATAATGCTCTCTTTTTCATTTAATGGTCAAATGTACTCCTATAATAGTTGAACTCCCTAGTGTTTATCGGGGTTGTAAGCCCCTAATATGTTTCCAATAAGCAGTTCTCGCCTCTCTTTCGAAAGTCCTCGATGAAGACGCAATCTCATCTTCAATACAGAGTTAAGAGACTCAATAGCATTGTTAGTGCGTGGAACTTGATCGGCAGGGAAATTCTCAAAGGTAAATAGTGCATTTAGATTGCGTTTTAAACTATAAAAAGCACTTCTCGTTCTTCTATGAGTGAAGTGCCATTTGCCATCTTCACCATAAGACTTCTCTTGCAAAAAATCTTTCCACTTTTGCTCCCATTTTTGAAGAGATGTCTCAAAGTCTAGACGACTAGATTGTGTAAGTTGATGCGCCAATGCCTTGAGTTCTTTGGCCGCAGGTAAGCGAGGATTAGTGGTGAGCAAATGTCTTATTCGCTGAAGCTGGTGAAACTGACAATACTGATAAGGAATCTCAGGGAATGCCTCCTTAATACCTGACAATGCGTCACTTACAATGGCTCTGATTGTAAATCCTTGATCTTGGAGACAGGAAATACCAGCTTGATAATCACTAACTCTCTCCTTACCACGTAAGAAGCGATAGTGTAATACTCTGTGGCTTGAAGCATCCATGAAAATGACTACTCCAAAGTTTCGCCCCCAATAGGTGGCATCCATTTGTAGCGTTATAGCAATGGGGTGAATTCTGTAAGAAACATCCTGACTTTGGGGTACGTTTTTGAGATATCGTTGTAGGGTAGAAACAGAAATACCATATTCTTGAGCTGTTTCAAGCAATGTATGGCGCCCTTGTAAATAGAACTCAACAATGGCAGCCTTATTAGGCTTTTCACGACCACTAAAATAGCATTGACAACTCTTGCAATACCAATACGAGGCACCACGTTTAACTCCTTTGCGGATTACAGCATGAGAACCGCATTTCTGGCACTTTTTTTACGATGATATTCCATTATAGCATTATAATCACCTCCAAAGGTATGAAAAAGAGAGCATTATGCCCCCTTTCAGGAGTACATTTGACCATTAAGCCGAAATCCGCAACGCCTATTGATGGGCATTGCGGATAGGGAAATTGTGGCGTTTTGAAGTTTAGCGGACAGCAATAATAAGCAAAAAAGAAAAAGTGGCTATCTCGAGAAGAGATAACCACTTTTCAGTTTGAAAGAAGGCTGTGCTTATCAAAGCACGCAGAGCAGGATAGCACAGAGAACAGCGAACCAAAACAAGTAACGCAGGAGCGTGAAAGTGATTTGCAAAATTACTTTGACGACAAAGCGGAATAAGAGGAAACTTCCGAGAATGGAAATCGCGGTGACGACTTGTGGCGTAACGAGATTGGAAAGAAGAGATACAAAGCCGATAAGCAACGCTAGAAGTGTGACTAAGCCAATGAAGCGTGTCCAAGAGAAACGATGGACTTGCTTGGGCGCAGGCACGCTGGAAGGAGCGTTGTCTTGCTGAGAAGCTGTTTTGTATACTCGGTTGAAGGCTGGAGAGTGAAGGTCTGTGGGCATAATTTGATGATTCATATCGGAGAGTGTTTGGTGATTCAAGAGCAACAACAAGATAGTTCGTGACACCTAAGACAAGGGTTTGAAAAATACTTGACGAGTGGAGCGAAATACCTATCTTGGCTCTTGATACCACCGCACTCTCGATGTGACAAATGATGACTATTCCACAGCGTTTACTCCTTCAACGGTAGGCAAATTGTTTTGCTCGATGATCAAGACTATCGTTCCTGTGAGTTTAGTGTAGAGGTCTTCGTACTGTGGACTTGCTGCAAAGTCGTCCGTGAGGTTGTAGTTGGCAAAGACGCGTTGCACCGCCTTATTGCGGAGGAGAATGGGAGCGAGTTTCTCAGGAAGTGGACTAGGAAGCTCTGCCTCAAATTCGTTTTCCAAAACAGACACTAGGGTGTCATACTTTGAGAAATGCAAACCTTCAAAGAGTACATTGCCGGCAATGCTTTCGGCTTCGGGATGTGAGAAGCCCTGCGCCACTGCATCGCAATAGGCGGTGAGGGCCGCATCAGAACGAGAGGAAACGAGGGTGGCATCGTCCACAAGCTCGGGTTGATGGTCGCGGAGATAGGCAGTGAGTTTCAAACGGAAGTAAGAAAGCTCGGGAGTTGCTTTTGTGTTCATAATAAATATAGAGATTAAAAGTGATACATTCGTGTTCTAGAGTCCCATGGCGTCATTAAACTTATCGAGTTTATCGGCAAGTTCTTCCATGTCGTGCTCAATCTTTTTGTTGGTGATGCGTGCATAGATTTGTGTGGTGCGGATGTTGGTATGTCCTAGCATCTTAGAAACACTCTCCATCGGCACTCCCTTACTGAGTGACATCGTCGCAAACGTGTGACGTGCCAAATGGAAGGTGAGGTTTTTCTTGATACCACAAATATCGGCAATTTCTTTGAGATAAGCATTCATCTTTTGATTAGAAAGGATTGGAAATAGTTTGCCATCACGTGAAGGATAATTGGGATTGTCGCAGTATTTGGCAATAATGGTCTTGGGGATATCGAGCAACAACACATTGCTCTCGATATTTGTCTTTTGCCTGCGTGTCATAATCCAGGCTTTGCCGTCCATCATCACGAGATGCTCTCTGCGAAGATTGGCGACATCTATGTAAGCTAATCCAGTGAAGCAGGAAAAGATGAAGAGATCACGTACAAGCTCCAAACGGGGAATCTCTATTTTTTTATTGGCAATGCAAAGTATTTCTTCATCTGTCAAGAAACCTCTGTCCACTGGATTGAGGTGAAAATGATGATCAAGGAATGGGTCTTGAAGAAGATAACCACGCTTGAGGGCATAAAGCGTAATTGTTTTCAAGGTCTTCATCTTTTTCACAGCTGTATTGTAGGCACAAGCAGCAATGGTGGTAAGGTATAGCTCAAAATCTTGCACAATGGCTGGCGTGAATTCAGTGAGCCCTAAATCTTTACGCTTATACTTATAGAGAAGGAAATTTGCAAAGTGTTTGCGCAAGACGCTGTACTTCTGCAAGCTATCCTTGCTAATAGTGTGCCCTACACGTTGACGAATGTCGTCTATGAATTTATCAAAGACTGGAAGAAAACTTGTGTACTCTTTGGCTTGCCCGAGATAGGCAGCACGAAGTTTGTCAAGCGAGATACTTTCATCATCTTCGTACTTGCGATAGATGTTGTGGAGATTGGTCGAGATGGCATCAAGACTGGCATTGACAGCAAGAGCTTCGGAAGAACGTCCCTTTTGTCGGCTAGTCTTGTTGTTCCACTGCAACTTGTCTACAAAAATCTTGGTAGACCCTAAGTTACTCATTGCTCCTCCAAGGAAGATACGGAGCATGACAGGCGATTTGCCTTCTTTGTTCTCATAGTTAGAGCGTAGGTAGAAGGACACCTTGAACGATTGTCTCATAATGCATCATTCTTTAGTGTAGCACTTAGCTACAAAGTTAGTTACTAATACATTGAAAGAGATTGCGTTACTGCCTTCATTTTGCCCTTCTTTTTGCCTTCACTGCTACACTTTTTCTGTAGCATTATTTTGTGTAGCAGTTTCTGTAGCAGAATTTGACCGAATGATGACTATCAAAACCTATGGTTTAGCCGTCACTGTGTAGGCTTATATACAAAGAAAAATCGTTGTAAGTATAAGTCTTACAACGATTTACGCTAATTTTGAAGGCTGTTTTGACGACCATTATCAAGTCATCTTGAAGCCACTTTGCGGAGAGAGAGGGATTCGAACCCCCGGTACCTCTCGGTACGGCAGTTTTCAAGACTGCTGTAATCGACCACTCTACCATCTCTCCTGTTGCAAGGTGCGAAATAATGACCGATGTGACCAAGCATTTTGCACTGAATTTGCAAGGATTTGAATCCTGCACCGAAGTGCGTGGCTCAAATGTGATGCAAAAGTACTACTTTATTTCTTTACTTCCAAATTTCTGGGCAACTTTTTCTGCTTTTCCTTCAAAATTTGTGGTATTCCGATATTTCACCTACTGTTTGGGAGGAAACTACCCAATGGTGCTACACGAAAAGCTGAGATGATGCAGTATCTCGGCAGTAGGCTGCGCAGGGAGCTAGCCTTGCAGGGCAACAAACTGCAGACGGTGGACATCGAGCAGACGGATGTGGCGACCTTCAACGACAATGAGTCCTTCTTCGGCAAACTGAGTGAGAGTGCGAATGGCATTGGCAGTGCTCATGTTGCTGAGTGCAGCCAATTCGCGACGTGTGAGATGCGCTAAAACATCTAGGTGCCCCTCCTCTCTGCTGTTGATGCGATGTAAGAAAGCAGAGTTTCTGCCATGCGCCCACGCAAATGACCTTGCGTCAAACTCACCAGGCGACAATCGGCCGTTGCCAACTCTTGTGACAAACGACGCAACACATAGTGTGCCACTTCAGAAGAGTGCAACAACGTGTGGCGCACGCAACTCAGGGGAATCGCCCAGATTTCACAATCTTCAAATGCCTCCGACGACACCACATACGGTTCGTCTGCCAGCGCAGCACCATAACCGAAGATTTCACCCTGCGAGACGAAGCGGAGAATCTGATACTTCCCTGCCCCGCCCGTGCGCGAGACCTTCACCGTGCCCGCCTGCACATAAAAGAGCTGTTGCGGTATTTCGCCTTGACGGAAGACTACTTCACCTTTCTCCAGATACAACACCTCCTTCGCACTATCCAGGATAGCGCGCTGTTCATTGCTGAGGATTTGCCAAAAATCCGCGGTGTTTTCGACCGAATCCCAAAGATTATAGGCGGTATGCGAGTTCATAGTGGTGAAATTTGTGACCTTTCCACGCACCTTCTGGCGCGCAAATGCTATGACGTGTTTTGTCGTAAGAAAGCTGAACCAACTCTTGCGATGCCCCCATCGGAGAAGCGCACAGTCTCGTCTGCGTGTTTTTGTGATTAAGCCAGGCTTTCCGAAGAAATCGCGACTTTACACGCAAAGCCTCTTATATCTTTTTTCCTCAAAAACCTATAGTCGGCAAGCGTTCCTCGGCTCTTGAGAAATAAAAGATTGCGAGTCCGCTAACTACTACACTACAAAATTACGAGCTTCTCTGTGCTCTTCCAAATTTTGAACCTTGTTTCAAGCTTTTACATTTAATAAATCATTGTTCACCACCCTTTTTCCTCTCACACTCCTCAAAATGCCGATGCCCTAAGGCGCGATGCCCCCTCTCTCCTCCTCCACTCCCCTGCTGTACGGAACGAGAAAAAGAGTGGTTGACTGGAAAATCCGGTCAACCACTCTTTTCTTTTTCAGCTATTCTACGGAATTGTTTAAGCGATTCGAGGAGCTCTTGTAGTGCTACGAACCATTAAGTCACGCTATTCGCGCCACTACATGAAGCGTTTCGGAGCAACGGAGTTGGCACACTTCGCACACTAAGCGATGAGCCCCCTGCTTCGCTGCCGAGTGTACCCTGCGAGGAGTACAAAGGTTTTAGGATTTCGCGCGCAAGGCTGCTGCACGTTCGAGCGCAAGGGTGATGTGCGAACAGATGTTGTCCTCGCCGATGAGGGCAGGGAATCCGGCACGTTCCAGCACAGCGCGCACCTTGGGTTGCACCCCCGAAAGGATGATTTGCGTGCCATCGCGCTGCGACATCAAGCAGAGATTTTCGAGATTGTACACCCCCGTGGAGTCGATGAAGGGCACACGACGCATGCGGATGATGCGAATGGCTGGATGATCTTGCATCTCTGCCGTCATCTCCTCAAAGCGATTCGCCACCCCAAAGAAGAAGGGTCCGTTGATTTCATAGACCTCCACCCCATCGGGGATGGCGAGTGCCTCTTCGTGGAGGGGTATGTCTGCCACTGGATCGGCATTAGGGTCAATCTCTTTGGTGAAAATCGACAACTGCGTCACCTCTGCCATGCGGCGCATGAAGAGCAAGCAGGCAAGCACCAGACCGAGTTCGATGGCAATGGTGAGATCGAACACTACAGTGAGCACGAAGGTGACGAGAAGCACCACCACATCACTCTTGGGGCGGTGGGTGAGTTGGGCAAAGGTGCGCCACTGGCTCATGTTGTAGCTCACCACCACCAACACCCCGGCAAGTGTGGGCATGGGGATGTAGGCTGCCAGCGGCATAGCCACAATGAAGATGACGAGCAAGACCAGTGCGTGCACCACCCCAGCGATGCAAGTACGCGCTCCGTTGTTGATGTTGGTCATGGTGCGCGCGATAGCTCCCGTAGCAGGGATGCCGCCAAAGAAAGGCGCCACGATGTTGGCAATGCCTTGTCCGATGAGTTCTTGGTTGGAATCGTGGTGATCGCCCGTCACTCCGTCGGCAACGGTGGCGGAGAGCAAACTCTCGATAGCTCCTAGGATGGCTATGACAAAAGCCGAGGGGAACAAAGCACTCAGTGTGTTGAAAGTGAAGTGTCCTTGTGCGTCAGTGAAGAGCGATTTCCAATCCAGGTGAAAGGCATTGATGTGAGGCAAGGAAGCTGTGATGTTGCCAAATCGGTCGCCAATGGTGGCAACGTGGGTGAGTCCGCTTTGATTGGTGAAATACACCGTTGCTGTGGTGACAATGATGGCAATGAGCGAACCGGGGAGTCGTTTCATCCATCGCGTACAAGCCACGATGATGGCTATGCTCACCACACTCACCGCAACGGCATCCCACTGCAAGGTGGTGATATTGCGAAAATAGCACATCCATTTGTCGATAAACGCTGCTGGTGCCCCTCCTTCGAGGGTGAGTCCGAGGAGGTCTTTCACTTGTGTGGTGAAGATGGTGAGGGCGATACCAGAGGTGAAGCCTACTACGATGGGATAGGGGATGAATTTGATGACACTTCCCAGTCGAAACTCCCATCAAGACGAGCATAACGCCTGCCAAGATGGTGGCAACCAACAAGCCGGACAATCCAAATTTGGCAACAATGCCATAGATGATGACGATGAACGCTCCTGTGGGTCCACCGATTTGCACACGACTGCCCCCAAAAAGGGAGATGATCAAACCGGCGACAATGGCGGTGATGATGCCAATGCCGGGACCGATGGTGTGTTCGGCATCTCCGCCCGGTGAGGCGGCAATGGCAAAGGCGATGGCAAGGGGCAACGCTACAATGCCCACCACAAGTCCTGCCATGAGATTGGCAGAAAACAGAGCTTTGCTGTAATGACGAAGGTCAATGAGGATACGTGGTTTCAAAGATAATAGACGTTAGAAATTAGACGTTAGACGTTAGAGATTAGACGTTAGAGGGTCACGGACCCGTTCTGCTCGCCATGACAAGCGTGGCTCGAGCAAACTAAAAATTAGAAAGTAGACGTTAGAGGGTCACGGACCCGTTCTGCTCGGGGTCGCGGACCCTTTCTGCTCGCCACGGCAAGCGTGGCTCGGGTAAACTAGAGATTAGATGTTAGAGAGTAGACATTAGACGTTAGACATTAGACATAGGAGTTTAGGGAGAAGAAGCTAGACGTTAGAAATTAAAAAGCTAGCGCAGCCCATGTCCGCATGGCACTAACGTCTAACGTCTAATCTCTAACGTCTAAACAACGTCTAAGCAACGTCTAAATTATTTCTACACGACGTTTCTTTGCCCGAGCTACTTTGGGGCGAGCAGAAAGGGTCTGCGACCCTCTAACGTCTAATCTCTAACGTCTAACGTCTAATGTCTAGTTTACTTCAATTTGGCGCAAGCCTCCTTGATGCGGCGCATCGCCTCAACGATATTTTCATCGCTGGTGGCATAGCTCATGCGGAAGCACTGAGGACTGCCGAAACTGTCGCCACCCACGCAAGCCACGTGAGCTTCTTGCAAGAGATAGAGAGCGAAGTCGTCGGAAGTGTGGATGGTAGTCGTGCCATCCGTCTTGCCAAAATAAGAAGAGCATTTGGGGAAGAGATAGAACGCACCTTCGGGATCGTTCACCTCAAATCCAGGGATTTCTTTTGCCAAACGGACAATGAGATTCTTGCGACGGAGGAAAGCTTGACGCATCTCCTCAACGGGAGTTTGATCACCATTGAAAGCAGCCACAGAAGCCTTTGAGAGATAGAACCCGCACCAGAAGTGTATTGACCTTGGAGCTTGTTCACCGCCTTAGCCAGGGCGAGAGGAGCAGCCACAAAACCGATGCGCCAACCCGTCATGGCATAAGCCTTAGACACCCCATTGATGATGGCGGTGCGCTCTTGCATGTCGGGCAAAGTGGCGATAGAGGCGTGCTTGCCCACATAGTTGATATGTTCGTAGATTTCATCGGCGATGATGACAATCTCGGGATGTTGGCGGAGCACGTCGGCAAGACCCGCCAATTCTTCGAGGCTATACACCGAACCTGTGGGGTTTGAAGGACTGCAAAGGATGATGGCTTTGGTGCGAGGCGTGATGGCAGCCGCCAACTGTTGGGGAGTGATTTTGAAATTCTGTTCGATGGTGGCTTCTACAAACACGGGTTCACCGTCTGCCAAACGCACCATGTCGGGATAGCTCACCCAGTAAGGCGCAGGAATGATGACTTCATCACCAGGATTCACCACAGAGAGCAGCACGTTGCACACCGCTTGTTTGGCACCATTGCCCACCACGATTTGTGTGGGTTCGTAGTGCAGTCCATTTTCACGCTCCAATTTAGCGCAGATAGCTTGACGAAGATCGAGATAACCAGGCACAGGACTATAGCGCGACCAGTTGTCGGCAATGGCTTGTTGCCCAGCAGCCTTGATGTGATCGGGCGTGTTGAAATCGGGTTCACCCACAGAGAGGTTGATGATGTCGATGCCCTGAGCTTTGAGTTCAGCACTCTTTTGCGACATAGCCAAAGTGGCAGAGGGGGCAAGGCGATTGAGACGATCGGAAAGTTGCATAAGGTGAGGGAAAAATTGAGAAAGTGAAATGGAAAAGGTGAAAGGCTAAAGCAACAGTTGCGCTTCCACAGCAAATACTGCAAAAAATAGTGTCGGCTCGAAAGTCTCCGGAGGATGGGGAGACCTCCGAGCCGTGATAGGTTTGCACCGAAGCAGAACGATTATTTACGTCGGCCCAACAAGCGGAGGATGTAGAGGAAGAGGTTGATGAAGTCGAGATAGAGGATAAGGCTACCCATCAGTGCGACTTTCATGGTAGACTCTTCGTCTGCTTGGCTAAACTCATGCACGAGGCGCTTGATTTTCTGGGTGTCATAAGCCGTGAGTCCTGTGAAGATGAGCACACCAGCGATGCTGATGATGAGGTCGAAAGTAGAACTTCCGAGGAACATATTCACCACAAGGGCGATGATGAGTCCGATGACTGCCATCGAGAGGATGCGACCAATCATGGAGAGATCTTTCTTGATGAAAAGTCCTACAACGGACATCGCGCCAAAGGTGCCTGCCGTGATGAAGAAGGCGTTGACAATATCGGCTTGTGCGTAGACTAAGAAGATGCACGAAAGGGTGACTCCGTTGAGAATGGCATAGAGGGCAAAAAGCACTCCGGCAGTCATAAAGGAGAGTTTGTGGATGCTCGCAGAGAGAAACCACACCATCGCCACTTCAGCGATGAGGAGACCGTAGAACACGAAGGAAGAACCGAACACCATGTTCATCAGGGCGGGCTGAGTGATCATAGCCAGGCTCGTAAGTCCGGTCATGGCGAGTGCCAAAGTCATCCAGAGATAGACCTTCTGCATCACAGCAGGGAAGGACAATGCGCGACCTTGCGGAGCATAGGTGCGGTTGTAGTTGGTTTGAGGTTGATACATGAGAGAATTTATTATTTAGAAGTAAATGATTGCTGAGTGTCGAGAAATCCACGCTCCTTCATGGACTAGGATATTGCTAAACGCGCAGAAACGATTTCCAAGAGTGCAAGACTTGCAAGGAGGGTCCCGAGAAGTTCTAGGGCACGTGGAAAGAATCTCGAGGAGAGCTGCCATATTTTCAAGCAGAGATTGAGAGACAATTTCGAGGTGCTGAAAAATCTCCAACGTTTTTCAGAAAATCTCCAACGTTTTTTGGAAAATCTCCAACGTTTTTCGGAACAGGTCGGAGTTTTTCAGTTTGACTGCCCCACTCTCTTTGCCGTGTCAACTGCGAGCAACCACGTCAGCGGCTTATTTCACAATATCCAGCAGCTTATTTCTTCACGTGGAGTGCGTGGTGCATGCGCTCTTGTTTGGTGAGGAGATAGCGGCGGTTGTGGTCGTTGGCTTGGATTTCCATAGGCACATTTCCACAATCTCAAGGCCATAGGCTTCTAAGCCCACGCGCTTCACGGGATTGTTGGTGATGAGGCGCATCTTGGTCACACCGAGGTCGCGGAGTATCTGAGCTCCCACACCATAGTCGCGTTCGTCGGGATCATAGCCCAAATGCACATTGGCGTCTACCGTGTCGAGACCTTCTTCTTGTAGCTTGTAGGCAGCGATTTTTGCCATCAGTCCGATGCCACGGCCCTCTTGGTTGAGATAGAGCACAAGACCTTTGCCTTCTTTTTCGATGAGTTCCATCGACTTGTGGAGCTGTGCTCCGCAGTCGCAACGGCAACTGCCGAAGATGTCGCCCGTGACGCAACTAGAATGCACGCGCACCAAGAGGGGTTCACCGGGTTTCCAATCGCCTTTGAAGAGTGCCACGTGCTCCAAACCGTTACTTTTCTGGCGGAAAGGAATGAGGCGGAAATCGCCATATTCGGTGGGCATGCTCACTTCTTCGCCGCGCTCGATGAGCGATTCTTCCTTCAAACGATAGGCGATGAGGTCTTTGATGGTGATGATTTTGAGTCCTTCTTGCACGGCAAACTCTTTGAGCTGTGGCATACGTGCCATGGTGCCATCTTCGTTGAGGATTTCGATGAGGCAAGCCACGGGTTGGAAACCAGCCATACGCGCCAAATCTACCGCAGCTTCGGTGTGTCCAGCGCGTGCCAGCACACCGCGGTCTTGGGCGTAGAGCGGATTGATGTGTCCAGGACGGCCGAACCATTCGGGACGGGCTTCGGGATCAGCCAAAGCACGCACAGTGGCTGCGCGGTCGTGTGTGGAAACGCCAGTGGTGCAACCTTCGAGGAGGTCTACGGTCACCGTGAAGGGGGTGCCGAGCACGGAAGTGTTGCTTGCACTTGGTGTTCGAGGTGAAGTTGTCGGCAACGCTCCTTAGTGACGGGTGCACACAGCACGCCACGTCCCTTTTGGAGCATGTAGTTGATTTTTTCGGGCGTGATGAGTTCCGCTGCGGTGATGAGGTCACCTTCATTTTCGCGGTCTTCATCATCGACAACGATGAGAAATTTCCCGGCTTTGAAGTCTTCCAAAGCCTCTTCTATAGTGGAAAGTTGAATGTCTGCCATGTGATGGTGTCTTTATGTTGTTGTGTGGGAGGTTAGACATTAGAGGTTAGAAGTTAGAGGTTAGAGGTTCTAGTCTTTCTAGAGGTTCTAGTTCTTCTAGTCCTCAAACGTCTAACGTCTAACGTCTAATGTCTAACGTCTAATGTCTAACTGCTCTTCGAGTTTGGTCATACAATTGATGGTCAGCCGCAAATCTCGTGCCAAACGCAGGCGGAAGCGCCAAGCTCTCACCCAAATAATCAAGCCCAAGGGGGAAGAGCACCCCAAAGACATAGTTGATCCATTGGCGCGAGAAAGGCGTGGTGTGCGCATGCGCGTAAATGAAGGGCACACGGTTGAGCGTGTCGAGCACGTGCATATCTCTGGTGTTTGCCAAATCTTCCACCAACTCTTCGATGCGGTCGCTGAGTTGTTCCATGCGCTGATCGGGACGAGTGCGGAAGAAGAGGCGGAAATAGTTGGGCGCGAGCCACAAACGCTTTGTTTGGCGATAGTCTTCGGCTTCTTGACGAATGGACTGTGCTAGTTGCAAATCGGCTGTCACGTCGGGCGGAGTGATAATCACCTCCTTGCGGAACAGATGTCGTTTGGTGCGGAAGCCAAGCAACCTGCGGAGGAAAGCCAAGTATGCATCGAGATTGAACACCACCGAGTCGCGGTTTGCCATAAAGGTGAGGTATGCTCCAGCTGGTGTGAGGATGAAAGTGGACATCCACATGCCCACCACCATGTTGATGCTGCCATCGCGCGCCATCTTCATGCCCGAGGTGTTGATGATGTAGTAGAGGATGAAGATGCCAACTGATATGATCGTAGGCATGCCCAATCCGCCCTTGCGAATGATGGCACCCAGTGGCGCACCGACAAAGAAGAAGAGCAAACAAGCCAAAGCTAGGGTGATGCGTTGGTGCCACTCCACCTCGTGCTTACGGACGAAGTATTCCTGATCTTCCACAGCCTCGTTGCGCCACGTCATTTCGGTGGAAAAACTTTGGAGCGTGGAGGCGGTGCGGTTGCGTGCGCGCTCCATTTCTCTTTGGGAATTTTGGCTACCAGGCTGTCAAAGTTCAACTTCACGCGCGAGAGGGCACGGAGTGTGGCAAGCGAATCCTTGCGCGTGAAAGCTTTGGTGGTGGGCAAGGCGCGTCCGGCATAGTCGCTCGAAGAAGCGAGGGCTGCAGAGTCGATTTGCAGGTTCATCGAGTCGATAAAATTCGCCAGCGCAGCCCAGTTTTTCGCCTGCGGTAGGAAAGCCAGTTCGTTGGCTTCGATTTGGTTGAAGTTGGCATCGAAGTCGATGAGCAACTGCTTGTACATAAACGTCTCGCGGTCGTAGGGCACACTCTCACTCTTGAAGACATTGACGTCTTCCGTCTTGAGATTTTGGAATTGTTCGCCCGACCATAGGGTGAGTTTCATGTGCATCTTGTCGGCAGTCATTTCTATTTTTGCCGAATCTGCCAATACGATTTGTGCGCGGTCAAATCCTTGGTCCATCTTGTAGATGATGGTGTTGTAGAGCATACCGGTTTGCGCGTTTTTCTTCACCACATAGAGGTTAAAATCGCGCATGTTGTAGAACACCCCTTCGGGGATTTCCACGGCAGGTTGTGCGATTTTGATAGAAACAAGGAGTGCGCGGAGCTGCTTTTGGGCGTTCGTGGAGATTTCGTTTTGAAAATAGAAGACGAACGCCGAGAGCGGGATAATGAGCAGGAGGATGGGGCGCATCACTCGCACCAGGGGCACACCAGCTGCCTTCATCGAGAGGAGCTCAAGGTTCTCTCCCATGTTACCAAAGGTGATGAGGGAAGCCAGCAAGACGGCAAGTGGGAGCGAGGTGGGAACAAGATACACCGAAACGTGCCAGAAGAATTGTCCTAGCACGTCGAGGGTCAAGCCTTTGCCCACGAGGTCGTCAACGTAGCGCCACAAGAATTGCATGACAAACACGAAGAGGCAGATGAAGAATGCGCCTACAAAGAGTTGTAGGAACTTGCCGAGGATGAACGTGTCGAGCCGTTTTATTCTGAAAAATGCAAAGAATTGGCGCATAGTTTGAGTTGTCGCGCCGTGCCCCTAAGGGATGCCTCTAGGCACCAGCGCAGATTATGAAGCAAAGTTACCACTTTTTTTTCGTTCTTGTGGACGTTTCTCCCCGAAATTATGGAAGAATGCCACCTTTGCTCGCGACACAGGCGATGTCTGCTCGCGCTTTGTTCCCTATCTCATGCATTGTTGTCTCATTTCTCATGCCCTATTTCATCCTATTTCATGTATTGTCTTCACCTATCCCATGCCTTGTTGTCTCTTCTTCTTTTGCAGTGGCGCAACCCATTCTGTCCCAAATCTCGAGTAGACCAAGGAGAGTCGCAGCAGACCTGAGGGAAGGACAAAACCAAGTTCAAGTAGGCACACAAAAACCCCTCCCCTTCGACCCGAAGTCGAGGGGAGGGGTTGAGCATACTGGTGGATATACTCCACCAAAATATCAAGTTCTGGAGGGATTACTTCACTTCTTTCAAGCTATTGGGCACAGCTTCAAACTTGCCCTTGCCCGTAACCTTGTACTTGATTTCATGAATCTTCTTTGCACCATTGTCATATACAGTGAACTTCACGGTGTAAATCACTTCTACACCTTCCACAGGCACTGCGTCGGGATAGTTCAAAGTGAGACCAGCTGCCATCGTTTCGTAGATATTCTTTTGGAGCAATGCAGGGATATCTGCGTCTTTCACGTCCTTAAATGCTGCAGGTGTGTTCTTGCGAACGGTAGCTGCGCTGAAGTCTACGTTGCTGTAGTGAGAAGAAATACCAGAGTAGCTTTCAGCATTGCCGCGACCTTCGATGTATTCTGCACCCTTATTCGCCTTCACCCATTCCACGATAGATTGGTAGAATGCCTTTGCTTCTGCATCACCTTGCGCACCGAGGGTTACGGTAGTAGAGGGATCGTACACCCACTTGTGGTTGTTGAGCACAAATTGGTCCTTACCAGGCTCCATGTTCACCTTTTGGTTGCCCACAACGAGGCTGTCGAGCTGCACAGTGGTGGTAGCACCGGTCTTGCCATTACCGTCGTAGCGGAGGGCAAGTTGCACTTGCTGACCAGCATACTTGGAGAGATCCGCATTGATGGCTTGCTTGAAAGTGCCGAAAGACTGACCAGCTGCAGGCACTTCAATCTTCACTTGCTTGGTGAGGTCGGCAAGAGGTTGGCGAGAAGCCACAGTTTCTTGTGTGAGGCTAGTACCATCGTAGAGGAACACGCTGAGACGTCCACCCTTGTCCACGTAGTGACCATAGAGGGCATCGAGAGTGAGTTTAGAACCCTTGCTCACTGTGAAGACGGGAGACACAAGATAAGTTTGCACAGAATCCTTCTGCTTGTAAGCCGAAGCCTGAAGGTAGTGTGCGTTGTTGCGGAATTGGGTGGACCAAGCTGCCTTGTCACCACCGAGCGTGGTGAGGGTTTGCCAATCCTTCACAGCTGCAGGCTGCACCGCTTTGTTTTCTGTGCCTTCAAAGTCTTGATAGAGATCGAGGGGACCAGTTACTTCGTGGCGATTGTAGTTAACAATCACTGCACTACCATTGTCGGCAGTGAACCACTTCTTGGCGATGAAAGCAGGCATGTATTCAGCTGCGGTGATTTTCTCAGTGAACTGTTGCTTCTTAGCCAAAGCAGCCAATTCCTTTTCTTCGCCGTTCTTTTTCGCGAGCGCCTTGTTGGTGGCATCTTCTGCGATGGCCTTGTAGTCATCAGCGGTGAGCGTGTAGTTAATCTTCTTAACGTCAACAGCGTGATGTCCCTCTTTCAGACCTTCAAATTGGTCGTTGTAGTCGCTGCAAGCCGTGGTGAGGGCTGCTGAAGCGAGAAGAGCGATATATAAATGTTTCATTATTGTCGATGAAATATAGTTGAGAATATGAACTCTGAGGCTCAGGCGATTAGAAGTTCACCTTGAGCTTGAGCGACATTTGGCGACCGAAGCCGTAGAACACGCGATAAGCGGTTTGCCAATCGTGACCTGCGCCGTCGAATGCCTGACTGATGTATTCTTGGTCGAAGAGGTTCTCCACATTACCAGAGAGTGTGGTCTTGTAGCCACCCATGTTGAAGGTGTAGCCAGCGGAGAGGTCTACCAAGTTATATGCAGGCACCTTCCAAGGTGTCTCAAAGTTCTTCACGCCATTGATGGAGAGATCGCGACCGCTGAGGGAGTAGTCAGCATAGTAGTTGGAGAAGTGCTTCCAATCCAAACCGATGCGGAGACCTTCCATGGGATAAACGGTGAGGCCGAGGCTAGCGGTGAACTGTGCGGAACCACCTTCCTTCACGCCCTTTTGGTTGAGCGTCATCTTGGCGTGGTCATCAGCGTAGATGCCAGAAGCAATCTTACCCTTAGCATCTGCGAGGGGCTGACCTTGTGAGTTGTAGAAGTAACCCACTGCGTTGTTGGTCCAGTGCCAATCGCCCAAAGAGAGCATACCGCGCACGGAGAACCACTTCACGGGCTTGTAGTCGAGTTCAGCTTCAACACCTTGGTGGAGGGAGTTTACACCCTGCATGTTGATCAAACCGCGGTCAGCATTGCCAGCAGCATCAGTGATGTCGAGCGAGCGAGCCATTGCCTTGTCCTTCCAGATGGTGTGGTAGGCGTTAAGATTGAAGTTGAACGAAGCAGTGTGGTAAGTCCAACCAGCTTCTACAGAGTAAATCTTCTCGTTGACAGCGTTGGGGTTGATTTCGTTGGAAACGTCGCCAGAGAGGAAGAGACTGCTCAAGAGGTAAGGTGAGCGAGAAATCACACCACCATTGACAAACACGTTGTGTTGTCCGCCCCATCCGTCGATGTGTGGGAACTTGTAGTTCACACCACCCTTAACGGTGAAGCCGAGTGAGCCATGGCTTTCGCTTTCTGCCTTAGACTTTTCGTAGTAGAAACGGTCGTAACGCCATTGGTTGGTGTAGCTGAGCGAACCAGAAAGGAAGGCAGTGAGGTTGTTGTAGTCATATTCAGCTTGACCAAACACACCACCTTGGTTCACGTGTCCGTCGTAGTCGCGGCGCACGATGTCGCCCACAGAGAGCTTTGGTATTTGAAGAGAGGATCAGCCGCAGCACTGTTGTTGGCAGCCTTCACATTCGCGCGAAAAGCATCGATGTAGTATGCACCATTGAAGAGGTCGGTGATGCGGTTATTATGCGTTCCCACATAAGAACGGAGGTCAAGACCAGCATACACATTGAGGCGTTGGCTCAACTCCTTGGTGAAAGTAGACACGAGGCCATACCAACGGTGTTGGTTGTTGCTCATGGTCATCACCATTTGTGAGCCACTTTCGCTCTTTTCGTTGAGATCTTGCACCTTGCCATAGTCGAAAGTACCATCGGCACGGCGGAAGCTCATGTTCAACACGCCATTGTTGGTGCCATACCATGAAGAGTTGTAGGCAGCAGTTCCCAGACCTGATTCACCACCACCGTATCCGAGAGAGAGATAAGCCACGGTGTTGAGCGAAGAGGTGTTAGAGATTTGCCAGAGGTGTTGAAGCTGGATTTGAGGCTTGTGGTAAACGTTTTGAGCAGAATGGCGCACGCGGCCTTGGTTGTCATAACCGAAGGTAGCGTTGTAGCGATAGTTCTGCTGATAAGGCATATATTGTTGCACGTCTTGCCAACCTTGCACAGTGAGTCCATCGTAGGAGCTACGGCGGTTGTGCCATTGAGGTGCACCAAATGCAGTGAGCGAAATCATGTGATGCTCACCGAGATCTTTAGAGATAGAGAGGGAAATAGTTCCAACCTTGGAAGTCTGAACCTTGGATGTAGCCATCACCCCAAACGCGTGCGCCCAACATGTTGAGTGCCCAGCCATCTTTTGTGCGACCAGTAGAGAGGTTGAAGGTGAGCTTGTTGTAACCATCGTTACCCATGCCATAAGAGAAGTAACCGCCCTTCTTAGCATCGGTTGATTTGGTCACGATGTTCACCGATCCACCCACAGAGGGAGTAGACACCTTAGCAGCACCAAGACCGCGCTGTGTTTGGATGCTAGAGGCTACGTCGGAAAGACCAGCCCAGTTGGACCAATAGACACCACCCCACTCCATGTCGTTCATCGAAACGCCATTGACGAGGACAGCGACATTCTCACTCTTAAAGCCACGCATCGTGATTTTGGAGTCACCATAACCACCACCTTCACGCGTCACATAGACACCAGGAGTAGACTCGAGCACCTTGGGGAAGTCGGCAGTACCCACTTTCTCTTCGATCACTACCGATCCGAGAGTGGTGAGCGCCACAGGAGTTTTGCGTGCCACCGCGCGAGTGGTCACCACAGCGTCCTTGAGCGCCACAGAGGCTTGGTTCATAGGCACAAAACCGAGGTCACGGTCGCCTGTGACGTGCGTGCCATTGAGATATTGCGTCTCATAGCCTACGCAAGAGAATTGGAGATTTTGCTTTGCGCCCTTGGGAGCTTTGAGGAAAAACTTACCATCGGCATCAGTGATTGTTACCGTTTTAGTTCCTTGCACCACAACGGTCACGCCTGCAATAGGCTCGTTGTTCTGACTGTCGACCACTGTGCCCTTGATCACTGCCGATTGCGCCATTGCACTCACGGGAGTAGCTACGGCTACAATGGAGGCGAGTAAGAATTGCTTGTTCATTTTGGGGTGTTGTAAATGAGTATTTGGATTGTTTACGATGCAAATTTACGAAGTTCTCTTTACTTCAGCGGTGTGTCCTGCGGTAATTTTGGGCTAAACGTGTGTTTTTTAAGAAACTAAGCACTAAATCGACAGCCCCACTTGGCAATTTCACCCCTTACAGACGCGCATGCGGTGATAACTTCTGTATTTTCGTCAACATTCTTTTGAGCTGTCACTCCCGATATGTCCCAAAAACTCCCTCATTTTCATCTATTTTCTGCGCTTCAACTTGTCACTTACGGCACTTCAACTCCCTAGTTTCAATAAAAGAAACGGGGACTTCCGCGCATATTTATGCGGCATTAGTAGAAAATTGCTGATATTTTGCCCGATTCGTGGAAATTTGCGGAAAAAAGTTTGGCACTTTCGAACTTATCGCATAAATTTGCCAGCAACACATCCTTGAAGTTTTCCACCGAATAAAGCGATTGGTAACCTATGAAAGAACTGGCGAACACCCTTCAAAACCTCAGATTTGACGATCTCCGGCCCTACGCCCAAGAAATCACCTTGCACGGAGACGACTTGCTCATCGTAGAAAGGCTCGGAGACGTGGATCTATCGCAGGTGGCCATCCGTACATCCTTCTTCACCATTGCCGCCTGCACACAAGGTTTTGCACAGTTTGTGCTCAATGGCAAGAATGCCACGTCACCGAAGGCGACCTCTTCATCACCTTCGGCAGACAAACCATCGATCACTTCCACAAAAGCGAAGATTTTCAAGGCATCGCCCTCTTCCAGAGTCAGGAGTTCGTGCAAGAGTCGCTCATGACCATGCGCTATCTATGGCCCTATCTCATCTTTCTCATGCGACATCCCATCATGTCGCTCACCCAAGAGGAGAGGGAAATCATCAAAGGCGGATATGCGCTCCTCAAACATCGATTGGCATCCGACGGGGAGGTCTTCAGACAAGAACTCATACAAGCCATCTTGCAGGTGTTTTATCTCGATGTCTGCCGCATGATGGAAAAGCGCGCACCACGAGAGGAGCACTACAACTCGCGCACCTACAATCTCTTCTACCACTTCATGCAGCTCCTCGCCTCCAACTATATGGACGAACGCGAAGTGGCATGGTATGCCGAAAATCTTTCGCTCACCCCTAAATACCTCTCGGAAGTGGTGAAAACCGTGAGCGGACGCACCGTGGGACAATGGATCTCAATCATGGTGGTGATGGAAATCAAATCACTCCTGCGCAATACCGACATGAGCGTCAAACAAATTGCGCAACAACTCAACTTCACCACACAGAGTTTCATGGGACGCTACTTCAAAAACCTCACCGGACTCTCTCCACTCGACTACCGAAAACGATTTTCCAACTAGCCCCTTCTAGCACGGTTCTCATTGGAGCTCTCCTTTTTGTTTCACTTCAGGTTGGGGCTCTCCATCGTTTTAGCGGTGGATGTGCCACACCATAAGACTTTATGCTTATGCTGACCATTCACAACACCCACCTCAGAGCCACCATCTCAACACTAGTGCTGAGATGCACTCACTCCACCTCATCGACAGTGGAAGAGCCATCATCTGGCATGGCGATGAAACTTTCTGGAGCGGACACTCTCCCATCCTCTTCCCCATCGTGGGCAGTGCGTGGAATGGCACCCTCCGACACGAAGGACGCGAATATCACATCCCCAAACACGGGCTCGTGCGCAAACGCCAATGGACTGTGGTGGAGCAGCATCAAGACAGGGTGACCCTTGCCGTGCAAAACACGCCCGAAGACCTGGAACATTTTCCCTGGCCCTTCCGATTGGAAGTCACCTACTCGCTCCATCATCGCACCCTCCACGTGGACTTCATCGTCAAAAATCTCTCGTCGGCTTCGACCATGTGGTTCCAACTGGGCGGACACCCCTCCATCATCCTCCCAGCTCCCTTGCGACACGAAGGTCAACAGGTGACACAAGAGGTCAATCCTTTCTCCCTCGTGCCTGCGCCTGCTTCCACTAACCACAAGCCCGTGGGCTATCTGCGCCTTGAGGGCACGCCACACAGCTTGTTGCGCGCCTCAACACAAGGTTGCACCGAACCGCAACGCGTGCACATCCCCTGGAACAAAGATGCCGCTACCTCACGCGCCTTAGCGAGCAATCACCACTTCAATGCGCTCGTGCCCCTCACCATCGAAACCTTTGCCCATGAGGCTTTGATCTTCGACCAGCACCAAGTGACAGCGGTTCACGTGCTCGACGACAAGGAACAACGCTTTGCCCGCGTGGTGTCCTCCGCTCCGGCTTGGCTGGTGTGGGCGCCGACCAACCAACCTGCGCCCTTCATCTGCTGCGAACCGTGGTATGGCTTGCCCGATCCACAAGGTTTCTCTGGCGAATGGCAAGACCGTCCGCACGTGCAGCACGCCAGTCCAGGCGGCTCTTGGCACGGATGGTACAACATTGAGGTGTAATTCCCTATTGAGCTATAAAGCCCTATTGAGGTGTAATTCCCTCCCCTCCCCACAGAGTGTCCCTCGCTTATCCTCCTTCCAGAGCGATGAGCGAGGGACGCTTTTCTTTTTCATAACGAGCAGAAGAGCTTACCACAATAGCCGTCGTTCCATCCTTGTTTTTTCTCCGACAAATCTCCCAAAAGCTCCCACATTTTCCAAATTATCTCCCACGTTTTTGGAAAAATCTCCCACGTTTTTGGAAAAAACTCCGACGTTTTTTGAGAAAGCTCCGACGTTTTTCGAGGAATTTCCCAGCTTTTCTCGACAACCTGCGACATTCGAGGGGAATCTGAAGATGATCCGCAGGGAATCAGATGAACTTTCGGGGGATTTTATACCATTGGCACGAAACCTAAAGACCAGGCGCAAGGGAAATGCCACAAACTTCTCCCACAACCTGAAGTCGGCTCACTTCCGCGTTGGGCATTTTCACGCCAACATAGCGGGAATTGCTCGCCACATTTCCAATCCTTGCACAACGGTCTATTCTAGTCCTTACACAACATTCTAAGAAAACGCAGGGCGAATTGTCCGCAAACTAGAAGCACGCAGAGCACAAATTTAGGAAACGAAAGCACCATTTCCCACTACTTTTGCAAATTCCACCTTTCAAACCTTGTCTATAAAACATAAAACACCCCCTAAATATAGCCGAAAAGTTGTTCTATAAGTCCTTTCCGTTCCTTTTCCTTCATTTTTTTGCAACAAAACTAGAAAAAACCGAGAGAATTATTTCTCAAAACATAGGATTTTCCTTAACTTTGGGGGTGAGAATAGACGGACACCCACGCAGAGGCACTAACGCTTTTTGAGCTTGTTCCGTCAAGGCGACGCCTTCGCCATCCTACACAATACCATAATATACAGCCTATGTCATTCCTGAAGTTCGACAAAACGCAGATGACCAACCTGCAAGACTCCCTCATGAAGGAGTTTCTGCTCACCAACAAATCTGGTGCCTACTGCTCTTCCACCCTCGTGGGCTGCAACATCCGCAAATATCACGGACTTTTTGTCGTGCCCGTACAAGAAATCGACGATGAAAACCACGTGCTCCTTTCTTCTCTCGATGAAACCGTCATCCAGCATGGAGCAGAATTCAACCTCGGTCTTCACAAATTTGTCGGAGAAAACTACAGTCCGAAGGGTCATAAATACATCCTTAGTTTTGAGTGGGACAAAGTGCCTACTTGGATCTATCGCATCGGCGGTGTGCTCCTCAAGAAGGAAATCATCTTCCGCACCGAGCGCGACCGCCTCTTCATCCGCTACACCCTGCTCGAAGCCCACTCTCCCACCACTCTCCGCTTGCACCCCTTCTTAGCCTTCCGCTCCGTGCGTCAATGGACCCATGAGAACGGACGCGCCAACACGCACGCTGAGCCCGTGGAACAAGGCATCAGCATGCGCCTCTACGACGGCTATCCCGAACTCTTCATGCAGCTCGACAGCCCCAAAGCACACTATGTGCACCGTCCCGACTGGTATCGCGGATTTGACTATCCCAAAGAGCGTGAGCGTGGCTACGGCGAAACGGAAGACCTCCTCGTGCCAGGCTATTTTGAAATGCCCATCGAGAAGGGAGAAAGCATCGTTTTCACCGCTTCTCTCGCAGCACGCGATCCCAAATCGTTGCAACCGCTCATTGAGGGAGAAATCGTCAATCACGACTCCCGCGACTCTTTCTACCACTGCTTGGTGAATGCTGCCCACCAATTCCGCCAACAACTTGGTGGCGAAGAATATCTCGTGGCAGGCTATCCTTGGTTCAAAGCCCGTGCTCGAGACACCTTCATCTCCATGCCTGGTCTTACGCTCGCCATCGGTGAAACGGAGCAGTTTGAGAAATACATGGACACCGCTGCCAAAGCCCTCAACGACTTCATGGACGGCAAGGAAATCTCCGTACAACTCTATGAGGTGGAACAGCCTGACACCTTGCTCTGGGCAATGTGGTGCTTGCAACAATATGCCAAATTTGTGGGACGTCAGCAATGTTTCTCTCGCTATGGCGACCTCATCCACCGCATGATGTCGTTCATCTTCGAGGGCAAACACCCCAATCTCTTCGCTCACAACAATGGACTCCTCTACAGCAATGGGCGCGACAAGGCGGTGACGTGGATGAACTCGCAGGCGTATGGTCGTCCCATCATCCCTCGTTCGGGCTACATCGTGGAGTTCAATGCCTTATATTATAATGCCAAGAAGTTCTACCAACAAATGCTGGTGGACAGCGACCAACCCGTGCACCACGTGGTGGCAGAGCGCATTGAGGAGGAGTGCAAACTCTTCGAAACGAACTTCCGCAGCACTTTCCTCAATGAGCATGGCTATCTCTTCGACTATGTCGATGGACAAGCCTGCGACTGGTCGGTGCGCCCCAACCAGCTCCTTGCCATTGCCCTCGATTTCTCACCCCTCACCCTCAAGGAGCGCAAAGGCGTGCTCGACATCTGCACCCGCGAACTCAAAACGCCCAAGGGCATCCGTTCGCTCTCGCCCAAGAGTGGAGGCTACACGCCCTACTATGTGGGACATCAGCAGCAACGCGACTATGCCTACCACCAAGGCACCGCGTGGCCATGGCTCACCGGCTTCTATCTCGAGGCTTATTTGCGCGTCTACAAGATGAGTGGAGTGAACTACATCGAGCGACAACTCATCGGCTTTGAAGAAGAACTCTTCTACCACTGCGTGGGCACCATCCCCGAACTCTTCGACGGCAACCCACCCTTCTCGGGTCGTGGCGCCATCTCCTTCGCCATGAACGTGAGTGGCATCCTGCGTGCCATCCGTCTCCTCGAGAAGCATCGCGCTGAAGCCTAACCTTTTATCTACATATTAACGAGCATCGATATGAAAGTACTCATGTTTGGTTGGGAATTTCCTCCCCACATCCTCGGCGGACTCGGCACTGCGTCCTACGGCATCACAGCTGGCATGGCGCAACAGCCCGACATGGACATCACCTTCTGCATACCTAAGCCTTGGGGCGACGAAGATAAAAGTTTTATGAACATCATCGGGCTGAGCGAAACGCCCATCGTGTGGCGCGATGTGGACTACGACTACGTCAAAGAACGCCTCGGCACGCGCATGACGCCCGAACAATACTACGCCCTCCGCGACAACATCTACGCTGATTTCTCCTATCGCCAAACCAACGATTTGGGCTGCATCGAGTTTTCGGGCAAATATCCCGACAACTTGCAGGAGGAAATCAACAACTACTCCATCGTGGCTGGTGTCATCGCCCGACAACAGCAATATGACATCATTCACGCCCACGACTGGCTCACCTATCCTGCTGGCATCCACGCCAAGCAGGTGAGCGGACGTCCCTTGGTGATCCACGTGCACGCCACCGACTTCGACCGCTCTCGCGGACAAGTGAACCCCACGGTCTATGCCATCGAGAAAGACGGTATGGACCATGCCGACTGCATCATGTGCGTGTCGGAACTTACGCGCCAGACGGTGATCAACCACTACCACCAAGATCCCGCCAAATGCGTGGCCATGCACAATGCCGTCTATCCTCTGCCCCAAGACATCCAAGCGATTGTGGACCAACGCAAGCCGCACCACGAGCGCAAAGAGAAGGTGGTCACCTTCCTCGGCCGCATCACCATGCAAAAGGGTCCAGAGTATTTCGTGGAAGCCGCTGCCCTCGTGCTCAAACGCACGCAAAACATCCGTTTCTGCTTCGCTGGTTCGGGCGATATGATGGAGGCGATGATCAACCTTGCCGCACAGCGTGGCATTGCCGACCGCTTCCACTTCCCCGGATTCATGAAGGGCAAGGAGGTCTATGAGATTTTCCGCGACTCCGATGTCTATGTCATGCCCTCAGTGTCGGAGCCTTTCGGCATTTCGCCCCTCGAAGCCATGCAATGTGGCGTGCCCAGCATCATCTCCTATCAGAGCGGCTGTGCCGAAATCCTCGACAAGTGCATTAAAACCGACTATTGGGACATCGAAGCCATGGCAGATGCCATGTATTCCATCTGCACCAACGATGGTCTCTTCGAATACCTCCAAGCGGAAGGTAAGAAGGAAGTGGACCAAATCACTTGGGAAAAGGTGGGACTTCGCATCCGTCGCTGCTATGATGAGGTGCTAGCGCGCTACAAATAGCCCTTTCACCTGCCCCATATCCACAACCCCTCTCCCTCATTCACGCACATTAAACCTCTCTCTCATGAAGACTGTTTGCCTATACTTCGAGATTCACCAGAATATCCACCTCAAACGCTATCGCTTCTTCGACATCGGCACAGACCACTACTACTACGATGACTACGAAAACGAGCGTTCCATCACCGAGACAGCAGAGCATTCCTACATCCCTGCCCTCAAGGCACTCATCGAAATGGCGCACCAATATGGCGACTATTTCAAGTGCGCTTTCTCCCTCTCCGGCACTGCCATCGAACTCCTCGAACAATATAGCCCCGAGGTGCTCGAACTCCTCGACGAACTCAACCAAACTGGTTGTGTGGAATTCCTTGCCGAACCCTACAGCCACGGTTTCTCCTCCATCAAATGCCCAGAGTGCTTCCGCCAAGAAGTGGAGCGCGTGAGCAAGAAAATCAAGAGTCTCTTTGGCAAAACACCCAAGGTGCTCCGCAACTCCTGCCTCATGTATTCCGACGACATCGGTGAACTCGTGGCTGACATGGGCTTCAAAGGCATGCTTGCCGAAGGTGCCAAACAAACCCTCGGATGGAAGAGCCCACACTTCGTCTATCACTGCTGCCGCAATCCTAAACTCAAGCTCCTCCTCCGCGATTCATCGCTCTCCGAAGACATCAGCTATCGCTTCAACGACCACTCTTGGAGCGAATATCCCCTCTTTGCCGAGACTTATGCCGACTGGATTGCTCAGCAACCTGCCGACGAACCTGTGGTGAACCTCTTCATGGAGCTTTGCGCCTTGGGCATGTTCCAACCGCTCTCCAGCAACATCCTCGAGTTTTTCAAGGCGCTCCCCGAACAGCTCCGTCAGCGCGGCATCACCTTCTCCACGCCTTCTGAGATCTGCAACAACGTCAAGAGCGTAGGTCCTTTGATGGTGGAATATCCCACCACGTGGGTGGACGAAGAGCGCGACCTCTCTCCATGGCTCGGCAATGTGATGCAACAAGAAGCCCTCGACAAACTCTACTCTGTGGCGGATCGCGTGCGCATCGCTGGCGACAAGCGTTTGCTCCAAGACTGGGACTATCTCCAAGCCTCCAACAACCTCCGCTTTCATCTCCACCAAAGCCAGCAGCTACGGCGGTTATCGCGGCATTTACTCCTCGCCCTACGATGCCTTCACCAACTACATGAACATCCTGGGCGACTTCATCACCCGCGTCAACAATCTTTATCCTCTCGAAATCGAAAACGATGAGTTGAACTCGCTCTTGACCACCATCAAAAATCAGGGTGACGAACTCGCCATCCGCGACAAGGAGATTGCGAAGTTGAAGAACCTCATCGGTCGTCTCGAAAAGCAAACGGGTGCCTCTGGCAAGTCCACCACGACAGCTTCGAAGAAGTCCACCACAGCTACTAAAAAGGTGACCACAACTGCCAAGAAAGCGGCTACCACTGCCAAGAAGACAACGGCTTAAAAGCCAAGGCAGCTCCTAAAAAGACGGAAGTAGAAGTTCCTAAAGCGGACGCTACTACTCCCAAGGCGGATGCGGCAAAATAAATAGCATTCATTTTTTCTTTCATAATAGTTGTTTAAGGTTTAGTTCGCTCCACCTTTCTTTCGCGCTATCCCCATAGCTCCACGAAAGAAGGTGGAGTTTTTTTAGGGCTTATGCTCCCATACACTCATCTTATTTGTGAGAAGCACACATACCCATTCTCACATAGATAATGAACTACAATACCACCCCCATCACTATATGTGTCTACGATTACAGCAATCTATAACAACAAAAAGGTCGCTCACTCCTAACGAGTGGGCGACCTTTTACATTTTCTTTGAGATGGTTTGTTGAGTATACAACACTATTTCTTTGGAGAATTGTGTCTCTTGTTATACTCATTTCCTTTACGTTCTTTACTTCCTTAGTTGCTTCATTGGCAGCGATTATAGCTCCTATAATGGCTGCTCCTGCTTTTAAAAGAGTTCCTATCATAACAATATGTATCTAGAAATGAATAAAAAGAGGTTTTATACTGAAATGCGAAAACCCTTATTTTCCCTGAAGAGTTAGAAGGATGAGAGTTGTCAGAACCTTTGCTGTTATGTTTTCCAAAGTTCTCATATAGGACTTCGACCACTTCCATACCAGCCTTGACGACCTTATAAATTTTATTCCAATTCATTTTAGAGGAATTTTAGTGTATTACATGAACTACGACATTTCAGAAAAGCCTTTCTATAAAGACTCCCAAGAAACGCCACAGCGTTATCGCTGCAAATGTAAAAAAAAAAACAGATTAGCAAAACTTTGTAGATAGAATTTTAGAGAGAGGTCTTTTTTTGTAGGAAGATTCCCCAAAAAAGTAGCGGAGATTTGCGTATTTCACGACAATGCGCTACATTTGCAACCGATATTTCCCCTTTTAAATTGCCCCGACAAACCTGGCAACCAAGGAACATAAACCTATTACCTCTCCACCACTCTCCCATGAAAATTCGCCATCTCTTGCCACTCCTCTGCGGTTGGTTCGCATTCGTAGGAATTAGTCTTAAAACGCAGGCGCAACCTTCAGTTACCTTCACTAAACGCACAGCCACTCTCCCAGACTACCTCGGCTGCCGTGGCACAACTCCACGTGGACCTTGCCACACCGCTCACCCTCCAAGACGTGCACGCTGCCAAAAAGACCTGGCGACGCTCCAAAATCACCCTCACCTCCACTGCCCTTCCTGCACTCAACCACTCCGACTCTGCCAAGTTTAGAGGACGCGGAAACACCAGTTGGAGCATGGGCGAGAAGAAACCCTATCGCTTCAAGCTCGACAAGAGCCATGCCCTCCTTGGTGGTGCAAAAGGCAAAGCATGGGTGCTCCTCTCACAGCCCATCAAAGGCTCGCTCCTCACCAATCCCATCGGATTTCGTGCGGCACAACTCGTGGGCACTGTCGCAGCCAATCACGTGCTCCCTGTAGAACTCTACGTGAATCAGGAATATCGCGGCTTATACCTCCTCACCGAACAGGTGGATGCTGCCTCCAACAGCGTGAAACTCAAAGACGAAAGCAAAGGGGCGCTCCTCGAACTCGATGACTACGACGGAACTTACAAAGACGACAACTTCCGTTTGCCCGTGAGTGTCAAATCGCCCGAAGCCCAAGACTACAGTAAGGCGTATGGCAAAGAGGCGGAAAAGACTTTTTCTGACCAGTTGCGTTCCGAAGTAAACCGTTTCACCGCGGCTGTCAAGGCGGGTAAGGCGGAAGAAGTGGTGGATGTCGAAGCCTTTGCGCGCTATTTCTTTGTCAACGCTCTGTGCGACAACCGCGAACTTCGCCATCCCAAGAGCACCTTCGTGCACAGAACCGACATTTTCTCGCCCTCTTCCCTCTGGACCTTCGGACCCGTGTGGGATGTTGACTGGGCATTTGGCTACGAAGGCACTTTCCAATACCTCGGCACACCAGCCGATTCGAGCTATCTGCTCGGAGCTGGTCCCAACAAGAGCGGCAAGGAGTTTTTCCGCGCCATGTTCCTCTCGCAGTCCGTCCGCGATGCCTACCAGCGCGTGTGCCACGAGTTTGTGAAGAAAGGCAAGATCGACCAACTTGCGGCTTACGTGGAAGAGTTTGAAACCTCCGTGCGCACTGCCGCGCAACGCGACTGGAAACAGTGGTATGGCCACGATCGTTGGGGCAATGAGCGCCCTTATCCCTACGCTTCTGCCGTGTCCTACTGGCAATCGTGGCTCCACGCACGCGCTGCCTACCTTATGCAAGAAGCGGATCACTGGCAACAAACGAAGGGCGTGACTTATCTCAACGACAACACCATCACTGCCATTCGCACCCTCCCATGGGGCACTGCTGATGCTCCCACCGATGCCGCAGCCGCTCCCTCACTTTCCTCCCCCGCTGTTTCTCGCATCTACGACCTCTCGGGGCGTCGTCTCTCTCCCTCCGATGCCGCTCAGCCATCGTCCGCTGCCCCTCGCCTCCTCATCGTCAATGGCAAGAAGGTCATCCGATAATCGAGCAATGCTCCGTGATTTTCGATATTCCCTCGCTGTGATAGGATTTCTTCTCCACTAGCGAGCACTCATACACTCACTTTCGCACAACAATGGGCTTAAGGTATGGCTCTTCCTCCCAACAGAGTGAAGCAGCTTACCTTAAGCCCATCGTTTTTGTATGCTATCGCAGTGTGTTGTGGTGAAACCCCTCACTCAAACAGCACCTTAATGTCGGCACTCAAAAAGTCTTCCAACGAAATTCCGCCAGAACCCACCACAAAAGACTTCTTCGGGTGAAACATTTCGACGAAAGCAGGCAAACCAGAATTCATAGTGCGGCGACCACTCTTCACCTCTATGGCTATCACCTCACCATTGTTCACCAAAATGAAGTCCACCTCGTTGTCCTTATCACCCCTGTTTTTTGCAGGTTCTCTCCAATAATACACCTCAAAGCCTGCTTCATCTGCCATGGCGAGCAAGTGTGCTCCCACCGCACTCTCCACCCATCGTCCCCAAAGCCTAGCATCGGTGCGATCCATCTCAAACGACCTCCCTTTATATGCCGTGAGCAAAGCGTTGTTGTACACTTGATATTTGGGGATGGAACTCCGCTTTCGCGACTCATCGTTGGCATACTCTGCAATCCCGTGAGCAAAGCACACTGGTCGAGAATCTCAAGATACGAAGCCAAGGTGGTCACATTGCCAGCATCTTGCAGCTGTCCCATCAGTTTCGTCAGCGACAGCATCTCAGCAGAATAGCCACATCCCAACTCAAACAGTTGTTTCATCAGGGCTGGTTTGTAGATGTTGGAGGTCATCAGCACGTCTTTTTCAATGGCAGGAGCCACTAACGCATCCTTGATGTACTTGCACCAACGTTTTTCGTCCTTGATCAAAGTGGCAGCTCCAGGATAACCGCCAAAATAAATATACTCATCGAGCGACAATCCAAAAGCATCCTTCATCTCTTGATAACTCCAATGCCCCAGACGAATCAGTTCAAAACGCCCTGCCAACGATTCGGTAAGCCCTTTCTTGATCAACAAACGACTGCTCCCCAGCAACACCACCTTGAGATTGACCTCATGGTGCGTGTCTTCGTCCCATTCACGCTTCACCACCTCACTCCAGTTGTCTATCTTCTGCACCTCGTCTATCACCAGCAAGCGTTCGCTCTCACCACGCAGTCGCATGGTCGTGCGCGCACTTTCCCACACTCTGCGTATCCAATCACTGTCTTTGGGGTCAACGGCATCAGCCACTTCCACCGTATGAGGCAGACTGATAGCTTGCACCACCTGATGCACCAGCGTTGTTTTGCCCACTTGTCGCGGTCCTACCAACACTTGCATAAAACGCCTTGGCTCTTCTATGCGTGCTTTCAGCGTGTGATATTGTTTGCGGATATAATTCATGTTCTCTTTCGGATTTTACTCAATTCTCCTGCCAGATTTACTCAATTCTCTTGCAGATTTTACTCAATTCTACTACCGGATTTACTCAATTCTATTGCCGGATTTACTCAATTCTGCGTACAAATTTACTCAATTCTCTATTTCCACCCAAATAAAGGTCGGTAAATTTCAACAGATTATACTCAGTAAGGGGAAAAATATATTGTATCAGAATCATTAGAGGCTTCACTATTGTGTTGCTCTACACAGATCAACAACACAAAGGGCGACACCTCTGAAAAGAAGTATCGCCTCAATGTTACTGTTTGGCATAAATTACCATAGTTACCCCTCAAAAGGATAACTATATAGGGGCTATCACATCTCATAATTTAGTCAGAGAAGACAACAAAGTGCTTACTCTTGAGCAGACACCAGTTGAAAATTCAGACTAAGAAGCGAGCATTGCCCAATCCTTTACTTAGTTGTGGTGAGTTCCTTCTTTTGAATTCCAGAAAAATCACAAACAACTTCATAGGTGGCACTTTCATTCACATCCACATCTTCGTCCACCACAATCATCTCTTCCATGATTTTAGCGAAGTATTCTTTTTGCTCTTCGTCGAAGCTGCGGATTTGCATCAGGGCAATCAATGAGTTTTTGCTTTGTACCTCCACATGGGGAAGGTCAGAAATTTTGAGATCTCTCTTCAATTTATTGAAGAAGAGAATTTCACGTTCGTCAATGCGTCCATCGGCATGGATGATGTCGAGAATGATACGCATGATAGCTATCTTTTGTTGAAGACTAAATGGTGTCATAATGAATTAGTTTGAAATGTTATTTTGAAATAAGTCTTTTTCTTCCAGTTTTGTTTTGGCTTTCTTTGAACGAGAAGAAGCAGTTCTTTTCTTCCGATTGTTAGGAGAAGTGGTAGCATCTTCCGCAGGCTCTTCGCTAGGAAGAGTGGGCTCATGTTTTTGGAAGCAAGGCAATTTACAGTCGTCGTAATAGGAGTCGTAGAGGTTCTCTCGTCCCAATATGATACCTAATAAATAGATGGCGAGAGGAACATCTAAGCCACCGTATTCTAAGCCACCGTATTCTTTATGGAGCTCAAGCACATATTCTACAATGCTATCACCCAACAATATTTTTTCCTCAGCCAATTTTTTCAGTTGGAAGAACAACGGTCCCGTAATATAGTGGTGATAATCGGGACATCGTTGTATCATATTCTCACAAATAGATTTGGCCTCTTTCTTGAAAGCGTTGAGAACATTTTTAAAATCAGGCTCGACCTCCATTGCTGACGTCAACAATTTGGGTTGTTCAACCGTAAGCTGTTCTCCCTCCTTGTGGAAGTTTGTATAGGAATGTACCAAATCACAGAAAAAACCTCTCGCTTTCTGAGAATAAAAGTCATGTCTGCCATAACAGGTCAGATAGACTAAAGCTGAATGGTCACCTACGAGGGTGCCCCCTCGTTTTTTGTGGCGATACAATGTGAGAGCATCAGTCTCTGGAAATAATTTTTGGCACTCCGTTTGGAGTGCAGGGTCCAGTTGAAACTTATGCCATAAGATGTCTATTCCCTTTTGGGCTTGTCGCCACCATCTTTTCTCCTCTAGCTCAACAAAGAAGTCCTCCCAAGGCGACACGTTGATGACAATTCGGCTATCCAACGACATTTTAAGTTGTGAGCTAGCCATTTGATCGAGGGCGTAAACATTTTGCACCTGCTCGATGTTCAAACAAAAAGGTGCTCTCTGGTAAGCCGATGAGGTGTGATGAAGAATAAGATATTCTATGCTATAGTCAAAGTCGTTGAGTTGATAGGTGACTTGTTCAAAAAGTTCTCGGTCTTGAGCATGAAGGGAAAAGTCACCATCAAAGACTACAGCCTGCTGCACAAAAATGTGCCCATATTTGAAGAGGTCCACAAAATCTGATTTGCGGAGCATCGTAAGATAATTAAATTCTATCATAGTCTAAAATCCCCAAGGGTTTGAAGGAGTACTAAACGGGGGTGGAGTTTGCCCCCCAATGGAGATGACTTGGCAATTACCTCGGAAGGCATTGAGATAGTCGCTGGCGTAACCGTGATAAGTAATATAGAGATTGTTGCGACTTCGCGTCATTCCCACCATAAAGAGTGTTTTTGCGATACCTTCATTGTTGGCAAGATAGAGTCCAGCATTGCAGAATGGCAGAAAGACATTGTCGAAATCCAGTCCCTTAGCACTATGATAAGTCATAAGGGTGATTTTCTTCTCCACCAAATTCAAATTACCATATCCATTGCCCACATATTGAAGTGGGATGCCTTGAGATGCCAAATAACGATTGAGCGCTCCCATATCAGGCTTGCCCCATTGGTTTAAGGTAGGAACCCACATGGACTTGCCCTCTAGTTCCAACATGGTATTGATGAAAGACAATACCGACTGAATGCCAGACATCAATACTCCTGAAGAATAACCATGCTCCACAGCCTTGCGCGCTTCCTGCATCACATATTTTACCTCTTCGTTTTTGAGAAGTAGCCTCACAAAGACGAATTTGCGTATCTTGTTTTTGTTAAATCCACCTTAGCGGATAATATATTCATGTTGGGGACAAGTTGTTGCACAGCATTGATGATAGACCTAGTGAGACGATGGATGATGTTCAACTCAAACTCGCGTCCACCTAGAATAGTAGGCAATTCCTGAGGACGAACAGTAGGCTCAGCACGAAAAAAACCAGATCATTTTTCATAAATAGACTGGTTGGGGTCTCCTGCAATGATGAGATGACGACCATGATTTCTCATTAAACGAACCATACTAGCCGACAAATCCTGCACTTCATCACAAAGCACATAATCATATACATCGTACGTTTTAGCAAAACTATTAGCTGTCACTACTTGCACTCGAACATTTAGCTCACGGAATGCCGTTTCAAACATTTCCACCAAAGAACGTGTGAATACAACAACAGCTATGGATGCCGAGGGATTGCGCGCTAAAATTCGTTTGACAGTATAAACCAACAGAACTGATTTTCCAGAACCAGGAAAACCTTTGATCCACATATTTTCGCTTTCAATGTTGACATTGTCAATGAAGTCGCGCTGTTGCGCATCCAGTTTATTTTCGGGAATGATCCAAGCCATAGGTCATTAATTTATAGTTATCATGTTATTAGAAGATTGTGCCAGGTTGTCGGCATTGTAACCTTTATCACATTCAGTGGTTGGGCGGGTGTCATTAAATTCTTTTGCCAAGGCATGCTCCCCAAGTTCATTAGCGAGGGGCACCATCCAGCTCCAAGCCCAACTGCCCAAACGCTTCTCTTTCCACTGTTGCTTAAAGAGCTCGAGTGCCTTTCGTTTCTTTTGGAGCGCTTCTTCCTCACGTCCTTCTAAATCATCAATTCTTCCAGACAGTAAATGAGCCACCTCATATCCTGGATCCAACTGCAAGGCTTTTTCCAAATAGCTTTTGGCACGCTGTCTGTCGTTGTGATAGATATTATGAGCTAGATTGAAATAGGCATGAGGGTTATTGGGATTCTCTTGTATATCTCTTTCATAAAAACCAATGGCTTTCTCTCTATGACCAGCATTGTGATAAAGCACTCCTATATAGTTGTTGGTGAGTGTGTGAGGATAGAGTTCATTGATTTGCTCCGCAGTTTCAGCAGCTTTGAAGTTTTTATCGATGCGCTCATAAGCGTTCTTAAGTTTGAGCAAGGTTGACTTCGATGGTATCCCTCCATTTTCTTCTGCTTCAAGATTGGCTTGTCGTTCTGCTTTGAGGGCCTCTCTTTCCTCCGTGGTGAGTTCTTTATTGGCAAAGGGATTCATCGGAGTCACTTCGCAAACATGTCCTAAGCAGCTGGCTTTAACTAAAAGCATCTTGTCCGCATTGATGCTCAGTTCCAGACTTATCGGAGCATTGAGTGGAAAGCCCGAGGACCGAGGGGCTGAAATCTCCAAATTGAACAACATCTTACTCGTGTTGCCCACGCAGATGGGAAGTTCAATGGTTTGTTGTCCTTCCCTACTAGTACACAATTCACTGACAACTACGGGTTCGCAAGGAATTTGGATGCCAGCAGGCATAAGCACCTTGGCACGCTCTCCCTTGGTAATCACCAATATGGGTTCACTACTGATGGGTTGTATGAGACTTTTTCCCATGCCATTGTAGAGCAAACTATGGATAGCAGCTCCTTGCGACACATGATTTTGCAAATTGACAGGCACTAGCATTTCGGCATCTTCAAAGTAGTCGTGCAGTGCTGTTTGCACAAAGGGACTCTGAGCACTTCCTCCGATGAAGAGCACGTAGTCCACTTCTTCTCGATTCACGTTTGCCTTTTTCAATGCACTCTCTATGGGCAAAAAGATGCTATGATATTCGTCCTCACCATGCACTTTAGTGGTTTTGAATCCTCCTTGTTTGGTGAAGATCGCCATGGTTTCAGCTAACTCTTTATTCGTGAGATAAAACTCACGTTCCGATAGGGTGCCTTTATTCGTTACCACTGTGATTTGCTCTGTCAGTTGCGTTTTGACATCACTGTCCTTCACACCAGGCAGAGTGAAGTTGGAAACCAAAACAGCAATCGACTTGTTGATGCGAATCTTCAGTCGCTCTGCCACTTTCAGCAAAGCATTAGCAATCATGCGACGCTCTTGCGTACGAAAATCCTGGACACTTTTGCCATTCGCTTCCAGAAAACGAGGCATCAAATAGTGATACACAAGATAACGATCCACATCGTCACCACCCAATTGCGTAAATTTGGAAATGGCTATATTCTTGGAGAAAAATCCTGCATTGTCTTGCCCTATCTCTAACAAAGAAATATCGCACGTGCCGCCACCGAAATCAAAGACCATAACTTTTGAGTTATAATCAGGGTGGAGAAACATGGGTTGACCTTCTGTAGCACGCTGCACTGCATAACTTATGAACGCTGCATTGGGTTCATCAATGAGTGCCTGGGTAGCAACTTTCATTTCATTGGCTGCAAGACTATCCAATAAGTCCTTACGTTGATTAGCTTCAAAGGAGGCAGGAATGCTGACTGAGTAATCTATTTGCTGACTTAAGCCATTCTCTTCGCAATAAGATAATATAAGATATTTAAGATAAGCAAAAAATACGCGAGCAGCATCTTTAGGATTTCGAATATTAAAAGGAGCCACCTCACGCAGTTCACTTTCATAGTATTTTGCACCCAGGTCTTCCCCTAGTTCCATCTTAAACGAATACCAGATATTCTTACCGCGTTTAAGTTGATATTTCAACTGAGAAGCTCCTTCTCCAACTAAAATCCTTCCCACCCAAGCAATGACGGTAGGCACTATTTCTGAAGAATAAACAGCACCATCTGGAAGGATTTGTTTCAAACGCAACACTTTGGTATGAATCGCACGTCCTTCATTGTCAAAAGACGCGATAGACACAACCGTTGTAGATGTGCCGAAATCAATACCTACATAAGTGTTATTCTGGGCTAATTTACCACTACGCACCGTAAGCAATAGCGTAGTCATGGTGATTTCATTCGAACTCATAGGCTTAGAAGACGCTTTCAGGATAGCTTGAACAAAAGCACGAAGGTGCTTTACATTATTGATTAGCGAACACTATAGAATTTACAATATATCCGATAAACAACACAGCAAAGTTAGTTTATATTTTATAATCAACAAAATTTCCACAATGTTTTATCACATTCATCAAACAATCTATTTTGACAGTACGTTGACTCTACAGGATGTGTGGGGTGACGCTACACGCGTCCTACCACTTTTTCTCTCTTTTCTATTCTATAAGCCAAAAAGTACGTATCTTTGGGCAAAAGTGGGTACCTTTGGGAGAAAATCAAGTAACGCTCTGCCAGAGTTGATGATGAAATAGCCCCAACAGTCTCCTACTAATGAGGAAATAATAGTGAATCACCAAAATAAAACAATCATGGACTATTCTAATTTGAAAAGCAAGACCATCTTTGACTTCTGCGAAGATATGAGGATTCTTCGTTTCATTACGAAACAAGCAAACCCCAACAGAGAAGAATACAAAAAAACACACAACCAAGAAGATTGTGTGTTTGATTTGCGAAAGCTCGCATTCTTAACTAAGGATGATAATCTAGGCTCGGCATTGTTTGATATATCACCAGAAATAATAGATTGGGATTGTGAATGTTTTGAGTTTAGGGATTCTCTATAAGTCCTTGCTCCTTTAGGTTCTTTTCGATATTGGTTATACTTTCTCCCTTTCGACAATAAGCAACGATTGTGTTAATCTGCGCTTCCCCTACCTTTTTTACCATTCGCACCCTTAAACTCGTCAAGTCCCCATCTGGCAAAACTTGCTATGCTGTTGTCTCCTGTTCTGTGTTCTTCAACGTGAATAGATTCTTCTTTGCATTTGCCGGTTGACTCAGGAAGGGACTGGGGCGGATGTGCCTAAAAAAATCGGTGCTGTTGTGGTCAGCTCGGAAAAATGTTGTAAATTTGCAGAGCAGTTGCGCGGTGTCGTAGGAGGCAAATGCGCTGATTGCTCGAAAATAAACTGCTCGTCCTCAAAGGATGGCGCAACACTCGATTTATAAACTCTACTCAAGATAATAAAATCATTCGTATGATCAAATCTCAGGACATCAAGAAGGGCGTTTGCATCCGCATGGACGGCAAACTCTACTTCTGCATCGACTTCCTCCACGTGAAGCCCGGTAAGGGTAACACCATCATGCGCACCACCCTCAAGGACGTGGTGAGCGGCCGTGTGCTCGAAAAGCGTTTCAACATCGGTGAATCGCTCGAAGATGTGCGCGTGGAACGCCGTCCTTACCAATATCTCTACCAAGAGGGTGAGGACTACCTCTTCATGAACCAAGAGACTTTCGACCAAGTGCCCATCGCTCGCGATCTCATCACGGGTGTGGAATACATGAAGGAAGGTGATGTGGTGACGGTGGTGAGCGATGCTTCTACTGAAACTATCCTCTACGCTGAAATGCCTATCAAGGTGGTGCTCAAGATAGACTACACCGAACCTGGTCTCCGCGGCGACACGGCTACCAACACGCTCAAAGATGCTGTCCTCGAAACGGGTGCTAAAATCCGCGTGCCTCTCTTCATCGAAACTGGTGAATTGGTGGAAGTGGACACTCGCGATGGCTCTTACCAAAACCGCGTGAAGGCGTAAGGCTCGCAGAGCCTTTTATGCTCGCCACAAAGTGGCTCGGGCATTATAGACGTTAGAAATTAGACGTTAGACTTTAGAGGGCTAGCGCGGTTGGATGCTCCTCCGCATGGCTCTAATCTCTAACATCTAAACTCTAACGTCTAATGTCTATTTAGGACTTTAGAGGGCTAGCACGGTTGGACTCTCCTCCGCATGGCTCTAATGTCTAACGTCTAAACTCTAACGTCTAATGTCTATTTAGGACTTTAGAGGGCTAGCACGGTTGGGCTCTCCTCCGCATGGCTCTAATCTCTAACATCTAACCTCTAAAAACCAACTCCCGATACTTCGCAATGAGGTATCGGGAGTTGTTGTGTTTGGGGAGGGAAGATTACTCAGGCAGATGGGCTATGAGCAAGGCGATGCGCTGGCGAATCAAGGCGATGTATGCGGACTTCATGTCATCGGGAATGAAACTATCGGCGATACACGCTTCCCACTTGGGCAGAACACGCTGAAAACGCAGGAAGAGATTGCGCGCCACTCGCTGCTGGATGCCGCTACTCTCCATGGCTGCGAGGAAATGCTTGGCAGTAAGTTTGCGTTTTTTGCCACAAAGGGTGAGCGCAAGTTCTTCGGCATCCTCAGGAAGCACTAGTGTGGTGGAGAGTAAATCGTAGGCAGGCGTGAGTTGGTAGTGGTCCACTTCGGGAGCATAGAGAGAATAGTTCTTGAGGTGCATATCGGCATTGCCCACGAGCCAAGAAAAAATCACCTGTTGCCAATAGTTGGTAAGGTCGAGCTTAGGCACTTCGCTATGTTGGGCTATGATTTTAGCCACTTGCTCGTGCGAACCCTGGTATTTATACTCGGTAGGACGCTCGGTGAGTTGGCACATATCCTCCATGGGCAACTTGTCTCCGGTGGAAGTGCGGTCGATGCGTCGGGTGATGTAGCAGAGCGCTCCATCGCTGAAGCGCAAAAGTCCGTGGGGCACGGTGTCTATTTTTGCCAACTGGGCAAGGTGCATCGTGAGATCCTCAAGTTCGGGGAGATGGTCAAAGCGTTCTGCCTGGGGTTTGAGAATGTATTGTCCCCAAAGTCCGACAATGGTGAAGCGTTCGGGACTTCGACTCATGCGATCAAGTGCAAGCGAGAGTTTGGGCTGCACCCCTGTGACTGCGGTGTGCGAGCGCACCACTGCATCTGCCAAGGCTTTCACCTCGGTGCTGGTGTAGGGCAAGAGCGGAGGACGAGCCGTGCCAAAAAGGCGACGGCTGCAACGCGCATGATAGTCGATTTCTTGCGCAGTCAATGGCTGATAGCAGTATAAACATCTATCGCCATGGTGCGCAGGAGGAGAAGAAGGAGGGATGCTCCGCGATTCATCTCCCTTCTCTGGAAGATGGGGACTGCGCTGCGTGGGTAAAGATTCGCCCTGCTCGGCATGGTCGCTCCGCTTTGTGGCACTACTACTCTCTTCCTCTAAAGGGCGCACACTTACGGCTCCTATGCAGTCGCGGCAGCAGGTGAGGAGGAGCCCCATACGGTCTTTGACGTTGAGCTTCCAATTACGTTCGGCAACGTCTAACAGCCAACCTTCGGGTATCAATCCATCGAAGAAAGGATGGAGGATGCGATGGGTGCGGGGGGCTGTTTGCAGTGGGAGCGTAAGACTGATGGCTTGTGCATCGGGCTGATGAAGATAGTCTTCATCGTAGACAAAGGAGAACCCTTCGTCACTCTCGGTGAGGATGCCCGCTCTGTGACTTTTCCAATAGATAACGGCTTGTCGCATGATGAGATTTAAAGATTTTCGTCGAGAGCTTCGCGCTTCATGGGGACAGGTCCACACTCGGTGCCGAAGAGTTCGAAGACTTGATTGACTTTGTCGAGACGGAGGGTGAGTTTGCCCTGCTCTAACTCTCGGACAAAACGCAGTCCCACGCCAGCTTTCTCGGAGAGGTCTTGCTGGGTGAGGCGATGTTTCTTGCGCATCTCCTTGATATATTGCGCGATGACGGTGGTGGCAGGCATATTCAGACGGATGTTTTAACCCTAATCGGTCAGTAGACGGTAAGAGTGATACTCGTTTTTAGCGGTGCTTCTCCTTCGTGCCGTGGGACAAGTGGGAGTTTCCGCTGGAGGTGAGGGAGGAGATAAGGCGGAGCATCAGCAGAACTTTTATACCTTATCGGGGGCAAATATACAAAAAAGCATGACTTTACACCCTTTCGGGGATAATTTCACGGAATAAAGGGAGAAATATACCCTTTCGGGGGCAATATATTGCGTAAAGAAGGGAAGAAAGGGGGAGAGATGCGCAATAATGTGGGGAGGTTGCCCAACTTTGTGGAGAAAAGTCCCCAATAACGTGGGGAGAATTGCTGGAAGAATGCGCAACATTTTTGGAGAAATACAGCCTGCGCTGCGGTAGGGATACAAAAAATGCCCCCAAAGAGGGGGCATGTCTTTATGATTTCACTCGAGAGGCGACGGAGCTGTTCTGCATATCGAGAACTAGAGCTTCGGATTTCACAAACAAGATGTTCGGAGTTCTCAAACAGGATGTTCGGAGTTTGAACACAATACTCAAAGTATCGCAGGAGCAGAAAGACTCGGAGTTTGAGCACTAAGATACTCAAATACTAAGAACAGCGCGTGTCGCTCGCAGTGAAAGGAGAGATTATTTGCGGAGCTTGAGACCGAGTTTGAGGCCGTTGTAGTTGGTGAGCAAGGAACTTACGTAGCTGAAACGAGAGTCTGCCACGCTACCGGCAATTTTGCTGGCGGCACCGAGAAGGGAGAGGAGTTTGTCGCTATCGAAAAGGATGCTGATGCCGGAAGCGGTGCGCACAACTTGGGGTTGGAACTTCATGAGTCCACCGAGAAAGGAAAGGTGGAGCACCTTCTTGCTGGGGTCGAGGGTGTAGGTGCCGCTGATGGGCATACCGTTGAGGTTGGCTTCAAAGGTGTGGTCGGCATTGAAAACGAAGGTGGTGCTGCCTTTCTTGAAACCAAAACGGGTGAGGTTTTCATCGAGTTTGGCTTCGAGCACGCCAGCTGCTGCCACGCCACCAGCTTGGGCGAGGAAGTTTTGGCTTTCAAAAACGGTGCTCACACCGGTGTAGCCCCAACGGCCCACGAGTTCGCGCTCGGTGATGGGTTGGCTGCCGAGGACAGAACCGAGGAGGTTGTCGAGGATGTTGCCCCCTGCTGCGAGAGCTGTGCCAGTATTGCCCGTATTGAGGTTTTGGCTAAGGGCGTTGAGGGTGCTGCATGAGCTAACCCCGAAGAGAAGCAGCGCAGCGGCTGCAAGGGTGTAAATCTTTTTGGACATATAAGTTTATGTGTTTATGAATTTCTAGAATACAAGACGCTAATCATTAGAGAGTAGAGGGTCGCAGACCCTTTCTGCTCGGCTTCGTCTACACTGCGTTACGCTCGCCTCGAGGCTGCTTTTAGACGCGTTTTAGTCATTAGACGTTAGACTTTAGACGCTAGATGAAAATAGACATAAGAAAATAGACGTAAGAGATTAGTGCTTTACGAGAGTCCATGCTAGTATGAACTAAGGTCTAAAGTCTAAACTCTAACGTCTATTATCTATTGTACACTACGCCCGAGCCACGAAGTGGCGAGTAGAATGGGTCTGCGACCCCGAGCAAGAAAGGGTCTGCGACCCATCTAAGAGCCTATTCAACTATCGAATAGCTGGCATAAGATCGTTGTTGTCCTCAATGCGCAACATTCGAACGTCTTTGGCGCAAGTAGAAAACCAAGGGTATTTCTTTGCTAATTTCTGAATAGTGATGACACACTTTACGGCATCCATGTCTTCGTCACCGAAATACACAGAACCTTGGGTGTGAGAAAAGCCATTGGCAGTCAAAAAATCACGCACGAGTTTATACGCTCCGTGATAAGTCTGACCATCGTTGCACTCGCCAAGACAATTGGTGTCTAAATCAAATACAACTGCGTACATTATGATATTGTTTTGTGGTGATGATGCAAAGGTACTACTTTTTTTCTGATTTCCAACAAGAAAGTGAGGGTATCAGACGCTTTTTTATCTCCACAGACAAGCGGGACTCGGGGTCATAGCCCCTTTTATGCTCGCCCCGACAAGCGGGGCTCGGTTCCTCTGAGAGCTTCTAGTGCTTCTAGTTTTTCTAGATAAACTAGAGAGGCTAGATATGCTCTAGCCTCTCTAGCGTTGTTATTGCGTTAGCCCGAGCCACGAAGTGGCGAGCGAGAAAGGGTCTGCGACCCTCTAACGTCTAGCGTCTACTAACTATTGAGTTTTTGTTTCACTTCGATCTCTTGGTAGGTTTCGATCATATCGCCTTCCTTGATATCGTTGCAGCCTTGGAGCGAGATACCGCACTCAAAGTTGGTAGTGACTTCTTTGACGTCGTCCTTAAAGCGTTTGAGGGCAGCGATGTCGCCAGTGAAGACCACCACGCCATCGCGGATGAGGCGCGCCTTGTTGGAGCGTGACACCTTTCCGTCCACCACGTAGGCACCAGCGATGTAGCCCACCTTCGAGATGTGGAACACTTGGCGAACTTCCACCATAGCGGTGATTTCTTCCTTCACGATAGGCTTGAGCATACCTTCCATAGCCTCCTTCACCTCTTCGATCGCATCGTAGATGATAGAATAGAGACGGATGTCGACACCCTCCTTCTCGGCAAGGCGACGCGCACCAGCCGAAGGACGCACCTGGAAGCCCACGATAACAGCCTTGGAAGCTGCAGCGAGGGTGACATCGTTTTCGGAGATTTGTCCCACACCCTTGTGGATCACGTTGATGGCGATGGACTCTGTGGAGAGCTTGATGAACGAATCGCTCAAAGCCTGTACAGAACCGTCCACGTCACCCTTCACCACGATGTTGAGTTCTTGGTAGTCACCGAGTTTCAAGCGGCGGCCGATTTCATCGAGGGTGAGCATCTTAGAAGTGCGGAGGTTTTGTTCGCGCTGGAGTTGGAGACGCTTGTTGGCGATTTCACGCGCTTCTTGTTCGGTTTCCATCACGTTAAACTGGTCGCCAGCTTGGGGAGCACCGTTGAAACCGAGCACCGTGGCAGCGTGGGCAGGAGCTACCTCGTCTACGCGCACACCGCGTTCGTTGAAGAGAGCCTTCACACGACCGTTGTGTGTACCAGCCACGAGGATATCGCCCTGACGGAGCGTACCGTTGCTGACGAGGACTGTGGACACATAGCCACGACCCTTGTCAAGCGAACTTTCGATGACAGTACCGACAGCGCGGCGATTAGGATTGGCTTTGAGGTCGAGGAGGTCGGCTTCGAGGAGCACCTTTTCGAGGAGTTCGTAGATGCCAAGACCCGACTTCGCAGAGATGTCTTGCGATTGGTACTTACCCCCCCACTCTTCCACGAGGAAGTTCATCGAAGCCAAGGTAGTCTTGATGGCATCGGGGTTAGCACCGGGTTTGTCGATTTTGTTGATGGCAAAGACGATGGGCACCCCAGCAGCCACAGCGTGGTTGATGGCTTCCTTGGTCTGAGGCATCACGTTGTCGTCGGCAGCGATGATGATGATGGCGATGTCGGTGACCTGCGCACCACGAGCACGCATAGCGGTGAAGGCTTCGTGACCAGGGGTGTCGAGGAAGGTGATTTCGCGACCATTCTTGAGTTTCACGTTGTAAGCACCGATGTGCTGAGTGATACCACCAGCCTCACCAGCGATGACGTTGGCATTGCGGATGTGGTCGAGGAGCGAAGTCTTACCGTGGTCAACGTGTCCCATCACGGTGACGATAGGCGCACGCTCGCGGAGGTCTTCTTCGTTGTCCACCTCTTCGATGATGGCTTCTTGCACTTCGGCAGAGACGAATTCGGTGGTGAAACCAAATTCTTCTGCCACCATTTCGATGGTTTCTTGGTCGAGACGCTGGTTGATAGACACCATGATGCCGATGCTCATGCAGGTGCCGATGACTTGTGTCACGGGGACATCCATCATCGTTGCCAATTCGTTGGCAGTCACAAACTCGGTGAGCTTCAGCACGCGGCTTTCAGCGTCGCGGCGCATCATATCTTCTTCCTGACGTTCGCGAGCAGCATCGCGCTTTTCACGACGATATTTCGCGCCCTTACCCTTGTTGACGCCCTTAGCTTGAAGACGTGCAAGGGTTTCTTTCACCTGCTTTGCCACATCTTCGTCGCTAGGTGGTGTGGCAGAGCATTGTTGCCCTTCTTGCCCTTCTTACCACCCTTGCCACCACCTTGTTGTTGGTTGCGGTTTTGTTGGTTTTGACCAGGATGACCATTGTTTTGTCCACCCTTGCCATTGTGTCCGCCTTGTCCGGCGTTATTCTTTTTGGCTTCAGCATTCACATCCACACGTTCGTTGCCGATGCGGTTGCGCTTCTTACCATCGCGTTCTTTCTTGCGCTCTTCCTTGGTCTTCTTCTTGGGGCGCGTGCTGCCGTTGATGGCAGAGAGGTCCACGGTGCCGAGCACTTTAGGACCGGTGAGACGAGGTTCGGAGTTGAGTTTGAACACGCCATCGCTGTCCGCCTTGCCCAGATGCGCTGCCTTGTCTTCAGTTTCAGCAGCAGGAGCAGCAGGAGCCTTCTCTTCAGCGGCAGGTGCCTCAGCCTTGGGAGCTTCGGGAGCAGGAGCTGCTTCCTTCTTTTCTGCCTTAGGTTCAGCCTTTTTCTCTGCCTTAGGTTCGGATTTAGTTTCAGCCTTAGCCGCCTTTTCCTTAGTCTTCTTGGCAGGTTTTTTGAAAGCATCGAGGTCGATGTGTCCCACCACCTTCAGTCCGCCTTCGGCATTGTCGTTGTCTGCAGCCGCTGCTTCTGGAGCAGTCTCAGCAGTTTTGGGAGCCTGCTCAGTCTTAGGGGCAGCCTGAGCAGTTGCCTCTTCTCCATCGCCCACAGTGTGAGCAGCGTCCGCCTCTTTGGAGGAGCGCTTTTCTTCGCGACGACTGTGGAAACGCTTTTCAGCTTCTTCCTTGCGGTTGATGTCGTCGGCAAAGTTCTTTTTCAAGGATGTGTATTGTTCTTCAGTGATTTTGGTGTTGAGGGTAATTTCTCCTTCAAAACCATTATCTTTGAGCGCGTCTGCCACGCGTTGGATGGAGACGTTGAGTTCTTTGATTACTTTGTTTAATCTCATGTGTATATTTGGGGTGATGGAAGCAGGCTTGCTAGTTTGACGAGGGAAAAACCCAAATCGGTGAAACATTAGAAAGCTGTTGGGGGGAAACGCCTCAAGACTCGCCATGGGCTATCGCCTTTCGGGGTGGTATCTTCATCATTTTCATGCCATTGACAGAGTGTCTCAGGCAGAAAGTGAGAGGAGGAAAAGCACCGCCCTCCAAACAGCTCTTTGCGGCTCGCCCTAATTTGTTGGTTAGGTCGAGCCGCAGAGGCATTAAGATGCGGATTCGTCAAACTCAGCGCGGAGCACTGCGAGCAAGTGGTCTACGGTGTCTTCTTCGAGGTCGGCTTTTTCGACAATCATGTCGCGAGGTGCGTTGAGCACTTCACGCGCAGTGCGCAGCCCCATCTGCTTGATGGCATCGATGACCCATTGGTCGATTTCGTCTGAGAATTCGTCCAAATAGATGTCGTCCACTTCTTCAGCGCCTTCCACTTCGCGGAACACGTCGATGGTGTAGCCGGTGAGCATAGAGGCGAGTTTGATGTTTTGTCCTCCCTTACCGATGGCGAGGCTCACTTGGTCGGGAGCCAAGAACACGTCGGCACGCTTTTCTTCTTCGTTGACCACGATGTTGTTCACACGTGCAGGGTTGAGCGCACGTTGGATGTAGAGCATCGTGTTGGTGGTGAAGGGGATGACGTCGATATTTTCGTTTTTGAGTTCGCGCACGATACCGCTGATACGGTTACCGCCCACGCCCACGCAAGAACCCACAGGGTCGATGTTGGGATCGTAGCTTTCCACCGAAATCTTAGCACGCTCACCAGGGATGCGCGCCACATCGTGGAGCACAATCACGCCTTCTGCGATTTCAGGGATTTCGCGACGAAGGAGCTGGCGCAAATACATGGGACTAGTGCGCGAGAGGTAGATTTTGGGATTACCGTTGTTGTTGTCCACGCGATCGATGACAGCTTGCACGCGGTCGCCCTTGCGGAAGAAGTCGCGAGTGATTTGTTCCTTCTTAGGCAGGAGGAGGTCATTTTTGTCGTCGTCCACGAGGAGGGTTTCGTTCTTCCACGTTTGGTACACCTCAGCCGAAACGATTTCGCCTACGCGGTCGATATACTTATTATATAAGGTGTCGTGTTCGAGTTCGAGGGTTTTAGAGGCGAGGGTCTGACGGAGGGTCAAGATGGCACGTCGTCCGAAAGAAGCAAACTCAATGTGTTCGCTCACCTCTTCCCCCACTTCAAAGTCGGGTTCTATCTTTTGCGCTTCGGAGAGAGCGATTTGTTTGTTGTCATCTTCCACCTCACCATCAGCCACGATTTCGCGGCTACGGGTGATTTCAACGTCGCCCTTGTCGGGGTTCACCACCACGGTAAAATTTTCGTCGGTGCCATAGGTTTTGGCAATAACACTGCGAAAACTCTCTTCGAGCACTGCCAAAAGAGTGGTGCTATCGATGTGTTTGGTCTCGTTGAATTCAGCAAAGCTGTCGAGGAGACTCATTTCGGGAATTTGCTTTTTAGCCATATATTATAGGTAGAAACGACAGACGCACTTCAAGCCGTCGCACCGTGGTGTGGCGACCCTCAGGCATGCCTGCTGTTTTTTTATTTGAAATCAATGTAGAGTTTCGTCCATTTCACCTCGCTCATGGGGAGCTTAGTTTCCACCTCCTCGAGGTGTGGACGCTTTTCGCCTTCGGCTTTCACCTTCACTTGCTGCACGATGGTGATTTCTTCGGCAGAAGCAGCGGTGAGACGACCTTGGAGCTTCTTGCCCGCGGTGGTGAGGATTTCCACCTCGTCGCCCAAGTGGATTTCATATTGTTGAAGCACCTTGAAGGGCTGACCGATGCCAGCCGACCCCACTTCGAGGTCAAAGTCTTCTTCGTCGCGGTCGAGTCCCTCCTCGATGAAACGAGAGAGCGACACGCAGTCTTCGATCCACACCCCTTCGGCATGGTCGATTTCCACCAGGATTTTGTCACCATTGATCGACAAGTCGGCGAGGAAATAGTCTTTGTCCTCGAGCCATTGGTCGATAAGTTGTTGTACTACGGTTTTACTGATCATTCAGTGGGCAATTATTGCTGTTGTTATAGTGGGCAGGCGCAGACCCTCTAACGTCTAACGTCTAACGTCTAGATGCCCGAGCCACGCTTGTCGTGGCGAGCAGAAAGGGTCTATGACCCTCTAACGTCTAATATCTAACGTCTAATGTCTAACATAGATGCCCCTTTATAGACAGAAGTGAGGAGCTTCGTTCGAGCCCCTCACGTCATTTATCACTGCAAATATACGTTTTTTCTGTAAAACAGCCAAGAGTAAGCCATTTTTTTGCACAAAAGAGGCACATTTCTCCTCTTTTCTGGCTCATCTCCTTGAGAAAGTGGCTTATTTTTTGTAGAAGTACTAGTTTTTCTAGAGGTCCTAGTTCTTCTAGGGGTCCTAGAGCTTCTAGCCCAACTGCGCTAGCCCGAGCCACGCTTGTCGTGGCGAGCACAAAAGGGTCTGTGACCCCGAGCATAAAAGGGTCTGTGACCCTCTAACGTCTGTTTTAGACATTAGACGTTAGAAATTAGATATTAGAGGGCTGGCGCGATGGACTCCCCTCCGCATGGCTCTAACGTCTAACGTCTAATCTCTAACGTCTAACGTCTACTAAAGTATCCCGTTTCGGGGTTAGCCATGCTAGCATCTATTTTTGATTCGTCATAAGGCACGGCACCGCGGAGGGAGGTACAACCAGCAAACATGTCTTCAGAGTCATCGCAGCACCAAGAGGAGTTGCCATAAATCGTGGTCAAAGAGTGGCACCCACAGAACATGTCACATATAATCTCCACCTGGGAAATGTCGAAGCCAGAGAGGTCAATCTCGGTAAGAGAGGAGCAAGCTACGAACATCTTATACATGGTCGTCACCTGCGAGGTGTTGCAGTGGGAGAGGTCTAGTGTGGTCAGATTGGAACAACCCATGAACATATAGCTCATGTCCGTCACCTTTGCGGTGTCGAAGTGGGAGAGGTCGAGCGTGGTCAAACCCTTGCAATCCTTGAACATCGCGCCCATATTGGTCACCTTTGAAGTGTCAAAGCTCGCAAGGTCTAGCGCAGTCAGAGAGGAACACTCCATGAACATACCATTCATATTCGTCACCTGCGAGGTGTCGAAGTGGGAGAGATCAATCTCCGTCAGCGATGAACATCCCAAAAACATACCGCTCATATCCGTCACCTGCGAGGTGTTGAGGTGTTCAAAGCCCTTTATATTTGTAAGTGATTCGAGAGAATAAAACCAAACTTCAGTGCTAGTGGAGCGAAACTCACGGAACGAAGCATCAAACACTGCAGTGAGAACGGATGTATTGGGAGATTCAAAAGTGCCCGTCCAAGCGTAGTATTTAGAAAAAGAATCTTCTTTTGTCTCGCCTATTCCCTACAATGTTCCGTCGCGTTCAGCACGTAGAGCGTCGTAATAGAAGGTGAGAACCGTTTCATCTGCACTGAGGTGTACGTAGGCTTCTGGGGTATGATTTTTGCATCTTGTAGTTTTTGGGGGGAGGGGGAGTAAATGTGGGGCTTCGAGAGTCTATTTGTTGAGAGACTTCTAGCTTTTCTTGTTTTGCATGTTCCTGCCTTTTTTTCCTGTAGTCTGATTGTAGCCACAACGGCGTATTTAATAAAACGGCTTACATTTCGTTGCTATGATAGGTCAAAAAGTCAGTCAACTTTTTAATGCTCTGCTCGAACTTCTGGGGATTCAATGATTTAAGTTTGCTGATATTCTGTAGCTTCCACTGAACGGATGGGAAAGCGGAGAGATTGCCTGCTGTACATAATTCCCACTTGGGTGTTCCAGACTCAAATGAAACCAGAAAATCCTTATCTTGGCTTGTCAGTCCATCCCGAACCAACTTAATCAGTTCTCTACGCGCATGGCGGTAGTCTTCATAGGTATGCACTGCAAATTCTTTGATGTTATATACTGATGGCATAATTCTGATGAGCAACTCCACCTGCTTCTTGTATCTATCCTTCATAATCCTTTAATTCTTTAGGGATTGTTATTCGATACTTGGTGTCATAAACGCCCTTACTAACCAGTTGTAGTTTGGATGTGCCCAAATCTATTGTCTCTAGGTTCAGTTCATCAAACCAATAGTGTCCTGCTTTCTCTGCCATATACAAGAACATACGCTTGACGCTGAAATTCGTCATGTTCTCCAATAAAACTTGTAAAACATCAGAACGGAGCGTGGTCAGCTGTTCCATGATATAATAAAGATCCATGTAATTATAATACTTCGGTGTACAAGCGAGGCATTCCAAAAATGCCTGCTCTGGGGAAGAAATAAAAAGAACACCGCTTTCAACCTCCTTTTTAATCATCGACTTATTTTTGAAGATGTTTATCGTCAATGGACGAAATGTCATATCAAAGAGGTCACTTTTCATCCAGATAGGAGCGAGACGCTCATTCTCAAGTGTAATCGACAGTACTGGTTTACCCATAGGGACAAAGTGATTGAAGCCCGCGTATTCCAGAGCAGACACAGCAGCAATACAAACATTCTTGTCCATCTGCTTATTATAAGAGGCTATTGCGTCATAAGCGCGCAGCTTGCTCCCCGTTCTATACATCACCCCCTTTGATAAACTTGATAGCCAGCCGCAATCTCTATACCGCTTTTGGAGTTGGGGGGAGTAGCCGTGATGTCTCATCCAATCAGAGAATATTAACCCTGAAGGAGAAGTGTCCCTTAGTAATTGGTTGATTTTTGTACTTGAAACTACACTCATAGTATATCTTAACTGTATATTTTCAACCGCAAAGATATTCATTCTCATTCATTCCCGCAAGTTGTTGGTTGATAAAATCATTGGATAATATACTCTTTGTTTATTGCCATGCAATATTTTCAACCCTTGCTTTATGCAGATTATCTGTTATCAAACGATCAATTTTCGAGCCGAAAGCAAGTGTTTTCCTCACTTTTGGGGAAACGCTATTTCATTTTTCTTCTCTGTTTTCGGTACTTTTCGGTGTTTTTGGGTGCTTTTCGATGTGTGTCCTTTCGATGTGTGTCCTTTCGATGTGTGTCCTTTCGATGCTTCGACAGAAAGAGGGCTGCCGCGGTGTTGCGACAGCCCTCTAATCTTTGCTTTTCTGGTTCTTCTAATTCTTCTAGGGAGTCTAGCCCAACCGCGCTAGCCCGAGCCACGCTTGTCGTGGCGAGTACAAAAGGGGCTGCGACCCCTAACGTCTAATCTCTAACGTCTAACGTCTACTCGTAAAGTATCCCCTTTCGGGGTTTGCCATGCTAGCGTCTGTTTTAGCTTCGTCATAAGCCACAGCACCTTTGAGAGAGGTGCAACCAGCAAACATATCTTCCGAGTTTTCGCAGTTCCAAGTAGAGTTGCAATAAATCGTGGTCAAAGAGTTGCACCCACAGAACATCTGGTACATATCATCTACCCACGAAGTGTCGAAATTAGAAAGGTCGAGCGTAGTCAAAGCCGTGCAACCCAAGAACATATTGCCCATTTCACCTAACATCGAAGTGTCGAAGTTGGAGAGGTCAAGAGCAGTCAAGGACGAGCAGCCCTCAAACAAACCACGCATCCACTCCACCTGCGAGGTGTCGAAGCTGGAGAGGTCAAGAGCAGTCAAGGACGAGCAGCCCTCAAACAAACCACGCATCCACTCCACCTGCGAGGTGTCGAAGTGCGACACATCGAGTGAGGTTAAACCCGAGCAACCACGAAACATGTAGCTCATCTCCTCCACCTGCGAAGTGTCGAAATGAGAAACATCAAGAGCAGTCAAAGCTGAGCAATCACGAAACATACAGGGAATCTCCACCACCTGCGAAGTATCGAAGTGCGACACATCAAGCGAAGTCAAAGAAGAGCAACCAAAGAACATACTGGCCATGTCCCTCACTTGGCTGGTGTCGAAATGCGACACGTCAAGTGCTGTCAATAAAGAGCAGCCCTCAAACATACAGCCCATATGTCCCACTTGCGAAGTGTCGAAATGCGAAACATCCAGAGCAGTCAAAGCAGAGCAATCACAAAACATACAGGGCATACTTGTCACCAGCGAGGTGTCAAAATGCGAAACGTCCAAAGCAGCCAAAGCTGAACAACCTGAAAACATCCAGAACATATCTGTCGTCTTTGACGTGTCGAAATGCGAAACATCAAGAGCAGTCAAAGCTGAGCAATCGTAGAACATACAGCCCATATCCCTCACTTGGCTGGTGTCAAAATGCGAAACATCAAGTGCAGTCAAGGCAGAGCAACGAGCAAATATCCAACTCATATCCTCCACCCGAGATGTGTCGAAATTAGAAAGGTCTATGGAAGTCAAAGATTTGCAACCAAAGAACATACCGCTCATATCCGTCACTTGCGAGGTGTTGAGGTGTTCCAGTCCTTTGATGCTTTTAAGTGACTTGAGATATTGAAACCATTTTGCCGTGGTGGTAGGACGAAAATCACGGAACGAAGCATCAAACACTGCAGTGAGAATGGATGTATTGGGAGATTTCGAATTACCAACCCAAGCAGGTATCAGATCGTTCAGATACTCTTTCTTATCCTCTATTCCCCACAATGTTCCGTCGCGTTCAGTACGTAGAGCGTCGTAATAGAAGGTGAGAACCGTTTCGTCTGCACTGAGGTGCACGTAGGCTTCGGGAAGATTATTTTGCATCTTGTAGTTTGATGTTAATGTGAATGTCGTTTTGTGAGCTCGTTTTCCGAGTTAGACTAGATTTACTAGTTTCCTAGTTCTTCTAGAATTTATAGTCTTTCTAGTTTTTCTAGCCCAACCGCACTAGCCCGAGCCACGCTTGTCGTGGCGAGCAGAAAGGGTCTGTGACCCCGAGCACAAAAGGGTCTGCGACCCTCTAACGTCTAACGTCTAATCTCTAACGTCTACTAAAGTATCCCCGTTCTGGATTTGCCATTCGGGCATCCGTATATTTCTCGTTAAAGTTCGTAGCCCCTTGGAGAGAAGTGCACTCATAGAACATAGCCTCTGAAGCAAAACAATTTCTGAAGGCAAAACTCCAAATCGTTGTCAACGCCACACAACCCGAGAACATCTCGCGCATATCCTTCACCTCAGAAGTTTGGAAATTCGACAAGTCGAGCGTGGTCAAACCCTTGCAATCCTTGAACATCGCGTGAAGGTCCGTCACCTGTGCAGTGTCAAATAAGCCAAGTTGAGCGCAGACAGCGCAGCACAGCCCAAGAACATCTCGTGCATGTCCGTCACCTGAGCAGTGTTAAATCGCGAAATGTCGAGGTCATCCAGTGCCGAACAGTCCGCAAACATCTGCACCATGTTCCTCACCTGCGCAGTGTTGAAATTCAGTAGATCGAGCGCGGTCAGACTCTTGCAACCCGCAAACATGCGGCTCATGTCCGTCACCTGCGCTGTGTTGAAACAAGAAAGCACCAAAGACTCGAGCGCAGAGCAGCCCTCAAACATGTGCCACATCGTGGTCACATTTTCTGTGAAGAAATGAGCCAGATTGAGCGTCCTCAAACTTTTGCATCCTGCAAACATATACCCCATGTTCGTTACGCGAGAAGTATAAAAGCTAGAAAGAGCCAGCGTTGTCAAACTCTCGCAATCTCTAAACATCTCGCCCATGTCCGTCACCTGCGCAGTGTTGAAACTCTGAAGGTCGAGTGTAGTCAATCCTTTGCAATCTTTGAACATCTCGTGCATGTCCGTCACTTTTGCCGTGTCGAAGAAATACAAATCGAGTTTCGTCAAAGCAGCGCATCCCATGAACATTTGCTGCATTTGCTTCACGTTGAGCGTGTCGAATCTCGAAACGTCCAGCGAGCGCAGCGCACCACAACCAGCAAACATACGGCTCATGTCGGTCACTTCCGAAGTATTGAGATTGTCCAACCCACGTATTTCCTCCAAAGCCGTCAAGCCCTCAAACCACCCAGCAGTGGTTTTTGGCACAAAGTTTCGGAATGATTCGTCAATGATGACTTTCGTAATCTCTTCCTTCGATGCCACTTCGCCAGACAGCCATGCAGGAGTCCTTTGGTCGTTTTGTAGCATCGTTTCTTCTATTCCCCAAACAGTGCCGAAGCGATATTCACGCTCTCTATCGTAATAGAAGGTCAATCTTTTCAGCCCCAAACTAAACACCACATAAGCCTCATCTTCTTGTGCCAACACTTTCTTTGTGAAATATCCAGTTACAGGATTTGCCATGCTTACGTCGTCCCTCCCTTTTTCATAAGTCGCTGCGCCGCTAAGAGAATCGCAGTTTGAGAACATATCATCTGATTCTTCGCTACTCCATGATGAGTTACAATAGATTGTGGTCAAAGATTTGCAATAAGAGAACATTCCATGCATCCACGTCACCTTTGAAGTGTCAAAACTGGAGAGGTCGAGAGTTGTCAAAGAGGAGCAACCCATGAACATCTCCGCCATATCCGTCACCTGTGAGGTATCAAAATGAGAAAAGTCGAGAGTTGTCAAAGAGGAGCAACAAGAGAACATACTTGTCATACTCACCACCTCAGAGGTATTGAAGTATTCCAATCCTTCTATGCTTTTAAGGGACCTGAAGTTTTCAAACCAAGAAGCAGTGCTTGTGGGACGGAAGTTTTGAAACGAAGCAGTAAAAATGACCTTGAGTGTTGTTGCACTTGTAGGCAGCCATTCAAAGTCGTTATTATTACATTCGTAAACGCTCCAAGAAGGAGTGGGATGTGAAAAATGCTGTTTATCGTAATAGAAGGTGAGGGTTGTTTGATCTGCACTCTGCACTACGTAGGCTTCAAGGACAGGGGGGAGAGGAGTTGGGAAGGGTATTTTGATATTGCTTGCTTTATTCTGTAGCAACAAACACAACTGTTGGTAATCTACAGCATTTTTGAGTAAAGCACAATGCTCAAACAATCGTTTTAAGTCGTTGAATTCGCTATTTGGGTGACAAGTAATTTGGGTTAGGGATGGACAGTTGAAGAACACCTCTATCAGATTTACCTCTTCTTGCAACTGAAATTTTCCCCAGGCGATGCACTTTAGTTGTCTGCAAGAAGAGAACATTCCGTCCATAAACCTCACCTTCGATGTGTCGAATTTAGAAAGGTCGAGAGAAGTCAAAGATTCGCAATGAGAGAACATCCAACTCATACTCTCTACCTTTGAAGTGTCAAAGCTAGAGATATCGAGAGTAGTCAAAGATTGGCAACCAGAGAACATATAGTACATTCCCGTCACCTTTGAAGTATCAAAGCTGGAAAGGTCGAGAGTAGTCAAAGATTTGCAATCTCTGAACATACTGCTCATATCCGTCACCTGCGACGTATCGAAGTTGGAGAGGTCGAGAGTAGTCAAAGATTTGCAATCTCTGAACATACTGCTCATATCCGTCACCTGCGAAGTGTCAAAACTAGAGAGATCGAGAGTAGTCAAAGATTTGCAATTACAGAACATCCCACACATATACGTCACCTTTGAAGTGTCAAAGTTGGAGAGGTCGAGAGAGGTCAAAGATTTGCAACTAGAGAACATACTGCCCATATTCGTCACCTCCGAGGTGTTGAAACTGGAGAGGTCGAGAGAGGTCAAAGATCGGCAACTATAGAACATCCCCCTCATATCCGTCACCTTTGAAGTGTCAAAACTAGAGAGGTCGTGAGAAGTCAAAGAAGAGCAACCAAAGAACATATAACTCGCATTCGTCACCTCCGAGGTGTTGAAACTGGAAAGGTCTAGTGCTATCAAAGCTGAGCAACCCATGAACATCTCCGCCATATCCGTCACCTTTGAAGTGTCAAAGCTGGAGAGGTCGAAAGAGGTCAAAGATCGGCAACTATAGAACATCTTCTCCATATTCGTTACCTTTGAGGTGTCAAAACTAGAGAGGTCAAGAGAAGTCAAAGAGGAGCAGCCATCGAACATCCTCCACATATGCTTCACGTCTGAAGTGTCGAAGCGGGAGAGGTCAAGAGCGGTCAGAGAGGAGCAAGCACGGAACATACCTTCCATACTCGTCACCTTTGAAGTGTCAAAGCTGGAGAGGTCGAGAGAGGTCAAAGAGAAGCAACCAGAGAACATCCCACCCATACTTGTCACCTTTGAAGTGTCAAAGATGGAGAGGTCTAGAGCCGTCAAAGAGGAGCAACTCAAGAACATCTCGCTCATATTCGTCACCTTTGAAGTGTCAAAGTTTGAGATATCGAGAGAAGTCAATGATTTGCAACTCATGAACATCTTTCTCATATTCGTCACCTCTGAAGTGTCAAAGCTGGAGAGGTCGAGAGAGGTCAAAGAGAAGCAACCAGAGAACATCCCACCCATACTTGTCACCTTTGAAGTGTCAAAGTTGGAGAGGTCGAGAGTTCTCAAAGAGGAGCAACCAAAGAACATCTTACTCATACTCGTCACCTGAGAAGTGTCGAAGCTGGAAAAATCTATAGAGGTCAAAGATTTGCAGCTCCAGAACATACAGCTCATATCCGTCACCTTTGAAGTGTCAAAGCTGGAGAGGTCGAGAGAGGTCAAAGAGGAGCAACCAGAGAACATCCTGTTCATATTCGTCACCTTGGAAGTGTCGAAGCTGGAAAAATCTATAGAGGTCAAAGAGGAGCAAGAGTTGAACATACCACTCATGTCCGTCACCTGCGAGGTGTTGAGGTGTTCCAATCCTTTTATCCTTATAAGGGATAGGAAAGCTCGAAACCATCCTACCGTGGTGGTAGGACGAAAATCACGGAACGAAGCATCAAACACAGCTGTGAGAATGGTAGTATTGGGAGATTCAAAAGTGCCAGCCCAAGCAGGAAAATGCACAAAATTCTCTTTTTTCTTCTCACCTATTCCCCACGTTGTGCCGTCGCGTTCATCACGGAGGGTGTCATAATAGAAAGTGAGGATGGTTTCATCTTCACTGAGGTGCACGTAGGCGTAGGGAGTGGTGGGCGTAGGGATTATATATTCAGTGATGGTCATAAGGTTTATACATATGAAAGTGTTCGGAAAATAATGTAGTAAGTTGGATTTTGCTGTGTTTTTATCTTTCTCTTTTTGCGGATAATCAAAGCAAAGGGATTCTAATGCGCAAATATAAAAAATGTTATGCACATGAGCAAGAGATTAGACGTTAGACGTTAGAGATTAGACGTTAGAGGGTCGCAGACCCTTTTATGCTCGCCACAGAGTGGCTCGGGCAATATAGACATTAGACGCTAGACGTTAGACACTAGACGTTAGAGAGTAGCCCCCAAAAAACGATGGAGATTTTCAGAAAAACGATGGACTTTTTCTAAAAAAACTCCCACGTTTTTCGGATTTCGTGGGAGATAATAGAAGGAACTAGAGAGAAGAGAAGAGAAGAAAAGACAAAAACAAGAAGGAATATACACAAAGGTATCCACGGCAAAACAAAAAGATTCCACGGCAGAAATAAAAAGGCATCCACGGCAGAAACAAATCCACGGCAAAAACACAAAGGATTCCACACAAAGTAGGAAGGAAAGAAGGGCAATTCGTGCATAAAAGTAAGGATTTGAGGAGTAATATTCTCATGCAGACTTAGCATTTTCGGCTTAAAAACTTGGTCAAATGCATAATCTATTGTAATTTTGTGCACAACAAATGGCGCTTTCTCGCTGCAGCTTCTAGACGAAAGTGCCAGTTTTGCATTGAAAGTAGGCAAATTGAACCATTTTCAAGCGGTTAAACCTCTATTCAAGACTGCAGTGCAAGATAATATATAGCACCTAGCCTGCAAGAAGATGCAACGCTAATTGCACCTTGTGCAAAAGACTAGGCCATCCACTCATAAGATTGCTAGAAGATAGCCTACGAGGCTGCAAGAAGGTAAGCTATCAAGCCTTGCTAGAAGATAGCCTACGAGGCTGCAAGAAGGTAAGCCAGCAAGCCTTGCTAGAAGATAGCAAGTTAAGGCTGCAGCATTGATTTTTCACCCGAAATCTACCCATCGAGGAAAGCACCCCAAGGGGAAGACACGATGGGACAACTCTATTCATCACCATGCACCAATCCGTCTATTTCGCCATGAGCGCCATCGCGTGTTTTGCCACTGCGGTGACCGCTCAAGCACAAAAAAGCCACCAGCGGACCACTCTCCGCAGAACTGGTTTATCGCATCCAGTCGGCACCCGACGAACAAGTTTTTCATCACCGAGACCGACGAACACAGTTTGACTGTCACCACGAAAGACAACGCTCGCCGACAGTTCTGGAAGTTTATCCCTGTGGAGGGACAACAAGACGTGTATTACGTGCAAAACACTGCCACTCACCGCTATCTCGCCTCTACCATTGCCACCGGAGAGGCAGGGAAAAACAGCAATCACAACTTCCAATATGCCCGTGGCTTATTTCGTGGCTCCCAACCCCAAAGCGAAGACGGCTGGCGCTTGGACACTCTCTTCGACCGACGTGCCCAACTACAGCGACCGCTCCAAAACGCCTATGGGACTCAACCGCAAAGGCGGCACTCACCTCGTGGTGGCTTGGCAGGCAGGCCACAACAACGCCAACTCCTACTGGTGGCCCGTGGCAACGACCGACAGTTATGAGGTGCGTCCCTTCCAAACGGGTAGCGACCGCTTGTATGCGCTGGTAGACGAGACCGGCAGATGGCTGCAAGTGAATGGCGATGGCGATTTCTCCTGGACCACTCCCGAAGCAGCAGAGGGCGAAACGTCCTTCTACATGGAGGGACAGGGCAACTCCAAAGGGGGCTACAAGCTCCACCACGGCACCAGCCACAAGGCGCTCAACGAGAGCGAAGCTTGGAGCATCGTGGAAGACGAACTCACGGGCTTCTACGGTTGGGAAAATGCGGCGCACCAACGTGTGAAACTCGGTGGCGAAACGCGTTTCCGCTTCATGGCGCAGCGCACTCCCCTCATGCGTCGTTTGCAGATTTATGATTATCCCTGCACCACGACTGACAACTACACCTGGACATCGCTCTCCGTCGCTGCAAAAGGCGAAGCGAAAGAAGGCGCCAAGGTGTTGGCAAGCATCAACTATCCCGATGCAAAAGCCAAGAACGACCGCGAACTCCACGTGGTATTCTCTCGCCAAATGGCAGATTTGCCCCAGAAAGACGTGGTGAAACTGAACTTTAAGCTCAGTACCAATCCGCCCAAAGATGCGAAGGCTTATCTCTATTTCGACTGGAACCACGATGGTATCTTCGAGGTGCAACAACCCCTCACCTTGCAGCGCACCACCAACGCTGAGTTCACCGTGCCTGAGACGGCTCTCAAGGGCAACACGCGCTTCCGCATCCGCCTCACCTCCAATGGCCTCACAGGCGCAGACGACGAAGTGGTGGGTCTCATCTTCGATGGTTTTCTCAATGTAGTAGTTCCCACCGGCGTGCAACGCCCCACGGTGAATCGTAGCGACGCGCATACCTACGATCTCTCAGGTCGTCAAACCACCACCTCTACCCCTGGTGTCTACATCGTGGATGGCAAGAAAGTGGTGCAACCCTAAACGACTGGGCTCAAAAAGTCATCTTAGATTCCATCATCAGAGACTCCATCATCATAGGCTCCATACCTCTTCATGGAATAATCCCCCTGCATTCTCATTATGAAAAAAGCATATACCCTCCTCGGACTTGGCGCTTTGGCAGCGATGACTGGTCAAGCGCAGCAACGTCCCAACATCATCTACATCATGTGCGACGACATGGGCTATGGCGACTTGGCTTGCTATGGTCAGAAATACATCGCCACCCCCAATCTCGACCGCATGGCAGCCGAAGGCATGCGCTTCACGCAGGCTTATGCCGGAAGTCCAGTGTCGGCTCCTTCGCGCGCAACGCTCATGACTGGGCAGCACAGCGGACACACCCACGTGCGCGGCAACAAGGAATACTGGCGCGGCAAGGATGTGCCCAACCTCTATGGTCGCAACACTGATTTTGCCGAAGGCTGGGCAGGACAAGAACCCTATGATGTGAACCACAAGATTTTGCCTGAAATCCTCAAGGAGAACGGCTACACCACGGGGATGTTTGGCAAATGGGCTGGCGGCTACGAAAACTCAGCTTCTACGCCCGACAAGCGCGGCATCGACGAATATTATGGCTACATCTGCCAGTTTGAAGCCCACGCCTATTATCCCAACTTCTTGAACGAATTTAGTCGTTCGCGTGGCGACAAAAAGACGCACCGCGTGACGCTCGATGAGAACATCAAATATGGCATGCCCGGCAGCGACGACTATTTGAAGCGTCCGCAGTATTCAGCCGACCTCATCCACCAAAAGGCGATGGACTGGCTCGACAAGCAGACGAAAGATCAACCCTTCTTGGGCATCTTCACCTATACCCTGCCCCACGCTGAGTTGCAACAGCCCAACGACAGCCTCTTGCAGGCGTATCAAAACCACTTCTGCCAAGAGCACATCTTCCGCAGCCAAGTGGGCAACCGCTATCACGGCACCGAACAGGCACACGCTCAGTTTGCCGCCATGATCACGCGCCTGGACTTCATGGTGGGCGAAATCATAGCCAAGCTCAAGAAGAAGGGCATGGACGAAAACACCATCGTGATTTTCACCTCCGACAATGGTCCTCACGAAGAGGGCGGTGCCGATCCCACCTTCTTCAACCGCGATGGGTTGCTCAAGGGTTTGAAACGCTCCACCCACGAGGGCGGCATCCGCATCCCCTTCATCGTCCGCTGGCCCGGTAAGGTGGCAGCAGGCGAAGTGAACGACCACCAACTGGCGTTCTACGACGTGTTGCCCACCTTCTGCGATGTGGCAGCATCAAGGATTTCCCCAAGGCCTATCAGCGCAATGAAAAGGACCTCTACGACGGTATCTCCTTCTACAACACCCTCGTGGGCAAGGACGACCAACAGCAGAAGCACGATCATCTCTATTGGGAGTTCCACGAAACGAACATGATGGGTGTGCGCATGGGCGACTGGAAACTGGTGGTGGACCACGGCAACTGCCGTCTCTACGACTTGAGCAAGGACCTCCACGAAGACAACGACGTGGCGAAGCAACACCCCGATGTGGTGAAACAGATGGTAGACATCATCTACAAGGAGCACACCACGCCCACTGTGCCCGAATTTAAGGTGACCCTGCCCAAGAAGCTCTAAACGAAACTTGGCTAGCCCCCTCTGAATTGCTTAGTCAAGTATAGAAAATGAGGGGATTAGTGGGCTATCTCAGCCGTTTTTTGTAAATTTGCAGCGTGTCGTGCAGGAAGTGACCCTGAGCACGACACGCTTTACTATTGGTATCCAATCTAAATCTCAATAATGGCACTTATCGAACAGCTCGTTGCTCGCGCAAAAGCCAACAAGCAACGCATCGTTCTCCCAGAAGGCACGGAAGAACGCACACTCAAAGCAGCCGACCGCATCCTCGCTGACGAGGTGGCCGACCTTATCCTCATTGGCGATCCTGCCGAAATCAAGGCACTCGCTCAGAAAAATGGCCTTACTCACATCGAGAAAGCCACCATCATCAATCCGCTGTCGCACGAGAAGAAGGAGGAATATGCACAACTCCTCGCACAACTCCGCGCGAAGAAGGGTGTGACCATCGACACGGCACGCTCCATCGTGGAAAATCCCCTCTACCTCGGTTGCCTCATCATCAAGGCTGGAGATGCCGACGGACAGTTGGCTGGTGCGCGCAACACCACTGGCGATGTGCTTCGTCCTGCCCTCCAAATCATCAAGACGGCTCCTGGCATCTCTGTGGTGAGCGGTGCGATGTTGCTCCTCACGCAAGCGCACGAATATGGCTCAAATGGTGTCATCGTGATGGGCGACGTGGCGGTGACGCCCGTGCCCGATGTTGAGCAGTTGGCACAGATTGCCGTTTGCTCTGCCGACACTGCGCGTGCGGTGGCTTGCATCGAACCCAAGGTGGCTATGCTTTCTTTCTCCACTTATGGTTCGGCAAAGCACGAAGATGTGGACAAAGTGCGCATGGCTTTTGAACGCGCCAAGGAACTCCGCCCCGATCTCGACATCGATGGCGAACTCCAGGCGGACGCTGCCCTCGTGCCCTCTGTGGCTCACTTGAAGGCAGCTGGTAGCCCTGTGGCTGGTCAGGCGAATGTGTTGGTGGTGCCTCGTTTGGAAGTGGGCAACATTGGCTACAAACTCGTGGAGCGTCTCGGTCATGCCGAAGCCATCGGACCTATCCTCCAAGGTATTGCGCGCCCCGTGAACGACCTCTCTCGCGGTTGCTCCGTGGACGACATCTATAAGATGGTCGCCATCACCGCTAACCAAGCTATTGCAGCAAAGCAAAACTAAGGGTCGCATACCCTTTATAGACGTTAGACATTAGACGTTAGACGTTAGAAGGCTCGCGCTGTTGGGCTAGAAGCTCTAGAGGAGCTAGCTCTCAGAAGAATCGAGCCCCGCTTTTCGGGGTGAGCATAGAAGGGTCTATGACCCTCTAACGTCTAACGTCTACTACGCCCGAGCCCCGCTTTTCGGGGCAAGCATAGAAGGGTCTATGACCCTCTAACGTCTAACGTCTACTACGCCCGAGCCCCGCTTTTCGGGGCAAGCATAGAAGGGTCTATGACCGTCTAACGTCTAATTTCTAACGTCTAACGTTCTAGAACAATGAAAATTCTCGTCATCAACTGCGGAAGCAGTTCTATCAAATATAAGCTCTATGAAATGGACACTCACGCTGTGCTCGCAGCAGGCGGCATCGAACGCGTGGGTCAAGAAGGAGCTTTCCTCAAAACCACCGATCACAACGGTGAGAAACTCCAACTCAACTTCGACTGCCCCACCCACACCGAGGGCATCAAGATGATGTTCGACACCCTCACCCATCCCCAACATGGTGCCATCAAGAGCATCGACGAAATCGCCGCTGCCGGTCACCGCATCGTGGCAGGTGGTCGTTTCGCCGAAAGCCGCCTCGTCACCCCCGACATGCTCGAGGAGTGGAAGACCTTCATGGACCTTGCTCCCCTCCACAACCCTCCTGCCCTCAAGGGCTACAATGCGGTGAAAGCTGTGGTGGAAAACATGCCCAACGTCTTTGTGTTTGACACCTCCTTCCACCAAACCATGCCTGCACACGCCTACATGTATGCCGTGCCCTACCACTACTACGAGGAGATGAACATCCGTCGTTGGGGTGCCCACGGCACGAGCCACCGCTTCGTCACCAACCGCGTGTGCCAGCTCCTTGGCGTGAAGCCCGAAGAGCAGAAGATCATCACCTGCCACATCGGCAACGGAGCTTCCGTTTCGGCAGTAGACCACGGCAAGTGCATCGACACCTCCATGGGACTCACTCCCCTCGAAGGCCTCATGATGGGCACTCGCACGGGCGACATCGATGCTTCTGTGGTGCTCGCCATCATGAAGAAAGAAGGCAAGACCCCCGATGAAATGCAAGATTTGCTCAACAAGAAGTCGGGTCTGCTCGGCATCTCTGGTTTGGGAAGCGACATGCGCGACGTGGAAAACGGCGTGAAAGAAGGCAACGAGCGCGCCAAGTTGGCACTCGACATGTACAACTATCGCATCAAGAAATACATCGGTGCTTATGCAGCTGCCATGGGTGGTGTGGACACCATCGTCTTCACCGCAGGAGTGGGCGAGCACCAATGGGATGTGCGCTACAATGCCCTCAAAGACCTCGAATTCCTCGGCATCGAAGTGGACTACGACAAAAACAAGGCAAACTTTGGTGAGGAAGAAATCATCTCCACTCCCAACAGCCGCGTGAAAGTCGTGGTAGTACCTACCGACGAAGAACTCCTCATCGCCACCGACACCCTCAACATCGTGTCGAAGTAGTGCGGAACATACTATAAAAAAGACTGCTTAACCTTGCCGCGCGACGCCTCAGCTCATGAGCGTTGTGCAGTAAGGTTTTGCGCTATTATCAATCCTCTCAGTCATCACCATGATCAAAAAGACGATTACTGCTTTTCTCCTGGCTGCTGCGCTCTACGCTCCTCATGCCATCGCCAGCATCGCCACTTTCACCCCCACCACGCTGACTGCCGATCAGAAGTTTGCTGCCAACACCATTTGGTACACGCTCCAAATCGGCGACAACGGGATGTATGTGACCCAACCTAACGCACAAGGTGCCATCACACTCAACAAAGCCCTCAGCGACCTTGCCGATGCCGACCTCTGGTGCTTCGTGGGCAACGACACCAACGGCTATCGCATCTACAACAAGCCGCTGGCGCCAACATGGTGCTCGCTGCCGACCCCACTAAAACGGGCAGAAACGGAGGCGACGCCCTCGTTACTCTCAAACCCGCCAACAACCTCGAGGGCTATGTTGACCTCTGGAGCTTCGGCAAGAGCGACAAGCTCACCGGCAAAACGGCTTACTTCATCTATCTCAAAGGCAAAGATGCCTGGAAGATGAACAACCGCGATGGTAAACTCGCCTTCTGGACCACTGGAGCCGACCACGGAAGTTCATTGCAAATCCTCCCCCTCGGCGGCACCATCGAGGTGTCTCCCACCACTGGCACACTCACTGCCAACGGCAATAGCGCCACTTACCGTGCACTCTGGACCAACAAGGGCGATTTGCCCCTCACTCTCAACGCGGGTGCCAACAACATGAACGTCGCCAATGGCATCCTCCAGCTCCACAGCGGTGCTGCCAAGCGCGGGGGGCTACACCTTTGCCATGCCCGTCGGCTACGCTGTCAAGAGTGTGGACTTCGACTTCAAACTCCCCGCTGCAGGCAAGAATGTCAGCATCGAAGCCAACGGCAAAACCACTCCTGTCACCACCGACGTGCAGCACTTCTCCCTCAAGGGCGACGGCAAGAGCAACTCGCTCGCCTTTGAACTCGTGGGCGACAACACTCCCGTGCAGTTGACCAACATCAAGGTCGTGGTAGAGCGCGTGAAAGTGGAACTCGAACCTCAAACCAACCTCTTCCCCTACACCCTGCAAACCCCTGTCACCTACCGCATCCTGCCATCGCAGTCACCGGTAAATCGGGCACCATCGTGGCGGTGAGCGACTCTCGCCACACCGGCACTGGCGACGTAGGCGCAGGACGCGTAGACCTCTTTGCCACTCGCTCCAACGATGAGGGAAAAACGTGGGACACTCCTGCGGTATTCTCCGACGCTCATGGCAACCCTGTGGCACAAGGCACGGGTAAGAAGGTGAACAACGACCCCAACCAAAGCCGTGACGCTGGTTATGGCGATGCTGCCATCGTGGCTGACCGCGAAAGCGATGATGTGCTCGTGTTGAGCGTGTCGGGCTTCACCAACTTCTGGCAAGCTCGTCGCGAAACTCCCAACGCTGTAGCGCGCTGGTATTCTAAGGATGGCGGTAAGACCTTCTCGGCTCGCGAAGACATCACCGACCACATCTACAAGCAGTTCGACGGCACCACCCCACGCGGCAAAATCGAATCCATGTTCTTCGGTAGCGGACGCATCATGCAGAGCCATCGCACCAAGGTGGGCAGCCACTATCGCGTCTATGCTGTGATGAGCGGACTGAATGTCAATCCCACCAACATTGCCAACTGGGTGATGTATTCCGACGACTTCGGACAAAACTGGCACATCCTCGGCGATGCTATGACACTGCCATCCCCCACTCTGCCGACGAACCTAAGTGCGAAGAATTGCCCGATGGTTCTATCGTGGTGTCTTCTCGCCGTGGCAGTGGACGATGGTTCAACGTCTTCCGCTTCACCGACTCTGCTAAGGGCGAAGGCTACTGGGACACTATGGCACACAGCCCTCTCGTGAAGGCTACTGCCAACGCTTGCAACGGCGAACTCCTCATTGTTCCTGTCGTGAAGAAAGCCACTGGCAAGAAGATGTATCTCGCTCTCCAGTCCGTGCCCTTCGGTCCTTCTGGACGCACCAACGTGGGCATCAACTACAAGGAATTGGCGGGCTACGAAGACTTCGGGTCGTCTGCCCTCTTCGCTAAAGAATGGGACGGCGCACACATGTCTTCCTACATCGGTTCGGCTTACTCTACCATGGCTTGGCAAAAGAACAACACCCTCGCCTTCATGTACGAAGAAGAAACATTGGCGCCTGCCAGCAGAGGTGGATACACACAAGTGTACAAGAACTACACCATCGAGCAAATCACGGACGGTGCTTACTCCTATGCTGCAGACCAAGATTTTGCGGTTGCCAACGAACTGCGCACCGAAGTGCTCAAGGCTCGCTTGGCAGAGCTAGAAGAACGTGGGCAGCAAATTGGGACAAATCTCTCCTGAAGCTTTTGCTGGCATCAACGAGATTGCTGACTTCTATTTGGCAAATCCTTCTGATAAGGTCTACGAAGTCTTCAACCTCGCAGTGAAAGAGGTGCCCGTCAATGAGGTCTCTGACAAGCAATACTACTACCTCCAAAATGAGGGCTACAAACCTTCGGAAAACAAGAGCTACTACCTCAAGTTTACCGACGACAAGGCGCAAGGTGTGGATGCTTACGATGAAGCTGACGAAACGCAGTTCTTCATCTTCTACAAGGTGCCCAACCAACCCGGCAAATTCTTCATCTACAATGCTGCTTGGGACCGCTATCTCTTGCCACTCCAAAACCAAAACGAACCTGTCAACACCACCGACAATCAGAGTGAAGCGGGCATTTACATGCTCGAATATCTGCCCAACGGCGAAACGCTCATCCGTGGCGTGAATGGCAAGAACGGCACTTACAAGTATCTCCACATGGATCGTAGCAAAAACCTCGTTTGCTGGAACGGCATGGAGTCGGCTCCTTCTCACTGGCGCATCCAAGAGACTGGACTCACCACGGCTATCTCTGCTCCCACCACGGGCGATGCTCAAACTGCTGCCAAAGCTCAACTCTTCGACCTCTCTGGCCGCAAGGTGAGTCAAGACCACAAGGGCTTGAAGGTTTCCAAAACTGGCAAGACGTTCTAATTGATTAGACGTTAGAGGGTCGCAGATCCGTTTTAGACGTTAGAGGGTCACGGACCCTTTCTGCTCTGCTTAGACGTTAGCAATTAGACGTTAGACGTTAGAGCCGTGCGGCAAAGGACGTCTAATCGACAATTCTTCTAGAGTATAAGCTCTAAAGATTAACGTCTAAACTCTAATCTCTAAACTCTAATAAAGCCACTATCTACAAAAAATCCCCACTCGTCCTACCTGGATGAGTGGGGATTTGTTGTTATTAGAGATTAGACATTAGACGTTAGAGGGTCGCAGACCCGTTTTAGACGTTAGAAAGTAGACGTTAGACGTTAGAAGGCTAGCGCAGTTGGATTCTTCGCCGCAGGGCTCTAACGTCTAATGTCTAATGTCTAACGTCTAACGTCTAATGTCTAACGTCTAATGTCTAACGTCTAATGTCTAACGTCTAATGTCTAACGTCTAATGTCTAACCTCAAGATTCGTCTAGTTAAAAGGAGATGTTCACACCAGCCTCTACGTTAGTATAATCCTTTCGGATAGGCACTATCGGGTCGGTGTCATAAATGAGACGATAAGTCCCATTAAGCCCTATTCTGGGAGTGATGTTATATTTGAGGTCCACAGCTCCGCCCCATCGTGCAGCCTTCAAATAACGATCGGGTCTGGCTTGATGAATCGCAGTTGTCGTGAGTTCCCAAGACTCGTTTATGCGGTGCTTGACACTGAGCGATAAGTGACTCTTCACACTTCGGCTAAAGACGTAAGGGCGACTCACATGAGGAGTGGGATTTTCCCACTTTTCAAACTCAAAGAAGACACCAGCTGAAGCAAACATCAACACTTTCTCACTGTTGATCAGTCGAACTCGTGATAGCAGCCCACTCGACACTTTATACAGCATTCCGCGGCTCTCTGCCCATTGCGACTCAGCATAAGGATAAACCTCGAAGGCACGATTTAAGAGATAACGATATTCAAGATGCACATAGCCGCCACTCATCGTCACTTTATCTCCGTATGTCGAAAATTCGAGCTTGTTGATAAAGTTTATCACCCGATTATGGTTGATCAAGATGTTGAGATTGGCAGTATTTTTTAAAGTCAGCACATTCTCTTTCTCTGTTTTGAAATTCAACACAGGAAACAAAGAACCTTGGATGGTCTTTGTGCTATCTATGTTCATCGTGAGATTTTCTGAAAACAGCATTTGCGAGTAGGTGGGAAGATAGGCTAAAATGCCCATCACAAGGAAGACTATTTTTTTCATCGAGGGGAAGTTCTGTAAGAGGAGAAAAACTTTTCTGAGAGCTCAATAGAATTGAGCGGTGCAAAGTTACGCAATAATCTACGCACTAGCAAGCCAAACACCAAGCATTCATTCACGTATAATTCTACCAAGAATCGTTGGGAAAACAAGAATATAATTGTACTTTTGCAGCACAGTAAACTTATATCATTTATTCAACTCATTTATTCCACGGCTCTCTATTCTAAAACGATTCTATTATGATGGAAATCTTGACTCCCTACCTCGGCATTGCTCTCAAACTTGTCACGGGCATGATTGGCATTTTGGTATTTCTGCGCCTCGCCGGCAAGGCACAAATGGCACAAATCACTCCCCTCGACACCGTGAGCGCCTTCGCGATTGGTGCTTTGGTCGGTGGTGTCTTGTACAATCCCGACATGTCCATCTGGCACATCCTCTTTGCTTTGGCGGTGTGGACGGGCTTCAACATGCTCGTGCGCTTTGCCATGCGCTCGGCACGCTTGAGACATTTCATCAAAGGAGAGAGCGTGTTTCTCGTCAAAGATGGGATTATCAATTTCAAAAACTTCAAGCGCAATAGCCTGGAGATGGAACAATTCCGTTTGCTCCTCCGACAGAAAGGCATCTTCTCGATGTTTGATGTGGAAGATGTGCTCTTCGAAACCAATGGTGCAGTGACCGTTCTTCCTCCCGAGAAAACGTCTGAATCTTTCCTCATTGTCAACAATGGCGAATTTGTAGAGAGCGGTCTTAAACGCAGTGGCAGATCCAAGACCTGGGCTTTGCACAATATCAAGCGAAATGGCTTTAACAGTCCTGCGGAACTCTTCTGTATGGAATGGACGCCCGCCAAAGGCATCTATTTTGTCACCTACGAAGGCAAGGTGAAGCGCGGAGTCGTTGAAATCGAAGCCCACGAGATTGATAGCCATAACGCACAAGTATAAATAGACATTAGAAGTTAGACGTTAGACGTTAGAGGTTAGGCACTAGACGTTAGAGGGTCGCGGACCCTTTTTCGCTCGGCTTCGGCTTCGCTCGCCTCGGAGGCAATTGGACGTTAGAATCTTGCAGCAATGGATAGCCCATCGCAACTGCCCTCTAAAATATAGATTACCCTATAATAATATCCCCACTCATCTTTGCAGGTGAGTGGGGATTTGTAGTTATTAGAGGTTAGAGGGTCACGGACCCATTTTAGACGTTAGAGGTTAGACATTAGACGTTAGAGCCATGCGGCGAATCGTTCATCCGCGCCAGCCCGAGGCGAGCGGAACGCAGTGCAGACGAAGCCGAGCAAGAAAGGGGCTGAGCCCCTTTTTAGACGTTAGAGCCATGCGGCGAATCGTCCATCTGCGCCAGCCCGAGGCGAGCGGAACGCAGTGCAGACGAAGCCGAGCAGAAAAGGGTCCGTGACCCTTTTTAGACGTTAGAGGTTAGACATTAGACGTTAGAGCCATGCGGCGAATCGTTCATCCACGCCAGCCCGAGGCGAGCGGAACGCAGTGCAGACGAAGCCGAGCATAAAAGGGTCTGCGACCCTCTAACGTCTAACGTCTAATGTCTAACGTCTAAGAAATCAACAGCACAATCATTTTGAGGGCAAAGTCGAAGAACACCATTTTGGCGTTCACATTTTGCGCGATGTCGCGTCGAGCAAGGGCAAGTTCGTCGGAGATGCCCAGTACATTACCCTCATTGATGAAAGGCGAAAAGCGCACCGAAAACTCCTCCTCCGCGCGGGTCATATAGTTCAATTCAGGGCGGTGGAAGTTCATGATGAAATTCTCGCGCACCATCCGCAGCGCATAGTCCAAGAAAGCCTTCTGACGCTCGCGTCCCCAACTCGCCACGCGCTCACTCCACGCGTGCATCTCCTTGATATCGCGCAGGTAGGACTTGCGCATCAAGAGCGCAAACATGTCGAGAAACTCCTGTTCGTCGTGTCCCACAGAGAGCAAACGCAGCGCCCGCACATAGTTGCCCTGCGCCGTGTGCGCCACATAAGCCGCATCTTCGGGCGAAATGCCCCGTTCGCGCTGCAGGTGCTCCGCTATCTCCGCTTCTGGAATGGCGCGCACCGCCAGTCGTTGTGTACGCGAGAGGATGGTGGGCAAATCCCCTCCGCGCGATGGCTCACGAGGAGAAACACCGTCCGTGTGGGCGGTTCTTCGAGGAGCTTGAGGAGCTTGTTGGCACAGGCAGGGTGCATGAGTTCGGGCAACCACACCACCACCACGCGCCAGCCCCCTTGCGAGGGCGTCAGTGACAATTTGCGCACCAGTTCGTCGCTCTCATCGGCAAAGATCTGCGGTTGTTGGTTCTCAATGCCCATCTCCATTTCCCACTGTGCGAGGTCGAAATGCGTGGTCTCCGAGAGCATCTTGCGCCACTCTTTGAGCCAGAGGTCGCTCACCACGCTTGTGGTGCTCGAGGCATTCTTGGGGCGAATCACGGGGAAGACAAAGTGCAAATCGGGGTGCGCCCATTTGTGCGTCATGGCACATCCGGGGCAAGTGCCACAGGCTTGTTGTTCCTCACCATGCTTTGCGGTGTTTCGCACAGCAGCAGGCGTGCAAAGTCGAGCGCCACCGCCATGTGTCCAGCACCTTCCGGACCATCGAGGAGGATGGCATGCGGCAAACGCCCCGCGCGCCACTGGCTTTGCAACTGATGATATAGAGATTGTTGAAACATATATTAGACGCTAGACATTAGACGTTAGACACTAGACGTTAGACACTAGACGTTAGACGCTAGACGTTAGATCCATGCGAAGGAGAGACAATCGCGATAGCCCTCTAATGTCTAACGTCTAACGTCTAATGTCTAAAACAGACGTTAGCATCTAGGGATCACAACTTGGCAAGTCGAAACCTATCTTTTGCGCTGCTTTGACCACACTGGCGGTGAGCTTTTCAGACGCTAAACAATAGAATCGAGCAAATGTAGCAATAAATTTTGAGAAACTCCACCCTTCTCCGCATAAAATAGCACCGGCTTCCACATTTCGTGAGGCATCCCACATAAATATAGCGAATTGCACTATAACGGTCTAATGACCGATTTGGGATAAAGTAGCCAAAAAGAGGGCGCAAAACATTGCGTCCTCTTTCGTTGTTTTTTTTTATCTCTAGGGGAAATGCGAGTGCCCCTGCAAGGCGCTTGTCCCCTATACTGGCTCAAAAAGCGCAAGCCCGAGAAGGAAACTCAAAACAAACCTCTCGTAGCTTGGCTAATTGAGAAAAGCTGCTTTCGCAGTGCCTTCGTCAAATTGCTTGAGATAGGTGTCACTTTCATCGCGCACCTGATTTCGTCCCAACAAATTGATGCGAATCGTATAGTTGGCTGAGGGCAAAATGCTACCTAGACTAGGATCATCTGAACTACCCAGTCGATATAGGCGCACGTGGGTCTCATTGCGCTTGTCAGTGAACACAAAGCGAAGGAAAGACATGTTGCCATGCTTGTTCGTGCCGAAATTGTCGGGAGAAGAAGCAGCCTTATGAGGTGGCATATAAAAGTGCCCCCTCAGATACATGTCGGGCTTTGGATCTCCAGCCGCCCCCCATGGACTTTTTGCCAAGAGGCAAAATCATTGCTCGTCAAAGTCCCCGCGGCGTTGTCCCACAGCTTATAACTACCGTTGGGCAGATAACCAAAAAGTGCTAGGGAAATTTGTATTTTTGCGTTTTTGTAATCGTCTGCAACAGATGGTTGCAATACAAATGTTGCGGGCACTTGCTCCACAGTCACTTTCTTCAACTTAAAGCCATCGGGCAACGAATAAGTTTGGAAATCAAAACGAGCAAAGATGCGTTGAAGCACCACTTCGTGATCATACACATAATCATCACCCTGCTTAGTAAAGGGAGCAGCATCCAGACGACAAAACATCACGAGAGGCGTATTCTTGGAATTCCCATTATATCCTCGCAGATAATCCCTGGTATTCAGGTAGAGGCTAGAAGGCACAGTACCACTTCTTACTTTTTGAAGATCTGACTGTGTGAGATTTGTCACGAACTGTAAGCTGGGGGTGCCTACAGGCGGCATCGTGACGGGCCATTCCGCCTTCAGGTAGTTTCCAGTCTTGGTAAGGTTGGTCAAGCTGATTTCTCTAAAGGGATGGATATACAAGCTTCGGATTTCATCTTCATATTCTTGCATATCATCCCCCACACTAACACCAGTACCATGCTTGAGGATGCGAAATTTCACCACTGGCTTTTTCGCTGTGGTCACCTCATTAGCCGGGCGCTCATCGAGAGATAAGTCAGACGAATCGCATGCCACCACTGAGGTAAGCAGAGCCACACCTCCGCATAAGGAGAGCGCTCTTGTTATTGCTTTGCGGAAAGTGTACATCATATTTGGTCGTCTGTATTATCAGGGTGTCCCGTAAAGTCTTTGACGGGATAATACTCTTCGGGGAAGAAGCGCTCCACGCCATTGTCCCAGGGACCCACGGTTATTTTAGTGATTTCAAAGAATAGCCAATCTTGCCTTCCTCCTCTTCATTGCCAGCGTCGGCAAGGGTGGCATAGAGAGTGTAGACCTTGTTGCGCTGTATGCCGCGAGGGAGCATGATGCGGAAATAGCGCGTCAGCATGCCGCCGAATTCTGTTCGGAGCTGCACATAAGGCGGCGTCATGAAGGCATCGGGCAAGGTGCCATATTCGTTGATGTAAAACTCCAACGAGGCAAAGTTCCTATTTTTCGAAGCCGAGTGGGTAGCGCTCACCTCCACAGGAGTGGTAGCGTCCACTTGGTGGTCAATGCCGACACGCTGACCATTCCCCACACTAGCGGGTTTCCACAGGTTGTTGCCCAAATAAGTCCTCTGGGGAAACTTGCGATAGAAAAACTTCATCGTCAGCGGAGACAAGAAACTCAATGAGGAGCGTTCGCTGGTGGTGAGAAGGATTTTCACCTTCGCAATGGTGCGCTTCACGGGCACTGTAATCACCGACTGATTGGCAGCAAACGCCACGGGTGCCGATTCGCCATACATCACGATGTGCACGAAGTTGGGGCTGTTGTAGTCGGGAGTGCCGTCTGTCTTTTGGGGATAGGGTTTAGGACCCAACTGTTCATTGCCCGAAGAGAGGGCGCTTCACTTCCAGCTTACGCAGGTCGTCCAATTTGGTGTAAAAGCCCGCCTTTGAGAGTTTATCGCTTAAGTTTGCTGGCAAGTTGAGGATTACCACGCAGGTGGTGCCTACCACATCGGCTTTGCTGATGCCATCGAGATAGACTCCGCGCAGATATTCCGAACCTGCGGTGCGCTCATACGCCTTGCCCACCCACTTAGATTTCTCACTCTCTGCAGGTGTAAAACCACTGGCATCGAAGTGAAACGATTGCTTGCCACCAGCGAAGACTTTTTTGTTGCCATTCGAGTCGTAAAAGACGATGTCCACGCTCTTGTAGCTACTTTCATAGTCCGCTCCAGCCTCAGTGCCAGTGGGTGCATTGGGCACAGCGCGTGTGCCAGGCTTGTCGGCATCTTCTATGCGGAAAGTCACGTAGACTCTCTCGTTGGACTCCTCCACTTCCTCCTGCTGGCACGAAGCCACGCAAGGAAGCAGAAGCAAAGAGAGTAAAACGGAATAAAGGATTCTCATAATCGTGATAAGTCGTTTGTGAGTGGCTAGTGCTGGAGGAGCACCACACCACTCCTATAGGTGTGGAGGGGAAAGAGACATTCCCCGCTGAGTCTGCACAGGCGCAGGAGCCACCGGGGGCGGAGCTGTGTCCGCGCTGGGAGGCAAATGCGATGAGCGATGAGGATTTAGGGTTGATAGATGTCATGCCAGTTGGAGGCACGCACTTCTATCACTTCGTCCACGCCATCTCTAGGCGTCGGCAGCTTTTGCGTCATCGCCTCGTCGCTGAAATACTCGACTTTGATGAAAGCCTTGCCCGCGGCTGGAGCAGAGCTACCGCTGGTATTGACCCAGTTGATAATGGCAGTGGCATGGCCAAAGGCATTGAGCATGTTGGGTTGATTGCCAAAGGCTATCCAATTGGAGTTCGTACCACCATTTCCATGCCATCCGTGTAACGGAAAAAAGCACGTTGGTTGGGTGCGCCGTTCTGATCGAGCAAGGTGAGCTTCACGCGCTTAAACCTGTGGTTGGGCACAGTGGTTTGGATGGTCACACGATTTTCCTTGTTGCTACTGGAGAAAGTGGGATCTTGCACCCAAATCATAAATTCGCTGTAGACATAGCGTTCACCTTGATTTTCGGCTTCTTCCCAAGGCAAGATGCGCACGTCCACCTGCAAGCGGTCGGCTTCGCGCACGGTGTAGACATAGTGGGTGTTGCGCAGGAGGGAGAATTTGCTATATTGATCGGCATTAGGCAGCAGATAGCCGTTTTGTGCCAACGACTGTGTGGGGTCGTTGAGATTCATCTGTCCCACGCTGAAGTATTTCGTTTCTTCGAGGCCGCTCTTGAATGCCGACTGCGACCCGAGGGGCCATGCGTCGCCCGTGAGGGGAGGTTCCACCCAGCGATTATCCTTCGACAGTTCGCTATTCTTAGGAGTGAGCGAGATGAGCAAACTTCTGTCCCATCGCTCTGCCACTCCCCCCCTTGGGACCTCCGTCGGTGACGCCTTTTTCGAGCAGCATCTCGGGCACATAGAAGGTGTAGGTGTAGGTGCGTCGATCGTCGGGATTGGCAGAAACGTCTGCAGTGGTGTAGTTCACATCGGGCGATTTCACCAAGTGCTGATAGGGATACTGACTATAGAACCACTCACCGCGTGCGATGCGTTCGTAGCGATAGCGCGATTCACCTTCGGGGAAGATGTCGCTATAAAATTTGTACTCTCGAGGAGCGTGGTTGGTTTTGAAGAGGGGGCTATTGAAATACGACCAATAGCGGGGGCGATTGAGCAGCACCACCCCAAAGTCGCCCAACACAGGATAGCTCAATCCCCGTGGGAAGATGCCATCGCCAAACTGGCGGAGTTCGGCTGCTCGCTCGAGGTGAACCGTCACCTTGGCAAAGGCGCGCACCAATTTCACCACTTCGTCACCATCTGCCACGAAATGTTGGGGGTCGCTCTGCGATTGTCCCTTACCATTGCGGGTGCTGGTCACCGTGATGTTGCGATACACCGCACTCATGGGCATGGGACGCGTCTCACTGGGCCACCACACCACATCGCGTCCACCGCCAGTCTTGTAGGTAGCCAAGTCGAGATGCGACAGCGGAGCCATTGGGGAGCCTGCCACTTCGCTGCCGAAGATGCCAGAGATGTGGGTGCCCACCGCAAGGCGGTCCAAGGCTTGGTTGCCCAACTGGAAGTTGGCAGTCCTTTGAGCCTGCGAGTTTGCATTGGGGGCATACCAGTCTTGTCCTTCGTTGGCAATAAACCAGAAGTCATATTTGCCAGGAACGAGCTTGAAGGGCTTTTTCCACGGCTGGTTCACACCCTCCGCCTGCGAATAGCGCTGTTGCACCGCAGCCGGTGTCACCGTCTTTTCGTTGTAGACGATTTGTCCGGTTTGGCTGTCGGAGATGATGAGTCGTATGGTGTAGATTTTGGAGTCATAGTCTGCCGTGGTGTTGTCAAACGCACGTGTGGTGCCCACCGTGACGTGGGTCGCCATCCAGATGGGCTCTCTACCCTGCTCTCGCTCCGTGCCCACGAGGTTGTAGTCGTGAGCGCAGCTCAACAGCGTGAGTGCTGTCATGCCCAGGAGAGTAAGTTTAGACAGTATGGATTTCATTTGTCGTTATTGCTTGTGTGAGGGGTAAACGATAATCTATGGCGCCATTCTCGATGGGCGCATAGCGTGGAGAGAAGCGCAGCGTCAGCACGCAGTGTGTGGGCTGCTCTGCGGTGGATTGTGTGGGGCAAGTGGCTTGTGGTTGTTGTCGCCGCCTCTCATGAGGACGCGTCTGATCCGCCTGCCACGCTGGGACTTATTGTTGTTGAAGGGTCACAAACCATTGTGGGTCTTCCAATCCGCGAGGAGCACGCACCGGAAGAACAGGGAGAGGTTTTTATTCACAGACGGACCAGAACTACCATAAATACTTTGATTGTCAACAAAAGTATTACTCAACCCTTCATTAGCCGCTATGACTTGATAAGCCTTGATGTATGGTGCTGGATTGCTGTTACTTATAGGGCGACTATTATTGTTCTTATCACTTACAGCAAACTGAAAATACTGACCTATATAATTTATTCTGTTCTTCTTCAATCTGTCTCTTTCGTTAAAGACAAACTGAAATCCTGAACCAGGCACCAGGTAATCACGTTTGTCGACACCTAAACTGGGATCGGGATTCTCGAAATCGCCCCAAAATGCATTTTGAGGAGCCACGAAGGGACTGCTGGGAAGATTGCCACATACCACCTCTTTCAAGAAGCGTTTGCAAGCCTCTGGATTGCTCCAATCAACATTGAAGTCAGCAACACTGCGAGTGTGAATGATGTATCTAGAGTTTGGGAGTTCTTTTTCTATTGAAGTTCGTCCATTTCTAGAGTCAATCCATTGTCCACGCTGCGTATAGCGCACTGCATAGCAGAAAGGAGTGCCCACAAAACGAAGTCCATAGAACGTTTCGTAGTTGTCACTTCTTTTCGCGTTTGCTCTATCATAGGGCACTGCACGGTAGTAGTAAGACTTCATGTTCTTGAAAATGATACCTCCAATGCGCACATCATGCGTTTGTTCACCAAAGACATCTGCCTTATACTTTTCGACATTCGTCTCGTTTATATCCTTCATTCCGGTTTTAGGGAACAAAGCAAGCACCGTCAATTCGTCGGGCAACACCCATTTCGTATGATTCTCTCTAGGAACTCCTCCTTTCACCAAAGGGGGATCATATACCTCAAATTCGTCTTTGAAATATCTCAACTTACCATACTTCACATTCTGCATACCATATGAATGGTCATATAACTCATGATAATAATAAGCCGAATACTCCATATCCTTATTATTGGCATCGGCATCGGGCCAACGATAGATAGTTCCTAAATCATTATGAGGAATATTAGCTCTCGATCTATCGTTATAAACGAAGTTGGGTGCAAAATAGTTGGAAGCACTTATCGAAATATCGGTGCCCACTCCGGCATCGCGGAAATAGGCACGACCCGTCTTGTGATTGCGCACAGAACTGAAGGCTTTGCGCACTCCGATGGGCACATCCAAAGTGGCATTGTAGAGGTCGAGCGAAATTTTCAGTTCACCGCCACCAAACTGTGAGGCTTGGTCTTTCGACTCGTCGATCGACTTGGTCCACACATAGAAATAGGGGGTGTATTTGCTGTCCGCCTCGCTGTCCTTCTTGCGGGGCAGGGCATAGCCTGTGTGCATATTGCCTGTCACGGCTCTGTCGAGCTGAACGGTTTGCTTGAAGGGATTGGCAGTGCTGAAGGTGTAGGCACTGCCATCGGGACGGCAACCCGTCCAAGGGAGGAGCTGACGATCGGGCGCACCGAGGGCGTCCACATTGATCCAGCCCCCCAGAGTGGTGGAGGTGGACTCCATGTTCACTCCGCGCAACACAAATGAGTTGAGTAAAGAGGTGGCAGTGACACCAGGATAATAGCCGTCGAACTCCATGCCATATTTAGCTTTGATTTCTTCCAACGCCTTGTGCATGTCGTTTTTGAAGCGCATGCAGAGCAAACTGCCATAGGGCACGAAGTCGGGTTCGGCATCGATGCAAATCAAACGATAGGCTGTTCCGCCTTGGCGGTCGCCATTCGCCACAGCCATGCGCACACCATATTTGCGCTTGAGGTCGTTGTCGAGCAAACCTTTCCAACTGGTGCCGAGGATGAAGGGCACAACGATGTCTTTGTTGAGCTCCATCTTTTCGTCCTTCTTATACAATTTGGTGGGCACCATGCAGGACTTGTTGATGTCGTAGGTTTTGGTGACTGAGTTCCACGTACCTCCCATCATGGCATCTAGCATCCACTCTTCGTCTTCCTGCCAAGTGAAGGGCGCACCCTTGACTTGCGTGAAGGCGTAGACACCAGAAGCCGACAACTTCTGACTTTCCACTACCTTCCAGTCATTGTTGTCGGAAATATAGACTTTCGACCCATCTCGATTGCGCAAGATGAGGAATACTTTCATGTTTTGAGTGCCATTCGCCAAAAGATTGACTTTGGTGACGCCTCGGTCTTGCACCTCGAGAGAGGCACGCGTTTTGAGGTTCGATGCCTCCTGACCTTCTTCCACAGCCGTGATTTCTGAACGGAAATTGATCGTTGGGAAATCGAGCTGTAGTCTGATGGTATCGACACGCTCCTCCTCCACACTCGCCGGCTGCACAGTGCGCTGGGTGAGTTCATCGGTGCCACAAGCTCCTAGCGTCACGAGGAAATCGCGACAAACAACCATTTTATATGGACTAGTTTCCTCATTTTGTTCTTATACTTTTATGGCTCTCTGCGAGCGGATAGTTTTCTTACGTTCTTCTGTAGTTGCCAAATATAAACATTTTATTTATCCCTTCCCACGAAAACCAGGAAAATATCACATCCTGATAATGTTTTTTTTCTATTCCGCCCGTTTTTTAAACCTTTACAAAACAAAAAGAGTGCATAAGACGTATTGCTTGTAAACAACACCTTACACACTCTTTAATTACTTTTCCGCGGATAGTTTTCTTTATTTAGAATTTGACATTAGACGTTAGAGGGTCGCAGACCCTTTTATGCTCGCCACGGAGTGGCTCGGGCGTTGTAGACGTTAGACGTTAGAAGTTAGACATTAGAGGGCTAGCCATTGTCTCTCCTCCGCACGGTTCTAAAGTCTAACGTCTAATCTCTAACGTCTAATCTCTAACCGAGATATAGCTGGCAACGCCTAGCACAGAACCTGCATAGACGAGGCATTGCCCGAAAAACCACAACACGCTTTCGTGTATCGCTCCACGGGGAGGACACCAAAAACCTAACATTACCAACAGCGTGCCCACCGTGAGCATCGCTATTGCACTCCATTCCTGAAGTTCCCATTTCGATAAGTGTTTCATAGTACATTAGATATTAGACGTTAGACGTTAGAAGTTAGACATTAGACGTTAGACATTAGATATTAATACTAAAAAAAACAAGGGCTCGCACGGAGGAAAGTCCAACCGCGCGAGCCCGAGGCAAGCGAAACGAAGTGTAGACGAAGCCGAGCGAAAAAGGGTCTGCGACCCCGAGCACGGAGGAAAGTCCAACCGCGCGAGCCCGAGGCAAGCGAAGACGAAGCCGAGCAGAAAGGGTCTGCGACCCCGAGCACGGAGGAAAGTCCAACCGCGCGAACCCGAGGCAAGCGAAGACGAAGCCGAGCAGAAAGGGTCTGCGACCCCGAGCACGGAGGAAAGTCCAACCGCGCGAGCCCGAGGCAAGCGAAGACGAAGCCGAGCGAAAAAGGGTCTGCGACCCCGTCTAATCTCTAACGTCTAATGTTACTCCTTCTTCTTTTTCTTTTTCACCACGGGTGTCATCTCTGTTTTGGCGAACTGGAGATGTCCCGTCTTCACATCGAGGGCGCGTTTCACACGGAGCGCAGGCACGAACACCACGTGCATACGGGTGATTTGAGAAGCGTTGACATCCTCCTTCTTCTCCACACCCTTAGAACGGAGGGAGGGACGGAACGAACCGAGGTCGCCAAGGCGAACGGCATTGCCATCGCGCAAAGCATCGATGAGTTCCACCTCCAAGGCGTCAACCACCGCCTTGATGTCGCTCGAAGCCAGGGTGCACTTCTTCTCGATGCGGTCAATGATCTTCTGACTGTCGATGGGTGCGGGGGGCACGAGGGCTGGGTGGAACTTTTCCGCCTTGGTGGAAGGATTCTTGCGAGAAACGATTTTGTAACGAATCATAGTAATACAGATTTTAAGATAAAACAATAGGTTGCTAGTGGTGTTTCAGCGGATAACCGTCACCCCCACGCTCACTCACACTTCTTGCGAAGCCACCATCGCTAATTGCGAAATAGAATCCTCACTTCTTGCGAAAGTCACGATCACAACTTGAAAGAAACCTCCACTTCTTGCGAGGGATTTACTATCGCAAATTAAGCTTCAGTAGGTGTGTGTAGGTGTATGTGTTTTTCACGGAATCACCAGCCAGCCAACCAAGGTTAGGATGGGGCGTGGACGTCTCCGCTCGAGTGCTGCGCCCCGCAGGCCCTCGTTGAGAAGCGTCCCTATATATATATGGGAGGATATGACCCCAAAGTGATAAAAAATCGAGAAAAACTGCACTTTTTTTTTCGCCCACCCCTATTTTTGCTTTCTACACTTGGCAAAATCAAGTAATTTCATTGCAAAAAGCGCACTGCATTCTTGCGAACTTGTCGCCACTTCCTCACCTCTATCTCTCAATTTCCTGCGATTTTCACCCTCGTTTTTCGTAAAATCTCCGTTGTTCTCCCACAAAAATCCCCTCCGCATGAGGTGCAGAGGGGACTATTCATCGTGTTTAGGGACTGACGCTCTCAAAGATGCTCAACGGCATCGCTCAAAACGAGGGGGAAATTCGCTCAAGACGAGGGGGATTCGCTCAAGACGAGGGAACATCAGCACCCTCCTTCATCGCAAAATTTCGGGCACTTCTATATCGTCAGCCTGCAAGCGTGCCAACCGTTCCTCACCGAGCGCAGTGAGCGAAAAGCGCATTCTCCGCTTGTCGTCCTTGCACATCTGCCGTTTGATGAGCTTAAGAGCCTCGGCAGAAGCGATCACCTTGGAGGCATTGGAGTTGGTGAGCCCAAGGGCTTCTGCCACCTCTCCAGCCGTCTGCGAGGAGCGCGCACTGAGGGTGCACAGCAACATCGCCTCATTGAGATTCAAATCATAATGCTGCTCGAAATACTGCTCAAAATTGAGGATGGCACGATAGAGATCGCGGATGCGACAAAGACAAAAATGGTCCATAGGGGCAAAAGGAATGAGATGAAGTGTAGCTCACGACTACTTCTTTCGGCAACGCTTTAAGATGAGCTCGAGCGGACAAATGCCTGTGAATGCGGACTGCACAAGATTTACGCCCATAAAGATAGAAAGAAAAATCCAATAATCGGCTACATAGTGAGCTAAAACAATACCGACAAGCACCACAATGCCAGCAAATAGACGGACGATATGTTCGTTACACATGATATAAATATATAATTAAGTAAATGAAATGATGGAGGACTGCTCACACGGTGTCTCACCAGTAAGAGGCAGTTCCAAGAGAAAATAGTTTAGTGTTATAGGGCGATGCACCTTTAAGCCGTGACCAGCGATTTCTCCACAAGAAAATAGCGTAGTGTAAATATATTACGCCCTGGTCAAGACACGGCTAGGCAGGAGGATTTACGCCTTAGGCAGGAGGATATCTTCGATCACCTCTTTGAGTTGTCCATAGGTCAGGGCGCCCACCGCCTTTTGGGGCAATCCTTCTTGGGGGATAAAGAGGAGTGTAGGCATAGAGCGCACGCCAAACACCTCGGTGAGTTCCACTTCTTGGTCCACATCCACCTTATAGACATCGAGTTTTCCTTCAAATTCTTCTGCTATTTGGTCCAAATGCGGTGCCATTCCTTTGCAGGGTCCGCACCACTTGGCATAAAAGTCGATGATGGCAGGACGTTGTCCGATAAATTTCCACTCATTGGGCGAGGCTACATAGTCAAATACATGTTGTTTGAAATAGTCGGTCGTGATTTCTTTAGCTTTCATAACTTTGATTTTTTTTGTTGTGATACAATCTGTTTACCTAGTTTCGCAAGGCAAGGGGTTATTTTATCGCTGAGGGAGCTATTTTTCTCATAAGGATTGCTTTCGTTTTGCATGAGGTTGCTTTCTACTTCTCATGATATTTACGACTAGCTTCTCAGCTGTTTCTAATGAACTTTTCAGCTGTTTCTAATGAACTTCTCACGGAGTTTTAATTATTTTCCCTTGGAAACTTCTGCAAAAGTAAAACATTTTTCCCAGACCAACAAATTTCCAGCGGAAAATAAGTATTAGACGTTAGAGATTAGACGTTAGAATTTAGAAGGCTCGCGCGGTTGGACTCTTCTCCGCAGGGCTCTAACGTCTAACTTCTAGCGTCTAATGTCTATTTCCCTCTAATGTCTAACCTCTAACGTCTAATGTCTAAAACAGACGTTAGAGGGTCGCAGACCCTTTCTGCTCGGCTTCGTCTACACTTCGTTTCGCTCGCCTCGGGCTAGCGCGATTGGACTAGAAAATCTAGAAGAACTAGAAGAAATAGACGTTAGACATTAGACGTTAGAAGGCTAGCGCGATTGGACAGTTATAGATACTCTTCGCCGCAGGGCTCTAATGTCTAACGTCTAACTTCTAATGTCTATTCCCCTCTAACGTCTATTCCCCTCTAACGTCTATTCCCCTCTAACGTCTAATATCTAACGTCTTCAAATATTCTATCGCTCGGTCGGGATCGTTGTTGCAGAGGGCAAGCGCTTCGGCATAGCGGCGTTTCGCCTCCTCGTGGCTCACAGCACGGGAAGCCCAGCGTTGGCGCTCACGCTGGCGGTCGATGCGCTCCTGTTCGCGACGGAAAACATCGATCTCGCGCGAACGCTGCGCCAAAAACGTCTGCACATGGCTCACCATATGGTCCGGCGTGAGTTTGCCATACGCCACCTTGCCATACACTCCAGCACGGAGACGCGAAAGATAGAGCCCAATCTCTGCCAAGTTCAGATGACTGTATTCGCCCACAAACGACTCTGCCACAGCCTCCAACATCTCTCCCGAAATCTTGTCGCTACTGCCCCACAGTCGTGCCGTCTCGCTCAGTTGGATGGTCATCCACGTCACGGCAGTCTGCACGCCATAGTCGCGTTTCACACGTGCCAGAGCCGGTGCACTACCGCGAAAACAACGGTCGGCATCGAGTGCCATGAGGCGACACACCTGCGGATTGTAGCGTTCGAGAAATGCCGTTCGTTCGCGCTGCTTCTCCTGCTGTGCCGCTGCCGTGAGGGCTGAGCTACTGCCATTGGAAGCGGTGAGGGCTGCGCTGTCCCTTCGTGTCACAGAAGTGGGCATCTGCTGCTTCTCCTGCTGTGCCGCCGCCGTGAGGGCTGAGGAACTGCCGGAAGCGGTGAGAGCTGCGCTGTCCCTTTGTGCCACGGAAGTCGGCATCTGCTGGCACTCCCGCTGGGCTACGGCAGTGGGGATGGCAAGCACCGATTCGGGAGATGCGGAGGAAGAGCGGAGAAGTTGCGAAATCGAAGCTACTTCCCCCTGCCCTACTGGCGAAGGCGGAGGTGCAATAGCGGATTGTTGCGAACTGAGGATTTCCATTTCGGAAAAAAGCGGAGCATCGTCCGATGAAGACGGTGCGGACAAAGGACAAGGAGTGAGTTTCATGGTGAATAGATATTTGGAAAGAAGGTTTGCAATCAATAAAAATTCAAGTTCGTCCTGCAGCGATGCTCGAACTGGCTATCAGAGGTGCAAAGATTTGCCAACTGACGATCAAGGACTTACCAACAGCCCTTGCGCCTCATCCTGCAGCGATGATAGAAGATTCTATCAGAAAATCAAGTACTTACGAACAGACGCGCAAGGATTGACCAACAGACGTTCGGGGGAATTAGAAAGGCACTTCGGGAGGGAGTTCATATTTGTCGTGCACACTGGTGACGGCTGCCACCACCTGCTGCTGGAGAAACTGCTGTCGCTGTTGGTGGAAAAGCCGATCTTGCTGCTCCTGCGAAGCATTGCGCTCGAGAAACACCCGATTGCGCCATTCCCTATCTTGCTGATATTGAAGTTCTCTGCGCTCTTTTTCCTGCGCCTTTTGCTGCGCCTGCTGTGCTCGTTCTTCGGCATATCGGCACTGGTTGAGGTGCCACGTGCTCACTGCTGCGTGCCAGTTCATCATGTCGTGACGCGTGGTTTTCCACCCATTGGCAGCATAGTACGCCACAAAGCGATCGGCTTGAAAGTCGGTATACCCCAAATACTTGGCATAGGCTGCCACCTCTTCCACCGTGGGAGGATTGAGATAGACGGGGGTGCGCAAAAGATGCCCTCTCACACTGGCACGCTTGCGTCGCACGGACTGAGTTGCGGAGGTTTTCGCTTTGCTCTCCTTTTGCGCACTGCGAACATCGCAAGATTTTGCGAAAAGACTTAATCCCTCGCAGATATTCTCCTCATCGTTCGTCATTCTTTGCACCTTCGCTCCCCTACCCTCCCCTTTCTTGGTGACGAGGAGAGAAGATGTTTTTCTTCTCTCTTCTTTCTCTTGTTCGTTTGTTCGTTCGTTTGTTTGTTCGTTTGTTTGTTTGTTAACGCGCACGCACGCGTGAGAACTACTTGCAAGTTCTTCATTTGCAGGAACTTGCACGCCCTTTTCAGCCACTTTACAGCCCTTTTCTGCTGCACTTGCCGAAAAACAAGATGCAAGTTCTTCATTTGCAGGAACTTGCACACCCTTTTCAGCCACTTTACAGCCGTTTTCTGCTGCACTTGCCGAAAAACAAGATGCAAGTTCTTCATTTGCAGGAACTTGCACACCCTTTTCAGCCACTTTACAGCCCTTTTCTGCTGCACTTGCTGTAAAACAAGATGCAAGTTCTTCATTTGCAGGAACTTGCACAGCATATTTCTTATTCCTTGCCTTGGTGAGTGCAGGGTCGATGGAGAGCAACATTTCGTCGAGCAGCGGAGAGAAGAAGCACCCTTTTTCGCGGTTGATGGTGAAGAGTCCGAAGTCTTCGATGATGGTGCGCAGCGTCTCTTCGTCCGTCCAGAAGGAGAAGGCGAGCGACTCATAGTCGAGTTCGAGCACGCACTCTTTTTCAGAACGAAGTCTCTGTAGGATAGCGAGATAGATGCCATATCCAGCCCAGCCCATGCGAGCCCGGAGTTTGGCAGACCGCTGTTCGGCATAGTTGTCGATGAAAAGCGGCACATACTTGTTGTAGGAATCTGTCTTTTTCATGATACGATGGATTAAGGTGAATGCAGCAAACTTGCGGCATCCCACTGATGGGTAGGTTATTGGGTGGTGTTTCCCAGGAGGTTATACAAGGCAAATCGAGGGCAATGTGGCAGCACATGGCACCCTTCTTCGCGATAACGCTTCTCAGCGATACTGCAAAGTTACGAATTTATCGCAACAAACAAAATATTTTCATCTTTTTTTCTTCGCGACATTAGACGCCTCAGTAAGCACAAAAAAGTCCATCGTTTTAGAAAAAACATGGGAGATTTTCTCTAAAACGATGGACATTTTCCAAAAAACGTGGGAGATTTTTCGAGAAACGTGGGAGGAAATGGTTAGACGTTAGAGGTTAGACGTTAGAATTTAGAAGGCTAGCGCGGTTGGACTCTTCGCCGCAGGGCTCTAACGTCTAACGTCTAATCTCTAACGTCTAACATCTAACGTCTAACATCTAACGTCTAACGTCTAATTGCTAACGTCTAATTGCTAATGTCTAATTAGGACAATTTTGTTGACAGAATTCGTCGATAATTTCTCGTCCTTTGTCGGTGGCGCATCCGCGGAAGAGCGTCACGACGAAGTGGCGCATATAGTCGGAGATGGTAAATTCTTCCATGCCGCGTTCGCGTTGGAGCACACTATCGGAGAGAAATCCCATGCATTTGCTAAACACCACAAAATTGATCTTGTCGACAAACACCCCTTGTTCCACCCCGATATTGAGAAGGTCCACAAGTTCGCTCATGCTTTGTGCACGACGATTTTTAAAATACTGCGCCACAGTGGGATAGCGATTAATCTCGCGGAGATAGTGGTCGCTGGCAGAGGCAAAGTCCTGGATGCGATATTCCAACAAGTGCAAGATGACTTCGAGGGCATTGGCAGAGCGCACGGAGATTTGGGTGACGAATTGTTGTTCGCGGTCCAAGTTGTTTTTCACGCATGCCAACACCAACTCTTCCTTCTCGCGGAAAAACTGATAGAGGGTGCGTTTCGACATGTGGATGTTTTTAGACACCTCGTCCATGGTGACTTTTTTGATGCCTTTTTGACGGAAGGAACTGTCTGCAGTGTCGATGATCAACTGGCGCAAACGGAGCTGTTCGGGCGTCATGTATTGCGGGTCGGTGTTGGTGATTGTAGCTACTGCTGCATTTCGCTTCCGACGGCAAGCGGGGGTGAGGTTATTGGGTGGCATAGCGAACAGATATTAAAAGTTAAAAACTAGGTGTCTACAACAGGGCTTTGCTACGTGTTTCCCATAGAAAAGTGGTTACTTATTTTATGGATAGTTGATGGAAACACGGTCTCTCTGCATCGGTTATCCTTCCCGGTCGGGGAACTAGCTCGAGTAGAAAACACCGTTCGTTGTGGCAAATATACAAAAATATTTATAGGCAAACAAGTTTTCTTCAAAATTTCCTCGAAAAATAGTTTTTTAGACGATTCGAACTTTAAACCTTAACCATCAGACGTTTGACGTTAGAAAATAGACGTTAGACGTTAGACGTTAGACGTTAGACGTTAGAGATTAGACGTTAGACATTAGACGTTAGACGTTAGACATTAGACGTTAGAGGGCTAACGCAGTTGGACAGGTATAGACACTCATCGCCGCATGGTTCTAACGTCTAACGTCTAACCTCTAACGTCTAAGCAGAGCCCGAGCCACGCTTGTCGGGGCGAGCGAAATGGGTCTGCGACCCTCTAACGTCTAACCTCTAACGTCTAATGTCTAATCCCAATTTGTAAACTCCAATCGCTATTTGGAGGGGCTAGCTCCACAAAATGAAACGAAATGCAGAGGAGTAACATTTTTTTTACTATCGCACAGAGGGGGTGTAAATGGAAAAATGTAGTTTCGCTCTCCCAAATTGGAAGGTTTTCGTTATGCCATGGCGAGAAAACGAAGGATGAAATCCAAGGCTTTGCCTCCCACATTCCTTTACAGGACTTTGCAACAAGCAGTCTACTAAGACATTCGTTCAACTAAGACGCTATTTCTAACAATGAAGATGAAACAATTTTTGCTCTCCGCACTCTGCGCCGGACTCCTCACAATGACCGCCTGCCAAAAAAAGGCAGAAAAGGAGGTGGAAACCACTTACACCGCCACTACTCCGCTGGTGGACAGCATTGATTTGCCCAAAGACTATGCAGCCAACATCAACTCGCTACGCAACGTGGAGATTCGTTCGCAACAGAAGGGTCTGTTGCAAGCGGTCTACGTGAGCGAGGGACAATATGTGAAGGCGGGACAACCGCTCTTTCGCATTGCTGCCGTGGGCGTGGACGAGGAAATTGCCAAAGCTAAAGCGGAGGCGGAACAGACGAGGATTGACTTGGAAAATGTGTCGAAACTGGCGGACAACAAGGTGGTGTCGGTCAATGCGAAGCGTATGGCCGCGGCGAAACTGCGCAGCGCGGAGGCGGACTATCGACTGGCGGTGAAGCGCAAACGTTTGTCGCTCATCAAGGCTCCGTTTTCGGGCATTTTGGGACGCATTCCGCTCAAAGTGGGGAGTCTGGTGGACGATGGAGATTTGCTCACGAGTTTGTCGGACAACCGAAAGGTGATGGTGTATTTCAACATCTCGGAAACGGACTATTTGGACTATCGCCTGCATCCGGAACGCTACACGCAGAGTGGCTTGCAACTGGTGTTGGCAAACGGTGATGTGTTTGGTGCGCAGGGTCGCATAGTGGACCTGGGCGGACAGTTTGATGCGAGCACGGGGACGATTGCGATGCGTGCGGAGTTTGCCAATCCCAACAACTTGCTGCGCAATGGCGAGATGGGGACGGTGCGGTTGATGGTGAAGAAGCGCAACGCGGTGATGATTCCGCAAGTGGCGGTGTTTGAGGAACAAGACCGGAAATATGTGTTTGTGGTGGACAAGCAGCGGCGTGTGCACCAACGTGCTGTGACGATCGGGGCTGAGTTTTCGGGGGGCTACGTGCTGAACGGTGGTCTCTCGACTGGCGAACGCTATTTGGTGGATGGCATCCAAAAACTAAATGATGGCGATGTGGTGCGCTTCAAAATAGTGGACCCTCACACGGCAATGAAAATGAATCAACTCAGCGCGGACTAAATTAGAGGTTAGAATTTAGACGTTAGACGTTAGAGCCGTGCAGAGGAGAGACAATCGCGATAGCCCTCTAATGTCTAAATTCTAACGTCTAATCTCTAACGTCTAATCTCTAACGTCTAATCTCTAACGTCTAACGTCTAATCTCTAACATCTAAGATATGTTTAAGATCTTTATTCGCCGACCAGTGTTGTCGATTGTGGTGTCGCTGGTCATCGCCTTCATTGGCGTGTTGGCATTGTTCAATCTGCCGGTGACGCAGTTTCCCTCCATTTCGCCCCCAAAGGTGAATGTGGTCGCCAACTATCCCGGAGCGAACAACGAACTGTTGGTGAAATCCGTGATTATCCCCTTGGAACAAGCCCTCAATGGGGTGCCAGGGATGAAATACATAGAGAGCGATGCCGGAAATGACGGTGAAGCCGCGCTCAACGTGGTGTTTAAGTTGGGCACAGACCCCAATGTGGACGCCGTGAATGTGCAAAACCGCGTGTCGTCTGCCACCAACAAGTTGCCGCCAGAGGTGATCAGAGAAGGGGTGAAAATCTCTCGCGAAGAGCCCAACATCTTGATGTATATCAACCTCTACAGCGATGACCCCACTGCCGATCAGGGTTTTCTCTACAACTATTTCGACATCAACATCGCCCCCGAACTCCTCCGCGTGGACGGTGTGGGCGACCTCGACATCTTGGGTACGCGCAACTATGCCATGCGCGTGTGGTTGCATCCCGACAAGATGATGAGCTATGGTCTCTCCACCGACGATGTGCGCGATGCCTTGGAAGACCAAAATGTGGAAGTGTCACCGGGAAAATTGGGCGAAAGTGGCGGACTGCGCCCACAGGTGAAGGAATATGTGTTGAAATATCCAGGTCGATACACCACAGAAGACGAATATAAGAACATCATCATCAAAAGCACGAAAGGCGGCAACGCAGTGCGCCTGAAAGACATCGCCGATGTGCATTTGGGTAACGAGGTGTATGACATCTATTCCACCTTCAACGGTAGACCCTCGGCTGCTGTGACGCTGAAACAAGCCTACGGCAGCAATGCTCGCGACGTCATTGGCAAGGTGAAAACCGCCATGGCGCGTTTGCAAAAAGATATGCCCAAAGGGATGCACTATGAGGTGAGCTACGACGTGAGCCGCTTCTTAGACGCCAGCATCGAAAAGGTGATCCACACCCTCTTCGAAGCCTTTGTGCTGGTGGGCATCGTGGTGTTTGTGTTCTTGGGCGATTGGCGCGCTTCGGTGATTCCGATTTTAGCGATTCCCATCTCGCTGTTGGGAAGTTTCATCGCGATGATGGTGTTCAACATCACGCTCAACATGATTTCGCTCTTCGCCTTGGTCATGGCGATCGGTATTGTGGTGGACGACGCCATTGTGGTGATTGAAGCGGTGAATGTGGAGATGCTGCGCCACAAACTCTCGCCGGTGGAAGCCACGGAGAAGGCGATGAAGGAAATCAGCGGTGCCATCATTGCCATTTCGCTGGTGATGGCGTCGGTGTTCATCCCCGTGGCGTTTATGGGAGGACCTGAGGGCATGTTCTACCGCCAGTTCTCCATCACCATGGCATCGAGCATCTTGTTCTCTGCCTTTGTGGCACTGACCTTGACGCCGGCTTTGTGCGCCTTGATTTTGACGAAAGAGCAAGAACACAACGTGACGTTGGGCTTTGTGGGCAAGGCTTTGCAACGCTTCAACGCGCGTTTCGACCGTGGCAGCCAACGCTATGAGCGCGTGGTGCGCCGCACGGTGCGGATGAAGGCTTTGACCCTCGGAGCGATATTGGCATGCTGCGGACTCGCCTACTGGGTGAACTTGGGTTTGCCGGCAGGCTTCATTCCGCAAGAAGACCAGGGGATGATTTATGCCGTGGTGGAAACGCCTCCGGGCTCCACGATAGAGCGCACGAACGCTGCTGCACAGGCTTTTCTGAAGATTGCCAAGGAAGAAGAGGGGGTGGAGAGTGTGTCGTCGTTGGCAGGTTTTGAAATCCTCTCGGAAGGTACGAGTGCCAACTCCGGCAGTTGCTTGATCAACCTCAAAGACTGGAAGCACCGCAAGCGCACCGCCAAGGAGATTATCAGCGATTTGGAGGAGAAGTGCAAGACCCTCACGCAAGCCAACATCGAGTTTTTTGAACCGCCTTCAATCCCAGGCTACGGTGCGGCGAGTGGTTTTGAACTCCGCCTGCTCGACAAGACGGGGAAGAATGACTATCACGAGATGGAGCGCGTGAGCAAGGATTTTGTGAAAGAACTCCGCAAGCGTCCCGAGATAGGCAATGCCTTCACGTTCTATTCCGCCAGTTATCCGCAGTTTATGCTCCACGTGGACGACAATGCGGCTTTGCAAAAAGGGGTGCAGCCGGGAAAGGCTTTGGAAAATCTGTCGATTTTGGTGGGCTCGGACTATCAAACGGGCTTCATCAGATTTGGCAAACCTTACAAGGTGATTGTGCAGGCGGCTCCGCAATATCGCGATTTCCCCGAACACCTGATGGGGCTCTACACGAAAAACGAGGACGGAGAGATGGTGCCGTATGCCGACTTTATGTCGCTGTCGCGCACTTATGGCATGAGCGAAATCACGCGCCACAATCTCTACAACTCTTCGGAGGTGACGGGAGCGCAAGCAGCGGGTTATTCGAGCGGTCAGGCTTTGCGCGCCATCGAAGAGGTGGCACAGCGCACGCTGCCCAAGGGCTATGACTACGACTGGGCAGGTATCTCGAAAGACGAGGCAGAACAGGGCAACACGGCGATCATCATCTTTATGGTGTGCTTGGTGTTTGTGTATCTCATCTTGGCAGCGCAATACGAGAACTTCTTGTTGCCCATGCCGGTGATTATCTTCTTGCCGGTGGGCATCTTGGGCGCGTTCTTGTTTTTGAAAATGTGTGGATTGGAAAACAACATCTATGCGCAGATTGCGCTGGTGATGCTCATTGGGCTGCTGGGCAAGAATGCGGTGCTGATGGTGGAATATGCCGTGCAGCGCAAGAATGCAGGAGAGAGCATTGTGCAGGCTGCCATCTCGGCAGCGGTGGCGCGTTTCCGTCCCATCTTGATGACGAGCATTGCCTTCGTGGCAGGACTGATTCCGCTGGTGTTTGCCACGGGAGCCGGTGCCATTGGCAACCGCACCATCGGTACGGCAGCTGTGGGGGGTATGCTCCTCGGTACGCTGGGCGGACTGGTGTTGATTCCGGGACTGTATTACATCTTTGCTGGGATGACGGACAAACTGGTGCATTACCAAAAGGAGAAACCGCTGAGCGAGGAGAAGGATGTGGCTTATCGGAAGAAGAGAGCCACGAGTGCTGGGGGTGATGAGGTGTTTTTCCTAGAAGAACTCTCGGTGGAGGAATTGAATAGACAGCATTTGGCACAAGCGTCTGAGGGTTTTGCCCAAGAGGATGCAATGCAAGAGGACGCTCAGGAGGATTTCACACAAGATGATTTCACGCAAGATGATTCTGCACAAGACAATTCAGCGCAAGATGATGCTCAAAACGTTCAAGAAGATGACGACGATGAAAAGAAATAAGATAAATGTGGCAGTGTGCGCTGCGGTGGTTTTGCTGGGCTTTGGGGCTTGCCAGACGCCGCAAGCCACTGTGGTGAAGTCTGATTTGAAAGAGAGATTGCTCAAAGGGGACTCTGCGCACCACGCCACGCAGGACACGCTGCTGTGGTGGAAACGCTTTGACGACACCACGCTCCAAACGCTTATCGACACGGCTTTGGCGAACAATCGCGATGTGAAAATGGCGGTACAGGATTTGGCGATTGCCAAAAGTGCCATCTTGGCGAAGGAGGGGGCTTTGCGCCCTGTGCTCTCGGGCAAAATGGGACTGGGACTCTCGAAGGTGGGACGCTACACCGCCGAAGGGGCGGGCAATGCTTCGACGGAGATGACGCCGGGACACAAAATTCCGACGGTGATTCCGGACTGGGCTCCGGGGGTGCAACTGGATTGGACGATCGACCTTTGGCACAAACTGCAAAGCGACAAAAAGGCGGCAGTGGAACGCTATCTGGCTTCGGAAGCTGGACAACGGGCAGTGAGGAATAAACTGGTGGCTGAGGTGGTGGAAAACTACTACGCGCTCTTGGCGCTGGACGAAAAACGGGAGGTGATGCTGCAATATGTTGCGCTGCAAAAGAAGGCGGTGCAACTGGCGAAGATTCAAAAGGAGGCGGACGCTGGTACGCAACTGGCGGTGGAGAAATTTGCTGCTGAGGTGGCGAAGGGGGAAGCGGAGGAGTGTGGGCTGCGCGAGGAGATTGCTGATCGAGAGCACGCGCTGAACTTGCTCTTGGGGCGTTTGCCACAGGCTATTGTGCGCCAACCGAAAGATTTTGCGGCATTGCCTTTGCCTTCTGCTGAGGGGGCTTTGGCGGTGGAGCGTTTGTTGGCGAGGGCTGACGTGGTGCAGGCGGAACACGAATTGGCGGCTGCGAAATGGGATGTGGAAACGGCGCGTAAGGAGTTTTTGCCGCAACTGAATGTGTCGGCTGCTTTGGGGGTGAACGCTTTCAACCCGAAGTATTTGGTGCGCCTGCCGGAGTCGGTGGTGTGGAACGCGCTGGGCACTCTGACGGCTCCGCTGATCAACAAGCGAGCGATTCGTGCGCAGTTTGCTCAGGCGGATGCGCAGCAACTGAACGCGCTTTACAACTATGAGAAAACGCTTTTGGGGGCTTTCGTGGAGACGCACGCTGCGCTCTCCAAACTGGAGCATTTGTCTTTGGTGGAGGGTCACAAACGTGAACAATATGCTGCGCTGACGCGTGCGGTGTCGGCTGCGCAACAGTTGTATACGAACAACCGTGCTTCTTATCTTGAAGTGAACGACAGTGAGCGCGAACAACTGGACTGCCGCCTCTCGCTGATTGACCAAAAATTGGAACAACTCTCCACTCTGATTGGACTGTTTTCTAGTCGCTAGGGGTCGCAGACCCGTTTTAGACGTTAGACGTTAGAGATTAGACGTTAGGGGTCGCGGACCCTTTTATGCTCGGGGTCGCAGACCCTTTTATGCTCGCCACGAAGTGGCTCGGGCTGCGCGGTTGGACTCATTGCCGCATCGAAGCAAGAGACTTTGTGTTTTTGTGGTGTTTCACTTTGTGTTTTTGTGGCAACTTTGCGCGAAAGCTATTTCTTCTTTCTTGGGGTCTCCGTTTTGAGCGATGAGATAACAAGCATAGCGAGTAAGCACGAAATCAGGGATACCACGCTTGGAACTACTGCCGATTGCACCATTTTCGTAACCTCACGAAAATGGTGCTTTACATTGACACCCTGCGACTTACACGAATCGACTGCCCGACGTATGGCAACAACGAAGTTCTCCCAACGGGCATAGCCCAATACGGTTTGCAATTCGCGTGCATACCATACCTCGATTTCTTCTTTGTCATCATCGCTTTGGGCATATCGAACTATGCTGTCAAAGTCCTATTTGTATTGCAATATACTCTTCTTGTCCATAGTATTTCTAGTATTCATGGGTCTAAAAAAAATTGACCCGCACATTTGAGCATCGTTGAGAGGCTTGGCGGGTTCTAGTAGTGCAAATACTAACTTCCTCAAATATCAACAATTTTTTGGAGCAGAAATTGAGGTTAGAGAATCACAGACCCTTTTTCGCTCGGCTGCGGCTGCACTGCGTTCCGCTTGCCACGAAGTCCTTGTGATTTGAAAACTAAAAAATAAGCCACCCCATTTCTGAAGTGGCGAGCCTTAGTTTTTTTCACCTAAGGGGGATGTGCTACAAAAGTAAGTCTTTATTTTTTATCTACATCATTTTATCACGTTTTTCTAAGGTCGCAGCTCTTTTTGTGCTCGGCTGCGGCTGCACTGCGTTTCGCTTGCCTCGGGCTAGCGCGGTTGGACTCTTTGCCGCATCGAAGCAAGAGACTTTGCGTTTTTGTGGCATTTCACTTTGTCTTTTTGTGGTGTTTTACTTTGTCTTTTTGTGGTAACACCTTTATATCAGTGATAGACATTAGACGTTAGAGGGCTAGCGCGGTTGGACAGTTATAGACACTCATCGCCGCATGGTTCTAACGTCTAACGTCTAATCTCTAACGTCTAAATTCTAATCTCTAACGTCTAAGCAGAGCCCGAGCCACGCTTGTCGGGGCGAGCGAAAAAGGGTCTGTGACCCCGAGCGAAAATGGGTCTGCGACCCTCTAACCTCTAAATTCTAATCTTTATTCCCCTCTAACGTCTAACGTCTAATCTCTAACATCTAAATCAGTACCAACAAATGCCGCGCTGGTTGGTCATTTCGAGGGTCACCTTTGCGCCCGAGAGGATGAGGTCGTAGGTCAAGAAACTCTTCGTGTAAGGTTGTCCGTTGACAGTGACCGACTTGATGTAGCAATTCTCATCGGAAAGTCCTTCGGCAGTAAGGGTAAACACCTTGCCATTGGGCAACGCAATGCGGCTCTCGCGCCAGAGCGGCGACGTCAGTTCGTAGTGTCCCTGCACAGGATCTACGGGGTAGAAACCCATGGCAGCAAAGGCATACCAAGCCGACATCTGACCGCAGTCCTCATTGCCACACAGCCCATCGGGGCGGTCGGTGTAGAGCTTCTGGCACACCCTGCGCGAGAGTTCTGCAGTGCGCCAAGGTTGGCGCGCGGCATTGTAGAGGAAAATCACGTGATGTCCCGGTTCGTTGCCGTGCGCATACTGCCCGATCATCCCCGTGGAGAAGATGGGCAACGCCACGTGCTTCGGCGTTTCGGCAGAGAAAAACTCGTCCAGACGTTGCGCCAAGCCTTCCGCACCGCCCATTCTCGCCTTCAGTCCCTCCACATCGTGCTGCACGCTCATGAGATATTGATAAGCATTGCTCTCGGTGATGTCCTTCGTATAGGCGAAGGGGTCGAAATCCGCCTTGAATGTCCCATCGCTCAGGCGAGGGCGGAAGAAGCCCGTCGCCTTGTCCCACAGGTGAGCATAACTCTGGGCGCGGCGCAGATAGTCGCGATGGAGCGCGCTGTCGCCGATGTGCTTGCCCCACGCTGCGATGGCAGCATCGTCATAGGCATATTCCAGGGTTTTGCTCAAACTCTCCTCGTGCTTGTCGGCAGGCACATAGCCCAACGTGTCGTAGTCGCCTAGCCCGCGATAGTCCCAGCGTTCGGCAGTGGAGCGCAGCAGGCGCGTGAGTTGTTGCGCATCGGCAGGCTGGTAAACTCCACGCAAGATGGCTTCCACGATGACGGGCACGGAGTGATAACCGATCATCATGTCCGTTTCGCTGGCAAACATGTTCCACACGGGCAGGTGACCTTGGTTTTGCGCTCCAAAGTCCACCATCGACTGCACCATGTCTCTGTTGTCGGCAGGTGCGAGGAGGTTGTAGAGCGGATGAGCAGCGCGGTAGGTGTCCCACAGAGAGAAGGTGCTGTAGTGCTTTTGCCCCTCTGCCAACCGATGCACTTGGCGGTCTGCCCCGAGGTATCTGCCATCGACGTCGCTATACAACGTGGGACAGAGGTGGGCATGATAGAGGGCGGTGTAGAAGATGCGCCGCTGTGCCGCTGTGGCGCCCACGAGATGCACACGCTCAAGGCGCGATTCCCACAAAGCACGTGCCTCACGGTGGTAGCGAGCGAAGTCGAAATCTTGGGCTTCTGCGCGATGATTGCCCTTCGCCCCTTGCGCATCCACGCCAGAGAGTGCGGTGGTGAGGACGATTTGGTCGCCAGCCTTCACGCGATAGTGGAGTTTTGCCACATAGCCCTGATGGTGCGCGGGTTCGTCTTTGAGGGAGATGCGCTCGATCGTGATGCTGTCGGCAGGTCGTGAGAGGCGGGTGTAGAAGTAGAGTTGCTGATTGCGCGCCCATCCGTCGGAGTGCCGGTAACCTTGGAGTTCGTCGTTCGCCACCACCTCTATCTTGCTGTCGGTGCATCGGTCCCAGTTCATCGCCTTGTTGAGGTCGAGGGTGATGCAAGCGGAGTCGGAACTTTGGAGGAAGGTGTAGCGTTGCACGCCCACTCGTGGCGTGGCAGTGAGTTCCACGCGGATGTTGTAGGGGCGGAGCAGCACGGAGTAGTAGCCTGCGTGCGCCTTTTCTTGGTCGTGGCTAAACTTGGCATGGACACCGAGGGGCGGCTCAGCGGTGAGCACGGGGGCGATGGTGGGCAAGAAGGAGATGTCGTACATGTCGCCTGCTCCTGTGCCACTGAGGTGGGTGTGGCTAAATCCGGCAATGGTGCTGTCGGGATAGTAGTAACCGGCGATGCGGTCCCACCCTGGGATGCCGTTGTCGGGACTGAGTTGCACCATGCCGAAGGGGGTTGCCGCACCAGGATAGGTGTTGCCCACCCAGTCTGTGCCGATCATGGGGTCTACCTCGTGGCTCAATCTCTTGATGCTCTTGAGGGCTGCATCGGTGGTCTTCGCAGAGGGTTGCAGACGGAGGGTAGATGCGGCTAGCGGTTTACTGGATGCGCCTTCTCTCTTGCCTGATGTTTCGGTCATCTTTGCCAAAGGTTTGCAGGCGGTGGCGATGCAAGCCATTGCGAGGATGCTTGCGAATAGATAGGTTTTGGACATGGATTAGACGTTAGACATTAGACGTTAGAGGGTCGCGGACCCGTTTTAGACGTTAGACGTTAGACATTAGACGTTAGAATTTAGACGTTAGAGGGCTAGCGCGGTTGGACAGTTATAGATGCTCATCGCCGCATGGTTCTAACGTCTAACGTCTAAATTCTAACGTCTATGCCCCTCTAACGTCTAACCTCTAATTTCCCTTTGACGATATGGAGTCCTGGTTGTGAGGGCGAGATGCGTCGTCCGGAGAGGTCGTAGTGCGGAGCATCGCTGTCGGAGGGAGCGGAAGGAGCGAGGGGGAGTCACAGCAGTGGAAGTGCCCACCACCGTGGGGAGCTTTTGCGCATCGGCATTGAGGATTTCGTTGGTCTGCGTGTCGATGAGGAGCCCCACCACGTGGACATTTTCAGGGTTCTTCACAATTCCAGGGAGGAAGAGGTGAAACGTCTGGCTCACCGGCATACCGCGCTGCATCGTAGTGGGGAGAATGCCTTCGCGCTGCGCTCTTTCGCCCACGGGATAAATCCATCGTGCCACATCATCGTAGAGCGTCTGCGCAGGATTGGGCTTATTCAACCATGCCGAATTGGGGAAATACTGCGCATAGTTGGACACATAGTTTGCCTGCATGTAAGGTCCCACCTTGTCTTCCACGAGGACGTATTGCATGCGGAGCGTGGTGTTGGGACTGTTGAACCCTAGAGTGGTGGTGAGGGTGATGTCGTAGTCGAAAGTGTCGGTCTTCGTCACCTTTGTCTCCACCTTGAATGGCGTCTTCTTGGGTTGTTTGTAGAGGGCAGCACTCATTTCGTTGTTGAACATGTCGAGACGCTGCTTGCGGTTGAGCCACACTTGGGGGAATCCTTCAAATCTGAGGAATCGATAGTCCTGCACCTGCATGGGTTCGGACGAATAGGCGCTCTGCGCTTGGTGCACGGCGATGACGACGAAGGGCACGCTCTTGACGTCTTTGCGCAGTCGTTCGAGGGCTTCCATGCCAAGGGGGCAATATCCACACCACGTACCGGTGCCTTCTTCGATGACCTGCACACGAGGATAGAGCACATAGTCCTTGGGATATGCGTGCGTTTCGACTGTTGCCGCTGGGGGCGTTGCTGTTGCCGCTGTGCTACTTTGTGCTGCGACAGTGCCACTCACGATGGCGGCAAATAATAGTGAGAAGATTTTAGACATTAGACTTTAGACGTTAGAGGGTCGCAGACCCGTTTATGCTCGCCACGAAGTGGCTCGGGCGTTTTAGAGGTTAGAGATTATACGTTAGAAGTTAGAGGGTCACGGACCCTTTTATGCTCGCCACGAAGTGGCTCGAGCATTTTAGAAGTTAGAGATTAGACGTTAGAAGTTAGAGGGCTAGCGCAGTTAAACATCTTCACCGCATGGCTCTAACGTCTAATTACCTTCTTCTGCAAATATAGTGATTTATTTTGTTTTAGACGTTAGAGGGCTAGAAGAACTAGACGTTAGACATTAGACGTTAGAGGTTAGACGTTAGAGGTTAGACGTTAGAGGGCTAGAAGAACTAGAAGAACCGAGCCCCGCTTGTCGGGGCGAGCGAAAAAGGCTCTATGACCCCGAGCAAAAAAGGGTCTATGACCCAAATAGCAAAAGAGACCAGCGCAAAAAAAGAGTAGGAAGCCGAAGCCTCCTACTCTTGAACGACGAGCGCGTTGTGTTATTCTGCGAATTTAGAGAAGTCAACCCCTTGGAGGGCATCGCAGCCTTCGAACATTCCTGACTTATAGGTGATTTTGTAGACACAGAAATTTGAGACATCGAGGGTGGTCAAAGATGAGCAACCGGAGAACATGTCGCACATATTGCGCACCATTGAGGTGTCGAAATGCGAAAGATCGAGAGAGGTTAGAGCAGAGCAACCGGAGAACATCTTTTCCATACCTTCCACCTTGGAGGTGTTGAAATGGGACACGTCGAGGGTGGTCAGAGAGGTGCAGTTTTTGAACATTTCATTCATATCTTCAACCATTGAGGTATCGAAATGGGACAAATCGAGCGTGGTCAGAGAGGTGCAGTCTTCGAACATCCAGCTCATATGTTCCACCTTGGAGGTGTCGAAATGCGAAAGGTCGAGGGAGGTCAGAGCAGAGCAACCGCAGAACGCGGAGGACATGTCATCCATCTGGGAGGTGTCAAAATGCGAAAGGTTGAGGGTGGTCAGAGACTCACATAAACAGAACATATTGCACATCCATCTCACCTTAGAGGTATCGAAATGCGAAAGGTCGAGCGAGGTCAGAGAGGTGCATTCTTGGAACATAAAGCCCATGTTTGTCACCTGAGAGGTGTCGAAACGGGAAAGGTCGAGAGAGAGAGCAGAGATTCGCAACCGGAGAACATATAGTCCATGTTTTCCACCTTGGAGGTGTCGAAGTGGGATAAGTTGAGCGTGGTCAGAGCAGAGCAAGCGGAGAACATGGAGTTCATGTCGGTGACACAGGGGGTGTAGAAATGAGACAAGTCGAGGGAGGTCAGAGATGAGCAACTGCAGAACATATAGACCATGGTTTTCACCTTGGAGGTGTCGAAATGGGACAAGTCGAGCGTGGTCAGAGAGACGCAGTATAAGAACATACGGCTCATATCTTCCACTTTGGAGGTGTCGAAATGGGACACATCGAGAGAGGTCAGAGCAGAGCAACAGTAGAACATGTCCTTCATATTCGTCACATTAGAGGTGTCGAAATGGGACAAGTCAAGAGTGGTCAGCGATTCGCAACAGTAGAACATTCTATTCATATCTGTCACTTTGGAGGTGTCGAAATGGGACAAATCGAGGGTAGTCAAGGCGTAGCAACCAGAGAACATGTCGCTCATGTTGGTGACACTGGAGGTGTCAAAACCAGACACATCGAGGGAGGTCAAGGCATAGCAACCGGAGAACATGGAGCTCATATTTTCCACCTTGGAGGTGTCGAAATGGGACAAGTCGAGCGTGGTCAGAGATTTGCAACGACAGAACATATGGTCCATATTTTCCACCCAGGAGGTGTCGAAATGGGACAAGTCGAGGGTGGTCAAAACGTTGCTATACTCGAACATTTGGCTCATGTCAGTGACACAGGAGGTGTTGAGATGTTCGAGCCCTTCGATGGTGGTGAGATTACCAAAATGTCTAAACCACCTTGCAGTGGAGGTGGGACGATGGTCTGCGAAAGAGGGGTCGATGACGATTTTCTTTATCTCTTCCATTGCCCAAGGAGCAGTGTCTTCTAAGGTTTGAGGAATGTGCCAAGTGTCGCCATTGCGAGACTCGCGGGCTGCGTCGTAGCAGAAGGTGAGGGTGTCTTCGGCACTGCGGAAGACGTAAGCAGTAGGTTGTGACATGATTGTGGGATATTTTGATTTTCAATACTTTGCAGCTCATCATCGCTGTTTATGCTTTGAATGATGCTGCAAAGGTAAATGGAGGGTGGGCGAAAACCTTGCACACTAAAAAATATTCCCAAAATCGTTCATTAGATGCTGAACCGATTTGACCTTATTGATATAATTCTGCCATCTCTGCTATGCGTTGTTTCATGATTTGTCGCAGGCTGTTGGGGTGGATCACTTCCACATCGGGACCATGCAGCAGAAGTTCCTGGATAAAGTCGTAGGTGGGTTGCAGGTGATATTCAAAGACCGTGCCATCTTCTGAGCTTTCAATCTCCTTTTGCGAAGGATGCAAGGGAAGCGAACGGAAATAATTTGCCTGGTGGTTATACACATTGATTTCTATGCGTTCCACCTTTTTCTCTTGATCAACGACAATGCCATAGGCTGTGGCAAAGACTTCTTCTGCATCGAAGTCTTTGGGCATTTTGAACTTTTGGTCAGTGATGTGCAAGTCTTGTATGCGGTCAAGGGCATAAATGCGCAATCCGTCTTTGTCAGGAGAGTAGGCACCAAGATACCAACGCTGTTTGAACACTTTGACGAAATAAGGTTCTACCGTTATCTTCTGGGCTTCCGTTTCCCAAAAACTTTGATAGGTTAAGGTCAAGCATTTGCTCTCGCGCATGGATTGAATGATTTCCGTGAGATATTCATAGCCTGAGGGTACGTGTTCACAAAGGATGCGATGACGCAGGCTTTTACCTTGCACAAGCATGTGGCTAACGGCAAAATTATTGAGCAACCATTCTTGAAGGGCAGGATGGTTGATTTCTTCTTTCGACTGAATATAATAGCGGTTGGTCTGTTTATTATATTCTATGTTAATCCCAAATTGTATGCCGATTTGCTGGCGATGCTCCCACCAAGTCTTACGAGGGATGTCTTTGTCATCGTAGAGATAACTGTTGACCCATTGTTGGTTGAGTTCTTCCAAAGAGAGTCCACTCCTCGTTTGGGCGAGGGCATTGACTTCCCATAAATATCTTGCGATGAGATTTGCTGACATATTATTTAGACGTTAGAGGGTCGCAGACCCTTTTATGCTCGCCACGGAGTGGCTCGGGCTAGCGCGGTTGGGCAAGAAGACTAGATGCTCTAGAAGAGTTAGAGCGACTAGAAGCTCTAGAAACTCTAGAGAGACAAAGAAAGCCTTCATGAAACGCCCTGGTTGATGAAGCACATCATCCTTCTTTTTCCATTATTCGTTTATTCTCAACCTCAGACACAATCTCATCTATTTTTTGGTCAAGCCAACTTATAATGTTTTTGCATTTCTCTGTATTGCCAAAAGTTTCAAAGTCCGTCCAGTTCCGTAGGTCCATAGGAAGTACTGTGCGACCATATGGCCACCATCCGCCACTTGAATCAGGATCACTCAGACATTCAAGTTTTTCCTGAATCTTCGTTTGCTTCTTGAAAGTGATGCCAATAGACATATTCTTCCAAAGAGAACTATGATTAGAATCGATTAGAATCCAACCTGTCCATCCCTCTTTTTGCAGGACAATCATATTATTGTCCTCTGGTGCCTCTCTCCATAAAGCATAACGGAGTCCCTTATCTGCCACAAGCTGTTTTAGGGGTGCAAAGATATTTTTCTCCCAAAAGGCTTGCTTAATCTGTTCTTGGTTGGCAATGAGAGCCCAAGCTGCATCAATATTGTCAAGGGCAGCACCAACGACCTCTTCTGAAAAGTTTGTATCCATGTCTTGATGAGTTAATTTCTTGATTATTTCTATATATTGTACGAGGGTTTCTCTGACAAGTGGCTTGTTGAAGGCAATTCTTACACATTGGTCAAGCCACATAAGAATGTGCTCTTTATAGGACAAGGAGGTATATTTTGCTTCATTTCCTTGCGCATCGGTTGTTGATGCTTCACTGGCATCCTTACCGTCCAAGGTTAGATAAAACAGTTTGTATTCCTTGCAAGAACTTTTGGCATAGTTGTCATAGCGAAGCAATTGATGTATTTGGTCTTGAGCATAAATCTTATTCTCTATGATAAAGAGTCTGTTGCCAAGATTGATAGTTATATCAATACGTCCACCTTCTGTTGCTTCTTCATTCTTGCAGCCTATGAATTTCTCAACTTCTATCTCAGCTTCCTCCAGATTTATCAGAGAAAGATCAACCTCTAGAGCTACTTGGCGTAAAAATGCTGAAAGGAATGCACTCCCGCATCCATGACTGCCATGAGGATTCAAAAGTTCTGCGAGGATGGCGGAGTGTGTTGCCGTTTCATTACTTTCCATTTTCAAGAGGGAGAACACATTGAATGCTTCACCTCTATTTCGTTTTTCTTCTTGTTTGTTTTTTTCTCCTGCAACAAGACGACTAAGTTTTGACAGCAGTTGGGGTATTTGTTTGTCCATTTTGTTATTTATCTTTTTATCTAATTTACTATATAGACCATTTATTCAGATATTAGACGAATAATGCTGCAAAGGTAAATGGAGGGTGGGCGAAAACATTGCCCCCTCTAAAAAATATCTAAAAAAAGGTGATTAGAACCCCAACAGAGAAGATGTCCAACCGCGCTAGCCTTCTAATGTCTGAAATAGAGATTAGACGTTAGACATTAGAAGGCTAGCACAGTTGGACTAGGGGACTAGAAAATCTAGAAGGGCTAGAAGCTCTAGAAGAACCGAGCCACGCTTGTCGGGGCGAGCATAGAAGGGTCTGCGACCCCTAAAACGGCTTTCTCCAGTTGCAGCCTTCTTTCCAGCGGGAGCAGCCGTAGGCAGTGTGGCCCTTGATGACTTTGCCTTCGCCACATTGGGGGCATTTGCTGCCGGCACGGATGATTTTGCGCTTCGGCTTGGCTTCTCCGTTGCTGTTTCGGGAGAAGATGTGGCATTTCCAGCAGAAGATGACGCATTTCCAGCAGGGGAAGAAGGAGCTGAGGGAGAAGATGTGCCTTGTTTTGCAGAGGATTTTCCAGCAGAGGAAGCATTTCCAGAAGGCGCAGAAGCCTGCTCCACACGGCGGTTGGTGTTATCGCACAGCACCGTGTGCACGAGTTCTGAAACCATCTGCTTGAGTTCCGCCATAAACTGCTGCGCGCTGTAGGTGTGGTGCTCAATCTGGCGCAACTTATTTTCCCAGATGCCTGTGAGTTCCGCACTCTTGAGGAGTTCTTCCTGAATCAACCCGATGAGGGCAACGCCCGTGGGAGTGGCTTCCAAACTCTTGCGCTGCAGACGGATGTAGCCGCGCTTGTAGAGCGTTTGGATGATGGCAGCACGCGTGGACGGACGACCGATGCCGTTTTCCTTCATCGCCTCGCGGAGTTCTTCGTCATCGACATTGCGACCAGCGGTTTCCATGGCGCGGAGCAGCGTGGCTTCGGTGAAGGGTTTGGGCGGAGTCGTCTCCTTCTGCGTGAGCGTGGGCGTGTGAGGACCAGTTTCTCCCTTCTGGAAAGGCGGCAAGGTGCGCTCATCGTCCGAGCGTTGCGCCCCAGCATTGCCCGCTTGCGGTGTTGCCCCACCCTCGCCTGCTGCAGCGGAGGAGGAAGAAGAAGCGGCATTTGCCCCACCCTCTCGGGCAGCATTCGCCTTGGGGAAGAGCACGCGCCAACCTTCTTCGACAATCACCTTGCCACTGGCGCGGAAGGGGATGCCAGCCGCCTCACCATCGACGGTGGTGGTGGCAAATCGGCAGTCGGGATAGAACACGGCAACGAAGCGTTGCACGATGAGGTCGTAGACATTGCGCTGCACATCGGTGAGCCCTTGCGGCAACACCCCAGTGGGGATGATGGCGTGGTGATCGGTGATTTTGGCGTTGTCAAACACCTTTTTCGACTTGCGCAAGGGAGCATGGCGCAGGGGTTCGAGCCACTGTGTGAGCGGTTGTGTGCGCCCCACGTGATAATCGCGAATGCCCTTGAGGATGGCAGGGCAACGGTCGTACATGTCGTCGGGCAGATAGGTGGTGTCTACACGCGGATAGGTGGTAAATTTGTTTTCGTAGAGCTGCTGAATGAGTTGCAAGGTGAGGTCGGCACCATAGCCAAACTTCTTGTTGCACTCCACCTGCAGGCTAGTGAGGTCGAAGAGTCGCGGGGGAGCTTCCGTGCCCTTCTTTTGCGTCACCTTCTGCACGGTGAAGGGCGTACCTTCGATGGCTTTGAGCGCAGCCTCCGCCTCCTCGCGATTAGTGAATCCTCGTTTGGAGAGCGACTTGTTGGCAGGGGATTTTCCCTCCGTCTCGTCGTTGGTTTGGGGTTTGTCGTCCTCGTCGTCGGCTTCAAGGCGGGCGGTGAAGGTGACATCGCGATAGATGGTGGAGAGCACCCAGTAGGGTTCGGGTTGGAAGTTTTGAATCTCGTGTTGTCGCTCCACAATCATGGCGAGGGTGGGGGTTTGCACGCGCCCGATGGAGAGGGGTTGCGCGCCGCGACGGCGATTGTTGTCGCCATATTTGAGGGTGTAGAGGCGAGTGGCATTCATGCCCAGGAGCCAGTCGCCGATGGCGCGGCAGAGTCCGGCTTCATAGAGCCCTTGATAGTCGCTTTGGGGGCGCAGCCGTGCAAATCCTTCGCGGATGGCTTCTTCGGTCATGGAGGAAATCCAGAGTCGCTCGACAGGACAGGTGGCACCAGCTTTCTGCATCACCCATCGCTGTATGAGTTCTCCCTCCTGCCCGGCGTCACCGCAGTTGATGATTCGCTCGGCTTTGGCAAAGAGTTGTTCGATGACGTGGAACTGTTCTTCCACGCCTTCTTTGAGTCGTATGCCGAACCGCTCGGGCACCATGGGGAGGGCTGCGAGCGACCAGGCTTTCCAGTAGGGGGAATATTCTTCGGGATTTGAGTTCGCAGAGGTGTCCAAAGGTCCACGTGACTTGATATCCGTTGCCTTCGTAGTAACCGGCATTGCGCCCCACCCTGTGGTGGTGCGTTGCGCCGATGATTTTGGCGATGTCGGCGGCTACGGAGGGCTTCTCAGCAATACAAACTATCATTTTAGACGTTAGAGGGTCACGGACCCGTTTTAGACGTTAGACGTTAGAGGGCTAGCGCGGTTGGGCTATAGATTCTAGAGGGGCTAGAAGCTGTCAATATAAGCTGTCATCATAAGCTATCATCATAAGCTATCATCATAAGCTATCAATATAAGCTATCATCATAAGCTTTTTCGGACTTTAGAGCATTTTATCCGCCCTTACAGCATCGCCAGTTTTTATCATATCATTTTATAGTATCGCAGTGATACAAAAGAGGCATCAAACGAAGAAAGTATATATTGACCATAATCCTATTCCAACCACACTACACCTACGTTTGGACAGATTTTGAAAGAAACACCCATTTCCCTTTTCTATCGGAACCTTCTCGTACAATCATCTGATATTCTATTAGTAAAGATAGATCTCGGGAGATGGTTGGCACAGAAACTCCAAGCTCCAAAGCTAATTGTTTTTTAGAGAGGCTTGGGTTTTGTATGAGCAGTTGAAGCATCTTCGCCAATCTCTGTTTTACTGTATCATTTACTATATCATTTACTGTATCATTTACTGTATCATTTACTGTATCATAATGGATAAAATCAGAATGACACGGAATGCGAATCAAGAAAAAACTTCTATCTTGATCGGTCTCAATGATGGCTTTAGGCGATCCATTTCGTTTCAACTCATCTTGGATGGTGGGAATACCTGTGGCGCGTCCCTCTGAGAGCTTCAATTCTTTAAGAAAATCGCCTAATCGTCTATTGCGATAGCGGCGTGCTTGTAGATATTGAGCAGACTTAAGGGCATCTGCAGATATACTACGATCTGGACCAGAGTAACTTAATATGGAAATTTCGTGAGGTTGTACACTAATTTCGACAGCTTCATACTCTTGGTAGTCGCGATGATAGAGGGCATTAACCACCGCTCGTCCCGACAAGCGGAGCTCGGGCTGCGCGGTTGGACTAGAGGGGCTAGAGGTTCTAGTTATTCTAGAGATTCTAGAGCTGCAAGACTGGATGGGCATGGTGTTGCGCCCAATCGAGGTGGTGGGTGGCGATGATGACGAGCTTTGTTCTTCGTGTGCCAACTGGTGGAGGAGCTGAAACACCTCTTGGGTTGCTTGGAAATCGAGGAAATTGGTGGGTTCGTCGAGGAGCATGATGGGCGTGTCTTGTGCCACAGCGCGCGCCAACATCACGCGCTGTCGCTGACCATCGGAGAGGGCGTGCATGGGGCGAGATGCCAGATGGGCAATGCCGCAACGATGCAGCACACTGTCCACAAAAGTAGTTGCGTCCCTTTGTGCAAGAGAGGCATGACGAGGCAGCACACTATCCACAAAAGCGGTTTCGTCTCTTTGTGAGAGAGAGGCATGACGATGGGGCAAACGTCCCAGTTGCACGACTTCCAGCACGGTGAGGGGCGGAATTTCGGGTGTAGTGGGCAATATGATGCTCACCCATCGTGCACGCTCAGCCGGCGAGAGCGAGGAGAAATCGATGTTCCATTCCTCTTGCGTCGTCGCTCCACTGCTCGACTCTTCACAAAGTGGTTGTACCCCACTCTGCTGAACTTTGCCCACAATGGAGTGTGCGCCAGCGTGCAAAGTGGGTTCGGGGCAATGACGTCCCGAACTTTTTATCATCATCTGTCCTGCGAGGGAAGGCAGCAGTCCGGCAAGGGTTTGGAGGAGGGTGGATTTCCCACTTCCATTGCGTCCGATCAATGCCACCAACTGCCCCGACTCGAGAGTGAGGGTGAGCGGTGGCAACAAGGGCTTTCCTCGATGCCCGAAGGTGAGATTTCTAAGCGCAAACTGCATGATATTGCAAAGGTAATCATTTTTTTTTGATTAGGCATTAGACGTTAGAGGTTAGACGTTAGACATTAGAAGGCTAGCGCGGTTGGACTCGAATCTCTAGAAAGACTAGTTCTCCTAGGAATCGAGCCACTCCGTGGCGAGCAGAAGGGGTCTGCGACCCCGAGCTAAAAAGGGTCCGTGACCCCTAACGTCTAAATTCTAACGTCTAACCTCTATTTCCCCTCCATTTATTTTTGTTTATCCCAAATAACCCTTAACTTTGTGGCAGAGAAAAGGATAACACCTTCCGCATCACCAACAGAACCCATAACAACTGCCCGCAGTCCCATTTGGCAGCTCCCAGGAAAAGGAGGTAATAGGGGAACCACTTTATGAGATTCAACTCTACTTTTCGCGCACTTGGTGCAACCTTCATTGTGCTCCTCTGCACCCTCTTTGCCGCTCCCTTAAGCGCAAAGGCACAAGAAAAAGAAGCCTACGTGGTGCTGAGCGAAGATGAAACCACCTTGACATTCTATTACGACGCAAACATCTTAAACCATGAGGGCACGGTATTGCCCATCGACGAAACCCAATCGGATGAAGAAGGCGGCTATGGCTATCCCGCGTGGGCTGGCACTTCGAAAGAAGCCAACACTTGGGTCAAAAAAGCGAAGTTTGACGCCTCCTTCAAAGACTATCTCCCCACCAGCATCGGAAGTTGGTTCTACAACTGTCAAGCCCTCGAAACCATCGAAGGACTTGAAAATCTCAACACCTCCAACGTAGAAGAGGCATTTTCCATGTTTGTCAACTGCGTGAGTTTGAAAGTGCTCGATCTCTCCTCTTGGGACATGAGCAAGGTCACCGACATAGCAGAAATGTTCTACAACTGCTCAGCCCTCACCACCATCTATAGCTCTGGCGCTTGGAACTGCAAAACATCCACCGATATGTTCACTAACTGCGATGCTCTCCAAGGCGCCGTGAAGTATGATGCGAGCAAAACGGACGTTTCGATGGCAAATCATGAAGGCTATTTCAGCAAGGTGGGTCCCACTGCCCTCTCCCGCACTGTCCTCAACGCGCGCAAGGCGAAGGGCATCTACACGCTCCAAGGCAAACGCGTGGATGGCAAACTCCAACACCTCCCCGCTGGCGTCTACATCGTCAATGGCGTTTAGAAGTTAGAAAATAGAGGGTCGCAGACCCGTTTTAGACGTTAGACGTTAGAGGGGCACAGACCCATTTTAGACGTTAGACGTTAGAGGTTAGAAGTTAGAAGGCTCGCGCGGTTGGACTCATCTCCGCAGGGCTCTAACGTCTAATCTCTAACGTCTAGGAAATCCCCACTCCTCTCTAGCAGGTGAGTGGGGATTTATTTTATCTAATGTCTAATTGCTAACGTCTAAAATCTAATGTCTAATGACTAACCTCTAAAACTTCCGACATTTCAGAGAAAAAGTCGGACATTTTCGGAAAAATCTCACACCTTTATTCTAGATTCTCCGACATTTTTGGAGATTTCTCCGACTATCCAACACTCTCACTCCCATTGCAGACGGCAGAAGGAACTTCTCAAGAGAGAGTTAGACAAAACAGGAACTCGACAAGAACTCCCATTACAAAAAACTATTGTATTTTTGCGCTTGCTGGTTGACTCTACACCACGACAGAAACTCAATTTTTCTACCCCGAAAGTTGAGTTCTACAAAAGAATTAACTAAATTTGCACTTGCTCGTTGACTCTACCCTTCTGCGAAAATATCACTCATTCTTTCAATTTTTCTCTTGATTATTTGGCTGTCTGTTTTTGTCTTATTTTTGTCATCGAAAGGATTTACTTTTTGTTATATCCTTTTCATCTAGTATTCATTCCAAACATTCAACGTATGGAAAAACTCAACAATCAAGAGCTTTCTGCCATCAAGGGTGGCAGAAAAGAAGATGAGGTAGGAATATCTATCTTCGGCATTGGAGGAGTTGATGACGGTATACGCCATAACGGTTACATCCGCATCTTTACTCTCAAGATTCGTGTACCTTGGTGGTAAATCCTAGGTCAGCCCCAGAGTAGCTTACACTTCTCTGGGGCTATTCTTAAAACACTTCTATCTATGTTCCGATTACTCATATATTCTCTCTGCACTCTCTACTCTCTCAGCCTTTCAGCGCAGCGCAAAGTCCATGTGATTGATGCAACAACGCTACTTCCTATTGAAAACGTAGTCGTTACCGATGCACAATTAGGGAAAGTTTTGGGGATTACTCCCAAAAACGGCCTCTTTCTCTCCACTTCTCAGTTCAAAAAGCTGAGCTTCTCGCACTTGTCCTACCAACCTTTGGCTGCACCTGTCGCAGATACCGTTCGCCTCGTCCCACGCGATTACAACATTGCCCCAACGGAAGTCACGACAAAGGCTGCAGACTACTACAGATTGCGCGCTGTCGTGCGTTCTTATCAGTATGTAGACAGCATTCCTGTGAACTTCGTGGATGCCGTCTTGGACTTTTACGTCAATGGCAAGGGCAATAAGTTGGAATATCGTGTACTTAAACTAGATGCTTACAAAGACAAAGCGCGCATTCGTGAGAACAATCTCAACAGAAGCAAGGTAGAAGTGGATGACAACGGCCTATTGGATTGGGTGAGTGCACAACATATCTCAACTAATAATGCCTATTTCTTGATGCAACAATTGGGAGAGGAGAAACTCATTCTCAAAGAAAACTCGCGAACCACTAGGTGCACTCACTTTCGACCCAAGTCAAAGAGCCTATGTTGCAAAGGTCAATCTACTCACTCCCAAAGACACCGCAACGCGTCACCTTTTCGGCCGATCCATTAAGTTCAATCTCCACACCCTCGAGGAGCGTTTCCCAGCATCTGTGGACACCGCACGCCTGCGTGTCTATGATATGCAAAGCTATCGTTGGTTGCTGCAGCGCGACACTTGGACAAAAAAGTATCCCACTCGCGTACCTCTCACAGCCATCCACGAGATTGTAGTCTTCGAACGCCAACGATTGAGCAAAGCGGATTACAAAAAGCTAGATTTCGACACAGATTGGTATGACATTCCTCACTCTCTCCGCGGACGCGCTGCGACAGAAAACATCGATCTCTCGAAATACACACTGCCACTTCCCCTAGACATCCAATCGTTGTTAGGCAATCAGCTCCAACTACTGCCTTATAAGGACTAGCTATTCTTTGTTTTCTTAATTTTTCCTCACAGCATGGTCAACGAGGCTTCAGAGCGTTCGTTGGCCATGCTAGCCTTTTTCATTGTCTCTCTTTGTCTTATGCAACCACTTCTCCAACGTGATGCCATGGACTGCGGACCTGCGTGTCTAGCCATCGTTGCCCAGCACTACAAAGTCCAGGTGAGTGGCGACTATCTTCTGGCGTTAGAGGCTGGCTACAACCGCCAGCTTGATGCCATGGGACATTGGGCTCTTTGGGCAAGCATTGGAACATACGGCTAGAAGCCTATGATTTGTTGCATCAAATCCACAACATAGAGCGTCAATTCACGGCCACGACTTGGTCGGAACGTTGGCAACGAACCCTTCCGCCCTATATGATGCTCAATGTGATGTGGCAGTTCTAAGTGGCTCATTCTCTCATCATTAGTGTTCCATATAGGATGACATAAGGAAGTCTTAGCTGATTGATATTGATGAGGAGTGGGGAGTGGGAGGTAGAAGAGAATTCTGTACGCTCACCGCAGATATGGTTTCTGATTTGGTGGGTATTGTGGTTTGTGCGTTTCTACCCATCGTCGGCACACGGACAAAGGAAGTAACAAATGTCGAGCAGAAAGGGAGATAGACGTTAGATATTAGAGGGTAGACGTTAGAGGGTCACAGACCCTTTTATGCTCGGGGTCACAGACCCTTTTATGCTCGGCTTCGTCTTCACTTCGTTACGCTCGCCTCGGGCTCGCGCGGTTGGACTCATCTCCGCAGGGCTCTAACGTCTAACGTCTAATTGCTAACATCTAATGGCTAATGTCTAAAATGCGTCTAACGTCTAAAAAAAGTCCGTCGTTTCTCAAAAAACGATGGACTTTTTTCGGAAAATCTCCCACGAAATTTTGAAAATCTCCCACGTTTTTTGGAAAACGTGGGAAGTTTTTTTCTCCAACGATGCGAAGACGATTTCACAAGATGGAGAGGAAATCATTGACACAATGAGAAGAAAATAGCCCTCATTTTGCGAAATTAGAAGAACAGATGTATCTCATATCAATGTTTTTTTTTCATCTTAGTTCCATAACCCTGAGGCTATTTATAGGCTATTTGCTATCTTTGCAGTACAATTTCGAAACGTAACACTGGAATAACGATATCAATATTATCTGGGGAAGGTGAAGATGATTTACATCGACCCGCCTTATAACACGGGCAAGGACTTTGTTTACAACGACGACTTCGCCATGAGCCGTGAGGAGATGGACGAGGCGATGGGGAATCTTGACGAAGAGGGCAAATACACCCCCGACTGGGCGATTGTCTTCCGTGAGAGGATATCAAGCACATTTACTTTGTGGCAGAGACCAAGGGGTCGGAAAGCATCGCGCAACTGCATGGCGTGGAACTCGCCAAGATAGGGTGTGCTGCTCGCCACTTTGAAGCCATCAGCCAGAACATTCATGTAGCGTACGGTGTAGCTAAGGACTACAAAACGTTGTGTGATAAGATAATGAAATAAAGAAGAGAAATTAAAGACAGCAGAACAATAGATTTGCACATTCAGATATAATGCTATATCAGTTATGCACAGATAAAAGATAGATTATGAGACAACAAATTGAAAAAACGCTAAACCATCATTTGATATTACCGATAAAACTATTTATGGGCAGAGAGAAGTCTGGAGGAATTGTTTTGCTTCTCAGTGTTGCCTTTGGCTATGGTTTTAGCAAACACCAATATTGCAACAAGTTACTTTCATTTTTTTTGAACAAAAAGTAGGTTTCATCATTAACGGACAGCCATTTTTTTAGATTATAGTCTGCACCATTGGATTAACGATGGTCTAATGGCTATATTCTTCTTCGTTGTAGGCTTAGAGCTGAAAAAGGGAGTTCATTGGCGGAGAATTGGCAGATATAAGAAACACCCTCCCTACCGATTGGGGCTGCAATAGGTGGTATGGTGGTGCCAGCTTTGATTTATTTAGGTCTAAACTTCGGTAGTCCACAAACAACGGGATGGGGCGTACCGATGGCAACAGATATAGCCTTTGCCTTAGGAGTGGTATATCTTCTGGGCGATAAAGTACCAGCTTCAGCAAAGCTATTCCTCACAACGCTTGCCATAGTAGACGACCTTGGTGCTGTGTTGGTCATTGCATTCTTTTATACCTCTGAACTATCTTTTGTGAGTTTGCTCTTTGGCTTCGCTTTTCTTGCTGTGATGTTCATAGGCAACAGATTAGGTATTAAGAGTTTACTCTTCTATTCCGTGCTCGGTATCGGAGGCGTATGGGTAACCTTTTTGCTGTCTGGCATCCACGCCACCATCTCTGCTGTACTTGCAGCCTTTATGATTCCAGCCGATGCCAAAATAAATGAGTCTGTCTATCTCAAACGCCTGAAGAAACTGACACGACGTTTTGAACAAGAGGATGCAAACGAGGTGAGAACCTTGGAAGAGGGCCAGGTGGACGTCTTGACTAACATACAGCACGACACATCCATTGCCATTCCTCTGCTACAACAGCTTGAACACAAACTGGCTCCTATCGTTACGTTTGTGATTATGCCTATTTTTTCCATTGCCAATGCAGGTATCAGCTTTACGAATTTAAGTCTATCTGACATTTTCTCCACCAATATTGCTCTCGGTGTAACGCTGGGGCTGTGCTTAGGAAAACCAATTGGCGTTATTGGGGCCACCGTATTGATGGTAAAATTACGTTGGGCAAGTCTTCCCAATGCTATCAACCATCGCACGCTGATAGGCTTAGGAATGCTTGCTTCTATTGGTTTCACCATGTCGATGTTCATTTCTACCCTTGCTTTCACCGATGAATTATTGTTAACACAAGCAAAGGTAGGTATCTTCCTCGCCTCTATCTTAGGTGGAATAGGAGGATATATTCTCCTTAATCAACCCAAAAAGAAAGCATAAGCACCTCAACTATAAGGCACTCTACTTTTCCTGCCGATATGAGACAGTCATACCGTGCTAGAATTCCGTTGCTCTAAGCCATGATCGTGGCGGCTATTTTCATCAACTGCGGGACTTTGTTCTCTTGCGCCTGTTTTACCCAATCGATATACAAAATGTTCGGCTGTTTTCGATTTTTTCAACGCCATCACTCCAAATGTCGGATGAACCAGTAAAAAGCCTCTCCCGCACATGCCTACATCCTATTCCCTACATAGGACTTCTATCAATTGTGTAGCAGCCTGTTGCGCAATTGAGAGAAAGATAGAATAACATTGGATCAAATCTATCACAGCAATATAAAACTAACTATTGCTGTCTGGTAAAAGTTTTTCTGATGATAAAAATAAGACTGAAACCCTCTTGCAGGATTTCAGCCTCTTTTGTTACTTTGCTTGTTCCAATAATAACGCTAGTGACATGAGCAAAAGTACATATTTTACTATTGCCGTTTGGAAGTTTACCGGACAGTAATAATATCCATTATATCTCTTCTAATCTTCATACGCCTATTTTAAGTGCAGAAAAATGCTGTATAAAACATTTTTCTACGGTTATGATTGCAAATCTAATGATTTCAGAGAAAGAAGACGAAGATTGTTTGAGATTTCTTGCGCTACCCCCAAACGTCTAAGCATAGCTCGAGCCACTTGTGGCGAGCAGAAAGGGGGATAGACGTTAGACATTAGAGGGTAGACGTTAGAAGGCTCGCGCGGATGGACTAGAACAACTAGAAAGACTAGAAGCACTAGAAAGACTAGCTCTCCTAGGAATCGAGCCACTCCGTGGCGAGCGGAAAAGGGTCCGTGACCCTCTAAATTCTATTTTTTTAGTATCTTTGTCCTTGACAATAACCATCCCCACCCTAGATATCATGAATGCAAGAGAATATATGATTGTTGACCTAGAAAGAAAGGGCGACAAGCGCATGTTTATCACCGAACAAGTGTCCTCGATTCAACGCAACGAGCAAGGACTGTGGACCGTGGTGTTCGGCACTTCGCGGAGGGTGTTTCGCTACAACCCTGCACGACTGCTCTGCCTCACCAACCCAACGAAAGTGGACATCCGAGATAAAGGACTCTACGTTCGCAACAAACGCATCAGAGAACCGCAAGAGGTGCTCTGCTTCTCGGAGGGTAAGCATACCTTCTATCGCGTGACCAACCGATATGGCTGCAGCGAATGCGTGGAAGAAGCGCAGGTGTATATCACACGCACCCCGATAGACAAAAACGGAGGTTCGACGTGGGATTACCTCAAGAAGTTGGCAGAGGAGACAGGACTTCGCTCTGAAGACGAAGAACAAGAAGAGGATGCCGGCATGAACTCCCTCTCGGAGCAATATGGGTGGGTAGATGTGAAGCGCGACAATGTGCCGCTCGCACAATATCTGGGGGACAAGCGTGCGCTGACTAGGCACAAATTGCCGAAAGTGGTGTATTTCCCCTTTGGGTGCAATGCCAGTCAAAAGGCGGCAGTGGAAGCTGCGCTCACGCATCAAGTGAGTGTGGTGCAAGGACCTCCGGGCACTGGAAAAACCCAAACGATCCTCAACATCATCGCTAACCTTTTGTTGGAGAACAAGACGGTGATGGTGGTGTCGAACAACAATTCGGCAGTGGCAAACGTGGTGGAGAAACTGGAACGTGAAGGACTGGGATTTCTGGTGGCAACACTCGGAAAATCTGAAACGGGATGAATTCGTTCGGCAACAACAGCTTTGCTATCCCGACATGAGTGCATGGAAGGTGGAGCAGAGTTCGGCGGTGAAACAAGAGGTGCAATCGTCACTCGCTGCTGTGTCGCAAGGATTTGACGACCAAACCCAGCGTGCTCTGCTACAAGCTGAATTGGATGCTTTGCTCACTGAAAAGCAATATAACGACCAGTGGCAAAACTCGAATGAAAAATATGATGGGCTCAAACGGAAGCCTTCGGCAAAACTCCTGCAACTGCTCCTGGCGTGCAAGATGAAGACGGAGCGCGAAGAAACCTTCAGTCTGTGGAAACGGATGAAATGGGCTTTCACCTTGGGCACTCCTCTCTTCGCATGGCTCAAAGAGCAGCCTTCGCTACTGATAGCACCGCTGGAAAGTGCCTACTACGAGGCGAGGGAAGGAGAAATCTGCGCGAATCTGGCGCGCATCGATGCTCGCCTGCAAGGGATGGATGTGCAAGCGTGTGTGAAACGTCTGCAAACTTCGTCGTTGCAGCTGCTCAAACATCAAATCGAGAAACGCTATGCTCACCGCACGCGCCCCATGTTTAGCCAGAAAGACATCAGACACAACACCGAAGCCTTGCTCCAAGAATATCCTGTTGTGCTGAGCACTACCTATTCTGCCAAACGGTGTTTGAGTCCTGACCTTGTGTTTGACTACGTGATTATGGACGAGGCTTCGCAAGTGGACATCAAGACGGGAGCTTTGGCCCTGTCGTGTGCCATGAATGCCGTCATTGTGGGCGATACGCAGCAACTGCCCCAAGTGGTGGACCGAACCCAACGGCACGCCATCGAAGCCATCTTGAGCACCTATCAGGTGGAGGAGCCTTACAATGCTGCCACACATAGTTTCTTGCAGTCTTGTCTAGAGGTGTTCAAGGATGCGCCCGTCACTTTGCTCAAAGAGCACTATCGCTGTCATCCGAAAATCATAGAATTTTGCAACCAACGATTCTACGGCGGACAGCTCATCGCCATGACCCACGACACGGGGGAGGAGGATGTGCTGCGAGTGGTGCGCACGGTTAAGGGAAATCACGAACGCACAAGCTATATTCACCCGGAGAGTGCCGCCACAGGTTCGCACATCAACCCACGAGAAGTAGAGGTGATTCGCCAAGAAGTCATGCCGCTTTATGCCGAAGACGAGAGTGTGGGCATCATCACTCCCTATCGCGATCAAGCCTTGCAAATCAATCGGGCTTTGCGACAAGACCTAGCAAGCACGGTGCACAAATATCAGGGACGTGAGTGCGACACCATCATCATGAGCATGGTGGACAGTGTGCCGACACCTTTTTCCGACGATGCGCAACTGCTCAATGTGGCAGTGTCGCGTGCCAAATCTCGGCTTTGCATCGTGGTTTCGGGCAATGAGATTCCCCACGACTCCCAATTTGGGACAACTCGTCGCCTATGTGGACTATCATAATTTTGAGATTAGAGAGAGTAAGCTCCACTCTGTCTTCGACCTCCTCTATCAGCAATACACCGCCGAACGCATAGCCTTCTTGGAGCAGCACCCACCGGTGTCTGAGCATTTGTCGGAAACCTTAGTCTACTATACGCTGCAGGATGCTTTGTCGGCTTTGTCGTGGAGGCAAATGGGGGTGCTGTGTCACTATCCTTTGTCAAGACTCATTGGCGAATGCCACGAACTCAATGAGCAAGAACGTGCTTTTGCCCATCACCCTCTCTCCCACCTTGACTTTTTGGTCTACAACGTTTTGACTCACCAGCCGCTCCTTGCCATCGAAGTGGATGGGTGGCACTACCACCAACAACACGCTACCCAAAGTGCGCGCGACGAACTCAAAAATGAGATTCTCGCAAAGGTTGATTTGCCTTTGCATCGCCTTTCCACCACCGACATCGTCACCCTCGAAACGATGATGTCCTTGCTTCAACAGACATTAGAGGGTAGACATTAGAGGGTCGCAGACCCTTTTATGCTCGGCTTCGTCTTCACTTCGTTTCGCTCGCCTCGGGCTAGCGCGGTTGGACTCATCTCCGCAGGGCTCTAACGTCTAACGTCTAATTGCTAATCTCTAACGTCTAGAAAAAGTCCGTCGTTTCTCAAAAAACGATGGACTTTTTTCGGAAAATCTCCCACGAAATTTTGAAAATCTCCCACGTTTTTTGGAAAACGTGGGAAGTTTTTTTTTCTCCAACGATGCGAAGACAATTTCACAAGATGGAGAAGAAATCACTGACACAGTGAGGAGAAAATAGCCCTCTTTTGCGAAACTCAATACACAGATGCATCTAATATAGACACAGAATTGTATCTAAATAGGGGAATCCTGAGGCTATTTGAGCGCTATTTGCTATCTTTGCAGTGCAATTTCGAAACGTAATACAGGAATAACGATATCAATAAACAAAAAGCAGGCTCTGGCAGAAGACGATGTGGAAAGAAGCAAAACAACCCAACCTGCGCATTTAGACAACGCTGTGCTTAAGCAAAGATGAGACGAGCTGCGATAGTTCCAAGCGAAGGATAGCACGATAAAGCCAAATATCCAAATGAAATTACCCCGAATAGATAGAGCCTCGCTCGAAAGCAGCCAAATCAATCTCGATGCGCTCTATTCCATTGCTCCTTCGTGCTTCACAGAGGTGAAGGGGGATGATGGACAACTGACCCGCAAGGTGGACTTCGATGCCCTGCGTGAACTCTTGGGCGGTGCCATCGCCGATGCCGACACAGAGACCTTTGGTTTTCAGTGGGTGGGCAAACAGGAGGCGAAGCGCACGGCTGCTGCTCCCACGCACAACACGTTGCGCCCTGTGATGGCAGACAGTGTGAACTGGGACACTACGGAAAATCTCTACATCGAGGGGGACAATCTCGAGGTGTTGAAACTCTTGCAGCGTGCTTATCTCGGGAAGGTGAAGATGATTTACATCGACCCGCCTTATAACACAGGCAAGGATTTTGTTTACAATGACGACTTCGCCATGAGCCGTGAGGAGATGGACGAGGCGATGGGGAATCTTGACGAAGAGGGCAATCGCCTTCGTCAAAACCTCGCCTCCAACCCTCGCTATCACTCCGACTGGTGCTCCATGATTTATAGTCGCCTGCTGGTGGCGCGCACCCTACTCTCTAACGATGGGGTTATCTTTATTTCTATCGACGACCATGAGGTGCACCATTTAAGAGAGATTTGTGATGAAGTGTTTGGGGCTGAGAATTTTATGGCAGAATTGATTTGGGAAAGAGCTTATTCTCCAAAGAATGATGCAAAGTATATTTCAAACAGTCACGATTATGTGTTGATGTATGCCAAGCAGATAGATAACTTTACGATTGGTCGTTTACCACGCACTGAAGAAGCAAATGCTCGTTATTGCAACCCTGACAATGACCCACGAGGTGTATGGAAGCCTAGTGACATGTCCGTGAAGACTTATTCCGCAGATTGCGACTATCCCATCACGACCCCTTCGGGTCGTGTGGTAGAGCCTCCCAGCAGGTCGCTGCTGGAGTCTCTCCTCGAAAGCTTTCGAGGAGAGACTCCGCCAGAACCGAATCTGGTTCGGTTCTGACGGGAATAGCGTTCCTCAAATCAAACGTTTCTTGTCAGAACTCAAACATGATGGCATGGCACCTACATCCATTCTTTTTTACAAGGAAGTAGGACATAGCCAAGAAGGGGCTCAAGAGTTGGTAAGTCTTTTTGATGATAAAGGAGTATTCGATGGTCCCAAACCCACTCGCTTGCTAGAAAGACTGCTCACCTTAGCTAATCTACAAGATGATAGCATAGTTCTTGACTTCTTTAGTGGTTCAGCCACTACGGCACATGCTGTAATGCAACTAAATGCCAAACAGGATAAAGGTTGCAAGTTTATTTGCGTTCAAATACCCGAGGCGGTTAGTGATACTAAGAAAAACCAAGGCTACAACACCATTTGCGAAATCGGCAAGGAACGCATTCGCAGAGCTGGACAACAAGTGGTGGACAATCTCTACAAAGAACAAGTAAAGCACCTACCTAAATGTGCGCAATTCGCCATTGGGAGCAGATGTAGACAAAGACCCTGCTTTGTGGGAATACATTGAAGACGAAGCTACGCGCAACGAAGCCCAACAAGCCATAGAAGCGATTCAACAAAAGATAGACCGTCTCGACACCGGCTTCCGCGTGCTGCGTGTGGACTCATCGAACTTCAACGACGTATATTTTGAGCCTGCCAAACTTAAGCAAGATGACCTCTTTAAGCAGGTGGACAATCTGAAAGCCGACCGCTCAGAACTCGACTTGCTCTTTGGCTGCATGGTGAGTTGGGGCGTGGCGCTGAGCCATCCGCTCCGCCAAGAAAGTGTGGAGGGAAAACGTCTGCACATCGTGAACCTGTGCCAAGATGAAAGCTCCACTTCGTGCGCAATGGTGGCTTGTTTCGACAAAAACATCTCAAGGGAAGTAATAGCGCGCATAGCACAGCTCAATCCGCAGCGTGCCGTGTTCAGAGAAACGTGCTTTGCCACCGATGCCGACAAACTCAACATCTACGAACAGCTCAAACAGCTCTGCCAGTGGAGCGAGGATGAGGTTTACAAACGCATTCGCGTGCTCTAGACCCAACGACAAACAATGAAACTACAATACAAACATCAGGCGTTTCAGCGTGATGCCGCACAAGCTGTGGTGGAGGTGTTTGGCGGACAACCGCTGCAAGACGCCTTTTCCTACAGCATGGACGTGGGGAGAGGGAAGTTGGCACTCGAGACAATGGGATTTCGCAATCAAAGCCTCCTCCTCAACGACGATGCGCTCACTGCCAACATTCGCCACATACAGCGCCAACAAGATCTTGCCCTCGTGGAGACGGTGCAGCGCGATGCCAACGGCACGCTGGCACTGAGCATCGAGATGGAGACTGGCACGGGAAAGACCTACACTTACATCAAGACGATGTATGAGCTCCACAAACACTATGGCTGGACAAAGTTTATCATCGTGGTGCCCAGTGTGGCGATACGAGAAGGCGTGGTGAAGAGTCTGCACACGATGGCAGACCACTTTGCCGAAGAATATGGGCAACGTATGCAGCACTTTGTCTACGACAGCGCGCGCCTCACTGCCATCGAGCAGTTTGCCTCTGATGCTCACCTCCATGTGATGGTGATCAACACGCAGGCGTTCAACGCCACGGGCACGGATGCCCGACGCATCAAGATGAAGCTCGAAGACTTTGCGTGGCGACGCCCGATAGATGTAATAGCCGCCACGCACCCTATCTTGATCATCGACGAACCACAAAGTGTGCTGGGAGCTGACAAGAAGAACAAGACGCGACAGGGCTTAGCAGACTTCCAACCGCTCTTCTCCATCTTGTATAGTGCCACGCACCGCAAGGAAGATATTTACAACCAAGTGTATCGCCTGGATGCCATCGACGCCTTCAACCAAAGACTCGTCAAGAAGATTGAGGTGATGGGCGTGGAACAAGTGGGCACTACTGCCACCAATGGCTATCTGTACCTCGACGAAATCGTGATTTCAAAGCGAAAAGGCGAGGCACCACGCGCACGCATCAGTTATGATGCCACCACTAAAACCGGTTTGCGCGCAGCCACACGCTTGGTGCAGGAGGGTTTCGACCTTTATGCCGCAAGTGGCGAACTCGAAGCCTACCACGATGGCTACCTCATCGAGCGCATAGATGGGGTGAGGGGTTGCATCCGCCTGAGTAGTGGACAAGAAATCTACGAAGGACAGGCTATTGGTGCCGTGACGGAAGAGACCCTGCGACGCATCCAAATCCGCACCACGATACAAAAAGCATTTCGAGCGCGAACATCAACTCTATAGGCAGGGCATCAAGGTGCTGAGCCTTTTTCTTTATTGATGCCGTGGAGAAATATCGTGTCTATGAGGAAGGCGGTCAAACGCACAAAGGACGCTGGGCGGAGTTGTTTGAAGAAGAATATCGCGCTGTGCTCAATGAGGTGCTAGACTTGTTTTGGGACGAAGAATATTTGGACTATTTGCGCAAGATAAAACCCCAAGACACGCACGCGGGCTACTTCTCCAAAAGACAAGAAGGGCAAGATGGTGGACTCGAAAGTGAAACGCGGGGAAACAGTTGCCAACGATTCTGACGCCTATCAACTGATCATGCGCGACAAGGAGCGACTGCTTTCGCTCAGCGAGCCCACACGCTTCATCTTCTCTCACTCAGCACTCAAAGAGGGCTGGGACAACCCGAATGTGTTTCAGATATGCACACTCAAACAGAGCGACAGCGAGGTGAAGAAACGCCAAGAGGTGGGACGTGGCATGCGCCTGTGCGTGAATCAGCAGGGCGAACGCCAAGACAACGACCTTTTGGGCGAAGGGGTGTACGACACGAATGTGCTCACAGTGGTGGCGAGCGAGAGTTATAAGAATTTTTCCGAAGCACTGCAAAAGGAACTTGCCGAGAGCGTCACTTCGCGCCCTGTGCTGGTGACGCAAGGTCTGTTTGAAGGTAAGACCATCGTCAAAGCTAATGGAGAGAAGCAAACACTGAGCGCGCAGCAGGCAGCCGAAATCTGGGAAGAACTAGTGTCGGCTGGTTATGTGAAAAAGCAGAAGCTCACGGACAAGTATTTTGACGACAAGAAGGCAGGCACGCTGCAGTTGGATGAATGGCAGGAAGACTTAGAAGCCATCGTGAAGATACTCGACAAGGTGTTCAACCCCGAAAAGCTCAAGGCTGAAGATGGACGCGGCAAAACGACGGCTCAATTTAAACAAGAACGATTTTTCAAAAAGGAATTTCAAGCGCTCTGGAAACGCATCAACCAAAAGACCTATTATGAGGTGGACTTTGAGTCGCAAGATCTCATCAAGAAATCCATTATTGGTCTAAACCATTCGCTCCACGTGACCCGAATGCGCATCGCCATCACCACTGGTGCGCTGACAGACATCCGTTCTAAAGAGGAACTCGAGGCGGGCAAGGCGATGGACGTGGGCAATACGCAATCCATCACGGTGAAGGAAGCTGTGGCAAGTGGCGTGCGCTATGACCTTGTGGGGGAATTGGTGCAACGCACTGGGCTCAAACGCAGCAGCATCGTGGAGATTTTGGGAGGCATCAAGGCGGAAACCTTCGGGATGTTTCGCATAAACCCTGAGGAGTTCATCATTCGCGCGGGCAACATCATCAATGAGCAGAAGGCTATGGCGGTGATCAAACAAATCGTTTATCGCAAGACCGACCAGTGCTATGAAGAAAATGTGTTTGCCGAACAAGAACTGCGCGGACGCATAGGGATAGATGCGATAAAGAGTGAGAAATCGCTCTACGACTTTGTGGTGGTGGACAGTCAGGGTGTGGAAAAGAACTTTGCCGAAGAACTGGAACGCCAAGATGCGGTGGAGGTGTACACGAAACTGCCTCGCGGTTTCTACATCAACACTCCTGTAGGCAAGTACAACCCCGACTGGGCGATTGTGTTTCGTGAGGGGGATGTCAAGCACATTTACTTTGTGGCAGAGACCAAGGGGTCGGAGAGCATCACGCAACTGCGTGGCGTGGAACTAGCCAAGATAGAATGTGCGAGTCGCCACTTTGCTTCTATCTCCGACAAGAAGGTGAAGTTTGATGTGGTGACGGATTACGACAAACTCTACAACAAGGTGATGCAAGACGAATAAAACAGACGAAAAAACCGCAATACCCCCAAGTGGGTATTGCGGTTTTGGGCATTAATCGGAGAATTGTCGGCAGACTTTCAAGAGAATGGGCTTCCTTTCTGCCTCGTCTTTCCATTGTAGGAAGATATCTATTATATCTCTTCTAATCTTCATGCGCCTATTTTAAGTGCAAAAAAATGCTGTATAAAACATTTTTCTGCGGTTATGATTGCAAATTTCGTGATTTCAGAGAAAGAAGACGAAGATTCTTTGAGCTTTCTTGCGCTAACCCCAAACGTCTAAGCACAGCTCGAGCCACTTGTGGCGAGCAAAAAAGGGTCTGCGACCCCGAGCAGAAAGGGAGATAGACGTTAGACATTAGAGGGTAGACGTTAGAAGACTAGCGCAGTTGGACTAGAACAACTAGAAAGACTAGAATATCTAGAAGCACTAGAATCACCAGAAAGACTAGCTCTCCTAGGAATCGAGCTACTCCGTGGCGAGCAGAAAGGGTCCGTGACCCCGAGCGGAAAAGGGTCCGTGACCCTCTAACGTCTAAATTCTAACGTCTAACGTCTATTTTCCCTGCAAGGCATTCGTTATCCTCTCGCGGGCTTCCTCATAGTGGGCTTTAATTTGTTCTATTTCCCACTCTCCATCCTTTACACGCTCCATCATTTCCTGCAGCTTGAGGCTAAGGGCACTGCGCATTTCTTTGCTACTCCCGAAGTTATCGTACTTCGCTTTGGGCATATTGTTGCTGAACTTCGAATTCATACTGCTACTGATCAAACAGAGATTGCCAAAACTATTCAAGTACTCAGTGGGGAGGGGCTCATAGCCAGGCATCGGTTTTTGGGGATAGAAGTGCTCTACCGAAGTGCGGTAAGTGAAATCGAACTTTTCGTGTTGCCTAGACTTCTCGTCTTGCTCTAACGTCTCGTGTTGCCCAGACTTCTTTCTCTGGAGGTGTTGCTCTAACTTCTCTCTCCAAAGAATGAAATCATAGAAGTTGAAGATGAAATTCTGGACATTGCAGCCTTGGTTGATGGCTCCCCAATCTATATCGTCAATATGATTTTGGGGCTTTCCCTCTTTGCGATAGACGATCTCTTCAAAGCTATGTTTTTTACCATCCTTTGCGAGGTAAACATCGAGCATATAACAGCGTGCCAAATCATACAACCGATTGCGCAGAGAATCAGCTTCTATGGGATTAGTCGTATGCACAGCTTTGAGCACAGCATTGAGCCAATGCTTATAAATCTGTGTTGGAGCTGAAACGTGAAACATCGCCTCCAGCAGTCGGATTTCTTTGCCTTTGTCGCTTTCACGCTCTGCGTCTTCCGCATTGTCGCTCGAAGAGAAGGTGTTGACATAACTCACGGTCTTATGCTCATACTTCAGCGTTTTCAGACTCCAGCTTTCTGTTCCATTGACATATTCGCGCTTGATGACATAGCGATCATAGAGCGTTCGCAACAAGAGGAGTTGCATGATGAAGTATTTCACAAAGTCTCTCTTTTCCGCTTCGGTGCCTAGGGAACTAAGCACCGCTTGGAAGGTGGGAATTAAGGCTTTGTCATCGAGTCTGATTTGAGCATCCACCGCTTCCTGATAGAAGGGGCTATCGTGATAGCACACCTTGAGCACTTGCAACAAGAAGTTGGGGAAGTTGATGATCGAGCCAAAGCGTTCTGACTTTCCTTTGTCTGCATTTCCATCACTAGGTAAGTGATAGCTTTTATGTCTTTTCGCATCTTTGAACAGATTATTAGCATCTTTGAAAAGGCTGTCTAGGGTGTGTGGTGCACCTTCAGCGTTTGCTGTGTTGCCGCTTTCCTTTCGAGGGAGGGCTTTATACAATTTATCGAAATAGGTAGCATCGAAATAGCCTTCATCGAAAGACTTACCCCGTAGTTTTGACCATGTATCGTTGAAAAGCACATTTCTCATACCAACCGAGAAATTCATTTGCACATAAGCACTCATGTCTGAACAAGCCTCCCAAATCAGATGAAAGAGGTGATGCTCTTCACGCTCCAGTTTGCCCATCAACACCGCTTTGAGCACCTCGTGCTTCTCGAGTTGCTCCCCACGCGTGTTCATGATTTCAAAATAATGATTCAACTGAGTATCTTGCGGCACAGGGATGCGAAGAATAATCACCTTCTCAAAAAGGTAGGCGGCGAAGGTTTCCGAATCCAGTCTTTTGGCAGTAAGCATAGGCTGCAGATGCTTTTCAAGCAAACGATATACGCTCACAATGTTCTGCGCAGACGGATGCTGCGAAAGCTGTCCATTCACAAGCATCATGAGCGCCTCATCGGCTTCTTTCGATGGTCATAAGACAAATTGGGCTTTTCAAACCAGCCAGCCTTCTTCTGATGCTTCAATAAGCAGGCGAGAATGGTCAACGTCGTCAAACGCTGCTGACCATCTATCGTTTCGAAATACGTCTCTCCATGGGCTGTGCGAAGAAACACCACTGCCGAACCGATGTAATAAGGCTGTTCCTTATTCTGTTTCTTATTCTGTTCCTTATTCTTTTGCGCATAGTCGGAGATGTCTTCCAACAACTGCAAGGCTTCTCTTTCTCCCCAGTCATAGTTGCGCTGATAAATGGGAATCACATATTTCCCCTCACTGAGAAATTCCCTGATGTTCAAGGTCGCGGGCTTTAATAGATCATTCTTTGTCATAGTACTTCTTGTATTGTGTGAATATCTCCTTTACCTCCTTACAATCAGAGCATTTCACCTCTTTCACTCCTTCGATGTAAACATTGATGAGGTCATAGGGTGTTTTGGCTTCATGGATATGCCTGAACATGCTCCCCCACTGCGCAGCGTATTTGTCGACAGACGCCAAACGCACGGCAGAGAGCTCTAGACGCAGTTTGTAAGCCCAAATGAAGAATTGGGGCACCACCCTATCAAGTTCTTCTTCGCCAAAGCGGTCTACGTAGTACAACAGCACCGTGTAAAACATGCTTCTCACATACCTATCGCCCGTTCTTTGGCAGCCTTTATAGGTTTTGACCATCTTCATTATCTCTTTCGCACGACTTCCATCTGGCAGGGTATCTCGATAATTGCGAATCCGCTGATACAAAGCTGCATAATGTCGAATCATATCAAAGAAACGTCCTCCATTGACGATTTGATCATCGAGGTTGAAGGGATATTCGATACGCTGCTGGTCGATCATCCGGACGGGGTCTTGATTATACATCGTCGTAAACAGATGGGCGATGACTTCCATCTGATAGAAGGGATAGCGTTTGCCATCGATCAAGGAGATGCCTTTGAACATCTCTGTGTGGTCTTTCGTGAAACCTTGCCGTCTTGCCATGCGACCATCGTTTGGCGCGAAACAAGATGAGAAAAAGTTCCTTCAATTTGTCTGTAGGCAGCTTTTGCCATTCGTCAATATTGTGGCTATCTTCCTCGGTGAGCGAGGGTATCTCCCTCAGATGATAGGCTTTGAGCAGGTCGTGTGGGGCAAGATCCTTGCCACGCGCATTTTGAGCATCGAAAAACTGGAACGCCTCTGATATGCTGCCCAAACGCACCACCACAAACTCGCACTTGTTCAATAGGAAATCCAAAAGTTGCTGATCAAAGTCTGCCTGACGTTGCTGGATGACGTGGATGTTCTCAACGACATTGTGCAGGGTGTAGCGATTGGTAAAGGCGACATTCTCCGATTTCATAAAAGCCTCAACCCCCTTCAGCTGCTGTAGATAGTTATCTTTGACTGATCCCTCTGGCAATGCCTCGTACATGACTCGAATCAGCAAAGCCAAGGTGATGATACGTTGCTGACCATCCACGATTTCATCGTTGTGCAACACCAGCGTGCCAAGGCGATACTGCTGTTGATGCTTGAAGGTAATAAGGTCGGAAATCAGTTGATTGACATTCTTTGCGGTCCACTTGTAGGGTCTTTGATAGGGAGGGATGATCAACTTGTCGAAGGGCAACTCGCCCACTCTGCGGATTTCACTTCCAACTGCCCAGTTTCCTCCGCTTGAAGTTCGTAGACATGATTAGACGACAAAGTTTCGCTTTGTGCGATGTAGTCTTGCACATCTTGAAAGAGGTTGTTATCGATAGGAATTGCCATCTTCTTTATGTTTTTCAGACCTACACTTTGCGAACCGTCCAACTTCAGTTCCAAAGCCTTGGCTTATTTATGCGATGTTGTTTCATTGATTACAAATTGCCCTCCATCGGTTGTTCACCTCCGCAAAGGATAGCACACGGAAGTCTGCCATGTTCTTCGCCAGCCTCACAGATTTATTCATCGATTGGAGTGCAGTCCTCATAATATCTCTTTGTACCAATAACAGATATTACGCTCCATCTGCAAAGTTACAACTTGGATAGCGATTCTCCATTCACAACTATAAAATATTTTGTACACATTCTTTTTTTCGAGGAATTTCCCCTCCAAACGCTAACTACCTTGGTGTGTACTTCTAAGGATGAGGATAAGGCAGGAAAAGAAGGGGGAATATGAGGAAGATTTTTTTCCCAAAAAAACAACTTTATCATTTGTTCGAATGGAAGGATTTTTCTATTTTTGTGGAAAATTAAAGACGACAAGGCTCTCTTGGTATGCGTACTTGCAGCCTGACATGAAAACAGCAACGTTGCTAGGCGATAAGAAACTAGAAAACGAAGCAATATCTTTATTGAAATCTTGCTTGATCAATCACCAGTTACCATTATTGGTGGTGGGGGGAGGATTCATTGGAGCAGATGCTCCATTCAATCCCGACCGCGAACATTTTTATATGCTCAAATATGACCATGAGGCAATCAGTGAGGCAATCAGAGAATACCAAATGTTTCTAATACTCCGATAAATTATGACTAAGTCTCTTGCACTTCATAAGCTTCGTACCACCTTTCTTGGACTTGGCTTATTGCTTCCTTTCTTCTGTTGCTTATCTTTCAGCTTAAAAGGTTCGTCTGGAGCAGATAAACTTGCTAAGCTTTACCAATTGCCATGGGGAACTCACATTAAATACCTTGATTTATCAGGACAAAATCTCACAGAAGTTCCGATACTCTCCATGTACGATATCGAATCGCTCAACCTTTCGCACAATAACATTAGGAGTATCAATATGCGAAATCTTCCAATCGCTTTGAAAAAGCTCAATGTGTCGTATAATCATTTGTCCGACACAATCGTATGGAATGAACTCTATGCTCCAGACCTTCGGGTGCTTAATCTCTCACACAACAGAATAACCGCATTCATTCCTTTGTTTCGGAATATGGACCTGCTCGATCTATCTTACAACAATTTGGTACATTACATAGAGCATAATATGCACTTGAAGTGCGAAACGTCTCGTATTCTTGTAGCAAATATCAGTTACAATCCTCGTCTGTCACCAATCGTACTCAGGGTCTACTCTTGGATGCCTCTTCATACGCTACGTATTATAAGAAAAGGTACGCCAGCTGAGCACAAAAGACTTGATTACAATCAGCGCCGCGGGGAAGAAATCGGTTTGAAATATGATCTATATAACCATCTAGACTACTTCCAATGAATATCTTGTTTATCTTCTTGTTTGTGCTATTCTTAGACTTCAATGGTAGCCAGACGCCAGTCAAAGGACTCAAAGCTCTCTACGAATTTCCTGCAGGAAGTCATATCGGGTATTGCGATCTTAGCCATCAACAGCTTAAGACTATGCCTAATCTATCCATGTATCATATAGATACGCTGGATATTTCGTACAATGAGATACGAAGTTTGGACAATGCTCTTCTGTTTCCTCAAGACTTGGTATTTCTTAATATCAGCCACAACAACATGAAGTTTGTTCTGATAAACATGCCCAAATCATCTACTGATATAGGGACTAAACGCTTTGTAGGCTTCTATCCAGAGCTATTTCCAAAGTTAGAGCAATTAGATGTTGCTTATAATCGTGTGGAGCGTCTAGTGCTTCCTCCGAGCATTCGTCATGTTAATGCAGAGCATTGTGAATTGCTGTCGATTCGTCTTTGTCTCCCTTACGACCAGCAGCACAAATCACTTATCTCAACCTCAACGACAATCCAGAACTATATGGTGTTGTGAACTTTGACGTGCACACAATAGACACATTGCTCACCAGTAATTGTGCAAATGGATATCCCTTAATTAAGGCTCCTGATGAATAAGCTTAACTCATCCACTCCAAGCGGTTCTCGGATTCACGAGACAATCATTGAGGGTAGAGTTAGTGCTCCAAAACCATCGAAAAAGTAGCTATTACCTATACTCCTTTTCAAAAGACGTTTTCGCCGACATGACATAGTCCAAAACATTTTCACGATTTAGACTTGCTCGTTTGTTTCAAGAAAACGTTTCACTAAAACACTTCATTTACGATGAAACATTTACTCACTCTTCTGTTGGCTGTGCTTTGTATGAGCATGGTAAGCATGCATGATTTGCAAAAAGACAATCGAGAAGAAGCAAAGCGACTTGTGCAAAGCACACAGATCATGACATTCAATGGCAAGACGGATTCACTGATTCTGATTCTTGATCATGCCATACAGCTAGACTCTTCTCTTTGGGAAGCCTATTCTAGAAAAGTCTTCCTCCTCGATGTTGCTGGTCGACAATCGGAAGCTCTCCACATGTTAGAACAGCTTGAACGCGATGGACGTTTCGCTAACCAATCTTGCCTTTTGTTTCATCTAGGCGACCACTACTATTGTGCTAATGATACTCCACGTGGCAAAGAGAAATTCAGACAAGCGCTAAGCATAGACGAGGCTCGCTTTGCTGAGCACCCTTGTGATTCTCTCATAACATGGCTAGCTTATGGCTATCGTCGCCTCTATGATGGTAAAATCGCTTGGAAGAAATGTATGGCTCTCTTCAAGAAGTCGCCCATCACGAGTCGGAAAGCACGTAAAGAGGCTATCCAAGAAGTGCGTACTTGGGCTAACATCTGGGAGGATCAGATTGGTGCTTGTCCTGACCCTTATAAATTCGGCCAATTTGCGGACAAGCAGAAAAAAGAACACTTCCAGAGAACTATTGTTGTCCGGTAAACTTTCAATTACCAAGGTGGCATCTTGAGGCAGGTGCACCTTTTTGAGAAGATCATGATCGTGTTGGGCAGCAGAGGGCAGTTCTACCACCATTGGTACACCTACTTGATACCTCCTAATGCTGTGTACCTTCATGCCGCCTTTCTTCTTTCCGCTTTTAGGATGTCTACCTACTCCCTTAAGAATGTTATCAAAGAGCGTGATTGTGGTAGCATCCATCATATCAGCTGCTTCTCCCAGGCTTTTTGACGGCTCACAGAGCGGCTGTCCGGCAAAATATGTACTTTTACTCATGTTACTAGTGTTTTTTTCCAACAAGCAAAGTAACAAAAGAGGCTGAAATCCTGCAAGAGGGTTTCAGCCTTATTTTTATCATCAGAAAAACTTTTACCGGACAGCAATAATTCCGAAATCAAGGAGTGATCTACACAAAAAAGCAGCGTAATGAGTTGAATATTCAACTCATTACGCCGCTAACAGCGGAGAGAGGGGCTCTTTCTCTTGTTGTGTCATAAAATATCACGAGATATCAACCTGCTGTTTTTCAGTGTATTGAGTTCATTCCAAGTAAAACGAAAAATCATAGGATTTTCTTGGGTATATCAGAATTTGGGTGTAACTTTGGGTGCATAAATCATAACTCTCCAAACTATGAACATCAAGCGTAATATCATCTTTGCTCTAGAAAGTAGAAAGAAAGATGGAGTACCCATTGTAGAGAACGTGCCGATTCGTATGCGAGTGAACTTTGCCTCCCAGCGAATTGAGTTTACTACTGGATACCGCATTGATGTGGCGAAATGGGATGGGGATAAACAACGAGTGAAAAACGGATGCACCAATAAACTCAAACAATCTGCATCGGAAATCAATGCAGCTCTCTTAGGATATTACACTGAATTGCAAGAGATTTTCAAGCGATTTGAGGTTGCAGAGATTATACCAAGCCCTGCTGAGGTGAAGGAGGCTTTCAACAATAGGCACGGGCAGAATGAAAAAACAGAATTGGCAAGTGCTGATACGTCTAATGTGTCTAGTAACTTTTACGAAGTGTTTGATGATTTCGTTCGTGTGTGCGGAAGACAGAATGATTGGACGCACTCCACCTTTGAAAAATTTGCAGCCGTAAAGAATCATCTTAAGAATTTTCGTTCAGAACTAAGTTTTGACTTCTTCGATGAGGAGGGATTAACTGAATATGTGCAGTATCTTCGAGAAGTGAGAGAGATGCGCAATAGCACTATTGGCAAACAATTGAGTTTCCTGAAATGGTTCTTGCGCTGGAGTTTAAGCAAGGAATGCACAGCAACAATGCTTATGATGCGTTTAAGCCAAAACTCAAGGATACGCAAAAGAAAATCATCTTTCTAACGTGGGAAGAATTGAACAAGCTCCGAGAGTTCAAAATCCCACCAACGAAGCAGGCTCTTGAACGTGTGCGCGATGTTTTTCTCTTTCAATGCTTCACAGGATTGCGTTATTCAGATGTTTTCAATCTTCGCAGAAGCGACATCAAAGGAGATCACATCGAAGTGACGACAGTCAAGACATCCGATAGTTTGATTATCGAATTAAACGACCACAGTAGGGCTATTCTTGAGAAATACAAGGATGTGGAGTTTGAAAACGACAAGGCTTTGCCAGTGATTACTAATCAAAAGATGAATGACTATCTCAAAGAATTGGCTGAGCTTGCTGAAATCAATGAACCTGTGCGACAAACCTACTATAAAGGCAATGAACGCATTGATGAAGTAACTCCGAAATATGCCTTGCTTGGCACGCACGCTGGGCGTAGAACGTTTATCTGTAATGCCCTAGCCTTGGGCATCCCTCCGCAGGTGGTGATGAAATGGACGGGACATAGTGACTACAAGGCAATGAAGCCCTACATCGATATTGCCGACGACATCAAAGCGAATGCGATGAGTAAGTTCAATCAGTTATAATTGATTTCACAATGAGCAACGATATAAAGAACACCGACAAACATGATTTATCTCCCATCGTACGTGCTATTGGCTCTGATTTAGAGCAGACTCAAGTGCGCGTGATTGCTTCGGCTAATGCTGATATGCTCTTCCATTATTGGAAAGTGGGGCATTTCATTCTCTACCTCCAAAAGAAAGAAGGTTGGGGAAGCAAAGTCATTGACAATCTATCCAAGGCTATACGCTCACAATATCCTAACAAGAAGGGATATTCCGCTCGTAACCTTATCTATATGTGTCAGTTTGCAAAGGTATATCCGATGGAAATACTTATAGAAATGGGTAAGGTTGAAGAGTTACTTAATAGCCCTTCGGTTGATAATGTATTGCAATTAACCAACGAACTCAATCAATTTACGCAAGAACCTCTTGCGCAAATTCAATCCACAGGAAATCAAGGATATATAATTACGCAACAACCTCTTGCGCAATTAGGAGATATTGCTGAAACGTTATCGACAATCTACGACAGTGACATTAGAAAGATAGAAGAAGTCTTCAAGCAGTCACCCATCGTTCGTACCAACTGGGCGAGCCATGTAATTCTGCTTAATACCAAACTGCCCCTAGGTGAACGATATTGGTACATAACGCAGGCGGTTGCCAATGGTTGGAGTAGTAATGTTCTGCAAATGCAGATTGAGACCAATCTTTTCGTTCGTCAAATTACGACAAAGAAAGTGAGTAACTTCTCTGCACGTTTGCCGAAACCACAAAGCGACCTTGCCAACTATCTGATGAAAGACCCTTATATCTTTGATATGATGGGGCAAACGGAAGCGATGAATGAACGAGATATTGAACGACAACTCGTGCAACACATCACAAAGTATTTGCTCGAGATGGGGAGTGGCTTTGCTTTCGTAGCACAACAGAAACATTTTGAAGTAGGTGATTCTGATTTCTATGCTGACCTCATTCTCTACAATATCCAACTGCACGCCTATGTAGTGGTGGAACTCAAAGCCACCTTATTCAAGCCTGAATATATGGGACAACTCAATTTCTACATCAATGTAGTAGATGATATGCTACGGGGCGAACACGACAACAAAACCATTGGTTTGCTCCTCTGCAATGGTGGCGACAAGGTTGTAGCACAATATGCCCTCTCGGGGTACGAACAGCCAATAGGCGTCAGTGACTATCTACTAACGAAGGCTATCCCCGAGAATTTGAAGTCGGCTTTGCCTACGATAGAGGAAGTTGAAGAGGAAATTAGTAAGATTATTGACAGAACTAATTAGTGCTATTCTATAATTTAATGCAAAGATGTTATAGCTATGAGTAAACAGATGGAAGCCAGGAACGATTCTCTCACATTCAGACTCCCTATGGAGTTCAGTTATATATTTAGTTGTTCGTGCAGGGCTAGTTTTAGCAAAGTGCTTTGCCAGTATTCGAGAGATGAACTTATAAGAATTGCTGTATTACTTAATAGAGAATATTGTAATCAGCCTCCCCAGAAACTTTGTCAAATACTATCCTCAAATGATTCAAAGCAAGAAGACTTGTTCTTAAGGATTGAAAGTTTCTTGAAGAAAAGTCTAAAACGCAATGTAGAGTATGTTGCTGCCATAGAGATAACCACACTTGAATTATTAAGACGTGCATTTTCGATTCCCCTTGGAAAGTTCAGAACGACAAATAATCCCTTGAACGTAGACAGACTTCAGTTTCAGACTATCAAATTGATTACTCAAATCAATGAAGAATCAATGAAATACCATATTGGAGAAAAGGACAAGGAGGACTTATCTGTTCTCTATTATATAAATAGTGCATCCCACTATGACATCTCTAATTTCAACGAGCAGAATGAGTTTATTGCACAAACAATTCAAGCGGTAAAGTTCTTTAGATTATTAGAGCGCGAATCGAAGTATAAAAGTTTATTACTTGGATTTTGTAATGCATACACCATTTCGAATTGGCGTGAATATCTACGTACATTATTGTCTCTCTTTGGTATTTCAAGAAAAGGAGAGGGCTTTATTCCTAACGATTTGAATATAGATGTAGACTCTTTAATGACACGCTCTGTTCTAGATAGATTGTCTATATCATCAGAAGAAAACAATATTCCATATTCAAGTAAAAACGAATATAACCAAGAAGGAAATTCTGATTACAAAATGTTTAGGGATAGACCTCTGTTTAAGCTCACTAACGGAGATTATGTTATTTATAATCGTTCGTTTCTAATAGATAGACTTTATAGTAGCCTCTATTTTGATTTTAAGAAGATTGTAGCAGAATTGAAAGGAAAACAACCAAACATCTCTCACCTTTTTACCTCTGATTTCATTGAGAAAACGCTGTTTGCAGGTTTAATGAATGAGTGTCTCTCTCATAATGTAACTGATGCGCTGGATGAAGCAGGCTTGAAATGTAAATATCAAATAAAGAACGAAGAGCTTGGCTACCCAGATTTCTATCTAAAAACAGATAATGCAGTCATATTATTTGAATGCAAAGATATCCGTATAAATGCATGGATAAAAGAGCAGCGAGATTACACGCTCATAGAAGAGGAATTAAAGAATAAATTAGTCTCAAAGACCTATCAATTGGATTATAGCAAATGTAGGCATAAGATTATTACTCCAAAGAAAATTGGCTGTGGGCAAATTGCTGGTCATGTCTCCAATATCCGTAAAGGGATATTTCCTTGGGACACATCTCTGTCCTCTAATATTAAAGTATATCCTGTATTAGTCATTGCAGATAATCGACTTCATGCTCCAGGGTTAGCTCATCTATTGAGGCGTTGGTATAACGGCTGCCTTCAAATGAAGGGTTGCAAACCACACTTGAATCCCCCTTAATACTAATGTCACCACTTACGTTAATTAAATACTCCGCTATTTTTAAGAGAGATGGCTTTCAAAAGTATTTTGATGAGTATTATGACTCTATATCAGCAGTACCATCTGATATAGTTTCGACACTTAATCATCAAATTTCTTTTGATGATTACATGCAGAAATATCCATTTAACTTAGAAGAGCAGAGCGATTTACTGATAAAGGAGTTGATGGCAGATAGAAAAACATAGCTTAATTTACCGCAATTGACTTACTTGATAGAACCTGTGCACGAAAAAGCAACTGCAGAGCAAAGAAACTCCAAGAAACTCTACAAACTAATCCTTGGAAAGTTTGCTATTTTTCAAATGCTTCTTCAACTCGCCTTGCTCTTGTAGGATACGTTTCTGTTCCATCAGCAACTCAGCTTGTCGTTGCAGGGCTTGTTCGTAATTGACAACCTTCTGTTCTAACTTATGGATGGATTTCGGATTGCGATGCGAAACAAACATACTGTCTAGATGAGTGAAGTCTGAGGCGGTGGCTTTGCCTTGCATACGCAGATAGCGGTAACGCAGGTCGTAGTCAGAGGCAGTTTCTAGTTCATGAGCACCCATGGCGAAGAACCAACAACTCACCATGACTAGACCGCAAACAAGCCCTAGTAAAATGCGCTCGGCTAAACGTACACTAGCAAAGAGCGAGTAGTTCTTAAACACCGCTGGCGTTTGTTGCTCGCTGAGGAGTTTTTGCAAGGCTTCAAACTTCGGGTCGAGTTTCTTGGAAGACTCTTCTAATGCCGCCAAAACAAAAAGTTGGTGCTCTTTGATTTTGGTTTTCGTTTCTTGGGATAGTTGGAGATGTACCGCCTTGGGCACTTGGGTATCATCTTGAGGCTTCGTATTTTGTTGTTCAACCAAAGCGCTGCGAAGTTCTGCCTGTGACTTCTTGATGGCTTGCATTCTTGTTTGAGTTCTTCGAGGATATCGAGAATCGGGGCTGTTTCGTTGTTCATACGGATAGATTGTTGTGGTAATTAAATTTTACGTTGGCGATTGACCCTATTGCGAAGTTTCTTCTGAAAACGTATTTCGTCTACATCTACACCAGCATTAGACGTTGGCAGTGTGAAACTTTCGCCTATAGCTTCGGATAGTTCTGTAAGGAAATTACTCGAGCCTTCAGAAGCCTCCTTAGACACTAGTGCAAGTTGTTCATATTGTTGCTGCTGATTATTTTGATTGAGCGTTTCATTAAGTCGAGCGAAGGAGCATGAGCGGTCTATCTTCGACCCACTAAAACTACATCCGTCTTTTGCAAAGATGATTCCTTGTACAAGATCGGTATTGCCTTTCGTCTTGAAACGAGTGGTAATTCCTTGTTGCTCTAAACCTGCGACAAAGCCTTTCCAATTTTTCGATTGGGGCAACACTGCCTTGATGGCATCGAATATCTCATACTTCAATTTATCTTCCCCCCGCAATCGAGGACGATTCACTTTTTGTTTTCCTTCCCCAATAGTCAAGCCATAACGTTCAGTCAATTCTCGGCAAATCTTTGTGGATCGATATTTCTCGTTGCGGTCCGTGATGGTCTTGCCATCGTTACCAATGCGGTTGATGCAAATATGCAAGTGCGGATGCTGGCAGTCACTGTGCCTTACAATAAGGCTCTGTGTATCGGCATACCCCATCTGCAAGAGATATTCGTTGGCAATCTTCACCATCATAGCATCCGTCAATCGTTCGGCGTCATTCGCGCAAAATGAGAGGATAGTATGACAAACTGCTTTTTGTACATTCGGACGTATAGAAGCTTGCAAATTGAAGTCGTGTGCAATATCATTTGCCGATGCAATCCGCACGCCAGTAGCAGCTAAGACTTTCGCTTTATCATCCGGCTTGTTGAGCATATAATTGATGACACCATTGAAGTCTGTTCCTTGTATAATCTTGGCAATCATGATTTCAATCGTTTCAAGAGTTCGTGAATAAGTTGTTTTAGCGCATTCAAATCTTCATGGATGGCAGAGATGCCAAAAGTATTGAGCCGATAGGCTATCTGATTGAGATTGTTTGCCATCCCAGAAACGCAGCGAATGACTTGCATATCTTCGGGTTGGATACGACTCTTTATCTCTGCTTGGGTGATGAGTTGTCGCAAACTCAGTGCGCGACATAGAGGCTTCACGAGCTTTGCCCTGCAGGGTGTAATACTCCATCGTGTTGAGTCGAAGCAGTACTTGATATTTTCGTTTTTCAGACAACGTCTTGGTAGGGCGTCCACCTTTATTCTTCTGTTCCATAACTTTTTGTTTTTCATGAGACCAACGGGATTTTCTCTCCCTAGGGAGGGGAGCAAGGAGGTTTTGAGATACTCAAAACACAAACTTGCTTCCCTGATAAACACTATCTTCTAATACCACGCTTCGTGGTTGGTAACGAAGGTTGATTTTCTTGCACTTTGGACTGAGAAACAAGCCATTCGTTGAGATCTTTGTGAGTTCGATAGCGAACAGAACCGTCTATGATAGATGGGCAAAAATGCTTCAAAACTTCAAACGATTCTCGTCCTGCTTCATCATTGTCCAGAAAACTTTCAACTTGCTTGTAGCCTTTTATCTTCTCTTGAATGCGTGGCAAAAGAGCCAGAGAATTAAGAACAATAGTGTCGCAAGTTGAAAGAGGATTCAGCGTTTGCCACGAAAGGAAATCCATAAACCCTTCAAAGATTTGTAAAACGTCTGCGCCTTTACTAATAGTTGTAATCGCTTTCGGAGCTATGCAGCCTTTGAAATAAGGACTACGAATTTCCCATACGCCAGCATCGTTTGCAAATCCAATGGCATAGTATGTCCGATTGGTATTATTGTATCGAATTTCAGAACAGAATCTATTGGCGATACTGAGAGATATTCCTCGCACTGCGATGTAACGTAACAAATAAGGATTGGTAAGTGATTGCACAGATATGATTTCTAATTTATGCTTAGAGGTTTTTCTTTCACCGCCAAAAGAAATCTTGATGCACTATTTGTTTTGAACCGATTAGAAAGTCAATGACTTCGTACATGGTACAATGCTGTAAAGTACGTATAAGGTCAATAATATCTCCATGTTCGCCAGTTCCAAAGTCATACCATTGATTACGCTCTGTATTTACTTTGAATGATGGCGTACTTTCGTTACGAAGTGGGGGAGCAGTACCAAAAATGGATTCCTTGTACTCGTGCAGGTGAATAACCTTGTTGCTGCAAATAATCTGTGATAGAGATTTGCTTGATATTTTGTATTTCCATTGTGATTTTGTTTTGAAGTTTGAAAAGAATAACTCTCAGCCTTTTTCTTTTGGAGGCTGAAAGGCTTAGGATTGGTCGGACAGTCGTACACTATAGGCACATCTTTACGTCCGACCAAGTTTGTTTCTCTTTGGTCGGATTGATTCAGGTATATATAGCCTGTGTCCGACCGACCAAAGGTTTTATAGTAGAGAATTATGGCTGAGCCGATATTTTCCTCGTTCTTCCTTAACCACTATGCCTTTGTTAAGCAAGAATTGCAAAAGCTCTTTGAGCTTTGTTTGTCCGTAGGATTGTCCCACAACTTTTACATAAGCCTCTTTGAGAGCTACGATAAGTTTACTATATGGCAAGACTTCATTTGTAGAGAAGACTGGTTCCAACGCTTTTCGATGTTCGTTAGTGCTTAACTCTTGGTAGGAGAAACGATGTGACTTCCGTTCATTGTCCGAATATGAGAGATCTATTTGGGGAATGCAAATATTGTCTTCAACCTCCTTAAGTCGAAAGGCAAACCTTTCAAAGGGTTGGGAGCGAATGATGGAGGGGGCAACAATACTGCGTTCAGGCAGCGTGTTGTCTTTCGTGATTTGCAATACAGTCTCTGCCTTGTTGTTGAGTTCCGTCCCAATATGTCCTCGTGCGTTGTCGTCGCCCTTATTGAGGTGAAGCACAGTTTGGATGTGAATGTTTTGCTCGCTCGTCCATTGCATCAGGTCGCCCACTAACTTGGTTGCCTCTGTTGAATTGTTGATGTCGAGCATCAAATCCCGAATGCCGTCAATGACTACCAATCTCACGTTGGGCGTATTGTAGATGGCATAACGGATAATTTCTCTGGGCTCGTTTGGGTCAGCAATGGCTCTGAGGTGGCTGAATCTCAGATGTTCAGGCTCTCTATCAGTCGGCAATCCTGCCAATCGCAGAATGCGTTGCATCACGAGTTGGCAATGATAAGGGCTTTGCTCAGTGTCAAAGTAGAGGATAGTGCGCTTGCTCTCGGGAAATGACGCCCGATACTCCAGAACTTGCCCATTGACAAGGGCTGCTGCAACGATGGCACTCACATTGAAAGTCTTCTTAGCTTTCGCCTTACCTGTTGATACACTGAAGTTCCCCAGTGTGCCAATAATGGCTTCACCTGCTTGTAGTACAACTGGAGGAAGCGTAAACTCATCGGTTACATGAATGAGCGACTTTTTCCAACTGTTCATAATCAGTTGTATTCATCATCGTCCTCCTATCTTTCGCCCTGCCAATTCAAGTGCAAGGTCAGCATCAACAATAATCTTGCGTCCTACTTGTGTAATGGCACGATTGATTTTACCACTCTGCTTGATACGATTAGCCGTGGGCAGGCTACACCCAAAGAGGCGTGCAATGCCAGCCAAACCATAAACATATCGCTTTTCTTCTTTGAGAGGAAGAAGCCTTTGTTGATTCCCTGCTCGTGGATATATTACTGTGTTGTGCTAGGAGAAGCAATTCTTCACCAGTCATCTGCCAAACAGGCTTGTCCCGTAATTCATTTATCGTCATAATTCAATTGTTTTGAAATGAATAACTCGCCCTTGCGCATAGGGCATTCAGTCAGGTCTGACGATGCAAAAGTAGAGGGCTTTTAATACTCTTCCAAGAGGCAGAGAGATAGCGGGAAGTATAAGGAAATGCGAGGATATCAGCGACTATCAAAAACGCTAAATATATATTCAAAAAGTGGAATGTGTTCGGATAAACGCACGTTGTTTTCAATCATCATTGATTGTTTAAGAGATTCCTTATGGCTTCCTCTCACTAAAAAATTATTTCCTGTAGCGTGAAAGTTCCGTTTTTTCTTCGTTTTATTCATTATAAGTTCATATCTTTGTAACTAATATTGAGATATACAATTATCTAATGGGACAGAAGAAAGAGCATAGCAATAATATGAACTATATTTGGAAAGTTGCAATTTTGCAATTTTACAGTGTAACTCAATGCTTATATAAAAGCTTTTGACAGCCGTTGAACTCACATCAACCAGCGGCTCTCCACCATAGCTCTACTATCGTTGTTTGCAGAATATTTTTCTTTTTATTTGCTATACATAAATAGGTGTTGCAAATGCTATGCTAAAAATACCAGAATTCATTTTTCAATGAGTAACACTGCTATTTTATTAACATAAGCGCCATAAAAGACTATAAAAAAGCGAACAAAGCTATTTGTTATTGCTGACAAAATCACTAAATTTGCACAAAACGCAATTAAAATTGCAAGTATAGGGCAATATAAAACGCCTATCTGCATTATATAATTATATAGAATATAAGCATCAAATATAAGTAATCATGGATAAGAATTTCAACCGACTGAAAGTTGTTCTGGCAGAGAAAAAGAAAACCAATAAGTGGTTGGCAGAACAACTTGGGAAAGACCCTGCAACCATTAGCAAATGGTGCACGAACTCCGCACAGCCAGGGCTAGAGACACTCTATCAGATAGCGGAATGTTTGGAAGTTGACGTAAAAGATCTCCTTATTTCTACTAAAGAAGAAAACATTATCATTTACAAAAAATGACATACCAAGACACCAAATCAACAAAGCTAGTAATTATTTTTACTCCAACGACAGGTTTGAGTAAGATGCACTAACTTAGAAAAAGGTGTTTCGATTTCAAAATTTAAATTATGGCAAATTCAAAATCAAATATAGCTTCTCAAATCGATATTGTTCTTGGTGAGAAGGAAATGGTATGCTCCCTCACCAACAAGGTAGTCAAGGCTACCGATAAGGAAATGACATTGCAGTCGATGATTGCGATGATGACCGAAGAGTATGGCTTCGCACAAGAAGATATGGAGCGTGACTTCAAAGTTAAGTACGAAGACGCTAATGAGGATAAGTCGAAGACACAAAAAGTTGACTTGGCTATCTTTAACCCAGGTCACGCTCATGATGTTGATGAACTTATTCGTTTTATTATTGTTGCTAAAGATGCTAAGGTAAAGCCAAACGATAAGAAAGCAGGTGTTGAAGCTACAACTGAAGGTATTCTTTCATCTACTGATTGCGATTTTCTTGCTGGACTAATGGCGAAGATCTTCAGTATGTCTATTCTTACGAAGACAGCTTCGGACAGGTAACTTGCGAGGCTATTTCTGATTTTCCCGGTGAGGGACAGACGCTTGCAGACCTTGAAGCGCAAGGCGAGCGTGCTATGCCTCGTAAGCCAGCCAATGAGTCGCTCGTAAAGACATTCAAGCGTTGTCATGACTATATATACGGCAATGAAGGCATGAAGAAAACGGCATTCTGGGAACTTCTCAACCTTATTTTCTGTTATTGCTGTCCGGTAAACTTCCAAACGGCACAAGAAAGCTTCCCGAAGCCCTTTGGAATAGGACTTCGGGCTTTCTTTTCCAAAAAGCAAGCCCCCTAATCGAATAATGACGGTTCCGAGGGTGGAGATTTAGCTCTTTCAGCCCAAATTGCACACTCATCCTTTTGAGGATCTTCCATGAAAGCGATGAAATTAGTGTAATACATGAGCGTCAATCTAAGCATGGTTACGATTTGAGAAAAAGAAACGTGTCTTTTTATCATTCTAGAGAGCACTGTGCACAAGAGATTGGCAATGAGTACTACCCAGGTTTGTATCTGGATGGCATTCACACTCTCACCATAGAAAAAGTGCAAAGGAAAATTCTGTTTCAGTTGTTTGTAGAGCGTTTCTATAGCCCACCTGCGCTTGTAGATTTCTGCAAGTTCCTGAACCGATAGTTCAAAATTGTTGGTCAGCAACGTCACCGACTTACGAGAGTTATTGCTCCATAGCTCTACACATCGGGCTTCGTGCCTTACCTTCTCTTTCTCAAAAAGAATGTGTTTGTCGATATGAGTGACTAGACCATCACGAGAAACATAGGCTATAGAAGAGAGCTCCTTGTAGCTGAGATTCTTCTTCATCTTAGTCACATAGCAGACACCTTCTTCGGTAAGCCTTTGAAACTGTGCATAGTCTATGTAGGCTCTATCCATTGCCAAGGTGGCATCTTGGGGCAGGTGCACCTTTTTGAGAAGATAATGATCGTGTTTGGCAGCAGAGGTCAGTTCTACCACCATCGGTACACCTACTTGATACTTCATAATGGTGTGTACCTTCATGCCGCCTTTCTTCTTTCCGCTTTTTAGGATGTCTACCTACTCCCTTAAGAATGTTATCAAAGAGCGTGATTGTGGTAGAATCCATCATATACAGCTGCTTCTCCCAGGCTTTTTGACAGCTCACAGAACAGCTGTCCGCTAAAAAAAGGAGTGTAGCGTTCCAACAGGGAGGCATAAACCTTGGCAAAAGAACTCTTGTGGTCGCCGCTGGTTGGCTTCTGCAAGTGTGCTGCGACGGACAACGTAGTCAAGCCCCCAAGTGGGAGAGTTTCATGGTCTCGGCTTTCATGCCAATCTCCAATTCACGCAGAGAATCAAAGTGTTTGAGCACCCCAAAGAGCATAATGATGAGGTGTTTCCAACCTGTCAAACACTTAACATAACGCTCGCTCCCTAGTGTTTCGAGACTAATTTGTTGAATTTTGGCTTTATCCAGCAATTTAATGACCTGACTATAGACTGGCTGTCCGGTAAAATGTGTACTTTTGCTCATGTTACTAGTGTTTTTTTCCAACAAGCAAAGTAACAAAAGAGGCTGAAATCCTGCAAGAGGGTTTCAGCCTTATTTTTATCATCAGAAAAACTTTTACCGGACAGCAATAATTTTCTGTAAACTCTATGACGAGAAACGCCGTTTCGCCGATGCCAAAGAAGGCATCAGTTACCGCCGTCGTTTCTGGGTGGGTGTGAAGGAGCAGAACACCAAGGAAGGACAGGCTGCCGTGGCAGCCCGCATCAAGGGCATCTTTGAGGATTTAAAAGAGAGCCATGTGTTTAAAGACGTGTTTGACGGCAGTGAACAGATTACTCTTTCCGACCGTGGACTCGCCTATGTTGCCAGCGAACTTGCCAAATACTCTTTCCTCGACGCTACTGTCGATGTGAAGGGCACTGCATACGAGACTATCGTCAGCAACACGTTGAAGCAGGAGGCAGGTCAGTTCTTCACACCACGCAATATCATCAAATGTATGGTAGAGATGATGAATCCTGACCAGAACACCCGTGTGCTCGACCCTGCCTGTGGTTCGGGCGGATTCCTCGTGATGGTACTCGACCATGTGCGCAAAAAAATTACCAAGAACCTATATCCCAACCTTGACGAGGTGCGTCTTGAAGCCAAATACAACTCTCCCGAGGTGAACGAAGCTGTGCGTGAGTATGCCGAGAAGATGATTTTCGGTTTCGACTTCGACCCTGACTTGAAAAAGGCGGCACGTATGAATATGGTGATGTCTGGCGACGGCCATTCCAACATCTACAACATCAACTCGCTTGAGTATCCTCATGGCAGCAAGTCTGATGTGCCTCTCATTGCCAAGGCCGTGAACCAAAGTATTGAGCATAGTGCAGACAAGGATTTTTATTTCGGAACATCAAAAGGCAACGCCCAAGGCAAGTTCGACATGGTATTCACAAATCCACCTTTCGGAACAAAGGTAGAAGTGGATCAAGAGATTGCTGAACGCTTCAAACTGAACAGCAAGGCACCCGAAGTGCTCTTCATCGAAGCATGCTACAATTTCCTAAAGCCAGGTGGAAAGATGGCTATCGTGCTTCCTGACGGCATCCTTGGCAATCCCAACACGGAGAGCGTGCGCCTTTGGATATTGACGCATTTCAAGCTGATAGCCAGTGTTGACCTCCCGGTAGAAACATTCCTGCCACAGGTGGGTGTACAAGCGTCGCTCCTCTTCCTCCAGAAGAAGACCGACGCAGAGATGCTTGTGCCTATTGAGAAGGAGGACTATGATGTCTTTATGGCTATTGTGGAACAAGTGGGCAAAGACCGCCGTGGCGTACCTGTTTATGAGAAAGACGATGACGGTGCAGAAATTCTCTTTGAACACACCAAAAAGTGGCTTTCCATCGCAGAGAATGGTAGAGAAATAGTGAAGCAACGCAAAGAGCGCATCAAGCATCTTGCCGATGACCTTCCAAAGGTTGCCAAGGCGTATAAGGAGTTTAGGGAGAGACGAGTATGAAGACTGCATTAGTAAATATCAAGGACGTAAAATCTGCACGCTTAAGAACCGACGCAAGTTATCACTTAAGTGAAGGTCAAGCCGTGCAAAGAGATATTGCGTCTTCACCATATCCTTTGATGAAAGTCAGAGATGTAGCCAATGATATATTTATAGGTAATAGAGCAAAGCGTGTTTACGTGAGCAGCGCAGACCATGGCATCCCCTTTTTGAGTAGTTCCGACATACTCAAAGGGGATTTAGAGCATGTAAATTAGCGTCAAAGAAATATACTTCAGAGATAGAAAAAATGCTGCTACACAAGGGGTGGACACTTATATCACGTTCAGGAACTATTGGTAACTGCGCTTTCGCTAACGCGAAACATGCTCAGAAGCTTGCTTCTGAGGATGTTATTCGGCTTGTGCCGAATAACATCCTCAGAGGAGGCTTGGTATATGCATACCTCGCCTCTAAATATGGACATTCGCTACTAACTCAGGGAACGTTCGGAGCTGTTATTCAGCATATTGAGCCAGACTTCGTTGGTTCTCTTCTCATTCCACACTTTCCCGAGACTTTCCAAAAGGAAGTGGATGACTTGATGCAAGAGTCTGCACGACTGAGGGAAGAGGCAGCGGATGCGTTGGAAGAGGCAAAAGAAGAAATATCATTGTTCATCGGCATAAACCATAAGAGCAATAAATATAAAACAGACACAGTGTCTTCTAAAGCAATCTGGAATTCATTACAGCATAGATTAGATCCTCCAGCTCTTATGAATGATGGAGTTATAACAATGAATCAAGTTTCTTCGATATTTAACCATAAGACGATCGGTGAGATAAACGCTAAGGTTCATCGTCCAGGTATATTTAAGCGAAGTTACGTGGAAAATGGGTTACCATATATTAAAGGCTCTGAGATATTCTTAACAAATCCTTTCCGTAGATGCGAATATTTGTCGAAGACCAGAACGCCTTTTGTTGAAGAAATGTCTCTTTCAGAAGGACAAATTCTTATAACATGTGCAGGCTCTGTTGGTAACATCAAAATGATAACTAAAGAATATGAGGATAAAAAAGCCATTGGTTCACAAGACATAATACGTCTTATATCCTATGACGAGCTCTATACTCGTGAGTATCTCTTTACATATTTACAGATACCCTTTGTTTATGACTATATACAGTCTATGAAGTATGGATCTGTTATTGAACGTATTGAGCCTTTCCATGTAGAATCGATTCCAGTTGTTACTCCTACTAAGGAACTCTCTGAAGAGATAACTTCGATTATCAAAAAATATATGGACTACACATACCGAGCATTCATCGCAGAAGAGAATGCTATTCAGATAGTTGAACAAGAAATAGAGAAATGGAATAAATAGTTGCACTTATGTCACAAGTAAGGAAAGAAACCATAGAATGTCCACACTGCCATCAGGAAGGTGAATATGACCTTTGGACATCAGTTAATGTGGACTTAGACCCTGAGCTCAGAGAAAAGATTTTCTCTGACGAGTTGTTTATGTACCACTGTCCTCACTGTGGCAAGGTTTCTGGCATACCTGCTGGTACACTCTATCATGACATGACTCATGACTTCATGATATTCTGTGACTTCTTCAAGCCAGATGATTTTGAGTATTCTCCAATGGAGATTCCAGAAGAGTTTGGCTTGCAGAAGGACTATCTGTTCCGAGCTGTATATGGATTACAACGCTTCAAGGAAAAGATTGTGATACTGGAACATGGCTTAGACGATGTCGCTATTGAGCATCAGAAGTACATGATCAGTCATGTCATTATGCCTGAGATTGCAGAGAAAGGCTATGAGCTGTTCTTTGCAAAGACCGAAGAACTTGACGAAGAGTTTCCCCTTGGTACAATCTATTTCTTCTATGATGATGAAGAAAAGGAACAAACCATGCAGATTCGCTTTGCTATGGATAATTACTATGAGCATAAACTTGCCTGTGAACTTGATCCACGCATGAAAGCAGATGGCTGCATGTGTGTGGATGCAGAATGGATGGCAAAACAAATGAAGGAGGAATAGCTATGGCAAGAACAGAATACGATTACGACAGCAATGGGCTTGCCAGAGTCTATGAAAATACCAAGTGGTTTCTGTTAGATAAAAACGGCAATCAAGTTGGTGAAAGATACTCTTACATTGAAGAATGGGGAGAAGGATTCTATAAGGCAGAACAAGGGATAAAGAAGAACATTCTTCGTACTGACGGAAGCGTTGTCCTAAAGGAATGGCACAATGATGTGTTTAAGGTTCAGAAGGATTCTTCCTATTCAGCAACACCATTCGCAAGTCAAAGACAAATCCTAAGACAAGATACACCTATGGTGTAGCTCATGTCAATGGTGATATCATTTTTCCAATGATATTTGACAGGGCGATTTGGCTGGAGAAAGGAGATGGAATCTATGCAGAGATCGGTACTCAACCTTATATAATCACCCTTGATGGCAGTATCTATGATCCAGCTCGTGCTCATCTTCCAAAAAAGGTGAATATCGACTACAAGGATTTCTTTGAGAAGTTTGCCAACTGGACACTTCCAGGACTGCAGTTCTTCTACAGAGATACAGATGCTCCAGTGATTGTAAACACAACCTATCATGTCGGTGATGTGCTTCGTGCAGGATTCTTCATTGATGTAACTACTAAGTTGCTGAAGCCTGTCCACAAAACTCGTTTTCTCATTGCCAGTGCTCATGCAGCTATGATGTGTGAGATTTCAGAACTATGTGAGGAGAATCCTAACGTCGAGGCATGGAAACTCTGTACCCTTCATTTCAATAGTTATTTCAAAGTTATGGATGTCTATGAGAAGGAAGGTGTTAAACAGGTATTCCTACTGCATATTCCACCTGCAGCAGCACTCTTCATTGGGCATGACGAGACAGCCATTAATTTTGTGAATGAGGCTACTGGACAGGAAACAACTCTCATTGAGATGGCTCGTAAAAGTCTTGATGAGAAACTTCAGATGGAAGTTCATCCTCGATCTCTGGACAAGGAGTTCGTGGAAAGAATGAGCCACCCTATTGGCTTGGACAGTGAGTATTATCCTGTTGATCCTAACAAGCAGGAAGAACCAACAGAAGGACCTATTGCCAATCTGAGCAATATGATCCACAAGTTGGCTAATGATGAAGACTTAAAAGATTTCATCAATGTAGAAGACAACTTCCCATTCCGAGGAGTGGTTGGTACTGTCTGTGAAGGCTGTATCTATGCCAATGGCATACAAGGCAAAGGTGAAGGCTGTGGAAGGCTCTTTATCAAGAGCTTCCGTGAGCGTTATCTGAAAGGCAGATGTGAATATCACAAGACATCCATTGAAACACCATCCGAGTTTGAGGAGATGGACAAGTACCACAAGAAGATCGAGAAGGAAAAGGTCGAGAAAGCTTGTGATACCTTTGCTTTGAATAAACTGAAAAAGTTCATTGCTGAGCGACTTGACGGTGACATCAAGAAACTGAAAGACTTCGATTTATATACCTTGAAGGAAGATACGGAGTTTGGTGACGAGCGTGTAAGCGTTGTCGGACTTGAAAGCATTCTTGTAAAGTCAATTCTCACACTTGCTTTTGCTGATACCTATCCCGATTTCACTTATGAAAGCATGGATAAGCACAAATATAAGCCAGACACCATCAACATCACAAACACCATCTTTGGTATAAACTTTGAGGACTACTATAAAGCTCTGGAAACATACGATGCTCCAGCAGAATTGCGTGAAGAGTTGGCAGATTTGGCAAGAAAGTTCACACGATTGGTAACATTATGGTTCTTCCATCTGGTTTGACCCTAATGCGTAATACCAAGCCGCTCGGACGAGGTTATTGCGACGTGTTCCTTGCTGAGTTCTATAAGATGATGATTAGTGCTAAGAAGTGCAACATGAAGATGTTTGATGCACTTAATCTGAAGAAGAAAGAAGTTGCTGCATTTCGCACAGAAGAGAACTTCAATCATATTGTCCGTGAGTTGATGCTTGAAGACTTCCTTGATTCAGAAGGAAAGCCAAAGCAGGTGTTCCAAGGTCTCTTTAGCTGGGAATCTGGAATATCCCGTGACACATTTATTAAAGCAGCCAACGAGTTCCTTGATTTTTGCGAGCCGTTTGTTGACAAGCGAGCAGACAGGATTATTGACAAGTTGGAGAAAGTATTATCGAATAATCATTAAACATGTATAATATATGGCACAAATAAGAAAACCCATACACGACGATGGTCCTGTAAATACTGGAGAGCAGCGTTTGTTGGACTACCTCGACTTAAAGTTGCCAAGTAACTACATTATTATTCCCAACCTTAATATTGCCATTACTGGCCAAAACCGAGTAATGAAATATTGGGAATATGACTGCATTGTTGTGGCACCTCATGCTGTTTATCACATTGAAAATAAGGATTGGGCTGGTAATCTCGAAGGAGATGACTGGGCTTGGTTCCGTAGTGGTCAAGAGGTAGCAAATCCTCATAAGACAGCTGGGCTAAAGAGCCGTATTCTCGCCAGCAAGATAAAAAACCAACATCCAGATTGGCGTTTTGGCCAGATATTGACAGCTATTACTCTAAGCCATCCTCAGCAGTCAAAATTCGGATTAGACCCTACCTGTGATTGTTACAAGCAAACATTCACATTGGGAGAAGACTTGATAGATTTCCTTACCAAGCCCGAACTTGTAGGACGTACTCCGGGAATGATTATGGATATTCAGTCCCAACTTGTTGACTTACTTTCCGGTCAATCTGTTGAACGTAGAAGAGCTGAACGTAAGGAAATCTTCAATTATCTCATTGAAGAGGTTCTTCAAGAAACTGAGGAGTTCACGGAATACCTGTGTGTTCCTAAGCTCATTGCTACAGCACGTTATAAAGTACGTGAATATCCCCTTGATGTCGTAGGTAAGAGTCCTGAAGAACTGAACAAACTGGGTTTGATGGTTCAGAATGCCAGCTTTGCCCAAGACAAGATAGGGGCATCTCCATTCATTGTCAAGACTGATTGCAGAATGAATGAAGAGCAGACTTACTATTATGAGATAAGCCGCTATCAGGACGAAAGTTCACTCAGAAGCAAACTCCGTCAGAAAACTTTCAAACAGACAGATAAAATCAGCATTATACTTGATGTTGCTAATGCGCTAAAAGCTGCGCATAAGGAACAGGTATATCATCGCGACGTGTGTCCTGAGAATATCTTTGTATATGAAGGAGGTAAAGCGGCATTGGCAAACTTTGGTATGGCATGGTTTGTCGAGCATTCTGACCTGAGCTTTACTGTAAAGAAAGATACTAATATCAACTCCCCATATACAGCACCTGAATTCTTAGAAGGTGACGTATGTTCAGGAAGCGATATATTCGCACTTGGAGTAATCTTTTATGAATTGATAACTGGCAAACTACCTTTTGATAGTTGCCTCACATTTACTTCTGCATTAGGTGGATTGCTTACAGAAGACCTCATGCCAAGTAAGGTATCAAAAGATCTTCCAGAATGGATGGATGAAGTAGTCAAGCATACAATCGTAGCTGACCCATTCAAACGTTGGCAAGAGGCAGATGAATTTATAGAGTTCATCAATAATTCAATGGAAGAAGAGCAAAAGAAAACCATTGAAGCTCAAAATGCCAAAGCAGGAAACAACACCACAAGTCAGCCCAAGGATGCATATTTGAAAGACATGAAGCCTGGAGTTAAAGTAACTCCGTCTATGACCCTTCATGAAATTCTCGGACGAGGTGGATTTGGACGTGTGTTCAAGGTATGGCATGATATGCAGAAACAATTTCTTGCCATTAAAATCTTTGAACGCGACGCATCTGTTGACAATGCCATCAACGAGTTTGAGGCATTAAAATCGCTCCACCACCCCAACATTGTTGAGTTTAAATTTAACGACCGTACTCAACAAGGACTGTTCTACACATTGATGGAGCTGCTTGAAGGTGAAAACCTGCAAGATTATACAAGAGGTGACCTGCGTCTTCCTGTTGACGAGGTGTATAAGATGTCTACCCAAATTCTGAAAGCTTTACGCTATATGCAGGAAGAACAAAATCCTCCTGTATATCATAGAGATATTAAGCCAAGTAATATCATGTGGCATAAGCGTCAGATTTATAAGCTTATTGATTTCAACATTTCTACGACGACCGATGATAAGTCGTTTGGAGGAACATTCCCATATATGGCTCCAGACCTTGTTTTATCGGGAAATAAGATTGATTGGGATAAGTCTGCCGACACATTTGCAGTGGGTATCACAATCTATGAGCTGCTTGCTCATGCCTATCCATGGCCAGGAAGCAATATGCGTCCCAATATACATATGCAGCCTACAGACATTCGTAGCTACAACGACAAACTGACAAATGAGATTGCAGAGTTTATAATGAAAGCTATCATTACAGATAAACATAAGCGATTTACATCTGCCAAAGAAATGCTTGAAGCACTGGAGAAGATTGGTGTCAATGGTATATTGAAGGATACTTCAACTATCATAAATACTTCTACAGTCAATGCGAATCCAGTCGATTACATAAATTCTCTCTATAGTCAAAGTCGCCATGGTAATAGCGGCACACGAGCAGGAGCAAAGACTCATGCCTTTGATGATTTGACTTATACCAAGACAAAACTTGATAAGCAACTCATTCAAGACATCAAAAATTTGAAGTATAAACTGATTATCATTACAGGAAATGCTGGTGATGGTAAGACTGCATTTATCCATAGAATTGAAGATCAAGGTACAAATAAAGAATCATTTTCCACAAACAATGGTTCACAATTCTATATCAACGGAATACGTTTCGAATCTAATTATGATGGCTCACAGGATGAGGATGAAAAAGCTAATGATAAAGTGTTGGCTCAGTTCCTCTCTCCTTTCAACAATCTTAGTGACTACACTCAGGCACAGGAAGGTCGAGTTATTGCTATCAACGAAGGTCGTTTGGTTGATTTTCTCTCCACTCATGATGAGTTGAAAAAGCTCCGAGATAACATTGAAGACTATTTCTATCAGGAAGGTCATGCAGAACTCCTCCCAGGTCTGATGGTCATCAATCTTAACCTTCGTTCTGTTACTGCAAGAGACGGCAATTCTCCAAGTCTTCTTGCTCAGCAGGTGAAGAAGTTGACTCGTCCAGAGTTATGGTCAAAGTGTGAGGGATGTCCTATTGCCGACCGTTGTTATATAAAATATAATGTAGATACCTTCCAAGACAGCAGTGCAGGAGATGAAGTTATCAATCGTCTCGAATGGCTTGTAAGAACTATTTCTATAAACGTGAGCTCCATATCACCATGAGAGACTTGCGTTCTATGATTGCTTGGATGCTAACACGAGACTACTCTTGTGATGAGGTCAAGCAATTAGTGGAGTATGTTCAGACAGAACAGTTGCCTGAATACTATTGGCAGTACTACTACTTCAATTTAACTGCTCCAGTTGCATGGCCAGCAAAAGACTTCATGCTCCCATCACTTGATTCTAACGACCGCTTGGTTAAATTGCTTAGGGAAACAGACGTTGCTGGTGTTGCTTTACCAGCTTATGATCGTGACCTCTATTATACATCTAAGCGTCCAAATGACTATCTGATTTTTAGTGACCGCAAGCGCAGCCTATTGAATGACTTTAACGAAAACAATGTCATTATTCCTGCGTATGAGGTTAAATCTGATGTTATAAGAATGCAGGCAACAGGTCGCCATAAGAGTTATGTGCGTCATCAGTATTTTGAAGGAAAATTTAATTTCCGCAGACGTCTGCCATACCGCTATGCAAGTATGTTCGAGGAGCAACTTCGAGTTGAAGACGAAAGGGCTCTCAAAGAAACTATGCAAGATTTGGCTTGCGCCATCTCTGCAAGTGAAGGTTGCGACAATGCACGTTTGACTGAAGGTTATCTACTTTTGGCAAGTTCAAATGTAGGTGATCCTATTTCAAAGAGCTATCGTCGTTTCCCATTGGATGAATTTGAGCTATTCGTAAATAAGACAGAGCATCTGACTAAATATATCGAATACGAAAGCGATAGTCTTACTTTCCGTCATAAAACCGATAAGTTTATTCAGTTGACTGTCAGCCTTGACCTCTACGAAATGCTTCAATACATTCGTGCTGGTTTCAGTCCTTCTGTGAATGACCTACGAGGTCGATTCATTGAACTTCAGATTTTCAAGAACCTCTTAGAGGCCAAAACTTATACAGAGATTCTTGTTACGAAGAACAACAGGAAGTTCACTGTAATTCGTCTCGACGGCAAGAAACATATTGTAATTGAACCTCTTAACGCATAAGGAATACGATTATGATACTGAAATTAAAAAAAGGTACAGTGGCATTCTTGAATAAAGAATTGCTTTACGTTGACTTCAAGTCAGTAAGACTGGATCGGGTTCTTACTAACTTGTTTATTAAGATGTATGCTGATGGACAACCTGTCCAGCTGGCATTCAGAAAAGAATATACTATTGATACATTGAAGTCCAATCTCAATGCTCTTGAAGAACAAGGTGTAATCAATGGTGTTAAGGATAATCCTGACGGTGTAGAAGACTGGCTACGTAGTTCACTACTCGAATTGGTTAACCGTGGTAATGTTATTAAGGAACATGTATCAACCTTAAAGCCACTCCATCTATTGAGCTTCCGAGTACAGAACAGCAAGTACTGTCGTGACTATCGTGCTTCAGACCAATTATATCTCATGTTAAAGAGCAATCCTGAAGTTATGAAAGGATTGGTGAAGTATCTTAGCAAAGGTTGGGACAAAGCATCTGGCGAAATCAACACACTAGAGGAACTTGACGTAGATACCACAGGCATTCTACACATAACAAAGCCTCTCCGTGAACGCAAGAGTATGAATAAGGATGTCGATATTATCCCCAAGCCTCTTTGGAGAAGCAAGCTGCATTGTTTACAGATGATATTCGTCGATTACTCATTTACAAAGAAAAACTCCCAAGGGCAGTTTTCATCGACTATCTGAGAATACTCTGTGGTCTTCATCTTGCACTCTATACAATGAAAGTTGTATATCTGTTGCCCAAGATGATTCATGCCGGTACTCGAAATGTTGTTGATGACTGGTCACTTGTAGTTGATTTGACAGATAATCTTGATAGTATTGTATCACAATTTGCTTGTAAAGACATCGAGCGAATGGAGAATAGCTATGGCAAATACATTCGTGCTACATACATGGTTGATATTATCCAGAAAAGAAAACGTTGCGATGTTGATGAAGCTTTCCGCATACTCAAAGAAGACAATAACAAGCAAGGAGAGTACTATGAGAAAGAGCTCAATGACATAGAAGATAGCCTTCCCAATAGCGATGAGAAGGAGTTTGATAAAAACGACTTCCATGAAATGTTAGAATTCTTCCCAGAGAAAGACTATTTTGATATGTTTGTCCATGTACTTGAAAAATCCAATTTGGGTGCAAGTCAGTACAAGTACATACATGACTTTGTCGATGCTGTTTGCATGAAGAACAGCTCTTCTATGTTACTGGCAGATAGCCGTTCTAAGCGTCATCCTCGAAGAGGTGCATTAGGAAGCAAACTGCTTGAAACAATGGTACAGTTGCTAGTTCTCAAAGAGAAGAACAATGGCTGTTATGAAACTCGTTCTCTCTCTATAGATGAATTAGCTAAGGCTATTCGTGAGCGTTACGGCCTAATCATCAATGGTATTGGAGAAGATCGTTTTGCAGATGCTGATGTAGAAATGAATGCTGCATTCAGATTTAACATGGATGCGTTCAAGAATAGACTTCGTCAGATTGGTTTTTATACAGATATGAGCGATGCTTGCATCCTTCAAAAGATTCGTCCACGTTATAAATTGGAAGACTAATGGAAAATATTAAAACTCTATATTACGAGTGTTTCATACAACATGTTGTAGAAGCGTATTCACCTAAGTTGAAGTCAGCAAAGCCAGGACATTGTATGAAGATCACTGGTCTGGCTATGAAGGAACTTCATGTCTTACTTCCATTGCTTCGTCCTTTAAACAGTGGAATGGAAGTTTATATCCTGTCTGAAACAGAGAAAGGAGAAGAATTTATTCATGCTACTAAGCTTATTGAACTACGTAACAATCCAGATAAATCGGTACTTATCCTTGTTCCGTCAAACAGTCGCACATCAGCAGAAGACTCTTATGGTGATGCGACCTTCCAAATCTGTCTGTAGCAGAACTCCAAGATTCCTTCGTGTGGAAACTCATTCATGAATTACCAGAAGAAAAGGAATATCTTTGGAAACAGATGACAGATCTTTTTGAGGAGATAAAGCCATCAAGAACTACGGTTATCAACTATCTTCTATATTTGGAGACTAAACAATATGCCGATGAAGCATGGGGTAATGGATTGTACCTTTTTGGTATGCTTCCTGATAAAGACCTCATTAAAAATGAAGGTTCAATCAGAAGACGTTTTATGCTCAATTTAGAGAAGGTTTCTTCTGTGATGGCAGACTTTTCTTTAACGGCTGCTGACAGAATCGTTAGTCTGCCTTTAGTTAGAAATACCGTCCAGAAAGACTTGATGGTATTCTTTACTACAACTGACAATATCGAAGATGCTGTATCTCTCTTTGAGAATATTCACGATAATCATCCTGAATTTAATTATGCTGTTCTGCCTTGGATAGACAAAGACAACGAAAGCAAACCTGTAAAGGTTATGGTTGACATCGTTCCTGGAAAAGATCCCAAAAAGGAACTTGTCCGTGATGCCGATACAGGTTCCTTGCTATTGGCTATTCCACAAGACAAAAAGGGAAAGGTTTCATTTACGATAACGACGGATCCATCTCCAAAAGATAATCCAGATATTTTCTCATTCGAAATAGCCCTTGTCAACATCGATGACTTCTCTGAAGTAGGTGTTGTAAAAAAAGCTAAGGTTGGAACTAACAAGCGTGCCTCTCGTAAACTTTCATTGAATATTGCATCTGGCATGTTTGAAGAAGGTGAATATATGCTTCGTGTCCGTGCTCTTGACGAGAACGGTATTGTTCTTGACGCATTAAAAGAGTTCAAGGAAGAACGAGTACAGGCTTCATGGCTTGATACGAAGGAGCAGAATCCTAACCTTCAAATGGAACAGTACCGATTGGAGCAACACGTGGCATACTGCAATGAATCAGAAAGCTTTACGATTACCACTGAAGAGTATTCTGGAGAAGGCGAAGTTGACAAACGAGGTAAAGTTAACAGTCTAACTCAGGCAATTATTCATTATCGCAGTACACATCTGTCTAAAGAAGAAGATTTAGAACTTCCTGACGGTGGTACTGATAGAAGCATGTGGATTGAGGGCACATTGAACAATACATATCAATTTGACTTTGGTGCTGCATACGCTTATCAGATTCAGCTTCCTAAAAATTGATACAATTAGAAACCACGTTTCTTAAGAATGATGATGAATTAGGTCATGTGGAGGCATTGCTAAGTGGTAATCTAACAGATGCAAAATTGCTTGATCCTACAGACACAGCAAAACAGTACCCGTTGTTTGTTGCTGCTAAGGGACTTAATATTCCTGATGAGGTGACTGCATTGCGCCAAGACTTATTTTCAATTATACGTGAGTCTGCTGAAAATGAAAGCGGCCTAATATGTACCACAGACTTTACTACAAATATTGGTCTAATCAAAGGCTATCTCGCAGAATATGACTCTTGGTTGAGAAATCTCCAAGAGACAGAATTAAGCGAAGAGCAGATTGTTTGCTTACAGAATCTTGATACTGTACTTTTGACTGTCGAAATGCCTGATGGTAGCAATGTCAAAGTAAAGCTCATTACCCCACTTCACCCACTTCGTCTGGCTTGGATGGTCAACTTATATGAGTTGTACCAAGATTGGGAAGAAAGACTTTAGAATATCCTAAGTACCGTAAGGCTTGGTATCGAAAGTTAGATAAACTTTTCATGGGATTATTGCCAATGGAGATTGCCCCTCTCGTACTTAGCGAAAGCTCTTTGCAAGAGGCATATCAGTATATTGGTGAAATCACATTCGGTTGGGGTGCATATGCACAACCATCTTACGGAAGAGAAGATGCTTTTGCTTCTGGCTACCGTCAGTTGAAGTCATATACTGCGATGTTACTTAATGTGGCTCGTGAAAAGCAGATTGATAGTGATGTGAGCAAAGATTTAGTTGTTCGTCATCTGTTCAATTACGGTTTATCCCATCCATACACGGATAAACTTGTCATCAACCTCTTCAACGCCGGAGATGCAGCTGTTTTTGCTCAGGCTCTTATAGAGTTAGAGAAAATTGGGCTTGGTCTTGACCTAACATATGAAATCCGTTTGTTCTCGGATAACAATATGCTACAATCAGGCGAAGCATTCAAAGAGTTGCTTGATCCAGAAGGCTATGGTAGAACCGCTGCTGAAGCCGAAGTATTTTCACAAGCTTCCGCAAACAGATTGTTCCCCAAGTTACGCTTCTCTCTGAACAAAGTCAGTGACTTTATTGATGACCACGATAAGTACCAGGCACACCTTTCGTTCTTGGTTAATCCATTCGCTGTACATACAGAGTTGGTTCGCCCTGACGAATTAAGCCGTTCTTTCTACCTGAATGGAACAATATGCCGAGACGTGGTTAATGCGGCGAAGGAAGGAAAGTCATTCGTGTGGAGCAGGTATTACTCTAATAAGATTCTGCCAAATCCTGTGTCAGAGTCAGCAAACATGGAAGTTAGTTTGTTTGCACGTTTGCAAGAGGCTACAGGAAAACTACTCTCTTCTACTCTTGAAGAGTCAGTTCCAGCTACAACACTTCGCCTGAAAGAAAATGATATGATGCTGTTGTTATTCGTTCATGATAGCAGTGACTGGGTTATCACTTTTGATAAAAATATGGGGCCTGAATTCTATGACCTACCATGTCTGGGTGAAAACGATATTCCTTACCTACTTGATTATGTTCCTGGTGAAGATGCAACAGGTATTTCGTCGTATCTTACTACCAAACCAACAAGCGAGATTGGAGCATTGATGATTCCACTCTTTCATGAATATGGTATTAACCTTGAAAGATATGAGAATTTCAAGCAGATATTGGAAGATGTCCGTTCTGTAAGTAGTTCATTGATTATGCAGGTTAATGCAACCTCTCGTAAGGGATTTGAGGTCATTGGCACCACACTTTGTAAGCGATTCTTAGAGAAGAAAGGGATAACAAAAGAGTCATTCCTTATTCCTATTGACCTTCATAAAGAATTGTTTGCAGACCTAGAAAACGAAAACAAGGAACGTGCAGACAATCTCGTTGTTAAAATCGACTCTGCAAAGAAAGAAATTCTGTTTACAGTAGTTGAAATTAAATGCCGCAATGCACATTACAATGCAGAAGAGCTTCATGCTAAGATGGTTAATCAAATTGAAAATACAATCTTTGCACTACGCTCGCACTTTGAAATTGCAGTAGATGGCTATGATAGACTTGACAGAGAGCTCAAAGTATTGGAATTGAAATCATTCTTGGAGTTCTATATTCGTCGTGCTATGCGCTATGGACAACTTGACCCAGAGTTTGCGCATGAGTATTTAGTGTTCATGAGTAAGTTGGCAGATGGATATACCATCAGATTTAAGCAATTAGGGGTTGTATTTGACTTTACTCAAATGGGACGTCAGAAGAAGCACTTCTATGGAGATGCACTCATTTACTCTATGGGAGAACCAGTTATTGGCGAAATCCTTAATACAGAAGGAACTCTAAACAGCCAGGTACTTGAAGCAATGGACAAGGAAATCGTGAATTTCTTTGAGCCAACCCTCACTCCAAGGAAAGACCCTGACGGGGAAATAGTTGCACCTGTACAACCTTTAGTTCCTTCAGATGAGCCAGAACAGGATTCTGATTACGAAGTAATAATTCCAAAGAAGTCAACAATTAAGACGGGAGCAGAGAATCCTATCTCAGACGTTCAAGACGAACCTATAACCCCATCCGTGGATCAACCTTCTGTATCATTTGAACCGCAGGAAGAGCCTGAGCATATCGATGTCGATGAAACTACTCATACCACTAAGTCTGTAACAAATCCATCGCAAGAGGTGCAAGCACCTTCTGAGTCGGAACCTGTTTCAGAACCAGAACCTATTGATCTCAATTACGAGAAACCGTCTTGTGACGTTATTATAGGTAAAAATGGCGATAGTCCCCAGTTCGGTATCATCGGTAAGATGAATAGCAATGGGCGTGTAATTGGTCTTGACTTAAATGAATGCAATACAATCAGCTTGTTTGGCGTTCAAGGTGCTGGAAAGTTATACGATTGGTTCAATTACAGAAATGGTACTCCGCCAATTCTCTAAAGTGAACTTGTTACCTGCGCCAATGGCCAGTGTTATTTTCCATTATAGTGACAGTATGGATTATGCTCCAGAATTCACATCTATGGTATATCCTAATGATGAAGCTGGTCAATTAGCGAAGCTTAAAGCCGAATATGGAGCAGAACCAGGCAGTATCAAAGATGTTATTCTTCTTGCACCTGAAAGTCAGGTGGAAGCCAGAAAAGAAGAATATCCTGATATTGAAGTCCATCCAATAGGATTCGATTCATCAGAATTGGCCGTTCGTGATTGGATGTTCTTGCTTGGGGCAATGGGAAATGATTCCACCTACATTAAGGAACTAAAGCAGATTATGAAATCATGCCGAAACAATATGTCATTGCAAAACATCCGTGACGGTGTGGTAGACAATGGTCACATGAGTTCTTCTCAACGTTCAATGGCTGAACAGAAATTGGATTTTGCTGAGGAGTACATTACAGATGGCAACAAGCTTCAGCAGTACTTGAAACCCGGACGTTTGATAATTGTTGACCTTCGCGACGAGTTTATTGAAAAGGACGAAGCTCTTGGATTGTTTGTGGTAATGCTCAACATCTTTTCGAGTGTGATGAAAGTTGGTGGCAGGGCATTTAATAAGTTCATTGTATTTGACGAGGCACATAAGTATATGAATAACAAGGAACTTGTTGAGTCTGTCACTACTGCTATACGTGAAATGCGTCATAAAGGTGTTTCTATTATGATAGCGAGCCAAGACCCAATGAGCTTGCCAACGGAAATCATTGAGTTGAGCTCAATTGTCGTGATGCATCGCTTCAGTTCGCCAGCATGGGTAAAGCATGTGCAGAAAGCCATAACACCTTTGCAGACGTTGACTGCGACAGAAATGGCAGTTTTGGGCTCTGGGGAAGCATACTTGTGGGCAAACAAGTCTTCTGACAAGACAATTACTCAGCGTCCAATAAAAATAAGTATTCGCCCTCGTGTGACAAAGCATGGTGGTGACACTATTCAAGCAATTAAGTAAATGAAGGTTTTTGAATATACTAACAAAGGAACTCGGGATGAAAATCAAGACTATGTAGTTCACGGTTCTCTTCCCGATGGTTCGGGAATCTTTGTGGTTACAGATGGAATGGGTGGCTACTCAGAGGGGGCGACTGCTGCAAGGGTTGTCGGGGATGCTCTGTTGGACTTCATTGAATTAAATTTCAATCAATACTCGCCGACAGAACTCTTAAAAGAGGCTATTCCGTTTGCCAATGATGCCCTGATGCTGAAACGCATGGCTATGGCGGCGAAACAAATGGGATGCGTCGTTACTGTGCTGATTGTGTCAGGTGGCAATGCTTACCTTACGTGGTTGGGCGACAGCAGAATCTATATGTTTAGGGGGGGGCAGGAAGTATATCGGACAGAAGACCATTCTATTGTGAATGAATTGGCAAAGATTAAGACACTGAGTGCTACCAGTTATGAGAAATATGCTTGCATCGTTACTAAATCTATTATGGGTGACACCCTTGTAGATGCTGCCCCCATTAGAAAAATAGAGGTAGAAGATGGGGATGTCTTTATTCTTTGTACTGATGGATTCCACAAGGAAATAGAAATGGATAAAGCATTGAACTACGATGATAGTAAGAAAACTGAACTAGACACACTCGCAAATGGTATAAGTGATAACTATTCATTTGTCAAGGTAACTATTTGAAACTATGATAATAGTGACTTATATCCTGAGACCTTTGAAAAATGGCTCGGACAATAATTCTCTTCCTTTTCAGGATCATTTTTGCTTGAAGAAGGGTAACTATCGAGAATGATAAGGTTCCCCTTTCTCCCCGGTTGGGCCTCAAACTCGGGCCCGACCGGGGAAATCTTTGCTTACTTGACACATTTGGATATAATAAGCCCGGGTGTTCGATATAGATTAAAGGCTATGCTTTCTAGTATGTTCTGTGTATGCGTCTTGGCAAGGCCTCGATATCGGCAACGTCCACCATCAAACCACCGACGGATGCTGCCAAAGGTGCGTTCTATGATACTGCGAATAGGACTTATGGAGCGGTTAAAAAGGTGTTGTGCTTGGCTCAAGGGCCGGTTACGATATGCCTTGTGCATGATACAATCCCGCAAGTGATGCAGGGTTAAAAAGGCTCGGTTCTCCTCCGTTGCATAGCCCTTATCCGCATAGACAGGTGTATCGGCAGGGAGATCCTCTTCTCTCAACAATGGGATCAACTCCTTCAGATCGTTAAGATTGGCCGGGGTGGTGATGACTTGCCGAATGATTCCTTCCCTGTTTGTCAACACATGTTTCTTATAACCATATCGATAGACTTTCTTCTTTACCCACCGGGCTTCACCGTCTGTCCCCTTGCGTTCCTGTAAAAGAAACTTATGGTAAGCCTCCTCTTCATCCTTTTCGTCATCACTGCGTGTATCTTCACGATCATCAGCCACAGTGATGCGCAATGTCCCATCAGGGCGGTGAGGGCTGTCGATAATGCTCGCATCGATCAGAACTCCTTCCTTGATAGAGATATGATGGGCGCTCAATTGTTTATTGAAAGCTTTCAGTAACTTATCCATGAGTCCGGACTCTGTCAGGGCAGTCCTGAAACGGCTGATCGTACTGTGATCCGGAGAGACGGCTTCCATACTCAGCCCTAAAAATCGAGAAAACGTTACCGAGTCGTTGACACGCTCTTCCAAGGCACAGTCACTCAATCCATACCAGGTCTGCAAAAGAAGCATTTTGAAAAGCAGGATAACATCATAGGCCGGAGCTCCTGCCGCATTTTGCCGCTTGGTGTACTTCTTGTTGATCAACGTGCGAATAGGACGCCAATCGATAAGCCTGTCGACTTGATTCAAAAATACATTCTGAGCTTTCCTGCATCTCTTCTCTAACATGACGTCTGCAAATGATACTTCGTCGTTGGTGGATTTTCCTTGCCTTGCCATAATTTTGTATCATTTTATAGTGCTAATATACGAAATAATACGCTAATAAACAATTGGATAAGTGGTAAAATAGACTGTTTTATTGTGCAAAGGTCTCATCCTACTAAAAAGAAACACCCATCTCACATTTTTTTGGGCGTAATAAAGGGTGTAAATCACGTAACTCATTGATTTACACCCTTATTTGCGGAGAGAGGGGGATTCGAACCCCCGAAACGCTTTTGACGTTTACACGCTTTCCAGGCGTGCCTCTTCAACCACTCGAGCACCTCTCCAATCCTGGTTGATCAATGGGGCATAGCAAGAAGGCTAAACCCAAGGGCTAACGGACGATTTCCGAAATGCGATGCAAAGATACACCTTTTTATCCATATACACAAGACACGAAGCGGCTTTTTAATCCTAGCAGCTAGACTATAATCTACATGGTGAATCTGACAACTAGACTATAATACATGCTGAATCTGACAGCAAAAGTATTATCCATATACACAAACCTTGTTTTCCCTTGTCTCTACTCTACCCTTCCTCTCCTCGAGTAGAAGAGGAATTGAAGACCCTAGTACCTAAAATCTACACGCCATGTCGCAGCTGAAATCCCCAAAGGACGAACAAAAACAAAAATCTCCCCAAGTGAGGACTTGGGGAGATAGATGCTCCATCCAGGGTGAATCATCCGAGGAGGGATTATTTTACGGGGCTGTACTTACCTGAGGGGTCAGGGTTGTTGTAGTTGTAGACAGGAGTGTTGTACACACCTTCAAACTTAGGCAACACGATGTTCATCCAAGCAGGGCGACCATTGGTGTTGTAGCGCACTTCTTCTGGGACGTTAGTACCCTCATAAGCACGAGTCACCGACATGTTCAAACGCTTGATGTCGAAGAAGGTGCGACCTTCACCCCAAAGTTCGATGCGCTTTTGGAGCACCACTTCTTGCACCACCTCGTCGCTGTTGCTGAGCGTGCAGTTGTAGTTGGCGTCGCGATAGGTCTTCATGAAGGTGTTGAGCAAAGCAGCACCATTGGCACCATTGGTGTGAGCCGCAGCTTCGGCTTCGATGAGATACATCTCTTCCACACGCATCAAGGGATAGCTGCAAGCAGCACCTACGCTATAGTTGGCGATGTTACCTTGACCAGAACGGAACTTCACGCCGGTGTAAGCTGGGAGAGCTGCACCCACTTTTTGTCAATATAAGGGGTCTTACCTTCGAGTGCATGTCCCTTAGGAGCTTTGAAGGAGAGCTTACGGAAGTCGGTGTCAGCAATCTTGTCGTAGAGTGAACGATCGATAAATGGGAACACACCACCAAGTCCGGCATAACCGAACTGTGACTCAGGAGCCATCCATCCCGTCCAGTTGGAGAGGTTGTATCTAGATCCGAGGGTTTCCTTGTTGATAGAAGCCGAGAGCATCCAGCTACCCACATTGGGTGAGTTGAAACCAGCGATGGGATCTACCCACTCAGCCTGAGTGAGGGGAGCACCAGAGTGTGCATTGATGGCCTTGCGCGCAAATTCAGCAGCCTTGTCATACTGACCATCCCAGAGATAGAGGCGAGCCTTGAGGCCATAGACCACATCGAGGTGAGGCACATCTTTGGTGTTGGTAGCAAGGTGACTGATGTTGGCTTCTGCCTTGTCGAGGTCAGAAAGGATGAAGTCAAACATTTGCTTGTGCGTGGCACGAGGGTTGTTGTAAGAATCTTTCTGGCTCACAGCTTCAGTGACGATGGGCACAGTGAGATTGGTCACCACATTGCCTTGCGCATTGCGTCCATCGGGGAAAAACTCGTTGGGGAGAAATTCAAACATCGAGGCGAGTTCGAGATAGGAGAGTGCACGGAATGCGTAGGAAGCTCCGAGGAATCCTTTTTCAGCATCGCTGAGGTTGGCTTCGTTGGCTACATATCCCTTGATACTAGTGTTAGCAGCAAGGATCACATCATAGTAAGCCATGTAGAGGGTGTTAACACGATTGTAATCTTGACCTAAGTAGATGACTTCAGAAAACGTATTGAAGTGATCGTAATCTAGGTAAGGTTTGGTCATGTCGCCGGTCATCACGTCGCGAGCGTGCATCACAGTACCCCAACCAAACTGCCAGTGGTCGCCGGTGGGCTGCACGATGCTAGAAGGAATCGCCCAAAAGGCTCCTTCTTTCGCCTTAGGGCTTTCGTTGAGTTGTTCTTGGGTGTACATGCCAGAAGGGAAGGTGTCTTCCATGCAGGCAGTGAAGAGCGAGAGTGACGCCACACCAGCGAGTGCGATAGCTGGCACTTGGTGGCGCACATTGCGAAGCGTTGCACGCACGGCAGCCGTGCTTTGCTTCAAAAGGTGGAGATATGGAGATTTCATTGTGGAAATGCTTTATTATAAGTTAGACGTTAGACGCTAGACGTTAGACGTTAGAGCCATGCGGCAAGGGTCTATTATCTAGAATTTAGACGTTAGAATTTAGATGTTAGACGTTAGAAATTAGACGTTAGAGCCTTGCGGCAATGGTCTACATCTATTGTCTTTATTGACGATTATCAATATCTAACACTAGGTCTCAGACATCTTGCATTAAACATCGAACTAGAATTAAACATCTAATGTCTAACGTCTAACGTCTAATATCTAATATCTAACATCTAATGTCTAATGTCTAACGTCTAATATCTAATTTCTAATTGATACTAGAACGTAAGTGTAAGACCGCCAGAGATGGTACGTACGGGAGAGTATTGCACTTGCTTAGAGCTAGACACCGACTGACGTGGGTCGAGACCCTTACGTGCTGACCAGTAGTAAACATTGTCGGCAGAAACGTAGAGACGGAGGTTTTGCACTTGTCCCTTGGTATAGCGATACAAGAACTCCTTAGGCACAGTGTAACCGAAGTTCACGTTGTTCAAGTTCAAGAACGAAGCACTCACATAGTAAGTATCAACATCAGCTGAGCTATTGGTGCTCAAAGCCGTTCCAGCCTGCAAGCGAGGATATTTCGCATGGCGGTTAGTGGGTGTCCAAGACTGGGTCAGCGCGTCTTTGTGCACAGCCGATCCACCGAATTTCCTGAAAGGCCCATCATCAAGTTAGCATAGTCCTTGTCGAGGATATAGCCACCGAGTTGGAAGCTGAAGTCGAGACCGAGGTCAAAACCAGCATAAGTGAGGCGAGTGTTGAAACCACCATAGAGATCGGGGTGAGGATTCTTGCCGAGGAAGTAGCTAGCTTCAGAAGCTACCGTAGTCTTGGTGAGACGGTCCATAGCCACGGGCACTTCTTCTGTATTGCCGTTGGCATCGGTTACCTTATTTTTGAGGATTTCATACACAGGTTCACCCCAGCGGTCTACCTGTTGCACCTCTTTGCCGTTGGCATCGGTTACCTTCTTAGGCTTAGAGAGGTCGTAGCGAGGTGCCCAAGCGTAGTAAGTCATCTCACCGGTCTTTTCGTCTACACCGGCAGAGCGATACAAGAAGCGTGTCCACATGGGCAATCCTTCGCCGTAGAAGTAGTTGCCGCTCTCATATCCTTTGTGACCTTCATATTCTTTGAGCTTCTTTTGGTCGGGGATAGAGGTGATTTGGTTCTTATAGTGGGTGAAGTTGACACCAACGCTCCAAGTGAACTTGCTGTTGCGCACGAGGTCAGCATTGAGTTCCACTTCCACACCGCGGTTGCTCATGTTGCCGATGTTGGTATAATAGCTGGTGAAGCCATAAGAGCGTGGCAAGCTGTAGCTAGAGAGCATGTCGTGGGTGCTGCGGTTGAACACTTCGACCTGACCGCTCAAGCGACCCTTGAAGAGAGAGAATTCAACACCCACGTTGAAGTTACCGTTTCTCCCAAGAAATGTTCTCATTACCCAACAGGCGTGGCACGAGTGCCAAGCTACCGTTGCTGTTCTTGAAAGTATAAGTCGTGGTGTAGAGGTAATCGCTGATACCATCATTACCTTGTTCACCATAAGACACCTTGAGCTTGAGTTCGTCCACCCACTTCGCCTTGAAGAAGGCTTCCTTAGAGAGGATCCACGCACCAGAGAGGCTCCAGAAGTTGCCCCAGCGGTGATTGGGATGGAAGCGAGAAGAAGCATCGCGACGGAACGAAGCTGAAGCAAAGTAGCGTTCAAAGAGGCTATAGTTGGCACGTGCAAACCATCCTTCGGTGTTGTAGAGACCAGCGCTTGAAGAGGGCGTACCATTTTCAAGACCGCCACCGAGTTCGTGGTTCTGATTGTCCACAAGATTGGTGCGGGTGCCCGACAAAGAATAGCTCTTAGAGCGATAGTATTCGTGACCCACGAGGGCTTCCACGTTGTGCACGCCACCAAAGGTGCGAGAGTAGTTGAGGAGCTGTTGGAAGTTGTGACGTACATTGAGGTCGCTACCTACAGCCACTTGACCCTTGCTAGACTCTGCGCTCTGACCGTAGTAGGGATTGGCTAGGCTTTCGCCACGGCTAGAGATGAGGTAGAGCGTATTGTTGGTGACAAACTTAAAGCCTTTGCCCAAGTCTACATCAGCGCCCACGTTGGCGTTGAGGGTGTGCACTTGCTCACCGCTATAGTTGAGTGCGTTGTCCGAGAGAGGATTGGACATGCTCAAGAAAGGACGATTCATGGGAAGCACTCCCTGACCATAGTCATAGCGTGGGAAGCCCATGTTGTCCATCATGATGTTGCCCTTGCCATCGCGGAGATAAGCAGGATAGATGGGAGCAATGCCATTGACCAAAGCGAAGATAGAACCAGAGTTACTAGCGTCTCCTTCACCACCCACATCGTGCATTCTAGAATTGGTATAACTGATGTTGGTGTTGAAGTTGAGCCAATCCTTGGCAGCCCAGTCGGCTTTCAAACGAGAAGTGAAGCGCTTGAAGTCGGTGTTTTGGAGGATACCCTTGTTGTCCAGGTAACCCATTGAGAAATAGATGTTGCTATTGTCGTTGCCCTTTGCCACATTGAGGTTATACTCTTGGCGCAAAGAGGGACTGTAAGCCAAGTCATACCAATCGTCGGGCGTGATGGTATAGTCAAAGGGATTGCCAGCAGCATCCTTACCCTTCACTACACGACCGAGAGTTGCCGCAGGATTGAGCTTACCATTCTCGAGCACGAGGTTTGACCATCGGGCACAGTGTAAGTGAGATAGCCCAAACGTTTTTCCATCATTTTATTGGCAAACTCATAAGCAGCCTTTTCGTCACCGAGCTTGTAGCCACCAGCCGGGTTGAGGTTTTTATACAAGCTCTCGTTGCGGAGGGCTTGGTGGTAAGCCTCATAGTAGCTAGACGCATCGCGCACGGTCTCGTAGCGTTGTTGCGCCACTTGGTTCACACCCCACTTGGCATCGAAGGTGACACGTGCACCGTGATGGCTACGCGTGCGCTTGGTGGTGATGATGATGACACCATTGGCACCACGAGCACCATAGAGGGCAGCCGAAGCCGCATCCTTGAGCACAGAGAAGGTTTCGATGTCTTGTTGGTTGATGGAGGCTAGGTCTCCTGCATAGGGCGCACCGTCCACGATGATGAGTGGAGCGTTGCCCGCGTTGATGGAGGAGATACCACGGATGCGGATGGTGGGAGTGCCACCATCAGGACGACCAGAGTTGCTATAGATTTGCACACCAGCCACACGACCCTTCAAGCCTTCCACGGGGTTAGCCACTTGGAGCTTGTTGATGTCTTCTGCCTTGATGGTTGCAGCCGAACCGGTGAAGCTGGACTTCTTGGCAGTACCATAAGCCACCACCATCACCTCATCGAGGTTAGCATTGTCCCACTTCCATGGTCACGTTCATCGTGCTGGACACAGTGGTTTTAATACTCTTCATGCCGATGAAGCTGATGGTGACAGATCGAGTACCAGCAGGCAACTTGGTAAGGGTGAAATTACCGTTCTTGTCGGTCACGGCAACTACACGTTCGCCCACTTTCACAGCGGCGCGTGCCACAGGCTGCCCATCGGGGTCAGACACGTGACCGATCATTTGTCCTGTCGCAGTGTTTGAGCGACAGCACCGCCGGCCATGAGCAGACTGAGACTGAGGAGTGCTAACTTCTTGTTCATGTTTGTTCGGTTTATCTATTATACTTATCTTATTGTCGAGAATTGTTGCGCCTGCGCTGTCTTTGCAGCTGATGGCGGCGCTTACGATGTCGGGGAAAGAGCGATGCGGTTGGTTCTGCATAGCGGCTCGAGGTGCGAAGGGGGACATTGCGCTATGCCAGCCCTGTCTTGGCACCACCCTGCCTTTTTGTTCTATCGTAGATGCGCAGTTAATCTATGGAGGACGCTCACTCACTGCCCTTTTTCGCTTCAGGAGAGGGAGGAGTCATCGTGTTCTGCCGAAACTGTCACACACTATATATAATATGAGTGGTCTATCGCATCGAGGGAAATCATTCACACATCGTAGGAAATCGTTTCCGAAGGGTGGGAAATCATTTCCGAATGGTGGGAGTGTGGAAAATGGAGCTTCAATCTTCTGAAAGTCGTTTTGCGACGTATAAAATAGAAATTCGTAACATTTTCCGACACCGTTCCCTATCAAATTGACAACTTCATGAGGGTCATATTTGCAAATGTAGAAAATGTAATGGAGAATTCCAACACTTCAGCTAAAAAAAAATAGCATCTTGACCACAACTATTGCCTTTTTAACTTAAAAAACGGCATTTTGTTGCTCTAGACATTACAAAATGGGGGGTATTTCCGCAACACTCCGTGACACTTAGTTCACCTTTTGCACCATTTCTCCCATCTCTAGTTTACCTTTTCAAGGTTTCCGTGTCATTTTTCCAACTTTTATCCACTCCTTTACAGTTTATTCAAACAAAAAATGAGTGTTTTAGGACACTATATGATGAAAAAAAGGACAAACCTCCCGTGCCCTTTGCAAAATCGCTCTGCAACACGTGGGTTTGTCCATAAATTCGTCACACAACGGCAGTCGTTGCGTCACTCCACACAAATCTCATCGGTGAAGATCCAGCCACCTTGCGCACCAGCCTTCGCCTGATAGCGGATGAAACGCGCCTTGCGCTCTCCGCGCCATTCCAGCGTCTGCACCTTAAAATCCGTAGCAAGGTCCACCACATTGCGCTGCTGGTCGAGCAGATCGAAGTGCACTCCATCGTCCGACACCTGAATCACCACCTCGGCAGGCGTGTAAATCTCGGCACTGACCGACTGGAAGAACGCCGCTTTGATGAGCCTCAACGGAGTCACCGCGCCCAAATCTATGGTCACGTCCACGCGGTCTGCCCCGATGAAGCCTTGCCATGCCCCATCTTGGAAATCCCATCCGCCACTCTTGCCATCGACCAAAGCGCCATCGCCCGAAGCAGGATAGTTGGCTGCGTAGGGCGCATGATACACCACCCTCTTGCCCACTGCCAAATGCGCCATCGGGGCTTTCTTCTCGACACGCTCGCCCACCTCCTTGCGCAGGTCGAAGGGATGATAACCCCGACTCACGAGCACATCTTGCAGGTGCAAGGCTCTGCGGTGGAAGTCGGCATAGTCGGTCTTGGCGCGGCTCCAGCCGTTTTCGGCTATTGCCAGCAGACGCGGATAGAGCATGTATTCGCACTGCGCCATGGTGGGCACTTGTTCCGTCCACAGATTGCCCTGCAAACCTAAGATATGACGGGCGATGCTGTCGGGCAACTGCCCTGCTGGAGCGTAGTCATAACACTGCTCTAGCGACATATAGCTGCCGAAAGCCTTGGGCTGCGAAGGGGGGATAGTCTTGATAGCGATCCAAATAGCAATAGCGACCAGGGGTCATGATGACATCGTGCCCCGCTTTCGCAGCAGCGAAGCCCCCTTCTTCGCCGCGCCACGACATCACCACGGCATTGGGCGGCAACTGCCCCTCCAAGATTTCATCCCATCCCAGCAAGGTTCTGCCCTGGCTGTGGAGAAAACGCGTTATGCGCTGCGTGAGATAAGCCTGCAGTTCTGCCACAGAGTTCAAGCCCTCCGCCTGCATGCGCTGCTGACATCGTGGACAGGTGCTCCACGCTTGGCGCGAGGCTTCGTCGCCCCCGATGTGAATGTAGCGCGAGGGAAACACCTGCATCACCTCGCGCAACACGTTTTCGAGGAAAACAAAGGTCTGCTCATTGCCCACACACAAGTCGCTGTTCCGCTCCTGCGCCTGCGCACACTGCAGTTCGGGATAGGCATACAGCACCTCGGCACTGTGTCCGGGCATCTCGATTTCGGGCACGACCGTGATGTGACGTGCCGCCGCATAAGCCACGATTTCTCGCAAATCCTGCTGCGTGTAGTAGCCCCCCGAAGCCCCCTTGTCGTCTTGGTGCGCATAGCGTTGTCCTTGTTCGCGCCATTCTGCCCAGTTTGCCCCCACGCGCCAAGCGGTCTTTTCGGTCAGCGCAGGATATTGCTTGATTTCCATGCGCCATCCGGCATCATCGGTGAGATGCAAATGCAGACGATTCATCTTGAGATAAGCCATCGCGTCCAACTGCTTTAAGATAAACTCCTTGGTCCAAAAATGGCGCGAGCAGTCGAGCATGAGTCCTCGGTAGGGATATTGGGGAGCGTCCTTGATTTCACAGCACGCCACACTGCCCTGCGCTTCGAGTTGGCGCAAGGTTTGGAGCGCATAAAACACGCCCGTCATCGTGGTGGCTTCGATGTGGATGGCGCGAGGCGTGATGCGCAACTGATAGCCCTCCTCGTTCTTGGTTTGATTGGGCTTCGTCAGCTGGATGCGCAACACGCGCTTTGCCCCTTTGTCGAAGGTCAAGGCAGGAAATGCCGCTGTCCACTGCTGGCACAACCACAGGCGGTCTTTCGCCTTCACGTTGGTCACCAGTCGCAAGGGTCCACTCATCTTCATTGCTCCACGGGTCTTCACATACGAAGTCGGAGCTGGAATCAATTCTAGCGTATCGGCAGTGGCGCATTCACGCTCAGCGGCAAACGCAGTGCAAAGAGAGCAACAAAAGGCTAAAAACAGGAAGAAAATGTGTTTCATGGACATAAAAGAATGGATGCTTAGGGGGGATAAATCGGTGGAAATCCTCTTCGTTGGCTTCGTTGCCCGCGTCTTCGTTCGGTGGTTGTCGTCCCACAACTTTAGCACAGAGAAGCCTGATGCAAAGATACATCTTTTTGTTTCAAGACCAAGGAGAGAGAGAGGATTTTGAAGCCACTGTTTTATTTCATGCCCCAGAGTTTTGTCTTTCTCTTTCTTTAGATTTCGCCCCAGCTCTACCAACCTCGCAGGCGTCACTGCACGAAAAAGATAAGTCCATCGTTTCTCAAAAAATCTCCAACGTTTGCCGAAAAATCTCCAACGTTTGCCGAAAAATCTCCAACGTTTTTCGGAAAATCTCCAACGTTTTTGCCCCACTTGCGCAGCGATTTTTCTCCTTTCGCTGCCACAGCTCAAAATAAATCATTAAATTCGCCATGAGGTACACGTACATGCGCTCACGCGAAAGCCCAATATCGGGCTGCCCTCCGCCAACGTGACACCCTCCGTGCGCTGTTTGCAAGCAGACAGACACATTTTACACTTATTTTTTATTCACCCTCCATGCTTTAATCCCCATGATAAAACCCAACGAATTTTACGATTTACCCGTTTGTGGCATTAGCGACGAAACCGACGGCAGTTATTTCATCGTGCAAGACGAAGGAAGAGAATACAAAGTTAAGATGTTTTTCTTCCAACGCAACGACCTCGAACAGCGACAACGCAAGGTGCTGCCCTGTCTGGTGCGAGAAGGGAAAGATGGAGCTTTGTATTTGGTGCAAAACCTTGCGAAGATTTTAAGTGATTTCTACGAACCGAATCAGACTTATCCCTTCGTGGTGATCGGGACTGCGCAGTGCGATGGCAACTCTGGACTGAGATATAAAGCGCAAGACCACCTGAAAGTGCCCATCACCGTCATCTGCCCGCCCAACTCCGAACCGCTGCGCCCACGACAACAAATCGATGTGCGCGTGAAGAAAGTCAACGAAAACAGACTGCTCTTTCTCCACGACGACCTGCCCACCACGCAGAGCAATGCCACCCTCTCCCACACTGCTCCAACTGGGGGATGCCACTCCGGCACAACAGCAATATCTCGAACGCGTGATGCTCACGCATCCAGCATGGGGAGCTACGCGCAAACTGCTCCGCAAGAAGTCGCCACTCTGGCCCGTGAAAGCGCTGCTGGCAGTGCCCTATGCCAACCAATGGATTATTTCGCCCTTGGCACGCGAACGACGCCTGAAGGCGAAACACGGGGTGGAACTCCTCAAACTCTATCGCCGCATCGCCCTCCACGTGCTCGAAGAGGCGGAATGGCTCAAGGCTTTCAGCCCCACAGAAAGTGAGCGCATACGCGATGAGATTGCCACCAAAGTGGAAGTGGCAGAACTCCAAATTGAGGCGCTCCAACTCCTCGACGACCACCAAGCGGAAGACACCATCAAGGGGGTGATGTATAAGCTCGACAAGACGGGATATGTCTACGACTTGCAGCACAAACTCGGCTTGATGATGACGATTTTCTCCCTGCGCAAAGATTTGCTTGAAGGACACATCGACTCGCTCCTCGACTTCATCGCGCGCAAGGGACACTCTTGGAAAAATCGCAACCTCCCCACTGCCTTTGCTCACTTCCTCGAAGGATATATGCGCGCCAACGCTGGACGCGCCAACAGATTCTTGGACTGCAGTTCTAAGGAGTCGCGACTCGTGCTCGAACGCATGGTGCAAGCCATCTGCTACTTCCTTGCCTTCGATGGCGGACAGACGGAACAGAAAGGCGAATTTCAAGCCATGCTCTACTATTATCTCTCGCTCGTGGCGCCACAACGCACCATCACCGACGAGGACTCTTCGCGACACATGGCACGCCTGCTCATGGACCGCGCCTTCTGGAACCTCATCAAACCAGAACCCTTCCAGAGTGCACTGGTGTGGAGCCAAGATTTCCGACAGTTTGACATTCTAGCGCACCGCATGCTCGAGGCACAACCTGCCGTGGCTACCCTCATTCCCCACTCCTATGAGTCGGAATTGGTGCGCCTGTCGCTCTCACGCGAAGGACTGCAACTGGTGCCCACGCTCACTGCCGAACCGGTGCGCAACGTGCTGCCCGAAGGTTTGATGGACTGGCACGGACTTCAACTCATGCTCGAAGAACCTTCACGCTACCGCATTGCCGCTGGGGCTTCGCTCTCTGAATGGACGACGTGGTGGAGCGATGTGGAACGTGCCCTCTTCTCGCCTCATCAAGAGGTGGTGGTGGCACCTACTCCCGTGGTGCGCAAGACCATTCCTGATGTGGGCACGACGGTGAAAGTGCGCGTGCAGCGCCGTCACCCTACGAACAGACGCGATTTTACTGCATCATCGAAGACGAAAGCTACCGCGGCGAAGGATGGATCGACACTTATGTCAAAGGACAAGACACGGGAATGTTTTTCTACAATCCTTTCTTCACCCTCGATTCGTTCAACTTTGAGGGACGTCCGCTCCTCTTCGAGGTGAAGGTGATGGGATGGGCGAACCCCGAAGCGGAAGACGACCGCTTGCTCTTCAACGCGCAACCGCTCATCTTGGAAAAAATGCACGAATGGGTGCAGGACTTCATGGAGGAAGATCGCCTCACCAACTGCCATCTCTATGGCTACGCTGGACAACTCTACCGTGGAGTCACCGAGGAGGGATATGTGGTGCTGGTCAATGTGCCCGACGACTTGGAATGCGTGCCGGGCGATGATGTGCAAGTGCGCCTGACCCATGTGGACAACGTGCGCTCTCTCCGTGCCGAAGCGGTGGACTTCTCCGCAGTGCCGGTGAACATGAAGGAGGTGGCTGAAAACTTCCTCGTGGACTATGCCAATGGCGAGGTGTATGAGGAGGATGCAACTGAAGTTGCTAACTCTGCTGAAGCTAGTGACTGCGACAATGCGGCACTGGACGAGGAAGAAGTGGTGATGTGGAACAACAACGATATACACCTCTTGCTCCAAATCCTCGACCATCAAGCGATGCTGGAGGAGGATCACGCCAAAGCCTATGCCTTCCTCTCGGTGGCACACATCATGGCGCGTATGCTCGAGCACAAAGAGTCGATGCAATATTTCGACACGCGCCGTCAGTTTCTCCGACAAATTGAACACTATGGGGTGAACCGCCAAATCAATCTCGAGGAGGTGGAACGCATCGTGCGCAATGCCGACACCATCATCGACCGCTATCCGCTCTTGCGTGAACAACTCACCGAGATGCGACTGCTCAGTGCCACAGGCGATGAAAGGCACAACGACTTCTTGTGGCAGACGATGAAGGATTATCCTGCTTCGCACAAACTCGTGCAACTGGCGCGACTCATTCTCTCTCTTTCAACCTCACTTCGGGATTCCCCCTCGAGGGACAACAGGAGGAGATTCGACAACAAATCAAACAGTTGCTCCACATCGAAGTGGATTTGCCACAAAGCTACACCTTCGGATGCGAAGGACAGCGACTGGAATTTAAGACGAGCACGGTCTACCCGCCCGACAACGATATGCGCCCCAACCTGGAGGAACAGACGCACAACCTCATGAAGGTGGTGTGCGGTATGCTCAATGCGCAAGGCGGTACGCTGCTCTTGGGCGTGAACGATGCGGGGGGGTGGCTTGCGGTCTGTCGGAAGATTTGCTCTATTTCAAGGGCGACCTCGACCGCTTGAAACGCCACGTGCGCGACAGCATCTTCCGCAAATTTGGCGTGGCCATCAACGACCGCGTGCGCGACGAACAACTGCCGGCTGGCAAACACGTGGTGCTGGCATTTCACATCCCTGCAAGTGACGAACCGGTGGCGCTCGACAATTCGTATTTCGTGCGACAAGGCTCTAGTTCGCGCTACATTGCTTCGGCAGAAATGGTGCGCAAACTCATGGCGGCTCGCGATGAGAAGGGCACAGCGGCGGACTGGAATGCCTCGGCTTCTGGTCTCGAGGAGGGAACTAAGTCTGCGACGCTCTCTGCCAATGCGAAGGCGGTGGGCTCTGCTGCGACCACAGACGATGCTTCTGCCTTTGCGGTGGGTGCTTCTGCGACAGCGGTTCACAAGGATGCGGATGCGCCTGTAAATGGCACGGACCTTGCAACTGCGACTACCCACCCCGATGCTCAAAGTGACCTCTCGCCGGCTTCTTCCTCCGACACTGCGGCACAAAATGCGGACGACTCGGCACAACAGCTCGATGCACTCACCCTGCTGAAACAGACGCGCACTTCGCTCATCCGCTCTAATGTGGTGAACAGCTGGGATGAGAACTATGGCATCGACACGGTGGCTTATCTCCGATTCTACGACCAGGGCGAATGGTGCGTGATGGACCAAGAGAACTGGGACGAGGGTTGGCTCACACTTGCTGTGCACGACCGCGAAGAGAAGGGTTCGCTCCTCATGGTCTACGAAGATGGGGTGGTGAATCGCGTGCCGATGGAACTCTGTCTGGACAAGATTCGCAACAAGCACTTCAAACGCTACAACGAACGTACGCCGCTCTTCTTCTGCCCTGTGGCGCCTGGCGATGCGCTGCTCATGGCTTATCGCGATGACCATGGCAACCGCTTCTTCCGCCTCGACGACATCGACCGCATACCCGAAGGAAAGATGCTCTCGGCAGGCAACAAATTGGTGCGCCCTGACTTCGAACAGGTGGTGCTTTGCGAGGTGATCCCTGCTGGTCAATTCGGAGGTCTGGAGAAATTCTACAACCTCAAAGATACAACTCTCGGACATTCCCTCGACGTGCACTACGAGAAGGAACGCAACATCCTCTCTAAGCTGGGAATTAGATATTAGAAATTAGACATTAGACGTTAGACGTTAGATATTAGATATTAGACGCTAGACGTTAGACGCTAGAGCCATGCGGCAATAGGTGACTAACGACTTCTAAGATCTATTCACCCTCTAACGTCTAAAATATAAACTCTAAAAAGGATTTGCGTTCCTCTAACGTCTAATCTCTAACGTCTAACGTCTAAAATCTAACGTCTAACGTCTAAAATCTAACGTCTAACGTCTAAAATCTAACGTCTAATATGCTTGATTTATTTATCCTCGTTATCATAGGTTGGAGCCTATATAATGGTTGGCGTGCAGGACTTCTCCGCGAAGTCCTCTCCACCGCTGGTATTTTGGTAGGGCTTTTTGGTGCCTCCCTAGCCTACTCTGTCTTTGGCGAAACCCTCGCTGTCGCCACGGGAAGACCAGTAAACATGGTGACCAACATCGTCGCCTTCTTCCTCTTGTGGATCATCATCCCCCTCGCACTGGGCTTCGCTGCCACACTCCTCACCAAGGTGTTGCGCACACTCCAACTGGGCAGCATCAACGCAGCCGCAGGAGCAGGACTTTCGCTCATCAAATATGTGATTCTCCTCTCATGTCTCCTCACTGCCATGCACAGTCTGGGCATTCTCAACGAAGAGCGTGTGGAGAAATCCGTGCTCTATCGCCCTGTGAGCGGTGTCCTCTCGTGGGCGGTCGATGCCGTCTTCAACAAGGACGAAGACGCGCACCATTTATCCACTGGCAACGGCAGTGGTGCTCACGACGATGCCGCAAATAGTGACGACTCCGACCAGTCCGACACAGTGTGGGTGCAGCGCGATGGCAGCATCAAACGATGAGCGCAATTCCCAACAAAACTGCCCTTATCTACAGAAGGGAAATTCCATCTCTCTGACGGAATAACCCTCACACAAGGAAGGAACAACTATATCTCTAGGAAGGAACAACTATATCTCTGCGGTTTCCCTCAGTTGCAATGAGGAGAACCGAGAAGACCAACACAAGAAAGCCCCTGAGTCTCGAGAAGAAACTCAGGGGCTTATCGCATATCATAAGCAAGAGGTTTGTATTACCCCAAATCGGTCATTAGACCGTTGTAGTGATTACTTCGCAGGTTTCTCAGCAGGTTTGTCCGATGCCTTGGGACGAGAGAGAGAAGCAGGCTTCACTTCAAAGTCGAGGGTCGTGTTGTCAGTGTCGACAAATCCCTTACCGTCAAACTTACGTTGGAGAGAGAGACCCATCACCTTGAGGATATTTTCATTGTTGTAAGTAGAGAAGTTTTCTTCAGCTACACCGAGGAAGCCTTTGTCCAACTTAGAAGGACGCATTTGGAAACGCTTACGAGGACAAATGGTCATGCAGTCGATGACTTTGCTGAAAGGAATTTCAACAGCCACGAAGTCAGCAAAGTCGGTGTTGGTGACGTTGATGTAGTGAATGGGGTTTTCCACCTTGGCTTTTTTGTCAGCTTCGGGATTGCGCTTTGCAAATTGGGCAAAGGTGGCAGGCGACCAAGGCAAACGCACGAGTGCTAGACCCACAGCTTCAGAAACAGTTGCCATGGCGCGACTGGGCGTGATGGGCGTCAAATCGGGCACATTAGGGTTGTTGTTCTTGTCGGTGCTGGGACTCCACTCAAAGTCAGCCTTAGAGAGGTCGAGGAATTGGTCGATGCCTTCATATTCCTTGAGGTTTTCGCCATTCTCTTCAAGATACTTCTCATAGTCCTTAGCATGGTCTACGGCATGATTGACAATCACAATGGTTTGACCAGGTTTCACAGGGAAGTCCTTGCCTTTGCCAGGGAAACACATAATGCTGTTTACACCATAATAGGAGTTGACAAAGTTGTCGCCAGGAGCAAATTCAAAGATGATGCGAGGGTCGATTTGGTTGGTCACAATCGCCAAGCTATCGAGGTAAAGCGTTTGCTTAGAAGGATTGTAGATGGTGATGTATTGGTCGTTATCCACACGAGAGTAGTAACGCTTTGCCGAAGATGCGGCACGAGTAGACGTTGTTTCTGCAGCGCTTGTAGAATCTTCAGAAGTAGAATCAGCATCAGTGTCAGAATCTGTGTCATCGCCATAACCACCGCCACCGGGGAAAGGCGTATAGCCTCCACCGTAGTCAGTGGACGGAGTGCGAACCATAGCGTGACCCGCGTAGAACACCTCTTTGATGATGAGGTGGTCGGTGGTGGTTTCAGACGTTTGGACGTTGGTGAGTCCAGTTTCGCGTTGGCAACTGCCCAATCCGAGGGCAAGAAGCGCGAGAAGAGAATAGAAAATCTTTTTCATTGTGGTAATGATATGACTATAATATGTGTGGAGGAGAGCGTCTCTTCGTCTAGATAAAAAAACTTTCCAGAGATGCGATATTAGCGAATGACAGGGCGACATGCGCCTTGCCACATCGCGTTTGAGTCCTAAAGTGCGCCCTCAAAAGGCGAGGGCTTCACTTCGGCTCAGTGTTTTGTGGTGTGGTGGTGTCGATGTATAACCTTTACTGGTTAGAGGAACCAGTTGCCAAAGCCCGAACCACCACCGATGCCGTGCGTTTGCACGTTTTGTGCAGCTTCAAGGGCTTCTTCGGGTGTAAGACCAATCTCGCGTCCCATGAAATAATAGAGTGGGTCGTTGGCATCTACGCCTGTGGGGTCGGTGTCGAAGCTGCTGCAATAGATTTTGATGGGGATGTTGAAGCGCAACACTTCTTTCCATTCAGAGTCTTGTCCGTATTCTTTGGCTTCGTCGGGATTAGTGGCATCCGCGCAGATGCGTTGGCTGACAAATTGATAGGTGGAGTGGCGTTTCAGATATTCATCGCGAGGAATGAGTGCCTTTTTGCCCTTGGGACATTTCATGACACGGACAGAGAGGTAGAACTTCGGCAAGAGATAGGTGGGACGCGTGTATAGCGCTGGTTGTCCGGTGACGAAATCTGGACGATTGGCAATGAGATAGGGCCATTGCACGTGGTCTTTGTCAGTTTCTCCGAGGTCGATGTCGAAATTGAAGTGACCTTTCAAGCCCACGCGGTCTTGGTCGTAGGGAGCGACGGCATAGTCCATTGCCGACTTGTCGAGCGGTGGGAGCAAACGCTGGTTGAACAATTCGCGCGCACCATCACCCATCACCCCGTGTGTCCAAGTGTCGCGATAGGTGTATTCAAAGAGCTTAGAAGACAATTCGGCGCGCTGCTTCCACGTGGTGGCATTGGCAAAGGCTGCTGCCTTGATGGGCGTGGGGTCCACGGTGCCTTTCTTCAAGGGGTCTTTGCTCTTAGGGTCATAAGTCCATTTGCCACGGCAGTCCATCACGTCATAAGGATTGCCCTTGTCGTCTACATCGCTGACGGTGAAGAAAATCTGGTATTCGTCGGAATGATTGAGGATGTCATCATTCATGAGCTTGCCTTCTTTGTTGAAGAAGTAGAGGCAAAGTCCCCAGCGTTTGAGTTTCCGCCAATGATGCGGATGTAGTCGGGTCCTTGTTTGCCGTCCACCGACTCCAGATAAGTGACCGTGGAGGAGCGCTGCACCTCAACGGTGGGCCATTGTGTGGTGTTGTTGCGAATGATGGCAAACTCTTCTTGCTTCCACGGTGCGTTGCGATAGACAAAGTTGCCGTGCATCTTACCGTCACCGTGGGAGTGCCCTTCCTTGAACATCGCTAAACAAGTGGACCAGTTGTTGAAGGCTCCATTGGGATCGGGGTTCGCCATCGCATCGTTCGTCTTGATTTTGGTGAGACTATCGACATAATGGTCGGCTCCTGAGCGAGCAATGGGCTTAGCTTCGAGAGGGTTGTCATCATAGTTGACGTGGACGTTGCCAAAGACAAAGTCGTCGCACGAAGTGGTGAGACATCCGACTGCCAACAAACAGGCGGAAAGGGTGAATATCTTAGTCATTAGAATAGTACGGTGCTTTGTCTGAATCGATAGGAAGAGAAATAACTTTGTGGCTCTGAGAGCATGCGCCAGAGATTAGCCGCATTGGCATTGGGATAGAAGCGTTGGATGTCTTTGACACACTGTTCTTCTCCGTCGTCGGTGTCGGCAATGACGCGAATGGGCAACGGATAGTCGATGTCGAAATTGTCCCAACCGGGTTGTATTTGGTTGAAATCCCACACGTACCCGATAGCAGAGTTGCTCACGTTGGTATATTTTGCAGGCTTGTCCTGAGAAGTCGCTCCAGCACCGGCTTGCTGTTGTCCGCGGTTGAGGATGTTGCAGATGCGTGCTTGCAGAGAGAACTGCACGTCTTTGCGTTTGAAGCGCAAGATGCCTTTGAAACCGAGTCGGTCGAAGGGCTTACCAGCATCAAGACTACGCTCTTGGCGCAACAAGCTCACGGTGTGGCTATAACGCTGACGGGGCAAGTTGGTGTCGGGGTCGATGAAGTCGTCATTGTAAGACTCCACAAAGAGTTTACCGATTTCTTCTTCCACAGGGTCGGTGTCGCGATATTCGTAACTGAAGAGTTCGGGGGTCAGCTCATTGAGTTTTGTGCCTTCCACAGTTTGGAAAAGGCGCATATTGCCTTCGGGCGTGCTGATGGTTTGCAAAGCCTCGGGGCGACCACTGTTTTCGATGGCGCGCCATGCCATGTCGGGATTGTAAGTCACGGAGTTATCGCCTATAACAAAACTAGTGGGCGCATAGATGTTGCTCGTGCTGTATTTGGTGGCAGGCAAGGGTTGTCCGCCCTTCTCGCGGAAGGTGTAGCGATCGATGAAATGTGGGGTTGCATCGAGGGTGCGAGGATAAGCCATTTGCAAACCTTTGGACACGATGGGGGCTTTACCAGCAGCGACAACGGCATTTTGGTCGAGCGTGCTGTGACCGATGCCAAAGAAATGTTGGTGCATTTGGAGCGCACTACTGATTTCGTCGGGCACTTGATTGCCTTGTTTGTCGGTTTATAGAAATAGCTGGAGAACTGGTGGTTGATGAGGAGTCCGTTTTGGTCGTAGTAGCGCAATTCCAAGCCATAGAGCACTTTGTCGGAAGCCACCACATCGAAGTGGTCGCGCGCAGTGGTGATGGTCATTTCGCCATTATCGTCTTTGGCGATGTCGATTTCCTGCATCACTGGGAGCGAAAGACTGTCGCCTGCCTCGTGGATGGTGCGATAAACATTGATTTCGTCTTCGCCATTAGGACCAACATTGAGGGTGCCACCAGGATAACCCATGCGCAAGATGGCGTGAACGGCATAGATTTGGTCGTGGCCCTTGACATCGCGTTCGATGGATGAGGCAGGAGCTTTGACGATTTTCTTGAAAAAGTCGTCAACTTGGTTGTCTGAACAACTAGCCAGAGCAGCGAGTGCCAGACATCCAGTGCCGATGTAAGATAATATTCTAGATTTCATTGTAAAGAATCATTGAAGAGAACAGGGCATCGCGTGCCGAAGTCGGTAGACTCGTTAGGGCAGATGCCTTAAATCAGAGAGGATAACAGAGCTTTTGCAGCAAAGTCGAGTGTCTAGGGTGCAAAAAATCTAGAATCTGATGAGTGTTCTCAGAGAGAAGTTGGCGCCACGCTCATGGGCATAGTAGCGGAAACGGTCGGTGTATTCCTTATATAAGGCATTGAGCACATTGTCTCCTACGAGCATGAACTTGATTTCGCGTTTGTGGGGAAGTTTGATGGCGAAATCAGCCGTTCCGTTGAGCAAGAAATAAGCGTCGGGCGAATCGGGCACGAGGTCTTTGTCGGGATCGAAGCGCGTTTGCTTGGTCACATAGATGCCCGAGAGGGAGAGCGAAGCCACATATTGCTTGCGACTGCCCAAGGTCTTGCTGTAGCTGGCAGAAAGCCCATAGCGATCGGAGGGCATAAAGGGCAACCAATCTTGGCGACTCAAGTTGCGACCATAGATCCATTCACCTTTTGCCACGAGGGTCAAGGACTCGATGGGCTGATAAGTGGCTTCGATGTCTCCACCCACCAAACGCACATCGTCTTGGTCGTAGATGAACTTGGGATACTTACCGCTGGGGTGATTGTGATAGCGGTCTTTACCATCGCCGATGTGGTCGTAGATGTAACTGTCGATGCGCTGATAGAACATGCTGGGTTCTACGGAGAATTTGCTGTTTCTCCACTTTGTGCCCAACACGGCTTTGTAGCCACGCTCACTCTCTAAGTGGCGATTGCCCACCACCCAATAAGAACCTTCTTGCAAACCGATGGCATAAAGTTCGTTGATGTCTGGTGGTCTCCACGACCAACCCACGTTGGCACGCGCATCCCACTGGTCGCTGATTTGATAGTGCGCAGCGAGCGAAGAGGTGAAGTTACTGTAGAGTTTGAAGTCGTCGTAGTAGGTGTAGTTGCTCAAACTGGTGTAGCCATTGACCGACATCACGCGGAAGTCGTAGCGCAAACCGAGAGCCGCTTGGAGTTTGCCCCATTGCGCTTTGTGCAAGAGGAATCCTCCCATGGAGAGGGCGGCAAAGTTGGGCACAAAGGCAGGCTGTTTGGTGCCGGGATAGTTGAAGTTTTCCTGATAACTATTCGCCAATCCGCTCTCTGTGGTCATGTTCCACAAGTGCCATTTGGCATTCCACGTCACATCCAACTTGTAGGTCTTGAGAATCAAGTCTTGCATGGGGATCCAACTCCACTGCTGCTTCTTACGATTTTCAAATTCCTGACGCAAATTCTCTTGGAACGAACCCATGATGTCGAGTTGGTGGTCGTCGTTGATGCGCCATTTCACTTCGCCCTTCACGGTGAAGTGTTGCGACTGTTGGAAAGGGGGTTGGATGTCGTAGGAGAAATTGCGCAAAGTAGACACATCGGGACGTCCTGCCTCGAAGCGTTTGATGAGCTGATCGAGGTCGGAAATCTTAGAACCATAATAAATGCCACTGCGCTGATAGTAGATGCTTGAGAGCAGTGTGGCAGTGACGTGCTTGTCTTGATAGCCCAACATGGCAGAGAGCGCGATGTTGTTGTAGCCAGTGTTGTTGAGGATGTAGTCGGCTGTGCGGTAGTCGCCGCCTTTGGTGTAGTTGCCGTGCACGCGCATACCCCAACGTTTGTAGCCTGCTTCGAGGGTTCCACTGCCCGAAACACCACGAGCATTGGTGTCGTAGCCAGTGTTCACCGAACCTTTCACGTGAAAACGGGTGCTGTCGTAGGGCAAGGGTGCATCGTTGAGCAACACCACACCGCCCATGGCGCCAAATCCGTAGCGGATGCACTCTGCACCCTTCACCACTTCCACCATGCTCGAACCCGTGTAGTCCACTTCGGGGGCGTGGTCGGCTCCCCAACTTTGGCTTTCGAGGCGCACACCGTTGTTCATCAACAAAATTCTGCTGGAGTGCATGCCCTGAATCACGGGCTTGGCTATCGTTCCTCCCGTGCTGATGGAGCTTACTCCGGGGATAGTTTCTAAAAGTTTTGCGAGGGAAGTGGCACCACCCTTCTCAATGTCGGTGCTTTTCACCGCAGCCGACTGCTGCAACACGGAGGTGTGCTTGCGACGTGCATTGACCGTGACACCTTGAATCGTCTGGCTGGCGTCTTGCAACGAGAGGGCGATGTGCCCATTGGCAGGCACGGTGAGTGTGCGCACGAGTTTGTGGCAACCGATGTAGCTCACCTCTACATGCACTTTGCTGGGGGCGTTTTTCAGACGAATGGAGCACTTACCATCGCTGTCGGTGATGCCGATGATGCCATCACAGCGCACGGTTGCCCCGATGAGGGCTTCGTGACTGCTTTGGCGCGTGATGGTGAACTGCACCGTGAGGCGCGTCTTTGAAGGGGGATCGCTGGGAGCAGGCTCGGCTGCGCTCTGTGTGGGAGCGAGAGGGAAAGAAAGTGTGGGAAGAGACGATGGGAAAAGAGCTTCCGCATCTGTGGACTGTGTGCCGCTCGCCATCGCAGCGAGGGTGAACCCTTGTGCCACCAAGGCTGCGCAGAGGGCTAGAGGTGCCGTGCCGAAGCGTTGTGGTGGGGACAAAGTTGTTTTTTTCATATTTGATTCTTGCATATCATAGTTGAGGGGTAGTCCCATCTCGGGACACCGGCTCATTGAAGTGTTGGCTACTAGGGACGATCTTTGGGGAATGATGCACGTTCTCCAGTTTTTTTGTATAAAGCCATTGGAACAAACTGGGGATTGTGTTTTACGGGGCTTCTATTTCCTCCTTTATTTCGGCACTGAAAACGAGCAAACGGGGGAATATGTTTTACGGGGTCATCACGCACCAAAGGGTGATACCGCAGTGGAAGACGAGAGTGACCTGTGTTTTGCGGGTGCAAAGTTACGACCTTCGTGAAAGGCGTTCAATACTCACATGTGAGTATTTTGCCCTTTCTCGATTAGATTTATTCACTTTTTCAAGGATTGATTCTTTTTCTCTGCGAATTTTCGTCCCTAATCGTAGCTACTATTTTAAGAATTCTTATTTTCAAAATCGACATTTACGGGGTATCTCCCCAAAAGTAGACGTGTTCCCCATAAATCTACTAAGGAATACAAACGGTATTCCCCACAAATTATATAACAACAAGGCTTTTGAAGCACTTCATCAAACTAAAGGCACCAGGTGGGTAGCCACCAACCGTCGCAACATTCTACCGCAATCTCCCAACTCTCACCAACGCTGAGGCAATCGCACTGCAATCCTTCTTCCTAGCTTGGACAACCGTCGCACCGTACCCAAAGATTTTGGAGCAATGAAGGAAGCACGAAAACCAACGACTCAAAGATTTGAGAAGTTGTGAAGGAAGTGCCGAGGGATAGTCGGCATGTTTACACAGTAGCTGCAGGCGTGAGAGAAAACGTCTAAGAGAAGGGCACAAAAAAACGTTAGACTTTAGGTCCTATGCAGTCCGTGCCGCATGGTCTAAAGTCTAACGTAAAATTTGAAACGTCTTAAATCGAATGGCTTAACGCTGATGTCTACACCTAAGATGCCCGAGCTGCGCTTGTCATAGCGAGCAGAAATTCGCAATCCTCTAATGTCTAAACATCAAGACCTAACATCTAAACACTAATGTCTAACGTCTAATGTCTAACGTCTAATACCTAACGTCTAAATTCTAACGTCTAATACCTAACGTCTAATGTCTAACGTCTAATACCTAACGTCTAATGTCTAACGTCTAATGTCTAACGTCTAATGTCTAACGTCTAATACCTAACGTCTATTCCGATTAAGGAGCGCCTTGATTCCTTCGATTTCAAAGGTGAGGTATTCCTCGATGAATCGTTCCGCATCCTCTTCGCTCAAGTTGCGGTCAATGATTTCTTCAATCATACTAAACATGCCCGCAGAAAGCCATCGAATGAACGCATCGGAAAGTTGCGTGCGCAATTCGCTCTGATCCTCACTAAGATGCGAAAACCACTTAGAAACGATGCTTGCACATTTGTCGATAAACTCATGGCGATAGGTTTCGAGCGAAGACCCTTGCGCGCGGTAGAAGAGCAAGTACATCAAGTCGCGATGCTCTCTCACGAGAGACAGATACATCTCAGTGGTCTTCTGGATATTCTCCGGAGCGTTCCACTCAAGCATATCGTAGCCCGTGAGCGAATGATACGACTCCAGCAACCGCTCCATTTCAGCCGTAAAGGGCTCTACCACGGCAACAAAGAGAGCATCCTTGCTAGGGAAGTAGTTGTAGAGGTTGCCTAGGCTCGTTCCGGTCGCAGTCGCTACGCCACGCATTGAAGCCTTCAAGAAACCTTCTTGGAGAAATGCACTGCGCGCCACATCCATAATGGTGCGCCGAGTGTGATCTTTTAGAGTCTGCATACTGGGAGGGTTATTGAATTATCTGCCACAAAGATACATATAAATGCAGACCACACCCAAAAATTTCGACTTAAAAATACATTAAAATGGAGGTTTTTTGCGTTTACATCGTTCATTTTTACTCACATATCGCAAAGATTACTGAAAATTATTTCACTTCTTTCTACATCCCTCATACTTTATCGCAAGTTTCATGCTTCGCAATCGTATTTCTTTCGAATATCCTTGTTGGACACCCATTTTATTCGCAACTTTGCAATGTCGTTTTGTTAGCCACATCAAGAGTTGTTCCGAAAAACACACCACCCCAGTTCACGACCCTCCGTCGTGGCTACGAAAAACACACAACTAACCTTTCACTTGTATTGAACCATGAAAATCCTTGACCATGATTCCTGCCCACAACTCGCAGGAAACACTACGCGCTTCGAACAAGCGGTAAAACCTATATTACAAGCACTTAGAAACTTTGCGCAAGCACTTCCGTTTCCTCCCACTCACTTTGAAGAAGACTGGCAAGATGCTCTCATCGAACTCTGGCAGCGACTCCACGAATGCCCCGTGGGGCAAGAGCGCGAGTGGGCACAACAGCGTATCTTCCGCCGCTTTCTAACCCACAACACAGAGCGTTACCGCAAGAAGGATAGAACGATTTCTTGCGAACCACAGGAACTAGAACAAAGTTCATCGGAAGAATATCCAATGAAAATATACTATTCTTCCGAAATGGAACAATTAATAAACGATGTTTCCTGCGTGAGAACCGCAAAAATAGTGGACTGCCTGCGCCGTCAGTCCGACTTAGACCGCAAAATCGTGTTCATGCGCCTCGACAGTTTCAGTTTTCGAGAAATCGCTGCTGCACTAAAACTTACGAAAACCGCCGCAATCTATCGTTTTCGACAAACTATTCTCGCTCTAAAAGCCGCTGCGCAATGAAAGTTCGCAGGTTTCCACACACCAGAATGCCGTGTGCAATGCTCAAAACACCCATGGCGCTCCCTCATTTGTCCATAACAACGGCACGGACCAAACACCAGCTACGCTACATTCGTCCACCTTAAAGCACCTCTTCTACGATTGTGAAAACACAGGCTCCACCATCACAGAGCGCAATTCTCCAATAATGAAAGCCACATTCGCCCACCGTGACGACACGACCTTCCTTATTTCATACCAAACTCCCTTATTATTAAAAGCTAATACACACAACACCATGACAACACACTGTGTATCCCCCAAAACTCCCCTAGCAGCAGACAGCACTCTCCTAGCGGTAGACAACAATCGCCCAGCGCAGCCCAACAGCTCCCCCACCGCTGTGCAGAAAGACAGCACAGCGCAAGCGCAAGTCGACAATGCCGAACCCGACACTGCCACCCTCACCGTATGGCGCACCCACTTCTCCACCAACGCCACCCTAGGCGCCCTCTACATCAACGGCAAATTCTTCTGCCACACCCTAGAACCGCGCACACGCCCCAAAGGAGCCCCCAAAATCCCGGGCAAGACCGCCATCCCCGAAGGCAGATACCGTCTGAGTCTTAACGTTGCTTCGCCCCGATTCTCCGACTATAAGCATCATCCTTGGGCACGCCCTTGGAGCGGTAAGATGCCTTTCCTTTGCAACGTCCCCGGATTCAACGGCGTTCTTATCCACGTGGGCAACACCCCCAACGACACCTCCGGTTGCCTGCTCGTGGGACAAGCCACAGCGCCCGACTTCATCGTCAATTCCATCGCCACCTTCCGCCGTCTCATGCTGCGGCTTCAGCGTCATCCGCGCCATATTCCTTTATATATAAGCGTGCGCAACCATCCCCAATCGCGCCTTTGCCCCATCGGCTACGGAGAATAGCATCTCCATTTGCCCATCTACCTCACCACCGCTCCCACTGGATGCCCTGTCCAGTGGGAGCTTTTATTTTGTCCTCACCACCACTATCAGCCGCAACCTCTCATACCACTTCCCGTCCCTTTCCGCACTTCCCCACCCACACTCCCTCCCCACGGCAGAAGCTTCTCCGATGCTCCACAGATTCAACCCTTTGCCATAGGCAAGTCCTAGACTTGCAGCAAATAAAACTCGAGATATGCCCAGCAGGATACCAAGTAAAATCCACACGCACGGAATGAAACAACCATAAAATGGACATTTGAACAAAAAAGATGGCAAAAAAATTCGCATAATGTGGGATAATCCAAAAATAATCCCTAAATTTGCCACCGACAAGAGGGTGTATTTGCCGAGTGAAGTTTGCAGAATAGACAGAAAACCCAATTTCTGCAGAAACTTTTCACACCATAGCCCACGACAATGCCCCAAAAGGTCAGGACCCAACAGAGGACAAAGCGGATGGGAGCTGCCCACATACGTAGCATTCCACCGCAATCCACCGCAGAAAACCAAGTGAGGTTGGTGTACGTCATCGTGCGTCCTTCGACCTCATCGCAGAGCTAGCACAACCGCCTTGCCTGCGACCGCCTAGAAATCAAAAAAAACAAATCACAAATATGAATAAACTTTACGCTCTCTTCCCTGCGTTGGTGCTTGCGGCTGGCATGGCAACTTCCGCTAAGGCGCAGTCTGTTCCCCAACAAGGTTATTTCTACAACGTAGCGTCTAATCGCATCATGGCGGTAGAAGGCAATGTGGTGAAAGCCTACGAATTTAACGCCAACAAGCTCCCCGCTTCTTTGTTCGAGTTTGACGTGAACGAACACGGCGCTGCCGCTTTCAAAAACGTGCAGTCACAACGCTACATCGGAAAGTAGGTGGTTTCAACACTCCTATCGGCACTCAAACTGAAGAGTTCCGCTACAAGGTGAGCACTGCTTTCGACGAGAACAACAATATTTACTATTCATTTGCCGACACTACTAGCGCGGGCAGCCAAGTTTCTCTCCACAACAACAACGGCAACGACGTTGTACGTTGGAATGCTGGTATTGCGAACGAGAACGAAAGTGCTCCCTCTCGCTGGTATTTTATCAGCGCAGATAAGATGCAAGCCTATGCATCTTTCCAAGCCAACAAGCGCTCTCTCAAGGATATCGGTGAAAATGTTTTGGCAGCCACTCAGCCTGCTTACAAGAAGGTGGGCAATGCTTTGATTACGGATGTTGCGCAATTGAGCACCAACTCTCAAGACCCCGGTGAAGGACCCATCAAAAACCTCATTGATAACAACGAGGGCACCTACTTCCACTCTAGCTATCGCGGTAATCGTCCCAAGAATCCATACATCCAAGTCACCTTCGACAACCCTCTTGGTCAAAAGACTTTCCAAGTAGACTACAAGAAGCGCCAAGACAACAACAACAATATCCCCACCAAGATTGCGATTTATGGCGGTAAGAAGCAAGCCAACGGCACCATAGTTTGGGAAGAACAACCCTTCACCACCGTTGCTAACGACATGCCTAGCACAGCAACCAACTACGAAGGTGTGGGTGCTTATGGCGGTTACTTCCAATTCACTGCCGACAAACTATGATGCCTTCCGTTTCAACGTGCTCCGCACCAACACTGGCACCGACTTCTTCACCTACTCTGAGTTCCAACTCTTCCAAACACAAGTGAATGGTCCTAAGCCTCGCGTGGTCAAGCACCAATTCGTTGAAAAAGGCTCACAAATCTGGAGCGACAACAAGGAACCATCAGAAGGTAGCTATGCAGCTTTGTTAGACGGCAAAAACGATACGTTCTTCCACTCTACTTGGTCGCAAAACAACAACAAGGAGCACAACTTGATGTTCAAGTTTGACAACCCCGAAGAGGTGAAAGACTTCAAGTTTGCTTATCAAGCTCGCCTCGCAGGTGGTCAGTATAACGACCGTCCCACAGAAATCGACATCTACGGTGGTACGCCTCAAGGCAATGGCTTCAAGTGGGAAATGATCAAGACAGAAAAAGCTACTGGCAACTTCAATGCACACGGTGTGAATGGTATTGGTGGTTACTCTGGTATCCTCGACATCCACGCTCCCAAGACTTACAGTGCGTTTAAGCTTGTGGTGAAAAAGACCAACATGAATGGCAGAAAGTTCTTCTCTTATGGTGAGATTTCTCTCTATTCAGAAAAGACTTATCCTGCTGGTACCACCGCTGCTACCGCTGACCAAGTGGTTGCTCTCAACAAGGCACTTGCTGGTCTCGACCAAAACTTCCGTCCTTACGAAGGTAACCCCGAAGCACTCGAAGCTGCTGCACGCAATGCTATCAACGACATCGTGCCTGGCATCGTGAACGCTGCGACTCAAAAGCAAGAACTCGACGCTCTGCTCGCTGATGCCTTCGCTAAGGCTGATGCCGCTATCGCTAAGGCTGAAGAAGCCATCAAGAAGAGCGAATTTACCACAGAAGCCATGAAGGCGAAAAAGGAGGAAAACGAACGTCTTCTCGACGAAGTTTACAGCCTCCGCGAAGGTATGGAAGAGCTCTACAACAAGATGGTGGGTGGCTACACTGAAAGCCAAGTGAACACCTTCAAAGAGATGCTCGAAACCCTCCTCACCGGTGTTAGCTACATCAATGTAGGCACTGAAGACCTCGGTGGATTGGTAGAAGAGTTCATTGATCCCGCTAGCCGCTTCAAGCTCGTTCCCATCGAACCATGGCTCAAGGCGGACTACGCAGTGCACTGGGACAAGTACTCTAACCTCCAAGTGACTCGCAACGACCGCGTCTCTAAGGGTTTCCGCGCCACTGTTAACGGTGAAACCACGGAATATCTCCTTGACCAACGTCCTGAAAACATCTACAACGAAGTACTCGACTTCGTGGTTGAAGCACCCATGGGCGCAGAAGTGACCATCGAACCTCAGTACAACAACGTTTGGATGCACGGTTATGTCTACCTCGATGCTAACCAAGACAAGAAGTTCAACTGGAACGTAGAGCCCGGTAAGACTAACAGCGAAGTGGTGGCTTATAACCACTACAAGGGCTTCAACTCTCTCGGTGAGAGCGCAAGAAACCAAGCTACTCTCGACAACGGCTTCTTCCTCATGCCTTCGTTCAACGCTCCTGAAAAGCCCGGTGTTTACCGCATGCGCGTGAAGATCGACTGGAACAACATCGACGCGGCTGGTCAATACAATGGTGAATACACCAGCAACTTGATCAACAACAACGGTGGTTACATCTTCGACTTCACCCTCAAGGTGGTAGATCCCACAGCTATTTCTTCTAGCACTACGACCACTACCCAAGCTCTGCCTTCGACCTCTCTGGTCGCCGCGTCAACAAGGCTGCAGCTGGCCAAGTGATTATCGTAAACGGCAAGAAGGTAATCAAATAATCAGTAGCACTTTGGTGCACATCACACTGATTCTCCTCATCTCCCGCACCCTCTATCCAGGGTGCGGGATTTTTTTGCCTAAATCCTTGGCAGCATAAGCCAAAAATCGTAACTTTGAACCTTCTAGAATCGCTAGAAAAACTAGAAAATAGAAAAAGGCTAACCTCAAATATGAAAGGTATCGTACTCGCTGGAGGTAGCGGCACACGTCTCTACCCCATTACCAAAGGAGTGAGCAAACAACTCCTTCCCATCTTCGACAAACCGATGGTGTATTATCCCATCTCGGTACTCATGCTCGCTGGCATCCGCGAGATTCTCATCATCTCCACACCACACGACCTCCCTGGATTTCAACGCCTTTTGGGAGATGGTAGCGACTTTGGCGTAGAGTTCTCCTATGCCGAGCAACCTTCGCCCGATGGACTGGCTCAAGCCTTCATCATCGGCAGAGAGTTTATTGGCAACGACAGCGTTTGTCTGGTCTTAGGCGACAACATCTTCCACGGAGCTGGTTTCACCGAACTGCTCCACAAGGCGGTGACCACTGCCGAAAAGGAACAACGCGCCACCATCTTTGGCTATCGTGTCAATGATCCTGAGCGTTATGGCGTCGCCACCTTTGACGAAACTGGACAATGCACCTCGATCGAGGAAAAACCTGAGCACCCGAAGTCCAACTATGCCGTGGTGGGCTTGTATTTCTATCCCAATTCAGTGGTGGATGTGGCAGCGAACATCAAACCTTCGGCTCGTGGGGAACTGGAAATCACGACCGTCAATCAGCATTATCTCGAAGCCAACGAACTCCAAGTCCTCACCCTTGGACGCGGTTTTGCGTGGCTCGACACTGGCACCCACGATTCGCTCTCAGAAGCCTCCACTTATATTGAGGTGCTGGAGAAACGTCAAGGTCTCAAAGTGGCTTGTCTCGAAGGCATCGCCTACAGCCAAGGATGGCTCACCGCTGCCGACGTGGAGCGCATTGCACAGCCCATGATCAAATCAATATGGGCAATACCTCCTCAAACTCATTGCCCCCTAGTCCTTCCGACACCCTACTGCACACACATTCTGTGCGCCACAAGCTACACCCTATACAGCTGGTTTTCATCAATTTAGCTGTGATCCCTCGTGACAGCAATATAAAAACGTCGGAGTTTTGCCCCAAAAAGCTCCGACATTTTTCCGAAAATCTCCAACGTTTTTTCGAAAATCTCCCACGTTTTTCCAAAAAACTCCGACGTTTTTGTTTCATTCTCCCACACTCCTCCGACCTACCACAGATTTATCTCCTACAATGATTGTTCATTCCACCGCCATCCCCGACGTTGTCATCCTCGAACCCCGATTATTTCGCGACGATCGTGGATATTTCTTTGAATCCTTTTCCCAACAAGAGTTCAACCGCTTAGTGCGCCCCATCGATTTTGTGCAAGACAACGAATCTTGTTCCACGCGCGGTGTGATGCGCGGTCTTCACTATCAGCGCATGCCCCACACGCAGAGCAAACTTGTGCGCTGCACCCGCGGTTGCGTCCTCGATGTAGCCGTAGACATTCGTCAAGGTAGTCCCACCTTTGGGCAGCACGTGGCGGTGGAGTTGAGCGAAGACAACCACCTCCAGCTCTTCATCCCCCGCGGTTTTGCGCACGGATTTGCCGTCCTCTCCGAAGAAGCGGTGTTCCAATACAAGTGCGACAACTATTATGCTCCCGAGTCCGATGCGGGCATCTCGCTCCTAGACGAGCGTCTCGACATCGACTGGCGCATGCCCATTGCCGACGCCATTTTGAGTGCCAAAGACCAGCACCACCCTCTCCTTGCCGATGCTCCCCACGACTTCATTTGGGGCGAGGAGTTGTATTAAGCACGCTCTCCCCCCTCACCGATAGGCAGCGACAAAAGACGCCTACCCTGTCTGTCCACTCACCAGTCTTCACGGCTGAGTGTTCCCCCACTTCTACTAAGACTTCTGCTTAACGCTATAAGTAAAACGCGACATTCCACCTCGGGATGTCGCGTTTTTTTGTCCCTTTCACGTAGGGTAAAAAAGAAAGTGGGTGCAAAAAGGCATCGGATTCCCCTATTTGTCTTTTCGATAATGGGTGCATCGTTTCTGTACCATGCACCTAGTTCGCAAATAATCCATCGAAAGTAAATAAGAAATATTACACCCCGCCAGAAGCCCTTGTATCTTTGCATTGTCATCAAGACAAAAGCCCCCTTAAAAAAACACCGGATGAAACGACGGCAAACCCTAATAGGTGAATAACGACGAAAGATGCACCCAGTTCATACGAGAAACAGCCCCCTAAAAAACACCGGATGAAACGACGGCAAACCCTAATAGGTGAATAACGACGAAGGATGCACCCAGTTCATACGAGGAACAACCCCCTAAAAAAACACCGGATGAAACGACGGCAAATCCTAATAAATAGAATGCTCTAAACACAACTCTTAAATAATAACCATCATGAATCACAAAATCTTAGAACAAATGGTGCGCAACCAGCGCAAGGACGCTGAGCACACCCAACAGCTGTGGCACAGCCTCCAACAAATGGCAATGACGCTCTACACATCATGCTAGCGCACAAGGCTGCTCAGATGGCGAAGTTGCAACAGCTACACCAGTATTCACTAATTATTAACCTCTAAAAGTCATACAACTATGTATCCTGACGGACCCATAAAACGACCTGATCCCAGTTTCTGGGAGCTACTCTTCGGTAAGAAAAGATGGCCCCCGTATCTCAATCTAGACATTGACGTAGAGAAATCGAAGGCTACTATGTCGAACAAGACCAAGGCTCAGACTTCCACTGGAGACAGTGAGCAAACGGAGGCTTCCAATGCGGACGTTCTCCCAAACGAAACCAACAAACCCGAAAAACATTCAGACATGAAAACAAATCAAACTAACAACAACATTCAAATCTGGGACGAGGTGCTCGACCTTGCGTTGAAATGCCATTCGTCAAGGTGGACCGCGACAAATTCCTCCGCACCGAACTCCAAGGCATGTGCAAACCCGAACAACTTGAGGCGGCTATTGCCTGCCCTCCTGCGGTGATTTCACTGCCAATGCTCAAACTCATTGCACAAAATTGCATCAGCTATCACACAAAATGCGTCACGGGGCTCTCCTTCGCCGCAGGTCTTCCCGGTGGATTCACCCTTTTCGCCACAATCCCTGCTGATTTAGCGCAATTTTATGGACAACTGATGTGCTTGGTGCAGAAGTTGAGCTACCTCTACGGTCACGAAGATTTCACCGAAAACGGAAAAATCTCGGACTATACGCGCAATCAGCTCACGGTGATGCTGGGTGTTGCCTTCGGTGTGCAGGCTGCACAGCAGGCATTGACGAAACTGGTGCAACAACTCTCCCTCGAAACGGCAAAGCGCTTGCCACGCGTGGCGCTAACCAAGACGTTCTACTACCCCATCATCAAACAGGTGGCGAAATGGTTGGGCACAAACCTTACCAAAAACACCTTTGGCCGCGGTGTAGCAAAGGCTATTCCCATTTTGGGTGGCGTAATCAATGGTGGTATCGCCTACGCAAGTTTTAAGAAAGTGGCGACACGCTTCCACGAAGCTATGATGGAGCACCCGGTGATGCAGGCGAGTGACGCGCATGCACACGACAGCCACGCGCACCACGAGGACCACAGCGATGAATATGTGGAAGTGGTGGAAGAAGTGACAGATTAAACCATGCGAAAATCCGCATTTTCCTCAAAAACTATTGAATTCTCTCTTTTTTATAACCCAATAAATTTCAATCCAAATGGACAGTAACAAAAAACTCCTGGAAGCGGCAACGAAGGTGTACGGCGCAATGCAAGGTATGGACAAGTTTGTCGATGCAAATTTCCCACAAGAAATCGTGGGCATCGTGAAGCGTCACAGCAAAATCGCAGTGGCTTCTGCCTGGATTCCCATCCCTGGGGCTGACGTGGCGGCTGGTGCTGCCAACATCTGGACGATGTATGTGCTCATCAACAAGAAAGTGGGCGTGTCTGTGGGCGACAACATTTTGAAAACCATTGGTGCTGGCGTGGCTACAAACTTGGCTTCGGCTGCTGCTATGAGCACCGTGGCAAGCGCTCTGAAGTTTATCCCAGGTATCGGCAGTTTGGCAGGTGCAGCTTTGATGAGCGGCACGCTCTATGCCATCACTCTGGCTTCGGGATGGGTGTATCTGATGGCACTCTCCTACATGCTGCAAAACAAAGGCAAGAATTTCTCTGCCAATGACTTGCAACAAGCGGTGAACAAGGTGCTGAAGGAATCAACCTTCTTGAAAGACTTCATCAGTTCTGCGAAGAAGGGCTACAAGTCTTAGCCTTTTCTCTAAAAGCTACTGCTTGCATAAGCCCTCTGTTGCGCAATTCAGCGCAAACACCGCGAGCCTTCAAAGACTTCTTCCAACGAAAACGCGACATTCCACATCGGGATGTCGCGTTGTTTTTATTGATAAAACAAAAAGCGCGACACCCTGCACTAGGATGTCACGCTCATAGTTAGTGTTAAAGCTTATGCTTCTGCCGTTTCAGCCTCAGGGAGACTCCAGTCTTGTTGCGTCATGCGCACGTAGCTTTGGTAGCGACGACGAGCATTTTCTTCGCAAGCTTGGAAGAGTTCTTTAGCTTGTTCGGGGAATTGCTTCTTGAGCGCTTGGAAACGCACCTCACCAGTGAGGAAGTCTTGGAAGTCTGCCCAGTTGGGAGCCTTAGAGTCGAGTGAGAATGGGTTCTTACCTTGTTCTTCGAGCGCAGGATTGTAGCGCCAGAGGTGCCAGTAACCGCACTTCACAGCAAGTTCTTCTTCGTGTTGGCTCTTACCCATACCAGCCTTCAAACCGTGAGCGATACAGGGCGAGTAAGCGATGATGAGAGATGGACCAGGATAAGCCTCAGCCTCACGGATAGCCTTGAGGGTTTGGTTGTGGTCGGCGCCCATCGCCACTTGTGCCACGTAAACGTAGCCATAAGTAGTGGCAATCAAACCGAGGTCTTTCTTGCGAATGCGCTTACCAGAAGCAGCAAACTTAGCCACAGCACCCGTAGGAGTGGACTTAGAAGACTGTCCACCGGTGTTAGAGTACACCTCAGTGTCGAGGACGAGGATGTTAACGTCTTCACCCGATGCGATGACGTGGTCGAGACCGCCGTAACCAATGTCGTAAGCCGCACCGTCACCACCGATGATCCATTGTGAACGCTTGGTGAGATAGTGAGAAAGTTCGTCGAGTTGCTTGCTAACGGGACAACCTGCAGCCTTGCCAGCGGCAATCATGGGTTTGAGCTTCGCAGCAGCAGCCTTAGAACCAGCAGCATCGTCCTTCACTTCGAGCCATTCTGCAGCAGCAGCCTTGAACTCTTCGCTCACGTGCTCACCACCATTGGCGATAGCATCCTTGAAGATGAGTTCGATGCGTGAGCGCATCTTCTTGTTGGCAAGCGTCATACCGAGACCAAATTCGCAGAAGTCTTCGAAGAGTGAGTTAGCCCATGCAGGACCATGACCTTCTGCGTTGGTGGTGTAAGGCGTGGAGGGGGATAGAAGCTGAGTAGATGGATGAGCAACCTGTAGCGTTCGCCACCATTTCGCGGTCACCGAAGAGTTGCGAAACGAGCTTCACGTAAGGAGTTTCACCACAACCTGCACAAGCTCCAGAGAACTCGAAGAGAGGTTGTACGAACTGTGAGTTCTTGGGGTTGGAAGCAGCATCCACGAGATGACCCTTGTTGGTCACCTTTTCAGTGAGGTACTTCCAGTTGTCAGCTTCGCCAAGTTGGTCTTGGAGAGGAGACATAGAGAGTGCCTTACCCGTCTTAGGACGACCAGGGCAAACGTCTACGCAGTTTGAGCAACCTGTGCAGTCGAGCACAGAGATTTGGATGCGGAAGTTCATACCCTTCATTTGGGCAGGAGCTTTCATTTCGATAGCTTCCAAGTTGGGAGATGCAGCCAATTCGGCTTCATCCATCACGAAGGGACGGATACAAGCGTGAGGACAAACATAAGCACACTTGTTACATTGGATACAGTTTTCCAAATCCCAAGCGGGCACATAGGCAGCGACACCGCGCTTTTCGTAAGCGGCAGTACCTTGGTGCCAAGTACCATCTTCGAGACCCTTGAAGGCACTCACGGGAAGGTCGTTACCCATTTGTGCGTTGATGACGCGAGCAATGTCGGTGATGAATGCAGGAGCGCCATCGTCCACCTTAGCGTCGTCAGCGAGAGAAGCCCAAGCGGGATCTACGGGGAATTCGTGGTATTCGCCACCGCGGTCTACTGCAGCGTAGTTCTTGTCTACGATGTCTTGACCCTTCTTGCCGTAAGTCTTTCGATGAAGTATTTCATCTCCTTGACAGCCTTGTCCACAGGAATCACGTTGGTGATGCGGAAGAAGGCACTTTGGAGGATGGTGTTGGTGCGATTGCCAAGACCAATTTCGCGAGCAATCTTGGTTGCGTTGATGGTGTAGACCGTGATGTTGCGTTGAGCAAGGATGCGCTTGATCTTGTTAGGCATATTGCGCACGAGGTCTTCACCTTCCCAAAGGGTGTTGAGGAGGAAAGTACCATTGGGTTGAATACCGCGCAACACGTCATACATGTGCATGTAGCTCTGCACGTGGCAAGCCACAAAGTTGGGGGTGTTCACCAAATAGGTAGAACGGATGGGGTGATCACCGAAGCGGAGGTGAGAGCAAGTGAAACCACCAGACTTCTTAGAGTCGTAAGAGAAGTAGGCTTGGCAGTATTTATCGGTTGTTTCACCGATGATTTTTACAGAGTTCTTGTTAGCACCAACAGTACCGTCAGCACCGAGGCCATAGAACTTAGCTTGGAACATGCCTTCACCGCCGAGGCTGATTTCTTCCTTCTGGGGAAGTGACGTGAAGGTCACGTCGTCCACGATGCCCACGGTGAAGTGGTTCTTAGGTTCGGGCAATTGGAGGTTTTCATACACCGACATGATTTGCGCAGGCGTGGTGTCGTTTGAACCCAAACCGTAGCGACCGCCCACGATGAGGGGTGCATTTTCCAAACCATAATAGGCTTCTTTCACATCGAGGTAGAGAGGTTCGCCGTTAGCGCCAGGTTCTTTCGTGCGGTCAAGCACAGCGATGCGCTTTGCCGTCTTGGGCACAGCAGCGAGAAGGTGCTTCACAGAGAAAGGACGATAGAGATGTACGCTCACGAGACCCACCTTTTCACCCTTTTCTTCACGGAGATAGTCGATAGCTTCGCGGGCAGCTTCAGTGGCAGAACCCATGAGAATAATCACGCGATCAGCTTCGGGGTCACCATAATAGTTGAAGAGACCATACTTGCGACCTGTGATGCGAGAGATTTCGTTCATGTATTCTTCCACCACTTCAGGCACTGCCTGGTAGAAGGGGTTAGAACTTTCGCGGTGAGCAAAGAAGGTTTCGGGGTTTTCAGCCATACCGCGAGCCACGGGACGCTCAGGCGTGAGGGCGCGGTTGCGGAAATCAGAGAGAGCTTGTTGGTCAACGAGGGGCTTCAAGTCTTCAGTTTCGAGCATTTCAATCTTCTGGATTTCATGCGAAGTGCGGAAACCATCGAAGAAGTTCATGAAAGGCACGCGAGTTTTGATAGAAGCCAAGTGAGCCACACCAGCCAAGTCCATCACTTCTTGCACAGAACCTTCTGCCAACATGGCGAAACCTGTCTGACGAGCAGACATTACGTCTTGGTGGTCACCGAAGATGGAGAGTGCGTGAGAGGCAATGGTACGAGCGGAAACGTGGAACACGCAAGGGAGGAATTCACCCGCAATCTTATACATATTGGGAATCATCAAGAGAAGACCCTGAGATGCGGTGAAAGTAGAGGTCAATGCACCAGCTTGAAGTGAGCCGTGCACAGCACCTGCAGCGCCACCTTCACTCTGCATTTCCTGCACGAGTACGGTTTCGCCAAACATGTTTTTGCGACCTTGTGCCGACCAGTCATCGACATACTCCGCCATTGTAGACGAGGGGGTGATGGGATAGATAGCTGCCACTTCGCTAAACATGTAGGCGATGTGCGCAGCGGCTTGGTTACCATCACAAGTAATGAATTTCTTTGCCATAGAGCCTATGGTTTTTATTGTTATGTTGTTGTTTATGTCCTTAAGGAGTAGGCGTGATATATAAGTCCTTCGACACGAATTGCTAGTCTATATCTCTAAAGAATGTCCCTTTGTGCAGGGCGGAGTTATAGGCTAGTCAGGGCATTAGATGGTGGAGCGAGAGCAAAAAACGAAAGAGGCTGATGCACGGTCTCCAACGCTTAACGCTTCGTGTTCAACGTCTAAGCATGTCTACGGCAATCTTGTCTACTCAGAGCTGGCTAGTCAGGCCAGAATGCTTGTCGATGAGGGCAAGCAGGGCTGTAATGATTACAATGTATGCTGCAAAGGTAATGATTTCCTAGTGATTAAAGAAATATCGAATGAGATTTTTCTGTTCTTTTTTTTCGACTTCATTTTCTCTTCTCGCGTCACTTCTGCGTGTGTCTTCCTTTTTCTTTGTTTTTTTCACAAAATGCAAGTCCATCCTCTCGATTCTGAACAAGATAATCACATCCTCCCCTTCCCCACTGCTTCCCTTCGGCACTCCATTTTATCTTTCGTCTCCACCGAGATAGCGGAGTGTCTACATAAAATGGTCCCTTCTCATCAAGATTATCCCCGCGTGTTTCGCAACATCTCAGAGGGTGCAATTTTCATTCTCCGAAAAATCTCGAAAAAACTCCCACGTTTTTCTGAAAATCTCCGAGGAATGTGTTCCTTTCTCCAAGATTTCTTGGACTTCTTCCCACAATGTCCTCCTTTTCTCCCCCTTCTCTCTCCTGTGCTTAGCACATTCTAGGGAAATAATCCGCCTTATCTACGCACGAATTTGTAACTTTGCGCAGAACTATGGTGAAAAAACAAGGACTACAGCTTGAGTGCAACTGCCGCTCGCGGCAAACTCTCAACGAGAACCGACGATGACACCAGCACCCGGCCACATAATCAGTAGAAGTAGACCACAAGGTTAGTACTATAAGTCCACATAGTTAGTACAATATGACCACATAGTTCACACAAGTAGCCCTCATGGTTCGCACAAAAAGTAAACATTCCGATGGTACCAAAGGCTTGATACCCATAAAAACGTCCCTGATTGTATGAAATGTCCCACTTGGTTAGATAAAGAAAGACTATATCGCATCATATTTTTGGCAGACACTCCCGCAGGAAAAACTTATGACGTCTTGCTCATCATTGGCATCCTGGCAAGCATCATCACGGCTTTTGTGGAGAGTATGCCCTCCCTCTCGCATCCCTTTCAATTAACGCTCGAGATTTTGGAGTACGTCTTTGCCGTGATCTTCACCTTCGACTATGCGGCACGTCTCTATTGCACGCGACGTCCCATGCAATACGCCTTGAGTTTCTTTGGCATCATCGACCTCATCTCCACCCTTCCGCCCTATCTGGCGTTCATCTTCCCCGGAGCGCGCTATATGCTTTTGCTTCGCTCCATCCGATTCATTCGCGTGTTTCGCGTGTTTCGCCTCTTCAGCTTCCTCAATGAGGGCTACCTCCTCTTGGAATCCCTCCGCAGGAGTTTCAACAAGATATTAGTCTTCTTCCTCTTTGTCCTCATCTTGGTCACCTGCATCGGCACACTCATGTACATCGTAGAGGGCAACGCACCCCACACGCAGTTCACCGATTTGGGAACTTCTGTCTATTACGCCATCGTGACGATGACCACTGTGGGATTTGGCGACGTCACCCCTGTGACCCCTACGGGGAAATTCCTCTCGTCGATGGTGATGCTGTTGGGTTATACCATCATTGCTGTCCCCACGGGCATCGTGACGGCTACATTTATCGATGAAACCTCCAAGCCGGTGCAACATGGATGTTGCCCTCGCTGCGGACACCGAGCGCGAAAGAACCATCGATTCTGCTCACAGTGTGGGGAGAAATTAGTGTAACTGGAATTAACGCAACTACTATTGGCGTAACTGCAATTGGCGTAACCACTCTGCAAAATCTCTTTTGCTGGTGATTACGCCAATGAAACAGAATATAAGCCCCAATCGGTCATTAGACCGTAAAAGTGCTACTGGTAACAAAAAAGATTGATGTTCCCCAAGGGTGGCACCCTAAAGTCCGCAAGCCTGTTTGATGCGGTCGCTCATGCCGATGCCGTCGCGCAGATTGCCTGCGAGGGTGAGCGTTGGATATTGCGATTGAAGGGCAGCAATGGCTGCAAATCGCTGTGCCGATGAGGCTTCATATTGAGGAATGGCACGTGGATGGCGGAAGATGCGCACCAAGTCGGGCTGTAAATCGCGGGGCAATCCCAGCATCGTTTGGAGTTCTTCCAAAACAGTTTCGGTGATGACCTCATCACTGGCTTCCACCCATTCGGGATGGCGCACACCGCCCATAAAGACGGAGAACAATGCCCCACCCTCGGGAGCGCGATGCGAAAAGCACGAAGAGGGAAAGAGAATGCCCAACACCTTTCTTCCTGCTGCGGAGGGCACTAACCCACCGAAGGCTTGAAATGAACGACCTTGCACATCCTTAAATCCGACAGCCACTTGCACCACTGGTGCATAAGTGAGTGTAGACACGTCTTTCAGCAACGATGATTCCACAAAAGGAAGGAGTTGTGGCAGCGCATAGGCAGGACAAGTGGTGATGACGCGTTGCGCACGACAAACGAAATTGTTTTTTGACGTTTGCATTTCTTTTTTTTCAGACAAATGTTCACCACAAGCCGAAGAAAGTTCGGAAACATCCGACATCGCGTCTTCTGTTGTAGTCACCACACCGCGAAGTTCCCAACCGTCTTTGCCTTCTGGGCGCAACACGGCAGAGGTGACACCAAGATAGATGCGTTCGCGTCCGATGCCGTCAGCCAACTGCTCGATGAGACGTTCCATTCCGCCCTCGCACGACCACACTTCTTTGGTCGCCAAACGCTCTCGTTCGGTTTTGGGTGTGCGCATCTTCTGTATTGCTCCACGAATGAAACTGCCGTACGTTTGTTCTAAGGCATATAATTTAGGCAACGCAAAACGAGTGACCAATTTGTCGGGATCGCCGGCATAGACTCCCGAAACAAAAGGATCAACAAAATTGCGGAAATAGGAATTTCCCAATCTGCGACGACTGATTTCGCCCACCGTTTCGTCGGGATTCACCCCGCGCTGGCGAAAGGGTTCTGCCAAAAGTCGAAACTTGTCGTAGAGGGTCACCAAAGGTGTGGTGAGTCCGCTCCACAATCCGTGGGGCATCTCCACAAACTTCCGTTTGTGCCAAATCCATCGTGCGTGCGCTTCTTTGCGTGCTTTGAGCAAAGTGGATTTATCGAGAAGTTCAAACAGTTCTGCCACCTCAGGATGACTCAACGCACTCGTAGAAGGACCACTCTCAAAGGTGAAACTTCCCTCGTGGTAGGTGTGAATCTGTCCACCAATGCGATTTTCTCTTTCCACCACTGCCACATCCACTCCCTTTTGTCGGAGCATAAAGGCAGTGACAAGCCCCGTGAGCCCTCCACCCACCACCACAACTTCGTGGCAGTGAGAAGAGAGGGCAAGGCCTTGCGAGTTCTCGACACGAAGTTGCGTGTCGGGAGCCATGTTTTGCGAAGATGGTGCCATAGCGCACAGACTATCCATTAAAACTGATAATTAAGTGTGCAACCGAAAGTGAGCGGACGTCCAGCCTGTGCATAATTGTCACCAAATTTGAAGCCATAGACCACATATTTTGTAGAAGTCAAGTTCTTTCCCCAAAGTTCAACTCCCAAGTTTTTCCATTCCATACGCACTTTAGCATCGAGCAGCGCATAGAAATGTTGCTGAGCTTCATTGTCTTCGTGCCAATAGATGCGACCGAGGGCAGTAGTTCCGACAGAGAAAGTGAGTCGGTCCATCAAATCCAACGGTTTTTCCACGGTGTAATCTCCCATGGCAGAAAGCGTATGTCGAGGAGTGAGAGGGACAATGTGATGGGCATAATCCACCACCTTGACAGGTTTACCCGCTGCACCGACAGTTTCTTGTTTATATTCAATGAAGCGCGCATAGTTATAGCCATAAGCAGCACGCAACACTAAGCCTTTGATCGGAGAGGTGCGCACAGAAGCTTCCCAACCTTTGCTGTCTGAATGTCCAGCATTGTGCAAGATATTGCCCACTCCAGGCACCGTGAGTGCAACTTGCTGATCGCGCCAATCGGTGTAGTAGAGGGAAATTTGTCCTTCTGTAGCCCAAAATGGCAGATGGAAATGTGTTCCCACTTCATAGCTCCAGTTGGTTTCGGGCAAGAAGGTGCGCTCTGTCTCATAGCGGAAGGTTTGGTTGAATCCGCCAGCCTTGTATCCGCGCGCTACTTGCGCATAGAGATCGGCAGTCGCCCAACGATATTGCACTGCAAATTTAGGCGTGAGCTGAGAGAAATGCAATTTACTTACCCAATTTTGGTTGCCATTGGGCAAAGGTTTGCGAGTGGAAAGAGACGATTTCTCATTCTTACAGTCATCGGTGGCTTGTTCAAAATCGTAGCGCAAAGCAGCTGTCAATGAAAGTCCGCGCCACACATTGTAACTAGACTGATGATAGAAGGCAAAGGTCTGTGTGGACAAGAGATAATCTGTCACAAATCTTAAATCTGCGCCTTGCTTTGTTTTGGGCGAAGGCATATTATTCGCCACATCGATATTGTTTTTCACCCATTGTGCCATGCCAAAGAGACCAAACATCCACTGATAGCGCGAGTTCGTATTAGATTTCAGCGAAAACTCCTGACTCACCAAATTTTGACGAGTGCGATAATCCACCTCCGCATAGGGTTTTGGTGTGAAATCTTGGTCAATGGTTTGATGGTCTTTCAGATATTGATAAGACGTTTGGCTATTGAAGTCGAAACCTTTGCCCACATATTGCCAGCGCAGACCGTTGGTGTTGAGCAAACGCTCGTAGCCTGAGGGATGATTGTAGTTTACCTCATTCACATGTTGGGTGTTTTTGTCCCACACACCGTAAGGGTAACCTCCTTGGTCAGTGTAGTCGACCATAGAGTTGAGGCGCATCGTCCAACGATCATTGGCACGCCACTCCACACCCACACGCGCATAGCGTTCTTTGAGCGCATCGGCATCTTGGTTGGTGTATTTATTTTTGAAATATCCATCGCGATTGTGCGCACCAGCAGACAGAGCAACACCCCAACGGTTGTTGAAAGTGGTTTGGGTGGACAAGTTGGCTGAAAAATCTTTGAAATTGCCGTAGCCCAGGCGCAGGCGCGTGCCAGTGCGGTCGAAAGGCGAGAAAGTTTGCACATTCACAATGCCTCCAATGGCATTGCGACCATAGAGTGCGCCTTGTGCACCACGCAACACTTCTACGCTTCGCACATCATCGAGGAGAAAGTCGAAGGCTGCTCCCTCAAAGTGGGGCACACCATCTACATAAAAACCTGCTGTGGGTGCTTTGGCTTTTGCTCCTATGCCACGAATGTAGAGCGGAGAGTTCTGTTTGCTCCCGTAATCGGGCATATAGAAGTTGGGCACCACGGCAGTGAGATCTTTGAGCGTGCGGAGTTGATGGTTATTCATCAGTGAAGATTCCACTTTCACACTAAGTTGAGGCGCAAGGTCTTTTTGATTGCGCTTCATTTCTTGAATTTGTGCTGTGGGAAGCACCACTTCGTGGCGTGACTCTGGGGCAACAGTAGCGTTTGCCATTGAGTCTGTGGGAAGTGTGGTTTTGTCGGTCCCTTGAGTTGTGGGAAGGCTGAGCAATGCGCTGCAGCAAAGGAGAGAAGTGAGCACTGTTGTTATCTTTTTATGTTCGACTGCAAAGGTACGTCATTCTCGCCAACCATAAAACCCTAAATTATGAGGATATTTCACCCCAAAAAGAGAAAGGAGATGTTGCAAAATTCGTTTTTGCAGCATCTCCTTTGGGTCGATTGCTATCGTACAGTTCGTTATTGAGAAGACAACTTCCAGTCGTCTTTCATTTCCTTGTTCGGAAATTTTTCAAACTCATTTTCCGCCTTTCGTTGCGCCATGTCACCCACCATGCTATGAGCGCGTAGCCTCCTGCAAGGCACCAGAGGTGAATCCATTCGCGCGCCACATCCGAAAGACTGGCTCCCATCGAAGAAAGACGCACAAATCCGTTGATAGCTGGTGTGGAGGGAATCACTACACCTAGGGTTTTCCAATACCAAGGCATGGCACTTGCGGGCCAACTCACGCCACTCAAAAACAACATCGGCACAGATGTGAAGACGATGATCAGGATGATACTCTCGCGCTGATGAGCAAGGGCACTGAGGGAAATGGAAAACATGACCATAGCCAACAGGTAGGGCAGGATGAACAATGCCAAATCTCCAAACTCTGCCAACTGAGGGAAATGAAACAATCGGGGCACCACACCGAGCACAAAGGCGGCTACGGGGATACTGATGGAGAGATAAGCCGAACTTCTACCAAGAAGGCTTCTCAAAGCGCGCATGGGGGCATGACGACGACGGGGATGCTGTGGGTGGAACCATCGGGGGTTCACCTCTGCGGCTTCCCCACGAGCCACAGCGGCTTCGGCAGCTTCGCGCTGATGCTTCACCTCTTCTCGGTGCGCCTCATCGGAGGCTTTGAGGATGGCAGCTGCGTCGAGTGTCAAATCGTCCGTGACTGGGAATCCATGTGTGCGGTCCATGCGCTCACGGCGCGTACCGGCTTCCATGCCCACGCCGAGTATCATGGTTTGCTGCAAGATGAGCACCAGCACTGCTGGGAGCAAAAAGGTGGCAAATCCGCTTTGAGGATTGTACAGCGCCACGTGTTCGTAGGTCAGGGGCGCAGTAGTGATTTCTTCTTGTCGCTGTGTGGCTCCGGGGGTGCGCGACACTTTAATGCGCGCATTGGTTTGCAGTGCCACATCGGTGGTGGTGGCGAGCACAGCTTTGTAGTAGAGCATGCCACTCATGTCGCAGTACACCTGCACACGCACGGGCGTTCCGCGTTGGAGGTCGCGATCCATCTGGCTCGGCAAGGAGACCACGCCATAGGCTTTGCGATGGCGCACGAGAGATTGCGCTTCGGCGAGAGAATTTGCATGAGCCACCACCTCCACATCGGGAGAGGCATCAAGGCGTCTCACAAAGTCGCGCGACAGACTGCTATGGTCGCCATCGACAACGACCACAGGCACATCACGCACCACTTCTTCATTATAGATAAATGCGTAGACGATGGGATAAATCAAGGGGACTACCAAAGGAAGATGATGAGTCCTCCGTCGGTAAATATGTCGCGCAGGGTGTTGCGAAAGGATTTATGCATATTATAATAGTTAGAGAGCCGTAACTCTCTGGTTCGGTTCTGTTCGTTGGTTTCGCTCGGCAGAGGCAAACAGTGGAGTTAAAGGACGGAATGTTGCGTCGTGCACCACAGCCCCTGGGGTGCCTCCAACTGCACAAGCCTCACGAGCAAAAAATGCTGCGACGCATGCGCCTAAGGCATGTATTGGATTTGGGTGATAATCGTCTTGAATCTCGTGGAGAAAAGCAAGGGCAAGAGGGCAAATCCGATGAGTGCTCCCCAGAAAGGCCATGCCGACGACAAGGGCCAGCCGTCGAGGGCGCAGTTGACATAGAGGAGATAATAATGTCTCAGAGGGAAGAGGTAGCTCACTCCGTGGAGCATGGGATGCATCGCCATGGCTGGAAACGACATTCCGCAGATGCTAAACGAGAGGACGCCCCAGAGTGAGGCAAAACTTAGTCCGAAGCGCGGATTGGGCAGTGCACAAATCATCAACACGCCCATGCCTTGCGAGGCAAAGACGAAGAGACTGAGCAAACCGACCATAGTGAACCAGCTACAATGACATGGGAAGTGGAGATAGCCATAGAGATAAGCGCCCAAAGCCCATGCCACGGGAAGGAACAAGGCGGCTTGCGCGATGAGTTTGCCGTAGAGCGCTTGCCACGCCACGCCACGAGTGTGCACCAACATGGCACGTCCGTGAGATTCTTTGATTTCTTGTCCGATGGAAAACACCGTGACGAAGAAAATCATCAGCGAGAGCATGCCAGGGATGAGGATGTTCGACAGATAGACGTTGTAGTTGAGCGAAGGATTCCCGATGGGATGTGCATCCACTGCCACAGGTTGGAGGAAAGCCATCGCCTGGTCGTTGGTGGCTCCTTTGGCAATGAGCACCGAGCGAGTGGCAGCTCCCGAAGCCAGTTCGCTCATGGTGCGCATATCTTTATAGAGCAGCGAACCAGCCATGAGGAAGGTGTTGTTGGTGTAGAACGACACCTTGGGTTGTTCTTGTCGGAGAAGCTTTTCGGTGGTTCCCTGGGGAAATAGTAAAAAGCATAGATTTCTCCTCGCTGCATGGCATGTCGCGCCTCGGTCACGTTGGCAAATCGGGTGGTGATTTGCGAGTTTTGGAAGGCGTCGAGGTTGCGTGCAATGTTGCGCGTGGTAGTGGTATTGTCCATATCCACGAGTCCCACGGGCATTTCTGTGGGCAGTCCTTCTCCCATGAGCGAGGTGAGCATCACCGCACTCACCAAGGGCACGATGAATATGCAAAAGAGATAGATGGGACGCGAGAGCAATCGTCGCCATTCTCGGAGAATAACTTTGAACATGTTAGATGTTAGATGTTAGACGTTAGACGTTAGACATTAGACGTTAGACATTAGACGTTAGAGAGGAGACATTAGATGTTAGACGTTAGATGTTAGAAAGATTACCGAGATGAAATTTGCTGCAACGTAGACTTTATTAAACCGCTCAACATTCGTCCTATCTCTTGCGTTTGCATCAGTACGGGCTCTAATCTTTCCTTTGAAATATAACCTATAAGCTCACATAGCTCAAGTTGCGTTTCTAGTTCTGCTCGAGAACCTTGGGCAATATAGAAGAAATGTACCATATCCTTTTGAGAAGACCGCGCATTTCCTTCTGCGATATTAGATGGAATAGAGATTGCAGCACGACGCATCTGATCAGAAAGACCATAAGTTTCTTCTTTGGGTAGTAAACGAATTAAGTTATAAATATCTACTACTAACTGCATAGCCTTTTGCCATACAAGTAATTCTTTATGATTCTTTCCTTGCATAGTTCTTTTATTTGGTTCTCAATAATTTCTTACCGAGCGTTTTAGATGCTTCTAACGTCTAATGTCTAACGTCTAGTGTCTAAAACAACCGTCATTCCAGGGCGGAGGTCATTGATTTGGCTCACGGGAACTGCTTTCACAGAAAAGGTTTTGAGGTCATAACCGCCCATGGCCTTCGTGGCGCGCCACACAGCATACGAACCGACATCCTTGAGGTTGGTGACACGCAAACTCACCTCTTGGTTGTTCAAAGCTGGAACAAAGGCGGTGATGACGGCATCTTTTTTTGAAATCCTGCAAATGGTCTTCGCGCACATTAAATGTTACCCACATCTTGTCCATCAAAGCCACCGACATGATGGGGGCACCCGAGCCCACAAGTTCGCCAACACTGGGATAAATATTGGTCACTTCGCCATCGAGTTGCGCCACGAGCACCATTTCTTTTTGGTAGCTCTTCACCTCACTGATGGCACCACTTGCGCGATGCACCAAGGCCGCTGCCGCTTGTTTATCTTCGATTTGTGCGCCATTCTTCGCCATGTCATACTGCGATTTTGCTGCGCGCTCCGTAGCGATAGCCGCATCACGCTGAGCGGTTATCTCATCGAGCTTTTGAGCCGTGGCGACTCCTTCGTCGAAAAGGCGCTTCACACGTGCATAACTCTTTTCCATCACCTCACGACCGGCTATGGCTTTCTGCCACATCTCGTAGGCACCACGGATTTGTTCTTCGCGCGCCCCCTTGTCTGCTTTGCGACTTTGGGCAGCGGCAGCAGCTTCTGCCGACTTGGCTTGCACCAACTTGGCATCTACTTCGGGAGCCTCGAGCAGAGCTAGGGTGTCGCCAGCGTGAACGAACTGACCTTCTTCAACGAGAATGTGTGCCACACGGGCAGGTACTTTGCTCGACACACGATATTCGGTGACATCGGCTTGACCTTGAATGACGTCCTTCTCGGGACGGAAGGCGAAATATCCGCATACGGCGGTGAGAGCTACGACAGCCACGATGAGAATGATGGCTGGAATATAATTGGGAGCTTGCTTTTTCATTTTAGAAAATAGAAATTAGACGTTGGACGTTAGAGAGTAGACGTTAGACGTTAGAGGCTAGGGCTTCTAGTTCTTCCAGAGCATCTAGTTCTTCTAGAGCTTCTAGCCTTTATAGTTCTTCTAGCCTTTATAGTCCTTTTTAGTTGGAAATTGCTTTTTGAAGGGCAGCATTGGCGAGTTGCAAGTCGATTTGTGCATCCACCACGTCAGTTTTGGCAGCCATCCACGCTGTTTGCGCAGCGAGGAGGTCGGAGGTGGTAATCACTCCTTCGTCAAACCCCACACGCGCCATGCGTAGATTTTCTTCCGCCTTGGAGAGATTGCGGCGAGAGAGCGAAAGTTTCTTTTGCGCCTCGTTAAGCACCAGATGACTTTGCGTCACTTGCAGGGTGATTTTCTCTTGAGCTTCCTGCGCCTTCAGAGCTGTGATCGCCACATCCGCCTTAGCCGCGCGCACTTTGTGCTTGCCTTCGCCCCATTCCCACAAGGGAACTTTGAGCAATAGCCCGACACTCCATGTGCCCTTGAACTTCTTTTCAAAACCATTGAACGCACTGGGATAGGTCATGCCATATCCACCCGTCAATGCCAGTGTAGGCAAGAAGGCTGCACGGTCGATTTTCACCTTCTCTTCATAGATTTTCTGTCCAAGTGCCAACTGTTTCAGTTCGGGGCGCTGCGTTAATGCCATAGCCACCGCCTCGTCGGCACTGTGATGGTCCTTCGTTGCATAATTTATCTCAGGCACCGACTCCAAATCCTTCAACTCCAAAGCGCTGTTGAGCGGCAAACCGCAAATCTGTGCTAGGAGCATGCGTGAGAGCGTCTCGCCATCTTCCACGCGGAGCAAGGTGATGTCGGCTTTGTTCAGTTCCACTGCCACAGCTAGGGCATTGGCTTTTGTCGCCACACCTTCTTGCACCATCTTCTCCACATCGGCATTGAGACGACGCAAGAGGTCGCGATATTCCACCGCCAATTGATGCTTGTGATGCAAACTCACCACTTGCCAGTAGGCTTTGTCGACATCATAAATCAGTTCTTGTTCGGCTTGTCGCACCTTCTCTCCTGCAAGTTGGGTGGAATAGCTCGTCAAGCGGTCATAGGCACGGATTTTTCCACCCATATACAAAGGTTGGGTGAACATCACCGCCCCCACTGCCACATTGCGCGTGTCGGGAGTGAGTTTGTCGACAAGGTTACTGCCCATCGCGTTCAAGCCTGCTTCAGCCTGTTTACCTGCCGCCATTCCCTTTTGCAACAAGGGGAAGAGGTCGGGATGCTTGGCAAGAAATCCTTGCGCTGCCTGCATAAACTCTGGCGTCACTCCCTGCATCAGTTGCGTGCCTAGGGTGGAAAGGCTCGCTTGCTGGTCGGTGGAGAGGAGCGAAAGGTTATCGCCCGTGTGGAAATAGGCACCCACTGCCGACACCTTGGGCAAATAGTTGGTGCGCGCCATGCGATGCTCTTCCTCGGCTTTGGTCACCGCCATCTTCGCCACTTGGAGCGACTTGTTGTGCTTCAAGGCTAGACTGCGATAATCATCGAGCGTGCGAGGTGCCACAGACACCGTCTGCGAGAGCGCTTGCCTTTCGAGCGTCTGTTCCTGCGCCCAAGCGCTCACTGGCAAAGCGAAAACTGCCAGCAAGGTTGCAAGATATAAGGGTTGTTTCTTCATGCTTCAATATTATATAATAGTAAGAGAATTCTCTTCCGTCCGAAACTCCCGCGAACTGCTAGGCAAAAAATCAAGGAAAATCCGACAAATTGCACAATCCGACAACGCGGAAGAAGTTAATCGAGGGCGACACAGTGTGGGAACGTACACGAAAAAGGGAAACAGCTGAATATCAGCGTCAGAAACTTATTCACAAGAATTTATCCGTCCATTTTTTCAGCGAGATTCTCTCCATCGTGGAGGAAAGAGGTCCTCATTTTTCATGTCGCAAAGGTACAGATTCTTGTCCTTCTTTCCAAACGAAACCGAAATATCGCACAACAATAAAGTACTTTTGCCGCGATTTTGTACAACCCACTTGACTTTTATCCCAAATCGGTCATTAGATTCTTAACCTATTTCATTGGATGGTTGAGCAGATGGTTGGTTGTGAGTTCGAAGGCGTAGCGGGCTACGACGAGAACGAACACGAAACAAGATGCCAACAAGAAAATGAAAGAGGTCAGGAAGTAATCTTTTCCATTACAAGTACACTTTACGGTCCAATGACCGATTTGGATTTATCCTTGCTCCCACCTTTTTCCTAGGCAACAAAGCCGCAAGAGAACGGTCAAGACAGCCCAATAGCAGGCTTGTTTTGCCACACTTATTTCGTCGTCCAGGTAGGGCGATAAAGAACCTTCGCAAAGGAGCAAAAAAAAGTCCAACGTTTTTCGGAAAAAGTCCAACGTTTTTCCAAAAACGTCGGAGATTTTTTTGAAAACGATGGACATTTTCTCACAACTCTCGGACATTTTATGCCACACCTGTCTATTTTTTGAGGAAATAACGCCCAAAAATTTGGTCAATCACCGAAAACATTATAAATTTGCTACTCAAAGATGGCAGAATCCGCCTACACGACACATTCAGAAAGTCGGACCTCCCATGCGACACCTATTTTAACGTCACGCTAACACTTCGGCACCTCCCTTGGAAAAGGACGACAACTGCGCCCTCAATTTCCAACCAACTCTCCTCGCACACCTATTATATATAAGGCGGAAGCCTCAATATATAAGAAGTCCCCCTGCGGAGAGAGAGGAAAAGCCTGAGTTTAGCACTTTTTACCTTAGAAACTTCTATCAATATCCCTTTAACCTATAATGAAAAGATTTTACGCGCTGTTCTTCCTGTGCTGTGTTTGGGCGGTTAATGCCTTAGCACAACTTGCACCTGAGTTTTCGACACTCGACAATCCCGTCTTTTTCCGCCTGCAATTCACCAGAGGTAATGTCTATCTCACGGACGAAGGCAATGGAAAACTCCTAAAATCTCAAGCGGCTTTGCCCGTAGACGGTCAAAAATTCCAGTTCATCGGCACAAAGGACAAGTGCGTGTTGCGCTCCGCCTCCGGACACTATGTGGCCATGCAACAAGGCACTGCTCCCGATGGTCGCGGCGGACAGTTCTTTGCAGCCACCACCGATGCGAAAAAGGCAGTCAGCTTCGCCTTCAAAGCGCAAGGAAAGGGCTATGAACTCGCCAATCTGGGCGTGAGCAACAATAATTACATGAACCTCTTCGGAGGTGGCGGCGCTGGTCGTGTGCTTGGCATGTGGCAGTATGGTGACGTGGGCAATGCTTTGTCCTTAAATCTGGTGACGAAAAGGTGGCTATGCCCAATCGCTACACAGCATATCACAACGTGATGCGCGGACTGGGAGAATATCCTCTTGCAGGAATGAGCACTTTTGTTCCTAAAAATCCCCTCACCCTCTGGTATCCCTCACCAGCCAACGCGGGTCCCAATCCTTGGATGGAATATAGTTTGCCCATCGGCAATGGACAGTTGGGCGCGTGCATCTTTGGTGGGGTGAAAACTGACGAAATCCAATTCAACGAAAAGACGCTTTGGTGGGGCACACCTAAGGACATGCAGCGCCAAAGTGGTGATGGTCCAGTGTCGGGCTTCGGAAGCTACCTCAACTTTGGTGGGCTTTTCGTGCAAAATCTCAATGCGAACCTTTCGCAAGTCAAAGACTATGTGCGCTATCTCGACATCCAGACGGCTGTGGCTGGCGTGAAATTCACCGACGAAGCCGGTACGCAATATACTCGCCGCTATCTTTCGTCACAACCCGACGGAGTGATTGCAGCACTCTACGAAGCTGTGGGCGCCAACAAGCTCGACCTTCAGTTCTCTCTCATTGCAGGCGACACCCTGATGACGCCCAAAACGGAATACACTGCCGATGGTTCGGGCTGGTTTGCCGGAAAATTGCCCACCGTCTTCCACAACGCACGCTTCAAAGTGGTGCCTGTGGGCGGTACAATGACGGCTACTGCCGAAGGTATCGTGGTGAAGGGCGCTGAAAAAGTGATGGTTATCCTGGCTGGTGGCACGTCGTTCGACCCCACCCTCCCCGAGCGCACCAAAGGCACTGCCGAAGATCTCAACACACGCATCGCCTCCCTCGTGGACAACGCTGCGAAGAAGTCTTTTGAAGCTATCGAAGCGGCTAACATCGCCGACCACCAATCTTATATGGGTCGCGTGGCTTTCCATCTCGAAGGTGCGGCTTCTCAGCGCAACACCAAGGATTTGGTGGACTTCTACAGCACAGCGCCCAACAATCGCAACACCCCCGATGGCTTGTTCCTCGAACAACTCTACTTCAACTTTGGTCGATACCTCAGCATCTCTTCCAGCCGAGGTGCTCTCCCTGTGCCCAACAACTTGCAGGGCATTTGGAACAACCGCCACGATGCGCCCTGGAACTCTGACGTGCACAACAACATCAATGTGCAAATGAACTATTGGCCCGCAGAACCCACCAACCTTTCAGACTGCCACCTCCCCTTCCTCAACTATATCATCAACAATGCGCAGAGCGAAGGATGGCAACGTGCAGCGCGTGAGTTCAACAAAATCAACGGAAAACCCAACAAAGGATGGACAGTCTTCACAGAGTCTAACATCTTTGGCGGTATGTCCACTTGGAGCAGCAACTACTGCGTGGCAAATGCTTGGTTGATTTATCACCTCTGGCAGCACTATCGCTACACGCTCGACCAAGATTTCCTCCGTCGTGCTTGGCCCGCTATCTGGGGTAGCGCAGAGTTTTGGATCCACCGTCTGAAGAAAGCCACCGATGGCACGTATGAAGCGCCCAACGAATGGTCCCCCGAATACGGTCCTAAGCAGGATGGTGTGGCTCATGCGCAACAGTTGATTACCGAAAACTTGCAAATCGCTCACGATGTGGTGGAGATTCTAGGTGCGAAAACCGTAGGTATCTCAGATGCCGACCTCAAGCTCCTCAACGATCGTTTGACACATCTCGACAAGGGTCTGCGCATCGAGAAATATCGCAACGACTGGGCACAAAGAGAAGCCAAAGAACGTGGCATTTCTAAGGACACTCCTCTCTTGAAAGAATGGAAGTATAGCGACTATCGCGCTGGTGGTGACGTGAACCACCGCCACCTCTCTCACCTCATGTGCCTCTATCCCTTCAGCCAAGTGCAAGAAGGCGACAAGGGTTTCTATGAAGCTGCGAAAAACTCTCTCGCACTCCGTGGTGATGATGCCACTGGATGGTCCATGGGTTGGAAAACCAACCTCTGGGCACGCGCAAAAGATGGCAACCACGCTCGCATAATTTTGAGCAATGCGCTGAAGCACGCGCAAGCTACTCACGTGGTGATGTCGGGCGGTGGCGTATATTACAACCTTTGGGACGCGCATCCTAGCTTCCAAATCGATGGTAACTTCGGAGTTACTGCCGGTGTTGCGGAGATGTTGCTCCAAAGCCAAAACGATGTATTGGAGATTCTTCCAGCCCTCCCCACCGACTGGACTGCGGGTTCTATCACGGGCTTGAAGGCAGTGGGCAACTTCACCGTCGACATCACTTGGAAAGGCGGTAAAGCTGCGATGGTCAATATAACTTCTCACAAAGGTGCTACACTTCGTGTGAAGGGTGCAGACCTCGCTAAGGTGAGCGTGATGGTCAATGGCAAAGAGGTGCAACCTCAACTTGCCGCTGGCATCGATGCCAAACAGCAGGTTTATGAAATCCCTGGTGTGAAAGCTGGCGACAAAGTGGTGATTGACTATACCAAACCCACGGCTATTGGTGGGGTGCACGCAGGCAAGAAGGTGAACGCTGCGACAGCTGTTTCTGCTACTGCTCAAGTCTATGACCTCTCTGGCAGACTCGCCCACGCTTCTACCCAAGGCGTCCTCATCGCTCAAGGCAAGAAGGTTATTAGATATTAGACATTAGACGTTAGACATTAGACGTTAGACGTTAGAGGTCACAGACTCTTTTATGCTCGCCACGACAAGCGTGGCTCGGGCATTAGACGCTAGACGTTAGAGATTAGACATTAGACGTTAGAGGGTCGCAGACCCTTTATGCTCGCCACAACAAGCGTGGCTCGGGCATTAGACGCTAGAGTTTGGACATTAGTTCCTAGACATCGCAAGGTTTAATGTTAGAAATCAGAAGTAAGTTCTTAGACATCGGAATATCATTGCGTATTCCGATGCCTATTTTACAAGATACATCACGACAATGAACAAAATACTACCCCTCCTCGCACTAGCTGCCACCGGTACTACCGCCATGGCACAAAGTCCAGTGCCCAACTTCACGGCACAAGATAAGCTCGATGCTGCTTCCTACTACCACATTCGCTTCAAGAATGGCGGAGTGGAACTCGTGGACAAAGGTGTTAATGCTAAAATTTCTACCAACTACGGCAACGATGCTTCGGCACAACTCTTTGCCCTCATCGGCACACGTCAGAGCTTTGTGCTCCGTAGCAAGGATGGCAACTACGTAGGTTTCATCGGCGATCGTTTGACCAGCGTGAAGGAAGCTACACAAGCCCTGAACCTCACCTTGCTCAATAGCCCTGCATTTGGCGAAGGATACTACGTGATTGCACGCGTGGACAACCAAAACAATTCGTTCAATCCTTTCGGCGGAACGGGAGTGGGCAAACAAATTGGCTTCTGGGACAATGCAGATGCCAACAATTCTCTCTACTTCCCCCTTCCCGACGACGTGCCCTCTCCCACTTATTCGGCATATCGCGACAAGTTTACCAAGAGCGAATACGGATTCTCCCGTAACAACTCCTTCCGTCCCGAACGTCCCCTCACACTTTGGTACTCTAAACCTGCCATGGGTGTGGACAATCCTTGGATGGAATACTCCCTCCCCTTGGGCAATGGACACCTCGGTGCTAGCCTTTTCGGCGGAATACAAGTGGACCAAATCCAACTCAATGAGAAGACCATCTGGACGGGTACGCCCACTGACATGGGAGGCTACGGAGGATACCGCAACCTCGGTGGTATCTTCGTGCACGACATCAGCGACAACTTCGACAAAAGCAACAACAAAGCGAGCGGATACTCTCGCTATCTCGACATCGAACGCGGTATTGGCGGTGTGAACTACTCCGACAAAACAGGCACGAAATACGAACGTCGCTACTTTGCTTCTGCGCCAGACGATGTGGTAGCTGCCCACTATAAAGCTACAGGCGCCAACAAGCTCCACCTCCGCTTTGCCTTGGTGGCAGGCGAAGATATCAATGCTTCTGACCCCAAATATGACGAAAACGGAGAAGTGTCCTTTGCCGGTAAGCTCCCCACCGTGTTCTACAACGCACGCATGAAGGTGGTGCCCACCGGAGGTACGATGACCGTGACCAAACAAGGCATTGAAGTGAAAGATGCTACGGAGGTGAAAGTGATTTCTCCGCTGCTTCTACCTTCGACAGCAATGTTCCTTCTCGCTCCACCGGCGATGCTATCACCGTTGCCACAAAGGTGCAAGACCTCGTGACCAAGGCGGCTGCCAAATCTTGGGCAGAACTTGAGAATGCTCATGTGGCTGATTTTGAAAGCTACATGGGACGCGTGAAACTCAACCTCGACGACGCATCAACCACCAAGCACACAGAGTCGCTCATCAGCTACTACAACAGCAGTTCTCGCAACAAGGATTCTAAAGAAGGGCTCTTCCTCGAGCAACTCTACTTCAACTATGGTCGCTACCTCATGATTTCTTCTAGTCGCGGTGCAATCAATGTACCCTCCAACCTGCAAGGCATCTGGAATGATAAGGCAAATGCGCCTTGGAACTCCGACATCCACACGAACATCAACGTGCAGATGAACTATTGGCCCGCAGAAACTACCAACCTCTCCGATTGCCACCTCCCCCTTCCTCAACTATATCCTCGACAACTACAAAGATAAGGGCTGGCAAGACGCCGCTCGCTGGGGCAAGGACGGCCAGAAAGTGGGCTGGACGGTCTTCACCGAGAGCAATATCTTCGGAGGTATGAGCACCTGGGGCAACAACTACAAGGAAGTAAATGCGTGGTATTGCACCCACCTCTGGGACCACTACCGCTTTACCCGCGACGAAGCCTTCCTCCGCAAGGCATTTCCTGCCATTTGGCAGAGCGCACAGTTCTGGATGGAGCGTATGATTCAAGACCGCGTCCAAAAGGACGGCACCTTTGTCGCACCCAACGAGTACTCACCTGAGCAAAACGACCACCCCAAAGAGGACGGTACGGCACACGCTCAGCAGTTGATCACTGCCAACCTCCAAATCGCGCTCGAAGCCATCAACATTTTGGGTGCAGAAAGCCTAGGTCTCTCCGCTGCTGACGTAGCGCAGCTCAAAAAATACGCAGAAAAGACTGACAAGGGCCTTCATATCGAAGAGTACAAGGGAGACTGGGGCAACTGGGCCACGAATCTCGGCATCAACAAAGGCACTCCCCTCCTCAAAGAATGGAAGTACGCTTCATATAGTGTGTCGGGCGACAAGGGACACCGCCACATGAGCCACCTCATGTGCCTCTATCCCCTCAACCAAGTGGAGCGTGGCGACGATTACTTCCAACCTGCGGTCAATGCTCTCGCCCTTCGTGGTGATGAAGCTACGGGATGGTCCATGGGCTGGAAGGTGAATCTCTGGGCGCGCGCCAAAGATGGTGACCACGCTCGTCGCATTCTCAACAACGCCCTCAAGCACTCCACGGCATACAATACCGACCAATATCGCGGAGGTATCTATTATAATCTCTACGACTCCCACGCACCTTTCCAAATCGACGGAAACTTCGGCGTATGTGCGGGAATTGCGGAGATGCTCCTCCAAAGTCAGAACGACGTCATCGAACTGCTCCCTGCGCTTCCTCGCGCGTGGAAGAACGGAAGTGTCTCCGGTTTGAAAGCCGTGGGCGACTTCACTGTCGATGTAGCGTGGAAGAATCTACTCCCCTCCGAAGTCAACATCGTGAGTCACAAAGGACAGCCCATGCGCATCAAAGTAGCAGGCAACACGCAAAAGCCAGGTGAGGAGATTGATCCCTATAAGTTCGACCTCACCTTGGTGAAAGTCCTCGTCAATGGCCGTGGTGCGAAGGTGGTTCCCGTAGAAACCAAGGATAAAAAGCACCCCACCTTCGAGATCAAAGCCTTGGTAGGCGACCAAATCATGGACGTTCCTGCTGGTGCCACCGTGACCATCGACTTCTCTGCCCCAGCCGTGCCCACCGGCATCGGAGTGGTGGCGAAGAAAGACGCTAAAAAAAAACAAGTATTCGGCTTAGACGGACGTCACGCCGCGTCAAATAGCCACGGTGTTGTCGTGGTGAATGGTCAAAAAGTGATGCAATAATCGCAGCATTTCACCATTGCCCTGTCATTTTCTCCCTCATCATGCTCCGAGTGTTCCTAGATGTTCCCATCTCCGAGCCTCGGAGCATGAACTTTATCAGTCCCCTTTCAACATCGCTCAGCCTATGCACCTCCACCACTACCCTCTTCTCCTGGCGCTCACAGCAGTTGCTACCACTGCTCTGGCACAAACCACTGAGAAATATCCGGTGAACTTTGAGAAAAATCAAGCCATCACCTACAATGGTCGTCAACTTCGCAACGTAAGTTTGCAATCTGCCGACGGCAATCAGACACACGCTGTGGGCACTCGCCTTGTCTACAACGATTTGACAGAAAACACCTTCACCGCCCTCCCTGGTGATGCCGTAAAAGTCAATGTGGACTTCCAGACTGGTGCAACACCTTGGATGCACTCCTACGTGTATGTCGACCTCAACAACGACGGACAGTTTGCCGCAGACGAACTTCTCAGCTATTCTTACAGCAAGGGCAAGAACTCCCTTGGGCAAAGCATTGCCAATGGTGCCGCAGGTGCAGGAAATTCGCTCCAACCTCCCACCTTCCAGTTGGCGAAAGACCTTGCCGAAGGTAAGTACCGCATGCGTGTGAAAGTGGACTGGGACAACACAGACCCCGCAGGTGCGAAAGGCGAAGACGGCACTGCCACCAGCAAAAATGGTATTGTCACCAACGGAGGTGCGATAGCCGACTTCACCCTCAACGTGCATGCCACCGCATATCCTCAGATGGCACTCTATCTCGACACCCGACACGCCAACATCTATGCCGAACGTGGTGCCCTCCCCATCCAACCTCAGCGCGGAAAAGCCCTCACGCTTCGCATCGTTCCTGTGGAGAAATCCTACGAAGCTACGCAGTTGGCAGTGCGCTTTGGCAAAGATCCCTATGCCGAACAAACCGTCAATGGCGAGCAACAATGGGAAGAACAACCTCTCACCCCCAACACTCGTGGCATCGTCACCCTTCCTGCAGAGATGATGAACGGCAAAGTGCGCGTCATTGCTCACTATAAAGCCACCAAGGAATCCAAGTACCTCCCCGTCTTCTCCGACGAATTTGAAGGAAAAGACCACAGCGAGCCCAACACTAAGGTATGGTCACGCACTCCGCGCCGTGGTTCTACGTGGAGCCGCTTCTGTTCTAACGACACCGCCGTAGTTTATCTCCGCGATGGTGAGTTAGTTTGCCGCGCCATGGCGACACCTCAGCGCCTCAAAGGCACAGAGCCCAAGGACTTCATCTCAGGTGGTATCAAGACCGAAGGCAAGTTCTCCTTCCAATATGGTCGTGCCGAAGCGCGACTCTTCACGAAACCCCACTCTGGCAACTTCCCTGCGCTCTGGATGATGCCACAAGATGGCAGCGCAGGTTGGCCAAAAGCTGGTGAAATCGACATTTGGGAGCAGATCAACACGGAGAGTGTGTCGTACCACACCCTACACTCTCACTGGACCTTCACGCTCAAGCACAAGCAGAATCCCACGTCTGCCGTGCAAGGTCGCAACATCGACTACAGCCGCTACCACACTTTCGCCGTGGAGTGGACGCCCACGCTCATCTCTTGGTACGTAGATGGCGAACTCGTGGGAAGCGCACCCAAAAGCACTGACAGCGATGCCCTCTCCAACGGACAATGGCCCTACACCAAGCCTTTCTATCTCATCCTCAACCAGAGTGTAGGCGATGGAAGTTGGGCTTCCTCTCCCGATCCTAACTTCGTCTACGAGACGCGCTTCGACTGGGTGCGTGTATATCAGACAGTGGAGCAAAATCCCACCCTCACTGGCATCGAGCGCAATGTGCTTTCTCCCCTCTCTCCCTCGCAAGATGGCGAAGAATATGCCGACAACGCAGCCACTCGCTGGTATGATCTCAGCGGTCGTCGCGTCACAGCCTCCTCCGCTCACGGAGTTGTCGTGAATGCGCAAGGCAAGAAAGCGATTCTCTCCACACGATAACCCCTTCCTTATCTGCCCGCTCCCTATTTATGATGGCAGAGCCTCCGACGAAGTTCCCCTTTGATTTTGGCATCGCTTTGTAAGGACCAAATAGGAATCTCCCAACGGAAAAAGAAAATCGCGGAGCGTAGCAAACAGATCTCCGAGACATGCCCAAAAATGTAGGAGTTTTTTTTGAAAAATCTCTGAGAAATCTTTGTCAGTATTGGAGAAGTCTGTAAATTTGCAGGCGTAATCGAGAGGGCATCTCGGTTGCGCCTACAAGTTTGGGGTATGGTGTAATTGGCAACACTGCAGATTCTGGTCCTGCCTTTCCTGGTTCGAGTCCGGGTACCCCAACTATTTTCCATATTTTTCAGTTGAAATGCGGCAATGAGACTCGTCTTATTGTCGCATTTTGTGGAATATCCAGCCGGTTCTTTCCCATCAGGACAACGCCCCCTCTCACGATTTGCAGCCACCTTCCCACGGGTGGGCTTGTTCAACAGTTCGACACGCATACAAACCTCGCATTAACTTACCCCACAATATGAATTACGGTCTTATCATAGGTGGACTTTTGGGCTTTATCATCTCAGGAGGCAACCTTTACTTCGCAGTTTTCGGAGCTGCCGTAGGCTATTTCTTCAATCGCTCTTTGCGCATGTTTTCCGGTAGCAAGCCACGTCCGTTCATCATCGACCCAGGCAACGCCTACTCCGAAGTGTTCCGCGAGCGCGACTATCTCGCCCCTCACGACTTTTTCTCCTCGCTCATGGTGCTTACCGCCTATGTGGTGGATGCTGACGGCAAGATTATGCACAGCGAAATGGAACACGTGCGCGCCTTCCTTCGCACCAACTTTGGCGAACGTGGGGTGCGCGAGGGAGAGGCTCTGCTTCAACAGCTCTTCCAACACCAACGTCAGCTCCGCGATCAACAAGGACCGGAAGCTTACGACCGACTCGTGCAGCAGAGTTGTGTGTTCATCCGCAACCAAATGACGCTCGAGGGTTGCCTGCAACTCGTGGATTTCCTCATCGACATCGCTCGTGCTGATGGCAAAGTCATCGACATCGAGGTGGAAGCCGTGCGCTACGTGGCACGACTTTTGGGACTCACCGCCAATCAGTTTGAGAGCCTGCTCCACCTGGGCGAAGAATCTCTCGAAGCAGCCTACGCGGTGTTGGAAATTTCTCCCAATGCCACGGACGAAGAAGTGAAGCGCGCCTACAAACGTCTGGCACTTCAGCACCACCCTGACCGCGTGGCGTCGCTCGGCGACGACGTTCGCAAAGCAGCAGAGCGTAAGTTCCAAGAAATTGGCGAAGCAAAAGACAGGATCTACAAAGCTAGAGGAATGAAATGATAGACGGTAGAAGGTAGACATTAGACGTTAGGCATAAATCCTCTAACATCTAACGTCTAATCTCTAACGTCTAAACACAATCCTCATAAATAAGTATTGCATTGCCCAGAATAAGTTTGTAACTTTGCCCCAAATTCGGACAAATCTGCAAAAGAACGGCAAACCACAAGGATTCTCCTTGGAAAGCCTCCCTTAGTGGAGCCGCTCCACAACTAGATTACTCATTTTATATCTATAAACAATATGAATTTCAAGTCGATTTTTGCCATGGCATTCATGGCAACTGCCCTCGTAGGTACGACGTTCTCCTTCGTAGCTTGCGAGGACGACGAAAAAGAAGAAGTAGTTCTCGGTAGCCAAGAGGACGGCACTTACACCGCTACAGCTGATATCACTGTAGGCGCAGGCAAGCAAGTCATGAAACTCGCTACGGTGAAGAATCAAAACGTGATTGTGGCTACCCCCAAGTCCTACAGTCCCCTCATCAGCATCAGCGGTTACGAAGCTGATCTTCCTGCAGGCGCTCCCTACAGCCACATTTCTCAAGAACGCTATCAGCTCACCAACGTGAAGTCTACCAAGCTCGAAGATGGTACTATCCAACTTTCTGGCGAGGAAGAAGTAACCATGAAGCTCCGCATGGTGATGCCCGGCAAGACGCTTGCGACTACTCCTTACACTGAATACAAGACAAAGGTGAAGACTCAAGGTACTTTGAAGAACGGTAAGCTCAATCTCACCAACACCTTCCGTCCTGGCAACATGCCCATGGACATCGTCTACACCTACACTGGTCAACGCTAAGCCCATGTCTCACACACTTGCATTCGCTGCGCCCCATGGTGGACGCTGCACTGCTCGTGAGTATGGACGATTTCTCCTCAGTGCGCTTCTCCTTGTGGGAAGTGCACTGAGTTTTTCGTCCTGCAATGGGCTTTTTGATGGCATCTACGATCATCCCTCTGCCGAAGGTCCAAGCAAGACTCTGGGTTTTCTCTCCTACGATGCCAACACGCACCGCGGACACATCATGGTCGATGTGACAAGCTATCACCACTGGGTCTACCTCGACTTTCCCACACGCACCACTACCACCCACGAGATTCCCCACGCACTCTCTGGCACATGGGACGGGAAATCTGCCATCAGCTATCAGCACGTCACGTGGCCCTCTACCTATCGCACCGATAGCATCATCCACACCGACCCAATGCCCACGCCCCACCAGTGGACGATTGCCCTGCACCACTACGATGTCGCCACCAACAACGGCGCAGCAGTGGCGACAAACTATCGCTCGCTCGATGCCCTCCCTCGCGAAGGTGCAGCACGCGAAGCCCTTTTAGCGCAAACTTTCTCCCCCGATGAGTGGACCACCCATCAGAGTTACTACGACCTCACGGGGATATATCAATACTACATCGGCTATCAACACGCGACATTCAACCCCGTCCTCTCCTCGTGGATGGACATGGATGTGAAAAATCCTCCACCACGCTACACCCTCTCTGGCGCAGTCTACCTGCTCCGCTTGCAAGATGGGTCTGTGGCTGCCCTTCACTTTCCCTCGCACCTCAACCCTGCGGGACAAAAAGGCTTTGTAACCATCGATTACATTTGGCCGTTTTAGATTAAATTCTTCTACATGTCTGTTGCCTCTCTCCTAGCTCTCACCCTCTTCTCTGCCACGCTCCTACAAGTGTCGTCCACCGACTCCACCCTCTCTACGGCTGTGGTCACAGGCACTCGCAGTGCCAAGCTCTGGGCAGAGACTCCTGTGCCCACACTTGTCATAGGTCGCAACGACATTCGCAGAAGTGATGCCAGCAATCTCCGCGAACTCCTCACGCACGAACTGCCGAATGTGGAGTTTTCCTACACGCCTTCGGGACACATCAACCTGAATTTTGGCGGATTTAGCGGACAGGGGCTCCTCTTCTTGGTCAATGGCGAGCGCATGGCTGGGGAGACGATGGACAATGTGGACTATTCGCGCATCAATCTCTCCGACGTGGAGCGCATCGAAATCGTACGCGGCGCCTCCTCTGCGCTGTATGGCAGTGCCGCCACTGGCGGAGTGGTGAACATCATCACGCGACAAAATCTCAAATCCTCGTACAACAACGACGTGAGTGCTCGATGGGCGCGCCACAACAGCCGACGTTTCGATTTGAATCTGGGGCACAATTTAGGGCAATTCACCCACCTCTTCAACATGCAGCACCAAGCGCAGGCGGGATATTCCCTAAAAAATCCCGAGAATGTGGCACTTTTTACCACCTACGCGCTCAACTGCGTGCCCGGACATCGCCTGTGGCAATGGAAAGATCGCTGGGTATGGGCTCCCTCTGCCGACTTCCGCATCACCGCTCGTGCAGGTTATTTCTTCCGTCAACAAGATTTCGACGCCACGCAAGCCAATCGCTACCGCGACTTTGTGGGAAGTGCCAAAGCGGAATGGAACATTAGTCCTGAAACGCGCGTGGAACTGGCATACAACTTCGACCAATACGACAAATCGGACTTCCTACACGACTTTTCCACCGACATTCGCGACTACAGCAACGTACAGCACACCACGCGATTCCTCGTGTCGCACGATTTTGACCATCTCTTGCCCTCCGATCTCGGATTCTCCCTCACCGCAGGCGGAGATTATCAGCGCGACTATCTGATGAGCTATCAATTTCAAGGGGGCTCACACGTGCAACATTCGGCAGATGCCTTCGTGCAAACCGACTGGACGCTCTCGCCACGCTGGGAAATCCTCGGAGCAGTGCGCTACGACCACTTCTCACAGGGCAGCACGAGCACCTCACCTCCAAGGTGTCGGCACGCTACCGCCAAGGTGCTTTCACTTATCGCGCAGGTTACGGCCAAGGATTTCGCGCTCCTTCGCTCAAAGAACGCTTCATGCGCTACCCCATCAGTGGACTTTTCGTGCTGCGTGGCAATGAAAACCTCCGTCCCGAACGCAGTGACAACTTCCACATCTCGGCAGATTGGCAGCAGCAACGCTATCTTTGTTCCGTCGCACTGAGCTATAACCTCGTGCGCCAACGCATCACCACGGCTCCCCCTAGCGTGGAACGTGAAATGGGCTCGGGATTGCCCTTCATCGACTACGTCAATTTGCCGCAACTGCACGTTTTTTCTGCCCAATGCTCCGCACAAGGCAGTTGGAACTTGGGCAATGGCACCCTCGGAGCACGTCTGAACTATGCCTACACGCGCGAAGAAGCGCAACAGGGCAACGCGCTTACGCCCTATCTTCCGGCTCGTCCACATGCCACCACCGTACGTCTCTCCTACGACTATCCACGGAGCACCATCCACTCGTGGGGCATCCAACTCAGCGGTCGATGGTTGTCGGGCATCACCTCCGAAGAATACACCGCCAGCACGGCAGCACTCCACGATGTGCACTACCCTGCTTATGTGCTTCTCCGACTAGCGGCCACGCTTTCTCTCCATGGCAATTGGCACATGTCCCTGGCGGCAGACAATCTCTTGAACTATCGTCCGCGCATCTACTATTATAATGCGCCTACCACCGATGGTATAGATCTTCAAATTGGAGCAACCTACCGGTTTTAGCCTTATCCCTCTTTCTGTCTGCCACATTTCCAGCAAAACTCGTATTTCTTCCTTTGCATCCCAGACGCTTCCCCTCGAAGCACAAACACTTCTCATAAGCTCGCTACCTTTACTGAAATGAGAGAAGCCATACTGATATTGTCCATACAAACCCATCAACATAACCATGGCTTTTATGTTTATCGTATATCATTCGACAGGCAAATGCGGAATGTCTCAAAAAGACACTACATCAAAAAGAATAAAACAAAGGATTCTCTTGCATATTTGAAATAAAAAATATAGTTTTGCATCATCCTTCAACATAGACCTTTAAAACCCCTCAAACAAAGAAGATGAAAATTCTAATAAAAGCAATCTTTTTTTTGTTGATTCTTTCAGGTTGTTCAAGAAGCAAGAAAGTAGAGCACTCATTATCGCATGTGCAACCAGAATCATCATTCTCCTTGCCTCCAATAGAACAATGTGACAGCTTTAGCGTTGTTCCTCCCTATCTAAATATGGATAGCCTGCATAATGTGGAGATACCTGATAATATCCGTTATGTATGTAAAGAAATGCAGGTAAACGATATGATAACGACGCTTCTCTTTATCGTAAAGGCAGTGTCGTAGCCTATGCAATTATGCAACGCTCTATCGCTGACTTCGCGTCATTTGATGCTTCTAAGAAGTATTCAATAGGGCAACAACTCTTCTTAAACAAAGAGCGCAAAGTAATAGTTAATCACTAAAGCTTACATATACAATGAGACCGTGGCAAAACATCCATTTTGCCACGGTCTCTTCACTTTTCTAGAAGTATGTGTTTTTGCCAACTCTAAAACAAAAGGAGTAGCTACTTCCGAAAGTTACAATATCAGCCTTCCCTATCGCTGAGCATACATCTGTTCGTAGTATTTTTCATACTCACCCGAGGTGATGTTGTCCATCCATTCCTCGTTGTCGAGATACCAACGCACGGTCTTTTCGATGCCTTCTTCAAACTGGAGCGAAGGTTCCCAACCGAGTTCTTCTTTCAACTTCGTCGAGTCGATGGCATAGCGCAAATCGTGACCCGCGCGGTCGGTGACATAGGTGATGAGATCAAGGTCTTCTCCTTCGGCACGTCCGAGCAGACGGTCCACCGTGCGCACCACAAGGCGAACGATGTCGATGTTTTTCCACTCGTTGAAACCACCGATGTTGTACGTTTCATTGATTTCTCCTTTGTGGAAAATCAGATCTATGGCACGTGCGTGGTCGATGACATAGAGCCAATCACGCACATTTTCGCCTTTTCCATAGACGGGCAGGGGACGACGATGGCGAATGTTGTTGATCATCAAGGGAATCAACTTCTCGGGAAACTGATTGGGACCGTAGTTATTGGAACAATTCGTCACCAAAGTCGGCATACCATAGGTGTCGTGGAAGGCGCGGACGAAATGATCGCTCGATGCCTTCGATGCTGAATAAGGGGAGTGTGGGTTGTAAGGAGTTGTTTCCACAAAGAAATCTTCGCCATAAGGGGCAGCGCCATCGGGCTTTGTGATGTCGAGCGCACCATACACTTCATCGGTGGAAATGTGGTAGAAACGCTTCCCTTCGTAGCCTTCGGGCAAACTTTCCCAATAGTCGCGCGCTGCCTGCAAGAGAGAAAGCGTGCCCATCACGTTGGTGCGTGCAAAACCGAGGGGATCTTTGATGGAACGATCCACGTGACTCTCTGCTGCCAAGTGGATGATGCCAGTGATGTGGTGACGCTCCAAGAGCGCGCGCACGGTGGGGAAATCGCAAATGTCGGCTTTCTCAAAAACATAATTAGGAGCTTCCTCCACATCTTTGAGGTTTGCCAAATTACCGGCATAGGTGAGGAGATCGAGACATACGATTTTTGCCTCGGGATATTTGTTGACAAAAAGACGAACTACGTGGTTTCCGATGAAACCAGCGCCGCCAGTAATCAAGATATTAGGCATAGTGGGAAGATACTTTAAGAGATTGGGGTAAAGAGGAGGCACTACGCTCCAAAAACTTCGTGAAGACTGTCGAGCCAATGGGGAATTTCGAGCCCGAAAGTCGCTTTGATTTTCGATTTATCCAGCACGCTGTAGGCAGGACGTTTCACCGGTGAGGGGAATTCGTCGGAGTGACATGGTAATACCTTGCAGGTGCTCTCGGGACGCAGGCGACGGAGCGCCATGGCGAAGTCATACCACGAACAAGCGCCTTCGTTGGAATAGTGATACACACCCACGTTTTGGGGTTGCAATCCACCACCGTCGATGATGTGCATCAGCGCAGCCGCCAAATCTTTTGCTGCCGTGGGAGTGCCCACTTGGTCGAACACCACCTTAATCTCTGGACGCGTGTCGAGGAGACTGAAGATGGTTTTGGGGAAATTCTTGCCGTGGATGCTATACAACCAAGCAGTGCGCACAATGATGTGCTGACAGCCCGACGCCACAATGGCTTGTTCGCCCTGAAGTTTTGTGTGGCCATAGATGCCAGTTGGCGTGCCCGTTTGGTCTTCTCGGCAGGGAGTGTTGTAGGGTTCCGCTCCAAACACATAGTCCGTGGAAATATGCAACAACCAAGCCCCAGTTTGTTGAGCGATTTGTGCCATATTGTCCACAGCCTTGTGGTTGAGCAGGTTTGCCAGTTCCTCTTGAGTTTCGGCGGCATCTACGTTGGTGAAGGCAGCACAGTTGATGATTACTTCGATGTTGTGCTGCGCCACCATCTGCGCCAAGGCTGCTTTGTCGGTGATGTCAAGGGCATAGATGTTGGTGCCTTCGATATTCCCGGCTTGTATATCAGTAAAAACGAAATGATGCTGCGGATATTGTGGAGCCAGGACTTGAAGTTCATACCCCAATTGTCCCATTGCTCCCGTGATGAGTAGATTCATTGCAAATATAAATAGTCTTGAGAAGTTGACCTTCACGAGCAAAGTTAGCGATTTCCAAGGAAACAGACAAGCAAGCCCCCGTGTTTCACACTGGATGATGCTGAGAACTTTCGAGAAACAAGGGAGCGCAACGAGTTTTCTGCGGAGCGCTCAAAAAAAACGTCGGAGTTTTTCCAAAAAACGTCGGAGTTTTTTCCAAAAACGTGGGAGATTTTCTGAAAAATGTCGGAGAAAATTTCTGAAACGTCGGAGCTTTTTGAAATCATCTCGGACTTTGGCGGAAAAACATCCCCCAATTTCCCCGCTTCTTCTGGTCAAGGACTACAAAAACAGCGCATCGCCATCTGGGGAAGATCACGATGCGCTGAAGGCACGAAGCAAGGAGGCTGAAGGATATGGCGTGCACCATAGGGGCATTGTCCCCCGAAGAGAGGGAAGCGCCAGCGATGGGCAGGGGGCGTCCTTGCGAGAAAGGAATTATTTTGCCGAAGAACGACGGAGGAGCAACTGATTGCGCATCTGACGCAAGAGGACTCTACCGTGATTTCTAAAGGCAAAGAGAGGAATGGTCACACCGATAACCATAGCCATAATGGTGAGGGTGCAGGTGATCCAGTTGTAGTTGAAAAGCGCAAAATACTTGTCGAACAAAGGATCATCGTGCTTGTGGGCAAGCAATTCTACGAGCGACTGGATGCTACCATAGGCAAATTTACCGGGTACCATGGGGAGCAACGCAGGAAACGAGAGTGTTTCGGCTGGAGATTTGATTTGGTGGAGAGGGGAATCGACACACAACCGATGACGAGTCCTGCCACTCCGGCTGCCATGGCGATGTGCCAGTCGGCAAAGTCCATGAGGAGAAAGCGAGTGATGTGACCCAGTGCAGCCAAAAGCGCACAGCCCCAAAAGGTGGAACGCGTGGGATTGCTGATGCTTGCGAAACCGATGCAAGCGATTGCGGCAAAAACACCGTCGTTGACGATATCGTAGGTGAGTTCTAAGAAATTGACCATAAGAGGATAGGATATTTTCGTGAATGAATGTGCTAAGTGGAGGGGATGACTCCTTGATGAGAGGGCACAGCGGAAGGAGTCAATAGCAGATGAGTCGATGCTCTCCAACCGCTTGCCACGCTCCACGAGCAAAGGTTAAATCATTCTGATGTCGAAAAGGAGCAACGCGATGACCAATCCCAAAGAAAGGCTCACGGTGATCATCATGGCGTGCACAAAACGGCTCCATGCTGAGAGGTAGTGACCATAGATGAGGTCATTGACAAAGTTGCAGAAGGGCACACCTGGCACGAGGAAGAGCACACTTGTGCCGAGGGCAATGACAGGTGTGGTGGTGAGGGTGAAGTTTTCAAGCCCATAGTGGGAGAAATCTACGAGTCCCACGCAGGAAACAACGGCTGCCACGACACCAGCTACGACAGTGACGGCGCGATAGTCGATTTTCCAGCTCTGCAGACGCTGTTTGACAAAGAAACCACAGAGGGTGGCGAAGAAAACAATGCCGATGGCGGGCCAATCTCCCTTAAACAAGCGGCAGAAAGCGGCATTGGCAGCAGCAGCAAGGAGGAGTACGATCCAATTGTTGAGACGGGGTATCTTTTTTATCTCTTGCAATTTTTCATTTGCCTCAGCGAGGGTGACATCTTCTGTGAAGACTTCGTCGGAAAGACGGCTCAATCGGGTGATGGTGTCAAAGTTGATGCCAGCGTGTGCGAGGGGGGAGATGCAGGTGTAGGAGTGTTCTCCATCTTTGTCCCAAAGGGTGAAGAGCACGTTGGCAGGCATAATGGTGAAGATGGCTTCTACGTCCCATGCTTCTGCCATTTGCTTGACTTTGCGCTGGATGCGCATGGTGGTGGCTCCGCTAGAAAGGAGCGTGCTTGCGTAGTCGCAGAAGAATTTGGCGATGTTTTTGAGCTGATTGTGCACTTCGTGGTCTGTGATCACGGCTGTGTCTACAGTAACATTCGGATTCATTGAGGATGAAGTTGAATTAGCATAAGAACACCTCGCCTCGGCATCTCGCGATGTCGGGAACTTCCCACTGCAAAAAGGCGTGCAGGGTGTGACGAGGTGGAAGAAAGCGGGGAGGGGGTTGTGGGAGCGCGGCTTAGGCTTCAGGCTTGTTTTCGCCTAAGAAAGCGCAATCGTGGTCTTTCATGTTGGACTCTGGAGACTTTCCAGGCTTGGCATCGGCCACAAAAGCGCGGTCGTGGTCCACCATGTTGGACTCTGCGGGTGTTCCGGGCTTCATAGAGGTGTGGTTCTTCTGACTTAGGAAGAAGCGATAGACCATGGGGAGGCAATAAAGTAGGAGGGTGAAGAGGATAACCCCCAAAATCACATAGGGTGCTGCCTCATGGTTGTGGATTTTTAAACCTTCAAGTAGGGTCATAAAATGAGGAATTTTATAAGTTTGTCTGGGAGAAAACTATATTTTGCTTGGTTGTCTCTAAATAAATAAAGCCCTATTTTTAAAGGAATTGGCTGAATTCCGGTGCAAAGGTACGGATTTTTCACGAAATATCGGGGAGGTAGTTGTGATTTTGTGAGGCTTCGCAGAAGGGCTTTGGGAGGTGTAGGCACAAAAAAATGGAGAAGTTCAGAAGAACTTCTCCATCGCTTTCTTAATCATTCGGATTAAGTGGTGATCCGCTTGGGACTCGAACCCAAGACCCATACATTAAAAGTGTATTGCTCTACCAGCTGAGCTAGCGGATCCCGGCAAACTTTGCTCGGAAATCTTTAGGTTGTTTCCATCTCTTGCGAGACTTCTCAACACTTCCTTGCTGTTTGCGAGTGCAAAGTTAATGACTTTTTCTGACTTGACCAAATCTTTTGGCAGGAAAGTGGGGACTATGCCAAAAACTTGTGCAAAAGTCAAGTGAAAAGGTCCTTATTTCCCCTTTACCACATCAGTTTGCGGAGGTAGCGCACTGGGACACCGTAGTTGAAACTCTGCGTGCCGCTGATGCCGGCGAAGTTGATTGCCACCAGTTCTCCCTTAGCGTTGAAGACGGGCGAGCCACTTGAGCCGGGCAACGTGGGAATGCTGTAGAGAATCTTTTCGGAAGACGTCTGGCTCACATAGCCTTTATTGAACTGCGCTTGGATGCCTTCTTTCGTCACTGCGAGTTGTGGACCGAGATTGTAGCTGAGCATGAAGAGTTGCTCGTTTTTGTCGTTGCCCAACTTCTGAGAGATGCGCTCTGCGAAGGTATATTCGATGAGTGGATTTTTGGTTGGAATGGTGAAGATGTAGCAGTTGGCAGGTGTCATCTGGCTTTTGAGCTGGATCACTGCGAGGTCGTGCTCAGCATCCGTGCGGAGGATGGTGCAAGGCTGGAAGGAGTTCTTGCCCGGAGACATGGTATGATTTTGCACGATACCCACTTCGTTGTGGTAGACCAGTCGGAGACTCTTGAGATTGATATTGACGAGTCGTCGCACATTCTTCTCTAGTATTTCTTTTTGTAGGCGCAAGTCGTCCAAGCGCTCTTGGAGTTCCATGAGTTCCGTGTCGTCGCCATCGAAATATTCTAGTTCATTTTCAGCAGACTCTTCCGACTCACACACCTCTTGATAGCTTTGAATATAGCTCGACAATATGTAAGAGATGCGCTGATTCAAGGCTTCGCTCACGGCTTCTTTCTTGTTTTCTCCACTCACCACGTGATTGTTGGTCACGATTTTACCATCTTTGCTCACAAAGAAACCAGTGCCATAGCCTTCTGATGGTTTGATATCGTCCAAATCTTCGGTGAGATCTTCTATATCATCGTTGGAATCGAAGGAAGTGAAGTAGAGCGACTCCATACCTGGGATACGAATTTCGTAGTACGAGCGATTTGCACCATCACCACGCCCGAAGCGCAGGTGGTTTGTAGCTCTTTCTCGCTCATGTTGCCGCAAGAAGCAAGGGCAAATAGACCTAAGACACACGCAAACAACGGAGCAGCGATGCGTGAAATACGGAAAGTAAGATGTGACATATTGGATGTGTAAGAAAAAAGGCTTGAGAGGTAGAGGAGTAAATTCTGGAGGTAGAGGAGTAAATGCTGATGGTTGCTATCAAATAGAGGAGTTGCCAACAGGATGGCTAGGAAATGTACTGGCAATCTACGGAGATTGACGAGCAATCGTCAGAGAGAAAGGCTAGAATCAATGGGGAGGGGCTAGAAATCCACATAGTTTTTCGCCAAAACAGGGCTGAGCCAGTGACGATAGGTACGACCGAAGTGCTCCTCCACTTGGGGAGTGAAAGCGCGTGGCATCGTGGGAGCAGGCACACCTTCGCCTATGCGCTGCGGAGAAATCTCTTCCCACGCCTCATCCCACAGGTCGCGCTCTATGAAACTTTGGAGGGTGGCTTGTCCCCCTTCGACAAAGAGCGACTGCACTCCATCGCGACGCAAGCCTTCTAACAAGGAGTCAATATCGGCATAGGCTTGAAATCCGGCTGAAAGCGCACGTTCGTCCACACCACCTAGGACACAGCGGAGCGGCGATGCGCCTGGCCAGCAGCGAACATTGAGTTTTGGGGCATCAAGTTGGAAAGTCTTGCGCCCCACTAGGATGGCTTGGTGCGTGGCTCTGAAGTGATGCACGCGCAATAGGGACGAGGGGGAAGAAAGTCGGAGCGGTGCTGCGGACACTTCGCCATTTTCGTCCAGACTCCGCGAGCGGTCGATAAATCCATCGGAGGTGGCAGCCCATTTGAGGGTGATAAAGGGACGGCGCAGCACGTTTTGGCAAAGAACTTGCGATTAAGATAGATGCACTCCTCGCGCAGCACGCCCACCGTTACGTCAACTCCCGCTTCTTGTAGCATGATGATGCCACGACCACGGACTTTGCGGAAGGGATCTTCCGAACCGATGACGCAACGCTTCACACGATTTTGGATAATCAGGGCGGAGCACGGTGGAGTGCGTCCATAGTGTGCGCAGGGCTCTAGGCTGACATAGATGGTGCTCTCGGAGAGGAGGGGACGATCTTCGGGACGCACGGAGCGAAACGCATGGACTTCGGCATGACCTTCGCCAGGGCGCACGTGGTAACCTTCGCCAAGTATGCGGGCATCTGCGCCCGATCCATGCACAATCACAGCACCCACCATGGGATTTGGCGCAGCAGTGAGTTCGCCTTGCCGGGCTAGTTGGAGACAACGTCGCATCCAACGCTCATCTTCTGCCTGCGTGGCGCTGGAAAGTCCATTTGCATCGCTGGAAAGTCCGCTTACAACACGAGTCTCTTCATTACCCGCGCGAGCATCTCCGTGTGCAGGGGAGGGACCTCCGTGGGAATGGGAAGAATTTCCGTTTGAGGGCGAAGTATGTGGGAAATCTGACATGATGTTCTGGGGGTTATGCCACCTCAAGGGGTTGGGAAACTCAGAGCACCCCAAGAAGTCGGAGTGCTCCAGAGTAAGAATGTGGATTATCGTTCGAGTTTCCAGGTGGCACCGTCCTTGGTGTCCTTCACGGCAAAGCCGAGAGCAGCGAGTTGGTCGCGAATTTGGTCGCTCGTTGCCCAGTCTTTGTTGGCTTTTGCCTTAGCGCGCACCTCAAGAAGTAGGTCGATGGCGGAAGAGAATGCGGCTTCGCGGGCTGCATTTCCGCCTTCTTCTGCGGTGAGACCGAGGATGTCGAAGCAGAACGTGTGGAACACCTCGCGGAGTGCCGCAAGGGTTTCGGCAGCAATCGCCATTTTTCCGTCAGCCAATGAGTTGACGATGCGGCAAGCCTCGAAGAGATAGGAGATAACGATGGGGCTATTGAGATCATCATCCATCGCATCATAGCAACGCTGGCGCAAATCTGCCACCCACTCCGCAGTCACCACCTCGCCTTTGGGAGCTTCGCCTTCCGCCACGGGAGTGATGCGATCGAGCGCACGGAGGGCATCCATCAAACGCTCGAGTCCCTTTTGCGAAGCTATGAGAGCATCGTTGCTAAAGTCGAGTGTGGAGCGATAGTGTGCCTGAAGGATGAAGAAACGGATGGTCATCGGTGAGAAAGGCTGGGAGAGCAATTCATGACTGCCCGAGAAGAATTCATCGAGGGTGATAAAATTGTTGTAGCTCTTGCCCATTTTCTTACCGGCAATGGTGATCATGTTGTTGTGCATCCAGTAGTGCACCATGGCATGTCCTTGTGAGGCTTGCGATTGTGCGATTTCGCACTCATGGTGTGGGAACATCAAGTCCATACCACCGCCATGAATGTCGAATTCCTCGCCAAGATATTTGCGGCCCATGGCTGTGCACTCACAGTGCCAACCAGGGAATCCATCGCCCCACGGAGAGGGCCAGCGCATGATATGAGCTGGGCTGGCTTTCTTCCCAAAGGGCAAAGTCCACTTGATGGCGCTTTTCGCCCACACCATCGAGTTCGCGGCTAGCATCGCGCACTTCCTCGAGGTTACGTCCCGAAAGAATACCATATTTATAGTCTTCGTTGTACTTCACCACGTCGAAATAGACCGAACCATTGCTTTCGTAGGCATAGCCTGCTGCGAGGATTTGCTTCACGAGTTCGATTTGCTCGATGATGTGTCCCGTGGCATGAGGTTCGATGGAGGGAGGAAGCACATTGAGTTGTGCCATTGCCGCATTAAAACGATTGGTATAATACTGCGCCACCTCCATGGGTTCGAGTTGATCCAATCGAGCTTTCTTCGCAATCTTGTCCTCACCCTCGTCGGCATCGTGCTCTAAATGGCCCACATCGGTGATGTTGCGGACATAGCGCACGGCATATCCCAGGTGTTTGAAGTAACGGAAGAGGAGGTCGAAGGTGATGGCAGGGCGCGCATGTCCGAGGTGGGCATCACCATAGACGGTGGGTCCACACACATACATGCCTACGCGACCTTCGTGAATGGGTTTGAAAACTTCTTTGGTGCGAGAAAGAGTGTTGTAAATTTGGAGAGCCATGAGCTGAATGCTTGTCTTATGTGTCAAAGCAAAGGCACAATGAGATTGCACCTTTGCTCAGTGTTCAGAGTGTTTTGGCGCGCCGCAGGCAATAACTTAGGAGAGCCAACGCGCTGTGCCGAGTATGAAAGGCGAGAAGTGGGAAAATCGCGTCAGAGACTAGCGATTGGGCACTCTCTTCTTATTCGCTTTTTTGGTGGAAACGGGAGAAAACTTGCCGCCCGTGATTTGTTCTAAGGTGAGAGGTCGGTACATATTAGTGTAGCTCAAGCCTTTGCCATAAGTTTCTTCCTCATAGAAGAAGGCAATGCGGCCATCTTGCTGCTGCACCATGGTGCTGTAGGCACTGAGATTGGTGGACACTTGGAAAGGTCCGCTCCAGTTTTGGGCAAACCCCTTGGCAGTGTTGTAGTCACTCTCCGATGAGAGCGCCTTGTAATAGACACCTACGTTGGCGCGTCCAGGACCGAGGGGCACAGACTGCAGAGCGAGGGGCAGCTTCTTGCCCGTGGCGCGCTCCACCGCTGGGACGATGAGGATTTCACCATTGGTGCTATTTTGCAGCGCCTTCACGCCGCCTGCCACTTCTGCCGAGTGCACCGCGTCATTTTCCCAAGTGCCAGTGGCATTCTTGTGCGACATGTAGTGGAACACATTGAAATATCTGCCACCATAAGCGCGACTAGAGAGCACTACATCGCCATTGGGGAGTTCTTCCACCTTAGGTTCGTCACCTTTTGGCGCAGGCGAAGTGTGGATGCTGCCGAGCGCGTGCCAGGTGCGTCCGAAGTCGTCGGAATAAACCACGCGGTTGCCTCCAGGACGTGCGCAGAGGGCAGCATAGAGACGGTAGTATCTGCCCACCTTGATGCGACTGCTCTGACAGATGCGACCACTTCCGAAGAAGAGAGAAGCCACAGGACCGAGCTGACTTTGGTCGAACAAACCATAAATTGCCTCTGTGATTTCGGCAGGATGCGACCAAGTGCGGCCGCCATCCGTGCTGTGGAGCACTGCCACGCGGTTGGGATTCTGGCGTGTCGTAGTGCCATGGCCATACACGGTGTTGCCGGTGACACAAACTACCACCACTTCGTTGCTCTTACGGTCGGCTACGATGGCAGCATCGCCATAGCCGCACTTGCGACTGCCGGTAACGCCATCGCCTTGTGCCAAGACATACTGTGGCGACCACGTATGTCCGTTGTCGTTCGACAAACGATAGCGCAGGTCTACCCGACCAAAACCGATGTCACCTCCGCAGGGACGGTAGTCACTCACGGCGATGAGCGTGCCTTTGGGGGTAACCGCGATGGCAGGAATGCGATAAGGCACCATGTCTGCCAAAGTGGCGAAGAGCGGTTGTTCGAATGCCGTGTAGGCGTTTGCCACTTCTGGCGCATAACGTAGGGAGGTGTCGGCTGGATTGTTCAAACCGAAGGCGGCAACGTGGCTTTTGTCGAAGGGAGCCAAGGTTTGCGCGCCAGCGGACAACGTAGCCAGCAGACAGAGTGTGGTCAGAGACAGTGACTTCATATAGGTAGTTTGTGAATAATGTTTGAGAATGGCACCAGCGCAAATGGAGAGCGCAGCGCGGCAAGCCATTGTTTCGCAACTTGTCCACGGCTTTTTTCGCCTTTGCGTCTGAGTGTGAAGCGCGCAGTCTGGGTGATTTTACCCTTAAAAAACGGAGCTTTGAGAAAGAATGTCGGACGTTTCAGAAAAAACGTGGGAGATTTCTCAAAAAACGTTGGACTTTTTCCAAAAAATGTCGGAGATTTTTCAGAAAACGTGGGAGTTTTTTTTCAAACGTAGGAGATTTTCTTCTCTCCCTCGCAGAACGCAGGTTTTCCGCTCCGTTGTTGCGCACTCAATGCTTGGAAGTGATGCCTCAAAACTGAGGGAAAAGCAACGTGCACCTCACAGGTGCTCTGCCCCTTCATGCCGCAGCCCAACAGGGTGTTTCGACATTCGATCTTTTCACTTCCACAGCAAAAATACTATTTTTTGACGAAGCAGGCAAATATCCCCCTATCATTTCACATTTCAGAGGAGAAAACGAGGATAGAAATCGAAGCCATATTATGGGAATCTCCAAGAATAACAGTTCACCTCCTGCACCGCTCAGCATAGGAACAGCGCGAAGATGCTTCCCCTCCCGATGAGTCTTGCCGACTTCTTGGGCAAAGTTAAACAATTCTAGACGGTACACCTGCACAATCTAAAGATTTTGTTGTATTTTTGTGGCAGCAGTTGATTTGCCTAAGGCAGATGCAGGCATAAAATGTTGTGCCGCCTCCTCTCTTCCCTTGCAAATCCCTATGACGGGAAGAGAGAAAATCGGAACACCAACGGAACTCTCTATTATAATAACGTATAAATCTACCTCAGATGAAAGGTATTCTTTCCTTCCTTCTCGTGCTTTTCCTCATGCCCCTCGGCCATGGCATGATGATCATGATGGAGCATTTCTTGCCCCCTACCCCACTTCACTTCGCCGCCTTTGGCATGGGCTTTGTGGGTCTCCTGTTGGCAGTGCGCGGTGTCTTTGCAGAAGGCGACACTCGTCAAACGATTTTCGGTCTCATCGGAGCTTTGCTCTTCTGGACTGGGTGGGTGGAGTTTCTCCTCTTGTATTACGCCCAACGATTTGGCACACATCCCGAACTGGCGCACGGAGTGGTGAGCACGACCACCACGTATGTGGATGGTGTTTCTTCGACGATGATGCACATCAATGGACGAATCGTCAACGACCTCCGCGAACCGTGGGTGAAAGACTTGGTGCTCACTCGCCCAGAATACTTGATTATGCCCAGTAGCTTCGGTTTTTGGGCGATGTTCATGTTGATTTATGTCTTTAGCATCCGAAGTGGCTGCGATTTTCTCAATTGGGTGCAAAAACATCTCTTTCGCCACAACAAGACCAAGATGGTATTCCGCCCGATGACTCGCCACGTCTCCATCGTGACGTTCATGGAATTCAACCTCATCATGTGGAGTTGCTACCTTTTGCTCATGTTTTGCTACGATCCTGTCTTTTTGGGCGACCATCATCCCGTAAGTTTGGCGATAGGTCTCGGATGCGCGGTGGGCGGTGTCTATATGTTGCGCCGTTTGGTGCGTATTCGCGAGTGGGGACGTGCCCTTCGTTTCGCCATCGCCACGGTGATTGTAATATGGACTCCCGTGGAAATTTTGGGACGCATGAATGTCTTCAACGAAATCTGGGTGGATCCGCTTCACCACATCGTAGAGATGTCGCTCATCTTGCTAGCCTTTGTGGGACTTTCTGCGGCTCTGGTCATCAACTGGTGGCGAAAGAAGCAGAAGGCGTAGGAGGCTTTTGCCACACCTATATATATTATGCCTAAAGTGCAATGCCCTTTTTTCGGAGGGCATTGCACTTTTTATTGTCCACCCACCCGACTTATCGCCCACCATCGGGGATGGGGCAGCGCGACATCACGGAGGGGCTTGTCTCTTCTTTGCCAAGAACTGGTTCGCGGCTCCATGAAATCAAAGTGCCCCTTGCGTTTGTTTTTGGTCTTCGTTGGCAAAAATCGAAGAAATTCGCCATGTATAGTTGTCAAATCGCAGATTATAAATTTCCAGAGTGTGAATAAATGCAGTAAAACAACGAAAAGCCGAGAGAAATTTGTGGGAAGAGGGGTTAGGCATCTTTTACAGATAAACAAAAAAGTGTACTTTTGCAGCCGAAAACCATTAACGATTCAATCGTCAATATCAAAGACACTTACATGTCCAACACAACTCCCCTTCTCACCCCTACGCGCAAAGTGATTGCAGGTATGCAATTTCTCTTTGTTGCCTTCGGTGCCACCGTGCTCGTTCCTCTGCTCGTGGGTCTCGATCCTTCGACCGCATTGTTCTCGGCAGGCGTTGGTACGCTCATTTTCCACCTTGTTACAAAAGGCAAAGTTCCTATTTTTCTCGGTAGTAGCTTTGCCTTTATTGCACCCATCGTAAGTGCGACGAAAATCTACGGATTGCAAGGCGCACTCTTCGGACTTCTGGGCGTGGGATTCGTCTATTTTGCCATGTCGGCGCTCATTCGCGCTTTCGGCACTAAGTTCATTTCCCGTCTATTTCCCCCAGTGGTCATCGGACCCATCATCATGCTCATCGGACTTTCTCTCGCTCCTGCAGCGGTGAACATGGCGAAGAGCAACTGGCTTTTGGCACTTATCGCCCTCGCCACTGCGATTGCGGTGACACTCTATGCGAAAGGTATGCTGAAGCTCATCCCCATTTTCCTCGGCATCCTCGTGGGTTACGTGGCAGACCTCCTGCTTGTTGGCGTAGGCCTCAGCGATGGCGTGGACTTCAAGCCCATTGCTGATGCAGCTTGGTTTGCTTTGCCTCAAATCCACTGGCCTGAAAGCTTCTCTTGGGAGCCTATTCTCTTCATGATTCCCGTAGCGATTGCGCCCGTGATCGAACATATCGGCGACGTTTATGTGGTGAACAATGTGGTGGGTAAGAACTTCGTGAAAGACCCTGGTCTTCATCGCACCATGCTCGGCGACGGTTTGGCTTGCGTCTTCGCAGCCCTCGTTGGTGGACCTCCCGTGACCACGTATTCCGAAGTGACAGGCGCGATGTCTCTTACCAAGATTACTGCTCCTGTGGTGTTCCGCATTGCCGCAGTAACGGGTATTGTGTTCTCTCTCATCGGCAAGGTGAGCGCCCTTCTTCGCAGCATCGACCAAGCCATCCTCGGAGGTATCATGTTGTTGCTCTTTGGCACAATCGCTGGTGCGGGTATTTCTAGCTTGCTCCACAGTAAGGTGAATCTGGCTTCTTCTCGCAACGTGGTGATTATCTCTGTCACCCTCACCACAGGTATCGGCGGTGCAGCCCTGTCTTGGGGTAGTTTCTCCCTCGCGGGCATCGGTCTCTCCGCTGTCATTGCCGTGATTCTCAACCTCATCCTCCCAGAACGTGAGGAAGACCGTATGGAGACTCCCGAACCCGAACACAACAAGACCAAATAATTGAGCGACGGACGACAGACCTCCTTCCGCAAAGCTCTATAAAAAGACAAATTTCTAATTACAACTTTAATATGTTCCGTAAACTTTTCCTCCTTGCGGCTTTCGTCCTCACTGCAGGCATCGCTGCACAAGCTCAGAATGTGCAAGTGCACTACGACTTTGGTCGTGCCATGTACTCTGAACAAAATGTAGGTGATGAGCCTCGTCCTTTGATCACTACTACCGTAGAAATGTTCCGCGCAGACAAGTGGGGTAACACTTTCTTCTTTGTCGACATGAACTATCGTCGCATTGGTATCCAGTCTGCTTACTGGGAAATCTCTCGCGAGTTCAAGCTTGGCAAATCTCCCTTCCTTGCTCACATCGAGTATGACGGAGGTTTGAACTATAGCACTACCTATGGTCACTCTTACCTCGCAGGTCTTACCTACGCTTGGAACCGCAAGGACTATCAAGGTGGCTTCACGGTTACTCCTATGTTCAAGTACTTGGACAAGAAGACCAACCCTGCTTCTTGGCAGCTCACCGGAACTTGGTACTACAACTTCGCAGGTGGCTTGCTCACTACTAGCGGTTTTGCTGACCTTTGGAGCGACCGTAGCTTCGTAGACGGCAAGAGCAACCTCGTGTTCATCACCGAACCTCAGCTTTGGCTCAACCTTAACAAGGTGAAAGGTGTGGACCCCAACTTCAACCTCAGCGTAGGTACTGAGTGGGAAATCAGCCATAACTTCGCAGTGACCGACAAGCTCATCGTGAATCCTACGCTTGCTGTGAAGTGGACCTTCTAATCTCGTCAACACGAGCTTAGGTCCCTTTCTCACTTCTCCTATTTTCTATACTTTTTCATCAGCATTCCTGCTCTGCTCTTCGTGAGTCATTCAGGAATGCTGCTGATTTTCTCTCCTAAATGTCTGCCACAGGCTGAGCACTGTCCTACTTTATTGGGAAGAAAACCTACTCCCTTGGGAAAACCTCCCTCCATTAGGTAGCACTCTCCCAGTTTCATTGGGCAACACTCTCCCTCCATCTGGAGCATCTATGCTCAGCAGCCGCAAACTCAGGATTATTCATCTACCAATCAACCATACTTCTCGTATGCAATTCCTTTATCGTCTCGTGGGCTTCGATCCCACCAAGTACAATCTCCGCACGGAGTTGATGGCAGGTCTCACCACCTTCCTCACCATGGGCTACATTCTTGCCGTAAACCCCGACATTCTCTCTGCCACTGGCATGGACAAGGGCGCAGTCTTCACCGCAACCGCGTTGGCTTCTGCCATTGGTACACTGCTCATCGCCTTTATGGCTAAGTTGCCCTTCGCACAAGCTCCTGGCATGGGTATCAATGCTTTCTTCGCATTCACCCTTTGTCTCACCATGGGCTACACATGGCAACAGTCACTTGCCGCAGTTTTCATCGAAGGTATCATATTTATTGTCCTCACCGCCCTTAATGTGCGCGAGCACATCGTGAATTGCATCCCCAAAAGTCTGCGTTTCGCCATCTCCGCTGGTATCGGCTTCTTCATTGCTTTTGTAGGTTTGAAGAACTCTGGCATTATCGTGGCGAATGAAGCCACTTTCGTGTCACTCGGTCACTTCAATGCCACTTCTTCTGTGGCTTGCTGGGCATCATCCTCAGCGGTGTACTCATGAAGCTCCGTGTGCGTGGTGCACTCTTCTATAGCATCATCATCTGCACGCTGATTGGTATCCCCTTGGGTGTAACAAACATTGGCGAAAGTTTTTCTCCCGTGTCTATGCCTCAGTCCATCGCTCCCACCTTCTTGCAAATGGACTTCTCTAAAGTGCTCAGTGGCGACATGATTCTTACCATCCTCGTGCTCGTATTCATCGACATCTTCAACACCATCGGTACACTTATCGGCGCTGCAGCCAACACAGAAATGATGGACGAAGCTGGCAATGTGAAGAACATCAAGGGCGCAATGATGGCAGACGCCGTGGCAACTAGCGTTGGTGCTATGTGCGGAACTTCCACTGTTACGACTTTCGTAGAAAGTTCTGCGGGTATCGCTGAAGGTGGTCGCACAGGTATGACTGCTCTCTCCACAGCTTTCTTCTTCCTCCTCGCACTTTTCCTCTCTCCCTCTCTTCTTGCTCATCCCCTCTGCTGCCACAACCGGTGCACTTGTATTGGTAGGTGTGTTGATGTTGAGCTCAATTAAAGACGTGGATCTCCTCGACATCTCTGAGGCTCTTCCTAGCTTCATCACCGTGCTCACCATGGTCTTGACCTATAACATCGCAGAAGGTATGGCACTCGGTCTCATCAGCTACACCCTCGTCAAGGTGCTTACTGGCCGTTTCAGCCAAGTGACTATCACCCTCTACATTGTTTCTGGTCTGCTCATCGCACGCTACGTGCTTCAAGCGCTCAACGTATCTGCTGGTATCTAATATCCGCAATCGCAAACCTCGGAGCATCCCCATATTCATCTTGCAGAGAATGCTATTGTATCTCTCGTAGAACACAATTTCCTCTCTCGTAGAACAAAGTTGTATCTCTCGAAGAACGATGAATAGCTCCTAGAAGCAAAGCCATAAAATCAAAGCTGGGACTACCCTTCACGGATAGTCCCAGCTTTTTTGTTGGACTCGACAGAGGTGATGTCTGAAGTTCAGCTGTCACCCTCATAAATGATAAATTATGCCTTGCGAATACCGCCCTCTTCGAGTATGATTTTCTTTTCGCGATAGAGCGTACCGACTGCGCGCTTGAAGGTCTTTTTGGACACGCCAAAACGAGCGGAGATGTCGTCGGACGAAGATTTGTCGGTGAAAGGTAGGAAGCCTTCGGGAGTCGCTTGGAGTTCTTCGTAGAGCACCTCGGCAAAATCGCGGAAGCGGCTCTTGCCCAATCGCTGCAACGACACATCGATGCGCCCATCGGGACGAACATTCACCACCGTACCGCGCAGGCGATCACCCGTCTTAGGTTCGGGTGTAAAGAGTTGGTCGTTATATACCAATCCGGCATGGCGATTGTCTACAATCACCTTCAGTCCTAATTCCGTGCGCTGCCAAACAAGAAGGTCCACCTCTTCGCCGCGATGGTAAATGTTCGCGAGCCGGATAGAGATGTTTGTCAATCTTCGCAGTAGCCATGAGGCGACCGGTCTCTTCGTCGATATCCACGAAGACAATGTAGCTTTCTCCCACCTCCATAGTGCGCTTTTGCTGACGAAACGGCACAAAGAGATCTTTCATCACTCCCCAATTCAGGAAAGCACCATGCTCATTCACCCACGCCACTTCGAGATAAGCAAAGTCGCCCACCGTGGCAAGCGGCTGCTCCGTGGTAGCAACGAGGCGTTCCGACTGGTCGAGATAGACAAAAAGTTCGAGCGTATCGCCCGGACGCATGGACTTTGTCACATAAGCTTTGGGCACTAGGATTTCTCCTACCTCACCCCCATCCACATAAGCCCCATGGTCGGTGAAGCGCGTGATGGTGAGGGTGTTGAATTGTCCGATGTTAATCATGATAAGTTGAGATTATTCAGCAAGGTTATAGGCATTTTCGGGGCGCATCTCTTCGGAGGGCGATTCGTCAACTTGCGCCGCGACCGCCTCATCGTGGGGCATAACCCCCTGTTCGTCCCCTTTGGGTTCTCGCTCCTCCGAAGGAGCCGTAGTATCATCCGAGATTCTGCCATCGACCATGTGGATGCAGCGGTCGCATTGCTGTGCAAAAGTCTCATCGTGTGTGACAATGACAAAGGTTTGTCCGAGGTCACGACGCAGTTGGAAAAAGAGTTCCTGCAGTTCTGCACGATTTTTGAGTCAAGCGAGCCCGTGGGTTCGTCAGCAAAGATGATGTCTGGCTCATTCATCAAGGCACGTGCAGCCGCCACACGCTGTTTTTCGCCACCAGAAAGCGCAGCGGGCTTGTGCTCCGCCCGATCTTCCAGCCCCATATAAGCCAAGAGCTGAGTGGCACGTTCGCGAGCGGCACGCTTGGAAGTCCCAGCGATGAGAGCAGGCATCATGACATTTTCGAGCGCAGTGAACTCGGGAAGGAGCTGATGAAACTGAAAAATGAAGCCGATGTGGGTATTTCTGAAGTGTGAAAGCGCAGAAGACGATAGGCGGGTCACATCGGTGTTGGCAATCGTCAGCGTGCCTTCGTTGGGACGATCGAGCGTGCCCATGATCTGCAGGAGCGTGGTCTTGCCCGCTCCCGAAGGACTACGATACTCACCATCTCGCCTTTCTGGATGTCGAGATCTATGCCTTTGAGCACTTCGAGGTTGCCAAAGGATTTATGGATATTTCTAAGAGATATCATGTGGAGGTTGTCAGCTTTCAAGCCAGTTAATCTATAGTTGTTTCTGCGAATTTACTCATTTCTCGGGAGGTGGTGGCATATTGTAGGCTTTTTTCTTGCAAAGCCAGGGAGATTTCGCCCTCACCAACAGAGATTTCCCAACGGAGCAAGGCTATTTTTGGAAATTACTTCCTACCTTTGTCGTGATGGGTGTTTGACACTCGCGAAAATCACTCTATTTCCTCCTCACAACTATGCAAGATTTTGTAGCCATCGACTTTGAAACTGCCAATAATGTCCGCAGTAGCGTTTGTTCTGTGGGCATCGTGGTGGTGCGCCATGGAGAAATTGTACAAAAGCACTATGCTCTCATCCAGCCTGAGCCTAATTATTATTGCTACCACAACACGCGCGTCCATGGATTGTCTGCCAAAGACACCGACGACGCGGAAGTTTTCAGCAAAGTGTGGGAGGAAATCGCGCCCCTCATTGGCGATTTGCCTTTGGTGGCGCACAATAGCCGCTTTGACGAAGGCTGTTTGAAAGCCGCCTTCCGTGTTTATCAGATGGACTATCCAGATTATCTCTTTTTCGACACCTTGCAGATGGCGCGCAAGGCCTTTCCACTACTGGAAAATCACCAACTCCACACAGTGGCTGCGGAGTGCGGCTACGATTTGACGCATCACCACCACGCGCTCGCCGATGCCGAGGCGTGTGCCTGCATCGCTTTGCAACTGGGATAATCCCCTATCGGTCATTAGACCGTGAGGTGTTACTGGATTGGGGATAAGCCACGGTTTGCAACGCTTTGCCCACGATGGGCGATGTCGCTCCGAAGGTGGGGCTATCAACAACAAAAGATGGGGCGCAAGGCTCCATCTTTTTTATTGGTCATGTGTCTTGTTGTGCCAAACAGTCGGAACATACGCCCCGATAATACAAATCGGCAGTCTCGATTGTAAAGCCTTGCGGTGCGGAAGGTGGTGCAGCTAGCAAATCGGAAGGCGACTCAATGTTGAAGATTCTCCCACATTTATGGCAAAGAAAGTGGGCATGAGGTTCCGTAACCCCATCGAAATTGGCATTTTTGCCGTCGATGGTGAGCATACGCACCACGCCATGCTCCATGAGTAGGCGGAGGGTGTTGTAAACGGTAGTCTTGGAAAGCGTAGGAATGTGGTCCACCAAGGCTTGATAAATCTCGTCTACGGTGGGATGTCCCATCTGTTGCAGTAGATATTGCATCACCGCCACGCGCTGCACGGAGGCTTTCACGCCGTGTGCGGTGAGATATTCGTAGACCTCTTTTTCTTGCATGAAGGGGAGTGTTATGTCTAGGGCAAAATTACAAATTCCTTTTTGGGAAACCAAGCATCGCAAACGATTTTAGTCCGCCAAAAAGACGTTAGATGGTAGAGAATAGACGTTAGAGACGAGACGTTAGCCGTTAGAGATGAGAAGTTAGCAACAGGAAAGGGGAAGTTAACCATTGAGCCTTGGAGAATTGATACTGAAAATCAAGCCTTTCCTCATCATTTCTACATCTTTCGACAAGGTGCAAGGCGAGGGCGAAAAAAAATCTCCCACGTTTTTGAAAAAAACTCCGACGTTTTTCAGAAAATCTCCCACGTTTTTTGGAAAAAGTCCGACGTTTTTTGAGAAACGTCGGACTTTTTGAGGTGAACTCTCCAACTTTAGTCTTACAAGGGGCGGATTTGCCAGTTGGCACAGTCGGATTTTCTCGTCCTTTCTTTGCACTTTTGGGCAACTTCTTTTGGAGTGCAAATTCCTCAAGTATAAGTTATAACAGCTTATCTCCAAAGTGCCACAGCATATTTCTAACGTCTATTGTCTAACGTCTAACGTCTAATAAAGTCTATTGTCTAGCATCCATTTTGGGAAGGACAATCATCCAACTTCGCATGGAGAAATAGCGTTCGATTTGCATGGGAAGTTGGTCGAGATAGCGTTGGTGCGACGGCATACCACGACGGGCAGAGATGAAGACCGCCAGATGGTCGGAGCGAAGGCGAGAAGCCAAGGGGAGAAGGTCGTCCCACGAAGTGAAATCGTGATATTCCACCTCAGGTTTTTGTTTCGAGGCTTCCCAAATCTTACGCAGCTCCTCCATCGTTTCCGGTGCACCATAGACCGAGATGCGACACGACAACTGCACCGAAAGAGTGGCAAATCGCATGACCCAATGGCGAAAACCTGGATCGTATTCACCTCTACGCGGCACAACGATGTGCATGCGGCGCAAAGAGTGGATGGGCACCAAGGGACGATAGACCATAATTTGCTGCGAAGCCGCTTCGAAAAGGTCGGTGGCAAACTTGCCAAAGAAGGTGGCAGAGATGGATTTCTTCTGATGAAGTCCAATCAAGATGTCGGAAGCCTCGTGCTCTCCTGCCGTGTGCACGATGCCCGTCACGGCATTCACCGAGCGGCGGCAATGAGTTTGCATGCGCACTCCCACCGTTGCCGCCATTTTCGCTGCGTAGTCCAGTCCTTGTTGAGCAACGGCACGCTCTTCGGCATCGTCAGAGAGCACCACGCTCACGGCAGTGAGTTGCGAAGTTGCCGATGCACTGCGCAGCATCAACGCCATATTGGTCATGGGAATCACCATGCGCGGATTTGCCAAAGCCACCACGAGCGAGTCTTTCTCTTCGTTTCGGCAGAAGTGGCGAGAGTAGCCCCCGAAAGCATGAGCTGGCGCGCTGCACGCTCCGTGAGCGCGGAGGCAATGATGCACGATCCCAAGATGAGCATCATGGCAGCACCCACCACGTCTTCGTTGAGCAGGTGCTTTCCGTCGGGTAAAATGATTTCATATCCCACCATGGCAATCGCCAGTGCCGAAGCCGCGCGCGCTGTACTCAGTCCACCCACCATGTTTCTCTCAGTGGCAGAGAACTGTAAAGCTCGTCCCACCAACTGTGCCGCGAGAAGTTTGCCCGCTGTTCCGACAACAATCATTGCCAAAGCCATGGCAGCAATGTGCCAGCCCGAGAGGATGGTGTGCAGATTGATAATCATGCCCACCCCAATGAGGAAATAGGGGATGAAGAGGGCATTTCCCACAAATTCGATGCGCTGCATCAGCGGTCCCACAGCAGGGATTTCGCGATTGAGCACGATGCCCACGAGGAAGGCGCCGAGAAGCCCTTCCATTCCTGCCCATTCCATGAGCCCAGCTCCCAAGAAGACAAGGACGAGCACGAAGACATATTGTACCACTCCCTCATCGAAACGACGGAAAAACCAACGCGCCAACGAGGGCATCAACAAAAACAGTCCGGCAGTGACGAGAGCCACGCGCCCCAATAGGTGCCACACGTTGAAATCTCCACCATCGGGCTTGTACATTCCACCCACCACGGCGAGCACTACGAGGGTCAGGACATTGGTAAGGATAGTTCCGCCCACCGCCATGCCCACCGAGCGATGACGCGCCAAGCCCCACCGCATCACTAGGGGATAGGTGAGCAGAGTATGCCCTGAATACATGGCAGCCACCAGCACCGCAGCCGGTAAACTCAAACCTAATCCCCAGCGATTGGCAAGAAAGCCGAGCGCCATGGGAAGTGCAAAGGAGATAGAGCCAAAAGCCAGCGCGCCCCACCGATAGCGCTGCACGTCGGTGAGGTTCATGCCGAGCGATGCCAAGAACATGATGTAGTAAAGTCCCACCTTGCCGAAGATTTCAAAGGAGGCATCGCGCGAAAGCAGGTAGACCCCATGTGGTCCTACAAGCATCCCCGCCACAATGAGCCCCACGATGGAGGGAATCTTGAGCCGTTCGAGCACCATCGGTGTGAAAGAATCAAGCCCAACACGACGAGCACAATCCATGTGGGGTTAGTGATGAGAGGTTCGGTGGGAAGCAGCATAAAGTACAATGGAGGGTTTTGGCATATTCACTGACAAGATTGCAAGATTATACACTGCAAACTATACATTTCGCAGCAAAGGAACAAAAAAAATGGCAGACTAAGCACGATTTCTGAAGATAAATTGATACTTTTGCAGCATAATACAATAAATTCTCACGGAAGAAGTACACATAAATGTGAAGCGTACGCCTATATATATTGTATTAAGCCACTTCATCCTTCCCCTTCTTCCTCATCTTTATTCGCAACAATGAAAGTAGCCATCGTGGGCGCCAGTGGTGCCGTAGGTCAAGAATTTTTGCGCACATTGGCCGAGCGCAATTTCCCTATCGAAGAACTTCGTCTCTTCGGTTCGAAACGAAGTGCTGGAACTTCCTACACTTTCCGCGGAAAGAAATCAAAGTGCGCGAACTGTGCCACGGTACAGACGATTTCAAAGACATCGACATCGCATTTACTAGTGCTGGCGCCGGCACTTCTAAGGAGTTTGCCGAAGACATCACCAAGCATGGTGCAGTGATGATTGACAACTCTAGCGCTTTCCGCATGGATAAAGATGTGCCCCTCGTGGTGCCCGAATGCAACGCTACCGATGCACTCGAACGCCCTCGTGGCATCATCGCCAATCCCAACTGCACCACCATCATGATGGTCGTGGCTTTGCAAGCCATCGAACGCTTGAGCCACATCCGCCGTGTGCACGTTTCAAGCTATCAATCGGCTTCTGGTGCCGGACAAGCGGCTATGGACGAACTCGTGGCTCAGCAAAAAGCGCTGGCTAATGGCGAAGAACCTCACGTGGAAAAGTTCGCTTACCAACTGGCCTACAACGTGATTCCTCAAATCGACGTATTCTGCGACAACGGATATACGAAGGAAGAGATGAAGATGTACAACGAGACGCGCAAGATCATGCACAGCGACATCGAGGTGAGCGCCACTTGCGTGCGCGTGCCAACGATGCGCAACCACGCAGAGTCCATTTGGTTGGAAACAGAAAGCCCCATCACATTGGGGAGGCTGCGCGTGAAGCTATCGCAAACGGCGAAGGTCTCACCTTACTCGACAATCCTGCAGAGCGCCAATATCCCATGCCTTTGCTACTCGAAAGCTGCGACGACGTCTTCGTTGGTCGTATCCGCAAAGATCTCGCCCACCCCAATGGCTTAACCCTCTGGTTGGTGAGCGACCAAATCAAGAAAGGCGCAGCACTCAATGCCGTGCAAATCGCTGAATGGTTGGTGAAAAACGACCCCTCTCTCGCAGGAAAATAAACAGATATCGCGTAGTGCGAAAAAAATAAGTTGAAAAAATCGCGGTTTTTTCGCGGTTTTTTCGGCTATAACGTGCAAATTTGCTATATTATTGCCACGAAATACGTTTTTTTCTGTAAAAACATTGGGGTATATAGCAAAAACAACTACCTTTGCACGCAAAAGACAATACTGCGACAGGTGAAATCCTCTGATATTCTCCGATTTGAACGCATCGCCATAGGAATGGGCACACCAATACAGCCCAGGTGAGTTCGCCCCATTGCCCGAAGGTCAAGCGTTTTGTCGTAAGTATCCTCAGGAAGCTCTCTCCCCGCTCCGAGTCCGTCCTTTTGTCTAGACACTGAAGCACCACTCACGACACTCACCCTCCGAGGTGTGGCCCTGTCACCAGTGAGTGTTTTCATTGTATTTGCTCAGGACGTCTTTCCATTATCGCATCAGAACAACAAACTCAAAAAAAGATATTATGCAATTCAAATCTATCCTCGTTGCTGCCCTTGCTGCATTTTCGCTCAGCGCAGCCGCTCAAGATGCTCCCAAAGAGAAGTTCCATCCTCACTGGACGCTTGGTCTTCAAGGTGGTATCGGCTATTCTCATGGTGAACACAAGACTTTGGGTGACGTAATCACTCCTGCTGCAGGTCTTCACCTCGGTTATCAATTTACTCCTGTCTTCAACCTCCGCGGTCACGTTAGCGGCTGGCAAGGTAAGAACGGCTGGGACTACGACCACACTCCCCAACACTACAAGTGGAACTATGGTACTGCTGGTCTTGATGGTATGTTCAACCTCTCTAACCTCTTCGCAGGTTACAACCCCAACCGTTGCGTTTCTGTAAACGCTTTCGTTGGTGCTGGTTACATCCATGGCTTCGACAACAAGGAAGCTCTCGATGCTAAGGCAGCTTCTCCACACGAACTCCTCCTCGTCTGGAACAGCAACACGCTTAACCTCGTGTCTGGTCGTTTCGGTGCAAACGTAGACTTCCGTCTCAGCAAGCGCGTTAGCTTCAACATCGAAGCCCTCGCTTCTGTTACTAGCGACCGTTTCAACTCTAAGGATGGCGACAACCTCGACTGGCAAACTAACCTCTTCGGTGGTTTCACCTTCCGTCTTGGCAAGCTCTCTACTCCAGTGCCCGTGGCTATAGCAGTTCCTGAACCTGTGCAACCTGCTCCCGAGCCCGTAGAAGAAGTTGCTCCAGCACCCGCTCCCGCTCCTGCACCTGCTCCCGCTCCAGTGAAGGCAGAACCTCTCACTCGCAACGTATTCTTCCTCATCAACTCTGCAAAGGTTCGTCCTTCTGAAATGGTGAAGGTACAAGAAGTGGTAGACTTCCTCAACGCTAATCCTAACGCTAAGGTGGCTATCACTGGTTACGCTGACAAGGGTACTGGTAACAAGACCATCAACGCTCGTCTTTCTAAGCAACGTGCTAACGCTGTGTTCAACGAACTCGTGAAGAAGAACATCCCTGCTAACCGCATCGTGAAGGATGCTAAGGGCGACACTGTTCAACCTTTCAGCGTGAACGACGACAACCGTGTAGTTATCTGCATCGCTGAATAATCACTACGAACATTTGTTTCATAGTTATTCATAGTAGTCGCTCTCAGTCGCAAGACTGGGAGCGACTTTTTTTGTCCCCTTCACAAAGTCTTTCCGAATGCATCAGTCATTTGGGAACTGCCCTGCACACTAAGCAAGACCATAGCTGCGAAAGACACGCTCATACATCATACTTCCCTTAAAGAACATCATACTTTCTTTCCCAAATATCTGAAATTCCTTCTCAAGCATCTGAAATTCTCTCCCAAGCACCAGACTTTCACGTAAGGAGCATGGAGATTTTTCGAAAAACAAAAGTGATTCGCCACCTTTACTCCCCACTTTTTTGTATCTTTGCTTGTATAATCCCAAATCGGACCATTAGATTCTGAACAAATTTCATTGGATTGTTGAGCAGATGGTTGTTTGTGAGTTCGAAGGCGTAGCGGGCTACGTCGAGAACGAACGAAAAACAAGATGCCAACAAGAAAATGAAAGATGGCAGGAAGTTATCTTCTCTATAACGAATTGCACTATAACGGTCTAATGACCGATTTGGGATAATGCCTGTCCCCAAAGGAGAGACTCTCCGCTATGTCGGAATGTAGCAACACTCCTCTGCGACAACGCATCGCCCATTATTCACGAATTCAACGATTTTCCATGCAATACGCCCTCGTCACCGGCGGATCGCGCGGCATCGGTCGCGCCATCTGCTTGCGATTGTCGCAAGCCGGCTGGTCCATACTCATCAATTATGTCAGCAACGAAGCTGCCGCACGCGAAACACTCGCACAGATTGAAGCTCATGGTGGTTCGGGTGAACTCTTTCCTTGCGACATGGCAAATCCACAAGCCATAGAGACCTCAGTGGAAAACTGGGAAAACGCTCACCCCTCCGACAGCATTGAAGTTTTGGTCAACAATGCCGGCATCCGCCACGACAATCTCCTCATCTTCATGCCCGACACCGACTGGCACTCCGTGCTAGACACCACGCTCAATGGTTTCTTCTATCTCACCCGCCGCGTACTCAAAGGCATGATGACCCAACGCAAGGGCCGCATCATCAACATTTCTTCCCTTTCGGGTGTGAAAGGTTTGGCAGGACAAGTGAACTATTCCGCAGCCAAAGCCGCTCTCATCGGCGCCACCAAGGCACTAGCTCAAGAAGTTGGTCCACGCGGCATCACAGTCAATGCCATTGCCCCTGGCTTCATCACCAGCGACATGACCGCTGAACTCGATGAAAAAGAACTCCGCAAACTAGTTCCGCTCCGCCGCTTCGGCACAGCCGACGAAGTTGCATCCCTCACCGCCTTCCTCGCCTCCGACGATGCCGCCTACATCACGGGCGAAGTCATCAACATCAATGGAGGACTTCACACCTAACCTCTCTCGTTGGGCAACTTTCTTTTGAAGTCTAAAGAGGAAAATTCCATAGAATCCCCTTTCTCTTACCTCATTTTAGTTGCCCCCTCATAGTGGCTAACGTCTTTGTCTGTTCTTCCTGCACATCCTCCCCAGTCTCTTGCGTATTTCCTCGAAGATTCTTGCGTATACTTTCGTAGATTTCAGATTTTCACTACCGAGACATCTAAATTCCGCACGGAAGTACAGACTGCAACCTACCTTCTCTTGATTCTTCAATTCCTATAATATCTTCTTCCCTATGTCACAACCTCGCGTCGTCATCACCGGCATTGGCATCTGGTCTTGCCTAGGCACCGACTGCCCCTCCGTCACTCAAGCCTTGCGCGAAGGACGAAGCGGCATCGGCATCGACCCTTTGCGCACAGAATATGGCTACCAATCGTCCCTCACCGGCTTAGTGGAGCGTCCCAAACTCAAAGGCGTCCTCGATCGTCGCCTACGCACTGGACTAGCCGAGGAAGGAGAGTTTGCCTATATGGCGTCGCGCGAAGCATTATCTATGGCAGGCATCGACGAGGCTATGCTCGACAGTCGCGAAATCGGTTGTATCTTTGGCAATGACTCCTCAGCGAAACCCGTGATTGAGGCAGCCAACATCATGAATGACAAGCATGATAGCGCACTTCTTGGCAGTGGATTCATCTTCCAGTCCATGAACTCCACCGTGACGATGAACCTCAGCACCATCTTCCGCCTACGTGGCATCAACTTCACCGTGAGTGCAGCCTGCGCCAGCGGCAGTCACTCCATCGGTTTGGCGTATATGCTCATCCGCCAAGGTTTGCAAGATCTCGTCCTTTGCGGTGGCGCGCAAGAAGTCAACCACTACTCTATGGCAACCTTCGACGCACTGGGAGCTTTCTCCAAACGTATGGACGACCCCCAACGAGCTTCTCGCCCCTTCGATGCCGATCGCGATGGCCTCATCCCCAGTGGTGGTGCTGCGGCCTTGGTGGTGGAGAGCTACGAAAGTGCCGTACAACGTGGGGCAAACATCCTTTGCGAAGTCGTGGGCTACGGATTTCTGGCAACGGCGGTGGCATTTCTCAGCCCTCCGACGAAGGTTCTTTCGTCGCCATGTCGCGTGCGCTCACCGATGCTGGACTCAGTGCCACCGACATCGACTACATCAATGCCCACGCCACCTCCACACCGCAGGGCGATCACTACGAAGCCCTTGCTCTCGCGCGCCTGTTTGGCGGGGAAAATTGCCCCTACATCAGCAGCACCAAAGGCATGACCGGACACGAATGTTGGATGGCAGGCGCTAGCGAAGTGGTCTATTCCATCTTAATGATGCAGAATAGCTTCGTGGCGCCCAATCTTAATTTGGAAAATCCCGATGAAGCAGCCGCGAACCTCAATCTCGTGCGCCAAACCATCGACACCCCCGTGCGCACTGTGCTGAGTAATTCTTTCGGATTTGGTGGCACCAACTCCGCTCTCATCCTTCGCGCCATCGACTAACCTCCTTTCCCCCTTCTTCTACCATGCACCTCTCTCCAGCACTCTCACAAAGCTACACGCGCGACACCCTCAGTGCACGTGAAGCACAACGACAAGCCGAGTGTATCGCTTGGGCACCCGTAGCTTTTCAAGTGGCGCGGTTGCTCAAAAAGTGGCAAATCCTCTCACTCCTCAACGACTCTTCACACGGACTCACGCTCGAAGATTTGCAACACTCCACAGGCCGCACGCACTACGCCCTCACCATCCTCACCGATGCTGGACTTTCGCTCGGACTTCTCCTAGTAGACCCCATCACCGACCGCTTTTCTTTGAGCAAAACAGGTTGGTTCTTACTCACTGACCCAGCCACCGCGGTCAATCTCGACTTCAACCACGATGTCAACTACCAAGGGATGTTTCATCTCGAGGAAGCCCTCACCACGGGCAAACCTGCGGGGCTCAAAACCCTCGGAGATTGGTCCACCATCTACGAAGGTTTGTCCCAACTGCCCCCAGACGCGCTCAAGAGTTGGCTAGCGTTCGACCATTTCTACTCAGATGGCTCGTTTGATGCCGCACTTCCCATCGTCTTCTCCCAACCGGTGCGCCACCTGCTCGACATTGGCGGCAACACAGGTCGCTTCGCCTTGCGCTGCGTAGGGCAAGATGCCAACGTGCGTGTGACGATTGCCGACCTCCCTGGGCAAATCTCCATGATGCGCTCCAACATTGCCGGAGCATCAGGCGAAGAACGCATCGACGCCTTCCCCATCGACTGGCTGCGATTGGACAACACCCTCCCCACCGATTGGACAGATCTCGATGTCGTTTGGATGAGTCAGTTCTTAGACTGCTTTTCCGAACCCGAAATATTGAGCATCCTCCAGCGCACCGCGCAAGCCATGCAGCCCCACACGCGACTGTTCATCCTCGAAACCCTTTGGGACAGACAGCGCTTCGAACCTGCGGCGTTCTGCCTCACCATGACGAGTGTCTATTTCACAGCGATGGCGAATGGCAACAGCAAGATGTATCACTCCGATCGCCTTTCGCCCTCATCGAGCAGGCAGGACTCAGCATCGCCTCCGTGCACGACCATCTCGGACAAGGACACTCCCTCATCGAGGTCCGCAAGACTTAGGCACTAATGGCTAACGTCCAAGCTCTAACGTCTAACGTCTAATCTCTAAAGTCTAACGTCTAAATTCTAAATAAAATGAACCGTACAGAAATCGAAGAAAAAGTAAGAGAATTTCTCATTGAAGACCTCGAAGTAGAAGAAGAAAACATCCATCCCGATGCCTTGTTGAAAGACGATCTCGGCATTGATAGCCTCGACTTCGTGGACATTGTGGTCATCATCGAGCGCAAGTTTGGTTTCAAAATCAAGCCCGAAGAGATGGCAGGTGTAAACACCCTCCAAAAGTTCTGCGACTACATCGAGAGCAAAGTCGGCAACTAACTCACTCCTCCCCACTCGCGCTGAGAAACTAGGGAGCAGCGAAACGCATCTCTCCTTTCCCCTCGCTTCGTCTTCCCATGGACGATGCCGAATTGCGGAGATTTTCGAGGAAAATCCCCATCTCGAGCCGAGAAACTCTCACTGGTAAACAAACTATCATGGATTGGCAAGGCCACACCGACGGAACGCCCTGGATGCAACGCCAACTTATTGCGTTGCTCCGTGCCTACCTCTGCAATTCATCTATGCAGTGGTAGCCCTCGTTGTGCCTGGCTATCTCGTGTTTCGCCCTGGCGCGCGCCATCAATACCGCTTTTTTCGCGACCAACTTGGGTTTTCTCCTCTGAAGGCTGCGAAGATGACGGTGGTCAATCACTATCGCTTCGGGCAAATCATGATCGATCGCTTCGCCGCCTTCGCAGGGCGCAAGTTTCGTTTCACCATCGAGGGAGAAGCGCATTTCGACCATCTCGTGCAGCAACCCGAAAGTTTCGCCTTGCTCTCCGCACACATCGGGTGCTATGAGCTTTCGGGCTACACCCTCCGTCCCGAGGGAAAACAGATTTTCGCCCTCGTCTTTGCCCACGAAACGGCAGTGGTAGCAGAAGGACGCCAAAGTCAATTTGCCCACACCGGCGTGCATATGGTGCCCATTGCCGACGACATGAGCCACCTCTTCCTCCTTTCCGAAGCCCTCGCACAAGGGCACATCGTGAGTTTCCCAGCCGATCGCCATCTCCCTGCTGAGCGCACCCTCGAAGTTCCCTTCTTTCGTGGCAAAGCCTCGTTGCCCCACGGACCCTTTGCCCTCATTGCGCGCCGCAAGTTGCCCACGCTCGTGCTGAGTGCGATGAAGACTTCCACTCATCACTACCGGCTTTTTGTCGATCCGCTCCCCATGCCCGAGCCTTCGCTCCCCATGGCGCAGCGCGCGGAAGCCCTAGCCACCGCCTACGCTGCCGTGCTCCAACAGCGCGTCACGCAATATCCTGCGCAGTGGTTCAACTTCTTCCCCTTCGTGCATTGAGTTTTCCTTTCTCCGCTTGGGAAATCCTCCCTCATCCTCACCGCGATTTTCACGCCCATGTCCCACATTTCGCCCTTTCCGCCCCTAGATTCCATCGACATTCTCACCCTCCTGCCCCAACAACCTCCCTTTGTGTTGGTCGATCGTTTGGTGCACTACGATGAGCAGTCCACGATTTGTCAGTTCACCCTCCCAGCCGATCATCTCATGGTCGAAGAGGGCGTGCTTTCCGAAGCCGGAATTTTGGAGAATATGGCACAAACTTGTGCTGCGCGTTTGGGCTTTTACAACAAATATGTGCTGCGCGAACGAGTGCGCATCGGTTACATCGGTGCGGTGCGTGGCTTTGTGGTGCATCGTCTGCCGAAAGTGGGCGAAACTCTCTCCACGACAATTCACATCGAACAGGAGATTATGGGCATCACCCTTGCAGCGGCGCGCGTCATGGTGGGAGAAACGCTCATCGCGGAAGCCACATTGAAAATCTCCCTCGGCGAAGAACTTCCCGAAACGCCTCAACAATAGTCCACATCCTTAGAACTTTTCACGAGATGTTAACGAGTTACGTTTACTCTCTAATGTCTAAAGTCTAAACTCTAACCTCGAGCCACTTGTGGCGAGCAAAACGGGTCCGCGCTCCCTAACGTCTAATCTCTAAAGTCTAACGTCTATATTCCTATGTCCCACAAACAACTACGTGCTTCCAAAGAATTTGCCGTGCGCTTCAGCGAAGTCGATGCGATGAACATCGTGTGGCACGGATCCTATCCCCTCTATTTTGAGGATGCCCGCGAAGCCTTTGGCGCACAATACGGACTGGAATATATGACCATGGCGCGCGCAGGTTATTATGCTCCCTTGGTAGAACTCACCTTCCGCTATCTTCGTCCCATTCGCTACGAACAGCAGTGCCGCATCGACATCATCTACACCGCCACCGCTGCGGCAAAAATCATCTTCGACTACGAGATTCACGATACCCTCACCGACGAACTCCTCGCCACAGGGCACAGTGTACAAGCCTTTATGGACAAAGACTACCAACTGCAATGGTACAAACCCACCTTCTATGCCGAGTGGCAAGAACGATGGAACTTAAATTCCGAAGAAAATCATGATTGAAGTCACTGCCACCCACCTAGCTTCGCCCTTGGCTTGGGGCACTGTTGCTCACTTGGCTGCCTTGCGTGATGGACAAACTGCCCTTCGTCACGACCACTACTTCGGACTTCCCGAACCCACCACCGCAGCTGTTTTCCCACACCAAGCCATCACCGAGCGATTCATCGCCACCTTTGGGGCAGAAACAGCTCACACGCTCACCCGATTTGAGCAATTAGTCGCCCTTTCGGTCCACGAAGCAGCGGCAGAAGGGGGCATAACGCTCGACGATCCTGCGGTACTTTTCATCCTTGCCACCACCAAAGGCAATGTGCATCTCCTAGATGCCACCGACGAACCCCACATCCCTCGCCATCGAGTGGCGCTGAGTGAAGCCGCAACTGCCGTGGCGCAGCACTTGCATCTCCAGCGCATCCCCATTGTGGTGAGCAATGCTTGCATCTCAGGCAGCCATGCCCTCCTCCTCGCCTCCCAACGACTGGCAGAAGACTCCACGTTGCGCCACGTCATCGTTTGTGGTGCCGACCTTCTTTCGCGCTTCATCGTTTCGGGTTTTGGCGCTTTCAAAGCCCTCAGTCCCGAAGTGTGCCGCCCCTTCGACGCAGCGCGCTGCGGACTCAACCTAGGCGAAGCCGCTGCCACCCTTATTCTCTCGCGCACCGATGGCGAAGTCCACTACCGCCCCTCCTCTTCTTCCGCAGCCCTCTCCCACCGATGGACCCTGCGCTCGGGCTGTGTGCGCAATGATGCCAACCATATCTCGGGTCCCTCTCGCACAGGCGAAGGCGTATATCGTGCACTCTGTACCACCCTAGGATTATCCGAAGAGAGCAATATCAAGAACCTTGAAGATTTGCAGGAAAATCCGCCCCACTGGTCTGACGATCCCGACTGGAAAAGCGCCACTGCCCACCTCGCCTGCGTGAGTTGTCACGGCACAGCCACTGCCTACAATGACGAGATGGAGTCTATCGCCCTCTATCGGGCTGGTTTGACCCACCTCCCTGCCTATTCGCTGAAGAGCACCTTCGGTCACACCCTCGGAGCTGCTGGCGTGTTAGAGACCATTCTCACCATGGCAGCCGTGGAACAAGGCGCCCTCTGGGGCACACGTGGGTATAGCGCATCGGGCGTGTCGCACGAACTCTCGCTCAGCAGCGAAGCCCAACCGCTTTCGGGGGATTCTTTCCTCAAACTCCTCTCTGGATTTGGTGGATGCAACGCGGTGTTGTGGTGGCAGATGTGCGATGTTCCCCCCAAAAAATCCGCACTTTTGGCTCATGATTCGGAGACTTCTCCAGAAATCTCCGAGCAATCAAAAAAAACGTCGGAGTTTTTCCAAAAAACGTTGGAGATTTTTCCAAAAACGTCGGAGTTTTTTTCAGAAAAGTCCCACGTTTTTTCTGAAACGTCCGACAATTCCATTTTGCCCTCCGATTGTTCCGCCTCATCCCTCCCATCATTGGAGGTTGCCAACCCCATGGCACGCACCTTTGCGCCCATTGCTGCGGTGGACATCACGCCCGAAGGCATCAGCATAGACGGCATTGCCCTACCTTTCGAGGAACGAGGAGCGGCACTTCTCCCAGCTGCCTACAAAAAACTCATTTGGGGCTACCCGAAATTCCACAAGATGGACGTCCTCTCTCAGTTGGCTTTCGTGGCTACTGAGTTGTTGGTACAATCCATTCCCCATCTCGATACCCACACAGCGGTCGTCTTTCTCACGCATCACGGATCTTTGGCAGCCGATGTGCATTATCAAAGCACCATTGTGCCCACTGCCGAGGAATTCTTTCCCAGTCCAGCTGCGTTTGTCTACACCTTGCCCAACATTGCCACGGGCGAAGTTGCCATCCGTCACCATTGGCACGGCCACACCGCTTGTTATGCCCTGCCCACCACCGCTGAAGAAGCGCTCCAACAGTCGCTCATCCTTTCGCCTGCCTCCGATGGGCGCACCACTGCCATCGTAGGGGGATGGCTGGACGCCGAAGATGCCGAGCATTTCTCCGCACATCTGCAACTCTATCTTCCCACGACTAACATCTAAGTAGAAGTTAGACATTAGATGTTAGACGCTAGAGCCCTGCGGCAATGAGCCTCTGGAAATGTCCAACTGCGCTTGCCTTCTTAAAGACTTATGGTCTAATGTCTACCCGCTATTGCCAAAGCTCTAACATCTAATCTCTAACGTCCAACGTCTAATCTCTAACGTCTAACGTCTAATCTCTAACGTCTAACGTCTAATCTCTAACGTCTAACGTCTAATCTCTAACGTCTATTATATGTCCGACCTCAAACTCCAACTCAAACAACAGATTATCGAAGTACTCTCCTTGGAAGAAATCACCCCAGAGTCCATCGTCGACAGCGAACCTCTCTTTGGCGATGGCTTAGGACTCGACTCCATCGATGCCCTCGAACTCATTGTGCTCCTCGATCGCACCTATGGCATCCGACTTTCTTCCCCTGCCGAGGGCAAACAAGTTTTTGCTTCCATCGACACCATGGCAGACTACATCCAACAACACCGCACTAAATGATCGTAATCACCGGCGCAGGCATCCTCTCCTCCCTAGGTATTGGAGTAGACACCACACTGCAAGCCCTCCAATCGGGGACTTGTGGCATCGCCCCTCCGCGTCATCTCACCACACAGCACCCACTTCCCGTGGGAGAAGTGCCCATGAGCAATGCCGAACTGTCCGAAGCTGTGCAAGCTGCCTCGGACGTCACCTCGCGCACTGCCCTCATGGGCATCATGGCTTTAGGCGAAGCACTGGAGTCTGCTCAGCTTTCTCCTGCCGACCTTCCGCACCTGGCACTCGTAGGTGGCACCACAGTGGGCAACATGGATGTGACGGAAGTGGAGTTCGCGCGCACTCTCCATGCCGACACCTTGGGACTCTGTGGCATGTGCACCGACCAAATCGCCGCGCACTTCGGAGAATGGGGCTACGTCACCACCTTGAGCACCGCTTGTTCGTCGGCTGCCAATGCCTTCATCCACGGAGCCATGCTCATCGAAAGTGGGGCGTATGACTGTGTCGTTGTGGGCGGAAGCGAAGCCCTCTCGCGTTTCCACTACAATGGTTTCCGCTCGCTCCTCATTCTCGACCCAGATTCCTGCCGTCCCTTCGACAGTTCTCGAGCTGGTCTCAACCTGGGTGAGGGAGCCGCCTTTGTGGTGTTGGAGCGCGAAAGCCATGCTTTGGCACGCGGTGTCCAACCTCTTGCCACACTCTCCGGCTGGGGCAATGCCTGTGATGCCTTTCACCAAACGGCTTCTTCGGAAGAGGGCATCGGTGCTGTGCTAGCCATGCAAGCCGCTCTCCGTAGAGCCGATCTGCAACCTGCCGACATCGGCTATATCAATGCCCACGGCACTGGCACGCCCAACAATGATGCGAGTGAACTTGCCGCAGTGCGCAGCGTGTTTCCCACGCTTCCCCACTCTCCTCCACCAAGTCTGCCACTGGACATACCACGAGTGCTTCGGGAAGTGTGGAAGCTGTGATGTGCCTTCTGGCTTTGCAGCATCACTTCCTTCCTGCCAATCTGCATTGGACCTCGGCAATGGATGAAGATTTCACGCCTGTGCTTGTTCCCACTCCTGCACCACAGCTCCGCCATGTACTGTGCAATGCCTTTGCCTTCGGAGGCAATGACACTGCGCTCGTCTTTTTCGCAATACGACACTGTGCAATCGGAGGAACAGCCTTCCGCCATTCCTGCACCGCGCGCGGTCTATCTGCACCAACTGCTCCGACACGAAGATCTCGCGCCCGAAGATTTGCCCAAGATTCCTCCCATGGTGGCACGGCGTCTCACACCTTTGTTGAAGCGCGGATTGCAAGTGTCGCTCGCCGTCTTGGCAAAGGTGGCACAAAGTGAGCGTTCAAATTCGGCTGCTTCATCGGAACAGGCTGCAACGGTTCTCCCCAGTCCTTATACCCAACCGCAAGCCATTGTGGTGGGTACTGCCATGGGCTGCGTCACCGACACGGAGCGTTTCTTGCGCCAATTAGTCGAACAAGGGGAGGAATTCCTTTCGCCCACGCATTTCATCCATTCCACGCACAACACCCTCGCTGGTTTGGTGGCGATTCATACGAAAAGTCACGGCTACAACACGACTTTCTCGCAAGGCGATGCGTCCTACGACCACGCCCTCCGCGATGCCTACTTGCTCCTCTCGCAAGGCCATGCCGACAATGCGCTAGTGGGTGCGCACGACGAAAGGAATAATCTGGCAGTAGCGTACTATCTTTCCACCTCTCCCGAAGGAGCCATTTGCCCCATCCTTCCCACCACCACATTCCACGCTCTATGCCCGCACTGATATTTCTCGCACTGTTGCAGTCCGCCCTCCTCACCCTTGGGCAGGTGACTTTGAAGATCTCGCTCGCACAGTTCCCAGCCTTTTCATGGTCGCTCCGCTATTTCGGCGCGGTCTTTGGCAATCTGTGGTTTGCGGCTTGTGGACTTTGTTTCGGTGCTGCCTCATTGTTGTGGATGTACATCGTGAAGCACTTCGCCTTTCATCAAGCCTTTCCCATGGTGAGTCTGAGTTATGTGATGGGAATGTTGGCAGCAGTGTTTATCTTTCACGAAGAAGTGCCCTTCACCCGATGGATAGGACTAGCCTTTATCTTGGTGGGTGTGGCACTGATTTCCAAATAACCTAAACTTTATCCTCGTTTCCTCATGCGAAAATTTTGTTCTTTTCTCATAGGCTGTCTCACGTTTTTGTCGCTCTCAGCCCAAACTCCGCTCTCGCAGCAGGAGGCGCAACAGGTGCTCTCCCAAATTTCGGCAGCAGCGCAGCAAACAAAGACCCTACAAGCCCAATTTGTCCAAACCAAAACACTGAAGATGCTCAACCATCGTTTGGTGTCGCGCGGCAGAATGTCGTATGCCCAACCCACACAACTCCGTTGGGAATACAGCAGCCCCACGCACTACGTGTTTGTACTTTCGGGAAATAAGGTGCTCCTTGGCGGAGATCGCGGTAAGAATGTGGTCGATGTGCGCCAAAACAAGGTGTTTCAACAGATCGCTCGCCTGATGGTGAGCAACGTCACTGGGCAATGTCTGACAGATCGCTCCTTTCGCACGCAACTCTTTTCGCACAATGGCACGTGGATAGCCCAACTCACGCCTCAACGCGGTGAGATGAAAGCCTTGTTTTCGCAAATCACCCTCACCATCGACCCGAAGTTAGCGGTCGTTTCGCGCGTGGTGCTCACCGAACGCAGCGGAGATGTCACCACCATCGAACTTTCGGGTTTCAAAAAGAACCAACATGTCGCAGCTTCGGACTTTAAGGTGGATTAGCACCAAGCTACTTTGGGCGCTATCTTCGCCTTGTGCTTGCTCACCGCTTGCAGTACGGCACAAAACGCTCCCAGTGCACCGCCTCTCCCGTGGGTGGTCACGGACAGCGCCACGACATGGTCGGCACAAATCACCATGCCACGCGGCAATCTCTCCGGACTTTGCGTGGTGCGCGTGCGCCATGATAGCATCGTGGGTGCATGGGTCAATGAGTTTGGTGTCCAAGCCTTCGACTTCACCTACGAGCGACAACGACAGCGCATCCGATTGGCGCATCTCATTCCTCCCTTGCGCCGCTTCTTCCTGCGCAGAATGTTGAAAAAGGATTTCCAAACTTTTGTTCCGCACTTTGCCACAGGACAAACCTTTTCTCACCAAAATCGCCACGGCATTCGCTACGATTTTGCCCCACTTCCCCTAGACACCACGCAGACAGTCCAAGACTCGACATTCAGCGACACCACTGCACCATGAAGCACTCCGAGCGTGCGCCACGCTTGCTTTGAAGGTGGCGACAGTGGCGCTGATAGTCTGCTCACTCTCTTACTAGCTTTTTCACATGAAGCTCCTTGATACTCTCTTTCATCTCACCGACGAGACCCACGAACTGCCCACGCGAGCCACATTTCAGTTGGACTTGCAGGCAGATCATTCCATCTTTCGAGCGCACTTTCCTGGACATCCCATCTTGCCTGGCGTGTGCGCGCTCCAAATTGTGAAAGAACTGGCTGAGCACACTTGGAAATCTCCGCTCAGACTCTCTGAGGCGAAGAACATCAAATACCTTGCGCCCATCAGTCCATCGGAGGTTTCGACACTCACCATTGACCTTTCGGGCGAACCCTCGCAGTTGAAAGCAACCCTCTCCCAAGGCGACACCACATTTGCCAAACTCTCGCTGCGATTTTGTTCGTTGTCCTAATTAGGTTTTCCCAACTTTCTACTTATGCGCCCCATCATTCTACTACCCACCTACAACAATGCTCACACGCTGGCGGACGTCATCACCGACATCCTCCAAGCGCAGTGCGCCCCCCCTCATGGTGATAGACGATGGAAGCACGGACGAGACTTTGCAGATTCTCTCACGATTTTCTGGCATCATCGTCTTACATCATCCCCAAAATTTGGGCAAAGGGGCAGCACTTCGCCATGGTTTCCACCATGCTCGACAATGTGGCTACACGCATGTCATTACGATGGACAGCGATGGTCAGCATTTTGCAAGCGACCTTCCGCAGTTTCTCCAAGCCATCGCGGAGACGCCCGACGACATCATCGTGGGCAATCGCTTTTCTCCCGAACTTTTTACGCAACAAGCTCCCAATATGTCGGCAGCGGCTAGGCGTGCCAACCGATTTTCCAACTTCTGGGTGTGGCTGCAAACAGGCTTTTCTCTGGAGGATACACAGACAGGATTTCGCGCCTATCCCTTGCATCAGCTCCACGGATTGGACTTTCTCACCAATCGCTACGAGGCGGAATTGGAAATCATGGTGTTCTCGGCTTGGTGTGGCACAAGATTGCGACAGATTCCCGTGAAGGTGTATTATCCTCCGCGCGAAGAAAGGGTGAGTCACTTCCGTCCTACTGCCGACTTTTTCCGCATCACCCTGCTCAACACTCTCCTCACCACACTCGCCCTCTCCGTGGTTTGGCCCCTCCGCTTGCTGAGTTTTGTCTACGGCATCGTTTTGTTGCTCAGCTTCTTCCTTCTCATGCTCCCTGCGCAAGCCGTCATCGGGCTAGGGTTTGCGCTTTTTCCTCCTCAAGATGCCCAACGGCTGTGGCTCCATCGCCTAATCCAGCGTGTATCACGCGGCGTGTTGTGGTTGCTGCCACGCGTAACCTTGCGCGTTCATCGGCACGGAGAAGATTTCACTCGCCCAGCCATCATCGTGGCAAACCATCGTAGTCACCTCGACTTGCCCAGTGTCATGCTCCTCACTCCCCATTTGGTGATCATGACCAAGCAGTGGGTGTGGCGAAATCCCCTTTATGGCGTCATCATTCGCCATGCAGAATTCCTGCCCGTCACAGAAGATTTTGAAACCCTCGCAGCACGTGTGGGGGCTCTCTTGCAGCGGGGCTACAGTGTATTGATTTTCCCCGAAGGCACTCGCAGTGCCACAGGACGATTAGGGCGATTTCATCAAGGAGCTTTCGCACTTGCCGAACGCTTTGACGTAGATATTCTCCCCCTCTTTCTGAGAGGCACAGGACAGGTGTTGGGCAAAACCGACCTCGCCATTCGAGCAGGTAAAATAGATGTCGAAGTGGGACATCGCATTTCTCCCTCTGATCCACTGCGACAAGGGAGTACGCTCCAACAAGCTCGACAATTCCGGCAGTATTATCAAACTGTGCTGAGCAATCCCTCCGATGCTTAATGGCGCAAAGTCCACCTTCTAACATCTAACGTCTAACGTCTAATCTCTAACTTCTAAAACGCCCAGCCACGATTGTCGTGGCGAGCAGAAAGGGTCTGCGCCCCCTAACGTCTAAAGTCTAAGCACTAACACGTCTAAAATCTCCTCTTATGTCCCAAATACTTGTCCTTGGTAGTGGTCTCGGTGGGCTGAGTTGTGGTGTACAACTCGCACGGATGGGACATCAAGTCACCGTTTTGGAGCAATCTCCTCAAGCTGGCGGTTGCTTACAGAGCTTTTATCGCCACGGACATCGGTGGGAAACGGGCATGCACTTCGTGGGAAGTTATGAAGAAGGGCAAGTGTTGCATCCGCTGCTCCAAGATTATAACCTGCATCTTCCGTTGGTGCCGCTCGATGCTGGGGGATATGAACAGATTCATCTTGAGGGACAGTCCTTCGCCTACGCCAAAGGAGAGGCCTTTGTCGATGTTTTGGCACAGCATTTTCCCCAAGAGCGCGACAATCTGTGGAGGTATCTCCAGTTGGTACGGAAGATCATGCACATATCGTCCATTCATCATGAGACGAACTTGGCAGAGCAGCTCCACACCATGCAAGAATATCAGTCGCGCAGTGTGGACAGCATCCTCGAAAGTATGATAGGCGATGCCACTTTGCGGCAAATCTTGGTGGGAAATCTCCCTCTCTATGCAGGGCGCAAGGGACAAACACCCTTTGCCACGCATGCTTTTATCACCGAATTCTACAACGCCAGTGCCGCGCGCATCGCAGGGGGAAGCCAGATTATTGCCGAACAACTCATCCAACAACTCGAGCAGCTCGGCGGAAAGGTGCTCACGCGCCAACGCGTCACGGAGATTCATTGCAACCATTCCCAAGCCACGGGAGTGACCACCGCCAAAGGGGCGCACTTCCCTGCCGATTGCATCGTCAGCACCCTCCATCCGCAAGCCCTGCTCTCCCTACTTCCCGACACCCCTCTCCTTCGTCCAGCCTATAAGCGTCGCATCGCCGCCCTGCCCAACACGGTGGGTTGCTTCACTCTCTACCTCGCTTTTCGTCCCGAAAGCCTACCTTATCTCAACGCCAACCAATATGTCTACCACACCTCTCCGTGGGACTGCGAAGACTATACGGCAGACGACTGGCCACGTGGCTTTCTCTATATGCACCAATGCGAAACCGCATCAGCAATGGGCAACAACGGCGGAGGTTATCGCCTATGTGCGTTACGAAGAGATGCAACCTTGGGAAGATTCGTTCGTGGGACATCGCGGTTCTTCCTACGAAATGTGGAAAGCAGCGCGAACCGAACAGTTGCTTGCTGCCTTAGAACGACAATTCCCTGGCACGCGCGCTTGCATCAGTCGGGTATATTCGTCCTCCCCGCTCACCTATCGCGACTACACGGGCACTGTCGGAGGAAGTCTCTACGGCATCGCTCGCGACATCTCCCTCGGTGCTGCTGGAAGAGTGGCTACTCGCACGCGCATCCCTAACTTGTTTTTGGCTGGACAAAACGTCAATTCCCATGGCATCTTGGGCACTTTGGTGGGCACCCACCTTGCTGTCTCAGAAATCAAACGCAGCTGGGATTGAAAAAGTCCCCATCCAAACGTCTACTCTCTAAGTTTTTAGCACTAATGTCCGCGACTCTAATATCTGTTCTCCCTCTCTCCGAGCCACGCTTGTCGGGGCGAGAAAAATGGGTCCGCGACCCTCTAACGTCTATTCTCCCGCTGTCCGAGTCACGCTTGTCGGGGCGAGCAGAAAGGGTCCGCGCCCCTCTAACGTCTAACGTCTAATCTCTAACGTCTAACATCTAATGTCTAACGTCTATTCTCCCTACAACGTCCTCATCATTGGTGGAGGTCTTGGCGGACTTTTCACCGCAGCGCTGCTCAGTAAGTCGGGTATGCGCTGCCTCGTCTTGGAGAAAAATGCCATCATCGGGGGAGGACTGCAGAGTTTTCGTCGAGGAACGCAACATTTCGACACAGGAATGCACCTCTTGGGTGGCTTTGGCGAAGATCAAACTTTACGAAGACTCTGTGATTATCTCGGCATCTACGACCAACTTCGTCTGAAGGATGTGGATGAAACGATGGACGAAATCTTCATGGCATCCACAGGCGATCGCTATGAAATCCGCGGTAGTCGAGAAGGATTCGTCCAAAGTTGGACACGCTATTTCCCACAGGAAGAAACCGGCATCGCGCGATATGTCGACGCCCTCTACCGCATCACCGACCAACTCTCGCTCTTTCATCTTCGTCCCTCCGAAACGATGGCAGCACTCAGCGAAGACAGCCTCGTGCCAGCCGATGAATTCATCGCGCAATACATAGAAGACGAACACCTCCGTCAGTTGTTAGCGTACATGAATCCGATGTACGGTGGACGCGCTGGACACACTCCTGCCTATATCCACGCAGTGATCAATGTGCTCTATATCGAAGGAACGTCGCGATTTGTGGGGAATAGTGGACAACTCGCCGATGCGCTGCGCCAAGTGATCGAAGAGGCAGGCGGTGAAGTGCTGAATCGCGCTGAGGTCACGCGCATTGTCGTGCAAGACCATGCGGTGCAAAGGGTAGAACTCGCAGATGGCAGGCAGTTTTCGGCGGAGAAATATGTGTCGGCAGTCCATGTGCGCGAACTGCTTCGTGTGACGGACGAAGGCGCTTTCCCCAAGATTTATCGCCAGCGCTTGGAAGATTTGCCCGTGGGTTATTCCGCTTTCGGTCTATCTCACGCTCAAAGAGGGCTACCCCTATGTGAATCGCAGCGGATATGTGCAACGCGCATGGGGAAAAATCTGGTCGCTTGAAGCGTACAATGCGGAGTGGCCCCACGGACTTCTGTACATGACACCGCCCGACTCAGAAGATGCCACCACCGCTTCGCGAATGACCGTCACCGCTCCTATGCCTTTCTCTGCCGTGGCTCCGTGGGCAGACACTACAACTCACCAACGAGGAGCCGAATATCAAGCTTGGAAAGCAGAGATGACGGAGAGGGTCTTGGACCTTCTTGCCACCCGCTTGCCCAACATCCGGCAATGGATCGACCGCATCGAGGCAGCATCACCCCTCACCATCCGCGATTATTACCACAGCCCTCAAGGAAGTCTCTATGGCATTGAGAAAGATGCGGAGCACTTCATGCGATGGCAAATCCCTGTGTTCACCAAAGTGCACAACTTATATTTGAGTGGTCAGTGCGTTGGTCTGCATGGCATCTGCGGCACTCCTCTCAATGCGGTGCAAACTGCAGAAGCGATCCTCGGCAAAAACACACTTTTGGGGCATATCTAAGCCACATTTTCAACTGAACTCACGCATTCTCACCTCCCCTTCTCCCACTTTTACATCCTATCTCTCCCACCTTTGATACTTCATGCTCCCAAGGCTGCGCTAGTTCCTTGTAAGGATACCCCCAAAAAAGGCAAGATAGCACCAAAGGAAGGGCAAGCCCCCGTGCCTTATGACTGATATTTCTTTCCAATCTCCCCAAGCTATTCAGGAATTTCAAGAAGATCTTCTGCGCAAACACCTGCACTATCTGGCGGAAATCGCCATTCTATCAACGGATGTTTCGAGAACACCACATTGATGTGGCACAAATCCGCACCATTGACGACTTGCAGCAACTGCCCTTCACGGAGAAAGCAGATCTGCAGCGCGACAATGCGGACTTCCTCTGCGTACCCCCAAGCGAGGTCATCGACTATGTCACCACCTCGGGTACGATGGGCGAGGCAGTAACCTTCGCTTGCACCGATAGCGATCTCGAACGATTGGCTTTCAACGAAGCCCGTTCCTTTGCCTGCGCTGGTGTGACGCGCGACAGCATCGTGCAGATCATGACCACTCTCGACAAGAGATTTATGGCAGGTATGGCATATTTTCTCGGACTGCGCCGTTTGGGAGCAGGCGTGGTGCGAGTGGGTGGCGGTATTCCCGAATTGCAATGGGACACCATTCGCAAGATTCAGCCCGACACCCTCATGTGTGTGCCCTCGTTCATCCTACGTCTCATCGACTATGCCGAGGCACACGGCATCGACTATCGCCACTCCAGCGTGCGCCGCATCATCGGTATTGGCGAAGGTCTCCGAGATACTGATTTTCAACTCAATCTTTTGGGCAAGCGCATCGCGGAGAGATGGCCCGAAGTGTCGCTCTTTGCCACCTATTCCTCCACAGAGATGGGGGCAACCTTCGCTGAATGTCCCGAAGGAAATGGCGGTCATGTGCATCCAGAACTTGTGATTGTCGAAATCATCGGTGAGGACAATCGCCCCGTGAAAGATGGAGAATTTGGGGAAATCGTGGTCACACCCTTGGGTGTCGAGGGAATGCCGCTCTTGCGCTTCCGCACGGGCGATGTGGCAGCGCGCATTGTTTCCCCTTGTGCTTGCGGACGTCACACCTATCGCCTCACACCGCTCGTGGGAAGAAAGCACAACATGATCAAACTCAAAGGGACAACGCTCTATCCGCCTGCCTTGAATGATGTCTTGGATCACGCCCCTTATGTGGAGAATTATGTGGTGGTGGCGCGCATTTCTAGCAACGGCACCGACGAAGTGTGCGCGAAGGTGGGACTGAAACAGGAGGTGGCGCAACAATATGTCGCAGACAGCCATTTGCCACTGCCCACTGCCATTACGAAAGATTTGAAAGATCGCTTCCGCGCTCGCCTTCGAGTGACGCCCGATGTGGAGATTCTGCCCAAAGAAGAGGTGGCTGCCATCAACTTTCCGCCTAAATCGCGCAAACCCATCAAGTTTATCGACCTGAGAGGTCAGTCGTAGGTGCCTCCCCTCCCAAGGCTCTCTGAAATCTTCCTTTTGCCCCCTTTGTAGCAAGCAGAAAGGGCTTCCACTCTAACGTCTAACGTCTAATCCCTAACGTCTAACGTCTAATCCCTAACGTCTAACGTCCAATCTCTAACGTCTAACGTCTAATCCCTAACGTCTAACGTCTACTCCCTAATGTCTAAGTCTTTTTTCCTCCGTTTGTATGAATTTCTGCGTCCTCGCCCACGATGGAGGTGGACCCTCGGAGTGGCTGTCATACTGCTCCTAGTGGCGCGTGTGAGTAGCTTAGATTTTAAGGAGGACATCACAGATTTTCTGCCCAACGATGGAGAATATCCAGCATCGCTCGCGGCTTTCGGACAATACAACGGAGGCAACCGCATCTTTGCCGTAGTGCGCCACGAGGCAGCGCCCAGCGACAGTAGTCGGGCTGCGCAAATGGCGGAGATCTCACAGACAACGCCCGAAGAAACGCTCATTGATGCTGCCGACCGCTTTGCAGAGATGGTGCAAGAACGAGACACCGCCAAGTGGTTGTCGCAGGTGGTGAGCGAAATAGACGTGGCGCAGATGATGGATCGCCAAGTGTGGTGGGTGGAACATGCGCCCTATTTGCTCACCTCTGCTGACTGGACGCACATCGACTCCGCGATGCGCACACCCCACTTTGTGAATCGCCAACTCCACGCGGCACAGTCCGAAATGATGCTTCCCACCAGTGGGTGGCAATCTGCGACTTTGGCGCAAGATCCGCTGAATCTCTTCTCCGCTCCTGCCAGACGACTGCTAGAAACACGCACCAATCTGCACTATGATCTGCACGAAGGGCACATCTTCTCGCCCGACCATCGCTGGTGTGTGGTGATGCTCACCACCAACGCCCAAGGTACTGCCACGGACGTGCAAGCGCGACTCAAACATCTGCTGGAGGACGTGGCACAGACCGTGGAGCAAGAAGCCAGTGCGTCCAATAACGCTCCCACAGAACTCGAAAAAAACACGGAAACAACCTCATCATGCTCAACTTACTCCCCCGATTCGGGTGCAAATCATCGGTGCGCCCACCATCGCTGTGGGCAATGCCGAACAGATCAAGCGCGACAGCACTTGGGCAATAGCCGTGGCAGTGGTGCTCACCTTGGGCATCTTGCTCTACACCCTCCGACGCGTGCGACACCTTTTGCTCATCGTCCTGACCGTAGGTTTCGGATGGCTGGTGGGACTCTGCGTACTTTCGTTCACCACTTCCACGGTTTCTCTCATCGTCTTGGGCATCTCTTCGGTGATCATCGGCATCGCGGTCAATTATCCCCTACATTTTCTCACGCACCTGCCACATGCTGGCAGCATTCGCCAAAATCTTCGCGAACTGGTCGCGCCTTTGCTCATCGGCAATGTGACCACCGTGGGAGCTTTTGCGGCATTGATTCCACTACACTCTGTGGCACTGCGCGATTTGGGCGTGTTTGCAGCTGCTATGCTCGTAGGGACAATAGCCTTTGTGCTGGTGGCGTTGCCTCATTTGGTGAAAGCCCCTGCCACAACCGCCGCAGTGCACTCTTCGTCATCACAAGGCGAGGTGGAAAATCTCGAAGTAGCAAGCGTGCCCATGCGCAAGACCGCTTCGCGCTATCGCACTTTGGGGCTGGGTATCGCCCTCATCGCCACGCTGCTCTTGGGATGGACAGGGCGAAATGTGGAGTTTGACGCCAATCTTGCGCACTTAAATTACCTATCCTCAGAACAGCGCACGCTGTTTGGCGAGTTGGCACAACTGCGACAAGCCGACTCGCTCCACGAACCTCTGTATATCGCTCACCGCGCACGGACGCTCGAGGCAGCACTTGCGCTGCGTGAACAAAGGAAAGCATGATTGCTCCCATGATTCGGAAGGTGAAAGGCGCAACAGTGCAAAGCGTAGCCCCATATCTCGCATCTGCTGGAGAACAAGCGGCACGTCTGGAGCGATGGAAGGCTTTTGTGCAGGAAAATGGAACAGCACTGCGCCAACAAACAGCGCAGGAAGCTACGAAATTAGGCTTTGCACCACAGGCTTTTGCGCCTTTTGATAGCCTTTTGCGCCGAGACTTTCGTCCCATCAATGCTGCCCAGTGCTTGACGATGGGCGAAGATGCGCTAGCTCCTTTAGTGGCGCGCGATGGCAAAGGGCAATATATCGTGACGACTGTGGTGAATGTGCCACGCGCTGAAGCGGACGCGCTGAAGCAACAGTTGGATGCCGAGCTCAAAGAATCAATGTCTCACGCGAAGGCTCCCAAGACGGTAGCAGAAGACACGGAGAGCGTCTGGACTTTCACGCCCAAATCGATGAACGAAAGCGTGGCGCGCCATCTGTCGCAGGACTTTTCCTACATCGGCTGGGTGTGTGGTGCCATCGTTTTCGGTTTTTTGTGGCTCTCGTTCCGACGATTCAGCGTGGCTGTCCTAGCTTTCTTCCCCATGGTGGTGAGTTGGTTGTGGATTCTGGGCAGTATGTCGATTTTTGGGCTTAGTTTCAACCTCGTCAATGTGATTTTGGCAACCTTTATCTTCGGACAAGGGGACGACTATTCGATATTCGTGACCGAAGGTCTGCTCTATGAGTACACCTATGGGAGAAAACTCCTGGCGGCGTACAAGCGGAGCATCCTCCTTTCGGCAGTGATCATGCTCATCGGTGTGGGTACACTGGCTTTTGCCCAACATCCTGCCCTCTCTTCGCTGGGCGGTCTCACCATCGTGGGCATGGGCAGCGTGGTGGCTGCGACCTTGCTCCTGCCGGCTCCAGTGTTTGGTTGGTGGACGCGCCAACGTGTGGCTTCGCCGTGGGCTAGTCCGCTCTCTGTGGTGCGTCTGGTGCAGTCTGCCCTAAGCCGAAATGCGTGGGCACTCACGCACTGTTGTGGCATCGTGTGGGAGGATAGGACCATCGGAGGGGAAACAAGCGGTGAAAATACCCTCGCGCAGACCTCCTCCACAGACGTGGCGACCGCGAATCTCGGAGGCACGAAAAAAAACGTGGGAGATTTCTCAAAAAACGTGGGAGATTTTTCCAAAAACGTCGGAGTTTTTTCGAAAAACGTGGGAGAAAATTTTGAAGATGTCGGACGTTTTTCGAGAAACGACGGAGATACACAGAAAAAAGCCGTACAATCGTCAAAGGACAACGAAGATTTCACAGAAAAAGAAGGGGTGGAAATAGCGGAACAGCCCACAGCTACTGGGGACACAGCGACCTGCGTCACCAACAATGGGCAACCCTTTCCCAACAAAGTGCACACGCTGCACGAAATGCCCTTCATCGGGGTGTGGACAGCGCAAGACGTGCGGGTGAAACGCTGGGCACTGCGTCAGCATCCAGAATGGGAATGGATGACACTGGCAACATGGTCGCTAGAAAAGTGCCGCCAACTGTGGTCACAAGGACGTCAACCGATGCTGGAGGTGGGAGCAAGCGCGGAATTGCTCCACAGATTTGCACAGCAGCTCCAAACCTTAGGCGAAACCGTGGTGCGTCCGCTCATCGTGGCAGGTGAAGCTCGCGTGTTTCCCTCCGGCACGCGCGTGCTGGAACACGGACGTCTCACCGTGGCATGGGGAGCTCCTCTCGCCGGGGAAGGCGATGCTACGGGCTTTGTCTGCAAATGGTACGCGCATTGTGTGAAAACTCAAGGAAAACTCACCGACCTCCGCGCACTGGTGCCGCACGTGGTGGCAAGCTATTCGCACAAGATCGAGGGTGCACAAGCACGTGTGGCTCGACATCTCTCCGACCTTCATACCATCAATGACCAACTGGCACTGTGGGAAGCGCAATATACCGCGCAGCAACCTGCGAAGGCATGCCAGCCTTTAAGGGTGGAAGATGACGGAGAGACAGCAGTATTGATGGCGTTGCTCCATCCAGAGCGAGAGTTTGTGGCACTAGTGGAGGACCAAGATGCTGCAGCCCTATTGTTACACTTGCGCTGTCGACCAGAAAATCTTCAAGTCGCTCCATACTAAATGGAGCGACTTTTTCATCTTTTGGGAATCACCGTCTTAGCATCTGCATAGTCGCCTGAACAATATATGCAACAATGTTCATTATATCTATAGCATTTTTTACGATTCTCGCAACTTATACATCATTTATTCTATGGTTATTCGAAATATTATGAAATCAGTTTCGTGAATAGAATTGTATTTTTTTGCAAACTTCAAGAAGTATCGGTGAGACGGTAGAAGAAGGTCAAACTAAAACTATGAAAGCACAAAAAGTTCTTACAAGGTATCTGAAAAATTGTCCATTATTTCGGCAAAATCATCAAGAGCCTTGATTATATCGCACATGAGAAAGTACAAAAACACGGATTAGGGACAAGAAGTTTTGTTGTCGACTGAAAACGTTTTCGCAGAAAATCACGAAAAAATCCGCTGAAAAATGATTGTAGAAAGTAATAATCTTGCGGGAATCAGCCCTAAACAAAGCATAAAATCGAGTCGGAACAAAAAAAATCGCAGATTGCATAAAAAAAAGGCCTATTTGTTTTGTCAGTTTCGCAATAGTCCGTATATTTGCATTGTCAATATGACATCAGGGACGAAGTTACTAAGTAGTCCTCTCCTAAATTCGAGATAGTTTTTTCATCTCTATATAAGTTCTGTGAGGGAATGTTTCGTCGTGAGACGGGTCATTCCCATTTTTTTGTCTATCATTTCCCCTTCCCTTTCTGAAGTCCCCCCTCCTTCTGACTGCATATACACTGCGCAAGCAGGGTGCGCAAGATGGCTTATATCACAGCAGCAACTAATTTGCCACTTAACAGTGCATAAGATATCGCAGCAAACCGAAGAAGGCTCCCAAATCTTCTGCCAAAGATGCGAATGGGCAGTGCTGAGAAAAAGGCAAAAACTGAGTGGAATCGTCCGAGAAATCGAGTGGCACTCTGGGAATTTCTACCCTAAGAACTGCGGCATAAGAAAACTCTACGCAAAAACGTAGGAGTTTTTGGTCGCTAAAAGAGTAGAAAAATACGAATAACCCCGTTCTCTAAACGATAGAAGACTGGATAGGATTTTCACATATAATTCTCAAAAATGATAGTTTAAACAGCGACCACGACATTTTTTTAATAGAAAAGTGCGCACATGAACGGATTATTTACTATCTTTGTCCCAATAAGCTGAAGAATTAGCCAGAAACGCATGAAACCAAGACATGAAAGAATAGAGGTGCTACGCCTGATATTGGCGAATACTGAAATAGGAAGCCAAGAAGCACTGCTCAAAGAGCTAGAAGCAGAAGGATATAAGGTGACGCAAGCAACTCTCTCCCGTGATTTGCAGAAGCTAAAGCCGCGAAAGTGGCAAGCGTGGGCGGATATCGCTATATTCTGCCTGAAAATCCTCTATATAGACGCAAGATTTCTGTGGAAGCCCCAGATTTCTTGCGAAACACTGGATTCCTAGGACTCGAATTCTCAGGAAACATCGTGGTGATGCACACCAGACCTGGATATGCTGCTGGTATTACCACCGAAATAGATGCTCAGAAGTTGACGAGCATCTGCGGTACGCTGGCTGGTGACGACACCATCTTGGCAATCGTGCGCGAAGGGGCTACCCGACAACAAGTCATCGATGAGTTGGCTACGGTGCTCCCTGCGGTGAAAAATATCGTACTTTAAACACTTCGAGTACGAGAATATACACAAGACTTCAGCAGTCCAATGAGGACAAAGACACAAAAGCCCCTTCCACTAGGCACTTAGCATGGTGGAAGGGGCTTTTCTTCTACAAAAGAATGGGGAGCATTACTCAAAAATTCTGAGTAACGCTCCCCATGGTCTGTTGGGCTGCTCCGTTTTAACCCAAATCGGTCATTAGATCCTGAACAGATTTTATTTGATGGTTGAGCAGATGGTTTGTCGTTAGCTTGAAGGCGTAGCGGGCTACGTCGAGAACGAACGAGAAACAAGATGCCAACAAGAAAATGAAAGATGACAGGAAGTTATCTTCTCCATAACAATCTGCACTATAACGGTCTAATGACCGATTTGGGTTTAAGGAGCAAAACTTCGTCTACTAAGAGAGGCGAGTGGAGAGTTGGGCACGATAGGCGTCCCAATCGGTGATGGGCTTGCGAGCCACGCCACTTTCGATGGCAGCCTTAGCCACAGCAGAAGACACTTCAACGACAAGACGAGGGTCTACGGGCTTTGGAATGAAATAGTCGGCACCAAATTCGAGGTGGTCAACGCCATAAGCCTCAGTGACTGAAGCAGGAACTTCCTGACGAGCAAGTTCGGCAATGGCGCGCACTGCAGCTTGCTTCATAGGTTCGTTGATGGCAGAGGAAGCTGTGTCGAGCGCACCACGGAAAATGTAGGGGAATCCCAAGACGTTATTGATTTGGTTGGGATAGTCAGTGCGTCCAGTGGACATGATGACATCGGGACGTGCTTCACGAGCCTCCTCATAAGAAATTTCGGGCACTGGATTGGCAAGAGCAAAGATGATGGGACGATCTGCCATGGTGCGCACCATGTCTTGTGAGAGAATGTTACCTTTAGAGAGACCCACAAAGACATCTGCGCCTTGTACAGCTTCTGCGAGGGTGCGAACATCGGTGCGCTCTGTAGCAAATTCGCGCTTTTGGGCGTTGATGTCGGTGCGATCGGCAGAGATGACGCCCTTAGAGTCGAGCATGATGAGGTTGCTGGGCTTGAGACCAAAGGAGATGTAGAGGCGTGCGCAACTGATGGCGGCAGCTCCAGCTCCGTTCATGACCAACTTGACATCCTCGATGCGCTTACCCGCTACTTCGCAAGCATTGAGCAAACCTGCGCAGGAGATGATGGCGGTGCCATGTTGGTCGTCGTGCATCACGGGGATGTCGAGTTCCTCCTTTAAGCGAGTTTCGATTTCAAAGCACTCAGGGGCTTTGATGTCTTCGAGATTTATGCCACCGAAAGTGGGAGCAATGGCTTTGACCACTTGGATGAAACGCTCGGGATCTTTCTCATCGACTTCGATGTCGAAAGCATCTACTCCAGCATAAATCTTGAAGAGAAGGCTCTTACCTTCCATCACAGGTTTACCAGCTACAGCACCTATATCGCCCAAGCCTAAGACTGCCGTACCATTGGAAATGACAGCTACGAGATTTCCTTTGTTGGTGTAGCGATAAGCATCGTCTTTATTCTTCTCGATTTCCAAACAAGGCTCTGCAACACCTGGAGAATAGGCGAGGGAGAGGTCGGTTTGAGTGGCATGTGGCTTTGTAGGAACAACTTCTATTTTACCTGGACGCCCTTGTTCGTGGTAAGCCAGGGCTGCTTCTTTCGTGATTTTTGCCATAATCGTATGAGGTATGTGATGGTTGACGCGGAAAATGATCCGTGAAGTGTTTTTAATTTCAAATGATATCCCTTGAAAAGTGTGCATAAAGTATCAATCTTCCCACAAGAAAGCACAAGGGATTCCTGCCAGTGCCCTAACAACTGGGCAGCACGCTGTGAGAAGTCTACACGGATATTAAGGCAAAGATACAATTTTCTGAGCAAAGTCCGCACGTTTCACTCTTTTTCTTGTCGATTGATGGGAGATTTGCACAAAGAATTGACGATTTGCCAGGTAGGATGTCAGTAATTTCAGGAAGAAAGGGCATCGGACTTTGAGCAATATCTGACAAGGGGGAGAAAGGAAGGGGAATAAGGGAGTTGAAAAAGGGGAGGTTTGCAGAGGGAAAAGAGGCAGAAAAAGCGCAAACGATAGGTCGGAATTGAGAAAAAGACGGGAAGATGTTTGCGGAGATTGGCGAAAATAGCTACCTTTGCCGTAGATTCATGTAGATATTTCAATGTGCCCCGTCGTGAAGATGGTGGATAGGGAGATCCAGTACTGCTGGGCATGAATCAACGACAGACATACATAACATCATAACAATTATTCATTTATTAAATTCTTACACAATGGCTTACATTATCAACGAAGATTGCGTTGCTTGCGGCACTTGCATCGACGAATGCCCCACTGCAGCTATCTCTGAAGGCGAAATCTACGTCATCAACCCCGAAACTTGCATCGACTGCGGTACTTGCGCTGACGTTTGCCCCACAGGTGTTATCGCTCCTGAGGCTTAATCTCTTAGAATTTACAGCGGTATTCCGTAGCTGGTGGTGAGGCGAAAGCTGAACACTGCAACAAAGGGCTCGAGAAAGCTGTTATTCTCCACAAAAAAAAAAATCCCCACTCTCGTACGATTCGAGAGTGGGGATTTTTGGGTTCATGCGATGCTTAACTGAGGAAGAACAGCAAAATGAGCTGTGCAACGAGGATGCGCAAGAACATCGCAGGAAGATAGACAGTGCTGTAACCAACTGCAGGGGCGTTGTTGCCGGCTGTAGTATTGGCAAACGCCAACGCAGGAGGGTCGGTGTTGGCACCTGCAATGAGTCCCATGAGGGTGAAATAGTTGAGCTTAAGTTTCCAACGACCAATGAGTCCGCAGATGAGAATGGGGACAATGGTGATGAGGAAGCCCATCCATACGTAGTGTATGCCGTCACCTGCCATGATCGTGCGCCAGAATGAGGCTCCAGCTTGTATACCTACGCTGCTGAGGAAGAGAATGAGCCCTACTTCACGCAACATGAGGTTGGCAGAGGTGGAAACGTAGGTGTTGATGCGGTAGCGATGTCCGAAGGCACCTACCAAAATGGCGACAAAGAGAGGACCACCAGCTAAACCGAGTTTCACGGGAACGTCTACGCCAGGGAAAGGAATGGGGATTTGACCAACCAAAAGACCAATGAGAATTCCCATAAAGAGGACACCGACATTGGGATGATCTAGACGCTCTACTTGAGAGCCCAAGACGGTCTTGACGCGCTCTACATTCTCTTCTGTACCGGTGACGAGCAAACGGTCACCAACGAGGAGAGGAAGATTACGATCTGCAAAGAGTTCCATGCCACTACGCGTGACACGAGTGACATTCACACCATAGAGCGAAGACAAATGTAGCTGCGCAAGACTGCGACCTGTAATTTCTTCACGGGTCACTACCATGCGACGGCTGACATATTGCACTGTATCGATTTGCTCTTCATGGCCTAATTCAGCTGTTTTTACCTAGCAACTGAATGAGAGCTTCTGAATCCTGCTCGGAACAAACGAGGTGGATTTTCATACCCAAAGACAACTCTGTCGTGGCATTGGGAACTACGAGTTCTCCATCAGGGAAGATGCAACGCGTTACAACAAACTGTCGCTTTAAGAAGTTGCGAAGTTCTTCGAGCGTTTTACCAACTACTGAGAGATTGCTCACTTCGATGATGAGGTGGCGAGGGGTTGTTTCGGGATGAGCGTCGTTGCGCTGACGAAGCTCTTCTTGCTCTTTATCCAAAGAGATGCGAGCAATGAAACGCAAAGCGATAGTGGAAAGGATGATACCTACGACACCAAGGGGATATGCACAGGCATAACCGTTGGCAATGGCGGGAACGGCTGTGCCATCACCGAAGAGTTCAGGCAAGATGGTATTAGCAGCACCGAGAGAAGGTGTGTTGGTCACAGCTCCACACATGACACCTACCATCATAGCTAGGTTTTCTTTAGCATGGGGGGTGGTGAAGATTCCTGTGTTGTCTGCAAGGAAGAACAAACCAAGGGTCATTGCGACGTTGAGCAACACGAGAAGCACCGCCAAGAGGCTCATGCCAAGTCCACCTCGGCGGAAAGCTTGGAAAAAACTTGGTCCAACCTGCAAACCGATGCAGTAAACGAAGAGAATCAATCCGAGCTCTTTGACAATGTCGATGATGTGGCGCTGATAAGCTACAGCTTCGACGGGATTGTCGTAGAGATAATTGGTACAGATGTGTCCGACAAAGATGCCGACAAACAATACCCAAGTTACGCCGAAGGCGATTCCGTTTTTCTTGCCTCCAATTTTCCATTGTCCGAAACGGACGCCAAGGCTAATAACGAGGGCATAAAGAATAAGTAAATGCGCTGCACTCGTTGGGTCAGTAAGAAGTTTAATAATCCAGTCCATAGGAGAGGTAAAAAGGTTGCTAATTTGAGATAGCAAAAATAAGGATTTTGTATGAATAAAACAAATATATTCTGGTGGAAATCGCCTATAATACTGGAAAATGCAATTATTTTCAAACTTTATTCAGATAAGCTGCGAGAAGTCCATGGACATAACCTCAAGGAATAAGAAAAGGCATAGAGATAACCATAGAAACATGGGAAAAAGGGCACGAATTTCCTCTAGAGAAAAGAGGGAAAACATCTCGATTGAGGGTAAGATGATTGTCGAAGAAGAAGAGATTTAAGCAGAAAAAAAGCAAGACAACTAGAATAAATGCAACACTCACTCTCTAATGACTCAGAAATGTCAGAAAATAGTCCGTAGAAAAATAACGCAAAGAAGCACTAAACCGATCGGAATTCGCAGAAATGCGCGTTAAAAGCTCATACGTTTGCACCGACGGATAGAAGTAGGAAAACACAAAAAAATCAGCAAGCACAACACAAAGCAGCGCAGAGAAGCAAATTGAAGTATATAGAAACTACTTAGATATAGGAGCGTAAAGCAGAAACATCAGCATGCACCACACAAATCAGAACTACTTCTGTATACGATGAACAATTTAAGTTTACAGAATGCTAGTAGGGTAAAAACACCACTCTTCTGAGATGACACAAAAGATAGTGGGTAAGGAATTAAAATCAGCAAGTGTAGAAACACAAAAAAGCCCCGAGTTCATTGTGAACTCAGGGCTTTCGTAAAATGGCGGCGACCTACTCTCCCGCGGGTGTGCAGTACCATCGGCGCGGTCGGGCTTAACTTCTCTGTTCGGAATGGGAAGAGGTGGAACCCCGTCGCTATAACCACCGGAAATATATCTTGAACATGCAACGCTTTCGCATTCTCCTTGTAACTCAAACTTTCGCCTTCTTATTCAGAAAACAAGCAAACAAAGCAGCTTTAAGTGTATTCCACCAAAGGAATAGAAGTTTCGGGCAATTAGTAGTGCTCGGCTTTGACGTCACCGTCTTTACACCTACACCCTATCAACGTCGTAGTCTACAACGACCCTTATGAGGAAATCTAATCTTGTGGCCGGCTTCGCACTTAGATGCTTTCAGCGCTTATCCGATCCCGACGTAGATACCCGGCGGTGCAGCTGGCGCCACAACCGGTAAACCAGAGGTCAGTCCAACACGGTCCTCTCGTACTAGTGTCAGAGCCACGCAAATTTCCTACGCCCACGATAGATAGAGACCGAACTGTCTCACGACGTTCTGAACCCAGCTCGCGTGCCACTTTAATGGGCGAACAGCCCAACCCTTGGGACCTTCTCCAGCCCCAGGATGTGACGAGCCGACATCGAGGTGCCAAACCACTCCGTCGATATGAGCTCTTGGGAGGGATCAGCCTGTTATCCCCGGAGTACCTTTTATCCTTTGAGCGATGGCCCTTCCATACGGAACCACCGGATCACTATGCTCTGCTTTCGCACCTGATCGACTTGTAGGTCTCTCAGTCAAGCGCCCTTTTGCCATTACACTCTACGGCCGGTTACCAATCGGCCTGAGGGCACCTTTAGAAGCCTCCGTTACGCTTTTGGAGGCGACCACCCCAGTCAAACTACCCACCAAACGCGGTCCTCTCATCCGAGAGTTAGGAACCAGACAGCCAAAGGGTCGTATTTCAACAGCGGCTCTACAAACACTGGCGTGCCTGCTTCATAGCCTCCGACCTATCCTACACATCGACTGCCCAATTACAACGTTAAGCTATAGTAAAGGTTCACGGGGTCTTTTCGTCCCATCGCGGGTAATCGGCATCTTCACCGATACTACAATTTCACTGGAATCATGGTTGAGACAGTGCCCAGATCATTACACCATTCGTGCAGGTCGGAACTTACCCGACAAGGAATTTCGCTACCTTAGGACCGTTATAGTTACGGCCGCCGTTTACTGGGGCTTCAATTCAAACCTTCGACCGGAGTCTAAGCTCTCCTCTTAACCTTCCAGCACCGGGCAGGTGTCAGACTGTATACTGCATCTTTCGATTTTGCACAGCCCTGTGTTTTTGTTAAACAGTTGCCTGGGCCGATTCTCTGCGCCTCACATTACTGTGAGGACCCCTTATTCCGAAGTTACGGGGTCAATTTGCCTAGTTCCTTAACCATGAATCTTCCAAGCGCCTTAGTATATTCTACCCGACTACGTGTGTCCGTTTACGGTACGGGTATCTTTGCTGTTAAGCTTAGCGGATTTTCTCGGGAGTAGGATTACCTTCACTATTACATTGTCCGAAGACGCTGTATACTATCGACTTTCAGCTCAGATGGTGGATTTGCCTGCCATCCTCATAACCTACGGTCTTTAACGAGCTATTCCGTCAGCTCGCGGAAGTGTCACTCCTCCGTCTCCACATCGCCAACAAAGATAGTAACGGAATATTAACCGTTTCTGCCATCGGCATCACCATTAGGTTGAACCTTAGGTCCCGACTGACCCAGGGGCGATTAACGTTGCCCTGGAAACCTTAGTCTTTCGGCGAGAGTGCATCTCACACTCTTTATCGTTACTTATACCTACATTTGCTTTTCATGAAGCTCCAACAGAGGTTATCCTCTATCTTCAAGGCCGCATGAATGCTCCCCTACCGATATCTTAAGATATCCCACGGCTTCGGCAATAGACTTTATACCCGATTATTATCCATGCACAGTCCCTCGACTAGTGAGCTGTTACGCACTCTTTGAATGAATGGCTGCTTCCAAGCCAACATCCTAGCTGTCACGGGGACCACACTTCGTTAGTTTAACTTAGCCTATATTTCGGGGCCTTAGCCGGTGGTCAGGATTCTTCTCCTCTCGGGCGTGGACCTTAGCACCCACGCCCTCACTCCCGGGCTTAGCCTGTGTGCATTCGGAGTTTGTCTGGACTTGATAGGCGGTGAAGCCCTCGCATCCAATCAGTCGCTCTACCTCACACAGGGAACGCCCGAGGCTGCACCTAAATGCATTTCGGGGAGTACGAGCTATCTCCAAGTTTGATTGGCCTTTCACTCCTACCCTCACCTCATCCAGAAGCTTTTCAACGCTTATTGGTTCGGTCCTCCATCCCGTGTTACCGGGACTTCAACCTGGACAAGGGTAGATCACTTGGTTTCGCGTCTACCACCGCCGACTATGCGCCCTATTCAGACTCGCTTTCGCTTCGGCTTACGTGCTTCATAGCACTTAACCTTGCCGACGACGGTAACTCGTAGGTTCATTATGCAAAAGGCACGCCGTCACACCATAAGGTGCTCCGACCGCTTGTAGGCGTACGGTTTCAGGAACTTTTTCACTCCTCTAAAAGAGGTGCTTTTCACCTTTCCCTCACGGTACTGGTTCGCTATCGGTCTCTTACGAGTATTTAGCCTTGGCGGATGGGCCCGCCGGATTCAGACAGGATTTCACGTGTCCCGCCCTACTCAGGATACCACTATGCTTCATACGATTGTCGAGTACGAGACTGTCACTCTCTATGGTCGCTCTTTCCAAAGCGTTCCTCTAATCGCACTTCGTGCAACGTCGTGGTCCTACAACCCCATATAGACCGAAATCTATATGGTTTGGGCTCTTCCCCGTTCGCTCGCCACTACTAGGGGAATCATTATTATTTTCTTTTCCTAGGGGTACTAAGATGTTTCAGTTCCCCCCGTTAGCCTCCCGCATTTGCGGGATAACAGGTCTTCAACCTGTTGGGTTGTCCCATTCGGAAATCTGCGGATCAATGGTTATTTGCACCTACCCACAGCTTATCGCAGCTTATCACGTCCTTCATCGCCTGTAAGAGCCTAGGCATCCACCGTACGCCCTTAATTACTTCCTTTTCCTTATTCTAGACGTTAGAAATTAGACGTTAGACTTTAGTCTTTGCTAATCCTTTCGTAACTAGAAGGTGAGAATATACTTAAAGCTGTACTTTCGTTTACCTTTGTTTCGTTACTTGGATGATTCTCTGTTATCTCATCAAACTTTCGTTCAATGGAAACAAGAATCAACTTGTTGCGTGTTCAATATGTCAAAGATCTCGTGCTCTGTCATTGTGCCGTGATGTTTCAACATCGTAGCGACTGAGCAGTAGAATGAGTGGAGAATAACGGATTCGAACCGTTGACCCCCTGCGTGCAAGGCAGGTGCTCTAGCCAGCTGAGCTAATCCCCCAAATCTTCGGAGCGCGGTGCTCCGTTTGCAAGTAGTCCCAGGCAGATTTGAACTGCCGACCTCCACATTATCAGTGTGGCGCTCTAACCAACTGAGCTATAGGACTGGCAGAAAAAATCCACGCAAGTCAAACTACTTCAGAGCTGCTCGGCTTCATCTTTCTCTTATGCTTAGCATAACCTATTGCGAGAAGTATAGGTAACAATCTAAAAATTGTACCATTTTTCTTTTTTTCCATTCAAGTAACCAGGTAACTGAACTTCCAGAAAGGAGGTGTTCCAGCCGCACCTTCCGGTACGGCTACCTTGTTACGACTTAGCCCCAATCACCAGTTTTACCCTAGGCCGACCCTTGCGGTCACGGCTTTCAGGCACCCCCGGCTTTCATGGCTTGACGGGCGGTGTGTACAAGGCCCGGGAACGTATTCACCGCGCCATGGCTGATGCGCGATTACTAGCGAATCCAGCTTCATGGAGTCGGGTTGCAGACTCCAATCCGAACTGAGAGAGGTTTTTAAGATTTGCATCCTGTCACCAGGTAGCGACCTTCTGTACCCCCCATTGTAACACGTGTGTAGCCCCGGACGTAAGGGCCGTGCTGATTTGACGTCATCCCCACCTTCCTCACATCTTACGATGGCAGTATCCCTGGAGTGCCCAGCATTACCTGATGGCAACCAAGGAAAAGGGTTGCGCTCGTTATGGCACTTAAGCCGACACCTCACGGCACGAGCTGACGACAACCATGCAGCACCTCCAAGAGTGTCCGAAGAAAGATCTATCTCTAAATCTGTCACTCTTAGTTCAAGCCCGGGTAAGGTTCCTCGCGTATCATCGAATTAAACCACATGTTCCTCCGCTTGTGCGGGCCCCCGTCAATTCCTTTGAGTTTCACCGTTGCCGGCGTACTCCCCAGGTGGTATACTTAATGCTTTCGCTTGGCGGCTTACAGTATATCGCAAACCGCGAGTATACATCGTTTACTGTGTGGACTACCAGGGTATCTAATCCTGTTTGATACCCACACTTTCGAGCCTCAGCGTCAGTTGCAGCCCGGACACCTGCCTTCGCGATCGGAGTTCATCGTGATATCTAAGCATTTCACCGCTACACCACGAGTTCCAGCATCCCTGTCTGCACTCAAGACTACCAGTTTCAATGGCTAACGATGGTTGAGCCACCGTCTTTCACCACTGACTTAATAATCCGCCTACGCTCCCTTTAAACCCAATAAATCCGGATAACGCCTGGACCTTCCGTATTACCGCGGCTGCTGGCACGGAATTAGCCGGTCCTTTTTTTCTGAAGGTACATACAATAGAGGACACGTCCTCTTTTTTATTCCCAACTAAAAGCAGTTTACAACCCGGAGGGCCGTCATCCTGCACGCTACTTGGCTGGTTCAGACTTCCGTCCATTGACCAATATTCCTCACTGCTGCCTCCCGTAGGAGTCTGGACCGTGTCTCAGTTCCAGTGTGGGGGACCTTCCTCTCAGAACCCCTACCGATCGAAGGCTAGGTGGGCCGTTACCCCGCCTACTACCTAATCGGACGCATCACCATCTCATACCGATAAATCTTTGGTTATATCACCATGCGGTAACATAACAACATCGGGTATTAATCTTACTTTCGCAAGGCTATCCCCGAGTATGAGGCAGGTTTGATACGCGTTACGCACCCGTGCGCCGGTCGCCATCAGAAGAAGCAAGCTTCTTCCATGCTGCCCCTCGACTTGCATGTGTTAAGCCTGTAGCTAGCGTTCATCCTGAGCCAGGATCAAACTCTTCATTGTAATATAATAATTTGTTTTGATTCTGTATTAATCGCTCAGTTTCCTGTCTTGTTACTTTGGATTTGGAGTAGAAATTGACGGTACAATTCATTTTACCCGAAGCATTTCTGCTTCATTGTTGATTGTTCCTTGTACTTCTCTACAATCTGTTATGTAATCGTTTCAATGACTTCATGCAGCTCGTTTGCTGCTGTCAGGCGTTCAGGTTGTCAAGTCTCATCTAACTAAGCACGTTGTATCTTAGCAAGTGACCCTTGCGTCCCGATTGCGATGCAAAAGTACGGCAAGATTCGCAAACTACCAAGACTTCCTACAAAAAAATCGCAGAAAAATTTTAGATAGCGCTATTTTGCAATCTAGACTACGCAGGATTATACTGTAAAGCCCATTTTCCGCCCAAATCCCGCAGAACGAGATTTGGGGCTTTTTGTCCCCTATTGCCGTGATTTACTCCATCTCATCGTAAAAACGGGCTTTGTGCCCCTTAAATACTTCCTTAACCAGCATCATTTCTCGAACATTTCTCGGAGATTGTCAGTGAATGCTCGGCACTTCCTCAAAAAACGTTGGACATTTCTCGAAAAATCTCGGACGTTTCTCCAAAAACGTGGGAGATTTTCCAAATTTCGTTGGACTTTTTCCAAAAAACATCGGAGATTCTTTCTTACACTTCCGAAAAGATACCCCCAATAGAGGAAAAAGCATACTTAATAGAGAGAACCGTCCTATATATATAAGATAGTTGCCGCGACTTACTCAAGTGAGGCTACACATATTATAAAGAAGGACACGCATAATATAAATAGGATTTTAAGAGAGTGCGAAAAAGTGAGTTCATCAGGCTAGAGATATAAACCATGATATCAGCACAGATGTCACTTCCTGAGCGGCAAATAAAAGAAACTCCCTCATTGCCCATTTCAAGAGCAACGAGGGAAGAGTAATAAGATGTAGAAAAAGATTAGTTACCTCGATTGACTTTGGTGATTTGCCCAGCACTGAGGAGGATAGAACAGAGCGTTTGCACCTCAGCCGTGGAGGCGATGCGTATGCCAAGCGTGCCGTGAAATGCCATCATGCGCTTTGAGCTGGATGCTCTGGAGCTGATATTGCGGATGCTGAGAGAAGACCAAAGCGATTTCTTGCAAGACACTCGGGCTGTCGATACCCTCCACGTGAATCGTTGCTTCGTAGAGATGCACAGAGGGACGGGAGTTGTCCCACACGGTGGCAATGATGTTGTTGCCAAAGCTCGTTTTGTGCTTGAGCGCTACACTACAATCACGACGATGAAGTTCAAGGTGATGATGATTGTTGATGTAGCCCATCACTTCATCCCCCTTGATTGGGCGACAATGCGAACAGATTTCGCAGTGATTGATCACCTCATCAGAGAGCGTAAGGATGGCCTTGCGATCCAGTTGTTCGACGAAATTCGCATCCAAAGCATCTTGCGCCTCCAAGTTTTCGGGCAGCGATTTATCTTTAAGGAAGGGCACAAAACGGCGCCATCCCCATCTGCGTGAGGTTTTCTTGCCCAAGAGGTGCTGCACATCGGCATCGGAGAGGACAAGACGTCCTTCTCCCAAAGCCTGATAAAGGGCAGAAGGAGTGTCGAAACGATGGAAAGACCTTATCTTATGGAGATTGGAATCATTGTCCTCCACCTCGTGCATTTTGAGAAACTCGCGTAAAATGTTCTCGCCCTTTCGCTGACACTCACGGGCTGCACGTCGTAGCGCAGCAGCAATGCGACCGCGCGCCTTCCCCGTGGTGACAAAGTTCATCCAATCGGGTTGAATGGTCTGCGACTGCGAGGTGAGAATCTCGATTTGGTCACCATTTGCCAAGCGATGACTCATGGGCACAAGGCGGTGATTGACTTTACCACCAATGCAATGGCTGCCCACCATGGAGTGGATGGCAAAGGCAAAATCGAGGACCGTGGCACCTTGTGGCAAAGTCAGGATATCTCCTTTTGGGGTGAAGACATTGAGTTCTGACGCAAAGAGGTTAAGTTTGATGGTATCGAGAAGATCGAGCGTGTCGGGCTGGGGATCATCGAGGATTTCCTTGATAGAATTGACCCAAGTGTCGAGTTCCCGCTCTTCCACTTCCGTCTCTGGCGACTTATATTTCCAGTGCGCGGCAAAACCACCTTCAGCAATATCGTCCATGCGGTCAGAACGGATTTGCACTTCAATCCATTTACCTTGATGCGACATGAAAGTATTGTGGAGCGCTTGGTATCCATTAGCCTTTGGTGTCGAAAGCCAGTCGCGGAATCTTGAGGGGTGAGGTTTATAGATTTGCGTGAGTGCCGCATAGATGGCATAGCACTCGGCTATTTCATTGTCGCGCTCTTTGGGATGGAAGATGATGCGAATCGCCAAAATGTCAAACACTTCCTCAAAGGGCACGTGCTTGCGTTGCATCTTTTGCCAGATGCTATAAGGACTCTTGATGCGCGCCTTGAGTTCGTAGTCAATGCCGCGTGCATCGAGAGCCGCGCGGATGGCAGGTGTGAAATCGTTGATGGCATCATCGCGCTCGAGCTGGGAATCCTTCAAATGTTGCATCACGGCATTGTAGTCATCGGGATGCTCATATTTGAAAGAAAGATCTTCGAGTTCTGTTTTGATGCGATTCAACCCCAAACGGTCAGCCAAAGGCGCGAAGATGTAGAGCGTCTCCCCCACAATTTTATACTGTCGGGAGGGCAGCATGGAGGAGAGGGTGCGCATATTGTGGAGACGATCGGCTATTTTGACCAAAATCACACGGATGTCGTCGCTCATGGTGAGCAAGATTTTCTTGAAAGTCTCCGCTTGCATCGAAGCACGATTGCCTAGCAGCCCCCCACTGACTTTAGTGACTCCTTCAACGATGTTGGCAATTTTTTCCCCGAAGAGGTTGGCAATGTCGTCGCGTGTGTAGTCTGTGTCTTCCACCACGTCATGGAGGAGAGCTGCACAAATGGTAGTAGAGCCCATCCCCATCTCTCCGCAACATATTTGTGCCACTGCGATGGGATGGAGGATGTAGGGTTCTCCACTGCGACGGCGCACTCCTCGGTGTGCCGCCTTAGCAAAATTGAAAGCCTTGGTGATGATTTCGGTCTTCTTGCGGTGGGGTGAGGCAAGATAGGTGTCGAGCAATCGCTGAAAGGCGGACTGTATGAGGGCTTCGTCTTGAATTTCTTGAGACATTAGGCAGTAGACATTAGAGATTGGACGTTAGAGTGTAGACGTTTGACGCTAGGTATTAGAGGTTAGACGTTAAAGAGTAGACTTTTGATAATTGACGAGAGACTCGAATACTAAAACCTAATCTTGCGACCTAGCCTATCCAGCTAAAACGAAACGAATCTAGACTTTAGAGATAAGATGCACACAACATTAGGGGTGAATTGTTTTTCCACGGCTAATGTCTTACGCTTATTCTCTAACGTCTAGACTCGTCAAAGTCATCACTTCACACGGATTTTCTTACCCGCGCGGATGTTGTTGCCTTTGATATTATTGATTTTGCGGAGCTTTGCCACAGTGGTGCCATTGCGTTCGGCGATTTCACTCAAAGTGTCGCCTGACTTAATGTTCACCTCTTTCGTGCGCTCCTTTTTATTCTTTTTCTTGCTGGACTTTTCAGACTTCGTTTTTTTGTCTTTCTTGCCCTTCTTAGACGATGCTCGTTGCTCAGCCTCTTGTGCTTTTCGCTCGGCAGCTTCTTGACGCAAACGGGCACGACGCTCCGCACGAGTTTCGCCCACGACATTGTCGCTGGAGGCAGTAGCACTAGCTGTGGTAGCAGGTGTCACCTCTTCGCGGCGCTGAGGTTGGTCGGGAGCGGCATAGTTATAGACCGAATCACCCAATTGCAAGAAGAGGTCGATGGTGGGGAGTGGCATACGAATGGCATAAGGCGCGGTGTATCCAGGCACGACTCCAGTGCGATATTGAGGGTTCATCGCTGTCAAGGCTTCCAAGTCCAAACCGCAGGCTCCTGCAATTTGTGCCAAACTGATGTTGCGCGTCACCACCACGGTGTCCGTTTCGATGGGTACTCGCGTCTTCATCGCAGGGATGTTGTGATTACAATAATAGTTCATCACGTAGTTGGCTGCGATGAATGCAGGCACATATCCACGAGTTTCGCGAGGGAGATAGGGATAAATCGCCCAATAGTCTTTGACCCCACCAGCGCGCTTGATGGCTTTGGCGATATTGTTGGGTCCACAATTATAAGCAGCGATGGCGAGTGTCCAGTCGTTGTATTTATTGTAGAGTTCTTTGAGATAGCGTGCAGCCGCCCAACTAGACTTGATGGGGTCGCGGCGCTCATCGACCAAACTATTGATGGTGAGATCGAACTTTCGTGCCGTGGGAATCATGAACTGCCACAAACCGGCAGCACCAACACGGCTCGTTGCTGTGGGTTCGAGCGCACTCTCAATGACGGGGAGATATTTCAACTCTAAAGGAAGTCCTTCCGCTTCAAGCGCTTCTTCAAAGAGAGGGATGTAGAAGTTTTGTGCGCCCAACATGAAGCTCACCGAACGACGCAGGCGTCCCGTGTAGGCATCGATATATTCTTGCACCACATCATTGTAGGGCATCTCGATGGTGGTGGGAAGACGACGCAGACGGTCTTTGTACACTTCGGGAGTGACATTGACATCTGCCACGTGGGTGAGACAAGTGGAGTCTATCACCATATATTTCTTGACGTACCACGTGTTGAGTTGTGCATCGACATTCTGAAGCATACCCTCTGTAGGATTGACCTCAGGGTTGGGCACTTGGTCTGGTGCAACGACCGTGGTGGGAGGATTCGTGGAAAAAGTGCGTGCCTGTGCAGGAATTGCCGCTCCCAATAAGGGTACAGCGGCAGCACAAGCTAGGAGATATTTGAATAAAGACATTAGCGTTAAGCTTTATACGTTAGAGGGTTGTCGTCCCTTGTCATAAGGGGTTGGATTTCTGCGCGACAAACTTCGTAGATGATACTTGAATCGTTGAAGCCACATCGAGCTGGCTCACTAAAAAGTGAGGGTAGCCCCGAAGCCCAGGCTCTGCTGGCGTTGCAGCCCATTAAAGGCGTCGATGGTGGCTGGGGTGACCTGCAAGGAGAGGTCGGGACTGATGTCGAAGACCGACAGTTGTGCATCGACATAAGCATCGACAACGGAGAGAAGATACACCCCGATGAAGGTGAAAGCCGAGAGGTCGCGATAACGACGATAGCGGTCTTTGCGATTTTTGAAAACCGTCTTAAACTGCTCCAAACGGCTGTCGATGTCGTAGGTGGGTGGAAAGAGATTGCGGAAACTATTGGTGAGCGGATCATCGTCCATGATGTCGAGATAGGCTTGCGAATAGTCCATATACATCTGCTGATTCCACAAGAAAGCGTAGGTACATCCTAAGAAACCGCCATAGAAAAGGGGAAGTTTCCAGTATTTTCGATTGTAGATTTGTCCAGCTCCAGGCAGCACAAGCGAAAGCCATAGTGCGCGCTGGGGATTGGGGACAAATTGTTTCTTCATTTGTCGCTGCAAATCTTGACTAGCTGCCAAAGGAGCTGCGACCACCTTACGACTTTGCTTCGCCAGTGCCACAGTGTCCACGCGTGGAGAGAGGCTTCGTTCCAAACTGTCGAAACGTGCCTTTGTCACAGCTTCGTCGGTGGTGAGAGTGTCTTTGCGAGAGAGGGTGTCAAACGCTAACTGCTCGTTACGCTCTGCAAGAGGAAGAGCGTCCCAAGTACTTGAGAAGGCGGCACGACAATTAGGCTCTACTGCAAAGCAGAGCAACAGCAACAAAAATATGCGAGAAAGGAGGTACTTCATCGCTCAATAGATTGAGAGAAACACTCTTCTTGTAGGAGCATCCTTGCGTCGCCTTTCGCATGACGCCAGACATCATCCCACTCAACATGGTTTCTTCCTGTGATTTTTAGCCCAAACGCTCCATCAAAGCGAGGATGCGTTGGAGTTCTTCTTCATTGGCAAAAGGAATGGTGATATTTCCCTTTCCAGCTCTGCAAGTCATGCCCACTTTCGTTTGGAACATGGTAGCCAAACGATCTCGCACAGGGACATATTGTTCCGCCAGTTGGGAGGAACTTTTGATAGTGCGGCGACCTGAATGCACATCTTCCCCAGCATTGAGGGCTTTCACCATCTCTTCGACTTGTCGCACGGAATAGCCCTTCTCTTGAATGTCTTTGAAGAGCTTCACTTGCAGTGAAGGTTGTTGCAGTCCGAGTAGTGCCCGTGCATGACCTTGGTCGATTTCGCGCTTTTTCAGCGCCATCTGCACCTGAGCAGGGAGCTTGAGCAATCGGAGATAATTGGCGATGGTGGCGCGCTTCTTGCCCACCTTTTCAGAGAGCGCGTCTTGTGTGAGGCTATATTGTTCGATGAGCTTTTGATAGGCAAGGGCAATCTCCACCGCATTGAGGTCTTCACGTTGGATATTCTCCACCAATGCCATTTGCATCATGCCCTCATCGTTGACCGTGCGCACATAGGCAGGGATGGTGTCAAGCCCTGCTCGCTGTGATGCGCGCCAACGACGCTCACCAGCAATGATTTGATAGGTGCCATCCTCCATTTGTCGGAGGGTAATGGGCTGGATGATGCCTATCTGGCGAATGCTCTCTGCCAATTCTTCGAGAGCTTCTTCGTCAAACTCTCTACGAGGCTGGTTGGGGTTGGCTTTGATGCTGTGGATGTCTACCTCGTTAATGCTCGACGAACCGCTAGTGCTCACTTCTCCAGTGGAGATGAGGGCATCGAGTCCGCGCCCCAAATTGGGATATTTCTTCTTTACAGCCATGCTATACGTGGGAGGTTAGGGGTTAAGCCTGTCACTTCACATCGTGAAATGCAAAAAAAGTGAGGCACTAAGCTTTTTCTCGATCGATAATTTCGCGAGCAAGCGACAGATAGTTCACCGCTCCGATAGAGTCGATGTCGTAGAGCAGTGCAGGAATGCCGTGCGAGGGTGCTTCAGAGAGTTTGACATTGCGCTGGATTACGGTCTTAAACACCAATTCTTGGAAATGGCGCTTCACTTCATCATAGATTTGGTTGGCAAGACGCAATCGACGGTCGTACATAGTGAGGAGGAATCCTTCAATCTCCAACTGCGGATTCAGTCGCATCTTAATCATGCGGATGGTGTTGAGCAGTTGCGTGATACCTTCGAGCGCGAAATACTCACACTGCACGGGGATGATGACCGAGTCGGCAGCGGTGAGAGCATTGACCGTGATGAGTCCGAGAGAGGGACTACAGTCGATGAGGATGTAGTCGTAGTCATCTTTGATACAAGCCAGCATCTCTTTGACCACAAATTCGCGACGCTCCATCTGCAGCAATTCTACATCAGCCCCAGAGAGGCGCACGTGCGAAGGCACAATGTCCAGGCGCTCCACATCAGTGGTGTAGATGTTCTCGCGGATATCCTGCTGTCCAATCATCGATTCGTAAACAGAAGTTTCGATTTTTCCCACTTCCACTCCCAATCCGCTTGAAGCATTAGCCTGCGGATCGCAGTCCACAAGCAGCACTTTCTTGTCGAGCGTGGCAAGCGAGGCGGCAAGATTCATAGAAGTGGTGGTCTTGCCCACTCCTCCTTTTTGATTGGCTATGGCGATGATTTTTCCCATACGTGTAGTGGATTATCGGTGCAATGTATCAATTACTACCGCAAAGGTAGCAAAAAAATAATTGTTCCACGCTGTTTCACGCTTAAAAAGTCGATGATTTCTTTCAAAACATCGCCGTCTAAAAGACTTTTCTCCACAAGAGTTGATAGAAAACACTTTCCCCACCCCTCGATCTAGTCATCGGTGGGTGGGGAAATATGTGGGTTTTGCCTTCTCAAAAAGCCGAAACGATGCTTAGCGCTAGAAGGGGGCGCCATCTAGACCTTTAGAGTCGGAGAGACTAATGTGTCGTTGGTATATAAAGTTGCGAACAATTTTACCTTCTTTTCCTATCGCCACATCTCCGTCTCGATTTTTTTCAAATCCGAGGCGAGCTTTTTTCGTGTGCTCTTTACCTTCACTATCGACAAAATCAACCAAAATGTACATCATGCTATGGTCGTCTGGATCATTAAACACAGGGTCAGCCACAGCATACTCAGGTAAATAGCAACTCGTTCGAACAAAGGTAAATTCATCTGGCTCAGAGAGTTCTAGCTCAAAATCAGAAATCCCCACTTGAGACCTATAATCGTAATCACCGAATACACCACCTAAGGAAAAGACTGTTGGCACATTCTCTACGGTAACCTTCTTAATCGTATTATCACCTTTGTAAATACTTAGATTTAGTTGGGCAAAAAGGCGGGTCAACACGATGGTCTTATTACAGACAGACACACCATCTACATCATGAAAACCTAAATCACCCACCTTGTCAACTACAGCCACCATTGGGATATAGCGATCATCCTTTAAGTGACCATTGGGGTCAAGATAATCTGCTGTCCTCAATGCCAGCATGTCAGGACCTGTGAGGAGGGTGTAGCCATTAGGACTATATACTTCATCTCCATTAGCGTCTACAATGTTTGCACCTTCAGGAGTTATGAAAGCATCATTTTCCAATGTCCTCACTCTAGTCTGATCCTCTGGAGTCAAATTAGCGATAAAAAGAACGTACGATTGAGGTTAGTAGCTGGCACGTCCAAATACATTCCTGTTTTATCGAAATTACTCACAGGTACTCCTGCTACCATGACATGGTCTATCACATCATCCGCTATACCCATTTGTCGAGAGCGTGTGCTTGGCTGAAGCATCTGTCCTATGGGAAATCGCAAGACATTCTCCGACTTTTCCGCAGGAGTCACCTCTAGCTCTTCATCGAAGGATTTACATCCTACTGCAAAGAGAGGCAATAAGCCCAAAACTAAGAGTTGAATATATTTCATCGTTAATGATTTTGAAGTAAAAAATGGACTCATCAACTTCTTCACGAATCTATTTCAGAAGAAGAACACCGAGCCCCACATTCGAAGGTAATGGAATAGCAACAATTAATTGCGTTGATCACGATCCCAAGGCTTCACCGAGAATTGGAATCTCACCGGTGTAGCCCCTTCAGGCTTATTTGATCCAGCCTCATTGATATACACATGCATCGTGTAGTGGTAGTTGCGCTGAATTGTGGGGGGCATGACAATGCGATAGTATGTTTCTTCCGCATCTTGAGCCAACCCTTCACCTATAGGAGGGGGGAGCAAGCCGCCAGGAAGTTCCTTCGCGCCATCCACCTTCGGCAAAGCAAGTAAGATATAGGGAGGAAAACCTGTCACACCAGTTTTGGTGAAGTCATACTCATTGAGGTAGAATGAGATGGTAGAGGTGGGATTAGCAGGCGTTGTTTTAGCCAGCTTGCGTGGATCAGAGTCCACGAGGTCATCCACCTTGTAATGCTCACCTACGAAAGTCTTGCTATCAAACTCTTTGAGTTTATAGCCACCTTCATAATGCTCGGGGTCGAGTTTCTCCCATTGATAATGGATGATGATATCCACAGCAGCCACAGCACGCTTCAAATCTACAGGCACTTCTTTGTCCACATCGCCATCCCAACTAAAGGTTGCCGTCTCGCCAGTGAGCAAGAAAGGTTCCTCTAGATCATGCGCTTTATTAGCAGGCAAAGTCACAGACACCTGTTCTTTGATTTGTCTTGCGTGTCCAGCGTACCATTGGCGATGCCATCATGTACAGTTTGGGATAGGTTTGCCAAGACAAACATCTTGACATCCTTAAACACGTGATACTGCACTTCGGTGAGCACCAAAGTGTTGGTGGTTCTATCGTTATTCTTCCACTTCACATTGGTAGTGACAGGATCGAGTCCATAACGAAAGATACGCTTATTAGTAGCCCCATTAGCATCGAGGACAACATTCACCACCTTACCAGTATTGTCAATAAAAACAACATCGAGGGTTTTAATAACAGAATTATCTGAAGGCGCACGAACCACACGTTTTGTAAAGAGTTCTTGCGACAAATGAATGGTAAGCCCTTGAGGCGCCTCATCGTGCATGCGTTGACACGACACGAAAGAGGTGATACCGAGCAAACAAGCTAAGAGGAGGTAGAGGATACGATATTTCATTGCGCAAAGGCATTTACAGTGTAAAGAAGTTGTCCATTAGAGTACACGCCAAAGATGGTGGTACCGTCAGCCACAGGATAAGTGTTCGCTTTGATTTGTACAGTGCGGTAGCTTCTGAACACGCGTTCAGCCGCAGTGGTGCCATAGGTCACAGAGGAAGTTTCCACACCATTATCGACGAAGGTAAAGTCTTCTTCAGCTCTCAATTCGATAGATTCACCTGTAGCGAGGGTCTGCGACGTGGTGCTCATGATGATATCGGTGTACTCATTCTTGAAGGAAGGATCAGACGAGGAGACATTGAAAGCATCCATCACATAGACCCCAGAATGTCCGCCATTTTGCCAAGGCAACACCTTGTAATGGAGCATGAGTTGTGCACCAGCATAGCGCAGCTTGATGTCGTAGACGTGGTTGCGCACTACAGAGTATTTAGAATAAGCCGCTACATTAGGCAACACATAATACAAGGAAGAGGCTCCATTGTCGTACACCATTTGCTTGCCTTCGGTCAAGTCTGACTGCCAGATACCGTAAGTGCTTTCACCACTCACACCGATTTCTCAAACACAAGTCCACTTGCACCATCCACCATACCTGGAGTTGCAGGATCAGTGCTCAACGCTTGACGAAGATGTTCGGGAACATAGAACCAAATGGTGCAGTCGTAACGACGATTGGCATCAAAGGGAGTGCCAGCCGGCACAGTCACCTCTGCTCCAACTCCAACAGAAAGTCCCGTTTCATTGGCATTGGCGGTGAGACTACGATCATAGAGCACATAGTCTTTTGCAGCATCGGTAGGCTTTGTGTACCAATCGTCAGCATATTTCTTGCCAGGGGTAAAGGTATTACTCTCCAAGAAAGGATTCAAGAAGAGAGATTGATAAGGACGCTCATTCTTCAGGAGAATGCGCTGGATGCGCGAAGGCAAGAATTGCTTGATACGATATCCACCGGCACCGTCTGATTCAACCGTTGCAGAATTGGGAATCGTCAATTTCACCTTAGAGAGTGTGCGAATAAGTTCCACTTTTTCGTCACCTTCTGCCAAGAAGTGTTGAGGATCTGCAGGAGATGCTCCCTTACCATTGCGAGTAGCTTGCACGTCCACATTTTTATACACACGTGTAGCCAAGAACAAGTGACCATTGGTTGTTGTACCACCTGAAGTGACAGAAGGATAGAAAGTGCGGTTCGTCTTATTTTGCGCTGTAGTGCTTCCAGCATAAGGGATGCGCATCGCAAAATCCTTGCTATAGAGATCCGAAACATGAGCCACACCCACGGTCAATGCCTCAAGTGCAGTTTTCGTTTCGGGCCAAGAATCTTCGTTGGCAATAAAGTAGAAGTCGTATTTATCAGGCACAATCTGGAATGCGCCACGCCAAGCAGCCGCTACATTAGCCGGCTGATTCATGAAAGACGCACGTTCGGAGCTACCATAAAACTTATTGATAGCCAATTTCCCCGTAGCACTGTTGAAAACCAGGATACGAAGCTGAGCAATTTCATCTTCCGCCTCCAAAGAACCAGAAGCGAGTTCAGAGCGCAGCGCACGAACGGCGATTGAAGACGCCATATAGACAGGGGTTTTCAAAGCAGGTTCAGAGGGATCTGTATGTTCCTCTTCCACGTATGCGCGATTACACCCTACAACAGCAAAAAGCATTGCTGAACAGAGCATAATGAGTCCACAACGCAATCGGCTAAAGTTTTCCAATCTAATCATATTATATATTGCGGGAGATAGTTTTTTGTTCCGCTTTATGTTATATTTTTCACCGAAGAGGCAAGCACCCTTGCAAAAATATCGGTGCACCATGATAAACCACCATGAGGAGTTGTGCCAGATATCACATCATCCACCATGCTGATACGATAAAAACCACGCGCAAAAAGTAGTCATGCGACATTTTTTTCATCGAGAATCTCACAGTTCCGTCTTCGGATTGCTAGTTTATTCGCCACAAAGGTACAAATTTCCACCGAATATCAGTTAATATTTAACCGAAAAATAAAACAAAGAAGCGCAAAACTAGGAAAATAATCGGTTTCCTAGTGCAATTCACCCTCCATTTGCTACTTACACAAACTAATACTATGAATAATTCCACTTCAAAGTTTCGCTAAAACAACACCAAAACAAACCCTCCACTTGTAAACTCTACAAGCGGAGGGCGTTTTATATCAAAACCAACGTCACATCAGACGCGGGCTACTTATGAGCTCACGAAGCGTTTCACTAGTCTTTCACCACGTTTTCAGAATTACCGGTGGGAAGATGGAAGCGGAAGTATTCATCATACACAGAGCGCACCTTGTTGATTTCCAAGAATGACGTACCGCCACCCTTGCCCAAGACACCACTCAAGTAGGCAATCTTATCGTCGAGATCGACAAAGCCCTTCTGACGAAGCATGCGCACGGCAGCCGTGAACATATATTGCGCGCTCTCGGGTTTCTTTGGAAGATGGGGATTATACCGTAGCTCAAGTTGAGCAAACGCTGGGTCTTCTCTTTGTAACAAATGGCGATAATAGGCGTAGTTCCGCGGAAAGAAGCCAACATACGAGCAGTAGCACCCGACTCACTATCGGTGAGGATACCCTTAACGCCTAACTTATAAGTAGCTTCTACAGCAGCGTGTGCCAAGAATTCGCGTTGGTTAGTACTGTCGGGACTTGGGTCGATATCGTTTTCGCGGAGCTTATCCTTCTCAGCTTGCTCAGCGATGGCAGCCATCGTCTTCACCGCCTCGAGAGGATACTTACCCGAAGCCGTTTCACCACTGAGCATCAAAGCATCGGTGCGATAGTAAATAGCATTGGCGATGTCGGTCACTTCCGCACGCGTAGGACGTGGGTTGTTGATCATCGTGTGCAACATCTGAGTCGCCACAATCACAGGCTTCTTCGCTTGGATACACTTCTTAATGATTTGACGTTGGATGCCAGGGATACACTCAATGGGCACTTCGATACCGAGGTCACCACGAGCAATCATGATACCATAAGAAGCCGCAATAATTTCGTCGATATTGTCTACACCCTCTTGGTTTTCAATCTTAGAAATAATCTTGATATCGCTATTGTGCGCATCGAGGATATCTTGCACTACCTTCACATCAGCAGCAGAGCGCACGAAAGAGTGAGCAATGAAATCGATGTCTTGTTCGATGGCAAGGAGGATATTTTCGTGGTCACGCTGAGTGAGGGCAGGAAGGTCGATGTGCTCCCCAGGCACATTCACACTCTTGTGCGAACCGAGCACGCCGTCGTTTCCACTTCCACGCGCACAGTTTCACCTTCAATGGTGTTCACCTTCATCGCGATAGCACCATCATCAAAGAGCAAGCGGTCGCCCACCTTCAAATCCTTGGCAATATCTGCGTAAGAGAGGTTCACTTCATCGTGTGTTGTGTCCACCCCAGGGCGACCAAACACAGTCACTTGTTCACCAGCCTTATAAGTGATGGGAGCTGATGCACCAGTGGTGCGCACTTCAGGCCCCTTTGTATCAATCAAAATACCTATATGTGGTGATACAGCGCGAACGTTGCGGATGATTTTCTTGATACCTTCGGCATCAGCGTGCGCAGTGTTCATACGCACCACATTCATCCCTGCAAAGAAAAGTTCACGGAGAAACTTCTCATCGCAGCGCAAGTCGCTGATTGAGCAAACAATCTTAGTTTTTTTCATGTTGGGGAGGAGCTTTATATTCTGTTCTACAATTATTTGGTGCAAATTTACGAAGAAAATACGGAGTATCGTCTATCTTTCCTCCGATTTTTTCTCGCACGCGTCATTTCCCCATCAGCCTCGAGAGAGTCGTTCTCGCGCGAATATCACTAGATATAGGTATTCCCCTTCTTACAAAAAAAACGTACCTTTGCAGGTCAATGACATAACTACAAGATTTCCGCATGAATCTTTCAGATTTACATAACGAGCAAACGGCTTTTGTGCTTCGCACCAACGGCAGCCCTTCGTTGCGCTTGCGTCTCGAAGAACTCGGTTTTGTGCCAGGGCAGGAAGTGACGCGAGTTTTCGCCACCCCCATGGGTTCGCCCATCGTCTTTGCCATGCTCGGTCAGCGAGTGGCACTGCGCAGCAGTGAGGCCGCTCTGATTGAAGTATCGCTCGAACATCCCGACATCGACTATGCCTCTGAAGAAACGCTCTCCAAACGTTTCTTCAGTGCTGCCACTGCCGACACTTACCTCTCTCAAACTCCCTCCGACCACCCCGCCTCCTGCGGTCCCACAGCCTGCGGAGGATGTGCCGCCTGCGGCACTTCCCACATTTCTACCCCCAAATCGGAAGGCACCATCACGGTGGCTTTGATTGGCAATCCCAACTGCGGAAAAACCACGGTATTTAACGCGGTGTCCGGTGGACACGAGCGCACAGGCAACTATGCCGGTGTCACCGTTTCGAGCGTAGTGGGCGAAACCATCTACAAGGGACGCACCCTGCGCTTTGTCGACCTCCCCGGCACTTACTCTCTCTCCGTGCCTATTCGCCCGAAGAGGCGTATGTGATGAGTGAGCTACGCAAAGGCGACATCGACGTGGTGATCAATGTGCTCGATGTGAACAACCTGGAGCGCAATCTCCTACTCACCCTACAAGTGCGCCGCATGGGACTCCCCATGGTGGGAGCCCTAAATCTCTACGACGAATTCACCGAAAGCGGTTCTACCCTCGACATCCAGCGTCTTGCCCAGCACATGCAACTCCCCTTCGTGCCTTGCGTGGCAAGTCAGGGCATCGGCATGGAACAACTTATGGAAGAGGTGATTGCCGCCTACGACCGCCAAGACAGCTTTGCCCAATCCCTTGCCGACGACCCTCATACTCAGAGCGACCCTCACGCCTTGGTGCACCACTATCTCTCCGATTGTTACCACTTGCAAGAAGGAAAAGCCGTGCGCCTCACTCAGCGTGTCGACCAATGGCTCGTGCGCCACGCTCTCTCCTACGTGGCGTTCTTTGTCGTGATGTGGCTCGTGTTCTGGGCCACCTTCACCATCGGACAATATCCCATGGACTGGATGGACGCTGGAGTGAAATGGCTCACCGACTGGACCACCACCCAAATGCCACAAGGTTGGTGGCTTTCGGAACTCCTCTCGCAAGGCATCATCGGTGGTGTGGGTGCGGTGATCGTCTTCCTACCACAAATCCTCATCCTCTATTTCTTCATCTCCATTTTAGAAGACTCGGGCTATCTGGCTCGCGCTGCCCTACTCTTCGACCCCATCTTGCGACGCGTCGGACTACACGGCAAGTCTTTCTTCCCCATGCTCACTGGCTTTGGATGCAACGTCCCTGCCGTGATGGCAACACGCACCATTGAGAATCGCAAGAGCCGCCTGCTCACCATGATCACCCTGCCCTTCATGTCGTGCTCTGCGCGCCTCACGGTCTACACGGTGTTCACCTTGGCTTTCTTCCCCCGCTATGCCACATGGATCATGTTTGGGCTCTACACCTTTGGCATCCTTGCTGCCTTCGGTTCGGCATGGTTGATGAGCCATTTCATCCGCCGCAATGTCGAAACCCACTTCGTCATGGAGATTCCTCCCTATCGTCGCCCCGTGGCGAGCAGCGTCTTTCGCCACACTTGGGAAAAGGGGCGTCAATATCTCCGCAAGATGGGAGGTCTCATCCTCGTTGCCTCAGTCATCACTTGGGTGTTGGGCTATTTCCCTCGCGGTGGTGCGGATCTCACACCCTACGAACAACAAGAACAGTCTTATCTCGGTCAAGCGGCGCATGCCATTCAACCCATCATTGCTCCTCTCGGCTTCGACTGGCGCATGGGGGTAGGCCTTATCACGGGTTCGGCAGCCAAAGAACTCATGGTTTCGACCCTTGGAGTGCTCTACCAACTCGATGAAGACACCGCAGCTGCAGCAGGTACTGGCAAAGATGATGCTGCCGACAGCGCCATCTCTCAAGCGCTTCAACAATCGTCCTCACCAGCTTCAGCCTTGAGCTACATGGTCTTTGCCCTACTCTACTTCCCTTGCATCGCCACGATTGTTGCCATCAAGGGCGAAAGCGGACAATGGCGCTATGCCATCTTCTCCATGCTCTACAGCACGGGCTTTGCCTACATCATGGCTTTCCTTGCCTATCGCATCGCCCTGCTTTGGTGATTTTCTCCCTTTCTCTTCAAAAGCAACGACAGTGCACACTCAAACCTTCGAGTATGCACTGTCGTTTTTTCACCCCTTTTTGCGTTTTAGCTCTTATCACAGGCTTTGACACACACGCAAAAAAAGACAACTACCGAAGTAGTCGTCTAATTCTTGTGGTGCCACCAGGAATCGAACCGGGGACACAAGGATTTTCAGTCCTTTGCTCTACCAACTGAGCTATGGCACCAAGCCTGCAAAGTAGGACTTGCGTTGAAAAGAGTGGTGCCACCAGGAATCGAACCGGGGACACAAGGATTTTCAGTCCTTTGCTCTACCAACTGAGCTATGGCACCTCATAGAGCGCATGTCTCATTTGCGATTGCAAAAGTAGGAAGTTTTTCTGAAACAACCAAATTTTTGCCTTCTTTTCTCTAGGATATTGCACATTTCTGTGATTTTCACCCTCTTTTTGAGAGAAAATCGCAGAATCTGCACGAAGAAGTGACTCCGATGGGATTCAAACCCATGACCTTCAGAACCGGAATCTGACGCTCTATTCAGCTAAGCTACGGAGCCTTATTCCCTGCAAAAATACGGCTTTCCTTCGACGTGACCAAACGATTCTTTTATTTCATCCCTTTGCCCTACACTGGCTTTGGTGCTTTCTCCACTGCGCCTGCAACCCTTACGACCTTCTGGACCTTCGCTCCGAACTTCCCGAAAAAAACTCCAACGTTTTTCAGAAAATCTCCAACGATTTTTGGAAAATCTCCAACGTTTTTCAGAAAGTCTCCCACGTTTTTTGCCAAACGTCGGAGATAAATTTGAAATCAACGAGACTCTCTTGCCCCACGCTCCATGCAAGTGTGACAACAACCGCCAACTTATGCCAATAGAGATCTGTAAACAAATCCAAAAAACGTGCTTCTCGCGCGCACGCATACGCGTACATACAGAGATTTTCGACTTTTTGCTTTCACAACCTTCACAGATTTCGTTACAACTCCCTCACCCACAAGGAGAAACACACTTCTTTCGGACGTTTTTTAACACTCTAAACTGTTTTTCGTCCCAAGATGGGGAAAACAGCCCTAAAAATGCCCTAAGGAAGGCACGCATTGAACACTGAAAAATAACGAGGCGTAAGAAAACTCAACGAGCTGCAATGCCTTCTGCTGTGAAGGTTGTGAAAGCAAAAAGTGCAAGTTTGCAGGGAATGCGCGCGTGACGCACGCGTGCGAGAAACTTGCCTCCTGTACCCCACCCCTTCTGAGCAAATCTCCTCACCATCCACGCATTTTGCAAACTAGGATTATCATTATCGTATCACCTCAAAGAATTTTTGTCACTTTCCCTCGATTTTTTCTCTCTTTGGGCTCATATCTTCCCATATACTTATAGAGGGCAAGACATAAAACACAATCTAAACTTTGAAAAATCAAAATATATCGCTACTTTTGACAGAAGTTTCTAGAAAAGCTCCTCTATATCAATTCTAAACCAATTCCATCCATCATGAAAAACTTTATTCAACTACTTATTCTTTATCTTTTCTTATTTATCCCAAACAATGTTGCCGCTACTCAACAGAAAGGGCTGCAACATCTCTCATTAGGCAAGCACATCAAGGAACACAAAATCCCCTCAGGAGAAGAAGAGGAGGAAGAAGACGAAGATCAAGGTGTTTATCGCATAGAGCTCACATTCACGGGCAACTTGGCAGTATTTTCCCCAACTTTGGTCGTTTCAGGCTATATCGACTCTACAGCTTGCCCTAAAGGACTGATAAGCAACCCTCAAAGCATGATATCACAAGAAGAACATGAAAGTCTTTACGACAACATCAGCGAAATCATGTTCAATGAAGTGCCTCCGCTTCACAAATTTCTCATATATGAGAAGCATCCTAAAGCTTTCTCATCTCCTTTAATCTTTACCTCTCTCTCCAAATCACATGGGATTGATGTCTATATGTATTCTACTCCCCAAAACACTGCAATCAAAAATGAGAGTTCTAAAATCCAGGTTACCATGAAGGGTTACTTCAGGGACAAACTGATGAAAACTGACACTATTGAAGTTACCTCTATCTACGCAGAAGATGCAGACTATAGTCTACCTAGACAATTCTCATTCTCTGTGCGCGATCTCGATGCTGGAATGAACGCTGTGCTAGACATCCTAGATTATTGCGCCAAAGAATCAGGAGAGGTTGTGACTAAAAGGATGGATGAAACTATCAACCAAAACAAAAAATCACATAAATAAAAGCAGCAAGTACCATTGTACCTGCTGCAATCTAAACGAAAGGATCTAACTATCAAAACAGAGGGAATCTGATGGTTTGATATCCAGAATACTTAAAAAAAATATCACCTAGTATGACTAAAGCCCAAAGAACGCCAACGAAGAGGACGATAGGATGGGAAAAAACTTTTTTGTCATTTCTGTCTGATACGAGATCTTGGAATGGTTTAAGCACTTGGCTCTTTTGTGGTAAAAGTTTCATAAGATGTTGGGAGTTAAACCCAAATCAGTCATTAGACCGTTATGGTGCAGAGCCTTATGGAGAAGATAACTTCCTGTCATCTTTCATTTTCTTGTTGGCATCTTGTTTCTCGTTCGTTCTCGACGTAGCCCACTACGCCTTCAAACAAACGAAAAACCATCTGCTCAACAATCAAATAAAATCTGCTCAGGATCTAATGACCGCTTTGGGTTAAAAAATGAATAAAATAGAGTTATTAGGGCGACAAAAGGGAAAGATCCACGGTCGTGCAAGAAGCTGACGACACACGAATGCTTTCCCAGATGTCTGATGATTGCTATTGGATGAATACCGACTAGCACCACTTGGACAGGCAAAGAGGATGCTAGATGGCGGACTACCTATTGGGCTTTGTGCACAGCAGCGTCAAATTGCTGCAACAACCACTGATTTTGCTGCTCTCGTGTGAGGTGTGAGTTGTCGAGCACAAGGGCATCTTCGGCTGGCGCAAAGGACTGACTTCACGATGTGAGTCGATGTAGTCGCGCTCTTGCACGTTTTTCAAAATATCTTCATAGGAAGCAGGCAGCCCCTTGGCTTGGAGTTCATCAAAACGACGTTGTGCGCGCACTTCGGCAGAGGCAGTGACAAAGATTTTGAGTTCTGCGTGGGGGAATACTGCCGTACCGATGTCACGGCCATCCATCACGATGCCTTTTTCCTCACCCATAGCTTGTTGTGCAGCGGTCATGGCTTCGCGCACAAAGGGCAAAGCTGCGATAGGGCTGACGTGCTGACTGACTTCGAGGGTGCGGATTTCATCTTCCACACGCTCTTCGTTGAGGTAAGTCACAGGGAGGTTGGTGGCAGGGTCGAGTTTGAAGTGTACCTTCACCTCCGACATTCGCGACTGGAGATCTTCAGCTTTCACACTGCCATCGGCATTGAAGAGTTGATGGCGAAGGGCGAAGAGGGTGACAGCACGATACATGGCGCCACTGTCTACGTAGATGTAACCGACTTGTTGGGCAAGGGCTTTGGCCATGGTGCTTTTTCCGCACGAACTGTGGCCGTCGATAGCTATGATGATTTTAGACATTTATTAGACGTTAGAGGGTAGACATTAGACGTTAGAGGGTCGCAGACCCTTTCTGCTCGCCACGACAAGCGTGGCTCGGAGTAGAGAGTAGACGTTATCAGACGTTAGAGATTAGACGTTAGACGTTAGAGCATCTAGAAAATCTAGAAAGAGCTAGAAGCGCTAGAGAGAGTTAGAGAGAGAACTACTAGAAGGATTCCTCCTCTAACGTCTAACGTCTAATTTCTAACCTCTAACGTCTAACGTCTAATCTCTATTTTGGTCGCAGGGTCACGAGCGGCACTAGTACTTCCTCCATCGACACACCACCGTGTTGGAAGGTGTCGCGATAGAACTGCACGTAGTGGTTGTAGTTGTTGGGATAGGCAAAGAAGCGCGTGCCCGTGGCAAAGATGTAAGCCGTAGAGAGATTGGGCGAAGGGAGTTTCAACGCAGCAGGATTGCGCACCTCAAACACCTCTTTCTTGGGATAATCGAGATTTTTTTGCCTAGTTTGTAGCGCAGGTTGGTATTGACATTGCGGTCACCAATCACCTTGCAAGGACGATCCACACGAATAGATCCGTGGTCGGTGGTGAGAATGACTTCTGCATCCCCTTCGGCAAGACGACGGAAGAGTTCGCGGATGGCAGAATGACGGAACCACGAGAGCGTGATGGCGCGATAGGCTGCTTCATTGGCTGCCAACTCGCGCACCATTTTACTCTCCGTACGCGCATGAGAGAGCATGTCGATGAAGTTGATGACGATGACATTGAGCGGATGTTTCGCCCATTCGGAATAACTCGACAACACTTGGTCTGCCGCTGAAGAGTCATTGAGTTTGTGGTAAGAGAAGGCCGTGTGCTGGCGCAAGCGTTCTAACTGTTTGCGAATGAGTTCCTCCTCATGCAGATTCTTGCCTTCGTCTTCCTCCTCATCCACCCAAAGATCGGGATATTGAGTCTTGATGTCGAGCGGCATGAGCCCAGAGAAGAGCGCGTTGCGCGCATATTGCGTCACCGTGGGAAGGATGGAATAATAGAGATTCTCCTCGATGTCGAAATCATTGGCAAGAGCTTTGGCGAGCGTGCGCCACTGATCGTAGCGGAAGTTGTCGAGCACCACCCACACCACGCGCTTTCCCTCCTTGAGTTTGGGGAGCACGGTCTGGCGCATCACCTTGGGCGAAAGCAAGGGGGTGTCTTCGGCATCGGGATGTTGCACCCACGTTTCGTAGTGTTTGCGAATAAACTTGGTGAACGCTGCGTTGGCTTCCTCCTTCTGCGTGCGCAAGAGTTCGTTCATCGCAGAGTCGGGCGCTTCCTCGAGTTGCAATTCCCAGTGCACGAGTTTTTTGTAGAGTTCCTTCCACGCTTCTGCATCTTGGGCATCGTCCATGCTGAGCGCAATGCGAGAGAAGTCTTGTCGATAGCCCATTTCGGTGTGTTCTTGTCGAATCTCTTGTGCGTGGATGTGCTTTTTGAGCGCAAGGAGAATCTGCATCGGATTGACGGGCTTCAAGAGATAGTCGGTGATTTGAGCACCGATGGCTTGATCCATCAAATCTTCGGCTTCATTCTTCGTTACCATCACCACGGGCATCTCAGGATGCAGTGCCTTAATAGCGGAGAGGGTTTCAAGTCCAGAGAGTCCAGGCATATTTTCATCGAGGAGGACGAGGTCAAAGGCCTGCGCTTTGCACAAATCGACTGCATCAGCACCGTTGTTGGCAGTGGTGATGTCGTATCCTCGTTTTTCGAGGAAGATGCAATGGGGACGAAGGAGATCGATTTCATCGTCAATCCAGAGAAGTCGTGCGCTCATGATGGTGTGCATTATGTTTCTACAAAGTTAGTGCAATTTGTGCGGTTGTGCAAGCATTTCAAAAGTTTTGATATAGCCAATTTGGCTTCTCTCCCTTCCGATGGTGGAAACAGTACCCAAAAGATGACAAAAAAATAACGCAATCACCGCTTGCATCAACAGGTTTGACACAAGCGGTGAATCAGTTTGGATTGTTCCAAAAAGGTTCTTCCTCCCAATCTTCAGGAAAATTCATTATAGAAAAATCAACTCTTGGATATTCCCTTCCTAATTGTTTCAAGGAAGATGAAAAATGATGATTAGGACATATAAAAGACAATACATATTGTATCATTGCCAATTTATAATAGAGCCTTCCATAATCAATAGCATTAAAAGAAATCCAATTTCCCTTAGGTCTTTTAAGAATGGCAGGAGTATTAGGCAGTGTTCTGTTCCATAGTCTATTATGGTGGCAACATATATTTCTTATACTAGCAAAACAAAAAAGCCAAGAAGCAAATACATCTGGAGGTGTGCCAAAATACTGAGATATTTTCTTCCGTAAGGATTTACTTTTTATGTTCCGATACAAATGTGCCAAAGTACCTATAGGAATGAGTTCTAGTATCATCCACACAGGGGGAAGAGCCTTTCCGTAAGTTGCTTGAAACTCTTGGGCAAAATCCTCCTTAGTATGCTTCCATTCGCTGGACAACACTGCCAAGGTTTGAACAAATTGCTGATTATCAGAAAAATTAGACTCTTGATACAACCAATCAACAGCTCCTATTTCTTTACACCCAATGGTCACTAACTGACAACGAACAGCTATTTCGATTTTCTCAATTTGAGAAAACACCAACAAGCGTAACTTGCGGTCGAACTTGTAAAGCTCCATAGCCTGCTCAAACGTGGCACCAGGTTTAAACAACCCAAGACTTTTGGGGGTATCTAACAACGGATAGAGATAAGAACGAAGACGGAAATACCCTATTCTTTGAAACTGTTTTCGAGCATTAGTTTTATCAATAAGGAGACCTTGTTTCTCAAGCATTAGAATAATCTCCTCTATTGTTTGAAATTGGAGAATATCAGATGAGTACATTTTATAATAAATAAAACGACCCGCCGATTTGAGCTTCATTGAGAGGCTTGGCGGGTTCTACACGTTGCAAAAATAAGAAGAAAATGCGAAAGCTCCAAATAATTGACTAAAAAAGAGATTCTACTGTTGAATGAATTCACCGCTTGCATCAAGATGAATGACACAAGCGGTGATATTTATTTGTGGCTAGAGAGTTTAGCCAAGAAAGGAAAATCCCTTTATTGCGCAATCTCGGGATGGCCATTAGCGATGACGAGTTGTCCAGCAGTGGGATTTGCCACTTTGCGCCCACTGAGGTCAAAATTTGCGGTTGCCTTCTTGTTCTTTTGGGCAGGAACAGATGAGATACCGGTGATTTTATTGCGACCGAGACGATAAACGACAGTGGCGTGCTTACGAACAGGAGTGCGGAGCATAGCCTTCACGGTGTTTTCACCTGCCTTTTGGAGTTGGCAGTCGTAGGTGTAGTAGTCCACCGTGGGATCAAGTGCAGAGAACTTAGAGAAGTCGAAGACTGCCTCCTTGGTGGCTTCGCTCATATTGGTGGCAGAGATGGCAACATCACCATTGGCGAGGTCTTTCATGAAGTAGACCATATTGTCAATCGTGCCGATGTATTCTGCTTGTTGTCCAAGATCGTCTTGGTCAAGGGCGATGAGATCGGCATTGGTCATGAGCTTCTTGTCATCTGCAGTGATGGGCTTGGTGAGGTCGAAAGAGAGAAGCAAGGGAGAAGACCACATGCACCAGAGGGCAAACTGCGTGCGATATTCATCTTGTGTCATGCCAGGCTTTCCTGCCACGAGGTCGTTACTCGATTTACCTGTGCCGTGGATACCCACACACATCATGTCGGCATCGTTGAAGCGGTTCACGCCAGAATAGGGCCAGAGGTCTTTCATCGCGGCAATACTTTGGATGATGCCGATGCCACCTTGCACTCCGTTCCATCCATCGCGAGTGTCGTAGGTGGCGCGCCAAACAGGTGATCCAGTGGTAGAACCCCATTTCCAAGGTTCGCGCGCACCCCATTCGCACATATATAATAGGATGTCGCGGCCAGAAGCTTTGAGTGCATCGCCCATAGCTTTGTAGCGCACTTGAGCAGTGGCTGCATCTCCAGGCGCGTGGCAGTAATCGTATTTGAGCAAGTCTACGCCCCACTCTGCATATTGCTTGGCATCTATTTGCTCTTTTCCAAACGAACCGAAGGCGCCAGCGCAAGTGCGATCGGCAGCATCGGAATAAATACCAAATTTCAGTCCCTTGCTGTGGGCATAGTCCACCGTGGCCTTCATGCCTACGGGGAACTTGGCAGGATCTTCTTGAGGACGGCCATCGGCATGGCGATTCTTAGCGTGCCAGAGGTCGTCGATGATGAGGTAGTTGTAGCCAGCATCTTTCAGACCTTGTTTCACCATGGCATCAGACACTTGCTTCACTACATCGGTGGAAATTTATCTTGTACCACGTTCCAAGAAATCCATCCCATCATGGGCTTTGCCATGGGGAGGTTCTTCTGAACAGTGAGGGAAGCCTTTGCAGTGGAAGGCTCTCCTTTGCCTTCCTGCATCACAACCGTGTATTTATAAACACCATCAGCTTCAGGCGCAATACCTTCTACAGCGCGACGCTTGGCATTCCAAGTCAGACCATCGGGGAGATCGGTCACAGATATATTGAGGGTGGGATCTGTAGTTACAATCTTGTGCAACACGCGGTTACCAGGAAGTGCAAAGATATCCATAGCGCAAGCGAGTGGAGACTTTAATACATCAGGAGAAACCGTCTCAGGACGTGTAGAATTTTGCTCGCGATAGATGAAATAGGCATTTGCCCAGTCGAAGTGGTCGCCCCAGTTGCCTTGACCACCGCCGTTGTTTACCTCGAGAATCAGATATTTCGCATTGCGCACATCGATGTCGAGCTTAATAGGTTCGGAGTCGCGATCCATAGAACCGCTTTTGATCACTTGGTCTTGACCGTCTTGTCCGCGGAGCACCACGCGATAGTCCAAAATAGCCGCTTTGTCGCGAGGATTGTTGGGATGTTCTACTTCAGCATCAATACCACCCACTGCGCGGAAAGTGGTCACTGCGCCATTGAGTTTTACCACGATGCGCGAAGGAGCGTGCACCCCTACTCCACTTTCATAGGTGGTTTTTCCCAAACGAATGGGATTTCCTTCGATACTCTTGTCACGTTGTGGCGTCTTCCAACCATTTTCCATCTTTGACAGATCGAGGCTGCTCAATGGAATGAATTCTAGACTGGGGTCGGTAGACACGGGAAGTTTCACCACATTGTGGGTGACAGCTTGCATCATAGGAGCAGCATTGGCTTGAGTGCACAAAGCAGGCATGCTGCAAAACAAACTCAGGCCTAGAAATAGGGGAGAATATTTCATGATAAAGTAAATTGTTTCGTTGCTAATCACTTTTTCAGAGCGCAGTAACTTCCAACATCGCTTTGTTGGTGCACACTGCATATCTGCTCAAGAAAAGCTAATTATTTGACAAAGATAATACATATATTTCTATTTTCCACTATTTATACCCCTTTTTATCATCTCGAGTGATAAAAAGCAGGGGTTAAGTCCTTTTTATCTTCAAAAACAGCGCAACGGCAGAAAACTACCATTGCGCTGGATATTGGGGTATTTCACTTTCCGAGTCTTGCTCCACCGGATGGGCACGAGCCTAACATCACGAGAAAGATGGGAAAGTGGAAAGACGGGATTAGAGTTCCAAATCGCCGTCGTGGATTTCGTGCCAAGGAAGACCTTGCTTGTTGAGTTCTTCCATGAAGGGATCGGGATCAAACTCTTCCACATTGTGGACACCGGGCTTGTTCCACACCCCTTGCATGAAGAGGCGAGCACCGATGCAGGCAGGAACACCTGTGGTGTAGCTCACACCTTGCATACCCGTTTCGTCGTAGGCTGCTTGGTGAGAACAGTTGTTGTAGACATAGTAAGTGTGCTCCTTACCATCCTTGATACCACGGATGCGGCAACCGATAGAAGTTTCGCCTTCGTAGTTTTCGCCCAAGTCTTGAGGATTGGGGAGAACAGCCTTGAGGAATTGGAGAGGCTGAATCATGTGACCCTCATAGTTGATAGGAACGATGGAGTCCATGCCGATGTTTTGGATCACACGGAGGTGAGTGAGATACTCTTGTCCGAAGGTCATCCAGAAGCGTGCACGCTTGATGGTGGGGAAGTTGATAACGAGGCTCTCGATTTCTTCGTGGTGGAGGAGATAGCTCTCACGAGGTCCCACGTTGGGATAGGTGAGAGGTTGGTGAATCTCGAGAGGTTCTGTTTCCACCCATTTGCCATTTTCCCAGTAAAGCCCCTTTTGCGTGATCTCGCGGATGTTGATTTCGGGGTTGAAGTTGGTGGCAAAAGCCTTGCCGTGGTCACCAGCGTTGCAGTCCACGATGTCGAGATAGTGGATTTCGTCGAAGTAGTGTTTTGCAGCGTAGGCGGTGAAGATGGAAGTGACACCAGGATCGAAACCGCAACCGAGGATGGCGCAAAGACCAGCCTTCTCGAATCGCTCGCGATAAGCCCATTGCCAAGAATACTCGAAGTGAGCTTCGTCCTTAGGCTCGTAGTTGGCAGTGTCGAGATAGTGACAGCCAGCTTCGAGACAAGCCTCCATGATGGTGAGGTCTTGGTAAGGCAATGCAAGATTCATCACCAAGTCGGGCTGAAACTCCTTGAAGAGCGCCACCAACTCGGGCACATTGTCGGCATCTACCTGAGCAGTTTTGATGTCGTTGCGCAAGCCCATGTCGGCAATGCGTTTGGCGATGGCTTCGCACTTGGAGACGGTGCGAGATGCAATCATGATTTCGTCAAACGTCGGAGTTTTTGGCCACTTTCACAGCGGCTACGGTGGCAACACCACCAGCGCCAATGATGAGAACTTTACCCATTTCTTGTTGAGTTATGCGTGAGTTGTGAATTGTTATCTGTAAATATATTGTCTGTGAGCTTATAGCTTATTTGCAAAGTTAGTGATTTCTAGTGAGATAATCTCTGTCTTTGACGAGAAATCGCTATTTTATTGCACTTCGTTTCCGTTGATGCCCAGGGCTGCCATCAAGCTATAGCCGAGAAGCTCTTGTTGGAAGCCACGCCCCATGATGGGTTGCATGGTGAAGAGGGTGATGTCCTTACGAGGAAGCTCAGCTCCCTTGTCGTCCTTAGGAGGGTTGGCACAGAGGGCTTTGATGCGCTGAGCAAAATGTGCACTCTCATCGGTCATGCCATCTAGATCTGCCACCACCATGACGCGCTCGCAGGCTGCATCGCGCAGCACTTCTTCAAACACCTGCACGAAATAGTCTTCTTGCGACACAATTTCTTCTACTCCATAAGCATTGAGGGCAAATTCGCCGAGTTCGTCGCGGAAGGCTTTCCGTTGAGTTCTTCTGCAAAATCGCAGGGCAAGAAGTGCTGCAACTTGGTCTGCTGTTTGGGATGAATGAGATAAACGCGGATTTCGTGGTCGCCAGGACGGAGTCCGCCGTCGAGCGCCACACAATCGAGCCATTTGGGGAAGTCGCCTTGCGAAATTTGACGACCGAGCATACGCTCAAAATTGACGATGAGGTCGAATGCCACGTGATCGAGATGGGCAGTGTCGACAAGAATAATGTTGTGCAAAACTGATGCGTTAGTGAGAGGGTAAGGAGCGTCGTCGACAGTTGCGACGATGCTCTGCGAGATTGAGTATTCGTTGGACAGGCGAGCGCTAAGCATGGCAGCCTATCTGGTGCAAAATTACGAGAAATCTGCGAGGTAAACAAACGTGGTTGCCCAAGTATTGGCGAAGGACGAAGAAAGAAGGGACAAAGACAGGGGAATCGCCAGACAAACCCAAGTATACATGGTCAAAGTCATTGAAACAACGAACAAAGCAGAAAGAAGCTACTGGCAAAGGACAAAGAAAAGGCTCTTCCCACAGTGGAAAGAGCCTTGTGCGTTGGATAAAATCCAAGGTCGCAATTACGCTTCAGCCTTAGGTTCTACAGAAACCACGCTGCGGTCGCGTTGACCACGCTTGAAGGTAACTACGCCATCAGCGAGAGCGAAGAGCGTGTGGTCAGAGCCCATGCCTACGTTCTTGCCAGGATAGTGAACAGTACCGCGTTGGCGAACGATGATGTTGCCAGCGATGCAAGATTGTCCGCCCCAGATTTTAACACCAAGACGTTGTGATGCCGATTCACGGCCGTTCTTAGAACTACCTACACCTTTTTTGTGTGCCATTGTCTGATATGTTTAGGGGTTTAAGCTTTTACTTCCTTGATGGAAAGTTCAGTGAATTGATGGCGGAAGCCGTTGAGCTTGCGATAGCCCTTGCGACGCTTCTTGTGGAAGATGAGCACCTTGTCACCCTTTACGAGGGGAGAAACTACTTCAGCTACTACTTTTGCGCCTGCTACGGTGGGGACGCCTACAGTGACTTGGCCTTCGTTGTCGAGAAGAAGCACCTTGTCGAATTCAACAGTTGCGCCGCTTTCTGCGCCTGCGAGGTGGTCTACGAAGAGCTTCTTGCCTGCTTCCACCTTGAACTGATGACCGTTAATCTCTACGATTGCGTACATTGTGGTTGAATGATGTATTTAAACGGATTTTTCCGGGAGGCGGAGCACTTTTGCTCGCTTCATCTGCCCCATCGGACTCTATAATCGGCTGCAAAGATACGAACTATTTTTGGATTTACCACCCTAGTATGCAGAAAATCTGCTACTTTTTCGCTTTTTCCTCCTTTTGCTCTCCACATACGACGCTGACCACACATCCCAATCTGCGCAGGGGAATGACTTTTCCAACATAGAAGCACAACAATCATATCGCCCCCTTCTCAACTCTCACAACAATATATTAGTATTGCCTCTCTCCATTGTCCTTCCTCCATCACGTAGCGCTGTACAATATATCCGATAAATTATGCAGTATTCATGAGAAAAACGGAAACTAAATGTATACCTTCTTTATTCAAGTCGTAAAACCCACCTGGCATCTCCCAAAATTCGCAAGATATCACGAATAAATACACGATTTAAACACAATATTTGCACTTCACAAAGACGACATTCCGAAGTCTTATTTTTCGGCAAACAAAGAGAAACTTTCTCCACCACATCAAAAACTACGACACAAAACAAGCGTAAAAAAGGCAAATACAGAGCACCACTTCCCTCTTCTTCACCCACGAATTTCAAGCCACTACAGCAACACGGATATATTCCTTCTAAAATCAAACAATCACCTTCTCACCATCCTCGGATTTCATCACCTCGATTCACCACAAGCGGTACGCCCACTATATCTAAAGTATTAAGCAAAGTCAGAAAACAACCTAACACACTCACAAACAAATGACTAAAACACAAACAACCTCAAAATTCATAGTCTAAAGACAAAGTCCCCACCAGGAGTAAAGATACATTTATTAAGCAAAACCTAAGAAAGACTTCACTACAAAGCAATTAAAATAAGTCATTTCTCCCCCCCAAGATTCTTCGAACACCCCGAAACCACCTCCAACCACTTACGAATAAACAACAAGAAAACTCAAATACCCAAAATGAGTCCAAAAAGAAAACATAAGCCTCTCAGTTCTACAAAATCACGGAAACTTTTGCACGAAAGGCTGGAGAAAAAAGAACGTTCTGCTATCTCTAAGTTACATTCTTAAGTTTCTCGATACGAAATTTTCCAAGTTTATAAGTAGAAAACCGTTGATTTTCTAAGAAATATCTATTTTTGCAACGCACGTGCGCTACTTTTATCGTCGCATCGATCGTCTCTCCTACTGGAAAGGTCAAAGTACTTGACCGAAAGAAGGCTAGCAAAGCCCGCTATCCTCTTGAAAAACAGTCTGCGGAACAGACGCGCTGCCCCTCCTTGCCTCGTCCCAGAACCAAAGTTACAACCTTTGACCGAGAACAAGGATTCATTAAAGACTATCTTCTTGCAGCACTTCCTTAATGGGAGGTCTAAATGCCGTGTTATCCTGAACTTTAGACAGATAAGGACATAGTGTGTCCTAACACTGCCTATAGGTAAGGGGCACTTTTAGACCAAAAAGAATGATCGACAATGTTGTACCCTACACGATTGCCGCCATTTTCTTAGAAATAGCTTTAAGCAAAGGGGACATTATCACAACAACTGCCCGCCCTACTCGTCTCTTTTCGGGAGCTGCTCAATACTTTTCAATATAGCTCATGCAACGTACCACCAATATTCTTTGCCACCTTAGCTTCATCATCTGCTTTTTGCTGACAATCTTCGCTTGCGACTCCACCACCAATGAAGTGGTGACTGTGCCTACCGTCGCCCCCGTAGACGAAGCCTACGTGTCTATTACACTGCAACTTCCCTTTACTTCCGATGCAACGCGTGCTACCAACAAGGCAACACGTGCTGGAAACGCTGCCGGTTCGGTAGGTGCTGCCAACGATGGCGACACTTACGCAGGAGTTGCTGCAGAGCGCAAAATCACCTCTTTGAGAGTGATTTTCTACAACTCTAGCGATGTGGTGACGCATGTATTCGATGCTCGCGATGCTGATGCTGTAGGCGGTTCGCTCAGCCAGTCGCCCATCACCCTTCGTGCGAAGAAGATAGAAAAACAACAGTACAAAGTGCTGGTTATAGCCAACCCCACGGCACGACTGAAACAGGTCACCAACATCGGAGATTCCAAGACGAAACTCGATGCCGTGGCACAAGTGACGGTCAACGATTTGGTGACGACGGACGGCGTCGTCATGACCGCCACCAAGATGGTGCTCACCACTGACCAAAACTTCCGCATGACAGCGACTGAAGCTGAAAGAGCCGCTGCCACAGTGAAGATAGAATTGGAACACTCAGTGGCAAAAGTCTTCGTGAATCCTCAAGCTGGGAGCAACATCACCGCACCCAATGCCGCAGGAGGCAAAGCTCAAATGGTGGACTACAGCCTCGATGTACTCAACACGCAGATGTTTTGGATGCGCCGTCCTGCACCAGCCCTCAGCGGCAACGGCACTGCCACCACAGACGCTCCCACCACTCCTGAAACGGAAACGACTGCACAAGCCATGCGCTATGCCATCGACCCCAACATGAGTGTGCTCTCTGGTGCTGGTTTGCAACAACTCACCACCGCAGCTCCTCACCGCAACCCTATCTCTCAAGGTGGATGGGCAGACGACCGCGGCATTTACGTCACAGAAAACACCATGGATGCGAATGCACAACGAGGAAACCAAACCACGCACGCGGTGATTTGCCTGCGCTATGTGCCCAAACAACTACCCGAACTAGCAAATGCCGCAGACCGCACTTGGGCTAACTACAAAGGAGCCTACATGACGCTGGCACAACTGAAAACCAAATTAGCGGCAGCTGCATCAGCAGCGGATGACAACGCCTTGCAGATGCCTAAGGGCTTCAAAGCTGATGCTGAGCACATCAATGCCAGATACCCTAATATCAACAACAGCACAGCATCTTTTGAGGCGTTCAACTTGAAGTTTTATCAAAATGGCAAAAACTTCTACCTCCTCCCTATCCGCCACTTCAGTGATGCTCAACAACCGAAGCTCGAAGCCTACGGACGCTACGGTGTGGTGCGCAACCACCTCTATAAAATTAATATTACCAAAGTCTCTTCCGCAGGACATCCCACACCAGTGGCTCCCACAGATGAATCAAACGACAAGGTGGACACCTACGTTTCTGCCAACATCACCGTGATGCCTTGGCACGTTGTGACACAACCGAAATTTGTGCTCGAATAACGCTCATAACTTATTGCAGACTCTTCTGTTTGCAGACTCTTCTGTGTTCATCTCACACTATTCCGCATGATGATTAAACATATCTACCGCCTCTTCCTTCCTTTGTTGCTCATCGTCTTCACAGCGATGAGTTGCAACCACGATTACGAAGATGAGTCCCCCAAGCTACAACACTCCACTCTGGGCTTTGTGTCGTTCGACACACGTGCTCAAACGAGTGAGTCAATAAATCAGGATAATACCGACTTCGAGGACCGCGTCAACACCATACGCTTCATTGCCTGTGTGAAAAGTACCGGAGAAGTACTGCACAACTCGGTACACCCCTTGGCAGATCTCATCAATTACAAAAAAGAAATTCAGCTTCCCACAGGAACTTATGACTTCTTCTTCGTGGCGAACGAAACGGCAGCTATGACCACTGCCCTCAACGAAGTGACTTTTCGTGATGGTCTCTACCAAAAGACTGCTCTAACGCAGGTGCCTGCCGCCATTCCTCTCCTAGAACATATCGACCGCAATGCGGGCATCCCTATGACCGCTCAACTATCCAACACCATCACGGCTGCCAACAAGAAGGGAAATTCACTAAAGCTCGATGTAAAACTCATCAGAACGCTTGCCAAGGTTACGCTCAATCTGCAGCGCGCTCTAAAATCTCCTGGAAACCAGCCCACTGACGCAGCGGCTCCTCTCGAACTCAAGTCCATCAAAATCGCGAACATCTCCAAACACTATCCGCTCTTTATCACAGGAAGTTGGACCATGAACGTAGCCAATGGCGAAACCGACATCAATACAGGGCTCACCATCACCGGCAATCAGAAGCTCACCCGCACCTTCTATGTGCCCGAATACGTCCGATGGGCAGGCGGTGGCAATGGACTCCGATTTGATTTCACTTTTGCCAAGCACGGCATCGAGCGCACCAAGAGCATGTATCTCGACAATGGCGACAAGAGTACCATCACTGCAGCAGGATTCTCAGATTTCATCAAAAACAATCTCAATCCGCAGAGTGTGGCGCGCAATGCTCACTACGCTGCCGATGTAGAACTCAAGGGATGGGACGAAGAAATCATCCACTACAACTGGACGATTCTCCCTTGGAACAAGGAGAGTTCTCAAAAGGACTATGCAGCGCCGCAAGTGGTGATTCCGGATAATCCCGCCAACGGGCAACAAGGGGTGACACAAGATGCTAGCAGTCCCAACTGGCTCAGCCTCGACCCCACCGAAACCGACCGCATCACGATGAATTTCAAGGTGACTGCCCCACAAGGTGCACTTTGGCGCTTCAATCTCACCAATTATTTGGACTTTGAATTTGCCAACGAAGCAGCAACTTCGGGCATGGCAAGCAACGACAACATCTCCATCACCGTTGTAGCGAAGAAACCTTGGTCAGGCTATGTGCGCTCCACCGAACTCTATCTCACGGTAGATGGAAAAGAGGTGCAAATCGTCAAGAGATTCCGCGACACCAATCAGAGCCCCGGTCCTACAAAACGCTTCATGATTCGTCAAACTATCTAATCAAGTCGTATGAACTTCCATCATATTCTTGCCCTCGCGACTCAACATCAGTCGCACAAGGGCTTTTTCCACACTCCCTTGCGCTCGTTCTGGACAGCCTTCCTCGCGGTGGGCTGCGGCATGGGCCTATTCTTCTGTGGAAGTTGCTCAACCGACATTGAACTCCCCGACACCCCACAAGTGGTGAAGATCGACACTGCTCACAGCGAAGTGATTGCGTTCGGATTCTCCACACGAGAACTCTCCGCTCTCGAGGCTTCAGACTTTGCCACGCTTCCTCCCGCCACTGCCACGCGTGCTTCGGTGGTCACTACACTTAACGACAACCACGTTGCCACGAACACACCGGTTGCCGTGCCCCGACTCACACGCGCCACCACTGAGAATGCAAACCTCTATGTTGCCAATGGTCTCAACGAAACCAAAATCAACAATATGTATGCACTGGTCTATGAAGGCAACAACCAACTAGGTTTGCACAGCACCCTCAAAGGCGACTTGATGCTCTATCCACAAGGAGTCATCAACACCCTGGGCACTGCCACCCTCGACGCTGTGCAAGGTCAAGCACGCATCTACCTCGAAAAGGGGGCTACGCACAACGCCTACCACGGCAAGACCCTCAGACTCATCATCATCGCCAACTATCGCGGAGCTGCCACCGACTTGCAAGGCAAAACTTTCCCACAGCTCCAAAGTTTGATTGCCACTAGCAATGCTTTGGGAGCACAAAACAATCCCAATGAGAAGCAAGCAGACTTCTTGATGGATGGTGCTTCCAATGCACAAGTCTTTAATTGGAACACGCAAAGCGAAGTCAAGGTGAACAGTGTGGTCAACCTCCACCGCGCTGCCGCGAAACTCCGTGTCCGTCTCACGCCTCCCACCACCGTCACGGACGAAAAAGGCGCCACCTACACCGTAGTGGGCAATCCCCAAATCGCCCTTTCTAATGGTGTGTCCAACACTCGCGTCCTTGCCGACGAAGTTTTGGACAGTGAGCGTGCGTTCATCAACAATGGACTCACCACCTTCCAAAACATGGAGAAGCGCACCTTCGACGGCAAACAATTCTTTGCGCGCCCCATCCCTTTCTACACCTACGCCAACTCATGGGCGAAAGATGTGCTACAAGAGACCTCTTTGTACATCAAACTCCGTGTGCGCAACCACCAAAACCAAGAACAAGACAGCTACTACCAGATTCCGCTCAAAAACGTGCTTCCTCCCAAGGGTGCTACAGTGACAGGTGAGGAGTGGAATCGCATCGAGCGCAACACGGTCTACGACATCCAATCCACCATTCAGGTGTTGGGAAGCCCCGAAATAGGTCGTCCCACGCAGGTCAATGCCTCCATCGCAGTGGAGAGCTGGGTGCCAGAGGCGGTAGATGGTAGCATCGCAGATGCTCACTATCTTGTGGTGAAGCAGACGAATCCAGAAATGTTGGCTACTGATGAATTGGAAATCCAATACATCTCCGACCTACCTCTCGACGAAACTATGCTCAACACTATTGAGGCGCAATATACGACCTACAATCAATATGGAGAATCTCAAACGATAAACGCCGACAAATCGAAAATCAAAATCTCCACCACCGCTCATGGGGGACGCACCTATATCAAAGTCCAAAGTCCGGTGCCCGTCAACTACGTGCCCCTCACCATCCGTTTCAAAGCAAAGCAGCTCAATTCAAACGTTTTGCCCGAGGTGCCCGTCACCGTCACACAATATCCTCCCATCTATGTGACGGCTAAGCAATCCAAAGGAATGATCAACTATTGGTACTCTCTCTTCGGAGCTACCATCAATGGCCGTGTTCAGACCAACAGTCTACTCTATACAGTCCACACGATTGCCCCACAACCTGGAATGCTCTATGGTGATGCCACAGTAGCTGATGGAAGCACCGCCAAAGACGCTGAAAACAACAAGCTTATTTCGCCCGAGTTCATTATTTCTTCTCAATGGGGGGACGTGCCTGCAAGACCCCAATCTGGCGAATACTCCGACGCGGAAATCATGACTATCACCCAGCAAGAGCACAATAAAATCAGAAGAATAGAAGCGCTCGAAGCCAAAGGTAGTAGAAGAACTCGACCAGAGACGGTAGAACTCGTCAATTTGTCCAATCAGCGCAACCACTTTCAATTTTGGGTCTACTATCCCAACAACTATCCCGATAAGGCTAGAAGCCCAGAACAACGTAATTTGGTACTACATTCTCCCGTCGACGAGAACGGTCAGCGCATCTTCAGAGCAGACAACTTCGCACCTTATCGCGTTTATCCTTTCAAATCGGCAGAGCAACGCGCAAGACAATATTTTGAAGATGATTATGGTCCCTCGCGCAACCACATTATCGTAGGTATGGACGACCTGACCTTTGCCAAGTATGGTTCAACATGGCCTGGTGGTGGACGTCAACGTTATTACCCTGTTACTGGAATAAGTGGTTACCCTCTTAACTTCAAACACAATGGCTATTGGAGACTACCCACGACCGCAGAGTTACAGTTGATTGCCAAAATCCAAAGTGACCCCAATAGTGCAGTAAAATCCTTATTACAATACTATACTGCATGGGCTGCGCAATCAGGAGTAGCTGTTGCTACTCGAAATGGTGCCAATAACAACCCTAAGGCAGGAACTATCATCAATAACCCAGGCTCTACATTTATGTGTCCTGTTTGACTCATATAAATATTAGCCCATTATGCACTTCAATTATAAAGGACTCCTCTTCGTTCTCCTCACCCTAGTGTGGGGAGGAATCACTACAGCCTGCCATTCGGAGCTCGAAGATTCCCTCAGCGACAACGAGCACCGAGGGGAAACTGAGCCTACCTTCCGCGAAGGCGACAGCATCACCATCACCGGACAACTCGATCTGCCGGAGATGCAAGTGCCAACACGTGCTGAGGTGTCCAACATCCAAAACCTCACGCTCTTGGTCTTTGACGAAAACCACCGTTTTCTCTACTCAGCACCTGCCAACCTCACCCGTCAAGAGCGCAACATCGCAGGAGGGGAAAACCAACTTCCGGCGCAAGGAAGCGCGCAAGACAACAAAGCGGTAAACTTCTCCGCCAAACTCCTATCGAGCACTCGTCAGCGCATCATCCACTTCATTGCCAATTACAACTTCCCTGCCAACTGGCAGCAAGACTACCTCTTGAAAGACACCGACGAGGGGCAACTCATCAATCGCCTCTCCGACACCAACCTCGGCAGCTTTGTCTACTGGCGCTCCTTCAGCTTCGCCCAGCTCAACACCAGCAGCTTCAACAATCGCGTCTTTCGCCTGCTCCGCAATCAAGCCGTAGTGCAAGTGGCGATAGCTGCCAGCGCAGGGTTTGACCTCAAAGGATTCTGCGTACACAACGCTCCCGACCGCGGCACCCTCGCTCCTTACATCTCAAAAGAGACGCTCAACGGCAGCGACCCCGATGCGCAATACCGCGATGTGCTCTACAGCTTCCCCAGCAGCCCCACGCGCCCCACACTCCTCAGTGGTGTCACCCTCCACAACTACCTCGGTGCCCAAGGGACGACCAACGATAGTTGGAAATCCAATAAGAACGATATTGCCATCTACGAGTATCGTAACTCAGAAGCCGATAGAGACAAACAAATCGCCATCATCCTATATGGTGCCAAGCGCAGACCCAACGGCACCTACGAGACTCCCGGTTACTACAAAGTCGACCTCAAACAAGACTTCTTCGATGCTGCCAACAACTATTTGGGAAGTGAACCCTATGACGTGGTGCGCAATCACCTCTACAAAGTGACCGTCAACAGTGTGGCGACCACCGGGTATCCCACTCCCGAGAAAGCCATCGAAGCCCCTGCCGGCAACAACCTCTTTGCCTCCGTCGAATTGAAAGAGTTCTCCGAAATCAGTGATGGAAAATACATGCTCGATGTCTCCAACTCAGAAGTCATCATCACGCAACCACAGCCCTACACCGCAAAGATAGCCTACAAAGCGATAGGCAGCAACACCAACGAGCTCGACAAGGTCAATGTCTACTACAATCGCAAGGCGGTGGACGGTGCTTTCACCAACGATCCCTTCATTCAGTCGGTCACCTTCAACCGTACCACGGGAGAACTGAAGGTGACTCCCAAAACTGGCGTCACCTACCCTAGTAGCACATCGGCAAGCTACACCTTCGTGGTCATCGCCGACAACAAAGCTGCCACCAATCGCTCCATCATCCAGCGCACCATCACGATAGTGTTCAAACAGCCCTACAAGTTCAACGCCACCTTTATCAACGGTGCAGGAGCTACCAACCAGAAAGCACAAGGCGAGCGTGTGGATCTCACTTTCGATGTTCCGGGTTCCATTCCCGAAACCCTCTTCCCCTACAAAGTGACCATCGATGCCAATGGACTCACCCCGTACGTGGACGACAACACCAACCAAAACTTGAAACTTGTGATCCGCGACAAGAAGATTTACTACGAATACATCGTACTCAACTCCACCCGCGGACGTCGCCGCAAAGAAACGCTTCATTTCAAGCGCAATGCCACTGGGCGCACGGTGAGTGCCACAATCTCCTCTCCCCTCTTCACCGATCAGACAGTGACGTTCTAAGCGCACAGCGCAGAATTTCTCATTATCATTCATCGCGCCTCACCTGCCACAAAGCAAGTGAGGCGCGATGTTTGTTTATATTGCTGTCCGGTAAAAGTTTTTTTCTGATGATAAAAATAAGGCTGAAACCCTCTTGCAGGATTTCAGCCTCTTTTGTTACTTTGCTTGTTGGAAAAAAACACTAGTAACATGAGCAAAAGTACACATTTTACCGGACAGCCAGTCTATAGTCAGGTCATTAAATTGCTGGATAAAGCCAAAATTCAACAAATTAGTCTCGAAACACTAGGGAGCGAGCGTTATGTTAAGTGTTTGACAGGCTGGAAACACCTCATCATTATGCTCTTTGGTGTTCTCAAACACTTTGATTCTCTGCGTGAATTGGAGATTGGCATGAAAGCCGAGACCATGAAACTCTCCCACTTGGGGCTTGACTACGTTGTCCGTCGCAGCACACTTGCAGAAGCCAACCAGCGGCGACCACAAGAGTTCTTTGCCAAGGTTTATGCCTCCCTGTTGGAACGCTACACTCCTTTTTTAGCGGACAGCCGTTCTGTGAGCTGTCAAAAAGCCTGGGAGAAGCAGCTGTATATGATGGATTCTACTACAATCACGCTCTTTGACAACATTCTTAAGGGAGTAGGTAGACATCCTAAAAGCGGAAAGAAGAAAGGCGGCATGAAGGTACACACCATTATGAAGTATCAAGTAGGTGTACCGATGGTGGTAGAACTGACCTCTGCTGCCACACACGATCATTATCTTCTCAAAAAGGTGCACCTGCCCCAAGATGCCACCTTGGCAATGGATAGAGCCTACATAGACTATGCACAGTTTCAAAGGCTTACCGAAGAAGGTGTCTGCTATGTGACTAAGATGAAGAAGAATCTCAGCTACAAGGAGCTCTCTTCTATAGCCTATGTTTCTCGTGATGGTCTAGTCACTCATATCGACAAACACATTCTTTTTGAGAAAGAGAAGGTAAGGCACGAAGCCCGATGTGTAGAGCTATGGAGCAATAACTCTCGTAAGTCGGTGACGTTGCTGACCAACAATTTTGAACTATCGGTTCAGGAACTTGCAGAAATCTACAAGCGCAGGTGGGCTATAGAAACGCTCTACAAACAACTGAAACAGAATTTTCCTTTGCACTTTTTCTATGGTGAGAGTGTGAATGCCATCCAGATACAAACCTGGGTAGTACTCATTGCCAATCTCTTGTGCACAGTGCTCTCTAGAATGATAAAAAGACACGTTTCTTTTTCTCAAATCGTAACCATGCTTAGATTGACGCTCATGTATTACACTAATTTCATCGCTTTCATGGAAGATCCTCAAAAGGATGAGTGTGCAATTTGGGCTGAAAGAGCTAAATCTCCACCCTCGGAACCGTCATTATTCGATTAGGGGGCTTGCTTTTTGGAAAAGAAAGCCCGAAGTCCTATTCCAAAGGGCTTCGGGAAGCTTTCTTGTGCCGTTTGGAAGTTTACCGGACAGCAATAGTTTGTTTATAGCCCTCCACAGCGGGACGCTCAAGGTCACACAATAACTCTGAATTACAGCACTATATTCGGTCAATACGGCATACGATTGCACACAAGCCGTACAAAATATCAGCAAGACAATAGACAATATCAGAACATAACGCACAATACACCGGACACTAAGCCGTCAAGAGCAGGAAATCTGAAGAGGGCAACAGTAAGAACTGGATGCAGCGTACAAAAGCTCACGCCACAAGACGCACAAAAAAGCTCCGTAGCCAGGCTACGGAGCTTTTTGTTGTTTAGGTCTGTTGTAGACGTTGCTGAGCGTTATTTACCCACGGTGAAAGAACCGAGTTTCAACCCATCCACCCACACTTCATCGCAGGTAAATTCCCCACAGAAGCAGTGGTCTTTGAGTTTGAATTTGAGCTTCGCACTGCGTGCGCAACTGGGGTCAAAGCTTTGTTGGAGCTTCAAGAGCGCCAAGAGGTCGAAGGCTCCTTGTTCCACCACCTTACCATTCGTGCGGTTGATGAGGGTAAGTTTCACCTTGCTATTGCGAGCCGTGAGAGCAGGCACAGTGAACTTTCCTTTGAGCTGCTCCTTGGTTCGGCTAGTGTTCACCTTCAGCATATAGCCTGACAAGCTAGAAGATGTAGCTGCTGGCGTGCCATCCATGTGATACTCATTTTGCTGAAGTTCCACCATGATGTCGAAATCATGAGCAGAGATGTCGTTCTTACCATCATAGGTGGCAGGATCCACATCCACTTGCACGTCAACTTCGAACGTCTGCTCATGCATGTTGAGTGTCACTTCTTGTTCTGTGGTTCCCACTTCCGTAGGATCAGGGAACTTGACAAAGCTAGTGTTGCTACCGAGCCAAGTGTGGATGCCACTGAGGTCAGCCAAAAGGGCAGGCGACTGCGGATTGTTAGGATTTGAAGTAGCCTGTGTGTCAAGACCACGTCAGAAATGCGTGTTCTGCCAAGGTACAACATCTTTTGTTCCCACTGCTCAGAAATACCCGCCCATCCGAGGATAGTGTAAGTGCCAGCTTGTAGGGTGTGCAAACCCACACGCTCCACAGGGCGCGCGTCGTTTTGTGTCCAAGTGGTGTCAGCTGCCAAGAGACCATTCTTGTCGAAAGCCAAGATGCGCACCTTTCCAGCAGGCGCCACATATTGCGGTGCAGTAGTGCCTTGGAGGTTGCAATCGTTCTTAGCCATATTCACCCACAAGGTGTGGCGACAATCTGACAGATCATCGTGAAACGTCGCATCGCACGCAGTGAGTGCGGAAAGCGTCAAGAGAGAAAGTGCTCCTGCGAGCGTGGCATGGAGATATTTCATGAGATAATAGGGATGAGAAATGAAATCCTAAAGTCTTAAGGTTGGTCTTTCTTCTTTAAGACAATGTTCATATAGGTCTTGGGAGTGGCGACTGCACCAGCTTTCACCTTATAACGGAGTAATCCATTTGCTGTTACAGACACATCCTCGAATACATCAGTATCATAATAGGTGATGAAATAGTCGAAATCAGAAACAACATATCCCCAATTAGCCTTCCATAAGAGTGCAGCAGGATCGCTCATCACCATTGGAGTAGCATATATGTTAGGGTTTATACCGAACTGATGAGCAAAGAGAAGATAAATCTCAATCACAAATCCATCGGTAGGCGAGTACGAGCCAAAGTGGGATAAATAAGAGGGATTTGACGCGTCAACTGCAACTTCGTCTTCAGTCAGCGGAAGGCGTACAGCAGGCATATAGAAGAGCTTAGTTTCTATGCTAGAAACGCGTCCTAAGACACCATTTGTCGGCGGTCACCACATACTGTGCATTGAAACGTTGGTCCACATCGGTAGACCCCGTGCCATCCGCTTTGGTAGAGATGGCGTTGGCGGTACCATCAGCGGGCAGTTTTTGCACACGAAGAGTACCATTGACGTGGAGATTCTCCGTGGGGTTCTTGGTGTTGACACCCACTTTAGCTTTTGTGCGAGGTTGAGTTTGTGCAGCAGCACCGGTAGCCACCACCATGGCACCTAAAAGAAATAAAGAACGAAAAGTCATAAGTTTTGAGTTTCAGTTGAGACTTTCTCCTGTGTGAGCGGTCGAGGTGCGACGCCCTGCGCGAGCATAAGCTAACTACCGCAGCAGGAGGCTGACCCATTGAGACCTGTCTAGTCAGGGTTATGAAAATAAGAGTGACTGGAGGTTAGATTGCCAATTCAGTTTCGTAAGAGTGCACGCTCCACTTCTCGATTTCTACGTCGAAAATCATGTAAGTGTCGCAGTCTACGCACTGATTCTTCACGTGGAGTTTGATGGTCACTTCGTCACCGCAGTTGAGATTGATATTTTGTTTCTCTAGCGCTATGCGGATGAGGGCTGGAAGGTCGAGAGCGCTGGTGAGTTGTTTCACCGCGTCAGTGAGTTCCACCTTCTTACCTTTGTGCATGATCACGAGACGACCTTCTGCGAGGTTGTTGGCAGTGTTGCCCAAAAGGTTGTAGCTCTGTTTGAGCGTATCTGCCACCACCTGCTTTGGAGAGGTTGGAGCAAACGCGCGTCGGTTGCAGGCACCAATTTAGCTTGGGGCACTGTCCAGTCCACCAAAGCGCTACCGTTCTTGGCAGCTTCGTGTGCGAGGGCACGACCAGAGGTGAGGAGTTGCAAATCGAAATTATTGGCAGCGGTGGGATATTTGGCACTCTTCACACTGCCGTCCACCACGAGTTGCACATTCACGCGGAGCGTTTGTGGGCGGAGGTTGATGGCAGCGTGGCGGAACACACTACCCTCCTTAGCAGGATCGGGGATATTGATGACTTCGTCGAGAGGATATTGCGAAGTAGCCTCACGATGGGCATATTCAGCAGAGTCGAGAGGAAGTCGGTTGAGTCCCGTACCAGCAAATCCATATCGGAGAGGTTCGGGAGTATTGGGAAAGACGTAAGAACCGTCTTGTTGTTGTCGAAGTTGGAAGAAGACATCACTTTTGTGAGTGACTCCTTTTTGAAGCTTCGCCGAAGCGAGTTCGGCAGCGTTACCCGTCCACGCCACGAGTTCATAGTCCCCTTGTTGGAGAGGGAGGAGTGTTTCGTGTTCGGTGGTGAGCATCATTTCTTGGTCAGCAGCGACAAAGTTGGCGAGGAGTCCCGTTTGTTTGTCGAAGGCAAGAACATGGAGGTTATTCACCTTACCCACACTGGTATTCTTGTAGTTGTAGCAAGGCGTTTGTTGATAGAAGCGCACATAAACCCCTTGCGGACAATCTGAGAGATCATCGTGGAAGATGGAGTCGCAGGAGTAGTTTGCGAAAACGCCTAGGATAGTGACGCATGCCGCGCCGAATTTAGCGAGAAGGTTCATGTGAAAAAGTTCGATATACGGATTAAGTGTCGCGCGTCGCTTGCGCGTTGGGAAACCTTTGTTGAGGGCAGCATAACAAAGTCAATAGGAAGCTGCGCAAAGGATAAAAAAGTAAGCGAGGGGAGGGGAGTTCCCTCCCCCTCGCTTGGAGTGGTATTGCTTGTCTAGCCAGAGCTAGATATGCGAACTATCGATTAGATAGAGAGTTCAACTTCGTAAGAGTGAACAGCCCATGGGAGGATGTTAACGTTTACAGACATCCAAGTTTCCTTAGAAGTGATGGGATCCTTAGGATCTACAGGAGGATCCTTAGGTTCGAGGTCATTCTTTGGACGTGGGTCAGGGTTGTTGGGGTTGTTGTTGATGGGGTTTGTAGGATCGTTAGGATCGATAGGTTGACCAGGAGTAGTAGGCACATTGGGGTTAGGAACGAGTGGGTTCCAGTTAGCACCAATCTTAGCGATACCCTTGATTTGTACGTGGTAGATGTTGTTGCGGATAACAGGAGAGTTAACAGCCTTACCATCAACTACGTCTGGGTTAATCCATACGAAGTACATAACCTTGCGGCCCTTGTACAACTGAGCAGTTTGACCAGCTACACCATGCTTAGCAGGGTCTTGAACGCAAGTCTTGTCAGCGTAGAATACACCGTTTGCACCATAGTAAACGTCATCAGTTGCACCGAGAGTGGTACCTGCAACGACATTACCGGTAGCATCAACTACATACTTAGGAGTCAAGTAACCACGAACGAGGATGTAAGCAGTGTTACCCTTGCGGTAGCCGCTTTGTGCACGGTCAGTGTTGTACTTGTGGAGGGTAGGAAGAATGAATTCACCCTTGAGACCTGCATTGAGATCAGCAGTTACGTTACTGAGCTCAGTTGCAGCAGCTGCGCTAAATGCAGTACGACTAGGAACGCTAACACCCTTAATATTACCAGTAGCAGTATTCTTCCAAAGACCAGAGTAGTCATAGTTTGCACCTACGGTGTTGTAGCTGGTTTGGAAATCTGTAGTCCAGTAGTCATGGTTTGAAGGCACTTGAGCAAATGCAGGAGTAGTGAAAGCAGCACCGTCAGTATTTGCGGGTGTTTGTTCCTTTTGGAGGAAGTAGAACTTGTTTTCACCTTGACCTACTACATAAGTCAAATCAGAAACCTTAATTGCATCATTTTCGGTAGATCCATCATTAGGATTGATACCCTTAATGTCGAAAGAAGTAGCAGTAGTGCTAACGAGAACACGAGCCACAGCACGTTGAACAGTGAGGTCAGCACGGTTCTTGATACCAGAAACAGCTTCAGCAGCAGAAACGTTGTCTGCGATATTTGGTTCAGCAGCCTTACCAGTCATCAAGATAACATCCTTACCACCATCAACCTTTGCAAGTTCACCTGCATTGGTTTCGTCACCAGTAGTGTACTCAGCAGTCAAACCGAAGGCTTAGCAAACGCCAAATTTGAAGATTCGTAAGCAGTCTTGAAAGCAGTAAGGCTTCCTGTAGCGGCACTGAGAAGGGTCTCAGCAGCAGCAGTGGGGTTAACCACAACGTAAACAGTCTTATTACCAGGCTTAACCTTGAAAGCAGTGTTTGCAGAAACCTTAGCTTGAGCTGCACCAGTGCTCACTTGAGTGAAAGAAAGTTGAGCAGTAGTGTAAGTAGGATTAGCTTCGAGGGCACCAGTGTTATCGAAAACGTAAACGTTTACCTTCTTGATATCGTCCTTACCAGCCCACTTACCAACGTTGTTGAAGTCAGGATCATTCTTGTCTTGACCGTCGTCAGCAGTAGCACGAGTGCTGTTTGCAGTAGGCAACACGAAAGACACAGACATGTAAGTCGTAGCCTTTTGGTTCACCTCTGTACCAGGCTTAACGTTCAAGTCGTCGCTTGAACAAGCAGTGAAGCTCGCACCGAGTACGAGTGCCATCGCTGCTACGAAAAATTGCTTTTTCATACAGATAGTTTATTAAATTGATTAATCAGTTCTTTTCACCTTTCCATTTGAACACGCACCAGGCGCATTCAAAAGGAGGGAAGTGAGTTTTTTCTTCTTTATTATCTATGAGGGAGGGTTACTCTGCGTCTACCTTGGCAAGTTCGGCAAGGTTCTTCACAGCAGCAGGGAGTTGACCTGCGCGTTCGAAGCATTCCTTAGCACGAGCGTAGTCTTTCTTCAGACCGTAGTAAACACCGAGGTTATTCCATTTTTCAGCTCCATCTGCATAACCACTGAGGAAGGCTTCGTCAGCTTCGGTTTGAGCAGACACCAAGCGGTTGGCAAGGCTGTTGAAGCGACTTTCGGGTGCATTGGGGAAGAGACGTTGCGCAGTCTCCAAAGCGTTTCTGCGTTCCACAGATCCTGCGGGGAAAGACTCTGCCACGAGATACATCTCATTCAAGCTCAAGAGAGCTGGATTGGTGTGGATGCGCTCAATCGCCTCTTGGAGGTTGAAGGCACGCACCGCATAGGTGAATTGATATTCCGTGCGGCGGAGAGGAGGATAGTGGGTGTCGAGGAGGTAAGCGTAGGGAGCACCGCCATCGAGTTTGCGGAGCGCTGCCTTGCGTGCCTCATTGTTGCCGTCTTGGTTGAGCACTTCGAGGACGCCACTGAGATTGGGCACCTGTGGATCTTGCTCTACACGCTGACGAAGTCCAGCCCAGTCGGAACCATGACCACGCACGGCGAAGATGCGAGTGGACAAACCGTAGGTGCGACGGAGATAGTCGACAAAGGCTTGTGCACGATTTTGCGAGAGTTTGAGGTTACCAGCGTCGGTGCCTTCAGGAGAAGCGTAACCATCGATGGTGACATTCTTCACTTGCACGTCGCTATTGCGAAGGATGGCTTGTGCCACGCTGTCAACGCGAGCGAACTCTACGCGATTGTTACCGAGATTGGGGAGGAGTTCGTAGCGATTAACCTTAAAGTTGAAGCGAGCGACAAAGCGATCGGAGCGCATCTTGACGGGCTCGGGAGTAGGCATCACATAAGCTGTGGTGAACTGTGGACGATACTCTTCTTTCACGAGGCGTTCGAGAAGATTGTAGCGCATCGCACCTTCTTCACATCCTGCACAGCCTTGCACTTGTTCGTCCACCACCAAACGGGCTTTTTTCACCCACGCCACATTGGGAGCGGTAAGAGTGAGGGGGAGAGTGCGCTGTTCACCAGAACGCAACACTACAGGGCGAGGTGTACCAGGGAAATTGTGACGCTTCCACATGATATCGCGATTGCGACCACCGAAACTCACCGGAGAGAAGGTATAAGTCTGTGTGCCATCTTGCGAAACAAGACGAGGGGTGAGGGTGACTAAAGTGCGACTACCCAGACGAACGCCATCGAGGACAACGCCAAGGTTGAGACGCACACTATCGGCAGCTGCTTTCACTTGAGCAGGAGTAAAACTCACTTGCCCATTATAACGCTGAGCAGCAGCTGGGAGCGCCGTAGCCACTGAGAGCAATGCGATGAGAGATAGCTTTGTCATTTTATAATAATAGACGTGTATAGACTTTAGACTTCAGACTCTAGACGTTAGACGCATCTAGTCACCAGTCATTAGATTCTAGTCGTTTGACCTGTCTAGTCGTCAGACATAAGTCGTTAGTGGGAGACTATTTTACTTAAGTACGTAAACCAACGAGAGTCCAGCACGAGTAACACCGAAATAGTGGGAGTTACCATCCTGTTGGAGCGTGCCACACTTGCCACAAGCAAACTTGTCGTAGTCTACATAGGCGTAACCCAAACCGAGTTCGGCTTCAACACTCCAGCGACGACTGAGGGGAAGTTGATATCCCGCTCCGACACCAGCCCCAGCAAACCAACCTTCGTAACGTGCGTTTTGCACCGTATGGAAGAGATTGAGAGGAAGTGTCACATTACCAGCATTAAAACGACCGGCATGAGCATGAACCCCGAAAAACCAACCATTAAAGCGTTCGCACGTCCAGTAGCGCCATTCGGGCTGCACGGTGATGTGACGAAACTTTGAATTATCGGTTGAATTATAGGTAAAGGGATTAAATCCGACTTGAATGTCGAGTGTTTGCTTAGGTGTAAGCCCCAACTCGAGACTGAGATTAGGTGAATGCACCACGTCGAGCAAAACATTATGCTTCAGTACGACGCGCTGCGCGTGCACAGCGGTTGCGGCGAGTGCAGTAAAGAATAGCAGGGTGAAAGCTTTCTTCATATCTATTTTTCCGATGCTTATTGAGGCTTTTTGCGCAATTCATCCACTCAGAGCTAGAAAACTCGAGTTGTTTAGCGCATGTTAGATAGTTTCTTGGTGCAAAGGTACATACTTTTATGAAACTAGCAAATTTTTCGCAGGAAATTTCTACTCAAAAGGTCTTATTTTTACTCTTTGGACCATAAACCCCTCATTTTCACAAGTAGAGATGCCAGGTTTTTAGAGACTTTCAACCTCCAAACTACTAAATTAATTTACAACAAAACTTGAACAGTGATTTTAATACAAATATAACACAAAAAGAAGTAGGCATAAGTCACGCGCGAGTGTACTACCAGCCGACTCGTGACGATTGTCCCTTTCTCGAGATTACAAAACTGAAATGGTAATACCACGTTCTGTTTCTCTAGAAGCACAGCCAAAGAGAGAGGAGAGAGAGGGGCATTCTAGTTATCGTTTCTAGTTATCGTTATTGTTCGCGCACGCGTACACGCGCGCGCGTCCATACAACAATTTTGCACTTTTTGCTTTCACAACCTTCACAAATTGACGCGTAAAACACAGTGGTACAAGAAAATAGAGGGGTAATAGGAACGGTGTTCTTCTATCTTGGGAGTATTTCTCTCCAAACTTGCTCTTTTTCGTAGAAGTATAGGGGTAATATTTAGAAAAAAAGAAGGGAGTTTTCGGGAAAAACGTGGGAAGTTTTGAAAGAAATGTCGGAGATTTTCCGAAAAACGTGGGAGTTTTTTACACAAACGTGGGAGCTTTTCTGGAAAAGCTCGGATGATCACTAAAAAAGAGGGGAAATCTAGAAAACCATCTATGATTTCTCCTCAAAAAAAATGCGAAACCCCATACTACTCTCTTAGTTTTTTCTATCACCACCAAAATAGAAGATGGGGCATTCTGCTACGTCACAGGACTATTTTTTCACCTCCCTAAAGAAGTGTAAACACCACTATTTTTGCTCCTTCACCACTGCTTTTTTGCTCCTTCATCCCACTTTCTCGTGAACCCCGTTCCTAATACCCCAATAAACTCCTATTTTCCAAATCTTACAACGAATTCTGTGAAGGTTGTGAAAGCAAAAAGTATTGTTTTGCTGGCGCGCACGCGCGCGAGAGGAGAATTTAGACATTAGACGTTAGAGGTTAGAGGTTAGAGGTTAGACGTTAGAGATTAGACGTTAGACATTAGACGTTAGACATTAGACGTTAGACATTAGACGTTAGACGTTAGACGTTAGACGTTAGACGTTAGACATTAGAAGATAGACGTTAGAGGTTTGAGATTAGAGGTTAGAGGTTGGAGATTAGAGGTTGGAGATTAGAGGTAAGAGATTAGCGCCCTGCGGAGAAGGGTCCAACCGCGCCAGCCTTCTAACGTCTAACGTCTAATATATGTCTAAAACAGAAGCTAATGCCTCTGCGCAGCGTTCGCCATCTATAGCGGCAGAGACGATGCCACCGGCATAACCTGCGCCTTCTCCGCAGGGGAAGAGACCAGCAAGGCGGATGTGCTGGAGCGTGTCGGGAGTGCGGAGGATGCGCACAGGGGCTGAGGTACGCGATTCGGTGGCGATGAGGACAGCTTCGTCGGTGAGAAAACCACGGCTGCGACGTCCAAACGCCTTGAAACCTTCTTGCAGACGCGAGGTGATGAAGCGGGGCATCCAGAAGTGGAGGGGCGAAGCCAGCAAGCCCGCGCTATAACTCGATTTGGGAAGATCGGCAGAGAGGCGATTGTTCACAAAGTCTGCCATACGTTGTGCCGGTGCCACCTGTGTGCGACCACCCTGAATCCAGGTGGCGCGCTCGAGCGCCTCTTGCACATACATCATACGCAGAGGATTGTGGCGATTGTCAAAATCGGTGTGTTGCGCTGCGAACGTCTCATCGTTCATGGCTTCGAGGAGGAAAGGCATGAGTTCTCCGTCGATATCTTCGGGGCGCGTCTCAACCACCATTCCCGAATTGGACCATTTGCTACCGCGATTGGCAGGCGACATCCCATTGACCACGAGTTGTTCGGGACCTGTGGCAGCAGGCACGACAAAGCCACCAGGGCACATGCAGAAGCTGTAGACGCCACGGTCCTTCACCTGTTGCACGAAGGAATATTCGGCGGCAGGGAGATATTTTCCGCGTCCCATGCGGTTGTGGTATTGGATTTGGTCGATGAGGAGGGAGGGATGTTCCAAGCGCACTCCCATGGCGAGGGATTTGTTCGATGTCCACCCCAGCACGATGAAGATAGCGGTAGACGTCGCGCGCGGAATGACCAGTGGCAAGGATGACAGGACCAAGAAACTCTTGTCCGGCAGCGGTGCGCACGCCCACCACACGATTTCCCTCAGCAGAGAAAAGAAGTTCATCGACACGAGTTTGGAAATGCACCTCACCGCCCGAAGATTTGATTTGTTCGCGCATACGCTCGATGATTCCAGGCAGGCGGTCGGTGCCGATGTGGGGATGGGCATCGGCGAGGATGTCGGTGCTGGCACCATGTTGGCAGAAGATGCCGAGGATGCGCTGCACATTACCGCGCTTTTTCGAGCGTGTATAGAGTTTGCCATCTGAGAAAGCTCCTGCCCCACCCTCTCCGAAGGAATAGTTGCTCTCGCTGTCGACGATGTGGTCGCGGGAGATGGCGGCAATGTCTTTTTTTACGACCGTTGACGTCGCGTCCACGTTCGAGGACGATGGGACGCACCCCGAGTTCTACGAGACGCAGGGCAGCAAAGAGTCCTCCGGGTCCTGCTCCCACGACGACGGCTTGGGGCGCGGCACTGACATCGCCATAGTGAATGCGCTCGAAAGACAAGGTGGTGGGGTCTTCGTCGATGAAGACCTCGAGGGTGAGATTGACCATCACTTGTCGTTGTCGCGCATCGATGCTGCGCTTGACGGTGCGGATGGCATGGATCTGCTGAGGGTCGACTCCAAGACGCTGGGCAACATCGGCACGGAGGTTGGCAGCATCATAGGCTACCTGAGGGAGAACACGGAGTTGGAGGGAAGTAGACATTAGACGTTAGACGTTAGACATTAGACGTTAGAGGGTAGACGTTAGAGGGTAGAGGGTCATAGACCCTTTTATGCTCGCCACGACAAGCGTGGCTCGGTTTGACATTAGACGTTAGACGTTAGACATTAGACGTTAGACGTTAGAGGGCTAGCGCGATTGGACTAAATGCTCTAGAAGCACTAGAAAGACTAGACGCTAGAAAGCTCTAGAAGAAACGAGACAGACTAGAGCTGAGAGGCAAATTTACAACTTATTTTTGCATATTCAGCAGAAAGAGTGTAACTTTGTGGCAAATATCACGCGCGATGGCTAAAATACTAGTCATTGCCCTATTTACATTCTCCTAAAACATGACAAAAGGAAAAGTAGATGCCTTGCTCGGCATTGTCTTTGGCGACGAAGGAAAGGGTAAAGTAGTAGACTATTTTACTCCTCGCTATGACCTCGTAGCTCGTTTTGCTGGCGGTCCTAACGCTGGCCACACCATTATCTTCGATGGCAAGAAGTTTGTACTTCGCTCTATCCCCTCTGGCATTTTCGACGAAGGGAAGACCAACATCATCGGTAACGGCTGTGTCATTGCTCCCGACCTCTTCATGAATGAGGCGCGCGAATTGGAGTCAGCGGGTTATGAAATCGTGCAACGTCTGCACATCAGTCGCCGTGCGCATTTGATTCTCCCCACGCACCGCGTGCTCGACCGTGCCTATGAAGCGGCAAAAGGTAAGGGCAAGGTGGGCACCACCGGTAAGGGCATCGGTCCTACCTACAGCGACAAAGCAGCGCGCGTGGGTCTCCGTGTGGGAGACATCCAAGGAGATTTCCTCCCCAAATATGAAGCCCTCAAAGCGCGTCACCTCCAAATCTTGAGCGACCTCGGATTCACCGATTTCGACCTCACCGAAGAGGAAAAGACGTGGCTCGAAGGCATCGACTATATGCGTCGTTTCCCCCTCACCGACACAGAACACGAAATCAACCAGGCTTTGGCAGAAGGTAAGAACGTGCTCGCCGAAGGTGCACAAGGTTCGCTCCTGGACATCGACCACGGCACCTATCCTTTCGTGTCGTCTTCGTCTACCACAGTGGGCGGTGTGTGCACGGGTTTGGGCATTGCGCCCCAAAGCATCGGTCGTGTGTGTGGGGTATTTTCAAGGCTTACTCCACGCGTGTGGGCAGCGGTCCTTTCCCCGTAGAACTGTTTGACGAGACGGGTGAGGAGATTCGCCGTGTGGGTAAGGAATTTGGTGCAGTGACCGGTCGCAACCGCCGTTGCGGATGGGTGGACCTCGTGGCACTGAAATATGCCATCATGGTGAATGGTGTGACGGACTTGGTGATGATGAAGGCGGATGTGCTCGACTCATTCAAAGAAATCAAGGTGTGCGTGGCTTACGAAAAGGATGGCGAGCGCACAGAGTCTATGCCTTACGACACCGAAGGTTGGGCACCTGTGTATGAAACCCTCCCTGGTTGGCACTGCGACTTGACCGGCGTGCGCGCGGAAGCTGACTTCCCCAAAGAATATGCTGACTACATCGCTTATCTCGAAAAGAAATTGGAGACTCCCATTGCTATTCTCTCTGTGGGTCCTGAACGCGATGCCACCATCATTCGATAAATCACGATGATGGGCGGAACGGAGATGAACAGCTCTCCTCCTCCACCGCGCAACAACATAGTCACCCCGCGGTGACGAAGCAAAAAAGGATTTCCCAACTATTGGGAAATCCTTTTTTCGTGGTATAACAATAGTGAAAGCATCTAATTGAGAGGAATTAGTTCCCAAAGAGAAATGCTCCTCAAATGGCAGGCAACTGCATGCCACGGACTTTGCGGAAGAGGTCGAGGGCATAGACATCGGTCATGCCGGAGAGGTAGTCGAGCACTGCCATGATGCGCGTGGCGAGGTCGGGGGCATGGACTTCATATTGCGAAGAAACGTGGCGCAGGAGGAGTTTGGAATAGGTCTTCTCGGGGTGCACCACGGCGGCTGTCATAAGCGACAGGAGGGTGTAGATGATGTGATAACCCGACAGTTCGATGTCTGCCACCTCTTTGGAGCGATAGATGCGTTTGCGCGCCACCTCGGCACAGCGTTGATAAGCTGAAGAAAGGGGCGCAGGGAGATGGCTGATGAGCGATCCTTTGAAGGTGCCTGCCAGGATTTCGCTTTCGTGTTCCACAAAGACCTCGACGCAGCACGCTCGAGGGCGTTGATGACGCACGAACGGAGATAGGCGATTTGGTCGCCAGCGTCGGTGCCCTCGGGATAGGCAGTGCTGAGGTTGTGTTGCTCCTCGGGCGAGAAGAACGCAAGGAGTAGTTGGCGCGTCTCTTCGGAGGAGAGGATGCGGAGTTTGTGAGCGTCTTCGATGTCCATCACCTCATAGCAGATGTCGTCGGCAGCTTCGACCAAAAAGACGAGAGGATGGCGGGCAAAGCGTTGGTGCTTGCCGTGGGTCTCTAGTGCAGGGATGCCCAATTCTTTGAAAATGTGTGCAAAGGCTTCGCGTTCAGCCTCAAAAAAACCAAACTTGGGATGAGTGGCGAGGGAGGAAGAGAAGGGATATTTGGCAATGGCTGCGAGGGTGCTATAAGTCATGACAAATCCTCCTGCACGGCGGCCGTGGAATTGGTGGGTGAGGAGGCGGAAGGTGTTGGCATTACCATCGAAATGGGTGATGTCGTTCCACACTTCGATGGGGAGTTGTTCGCGAAGATAAAGTCCCTCGCCCTCTGCAAAGAAGGAACGGATGGCGGCTTCTCCTTCGTGTCCGAAGGGGGGATTGCCCAAATCGTGTGCCAAACAGGCGGCACTGACGATGGCACTGATGCTTTCGAGTGCGGCTACATCTTCTCCGCTGTAGCGTGGGATGAGCAGGCGCGCCACGTCAGCTCCCAAGGAGCGTCCTACGCTGGAAACTTCGAGGGAGTGGGTGAGGCGATTGTGCACAAATATGCTACCCGGGAGGGGAAACACCTGGGTCTTGTTTTGCAACCTACGGAAGGGGGAAGAAAAGATGAGTCGGTCGTAGTCACGCTGAAATTCTGTGCGCTGTTCTGTTGCTGAGCGTTGGGTGTTTTGCTTTCCCCAACGCGCAGAGGAGATGAGTTGTTGCCATTTCATATTGCAAATATAGGGGTTTTAAGGAAATACAGCGCACAGGATAGAGAGAATATGAGATTTTCTTAGTATTTTTGGGGTCGCAGACCCTTTTTTCTCCTGATTTTCTGAGGAGGACGGCAAAAGGGGATGGCGTGTATGCGCGCGCGACGCTGCCTCGTGGGAGATGCGCTGCGACAAATGGGGCGACGCTGCCTCATGATTTGGGAAAAACGTGGCACAACGGGATGGTTGTCTTCGGGATTCTCTCCACTCACTCAGACACTTTGGTGTCGAATACACAGAATATGCAAGTTAAAATCGTCAATCTTTCGCAGCATCCGCTGCCCGAATATGCTACGCCCCAAAGTGCGGGACTGGATCTCCGTGCTAACCTCGAGACGCCTGTCACCTTGGCTCCGATGGAGCGCACGCTGGTGCCCACTGGTCTCTACATCGCACTGCCCGAAGGCTATGAAGCCCAGGTGCGCCCTCGCTCAGGACTGGCGCTGAAACATGGCATTACGGTGCTGAACTCTCCCGGAACGGTGGATGCGGACTACCGCGGTGAACTGCGCGTGATTTTGGTGAACCTGAGCCAAGAGCCTTTTGTCATCAACGATGGCGAACGTATCGCACAAATGGTGGTGACGAAACACGAACAAGTGGAATGGCAACCTGTGGAAACGCTCGAAGACACCGAGCGCGGCGCAGGTGGTTTTGGACATACGGGGAAATAGACGTTAGAGATTAGACGTTAGACGTTAGAGATTAGACGTTAGAGGCTCTAGAACAACTAGAGAAACTAGTCCTTCTAGAAAACAAGAAAATCCGTGATGATAAAAAGAAAACTTTCATCATTTCACCTCCTGGCTGTGATGGGATGGATGTTGCTCAGCCTTTTGCTGCTGGGCTGCTCCAACTATGCGCGCAACTACACCCCACCTACCCTGAAGGATGGGGCTATCCGCGCTAGAAACCTCCTCACGTTGAAACAACGTCGCGAATTTGATGGAGTATATCTCGAGGCATTGCGGCAGAAGTATAAAGGGAACTACGATGCAGCCTTTGACTTGCTCGATTACGCACTGACGATTAACCCTAACGATGCGGACGCTCTCTTCCAACAGGGGTTGATTTGCTGCAATCGGCAGGATATTCCGACAGTCTGCTGCGACAACGCGGGGAACGACAGTTGCAACTGGCGCAACAACTCTCGCCTTCCAACGCGCACTATCGCGAGATGCTCGGCAACTATTGGATACAGACTAACCGTTACGAGCGCGCTCTGCGACTCTACGAACAGTTGGTGACAACAGATGCCACGGTGGATAACCTCAAAGTGCTAGAGGGACTGCAAGAACGCACCAACAACTGGGATGCTGCACTGCAGACCTTGGACAGAATCACCACCTTGGAGGGAAAGTCGAACGAAGTGGTGATAAAAAAAAAAACCAATATCTTAGAATATCAAAATCGCATCCCCGAAGCGGTCGCCACTCTCCGCGACTGGTGCGAAGCCAACGAGGGCGACAACTATCCACGTGTGTTGCTTGCCAACCTCTATCTGCGTAATCAACACTTGGAACGCGGACGAGAAATCATGGACGATGTGGCTGCCAGTGAGCCCCACAATGAGTGGTTGCCCCTGCTCCGTCTCATCTATTATCGCAACAAAAACGATATCGACAACTACGACAAGACATTGGCTGCGGTTGCGGTGGACACGGTTTTGCCCGTGGAACAGAAGTTGAACAATTTCCGCGAAGCCGCTGCCTGGTTGCAAGAGGGGAAATACGACAAAGAGAAGGTGTACCAACACGCGGTGGTGGCGATGAACCAGCGCGATGCTGGTGTGACGATAGGCGAATGGTTGGTGCAGTTTCTTCAAGAATTCAAATTTCCTGAAAGCCAATTGGCAGTACCTGCACTGGCGATTTTCCGCGAAAATCCCAACGATGAGCGCGCTATCATGCAGCTGCTCCGCGACGCGGTGAACCGCAATGATACGGATCAGCTAGATACCATTTGTCAACGTGGACGAGAATTGCATCCTGACAATGAGTTGTTCTACTATTTTGGGGCAATCGCTGCTTACAACAGAGAGGACGATGCCTGTGCGATGGAGATTCTCGAAGATGGAGTGAAGGTGATGTCGAACAACACGGATAGTTCTGTGGCTTCGCAAATCTACTATATGCTGGGAGATGCTTATATCCAGAAGAAGCTAGTGAAACGGGCTTTTGCGGCTTACGATTCTTCTCTGGTAAAAGACCCCAACAATGTGCAGACCCTCAATAATTATGCTTATCACCTCAGCACTAGGGGCGTGCAACTCCAACGTGCTGTGCAACTGGCACAACGTGCCACCGAGATTGAGCCGCACAACACCATCTATCTCGACACTTATGCTTGGGCACTCTACAAAGCGGGCAAATATGCTGAAGCTAAAGCGGTGACCGACTCTATGTGGGTGGCTTTTGAAAAAGAAGGTCAATCAGAAAAGCCTGACGCGGGCTACTATGACCGTGCGGGCGACATCTATTTCAAAGCTGGAGCCCCGAAAGACGCTGCGCGGATGTGGAAGGAGGCTCTGCAGCTTACCAGCGACCACAAAGAACAGCGCAAACTGCGCGCAAAACTGCAGAAGGTGCGCTGAATAGCTGACCGCTATCGCAATCCTGCTCTGGCGGATGCTCCCAGACAAGCAGCAACAACACACTAACGATACACGATTTACGAACTCAAGAAAGAATTTACAATGAAAAAGATATTCTTTCTATTTGCTCTTGTTGCCCTTTTGACGGGCTGCTCGACCCTTCGCAATGACCAACCCTATCGCCCCAACGAACCTTTGGCTGTGACGGCTAAAATCTCTGCCGACGTGGAGTCCAACGTCCTCAACCAAAGTCTGGGTGGTACGCTTCGCCTACAGCGCGACCGACAAGTGCAGCTCTCTCTCAGCAAATTTGGCATCGAAGGCGCACGCATCATCTTTACCCCCGACAGTGTCATCGTGCTCGACCGCATCAACAAGCGTTATCTCAAAGACACTTATGCCGGACTCAACAGCATGCTCACTGAAATGCCGATGCTCAACTTTGATAAGGTGCAACGCTTCTTCTGGAACGACGACCGCAAGAGCACTGAGACTGCCGACTTCAACGTGATGGGCTTTGTGCCAGTGGAACTTTACATCCATCGCAACAAAACTACGAATGTGCGCGGCTATCGCATCGCGCGCCACACGGTGTTCGCCATCAATGCCTTTGAAAAAGAGTTTAAGCTGAATCTCAAGCTCAACAAAGTGCGCATCAACTACGACTGGAACAGTCAAGTGCGCATCCCCTCGGGCTATACTCCTATGAAGCCCGAAGCCATCTTGAAGTTGTTCAAGTAGACAGAGCCCCTCCCTCATCACGTAGCCGCAGCACCACAGCGCGGCATTGCCCCACTTGTTTTCCCTTATCACTCCCTTTAAGTAATGTATAAATTCCTCTTCTCTTTGTTGCTGAGTGTCTTTTACTCCACCTCGTTGATGGTGGCGCAGAATTCGCGTCGCAAAACTACTACCGCGACAGTGAAATCTAAGAATAACACCAAGACCACCACACAAGCTAAGAAGACGGGGAAAAAGGGCAAAGCGGCGCCAACGCCTACCAACGAAGGCATCCGCAAACTTCAGTATGAGCAAGCAAGTCTCAAACAGAAGATGGCGGAATCGCAGAATCAGTTGGCTACGACCCGCAAGGATGTGAAAGCGCAACTGGCGACCTTGCAAATGATCAATGGACAAATCTCCGACCAACAGAAAGTGGTGACGGGGCTGCAGGTGCAAATCGACACCCTCAACCGCCGCATCAGCACGCATGAACAAGAATTGCGTGAACTCGAAGCGGATCTCACCGAGTGCAAGCGTCGCTACACGAGAGGGGGTGCTCTATATGTACCGCAATCGTTTGATGCAAAACAAGTTGATGTTTATCTTCTCGGCAGATAACTTCCGACAGATGTATCGTCGCCTGCGCTACACGCAAGAATATGTGAAATACCAGCGTGTGCAAGGTCAAATCATCGCTGCTAAAGAACAAGCGGTGCGTGAGAAACGCAACCTCCTTTCGGGGGAACGTGTGGTGCAGGGGAAACTGCTGACGCAGGGTAAGGCACAACAAACAGTGCTCGAAGGACAACAACGCACCCAACAAGGGGTGGTGACGGATCTCAACCAAAAACAAGCGGAACTCCAAGCAACACTGGCACAACAGCAACGACAATATAACGCACTGAATGCAAAAATCGAACAGTTGATTCGTGCGGAAATCGAAGCGGCTGAACGTCGTCGCAAGGCAGAAGAGGCGCGCCGTGCCGCTGAAGCGGAAGCTCGTAGGAAGGCGGCGGAAGCTGCTCGCAAAGCCGCGGAAGAGCGTCGTCGTGCGGCAGAAGCAGCACGTAAGGCGGAAGCCGAAGCCCGAAGAGCGGAAGCGGAAGCACGCAGAAAGGCGGCGGAGGCTGAACGCAAAGCCGAAGCCGCGCGCAAACGTGGCGAAGAGCGCGCAGCGCGCGAAGCCCGTGCGGCACAAGCGCGCGAAGAAGCGCGTGCAGCTGAACAAGCACGCGCAGCAGCGGCAGAAGCGCAACGCGCACGCACTGCGACGGAAGAGGCGAATCGAGCTACGGCTACTGCCAACCAGAATGCTCCCGCTCCAAGCGATGCAAGACTGACCGGAAGTTTTGCTTCCAACCAAGGACGCTTGCCCATGCCCATCACTGGCAACTACACAATTTCTAGCCACTTCGGGGCTTACAACGTGAATGGTCTCAATGGGGTGACGCTCGACAATAAGGGTATCAACCTCACAGCTCCTGCTGGTGCTCAAGCACGCTGTGTGTTTGATGGGGAGGTCACTGCCATCTTCTCCATGGGAGGCATGACCAACGTGATTGTGCGCCATGGTAGCTACATCACGGTCTACTGTAATCTCACGGGAGTTTCCGTGCGGCAAGGTCAGCGCGTGAGCACTCGACAAACCATCGGCAACGTGGCTCGCGATGCTTCGGGCAACTGCACCCTGCACTTCCAACTGCGCCACGAAACGCAGAAACTCAATCCGGAGCGTTGGTTGCGACGCTAAGTTATTTCAGGTGCTAAATCAGATTTCGACAAGAAATCATTTTCAGGCATTAAGTTATTTCCTCAAGAGGATGTCGCAAAGAATATTTTTTGCGACATCCTCTTGTTGTTTGTTCGAGATTTTTTGCTTCACTTCCTTCACTACTTGCTTGCAAGGACGTAAGCAAAATACCGACTGGCATGCGGCACCTGGTTATAGACAATACTAACGCACAAAATAAGGGACAATCAACCAATGTCGATTGTCCCTTTCTCACTTTCCTAATTCGCTGTATAAACAGCACTCAGCTTGCGCTGAGAGGGTAAACACTGAGCTCCGAGGGAGCCACAGCGTTTATTTGCTGCACTCCTTAGCGAGAGTTGCGGTGAGCATCCACACGAGCTTCTCTTGTTCGCGGAGATAGTCGCTCATCAAAGCATTGCTAGATTCGTCGCCAGCCTCAGCTGCGGCAGCCATTACGGCGCGTTCTTGTGCCATGAGGGTCTTCACCATTTCGAGAACGTGAGTGAGGCATTCTTGACCGCAGTGTACTACATCGAGCTCTTGGATTTGAGACACTTGGAGGTACTTGCTGGGGCGATGCTCAGGAGTCACATCTAGTTGAAGAAGACGTTCTGCGATTTCGTCAGCCTTTTCAGCAGCATCATCATAGAGACGCTCGAATTCAGCGTGAAGAGCGTAGAAGTTAGAACCTTGCACATTCCAGTGGAAGTTGCGAAGGTTGGCATAATACACTTGGAAGTCTGCGAGGAGAACTGCAAGAGCTTCGGCAACGGGCTGCACCTTGGCAGCGTCGAGACCTGTGTAGTTAAGATTTTTCATATTGCATGCTATGTTTATGGGTTCGTTTTATAAGAGTATTGGGGCGATCCAGAATCAGCGCTCAGAGCGAACAACTTGCTTTTTCCTGGATTGCAATGCAAAGGTACGGGCTTTTTCTAGAGTTTACAACAGATACGTCCTTCTTTAACATAGAGAAAAACTATAATACATTAATATCCATCAGATAATCAAGCACTTCACACCTAAATCAAAACAAAAAAAGAATCTTTTCTTTCGCAATAAAATTGGAGGAAGTTCGGAGTCCTTCTGCCTATTTCCCCCAGCGGGAGTGCTATTTCAGGTCCATCTTTTCAAACTTGTAGCCCAGGCGGCGCAACTGCAGCGCTATGCCAATGCGGAACATCACATGAAGCGTGCGCACGTAGGTGTGGAATGCCATGGGGCTTTGGGGCTCGATGCCTTCATGACGCAAAGCTGCGTGGGCTGCTTCAGCACAAGTGCGCACGAGTTGGTGGAGATGGGTGCGCTCCTCAGCATCGATGATGGCAAGCACGTGGTCCAACACATAGTCGTCGAGGGCATCAAAGCCTTGTGCGAGCAGCGCGGGATAGAGCGCGTGCGGATCTGCAGCAGCAGTAGTCCAATCGCTGTCCCAGCGTTGTGCCATGGCAAGTCCTACAAATCCCATCCAACCAATGGCAACGGTGGGATATTTCGCAATTTCAGGCACAGCATCTCCCAAATAGGGGTGCAAATTTCGGGCCACACGGCTTCGAGGTCAGGAGTTTCGAGCAGTTGCCCAGAAAGTGCTTGAGCCGTTGTGCAAAGACGCAGGAGTTGATCGGTGAGTTGTTGTTCAAAACGATCGAGAAATTCGGCAGGAGCTTGGATATTGTCAGGAGTCATGAGTCAAGAAAATGGGATTAAGAGCGAGAGGCGTGGAGTTTTGCCACAGCCTCAGCCAGTTGGTGAAGGGCTTTTTCGAGCACACTACGCGGCACTCCCACATTGAGTCGCATGAAACCTTCGCCACCGGCACCAAACATCTCCCCATCGTTGAGGGCAAGATGTGCTTCGTTGACAAAGAGGTCGTTGAGTTCATCGTGAGAAAGTCCGAGTGCGCGACAGTCGAGCCAGATGAGGAAGGAGGCTTCGGGACGTGGAGCGACAACACCTGGGATGTGCTCGCGGCAATAGTCCACAGCAAAGTCGATATTCCCTTCGATGTAGCGCAACATCTCCTTGCGCCATGCACCACCCTGTCGATAGGCGGCTATCGCCACGGTGGGAGAGAACATGGGAGGGCAGTCAATTTCGTTGGCAAAGAGCCACTTTGTGAAAGGTTCGCGCAACTTATCATTGGGCACGACAGCCCAACTGCTCACCACGCCTGCGCAATTAAAGGTCTTAGTGGGCGCACCAAAGGTGACGCTATTGTCACGCGCAGCCTCAGACACCGAAGCAAAGGGCACGTGCTTGGCAGAATAGAGGGCAATGTCGGCATGGATTTCATCGCTCACCACCAAGATATTGTGCTCTAAACAAAAATCTGCCAGACGTTGCAGCGTTTCTTTGGACCAGCAGCGTCCGCTAGGATTGTGAGGATTGCAAAGCACCAGCATTTTGGCGCCTTCTGCCACCGTAGCGAGTTGGTCAAAGTCCATGTCGTAGCGGCCATCTTCCCTTCTGATCAACGGATTGTCCACCACCACACGACCATTGCCTTCGATCACGTGTTTGAACATGTGATACACGGGCGGTTGGGTGATGATGAGGTCACCAGGTTTTGTGTAGACTTGCAGCGCAAATCCGAGACCGCGGATGACGCCAGGCATGAAGGAAATCCAGTCTTTTTTGATTTCCCAACCATGGAGTTCGCGTTGCCAGTCGATGATGGCAGGCCAGTAGTCTTCATCTACGCAGGTATATCCCAAAATGGGATGTTCAAGTCGGGCACGGAGCGCATCGAGAATGAAAGGGGGTGTGGCAAAATCCATATCAGCCACCCAGAGTGGGATGAGATCGGTGCGACCATAGAGCGCTTGCAAGGCTCTAATCTTCGAACAATTGGTACCTTTGCGACAAATGATGTCGTCGAAACTATAGTGCTTCATGATAGATGAATAGGAAATAAAGGACTATGGATACAGCAGGAGGGTAAAACAGAGGGCTCAAGACAGGTTAAGCTCGCCATCTGCGCTGAGGAATAGACAGCGACATTGACACAGGAGTGGGAATGTTCTACCTACTTACTGAGGGATTTGCTAAATCGAATAGGGGGTGGCAGCACGATGAAAGGCTTGTACTGCTGGGAAGGCCTCGGGGTGCTGCGCAAAATAGGCGGTGATGGCATCCAACACGCCAGGGGCATCATAGGCGATGAAGTCGCAATAAGCGGTCTGTGCATGATGGGCAAAAGCACCTGCACCATATCCGCCACCGACGAACTGCACCGCTGCTGGATCGTCCAAACTTTGCTGCACGGACTTCGCCAGTTGTGCGTTAAAGGCGCGCACCTCCGACACCAGGTCGTCTTGCGAAGAGAAAATATTCGTGTTGTAGGCTATAAATCCGCAGAAACTTCCACTGAGTCGCAAAAGATTGAACACAAAGTTCTCATCTTGCAGATACTCAAACATGAGCATCGGTTGTGTGGTCCAGCCAGAAGTGAGCTGAAGATGAGCTTCATAAGAAGCAGCTTCTGGCGGTAAACTCGTGCTATAGGTGCGTTCGTGCGCCAACAGTTGGTCGATTGTACTCTGCCGCGGTTCATCGGGATAATGCTCCTCCACAAAAGTCTTCCAACTCGGCAAGGCGATTTTTCCAATTCGGCGGCAGATAGGAGCGCAATTCTTGGAGCAGGGTGTGCAACAAATGTAAGTTTTGCACCACTCCATCGAGCGCTAGTTGAAGCACCACATGATGGTCTTGCCACACGGCTTCGAAGCGCACCTGATAAAGCAAGGGCGCCGCCACACGATAAAGCAGTTGCGACAACTCTTGTTGCGCTATTCCACATTGGTGCTGCGCCAATTTGTTGGTTTGTAGCGAGAGTTCTTCCACTTTCTGCACCAAATCTGTGACAGGCTGAACGATACCTTGCAAAAATTTCACCCATCTCCCGACACCGATCGACAAAAATTGCCCAGTCGAAAATGCGGCATACTGATGCGCTGCAAGCATTGTTTCTCGAGCGCCTCTGCCTGAGGATGTCGAAAAGCCGGTACCACCTCCTCAAAATAGGCATTGAGGAAGAGCAAGGCTTCCGACTCGCGATCGAGATGCGCCAAAGCGTAGGCGTAATAATAATAGAGATGCACGAAACGCTCCACTTGCTCCTCCATCATATAGTGCATACAATTGAGCGCGCGCGAATAGCGTGCCGCATCATGTCCATTGTCTCGTGCCAACCTGAGGAGCGTGTGGACATAGATTTCCCAAATTCTTGGTGAAAATTTGTCAATAGGTAGTCCCCCCAGCGTTCGTTCGATGGCTAGGTATTCATGATGGTCAAACCAATCTTCAAGTTGTTGGAGCAATGTTTTGATCATGGGGCGGTAGCTACAGAGAGAAGCGCAGTCATAGTGGTCTGCGACAAAGCGATGATGGACAGCGGTGCTGCGAAAGCGCAGTCTTTCTTTCCATCGAAACGGGAAGAAGTGTGGTCTTCTCATGCAAATTTACAATTATCTCTGCACAAAATCAAAATATATCAGTAGATAATTTTGCAAATCGAGGGGCAAATGCTACTTTTGCAGAATAGAACACATCATACAAATTGCCACAATGCAGAAGAACGATGCCGTTGTAATTATCCCCACCTACAACGAAAGAAAATATTGAAGCCATTCTCCGCGCAGTCACGGGCTTGGAAGAACATGGGTTTGACGTTCTGGTTATCGACGACGGTAGTCCTGACGGAACAGCCGCCATCGTGAAGCAGCTTATGGAAGGCGATCTCAAAGACCGCGTACACTTGGTGGAACGTCAAGGCAAACTGGGTCTTGGCACTGCCTACATCGCTGGTTTCAAATGGGCACTCGAACACGACTACGAATACGTCTTCGAGATGGATGCAGACTTCAGTCACGATCCTAAGGATTTGCCTCGTCTCTACAACGCTTGCGCTGTGGAAGGCTATGACTTAGCCATCGGTAGTCGCTACATTTCTGGTGTAAACGTGGTGAACTGGCCCATGGGGCGCGTGTTGATGAGCTATTTTGCCTCTAAATATGTACGTTGTGTCACAGGCATCCCTGTCAACGACACCACCGCTGGCTTCAAATGCTACAAGCGTCGCGTGCTAGAAGCCATCGATTTCGACAAGATTCGCTTCAAAGGCTACGCTTTCCAAATCGAACTGAAATTTACCGCCTACAAATTGGGATTCCGCATCAAAGAAGTACCCGTGATTTTTGTCAACCGTCAGCTCGGGGTCAGCAAAATGAGCGGTGGCATCTTCGGCGAAGCTCTCTTCGGTGTGATGCGCCTGCGATGGGCAGCCCTCACTGGTCAAATCAAACCCAAGCAATCATAAGCTCTACGCGCATATTATCTGCGCTATACCCCTTTAGGAGTGCGCAGTGTCTTCACCAGAAGATGGCGCGCTCCTTCTTTTTTAAGCCCAAATCGGTCATTAGATCCTGAACAGATTTTATTGGTTTGTTGAGCAGCTGGTTTGTCGTTAACCTTTGGTGTAGCCAGCTACAGCGAGAACGAAAGAAAGACAAGATGCCAACAAGAAACCGAAAGATGACAGGAAGTTATCTATTCCATTACGAGTCGCACTATAACGGTCTAATGACCGATTTGGTTTAAATTCTAATTATCCTCTTTGTCTGCCTTTGCGCAGCCTATTCATTCTCAAAATCATGCACAGCAGAACGCTCATCAAAAACGCTATTCTTGTCAACGAAGGTCAGCAATCCATCGGTAGTCTGGTCATCGATGGTGACCGCATCGAAGAAATCCTCCTCGGAGCCGACGCCATGCCCCAACTTCCCCCCCGATACGGTGATTGATGCTGAAGGGTGCTATCTACTTCCTGGAGTGATCGATGAGCACGTCCACTTCCGCGATCCTGGTCTCACCGCTAAGGGCGACTTCTACACCGAAAGTCGTGCCGCAGCCGCGGGTGGGGTCACCACCGTCATTGACATGCCCAACACCATACCTCCCACGGTGACCAAAGAACGTCTGCTCCAAAAGATTGAAATCGCTAAGCAACAAAGTTTGGTTAATTTCGGATTCTTCCTCGGTGCCACTCCCGCCAATGCTGATCGCTTGAAAAAGGTGGATCCTAGACTCGTGGCTGGCATCAAACTCTTCATGGGCAGCAGCACCGGCGAATTGCAAGTGGAAGATCGTCCCACGCTGCGCACCATCTTCGAACAAAGCCAGCTTCCCATCATGGTGCACTGTGAAGATACGCCCATGATTACGGCGAAGATGAAGGCTTATAAGGAGAAATATGGTGCTGATCCTCATGTGCGCTACCATGCTGAGATTCGTCCCTCTGAGGCTTGTGTGAAGAGCACAAAAGAAGCCATTGCACTAGCACGAGAGTTTAATGTTAAGCTCCATGTAGCACACATCACCACGGCTGCAGAGCTGGATCTCTTCGACCCCAATGACAAACAAATCACTGCGGAAGCCTGCTTACCTCACTTGATTTGCCAGTGAAGACTACGAACGTCTCGGAGCGCGCATCAAGTGCAACCCAGCTGTGAAATACGACACCGACCGTGCGGCTATCCGTGCGGCACTCACCGACGGACGCATCCGCACCATCGGCACAGACCACGCTCCTCACCGCATCAGTGATAAAATCGGTGGAGCTGCCAAAGCCACGAGTGGCATGCCCTTTGTGCAATTCTCCCTCGTATCGATGCTCGATTTGGTGGACGAAGGCGTCCTCCCCATCGAACGCATGGTAGAACTCATGTGCCACAACCCAGCGCGTGTGTTTGGCATCGAAAACCGTGGTTTCCTCCGTCAAGGTTATATGGCAGACCTGGTGCTTGTCAAGCCTAATTCTCCCTGGACTTTGACTCCCAACCGCATAGAGTCGAAGTGCAACTGGAGCCCCATGGAGGGACACACCTTCAACTGGCGCGTGATGCGCACCTTTGTCAATGGATGTCTGGTCTATAACAAAGGAGTGATCACCAACGAAAACCTTCGCGGTCGCATGATTACCTACATGCCCCGGTAGTTTATATTGTGATCACCCGTAGTAGTTATTGCATCATGCAGACTTTCTCTATCGTCTCTATCAGCTGTTCATCTTTTTCCCCCTGTTCATCGTCGTCACCATCCTCGTGGCTCTCATCACGACCCTAGGTTGTATGGTGGGGCTCTCGCGCTGGTTTGCCTTCGGTCCTAGTCGCTTTTGGGGATGGTTCACCATTCGCGCCCTCTTCCTTCCGGTCAAAGTCGAAGGACGAGAGCATCTTCAGCGCGGACAGAGCTACATCTTCGCAGCCAACCACCAAGGTGCATTCGACATCTTCCTACTATCGGGTTTTCTCGGACGAGAATTTAAGTGGATGATGAAAGCTAGTCTGCGCAAACTCCCCTTCGTAGGCTATGCTTGCAAAAAGGCAGGTTTCATTTTTGTAGACAAGTCTAGTCGCAAGGCGGTGGCAAAGACTATGGACGATGCGCGCCAACGTCTAGTTGGTGGCACCTCCTTAGCAGTTTTCCCCGAAGGTGCACGCACTTTCACCGGACACATGGGCATTTTCCGCAGAGGAGCCTTCCAGTTGGCAGACGAACTCCAACTGCCGGTTGTACCCATCACCATCGATGGAAGTTTCGATGTGATGCCGCGAATGCGCGACTTTCATTTTGCCCACTGGCACCGCTTACGATTGGTCATTCATCCCCCCATTTTCCCCACGAGCCAAGGAACGGACAATATCAAACACACGCTCGAGGAGAGTTATCGCGTTATCATGGCAGGACTCCCCGAACACCACCAAGGCTATGTGCAAAACGACGACCAATAGTCGCTGATGTAGCAACACCGCAAGGCATACGCCTTTTACTACCCCTTACCACTATGAAATCTACTCCCCTACTCCGCCTGCTTGTACCCCTCTGTGTCGGCATCAGAGTGGGGGATTTTGCGTTTCCGTGGATATTCCCCCACGAGACCCTCCTGTTACTTCTCTGTGGTGTCCTTCTGATGACAAGTTGTTTCGCCTTATTGCGCCATCAAGCCGGAGTGTGGCTCACCCTCATGCCTGCTGCTCTCATGTTTAGTCTCGGCGTCTTCCTGCTCGTCCACCAACAGCGCGAGCGGATGCTGCACTATTCCAAACAAGCCTTCACCTTTCGTGGCATCGTCACCGAAGTTCCCCACCGCACACCCCATGGTTGGCGCGTCTGTTTGCGGATGCTATCGCCCACAGAAGGAGAGCGATGGCAAGTTTACCTCACCGACAGCACCGCACTCCCACACAAGGTCCCCCCCTCAGTCCTCGGCTAACCAGCAAGTCCACTCACCGAAAAACACCCTCCCTCAGTCTCAATCCCTCCACGCACGCAAGATGCCACCCCAACTACAGGGTGGCCCCCCCTCTTCGACAGTTGCCAGCCACTGCTCCACAAATCGGGCAAATCATTCTTGCCCACGGACGAGTCACCGCCTTATGCTCGCAAGATGGACGGGTGAAAGACGGATATTCCGCTCATCTGTTGCGCCAAAACATCGTAGCCACGACCCATTGTTTCCCCGACGAATGGAAAATCATGGGAAATTCTGCTCACACGTCCTCCTCTTCCCCTCTGTCTCTCACCCTGCGCGAGCATCTCCTGCTACAGCGCGAACGATGGATTGCCCTCTATCAACGCCAACTGCCGCCACACACCGCGGCTGTGCTCTCTGCGATGACCTTGGCGCACCGCGAACAGTTGGATCGCGACACACAAATGCGCTACAGTCAAGGAGGAGCAAGCCACATTCTAGCCCTTTCAGGACTGCATCTCTCCATCCTCTTCGGAGCATTCACCCTCATCTTTGGTACGATGGCGCGACGTTGGGGCAGGCGCATCCACACCCTTGTCTTAGCCCTAGGGCTTTTGCTCATGTGGAGCTTCGCAGCCTTGGTGGGCTTTCCCATTTCGTTGGTGCGCGCCACACTTATGCTCACCTTGGCACAAGTGTTTGCGTGGGGCAACCATCGACCAGGCGCACTGCATGGTTTAGTGCTGGCTATGATTCTCCTCTTGCTCTACGCTCCCGACTGGTTGTTTGATGTGGGTTTCCAACTCTCCTGCGCGGCAGTGGCAGCATCTTGCTTTTTGCTCCCATTTTTACAGTTCCTCAGTGGTTGCAACCGCTCAACAAGCGCGCTGCCGAACTCATCAATCGCCGTCCCACGTCGCGAAGTGTCCGTTGTTTCATGGCTATTGGACGATATTTCTATCTACTTTTCACCGTTTCGCTCTCTGCCCAATTAGCCACAGCACCACTTGTGGCTTATCATTTCCATCAACTCCCATGGACAGGCATATTCTCTAGCCTTTTTGTCATCCCAGCTGCCTATATCCTTCTTTGCGGTGGTATCCTTTTTCTCCTCATTGCCCCACTGCGCAGCTTGCTAGCTCCAGTGCTCTCCAGCCTCGTCACCATGATGGAACAGGGGTTAGCCTTTTTCTCGCAAAATAGTTTTGCGCCCATCCCACTTTGTCCGAGTGTCCTCACCACAGCCCTGAGCCTAGGCACACTGCTTACCCTCTTGTGGTTTTTCTCTACTCAGAAATCGTCTGCGCGCTCCTTCGCACGCACCACCTTCCTTGCCACCTGCTGTCTGCTCGTACCCTTGTTGTCCTATCAAGTCGACCGCTTCCGTGCGCGTCCACAAGCAACTATACAATTCTATCCCACCTTTGGCGTCACCACTCTGCAAATCACGAGTCCCGATGGCACAGCTTGGTTGCTAGCCTCTGACACGCTTCGAGCACAAGCCGCGCTCCGACAAACGGCTCACGACGATTGGCAACCGCAAGGGCTGAGGGTGCAGTGGATGCCACTTTCGATATTGAACGAAACACCTTCTTCTGTCAACACCCCTTCCCTTGCTGCTCCCTCTACCTCCTCAATTACCCAGAGCGCAGACGGCAGTTCCTCACCACTATTTGCACCGCACTGCATCATCTACGGCAAACAGCGCATCGCCATTGTCGACGATCCCTTGTCTCGGGCTTTCCCTCAACATCCACTTCCAGTGGATTTCCTCGTCGTAGGGCGCAATGTCCATCGCCCCCTCGCACATCTCTTGTGCTATTTTCGTCCTCGACAACTCGTGCTTTCTGCTGCAATGACCGATTTCTACCGCCGACAATACACCACCGATGCCCATCGCTTGCGGCTTCCTTGCTATGATTTGCAAGAACAACCCACTTTTACCATAAAATTATAGCCCATCACCTTGACGTCAGCGCCACGCTATCTCCTGCACCATCTGGGCTTTCGCACGTCAAGTTCCTTGTATATCGTAAACAGAGTGCGTTTATCCGTCAAAAAACGTAATATCTCGCCATCTTTCTCCGCAGACATTTGGCATTTCTGCAAGGGTTAACTAAATTTGTGCTCACATTTTTTGTGTCGCTATGCTCGACTACCGTCTTACATCGACACTTTGAAATACACTGCTCCATGAAAAAAACATTACTCCCCCTCATCTGCTTTGCTTTCTCCAGCATGATGCTTGCACAAACCACCACAACTTGGAAAATTAGCGTGCAAAATCAGGGCACTGCCGGAGGTTACATCCTCGACAAAGAGATGAAAAGCACCGAACGCATAGGCTATTCCTCCCATTATCCCATGGAAGGCTACCTGCCTGCGTGGTACATTCGATTCCCCAAAGGCACTTTCACGGTGAAGTCCACCAATCCCGGCACCATCGACGTGGCACAGATGGACAAAGACCAAGACATCGTCACGGCACAGCCAGCTAAAGAGTTTACCTTCCGAGCTCCTGCAGCTGGTTGGTATCGCTTTGTCTTGCGCGGCGTGCAATCTTACACCGAGCTCCACGATTTCACCATCTCCTCCACCGATGCCAAGGGAGCAGATGCGGTGTATTTGGCAGCATGGCGCAGTGTGCCGTCTCTTCACCTCAATGGGTTTGGGAGCAGCAATAGCAAACTCCCCTTGGGCAACTCCTTCAACTGGATTTACAATGAGGTGCAAATCCCGGAAGATGCCGACTACCAAGGCACTTATGTCGAGGCTTTCGGTTTTGCCAGTGGCTACGTGGGTATTCAGAACAACGGAAAGATGGATGATGGAAAAACCAACCACACGGTGATTTTCTCCACATGGGACAATGGCGACACTGACAGTGACGCCTCCCTCGCAGGCTACAAGCGCAGCGGAGTCATCGCTATTGACAGCACACTCAAACGCACGGTGGCTGAACGCTTTGGTGGCGAAGGCACAGGCGTCCATGTGCTCCTCAATGGTGACTACTGGAAGCCTGGACACTGGGTGAGATTCTTGCTCAATGTTCAACCCGAACAGATCCAACTTAAGGACGGCTCCAACTACGAAAACACGATTATCTCTGCTTGGTACAACGTGCGTGGCATCGACGACAAGTGGCACTACATCTCTTCGCAACGCATGGCAGGACAAGTGCGCTATTTTGGCGAAGGTTTCAATTCCTTCCTCGAAGAGTTCACACGTGGTGCCACCAGCCAAGGACACATGCCCCACAAAGCCTACTATCGTCGCGTCTTCACGCGCTCCATGCAAGGAGGAGAATGGTTCAATCGCAACCAATTCTCCTTTGGGCACACTGATGGTGGCACTGCCAAAGGCGCGCGCAACGACAGATACCAAACCCAACTCACCTACGATGGTGAACCAGCCGCCTTTATGCAGGCTGGTGGTTACATAGAACCCAAGGGGGGGATCTCCCATCACGCTCAAATACCTCCAACCTGGCGACTTTCTTCCCGACGACGAAACACTCGCACAACTCCACGCGCAATACGTGGCACCTGCCATTCACACCCAAGATGTGGAGCGCATGAAGACCCTCATGGCGGACATCTACACCGAGATTCCACAAAAAGAATGGAGCGTCACCGGATTTAGCACGCAAGAGACCGCAGGTGAGGGAGAAAACGGCAGAGCTGCCTTTGTGCTCGACGGCAAACCTGCCACCTTCTGGCACACAGAATGGATGAGCAACACGCACAACTACTTCCCACACTACATCGATTTCAAACACAAAGGGGAAGTGCAGCTTAGTCGCATCGTATTGGTCAACGATGCCAAACACTCAGGCACCAATTATCGCGCACGAACCGTGAACGTACAACTGAAAGATGCTATGGGAGGTTGGAAAACTCAAGGTGTATATGGCTTGGCGAATGCCGACCAACAAGAGATTGTCTTCCCCCCAAGCCCTCACCTTAGCCGATGGACAAGGTCTCCGCTTGCGATTTACCGAAGGTTATGCAGGAAATCGTGGATTTATGGCGGTGGCAGAAATGCGTTTTGAGGGCAAAAACCCCGAACGTCTGCGCGAAATCCTCGCCGAACAAGTGGCAAAAGCCGACCAGTGGAACCACTATTCCAAAGCTGATGTAGAGAAATATCTCGGGGAGGTGAACGGACATCTCGCCACTGCCACAGAACAAGAAATGTCGGCTGCCCTCCTCACACTGGCTCAGAAGGGAAAAGTCATTAAATATGTGCCCATCACGCAGCAAAGTGCGCTCAATGCCGAGCGTTGCTATGTGCTGTCTAACGCTGACGTTACGGGCATCTTGGTCAATCCTAAAGATGCAACGGCTCCTTCGCTCCGCAATGTCGATGCGACGGGCACCAAAGATGCGCTGGAACTCTACACCCAAACCGTTAGCGTCACGGACTCTACAGCCAACTGGCTCATCGTTGGCGACGACCGCCCAGGAAATCAAACACAATATGTGATTTACAACCTACAAACGGGGCTCTTCCTCCAACCAGCTAATGGCACTGTAGCTACAACCATGAGCGAAACGCCCGTCAAAGTGCGTATCGCTCTCAGCGGCACTGGTTTCACACTGAGCAGCACCACTGGCAAACGCTCGCACCTCGTAGCAACCCCAGCGCACCTCAAGGACAAGAGCTCACAGGCACAGGAAACAAGGGAGCCACATGGCATATCTACGAGAATTTGGCACTCCAGCCCCAAGTAACACTCGTGAAAGCCCTTCGCGACTATCTCAAAACGGGAAAATTCGTGGCACCCACAAGTATCGAAATGCTCCACTCTGCTGCAGGTGCCGATGCACCCTCCAACGCCTCATCGGACATGATGTTTGACCTTTCAGGACGCCGCATCACTGCTCCCACAGCTGGGCAAGTGGTGATTTCAAAACAGGTGAAATCCTTGCAAACGCATTGATATTTTCTCTGAATATGCCCCACGTCAAGGGCTTTTCTCTCTAAACTCCCCACGCTTCTGGGAGGAAAAGGAGGCAAATTTGCCCACGTCACGAGAAAAGCGTAATTTTGTAGCACACTTTGTGCGATCGCAATCGCGCCATTGTCATCAATCTCACAAGGATTGAGGACAATGGCGCACCGCTTTTCCTCACATTTATCTATCAACTATGGCTGAGCCCAAAGAACCCAAATACAAACTCTACTACTCCATCGGAGAAGTGGCAGAAATGCTTGGTGTCAACGACACGCTCCTCCGCTTTTGGGAACGAGAATTTCCACAGATTTCTCCCAAAAAAGGCGGACGCGGTGTGCGACAATACACCAAAGACGACATTGAAACGATCAAGGTGATTTACAATCTCGTCAAAGTGCGCGGCCTCCGCATCGAAGCCGCTCGCGAAGCACTTCGCAAAAACAAGGAAGGTGAAGTGCAGTCTGCCGAAGTCATCGAGCGACTTCGTTCCATTCGCTCCGAACTCGTGGAACTCAAAGCTGCACTCGGAGATTTGGAATAACTCCATTGCCCACGGCTACGTACGTTCTTCCGCCTACCACTCTCTTAACATCTGATTGCTAACGCCTTACTAATTGCTTATGGCAAAAGCCAAAACTGCCTACGTCTGCGACAACTGTGGTTACGACTCGCCCAAGTGGGTGGGGCGTTGTCCCTCGTGTGGACAGTGGAACACCTTCAAAGAAGTCAACATTTCCCCTATTTCCACCCTAGCAAGGGCGCAGCTGCTGTAGTTTCTGCAGGGTTGAATCGTCAGCAAAGCAAACCACAGCGACTCTCAGAAATCAATGCCACCGAAGAAGAACGCTATGACACGCACGATGCGGAACTCAACCGCGTGTTGGGCGGTGGCATCGTCCCTGGCAGCCTAATTCTCTTGGGTGGTGAACCAGGGATTGGTAAGTCCACACTGCTGCTCCAGACCGTGCTGCGCATGAGCGACCGCCGCATCCTCTATGTGAGCGGTGAAGAGAGTGAGCGACAAATCAAACTCCGCGCTGACCGCCTCAGCACTTCCCCACAAACGCAAGGCAACTCCGCCGCAACTGGCGAAGAACCGCTACTGTTTTGCGAAACTCGTTTAGAAGTGATTCTCGATGAGGTGAAGGCGGTGCAACCCGATTTGCTCATCGTGGACTCTGTGCAGACGATACAAACGGAAAGTGTGGAGTCTTCACCAGGCAGTGTGACGCAAATTCGCGAATGTGCGACAGCCTTGCTCAAATATGCCAAAGACAACAACGTCCCAGTGCTCCTTATTGGACACATCACCAAAGAAGGAAGCATAGCAGGACCGAAAGTTTTGGAACACATTGTGGACTGTGTGCTGCAATTTGAGGGCGACCGACATTATTTCTATCGCATTTTGCGCAGCATCAAGAATCGTTTCGGTTCTACTGCTGAATTGGGCATCTATGAGATGAATCAATCCGGATTGCGCCCTGTGGACAATCCTTCAGAACTCCTACTCACCCAAGGCGGCGAACCGCTTTCGGGCATTGCCATCTGTGCAGCTCTTGAAGGGGGTGCGACCTTTTCTCATCGAAACGCAGGCTTTGGTGTCTACAGCAGCCTATGGTACCCCGCAACGTTCAGCCACGGGATTCGATTTGCGACGACTCAATATGCTTTTGGCGGTGTTGGAAAAGCGCGTGGGCTTCAAACTGGGTGCAAAAGATGTGTTTCTCAACATCGCAGGTGGCATCCGCGTCACCGACCCTGCCATAGACCTCAGTGTCATTGCCGCTGTGCTGTCGAGCAATGTAGATACCCCCATCGACCGCTCCGTAGCGATGGCAGGAGAATGCGGTTTGAGTGGAGAAATTCGCCCCGTGACGCGCATCGACCGCCGCATTGCAGAAGCACAAAAATTAGGTTTTACGCGCTTCTTGCTCCCCGAACAGAACATGAAATCTCTCGATCGCCAACAGTTTTCGGGCATTGAACTCGTACCAGTGTCGCGCGTAGAAGCGGCTTTGCGCGAACTTTTTGGCTAGAGCATCAAGGATTGTCATATAAACTCTCCGAGAGTTGCTCCTAAAACTCCGACTTTTTTCAAAAGTTCTCCGAGACTTTTCAGAAAATCTCCGACATTTTCTGAGAAGTCTCGGAGTTTTTTGCACGTATGAGAAATGCGCAGTGTCGCCTACGCCTAGCGGATGCTTTTTATCCTAAAATCCCTCGAAAACAACAAGCACATTTCTCCGATACTCTCATCCTATACTGGCCTAAAACTCGGAGTTTGTAGTCTATAATGACGAATGTAAAAACATATCCATCTATAAATCAATCTATTTTACTGCTAATCCTCATTTTTAAGTATTGCACAAATCAGTCGAAAATCATAATTTTGCAATTGCAACACAGAAGTTCTTCCCTCACAACTCTTCTCCATTACTCTTTTTCTATCATTATTGCCATCGCTGGGCAAGCGATGCAGATGAAAGGACGCAATTATTTATTCACTCGTCTATAAGGTAGGAGCATTACACTCATCACTGAGATGATTTGACAAGATTTCTGCAGACATATTCTATAAGTCAAACCAAAAGTAAAGCATTTGTCTAGAAAAAACACTTTTTTGACATAGACATATACGCATGTTCCTCTTGGAAATTAGTGAATTTTGCAAACTCTAACTATACATTTCACAGACAAACTTCAATTTTATTTATCAAAACAGCGATTAGATGCAACATTTTATCCGAAAAATCCTTACTTTTGTCGGTGTAGCTCTCTCAACTCTCACCACTTTTGCAGGCAACGGCACACTAAATTCACCATTTACTGTGCAAGAAGCTTTCGAACAGCGCGACGCACTTGCCAAAAGTCAGCAGGAAGTTGTCCTCAAAGCAGACTTCCTCGGTTTTGGAAATAGCCGACAAACGATGACTGCTGAGTATAAAGAAGGCGACTACTTCCTTGTGGGCACTGCCGAACATCAAATCATCGTTCGTGGCACCAACTACATCCAAGCACTTCAATGGGCTGATGCCACTAGCAACTGGGTGATGCACGGCTATTTTGCTCACGAAAACAATGACTATATCTTCGTAGCCGAAGAACTCGATGGTGCTTGCCAAGCTGTCATCGGCAAACAAGGCATTGGAGCTTTCGCCGCTAAAGCTAATTTTATAGTGAGAAATCCCGGCATAAAACTCTATGCTCCTCGCATTGCCAACAAAGAGCGCAAGTTCATTCCTGCTGAGTTTCCAGCACAAACCACAGTTGCCGGCACTCCCAATGGCTATACCGAATTCCTATTGAAAGGAGCCCCCGGTACATATAACGTCACACTCACCAGCCACTCGAGCAACATTAAGATAACTTCCACAATCTTGCAGGCAGGTACCACTCAACCGACTCTCAAAAACCGCACGTTCTACAAATTTGTTGCCACCGACGACAAAGTGGGCTTTGAGATAGGAGAAAATCAAGGGCAGCAACTCACCCTTGCTCGTCCCACCGAGGTTTATTTAGCCCTCAATGCCCTGCAAATCGGAATTTTGAAGGAAACTTTGCAGCTCGAAGACACTCATTTCATCCCTCTCAGCAGTCAGACTCTCACCGCACTGCGCACGATTTCTGCATCTGGTGCAAACGTTTCTACCGACATCTACGACCTCAACGGACGAAAGGTAGGCACAGCCTCACAACTTCACTCTTTGCCCAAAGGCATCTATGTCATCAACAGAGAAAAGGTGATGCTACCCTAATCCCACTTGCTCTCCTACATGGTGCACAAAACCAGGAAAGCTCTGCACGAAAGTCACCTGCAGTACAGCAAATTGAAGTTGGTGCTTCTATTTTTCCAATAGATTATTCACATATTCACTCATAAAACATTCTTAGCCTATGCAACTCTCTACTCTGAAATTGCTATTCCTCTCACTTTTGGTGAGCCTTTCCACCGCTGCAACGGCTCAAACCACAAAAAAAACTGGTGATGGTACGAAAGAAAATCCCTACAGTGTGATGGAACTCACCTCCAACGAAGCTAAGTGGATGGAACTCATGGAGAAGGGTGAAGAATTATACATCGTTGATCGTTTTGTCGGCTTCGGTGCTGACGGCAAAACCGCCGCTGCCGAGGTGCAAGCCTCCGATTTCGTATTCGCCATCGGCGAAGCTTCTCAAGACTATGGTAATGGAGAACTTCCTAGCGAAGACGCTGCTGCCGAGAAGGCCAACGAAGATGGCGAAAGCACTGGTGGCACTGCCACTTCCATCGTAGCTGCTGGTAAAGATGTTTTGGAAAAGCTCCACAAACTCGAGCCCAAGGCTTGGTACATCTGGAAAGGTAGTTTCCAACTCTTAGAAGAAGTGGGAGATTTCGTGTTCAACGTCACTGAAATCTTCGATGCACCTACTAGCGTGAACCGCGTGGCTTCCCCCTCTTTTGCCCAAAAGGCTGTCTATGACCTCAGCGGTCGCTTGGTGCAAACACAATTTGAGCCCAGCACCCTCCCACAAGGTCTCTACATCGTAGGAGGCAAGAAGGTGTTCGTGCGCTAATCCCGCATCGCTACATCCACCCTCTCGAGAAGGGAGATCTCGACTTCGAGAGTATCAGTAAAAATCTCTCGCTGTTTCATAGCTTATATCACGTGAACTCGCACAGCCTACCTTCATGGCAGGCTATGCGATTCCGTGCGTTTATACATAGAGCGTCTACAAGGCATTAAAACCTTGCTATGCTCTATGACTTTTATGTCTAACTCCCCACGGCACAAGCCCTGCTTCACGCCGTGAGAAAAAGGGTCTGCGACCCCGAAAGCCTAATGTCCAAATTACTCTATGTTCTGCCGCTGGCACTGACACTCTGTGCCGCTCCTGCACAAGCGCGCAAAAAGAAAACAGAAACGCCCCCTCCTGCTAAGGTGGAGAAAAAAGCCCCCATTGCGAAAGGATTTTTCGGGGTGCAACGCGAAAAAGACGATGTCTTCTTTGTTATCCCCGACAGTCTGCTCCGTCGCCCTATGTTGGTGACCACACGCTTCATCAGCACCCCTGCAGGAGCACAAGTTTATGGTGGAGAACTCGCCAACAGCAAGATGCTTACTTGGGAGCGTCACAACAACCAGCTCCTCTTGCGTGCCGAAATGTTTGAATCCCTCGCCGATAGCACCCAGCGCATTTGGAAGTCTGTGGAAGCCAGTGCAGAGAATCCCATTGTCGCTGCCTTCAAAATCGAAGAAACGCTCGCCGATTCTACCTCCAAACTCAAGCAATATCGCATCAAGGTGACCGATTTCTTGAAAGGCGACAATCCGGTGACGAGTCTTGAAACCTATCGCAAAACAGGATTCGACATCGGTGGTCTTCGTGGCGATTTGTCTTACATCGACACGGTGAAGACCTTCCCCATCAACACCGAAATCCAAACGGTGAAGACCTTCAGCGCAAAGCCCAACAAAATACCTTCTGCCGCTGTTACTGGACTCGTCACGCTGCGTTTGAATACCTCGTTCGTGTTGTTGCCCGAAAATTTGATGCGCAGCCGCACTTTCGACCCCCGTGTGGGTTATTTCACTGATAACTTTGTGGAGTTCAACGACAAGCAACAACAAGTGAAGCGCCGTTCTGTCATTGCACGCTGGCGTCTTGAACCCAAGGAGGAGGACATCGAAAAGATGAAACGTGGGGAATTGGTAGAACCCAAGAAGCCCATCGTCTACTACATCGACCCTGCTACGCCCAAACAATGGGTGAAATATCTCATCCTTGGTGTGGAAGATTGGCAGAAGGCTTTCGAACAGGCTGGTTTCAAAAATGCGATTATCGCCAAGGAATGGCCTAAAGATCGTCCCGACATGAGCCTTGAAGACGCACGTTTCTCTGTGATTCGCTATCTTGCATCGCCCATTCCCAATGCCTATGGTCCCAACGTGCACGACCCTCGCACGGGTGAAATCATCGAGAGCCACATCGGTTGGTATCACAACGTGATGAAGTTGGTACACGACTGGTATATGGTGCAAGCTGGAGCTGTCGATCCTCGCGCGCGCAAACAAGAGTTTGACGAAGAACTGATGGGACAACTCATCCGTTTCGTTTCTTCTCACGAAGTGGGACACACCCTCGGTTTGCGCCACAACATGGGTGCCAGTGCAGCTACTCCAGTAGAGAAACTCCGCGACAAGGCGTGGGTGGAAAAGCACGGCCACACCTCTTCTATCATGGACTATGCTCGTTTCAACTATGTGGCACAGCCCGAAGACAACATCAGTTCGGAAGGCATCTTCCCTCGCATCAACGACTACGACAAATGGGCTATCCAATGGGGCTATTCTTATTTCCCCAATGCCAAGTCTGAGAAGGAAGAGCGCAAAATCCTCAATGACCTCACTGTGAAGACCATCACTGGCAACCGCCGTTTGTGGTTTGGTGGTGAAGGTCACGATAACGATCCTCTCGCACTTACCGAAGACTTGAGCGACGACGTGATGAAGGCTTCGGACTATGGTTTGAAAAATCTCCGTCGTGTAGTGAAGGGCCTCCCCGAATGGGTGTATGAAGAAGGTAACCTCGGCGACAATCTGGCGGAAGGCTACAAGGCAGTGTTCGGTCAATATCGTCGCTATATCGGTCATGTGCTCGCGCAAATTGGCGGTGTGCATCGCGAATACAAGAGCGTAGAGCAAAGTGGTGCTATTTTCACCACCATGACTCGCGAACGCCAACAACGCGCCCTTACATGGCTCGACAAGAACGTGCTGCAATGCCCCACATGGATGATCAGCGAACCCTACATTTCTCGCCTCAGCGCTAAGCCTCAAGAACTCATTCGTCCTTTGGCTGACATGACGGTAAGCTATCTGGTGGCTCCCAATACGTTCAACAACATCGCAATCAACGCCACGGGTGCTCCCACTGCCCAAGCCTATACGGGCACAGCCTATGTGGAAGATTTGCTCCGTCTCTTCTTCCGCGAAGCCACTACCCCTCAACGCGTGGGATCATGGCGCAGATATGTGCAACAACAAGCGGTGACGCGTCTCATCAAGGGATGGAAAGCCACAGCTGATGGCGATGGTCGTCCCTACATGACCAGCTTGCTCACTCGCATTCAGTCGCGCCTTGCTGCCGCTCATCCTCAAGATGCTGCCACACGCGCACACTATGCCGAACTCTCTCGCCAGATTCGTCTCGCGATGGAAGGCAAATAAATCATTACGTCGCTACCATCGACACGATTTCTATCCAACTCCTCCACCTTCGGTGGGGGAGTTTTTGTTTTCGCTCGAAAACATTCCCTCCATATCATTAAGTTTTCGATACAAATAGTCTCCTCGCGCGCGTGTACGCGCGTACGTACAGCGATTTCGACTTTTTGCTTTCACAACCTTCACAGATTTCTTTGTAACCCTCTGACAAACATACAAATACGCATATATTTCGGACATATTTTAACAAATAAATCAGCGATGCTCTCCAAGCAAAGAAAGACTCCACCCTCAGAAACTGGCTAAAAAGCGCTATAACCCACTCAATTACTGTCGATTGCAAGGATTTCTGTGAAGGTTGTGAAAGCAAAAAGTACAAACTCTCTGATGTGCGCGCACACGCGCACGCGCGAGAGAGGGGAATAAACCGTGAAAAAACATTTCATCCCTGCTCTTTCACCACAGAGAGGAAGCACCCTCTTGCAGATGCGTCATGAAGAACTGGAAGTGGTGGGCTAAAATATGGAAAAGAGGGTAGACTACTCAGGAAAAGATCCAACACTACTCCACCCCTCATCCTATGATATCGGAGATGATAAAAGAAAACCTCCAACGTTCTCCCAAAAAACTCCGACGTTTTTCAAAAAATCTCCAACGTTTTTGGGAAAAAGTCCGACGTTTTTTCGATTTTCTCCCACGTTTTTGGACTCCCTTGCGAAGGACAATAAAGACAGATTTGAAAACGGAGGACACCACTAAATGTAGATGTCCTCCGTTTTCTTGAGAGATTGAGCAATGGAATGCAGTGCTGTTTATTCCTCAGCAGGGAGTTCGTAATAGATTTCTTCCATGTTTCGCCATTCGCAATCGAAGACTAAAAACCCGCGCTCCCATTTTGGTTCTAGGAGCCGGTGACCATTGAGGAAAACACGCAGAGGATTCACACCTTCCGGCAAACAAAGATAGAGCGTAAATCGCGTGCGTTTTGAGCCAGACAGAGGTGCGGGCAATCCCGTGATGCGAAATTTCATACGGCCGTCTTGTACGATTTGGTCTATCGTCACCTTGAGTTGAGGGGTATTGATGGGAATCAGACAACTCTCTCTGAGGTTGATGTAGAGTTTCTGTCCCTCAGTGGCAGCTACCCATCCCAAAGTGTTGAGCAGACGCTGCGCAGCTATTCGGCTCGTACTGTCGGCTTTTTGTTGTGCACTATACAACGTGCGCAGGCTATCAAGCGCACGAACATAGCGCGCGTCGCCAGATAGCAAGAAGAGCTGTTCGAGTGTGTGCACATCGCAGGCTGACACTGCCGGAGACTGGCGCAAGAGTTTGCGATAGTGCTTCACCGAATCTTTCACCAACTCGGGCGTTTGAGGGGTGAGATAGGGAGAAACCCGCATGGCTCTCTGTACGACATTGTCCTCCGTGGGATCAATCACCAAGATGCTCTGCGCTGAGATGAAAGAAAGCGGATGTTTCAGAGGTTTCTGTGCAAAACTTCCGAGTGAGAGTCCGAGGAGAAGGAATAGAAAAAGGCGAGCTATCATCGTAAATAAAGAGTTGGGGATAGCATATCCGTTAGCGGCTCATTTTCAAGCAAGCCCAGTTGTCGCGTTGCTTCACATCCACCAGCGAGAGTCCGAGCATTGTGCCTTTCTCCACTAGACTGAACACGTCTTCCATGTAAAATCCACTCATATAAATCGTACCTCCCACGCGAAGTGATGCCACGTATTTGTCGAGATCCTGGAGCAGAATGTTGCGATTGATGTTGGCTATGATGACATCAAAGGTGTTTTCTAGCGGTTTCAAGGCAGAGGCATCGCCATGTATCACCATGATGTCAGAAATCTCATTGAGGGCGATGTTGTCGCGTGTGTTGTTCACGCACCATTCATCATAGTCCACCGCCACACACTGCGAAGCACCGCGCATCTTTGCCAAGATAGCCAAGATGCCCGTGCCACATCCCATGTCGAGGACAAACTTACCTTTGAAATCGTCCGTGAGGATGCGGTCTATCATCTGAGCCGTGGTTTGGTGATGCCCAGTGCCGAACGACATTTGTGGGTTGATGCGGATGTTGTAGTCCCCTTGTGGCACGTCTTTGTGGAAGGTGGCAGCGATGACACAGCGAGGGTGCTCGGTAACATCACCGATGATGAGCGGTTGAAAATAGTTTTTCTCCCACTCCTCATTCCAATTCTTGTGTTCCGCTTCCGACTGTTGGTAGGTGATCTTCACGTCTGGAATGGGGAAATCTGCCAAACAGCTGCGAGTGCATCGGCATCGAAGAGGTCGGTCTGGATATAGGCTTTGAAAGTATCTTCGTCTGCTTTGTCAGCAAACACTGCCGATTCGGGAAAATTGTTGTTGATAGCCACACGGGGCAAGTCAAGTTCGTCGGTGTGAACGAAACTTTCAAATCCAATTTCTGCCAACACTGCGCTCAACACGTCGTAGGCGGCTTCAGAACTAGGGGAGAGGGTAAATATAAATTCGAGATAGTGCATATTGTAGGTTTGGGAGGGAGAGAACAGAATAAGATATTAGGCACCTTGGAGAAAGGCAAAAATCATCGCATTATCAGGAGGAAACCATCAGAGGTTTCTCAATCTCCACTCATTAGGATAGAGATTATTGGCACGATTACCGAGATTATTGGCAAATCCAAGGGCGATGCCACGATAGGTGAGCACGACATATCCGCGTGGTGCTTCGAGCGGCAAGGTGATGGCTTCGCGGTGGAGATAGGCTAATGCTAACTCACTCGAAATTTCCACACGTGGGAAGGCGGTATCTGAGGTAGAAATAGACATGGCGAGTGCATGTTGTGGCACGAGTTTTTTGCCTTTTTCTTCTGCTATTTCGATACCTCCGATGAGTAAAGGTGCCACTTGTGCCAGTTGCTCTCGAATACCTACAAAGGCTGTGGGAACAGCTGTCCACACTCCAGCTTCTGAGCATTGAAAAATAAAATCTTCGGCGTTATGTAACCACGAAAGCAAGGTGGCATTGGGCTTAGCTGAGGGAGTATTTCCGCGTTTTTTTCCTTTTGCAGCGCGACTACCTTGTGTTTTCTCCCATTTACTCGAAAGAAAAGTGTCACCACCTAAAAGACTTTCTCCAACATCTTGCGTTTTTTTGCGAAGCAATGCGAGGAAAAGCCCTTCTCCCTCCGTACGATGAGGGAAGAAATGATAAACAGGGAGGTTGCGCCCAGTGGTATCGCCCGAGATATGCCAAGCGGCATCTGTGGGAATTTCCACCAACTCCGCGCCGAGGGTGTCACAAGCCCAAGCCACGAGATCTTCGTTCTCTTCGCGGTTGAAAGTGCAAGTGGAATAGACACAAAAACCACCCTCTTTCAGCGCAGGCCACACGGCTGTGAGAATGTCGCGCTGACGCTCTGCGCAGGAAATGACGGCTGCTGGCGACCACTCCTCACGGGCTTGTTCGTCTTTGCGAAACATTCCCTCGCCCGAACACGGCACATCGGTAGCGATGATGTCGAAGGTGTCCTCTAAACTCGTGAAAGCATCAGGGAAGGCTTGTGTGACAAAGGTGTGAGGATGTCCCCATTTGGTGAGATTTTCCGCCAAAATCTGCGCGCGCTGACGAATAGGTTCGTTAGCCACCAACAAGGCATCGTCGGGAAGTAGACTGCGCCAGAGCGTGCTCTTCCCACCAGGGGCAGCACAGAGGTCGAGCATCTTTAGGAGATTTCCCTTTGTAGCCTCGTCAGCATGGGTGCTTTCGATGACTTTATAGGCTTGTGCAATGAACATCGAAGCTGCTTCTTGCACGTAGTAGGCACCAGCGTGCCACAAAGGGTCGTGCGCAAAAGTGGGACGTTCCGACAAATAGCTTCCAGATGAGCACCAAGGCACAGGACGCAAGGTGGGAGAAACAGCGATGTCGGAGAGCAACTCGCCATTGTCCACAGGTGCAAACAGACATTCCCCATCTTTGAGAGGTTTGAAGGGATTGGTGCGGATGCTGGTCGGAGTGTTTCCACTAGATAATGCAGTGCAGAGCGCGCCCGCCTCGTTGTCTCCGAGGAGGGCGCACATCTGTTGTTGGAAGGCTTGTGGAATCATTTTCTTATTTCCATTTCATCAATGAGATATTTCGAACCTCCATAAGTGTCGATGACGAAAAGGATGTAGCGAATGTCGGCATTGATACAGCGTTGCAAGGTTGGGTTGAAACGAAGGTCGGACGAAAGGCTCTCGATATTGCCATCGAACGCCAGACCGATGAGTTCTCCGCGCGCATTGAGCACGGCACTACCCGAATTTCCTCCCGTGATGTCGTTGTTGCTCAAGAAGCATGTGGGCAATTCTCCTTCGGCGTTGGCATAGGGGCCATAGTTTTTGGTGAGATAGTGTTGACGAAGTTTCTCATCAATCACATAGTCGGGATCAGCAGGATTCTCTTTCTCAAACATGCCTCGGAGAGTGGTTTTCCAATCGTAGCGAACGGCATCGCGAGGAGCGTATCCCTTGACGTGACCATAGGTCATGCGGAGCGTAGAATTGGCGTCGGGACTCTTCGCCCAGTCGTACATTTCGCAAAGACCACGCACATAAATGCGATTGAGCTCTGCCACTTTCTTTTCATAACGCTCTACAGCAGGTTGATACGCAGAAAGGGCTTTGCGGTAGGTAGCCCAGTGGGTGGCGAGAACATCGTTGCCCAATGCTTCAGCAGAAGCCGTTTTCAGTTTTGCACTGTCGGCAAAGAGGCTATTTTGATAGAGGGCATCGAAATAAGCTCCCATATCGTTGCTCACAAACTCAGGTTGCAAATTGAGCTTATGATACTTCGACCAATAGCCCGACAGCAATTTCATTTGCCTAAGTCGTAGGCTTTGTCCACCGTAGCCACGGTGCTGCGATCATTCTTGAAATCTTGCGCACCAAAAGTGAAGCGAAGCAGGTTGTAGTCGTGGAGGGTGTCTTTCACCGCTGCCACGAGGGAGTCCATACGGTCGATGATGGTCATGTATTCTGCCTTACCACTCTTCGCCGCAAAGGCACGGAAACGCTTTTCTTCTTCGGCTTTGATATTGAGCAAACCTGTGGAACGCACGCTTGCATTCATGCCGCCGAAGTTTTTCACCATGTTGCCCAAACGCATATAGTCGTTGGCATACTTGAGCGACATATCTTTGTCGCTATCCATCAACGCTTTCATGAAGCGAAGTTCGGCATCTCCAGCGAGATTGATGGGCTCGTTGATGCTTTCAGTGCGAAGGCGCACTTGCGATGCTGTGAGATAGCGACTCGTTCTGCCAGGGAATCCCATGATCATCGTATAATCATTCTCGCCGATGCCTTTCAAGCTCACGGGCAACCATTTCTTGCACTCGAGAGGTTGATTGTTTTTAGAGTATGCCGCAGGTTGTCCCTTAGCATCTGCATAGATGCGGAACACCGCAAAGTCGGCATTGTGACGGGGCCACACCCAGTTGTCTTGGTTAAAGCCAAATTGTCCAATCTGTTGTGGAGGATTCACCACAAGGCGCACATCGTCATAGCGTTGTTCGTAGAAGGCATAGTAACGATTGCCCCCGAAATAAGGCACAATGCGGAGGGTAACACCGCGCTTCTTGGCAAAGGTTTTATTCTTTTTGAGCATCTTCTCGGCAAGTGGACGAAGGAAGAGATTGCTCTGACGGTAGTATTCATCGACTTTCGCCTTATTCGCTGCAGCTTCCACCTGATCCGTCACATCTACGATGCTCACGACAAAGGTGAAAGTGAGGTCGGGCACAGGGAGTTCTTCGGAGAGACTCTTAGCAAAGAACCCATCTTGCAGATAGTTGTGCTGCATGGTAGACATGGCATGCACGAAGGAGAATCCGCAGTGATTGTTAGTAAACACGAGTCCTTTGGAGGACACCACCTCACCTGTGCAGCCTCCTCCGAAACGTCCGATGACATCGCGCAACGAAGGTTGAGTTTCGTTGTAGAGTTCACTAGGACTGATTTGCAATCCTGCCTTTGAGTGAATCTTCTAGATGTTGCTCTTTCATAAGTTTGAGGAGCCACATCCCTTCATCGGCATACGCCGCGGAGAAGGTGAGAAGAGCAAGGAGAGAGAGTAGGAATTTTTTCATGAGGAAATATGATGTTATGTGTTTGGGGAGGATAATACTTACCTTAAGCCTTACCCTCTTGTGGCGTCTGCTAAGGCAATAATTTGCACTACCCATTGATTGAAGTGGAAACAAAGTTCTCGCAAGCGTTCTATTCCCACTTGCGCCGTAACATATGCTCCCATAAAGGGCTTATTGTACTTTTTCTTATAGGTACTTTCTAAGAGCTTTAAGATGCGCTTACTTGGTGCAGTGGTCGTTCCACCATCAATAAATTCAGGATTTTCCTGACTTATAAATTCTTTCTTCAGTTTTTCTTCCAATCCTTTACAATCAGGATAATACGCAGCAAGATATTGATAGCCACACAGCACTAAGGTTTCAAACTCATGCAGTTGGATATAAGGGAGAAAACGCGATGAATGTATGTGCTCACCTAAAGCTTTTTCTAAGCATTCCACGCGCTGGTAGGGATCAAGATGCTGCTGAGCTTCCTTAAATCCTGGGAAATCATTGGGAAGCGCATAATAATCAATGAAGGTAGTCACCACATGATGTTCATAGTCGTTGCTACTCCACTGCTTCAAAGAGTCTTGGACATCCCTTTCGATATGGGAGAAATTAACAATCCCACCTTGTGCACGCTTATTTCTGCTCGTAGTAACCAGAATGGGCTTTGCCACAATTCCGTAACTTCTCAGATAAGGTTGCAGTACTTTCTTTACAAAGCTTTCTTCTGTCTGTCCTTCGCAAACAATATGTAGGATGATTAGCTTCATGGTCTTCCTCCCAGTACATTCTTATCCCAGAGTTCACTCAAAGTATAATTTCCAGCCACGAGGATAAGGCTTCGTTATCCAATTGCTGAACTGTCGTTGTATGAGAATCTTCTGCCATCTCCACAACGGCTATATTTTGAGGTTCGAAATAATCTATCAATTCTTTGGACTGCGTGGACACAAGAATTTGTGATTTCAGCGAGGCATCTTCTATAAGATGCGCCAGAGCATCAATTGCCATGGGGTGCAATCCTAGTTCAGGTTCGTCCAATATGATCACACGAGCTATCGTCTCTTGAGGTTGCAAAAGCAGAGTAGCTAACGCGATGAAGCGTATAGAACCATCGGAAAGCTGGTCGGCAGTTAGCACATAGTCATTGCCTGAAGTGTCATACCACTTTAGCGAGACATAACCCTTATTAGGTACAAGATAGAACTCTCGGAAGTTGGGTACAACAAAGCGCACATGCTCCTCTATTTTGCGAAACTCTACAGGATAATTCTCTTTGAGAAACAACAAAAAGGCTGCAAGATTTGTGGCCTGTGTTTGCAAATAGTTGGCAGTGTCTACTTGTGAGGCTTGTCGCAGTGGTCCATTGGAAGAGGAATCATGAAACTGATAGAATTTGTTTGCAACAAATTCTCTCTTATCCTAATGGCTTTATCTGCTGTGATCTTTAAAAGATCACTCTCCCTATAGTTGTAGGAAGGAGCTATTCCTTGGACATCATCCCTAGTACGACCACAATTGCTAAGCACCTTTTCGTCATCAATCAGAAGACGCCCCTCTGTAGCATGAGCCAAAGTGAAGCGATAAGTGTTTGTGCGTTGCTCACCTTGATAGACTAATTCACAAGATAACTGTGGGGTTACTTTAACTCCATAATGCAGCAGCGCGTTGCTCGTACCCTCTTGTTCCACATATCGCTGCAAAGCTCCATTCATCATGAAGCCTAGCAATTTGAAAAAACTCAAAATGTTGCTTTTCCCTGCACCATTAGCTCCTATCAACAACGTTACATCCTGCAAATTCAGCGTCACAGGATTGTCGTAAGCTATAGACTTATAGCCTCTGATGGTGATTTTTGAAAGTCTATCTTGTTTCATTTTCAGTCCCTTATCTCACCGTCACCATGGTGGCACCGAAGCCGTATTCGCGGAAGGAGGCATCTTGGTGCGTGCAATGGCGATAGTGGTTCTTCAATTCTTTGAGGAGAGTAGCACGCAGCACACCCTCACCCTTGCCGTGGATAAAGACGATGCGACGGCCTTTGTCTTTGGCATATTGGCGCATAGTATCGTGGAAAGCCTTGATTTGCACCGTAAGAATGTCTACATTCGTCAACCCTCGGGTGGAATCGAGCAAAGCAGTGGCGTGTAAATCCACTTCCACGATCGCGTTGCGGTCGAGCGTCACCGACTTGTCCGTGGCACGAGCGGGTTGTTGTTTCGGACGCTCGGCAGCCTGGCGCACCACTTCGGGAGTAATCAAAGCTTCCTCCACCGTTTCGGCAGCGATGCTCACCGACTGTGCAGGACGATCATCCGATACGAGCGGACGAACTAAGGCAGGGTCGTTGAAGAAATCAGAAGCTGCAAAACTGTGTAACTTATAGAATTTCGTACCATCCACGCGCAACATAATGTTCATCGGAGATTTCAGCGCGAAAGGCTTGTCCGTCTTGTAAGCCATCAGTTGGAAAGTGAGACGTTCCCAGTGAGGAAGGTCGCTATGTCCGATGGTGTCGAGCAGAAGTTTTTGATTGGGCAACACCAATCCCTCGTGACGCAGCGAATACTGCTCTCCCTCTTGCGTGAGCAGGAGGAAACGCACATAAAGGTTGGAGTCGTTGATGAGATACACCTCAAACTCGGTCTGACTTAGCGAACGACTGTCCACAGGCAGGAAACCGATGTAGAAATTCACTTGATCGGCACCACGACGTTCCAAAGGACGAGGTTGAAAAGTGATGTCTTTGTCAGCAGGTTCAGAGTCTTCCCCCACCGAATCCTCGGTAGAAAACCCACTATCCGTAGCGTTGGCAGCCGCAGCATGGGCAGCAAGTGCCGCTTTGATGCTCGTATGGCTCACTCCATCGCTCTCACTGGTGCTGGCACGCTCTTTGGAAGGCACAGGTTTGCGCACCAAATTATAGTTATCCGTCTCAATCACCACGATTTCCGAACGGAGGGTCGGGATTTCAAATCCGTCATCATCACACACCAGCACCAAGTCTTTGCCTTGGAAACCAGCAATTCTTCCGCCTCCCGTGGTGTTGAGGAAGCGCACTTTATCGCCTATATTCATAAATCTGTCCGTTTGGTTTGGAGCAAAGATACAAAAAAGCCTCTAGACCTCAGACTTTAGACCTCAGAAATTTACCCCAAAATAGAAATAATTCACGAGAAATATCCCTATGTTTCTCCTTAAATGCTTACCTTTGTAAAATCAAATTGCACACACTTACCAAGTTGTGCACGACACACCTCCTTGCGACAAGGAGCCCCATAGACGATTATAACATTATACAAACGACATAACAATTTAATTCATGGCACAAACCCCTGAATTTCGCTACGCACCGATGTTTCAACTCGGTGCTGACAACACGGAGTATTATCTCCTCACCAAAGACCACGTTTCAGTGAGTGAATTTGAGGGACACCCCATTCTCAAAGTGGAAGCCGAAGGCATCACCAAGATGGTGAACCAAGCCTTCCGCGATGTGTCTTTCCTTCTCCGTCGCTCGCACAATGAGCAAGTAGCTAAAATCCTTCGCGACCCTGAGGCTTCCGATAACGACCGCTACGTGGCTCTCACTTTCCTCCGCAATGCAGAAGTAGCTGTGCGCGGCCAACTTCCCATCTGCCAAGACACCGGTACTGCCATCATTCACGCTGAGAAGGGTCAACAAGTGTGGACTGGTTTCTGCGACGAAGAAGCGATTGCCAAAGGTGTCTACAAAACTTACACTGAGGAAACTTGCGCTATTCGCAAAACGCACCTCTCAACATGTACGACGAGGTGAACACACGTTGCAACCTCCCTGCGCAAATCGACATCGAAGCCACTCACGGCGACGAATATCACTTCCTCTGCGTCACCAAAGGTGGTGGTTCTGCCAACAAGAGTTATCTCTACCAAGAAACCAAGGCCATCCTCAACCCCGACACCCTCGTGCCTTTCCTCGTGGCTAAGATGAAGACCCTCGGCACCGCGGCTTGCCCTCCTTATCACATCGCCATCGTCATCGGCGGAACGAGCGCAGAGAAGACCATGCTCACCGTGAAATTGGCTTCTACCCACTTCTACGATTCTCTCCCCACCACTGGAGATGAAACCGGTCGCGCTTTCCGTGACGTAGAACTCGAAGCTCGCTTGCTCGAAGAAACTCGCAAGATTGGTCTTGGTGCGCAGTTTGGTGGTAAATACTTTGCCCACGACATCCGTGTGGTTCGCCTTCCTCGCCACGGTGCTTCTTGCCCTGTGGGTCTCGGTGTGAGCTGCTCTGCCGACCGCAACATCAAGTGCAAAATCAACAAAGACGGTATCTGGATTGAAAAACTCGACGACAATCCCGGTAGCCTCATCCCCGAAGAATATCGCCAAGCTGGTGAAGGTGAAGCGGTGAAGATTGACCTCAATCGCCCCATGCCTGAAATTCTCGCAGAGCTCGACAAGTACCCCGTTTCTACTCGTCTTTCGCTCAACGGCACCATCATCGTGGGTCGCGACATTGCGCACGCTAAGATTAAGGAACGCCTGGATGCTGGTCAGCCTATGCCCGAATATCTCAAAAATCACCCCATCTACTACGCAGGACCTGCCAAGACCCCTGCCGGCATGGCTTGCGGTTCTATGGGACCCACCACTGCCGGACGTATGGACTCCTATGTGGATCTCTTCCAAAGCCAAGGTGGCGGTATGATTATGCTTGCTAAGGGTAACCGTTCACAACAAGTCACCGATGCTTGTCAGAAGTATGGTGGTTTCTACCTCGGGTCTATCGGTGGTCCTGCTGCAATCCTCGCGCAAAACAACATCAAGTCCATCGAGTGCGTGGAATATCCCGAACTCGGCATGGAGGCGATTTGGAAGATTGAAGTGGAAGACTTCCCTGCCTTCATCTTGGTAGACAACAAGGGCAATGATTTCTTCAAACAATTGCCTAACGCCACTGGTTGCGCGCACTAATACCGCTGCGCGCCCATTAAGTTGGCACTTCGTTCTATGGCGTAAGCCCAACCTCCTCCCTCCCCATTGCAACTTTGCGTTGCGATGGGGAGTTTTTGTGACTTTCTCCTTTCCATCCTATCTCAGCAAATATTGCGATTCCCTATGATGACTGCCACATCATAGAGCATGTCGAAAAAACGTCGGAGATTTTCCGAAAAATGTCGGAGAAAAAAGAAAAAACGTCGGACTTTTTCCGTAAAACGTTGGAGATTTTTTTCACGCCCCCCTTCACTCCTTCCTCTCTCCTTGGAAATCATCCTTCGACCCTCCAAGAGAGAGGGCTAAATCTACTACCGCTTTATTAACATTTCAGCACCCTCACGCGCGCGTATGCGCGCACATCAGCGATTTTGTACTTTTTGCTTTCACAACCTTCACACATTTCACCGCAATCTCCTATAACAGTGATAGATACACTGCTTTTTACACACTTCTTGTGTCGTTTTTCAGAAAGTCCTCGCAGGAACACAACCGAGGATACGTTAAAAAATATCCGAAAGACCGCAATAACTCACTATGCAACAATCTGTTACAAGGATTTCTGTGAAGGTTGTGAAAGCAAAAAGCACAAAACTCCTGTTACGCGCGCGCGAGGGAGAGGAAAAACAGCTGCGCTTAAGATATGTTCACACAGAAGCCTATAACGCCCTTGCAAGGACGAGACGGCAACAAAAGGAAAGAGCTGCTGAGTCTCAGAAAAAGAGCAACAGACCGTAGCTTCTGTCAGCGCTAATCGCATCCTCACCTATCGTGCAACAAGAGACTCGAACGCGAAAATCACTTGCCACAGCTCTACAACTCAAAAGTAGACGAAAAGAAAGTCCCCTCTTCTCAGAGGGGACTTGGAGAAAATGAAACAGGGAGATGGATTTAGTATCCTGCGTTTTGCTTGAGTTTGGGGTTACGGTCTATTGCACTTTGTGGAATAGGCCAGTAGCGATATTCGGGCTTGAAGGCGCGGTCTTCAATCACATCGCGCTCGTCAGCGATAGTGGCACGAGTTTCAGGGTTAGTACCCTTCATGTCCACCGTACCAGTGATGCGAGTGAGATTGCCGTTCAACACGGTTTCAGCTACCATCTTACCAGAAGCATCCTTCCAACGCACGATGTCGGCACGGCGGAAGCCTTCGCCAGCAAGTTCTACGGAGCGTTCGCGACGAATCACCTCACGAAGTGCATCTTTTGTAGCATATTTTGCGCGATCCACCGCCGGCATTCCTGCGCGTGTGCGGAGCTGATCAATCAAAGCGTAGACTTCTTCAGAAGGTCCACTGAGTTCGTTGAGTGCTTCAGCACGAGAGAGCAGCACTTCTGCATAGCGGAAGATAACGATGGAAGCAGCAGTTGTCCACATGTCGTTATATTGGCTCTTGGGATAGAGATATTTCGCCCAAGTGAGCGCAGTCTTAGAAGAGTTGGCAGCCTTAGTGGGATAGTCTGGATTGTCTGTACCATCGAGTTGTTTATCGAGGGTATTGTACACGCCTTTCCAATAGTCGCAACCAGGATAGAGAATAGTCTTTGCCATGCGTGGGTCACGGTTAGCAAAGGGGTGTTTCTTATCGTAGAGGGGAGACTCTTCTTTGGTCATACCATCCTTCATGAGATAGAGATCCACGAGGTTTGTGTAGGCACGATAGATGACCATCCACCATCACCATTGTTGTAGAGCTGACCAAAGATGCCCATATCGTTTTGCACCTCATCGTGCTCTTCAGCAACGATGATTTCTTTAGAACCATTGCCAGCGATGGTGAAGGGAGCAGCATAGTCCTTATCGAGTTCATACTGCTTCAAATCCATGATTGCCTTTGCAGCATCAGCAGCTTGTTGCCAGTTGCCACGATAGAGTGCGTAGCGCATCTTGATGGCAAGTGCACCACCTTTGGCGATTCTACCACTTTCAGTCGGAGCGTTAGGAAGAAGCGAGATGGCACGATCGATATCCTTGTCGAAATGTTCCCAAACTTCAGCCTCAGTGTTACGAGGCACCTTGGCAGCTTCAGAGTTGGGAAAGAAATCGTCCATGATGGGCACGCCACCATACCAGAAGTTCATGCGAGCATAAGCATAAGCACGGATGGCAAGGGCTTGTCCGAGGAGATTGTTGTAGACATCCTTGTCAGCAATTTTGGCACGGTCGATGTTGTTGACCACATTGTTACAACGGGAAATCAAGTTAAAGCCATAGAAAGATGCTCCAGTGCTACTGGCTGTCCATGTGCCATTACCAATGGGGCGCCATCCTTCCCAAGGGAAGTTGTTGTAAGCGATATCGGAAGCCGCATCGAGGTAGAAAATGGAGTAAGAATCAGCCCAGCCAGCATAAGTTCCCGTGAGAAACTTATTGACATCTTCAGCACTCTTCCACGTAGTCGAAGGACTAATGGCATCGCGTGGAGTGGTGTCTAGGAAATCAGAACATGAAGTGGCGAAGAGCGCAGCGAGCGCAACAACGGCATATTTAATACGTTTCATGATAGTGTCTATTTTGAGGTTAGAAGGTCACGGAGATACCCAAAGAGTTGGTCATCATGAGAGGATAGTTGGATCCACGTTCTACATAGGTTTCGGGATCGGTATTCACCTTCATGCCGTCGATGGTCAAGAGATTTTCGACAGAGTAGTAGCAACGCATCTTGGAGATGCCCAACACTCGAGTGACACTTTGTGGAAGCGTGTAGCCCAATTGGATATTCTTGAGACGGAGGTGGCTAGTGTTGTTGAGCCAGAAGGAGCTCATGACACGACGCCAGTGGCTCATAGACTGTTCGCCTTCTACGACGCGAGCATCTGAGGATTGCTCTTGTTGTAAGTCCAAGAGTCGCGCCAGATAGTAGAGGGGTGAGAGTTGTCACCTTGGAAGTCACCATAGATTTCAGAACCGAGCACACGTTGTGCTCCAGCATAACCTGCAAGGATAGCTTGGAAGTCGAAGTTGCGCCAACCGAGGTTGAGCACCAAACCGAAGTTCCACTTGGGCTGTGCAGTGCCGTGATAAGTGCGGTCGTCTTCAGTGATTTTGCCATCACCATTGGTGTCTTTGTAGATCAAGTCACCAGCGTGGAATTTATTGCTACCAAAAGGATAACCTTTTTGTTGGCTATATTTATCCATCCAGGCTTTTGCGGCATCTTCAGTGGGGAAGAATCCATCAGCTTCATACATGTAGTAAGTGCCGAGAGCACGGCCTACAGCGTTGCGTTGGTTGCCATTGGGGAGATAATCCACGCCACCAAGGTTGAGGATCTCGTTCTTGTTGTAAGACACGTTGGCTTGTGCGCCAAATGACCATTCACCCCATTTCTTTTGATAGCCGAGGGTCAATTCCACACCCGTGTTGCGCATAGCACCCACATTGTCCATGTAGTCACCCAACATGAATTCGTAAGGCACGGGCACTCTCATGATGATACCAGTGGTCTTGCGGTCATAAACATCGAGGCTACCAGTGAGGCTATTCCATAATTGGAAGTCAACACCTACACCCCAGGTGCGAGCTTCTTCCCAAGAAATGGTGGTTTGCTTGTAGCTTCCTTGGAAATAACCTGTGTTGGGTTTGCCATTGAAGTTGCTGACTCCACCAATGTTATAAGTATTGACTGCTGGATAGTAGTCGCTAAGTGCGTCTTGGTTACCGAGAAGACCCCAAGAACCACGAATTTTGAGATAGTTGAGCCAATCCTTCGTGTTTTCCATGAAGGATTCTTCAGAGATGCGCCATGCAGCAGAGAAAGAAGGGAAGTAGCCCCAACGATGTCCCTTGGCGAAACGTGAAGAAGCGTCTGCACGCAAGTTGGCTTCAAAGAGATAGCGCCCCATCAAGTCGTAGTTGATACGACCAAAGTAGCTCATCATGTTCAAGTCGCGAGAATAACCGCCATTGGTTGCAGTGGCAGCTTCGCCCGCATTCATGTCGGTGAGTTCATTGCCAGGGAAGTTCTTTCTATAGGCAGAAAGTCCGTGATAGTGATAGCGTTCGGCATGATAACCTCCTAAGAATTTGAGGCCATGAACGCCAAACTGCTTGTCGTAATTGAGCGTAAGATCGAGGGTGGTGCGAGTGTCGTCGCCAAAACCTTCAGTTAAGTTGTTGGGAGACGTCTCCTTGTTGGGGTTGTAGCGGAAATACTTCAAGAAAGATTGTTCATAAGCATTACTTGCTACGTGGCCGAGTTTCGCACTCAGCATAAGGTTATTGAGAAGCTGATAATCCAAACCCAAATTAGCCGTGATGGTACGGTCTTCGTTCTTGACGGGTTGGTTAGCTTCAAGCCATGCTATTGGGTTACCATCACTAATAGTACCATAAGTGCCATTCTTAAAGTGTGCGGGAATCCAAGGAGCGATGATATTAAGTTGTCGGATGATTTGGTCAGAACCGCGACCTACATAATTATTATTAGGGTCGTTGTGGTTATCCTGAATGAAATTTAAGCCAACGTGTCCTGTAAGTTTGGGCGAGAAATTGAAGTCCAGGTTCGTGCGCATGGTGAAACGCTCACGACTGGATGATTGGAGGATACCTTCTTGGTTCATGTATCCTGCAGAAGCCATGTATTTCACCAAATCTGTACCACCAGACACATTGAGGTTGTGTGAGTGTTGCACACCTGTTTATAAGCAAGTCCGTACCAATCAGTATTGGGGTGTCCATCGGGATCGGAGCCGTCGGCAAATTTCTTGAGATCCTCATCAGACCAACGTGCCTTCTTGCCATTAGCCGCAAGAGCATCGTTATACATCTTGGCATATTCATAAGAACTCAAGCGTTCTACTAAGCGAGTCGCATTGAGAAAACCTACGTTACCATTGTAACTTACGACTGGCTTACCGGTCTTACCGCGTTTGGTGGTCACCAGGATGACACCATTGGAAGCCTTAGAACCATAGATGGCGGCAGAAGCTGCGTCTTTCAACACAGAGATGCTTTCAATGTCATTAGGGTCAAGGGAGTTGAGTGTACCCGCTTCGATACCATCAATGAGGATGTAGGGAGCTGCATTGTTGAGAGTACCAATACCACGCACGCGGATAGTAGAACCATCGGCGCCAGGACGTCCTTGTCCTGCGGTAACGGTGACACCAGGCATCAAGCCTTGGAGAGCAGAAGAAACGTTTTGCACGGGACGGCTCTGCAATTCTTCACTCTTGATTTGAGCAACAGATCCAGTGAGGTTTGCCTTGGTTTGGCGGCCATAACCCACTACTACAACTTCGGAAAGGTTGCTATTGCTTTCTTTCAAAGAGATGTTGAGGGGACTACCGTCGCCCACTGCAACATCCATTTTGTCGTAACCAATGTAACTAATATTGATGTGTCCGCTACGCACTCCATTGAGGGTGAAAGCACCGCGTTCATTGGTCAAAGTGCTGATGCGAGGATTTTGGGCATCACGCACGAGAGCACCGACAAGAACTTCGCCTTTTGCATCACGCACCACACCAGTGACACGTTTTGTATTGGCTGCTTTTTGATCCATCACGGCTGCACGATGGGTGGTAGCTTGCGCAGCCAGAGCTTGCGCAGGAGAAAAAGGCAGTGCACCTAAGGCACACATCAAGCCGATAAAGGCCGACATCCGCGCAGCACCTCGGCTTGCGGAGGGTCTACGATTAGCATTGCTCATCATAGGGTTTGTTTTTAGGTAAAAGACAATGGAGAATCTACGAAGGATTCTAAGACGAACGAAGGGAGTTGGTCACAAGGAGAGGGACAATGACCCAAGGGGGGGAAAGCACCCCTCAAACATGAGGTATTTTCGTTCGTGATTTCGGTTATAGAAGATTGGCGTATGTATCTCGCTTATTGTGCGAGTACGGTCAATTTGTTGTTTTCGTCTTGGTCTTAGGAAGCAGGTTCCTTGCGGCACTTCCATGGTATTGTTGGGTTTATGCCGAAAGCGGTGAATGAAATGTGAGAAAATCCAAAGTAAAAGTACTCAAAAAGGGTGCTCACAACCGCCATTTTGCAAACTACACTTGCTGTTTTCAATTGTTTTCAAGGGCGAATTTGAGATTTTATTTCGACTTCTCCAAATTTTTTCTGCATTTTTTCTCATTGCGCACTCTTTTTTCGAGAAAAACTCACCTAGCCTTTCCCTTAAAACTAAATTCTCCTCGAAAAATTACGAGTGTTTTCTACTTTTTTACTGCACAAATATTCCCCTCCTGCACAAGTTACTCGCGGTTCCTCAGAAAACTACTTCACCCAACAAGCCACACTCCTCATTTCTCTCTTTTTTTTAAGTAAAGAGAAGCCCCAAGGCTACTCGCACAGCGTGGAGTTTTTCCACTATCCCTCCTAGCGAGGACCCCTCTCTGCCCTATCTCATACTGGCAGTTCCAAGCACCGTTCAGCATTCTGGCATTCTGCTGCAAACTATTGCACAACTCTCTCAAAACTATCCCATTCCCTTACAGTTCAGACTTGGCGCTTCCAGTTTTTCTCCTACCACCTTCATTTTTCATGCACTATAAAAGAAAATCACCCGTCACCCGAGATTAGCATTTTCCTACAATTTGTGCATCTTTTCTTTTTTCCTAGCCATCTTTTCGGCACACCACAAGAAACAGAAAACACGTTTTTCTCGAGAATTTCTTGACAAAATAAATCAAAGCCACCCATTTTAGCTAACTAAATTCGCAAATTTCCCATCAATCTTCTCCATTCGACATATATACCAACGCTATCTATCGCGCTAAAATCAGAGAAATTTGCAATTTTGTGCCCCACAAATTATCAAAATGATTACTTGTGCGCGATATTTACGCAGAAAAATAAACAAATTCTTGTTATAATCACCAACAACTAGTATATTTGCATTTGTAACCCTGCATATAAGTACATAATTAAATTATATGTATGCAGACTTTGACCGCACATTTCATCATCCCATCTCTCCATGCCTATGAGGACATATCCCCCACTTCGTAGTTTTATGGCCGCGATTATCGCGGCAGGAGCCTTGACGGCCGCCACGCCTCTTGCAGCACAAACCACAGCCACCACCCAAAACACCGCACAAGACAACGTGGTGTCTGGTATGGTATTTGACAAAACTGGTGATCCCCTTGTTGGTGCCAACATCCGCGTCACACTGGGTCGCAAAGTTTTGACGGCACAGACCGATAGCAAAGGTGCTTATCGTGTGAAACTGCCTGCAGGCACCAGCACGGCTGGACTTTCTATCTCGGCTTCCTACCTTGGCATGAAGCGACAAACGAAGAGTGGACGCAGCAATGTGGCGCACTACGACTTTATGCTCGAAGATCACAGCCAAAGCCTCGGAGAGGCAGTGGTAACTGGTTATGGCACGATTTCGACTCGCGAGAAGACGAGTGCCATCACTTCGTTGAAGATGGAAGAAATCCTCATGCCTGGTATGACGAGCTTGGAGCAAGCGCTCGAAGGTCGCGTGCCCGACATGGTGTTCATGCAAAACTCTGGTGAAGTGGGCGCAACAGCTCGTATGCGCATCCGTGGTACTTCCACGCTCATCGGCAATCGTGAACCACTGTGGGTGCTCGATGGCATTCCTCTCTCCGATCCTGTCGATGTGACCAACGACCAACTCAACGACCCTGACTACATCAACTACATCGGTAACGCGATTTCGGGCATCAACCCCAAGACATTGAGCGTGTCGACGTACTTAAAGACGCGGCTGCTACAGCACTCTATGGCACACGCGCAGCGAATGGCGTAATCGTGGTGACTACCAAGAAGGGTGAACCCGGTCCTCCTCGCATCACCTACAATAGTCAGTTGAAATACACGGCGCGTCCTCGCTATTCCGACCGCGACATCTACTTGATGAACTCACAAGAACGCGTGCAGTTTGGACAAGAATTGATGAACCTCCACTACACCTTCCCCAACCACATGACCATGGTGGGCTATGAAGGTGCATACCACCGTTTTGTTACTGGACAGACGGACTACAACGGCTTTTTGGCTGAAGTGCAGCGCGCAGAAACCGTGAATACCGACTGGTTTAAGCTGCTCACCCACGATACTTTCAACCACAATCACACCGTGGCACTCTCGGGTGGTAGCGAAACTGCAAGATACTACGCATCTTTGGGATACAACCGCGAAGAAGGTGTGCAACTTCACCACAACAACGACCGCTACACGGCTTCGCTCAACATGCAAACGCGCATCGCGAAGGTGATTCAAGCGAATATCCGCCTCAATGCCAACGTGCAGAAGAAAACGCAACTCCCTGGCGAAATCGATCTCTTGGGCTATGCTTATGGCACCACGCGCGCGCTTCCAGCCTTCAACAACGATGGTTCTTACTTCTTCTACCAACGCCACGCCTACAACGTGGGAACGGACAAGAACGAGCAATATAAATATGCTTACAACATTCTGAACGAAATTGAGAATGCTGAGAAGCTCTACAGCTCAAATGGTATCATGGCAGCACTCGATTTGACTTATCGTTTCAAATCTATGCTCGACCTCACGCTCACCACCTCTTATCAGCGCACACACTCCGACAACTCTACCTGGTTTGGCGAGAAATCTAACTATTCTGCGCAGCTTCGCAATGCGGAATACGGACAAGCTCCCATCCCTGGCGACTATGGTCTCTCGGATATGCCTTATGGCGGTGTGTACAACACTGGCACGAACGTCAACGAAAACTTTACGCTCCGTGCACAAGCCAATTTCCGCCACGCTCTCGGAGAGAAGAAACAGCATCTCCTCAGCACTTCGTTGGGTTATGAAATGAACGTGTCGAACACCGATGGTTTCAGCGAAAACACTCGTGGATTCTTCAAGAGTCGTGGTTTGAAATATGTGAACATGACGGCAGAGGAAATGAATCGTTTCCCCAAATATGCTTCATGGGTGGCGCACAATCATCCTACACTCCGTGCCGACAAGACACACCGCCTCAGCGGCTACGCTATCTTCTCTTACTCTTATGGTAGCCTCTTCTCATTGAGTGCCAACACGCGCTTTGATGCTTCCAACAAGTTTGGCTCACGCAGCAACGAAAAGTTCCTTCCTGTGTGGTCCGCCTCTGGTATGCTCAATCTGAAGTCCCTCTTCTTGCGCCAATACGATGCCGTGAGCGATTTGCGCCTGCGCACCTCTTTTGGTAAAACAGGTAATATGGTGGACAATCAAACGCCCAACCTCTTGTTGCGTCAAGAGAGTCTCGACACTTACTATGGAGAAAATGTGTCGCGAGTGGATGCTTTGCCCAATCCCTACCTGCGTTGGGAACAGACCGACCAGTGGAACGTGGGTGTAGATGCATCACTCTTCGACTATCGCCTCACGGTGGGCGTCGATGCTTACTACAAGCACACTAAAGATGCCTTTGACAACACGTTGGTTTCGCCCTTCAATGGTGTGGAAAACTACACAATGAACGGCAGTGACATCACGAATAGCGGTTTTAGCATCAATCTTTCGGCTTATCTCCTCAAGACACGCGACTGGTCATGGCTTGTTTCAGCCAACTACTCTGTAGTCTACAACAGCATCAACACGAAGACCGCCAACAAATATAAGATTGAAAAGTATCTCAATGGTACTGCCATCATCGACGGTAAGCCCATTGGCACTTTCTATAGCTACAACTTCATCGGACTCGACCCACAAAATGGTCTTCCCCTCTTCGATGACTACCGCGACCGCCAGCACTTGCTCGAAGGACAACCCCTCGATCAAATCATGCAACGCGTAGGTTCTCAAAGCGGAAGCCGCGAACCCAACTTCGCCGGTTCGTTCTACAGCACCTTGCGCTACAAGCAATGGTCGCTCTCTGCCAGCTTCAACTATGCACTGGGCAATAAGATTCGCAAATTTGCCTTGTATAAAGACGTGCTCGATGGTGTTTCTTCGGAAAACAACGTCCGCAAGGAGTTCACCAAGCGTTGGCGCAAGCCCGGTGATGAGCAGCACACCCAGCTTCCCTCATTGATTAGTCCGAGCGATCCCGCTTTTGGCGACAACCGCTACCACTGGAGTGCTGCAACTCCAGCAGCTACCCAAGGTTTTGAGGCTTTCGCCGACAACTACTGGATGATGTATGACAACTCCAATGCACGTGTGGTGTCTGGTAGCTACTTGCGTTTGAGCAACCTTGCCTTGCGCTACCAGTTCTCTCGCAAACAACTCAAAGGATTGCCCTTCTCTAACCTCGCATTCGATGCTGCGATGTCCAATGTCTTCACGCTCAAATCGTCTGCCCTCGAAGGACAAGATCCCACACAGTCAGGTTTCTCCCTGCAAACCTCACTCTCTCTCCGCCCATCGTTCACCTTTGGTTTGAGAGTTTCGTTCTAATCATCACCCACCTTGAGGCAGTCGACGCACCACTTCCCACAGTGAGCCACGTCACAGCCTCAACCAATGCATAGATTACTCATGAATCACAAGTTTTCTACCCTCGCACTTGCCCTTTCGCTCCTAGGCACTGCAAGCTGCAACGACTTTCTCGATCAGTATTCTCAAGATCGCGTAGTCGCAAAGACCGTGCAAGATCTCAACGAACTGCTGGTGGGCGATGTTTACCTCAAAAGCTATGTCGTGAACAAGGGTGTTTCTGCCGGCACTTACGGATTTGTCAACATCCTCGACGATGATATCAACACCACTGGCACGTCACAACAGGGCAACGTGGGCAACACGGCGTGGACGCACACCGTAGCTCCCATGTATGGCTTCTTCACTTGGCAACAAGATGTGCGCTATAATTATGGTCGCACCAACAAGCTCAACGATGATGCTACGCTCAAAACACTCTACACACGCATCAATCATGTGAACAACATCGTAGACCTCATCGACGATATGCCACATGCCACTGAGGAAGACGCAGCCCTCTACCACCGCGTCAAAGGTGAGGCGCTCTTTGCACGCTCACAGTTCTATTTTGCTTTGGCGAACCTCTACGGACGTCCCTATCGACTCGATTCGGCTGCGGTAGATCTCTGCGTTCCTTTGAAGCTCACCTCTTATGTGGAGCACAACAAAGACCAAGAGACGCAATTCTCTCGCGCCACTAATGCCGAAGTTTATGCACAAGTGGCAAAAGATTTAGAGACAGCTGCCAGCGAACTTACCACTGCTCCTCAGCCCGACCGCTTCCGTCTGCACCGCGCATCGGCAGAGGCAGCGAACCTCCTTTTGAGCCGCGTGTATCTCTATATGCAACGATGGAGCGATGCCGAAAAAGCTGCTCGCCGCGTGGTGGAAAGTCCACGTGCTAAGCTCGCTACTATCGCTTCGTTGCAGGGTGGTCAACCTTTCTTGACCCGCAACAACGCAGAAATCCTCTTCACACAAGGAGCTAACCACCTTGCAGCCTCAGATCGCAACACTTCGCTCACTGGTGCACCAGCGGACTACTGCGTTTCACGTGAACTCTACGAATTGTATTCGTCGTTCGATGCGCGTCGCAATGCCTTCTTCAGCACCAATTCCCTCTCCGACAGCTTGGGATTGGCCAATAAGTATGAGCGCACCACCGAAGCCAACCACATCTCCGATGGTTTCACCCTCCGCACTGCCGAAGCCTACCTGAATCTGGCAGAAGCCTTGGCCATGCAGGGCAAAGATGCCGAAGCCAATACCGTGCTTCACAAGTTGCAAAGCCAGCGCATCGATGAAGACTTGATGGACTTCACCGGAGAAGAATTGGTCAATGAGATTCGCAACGAACGCCGCCGCGAACTTTGCTTCGAGGGTCACCGTTGGTTTGACCTGCGTCGCTATAGTGTAATGGAGAAATATCCTTTGCACAAGACTATCGTGCACGCTTTCAATGCCTACACGGAGCAAAACTCCTTCCTCACCACGCATCTCTTCACCCTTCCTTCGGGCGATGCGGCTTACACCTTCTCACTTCCCGAGAGCGTCATCTCATTTGACAAGGTGCCCATGCCCAATCACGTGCGTCCCGAACGTGTCGAAGTGAAGAAACCTCGTGAATTGCCCGAACTTCCCAAAGACGAAGAAGGCGACAACACAGAGACTCCAACTCCAGCTCCCTAAGCATTGTCGCACCACACTGCGAGGAGGTACGCTAACGGTTTGTGTTTCCTCCGCGACAAAGCTACAAAGCCTCACGTTTCTCAACATCTCAAGCCTCACCCCCTATGAAACATATATTTTTGTTCCTCTGTTCGCTCCTTGCTCTCGTGGGCTGCAGCAGCGAAGATCCCATCACCCCTGGGCTCACCTATGGTAATGACTTTGTCATCACCGACCAACCCAACGACTCTGTGCAACATGAGCGCTATTTGCTCTACAAAGATTTCGGAGTTCCAGTATATTTCAACGACACCATCGCTAAACACAACGAAGGTCTTGGCGTAGACGGTAAACCCCGTACCACTTACGAGACTGTAGATCTCAACTGGACCTTCTCGGGCTACAATCGTGGGGTGAAATATTCCTACGTCTATCTCACTTCTCCCGAAGATCAGATGCGCGCGCTTCGCTTCATCCGCAGTTATCTCGGTCAGATTTCCAAGCCCATGCGCCCCTTCAGCATCATGGTGGCAGATACCCTCACCGCCACTTCGACGCACCGCACACAACAGCCCACCTTCCACGTGGGATTCCGCACCCTCGTGCTGGCGCAAGTGCGTTCGCTCACCGACTCTGCCAAGGTAGCCACCCAAATCAACACCATCGTGCAAAGCATGGTGAGTGACCGCGTCAAAGCTCAAACCGCTCTCTGTGGCCGTTTCGCAGAGGTGAGCAAGACCAACGGCTGGTATGGACAAGAATGGAAGAAGCTCAACAACATCTCCCCCATGCCTACGGTGGTGGATTTGGGCAAGAAGAGCTTCATCTACTCCGTCAATGCACTCTACGATGAGCCACCTTTCACCCCCTACAACCACGAAGATATCGTCACCTTGCTATTGCGCAGTGGTGGAGGTCTAACAGCCGTGGCACAAGATGAGGAAGAAGCCCAAAACTTGCGCCGTGCCATGACGGCAGAAATCGCACAATTCGGTTTCCTCACAGGTTGGAAGCAATCGGGAGCGTACGCACCTAGCGACGACAGCGAAGACCGCGAGCAATATCTTCAAGCGCTGCTCTATCTGGGCGACGGTGGTTTCCGCCAACGCTATGGAGATTTCCCCCTCGTGATGCAGAAATATGAGTTGCTCTACAACTTTATCAGCCAAACGCTAGGCTTGAACCTCAACTACAACCGCATTGAAGAATAGAGTCCTTCAAGAGTCTCTCCACATTTCTCTGCAAATGTTTCACCGACAACGTCAAAGCTCTCACATGAAGTCCATACTATATACCCTCCTCCTACTAGCCACAGGCACACTCATCGGATGCCATGACACCGAAACTCCAGATTTCAGCTATCAAGCATCGGCAGTTACGGCTGGTCCTGACTTCACCGACCCTCGCGACAGCAATGTTTACCACACCATCCGTGTGGGCAACCAACTCTGGTTGGCTGAAAATCTGCGCTACGCTCCCAATGGTTACAGTCTAGATGGTGCTTTACCTGGGACGAAACTCCTGTGGATCAAAAGAAAATGGTGCCCGACGACGAAATTCTGGGGCAAATGATTCAAGACCTCTTCCTTGATCCAAAGTTTGATGGCTGGAAAGTAGATGGCACCCCCATCGACAATTTCATCCTCCCTTACTTCAAGCACTATAAACGTGGTCGCATGACTGCAGCGCAACTCCGCGAAAATATTGCTTATCTCAACCCTGATTTCGACGACACCCTCACCACACGCCTTGCCAGCTTTGCACTCCAACCTGCTGCTCGCGCCAAATATGGCCGTGCCAACTTTGAAAAAGCAGAGAAGGCCAACGGAGGTTATGTCCAGAAATATGGTTTCCTCTATTCCTACGCTGCTGCAAAAGCGGCTGTACCCGAAGGATGGCGCCTCCCTTCCGACCAAGATTGGCAGCAACTTGAGCAAGCGCTTGGTCTCACTGCCGAAGAAGCACAGCGCAACAATGCCTGGCGCGGTACTGGTCTTGGCAAGGTGCTGAGCGAAGGTGGAGCATCTGGTTTCAATGCTCCCTTGGCAGGTGGCAATGTCTACCAGAAGTCGCGCGGACAACTTTATCTCAACCGCGGCAAATCGTGGTATTATTGGACCTCTACTCCTGTAACCCTCAACGACTCTCTAGCAGGAGCCATCGTGCGCATGTCTTCTCACTTCAACGACAAAGTGTGGCGCGGCACTTCTCGCGTAGACAACATGGCACGCTCCGTGCTCTACAGCGTGCGCTGTGTGAAAGACGTGACGGCCACAGACAAATAAATAGCCTTACTGTAGGAGAATTCACATCGGTTCTCCGACCTATCATTTAGAACTCTCGGACCTTCTCAAAAAGCTCCGAGAGTTTTTCCAAAATGTCCGAGATAATTTAGAAAAAGTCCAACGTTTTTGAGAAAATCTCCGAGTTTTTTTGATAAACATCGGAGATTTTCTGAGTTTCGTCTACTTTTTCCAGAAAGATTACGTACCTTTGACGAGATTTTTCTCAAGATTACGTCTAACGTCTAAGTATTTTCTCTTATGACTATCAAATCTCTACTCCTGGCTTGTGCCACTGCTTTGAGCTGTCTTGCCCCTCTTTCTGCCGCGGCTCAAGTAGAACCCAGCATGTATGGCGACAAAGTGAAAGCCGACATCAAAGTAAATTATGTACGCTCTCTCGACGAAGCCCTAGCACGTGCCAAAGCAGAGAAGAAACCCATCTTCTTCAACTGCTATGCTGACTGGGCGATTCCCTGCCACGGCATGGATCTTTACGTCTTCTCCAACCAAGAATTTGCGGACTATCTCCACAAGAACTTTGTGCCTTTCTATATGGACGTGAGCAAACGTCAGAATGCCGCTATCGCTAAGCGCTACGACATTCATCGCTTTGCCCACTTCCTCGTCCTCGATGCTGAAGGTAATGTCATCCAACGCATCATCGGTGGCAAACAGCTCCCCGATTTCCAAAAGGATCTTGCACTATCGCTCTCTCCCAAGACCTCTCTCGCTGGCCTCTCTGCGGCTTATCAAAAAGGAAAACGCGACAAAAAGACACTCCGCAACTATCTCTATGCGCTGAGTCTTGCAGACGACTCCACCTTCAACCAAGTGGCACAAGAATATTGGGCACAACTTCCGGAGAAGGAATATGCAAAGGAAGACAACTGGTTCATCCTTTCGCGCCTGGTCACTGACCGTCAAGCTCCCCTCTACCACTATTTGGTGGATCATCGCGATGCTTTCATCAAAAACATAGGTGAAAACAAGGTGAACAGCTTCTTGGAACGTATGTTTTATTCGGAAGCTGCCGCTTATGCTTCTGGCACCGCTCCCTACGATGCCGATGCGCTCTTAGATCTATCCTTGGGCGCACGCAAAGCAGGCATAGCTGATACTTCTGCAATCTATCCTACGCTCAAACTCGCCGAACTTCGTGGCACCAAACAATATGAGGCTCTCGTGGACTTCATGGAAAAGGAAGGCGCGAAATTCCCAAGTTCTCGTGCGAGCTACGAACTCACCTTCGATTTTCCCGACCTCAACGCCCAACAAATCAAGCGTCTTTGCGCTTACCTCCGTCAGCGTTCTACCGTCGAAACGGGCAGTGCCGCCAAACAATTAAGTTTCTTGGCAGACCGTTTGGAGAAAAATGACGGCATCTTGTTTGAACATCTCGCTCTCAAGGATGCGCTAGCAAAAGCCAAGGAGACAGGCAAGCAAGTCTTTGTAGACTGCTTCACCGAATGGTGCGGCCCCTGCAAGATGTTGGCTCGCGACGTCTTCCCTCGTCCAGAAGTGGGCAAGGTGTTCAATGCACGCTTCGTGAATCTCAAGTTGGATATGGAAAAAGGCGAAGGTCCTGAGGTGGCAAAACGCTACGGCATCACCGCCTATCCCACACTCCTCGTCATCAATCCCGATGGCACAGTAGCTGGTAAAGTGGTAGGCGCACGACTCCAAATAGAGACATTCCTCGAAGAAGTGGAGAAAATCCCCACAGCTCCTCAACAGTAGTTTTACCATTCACCTAGCTTCATCTCATTTCTCACCTATGACATCTACCTTTCTTCGGTCGTTGGTTCTCGGTTGCTTGTTGATTTCCACCTCACTTTTCACAGCGGCACAACGCTTTCGCGCCATCGTGCCCTATGTCAATGAGGGAGGAAAACTCCTTGTTTCCCTCAAAGTCAATGGACAACAAGGCCGCTTTCTGCTCGACACGGGTGCGCCTTGCTGCGTGAGCTACGAATTTGCCACACGCATCGGACTCAAGGCAGGAGAAATGCGCACTGGCGAAGACTCCAACGGCAGAGCAGTGCAAGCCTCTCTCGTGAGTTTGGACAGTCTGCAATTAGGTGCGGTGACCTTTCGCAACATCCAAGCCATGCAATGGGAGAAGGGCAACCCCACTGCCCAACTCATTGACGGCATCTTGGGCTATAACCTCTTGCGCATGGGCATCGTCAAGTGGGACACTCGCCAACGTCAGTTCATCTTCACTACCCTCACCGAAGGACTTGGCTTAGACCCCTCACGTGCACTCCCGTTGCTGCCCAACGACTATGTGCCCATGGTGGCAGTGCGTTTGGGAAAAACAGACCTCGACACGGTGATGTTCGACAGTGGTGCGGAAGGCTTCTATGAAATGTCAAACCGACAATGCGAACGCCTCACTCAGAATCGTTACACTGCGCGCATCCTTGCCACTGCCGACGGCACTTTGTCCATGGGAGCTAGCGGCATTGAAGGAGTAACAACCAAGCACCGCATCCTCATTCCCCAGATGGAGATTGCACGCTTCCGATTTGCCGATGTAGCCACCATCACCACCGACGGCACTTCTTCCAGACTTGGGTCGATGCTCTTCAACTATGGCGATGTAGCGATTGACTTTCCCCGTCGCACCTTCTATTTCCTCCCACATCCTGCGCAGAAAGAGCCCCTCAAGGTCTATCAACCCGAATGGGAAGTCGTGCCCACCATCACGGCAGATGGCACCATCGTAGCCGGCATCGTGTGGAATGCGAAACTCCCCATCCATCAAGGCGACCGCATTGTGGAAATCAACGGCAAACGTTGCGAGCGCATCGACTTTGCCAAGGCAGTTTCGACGCCTCCCTTCGTGCTTTCAGGCAAGAAAACTGAGATTGTCTTCATCCCCCAAGGGAGCACAGAAGAGCGACGTCTCACCATTCATTGCAAATAGGGATTAGAATGCAAATAGTACCTAAGATTCACCACTCTCCTCTCTAGACGGGAGAAAGGACCACTCCCTTATCTTGTAGCTCTATCCCCCCACGAGGGAGCACCGCTCCTCACACAAGCCGCAAAGATTCGGTATATAAAAGAACGCGACCAGCGAGATCTCAATGAGCATCTCGCTGGTCGTTGTTTTATTAAGCTAGAACATAAGGTGCGCGCTCCTTATTTCACTACCAAACGGAAGGTAGAAAGAGGAAACCCTTGGGAAGAAACGACATTACCCTCGCTGAAAGGTTGCCAACCATAGCGCACATAGCGTGGTGTAGGCACGGCAGAAGAAGACAAAACGATTTGTCCGCCAGCGGTGACTTCGGCAACGGCTGGATAGAAACGCTCATCTACACCAGCCACTTCAAAGGTGCGCATAGGTAGTTGATCACTCGTGGTCAAGCGCATGGGAGCAGCCAAGGTGAGCCACACACTGCTACCAGCGCGATGGGCGGTAGTGACTTCAGGACTCTGTGGACTCTGTGCAAACCATAGTCATTGTGGAGCACCGCACGCGCAAGTCGCTCACCCACCTCAGCTTTGTAGGGAGGATGCACATCATGGCGCAGCCCTTTGTCGGAGGTGACGATGAGGGGGAGATGGAGTTCTTGCGCAAGACTACGCTGTGTTTCGCGAAACCACGCCCATGAGGGACGCTCGATGCTGGAGAGTTGCACCAGATAGAAGGGACGCTGACGAGCAAAGGCCAACTGCTGCACGCGCAAGGATGGGGTGAGCGAATCAAGACCTTCGGACACACGCGCTGTGGCTTGCGCAGTTTGGGTGAAACGCTGCGTCCAACTCTCTTCCAAGAGGCGCAACAATCGCGCATAAGTCGTAGCATTGTGCGCATTTGACTCCCCTTGATACCACGTCACGCCCTTAAAGGTGTAGCCTTCTAGGGGGCGCATCCCAGCTTCATAGCAATAGGCAGGATGATAGGGATGACGAGCCTCGGGACGAAGTGCTACATTCTTGGCTGCACGTCCGCGCACCCAGTCCATCACAAAGTCATTTCCTCGCCAGTTGCGGAAAATTTGTGAGAAATGTTGCTCCAACACAGGGCGATCTACCCATGCTTCTGTCGGCGTACCTCCCACGGCATTGCACACGATGCCCACAGGTACTTTGAGACTATCGCGAAGCATCTTCCCCATATAATAGGCTACTGCGGAGAAATCACCCACACTTTCGGGAGAAGCAACGCTCCAAGAGCGTGCCTCAAAGAGACGGAGCTGATCCACCTCGGCAAGGGCTGTGCTGTCCCAACTCACATTGTCGGTTTCCCATCGAGGGCTCATGTTATAGAGGCGCAAACCGTTGTCGTTACACTGCGCAAGAGTTTGTTGTGCAGTCGCAGCTTGTTTCACCTTGAAAGCCATGTTCGACTGTCCACTGCACAACCACACTTCGCCCACTGCCACATCTTTGAAGCGTTTCACCTCGCGACCAGCGGCAATGGTCAGGGTTCCACGCTCCACAGGCTGCGAAAGCACCGCCCAAATGCGCCATTCACCACGATTGTTGGCAACTACCTTACCCAATTCTTTGCCATCATAGCTCACCACGACGTTGGCACCAGCATTAGCCACACCCTGAATATAGCAACCACCGCGTTGAAGCACCATGCCATCAGAGAAAAGTGGCGACAGTTGCAGCCCGCCATAATTGCCCGTGATACCTTTATACACAGTTTCAGCGAGAACCTTCGCCCCACGTGGATCAGGATGGATGCCATCGCTCAACCAGTCGGGATGCGCAATGAGGGGTTGGTAGAAATCAATGAGTTCCACGCCCTGCGATGCAGCGATGCGGTCTATGGTCTCGGAGATTTCTCTGCGCCAAAGTTCAGTGCCAGAGTCGAAACGTGGATGATCGTATCGAATCGGCGTAAGGCGCGAGAGGATGATCCGCACTTTGGGATTGGCTTGTCGCAGAGAGTCCATGAGTGCCACATAGTCGCCCACAAACTCATCGCGGAAGTTGGGCCAATTTCGCGGATCGGTGTCGTTGATGCCGAGGTGAATCACGGCAATATCTCCCTTAAACTGCATCGCATCTCGAAACTCCGTCTGTTGGAAATAGGGGCGATGTCCGTGTCGCAGGAGAGTGGCACCAGGTTTGCCGAAGTTGCCCACGACATAATCCTTACCGAGCATACGTTGCAACTGTGCAGGATAGGCATCATGCTCACGATTGGCGATGCCCGTGCCGTAGGTGATGCTATTGCCCACGCACGCCACACGCACCACTTTGCGAGCAGTGGCGGAGAGAGTGCTCAACAGCAGGAAAAGAGAAAGGAGAAATTTATACATGATAAGGCTTGATGTTATACTTTGAAAGGCAAAAGCCCTGTGCCACAAGAAAAAAACGACACTTGATGGTTTACATCACTTCTTCTTGTGCCAAAAAGAGGTTGTAGAGTGCCTTCCCGATGCGGTCGCGGTCGAAGCGCACATCGTATGTCATGGGAATTGTTGAGAGGCGAAGTTGCTTCACTCCACGATTCAACTGCGCCAACTGTTCACGCGTGATGGAGAAAACAGCAGTCGCGACCACGCGGCGTTTAGGATAGCCTCCCACCCCTTCGTCTTTGACGGTAAGTTGCACCTCGTTGTCGATGAGTTTTCCAGGAAGCTGAATCAACTGATCCTCAAAAGTGCGCAACCACAGGGTGCTCTCAGGGAGAAATCTGCGCTCATTGGCCTTAAGTTGTAGCGTAAGCAAGTAGCCTTCGCCTTGTCGCGAGAGACTCATGGAGAGATTGTCGGCAGTCCAAACGAGAGTTCCACGGGATCATAGCGCACCACCTCTTGTGCCTTCCCCACACTGGGAAAGAAAGGTAAAACGAGCAGACTAAAGCATAAAAAAGAAGAACATGGTTTCATGGGAAATATAGGATTAGAAGATTTACTCACGAGAATCTCCGCACTTGCTGTGCGCCATCTCTGAAATACTCTGCCAAAGTTATTTATTCTTTTTGGGGCGAACAAATGGAAGGTCGCTTTTTAATAGCTTTTCAAATTCAGACGGCAATTCTAGACGCTCCTTCAGCTTTCGAAGCCAAGGGCACGACCTAGGAAGGATGTCGCAAGCTACAGCGCTCGCACACGGCTTTGCTAGATAAAATGCAAAGTTGAGGTGCGCGATTCGTGGGTATGAGTGGGTGAGGTGCGGTCTTATTTATAGTCACTACTTGCTAGATTTCATTTTTCTTCGTACATTTGCCTTCACAAACTGCACGGATTGTGCCGCTGCGTGAAGCCTTTAGGGCAAGAACTCGGCAAACCTGCAGCCCTCCAACCATTGAACATACACTCTTCTCCCATGCTCATCATCGGAATTGCAGGCGGCACAGGGTCGGGCAAGACTACTGTGGTGCGAAAAATCGTGGAAAGTTTGCCCCCCCGACGCGGTGGCAGTCATCCCACAAGACTCTTACTACAAGCACCAATGGGATGTGCCCGAAGATCAGCGCAAGCTCACCAACTTCGACCACCCTAACGCGTTTGACTGGCCACTGTTGGCACACCAAATCGAACAACTCAAACGTGGAGAAGCTATCGAGCAACCCACCTATTCTTACATCACTTGCACGCGATGTGAGGAGACTATCCACGTGGAGCCCCACGATGTGATTATCGTAGAAGGCATCATGGCACTCTACGACAAGGAATTGCGCGACCAAATGGATTTGAAAATCTTTGTAGATACGTGTAGCGACGAGCGTTTGCTCCGTGTCATCGAGCGCGACATCGCAGAGCGCGGACACCCTCTCGAGATGCTCATCGGCAAATATCGCAATGTGCTCAAACCCATGCACGACGAATTTATCGAGCCCTCCAAAGAGCATGCCGACATCATCCTTCCTAATGGAGGTGACAACAAGCGCGCCATTGCCATGATGCAGCAATATATTCGTTCGGCTTTCAGAAGACAACAAATTTCTGAGGCTCTGGGACAATAATCCCTAGGCACTAGACCACCGTTCATTCACACGAAGCGGATCCGCTGTAAACCATGGGCATCAACACTTTGGCTGCTTTCGTCAAAGCATCAGACATTGTACACTAGAAATGCGGTGCGCCCCTGCGTGACTGCAATTTTTGCGTGCCATCACTTGGAAGACTCGCCATGGCCTGGTGCTTTTCCGCATCACACCACCACTAGTTGCTACGACAACAATGGCAAATCTCTGGTTTCTCAACATATTTCTGACATGACCACTCCCGAAAAATATCCTCTCTTATCGCGCATAAATTCGCCTGCCGACCTGCGACGCTTGTCGCTCGAAGAGCTGCCCCAACTTTGTCGGGAGTTACGCCAAGATATTTTTGAAGAATTGGCGCAAAATCCAGGACACCTGGCATCAAGTCTCGGAGCCATCGAACTCACCGTAGCGTTGCACTATGTGTTTGCCACGCCCGACGACCGCATCGTGTGGGACGTTGGACACCAAGCCTACGGACATAAAATTCTCACCGGTCGTCGCGACCGCTTTCACACCAATCGTCAGTTGGGAGGCATCAAACCTTTCCCTTCACCCTCTGAGAGCGAATATGACACCTTTGCTTGTGGTCACGCTTCTAACTCCATCTCCGCTGCCCTCGGCATGAATGTTGCCGCTTTGCAACAAGGACATCCCGAACGCAAAGTCGTGGCAGTCATCGGCGATGGTGCCATGAGTGGAGGACTAGCCTTTGAAGGTCTCAACAATGCCTCGGAAGTGCCCAATGATTTGCTCATCATCCTCAACGACAACAACATGAGCATTTCTAACTCTGTCGGAGGCATGAAGCAATATCTCCTCAAACTCCACGCTTCGGCAGGATATAATCGCTGGCGCAATCGCATCGCCCGCCGATTTGAACACTGGGGATTACTCAACACCTCGCGCCGCAAGAGCTTGATTCGCCTCAACAATGCCGTAAAATCATTCCTCTCCGAAGAGCAAAACATCTTCGAGGGCATGAACATCCGCTATTTCGGTCCCTACGACGGACACAACGTCCTCGAACTCGTGGAGATTCTCCAAGGCATCAAAGAGATGAAGGGTCCTAAACTCCTCCACATCAAGACGGTGAAGGGCAAGGGTTATGGATGCGCGGAAGCCGATCCCCTCGGTTGGCACGCTCCAGGCAAATTTGACCCTGAAGCGGAGGTGAAAATCGCGACTCCCGAACGTCCTGACGCGGCTCCGAAGTTTCAAGATGTGTTTGGACACACTTTGGTGGAACTGGCAGAACAAAATCCGCGCATCATCGGGGTCACGCCAGCCATGCTCACCGGCTGCTCCATGCACATCATGCAGCAACAAATGCCTGAACGCACCTTCGATGTGGGCATCGCTGAAGGACACGCTACAACTTTCTCGGCTGGAATGGCAAAGGAAGGCATGATTCCTTTCTGCAACATCTACAGTTCGTTTGCACAGCGCGCCTACGACAACATCATCCACGACACGGCACTCTTAGATTTGCCCGTGGTGTTCTGTCTCGATCGTGCCGGACTCGTGGGCGAGGATGGTCCCACCCACCATGGGGTGTTCGACATTGCGGCTTTGCGCCCCATTCCCAATCTCATCATTGCGTCGCCCTACGACGAGTGCCAACTGCGCCACCTCATGTTCACCGCCCAGCAACAAGCGAAACATCCCTTCGTCATCCGCTATCCCCGCGGCGGCGGTCGCAGAAGCGACTGGCGCTGCCCCATGGAAGCCATCGAAATCGGCCGTGGTCGCCTGCTCCAACAGGGCACGGGCGAAGTGGCACTCCTCTCTTTCGGACCGATTGGGGTGACTGCCACCGATGCCATTGCGGCTGTGGAACAACAACATCCTGGAGTGAAAATCACCCACGTGGATTTGCGCTTCGCCAAACCCCTGGACGAAGATTTGATTCTCCAAGTGGCACGCACCCACCACACCCTCGTCACCCTCGAAGATGGTGCACGCCAAGGAGGCATCGGCAGTGCCGTGCTAGAACTCTTGGCAGATCAGGGTATTGCCACTCGTGTGGTGCGCCTCGGACTCCCCGACCACTTTGTGGAACATGGGTCTGTGCCTGAATTGCACCACCTTTGTGGCATCGACCAAGCGAAATTGAACAGGTGATTTCGGAGCATCTCCAGTAACCTACGGAGAATGCTTTCCTTCTCTTCGGGAAATTGCTCTCCGAAGCTGACTCAGGTCTTCCCAGAAGTTGCCCTTCCTAGGAATCCCCTTTGCAGCTCGACTCTCTCACATTAGAACCCTTCAACTGGCGCACTGCGCCCTTCCATTTCCATCATGCGTATCGTCATAGCTGGAGCAGGAGAAGTGGGTAGCCACTTAGCCACACTCCTCAACCAAGACAAACACAACATCGTACTCATCTCCGACAACGAGCAGTCTTTGAAAACGGCTTGCATCCACGAAGACTTGCTCAAAATGTCTGGCGCTCCCACCTCCATCAGCTTTCTCCGCGAAGCTGGTGTGGAAGATTGTGACCTCTTCGTAGGGGTCACGCCCGATGAGAGCCGCAACATGACGAGCTGCATGCTGGCGAAGCAGTTAGGAGCAAAGAAGTGCGTGGCACGCGTAGACAGCATCGAGTATATGGAAGCCGAAAATCAAGAGTTTTTCCGCAAACTCGGCATCGACTCTCTGATTTATCCCGAATTGCTCGTAGCCAACGAAATCAACCACCTCATCTCTCGTCCATGGGCACGCCAATGGTGGGAAATGCAGTGTGGCAAACTCCTTCTCTTTGCCGTGGTGATGCGTGAAGACTGCGAACTCATCGACAAACCCATCTCGGAAATCTCAAGTCCTGAAGACCCCTTCCACATCACTGCCATCAAACGCAACGGGGTGACCATCATTCCTCATGGCGAAACCACCATTCGTTTGGGCGACTTGGTGTTTGTCATGACGCGTCCCGAACACATCCAGTTTGTACGCCATATTTCGACAAAGAAAACATTCCCGAAGCCAAACGCGTGGTCTATATGGGCGGCAGCGACATCACCATCCACAGTCTCAATACACTCCCCAAAAACATCAGTACGTGGGTTGTGGAGCGAAATCCTGATAAAGAGAAAGCCGTACATCGTGCCATCACCCATGCCAAAAACCAAGTGTATAGTGGCGATGCCCGCGATTTGAGTTTCCTCAACGACGAAGGCATCCGCAAAGCTGATGTCTTTGTGGCTGCCACCAAAAACACAGAGTCCAACATCATCGCATCGCTCTCCGCCAAACGATTGCTCAATATCACCAAGACCATTGCCATGGTCGAACAGAGCGGCTACATCGAACTGGCTGAGAAAGTGGATGTCGGTTCTATCATCAACAAGAAAACCTTTGCGGCTGCCCACATCTATCGCATGCTGCTCAGAGCCGACGTCGCCTCCATCAAAAACTTCACCGTAGCTGATGCCGATGTACTCGAATATCGTGTCAAAGCCGACTCCATCTTCACTCGCAAAGCCGTCAAAGACCTCCATTTCCCCTCACAAGCCAGCATCGGTGGTTATGTGCGTGGCGACAAAGGCTATCTTGCCAACGGCAACACCATCTTCCAAGCGGGCGACACCCTCCTCATCTTCTGTCTTCACAGCGAAACCCGCAAGCTGGAAAAGTTTCTCCAATAATCCTATTTCATGCTCAACTATCGCATCATTGCACGTGCCTTTTCAGGACTCATCGGTCTCGAAGCCTTGTTGTTCCTCATTTGTTGGCTCGTTGGCATCGGCTATGGCGAATCTCACCACAGCACATGGTTTGTCCCCATCTGCATCTGCACCACACTGAGCTTGCTTTTGGGACTCTTGGGGGGAAAAGGTCCCACACACTTTGAGCGTAGAGATGGTTTTTTTCATCGTCGCCATCGTGTGGATCATCTACGGCATCTTGGGCATGCTCCCCTTTCTCTTTGGCGGACACATGCACCGCCCCGCAGAGGCTTTCTTTGAGGCTATGTCGGGATTCACCACCACAGGCTCCACAGCTTTCATCAACATCGATGTCCTGCCCCACTCCATCTTGCTCTGGCGCAGCATCACCCACTGGGTGGGAGGTATGGGAATCATCTTCTTCACCCTCGCCCTCTTGCCGGCACTCGGCATCGGCGAACAAGAACTCTTTTCTGCCGAAGCCACAGGACTGAAACTCAGCAAACTCCACTCGCGCGTGAGCACCACTGCCCACTATCTTTGGAGCACCTATTTCTCATCACCATCTTGTGTGGCATCGCCTATCGACTCTGTGGCATGAACACCTTTGATGCCATCTGCCACAGTTTTTCCACCATCGCCACTGGAGGATTTTCCACCCATACGGCAAGTATTGCCCACTTCCACTCTCCTGCCATCGAATATGTTTCGGTGATTTTCATGTTCCTCAGTTCTGTCAACTTCACGCTGCTCTACTTCATGATTTTCAAGCGTCGTTTTAGACTCCTATGGAAAGACGAGGAACTGCGACTGTTCATCACCTTCATTCTCCTTTTCACCACCACCTGCACTCTGAGTCAGTGGTGGCATTCGGGAAATCCTTCCGAACATGGCTTCCGCGAATCGCTCTTCTATGTCACATCCATGATGAGCACCACGGGATTCACCACAGAAAACTTCATGCTCTGGCCACACCTCACCTGGATTAGCCTCATCTTGGTGAGCATCATGGGCGCTTGTGCCGGTAGCACTGCTGGTGGGGTAAAAATCGTGCGCATCCTCACCGCCCTCAAGGTGATGCGCACCGAGGTGCGCCGCATCCTCCACCCCCGCGCTGTCCTCCCGCTGCGCATCAACAACGACTATCTCACTGCCGACGTCCTTCAAAGCATCTTTGCCTACATCTGTTGCTATCTCTTCCTCATGATTGTGGGCATCAGCATCTTCGTCGTGTTGGGATATCCTGTGTTTGATAGTTTCGGTCTGAGCATCTCCACCTTCTGCAACGTCGGTCCTGGCATCGGCTACTCACTCGGACCACTCGATTCTTGGAGTGAACTCCCCGACCTCGGACTTTGGCTCAGCTCCTTCCTTATGCTCGCTGGACGTCTCGAAATCTTCGGACTACTCCTCCCCTTCACTCCCTCCTTCTGGAGAGATAATTAAATTAGAAGTTAGAGGTTAGAGGTTAGACGTTAGAGATTAGAGATTAGACGTTAGAAATTAGAGATTAGTTTCTCTAGTTCGTCTAGATACTCTAACGTCTAATGTCTAACATCTAATGTCTAACATCTAATGTCTAATTGCTAACGTCTAAGCCCCCGAGCCGCGCTTGACGCGGCGAGCATAAAGGGGTCCGCGACCCTCTAACGTCTAACATCTAACGTCTAACGTCTAAACTCAATGTCTAAAGTTCTTATCATTAGCGGTCATACCGACCCCAAAGATTCCGTAGTTAATAATGAGATTCTCGACCGTCTTTCTGTCACACTTCCCGAAGCAGAAATCGTTCGTCTTGCAGATCTCTACACCCACAAGCCCATCGATGTGGCACGTGAGCAACAACGCCTTGTCGAAGCCGACATCGTAGTCTTCCAATTCCCACTTTTCTGGTTCAGCATCCCCAGTTTGCTCCAACGATGGATGGAAGAAGTATGGCTTCACGGCTTCTCTCACGGTTCCACTGGCACTGCCCTCAAAGGCAAGAAGCTCATTCTCTCCTTCACGGTGGGCGCCCCCGAAGAAGTCTACATCAACGACAACGTAATGCCTTCGATAAACCTGCGTTTGCTCAGATGCCAGCAGGTTTCACTGGCATGGAGTCTGCAGGCATGATATACACCTGCAGCCTACGCTATGCAAATGAGCCAGGACAAGCTGAAGTCTTCAAGGCAAAGCCGATGACCACGCACAACGCCTCACAGCACTTATCGCCAATCTCTAAATTCACAAGCATATCGCTTTATCACAACCTGTTTTTCATGAAAAAATCCTCACTCTCCCGTTCTTCCTCGTGAGCTTCTCCATCGGTGCGCGCGCACAGTTTGAGTAAGACACTCCATCACTATGTCAATGCCTCTCTCCAACTTCGGCATCAACTATAACGACCGCGGTGGTTTCCGCCTTGGCATGAACGCTGAAGGTGGTTATTTCTTCGAAGACAACTGATGCTCCACGGTACTGTAGGATTCAAACTAATTATGGCTATCGTAGCAACGAGGTCAACTCTTGGTGCTGGGTGCGTCACTATTTCTCGTCCAACTGCATCCTCTCGGCACGGGACCTGAATACACCCCACTGCAGCCCCAACCAAAACGACCTCCGTCTTCCCTCTTCACTGTGGGCTACACTTCTACCTCAATCACTACATATCATGAATGAACCCCAAGCATTCTAAGCAAACCGGTCAATGACTTTCCTAAGGTAAGTAAGTACACGCATCGATTGGGATTCTATTTCTAATTTAGAAATTAGAGATTAGATATTAGACGTTAGACATTAGATATTAGACATTAGACGTTAGACGTTAGAGAGGGCATACCCTTTACCTCGAAAACTTCTAAGAAGCGACGAAAGTCTAACGTCTAATTGCTAACGTCTATCCCCTCTAAGCCCCCGAGCCGCGCTTGACGCGGCGAGCATAAAAGGGTCCGCGACCCTCTAACGTCTACCCTCTAACGTCTAACGTCTAACATCTAACGTCTATCCCCCCCGAGCCGCGCTTGTCGTGGCGAGCAGAAAGGGGTCCGCGACCCTCTAACGTCTAACGTCTACCCTCTAACGTCTAATTGCTAATGTCCACCATATCCTCTCTTGGCGAATTTGGTCTCATTCGCCACCTCACCGAAGGCATCACGCCCACCCAGCCCAGCACTTTGCAGGGAGTCGGCGACGACTGCGCCATCATCGGAACCACCGAAGGCGAACAAACCCTCGTCACCACCGATATGCTCATGGAGGGCATCCACTTCGACCTTGTCTACACCCCAGTGCGTCATTTGGGCTACAAAGCCGCCATGGTCAATCTCTCCGACATCTACGCCATGAACGGCACCCCCCGCCAACTCCTCGTTTCGCTGGCGGTGAGCAATCGTTTTCAAGTGGAAGATCTCGATGAGTTCTATGCCGGACTTCGTCTTGCCTGCGAGCGCCACGGCGTAGACCTCGTGGGCGACACCTCGGCTTCCCTCACCGGCATCGCCATCAGCATCGCCGCCATTGGCACCGCTGCTCCCTCGTTTTGTAGTCAGGCGCGGTTCGGGTTGCAAACCCGCTGACCTCGTCTGTGTTTCAGGCAATTTACGGGCGGCTTATGTGGGACTTCAACTCATGGAGCGCGAAAAAGCCATCCTCAGGTGGCGCCGTCATAAGCCCGCGATGCGCTCAATTTCCAGCCGACCTGCGGACGAATACTCTCGACGCTTGCTCAAACCCGGGCACGATCGCGATGATTCGAAGTCTGCCGCCAACGGGCATCCGCCTGCCATGATCGATGTGACGATGGCATCAGCAGCAACTCCTCCCACATCTACCACCAGTCAGGTGGTTGCCGCGTCTTTGAGAACATGCCCATCGACTACCAAACGCGGTCGCAGCCGATGATTCAACCTCAATGTCTCCACCTGTGCCCTCAATGGTGGTGAGGATTACGAACTCCTCTTCACCGTGCCCCTCACCGACCATGAGCGTGTGGAAGCCCTTCCCGATGTCAAAATCATCGGTCGCATCACCACCGCTGCCGAAGGCACAACTCATCACGCGCGATGGCAACGAATTTGCCCACTCAAAGCCACAGGTTGGGGACGCTGCAGCCTAGTCCCTCCTTCCGCTCCACAGGCTGGACTCTGAATGTAGGGGTGCGGCTTAATCATTCGGATGTACATGCATCATCGAGGAAGTTTTCCCATCGATTCACCTCGATTTTGGCGTCTCATTCGCTCTAAATCGCACGAACACACATCACCCAAAGGGTTATACTACCCTTAATTAAAAAGGTCGTTAGAGTCGCTCTTTTTCACACGTGGCGAAATTTTAGAGTTCACCTTCGTGGATTGGTAAGCGCCCTTAGCCTTGGGAGCAGCGGTACGAGGTCTGCTCATTTCGGTCTCTTCATATTCATACTCCTCGCCATTTACGGGCACACCGGGGAGCACTTCTGCATCGCTATTGCTAAATGTCTGCAGGAGAGAGCGACACCACCTCGTTGTTGGTATAACGAATCGACACCTTGCTCAATCTAAACTGAGCAACCTCTTCAGGCACTTCCACCGAAGTGTGGCTCCATTTTGCCGCTCTCCAAGTGTTTGGTTTGATCTGCACCCCAGTCATTTTGAGGGAACCAGTTTTCACGGGTTCACTGTGCGCATTGAGTAGTTCCCAATACAACACCATTTCTTTGACCGTGCGGCTGTCGAGATTAAAGAAGTTGCAACGAAACATCAGATTTGGATTGCTCTCCCAGCCCCAGTTGAGGAAATAGCCGTGCGGTGCTTTTTGCCTCACCTTTTCCACGCCAATCTCATATTGGAGTTGGTTCATCCGCTTCACAAATTCGTCCGTCACTTCTTCATGCATGATGCTATCTTTGAAGACTTCGCAGTGGAGTTTGAATCCACTACCGCTGCTCATCTTTGCAGGCACCGTGCTCACGTGCACTTTGTGGATAGTCTCTCCGATTTGGAAGGGCTCATCGGTGATGTAATAGAGGAATTTACCATCCATATTCACCATATACACCGAGTCCGCCTCCGTCACCTTGTCGCAGTCGTCCATGATGCACGTCAAACTCGCCCCGTGTGTAGGCACCACATTCCAGAGGTGGGTGCGGCGATATTCTTCTTTAAGGGCAGCCTCACGGGCTGCTGCTCGGCGCGCTTCCTCGAGTTTGCGTTGTTCTTCACGAAAACGCTCCGCCTCAGCTTGTTTTGCACGTTCTTCCTCATCGCGACGTTTCAGCTGTTGCAGTTCGTTGGTGCGCATATCATTGTGTTGCTTGACCAACTTACGCACTTGGGTGGTGACTTGTCGGGTGAGGATTGCCAAATCGTCTCCACGCAGATGGGGCACATCTTTGTTGCGTTTCATCAGGCGGATTTGTTCGCGGGTGAGGGTCACGGCATAGTTTCCAGTCTCATTCACCACATAGAGCACACCATCGTGCTTGTCGTAGGCATACATGCGGTAAGGGGCATTGACCATCGTCACCTTGCTCACGTCTTTCTCGCGATAAAATCCTTGTTGATCCAGTGCATAACTCACGAAGGCTTGGACCTTCTTGGAATTGATGACATTCAAATCTTCTGTACCCAAAGTTTGCGCCATCGCCAGACAGGAACAAAGGCTCATCAAACACAAACCTACAAAAAGCAATATTCTATTTTTTATTTTCACCATCTCTTGATGTTTAAGGATATATCTGCAAAGATAGCAAAAATTCCGCAAACTTATCCTAGCTCCCTCCCGAATTTTGTTCAATGGGCGCCACTCACCTTCCTGCCCAGTCTAAAATCCATCCTTAACAAGCCTTAATTCGCCTTCTCTCGCGCGCACGCGTGCGCGCACCCTACAGGAGTTTTGTGCTTTTTGCTTTCACAACCTTCACAGATTTCTTTGTAACACCCTAGTTGCCAACAATTTGCGGCTGCTCTTCGGACAACTTTTAACAATTCAAGCACGCATCGCCCTTTTTTGTCCCTCGAAAGACTTGAAAATGCCCATAGTCGCCCCTGCGCGTTCCCCCCTATTTCTGCCCAAGGCTCCAAGAAATCCGTCGCTTCCCCCTGTATCTCCCCACTTTTTCGAGAAATGCCACAACGCAAGGGAAGCTCGACTAAAAACAATGGACGTTCCCCAAAAATCGTGAGACTTTTTCTCAGAAACGTTGGACTTTTTCCAAGAAACGTTGGAGATTTTCCGAAAAACGTCGGACTTTTTTCTGAGATGCTCCGAGATTTCACTAAAAGGGACGCACTGACCCATTTTCTTTGCAGAAATGATGAACCCTTACCACCCTATTCATTCACCAAAAAGTTCATTAAAACGCCATAGTGCGACAAGTCACCGAACAGGCATTTTCCTATCAGTTTTCTTTTTTCGGCTCATTTTGCAGCTCTCGAAATCCCTTTTGCGAGCTCCAAAGTGTGGTTCCACACGAACACCGTTCCTATTACCCTCCTAACACACTATTTCCCATCGAGATACGCGCAATTTTGTGAAGGTTGTGAAAGCAAAAACTATTGTTTTGCTGTAATGCGCGCGCGTACGCGCACGCGAGAAGCTCCAAATGAGGGCTGCCCTCCCCCGAGAAAGAAGGCAGCCCCAACACATTTGTTCCGCATGAGTTTTCTTAGACTTTGCGCTTCATCGCAATTCGATTTTTGAAAGTACAGGGTTGTATTGTTTCCTTCTATTCGAGCCGACCCCATACTATCCAAGGTATGAAATAGACGCTTGGGCTGAAGGACTACTTCCGAACTGGGATGTAAAGAGTTCCATTACGAAGAGAATTTGAAATTCAACATTTTACATCTATAAAAGATATCAATGACTATATGAATCGTGGGCGGAATCGAACCGCCATAAGTCTCTCAGTAACCTGTCCTCTTTTTGAATCTGATCTATGCGACTGCATCGCACTCTTTGATGCTTTAACCACGACAACCGCTGCTGCCGTTCACGACCTTGTTTGCTCTAGGCTTTCTTCTTCACTGGTGGTGGGAGCAAAGCCATTTGCATGCTCTCTGCCATCTTCGCTTCTGCGATTTCAGCAACTGAATAGGTGAGAGTGTGGTTTGCGTTTGGCCCTGTGCGTTGGGGAGTGATTAGACCTGCATTCCTCCATCGCTTGATGCTTGTCTCTCCGAACCGTCTGTAGGCTTCGCGCTGTGAGATTAAATCTCGGTTGGGGTATCGAATCTTTTTCAGCTTCGAGCATCCCTGCTGCGAATGCGTCCTTGATGATGTCGCGTATTGCTTTGATGGATACCAAGTGTAAGCTCATATTTTTAGTTCTCCTTCTTTAGTTCGTCTGACAATATTTTGAGAGAGATGGGCAAAGCCACTGTAATCAAGCTACTAGTGCTGCTACCACGTAGCCATTCTCGAGGGTGATAAATGCTGCAATCAACAGGGCGATTTCTACGATAGTCCAGATTGCGAGGTTCAACACTGCTAGGTTGCTCACCTAGCTGTCGATTAGCTCTGATACTGCTTTGTTGGTGGAGTAGATATTTTGCATCATTGTTTCGGTTTTAGTGGTTTGAAATTAGGAGCGGTGGGGCTTTCACCTCCCACCGTTGTTTCCCTCTGAGGTGTTGCTATCCTCTAATTTTTCTATACTCTTCGCGTGCGCTGCAAGATGGACTTCAGCCTCTCTCCCTCGAAAAGAAGGTTATAGAACAGCGAGTTACGCGATAATAAAGCTATACTTATATGTTATTTTGACATGAGATAGTTTTTCAACACATCATACTCCATCACACGCATTGTGTGCTCCATATAGGCATAGTCGGGAGTTCCATTGGGCAAAGAGGGAAGCATGATGATCTGTCGTTTCATACGCTGGGAGTTGAACTTGTAGCCATAGGCATATTTTCTTCTTTGCTGTGCGATAGCGGTAGAGAGATAAAGGAGGGTGTATTTGTTGTTGGCAGTTTCATCTTTCCAACGCACACGCTTCACATCATCTGAAAAGGAGAGCTTCGTAGGGATGATAGAACGAGAAGCCCACACTTCCATTATAGTTTACTCCTAGAACATTGCTATCTAAGCTCGCATTGCTATTCTCAATGAAGGCAGTAACCCCATTGCTTGCCTCTGAAGCTCCGACGAATGGTCTACAGCCTTCCTGCATATCAGCCTTAGTTAAGCGCACGCCATTAGCAATGAATAAGACATCTTCAATGAAATAGGGTTGCATTTTACCCCCCCCGAATTTTGCATTTCTTCACATCTCAATTTAAAGAACTGAAGAGTCTTACCCAAAGTCTCCTGCTCTACTCGCTGCATAAAGGCAGACATAAACTCCCAGTCGGGTGTGCCATCTGATTGTACAGGGAGAAGAACGACCTGCTCTTTCAGTCGACTAGAATTTATCGTATAAGAGTAGGAGTACTTACCTTTATGTTGTGCTAAACTAACAGCAATAAATTGCAATGTATATAAATCACGAGCAATGCTCTCCTTGGGAATCAATATATTGACTTTTGTGCCAGTGAAAAAAGGATACACTTGAACAAATGGCTGCGCTGTTTCATTACCAATAGTAATTACTGGATATACATCCGTTAGCATGAAATCGTCTTCATCTATGAATCCATCTAAACCATTATCACTCTCCTTTCTTGTAATATAAGCGACTTGACCAACTCTGTTTACTTTATTGCCATCAAGGCTTTTCCCTATTCTAACACTAAATAGATTTCCAATTTTAAATTTCCTCCACTCTCTATCCTCTAATGCACCAAGGTTAATAATATGCTCAAGTAGTTGTGCTTCCAGTTTAGGGCGAACTTCTGATAAAAGTTCGTCTTCTACTTGTTTCATATAGTTGGACATAAACTCCCAGTCAGGTGCACCGTCTGATTGAATGGGAAGGAAGAGTTTCCTCGTCTAAGCCTTGTCAAGGTTGCTCCATAGCTACCCCAGCTAAACTTCTGCACAAGTATCCTTATTGCTCTAATAATGAACAAAGCATTGTACTTATTAAGCTTCTTATGCTTAACGACTTGTATATTCTGACCTGTATAGAACGAAGACTCTTGGTAAAACACAGTTTGAGTATCTAATCCTATAGTTATCACATTACCCTCATCTAAGCTTGAAGCTTCTTGAAGCTCTACAAATCCGTCTATTCCATTATTATTATCAGTACGTGTCAGATAAGGGACATTACCTACTCCCCCAAAGAGTTTCTTCTTATCAATACCACTACTCGTTGCTTGGATGTCAAACACATCCCCAAAGACAAACTCTTTCCACTCTCTGTCAGTCAGTTTTAGCTTCTTACTCATCGCCTACCGTATTTTCAAAGAGATAGCCTCTTCCGTGGGTAATCATATTGAATTGGAAAGTGAGGTAGTCTGCCATCGTCTTGCAAAAGTCTTCCTCAGAGGGTATTTCATCATTGAAGTAATAGAACGAATGCAACCATTCATCCTCTGGTTCAATTGTAGTTTCCACGCAGAATTTACTTTCTGCTTCTATTTTTCCATACCATACATCAAGAAGGTGTTGTTTGCGGTCTTTGGCTGTGCCATTATCCACTAACCCTACGTGCTTTGCTACAATGAAACCATCGTCCTCGAAGTTGATGAACTTACACTTCTTTTCCTTGGGATGTGGCACGCCTGCTGTAAAGATGGCGATGCAAGGATTTGTCCCGACACCGTAGAAGGTATTATTGTTGAGCGTTATCACCCCTTCGAGTGTGTGGCGCTTGAGGATGTTACGCTTAATGCTCTTCTCTGTTGTGGTCTTTCCTGTAACAGAAGACTGCGGTATAATGACAATTGCTCTTGCGTCTTCACTTAGGGAGTCAAGCAAATGTTCTGTAAATGCTATTTCGTACTTATCCTGATCGTCTTTACTCCCTTGTGAATAAGGGGGATTCATCATTCCAACTGTGCAGTGCATCTCTTTTTGGAGCTTACTCGCAGACTCAGCAAGGAAATCGAAGTTGTGTAAATTGCTCTTACCATCGCCACGCAATATCATATTAGTTGTAGCAATGGTAAACATATAATCTTGGAGTTCTATACCCATCAATTGTTCCTTCCGAATAGAGCGTTGCTGGTTGGAGTCCTTTGTCTGGGCAAGCATGGAGTGCATGGCTGCAATCAAGAAGCCTCCTGTTCCACAACAAGGGTCGAGCACTCTATCTGTAGGCTTTAGGTCAATCAAGTCGCAGAAGAGTTCCGTAATGTGCTTCGGGAGTCAAGACAATACCTAGATTTTGACCATCTTTCCCCGAGTACGACATAAACTCTCCATAAAACAAGCCCAAATAATCATCAGCAGACTGTGTGTAAAGGATAGAGCGATGAATGCTCTCTCGGAGAAACTCAGTGTATTCTCTTAGCAATGTTCGCCCACTCTTGGGGTCTTTGTCATTGATTTTGCGGTTATCTCTAATCACGGCAAACTGAGCCAATATCTTATCTCGCTTGGTCGTTGGAGATACATTGGCTCGAGTCAGATTGGCTTCAATAGCATCATAAATCTTTTTGCCGTCAGACTTGATGCTGTCGCCCGTAAGATCATCGATGGAGAATCCTTTGAAACTTTCCTCTCGAAGGGCTAACAAAATTCCTGAAACGACAAGCGGTTTCTCTTGATTAGTTAGACCTCCTTTCCAAAGCATTTCGTGGAGTGCCTCTGCATATTTTAAGATTTCAGCAGTGGTTTTCTCTTCCTCACTTACCTCCTGCAAAATCTCACGATGGTAGTAACGGTCGATATTAGCCTCATTAAATGACACAAAGGTTTCTACATCTGCCAACTCTTTAGGGTAGAGGCTATCATCTATAAAAATCGGAGTAATGCGATGTCGCTTTTCATCGCCCGACACCCCAATGGCTATCACTTTTTTGTAGCTCGTATGCTTGATTAAATGCTTAGCATAATGCAGTGCCCCATTGAGAGCATAATCCTGCTTGCTCGCGGTATCTTCGAGTAAATTATTTTGCTTATCTCGACATTCATGCATAGCCGTATCCACCTTGTTCTCTATCACGATTACAAAGTCCTTGACCACTCCAATGAATTCTGGCTTGCCCGATTTTCCCGTATCTGCCTTAGACGCGGTTTTGAGGGCTTTCTCTATCTCTGCTATAGTAGAGCCTTGATATTCTAATGTGATGTGGGCAGATTTCAATAAATCGTACACCCATATATCCGTTTGCGCTTCTTTTTTTGCCATCAGTGAAATCTTTAACCTACAAAAATACAAACTAATAGGTTCCGAGAAGAATAAAAGGGGAGATTTTTCACAAATTTCGAGCAACTTCTATGAGAAACGCGAGTCCATAATGGTCTATTTCATTGTTTCTTCTCCATGAGGATTGAGAAAAGAAAAAAGCAGTGAGATAGTGCTTCAAACGAAGACTATCTCACTGCTGAAATGTTTTGTATATCAGACGTCAGACTTTTATCATACGTAAGTTCCTAGTGAAAACCCAGGCAGAGCGTTGTTTCTCCGACGTCGGACAAGATTAACGGAAAAACTTGAGCGTGGTGCTCGTGCCGTCTGTTTGCTGCAGTTGGAGAAGGTAGGTGCCTTTGTCTAAATCTGCAGTGGAAAAACGGAGCTGTTGTGCAGCAGTGAGGGGAAGTTGCTGCAACACCATGCCTTGAAGGTTCAAAATCTCTGCTTGGTGGTAGGGGGCGAGATTGCCTTTCACCACCACAGTGCTGCTGTCGGGCTGAGAGAGTTGGAGCTCAGCAGTGGCAGATTGCAAAGTAGGAACGGAAAGACTCGTGATGAGACCACCCAGAGGTGTGAAACGAAGGGTGTACTTCATCTTACCAGTTTTCTTGGTAGCCTTATACGCATCGAGGGTCTCAGCAGGTCCGCAACTTCCGCTACCGAGGCCTTGTTGGAAGGCGTCGAAGTGAGCTGTGTTGTAGACGGGCTTCTTGAGTTCCCACCAGTGTTCTACAGCCACAAGGTCGTGGTCGTCGTAGGGAAGGATGGAGAAGTCTACCTGACCTTGGGTTTCGACACGGAAACCATTGCCATCGTTGTCGGTGAGATCGAGGCGACGGAGACTCATGCGGTTGCCACAAGACTGGGTGCGGGCATAGTTGACGATGTTGCTATCTACGACCGTTTTGTAGCGACCAAAGAAGGAACCTTCTTGACGATCGACATAGTTCTCTTGAGGACCCTTAGCGGTGTAGTCGAGATTGTTGAACTTGCGATCGAAGCCCATGGACACACCATAACGGCGCACCTTACCTCCATTGAGGATGAAGTCAGCATCGAGCAACACTGTGCCATCGGCATGGATGGTGTAGACGAGGTTGTTGGTCACATTGCCATCATACATGGTGGTGACTACTACCTTTTGACCATTTTGCTCGCTAGACACTTGGGGTGCACTGCCAAAGTTGAAGAAGTCGGGGATTTGGTGATTGCCGTTGAGCGTGTTGTAAGGCTTACTGGTGTAGGGAGCTTCATTTTCGATCCAACGGAAGTTGTCGTATTTTGCGCCCTTGCCCGGATAGAGGATGGGCTGACCATTGTAGCTCCATGCGATGACCTGACCAGACTGGTTGTCGAAGGTCATCGACACTCGGTCGTTGCTCACGGTCACTTGGTTGTTTTTGCGTTCCACCTTGAGGGGGTTCACAGTGCCCTTAACGGCAGGGAACTTGGGAAGTGCGCTGCGCTGTGAGAGCACGAACTGCTCGGCAGCTTGCACATAACCCGCCTTTGCCCAGTCTTGATCGACAGTGCTACGCATTTCCACGTTGAGGTGATAGTCGGCTTTGTCGTCGATGTCAGTCTTCAAAGCAAGTTTGTTGTGCTTGATGCCTTGGGGCTTGAGTGCAGGAAGGTCGAGATCACCGGTTTCTACCACTTCTCCATCGCGCAACACGCTATAGTGGAGCGTGAAGCCTTCGAGGGTACGGAAGGCATATTGGTTGGTCACCGTAACTTGCTTAGTGTTCTTGTTGTAAGCAAATTTCACGTATTGATATACCTTCTTGAGTTCGGTGAGCTTGGGCGTCCATTCGCGCTCAGAGGTGATGACACCGTTGTTGACGAAGTTACCTTGGTGAGGACCAGGATAGTCGTAACCGGTGGTGAGACGACGCACACCGTTCTTGAGGAGTTGGGGGTTGTAGATGCCTTGGTCTACCCAGTCCCAGATACATCCACCGATACCTACAGAGGATTTTTCGAGAACATCCCAGTATTCGCGGAGATAGCCCATGCTGTTACCCATGGCGTGATTGTATTCGCACATGAAGTAGGGCTGACCGGCAGCGTTGGTGCCTTGTCTGTTGGCAGCTTGCGCCACTTCCCACACGTGAGGATACATCTTACTGTTGAGGTCGGTGATGCCAGCCGTGTGACGACCAGCGTTGGTGGCTCCTTCGTAGTGGATGGGACGTGCGTCAAGGGCACGCACAGCGTTGTGAGTGGCGATGAAGTTGTCGCCTGCGCCGCTTTCGTTACCCAACGACCAGAAGACGATGCTGGGGTGGTTGCGGTCGCGCAATACCATGCGCTCGGTGCGGTCGATCATCATAGGTTTCCAACTTTCACGACCAGAGATGACTTGGTTGTTGTAACCTTGGCGAGCTCCGTTGTCGTTCCAGTTTTTGTGGCACTCGATGTCAGCTTCGTCCATGATGTAAAGACCGTAGTAGTCGAACATGGCATACATCTTGGGCTGACGAGGATAGTGTGAGGTGCGCACGGTGTTCACATTGGCTTGCTTCATCATAAAGATGTCGCGAAGCATGGTGGGAACATCCATGGTGCGGCCCTTTTCGGGGTGGGTGTCTTGGGTGTTGACGCCCTTGAAGAAGACGCGCTTGCCGTTGACGAGGACAAGACCGTCTTTGATTTCGATGTTGCGGAAACCATATTTGGTGTTGAACACCATCTCTTCCTTGCCCTTGTCGTCTTGTTGTGACACAACGACATTGTAGAGATAGGGAGTTTCTGCGGTCCAAGCCTTGAGATTGGTCAATCCTTCGAGGCTCACCTTTGCACTGGTCTTCTCTGCATCGGCAGTGAAGGGGACAGTGGTGGTGGCAGACTTCACGAGCTGATTGTCGGCATCGAACAAGCTCACCTTGATTTGCTTCGTGCCGCTGAGCTTGTGACGGTTGTCGAGCTCGAGGCTCACTTCCATCTTGCCAGCTGCGTAGGACTTCTTAGGATCGAGCTCGGCAGTGATGACGTGGTCGCGCACGAAAGTTTGGGGAGTGGCAACGAGATAAACATCACGGTGGAGACCACTCATGTGGAAGGCGTCTTGTCCTTCGAGATAAGAGGCATCTGTCCAACGGATCACTTGCACGGCTACTTGGTTTTCACCAGTTTTCACCGCCTTGGTGATGTCGAATTCAGCGTCGTTGTTGCCGCCTTCGGTGTAGCCGATGTACTTGCCATTGACCCAAACGTAGGCACCACTGTAGATGCCATCGAAGTGGAGGAAGACATTCTTCTTGTCCCAGTCGGTAGGGAGATTGAAGGTGCGGCGATAGCTGCCCACAGGGTTGGGATCTACCAGTCCTTTATACTCATTGCGGAGCTTGATGAAGGGTGGTTTGTCGTAGAAGATGTAGTCTACATTGACATAAACGGGCTTGTCGTAGCCTTTCATTTCCCAGCAAGAGGGCACTTCGATGTTGTCCCACTGAGACACGTCAAATGTGGTCTTCACAAACGCTGTGTCGCGCTTGGCAGCATCTGGAGCATACTTGAACTTCCACTGTCCATTGAGTGTGAAGAATTGCGCTTGCTCAGGATCCAACCAGGCTTTTTGTAGCGTGCATCGACTTGGAGCTGAGCGGTGGTGGCGTAGGGGATGAAGGTGGCGCGGCCGCGCTCCTTGTTGATGCCAAAAACCATTTCATCTTCCCACTCTGCACGGTTAGGACGTTGGATGTCCTTGAGAGTAGTTTCGGTGAATTTGAAGAGGGTGTTGTTGCTTTTCTCCGAATCGAGCATCACCTTACCATCTGTGGTGATGGCAAGATATTTCGTTTCACGTTGGAGAGAGGCTGCACGAAGGCGGAAGTTGGTGCCTTCTTCTTCGATAATGAGCTGCTGGTTGGGGTTGCTCACATCGAGCGACCACAAGAGAGGTCCTTTAGAGGACTGAATGGCAAGGTCTACAGCGAGATTGGACTCTGGATTGTAGAGTGCAAAAGCGTCTGACCCAACAGCTTTGAGCTGCCAGAGTTGTTCGGGACTGCCTTTCTTGTAGGCTTCTCCCACAAGTGGACTGTCTTTTGCAGCAGTACCTCCCGTAGAAAGCGTCATTCCATGATGGACATTGGTGAGGACGTAGTAGCGCTCCCCTTCTACCTTGGCAGAAGCGGAAAGAGCACCACAACACCACAACACCCCTATCGCAACCAGGGTAAGCAGGGATGAAAGGGTTTTGGTTTTCATGTAAACTATTATTGAAATTGATGAGTATTTGTAGGAAGAAGTGCCCTAAAACTAGGCTGCAAGTGGCTGCTCTCAGCAGGAGACGATGCAGCAGTTCGGAGGAACAGGAGAGAATTATTCAAAATAGAAGGTGAGCACCACCATGCCTGGTGTGGCTTTGGAGATGCCTTGCGTGAATATCTGCTGTGAGGGTTCGGTGAGGTCGGGACGATTGTGACGCAACACGTCGCTCAATCCGAAATAGAACTTGAGTTCGGGGTTCAGTTTGAAGAAGGGGAGGTAGAAATCGCAGCCGAGTCCGATTTGCACGAAGGTTTGCAGGGGTTGGGTGCGGAGCATCTCGCCTTTTCCGCTGGTCATGTCGTACATGGCGGAGAAACCACCCACGAGATAGGGACGATAATTATTGAAGCGCGGTGCTGCCACTTTGAGATCGAGGGGCAGGGGCTACAAAGGTGCTCTTGAGATTTTGCGAGAGTCGCGAACCGTCTACTTGATTGCGGAAGGCGATGTGCTTAGATCCAAAAATGCAATCCAGGACTCACTCTCAGCGAAATTTGTCGAGTGATGCGCCAGTCGCCGAGCACACCTACGGAGAACCCGAAGTTTTGGCGGTCATTTTCTGCCATCCACTGTGCTCCCGTCGCAGGATCTACGAAGCCATTGTTGATGAGCTTGAGGCTTTGGTCGTGAAATCCGATGTGGAATCCATAGTGCCAGGGGCGCTCGTCGATGAAGGGCTTGTTTTGCACCACACGTTGCTGCGCCATCGTCGCTAAAGCTAGGACGAAGGTCGTCATCAAAAGTAAAAATCTACGTACGTGGGGCATATTTTGGGGAACAAAGTAGTACTCAGAGAGGACAGCACCAGCTATACTCTTCTTTGCTATGGTTTATTATATCCTTCTATCTTACCTATCCTTTGCCAAGACACAACAATTTGCACCTCGTTTCACTTCCAACTTTTGTTGGATATAATTGAGAAAAGCAGATAGTCCCTCACTCCATTCTCAATCCGATGGAGTCGAAGCCGGGAAGGCTCTGCTGACTCATCAGATGGCGGATGACCACACGCCCTGTGGTGTGAGCAGGTAGTGCGACAGTGCCGAGAGGAAATTCGTAAGGATAGAGCGACACTCCCTTAGTGCGCACCATTCCGTCGGGATGGTGGAAGGTGCAGTCGAGCGTGTCGGTGCGATTGACCAACGTGCTGTCGCCCAACTTCCAGGTTTGGTGCACGGCAATCGTCAAACTGGTGTAGGGATAGACGTGCGCTGACGATTTGCGCAGGGCGATGGTCAAATGGCGCGTGCCAGAGGTGGGGAGGGAATCTACGACGAATGCCGCAGAATCACGGTATTCCCAACCAGAAACGCGCAACGACTGGTAGTGGAGATAACCATCGTGGGTGGTGCAACTTGCGAGCTGCACGAGCACCATGAGCAACACTGCGAGCGGCATCACCCATAAGCCATGGCGTGCAGACGCCGTTTTGTGAAATTGTGCCCAGTTCATAAACTATTCCTTTGCTGGCTGGTTCGCACTTTTGGGAGCGTTATCTGATTTCTAGGCTCGCGCTGGCGATATTCACGTGGTCTACGTGCCTCATCACGACCATTTCCTTGCCCCTCGCGCTGGTTGCCTTGCGCTTCGCGAGATCTTCTGCCTTCCTCACGATTGTTTCGTCCTTGTTCCTCACGGTTGCGTGGGGCGCGGTCACGATCTTTCGATTGAGGTTTGCGCTTTTTGTTTTTGCGGAGCTTGTCGAAGCGGGTCAAATCGTCTTGTTCTGCCAAATCGACGGGCTTTTTAGGCACAGCGCGTTCCTCATTATCGAGAGCTTCAGGCTTGTCACCCGCTTTGTTTTGCGCAATGATTTCCCAAGCTCTCTGAGCACTAATGGTCACCAGATTGACTGCCATGCGCTTATCCATGGAGTAGGTGATGCGACCGCTCAAAATATCGGTTTTGAAGTGGAAATAGGTGGCATCGAGCGTTTCGAGTGTTACATTGCGATCGGGGAGTGTTTGGTGCGCCTCTTGGTAAACATCGAGTTCGTAGTTCAAGCAGCACTTGAGTTTACCGCATTGTCCTGCCAATTTCTGCGGATTGGGCGAAAGATCTTGCTGACGCGCAGCCCCCGTAGAGACGGTCTGAAAATCTTTGCGCCAAGTGGAGCAGCACAATTCTCTGCCACAGGGTCCGATACCTCCGATGCGTGCCGCTTCTTGTCGTGCACCGATCTGGCGCATCTCGATGCGCACGTGGAAGGTGTCTGCCAAAACGCGAATCAATTTGCGAAAGTCGATGCGTTGATCGGCGATGTAATAGAAATCGCTTTGTTGCAATCGCCCTGATATTCCACGTCTCCAATCTTCATGTCCAACTGGAGTTCTTTGGCGATCTGACGGCTCTGAATCATGGTGGCATTTTCGCGACCGCGAGCCTCTTCCCATTTGTCAATGTCTGCAGGGCGCGCTTTGCGGTAGATGCGTTTCAAGTCCGTACCTGGCTTAAGTTGCGCTTTTTTCATTTGCAGTGGCACCAGACTTCCAGTAAGGGTCACTGTGCCAATGTCATGCCCTGGCGAGGCTTCCACAGCTACGATGTCGCCTTTGGCAAGGTCGAGCTGATTATCATTGAGGAAATATCCTTTTCTTGTATTCTTAAACTGCACTTCTACGAGGTTCGACACTTGGTTGTTGCCCGGAACGTCGCTGTAATAGTCGAACGTATTGAGCTGATGCTTGGAGCATCCACAACCGCAAGCCGCAAATCCTCTGAGAGCAGGGTCGGAGATGGTGGTATCGTACATGTCTATATGTTGGAGAGTGGCTGTGCGCCACATGAAAAAGGAGAGGTGAGGAGAAACGTGCGAAAAATGAGGGCTAAATTGGGGACTCGAGAGAGCACCTTGGAGGCTGGGACGAGCAACTTTGCTGTCGTTTGGACGAATCTATCCAGACAAATTGCGAGTATCGTTGCATCTAGCCACGCACATTGCCTTTCTCCTGCTACCGCAAAGGTAACTTTTTTTGAGCAATCTGCCAAGGAAGTGGGTGGAATTTAGACATTTGCAAGCATACATTGCCCACATACATCAATTTATCGCCTTGACACTCCCTTTGCCGTCCGTTTTTCCACCTCCACTTTCACCCGTTTGGTGGGGGGAAGCGAGGGTGATTTCTCTCTAAACTTTAACGCTTACAATCTAACATTGTCGCACATCGTCAACAACTACGTATAACTTTGCACCATCGTTCGCAGCAATCTTCGAGAAAAGTCGGATTTCAAGGAGGTTTTCCCGAAGTTTCAAGAACAGAACCACCCGGTTGCAAAGCAAAAACCACGCTATTCCGAAGAGGTATTCCAACCATCTCAAAGCGAATTTCACACTATCTCAAAGCGAATTTGCTATCCTATCGAAGAAGATTTGCCTTAATTCGATGAGAATACACTCCATTTCTAAGAGAACTTTACAAACTTTCTTACCATGACTAAACACGACCATTCCACCCCCATCGCAGAGAGCAGCGTGCGCATCAAAGCCCTGCAAGCAGCCATGCGACAAATCGAAAGATTTCGGACGCGGCTCTGTGATGTTTCTCGGACAGCAGCCCACCGAACCAATAGAAGTGATACCCACAGGCTCCATGGCGCTCAATGCTGCCCTAGGCATCGGTGGTTATCCTCGAGGCCGCATCGTAGAAATCTATGGTGGCGAGGCTTCGGGCAAGACTACGCTCGCCCTCCATGCCATAGCCGAGGTGCAACGCACGGGCGGCACGACACTGTTTGTCGATGCAGAACACGCCTTTGACCCACATTATGCCGCGCGACTAGGCGTTGACGTCAAAGCCCTCCTCGTGGCACAGCCCGACAGTGGAGAAGACGCGCTCGAAATAACCGATACCCTCATCCGCTCTGCCGCTATCGACCTTGTGGTGGTGGACTCTGTGGCTGCGCTCACCCCGAAAGCCGAACTGGAAGGGGAGATGGGGGACAATAAACTCGGACTGCAAGCGCGGCTCATGAGCCAAGCGCTGCGAAAAATCACGGCTTCGCTGGCAAAAACGCGCACCACTTGCATCTTCATCAACCAACTGCGCGAGAAGATCAACGTTCCCTTTGGCAATCCAGAAGTGACCACAGGAGGAAACGCCCTCAAGTTTTACGCTTCTCTCCGACTCGATGTGCGCCGATTCAGCAATATCAAGAAAGACGGCTGCGACATCGGTGCAATGACGCGCGTGAAAGTGGTGAAAAACAAGATGGCGCCGCCTTTCCGCTCCTGCGAATTTGAACTCATCTTCGGGCGCGGCATCTCGCACTTGGGCGAATTGCTCCAGCTCGGGCTTGCACTCAAGGTGCTCCACAAGACTGGTGCGTGGTACAGCCTTGACGACCGCCACATCGCCATGGGGCGCGAAGCCTTTTTGCAAACACTAGCAGAAAACCACGAATTGCGCAACGACATTGAGGCACGTGTCATCGAACAACTTGCACAACCCGACACGGTGGAGGAATTTGATTGGGATTTTCTCGACAAAGCTCACCATAACTCCTCACCTTTTTAGACAACAACTTGCACAAGAACACACCTGCCTTAGCACTTCATACCAACCTCGTGTTGGCCTTTTATCTATATAAAACACAACTTTTTGAAAACCCCGATAAACGCTAGACGTTATCGGGGTTGCTTTTTGCCCTTTCGCAGACAGATTTCCTCGTCACTCCGAGGCATCGTGCCCTATACTCTCCTAGACTCCCCACGGTAATTACAAGATTTGCACCCGAAAAGAGAAGAAAAAATGCTACCTTTGCAGTTATGAATGACCCAATGCTCACCCAAGCTGTCGAAGCCAAACTCGCTCATCGTGACATCCGTGCCACTTCGAGTCGCATACTCGTGCTTCGCACACTCATGACTCAAGAAAGCGCACTGGCACTCTCCGACCTCGAAGCGATACTTCCGACACTCGACAAAAGCACCCTCTTTCGCACGCTCACCACCTTTGCGGCGCATCACCTTGTGCACATTGTGGAAGATGGTAGCGGTTTGGCGAAATATGCCCTCTGTGCCGATGACTGCCACTGTGGCGAGGACGAAATGATGAATTGGCAGACCTCCACACTCACTTTTACTGCGAGCGTTGCCAGCGCACCTTCTGTCTTCGTGGGGTTCCTGTGCCTATACCCGAACTGCCCGAAGGATTTTCAGTTCGCACTGTCGGATTTGTGGTCAAAGGCATCTGCGATAAATGTAGTGGCGCACAACCATAAACTAAAGCACTTTTGCGCACAAAATGCTATTTTTTCATACTCCACAAAAGAAAAACGCAACTAAAACTACCAGAAAAACGCATTTTCGCTTTTAAGACTCCAAATAAAAATGTACTTTTGCGGGTGTAAAAATGGAAAATAGTCAGAAAATAGACTTGTTTTCTAGTGATTTGTAAAACATTTCATCCCTTCATCAGATAAATCTTATCCTATGAGCTATCTTCTCCCCCTCAACCATTATCGTCCGCTCCTAGACATGAGCGAAACGGAACAAGGTATTAAGGTCATTAAAGAGTTTTTTGCCGACAACCTCTCCACTGCGCTGCGCTTGCGTCGCGTCACTGCCCCACTTTTTGTGCTGCGCGGTTTGGGTATCAACGACGATTTGAGCGGAACAGAGCGTGCGGTGAACTTCCCCATCAAAGATTTGGGTGATGCTCGCGCAGAAGTGGTGCATTCGCTGGCAAAATGGAAACGACTAACTCTGGCAGAATATCAGATAGCAGAGGGATATGGCATCTACACTGACATGAACGCCATCCGTGCCGACGAGGAATTAGGCAATCTCCACAGCCTTTATGTGGATCAGTGGGACTGGGAGCGCGTAATTTCACCAGAAAATCGCACGGTAGACTTTTTGAAGCAGATTGTTCGTTCGATTTATGCTGCTATGCAGCGCACAGAATATCTGGTGTGTGAGCGTTTTCCACAACTCACTTCGCAATTACCTGAGGAAATCACCTTCGTTCATGCCGAAACCTTGCGCCAACGCTATCCTAACTTGAGTGCGAAGGAGCGCGAAGACGCCATTACCCGCGAACTTGGGGCTGTGTTTATCATTGGCATCGGAGGAAAGCTCGGAGATGGCGAGCCCCACGACATGCGCGCTCCCGACTATGATGACTACTCTACACTCTCCGATGAGGGACTTCCCGGACTCAATGGTGACCTCTTGGTGTGGAATGAAGTATTAGGCCGTTCGCTGGAACTTTCGTCCATGGGTATCCGTGTGGACAAGGAGGCATTGGAACGTCAACTCAAAGAGAGCGGGCACGAAGACCGCCGTTCGCTCTATTTCCACCAACGACTGCTCGATGGCACACTTCCTTTGAGTGTGGGCGGTGGCATTGGTCAAAGTCGACTCTGCATGTACTATTTGCAAAAGGCGCACATCGGTGAAATCCAAGCCTCCATTTGGCCCGAAGATATGCGACAATCTTGCAAGGAAATGGGCATTCCTTTGATCTAAATGTCAAGAATTCACAGAAGATTTATCAATATTAGATGTTAGAAAAAGGGCTGGCGCAATGAAATTCTCGAAAGAATCTCATTGCGCCAGCCTATTTTTGTATCGCACTATTCGATGTTGCTATTGAGCACGCTTAGCATGAGCAAGGATATGCTCCACTCTTCCCTTCATGGCAAGGCAAGTGGCTAAATGCCGCCTCCGTCTTCAAAGGTGGCGCCGAGGGTGGTTTTGCTCTGCAACATGCGACTGTGTGGAGGCATAGCCTGCGTGCACCACACGTTACCTCCAATGATGCTGTCGTGACCGATGGTGATGCGCCCCAACACCGTGGCATTACTATAGATGACCACATTGTCTTCGATGATGGGATGACGCGGCACATTCATCAACGACCCGTCTTCTGCCTTGCGGAAACTGCGTGCCCCAAGGGTGACGCCTTGATAGAGACGCACATTGCGCCCGATGATACAAGTCTCTCCTATCACCACACCCGTGCCATGATCGATGGCAAAGGCCTCCCCTATCTGCGCACCAGGATGGATGTCGATGCCCGTTTGAGCATGTGCCAACTCGCTGATGATGCGTGGCAAAATGGGCACTTTGGCACGGAGCAAAGCATTTGCCATGCGATAGTGTAGATGGCTTTCACCGAAGGATAGCATAAGATAACCTCCGAAAACGTGGTGGACGAAGGGTCACCATCGTAAATCGCTGCAACATCTAAGCCTATGAGGCGGCGCAACTCGGGGAGACACTCCATAAAAGCCGTGGTGATCTGGCGCGAACAACAGTCTTCTCCAGCCACCAAAAGGGCTTGGCGCACCTGCTCGAGGAGGATGCGCGAGAGTTTCGACAAGCATTCCACCGTGGGGCGCGAAGTGAAATAACCAGGGAACACCAAGTCGCGCAACAACGTCACGGCTTCTTCGAGGTGAGCCGGCACTATGCCATCAGCTTCTCCCAATGGGATGTGAGGATCGGGCTGAGCAAGCGCCACAGTGAGTTGAGCGATTTGGTCGGGATTAAGGAGGGGTTGGAGCGTCATAAGAAGAAAATGCAAAAACACACCTATTTTATAAGGTGGGCATCCTAGATGTTTGCTTATAAACTTGTAAATTTGCGGTAGAGAATCACCACATCACTGCAAAGTTACACATAAATTCGCAGATGCCTCGGTTTTCCTCGCTAAAACTCTCTATAACAAACTCAACACAATTCCTATGTCTAAAATAGCTTCTTCTGCACTTGCTCTCGTGGGACACACTCCCCCTTGTGGAAACTGCGCGCGTGGCTGCCGAACTTCAACTCAAAGCTCGCGTACTTGTCAAATTAGAATCCTTTAATCCTGCAGGTTCGGTGAAAGATCGCACCGCACTTGCTATGGTCGAAGCCGCAGAGCTCGACGGCACTCTCTCACCCGGTGCCACCATCGTTGAAGCTACGAGCGGAAACACAGGTGTAGGGCTCGCCTTTGTCGCTGCCATTAAGGGCTACAAAGCCATCATCGTGATGCCCGAAACCATGAGTATCGAACGCCGTCGCTTGGTGGCTGCCTATGGTGCCGAGGTGGTGCTCACCCCAGGTGCCGAAGGTATGAAAGGTGCTTTGGCAAAAGCCGAAGAGATTCGTCTGAACACCCCAGGCGCAATCACATTAGGACAATTTGTCAATCCAGCTAATCCACAGGTTCACTTCAACACCACTGGTGTGGAAATCGCCCATGACACTGATGGCAAAGTGGACGTATTGGTGGCTGGTGTAGGCACAGGTGGAACCGTGAGTGGCGCTGGTTTCTACTTGAAAACACAAAATTCTTCCATTCGCATCGTGGCAGTAGAACCCACAGATTCGCCCGTGCTCAGTGGTGGTCAAGCAGGTGCACACAAGATTCAAGGCATTGGCGCAGGCTTCATCCCCGACACCTACAACCCAGCTGTGGTGGACGAAGTGATGCAAGTCACCAACGAAGAGGCCTACGAAGCGGCTCGTTTGCTCGGTCGCAAGGAAGGCATCCTCTGCGGAGTGTCGTCGGGGGCTGCTTTCCATGCCGCAATCTCCTTGGCACAAAAGCCAGAAAACGAAGGAAAAACCATCGTTGCCATCCTCCCCGACACAGGAGAACGCTACCTCTCTACCCCTCTGTTTGGAGAATAAACCCTACACTTTTCTGTCAGTGCGAGTATCTTGATGCAACCCTACTCAATGAGGATGTTATCATTTCCTTTAGCCTCTGCGCCTTCCATCCTCAAGGGATGCACACCCCAAAATGCCGTCTACAGGTCGGTCATTTAGGCACAGCTCACACACAAAAGGCTCAAATTCGCCCTACTTCCCCCAAAAGAAGTGAGGCGAATTTGTTGTTACTAAGTGAAGATTTCACCTATACTACGGGTGGAATATGCAAAATATCCGATGCAAGCAAGACTATTCCATCAGAAATGAGGGCTATTCCCCCGAAAATGATTAACTTTGCCAGGCAACATCATTTCAAACGATGCGACATACCACTATGATTTTTCGAAACCATTGGGCACGACTCGTCTGGATACTCATGCTACTCTTCGCAGTAGTATGGGGCAGTGGTGCGTGCTTATCGGTCAACGCTGCAACAAAACGTCCCTTCGTGCTCGTCATTGACGCTGGACACGGCGGAAAAGATGCCGGAGCAGTGGGACAGCTCACCAAAGAAAAGGACATCAACCTCAATGTGGCTCTGGCACTCGGCAGATTAGTCGAACAGAATTGCCCTGACGTTAAGGTGATTTACACCCGAAAGACCGACGTTTTTGTCACCCTTCAAGGACGTGCAGACATTGCCAACCGCAACAAAGCGGATCTCTTCATCTCTGTGCACACCAACTCTTCGCCCGTGGGGAAAGCTGCTCCGATGGGGGCAGAGACTTACACCTTGGGTATGCACCGCGCAGCGGACAATCTCGAGGTGGCAAAGCGAGAAAACAGTGTCATCACGCAAGAAAACAACTACAAACAAACCTATCACAATTTCGATCCTCGCAAGTCGGAGAGCTATATCATCTTCGAATTTATGCAAGATCGCAATATGCAGCAAAGTGTAGACCTTGCGCGCGCCATCCAGCGGAACTACACCTCATCGGGTCGCCACAATAAAGGCGTGCATCAAGCTGGTTTTCTCGTGCTCCGTGCCACTTCCATGCCTTCGGTGCTCACCGAATTGGGTTTCATTTCCAATGCCGAAGAAGAAAAATTCCTACACTCTCGCCAAGGGGTGGAAACTCTGGCACGCGCCATCTTCGAAGGGTTTAAGGCTTATCGCCAAAAGCATCATGCCGAAAACGTGCTTTCTCCCGAAAACACGAACGATGAAGGCGAAGCCCAACCTTTGGTGGCAGAAACAACTCCCATATCAGAGCCTGTGTCTCCACGAGATGCCGTGCGCAACTCAGTGACAGTGCCTCAACCCGTGGATGTTTCCACACTCAAAGCCGAGGTGGTGCCCGTGCCCACGCGCCCTTTTGGGCAACCGGCAACTCCAGTGGAGAAAACGCATGAAGAAACTGCTAAGGTCATCTCCTTGCCCAAACTTCCCCCTGCTGTTGCCACATCCACACCTGCCAAGGCTGGAGCGACGGTTCACCAAGATTCATTGGTGCCCGTGCTTCCCGTGGAGGTCACCACTCCGCAACTCGACACCACGACTCCCCTTGTGGCAGAACAGACCTCCCAGCCCATCGACATCATGGTGCCTCCTCCCACCCAAAAGCTCGCCAAGACTGCATCAACAGCCGCTAAGACTGTAGAAGCGCTCTCCGTCGCGGCGAACCAAGACCACAAAACAAAGAACCAAGAGGTCAAGGTGGTCGAGCAAACAGTCAAAAACTCAAAAAGCAAGAAGTCAAAACTGCAAAACAGGAAGTAAAAAGTAGTTCAACAAGATACAAAGAGAACTCAACCTGAGATTAAGACGCAAAAAGCAAGAAACTAAGACTGAAAAAAACAAGAATCCAAAACAGTCACAAAGGAGACCAAGGAGAAGCAGAAAAAAAGAAGCCCAGACTGCTCCCAAAGTCCCAGAAAATTCCAATAACCAACGCGTAGTATTTAAGCTACAACTCTTCACCATCGACCGCGCACTTCGCAGTGACGACCGACATTTCAAGGGACTTTCTCCCGTGGAATACTACGAAGAAGGTGGACGCTACAAATACACTTACGGCGCAACTACAAACTATGACGAGGCAAAGCGCCTGCAAAAAGAAATTGCAGATCGTTTTCCAGATGCCTTTGTCGTAGCATTTCTCAACAATCAACGCACAGAACTTGCCGAAGCAATAAAGCTCTCTAAGCTTACGCCAAATGGCAAAAACTAAACTTCTCCACATGTTCAAGATTACTCGCGAAATCAAAATCGCACTCACCGCTATCGCTGCGGGCATCTTGCTCTTTGTAGGCATCAACTTCCTCAAAGGCATCAATATTTTCGAGTCGAGCAATTCCTACTATGTCAAGTTTAAGGACATCAAAGGGCTTGCTGTCTCCAATGCCGTTTATGCTAACGGCTATCCTGTGGGCATTGTCCGTGACATTAATTATAATTATAGTGACAACGATGGCGTAGTCGTACGCATCGAGTTGGACCAAGACATGGCTGTGCCCCAAGGTACGACAGCGGAACTCGAAGTGGCGCTCATGGGTGGTGTGACAATGAACCTGCTCCTTGGCGCTAATCCTACTGCCGTGGTTGCACCTTTCGACACCATCTCCGGCGGACTCCACCAAGGCGCCATGGAACAAGCTAGCGCGATGCTCCCACAAGTACATCAAATGTTGCCCAAGATTGACAGCATCCTCACCAACCTCAACCGCTTGACTGCCACAGCAGAACTCCAACAAACGATTGTCAATGCTGCCGAAATCACGGAGCACCTCAAGCACACCACCGCACGTCTGGATGGACTTATGGCGAAGGACGTACCTTTGATGATGGCACATCTCAACCGCACTGCAGGCAATGCCGCTACCTTGAGTGGCAATTTGGCAAAGGTAGATGTGGACGGCACGATGCAAAACGTCAATGGTGCGCTCCAAGATGTGCGACACATGACAGGACAACTCACCAACGTGATGAGCGATATGCAGCAGAAGCTCAACTCTAAACAACAATCTCGGTGCCTTCCTCCATGACCGCGCACTCTATGATCGCCTCAACCAGGCTGTACTCAACGCAGACTCTCTCCTTTATGATGTGAGAAAGGCCCCCAAACGCTACGTCCATTTCTCTATCTTCGGACGTAAGTAAACTTCCACCTCGCAGACTGTTGTGAGTGTATCTCCTGCTATTGCAGATGCCTACTGCACCTTGTTTCGCAACAATCCAGCACACGCTGCGATACATCGCAAAAAAGCAATAATCCCACCTCAAGACGCTTTCTTGAGGTGGGATTATTTTTGTAAAAAAAGGTCCCTTTGGCACCCACTTTTTCCCAAGGCAAGTAATGGCTTTCAGCAGGTTCTAGGGAACACTTTCCAAAGTCCAACAACGGCTATACAGAAAGTAGGGAAGTGTCTTCCTAAAACACGAAAAGTCCGTGCGATAGGGTGGCTTTTATTCTTGGGAAAAACTCAGATGTTCAATGAAGTTGGCAATAAAACCCACCGTACCTTCTATGCCCAAAAGGGAAGAATTCACACAAAGGTCATAGGTATCTGCTGCGCCCCACGTGCCAGAAGAATAGAAGTTGTAGTAAGTGGCGCGTTCATCGTCGGCTTCTTCGATGATGCTTTGGGCAGCTTTGGGCAAGACATTGCGACGCTGTGCCACACGACGTATGCGGTCATCGAGATTAGCAGTAATGAAAATGTTCACATGACGAGGGTGCTCGCGCAGAATGTAGTCGGCAACACGTCCGATGAACACACAAGAGCGTTCAGAAGCGATGCGTTGGATGACACGACTTTGGATGATAAAGAGGTTTTCCTCGGAGAGTTGGTTGTCGTAGAAGTCACCACCGCCCCCGAAAAAGGGTTGTACCACGTGGAAAATGCTACGAAAAAGACCTTTCTTCTCATCACTCCGTTCGAAGAGTCCTTGACGTAGTCCACTCTCTTGGGCTGCCAGCGACAGAATCTCCTTGTCGTAATAAGCAATGTTGAAACGCTCGGCAAGGCGCTTGCCAATTTCACGGCCTCCACTACCAAGTTGGCGACCAATGTTAATGACGAAAGGGGTAGACATTATAGATACAGGAATTAGAAGTTATACATAATGAGGAAGAATCATCCGGCATCCAGCAAGGCATGTTGGAAATTCTATGGAGACGTCAGCCGAAGTGGGCAAAGAAATCAGACACTCTCTGCACTTTTTTGGCGCAATTTGCGAATTTGTGCCACAAGCATCACCACAGAAATCAGTGCTGCCACACCATCCGCTGCAGGGAGCGAATACCACACTCCGTCGATGGGCGCGGTTCCAGAAAGGAAATCGGGTAAAATGCGAGGCAAAGTGAGCACCAGAGGGATGAGGAATATGAGTTGGCGCGTGAGCGAGAGGAAAATACTCTTTGCTGGAGATCCAATGCTCTGAAAGAAGGCAGAGGAAACAATCTGCATCCCTATCACGGGCCAAAAAATACTCACCACACGTAGCCCATGTTCGCCTGCCGCAGCGAGTTCTGGTGCATCTTTCACGAAGAGTCCTACCAAGGCTCCGGGGAAGAGATGGCTGGCGACAAAACTTAAGGTAGTGACCACCGTGGCAGCCACGAGGGTGTATTTGACCACACTTTCCAAACGATGAAACTTCTGTGCCCCAAAGTTGTAACCTGCGATGGGGAGCATGCCTTGGTCGAGTCCCATCACCACAAAAGCCATGAACATGGCTAGGCGATTGACGATGCCATACGCACCAACAGCGGTGTCCCCTCCATATTCTGCCATAGAGCGCATGATGGTGATGGCGACAAGACTTGTGGTGGTGTTGATGAGAAATTGGGGAAGTCCGATGGTGAGTACCTCTTTCATGATGCGCAGTTGCGGACGAAGGTAGCGACGCAATAGACGCACAGGACTATTCTTCCTACTAAAGAGCCAGAATTGCCAACACAGGGCGCACATCTGTGCGATGAGGGTGCTCCACGCTGCCCCTGCAATGCCCCACCCTAGTCGCATCACAAAGAGATAAGCCAAGACAGTGTTAATCGCCACCGTGCCGATATTAGCATACATGGCATACATCGGGCGACTGGTTGAACGCAGTTGCGCATTTAAGCCATAATACATGTGCGTGAACACATTACCGAAGAGCAAAATTTGCATGTAAGCTCTAGCATGTGGGAGTGTGCGATCGGAAGCACCAAATAGGCGGAGGATGGAATCAAGATTTAGCTCCAGCACTAAGCCGAGTGTAAGTCCAATCATCACATTGAGCACAATGACATTGCCCAAGATGGCATGCGCCGCTTTGTAGTCTTTCTGTCCCAAACGGATGCTCATGAGAGTGGATCCACCGATGCCGACCATTGCTCCAAAGGCAGCCGAAATCGCCATGAGCGGATTGGTCAGTGCCAAACCAGAGATGGCATCCGCTCCCACTGCTTGTCCGATGAAGATGCCGTCAATGATGTTGTAGAGCGACGACACCACCATGGCAATAATGGCAGGGAGGGAGTATTGCATTAAGAGTTTAGGAATGGACTTTTCGCCAAGTGCATTGAATTTATTGGAAGTGTCTAGAGAAGTCTGTGAGGTCATAAAAGGAAAGATGCGTGGGGCTGGAATACAAATACCAATCACTGCGCGATATGTCGCACAGCTGTAGTAGACCACCATCAAATGGTTACTGCAAAAGTACGATATTTTTGAGGGCAGTCCGATAGTTTGCCGCAAAATTGCGCTCCTTTTGCTCAAATAGGGAGAGAAGGGTCTTTTTTAGTATGCAATCTACACCTAGGATTGTGCATTTTCGCCGATTTTCTTCGAACTACCGCAAAAGAATGTGTAACTTTGACCTCTGTAAACACGGCTCATCCTCCTTGATATGAGCCACAGACTTGTAGAACCTTCTGAAAACTCTACAAAATTCATCTCGACACATGAAAGAAGCTACTGGAAAACTCGGCGTAATGATCGTTGGTCTTGGCGCCGTTAGTACCACTTTTATTGCTGGTGTGCTCTCAGCACGCAAAGGACTCACCAAACCTGTGGGCGCACTCACCCAATATGATAAAATCCGCGTCGGCACAGGCGAAACCAAACGCTACCTCTCTTATCCAGAAATCCTCTCACTCCCTTCGCTCAACGACCTGGAGTTTGCCGCGTGGGACGTATATCCCGACAATGCTTTTGAGAGTGCAGTCAATGCCGATGTGCTCCGCGCCAAAGACCTATTGCCCCTTCAAGCCGAACTTGAGGCGATTCGTCCGCTCCGTGCGGCTTTCGACCGTCACTATGCCCAACGTCTAGACGGCACCAACGTGCTGCCCGAGATGACGCGATGGGAGATGGTGGAACACTTGCGCCAAGACATCCGCCAATTTAAGACTGAACGTGGTGTGGATCGCGTGGTGGTGCTGTGGGCTGCTTCTACCGAAATCTATGTACCTGTGGACAAGGTGCACGAATCTGTGGCTTCACTCGAAGCTGCCATGCGTGCCGATGACCGCGAACATGTGGCTCCCTCCATGTGCTATGCCTATGCTGCCCTCATGGAAGGCGCGCCTTTCGTCATGGGGGCGCCCAACACCACCGTGGACATCCCAGCCATGTGGCAACTGGCAGAACAACAACGCGTGCCCATCGCAGGTAAGGATTTCAAGACTGGACAAACCCTCGTGAAGAGTGGCTTCTCGCCCATCCTCAGCACGCGCTGTCTGGGACTCAACGGTTGGTTCTCCACCAACATCTTGGGCAACCGCGATGGTCTTGTCTTGGACGAACCTGAAAACTTCAAGACGAAAGAGGTGTCTAAACTCTCTACCCTCGAGACCATTCTCCGCCCCGAAGATCAGCCCGACCTCTATGGCGACTACTATCACAAGGTGCGCATCAATTACTATCCCCCACGTGGCGACGACAAAGAAGGCTGGGACAACATCGACATCTTCGGATGGATGGGCTATCCCATGCAGGTGAAAATCAATTTTCTCTGTCGCGACTCCATCCTTGCCGCACCACTCTGTCTCGACTTGGTGTTGCTCATTGATGCCGCTGCGCGCGATGGTCGCTACGGCACGCAGCGATTCTTGAGTTTCTACCTCAAAAGCCCTCAACACGACTATACCGTGGGCGAAGAACCAGAGAATAATCTCTATCGCCAATACGTACATCTCAAGAATGCTATCCGCGAAATGGGTGGCTATCCTGCCGATGAACTCGTAGACTAATGCACTTTCACATTGACCCTCAGAGATTTGCAGAAAGGCAATAGACGAACCTGTAATTTTCTGCATTTTACTCTCAACCCCAATTCGGGAGAAGAAAGGCTTTTTGTATTGTCCGAGAAACTATATGAGTTTCTAAAAGGAAGCTTGTCTCTGGTATAGGATGAGGAATCCTTCTTCTTTTAAGATCGAAAGTGCTGGATTCTCCAAATACAAACAATCGGTCGTTAGACCGTTATAGTGCAATTCGTTATAGAGAAGATAACTTCCAGTCCTCTTTCATTCTCTTGTTGGCTCTTGTTTCTCGTTTGTTCTCGACGTGGCACGCTACACCAAAGGCCAATGAGAAACAATCTGGTCAACGATGGAATGAAATCTGGTCAGGATCTAATGACCGATTGGGGTTTTAAGGAATTCCTTTGCGATTTTGAGAATATGTTGGGTTGGCTCTTGCCGTGAAAGTAGATGAGTAGGGGAGGGGCTCGCCCTATGCAGAGTGTGTAGCGTTGATGATGCCCCCTATCAGTATATGGGAGGATAAGTGCCCAAAGTGAGAAAAATCGCAGAAAACTGCACTTTTTTCTTTAGTGATAGGTTATTTTGCTATGTGTAGTTGTCAGTATCTGATTTTGGGTTGCTTTCTTTCTTAGTTCTCGATGGGATTTGACTTTAGCGGAAATGCCAGTTTGAGATTGTTATTTGAGTTTGTTGGCGTGTATTGATCAGAAAAGGGCGATGATGCCTCTTGGTCTTGGGCAGTTTGCTCGTACGCGCATGACCCGCGCGCATTCCCTGGAAATTCTGATTTTTTGCTTTCACAACCTTCACAATATCCTTCGTTTTTGGGGAGAAATGTAGGGCGGAAGATTGCTTTTGGTAAGGAAAGAAAAAGGGCTCAACTAGGGCGAAATCAACGAAAGAATTCGATTTTTGTTAAAAAATGTCCGAAACATGCTCCTTATTCCTTGAAGGATAAGTCGTTACACAGAAATCTGTGAAGGTTGTGAAAGCAAAAAGTGCAAAATCGCTGTAGTGTGCGCGCGTACGCACGCACGAGGAATGTCATTGAAAGCCTTTTTAACAATGAATAATTCCGCTCGTTGAAAGGAGTTTGCTGGCGCTGCTATTATCATCTCCGACGCGTCTAAAAAAGACTCCCACGTTTCTGGAAAAACGTTGGACATTTTCAAAATTATCTCCAACGTTTTCGGAAAAAACTCCAACGTTTTTTGAGAAATCTCCCACATTTTTTTAAGCCACTCGGAGCTTCTCTTTCTTTCGCACGATAAACAACTCACTTTAAGTCACTTACCCTTCCCTACTCTATAGCACAGATTTCTTACACAAGCGAGGATAGAGCGCAAAGGGCAACACATCGCTCCACTCCCTGCCCACACTGCGCTGAAAAACAAAAAAAGGGTGCAAACCATCTGACAGAGATGATTTGCACCCTTTGAGGGAAATAAGAGTAAGAGTTGTGCTATCTTCTTGGACGAAGCACATTGAGCACACAGAGCAATACGACACCCGTGTCGGCAAACACGGCAGCCCACATGCCCGCTAAGCCGAAAGCGGAGAGCAACAACACGATGGCTTTGATGCCAATGGCTAAGGTGACATTTCCCACACCAAGCGGCGAGTGCTACGACCGGCACGAATGGCATCTGCCACGCGGAGAGGTTCGTCGGTGGCGAGCACCACATCTGCCGTTTCCACCGCAGCATCTGTGCCACCAGCTCCCATGGCAAAACCAACATGAGCACGAGCCAACACTGGAGCATCGTTGATACCATCACCCACAAAGGCAACCTTGCGCCCTTCGCTCATGAGGCGTTCCACATGATGTAGTTTGTCTTCGGGCAACAAGCGCGAATGCCACTCATCGAGCCCTAACTGTTGAGCCAGTGCATCCACCGCTTCGGCATAGTCACCTGAGAGCATCACGGTGTGAATGCCCATCTGTTGGAGGGTCTCCACTGCAGCTTTGGACGTGGGGCGTGCCTCATCATTGCTCACGGAGAAGGCTCCTTCTGCACCGCTGTCCATGCCGTCTTGCAAAGTCACGACACCCGTGGTGAGGGTTCCAGTTTTGTCGAACACCACCGTATCAATTTGGGTTACAGCATCTAGGTGCAAGCCGCCCTTGAAGAGGACACCGCGCTTAGAAGCTCTGCCAATGCCGGCAAATAGCTCAAGGGGATGCTCAGCACCAAGGCGCAGGGACAAGACGCCACGAGGAAGACGAGGGCACGATACACCCAATCGCTGAGGATGATGTCGGACTGAGGCACAACCCATTGCACCAAAGCAGGCACCACCACAAGCAAGGCAGCGAGTGCCACCACCACGGGAGTGTAGATGCGTGCAATTTTGGTGAGCATCTGTTCGGCTGGAGCTTTGCGCGTTGCGGCATCTTCCACCATTTGGAGGATGCGCGAGAGAGCATCTTCGCCCAATGTGCGGTCGGTGCGGAGATAGATGGATCGATCCATCACAATGTAGCCCGACATCACGCGCTCACCCACAGCCACTTTGCGCGCCACGCTCTCTCCAGTGAGAGCTGCGGTGTCGAATTGTGCCGCTGTGTAAGGATTTCCCTCCGTGATAACAGCAGGAACTTCGCACAACACCCCATCCAGAGGCACGCGTGCGCCGCGCTCTACACGAAGTAGACTGCCCAAAGCTACATCTTTGGGGCTACACATTTGCGTGGTCCCCGAGGTTTCATTGACCAAGGTGCAGGTGTCGGGGCGCAAAGCCACGAGCGATGCGATGCTCTTGCGCGCACGCCCCACGGCTAGCCCTTGTAGGTTTTCACCCAACAAATAGAACAACATCACGCCCACCGCTTCGGGATAATCCCCAAGGGCAATCGCTCCCACAGTGGCGATGAGCATGAGAAAGAACTCGTTGAACACCTGACCTTTGCGCAGTCCGTTCCATGCTCCTTTGAAGACGGTTTGCGCAGCGAAGAAATAAGCCACTAAATAACCATAACGCGTCCACTCACTGTGGGGAAAGACGAGAGAATGATGCTCCACCAGGCTTTGGAGTATCCAGGTGACGAGCGCCACGGTGGCAGCAATGGCAAAAAGCACCCATTGGCGCGCTGCTCCGTGGGCATGGTCGTGACCGTTTTGCGCGTGACATCCACAGGCGCAGCCGCAGCTGTCGGATTCTTCGTGATGAGGATTGTGTTCATCGTGGTGATTGCAACAGCAATGGTCGTGGCAGCCACATTCCTCTTGGTGAGAGGACGATGTAGCGGTGTTTCTTCATGATGAGAGTGACAATGCTTATCCATAATTCAGAGAATGTGTGATGATTTTGATGATGCAAAGATATAGAAATTCGCGTGCAACTGGGTTGCAAATAGAGCAAATCGGGCGATTTATAGCAAAAGTGGAAATAAAAAGGGCTAAACTCACGCGGTATCACAGAGATTTATGGGGATAATCCAAAACTTTGTCGTAATTTTGCGCACACGTATTATTTTTCCTCGAACAACCCTATGGCTACTACGCGCAAAATCAAAACTGCTCTCGTGTCGGTGTTCCACAAAGATGGGCTCGATGCACTTCTCAAAGCTCTTCACAACGAAGGTGTTCAATTTCTTTCCACTGGTGGTACGCACGACTTCATCGTGTCGCTCGGACTTCCCTGCCAACAAGTGGAAGATTTGACGTCTTATCCTTCTATCCTCGGTGGACGTGTGAAGACACTTCACCCCAAAGTATTCGGGGGTATTCTTGGCAGACGCGATTTGGCAGACGATCGTGAGCAAATGGCGCACTACGAAATCCCCGAAATTGACCTCGTGATTGTCGACCTTTATCCCTTTGAAGCTACGGTGGCTTCTGGTGCTTCTGATGCCGACATCATCGAAAAGATTGACATCGGTGGTATTTCTCTCATCCGCGCAGGTGCGAAAAACCATAAGGACGTGGTGATTGTGTCCTCTAAGCAGACTACCAACCCTTGCTCGACATCGTGAAGGCGCAAGGTGCGGAAACCACTTTGGAACAACGCAAACAATTTGCAACCAACGCTTTCGCTACTTCTAGCCACTACGACACCGCAATTCATGCGTGGTTTAGCAAAAACTAAACGAGGACAAACGTATCTAGTTTAGATTTCTCCTTACACAGTGCCCAAAGGGATGCGTCCTATTGGGCAATGAATCAAGCAAAATATTGACAATGGGAATTTTTTCTTCCTTTTTCTCTATGAAGCGTGAGCTTGCCATGGACCTCGGCACAGCAAACACCATCATTATCTCTGATGGTGAGATTGCCGTGAACGAGCCTTCTGTCGTGGCACTCGACCCAACCACTGAGAAGACTATCGCAGTGGGTGAGCGTGCGAAGCTCATGTATGAAAGACCAGCGAGAAAATCCGTGTGGTTCGCCCTCTGCACGATGGCGTGATTGCGGACTTTAACGCCTGCGAACAAATGATGCGCGGCCTCATCAACATGGTGCGCACCAGTCGCCACCTTTTCACCCCCAGCATCCGCATGGTGATTGGTGTGCCTTCGGGTTCTACTGAAGTGGAGCTCCGTGCAGTGCGCGACAGTGCCGAACACGCTGGCGGTAGAGATGTTTACCTCATTTTTGAACCTATGGCAGCTGCCATCGGTATTGGTCTTGATGTGAACGCCCCCGAAGGCAATATGGTGGTGGACATCGGTGGTGGTACTACCGAAATCGCGGTGATTTCTATGGGTGGTATCGTATCGAACAACTCCATCAAGATGGCAGGCGACGACTTTACTGCCGACATTCGCGAATATATGAGCCGTCAGCACAACGTGTCTGTCTCAGAACGTATGGCGGAACGTATCAAAATCAACGTGGGTAGTGCCTTGGCTGAATTGCCACCTTCCGAAGCTCCCGAAGACTACGTGGTGCATGGACCTAACCGTATCACTGCGCTCCCGATGGAAGTGCCCGTGTGCTATCAGGAAATCGCCCACTGTCTCGAACGTTCTGTGGGACTTATCGAAACGGCGGTGCTCAATGCGCTCTCTAACACTCCACCTGAACTCTATGCCGACATCGTGAAGAACGGTATTTATCTCACCGGTGGTGGTGCCCTCCTTCGTGGTTTGGCACAGCGTTTGAGCAATAAGATCAACATCCCCTTCCACGTAGCTGAAGAACCGCTCCTCTGTGTGGCAAAAGGTACGGGCAAGGCGCTCGCCAACATCGACGAATATCCCTGCTTGATGCGATAAGTCCATGTGCCTTTAGGCTTTTGTCATGATGACCTCCCTGCTTTCTGAATGAATTCTCGCTGACCACAGCGTTCGTCCTTTGGAGAGCAGCCCGCATCCTTGCAGTAAATACTGCGCAACCTTCGCCCTGTCTCTTCTGTAGGCAGGGCTTTTGCCCATCATATCCCCAACGATGCAAATACTCCTCGACTTCCTTCGCCGCTACAACTATCTCTTTCTCTTCATTCTCTTGGAGGGAATTAGTTTGACGCTCCTTTTCCAGTTCAACAACTATCAAGGGAGCGTGTGGAACACTACGGCAAACGAAAGCGCAGCAAAGACCAATGAGACCTATGCTGCGCTCGAAGCCTATTTCAAACTCGGAGATATCAACGCGATTCTCACCACAGAGAACACGAAACTGCAACAAGAAAATGCGGTGCTGCGCGCTGCACTAGACTCTGCAACGCACGACACCACATTTACCGAACGTAAGGTGCGACAAGAACTTGCGGGCTTCCAGTTGCTCCCAGCGCGTGTGGTGAGTAATGGAGTGCGCCGTGGGCATGATGGATATTTGGTGATCAACCGCGGACGAAAGACGGTATCCGCCCAGAGATGGGTGTTGTGGGCGGTGGAGGTGTCATAGGGATTGTCTACCTCGTAGGCGAAAACTATGCATTAGTGCTCCCAGTGACGCACACCAAATCGAGCATCTCTTGTCGGGTGCGTGGAAAGAACTATTTTGGTTATCTGCAATGGGACGGCGGTAGCACTCGCATGGCGCAACTCGATGATGTGCCACGCTATGCCAAGGCGCGCGCAGGAAATGTGATCGAAACTTCGGGATATTCTTCGGTTTTTCCTCCCGGCATCTTCGTGGGTCGCGTGCACAAGGTGAGCAACTCATCCGATGGACAGAGCTATCGCTTGGACATTGTCCTCGGCACTGACTTTGCCAATTTGCGCGATGTCAATGTTGTGGTAACTCCTTACAAAGCAGAAATCCAACAATTACAAGAGAAAGCCGATAGTCTTCAATAAATACCAAGAGAAGGTCCATCATCTCTTGTCTGCTCTTGCCTCCCCCCGAACCAAGCTATAACGACGCATATCAAATGTTTAACGTCATCCTCCCTCGCATCCTTTGGATATTGGGTCTCATTCTCGCCCAAACCTTAGTGTTCAACCATATCCACTTGTTGCAATATGCCACTCCTATGCCGTATGTCTATGCCCTCATCATGCTACCTCATGGCACTGCGCGATGGATATACGTAGTGTTGGGCTTCGCCCTAGGGCTCGTTGTCGACACCTTGAGCAACACCGTTGGCGTCGCTGCTGGTGCTCTGACACTCGTAGGGCTCGTCACACCACTTTTGCTGCGTGCCTTTGCGCCTGACGACAAACTAGAAGAAGAGTTTACGCCCTCCATCCGCACCATGCAATGGAGCGGCTTTCTGAAATTCGCCATCTCTGTGACGTTTCTTCACATGCTGGTCTTTTTCCTCCTCGAGACTTTCTCGCTCTTCGACCCACTTCGCCTGCTGATTGAAGTATTGAGTAGCACGGCATTGACCGTGATATTCATGGCAACTTTTGAGAAACTCAGAAACACATCTCGAAGTGCCTAACGCACGAGAAGCCCTGCAACGCAAGGAAAAAGTCACGCTGTGCAAGAACTATCGCTAAGCAGGCGAAAGAAGCAAGCGATGCTACACACAGATAAAGCCATGTAGCGCAAGTATCTCATGAGCCGAAAGGCTACAGGATAAGCATATTCCTCATATTTCACGGAATTCATCTTCAGTTTTTACGAAGAGCAACAGCAGAAACACTCGAAAGTCTAATCTCTAACGACCAACGTCTAAATTATGTCCCAAGATTACAGTTATGAAAAGCGAAGATTTGTAGTAGGCGCGGTGGCGGCAGTCATCATCGCGGTCTACCTCATTCGCTTATTCACGCTGCAACTCATGAGCGATGACTACCGCAAGAGTGCCGACTCCAACGCTTTTCGCAAAGAAATCATCTATCCCTCTCGCGGTCTCATCATGGACCGCAACGGCAAACTCCTCGTCTATAACGAGCCTTCATACAACATCCTTGTGACGATGCAAGACCAACATGGCATCGATACCCTAGACTTCTGCGCCACCGTTGGCATTACCAAAGAGGAATATATCGCACGGATGGCGGAAATCAAAGATTCCAAGAAAAATCCAGGCTATTCGCGCAACACACCTCAGCTCTTTATGAGCCAAATCCCCGCGCAAGACTTTTCCAAATTTCGCGAGAAACTCTTTCGTTTCAACGGATTCAGTGTCGAAAAACGCAGTGTGCGCCGCTATGCCAGTGGCATCGGTGCGCACATCTTAGGCGACGTGGCAGAGGTGAACCAAGCAGACGTCGACAGTGATGCTTATTATAAGAGCGGTGACTACATCGGTAAACTTGGGGTAGAACGCAGTTACGAGAAAGCCCTTCGTGGAGAGAAAGGCATGCGCATCATGCTCCGCGACGTACACGGTCGCACACAAGGCAGATATATGGATGGAAAATTCGACACGCAAGCCCATCCTGGTCGCAACTTGACGCTAGGCATCGACCTTGCCACTCAACAACTCGCAGAGCGCTTGTTGGAAGGAAAACTCGGAGCCATCGTAGCTATCGAACCTGCCACGGGAGAAATCATTGCCATGGCTTCGGCTCCCACCTACGACCCACGTAGCATGGCAGGCCGTGATCGCAGCAAACACATGAGTGTGCTCATGCGCGATGAGCGAAGACCTCTCCTCAATCGCGCCATTGGTGGGCTCTACCCTCCAGGCTCCACCTTCAAAATCTCCCAAGCTCTCCTAGGACTGCAAGAGGGAAGCATCAATCCTAGCGTGGCTTTCCCCTGCCATCATGGCTTCAACTACAAAGGCCTCCACCTCGGATGTCACGGACACGCCTCGCCCATCAACCTTGTTCCTGCCATCGGCACGAGTTGTAATGCCTACTTCTGTTGGAATCTCCTGCGCATGTTTGGCAACAAAGGGAAATATGGTAGCGTACAAAATGCCATGACTCACTGGAAAGACCATCTCGTGGCGATGGGTTTTGGCTATAAACTTGGGATAGACCTTCCCGGAGAACGTCGAGGCATGATTCCCAACGCGGCATATTACGACAAAGCCTACAAGAAATCGTGGAATGCACTCACCGTCATCTCCATCTCTATCGGACAAGGTGAGGTCACTTCCACCCCACTGCAGATAGCCAATCTCGCAGCGACCATCGCCAACCGCGGACATTTACGCACCTCATGTGGTGCACAGCGTGCAAGGTGAGCGCATCGACACTACCTATACCAATATGCGTCGCACAAAAGTGGACCGACGCTACTATAACTACGCAGTAGCAGGCATGCGCCGCGCAGTGGAACAAGGTACCTGTCGAGGTGCAGATTTCCCTGGCGTGCAGGTTTGTGGTAAAACAGGTACAGCGCAAAACCGCGGTCACGACCACTCGGCATTTATGGGCTTTGCTCCGATGAACAATCCCAAGATAGCCGTCTGTGTCTATGTAGAAAATGGCGGATTCGGTGCTGACTTGCCGTGCCGATAGGCTCTCTCATCATGGAGCAATATGTAAATGGTAAACTTTCTGCATCGTCAGAAATCAAAGCCAACACCTTCCAACATCGTCACATCAGTTATGGCAGACAAGCGCGATAATCTTCAACTCAACCCCGCTTTCCGAGCAGACGGGTGGGTGTTGCTCATCTTCCTCACCCTCCTAGCCTTCGGCTGGCTCAGTGTGTGCGGAGCTAGCCACAGTTTTGGTGGCATAGACTTCTTGTCGTTCGACACTCGTCCTGGCAAACAGTTAGTTTGGATCTGCTGTTCTCTCGGACTGGGAGCCGTCATTCTCATGTTCGACGACCGCTATTTCGACATGCTCGCCGACTTGTTCTATTGGGGTATGATGCTCTTGTTGCTGGTCACCCCATTTATTGCGCATGACATCAAAGGTTCGCGCTCATGGATATCACTAGGTCCTGTGTCGCTCCAACCGGCAGAATTTGCCAAATGTGCCACCTCGCTCATGGTGGCAAAACTCATTGGACAATATGGATTCACCCTCAACGAACGGCGAAATTTCTCCGTGCCGCTGGCGTGGTGCTTCTACCTTTTGCCCTGATTGTCTTACAAAAAGAGACGGGGTCTGCCCTAGTCTATCTGTCGTTTTTCCTCATGTTCTATCGTGAGGGCATGCCAGGAAGCATACTCTTCTGCGGAGTTGCCGCAGTAGCCTATTTTGTCATCGGCATCGGTCAGGGCGATGTTGCCTTACCTGGCACATTATCCTCCTTGGGCGAAGTGATTGTCATGGCACTCATTTGGATTTTCACCATTGGCATGCTCCGAGTCTACTGTCCCAAACAACCCGAACACGCCCAGCGCATCCTCCTATGGGGCATCTTGCTCCATGTCATTGCTTATGCCGTTTCCCTTTGGATTTACCCCTTCGACATCAGTTGGGCACAACTGGCTGGAAGTGTCGCCATGATCAGCTACATCGGTCTGCAATGGTTGGGACAACGCATGCGCACCTTCCTCCTCATCAGCGCCTTCTCGCTCGGAAGCATTGGGTTTCTCTATGCTTCTGACTATGCTCTCAACAATGTGATGAAGGACTATCAGCGTACGCGCATCCGTGTCCTGCTCGGCATCGAGGAAGACAGAGATGCGTCCTACAATGTGACGCAGTCTAAGATAGCCATCGGTTCTGGTGGACTACAAGGCAAGGGGTTCATGAACGGCACGCAGACCAAGCTCGACTATGTGCCAGAACAAGACACCGACTTCATCTTCTGTACCGTGGGAGAAGAAGAAGGTTTTTGGGAGCAAGTGCAGTACTCCTGCTTTTCCTAGCCCTCATCTGGCGTCTCATCTATCTAGCCGAACGGCAAACTACCAGGTTTGGACGCGTCTTTGGCTATTGCGTACTGTCGATCTTACTCTTCCACGTCTTCATCAACATTGGCATGGTGCTCGGTGTGGCGCCAGTAATCGGCATTCCACTACCCTTTTTCTCCTATGGTGGTTCATCATTATGGGGATTCACCCTCCTGCTCTTCATCTTCCTCCGCATCGACGCAGGACGCAAGCGCAGATAGGCGCATAAGCTAGACTAAACTTGCTTCGATTCTACTTCTAACAAAGATAACTCTCTGGGATAACACAATATGGCAAACCCATCTTCTGATCGCAACGAAACGATTATCCGCAGCATCCTCTTTATCGCTGTGGTATTGCTTGCCGTTGGCATCATCATTTTTTTGAAACGCTCTTCCGACGTACCCCTCACTCCCGAGGGGTTTGCAGCACGCGACAGTGCGCAACGCATGGCAACTCCCGACACCACAGTAGCACCGACCGAGGATTTCCCCCTCGAGCGACACCAACACTGCACAACCCACCGACACCGTGTCCATGGATTTGCGCCTTCCCTCTGATGCAGGTTATGAAGATGGCTATTTTGCAGGCCTACAAGATGGGCTAGACGACATGGAGCGCGCCTCTTATGATGATACATCAAAGTTTCCCACAGAGGCTCAACGCAGAAACTATGCAGATGCCTACAAGCGCGGTTATGCCCAAGGCTTTGCCGATGGACAAAACCAAGGTGAGGAAGACGACAACGACAACGAAGAATCTGAGCGCACTCCGGCTCCTTTAGCCCCAAAACCCAATGCGCCAACTTCTGCTAAACCCAATGTGACACCTGCAAAGCCCAATGCTCCTGCGGCTAAGTCCACTCCCGCCACGGCAAAACCCAATACTTCCACGACAAAATCCAATGCCGCTGGTAGCAATGCCTCGCACGCCAACCCTGCTCACGGCAGTAGATCGACAACCGTCCCCCGCACTGGTACGTCAACGACAAAATAATAAAAGCACAATTCTCCCGTTTATAAAATCGTCCGACGCTTCCGCAGGAATTTCCATTTCTTCTGCTCTTCCACCACATAGCCTATGGATTATCTCGCACTTCTCTATCGCTACTATCCCGAAGACAACGCACTGCGTCGCATGTTGCTGCACCACAGTCGGCAAGTTTGCACACGTGCGCTACAGATTGTGGATCGACATCCCGAACTAGGAGCCAATCGCGCCCTAGTGGAAGCCGGCGCCATGCTACACGACATCGGCATCTTCCGCACAGACGCACCTGGCATCCACTGTCATGGCACAGCGCACTACCTGCTCCATGGCATCATCGGGGCGCAACTCCTGCGCGAAGAAGCCGAGTTGCTGCGTCAAAAAGCGGAACACGAGGGAAGTACGTCCTCACTGCAAGAAGAAGACACTTCTTTCTATGAAGCCCTTGCGCGCATCTGCGAGCGCCACACAGGAACAGGACTCACGCGCCAAGTCATCGCTCAGCGTGGTCTTCCCATGCCCGACCAAGACCTTCTGCCAGAAACCATCGAAGAGCAAATCATTTGTTACGCCGATAAGTTTTATAGCAAAAGCCACTTGGAGCGCGAACGCAGCATCGCTCAGACCATCGCGAGTTTAGAAAAGTTTGGCGATGCTGGAGTGGAGAAATTCCGCTGCTGGGCAGAGCTTTTCGAATAGAAAATCGTAACTTTGCCCCTAGTCTGCGGCAAAGCTAGCACCAGTGCAGAGAGATCACCTCTTCGGTGTTGGTCAAAAGCCATCTTTGCTAAGGGTTATTTTCATCATACATTCCTATCAGACAACTCACTTGCCACGCATCATCCATCATAGAATCCTACTCTGGGGAGTCGTTCTCCTATTGGCTAGCACCCTCGTTGGGTGCAATCTAGGCGTCCTCATGTCTGGACGACCACACCCCATAGCGACCTCCACGACGACTTCCGCTTCCGTTGCCCCTTCAGTTGCAGCGGACACCAATGCTGTGAGCACCCGCGCGCTGCACGATGCAGTAGAAGACACCGCACAAGTGCTCAGCACGCTTGCCTCATCCGACAGTGCACTCGTGGCGAAGGCAGATCGCAATTCCCCTTTGCCACAAGCACTCGACAGCGTGCGCCGCACATCAGCTGGCAACCTCGATAGTTTGAGCCGCTCATTGCGACGCGACACCACGATTGCAGTCAGCAATGCCAAGGCTCTGGCAGATTCTGCCAAGCTCGACACCACGCGTCAGCGTTCTGGACTGGGAAGCCCCAGTAGACTACACGGCAAAGGACTCCTTGGTCTACGATGCCACCACGGGTTTTGCCCATCTTTATGGTGAAGCCAAGGTGCACTATCAAAACATGGATTTGAGTGCTGACTATATTACGCTCAACATGGACTCTACCATCGTCCATGCACAGGGGGTACCCGATAGCACAGGCAAAGCCATGAAAGGCACTCCTATCTATAAACAAGGGAGTGAAAACTATGAAAGTGAGCGCATGTCGTTCAATTTCAAGACGAAAAAAGGATTTATCGAAAAGGTAAAGACCACTCAAGGTAATGGTTTCTTGCGCAGTGTTGATTCAAAACGCTCCGACGATGGCAACTTCTATCTCCAAGATGCGCAATACACCACCTGCGATGCCGACCATCCTCACTTTTATCTCCAGCTCACGCGAGCCAAGGTGTCGCCCGGTAAGGAAACCTTCTTCGGACCAGCCTATTTGGTAGTAGCCGATGTGCCGCTACCACTCGCCATTCCTTATGGATTCTTCCCCTTCAACAAGAAATATTCTTCGGGTATCATCATGCCCAGTTATGGTGATGAAACCTCACGCGGCTTTTACCTCCGCGATGGTGGTTACTATTTTGCCTTGAGCGACCGCATGGACCTCAAACTTTTGGGAGAACTCTACACCAAAGGTTCGTGGGGGCTATCGGCAGAAACCAACTATGCCAAACGATATGCCTATCGCGGCAACTTCTACGTCTCTTATCTCACCACCATCACGGGCGAAAAGAACCTGCCAGACTTCTCCAAAACCACGAGTCTCAAAGTGCAGTGGTCGCACTCTTCCGATGCGAAGGCCAACCCCAACACTTCTTTCTCAGCACGTGTCAATTATGCCTCACAAAACTATGAGCGCAGCAACCTCACCTCACTCTACACCCCCACTGCCTACACCCAGTCTACACGTGCCTCTTCGGTAAGTTTCACCCACAACATTCCTTCGCTCGGCATCTCCCTTTCGGGGTCAAGCAACATCACGCAAAACATGCGCGACTCTTCGCTCGCCATCACTTTGCCCGACCTCTCCATCAATGTCAATCGCTTCTACCCCTTCCGCCGCAAGAAGGCGGTGGGTAAAGAGCGCTGGTACGAGAAAATCAGTCTTTCTTACACGGGACAATTCACCAACTCCATCAACACCAAGGAAGACAAACTCTTCCACACTCCCCTACTCAAGTGGAGAAACGGTATGCAGCACCGCGTGCCCATTGATGCGACTTTCCAGCTGTTCAAATACATCAACCTCTCGCCGTCCATCAGTTTCAGCGGTCGCACCTATCTCTCACGCGAACGCCTCAGCTGGGACAACAATTTACAAGCCGAACGACGCGACACCACCTATGGTTTCTACAACCTCTATGATTGGAATGCCTCTATGTCGTTCAACACCACGCTCTACGGATTCTACAAACCTTGGAGCAAACTCTTCGGCACTCGCATTCAAGCCATTCGCCACGTGTTCAAACCCAGTGTGAGCTTCTCTTATGCTCCCGATTTCACCACACGCAGCTATGGCTATGTCACCAACTATGTCTACACCGACCGCAATGGAAAGGTAACAACAAAAGAATACTCCCCCTACGCTTCAGGTGCTTTTGGATACCCCTCTGGCAAACGACAAGGAAGCATCAACATGAGCGTTTCCAACAATGTGGAAATGAAACTCAAGTCGGATGCCGACACCAGCGGATTCCGCAAGATTTCTCTCATCGACGAGCTTTCAGCTTCGATGTCTACAATCTAGCCACAGACTACCAACCGTGGAGTGACCTCTCCACCAATGTACGTCTGCGCTTCTCCCCTCGCTACACCTTCTCCATGGCTGCGCGTTTCGCCACTTACGCTTATGAGTTTGACGAAAAGGGCAATGTCATTGTGGGCAATAGCACTGAGTGGAGCCATGGTCGCTTCGGACGCTTCCAAGGCATGAGCCAAAACATCTCCTACACCCTCGACAACAAGAAGATGATGACCTTCTTCGGCTTGCTCGCAGGGCGTGGTTGGGACAAAGTTTGGGAAGGCATCATCGGAAAAACCAAAGAAGAGGATAAACGTCCTGACCCCAAAGAAGATTCCGACGATTTGGACGAAGAAGAAGCCAACACCGATCCCATGCTCCGCAAAAATAAAGACAAAAAGAATGAGAAGAAGGTGGCTGCCGACGTCGACGAAGATGGATATCTGGCATTCTCTCTGCCCTGGACGCTCACTTTCAGTTATGGTGTCACCATGGCTGAAGACCGCACCAAACCCATCAACACGCGCAACATGCGCTACCCCTACTCCTTCACACAGACGCTCAACTTCTCGGGCAATATCACGCTGGCTAAGGGGTGGAACATCAACTTCTCTTCGGGCTACGACTTCAACTATAAGAAGCTCTCCATGACCACAGCCTCGCTCTCTCGCGATTTGCACTGCTTTGAGATGTCTTGTAGCATCGTATTGTTGCCCTACTCCTCGTTCAACTTCTCCTTCCGAGCTCGCGCAGCAGAGTTGGCAGACGCTTTGAAATATGAGAAGCGAAGCAGTTACTCTAGCAACATCGACTGGTATTAACCACCGTCCTTTGCAGAGCACGCTGACTAAAGTCTGAAAAGCACATGTCCATAGCGCGTCATGCAACCTTTGATCATCAAACATTATCCCTACTAATCCATAAACTCCCAACCTGTGGGAGGAAACTTCCTCTCACAGGTTGCCCCAACATCCCCCACATCATGAAACAACACTTCTTTTATGTAGCGTCCCTCATCTTTGGTGGCATCACTCTTCTCACTGGGTGTAATTCTAAATCCGAGGTTGAAAATCATCAGATGGAACTTCGCACTCGTGACAATAGAACAGCAACTACTTTCTTTGCAGACAAAACCACAGACACCGTGTGGGTAGTCAGCACAGAGTCGTGGAAGGCGCGTGTGGAAATGGTGAAAACAACCCCCGAAAATAGCAATGCCACCACGCAAAGCAATCTCCCTGACACTCCTGATGCTGTGAGTGGAGCTACCAAGCCCTCTTTATTCACCATCACACCACAAGAAGTAGAGGTTAAGTCAGGATATTTTATGACAACGCCCGTAGTGATTACAGCCACTGCACCTGCCACTCAACTTCTTCAACACGGCTATCTCCGCATCCTCCCCAACGGTGGTCCTCTCAATGGGCTATCTCACCACATTTATCAAGTGGGCTGGCTCAACATTTCCTACCCCGTCGTGGCTAAGCAAGACAATTCCACTAGTGTGATGCCTAACTTCAGCGAAGTGCTTCCACAAAAGGGAGGAACCACCTACTTGGTGTTCGATCTCTACGACAACCAACTCTCCACCCACTCCCTCACTTCAGATGCCGACTGGCTCACCGTTCCCGAAGAGGCTAAGCAACCTGCCAAGGGACATCATGTCGTAAAACTCACCTTCGGAGAAAACACCAGCGAGAAAGCTCGCATGGCTACTTTCCAACTCTCTTCGGGTGGTGCGACAACCGTGATTACCTACGTGCAATCAGGCCGTGGCAAGTAATCACCACCTCTTACAGCACCCAACAAGGTAAACCCCAATTATAAAACTAGACTGCAAAATTCTTGAAACAAGAAGGTCTTCGCCTATCGCACCTCCTTCTTGTTCTCACCACACATCGTCTAAGGCGCAAAAGGGGCAGATGCTCACTTAAGTAGCCTCTTTTGCGCCTTTTTTTCCAATACCATCTTGCATGAAGCGTTCGTTACCCTTAATCAGCAGCCTTCTTCTAGCCTCCGCGCTTGCTGTCTCTGCACGCATCTTTGTTCCTGCCCCACCTACCACGCCCACCCGTGGTGCAGCGGTCGACACTCCTTCTTCATTCATTGCTCCTTACGAAGCACTGCCCAAACTCGATGCCACACTCACCCTCCTGGCAAATGGCTATCAGCAGGCAACGCAATTCATAGCCACTCGTGGATCCACCCAAGTAGACAGTGCTTCCCTGCAGCAAACCACCCCCGATGGCACCTTCCAGTTGCTCAACACCGTAGCGTTCAATGTACAAACCACAGAGAACAAAGCTGAAGCGGTGGCACAGCAAATCCAACAACTCGGTGGTACTGCTCGTGTCATCACCGAAAACTTCCTTTTGGTGGAAATCCCCATTGCCCAACTTCAAACCCTATCGCAACTGGCGGACGTGGTGGAGATGGCGATGCCTCAGCGTGCATATCCCTTCTTGAAAGAAGCACGTAGCATGTCGCACGTAGACGAAGTGCATGCAGGCAAAGAACTCTACACTCCCTTCAGAGGAAAAGACGTCATCATCGCCGTCATCGACCAGAGTTTTGAGTTCCGTCACGCTGCCTTTCTCGACAAAGACGGCAACTCCCGTGTGAAATGGCTTTGGGACCGCTCAGGCTATTCCACCCAAGCCACTTCCAACCGTTCCAAATCTGCCACACAAAAAGTCCCTGTAGGTACTGACTTGCAAGACCATGGGGCAGGAGGTCACGGCACCCACACCACTGGCATCGCTGCTGGAAGCGACGTGGGCAATGGTCAATATGGTGTCGCGCCCGAAGCCGACATCATCATGATTCCTTCCACCTTCCTCGACACAGAAGTTTTGGAAGATGTGCGTTTCGTGCGCACCCAAGCGAAGAAAGCCCAAAAACCTTGGGTGGTCAACATGAGTTTTGGCTCACAAGAGGGACCACATGATGGATCTACAGGCTATGACCAAAATATGTCACTGGTAGGTAAAAACAAAGGTGGCATCCTTGTCGCATCAGCAGGCAATGATGGCGACCGAAATATCCACATGAAGCGCAACATCGCTGTCGGCGATTCCTGCTTCATCCTCTTTGACTACTTAGAATACGATAAACTCACCGACGATCAGAAGAAGTCAAAGACTTTCACCTTCGACCTTTGGTCGCAAAGCACCGACAAGGTAGACCGCATCGAAGCCACCCCCTTCCTTTTCATCAACAACAAAGTGGTGTATAAGGATGCAAGCTATTGGAAAAGTCATGCTTGGTTTCATGATGCGCAAAGCAAATTTACGCACAAATACCAAAGCAAGTTTTGGATCAAGTTGCCTCAAGTCCGCATGGAAGAAAACGATGCCACCATCCTCTTCGGTCTGAGATTGAAGAATATCTCAAAAGACCAAGCTGAACTGGTGCACGGTTGGGTGTCACAGAGTGGAGCTTACATCACAAAGACGCTCCCCAAGGTCGCCAATAGCCGCATAGTCAAAGGCGACAATGACTACACCGTGGCTGATGCCGGTGGTAACATTCCTGCAGCCATCACCGTAGGCGCCTACACTAGTCGCAACACGCACACCAATAAGATTACCAAGAAGAGCTTCAATTTTCCTGACGCCATCGGCAAGCGTAGCTATTTCTCTAGCATGGGTCCTGTGCTCAATGACAAGGTGAAAAAGCCCACCGTACTCGGCCCTGGTGCACAAGTGTGCAGTGCGATGAACAAGCTTCATCCTGGTTTTGATGAAACCTTTTGGTTGATGTCTGAAAAGATGAAGGTCAATGGCGAAGACTACTACTATGCCGATATGCAAGGCACTTCCATGTCAGCTCCCTTCGTGTCGGGCGTGATAGCGCTGTGGTTAGAGGCTAATCCCAACTTGGATCATAATGACATCGAAGAAATCATCGACAAGACTTCCTATAAAATTAGCAAGGGCTCTATCAACAACTGGACCAAACAAGAAGGCTATGGCCGCATCGATGCTTACAAAGGTCTGAAGATGGCTTTGGAGATGGCAGGAAAAGATCCGCTCACCTCTATCGAACGCGTGTCAGGCTCTCCTCAGCCCGTCACCCTCCAAGGGGACGGCAGCGTGTGGAACGTGCTCTTCAACAACCCCGAACGCTCAGCCACCATTTCGTTGGTAGGCACGGATGGTCGCGTGGTTCTCCAGCGCAACCTCCAACAGGTGTCGCAAGGTCATGAAGAAACCTTCGACCTCACCACCCTCACCCCTGGAGTCTACGTCCTCCGCATCGTCACTCCCGGGTGCACAAATCACCCACAAGGTGGTGGTGAATCACTAATCCCCAAAAACAAAGATTCGGACTTCAGCAACTCACATTCTGGAGCATTCTACCCTTCTTTAACCACTAAAAACTGAGAATTCGTGCGCGATATTCTCAGTTTTTTGTATATTCGCACCTCAAGTTTTTATGGGCAAGAACTATCCAACCGTCTCCTCCTCAGTCGGGGCTCATGCACATAGACACATCTTTCCACAAAACGTTGACTTCCACATGAAGAAATACATGCTCCCCGTGGTGTTCTGCGCATTAGCACTCTCTGCTTCGGCACAGACCGCTCAGCAGCAAGACGCAGCCACCGCAAAACTCGACCGCTCACTCCGAGCGGTGAAGCGCCAACAAGACGCCTTCGCCCTCTCCCACCGCGCCACACGTGCTGGCGCTGCACTCTCCTCTTCCGACTCACTCGCAGCACCCACCATCAACTACAATGGCACGCGCCAATCCATCCTCGCCCCTCTCTCACTCATCATCACCACGCAGCCCAATGCTTCGACCGATGTGGCTGAGATGCTCCAACAGGCTGGACAGCACGCTACACGCATCAGCGCAACCACGGTGACTGCACGTGTGGCTCCACAGTGGCTGACACGTCTGGCAGAAGATCAGCGCGTGGTGCAACTCACCGCTTCAAAGCGTTTGCGCCCTTTTCTCCAAAAGGCACGCGCTGCCACCGGCGTGGACCGCGTGCACCAAAAAGATAATCTCTACACTCCCTTCACCGGCAAAGGAGTCATCGTGGGCGTCATCGACCAGAGTTTTGAGTTCAAACACATGGGCTTCTTGGATGAAAACGGCAAGTCGCGCATCAAAATGCTTTGGGATCGCTCCAAAGACATTGAGAAAGACATCCAGAGCAAGGCAGCTCCCATTCTCGATGTCGATGCCAGCAAACAGACCCACGACACCTACGACTCTGGCAGCGGACACGGCACCCACGTGACCAACATCGCCGTAGGTTCAAAGCACGACAACAACCCTTATTATGGAGTTGCTCCCAATGCCGACATCATCATGGTCCCTTCTTCCTTCGCGCAAGATGAGATTATCGAAGATGTGCAAAAGATCAAGGAATATGCCGAAAAACAGCATCAACCTTGGGTGGTGAACATGAGTTTAGGTAGCGTCATTGGTCCGCACGATGGTAGCACCGACTACGACCAAGCGATGGACAAAATGGCGCGTGACAAAGGTGGCATCATCACCGCTGCCATGGGCAACGAAGGAGATTTGTTGCTCCATGCTTCCTCCACCTTCCAACCTGGCGAGACGAAATTCCTCTTTGTGGACTACTCTAAAGACCCAGAAGGTGAGGAAGATGACCTCACCTACATCGACTTTTGGGGATTCGACAAGACCACCCAAGAGCAGTTCACTGTCACCCCTATCTTGGCGCTCACCAAAAACGGCAATAACAACCAAGATGCAGTGCCTCAAATTAGCAGACGCACTACCACTTTCTGGAAAAAATATCTCGAAGAAGGGGAAATCTTTAGCGAAATCGCTGCCAACAACAACCGAGAAAACCACTATCTTGCTGTAAAGATCAACAAACTCTTGGCAGACATAGGCAAGAACTATGACGATGTGGTCTTTGGTCTGGAGATAACCGCCAAAAAGACCAACGCTTCTGCTGCCACGCTCCACGGTTGGATTTATGCCGATGCACCCAATTCAGCAGAGTTCACCAAACTCGCCACCAATGCTACTCACGAGAGCATCAAACCCGACAATCTCTACATCGTGGGCGAAGGCGCAGCCTCCATACCCTCTTCCATTGCAGTGGGAAGTTTCACCACCCACGTGCTCAACAAGAAGAAATCGAAAGAGAAAGAAGGCTCGCGCAGCACCTTCTCCTCCAATGGTCCTTGGCTCAATGCCAACTACACGAAGCCTGCCGTGCTGGCTCCAGGGTCTTACCTCTTGAGTGCAATCAACCAATATGCACCCGACTTTGAAAAGAGCGATGCCAAATACACGGGAAAACTGGGCACTCGCTCCTACTACTATGGCTACATGGAAGGCACGTCTATGGCGACTCCTTTCGTGGCAGGTAGCATCGCCCTATGGCTCGAAGCCAATCCTCAACTCTCCTACACCGATGTGCTCGACATTCTCAAAGAAACGTCCAACAAGCACTTGGACATGGGGGGCAAGGAATGGACACCCACCTACGGTTACGGCATGATTAACGTGTATGAAGGCTTGAAACTTGCGCTCAAAAAGGCTGGCAAAGATCCGCTCACCGCCATCGAGCGCGTATCGGGCAGTGCCGCTCCAGCCACTTTCCACACCACCGCAACACAATGGCAAGTGCTCTTCAACAACCCCGAACGCTTTGCCACCATTGAGGTGATGTCGCTCGATGGTCGCAGCCTCTATCGCCAACAATTATCTAGCATCGCACAAGGCGACGAAGTGAACATCGACACCGATCGCTTCACGCCTGGTGTGTATGTGCTGCAAGTTTCTACCTCAGGAGCAAATAGCCCAAAAGATGGTGCGACAATAAGCCAATTCGTCCCTCGCTGGAGCTACTTTTACCGCTCCTTCTGGATAGTAAAATCCCGCCACTCACAGTGAGAGGCGGGATTTTCTTTTGCGACGCTAGATGAGTGGAACAACAGCCGCGTAAGCCATCGTCTTGGGTGTCATCGATAGCTCTTGGGTGTCATCGATAGCGAGAGTGTTTAGGCTATAAACTTCAACCACAAGACGTAGCAACCTAAGCCAACGGCTTCCGCAACGAGGAAAGTGACCACGGCTTTGCCCAGCACCTTCGCTAGTGCACCATATTGTTGACTGTTGGTCCACACCTGGCCATAGGCTTTCTCGATGAAATAAGCACTCGGCAACAATAGCGCCAAAAGAATGAAGCGTTTGAACAACAAGGCAACGGCATCGGCACAAACCCATTCTCCCTTTTGGAAACTCACCCAAAAGGTGAAAACGAGTGCCAAAAGCCCAAAGACCAAACACACTACGCGACTAGTGCCTATCGTCTCACGCTTCAAGGCAAGACGCAAAAAGTGCAACGTAGCAACTAAAGGAAGGGAGGTGAAAAACACCAGCCCTAAGACAGCAACATAATCCATTTTGTTTCGTTTTAAACCAAATCTGTCATTAGATCCTGAACAGATTTTATTGGATTGTTGAGCAGATGGTTTACCGTTAGCTCGAAGGCGTAGCGAACTACGTCGAGAACAAACGAGAAACAAGATGCCAACAAGCAAATGAAAGATAGCAGGACCCTATCTTTTCTATAACGATTAGTACTATTACGGTCTAATGACCGATTTGGGTTAATGGTCAAATGTATTCCTGAAAGGGGGCATAATGCTCTATTTAGTGCATTCCTAATGCCACTTACACTAACTTCCTCTCTTGTTAAATGAGAAAAATAGCGCAGATATGACAATGGGTATTCCTTTCCGAAATGAGAGGCAACCATTTGTATGCATGCTGGACCACAGTCCATCTGATCAAATTGTCGATAAAACTTCATTATTATTTCTTTTTGGGCATAATGTGAAAGCGATACTGCACACCGAGCATCACGTAGTGAGGCAGGGCGTTAACCCACGTTTCGGTGCGACCTTGACCATTGATGCTGTATTGCAGGTTGCTGATTTGCGAGAGCATATCAATGGCGGTGAGCTTGACTACCAAGTTGCCGCGCATCAATAGTTTGGAGAGCGAGGCGTTCCACACCCAGTGGGTCGTGTTGAGCGTAGCATCATTGTAGCCACGACGGGCATAGAAGTTCATGTCACTACCGATTTCCCAATCTTGAGGCAGGTGGAAAAGACCACTGGCTTTGGCATTGTAGTCTACAGCGTCGGTGGATGGGAAGTTACGCATATCGGAGCGACTGCGTAACCAAGAGACGCGGCCTTCCAGTCCAACACGGTTTTTGCCAAACTGGTAGGTCAAGCCTAAGTGTTGCAATAGGGTGAGGTTGCGCACCACGGAGCGCATCACCTCATCGGTGTCGGTGGTGAAGTCTGCCGAGTTGAGATAGTAGGCCGCACTCGTACCTTGCAGTTGGAAAGCCTCCTTCTTGCCCAAAGGCGTGGAGTATTGCAGCGAGGCATTTGCGTTCCAGTTGCCGTCAATGTTTTGCGGTGTCCACTTGGTGATGCCCGTGTTGCGCTGGTATTGGCGTGCGTAGGCAATGGCGCGATCCGTGCGTCCGTATCCCGTGCTGAAAGAGATATTGCTGTGCGTGCTGTGGTGTTGATAGGAGTAATACCCATTGACGTTGTGCGATAGTGAGCGGCGCAGGTTGGGATTGTTGGCGTAGATGTTGGTTGGGTCGCTATCGTTCACTGTCGGCAGCAGATAGTAGATGCTAGGGATGCCTTCGGAGAAAGCATAACTTATTTTGGCTTCCTTTGCACTAATGCCAGTCTTGTATCTATATTGGAGCGAGAGCGCAGGAGAGAACTCGTGTGCCCATCGAATGAGAGTAGTATCTAACTGGTGCTTCAGATAGTGCAATGACTCACAACGTACATTGCTCGCCAATTTGAGATTGACGTCATATCGTCTTTCTACGTTGATGTCGGGTTGATACACATAATCCATTTCCACTCCTGGGGAATAGGTGTCTCGTGTATAAACGGAATGTACACTATTATTCAAATCTTGTTGCAATACCTCAGGACGAATGGCAGAAGGGGGTAAGAGTGTGGCCATCGCTCCATTGGCAAGTTGTTCGCGTAACTTCCAATAGTTGTCGTCTTGCTTATTGTATTGGCGACCATAAGTAGCACGGAATTGTACGATTCCATAGTGTCCGTTTTGAGGATTATAAGGCATCAAAGAGAGAGAGAGTATGCAGCTCCTCCATTGATGTTGTAGGAGGTGGAAACCCCATCTTGACGTTGGCTAAGACGATCGCCCGTGCCATCGGCATGCGTCTGAAAGTCTGAGAAACGATGCGTTGCCATGAGTGGTCGGTCTGTGTTGTGTCTGTACTCTCCATTCATTCCTATCTCGAGATTATCCCCCAAGTCGGGGAAGGAAATAGTAGCACCACCATTCAGTCTTCCAATGAACCATCCTGAGCGTCCTTCTTTCTCTTGATTAGTACTATTGAGCAGATGTTGCGCCAGGGAAGCGCGTAGACCGAGAGGAGAGTAGAGAGAGTCGAGGGATGCCAATCGGTAGTTTTCATGGATATTAGCCTTGAAGCTTGCTGTGCGCAAGAGAGAAGTGTAGTCATTGCGCAGATAGTCAATGGAGGGAGCAAGCTGAAGATACATCTGTTCTCCAAAGTGCTGCAGCGTGTGCGACGAAATCAAGTGAAATTTCTTGTCAGTCTGCTGTGAGAGTGTACGTCCAAACACGTTGCCACTGTTATAGTAGTTCACACTGCTTGTATGTTTTTCGATGTTCACATCTTCGTGGGTGAGCATAACGTTGCCAAACACCTTAGTCTTTCTCACCTTATAGAGATAGTCGAGACCACCCATCTTAAGGTCGAGCAAACCGTCTTGAGGCCATCCTCCTCCCCATTGTCCTGAGGCATTGCCCGCCTGCGTGTCTTTAATATTATTGATATTGACAAAGGCCGCCAGCCGCAGGCGATCGGAGTATCCTAAACCGAAAGCCTTGCCCAAATAGCGATCGGAGGGTACGCCATAGTGAGCCTCAGCATTGCCTATCCAGCCTGTGGAGTAGGCTTTCTTGAGCTGAACGTCCATCACCATATGTTCGTCTTCGTTCGGTAGCTTCTTTCCATTTGTTGCCCGACGACGAAGGTAGGCATCATTGGCTGCGCGGTTGTAGACCTTGATATTCTTCACGGTGTAAGCAGGTAGATTTTCCAGAGCTACCTTTGGTGTTCCAGCAAAGAAGTCCTCGCCATTGATCATTAGGCTCTCAATATGCTTGCCGTTCACTTTGATTTGTCCGTTTTTGAGTTCTGCACCAGGGAGCTGTGCCACCAGCGCATCGAGCATCGAACCATTGGCCAACTCAAAAGCCGCAGCATCGTAGACCAAGGTATCACCACGCATCACCATTTTAATGTGCGTAGCTTTCACTACAGCCTCGCCCAGCTTGTAATCTTTGGCTTTGCTCATTTGGATTGTACCGATGCCCAAAGCTGAATTGCGGCGTGTGCGCACCAGAAATTGTTTCTCTGTATTTTGGTAGCCCTCTTTGCTGATTCGCAGTGTATACCACCCTGGTTTATATTCAAATTCCAAAGAGTGCACACCGCTATTGGGGGCGTGAATAGCGAATTCTTGAAATGGCACCGCAATGCTGTCTTGAAAGAATAGCGCGAACTTAGGTTGCATGATAACTTCCTCTGTTACCACCTGTCTGAGTTCAAAAGTGACGAGTGCTTTTTGCTGTGCATAGCTACTGCCAAAAATCATCCACATAACGACGATTGTTATGGAGGCTAAAGTATTAAAGTGACTTTTCATCTGACGAAAAAATTGTTTACAAAAGCAGATATGGCTATAGAGAAGCACTCGTATATTTGGGGTTGTAGAGTCTGAACAGCAGCACCAAAAGAATGAAGCGTTTGAACAACAAGGTCACAGCATCGGCACAAACCCATTCTCCCTTTTGGAAACTCACCCAAAAGGTGAAAACAAGTGCCAAAAGTCCGAAGGCCAAACACACTACGCGACTAGTGCCTATCGTCTCACGCTTCAAGGCAAGACGCAAAAAGTGCACCGCAGCAACTAAAGGAAGGGAGGTGAAAAACACCAGCCCTAAGGCAGCAACATAATCCATACTGTTTCGTTTTAATTTTTACTACACTTTTCTAATGCAAATATAACAAAAAAAATCCTTCTACCAAATACTATCCACCTCATAAGCACCAATGCAAAGGGAGAAGTGGGTTCTCCGTCAACGATAGTCTACAAGCAACCGTCTTAGTGGAACAAAAGAACTTCTCTCTAGTGACTCTCTTACCCCAATTCGGGGTTGCTCACCCTCCTCTATCCACATTGCTACTAGGATGCTTTGCACACCCCCTACTATATATGGGTAGATAAGGAGGGAAAGTGATAAAAAACGGCAAAAAACTGACATTTGCCATTCAAACACACCGATATTTGACATTTACACATAGCAAATCAAACACATTACACGTGTTAAGCTATGAGCAAACCAGCATTGCCTCCCCCTTCCCCCACTCATCTAGGACGACTCATTGCGCGATGTCCTAAAGGCATCCACACGGCAGTGGTTTTCTCACGCGCGTGTGACACGCGCGCGCATCCCTGGACTTTTGCACTTTTTGCTTTCACAACCTTCACAGAGAAACTAAAAATCAGGACTATTTTCAACCCAAAACTGAAGACAAAAACCGCGCAAAAAAATGTCCTACACTTCCACAAAAACGTGGGAGTTTTTTGAAAAAACGTCGGAGATTTTCTCGAAAATGTCGGACGTTTTTCTTGAAATGTCGGACGTTTTTCTTGAAACACTCGGAAATCCTCCCAACTCAACCAAGACACTTCGTCCTCTCAGCCACAAAAATCGAGGGAAAGAGTCCCATCTCCCTAAAACTTCCCTCCTTCCATCTACTTTTTTCTATCGCAAGCACAGAAAATCCGTCAGTCATTCTCTGCCCCAAAAATCCCCCATTTCAGCCCTCGATTTCCCCTTTTTCAAACAGCATTCCCTTAACGTCTGCTAAAAAACACACTTAAATTACTAGTTGCCAAAGATTTACCTCGAATTCTGTGAAGGTTGTGAAAGCAAAAAGTGCAAAACTCCTGTAATGCGCGCGCGTACGCGAGGGAAGAAGGAGTGATTATACATAAATTAATAGTTATTTTTGTACTACATTTTAGAAGCCATCACTAAATTCATTACCTTTGCAAAATCTAATAAGAATCTCCATCATTTCTTTGATGGACATAGCTACCTAAGGGTAGCTTTTTTTCCTACTACTATGAAAGAACGTGTGACATTTTATGTAGATGGTTTCAAATACACCATCCCAGAAGAATGGGATAAGAAAAGAAAAAATCTTATAGACAGCCTAATTCAAGGGAGGAATAAGTCTGTTCAACCCATGTGCACTTTAATGACCGATTTGGGATTATCAGCGCAAAAACAGAATTTTGCAAAAAATATCGTAACTTTGTAGCAGAAACCCTCATCATCAGTATGTGTAGATTCGAATACGCTGTAAACAGACTATTCTTTTCTGCTCATTCCTATCAATTATTGGGTAGAATTTACATTCTATCTTTCACCAGAAGTTACCAGTTTAGAACTCCTCGTTATCATTTTCTTGCTTAGTGTGAGAAGAATGTGGAGAAACAAAAAGTCTCGCCTTATGACAAAAGCTCTTTTTCATCTTCGACAGTTCCGTCTACTGCTCCTAGTCCTGCTGTGCGCATTGTTTTCTCTTCCGCTAAGTGCGCAAGAAGCCTATGTCGAGAAGAGCAAAGACGAAACCACCCTCACTTTTTACTATGATAACAACCGCAGTTCGAGAAATGGTAAAACTTGGGGTATTGATGAGAAGTCAAGTAGTTCAAAACCTGTCTGGGCTGGAACATATGAACACCCTAATGGTGTGGTCACCAAAGTAGTATTTGATGATTCTTTCAAGAATTACCGCCCTATAACTACAAATTATTGGTTTTATTATTTCTCATCCCTCACGACTATTGAAGGACTTGAAAACCTCAACACCTCTGCGGTGACGGATATGGGTGGGATGTTCTTTGGTTGCTCTAATTTGACATCTCTGAATCTTTCCAACTTCAACACCTCTGTGGTGACGGATATGCGTTGGATGTTTAAGGGTTGCTCTAGTTTGACGTCTCTGAATCTTTCCAACTTCAATACCTCTAAGGTGACGAATATGTATGGGATGTTCTCTGGTTGCTCTAGTTTGACGTTTCTGAATATTTCTAAATTCAACACCTCTGCGGTGACGAATATGTATGGGATGTTCTCTGATTGCTTTGGTTTGACGTCTCTGAACCTCTCCAACTTCAACACCTCTAAGGTGACTAATATGAATGGGATGTTTGTAGGTTGCTCTAAATTGACATCTCTGAATCTCTCCAATTTCAACACCTCTGCGGTGACGTATATGAATGGGATGTTTAAAGATTGCTCTGGTTTGAAGGAACTCAATGTTTCCAATTTCAACACCTCTGCGGTAACAAATATGAGCTGGATGTTCAAAATTGCTCTGGTTTGACGTCTCTCAACGTTTCCAACTTCAACACCTCTAAGGTGACGAGTATGCGGAACATGTTCTCTGGTTGCTCTGGTTTGAAGGAACTCAACGTTTCCAATTTCAACACCTCTGCAGTGACAGATATGAGTGGGATGTTTGAGGATTGTCGGTATTTGAAAGAACTCAATGTTTCCAACTTCAACACCTCTAAGGTGACGAGTATGCGGAACATGTTCTCTGGTTGCTCTAGATTGACAGAACTCAACGTTTCCAACTTCAATACCTCTAAGGTTACTAATATGAGGTCTATGTTCTATGATTGCTCTAGTTTGACATCTCTGAACCTCTCCAACTTCAACACCTCTAAGGTGACGAGTATGTGGAACATGTTCTTTGGTTGTTCTGGTTTGACCTCTCTCAACGTTTCCAACTTCAATACCTCTGCAGTAACAAATATGAGCTGGATGTTTGAGGATTGTCGGTATTTGAAGGAACTCAATGTTTCTAATTTCAATACCTCCGCGGTGGCGTATATGTACGAGATGTTTAGAGATTGCTCTGGTTTGAAGACAATAATCAACACCCAAACATGGCAATGTGAGAAGTCGCAAGATATGTTTAAAGGTTGCACACAACTGAAAGGTGCGGTGAAATACGACGAAAGCAAGGTGGACGCCACGATGGCGAATCCCACAACGGGATATTTCTCTCAGAAGTTGCCAAGTGCTATAGGGTGAGTGATTTTTGATGACAACAATGCCACACAGATATACAACCTTCAAGGTAAGCGCGTGAATGCCAACCAAAGACATCCCCCCTGCTGGTTTCTACATTGTCAATGGAAAGAAGGTTTATCTAAACGAGAAACCTTAACATTGTCTGGAAAAAAATGCTGACAAATCTGAGCTTGGTCTTGGTGACGCATCTTTCTGTGTCTATAAATTCAAAGTTTAGCTTCGTTCTGGGGGATTACACCGACAAAAAGGTGACAATGATACAGAAGAAAATCAATCATAGAAACTCAATTTTGAAACACCCCAAAAGAGTTCTATAAAAGTTTGTTGTAGTTTTGCACTTGCTGATTGACTCTACAACAATTGACTCTACGTGTTACTTTCTTGCTTGATTGCTTGGAGATTTAACCCCAATCGGTCATTAGACCGTTATAGTGCAGTTCGTTAGTTTCTAATAAGAAAAGCGTACTTTTGCGACATCGATGGCTTGCTCGCGATTCAGCGCGGATTGTATTTCCGCTCCCCTGTTTCGCTGAGCAAGCTATCTTTCTTATATACCCTCACTTTGTCAGGAAGACACACCTCCACCACATTCCTACACACAAAATAACTTATCTGCTTCGTCGATTTGGCAGAAAATGGTAACTTTGCCCTTACGGACTTCACAAACATAGATTCTGATATGAAAAGAACTCTCCTTTCCCTAGCACTTGGCGTGGTGTTTTGCGCGAGTGCTTGGGCGCAAAATGCACCCAAATATGTGTTTTATTTCATTGGTGACGGCATGGGCGTCAACCAAGTGAATGCTGCCGAAACCTTTGGAGCTGCCCTCGAAGGGAGCATTGGTATCAAACCTCTGATTTTCCCTTCTTTTCCTCACGTGGCTTTGGTAAACACGCAAAGTGCGAGCCACGGCATCACGGATTCCGCAGCTGGTGGTACGGCACTTGCCACTGGGCGCAAAACTTACAACAACGCAGTTGGCGTGCTCACCGACAGCATCACCCCCGTGACTTCGATTGCAGTATGGGCGAAAGAAGCAGGCGCAGCCGTGGGCATCGCCACCAGTGTGAGCGTGGATCACGCCACTCCTGCCTGTTTCTATGCTCACCAAAAGCACCGCAAGATGTATGCGGAAATTGGTCGAGACTTGGTGGCTTCCAACTTTGACTTCTTTGCAGGGAGTGACTTCTTGAAACCTGCTCCCCTTCACGAAGGCGAAGCTGACCTATACGACCAAGCTCGCGCCAAGGGCTTCACCATTGCCAACGGTTACAAGGAATTTGCGAAACAATATCGCAAAGCCGACCGCATGATTCTCTTGCAAAACAAAGAAAATAATGCGCGCGACAATGCCTCTATCCCTTATGCACTCGACCGCAAAAAGGGCGATTTGACTTTGGCAGACATCACGCGCGCCACGATTGCTTTCTTGCAAAAGAAAAATCCTGAGAAGTTTTTCTGCATGATTGAAGCTGGCAAGATAGACTGGGCTTGTCACAACAACGACGCTGCGCCTATGGTGCGCGAGGTGATTGACGCTGACGAAGCCATTCGCGTGGCTTACGAGTTTTATCGCCAACACCCCGAAGAAACGCTGATTCTCATCACGGCTGACCACGAAACGGGTGGTATCACCTTGGGCAATGGCGGCTACAATCTGAACCTCGCTGCTTTGGCAAATCAAAAGAAGAGCAGCTATCTCTACACCACTCGTTTGAAGGAGCTCCACAAGCGCATGGGCAATAAGTTTACTTGGGACTTTGTGCGCCGTGACCTCCAAGACAACTTCGGATTTGGCAAAAGCATTAAGCTCACGGCTGAAGAAGAAAAGACGCTGCACGATGCCTTCGACAACTTGATGTCGGGCAAAGACAAAGGTTTCCAAAGTTTGTATGCTTCGGAGAGAGTGGACTTTCTTCGGCAGCCAAACAGATTGTGAGCAAGAATGCACGCATCGGTTGGACCACTTTGGGACACACCGATGGCTATGTGCCTGTCTTTGCCATTGGTGCCGGTGCAGAGGCTTTCCATGGTCGCATCGACAACACGGAAATTCCTAAGACCATCGCTCGTTTGGCAGGGTATACTATGCCCGAAGATCTACAATAGAAGTGAGGTGTTAAACCCAAATCGGTCATTAGACCGTTATAGTACGACTTAAACTCCTCGTATTGATTGCATAGAGCCCCAAAAAAGCGTCCGCATCAGAGCAAACTCTGGTGCGGACGTTGTTTTTAGTATAGAGCAGATATGAAAATCTAAAACTCATCATTGGCATAGAGGAAGTCGAAGGTGGCAGGGCGATATTCGAAAATCTCTTCATCGCGGAAGAAACGCTTGAGTTCCACGGCTGCCGTTTCGAGACTGTCGCTCGCATGCACGATGTTTTCTTGGAACGACATGCTGTAATCACCACGGATGGTGCCTGCAGGAGCTTTGCGACCGGTGGTAGGACCGGTGATGGTGCGCACGGCTTCCACTGCGCCAACGCCTTCGAGCGCAATAGCAACTACGGGGGTGACCATCATGCTGTTCTTGACGCGTTGGAAGAACTCTTTGCCAGCTAAGTGAGCATAATGCTCGGAGAGCAGCTCATCGGTGAGTTGCATCATCTTGAGACCGCATACACGCAAACCTTTTTTTTCAAAACGAGAGAGGGATTTCTCCCATGAGTGCACGCTGCACAGTGCAGGGTTTGAGGAGAACTAATGTCTTTTCGAGTGCCATATTTCTGTGGTTTTTATGGTAAATGGATTTATGGGTAGGAAACAATTTCCGCTTTCTAGCAGAGGCACACACTCAGGTGCGCATGCCCTTGAAAGGTGGTGGACGCTCCTTCCATGATTATCGAGGTAAAGTTACGCCATTTTCCAGAAGTCACCAAAGATTTTGGACACAAAAATGTGGTTTATAACGAAAACACAGCAGCGAGTGAAGGGTGAAGATGCAGATATTGAAAGAGGCGAGCATTGATGTGACAAATCAACAAAGACCCGTCTATCGAGGTATAGATAACTTTTATCAGAAATCGTGAGGAGAGCTACAGAAATTATTGTATCTTTGCTTGTTAATGATTCATGTTCTCGACATTTATGGCAACACTACTACATAAATTTTGGGCACGCTGCCAGCAGGCATGGCGCGTATTGCGTGGCAGTTTAGGACGTCCTTCTCCCAAAATGCGCGAGATTCGTCGCACCGAAGCTGGAGAAGACTTCTTGAAATATGTCTGCGATGCAGGAGGAAGCCTTCCGCGCAGAAAGATGGCGAAGGCAATGCGTCGCCTCAACCTCGATGAAGCTACACTTGCCTCAGCTATCGGCCGATTGGCACTCGATGGCATGCTCACCGTGGGCGAGCAATTCACACTCACCCCGAAAGGTAGAGAAGCAGCGCTGAAGTTGATTCGTGCCCACCGCATCTATGAACAATATCTTGCGGAACACTCTGGCTATGCCCCCACCGAGTGGCACCAACGTGCGCACCGCATGGAGCACCACATCAGTAAGGATGAACAAGAACGCTATGTTTCGCTCTTGGGCAATCCACTCTATGACCCCCATGGTGACCCCATTCCCACGGACTCTCTGGCGATGGCACCTGCACGCCACACAGCGCAGTCGCCCCTTCCCAACACGTACTGGCGCATTGCTCACGTGGAAGACGACGATGAAGACATTTCAACGCATCCTTCAAACAGGATTGGCGAAAGATGCAGTGATTCATGTGCTCTCGATCAATGGAAAACATTTTTCGTTCCGCTATGAAGGCGAGACGTTCCAACTTCCCACCAAGACTTTAGGCGCGCTCGACTTGCTCCCACTCACCGAAGAGGAAGCTCTTGCGGAATCGCCGCTCGAGACCTTCCGTTTGTATCATTTGAAACTTCACCAAAAGGCACGTATCGTTGGACTTTCTCCTGCTTGTCGCGGAGCACTGCGCCGCCGCCTCCTCGATTTAGGTTTTGTGCGCGGCAGTCGGGTGGCAGTGGCGATGCACAGTCCTATGGGTAACCCCACAGCTTATGTGGTGCGCGGCACGACCATTGCCCTGCGCCAAGACCAAGCACGCTACATACTAGCGGTGCCTGCCTCTAGCGAGGGGACACAAAAGGATGAGCAAAGCTCTAAATCTAAAGTCTAAATCTAGACTCTAACGTCTAAATAGCTCGATCCACCTCTAAGTGTAGAGCAAAAAGGGATGATTCTAAGCACAATAGAATGAACAAAGCTCTAACGTCTCAGCTCTAATGTCTAACGTCTACCCTCTAACGTCTATTGTCTACCCTCTAACGTCTAATGTCTAGCCTCTAATGTCTAGCCTCTAATGTCTAATGTCTAGCCTCTAATGTCTAATAAATCCCTCCCTCCTCATTGTGCTGTCTGTCCGCAAGCCACACTCCACACCTTGGTGCGAAAAGGCGAAACGGAGCATGACGAAGCACAACACGTCATTGCTCTCGCTGGAAACCCTAACACCGGCAAGAGCACGGTCTTCAATGCACTCACGGGATTGAAGCAACATACGGGCAACTGGCCCGGAAAAACAGTGGGTAAGGCGGAAGGTTTCTTTGAATATGAAGGAGAAACCTATCGCATTGTCGACTTGCCGGGTACGTACTCTCTCTCTCCTCCACCTCTGAGGATGAAGAGATCGCACGTGATTTCATCCTCTTCGGACAACCTGATGTGACGGTGATGGTGGCAGATGCCACACGACTGGAGCGCAACATGAATATGATTCTCCAAGTGCTCCAAATCACCGACCGCGCTGTGCTCTGCGTGAACCTGATTGACGAAGCCAGACGCAACAAAATTGAGCTGAATCTCAAAGCCCTCTCGCGCCGATTGGGCATTCCTGTAGTAGGAGCTTCTGCACGCTCCGGACAAGGTTTGGCAGAACTGCTTCTCGCTATCAAAGAAGTGGTGGATGGCAAGTTTGTGTGCCAGCCTTATCGCAATTTCTCCCTTCCCCAAGACACGAAAGAGAAGGTGGCACGCCTCACCACTGCCATCGAAGCGGAGCATCCACACCTGCACAATGCGGAGTGGATTGCCTTTCGTTTGATAGAGCGCGACCCTAGTGTGCAACAACAGTTTGCAACTCCCGAACTCTCTGCGCTTGCCGAGGAGATTCACCTCAACATCGGACACAACTTTCACGACCAGTGGATGGAAGACATCTACATTCAAGCAGAACGCATCTGTTCGGAGGTGGTGACTCAACCTGGAGAAGGCGGACAGTTGCCCCTTGACGTGAAGTTAGATCGCATCCTCACCCACCGCTTTTGGGGATTCCCCATTATGATAGCTTTGCTGAGTGGTGTATTTTGGCTCACTATTGTGGGGGCAAACTACCCTTCTTCATGGCTCGATTCGCTTCTTGTGGGCTGGGGGCATCCCTTCTTGCGACATCTGTTTGAAATGGCTGGTTCTCCAGAATGGCTCACAGGTTTTGTGGTGGATGGTGTCTACCTTTCCATGGCTTGGGTGGTGTCGGTGATGCTGCCACCGATGGCGATTTTCTTCCCCCTTTTCACCCTCCTAGAAGACTTTGGTTATCTACCGCGCGTGGCTTTCAATCTCGATGAACTTTTCAGACGTTCGGGCGCGCACGGCAAACAAGCTCTGACGATGAGCATGGGCTTCGGGTGTAACGCAGCTGGCGTGGTTTCGACACGCATCATTGACAGTAACCGCGAACGACTCATTGCCATTATCACCAACAACTTCTCGCTTTGCAACGGACGCTGGCCGACGCAAATACTTTTGGCGACGTTGTTTGTGGGCGCAGCCGTTCCCAAAGAATATAGCAGCGTTGTGGCGATTGCAGCCGTGATGTTTGTGGTATTACTGGGAGTAGCCTTCATGTTTGGCAGTTCGTGGCTCCTCTCCCGCACAGTGCTGCGTGGTGAGGTTTCGACCTTCCACCTAGAACTTCCCCCTTATCGTCCGCCTCAATTTTGGCAAACGCTCTACACATCGGTCATCGATCGCACGCTCATTGTGCTATGGCGCGCCGTTGTGTTTGCAGCTCCGGCTGGCGGTGTGATTTGGCTGTGCTGTAACATCACATTGGGTGGCGAAAGTATAGCTCAACATCTCATTTCCTGGCTTGAAATGCCGGGTTGGTTGATGGGACTCAATGGCATTATCCTCTTGGCATATATTCTCGCCATTCCTGCGAATGAGATTGTGATGCCGACCGTCTTGATGCTCACCGTGCTGGTGCTCGGACAAGATGGGGCAAGCGCAGGCGTGCTGATGAAAGGCGGAGATACTGAAACCTATCGCATTCTCCACGCTGGCGGATGGACACTCCTCACTGCGGTCAATCTCATGCTCTTCTGTCTGCTGCACCATCCTTGCAGTACGACGATTTACACCATCTACAAGGAGACCCGCAGCGTGCGCTGGACAGCACTCTCCGTTGTACTCCCCATTACGCTCGGTGTTTTGGTGACTGTGCTTGTAGCCGCTGTATGGCGCGCAGTGGGAGGGATGTAATGCTCTCCTTTATCGCAGGAAACGCTTATACTGAGTATTGCTACAATCTCTCATACTAAGGATTTCTGCAAACTATCAACTGAGTATTGCTACAATCTCTCATACTGAGTATTGTTACAAAAGAAGCTCGTGTCAATCTTTAGGGATTGACACGAGCTTTTGTCATGTACAGAGTGGAGTTGCTCTATAAAACCTCACGAGCAACATTCAGTGATGCGGAGGGAGAACCACACTCAGTCCGTCGGATGCTTAGTGTTGTTGCAACACTTGGATGCGCTGTCCGTTGACAATGTAGATTCCTGCAGGAAGTCCGAACGTACTGCCATCGGTGCGGCGCACACGTCCTTGTAAATCGTAGACCTTGCCTTGTTGCTGTTGAGACTGTTGCAGCAACTTACGGAGGGAAGTGAGTGTTGTAGTCGCGTGATCATCGACAACGGCTTGGATTTGGTAAACTTGTGGAACGTTCTTACCTTCCCACTGCACGACTAACTGCGTAGCCTTGGGATGATTCGCCAAATCTACTTGTGTCACACCAGTGCTGAGGGGAGCGAGTGCGATGGTGTTGCCATTTTCCACAATGGAAAGTTGTGGAGCTGCACCTTCCCAACTTGCAGCATCCCAATAAATGGAGAGAGACTTAGGACGGAGGAGGTTGTCGATTTTGTAGGTAACTTGGTTGCCACTCACATTCTTCATGGGAGTTTGTCCCTGACCATCCACCAACTGTGGCAGAGCGTTCTGCTGATTGTCCACTACAGTAGGTGCGAATTGTTGGGCATAATGCTGGGTATTTACCAAGATTTCAGAGAGACGCAGCCATTTATTCGTCAGAGGTTGCGTCACCACCAAACGAACATACTGTGCAGTGATGGGAGTTTTAGCGACAAAATCCACGGCATAGAGGTCTTCGTCCAACTTCTGTCGGCGTGCTGGGCTACTCTGTGTGCTAGAAGTACCTTTCACCACCAAGGATTGCCATTTCTTGCCATCGGCACTCACTTCTACCTTACCACCTTTGAGTTCGTCACCATTGGTGGCTTTAAAGCAAATGCGCACATCTTGCACCTCCTCAGCCTTAGCGAGAGTGACCATGTAGGTGTCGCCATTGGCTTGGTTCTTCTTTCCAGCAAAGAACGTATGTATGTCGCCATCAATCAATGCAACTTTGCCCTTGTTGCTACCATCACCCAACACTTCCGTAGGTACAGAAATATCTTTAAGAGTGGTGGGTTGTGGCAGTTTCAGCGAGAAATTCTGTTCTCCGAGCTGAAGCGTTTGAGGAGTTTCCGAATTGTTGTAGAAAGCCACGTGCTTCACAAACATTTCATTGGGGAGGGTAGCCGATTGCAAACGTGTCCAATTCACCCCATCTTCGCTTACCTGCACGCTCCACTGCTTGAGCAGTGCCTCATCCACCTGCAAAGCAGTAGGTTTGAAAGCCGTGGCAAAGCTCATCGCTACATAGTCTTTGGGTTGGAGTTCTTGATGATTCACCACGAGATAAGCACGTTGTGCATCAAGATGTCCCTTTGCTGTCACATTCGAAGCGCTAGTTTGCACCACAAAAGGTGCCTTCTCTCCGAAAGGTTGCGCTCCCAAAGCCGTATTTTGCAACACGCCCAAGAAGGGGAAGAAGGATTTGTGCGAGCAGTTGGCTTGTCGGTGCGACACATTCACTCCGCTACCCAAACCTTCCAATGCAGCGGCATCAAAACGCTTGTCTGTTTCCAGAGAAGCATAGGCTTTTGTGGCTTGCACGAAGGACGTCCAACCTTGTGCCACATCATTCTGCTTTTGAGTTTGCACAAATTGTTGTGCCGCAGCCACCATCGTTTGCAATTTCAGCAACCAGGGTGCAATCTCTGTGTAGAGCAATTGTTCGTCTTCGTTGGCAGAAGTCTTGCACTGCGCCACCACCTCAATGTTTGTTGCAAGTCGGTGAGCAACTTCTCGAAGGCAGCACGATTGCCGCTCTTATATTGCTCCACCGCCTTCGCCATATCTTCGGGATCATTCCAGCGGAGATAGGGAGAAAGGGCTTGGTAAGCCTCGCGCAACGCTGCATTTTCGGGGAAAGCATACTTAAACGCCTTCTTCCAAGAGGTCATGTTGTTAAAAGCCGCATTGTTCCACGCATAGTCTGCCACAGAGAAGAGTGCGATGCGCGACACCATGCCTTGTTGCATGGGATTGGACACCACACCGAGGCCATTTTTCAACGACTTCTCCATACGCGCATTGTTGTCCACGGCACGCATCTCCATGAAGTTGGTGTACATGTCGGAGGTGTAAATCTGCTCATCGGCGTTGTCGTTGCAAGGATAGTTCCACCACCAAGCCACGGGGCGACCGAGTTCTTCGTTCATCGTTGCCAAATCGCGGCTATTGGGCACCGTCCACACACCCCATCCCGTGGTGTAGATCGTGATGTCGGAAGGCACAGCCGACAAGGCTTTGAAGAAACGCTTGCGATCGGCTTGTCCCACCCAACTCAGCGTATAAACTTGTGGCACGAAGTGCAACGGACGCACGCGATCTTCGGGAGTGCTACCTGCCTTGTTCCACTTCGCATCGATGGCTTTCTGCACTGCCGTCAGGTGATCCGCATTTGTTTTGCAGTCTGCTTCCGAAGTCGGCACACCCACGTCGTCCACGAAGATGGCAAACTGGCGCACACCTAAGTCGTACATACTCGAAAACTTCGTCATGATGCGGTTCACCACATTAGGTTGATTCACGAAAGCATTGCCAGGGTGAATCGCCCAGATGAAGTTCACCTTGGTGGCTTGCGAAGTCTTCGCCAAATCCTTCACCATGTCTTGCGACATTCTGCCATATTCGAGGTCCGTTTGGGTCAACGTCTTAGGATAAGGTTGTTCCCACTTCGCAGAGTGATACATATCCGATTTCGCCCCATACATGTAGGTGTTCATCTTCAAGCGCATCATAAAGCGCATCAGCGTCTTCTTCACCGCCAGACTATAAGGATAGCCGTAGTAGCCTTCCACGAGTCCGCGGCTTTGTTGGTCGGCATAGTCGAAGAGCGTCACCGCAGGCAGTTGTTGTGTGCCGCGCTCGAGGATTTGTTCCAATGAAGCCAATCCGAAGAATGTAGCATCAGAGTGTTCACCCAGGATCACCACTTCTGCCTTGCCCTCTTGAGCATGGAGGTGCACGATGTGGCGATCATACTTGCCAGTGCGTTTGAGCACATCGCGCTTCAGTTGCAAAGATTGTGCATAGCGGTCTGCCACGCCGTCACTTCCTGCCACGCTCAAATAGAGGGTGGAATGTCCTTGGCGAGGAGCATCGGCAAAGACAACTTCTAATTTTGCCTCTTGGAGCACCTGCTTCGCACGTTCGCGTGTAGCAGCATCCACAGTGGCATCACACACCACCGTCACCGAAGGTGTGAAACTTACAACCCCTTGTCCACTTTGTTCTTGTTGTGGTTGGGGGTAGATGTCATAGACTCTTGCCCAAAGTGAGGTAGGCGCGAAACAGTGCGCAGCCCAACAAGCAGCAGCCCAAAACTCTTTTGAGTGTTTTCATATTCAAATAGGATGTATCAATTATCTCGAACTTTTCGGGAGAAAATAATAACAAGGCACAAGACGCGCCAATCTCTGACACGGCTTATGCCTTATTATTTATGCTAGCGCACTAGCTATCGGTGAATTTATCTCACCACTTTCTTCCCATTCATCACGAGGACACCTCGTGATGTTTTTTCTGCGTGACGACCAGAGAGGTCATACACCTCTTCAGAAGCCATGTTGGTAGAGGGAAGTGCAATGGCAGTGACGGCAGTGTCGGTCACTGTCACAGGGCGAATCACAAAAGTAGAACCTGCATCTGCACCACCGGTCCAGAAAGAGAGCTTACCATCGCGGTTGTTGACCTTATTGGCAGGGAGTTTATCTTCATACATATACACCACTTGTCCATCAGTAGCCTTGACATTCTTAGAGTCCATGAAGCGCCACACCGAAGTGTAGTTCTTAGGCACTTTGTCGGCAGGCACGAGGCGCACAAAAGACGAACCACCTTCCTTGCCACTCATGGTGGTGGGAGCAGCGAGCACATAGTCCGTGCCAAAGTAGCGATTGTAGAGCTGGTATCCCTCATCATTGTTGCCCACGAAGCACCACAAGTGTTGCTCGTTTTGAGCATCTACCGCCGTTGCGCTAAGAGAGATTTGCGCGTCTTTAGTACCTTCAATCACATAACCTTGCGCACCGAGTTGGAGGGAATACCACTGCGTGTGGGGAGCAAAGTATTTGCCATCGAGGCTCGTCACATTGAATCGTGAAAACCATGCAGGCACAGGTTCGGGCACATAGCGACCTTCTTGTACGAAGCGGCCTTCGATGAGCACATTGCCGTCCATCCACTTACCGGGGATGGTGAAAGTGCCATCAGCCTTGAACAAAGAGCGAGGGATGGTGATGCTTTCCCACTGCACATTGTCCTTAACGGTAGCTTCTCCTTCGATATTCACACCATGCTTCAGCACAAAACCATTGTGTTCAAACCATCGGCAGGGTGCATCTTGATGGTGAAGTCTTGTCCATAGGGCACTTTCAAGCTCGTCAATTCCTTGCCATCGAGAGTCTTCACCGCACCATTAAGGTTGTGGTCGTTCACCACAGCAAAGCCATCATGCACATTGAGGAAGAAGTCTACAAAACCACCACCATTCTCAGGAAGCGTTTTATTACCCATGGGGTCCAAATCATTGTAATCCACCTTGAGGCGCATGCGATAGACACCAGGCTTCATATCTCTAGGAAGGGTAAACTCAGGCGATTGGAACGACATGCCACCATTAGTAAAAGTCTTTCCAACACTGTTTTTACCATCTTTGTAAGAATAGCTCACCACCTCTTCAGGCTTGAACTGACCATCTTGGTCAAAATCTACATAGAAGAACGTGTGCATCCATGAGCCCTTATACTGCACCTTAGGAGTGACCACATCACCAGCCTTAGCAAAAATGCGATGACTGCTGCCTGCCTCATTGTAAAGCATGCGTGGCTGTGGCAACACATAATTATACTTTTGTTGACCCACCGTAAAGTTTACCGCTTCAATGTAACGATCCTTACGAGTTTGTGGCTGCGCTTTATCGAAGTTGATAGGATAGTATCCTCTGATAAGGGTAGGAGAAGAAACGTTATTGACAGACACATTGTCGATGTATGCCACAAAGTCTTCCTTCAAATCGTGAGGGCTCTCGCAGTCGGGCACAATGAGGAGGCTATGGAGCTCCACGCCTTTATTGGCTGCGGCAGGCACCACAATTTCTCTCCATTGGTTCACCTCAAGGGGAGAAGTGGTGATATGTGCCACTTGCACCACCGTGGGCAATTGATCAGCGCGTTCTTTGCGCTTACCCAATCCAGCGATGAGCACACGTCCAGCCTTTGGACTGCGCACCCAAGCGTGAATGTAGAGAGAGCCATTAGCGTCAAAGCGATGGGCTCATTCAGCTTAATCCAAGCTCCGAAAGTGTTCGAACCGAAGCGTGAGCGTTGGAGAGCTAGTACCTTGCCAGAGGGGTTCACAGGCTCGCCTGTGAGAGGGTTGAGTTCATCGAGCGTAGGGTTATCCACTACAGCTACGTTGCCCACCAACTTTTGTGTGCGGAAAGGCGAAGCCTCCCAAGTGTCATATACCCCAAGTTCTCTCCAGGGATTAGCAGGATTAGGTTCAAAGTCAAATTGCACATTTACAGCAGGTTCTTCAACTTTTGTTGTAGTTTGTGCAGCGACTGCCAAGGGCAAAGCCAAAGCAGCCAAGGGAAGAATAGATTTCAATGTCATGGTGTTGGGCTTTGCAGATTAATAAATAGCGACACTCTTAAGCAAGGGGCAAGCCTTAGCATCTTCAATAGTGATGCGGAGGGCCTTCGCTTGAATGCCTTGTGCAGAATAGCTGTTTACTGTCGAACCATTGAGAGGAATGATGCGCTTATAACCGATGGTGGTTTGTGCCACGTTTTCAGCTACAGGCTTAAAATTGGTGCCATCTTGTGAGATTTCCAGCTTAAACTTCTTCACACGCTGACCCTTTGCCACCAATTCCATGAGCGACACATAGCGCAAAGCTTGAGGAGTGTCCCAAGTGAAGGTGAGCGTAGCTTGCTTCGTGCCGTCATTGGTAGCCCAATACGTAGTAGTATTGCCATCCACGAGGTTGTCCACTCCATAAGTGCGATTCGCACCAGCCGCGCGAGTTTCGCTAGCTTCGATTTTTGCATTCTTAGCTAAATCAGTGCCCAAACGCTTCTCGATCATCTTGCCCAATTCTTCGAGCACCTTCACGTCAGAAGCAGGGAGCACACCCGCCTTGTTGGGAGGCCAGTTGAGAATCAAGGTTGCATTGCGGCCCACTGTTTCGAGATACATTTGGAACAAGCGTTCTGCAGAATGAGGAGACTCATAGTCGTGATAGAACCAGCCCTTGTTGGTAGCCTTCGCATCACTCTCACCTGGGTGCCAATACCAGCCGTTGATGTCACCATCTGTGCCATGTCCCATGCACCAGTTGGTTTCTCCAGCCCATCCGGCTTCGTTACCGATCCAGCGAGCCTCGCCACCCACGCCCCAAAGCACACAGTTGGGTTGCACCTTGTGCACCGTGTCGCGAAGATTGGGCACATCGTAGTAGATATTGGCATCGCCTACGTTCACCGTACCACGGCGACCGCCATAATAGCCGTCACCACCATTAGCACCGTCAAACCACATTTCAAATTGGTCGTTGCCATATTGTGCCAACTCAGCACACTGGCGCAAGAACACCTCGGGCACATAGCGGTCAGTACCGTAGTGCACAGAGTTGCGGTCCCAAGGTGAGATGTAGAAACCATATTTCAATCCCAAATCCTTTGCAGCTTCTGCAAAATCTTTAGGAATATTCATATCGGCAGTATAAGGATTTCCTGCTTTCGTAGCATTATGATCCGTAGTTTGAGTGGGCCACAAGCAGAAACCATCGTGGTGCTTCACCACGGCGATACCCCCCCCTTCATGCCTGCCTTCTTCACGGCTTCGAGCCACTGACGAGGATTGGGCTTTGCCGTTGGTCGGAAAATCTTCACATTTTCGTCACCATTACCCCACTCCTTGTCGGTGTAGGTGTTCATACCATAGTGGAAGAAGGCGTAAAATTCAGTTTCTTGCCAAGCCACCTGACGGGGGTGAGGCACTGGATGCACGGGCACTGGTTCATTGTCGGGATTGTCCAGTGTCTGCTGCACGAACTTAAACGTCTGTCCCATCACCGTGGTGGGGAAAGCCAAGACGCAAGCAACAGCTAAATGATTGAGTAGTCTCATGGGCTTATTTATTGTTTTTATTTGCCACGCAAAAATAGCAATTTTCCGTTATACTACCAACTATTCGGGCTTTTTTTGCCATATCTATCTTTCAAAAGGACTTTTTTGCCTGATTTCTACGATTATTCGCAACTCATCATCTACTCCACTCCATGTAGCCCTCTTGTTTTTGCGCCCACCTTGACACTTGCCTTTGAGCATGGCACAGATACTCTTGCGCTACAGCACACACTTCCCCTCTGCTTGCGCTTATCCCCCTCCGACCTGCGCCTCAAAAACGTCCGAGATATTCCCGAAAATCTCCGACGTTTTTCAGAAAAAGTCCAACGTTTTTCAGAAAATCTCCCACGTTTTTGGGAAAAGCTCCGATGTTTCAGAAATACGTTGCAACCTCTCTGTCCACATCTCCCGCTCTTCTCACCTTCCACCTCGCCCATAACCGCTCCTTGCTTTCTGCTTCCTCATGCTTCTGTTGGCACTTCCCCCAAAAAAAGGGCTTACTCTCCCTCCCCCTTTTTCATTAACATCTCTACACAATCCCCATTTTTATCAAGGTTTTCTTGCACGCGCACGCGCGTATACTGGGATTTACATCTTTTCTCTTTCACAACCTTCACAGACATCCCTTATAACCTACTATAAATCAGCAATTAGCGCAATGTTTTCGGACAACTTTTAACAATCGCGATATGATCAAGGATTTTCACCCCATTTTTATCCAACATCGCCACCGCGGGCGTGCCCTCTTTTCTCCCTCTTTTGCCATCCTTTTTCTCCCCTTCTGTGAAGGTTGTGAAAGCAAAAAAGCAAATTTCCCAGGGAAGGCGCGCGCGTCACGCGCGCGAGGGGGCTTTTCGCCCCTTCTTTCCCCTCCTCTACCGCGCAAAACTTAAATCTTCTTATTGAAAACATTTTTAGCGCGATTTTTCGCACTTTTGCCCCTTTTCCTCCCACTATATAGGTAGACATCATCCGCAAAAGACATCCTTTTCATGAACCGTCATAAAAGCCTACCCACAAACCGACACTAATTCATCAAAAAAAACACCTAACCCTTGTTTTTTACAAAATAATTTTTCAAATTTGCACATAATGGCTTCACCTTCCACAAACTTCCCTAAATACCCCTATCATGAAGACTAACATTTTCCTTCTACTTCTTTGCACGCTTTCCATACTCTTCTCTTGCAAGCAGGATTTGTCCGACATTAAAGAAGATTACTCCTTGGTCTTTTATCCAAGACATTGTGAGTGCATCACCACAAAAATTCTTTCTCACAAAGAAAGACTACAAAACTGGATTACTTATCATCCACAACAGGAGCTTCAGGCACAAGATGCAGACCTTTGGGTCGTTACTGGTACGGACTCCCTAGCACGAATACCCGCTTTCAAAATGAGCTACAGTCCAGCTTATTACTTAGATATCATGCAAAAAGCCTCATTCCCACTTGCAGAGAGGAATCGAAAACTTGAGCAACAACTTGATTATGACTATCGCACGGAAACCAGCTACTCTACCAGAAGCCAACAGCACACAAGAGCCAGTGACATGATGGTATCAACCAACCTTATATCTTGGGAATATCGTGTGACGGGAGTCAAGGATTTCAACATCGTCGCCACAACTCCGCTCTTCGGACAAGCTGCAGGAACATCTCTGAATCGTCATTTCATCATTTCTGAATTTTTACCAAAACAGATTATTTCCTATCGCACTCAGTCCTTGGTATGGGGCTATCGCTCAAAGAAGAATGTGGAAACCATTGCGAAATGGCTAGCTCTCCAACCAATGGCTCCCCCTGCCATCGTATTTCGCCTCAAGGCCACTCCCCCGGAAGTGCCAGCGCACGTGAAATTCGTGTCGATACTAGAAACCACAGACGGAAAGGTGCTGAGAGATACCACGGAAATGTATCTTAGACGTTAGAGAGTAAACATTAGAGATTAGAGGTTAGACGCTAGAAATTAGAAGGCTCACGCGACTGGGTACTCCCTTTGGCTGCATAGTGCTAAGCTCTAAATCCAATGATCTAATGTCTAAATTCTAACATCTAACGTCCAACCTCTAAATTCAACATCATATGATGAAATATCTTTTCCTTTTAGCATGTGCATTAAGTCTATGCACTTCTTGCAAGAAAGAAGATCATACAATGACAGAATCCGGACTTGCTTTCAGATTCTATCCAAGACAGTGCAGCAGCATCGCTACGTTCGCTGCGGAAAACTCCCAAGCACACAACTACTTTGAGCATCCACCTAAAGTAGGATATGCCACGAAAGCACAAGATTTTCTATTGTGCCTATTCACAACCAATGGTCCGATTAAAGAGATTGTAGCCGAAAACCCTAATCTATCACTACAATCCTATTTTATGATGGCCCAAAGAAATACATCTAAATTTCCTACTGAGTCACCTAACAAAAAACTGGAATTATTATTAGGGGATGATTATTACCGAGGAGAAATTCTAGAAGACAAGAAGACTCGAGGTACCCATCAGAATGAGCTAGACATGGTTTACCTTCAGCATTGGGAATATCGTTTGACGGGCGTCAAGGATTTCAACATCGTAGCTACAACTCCGCTTTTTGGACAAGCTGCAGGGACATCGCTCAACCCCTACTTCTCTATCTTTGAGTTCCATCCCAAACAAATTATTACCCATACCACTCAGTCCTTGGTATGGGGCTATCGCTCGCAAAATAAGGTGGAAACCATTGCGCAATGGCTAGCTCTTAAACCAATGGCTCCCCCTGTCATCGTATTTCGTTTCAACGCCATTCCTCCCGAAGTACCAGCGCATGTGAAATTCGTGTCGATACTAGAAACCACAGACGGAAAGGTGCTAAGAGATACCACGGAAGTAGAGATTAGAGATTAGACGTTAGAGGTTAGAAGGCTCACGCGACTGGGTACTCCCTTTGGCTACATAGTGCTAATCTCTAATGTCTAAATCCTAACGTCTAAAGTCTAGCCTCTAAAGTCTAACGTCTAAATTCTAACATCGTATGATGAAATATCTTTTCCTTTTAGCATGTGCATTAAGTCTATGCACTTCTTGCAAGAAAGAAGAAGTGCAGCTTCGGGACACAGGTCTTGGTTTCGAATATTATCCAAGACTGTGCAACAACATCGCTACGCTCGCTTTGGAAAACCACCAAGGATACTTCTACGAGCAGACTCCAAAAGTTGGGCAACCAATAAAGGCACAAGACTTTCTACTGTGTCTGTTCACAACTAATGGTCCACTTAAAGCACAGATAGCAGAATACCCCAATCTATTTCCAGAAACCTATTCTGAGATGGGACAGAGAGACACCTCTAACTATCCCATTGCGCCAGGAAACAAAAAGTTGGAAAACCTGCTAGGGGATGATTATTACAGAGGGGTAGTCAAGACACGGAGCACCAATCAAAAAGGGCTAGATTGGTTCTTTATCAAACCTTGGGAATATCGCATGACGGGTGTCAAGGATTTCAACATCGTAGCTACAACTCCGCTTTTTGGACAAGCTGCAGGGACATCGCTCAACCCCTACTTCTCTATCTTTGAGTTCCATCCCAAACAAATTATTACCCATACCACTCAGTCCTTGGTATGGGGCTACCGCTCGCAAAATAAGGTGGAAACCATTGCGCAATGGCTAGCTCTTAAACCAATGGCTCCCCCTGTCATCGTATTTCGTTTCAACGCCATTCCTCCCGAAGTACCAGCGCATGTGAAATTCGTGTCGATACTAGAAACCACAGACGGAAAGGTGCTAAGAGATACCACGGAAGTAGAGATTAGAGATTAGACGTTAGAGGTTAGAAGGCTCACGCGACTGGGTACTCCCTTTGGCTGCATAGTGCTAAGCTCTAAGTTCTATAATCTAGAGTATAATGTCTACATTCAAACGTCTAAAGTCTAGCCTCTAACATCTAATGTCTAAATTCTAACATCGTATGATGAAATATCTTTTCCTTTTAGCATGTGCATTAAGTCTATGCACTTCTTGCAAGAAAGAAGAAGTGCAGCTTCGGGACACAGGTCTTGGTTTCGAGTATTATCCAAGACAGTGCAACAACATCGCTACGCTCGCTTTGGAAAACCACCAAGGATACTTCTGGGAGCAGACTCCAAAAGTTGGGCAACCAATAAAGGTACAAGACTTTCTACTATGTCTGTTCACAACTAATGGTCCAATTAAAGCACAGATAGCAGAATACCCCAATCTATTTCCTGAAACCTATTCTAAGATGGGACAGAGAGACACCTCTAACTATCCCATTGCACCAGGAAACAAAAAGTTGGAAAGACTGCTTGGGGATGATTATTACAGAGGGGTAGTCAAGACACGGAGCACCAATCAAGAAGGGCTAGACTGGCTCTTTATCAAAAGATGGGAATATCGTTTGACGGGCGTCAAGGATTTCAACATCGTAGCTACAACTCCGCTTTTTGGACAAGCTGCAGGGACATCGCTCAACCACTACTTCTCTATCTTTGAGTTCCATCCCAAACAAATTATTACCTATACCACTCAGTCCTTGGTATGGGGCTACCGCTCGCAAAATAAGGTGGAAACCATTGCGCAATGGCTAGCTCTTAAACCAATGGCTCCCCCTGTCATCGTATTTCGTTTCAACGCCATTCCTCCCGAAGTACCAGCGCACGTGAAATTCGTGTCGATACTAGAAACCACAGACGGAAAGGTGCTGAGAGATACCACGGAAGTAGAGATTAGAGATTAGACGTTAGAGGTTAGACATTAGACGTTAGAAGGCTCACGCGACTGGGTACTCCCTTTGGCTGCATAGTGCTAAGCTCTAAGTTCTATAATCTAGAGTATAAGGTCTACATTCAAACGTCTAAAGTCTCTAATCCCTAACGTCTAACCTCTAATGTCTAACGTCTAACCTCTAATGTCTAACGTCTAACCTCTAATGTCTAACGTCTAACCTCTAATGTCTAACGTCTAACCTCTAATGTCTAACGTCTAACCTCTAATGTCTAACGTCTAACCTCTAATGTCTAACGTCTAACCTCTAATGTCTAACGTCTAATCTCTAACGTCTAATCCCTAATTCATGTACAAAAGAAGAAACGGCTGGGGTCTACTCTTAGCCTGCTGGAGTCTACTCACCATGCTCACGGCTTGCGTGGAGGATTTAACCCTATCTCCCAAGGAGGGAACACGAAAGGTAGTGGTGTCGTGTGTGCTACACAACACTAAGGTGCAGAAATTACAACTCACCTACAGCCAACCTGTCAACGAAACTTCATTTTCAGAAGAAGTGGAAGTGGCTACCCCTACTCTCTACGAGGAAGACAAAGCAGTAGGCACTTTCTCAAAAATAGGATATGGGGAGTGGGAGTTGAACTATACCCCTCAACGCGGAAAGGCTTATCGGCTTGTTGTGGAAGTGCCTGGACATCCCACCATCACAGCAACCACTACCATGCCCATCCCCGTGGGCATCTACCATGGAGAGCCACGCAACAGAAATCGCACTAAGCCATTTCTACAAGTGAATCACACTGCTCCCTTTTGGATTTGTGCCCTATTCTCTAGTCTAGATGAGCCCCAATACTTTATCAAGCCTCCCAAATTGGAAGACGATCCCAAGGCGAGTTTGGCGGGCATCATAGCAACGACCCACAAAGATGCCGATCGCTTCACCCAAAATGAGACCGTAAATGAATATAACACCTTTGACGATGGCGCAGTTCCCTACGAGCAATACATCAGAGTAGTCCCTAACCCAGAAATTACTCGTGAGCATCCTTATGAATTTACAGTCGCAGAAAACGCAGGAGCTTTTGTATTCATCGTGATGCGCTCAGCCTCTACAGAATATGATCGCTATCTAAAATCGATGCTGGAGAAATTGAAGTTTTATGAAGACCCTGACGACCCTGCACGCTGGTTTGACGAAACAGTGATTTTCTCCAACATCGAAAATGGTCTGGGCATTTTTGCCGCTTACTGGCAACAGGATTTCTATTACAATAACAATATTTTTTCTAGTGGTTCCACCCCCATTGTCCCATGATGAATAGATAAATCTTCTTGTCGACAACATTTTTTAGCGCGATTTTTCTCACTTTTGCCCCTTTTCCTCCCACTATATAGATGGGCATACGACACAGACATCACCCAACCCAACAGAATTTTATTTTACGTTTTTACCTCAAAAAACACTGATTTTATTTGGCAACCAAGAAAAAAGGATTAAATTTGCCACATAGAACAAAACAACCACAAAAAAAACAACACTATCATAAAACATTTCCTCCTCACTCTTCTAGCATGCCTAGCAATTGCTAGCTGTTCTGCTTTTGATGACGACTATTTCGTAGAACATTTGAGCAAAATACTAGTAAAAAAATCATTCACAACTTCAAGTTTTAACTTATGAGACACATTCACTTCGTCATATTGCTGTTGGTAAGTTGCTTCTTTGGAGCTTGCCGAGAAAAAGAAGACATTCGTGAAGGCGGAATCTCCTTTTACTTTCACCCCAGAGAATGTCAAAGCATCACTACGGGAACGTGTGTTCTGACAGGTCAGAGATATAATGAATGGGAATCCCCCAATGTGGATAGTTCTGGAGTTGAAGCTAGTAACCTTGGACTCTGGATGATGACAGGCGAGAAAAACCTTTCAAAGTTGATTACAAAAGAACCTCATCGTGAATTGTCCTACTTAGAAAGCCGCTATCAGGATGTAGCCTTTCTCACAGGCAAAGCACCTAGACTATACCGCTTGGAAAAAAAACTCCAGGACGATTATTTGGAAAAATGGGGAAACAGCAGGGGTTCACGATCTTCGGGATTAGACTTCGTATATGCTCTGCAATGGGAATATCGTGTGACGGGGGTGAAGGATTTTAGGATTGAGGCGATGTCTCCTCTCTTTGGTCAAGCGGCAGGAACGTCGCTGAACCGCTATTTTTCGATCCTTGAATTCCGTCCGAAACAAGTAATCAATTATCGCACTAGAGGACTAGTGTGGGGCTATCACTCAAAAAATAAACTAGAATCTATCGACAAATGGCTTTCTCTCCAACCAATGGCTCCTCCTGCTATCATCTTCCGCCTCAACGCGACTCCTCAAGAGGTGCCTGCACGCGTGAAATTCGTGTCGATACTAGAAACCACAGACGGAAAGGTGCTGCGCGACACAACGGAAGTAAATATTAGACGTTAGAATTTAGACGTTAGACGCTAGAGATTAGAAGGCTCACGCGACTGGGTACTCCCTTTGGCTGCATAGTGCTAAGCTCTAAGTTCTATAATCTAGAGTATAATGTCTACATTCAAACGTCTAAAGTCTCTAATCTCTAACGTCTAATTTCTAACGTCTAACCTCTAATGTCTAACGTCTAATCCCTAATTCATGTACAAAGAAGAAACGGCTGGGGGCTACTCTTAGCCTGCTGGGGTCTACTCACCATGCTCACGGCTTGCGTGGAGGATTTAACCCTATCTCCCAAGGAGGGAACACGAAAGGTAGTGGTGTCGTGTGTGCTACACAACACTAAGGTGCAGAAACTACAGCTCACTTACAGCGACCCTGTCAACGAACCGAGTTTTTCAGAAGAAGTGGAAGTGGCTACCCCAACCCTCTACGAGGAAGACAAAGTAGTGGGCACTTTCTCAAAAATAGGATATGGGGAATGGGAATTGAACTATACCCCTCAACGCGGAAAGGCTTATCGACTTGTTGTGGAAGTGCCTGGACATCCCACCATCACAGCAACCACTACCATGCCCATCCCCGTGGGCATCTACCGTGGAGACCCACGCAACCAAAATATAACCAAACCTTTCACTCAAAGCAGTCATTCAGCTCCTTTGTGGATTTGTGCACTGACTTCGAGTTTAAAGGAAGCTCAATATGTGCTCAAAAAGCCCAAAGTTGAAGATGATGCTCAGGCTAGATTGATCAGCATTATTGCGACCACCCACAAAGATGCAGACCGCTTCACTCAAGATGAAATAGTAGATAGGAGCAACACCTTTAATGATGGATCGACTCCTTATGAAAACTACATCAGAGTGGCACCCAACCCTGCAATCACTCGCGATAATTCCTATGATTTCACCATAGCATACGGTGAAGCATGGGCTTCCTTTATTGTGATGCGCTCAGCCTCTACAGAATATGATCGCTATCTAAAATCGATACTGGAGAAATTGAAGTTTTATGAAGACCCTGACGACCCTGCACGCTGGTTTGACGAAACAGTGATTTTCTCCAATATCGAAAATGGTCTGGGCATTTTTGCTGCTTACTGGCAACAGGATTTCTATTACAACAACATTTATCCTTCCACCCCACTGCCCCATGATGAATAGCTTGCGATATTACTTATTATTGACGATACTGTGCTGCCTACCACTCACAGCACTGGCGGAACATTTCGGAGGAGTGGTGCGCGATGCGCACTCTAGAGTGCCCCTGCCGAAGGTGGAAATCATGAACCTTCAAGGGAAGGTGCTGACACAAACAGACTCCATCGGACGATTTGAGCTAGAACAAGAAGCGAAGCAACTGGAAATCATCGCTTTCTTGCAAGGATATGCGCAAAAGAAAGTGGTGCTTCAAACTGGCACTCCTCACGACATCTCTTTGTCTCCGCTGGGCAAGAGCCTTAGCACGCTCACTGTGACGGCGGTGCGCGAACGACGGGGCAACAATGCCTTCACCTACAGCACGAACGAGGTGAAAGGAATAGCCACCCTCACTGGCGAAACTGACGTGATGCGCTACATGCAAGTGCTGCCGGGTGTGGCGCAAGGCATGGAAGGCGGCATGGGATTTTATGTGCGTGGAGGGGGGCAACGGCAACAACCGCGTGGAGCTAGATGGGGTGACGATTAGTGCTCCAACACACCTGTTCGGGCTTTTCTCTACTTTCCATGCAGACATCGTGGACAAATCGACTTTTCAGATGGGCGGTATCTCGGCAGCTAGCGGAGATTTACTCTCGTCGCTGCTGAAAATCGAAACTCCCAAGCCTAATCTGGAGCGATATCAACTTTCTGCCTCCCTTTCTCCTCTCATGGTGGGTGCTTCGCTGCAAGGCTATCTCGTGAAGCACAAACTCTCCTTCCAACTGGCAGGAAGAACTGCCCTGCTCCGTCCTGAATATCTGCTCGCGAAGAAGATAGCTGGTGCAGAAAACGTGTCGGGCGACTTCGACCCACAAGTGCAAGATGGCTATGCCAAACTCTTTTGGGCGATTCACCCTAAGCACTCGCTGGAAATGATGCTTTATGGGAGTCACGACAAACTGAAATACGAGCCAGAAATAGATGAAGACGTGACGAGCAACAGCATCCATCTGGGCTGGGACAACAGTGTGGCAAAGTTGCAATGGAACTATCAACCCACCCTTGAGACGCGACTAGTGACCACAGCCTACTCCTCCAAGTTCACCAGCATTCAAGAACAGCGAGAGTTTACCATCAGAGGCTTGAGCGGCGGCATGGGACTGGGCTCGGAGAAGCACGAGCGGGCTATTCGCAGCCAGTTGTTCACCCGTTGGAGAAGTATAGCGATAAACGGAGGTGTGGATGTGCGTGCGCTTACCTTCAAGCCTGCGATGCAGAAGACCTATCTGAACCATTACGACGCTATTGTGAGACAAAGCGACTACCACACCTCGCAGTCTTCGCTCTTCACCGAAGCGGAATATCAAGACAATCGCTACAAGCTCAAAGGTGGGCTGCGCTACACGTACTATACAGATGCTGCTAAGCACCCATCACATCACTTGGATGTGAGACTGCAAGGCTCTACCTTCCTCACGCGCAATGCCGGTGTGGAAGTGACGTTCGACCGTCTCTCACAGTTTCAGCACAGTCTGGAAGGGCTTCCAGTGGGCTGGGCACTCGACTTGATGGTGCCAGCTTCGCAACAACTCCCCACGGAGTTGTCGCACCAATACTACGCTGGGGGATTCTGGGGCAACGACACGTTCTATGCCACCCTCGGTGGATATTACCGCCATCTCTCGAACATGACCAGCTATAAGAGTTTGCTCAATCTCTTCTCGGTGCACAATGTGTCGTGGGAGGAAGATGTGGCTACTGGAAAAGGGGCATCTTATGGTTTGGAACTGTGGTTGGAAAAGCGCAAAGGTCGCTGGACGGGTTCGATGGCATACACCCTCTCTCGCACCACACGGCAGTTTGCCGAAATCAATCGCGGTCTGCGCTTCCCCTTCAAGTTTGACCGCACACACAATCTCAACGTGCAATCGCAATATCTGCTGCAAGCGAGTGAACGACGTGAGCAGCGATTTCACACGGGGCTTTACTTCTCGTCGGGGCACAACATGACCATCCCTGTGGCAACCTACTCCGCTGAAGATTTGCCCTTCTGGGAAACGACTAGTTCCTCTTCCACCCACAACCATCTCTATAGCTTCCATGCCAACTACCGCACGCAGATGAGTAAGGTCAATGAGTATCGCGTGGCGAACTACCTGCGACTGGATGTGGGGTACTCCGTATTGTGGAAGCGACGCACTTTGGCAACACGAACTCACCTTCTCGCTCTACAATGTGTTGAACCGAAAGAACCCTTATTTGGTGTTTCACGAAGAGGACAGATGGAAACAACTGAGCCTGCTCTCTATCATTCCTTCCATTCGCTGGGAACTGCGCTTCTGAAGTGACTGAGAAGCGGGACAACCTCCTGCAAAAATGAGGATTATGCAAAGAAATCTGCGCTAGCTGGCGCAGATTTCGTATTTTTGCAGCAAACTCAACTACAACGACTATACAATATATAAGCGAATGACTGAACTTAACCAACCTCTCGACGACCAACTGCGCGAAATCAAACGCAGACTTCGTGCTGCCATGAACGGTGTGCTCAGCGGAACGATGCGCAAAAATGGAGTGGACTATCGCGTGAACTTTGGCGTGGATCAACCTCGATTGGCAGAGATTGCTACTGAAATTCCTCACACTTACGAACTCGCCGCTGCACTGTGGAAAGAAGACATCCGTGAACTCCGACTGCTCGCCATCATGACAATGCCACAATCGGACTTTGACGAAGAACTTGCAATGCTCTGGATGGAACAACTGCGCTATGCTGAGGAAGCACAGGTGCTGGTGTTGCACTTGCTCCAACATCGTCCTTATGCTTCTTCGATGGCTTTCCGCCTCATCGCCGCAGATGCCGTGATGCAGCGCCTAGTGGGCTGGTTGCTCCTGGGACGCTTGTTTATGGCAAACCTTCGTCCCACACAGCGCGATGCCGACGAACTTCTCGACCACGTGGGCACAGAACTCTCTGCTCCCGATGGCGATGTGGGCGTGAAGCGAGCAGCTCTCAACATGCTCTATAAATTTATGGACTTGGGCGAAGCGGAAGCCGCTCGTGGCGAACGATTGCTCACACAATTAGGACTGTAAAGTGCTGTCTTTCTGCTTATATCTAGCACGATAGAACCACACAAATTTGCATTTTCCTTTGTCTATTGGTATATTTCTACTATTTTTGCAGTGAATACGCCATCTCCTCATTTGTGAGGAGGGCAAAAATGCAGTCGTCAACAACTGCAAGCAACAAAAACTCAAAATGACAAACGGTATAACGCATGCTGGATAGTGCCATTTCTCTCAAGGGAAATGGTGGCTTTTTGGTGTGTTATAGTCCGTTCCTCACTCGCAATAATAACAATTCATCAACAATTTAATTTCTTCAAAAACTTATGTGGTTAACTACTTCATCTATCGGAAGAAAGGTGCTCATGTCGGTCACTGGACTCGCCCTGATTCTCTTTCTCACCTTCCACGGATGCATGAATGTGGTGGCACTCTTCTCAGCTGAGGGCTACAACATGATTTGCGAAATGCTCGGTGCACACTGGTATGCCGTAGCAGCAACCGCAGGATTGGGTGTATTGATGCTCATCCACTTCGTCTATGCTTTCATCTTGACAGCACAAAACCGCAACGCTCGCGGTAACAGCCGTTATGCAGTCGTAGACCGTCCCGAAAAGGTGGAATGGGCTTCTCAAAACATGCTTGTCATCGGTATTGTTGTCCTTCTCGGCATCGCCCTTCACCTCTACAACTTCTGGGCTAAAATGATGTTCGTGGAGTTGGCACACGTTGGTAACGAATGGTTGGCGGCTGACGGCTACCACTGGATTCAATACACCTTTAGCAATCCTGTTTACTCCGTGCTTTATCTTGTATGGCTCTTCGCCATCTGGTTCCACCTCACTCACGGTATGTGGAGTGCTATGCACACTCTGGGTGCTAGCGGCAAGACTTGGTTGCCCCGCATCAAGTGCATCAGCTACATTTACTCTACTATCATCATGCTTATGTTTGCTGCTGTCGTTGTGAAGTTTGCTCTTGCAGCTATCCTCAATGGCACCACGCACTTCGGCTGCTAATCTGCCGTAAGCATTTTTCTCCATTTATCTCAAAATTCAAGCATTTCTCAAATGGCTATTTTGAATTCTCGCATCCCCGAAGGCCCCGTCGCCGAGAAGTGGACCAACTATAAAGCTCACCAGAAGTTGGTGAACCCCAAAAACAAACGTAAGCTCGATGTCATCGTCGTAGGTACTGGACTTGCTGGTGCAAGTGCCGCTGCTTCCCTCGGTGAAATGGGCTTCAAAGTGAAGAACTTCTGCATCCAAGACTCTCCTCGTCGCGCACACTCCATCGCTGCACAAGGTGGTATCAACGCTGCAAAGAACTACCAAAACGACGGTGACTCTGTATATCGTCTTTTCTACGACACCGTAAAGGGTGGTGACTATCGTGCTCGCGAAGCTAACGTGTATCGTTTGGCTGAAGTGAGCAACGCTATCATCGACCAATGCGTGGCGCAAGGTGTACCTTTCGCTCGCGAATACGGCGGTATGCTCGCTAACCGTTCTTTCGGTGGTGCTCAGGTGAGCCGTACTTTCTACGCTAAGGGTCAAACGGGTCAGCAACTCCTCCTTGGTGCTTACTCTTCGCTCATGTGCCAAGTGCACGCTGGCACTGTGCAACTCTATACTCGCTATGAGATGCTCGACCTCGTGATTATCGATGGTCGCGCCCGCGGTATCATCGCTCGCAATCTCGTGACTGGTGAAATCGAACGCTACGCTGCACACGCTGTGGTGATTGGTACAGGTGGTTATGGTAACACTTACTTCCTCTCTACCAACGCTATGGGCTGTAACGCATCGGCTGCTATCGCTTGCTACCGCAAGGGTGCTGTCTTTGCTAACCCTGCTTACGTGCAGATTCACCCCACTTGTATCCCCGTGCACGGTGACAAGCAGTCTAAGCTCACGCTGATGTCTGAGTCACTCCGTAACGATGGTCGTATCTGGGTGCCCAAAAAACTCGAAGACGCTAAGGCTTGTCAAGAAGGTCGCCTCCAAGGTAAGGACATCCCCGAAGAAGATCGCGACTACTATCTCGAACGTCGCTACCCTGCATTCGGTAACCTCGTGCCTCGTGACGTGGCTTCTCGTGCCGCTAAGGAGCGTTGCGACAAAGGCTTCGGTGTGAACAACACGGGTCTTGCCGTTTATCTCGACTTCTCTCAAGCAATCAAGGACTTCGGCCGTAAGGAAATCGAAGCTCGCTATGGTAACCTCTTCGACATGTACGAAGAAATCACTGACGAGTCTCCTTACGAAACTCCAATGCAAATCTTCCCCGCTATCCACTACACCATGGGTGGTATCTGGGTGGACTACGAACTCATGACCACTATCAACGGTCTCTTCGCCATCGGTGAGTGTAACTTCTCTGACCACGGTGCAAACCGCCTCGGTGCTTCTGCACTCATGCAAGGTTTGGCTGACGGTTACTTCGTGCTTCCTTACACGATTCAAAACTACCTCGCTGACCAAATCACCGTTCCCCGCTTCTCTACCGACCTCCCCGAATTCGAGGCTGCAGAAAAGCACGTGCGTGAACGCATCGATCGCCTCTTCGCTATCGGTGGTAAGCGCAGTGTGGACAGCATCCACAAGGAACTCGGTCACATCATGTGGGAATACGTGGGTATGGGTCGCACCAAGGAAGGTCTCATCAAGGGTCTTGGCTTGCTCAAGGAGCTCCGCAAGACGTTCTACCAAGAACTCCGCATCCCTGGCTCGAAGGAAGGCGTGAACGTGGAACTCGAGAAGGCACTTCGCCTCGAAGACTTCATCCTCATGGGTGAACTCATGGCAAACGACGCCCTCCACCGTGAGGAGTCTTGCGGTGGTCACTTCCGCGAAGAGCACCAAACTGAAGAAGGCGAAGCTAAGCGCGACGACGAAAACTTCTTCTACGTGGGCTGCTGGGAATACCAAGGCAGCGACGACGTGGCTCCCGTGCTCTCTAAAGAGCCTCTCGAATACGAAATCATTAAGGTGCAAACTCGTAACTACAAGGCGTAATCAAACAAACGCAATCGCATATTCGGCATGTCTAGGTCATGAGCCATGAGCTCACCTAGACATCGACCGAAAACGATGCGCAGATTGCACACTAAGATTTCCCCAACTCCCAAACAAGACATAGTCATGGCTAAGAATATTTCTTTCACCGTAAAATACTGGAAGCAGAATGGTCCGAAGGACGCTGGTCACTTTGAACAGCGCGAGATGAAGAACATCCCCGATGACACTTCCTTCCTCGAAATGCTCGATATCCTCAACGAGGAACTCATCAACGATGGTCAAGAGCCCTTCGTCTTCGACCACGACTGCCGCGAAGGTATCTGCGGTATGTGCTCACTCTACATCAATGGTACTCCCCACGGCAAGACGGCTACTGGTGCTACTACCTGCCAACTCTACATGCGTCGCTTCAACGATGGTGACGTGATCACCGTAGAACCTTGGCGTTCGGCTGCCTTCCCCGTGATCAAGGACTGCATGGTAGACCGTACTGCTTTCGACCAAATCCAAGCTGCTGGTGGTTACACTACTATCCGCACAGGTCAAGCGCAAGATGCTAACGCTATCCTCATTCCTAAGCCCGATGCTGACGAATCTATGGACTGCGCTTCTTGCATCGGTTGTGGTGCTTGCGTGGCAGCCTGCAAGAATGGTTCTGCAATGCTCTTCGTGGCTTCTAAGGTGTCTCAACTCGCTCTCCTTCCCCAAGGTCGCGTAGAAGGTGCTAAACGTGCGAAGATGATGGTAGCGAAGATGGACGAACTCGGCTTCGGTAACTGCACCAACACGCGTGCTTGCGAAGCTGTTTGCCCCAAGAACGAAAGCATCGCTAACATCGCTCGCCTCAACCGCGAATTCATCGCTGCAAAGTTCAAGGACTAATCGACTGAGTGAATCACTCACAGTAAAATAAAAACCGCCCACGACTGATGTCGTGGGCGGTTTATTTTGTGGAATAATACCGCACGAGAGAGGCACTACGATTCATCCCCCAATCGGTCATTAACAGCTACGAACGCCCTATAGGTTGTCGCGCATCGCAACGGCAAAACGAAAGATTCATACCAACAAAACATCCCCACCTATTGCGCAATAGATGGGGATGTTTCGGTGAACAGATAAATTGTTTCTCATGCTGCCTCACACAAGTGAGGATTAGCGATTAGCCCATGCTATAAGTATGCACGCTTGCTCCTTGTGCAGAAGGCAAATAGTTGATGCCCCACCAACACATCTGCAGCAGCACGAAAGAAACTATCAATCCCCATAGTGCCGCACGACGATAACGATCTGCGCGCAAACGCACATGGATATACGCCAAATAAGCAAACCAAGTGGCAGCAGCCCAAGTTTCTTTCGGGTCCCAAGCCCAGTAATGTCCCCAAGCCTCTTTCGCCCAGAGTGCACCAAACAAGATGCCGACTGTCATAAATGCCCAACCTACATGAACTAAGTTGTCGCAAATGTCGAGTTCATGTTCGGTTATTTCGCTCTTTTTGAACCACAACAGGTAGGCTGCCATCAAAGCCGCTGCACCGAGCATGGCATAAGCAAACATATAGACAATAACGTGCGGAGCAAACCATGGACTTTGCAGCGCAGGCATCAGCGTTTTGTTGTGTATCTCGGGATTTACCAAGTTGATGGTGGTGAACACCCCAGCCAACAACGTGCTGAAAGCGAGTATCCATGGATAGCGCCAACGAGAATAAATAATCAAGCCTGCTGTGGGAAGAAAGAAGGCATACCACAAACGCGTTTCGCCCATGGTGCGGAGGGGAGGACGCTCAAGCGAGAACCACATGCCGAGAATGAAAGCGAAATAGACGAGAAGTCCCGCAACGGTAAACAAATAAGTGGGAATGGGACGCTTCTTCCAAGCTGTCCACGCACCACCCAACCACAACAACAAGGCGGGAAGTGCAAAATATATAAAGGAATTCCAAGTCATAACAAGAGAATTTTGAGAAAAGAGCTACCCAACGCTGGATACAAACGCGCTAGAAAGACCTTTGACGCAAACAATCTAGATAAATATATTTGCGACAAACGTTCTAGCTAGTAGCATTGTTGGGGAGCCAGATACTGATATGCGCCGCACGCCTATACCGAAAGAGTTTAGCGACGCTTTTGTGCTACAATGAAAATGAGGATAGCTCCAGCCAGGAGCAAATAAAAACCTACGTACACGGCTGGCAACCACGGATCTTTCACGAGTTCAAACGTGCTCGATTCGCTCCATCTACCCATCGACTCATCATAGCTCAATTGATAAATCATCCAACCGTCCACTTTCACAGGCTTATTCACTTCCACCGTAGCCACAATGTGCTCTTGCGACTTCGTGAAAACTTCAATTTGAGAAGCATAGCGTTCGGGTTCGCGGCGCGCCATCACCAAACTCAACTGATTGTTGAGTTTAAGTTCTTGGAAGGGGAACATGTAACTACCGCAAGTCACCCAACCCACAATGGGTTTTCCCGCTTCTTTGTCGCCATTCATCGGTTGAGCTTCCACCAAAAGCGCAGTCACCGCTCCCGAAGAGCCCCAACCCACATATTTTATCGTGTCTTTTGTCACCACAGGAGCAGAGAGTGGCAGATTTTCGCGCACTCTGATGCGCCAATGCATCAAGCGTCCCTCTTTGAAATGCTTGTCAATCAACACGACTTCAGGATTCTTCTCTGGAATCGTCTTACCCGTTTTGTTGTTCACCAACAAGAGTTTAGGAGGATATTCATCGATGGTAAATTTCTTGAGCTGAATAGCCAGCGGAAGTTCCACAAATCCTTGTTCGTGTGTGGCGCGCCATTCGGGCATATCGGTAGTAGCCTTGAGTTTCACGCGCTCCATGTCGGCACTACCGAGCGTGGCAGCGACAATCGCAACAAACAAACCAATGTGACAAAGCAGAGAGGGCACTTCGCGCAAACGGAAGTGGAAGATTTGTCGCAAAACTATCAATCCCACAATCGCCGCCAGCGTGAGATAGATGAGCACAAAGGGCCAAAACGACAACATTTGTGTCAAGCCTATGGGGTCTACAGCGCGCTCGTGCGCAGGCACTTGACGCGTCAGTCCCATTACCACCGTGAGGGCAGCAGCATAAAGCAAAATGGGTACAGCAGCTTCCACTCTATGGAAAAATCCAAAGAAGCGCACTTTGTGGCGCAACACATAGACCAAACCAAGGCTGCAAAGAAACAGGAAGAGAAAAATGCCATTGAGGGGAAAAGCAAAATCCGACCAATGAATCGGACCAACGCTAAATTGCAGGGCTAATCCCACCACAATAAGTCCGGCACCGAAGGCAAAGCCTTCTTTCATTTTCCAGAATTTATTGAACATAAGAAGCAAGAGAAAATAATCGTAGAAAATAGTTGTAGTAAATCTGTGCACAAAACCAACCTCTCCATTCACCATGGACACAGCCACGGCGGCACAGCAAAGCGGAGGAATGTTGAGAGTAAGCGCGGCGGCAGACGGAGAGGTCTGTCGCCGCGACATAAAGAGAGGTCTAATCAACTCAAACCGATAGCACGGAATTAGAGTTCAATGAGTTTGCCTTTTTGTTTTGCTGATTGCACCCATTTAGGTACAACAGTGTTGAGGAATTTGGCTTTGTCTGCTTGGAGTTTTTTGCCGTCCAAACCGATATAAGCCCACGCCTTTTCCTTGCTAGAGATATCAGGCATAGGCACATCACCCACAAATCCATGCTTCGCCAACACCTTAGCCACAGCAAGACGAGCTTCTTGTGCATAGCCAAGACTTTGCGCCAAAATGCGTGTCACTTCTTGAGGAGCGTGGAAAGAAGCACCGTGACTCGCCACTGCAAAGTCCCAACGCCATTGACTCTTACGGATAGATTGGAGCGCCGATTTCATTTCAGCCTCGGTAGCACCCTTGTCCCAAGCATATTTAGCTTCGATGTGTGCCTTTGCCAATTCTTTTTCCACACGGTTGCGCACATCGTTCACCATGCGCTGACGCTCATAGACGTTTTGACGCAAGGTTTCAGCATCTTCGCGATGACAAGTTTGGCAAGTCTTGTCGATTTTTGCCAAAGGACTCACAATTTGGTGATCGGTGTATTTCACACCGCCTTCGCTCACATAAGGCATGTGGCAGTCTGCACACACGACACACCGCGCTGTCCGTGGATGCCCATGCGCCAAAGTTCATAGTCAGGGTGTTGCGCTTTGAGGATGGGAGCACGAGAGAGTTTGTGGGTGTAGTCGGAATAGTTCATTTCGTCATAATACTTCTCCATATCTTCCACAGTCCAGCCCTTATCTTGAGGGAAAGTGAGATAGTTGCCATCACCCTTGAAGTAGTATTCTGTGTGACACTGAGCGCACACCAACGAACGCATGTCTTGGTGCGACTGCTCGCTCACGTTCTGACCGCGACGTGCCCACGCTTCGTAGAGGGCAGGACGTGCAGGCTTCAACTTCATGGTGCGTGCATCGTGACAGTCGGAGCAACCAATGGTGTTCACAATTTCGTCACCCCATTTGCTCCAAGGAGCTTTGTAGAATTCAGCAATGCCCTTTTCGCGCATGATGCGAGGCACGTCGGGACCCTTACAAGTCCAGCAAGTACCAGGTTGCACATCGCTATTGCCGTTCACACCAGGTGCACCCGTGCGAAGGATTTCGCGCATATCATCTATAGCATGTTTGTGACCACGAGGAGTGTTATATTCCATAGCGAAAGAATAACCAGCCCAAAGCACCACCATTTCGGGGCGTTGTGCAAGCACATCCACGCGCTGAGAACTATTGAACTCCCCTTTATAAGAAGTGTCGGCTGTCATTGCCCACGTTTGATATTCACGGGGGAAGTCTTCAGCAAACTTCTCGTTGGGAGAAACAATAGAATCTTCAAATATGTTTTTGCGATTGTTGTAAATGCTCACCACCTCAGCGCGACGCTCGAGGAGAGAGGAAACGATGAGCCCGAGAACGAAGACTGCAACCATAGAGCCTCCAAATAAGAGCCATCCTTGCCAGCGTTTCAATTGTTGTGCCATGATCTTGTATGTCTTTTTTATGTTTGTGTTATCCAGTTTGTTGTGTCCTTTTGCACCTTCATGCCTATTTCAGCATCTTCTGCAACCAGTTGGGTACGGGAGATTCGGGAAGGGGCACTTCAGCTCCAGGGGTTGAAGAGAGCGAATTCATTTTGCCGTGTGCCACATCGCGGTGACAATCCCAGCAGGCTTTCCCTTCACCACATTTCGCATCCATATAAGTTATGCGTCCTGTGTTCACCAGCTCTGTGTTCAATGTGGTGTGACAACGCACACAGTTTTCCATAATCACCTCAGCACTCTCATCTATGGCTTGGATGGCTTGTCGCTCTTGGCGAGTCACAAATTTGTAAACGTGATTCATACCATCCTTCCCTTTGAAGAAATACTTTCGGAACACGTTGTCGTGCGGCACGTGGCAATCATTGCACGTAGTGTTTCGGGCGTGTGCTCCGTGCATCCACGTTGCGTAGTAGGGAGTCATAATGTGACAGTTCACACAAGCCGAAGGATCATTCCCCAAATAGGTGTGAAATCTGAGCAGATACAGGAAAAGTCCTCCTAACCCTACAAAAATTCCACCCACAAGCAGTAGAACTATCTTTTGACGATATCCCAAACGCGGCAGTCGTCGTAGCAATCTGTTCATGATGTTTTGATGTCTATGATTGTTTGTGTATGCTGCAAATATAAACAACTTTTCTCTAATCCCGCAAATTTTTCTCCTCATTTTTGAGGATAACCTGCATAAAAAATATTTATTAATCGCATCAGATACATTAAAAACAAACAAAACACCTACATATCAATTAGTTGCAAAAGAACACCTTTCACAAAAGACTTCAACGATTCTTCGCCTATCCTCTACATTATTTCTTCTCAACAACAAGAAGTTCACTAAAAATTCACTAGATTTCATACTACTATTTTCTACAAGTCTGTTGCATAATAGTTCCCTTCATAGACTACGTCCTATCACTCTCTGTCACTCCATATTTCCACCTTACTAAGTTACCTCACCAGAGAAAGTCTCTGCGTCATCTTTTAGGTAATCGCTGGATAATGCAAATAGACAGTTCCTCATTACCACACAAAACAGCTACCACCACAGAGTAGTATCTATGTGGTGGCAGCTGCTCTTGATATTTAGATTACGATTAACCTACTAGAAAGCAATACATGTTGCCTAGGAAAGTGTATCGTTGATCAGTGTCTGATTCGTGAAACAAGAAGTATAACCTATGTAAACCTCCAACTTGCGCAAAATACAATAGAAGTCACAGCTATTTAGTCTTTCGCTCCATAATATCCTTAATTTTTCTACTCATGACAGTGGCATATTGCATCATGCCAAAGTCAGAGGGATGCACATAGTCTACCCAAGAGTCTGGATGCAGATTAAGTTCTGCTTGCGAGAGATAAAACAAGTTTTTGACGCCTTCTTTTTGAAGTTGCGCATAAGCCTGCTGCTGCGCCCGGTTGCAGCGTGCACTCTTTTCACCTTCTGCTTGATAAGTCAAGACATTGCTATTGCCAGCATGTTCCACGATAAGAATGGGAACTTTGGTCTTACGGATGCGATAAATCGTCTCTTTCAAACGTTTGATAATTTCACCACTGTCGATGGCTCCCATGTTGGGCATACAATCGAGAATCACCAGCGAAGGACGTTGCTCGCAGATAAAGTTCACGACTTCAGACTCCAATTTTCCATTGCCCGAGAAACCAAGGTTGATCAAAGGACGATCGAGCGTTCGATGCACAATGTTTGCCCACGCCATACCCGGACGAGAGGCGCAAGCCCCTTGAGCAATGGAAGTGCCATAGAGCACGATGGCATTTCCTTTGACAGCAGGAACAAAAGAAAAGCTACTCTTTGCAGGTACACCGACTTCTAAGTGTGAAACCTCGTTATAGAGCGGCAAAAACAACTCATATTCAACTTCCTTCTTACCCTTGACACCTTTGTCCACCTTGTAATGATAGCGGATGGTATCCCCAAAAGAATAGTTGCCAAAGCAGAAGCTCTGGTCGTCGCGTCGATACAAGTCTACCCCCGAAACGCCCGTTGATGGCATGTGCGGCATATTTAGCGGCTGCGTCACGGTGTATTTCACACTTATCTCGGGAGCATCCGTCTTGAATCTGATGGACAGACCAGCGGACTGACAAGCCAGTTTCCACACCTTATCTCGCACCTTTCCTTCTGCTCTATTCGGAAGGCGGTGATAGTTGCCCCCATCTTCATTCCATCCTTGATTTTGGAGGCAAGAAGGCGACGTGGAAGCTAAAGGATTACGCCAAACTGTTTGAGCAAAACTCATAGTAACCGTGACCAAAGACACGAAGATTATCGACAAGATTTTATTCATGATACGTTAGTTATTACCTCTTGCAGATTTCTGCTACTCTGACACTTCCAGAGTAGTGACACTTGTGCAAACTTAAACGAAATAATTTAGGTGACCAAATGATGGATATATTTTCCACTAGCCGACAGAGATTTCCTTTCTGCTCATACAATCTAGAAATTATCTACCATGCTACACCACAATGGTTGGCAAACACTGCTGTAATTTCCGCAAGAATGTTTGCCCCACCGCAGAGAAAGATGTATCTTTGTGGCAAACAAAAAAAACATTGAAGAAGCTCCTATCTTTACCACCCAATGTGGTGGCACAATTTCATAACGTAAGCGGACGTTCCGCTGAAGAATACTTCTGTACCTCCGACCCTGTCGACCAAAAACTCGGCAGTGGCGGAGGCACTACTTGGTTGCTCGAAGCTGCGCATCAAGCGGAAGCCACTAAAGAAATGGATTTTTCCACTTGGCTCGGACAAGAAAAGCGCATTCTCCTCCATGCAGGAGGACAAAGTCGTCGCCTACCTGCCTATGCCTCTTGTGGCAAGGTAATGCTTCCTATCCCCGTGTTTCGATGGGCTCGTGGACAACGCATCGACCAAACGTTGCTCGACCTGCAGTTGCCCCTCTACGAACGCATCATGGAGGCCGCACCCGATTCGCTCCACACCTTAGTGGCGAGCGGTGACGTCTACACCCGTGCCACCCAACCGCTGCAAGACATTCCCGAAGCCGACGTGGTGTGCTATGGATTGTGGGTAGAACCCACGCAAGCCACGCATCATGGTGTCTTCATGATGCCGCAGACCAATCCCACGCATTTGGATTTTATGCTCCAAAAACCTAGTTTGGATCAACTCAATGCGCTTTCTGCCACCCACTTCGCTTTGATGGACATCGGCATCTGGCTTTGTCAGACCGCGCCGTTGAACTTCTGCGCAAGCGTTCGGTAGATGCGCAGGGACAACGCGTCAACTACGATCTTTATGGTCAGATGGGTTGCGCTCTCGGTTTGCATCCTTCACAAGCAGATGCGGAGTTGGCGCAACTCTCCGTAGCTATTCTCCCCCTCCCCGGTGGAGAGTTCTACCACTTTGGCACCACCCCCGAACTCATTGCTTCGACGACAGCTTTACAGAATGTGGTGAAAGACCAGCGCCTCATCCTACAGCGCGAAATCAAACGCCACCCTTCCATCTTCACCCAAAACGCTCGAGTGGAATACCACTTCGACAAATTGCAAGAAAACATTTGGGTGGAAAATGCTCACCTTCCCACTTCTTGGCAACTAGAGCGCGACCACGTCATCACGGGAGTCCCCGAAAACAGTTGGTCAATCCACTTAGCAGCTGGACAATGTATAGACATCGTTGCGGTGGGTGAACACGGATGGGCAATTCGTCCCTATGGTTTTGAAGACGCCTTCCGAGGTGCAATCGGACAAGAAACGACACACTATCTCGGTCGTCCCATGCCCGAATGGCTGGCTGCGCACGGAGTCACAGCGCAAGACCTCGGAGGAGCAGAAATCGACCTACAAGCAGCACAACTCTTCCCCGTTTGTGAAGATTTTGCTCTAGTAGCAGAGCTTCTCACGTGGATGTTGGCAGAACATCCTGCCCAAGATTTAGCAGAAACATTCCGCACCCTCCCCCGTCTCTCAGCTGATGACATTGCCGCTCGCGCCGATTTGTCACGACAAGAGACACAGCGCTGTGCTTTTCGCCAAGAAAATCTAGCACTCCTAGCATTGCACCACGACCATAGTGTGTTCTATCAAGTCGATCTCGGCGACATGGCACAAAGTTTGTCCAAAGCGAACTCACTCTTCCGCCAACCCTCCCCGAAGATACCCCCTTGATGCCGCAAATCCGTGATGCCATGTTCCGCTCACGCTATCTCGATTTGCGTGGACAAGACGGCAGTGCACAAGAGCAACGCGCCTTCCATCTCCTCAGCGAAGGCCTCACTGCTTCGGCACTTCAACACCGTCAATTGCCCCAACTCGCGGTGCACCACGACCAAATCGTATGGGCACGCAGCGCGGTGCGCATCGACGTAGCCGGAGGTTGGACAGACACGCCACCCTTCTGCCTCAATTCAGGAGGCAACGTGGTGAATCTTGCCATCGAGCTCAACGGACAGCCTCCCTTGCAGGTGTATGTAAAGCCCTGCTCCGACTTGAAAATTGTGTGCCGCAGCATTGACCTCGGTGCCATGGAGGAAATCACTACCTACGAGGAACTCTCAGCTTTCAACAAGGTGGGATCGCCTTTCTCCATCCCCAAAGCCGCTCTTGCGCTATGCGGATTCCTCCCTCGATTTGCCCAAGAGCGTCACGCCACCTTGAGAGAGGCGTTGGCTGCCTTTGGTTGTGGCATCGAAATCACCCTTCTCGCAGCCATTCCTGCCGGTTCGGGACTTGGCACAAGCAGCATACTTGCCGCCACCGTGCTGGGAGCACTCAGCGACTTCTGTCATCTCGGTTGGGACAAGACCACTGTGTGCAATCGCACATTGATACTCGAACAACTCCTCACCACAGGTGGGGGGTGGCAAGACCAGTTTGGCGGTGTGTTGCATGGAGTGAAACTCCTGCAAACTCAGTCTGGTTTCGACCAAACTCCCATCGCGCGCTGGTTGCCCGACACGCTCTTCACCGCGCCCGAACATCGTGCCTGCCATTTGCTCTACTACACCGGACTCACTCGTACGGCGAAACACATCCTCACCGAGATTGTGCGCGGCATGTTCCTCAACAGCGCCGAACACCTGCTCATCCTCAATGAAATGAAACAACATGCCCTCGACATGTTCGATGTCATCCAGCAAGGCAATTTAGCGGAATATGGCGCCCTAGTAGCGAAAACTTGGAGTCAAAACAAACGTCTCGATGCTGGCACCGAACCACCTGCAGTGGCAGCTCTCTGCCAGCGAGTGACCGACCTTTGCAGCGGTTATAAACTACCCGGGGCAGGTGGAGGTGGCTATTTATATATGGTTGCCAAAGATCCCGATGCAGCCATCCGCATCAAGCAGTTGCTCACCGAGCACCCCTCCGCACCTTCTGCACGCTTTGTCGACATGACGCTCTCCAACCAAGGATTGCAAATCAGCCGAAGCTAAACATTTGGCATTCTCCCTGCGCCCTCAGCAACGTTGTGACATTGCGATGTTGCGATATTCTAACGGCATGGGGTGGAAACTTTATGAGCTATGTCGTTGTGACACAATCCACAGCAACAAATGCTCATTGTCTACAACCTAAGCGCAGAGTGCAACTTATTTCTCCTTGGGAGAATCAATAACCCACAGAAAATTAGCGCATTTCACTCTCTCGTTTTCTAAACATTCTCTAAAAAACAAACTATTAGTGGCAACTTTCTAGCATTTAGCACGCTTTTTGCTTCACTACCACACCATGAGTAAGCCTAGCTACTCCCCCTAGATTTGTCACTTAACATCAAACCTCAGAATATGACTAAAGATCTCATCGACATCATCATCGAAGCTATCCAAGATAAAAAAGGTCGCAACATCGTTGTGGCTGATTTGTCCTCTATCATCACCGCGTCTACCGACGCTTTCGTGATTTGTACTGCCAACTCTCCTGCACAGATGGAGAGCATCGTGGACAACATCGAAAACTTGGCACGCACTAAACTTGGTGAACGTCCCGGTGGCGTAGCCGGTCGCGCTGGTGCACAATGGGTGGCCATGGACTTTGGCAACGTAATGGTACACGTATTCCTCCCCGAAGTGCGCGAATTCTACGACCTCGAGCACCTTTGGAGCGATGCTGCGCTCACCGAAATCGCAGATCTTGACTAGTTTTACTAGCTTACTCTGTTTCATACAATGAAGACTCCGCACGTTTGTTTGCCACACATAGACACGTTCTGTTTGCCATATAATAAAATAGCGCAACAAGACAGAGAGTCTCACTAGCACAAAAACGATTTAGCACTTTCAGCTTATGTCGCAACTAAATCCCCAACAACCGCAGAAGCCCAAAATGCCGCGATTCAATCTCAACTGGCTCTATTTCATCATCATTGCAGCCTTGGGAATCATCCTCTGGCAAGGCAATTCGCACCCAGGAAGCGCCACCAAAGAGGTGAGCTATTCAGACATCAAAACCTACATTGCCAAAGGATACACCAACAAGGTAGTGGTCGACAAGACGGATGGTGTGGTGGAAATCACCATTCTCCCCGAAAAGGCACGCGAAGTCTTTGGACAAAGTGTGCAACAGCTCGGTAAGTCGCCCTCCGTAAGTTCGCAATATCCTTCCACAGACAAGGTAGAAGACTACCTCAACTCGGTCAACTTCAAGGGAAAAATCACGTACGAGCAAAACGATTCTTTCTTCCTCAAAATTCTCTCTAGCTTCCTCCCCCCTCCTCATCCTCATTGGTTTTTGGTGGTTCATACTTCGCGGTGCTGGAGGAGGTAGAGGCGGTGGCATCTTCTCCGTCGGCAAGAGCAAAGCCAAAGAATATAACAAAGACAATGCCGTACAAGTACTCTTCAAAGACGTAGCCGGACAAGAAGGTGCCAAACAAGAAGTACAAGAGATTGTAGACTTCTTGAAAAATCCTGCCAAATACACCGAACTCGGTGGTAAAATCCCCAAGGGTGCCCTTCTCGTGGGCCCTCCCGGAACAGGTAAGACACTGTTGGCAAAAGCTGTAGCAGGAGAAGCTGGTGTTCCCTTCTTCTCTATGAGCGGTTCCGACTTCGTGGAGATGTTTGTGGGCGTTGGTGCAAGCCGCGTGCGAGACCTCTTTAAGAAAGCAAAGGAAAAAGCACCTTCCATCGTGTTCATCGACGAAATTGACGCCGTAGGACGCGCCCGTTCCAAGGGCGCAAGCTTTGGCGGAAACGACGAACGCGAAAATACCCTCAACCAACTCCTCACCGAGATGGACGGTTTTGGCACCAACTCTGGAGTCATCATCCTTGCTGCCACCAACCGCGTCGACGTGTTGGACAAGGCACTCCTGCGCGCAGGACGTTTCGACCGTCAAATCCACGTTGACCTCCCCGACTTGACCGAGCGTATTGCCATTTTTCATGTGCATCTTGCGCCCCTCAAGCTCCAACCCGGTCTTGACATCGAACTATTGGCGCGTCAAACCCCAGGTTTCTCTGGTGCCGACATTGCCAACGTCTGCAACGAAGCTGCCCTCATCGCAGCACGCCACGACCGCGAATCGGTGACCAAACAAGACTTCCTCGACGCAGTAGACCGCATCATTGGTGGGCTTGAAAAGCGCACCAAGGTGATGACACAAGAAGAAAAGCGCGCCATCGCCATTCACGAAGCAGGCCATGCTTCTGTATCGTGGCTCATCGAGCACGCCAATCCGCTCATCAAGGTTACCATTGTGCCTCGCGGACAGTCGCTTGGCGCTGCATGGTATCTCCCCGAAGAACGCAGCATCACCACCAAAGAACAGATGCTCGACGAAATCTGCGCCACCCTTGCCGGTCGTGCAGCCGAAGAAGTGTTCCTCGGACGCATCTCCAGCGGAGCACTCAACGACCTCGAACGCGTCACCCAACGTGCTTACGGCATGATTGCCTATCTTGGCATGGGCGAAGGCCTCCCTAACCTCTCCTACTATTCCAATCAGGAGCAGTTTACGAAGCCTTACTCCGAAGAGACCGCACGCCGCATTGACCACGAAGTGCAACAGCTCATCAACGTACAATACGAACGCGCTAAACAACTCCTCCGTGAAAATGCTGCGAAGCACAACGAACTCGCCGATTTGCTCTGCGAACACGAAGTGATTTTTGCAGCCGACGTGGAAAACATCTTTGGACCTCGTCCTTGGAAGAGCCGCGCCGATGTGATTCTCGAGGAGAGTCCTGAAGAAGCAGCCAAACTAGCTGTACTTACTTCCAGCGAAAAGGACACTGACGAAGAAAAGGTGGCAGACACCCCTCCAACACCTGCATCAACCGATGTCCCTGTGCACCCTTCCGATACAGAACAGGCTTCTGAATCATTGCCCTACCAAGCTCCCACTACTCAAGAACAACAATGAAAAGTTTAGTCACTCGCACCATCACAGCCGTGTTTTTGTTGCCGCCTTAGTAGGCTGCATGATTTGGAGCGAACTCTCCTTCACATTCTTCTTTGCTCTCGTAGCAGGTATGGGAGTTTGGGAGTTTTCCGCCAACGTCAATCGTCATGCAGGAGCCTCTGTCAATGCTTTCATCAGCACAGCGGGAGCCATAGCTTTAGTGTTTGCTGTGAGCCAATGCAGTTCACGCACGCCCAACTATGCCTCTTTCCTCCCCTTCGTGGGCACACTGCTCTATCTCCTCATCAGCGAACTCTATCGACGTGAGAACAATCCTTTGAAAAACTGGGGCTTCGCCTTTGCAGCTCAACTGTATATTGCGCTCCCCCTCTCTATGCTCTCTTTCCTTGCCTATCGCTACAATGCAGAGTTACAAGATGTGCGCTACGACTGGTTCCTCCCCCTCTCCATTTTCTTCTTCCTATGGAGCAGTGACAGTGGTGCTTACCTCGTAGGTTCGGCTTTGAGTCGATATTTCCCTGCCAAACTCTTCCCTCGCATTTCTCCAGGAAAATCATGGGTCGGCAGCATTGGTGGTGGAGTGCTCACCCTCGTGGTTGCAGCCGTGTTATGGCATTTCCGTCCAGAATTGCTCAACCTCCCCCAATGGCTAGTCTTGGTCTGGTGGTATGCGTGTTCGGCACATGGGGAGATTTGGTGGAAAGCCTCTTCAAACGCCAGCTTGGCATCAAAGACAGTGGACAACTTCTACCTGGTCACGGAGGCGTTCTCGATCGCTTCGACTCAGCATTACTTGCGATTCCTGCCGCAGTAATCTATCTCTCCTTCGTGGCGCCCCTATTGCAATAAGACTTTTCCTCACATTTGACTTTCAATCTCATAGCGACACCGCGCAACTCCTGCGTTGGTGTCGCTTTGCTGTGCTACATCGAGCTTTTCGTAACAAATCGATACTTCTAGCCCTCTCCCTAACTCCTCATAAGCTGACCCTATCACTCATAATATAACAGACAGACAGAATTGTTATTTTTCCTCAATTTCCTAATCAGCGTAAATAAATGAGCTAAAGTTTGCACGCTAACTTTGATTTTCTGTTCCCGAATTAAGACAAAACAACGTTCACACCCGATGATACTATCAACCAAATCGAGCAGCGAAAAAGTGATAATCACCAAGAAAATAGCAAATAATCTCATTTTTTGATACATACAGTTTGCAGTTTCAAGGAAATATAGTAACTTTGCAATTAAGATGATAAGTTGGTAAATAATTTTCTCGCCCAAAATCATCATCAACATTTCTCGATACAACAATCACAGCCCGAGAACTATGGAGACTTTCTTTCAATCACACGCTTATCTCGTAGAGCACACTAATTCGCCTATACGAAGAGGTCTGATGGACACCATCGACTGGAGCTATCGCCTCATCGGCATTCGTGGATCCCGTGGTGTAGGTCGTACCCAATTCTTGCTCACCTATGCTAAGGAGAACTTTGACCCACGCTTGCGCCAATGCCTCTACGCCAACATGAACTCTTTCTATTTCCAAGGACGAAAGTTGGTGGATTTTGCTGCCGAGTTCATCAAACTCGGCGGACAAGTGTTATTGATTGACCAAGCCTTCAAACTCCCCAATTGGCGCGAGCAGATCATCGAATGCTACAATCGCTTCCCATATCTGCGCATCGTCTACTCTACCACTTCTGTGCGCGGAGGCGACAACGACCACACTGAGCTAAACACCTTGGCACAGCAGTATTGGCTGCATGGTTTCTCCTTTCGTGAATTCATCAATTTGCGCACGGGGGAGAACTTCCGCGCCTATACGCTCAAGGAACTCCTCGAAGACCACAAGTCTATCCTCAAGAGCATCTTACCCAAGGTGCGTCCTTGGGAATACTTCCAACAATATCTCCACCACGGATACTATCCTTTCTTCCTCGAAAGTAGTAACTTCACAGAGCAACTCCTGCGTGCGATGAACACGATGATCGAAATCGACATCCTCTTCATCAAGCAAATCGAACTCAAATATCTCGAGCGCATCAAGAAATTGCTCTATCTCCTTGCTGTGAGCGACACCACGGCTCCCAACGTGAGCCGTCTTGCCGAAGAAATCGGTACTTCGCGCGCCACGGTGATGAACTATTTGAAGTATCTCGAAGAAGCCCGTTTGGTCAACCTCATCTACAAAGAAGACGAGAGTTTCCCCAAGAAGCCTGCCTCCGTGCTCCTCCACAATCCCAACTTGCTCTATTCCATCTATTCCCCACAGATTACAGAGCAAACCATCATGGAGACTTTCTTTGTCAACTCCTTGTGGCGTCACCACACGGTCAACAAAGGAAAGCGCGACAGCATCTACCGCATCAACCACAACACCGACATTCAAGTGTGCGACCGCAGCAAGCGCGTAAAAAGCGACCCCAACATCGTTTTGGCACGCTACAACACCGAAGTGGGACGCGGTGACAACGAAATTCCACTCTGGCTTTTCGGCTTCCTCTACTAACCTCAAGCCCCAAGTGCTCATGAGGAGCAGGGTATGCCCTGCAGCTCATCTCCCTTATTTCCCTACACTCACAACGTATACTCTCCTCCATGGGCAATGCGCTGCGAGTGTAGGGCTTTTTTGTACCTCCTCCCATCCTCCCTCACCCCCACTGAGGAAGAAATCAAAGACTAGGTGAAACAATAACACTTCATTCCACCCAACCTCAACCACAAGCTATACCAACACACACCTTGACTTACAAGGCAACCCCATCTATATAGGGATAGATGAGAGGCAAAAGTGAGAAAAAATCGCAAGAAAGTGACATTTTTCGCAGAATAATCACCTATTTTAGCATGTCAATATTGCAAATACACAGCATTACAAGCTTCATCTTGCACCGCGCGCCCAACTCCGATACCCCTATCTGCTTTGTCACATGAGAGGAAAAACTACGAAATGTTGGTATCCCACACATCGTCATGAAAAACATCGTCAAAATCTCCGCTCCTCGCGCGTAGGCACGCGCGCACCCTACAGCGATTTTGCACTTTTTGCTTTCACAACCTTCACACACATACCGATTGATCGTCTCTTTACTCATTTATTTTCAAGGAACTATGAAATAAAAAGTCGGAGATTTCTCGAAAAAAGTCCAACGTTTTTGGACAAACGTTGGAGATTCTCTCAAAAACGTCGGAGTTTTTCCCAAACACAGCGCGAAAGCTCACTCTCCAGTGCGTAAATAGTCATTTAAGGGCAATTAGCAGTACAAAGTGCAAATGGCAACTTTCAATCCTATTTTCCACGTTTTTCCTCCCATTTTGGGCACATCGCAGCAAAAATGCAAATAGACTTTAAATAGACCAGTCTCAAATCACTTATTCACAGGGTGTTAAAAGGGAAAGTGTGAAGGTTGTGAAAGCAAAAGGTATAATTTTGCAGGGCGCGTGCACGCGCGTACGCGCGAGAAGGCCCAAATACAGACTTGTTAACACAACTCAAACAAGTGATTTTTCCCTCCGAGCATAATAACCGTCGAAATTCAAGTTCAGGACGACGGAGATAAACAAAGTCATGTCCGACAATCGTCCACATAAAATGAAAAAAGCAGAAAAGACTGTCACAAAGCTGCATTAAAATTCAAACTTTGATCCGAAGAACAGGAAAAGTAGACAGAAAAAACTGCAATCACTCACCCACGATATTGCAAAGCGCAAAGTGCAACCTAGAGAAACAAATTATAAAACGCTGATTCTATTGGGCAAACCAACATCTTTTACTACCTTTAAGTCGAGAAAACTCGAAACAAAGTGGTAACTTTGGCTGCAATACATTTTATATTTATTCAAACGGCACATTGAGAGACAGCATTTCCCTCCAAGTTGTTAAAAGCACGGAGGAGTAACTCACTGCGCCAAATTCGTTATTTACTCACATTTTCTATGAAGAAAAGGCTCACATTGATGCTCTTCGGTCTGTTCCTTTGCATAGGGGCTGTGCTTGCACAAACACCCGTTTCGGGTGTTGTCATCGCAGCATCAGACAACCAACCCCTCTTTGGCGCGCGTGTCTCAGCCGATGGCGGACGCAGCTTCACTGCCACTGACGAAGACGGTAAGTTCTCGCTTACCATCAAGGGAAAAAATCTCAATGTCACCGTAAGCTATCTTGGCATGCAGTCGCAAACGCTCAAAGGCGCAACCGACATGAAAATCACCCTCAAAGACGCTCAGTCCTTGGGTGAAGTAGTGGTGACAGGTCTCACCAAGACCGACCGCCGAATGTTCACGGGTGCTGCAGACAAAGTGGACGCAGCGGCAGCCCGATTGAGCGGTGTGGCAGATGTGAGTCGCTCACTCGAAGGCCGCGCAGCTGGTGTTTCGGTGCAAAACGTGAGTGGTACTTTTGGTGCTGCCCCCAAAATCCGTGTGCGCGGTGCCACCTCCATCTTTGGTGCTTCTAAACCCCTCTGGGTGGTCGATGGCGTGATCATGGAAGATGTGGCGAATGTGGATGCCGACAACTTGGCTTCGGGTAACCCCGAAACATTGATCAGCTCTGCCATCGCAGGCCTCAACGCCGATGACATCGAGAGTTTCCAAATCTTGAAAGACGGTAGCGCAACCTCCATCTATGGTGCACGCGCCATGTCGGGTGTCATTGTTGTGACCACCAAAAAGGGTAAGCAAGGACAATCGCACGTGAACTACACGGGCGAATTTACCACACGCCTCATCCCTTCTTATAGCAACTTCGACATTCTCAACTCACAAGACCAAATGAGCATCTATCGCGAGATTCACGACCGCGGTTGGCTCAACTTCTCCGAAGTGCTCAATGGTAGCGACTACGGAGTGTATGGTCACATGTATGAGTTGATCAATACTTTCAACCCTAAGACCGGTCAATTTGCACTTGCCAACACGAAAGAAGCACGCGATGCTTACTTGCATCAGGCAGAAATTCGCAACACCAACTGGTTTAAGCACCTCTTCTCCAATGCCATCATGCAAAATCACTCTGTGAGCTTGAGCGGTGGTACGGAAAAGTCGAACTACTACGCCTCAATGAGTGCCATGCTCGATCCAGGTTGGTACAAACAAAGTGAGGTGAATCGCTACACAGCGAACTTCAACGTGTCACAACAGTTGCTCGAAAACCTTTCGTTCAACGTGATTGGTGGTGCTTCTTATCGTAAACAACGCGCTCCTGGCACCCTCGGTCAAGACGTTGACATGGTGGATGGTGAAGTGAAACGTGACTTCGACATCAACCCTTACTCTTATGCCCTCAACACCTCGCGCGTGCTCGATCCCCACACTTACTATGTAGCGAACTATGCGCCTTTCAATATCTTCAATGAATTGGACAACAACTACATCGACCTCAATGTGCTCGATGCAAAGTTCCAATTTGAACTGAAGTATAAGCCTATCAAGGGTCTCGAACTTGCTGCCCTCGGTGCGTTCAAATATGCAGCCACCTCTCAAGAGCACAAGATTACGGAGAACTCCAACCAGGCCTTGACCTATCGCGCGATGCCCAACTCCATCATCCGCAATAGCAACCGCTATCTCTATCGTGATCCTGACAATCCCTACGATCTTCCTATGACCGTATTGCCCATCGGTGGTGTTTATCACAAGAACGAAAACCGCATGAGCAACTACGACATCCGCACAACAGCTACTTACACACGCACTTTTGCTCAAAAACACACCGTCAATCTCTTTGGTGGTGCAGAATTGACCGACCTCCAACGCACCCGCAGCGGATTTGAAGGTTGGGGTATGCAATACAATTCTGGAGAAGTGCCCTTCTACATCTACCAATACTTGAAGAAAGGCATCGAAGACAGCAAGAGCTACTATTCTCTCCTCAACACCAACTGGCGTTCAGTGGCATTCTACACCAACATGAGCTACTCTTACCGTGGTCGCTACGTCTTCAACGGTACGTATCGCTATGAAGGTTCTAACCAAATGGGCCGCAACAGCAACGCACGCTGGATGTCTACTTGGAACCTCTCTGGTGCTTGGAACCTCCACGAAGAAGATTTCTTCTATCGCCTTCGTCCCCTCTCTCGCCTCACGCTCCGTGCGTCATACAGCTTGACGGGCACTCCTCCCGATCCTTCTTACAGCAGTTCTACCACCGTGTTCCGCGCTGGCAATCCCTTCCGCATTTATGGTGAAGACAGAGAACCCGTCATCAGCATTTCACAAGTGGGTAACGCCACTTTGACTTACGAAAAGAAGAACGAGTTTAACTTTGGTTTCGACGCTGGTCTGTGGCAAAACCGCATCGGCATCTCCTTCGACGTTTACACCCGTAACAACTTCGACGAAATGGGCATCATGGTGACCCAAGGTCTTGGCGGAGAAGTGGAACGCGCTGCCAACGTAGCCGAAATGCGCTCGAATGGTATGGAGCTCAGCATTTCTTCTACCAACATCAAAAAGAAGGATTTCTCCTGGACCACAAGCTTCGTTTATTCTTACACGAACACCGAAATCACCAAGCTCTTCAACAGTGGTAATGTGATTTCACTCGTGAGTGGTACTGGTTTCCCCAAGCGTGGCTATCCTGCTCGTGCACTCTTCAGCATCCCCTTCGTGGGCATCAACGACGAAGGTGTGCCCATGGTGATCAACGAAAAGGGACAAGTGACCACCGACGATATCAACTTCCAAGAGCGCACCAACACGGACTTCTTGAAGTATGAAGGTCTACCGATCCTAAGTTCACCGGATCTTTGGGCAATATTTTCTCTTACAAGAATTTCCACCTCAACCTCTTCCTCACCTACTCTTTCGGCAATGTCGTGCGTCTCGATCCTAAGTTCCGTGCTCGCTACAACGACTTGGCGTCCATGACCCACACATTCCTCAATCGTTGGGTGAAGACCGGTGACGAAAAGCAGACCAACGTGCCTGGTTTCTTGAGCTATCGCCAATATACCACACACACCACGTTGCGCTATGCCTACAATGCTTACAACTACAGTACAGCTCGCATAGCAAAGGGCGATTTCGTACGTCTTAAGGAAGTGTCACTCACCCTACGACCTCCCTGCACAACTGCTCAAGGGCAAAGCCGTGCGCAACATCTCGGTGAAACTCCAGGCTACCAACCTCTTCTTGCTCTATGCCGACAAGAAGCTCAACGGACAAGATCCTGAATTCTTCAATGCTGGTGGCGTATCTTCACCGCTCCCCAAGCAGTTCACCCTCACCCTCAAAGTTGGTCTCTAATTTCTACTTAGTAGAGCTATAATCGCTACTTCCAATGAAGAAGATTAAACTCAGCATATTTCTCCTTGCAGCAGTCAGTCTGATGACTGCGTGCAACGACTTCCTCAACAAGTATCCCGACAATCGCATGGAGTTGCGCACTCCATCTGATGTGAGCAAGCTCGTGGCCTCAGCCTATCCCGATGCTTATCCTGCTTACTTGCTCGAGATGTATTCGGACAATACCGATGAGCAAGTCCACGAAACATGGTCGTCACTCGATCGTTTCCAAGACCAAGCCTACGCTTGGGCAGACATCACTGAAACTGGGGTGCCCGATGTGCCCCAAAAACTCTGGAACGCGAGCTACACCGCTATTGCGACTGCCAATGCCGCTATTGAGTTCATCGAGAAGCAATCGAACCAAGATGCCTACGAAGGACAACTCGGCGAAGCTAAGATTTGCCGCGCTTATGCTATGTTCCAACTTGCCAATGTGTTCTGCCGTGCTTACAACCCTAACACCGCAGACAAGGAATTGGGACTTCCTTATCCTTACACCGTAGAGAATGACCCTCGCACCAACTACCAACGTGGCACCTTGGCACAACTCTACAGCAACATCGAGAAGGATTTGACCGAAGGTTTGGCTTTGATCGCCAACAACAACTACGCTCAACCTAAATTCCACTTCACCCCTGCAGCTGCCAACGCTTTTGCAGCGCGCTTCTACCTCTATGCTCGCCAATATGAAAAGGCGATTGCTCACGCTGACGCAGTGTTGGGCGCTGATGCCACAGGTATGCTCCGCGACTGGGAGCAATGGCGCAAGTTGGGTGCCAACGACCAAGTGCAACCCAACGACTACATCAAGAGCAACAAAAACACCAACCTGCTTTTGCTCACGGGCATGAGCATGTGGGGCTATGTTTCTCGTCCTGTAGGCATCGGTAGCAAATACGCTCATGGCAAACTCCTCTCTTCTTCTGAGACCCTCGAATCAAGAGGTCCTTGGGGAGAAGGTGGCACTGTCTTGAACTACATGGTGACTAGCGGAAGCAATGTGTCTAAAGTGGCTTTGGGCAAAATTCCCTTGAAGCTCGACCAATACGACCCACAAGCTAAGACCGGTGTGCCTTATGCAGAATTCTCAGCTTTCAATGCCGACGAAACCCTCCTCGTTCGCGCAGAAGCTAAGGCCATGTTGGGACGCTATGATGCAGCCGTGGCAGACCTCAACACCTTGCTCAAGGTGTTCATCCGCAGCGAAGCGAAGTCTACCGAAGCCACTCGCACCTCACCCTCAGCGGCATCCAGTCTTTCTACAATGCTTTGCGCTACTACACTCCTTCACAACCTACCGTGAAGAAGCAGCTACACACGGATTTCACCATCGAAGCCACAACGCAAGAACCTCTCTTGCAGTGCATCCTCCACCTCCGTCGTTTGATCACCATCCACGAAGGTCTCCGCATGCAAGACGTGAAGCGCTATGGCATGACTATCTATCGCCGCCGCGTGAGTGTTGAAAATCGCGTCATCGAAGTGACCGACAGCATGAAGGTCAACGATCCACGCCAGGCAATTCAGTTGCCACAAGACGTCATCACCGCTGGTTTGCAAGCTAATCCACGCTGATCTATTCACCCTTCAACGACATCCACATGAAACTCTCCTATATTTACAGTAGTCTATTGGTGGCAGTACTCATTGGTGGCAGTTACACCGTGGCAGCTTGTTCCGATGACACTCCCAAAGGGAAGTCCATCTTCCCCAACACCGCAGTAGAGCGCAATGCTTTCGACAAGTGGTTGGTGCAAAACTACGCCAATCCCTATAACATCGAATATACTTATCGATTGCGCGACATCGACACGGAGACCAACTACAACGTGACTCCTGCCGATAGCGCCAAAGCTACGAAGCTCGCCATCATCTTCAAATATCTCTGGCTCGATGCTTATGCAGAAGTGGCAGGAGCTGACTTTGTCAAAGCCAACGCTCCCCGCTCCATCATCGCCATCGGTTCACCAGGTATCAACGCACAAGGTCTGCAAACTGCAGCAAGTGCGGAAGGTGGTTACACCGTGCGCGTCTATCGTGTGAATGACTTGGATCAAACCATCTTGGCAGATCAAGACCAACTCACCGAATACTACTTCCACACCATTCACCACGAGTTTACCCACATCCTCAACCAAAAGAAGCCTTATCCTGTGGCATACGACCAAATCAGCAAGGCGGACTATTTGGGCTCGGAATGGATTCGCAAAAATGAAATAGATGCGTTGCGCGCTGGCTTCATCAGCCCTTACTCCATGGAGAATGGAGGCGAAGACATCGCTGAATTGCAGTCTTATTACATCACCACCACTCCTCAGAAGTGGGAAGAAAGCTCAATAAGGCAGGCAAGGCAGGACGCACCACCATCGAAAATAAACTCGAAATCCTCCGCAGTTATCTCAAAAACTCTTGGAACATCGATCTCGATCAACTTCGTGATGCCGTGTTGCGCCGCACGCACCAAGTGCCAACTCTCGATTTGAACCACCTCAACTAATTTGCCACATGCGAAAATATCTCTCTTCTCTGCTTTTGCTTTGTGCTACGCTCACGTGGCAATCGTGCTTACACGAAAACACCACGGTCTTTGAGCAGCCCGCACTCGAACGCCTTGAGGCAGCCGCTCAGCAGACTCAGCAAATTCTCGAATCTTCTCCCAATGGTTGGTTGCTGCGCTACTATGCAGGTCAAAGCTACAGTGGTCTGCCTACAGCGTGCTCATGAAGTTTGACAATGGCAAAGCCACCGTAGTCAGCGACTACGACCAAGATAAGACCACCACTGCCCCTTACTCTATCGCCAAAGACCAGGGCGTTGTCCTGTCTTTCGACAGCTACAACGAAGCGATGCACATCTTCGCTCGCGTTTGGGAAGGTAGCGGTGCGCGCGGCATCGAGGGTGACTACGAGTTCTTGGTGCTTTCTACCTCCAACGACACCATTCGTTTGCGCGGTAAGAAGTGGAAGAACGACATGGAGCTCATCCGTATGCCCGAGAAAACGAATTGGACTTCTTATCTCACCAGCATCTACAACCTCAAGGAGCAGCTCACAACTCAATTCTTCGCCCTCCAACTGGGCAAAGACACTTTGACACAAGCTACGCTCAATCCGCTGCTTCACCGTCTGTCGTTCACCGTCGACAACTACACCTATGACGCACCTTTCACTTTTGCTCCCAACAGCATTGATCTCCTGCGCCCCATCACCTTGAATGGCAAGACCTACTCTTCGTTCACTTGGCAAAAGGATACACAGTCTTTCGTCAATGGCGAACTTAGCCTAGGTTTAATCATCCCCAAGAGCTATCGCAAGCGCGATGAATGGATTGGCGACTGGCGCCTCAACTGTAATGCCTTCAGCTTGAGCAAAGCAGTCAATACTCGTCGTTACCCTGTAGTGCTCCACATTCTCAAGTATAGCGAGCGCCAGCCCGACTTGTTCGAAGCCAACCTCTCCTTCAATGGTCAGACTTATGGTCCGCTCAACTTGATTTACGATCCCGCAGTAGGTACGATTAAGTTCCCCGGAGGACAGATTCTCGCTGACAAATCCGGCACTTATCCTGGTGGTATCCTCCTCACCCCTGGTATTGTCAAGACCGGAACGCTGGTGCAAGAACCCGAAATCGGAGTAACACTCAAGTGGAATCCAGAACAAAACAAAGCTGATGTGGAATATGACGAAACCACACTAGGCACTCTTGACGCCTTCATGGGTATTGGTATCAACTACCAACAAGAACCAATGTTGGACGAAAAGGGTAATCCTGTGGTGCCCATCCTCATCGCTAATATCCGCGATGCTTCGCCCGTCAAACGCTAATCTGCTGGCGACGCTCACTCATCGCTTTCATCCACATGAGTAGTCTCCACTACTCTCCATACAAAACTTCGACATGAAACATATAAAGCTCTTCCTCTCGTGCTTTGCCCTGCTGGACTCGCAGTGGGATGCTCCTCAGACGAGAATCTAGACACTCCTGCTCCTGCGGTGGAGGTGCTCAAAGCTGAGACCTTCTTCCCTGTGCTCGGAGGAGAAAAACAAGTCGTTGTGGCTAAATCGCCTGCTAAGGCTTATGCTCTTAACGACTGGCTCAAGGTGACCACGGAAGACAAGGTCATCAAGCTCAGCACTTCCTTCAACAGCACACCGCTCTCTCGCAACACGCTGTTGGTGCTCAAAAATCAACAAGGGGATTCTACCAACATCAACATCATGCAAGAGGGCGTGAACTTCGGACTTCCTCAAGAAGCTGCCTACTATGGTGGTGATGAATCCTACAAAACCAACATCGCCGTGACCTCTAATGTGGACGTGACCTACACTTCTACTGCCGACTGGCTCACAGTGGTGCACGAGGGTAATCAACTTAAGGTGCAAGCTACTGCCAATAAGACGCTTCGTCCTCGCACTGCCTACATCAAGGCGGAAGCCCTGGGATTGAAAGATTCTATCGTGTTTGTGCAAGCCTCTCTCTCTGACGTAGCAGGCAAGTACACCCAACACTCGCTCCATTTGAAAGACAGCCTCATGGTCGACACCACTCACCAAGTGGAAATCGTGCCCATCTCTGCCACGAGAGCTAATTTTATCATCAACAACATCTACAAATGGGAGATTGAGTTTACTCCTGGCAAGGGCTTCACAATGTCCAACGGTAAGATTGTGCGCGAAGAGAAAGACCCCAAAACGGGAGCTACGCTCTACGTTCAGAGCATGCTTGCTGTAGACAGCTACAACGATAAGTCGCAAACCTACATCATGGGTACACGAGACTTGCTCGACCTGCGCATTGGTGCAGACGGAAAATTGGAGTTCAAGCAGCACGAAAAGTTGGACGACACCCGCAACTGGGCTTCTTATCTTTTCGCACGCTTCAACACGAAGACGCCCGACCGCGGTTCATTTAGCGGCATCGTCACCGAGTTTATCAAGCCTCGTTTGGTGCGCAAGTAAGCTCAAAATAGACTTCATTTTAGGATTCTCCGACATCATAGTTGGAGAATCCTTTTTACTGCAGTGTCCCATCCTCAACAAGACTTTGGGACTTGATTTTTTCCATTGGAGGTTGGACATATTTTCCGCCTGCAACTAACTACATTTCGCACCTATCCACCCATAGGATTGCCGAGAAAGCACACTTTTCAGGAGCCCGAAACGGACTTTCCCACGCCCTCTCTGCTGAGAGATAAATGTTCCTACTTAATTTCTAGGGACAATCCTATTCCTATTGCCTGAGAAATGCGTAACTTTGTAGCAAATATCCTTGACAATGAATAATAAGACTTTCAATAGAACTCTCGTCACTGCCGCCCTACCCTATGCCAACGGCGGTGTACACATCGGTCACTTGGCTGGTGTTTACGTTCCTTCCGACATCTATGTGCGCTATCTCCGCTTGCGCAAGCAAGAAGTGCTCTTCGTCTGTGGCTCTGACGAACACGGTGTGCCCGTGACCATCCGTGCACGCAAAGAAGGCTGCACCGTGCAGGAGGTAGTCGACCGCTACCACCATCTCATCAAGCAGTCTTTTGAAGATTTTGGTATCTCCTTCGACATCTATTCTCGCACCACAAGCGACACCCACAAGAAAGTGGCTTCCGACTTTTTCCGCAAGCTCTATGATAAGGGTGAGTTTTTGGAACGCGAATCGGAACAATACTACGACGAAGAAGCGAAAACCTTCCTCGCCGACCGCTACATCACTGGTGAGTGCCCCCATTGCCACAATCCAAACGCCTATGGCGACCAGTGCGAAAGTGTGGTAAAGACCTCTCTCCCACCGAACTCATCAACCCCGAGTCTAAGGTGTCTGGTTCTAAACCCGTTTTGCGCAAGACAAAACACTGGTATCTCCCTCTCGACAAGCACCAAGAGTGGCTCGGACCTTGGATTGCTAGTCACCCCGAATGGCGTCCCAACGTGAGCGGACAATGCAAAAGTTGGCTCGACATGGGTTTGCAACCTCGTGCTGTGAGTCGCGATCTCGATTGGGGTATTCCCGTTCCCGTGGAAGGCGCAGAAGGAAAAGTGCTCTATGTGTGGTTTGATGCCCCCATCGGCTACATCTCCAACACCAAAGAACTCCTCCCCGACACTTGGGAAAAATGGTGGAAATCGGAAGACACTCGCCTCCTTCACTTCATCGGTAAGGACAACATCGTGTTCCACTGCATCGTATTCCCTGCAATGCTCAAGGCGGAAGGCTCATTCATCCTTCCCGACAACGTGCCTTCCAACGAATTTCTCAATTTGGAAGACGACAAAATCTCCACTTCTCGCAACTGGGCGGTGTGGTTGCACGAATATCTCCAAGATTTCCCTGGCAAACAAGACGTGTTGCGCTATGTGCTCACAGCAAATGCTCCTGAAACTAAGGACAACAACTTCACTTGGGCAGATTTCCAAGCGCGCAACAACAACGAACTCGTGGCGGTCTATGGCAACTTCGTAAACCGTGCACTCCAACTCACACAGAAGTACTACGAAGGTGTCGTACCTAGCTGCGGTGAACTCACAGAGAGCGACCTTGCTACCATCGAAGAATTCCGCGGTGTGAAGGCTGAAGTGGAACGTCTGCTCGACACTTTCCGCTTCCGCGATGCACAAAAGGAGGCGATGAACTTGGCGCGCATTGGCAACAAATATCTTGCTGATGCCGAACCTTGGAAGGTCATCAAAACTGACCCCGAACGCGTGAAGACAATTCTCTACGTGTCGTTGCAACTTGTGGCCAATCTCGCCATTGCTTTCGAACCTTTCCTCCCCAATAGTTCTGCAAAACTCCGCGAGATGCTCGCTAATCCTGAACTCACTTGGGAACAACTCGGACAAACCGACTTGCTCGCTGCGGACACTGTGCTCCCCAAACCGGAACTTCTTTTTGAAAATCGAAGACGAAACCATCCAAGCGCAACTCGACAAACTGGCTGCCATCAAAAAGCAAAATGAGCAAGATAATTATCGCGCTAACGACATCAAACCCACGATTGCTTTTGAAGACTTTGAAAAGTTGGACATCCGTGTCGGCACTGTCACCTCGTGCGAGCGCGTGCCCAAGATGAAGAAGCTCCTCCGCTTTGACATCGCAGACGGACTCGAAAACCGCGTCATCGTTTCTGGTATCGCGCAACACTACGAACCCGAGGAATTGGTGGGCAAACAAGTTTGCTTCATTGCCAACCTCGCGCCTCGCACCTTCAAAAATGGACTCACCAGTGAGGGTATGATTCTCTCAGCACTCAATGCCGATGGCACTCTTGCAGTGATTTGTCCAGAGAAAAACGTACTCCCAGGTTCAGAAGTTGGCTAATCTACACAGTTCTTACGACGCAGATAAATCACTATTCTACAGATGCTTACGATACGTCTATAGTTTTTCTCTATACCTCGATAAATCCCATCTGTTTGTTGGCTAAATTATAGTCCGTACTTTTGCATTGTCAAAAAGCAACACTCCGACCTCTTGGAGCGATTTAGCGACATCGGCCATTAGCCAACACAGACATAACTAACTATTTCTAAGGCATGAGCTCAGTTGTCCGAGATCAACACTCGACCACTGAGACTGCCTCTAAGAAATCCCGATTAAAACGAACAAAAACAAATACAATATGCAACCCATTATCAACGCACAAGCACCCGAATTCAAGGTAGAAGCCTTCCACAATGGCGAGTTTAAGACCATTAGCAGCGCAGACCTCGCTGGCAAGTGGAACATTTTCTTCTTCTATCCCGCAGACTTTACCTTCGTTTGCCCCACAGAGCTCGTTGACCTCGCTGAACAATACAGCAAGCTCCAAGAGTTGGGCGTTGAAGTGTACTCAGTAAGCACTGACACTCACTTCACCCACAAGGCTTGGCACGACGCTTCTGACAGCATCAAGAAGATTAAGTATCCCATGCTCGCTGACCACACTGGCGTGATTTCTCGCGGTTTTGGTGTTCTCAACGAAGAAGATGGTTTGGCATACCGTGGTACCTTCTTGGTAAATCCCGAAGGTTTGATCAAGGTTGCTGAAATCCAAGACAACAGCATTGGCCGTAACGCAGAAGAACTCGTTCGCAAGGTAGAAGCAGCGCTCTACGTGGCTAGCCACGATGGCGAAGTTTGCCCTGCGAAGTGGAAGAAAGATGCTGAGACTCTCAAACCCAGCATCGACCTTGTAGGCAAAATCTAATATATAGAGATACATACGTTAATAGGTTTCATTGATGGGTGTGGCATTGTTCAGGGCTTGAACTTTTTGGATGCCACACCCTTTTTCTATTTTCACCTACACATCTACCTTACACACCAGATATTATGATCGAACAAAGCCTTCTCCAGCAGGTCAAACAAGTGTTTGCCGCATTGGAATCTCAATATACCCTTCGTCTCGAAGCTGATTCTTCTCACGAGAGCTATGACGAGTTTAAGCAATTCCTCACCGATTTCGCTTCTACCTCCGATCATCTCACCCTCGAAGTTGTAGAAACTCCCGGCGCCCTCCGCATGGTGCTTGCCAAAGATGGAAAGGACACTGGCATCGTTTCCGTTGCATCCCTGGTGGACACGAATTCACCTCTCTCCTCCTCGCGGTGTACAACGCTGACGGCAAAGGAAAGACGCTCCCCGATGAAGCCATTGCCCGTCGCATCAAAGCCCTCAAAGGTCCTATTCACCTCACCACCTACGTTTCTCTCTCTTGCACCAACTGCCCAGACGTAGTGCAAGCCCTCAATGTCATGGCTTTGCTCCACGACAACTTCACCCACGAAATTGTGGATGGCGCACTCTTCCAGGCTGAAGCTGACGCCCTCCACTTGCAAGGCGTACCAGCTGTGATGCACGAAGGCAAATTGGTGCATGGCGGTCGTGGCGAAATGGCAGGTCTCTTGGACGAACTCGAAGAAAAATTTGGCACAGAGACTGCTAATCTCGAAGCTATCCGTCGCAACTACGATGTGCTTGTAGTCGGTGGTGGTCCTGCCGGTAGTGCTGCAGCCATCTATTCTGCGCGCAAGGGCTTGAATGTTGCCATCGTAGCAGAACGCATCGGTGGACAAGTCAAAGACACCGTAGGCATCGAGAACTTGATTTCTGTGCCTCAAACCACGGGTGCTGAACTTGCTGCGAATCTCGGCAAGCACATTGGTGCATACCCCATTGATGTCTTTGAGAATCGCAAGATCGAAAGCGCATCCTTGCAAAACAGCACGAAAGAAATCAGCGTAAAAGGTGGTGAAGTGTTCATTGCTCCTGCTGTCATCATCGCCACAGGTGCTGGTTGGCGCAAACTGGGTGTGGAAGGCGAAGCCGACTATCTCGGTCGCGGTGTGCACTTCTGCCCTCACTGCGATGGTCCTTTCTACAAAGGCAAACGCGTTGCTGTAATCGGTGGTGGTAACTCTGGCATCGAAGCTGCCCTCGATTTGGCAGGCATTTGCAGCCACGTCACTGTGTTGGAATTTGCCGATAAGCTCCTCGCTGACAATGTGCTCCAAGACAAAGCTCGCGCCACAGAGAACGTGGAGATTTTCACAATGTCGCAAACCACTGCTGTGCTCGGCGATGGTCAGAAAGTAACAGGTATCCGCGTGAAAGATCGCACTACTGAGGAAGAACGTGAAATCGAACTCGATGGTATCTTCGTGCAAATTGGTCTTGCTCCCAACACACAAGCCTTTGCAGAAGAACTCCAACTCTCTCCTCGTCGTGAAATCCAAGTGGATCGCACCTGCCGCACTTCAGTGCCTGGCGTATATGGTGCTGGTGACTGCACAGACGTGCCTTACAAGCAGATTGTTGTTGCCATCGGCGAAGGTGCTAAAGCAGCCCTCTCCGCATTTGACGACCGTGTGCGTGGCGTGATTGGCTAAGCCGATTTCCACAAACTCAAAGATGTGACAAGTATTATGTCACATCACCCCCAACAATAATAAACGCCATCTGGACTCTTCTGAATCCAGATGGCGTTTTTTGTTTGTTTACTGCCACTCGCTATGAGCGAACAGCAGAGAAATGCTTAGGGAACGAGGACTTTCACGGTAGTACCGTTGGAGTAGCGCACCACATTCACACCTTGCACAGGAGCAGACAAACGGCGACCTTGGAGGTCAAAGCGTGCCACTTCCTTCACACCGTTAGAGAGCGTTACAGTTTTCACACCAGTTACGATGGCTGTTTCAGGCTTAATTTTACCTTCAAAGGCAGCTTTATAAGCCTCTAAAGCCTCAGCAGGGACGATAATCTTAGAAAGCTTGGGACACTTATTAAACAACTCAGCAGGGACATTGTTAGGAGGAGTTGTTCCTGTGAAGACCACTGTGGTGAGATTCGCGCAGTTGTCAAACACCTTATTTTCGAGATCGGACAAAGACGCAGGGAGAGTCACCTCTTTAAGGTTTGTATTTGCAAACGCATATTGGCGGATGATCTTCACCGTGTTGGGAATCACCACTTCTGTAAGACCAGAACTTTGGAAAGCATTACCAGAAATAACAGTGGTATTCTCAGGAAGAATCACTCTCTTGAGGGGCTCGCAGCGATAGAAGAGCTTCACACCGATTTCGTTGTCAGCACTGGGAGCATAGTAACGTGAGTAGAAACCAATTTTTTCATTGAAGTAGTTCTTACCTGCTTCTTGTTTGATGAGTGCCTTTGAGAGATCGAGGGTAGCAGTCACGCCTTCTGATTCATAACCCTCGTAGTCGCGGCCACACATCTCACGCACAAGCTTGAGGTCTTCGCCATTAAGAGGACCTGCCACGGTGAGGTTCTTAGTCTTATAGCGATCAGCACCAGGAATCAGTGAAGAGAGTTCACCGACCTTAGTGGTGGTCACTGACTTCTGAGCGAAGGTGGCAGCAGACACCAAAGCTACGGCTGCCAAAGCACAGCCACGAAAAAGAGTAGAAATTTGCATGTAGTTGATAGTTTAGTGATAAATAAAAGTTGATATTTAGTAAATTCTCAAGTGGTTGTTGCGCTCATTAGCATCTATGAGGGAACAACCAGCGATGAAAACTCTAACGAGTTTCAAAAGGAAGGACGAGTTTGTGCCCTTTTCCACGGAGCACCACATAGCGTTGGCGCACTTCTTCCACGATGAGCGTATGCTGTCCCTCGGTGAGTCCGCTATTGCGAAACTCATCGGGATAGCGCATGGTATAATTAAGCGTGAGATGCTCTCCCACTTTGGGATTGACGATAGCAGGGGTCACCTGAAGCGAGCGCAGAGCCGCATAAACTTGTGCATTATTGTTGAGCCACACCCCCACTCCTTTGCGATGCACCACTGAGAGGGTGTTCATTTGGCGGAAGATGCTGCGAGAAGTCGTGCCGTAGATACCAGGGCGGTTGGCTTCTCCCTCACAGCGCACCACGACTTTCAGCAAAGTGGGTTTGCCCGTTGGGGGAACTATTTTTCACTTGCGCCTCCCCTTCGTAGCGAGCGTCAATCTCCAAGATGTTCGTCTTTGCATTCCACTTGGTTGAAATCGCACCTTCGGGGTCTAACACTTCGAGGTCGGCAAATTCTCCACCGCCATTCACGCTGATAAACCGACTTTCATCGCGTGGAAACAGCCTTACTTCTTGATGGCTCACACTCACTTCGCGATCCTCCACGTGGAGGGCAATGCGACGTGTTTCATCGCCCGAATGGATGGTGGCGACTGTCTTTCCTGTGAGTTGACCTGTGATGCGGAGGGTGTCTTCATTGATGGCGACTTTTGCCAAAGTACCGTCTGCCACATAGGCTGCATATTTACCCGTACCACCACTGAGCAACACGATGCGCGTGGCTTCGGGAGAAACGCTCAAAGAGTCGGCATCGGTGGCTCCTACGCGGATAGGCGAAACGGGGACACTCGTGTCATCACAAGCCACAAACAACAAGAAGCAGCAGAAGATGGCGCCCCAAAGCAGGGAGAGTTTCGACAGCAAGTGCCGAGAGGGAAGAGAAAAATATCGCATTTTCTAAATGAGAATTCTGATTGGATGAAAGAATAAATCGAGGATTATTAGTCCACTTGCACCACATATTCCAGTGTCCACTCACGTTCGGGTGATTCTACCACCACAACACGCAGCACATGTTCGCCTGCAGAGGGGAAAACAAGGAAATCTCCATCGGGTTGCACAGCTTGGTCGTCTATCTCATAAGTGATTTTTGCTGCATTTTCTGCCAAATCACGCCAATAGAGGGGCAGACGACGAGGGCAAGTGCCATTCTCGCGGATAGTGTAGAGCTGGGGGATACGAGTGTCATCGTTGACTCCGCGGTCGAGTTGCTGGGTTTTCACCGCGAGTTGCACTGTTTTCTCAGAAAGTTCCCCTCCCACTCGAGTAGCAATGGTGATGACATAGTTGGTGTTGGGCAGCAAATGCGTCAATAAGTATTGGTGTTCACTGGTGGTAGTCTTTACTTCACCATTCACACGCACTTCATATTGCGCTTTTGGTTGTTCCACAGGCAACCACGACAAAAGGATTTCGCGCTGCTGGGCTTTTGCTTTGAGATCGGTGGGAGGCAACAGGTTGTTGGTAGAAGCTGGTTCGGCAATCATCACAAGACTGATGTCGTCCATTTGGATAAACCCACCAGCTGTTTGGGCTTCACCGTCATACTCTAGGTAAAATCCCACACCCGCATGGTCTGCTTGGCGAGGTGCCTCAAACACGAGTTCTCTCTTTTGCCAAGTTTCAGAGATATTCGTAGCAAGATCGGCAGCCGCCTTACGCTCATCTTTCTTCAGTTTTGCGCCACCACGCAACCAATCTATAGTGGTAACCACATTGTTTTTCATCTTTTGCCCCTTATACCAGTAGGTCAAACGATAGGTGGCTCCTCCTTTTACACGAAGATGGTAGGGATTGAAATCTGCATCTCGCGTATAAAAAGATCCACCATTCGGATAAAACGTCATAGCATACTCACCGCTATGCGCATCTTTCGTGCGTTTGGGGAAAAGTGAAGCATTGATGTACCAGAATTGTGGTTTGAGATAAGGGTCAAAATCTGCAGGAGGATTCTCCTCTTCGGAGTCTTCATCGGCATCTTCGTTGTCTTTTGTCACTTCACCCATTGTGGTTGTAGCACGAGTGGAAGCCACATTGATGGGGGTGGTTCCGTAAGCCTCAAACCCACCATTGGGCAGGATATTTTGTCCCAACTGGGCAAAAGTCTGGAGGGAAAATCCGCAAAGGATCAGTACTAAGAGAGAATATAATCGTTGCGTCATATCAGAAAAGACGTGAGATTTTATAAATGTATATATGGGCAAGAGAGGATATATGTGAGCGAAAATTGCAGGGCACTAGCCTGCCCCTGCCGTATTGACGGAGAGTGGACAACCACTTACTTCAAGCCATATCGTTCTTTAATCTGTTTTGCCACTTGAAAGAGCACACCCTCTTGCGCTGTTGTGCCAAGCAGTCGTTCGCGCTCCCACATTCCTCCCTCGGCAGTGAGAGCGGCGATAAGGGCATTCACTTCATCATAAGTGAAATAGGGCTTTCCCTCGGCATTACGGGTGAACTGCAAAGCATAGATGGCGCCAAGTGCTTGTCCTAAGAAAGGCAGAGCGTGAGCAGGTTCTTCTTGCAGATTGCTCAAAGTGCGCGACCCCGTGAGCAAATGTAGGGCATTGGCAGCTGCCACCTTGGAAAGTTCAGACCGCACGATGCGCATTTGCTCCAGTGCATCGGTATATCGATATTCTGTCAAGGCTTGACGACCTAGGGCAAAGGCACGATACAGCGTGATGCGACTCTTCTTTAGGGCTGAAATCTCGGAGTTTTCCACCAAGGGCAACCAATACTGATAGTATCCCCAAGCTAAATCCCAATGGTGCTCGAGCGCAGTGTAGTTGCGCCCTGGGAGGAGTTTGCCATTTTCGTGATCGTTGCGAAGTTGTTCATTGAGCAGCACCGCCTCATCCAAGTGCACATTGAGGATTTGGTCGAGAAAAGCTGCACCACGCACGAGTTCTTGAAACATTTCTGCCACTACGACACCACGGTCATCGGCAAAGCACAGATTGACATCACCAATATGATAACCAACAAAGCCACCTTTGCCCTTTTCTGCACGTTGATTGCGCGTGGTGCTCGGACTTGTTGTGCCGAGTCCACTGAGTTTTCCTGTGGTCGTGAAGATTTGCTCCACATCACTCAAGACTTTCGCACTGTCTGCTGCGTGAAGTGCCGAACGACAAAGGATGTTTCTAGGCGACCATCCAAATTCTCCCTCGTTAAAATAGCCCTTCATACGCGTCATGTTGGCAGGTACATGAGATTGGCTTCCACCAAAAAACTCGAATAAACGTAGTCCAATGGCTGTTTGACCAACTGGCACTCGAGAATATCCACGCTACTTGTCCCATTTCGCTTAAAACTATAAGTGGGATCGGGCACAGGCGGATAGATATAGGACGTCTCTACCACTTCGTCGGAAGTCGTATCACAACTTTGCAGCGAAAAGACGCCAAGAAGTAGAAAAGGAAGAAGAGAATAGACGTTAGACATTAGAGATTAGACGTTAGAGGGTCGCGGACCCTGTTTAGACGTTAGACGTTAGAGGCTAGACGTAAGAAGGTTTACATTGGTCTGGAAAAACCCACATTAAGCGTGAGAAAGTGTCCATCAATGCCCAGAAGCGTAGCGAACTTCTGCGACTGCTCAAGGCAAAATGATGTAGCCGCAGAAGGGATGTTTTATTTTTGCTATACCCTCATCGTTCTGGTGTTCCTGCACCTCCAAAGGACGCACGATGGTGAAGCCATCTTCAGAAACGGCGGATATGGTGGCTTTGATGGAGGATCCGAAAGGACCGACACCATTGACCAACAAATACATTGGATGGCCCGACTTTGCCAAGAAAGTCACACGGTGTTCACGACCATTGGTCAGATGTGTTTCAGCCGTAGTGTCACGTACTGAGGTGGCAATGGTGTGCAACTGCTGATCGGCTCCAACATAGCGCACCACATAGCGACTGTTCACCTCATCTTTGCCCACTAGCGTGCCGCCGAAAGTAGTTTCTTTATAACTACAAGTCAAGGTGACGCGATAAGTACGCACATCTTCCTCAATCTTTACGCCAGGATAGACAAAGCACTGATGGGCGCATCGGGATCGCCCAAACGAAGATTTTGGTCTTCATAAGAAATCCGTGGTCGCTCAGCTCCCTTGAAAGGAAAGAGTCGATCGTAGTCTTCCAAAGGTGCATCAAGTTCTGCTTTCTGACAACTGCCGAGACTGAACACTCCGAGGAGGAGCAATGGATATAGGATGTTAGACATTAGACGTTAGAGGGTCGCAGACCCTTTTTTGCTCGCCACGACAAGCGTGGCTCGATGTTAGAATAAAGAGATGGGCACAGACCCTTTTTCGCTCGCCACAATAGGCATGGCTCGATTTAGAGAATATAGATTCTAGATGCAAGACGAGGGGAAGTGAACGCAACCTCACGTTATTTCGCATCCCAAATTTCGGCTTTCAGTCCGGTGATTCTGCCTTCTGGGTGCAAATGACGGCTTACATAGCGTGTGGTTCGAAGCAGCGTGTCATACACTTCCACGAGTTCTGCTTCAAACTTGTTGCCATTGCGCACAAAATCATAGAACTGTATCTTTTTGTCATAGCGCAAACCAGCACGGAAAGTCAATCCTTGCTCCGTTCCTACGTAGCCTGAGCCTAGACCTGTGATGGATTTAGGTGGATAGTCGGGGATGGGATTGCGCTGTTTGACAAAGACAAAGAGATAATATCGCTTATCTTTGATTTCCTTCAACAGAGAGGCGTTTGTTTCCACTGGACGCTTCACGAAGTAATCACTCTGGAAGTAGGTGCGTCCTCCGCGATGAATGCGCAACTGAGGGTTGAGCATCCCTTCAAACCACTGACGATTCTCCACCGACTTTTGGATAACCTCTGCCATGCCCTCAGGTGATTGGAGGGGAACCATGCGAATGTATTCGCGCGCTGGGCGCAAATGCTGTGCCGTGCGAAACATCAAGGCACCATCAGGGTCGGTGCCCATGAAGAGCCAGTCGGAACTTCCTTCAAAACGCTCATTGACCAGTCGGTGCAAATAGGAATAAGTCACAAAACTCAACTGGGTAAAGCTATTTCTGTTGATAGAAAATTCACTCACCTCGGGAGTTTTGGCGGTGTTTTCGGAGTAGTCTGCACGCATCTCCACCTTATTGTCTGCCGTAAACCGCATGGTGAAACAATGTCCGCCATATCCGTAGCTTCCTCGGAGGAGCGACTGCGGAATATCTTGGTCGGGCTGGGTGTAGAGCAAAGAGTCGGTGCGTGAGAAATAGAGGACTCTCCACCCATAAGGCGCACTTACGAGCCGTTGTTTCAGCGCATCCACCGCTTCTTGCGCACGCGCTGTGGGAGAGGTCTTAAAAACAGAATCATCACTATTGCAAGCGGCAAGTGTGCCGAGGCAAAGCAATAGTAGAAAGAGATACTTACGCATTATATAATATAGGAGTTGCTGAGAAAAAATCCACTATCCACGATAGCTTCTGAGCTTGCGTGCGGTGGTGATTTGCCAACGGCGGAAGTCTACGCGCCACACTTTCTGCAAATAGTCCGTCACAAAGGCTTGTTTGCGGCTCAACTGCTGAGCTGCTACTTTAGCTTCTTCCGTGTAACGTGCCTGCACTTCAGGATCGGCATCCGTGTCGGGCGTAGCCGCTTCGGTCAAGCCTGTTGCACCTGCAAGGGAGTGGCACAAACCGTGGCACTGATCATTTCTGCCATGTCTTCTTCTGCTGAGACCATACCATGAATCGTGAGAAAACCGCGCTTGTTCGCCCATCCGTCAATGCCAAACTGTTGATCGATGCTGCGACCAGCTTGCCAAGGAGCCACCAACGAAGCCGTGCTTCCCGTGTAGCGATCGCCAGAGATAGCGGAGAAGACCACTCGGTCATAAGGCAATTGCGCCAACAGACGGCGAGAGAGTTGGTGAAATCCCATGCGTGCCAACAAATAGACCTTGTTGGGGTCGTCTGGTGAAAAGGCATTGCAATGCGTGAGCATCATCGTTGTGGGAGCTTGGGGCAAAGACAAGCGCACCATGCCGTGAGCATCTGCATAAGCTCCTCCATAGAGCACCAAGCGCAGTGGAGCTCGACCGAGAAGAAAATTGGAGCGATTTTGATCGGCAAAGGCAAAGCTCTCTAAACAGAGGGTGCGAAAAGCGCGCAACACAGGTTTCACCTGCTCCGTGCGCGGAGGATAAAGATAGTCGGTTGCTGCACCACCATGATTTCTTGGCGATACACCACTTCTATGCCGTAGGGCAAGGTAATGCTGTCGCGAATCCAGCGATCGAGTTCCGTTGCTTGCACAGCACTTTGACGCGTAGCCACCACACTTGTGGAAGAAAGTTCATCTTCTCCACAACTGCTAAGCAGGGAGATGCTCAACACAAGAAGAGCAAGAGCGCAAAGTTTATGGCGCAAAACAGAACTATTAGAAAAAAACATAGGCATCGTCATCATTGGAATACTTCATTGCGTTCGCGCGGATTGGGAGCGAGTCCACGTTCTTGCGCTTGAATGGGGATTTGCAACATCTTGCGAGGATCTTCCTTCTCAAGAGGGTGATAATAACTGCTCTTGTCGCTGCGTTTGAGCGCGAGATGGAAACGGCGAATGTCCAACCATCGCAAGCCTTCTTGGAAAAACTCTTGGCGACGCAGTCCGAGAATGGTGCGCACCATAGCCAGTTGTTTGAGCGTAAGTCCATAACTTGGACGAATCTCATTGTAATGTTTCCTACTTGTGTTGGTGAAAACTGCGCGTTCTACGGAGGGCATGAAGCCAAACTTCCCTTGCCAATAGTCCATCATGTCGTCAATCGCAGCAGAATAACGCTGCATCATCGCCAAAGCTTCCATGCGATTGAGCAACACCTCGTCAGTGGTGAGCAACACATTGGTGACATAGATGCCGCGCGGTTTGCTACCAGTGCTTTCCACACTGGAGAGTTCGTCGAATTTGGCTTGATACACCCCATCTTTCACGGGAGAGGGCGATGAAGAAAAGAGATAAGTGCTCACCATGTCCATGCGTGCATAGTCGCCCCCTCCTTCGATGCCAGCACGCGCAAAGACTTCGTTCATCGTGGTGTAGGTGGCACCGTAGCGGTCGGTGGGTTGTTGGCGTGCATATCTCGACTCAGTGGTGGTGAGCAACAGGTTAGCAGGCTCGTCTGTGGCTGAATAACTGCGATAAAGTCCTGGATGATTGAACTCTAGAGTCTCAGCATATCGTTGCCAACTGCGAAGATGGCTCTTGGCATCACCACCTAACACGTAATCTGCGTAGGCGATGACTTGTGCCCAGTCGCCTTTGTGGAGATAGAATCGCGAAGCAAAAGCGTAGGCGGCGCGCTTGGTGAAATGAAATTTAGGATGTTTATAGTAATGATCGTCGACCAGTGTGATGCCGCGCTGAAGATCTTTCTCAATCTTTTGGTAGACCTCTGCCACTGTGCCGCGTTGATAGTCCACGATGGCGTGCTTCTCGGGACGCTCCACATAGGGGATGCCGGGCGCATCGGAGTTTTCGCGATAGGGCTCTGCCCAAATGTTGACCAACATGAAGTGGAGATAGGCGCGCAACAAGAAGGCTTCGCCATACAAGGCTTTTACGCGAGGAGTTTTGGGATAGTTCGCCAGCAACTCCAGTGCTTTATTGGCTTGCGCTATACCTTTATAGCACGATTTCCAGTAGTTGAGCGGAGTGTCAAGGTCGTCTTGCTGATCATCTTCCCAAAAATACATGGCTTCATTGAGGCGCGTGTGCACACCATTGGTGCGCAGCCCCACATTGTCCGTACGGGCTTCGAGGAATGCAAAATAACTGGCCTGTGGATAGGCAGCAGTGAGCAATTCTGCAATCTTTTCTTCATTGTCGATGCGCACATTGAGGTCGCTATCGGGCTGTTCGCTCAAAAAGTCTCCACAACTCACACTGGCAATGAGCCACAGGACACAGAGCAGAAGGGAGCTTCGTTGGAAAACGTGGGAGAGTTTGGAAAAAATGTCGGACATTTTTGGAAAAACGTTGGAGTTTTTTGGAAAAACGTGGGAGATTTTCTGAGAAATCTCGGAGATTTTGTGTAGCCCCTTCGGAACCCCTTGAAATTCGAGTCTAGGGGGACTAGCTTCTCACGCAATAATCTGGCTTTAGAAACCTAGAGAGAGCGAGAGGGTAACCTGGCGCGGCGTGGGCAATGCCACACCACCAGAGCGATAATACTCAGGATCTTGACCGTGCAAACGAGGGTCGGCATAAATCAACAAAGGATTGGTGACATTCAAGCGTACGGTTGCTGAAGAGAGAGAGAGTTTCTTAGCCACGCTTTCTGAAAGACGATAACCCAAAGCCACGTTTCAGACGAACGAAGGAACCATCTGCCACCATCTCCTGCGAATAGTTGTAAGTGTTGTAAGCGCGCTCTATGTTTTCGCGCCCCACTTGCTCAATCAAGGCTTGCGAGGGAAGCACAGGCACATCAGTACGCAGTTCATCACCAGGATTCAACCAACGATCACGATAGCGCGTGGAGAAAACGTTGAGATCGGCAAACGAAGGGTCGAAGGTGGGATTCAAACGAATCTTATTGCCAGCCTGCATGGTGAAGAACACAGAGAGTTCCCACTGCTTCCACGAGAGAGTATTGGAAAGTCCGCCAGTGATTTGCGGTTCGATGGGACCATGATAGCGCAGATAAGTCTTATTATATTGCGTATCGGAGAAATCCGCTCCTGCAATGTGGGAGTATTCGCCCGAGTTGGTGGGATAACGTCCGAAGTGGAACGTAGGCAATCCGTTGATGTCTAGTCCATCATAGTTGAAGGAGAAAAGCGAACCGCGAGGGAAGCCCACAATGTTGCCGCGTCCGCGTCCAGCCACCATGTCGAAAGCGGTGGGAGCATTGAGCAAACGAGTAACTTCTTGGTGCATGGCACTAAACGTGAGACTGGTGCTCCACTTGAAGTCGGAAGTTTTCACATTCACAGTGTGCAATCCTAGTTCGACACCCTGCGTGCGCATATCGCCAAAGTTGGCATATTTGTAGTATTGTCCGCCTACACCAGACGTAGCTACGAGGTCGATGAGGTCATAACTGTTGCGCGCATAGAAATCGAGCGTGGCACTGATGCGATTATCCCAAAGACCGAGCTCAAGACCTGCGTTCCACTCCACCATCTTTTCCCAAGTGAGGTCGCGATTCTCCAAGTGGAGGATGCCGAGTTGGTTTTCTCTGTCTGCTAAATGCTGACGTGGGGTGAGCGCATTGCGATAAACAGCCGAAGCATTCACGGCGGCTTCGTTCATCTTTGCCGTGAGTCCGTAGCTCAAGCGCAGAGCAAGTTTCGAAATGGTGGGATAAGCGCGAAGGAATTCTTCACGATCCACATTCCACTTCGCACCAATGTTCCACGTAGGTAGCCAGAGAGTGCCGTTGCGCTGTCCAGAAGTATTAGCACTCTCATAGTTGAGCACGCCATTCACCACATATTTTCCGGCAAAACCATACGTTCCGTTGAGGGAGAAGGTGACTCCGCGGTCGATTTGTTCGCGAAGACTAAAGTAACTCTCGCCTTCGTCTGCCAGTTTCTGGAACATCAAGGGTGTGTGATACACTTGATTGCCACGATCATATTGGATGCCGTAGCCGCTGAAAGGCGTGGATGTGCGGAGAGCGTGGCGAGCTTCGGCAAAAGCAAAGCCTTTCACGTCGTGCTGTCCAAAAGACTTTTCATAGTCCACAGCGATGCGCGCCAACCAACTGTGGAGGGCTGCTTCATTTTGATTGAGCAATCCACCTTGAGGAACGCCCACTTGAGGCAACAATTCGGGATGGTCTTTGTCGCGCACCAAATAGATATTCTCACGCGCCACCTCGGGCGTTTCGTTGGCGCGCATCGCTGCCAAGAGATTGCTTTGAGATGCCACGCGATGTGAAGTGGAAGTGTGGGCTTGTCGTGCAGAAACAAGGGCTTTCACCGACAAATCTTCGCGCAATTTGTAGTCCGCTTCCGCCTGCAATTTAAAGTCCACCACATCTATATCCATCTTATTGTTGGCATATTCGTGGAGGATGTTGAAGGGTGCCCAGTTGTTGCGATAGAACGACAGCGTTCCATCGGGATTGTAGGGCGAAAGGGTGCGGCTAGTACCGAGGGCGTAAGAGAAAGGATTGATGTCGAAGTCTCGTTCAAACACCCCTTGCGCATGGTTCTTGCGTTGGGGCAAAGTGCCTGGCGCTGACTGTCCACGCAAACTACCTTGTGCGGTGAGCGTTGCAGTGAATTTGGGCGAAATGTAGAAGGTGTTTGAGATGAGCGGTAAGACGGTTCACTTTTTCGGGGAGTGTCCATCCGCCATCGTGGTAGAAACCCAGAGAAACATAGGTGGCAGTGTTTTTTCCTCCGCCAGAGAGAGAGATGCTGTGCTGTGTGGTGGGAGCTAAAGTGAAGAGTTGGCGGAACCAATCGGTGTTAGCCTTTCTCCACGTTGGAGAAAGGCGACACGCGCTTCGGGGGTATTGGGTTGCAAGAAGCTCCCTCTCGCCAAATCGTAGGTGCCCACGACATCATACCATTGACCAAAGATGCCGCTTCTGCGACCATAGCGAGAAGAATTGACATCAAAATAGCCTTTCTCTTCCATCTCTTGGTAGAGCGCCATGGTTTCTTGCGAATTGAGTAGGTCGTATTGACCGTAGTTTGGGCGCAAACGGACACTGTTTTCCGTGCTATAGTTCACTTTGAGCGGAGTTTCGCGCTGCCCTTGCTTAGTGGTCACGACAATAACGCCATTCAAAGCGCGCGCACCATAGACAGAGGTGGCAGAAGCATCTTTGAGCACCTGAATGTCTTGGATGTCGGCTGGGTTGAGTCCGGCTATCGCTGAACCAATGAGGGTGACGGCATCGCCCGAAGCCAACTGATCGAGCGAGAGATGCACCAAATCTTCGTAGACGGCGCCATCGATGACCCACAAAGGCTGAACATTGCCCAAGATGGACGCACCACCGCGGATGTTGATGCGAGGGGGCTGCGCCAAATGTGCCACTGATGGTTTGAAGATTCAGACCTGCCACGCGACCTTCGAGCATCTTACTCACATCTGCCACGCCTTCTAGACGGATGTCTTGCATCTTCACGGCAGAAGCTGCGCCAGTGTAGATGCGATTGCGCACTTTCTGATAGCCTGTCACAACGACTTCGTCCAAACTTCGATTGTCGGGTTTGAGAACGATGTCGCGTGTTTGTTCGCCATTGAGCGTGATGCGCTGAGTTTGCATGCCCAAATGCGACACGAGGAGCGTGACTTTTCCGCCCATCTTGCCCAGACGGAGATGAAAGCGCCCGTCGGCATCGGTGAGCGCGCGGAATTTCGTACCTACCACTTGGAGGTGTGCACCTTGCAATGCCACTCCATCGGCATCGCGCACTATGCCCGAGAGCGTATGGTCCGCTTGGGCTTGCGCTGACAAGGCGGCGACGGAAACAATGGCACTGAAAAGTAAGCGAGAAGAAATGACGTTTGACATTAGTCGTTATGGAGTGAGAAAGTGGAAGTGTGAAGTGGAGAGGGAGAAATTGGAGCTAAGCTGTGCAGAACCACGTCTTGCAGGGTGCTACCTCCGTGTTTTGAAGGGGCTTCCTCTCAAGCGAGATGCTACCTAAAGCCTAACATCGACTCCAAAATACACACCTAAGGGGTGTCCTGCGCGGAGTCCTGATGGATGACGCGAAGCGAGATAGTGGGCATTGAGGAGGTTGATGCCATTGAGACTGAGCATCACGCTTTTGCTTATCCGGTATTTTGCAGAAGCATCTACGATGTAGTGGGCTGGGATGCGTTCGCGCTGGGCAATCTTCCCTTGTCCGGGCGTAGTACGCATATCTCCGTTGTAGCGAATACCAAAGTTGAGTTCCCAACTTGGGAGCTGGATGCCGAAATTGGCGTTGGCAGCGTGGCGGAAGATGTAAGGAATCTCATCGCCAGCATGCACAAAGCCCCAAGCTCCGCTGGAAAACTCATTGTCCATGCGGGTATGGGTGAAGGTGTAGGAGAGTTGGAGCGGGAATTGTGCTTTCCCCCCAACGAGGTTGCGCTTGCGCCATAAATTCCAAACCACCCACGGTGGCTTTGCCCACGTTGAACTGTTCCAATGTGCCTTGTCCACCAGCTGCCAAGAGGTCGCTACCGAGCATGTGGTCGTAGCGGTTGTAGAATCCGATGGCTTCTACCTTGCAAAGCTGCGTAGTCCAGCGCAGACCACTCTCAAGGTTGGTGCTGTGCTCGGCTTCTTGTTGCCACACGGCTCCTGGAGGGGCAAAACCGCGGTGCGCACCTCCGATGAGAGAGAGCGTGGGAAGGAGTTTGATATTCAGACCTACACCAGGCAACCACGCATGCGCGCTGTTGGGAGTTTCTTGGCGCACCTTGCCGCTGCGACGAGGATCCGCCTTCGTATAGTTTTTCTTCAACAAAGATACAGCTTCGTAGCGCGCACCTGCCGTGAGAGTAAGCACACCCTTCACCCATTTCAAGAGAGAATAGCCCGACCAAGCGTGGGCAGAGGTGATGGCATTGGCTTGACTACCAGGAAGTCCAGGCAAAAAGAGCGACATGCGCTGATTGACCATGCGATAACCGTCATCTTGTTGGAAGCGGTCTTCGTCATCTTCATGGTAGCGGATGCCGACTTCTCCCGAGAGCATGCCGTCCCACAAAGGCATTTTCCATTCGCCCTTGGCCTGAGCACCGCGCGAATGATACAAGCGATGGTTGGCACGGAGCATCAAAGCTTCGCCATCATAGGATTTCTCACCTCGCACCAAGTCAAAGGCTTCGCTCAAAAGGTCAGGATCGACCAAAACATCTCCGATGCTGTGCTTCTGACCCGACCACACTCCCGTGCGGACATCGTTGAGTTTGTACCAATTTCTGAAGAAGCGGTTGTAATAAAGTTGCGTCGTCACCTTCCAACGATAGCCCCCATCGAGCACATAAGTGGCTGCCCACTGCTGATGTCGTGTGGTGAGATCGTCGCGCTGTGCAGCAGGATAGCGCAGATAGGGCGTGCGTGCAAAGTCGGCTTCGGTGAGTCCGAGATAAGTTTCGTCGGAATGCTCCTGCGCATAACCAAATTTGAGGGTCAATCTGTGGTTGATGCCATCTTCATTGGCGGTTTGCACGAGAAATTTCGTATTGAGGTCGTGGCGGCGGAAGCCCATTTCTTCATGACCTTGGGCATGGCGAAAACCATTGCTGCGATAGTGAAGATATTCTACGAGCCAACCGCCATATTTTCCTCCATTGCCCACAAGAGCATACGCTTTGCCGGTGGCATAACTACCGAAAGAGGCATTGAGACGTGCCGTAAATTTCTTAGGGATGGGGGTAGACACTAAGTTGATGGCGCCACCAGTGGTGAATGGCCCATACTGCACTTGACTACTTCCCTTCAAGACTTCGATGGCATACATGCGCGCCACGTTGGGGAAATAGTAGGCCGCGGGCGAAGCATAGGGAGCAGGCGCAATGGGGATGCCGTCTTCCATGAGAGAAATACGCTCACTACGCTCTGCTTTCGTACCACGCAAACTGATGTTGGGGCGCAAACCATAGCCGTCTTCTTCATAGACATTGACACCGGGCACACTTTTGAGTAAGCGGTTGATGTCGGTGTAGCCCATTCGTTGGATTTCTTGGGGAGAAATATAGTAGGCCGAACCTGTGCGGTTGCGAGCTTCAAACTTACTTCCGAGCATTTGCCCTGCACTCACCACTACTTCCGACACTTTCTGCTCACGCTCACTGGTGAGTGTCGAGTCTTGTGCAGCAGTTGTTGCAGTGCGCGTGGTGTCACTGGGCTGATTTGGCATAGGCACAAACGCAGCATGAGCAGCACTCGTCAAAGGTAGCGCGCTGCCCATCCATAGCCAAAAAGAAACTTATGAGAAAAGGGTGTCATAGATGCGTGGCGGTTTATCCGCAATCAATGCGTACAAACCGTTCTTGCCATTGTTTTTTACGGAAAATGCGGGGAAATGTTTTGCGTATGGATATATCGCAAAAGAACATTCTTGTTATGCAGTGCAAAATTACGACTTTCTGGAGTTTTCCACAATCACTATATCTAGGTATTTTGGTGAGGAACAGTACCCTTCTGGCTGTTAATTCTGTCATCTCTACTAGCCATTTCCCACAACTTTCACACTAGACCCAAAAATCGCCCTACTATCTGCGGTAGTAGGGCGATTTTTTCATTGGTTACTGACCAAGTGTCGAGAAGAAACCTCCTTTATTTCTTTGCGTAAGTATAGCGAAGAGTGTAGGTGGCAGGGGACTGCTCGCCTGCTGCTTGGAGTTGCAAAGTGGTAGTTACCGTGGCATATTGCTTTGGCGCAAAGGCACACTCAAGCAAAAGGGAAGTTTGGGGACGCTCCACGGTCAAAGTGCCTTGACGAGTCTCAGTAGCCTTGCTCATTGGCACACATTCGGGAGTCACACCACACCAAGTGAAACGCTCGAAATCGGTGGTTGTCACCGTAGCGGTGTAGTTGAGCGGAAGTTTTGTGGCTTCGGCATTCTTATTTCCGGCTGTATTGAGCACAATAACGGGAGAGGGAGAAGTGAAATCAGGGTGATCATCACCAGCTTTCACCTCCATTTCACCAGGTGCATAGTCGAAACACGCTCGGTGGCCGCAATCACGATGGTGCTACCGCTGGGATATACTTTGCCTTGATAGGAAAGAGCGAGTTGGGGTTGCGCCTTTTCGGGGTGAGGAACGGGCTTTTCTTCATTGTCGCCACAAGAAACGAAGGCGAAAAGACTCAAAAGAGCAATAAGGATTTTGTTCATAAAATAAGAGTGGGCACAGCCCTTTTTGCGTAGCTTCTAACGTTGGGTCACAGAACTACGAAGTTAAACATGATATATCTTTGAAAGTAGTTAGATTATTCGGGAGTATCGGACAGTACCTTGATGGTTTGCACTTCCAACACGCGACCTGTGGGGCGATGCTGCACGAAACCTACGAGATGGAGTCGCTCGGGCTGCACCAGAAGTTGGGGATATTTGGCTTGCAAACTGGGGGAAGTCGCCAAAAGTCCATAAGCGGTGGGCAAAGTGACGGTGTGTTGCCATGAAGTCTGGGAAGTTGCCTGATGTGCCACTGCTACCCCTTGTCGAGGAGTAAGGATTTGTCGCAACACATGGCGATGCACATAGTCGAGCGTGCGACGACCATTGGAGAGATATTGCAAGGAGGGGATGCCATCTTCCACGAGGAAGAGGGTGAAAACGCAATCTTCTAGCGATGCACTCGCAGCTACCTCAGTGGTAAACTGACGAGTGGTGGCATCATAATGGGAAGTAAGTCTGATTTAGCCTCGGAGGGTTGGGTCAACTGCTGTGCCACACGCGCACTCCACGAGGGGGGAAGCGACAACGCGGCTCCATCGACACTGCCCATGGGCCATCCAGTCACACCTGCCTGCTGGGTGAGCCATTCGCTATCGACATTGGACAACCCCAAAACGCTGCGCTCACCATTTTCTGCAAGATGACCGCCATGCACTGCGACAGCTACGACATGAGCGCCCGAAGCACCACGCTGCAAATGAGACACTTGCTCAGCTGCCTCGGGACAATTGACACAGCGCTGTCCTGTGTATTCGAGGAGCAACACATGTTTGTTGGGCACAATCGGAGTGGGCTGCGACCAGCGTTCTTCAGGAGCTAGGCTATTACAGCCCATCAGCGTGAAGAGGAGGGAACAAAGGAGGAATATATGGCGCATGGAAGAGAGGACTAAAAGGTGAGATTGTAGGAAAGTGTCCAACCGCGTTGGGCAGGAATGTAGCGACACACACCGCCAGCGCAGTTGTAGCCTGCGCGCGTGCGACCATAGCCCAGTTGCAAACGGTGCAATCCCTCGGTGTAGGTGAGAAAACCTTGGAGATAGTGGACTGCCGACTCACGATTGAGGGAGGGTGAATAGACGTGCCCGTTATATTGATCGGTGAGGGTGAGCATCCACTTGTGGAAAGCTGAGATTTCGACAAGCGCACTTGCCCAATCGCCCTGATCTTGCTGCGTGTGGAGATATTGAAGTTCGGTGCGAATGCCCAAATTGCGTGACGCTTTCCACCGCAATTCTCCGATGCCAATGTGGGTGGTGATGAGACCGCCCTTGCCTTCTATCGCTGTTTTGTCGTAACGCTGATGGAGATAAGCGAGATGCAAGTGGAGCGGACGGGAAAGACGACGGTCGAGGTCTACTCCGATTTCGCGATAGAGGGTGCTACCCATGGCAAAGAATCCACGACTTTGCATGCCATCTGTGCCCATTAAACCCAAAGAAGCGGAAGGTGCTGTGCCTGCTAGGGGATTTGCTGTCGCAACGGATTCAAGACCAAGGGAGAAGATTTGCGAAGCGTGACCCTTGAGTGTAGTGCCATATCTGCCCCCTAATGTGCTACGTTTGGGAAGATTGTAGGAAATCTCGCCTTGAAATGCCCATTCGCCAGGAACACTCTGAGTGGCATATGGATAGAGTGTAGTGAGTGCGTAGGTGGGTTGTGGGGTGAAGGGGGGCAAATGGTTGAGCATGGAAGGCGAAAGACTACCACTACGCTGGGAGCGGAAACTCATATTCTCAGCTCGTTTCGCCTGAAACAATGCCACAAAACCGCGACGCGCATAGCTAGTGCTCACCAATAATGCGCTTCCCAAACCATAGGTATAGCCATTGTCGAAAGAGGGATCTTGACCTTTGAGGGCATATTCTGCAAGCGCATTGAAACGACCTTGATGCAGCGCCAAACGCACATCGAAGGCATGCACCCAAGTGGGCTGAATCAACTGCTGTCGCAGGGGATATTCCTGCCCGGGCTGTGTGATGATGCGACTGAGATTGTCTTGTTTTTCCTGTTTTGCCACCCAAGATGCACCCAGAAGGAGGCGAGAAGAGGGCAAAAAGGACAGACGAGGGAGGGTCCATTCGCCATCCAATCCGAAAATATTCGCGGGATTCGTACTCCAATAGTGGCGCTGACGACCGGCAATGGCTTTGATTTGCACATCGGCTCCGGCATCTACAGCGACACGGATGCCACGAAGATGGCTGTCTATGCCAAGAGTGGGGGCTTCGTAGGTACGCAAGATGAAGCCAGAGCCAAATTGTTCGTAGTAACTACCGAGGGTAACATCAAAACGTCCCATGCGCCCACGAAGATACGCGTAAGGTAGGCCATGCCCTGCGAAGTCTTTCTCAAATCCGGGGAGGGGCTGTTGCTGATATTCGTAGCGCAAACCTGCTTCCCAACGATCGTAGATGAGGGAGAACTGAGCAGCAGAATTGGACAATAAGCCATGGCGTGTGTCATCCGTCCCAATTGCAGCATCTGTTTGCGGTAGGAGTAGGTCGGAACGTACACTACCATGAAAGATGATAGGCTTCTTCTCTTCTGACTGGGAAGGAGTAAGGGTGGAATCTGCCTTCAATGATGACTCAACACTTGGTGTCGCAACATTTCCCTTTGCCATAAAGGGAAAAGCACAACCACAAAGGAGGATAAATAGCAGCTTCTTCATGCTTAGATGGTGGCTATTGCTTCACGAGTTCTCTCACTTTCTCGATAAGGTGTTCTTCTCCTCCTTCGGTATATCCTGAACGAGAGAGTACAACTTTTCCTTGCCCATCGAGCACAAAAACGTGGGGAATGAGATTAACGCCCATGGCACGGCGGAAATTGCTGTTGGGATCGAGCAAGATGTCGAAGTCCCAACCCTTGCCATCGACAAAGGGGCGCACTTTCGGCATTTTGTCCTTCGTCAATGCTGACAGCTATGACTCGCACACCCGTTTCGCGCTGCCAGTCTTCATAAACTTCTGAGATGGCAGAAAGTTCTCGGTTGCAGGGTTTGCACCAAGTGGCAAAGAAACTGATGATGAGGGGACGCCCTGCATTGGAGAGGGTGTCGGTTTTAACGGACTTTCCTTCGAGATTGCGCAGCATCACGGCAGGAAGTTGCGACTTTGCAGGGGATTGCTGTGCAAAAGCGGTGAGACCAACTAGAAGGAAAAGGAAAGTGAATAGGATTTTCTTCATAACGATGGGAGAAAAATAAAGGGAGATGGGAGAACGTGGAGGAAAATCTTGGACTTTTCAAAAATCATCTCAGAGACTTTCCCCAAAAAAGGCGGAGATTTATCAAAAAATGTCGGATTTTTTCAACAAAATGCCGGAGATTTTTTCACGTCTCTCGGAGAAATTGGGCTGAAGGCTTCACGATGGGGCAAAGGACCTTTTAGGTCCAGAGAAAGGGGATAAAAAGAAGAAACTGATAGTCGCACCTTTTGCTGAGAGAAGGGGCGAACTATCAGTTCTGTATGGGATGGATTCGGAACTATCCTACGCTGCCTTCGAGAGAAACTGCGAGAAGTTTTTGCGCTTCAACCGCAAACTCCATGGGGAGCTTGTTGATGACTTCTTTAGCATAACCTCCTACGATGAGATTAACCGCATCTTCCATAGGGATGCCGCGCTGTTGGCAGTAGAGAAGTTGGTCTTCCGAAATCTTTGACGTAGTGGCTTCGTGCTCTACGATAGAGTCGTCGTTGTCCACATCGATATAGGGGAAGGTGTGTGCTCCGCAGGTGGAACTGAGCAAGAGGGAGTCGCAAGAGGAATAGTTGCGCGATCCGTGGGCTTTCTTCGCCATGCGCACCAATCCACGATAGGAGTTTTGGCTCTTTCCTGCGGAGATACCCTTGGAAATAATCGTGGAACGGGTGTTGGGGGCGAGGTGAATCATCTTGGTACCTGTATCTGCCTCTTGGAAATTGTTGGTCACTGCCACTGAGTAGAACTCGGCTTGCGAACCTTCACCTGCGAGAATACAAGAGGGATATTTCCACGTGATAGCAGAACCGGTCTCAACTTGCGTCCAAGACAGACGAGCATTCTTACCTCGAAGGTGGCCTCGCTTGGTGACGAGATTGAGCACACCTCCCTTGCCTTCGGCATCACCGGGATACCAGTTTTGCACGGTAGAGTATTTAACTTCGGCATCTTCACCGACAATGATTTCGACAATCGCAGCGTGAAGTTGATTTTCATCGCGCATGGGAGCTGTACATCCTTCGAGATAGGACACATAGCCAGCATCATCACAAACGATAAGTGTGCGCTCGAACTGACCGGTATTGCGTGCATTGATGCGGAAGTAGGTGGAGAGCTCCATGGGGCAACGCACGCCCTTGGGGATATAGACGAAGGAACCATCGGAGAACACTGCGCTGTTGAGGGCTGCAAAATAGTTGTCACGATAGCTTACTACCGTGCCCAAGTACTTACGCACAAGTTCTGGATTTCCTTTACTGCCTCAGAAAATGAGCTGAAGATGATGCCTTTCTCCTGAAGACGCTCCTTGAAAGTGGTCTTGACTGAAACGGAGTCCATGACGGCATCGACTGCTACTCCTGCAAGTGCCATGCGCTCTTCAAGGGGAATGCCGAGTTTGTCGAAGGTTTTCATCAACTCTGGGTCAATTTCTTTCGGACCATCCTTCTTCTTGGTAGGGTCAGCGTAGTAGGAGATGGCTTGGTAGTCAATCTCAGGAAGATTGACGTGCGACCACTCTGGGGTTTTGAGGGTTTGCCAGTAACGGAATGCCGTGAGGCGGAACTCGAGTAACCACTCGGGCTCTTCTTTCTTCGCGCTAATCTGACGAATGATGTCTTCATTGAGACCAGCTTCGATGATTTCGGTCTCTACATCCGTAACGAAGCCAGCTTCGTACTTTTGTTGAGTGAATTCTTTGAGATATTCGTTAGCCATTTGGTGATGTGTCAGTAGTGTGTTTGTTGTGTTGGCACAGCGCATGGGACTTCTTAGAGCATTCTTCGTAGGCTTTACGCACGCTCATGTGTCTTATACGCCATAATGACTACAAAATTACAAAAATGCACGCGATAGACCAAACAATTACTGGAGATTCTTCCATAAGGCTCAAGGCAGTTGCTCTTGACTATTAGGTGTTTATTATAGAAATAACAAACTATCTTTCTGCTATAAGGATAAAAGCTGAAGGAAAGAAGTACAAAAACACTTAAGTGGACGATAATTTAGACTAAAGTAGCAATATGGAAACACAAAAAAGCCCCAAGTTCATTGTGAACTCAGGGCTTTCGTAAAATGGCGGCGACCTACTCTCCCGCGGGTGTGCAGTACCATCGGCGCGGTCGGGCTTAACTTCTCTGTTCGGAATGGGAAGAGGTGGAACCCCGTCGCTATAACCACCGGAAATATATCTTGAACATGCAACGCTTTCGCATTCTCCTTGTAACTCAAACTTTCGCCTTCTTATTCAGAAAACAAGCAAACAAAGCAGCTTTAAGTGTATTCCACCAAAGGAATAGAAGTTTCGGGCAATTAGTAGTGCTCGGCTTTGACGTCACCGTCTTTACACCTACACCCTATCAACGTTGTAGTCTACAACGACCCTTATGAGGAAATCTAATCTTGTGGCCGGCTTCGCACTTAGATGCTTTCAGCGCTTATCCGATCCCGACGTAGATACCCGGCGGTGCAGCTGGCGCCACAACCGGTAAACCAGAGGTCAGTCCAACACGGTCCTCTCGTACTAGTGTCAGAGCCACGCAAATTTCCTACGCCCACGATAGATAGAGACCGAACTGTCTCACGACGTTCTGAACCCAGCTCGCGTGCCACTTTAATGGGCGAACAGCCCAACCCTTGGGACCTTCTCCAGCCCCAGGATGTGACGAGCCGACATCGAGGTGCCAAACCACTCCGTCGATATGAGCTCTTGGGAGGGATCAGCCTGTTATCCCCGGAGTACCTTTATCCTTTGAGCGATGGCCCTTCCATACGGAACCACCGGATCACTATGCTCTGCTTTCGCACCTGATCGACTTGTAGGTCTCTCAGTCAAGCGCCCTTTTGCCATTACACTCTACGGCCGGTTACCAATCGGCCTGAGGGCACCTTTAGAAGCCTCCGTTACGCTTTTGGAGGCGACCACCCCAGTCAAACTACCCACCAAACGCGGTCCTCTCATCTGAGAGTTAGGAACCAGACAGCCAAAGGGTCGTATTTCAACAGCGGCTCCACAAACACTGGCGTGCCTGCTTCTAAGCCTCCGACCTATCCTACACATCGACTGCCCAATTACAACGTTAAGCTATAGTAAAGGTTCACGGGGTCTTTTCGTCCCATCGCGGGTAATCGGCATCTTCACCGATACTACAATTTCACTGGAATCATGGTTGAGACAGTGCCCAGATCATTACACCATTCGTGCAGGTCGGAACTTACCCGACAAGGAATTTCGCTACCTTAGGACCGTTATAGTTACGGCCGCCGTTTACTGGGGCTTCAATTCAAACCTTCGACCGGAGTCTAAGCTCTCCTCTTAACCTTCCAGCACCGGGCAGGTGTCAGACTGTATACTGCATCTTTCGATTTTGCACAGCCCTGTGTTTTTGTTAAACAGTTGCCTGGGCCGATTCTCTGCGCCTCACATTGCTGTGAGGACCCCTTATTCCGAAGTTACGGGGTCAATTTGCCTAGTTCCTTAACCATGAATCTTCCAAGCGCCTTAGTATATTCTACCCGACTACGTGTGTCCGTTTACGGTACGGGTATCTTTGCTGTTAAGCTTAGCGGATTTTCTCGGGAGTAGGATTACCTTCACTATTACATTGTCCGAAGACGCTGTATACTATCGACTTTCAGCTCAGATGGTGGATTTGCCTGCCATCCTCATTACCTACAATCTTTAACGAGCTATTCCGTCAGCTCGCGGAAGTGTCACTCCTCCGTCTCCACATCGCCAACAAAGATAGTAACGGAATATTAACCGTTTCTGCCATCGGCATCACCATTAGGTTGAACCTTAGGTCCCGACTGACCCAGGGCCGATTAACGTTGCCCTGGAAACCTTAGTCTTTCGGCGAGAGTGCATCTCACACTCTTTATCGTTACTTATACCTACATTTGCTTTTCATGAAGCTCCAACAGAGGTTATCCTCTATCTTCAAGGCCGCATGAATGCTCCCCTACCGATATCTTAAGATATCCCACGGCTTCGGCAATAGACTTTATACCCGATTATTATCCATGCACAGTCCCTCGACTAGTGAGCTGTTACGCACTCTTTGAATGAATGGCTGCTTCCAAGCCAACATCCTAGCTGTCACGGGGACCACACTTCGTTAGTTTAACTTAGCCTATATTTCGGGGCCTTAGCCGGTGGTCAGGATTCTTCTCCTCTCGGGCGTGGACCTTAGCACCCACGCCCTCACTCCCGGGCTTAGCCTGTGTGCATTCGGAGTTTGTCTGGACTTGATAGGCGGTGAAGCCCTCGCATCCAATCAGTCGCTCTACCTCACACAGGAACGCCCTGAGGCTGCACCTAAATGCATTTCGGGGAGTACGAGCTATCTCCAAGTTTGATTGGCCTTTCACTCCTACCCTCACCTCATCCAGAAGCTTTTTCAACGCTTATTGGTTCGGTCCTCCATCCCGTGTTACCGGGACTTCAACCTGGACAAGGGTAGATCACTTGGTTTCGCGTCTACCACCGCCGACTATGCGCCCTATTCAGACTCGCTTTCGCTTCGGCTTACGTGCTTCATAGCACTTAACCCTTGCCGACGACGGTAACTCGTAGGTTCATTATGCAAAAGGCACGCCGTCACACCATAAGGTGCTCCGACCGCTTGTAGGCGTACGGTTTCAGGAACTTTTTCACTCCTCTAAAAGAGGTGCTTTTCACCTTTCCCTCACGGTACTGGTTCGCTATCGGTCTCTTACGAGTATTTAGCCTTGGCGGATGGGCCCGCCGGATTCAGACAGGATTTCACGTGTCCCGCCCTACTCAGGATACCACTATGCTTCATACGATTGTCGAGTACGAGACTGTCACTCTCTATGGTCGCTCTTTCCAAAGCGTTCCTCTAATCGCACTTCGTGCAACGTCGTGGTCCTACAACCCCATATAGACCGAAATCTATATGGTTTGGGCTCTTCCCCGTTCGCTCGCCACTACTAGGGGAATCATTATTATTTTCTTTTCCTAGGGGTACTAAGATGTTTCAGTTCCCCCCGTTAGCCTCCCGCATTTGCGGGATAACAGGTCTTCAACCTGTTGGGTTGTCCCATTCGGAAATCTGCGGATCAATGGTTATTTGCACCTACCCACAGCTTATCGCAGCTTATCACGTCCTTCATCGCCTGTAAGAGCCTAGGCATCCACCGTACGCCCTTAATTACTTCCTTTTCCTTATTCTAGACGTTAGAAATTAGACGTTAGACTTTAGTCTTTGCTAATCCTTTCGTAACTAGAAGGTGAGAATATACTTAAAGCTGTACTTTCGTTTACCTTTGTTTCGTTACTTGGATGATTCTCTGTTATCTCATCAAACTTTCGTTCAATGGAAACAAGAATCAACTTGTTGCGTGTTCAATATGTCAAAGATCTCGTGCTCTGTCATTGTGCCGTGATGTTTCAACATCGTAGCGACTGAGCAGTAGAATGAGTGGAGAATAACGGATTCGAACCGTTGACCCCCTGCGTGCAAGGCAGGTGCTCTAGCCAGCTGAGCTAATCCCCCAAATCTTCGGAGCGCGGTGCTCCGTTTGCAAGTAGTCCCAGGCAGATTTGAACTGCCGACCTCCACATTATCAGTGTGGCGCTCTAACCAACTGAGCTATAGGACTGGCAGAAAAAATCCACGCAAGTCAAACTACTTCAGAGCTGCTCGGCTTCATCTTTCTCTTATGCTTAGCATAACCTATTGCGAGAAGTATAGGTAACAATCTAAAAATTGTACCATTTTTCTTTTTTTTTCCATTCAAGTAACCAGGTAACTGAACTTCCAGAAAGGAGGTGTTCCAGCCGCACCTTCCGGTACGGCTACCTTGTTACGACTTAGCCCCCAATCACCAGTTTTACCCCTAGGCCGACCCTTGCGGTCACGGCTTTCAGGCACCCCCGGCTTTCATGGCTTGACGGGCGGTGTGTACAAGGCCCGGGAACGTATTCACCGCGCCATGGCTGATGCGCGATTACTAGCGAATCCAGCTTCATGGAGTCGGGTTGCAGACTCAATCCGAACTGAGAGAGGTTTTTTTAAGATTTGCATCCTGTCACCAGGTAGCGACCTTCTGTACCCCCATTGTAACACGTGTGTAGCCCCCGGACGTAAGGGCCGTGCTGATTTGACGTCATCCCCACCTTCCTCACATCTTACGATGGCAGTATCCCTGGAGTGCCCAGCATTACCTGATGGCAACCAAGGAAAAGGGTTGCGCTCGTTATGGCACTTAAGCCGACACCTCACGGCACGAGCTGACGACAACCATGCAGCACCTCCAAGAGTGTCCGAAGAAAGATCTATCTCTAAATCTGTCACTCTTAGTTCAAGCCCGGGTAAGGTTCCTCGCGTATCATCGAATTAAACCACATGTTCCTCCGCTTGTGCGGGCCCCCGTCAATTCCTTTGAGTTTCACCGTTGCCGGCGTACTCCCCAGGTGGTATACTTAATGCTTTCGCTTGGCGGCTTACAGTATATCGCAAACCGCGAGTATACATCGTTTACTGTGTGGACTACCAGGGTATCTAATCCTGTTTGATACCCACACTTTCGAGCCTCAGCGTCAGTTGCAGCCCGGACACCCTGCCTTCGCGATCGGAGTTCATCGTGATATCTAAGCATTTCACCGCTACACCACGAGTTCCAGCATCCCTGTCTGCACTCAAGACTACCAGTTTCAATGGCTAACGATGGTTGAGCCACCGTCTTTCACCACTGACTTAATAATCCGCCTACGCTCCCTTTAAACCCAATAAATCCGGATAACGCCTGGACCTTCCGTATTACCGCGGCTGCTGGCACGGAATTAGCCGGTCCTTTTTCTGAAGGTACATACAATAGAGGACACGTCCTCTTTTTTATTCCCAACTAAAAGCAGTTTACAACCCAGAGGGCCGTCATCCTGCACGCTACTTGGCTGGTTCAGACTTCCGTCCATTGACCAATATTCCTCACTGCTGCCTCCCGTAGGAGTCTGGACCGTGTCTCAGTTCCAGTGTGGGGGACCTTCCTCTCAGAACCCCTACCGATCGAAGGCTAGGTGGGCCGTTACCCCGCCTACTACCTAATCGGACGCATCACCATCTCATACCGATAAATCTTTGGTTATATCACCATGCGGCAACATAACAACATCGGGTATTAATCTTACTTTCGCAAGGCTATCCCCGAGTATGAGGCAGGTTTGATACGCGTTACGCACCCGTGCGCCGGTCGCCATCAGAAGAAGCAAGCTTCTTCCATGCTGCCCCTCGACTTGCATGTGTTAAGCCTGTAGCTAGCGTTCATCCTGAGCCAGGATCAAACTCTTCATTGTAATATAATAATTTGTTTTGATTCTGTATAAAATCGCTCAGTTTCCTGTCTTGTTACTTTGGATTTGGAGTAGAAATTGACGGTACAATTCATTTTACCCGAAGCATTTCTGCTTCATTGTTGATTGTTCCTTGTACTTCTCTACAATCTGTTATGTAATCGTTTCAATGACTTCATGCAGCTCGTTTGCTGCTGTCAGGCGTTCAGGTTGTCAAGTCTCATCTAACTAAGCACGTTGTATCTTAGCAAGTGACCCTTGCGTCCCGATTGCGATGCAAAAGTACGGCAAGATTCGCAAACTACCAAGACTTCCTACAAAAAAATCGCAGAAAAATTTTAGATAGCGCTATTTTGCAATCTAGACTACGCAGGATTATACTGTAAAGCCCGTTTTTCGCCCAAATCCCCCAGAACGAGATTTGGGGCTTTTTGTCCCCTTTTGCCGTGTTTTACTCCATCTCATCGTAAAAACGGGCTTTATGTCCCTTAAAGACTTCCTTAACCTGCATCATTTCTCGAGCTTTTCTCGGAGATTGTGAGTGAACGCTCGGCACTTCCTCAAAAAACGTTGGACATTTCTCGAAAAATCTCGGACGTTTCTCCAAAAACGTGGGAGATTTTCCAAATTTCGTTGGACTTTTTTTTCAGTCCCTTCCGAGAGAAGATTTCTCACAGCAAATAGGAACTCAAAAAAAGCAGGAAATGGAAGAGCAGCAAGCATAGAAGTTCAACCTTCAATGGCTAGAATAGACAACTTTCAAGCATAAATACACAACTATAATATAACGCGCGCGCGAAGAAAGCTATTAAGACGTGGGGCTGGAAAGGTGATAATCGCAGCCAAAAGAAGTAGACACACTTGCGAAATAGGCATGTTTACCCTAGAGCAGACGTAGCTAGGAAGAATTACTTGAATCTTTTGAGCAAGAAACGTGGATGGGCTCGCAAAAACACTCCAAAAGAAAAAGTATGACGCAGGGCTGCTGGGTCGATGGCACCATTTTTCAACGACAAACGTCCGGCATCAGTAACATAACCATTGGCTTTTGCCCCAAAAACATAGTCGCGAGACAAAGTTCGCACAAATTCCACACTCCAAAAGGCAGTGTTCATGTGAGAAAAACGCGCACCTTCGTTTTTTAGAGAAAGCGTGTTGAAGAAAGGACTACCGTAGAGTGTGACAAAATCTTGCGTTTTCCACCATCCGAGTTGAAGTCGGAGAGCATGCCACAGATTGAGCGAACCACTGACCCACATGGCAGCACCATTGTTGAAGGGCCACAGTTTTCCAGCTTGCTGATAGGTGCCAAGTGCGTGCATCTCTAGTGCAGCCTCATTGAAAACACGATGATGCAGCGTTTTTCGCAACTGCAGCCCAACACTAGCATTGCAGAGTGTTTGCACTCCCAAATCCGTATCATCTTGTTCTCCTCCGCGGTGCTGCACCATCATTTGCACTGGCAAATCGAGCGACCATCCATGAGCATGTGGGTGGAGAAGATGCAGGATTTGCGACATGCCCACCGTGAAGGCCTCTTGATGCTTGTCCATCTCGTAGATGAAACTTTGCCAATCAATCCACGCATCCATCTTCCAGTGACGCGTGCGAATGATGGTTTGAAATCCTTTTTCGGGATCAGTGGTGAGTAGAGTCTCGGGGTTATAGAGCGGAAGAATTAGGTTATGATTTGCTCCCCCGTAGAGGTCACCCAACACAAGAGTGGCAGCTCCCATCTGCAGTGCCGCTCGAAAAAAGGGCAAAGCGTGTGCAAATCCTTGATAAGCATTGCCCTTCCAGGTGACGATGTCATGAAAGGCATAGTTGGGATAGTAGTTGGTGCCGTCATAGCAGAGTGCGGTGAGTCCCAGCTGCAAATTCAAATTGGGTAGAGGTCGATAAGCGAGATACGGAGTAAGGCGCACTCCAGGGAGGGTGTAGCCTTTGGCAATGTTTCCGTCGAACTCGTTGTCTTTGAAGAAAGCAAGAGCATTAACATCAAGATAAAGCGTTTTGATTTCAACGGAGTCTGTGTCACAACGTGTAGTGAGTTGATGACACAAATCGGTTTCAGCTGTTTGCGCAAGGGCTACTCCGGAGAAAAAGATTCCCCCCAAGAGAAGAAAAAGACCACTCAAGCACGGCAGAGCGAGTGCGGACATGTATTTCATAAATGATACAATAGATGAATTGGTGAATCATCAGGTATTTGAGCGACAACCAATGTGGAATAAGGTACAATGACAAAGGCTATTCAATGCAAGAGAATCGTAGTGTGGAGATTTCCCTCAAGTCGAAAAGCGCATCTTTTGAAACTAGGTGGACCCATGACAATGCGCGGATTGTTGCTAAATCCCCCTAGTTCGGTGGGGATGCCGATGAGATTGCGGTCAATCTTTCCATTTCCATTGGCATCTTGATAGACCGTGATGGCATAAGTGCCGGTAGGTAGTGGGAGAGAGACGCCCTGTTGCAGCGCAGTCGCCGTTGGCACACGCAGCACCTGCAAAGGTTGTTTGCGATAATGTTCAGGACTATCGTAGACGGAAAGGACGATGCGTCCTTTGGTGTCTTTCAGTCCCGTGAAGTGAACAGCGAGTGTGGGCTGCGATGCAGGTGAGCCCTGTGCCTGAGCAGAAATCGCAAAAGAAAGCTCTCCTCCTCCCCAAGCAAGTAGGAAGAGAAGGACAATGGCGAAGTGAAAAAGACGAAAAGAGCGTTTACTCCAAGAGAAGATTCGATTCATCAGAAACAGGAATTTCAAAAGAAAAGGAAATAGCAGTGCCGGCACCTAGGCTTCGCTCGTGGAATTCCCACCTTCCTCTATAGAAGAAGAGGTAGGCGCCTGCTTTTGCTCTAACATATCACGTCGCGATTTGGAGAGTGTCACCAATGCGACACCGGAGAAAATCAGTGCTACAGCCAAAGCGTGGGTGAGGGTGAAAACCGCAAGTCCCAAGACGACACTGACAATCACTGCCACAATAGGCTGGACATAGTTGTACATACTCACCACCGTAGGTCGCAGCACCTGTTGTCCACGAATCATCAAGATGTAGGCAAGGAAGGTGCCCCCCACCACAACGTAACCAATCTCGCCAAGTGTGACAGCCGAGAGAGAAGACCATGGAGTTTGCCATACGTGCTGTGCAGTGAAGGGCCAGATGATACAGGTGGCAGAGAGAAACATCCACTTATTTACAGTGAAGATGTTGTAGCGTTTCGCCAGCCATCCGAAGACGGTGAGATATATGGTATAAGAGATTTGCGCAGCAAAGCAGAGGAGGTCACCGCGCATGTCCCCCATGCTCAATCCAGCAACCGAAGCACTCCCGGAAGCAGCACGCACACTCGACATCACCAACAAGACTGCTCCACAACACCCCAAGGCTACCCCCAATGCTTTACGCAGAGTGATGGGTTCTTTGAGAATGATGGCGGAAAGCAAGAGCGCAGATATAGGCATGGTGGTGGTGACAATACCAGCATTCACTGGAGAAGTGAGACTAAGTCCGATGGTGAAGCAGCACTGATTGCCTACGAGTCCAAAGACAGCTGCAAGACATAAGAGTGCAATATGTTTTCGGGAAATAGCTTCTCGGGGAGTGAAGAGAGAGGTCAACCAGAAAAGGATAGCACCTCCCATGACCCGAAGCGACACGAGGGTGATACCGTCAATGCCATTTTGCATAGCATCTTTGCCAAGAGGAGACATGAGTCCCCAACAGACTGCTGCACCAGCTAAACTGAGATGCGCTAAGAGAGGAGTACGATTGTTAGACATTAGACGTTAGAGGGTCGCAGCCCCTTTTTGTTCGCCACGACAAGCGTGGCTCAGAGCCTAAGAGTAGACATTAGTGCCATGCGGCAAAAAGGGTAGATGCGAGAAAGAAGACGTGAGAAGTGAAATTTTAGTCGTTAGAGTCGTGGAGAGCCAAAAAAAGCACGACAAACCTTTTAGGAATGTCGCGCTATAGTGCTAGAACGAAAGAAGCATTACTTCACTTCGAGGGCTGAACCAGCCTTGAACTTCACTACCTTCTTTGCAGCGATGGTGATCTTTTCCTTAGTAGCAGGATTGATACCTTGACGTTCGGGGCGCTCTGTAACAGAGAACGTACCAAAACCGAGGAGAGCCACCTTATCGCCTTCCTTCACTGCAGCAGCGATAGCATCAAGAGTTGCTTCAACAGCGGCCTTAGCTTGAGCTTGCGTCAAGTTAGCTTGTTTAGCCACTGCGCTAGAGAGTTCTGTTTTATTCATATTGAGTATGTTTTAAATGTGATTATTCTACTTGTGCTTGATAGAAATGCTAGAAATCAGCGTTTTTTCTTGCTGCAAATATATTGTAATATAGTGGGTTGCACAAATAAAAATGTCTTTTTTTGATAGAATCTCCCCAAAAAAGTGGATTTTATGGGGTTTAGACGCTGTTTTACAGCTAAAAATCGCTGAAGAATGCCATAAACTACCTCACGAAAGCCACCTTCGCTACGACACTTTGCGTGCCACCTTGGGCTGCGACATAGAAATAATATACCCCAGAGGCTGCGCGAGTACCTTGCATCGTGCGACCATCCCAAGTGAACGTACCTCCAAGGCTCATGCCGCGCGCCACTAAGCGACCATCGGCACTCACCACGCGCACTTCAGCGTCTGCCACAAGGCCATCGAGGGTGATATTTCCTACATAATCTGGGCGAACAGGGTTGGGATACACACGAATATTGGAACTTTCGAGCGTTGCCGCAGGTGTAGACACACGCGCTTGATAAGAAAGCAAACCCCCACTGGTGCCAATCATCACTTCACCCGAAGTGGGATGACAAGCAATGCTCCAAATCTCATTGGAGAAGAGAGGAGAATTGGCAGTGGTGAAATGCTCTTCTACTGTGAGCGCATCGGGTGACAACAAGTATAAGCCATTGTCGAGGGTCCCCACCCACTTACGGTTTGCACCATCCACAGCGATGGCAGAGACATTGGCTCCTGCCAGTAGATAGTCTGCAAGATTGCTTCCATCTTTGCGAGGCACCTTGACTTGTGTGACATAAAAATCACGGCGATTCCATGTGTTGGGATTGTCTACGCGAAACAGACCTTGGTTGGTCCCTAGCCAGATGGCACTGTCTTGGTCTTCTGCAATGGAAGTGGCAAAGTTGAAAGTGATGTTCTCACCATCCTGATTGGGAAATGAGGATCGGAAGGTCGCTACATCATCGCGCGTGTTGGTAGGTGTGCCATTATAATCCAAACAGAGGAAACCGCTATTGTAGTCTGCTGCCGTACGTCGTGACAGTATCCACAAACGTCCTTTGGAGTCAAACATGGTCTTTTCCAATGTCGGAGCATTATCTATATCTTTCAAATAGATTTTACCCCAAACGCCTTTAGGAGTAATAACATGAAGAGCTGTATCTGCACTACTATTGAGCAAAAAGAGATTGCCTTGAGGGTCATAGATAGCCCCATCAGTACGGACATAGTTTTTGAAAGCAGCTTCATTGCTTTTCTCCGCAGAAACGAGTGCAGAATTGGTGTAGGTGTACTGCTTCGTGATGCTACTTCCATTATATAAATAGAGCCCAGTGCGCGAAGTGGTCACCGCATATTGTTGTGGATTGAGCGGATTGCGGTCTATACAAGTGGCATTTTCAAATTGAGCGCCCACATATCCAGCTGCGGCAGTGGGTGATTCTAGAAAAGTCCAGGATTTTCCATCATAAATCTCAGCCATTTGAGGATAGGATATAGCATCTAGTGGATCAAGGCGTCCGCAAGCAATCAACAAATCTTCGCCGCGATAGCGCATGAAATAGGCTAAGTCGTAGCGTGGTCCGAATTTTCCAAAGTGCTGCGAGGCTTTTTCAATCGTCCAGTCGACAGCATCGGCAGGGCGACGCACAAAACCATTGTCGCTGAAGCCTATCCACCAACCTCCTTGCCCATCCGTCTCTGCATATTGTGCTTCAGTGGGAAGAGCAATGCGTGTGGCGGTGCTCGCTTCATCGGTCAGCGTGAAAACTTCGCCTTGTTGTTGCGCCACGATGCGGCCTTCAGCGTCACGATGGAGTTGATTTCCGGTAAATCGTGTGTCAATCTGACGAAAATCGCTAGCCGTCAAGGCAGCCGCATAGGTTTTGACCGTTGCGGCATCCGTCGTTTGTGCACGCCAAATGCCAGAAGTCGCCCCAAGACTTTCGGGAGCAACCGCATACAAGCCTGTCGAACTAGCCACTACCGCCGACACCTCATGCGTCAGCACATTCTGCCACAGAGATTTGTCGTTCAGATTTTGGCGTACTCCGATGCGCTGAAGCTTTCCTCCAGTTGCCACAAAAAGATGATCGCCCCAGCGTGCCACATCATGGCAGCTGCCCACAGCGAAATGTCCACGCACGAGAGCTTGTGCCACATCTACCCAGAGAAAACCTGCGTTGGTGGTGATGAAAGCATCGTCATCTTGCACGCGTAGTCGATCCACCATGAGTTCTTGCTGCTGATAGTTCGCCAAATGAGGGAGATGCACCACCTTGCCAGTTTGCAAACGGAGCAAATCGACATTGCCATCAGCATAGAGCAAGACAAGCGTTTTCTGTTTGTGCGAAAGAGCGATGTGCGCAATCGACTTACTCGCCAGTCCATGGGAGATGCGCGTGATGGGTGTTGTGGTTCGCGCCACGAGGTCGCAAACCAAAAGATTTTCTCCCATCAACGCATAGAGATATCGTCCATCGCGCACGGCTTCCTTCCCATCATAATAGGAAAGATAGGGTGTCCATCGGGAGAAATCTGCTGCTTGAGCGGTGAAGCTGAAGCAGAGGAGGAGAAAAAGGAAGAGTTTGTACAAATCTTTACGCATGAAAAACAGCAGGCTCACACCCAGTCTGCGGGGTTTGTGTTATTGGAATTTTGCCAGAAACTCGCAAAGTTGTGCCACGGCTCTAGCACGGTGCGAAAGGCGATTTTTCACCTCCACGCCGAGTTCTGCGAAAGTTTTTCCGGTGTCTTCGGGAGAGAACACAGGGTCGTAGCCAAAGCCATCAGTGCCCAAACGCTCAGTGGTGATATATCCCTCCACTTTGCCTTCAAACAGATATTCTTTTCCTCCTAAAATGAGGGCAATCGCCGTGCGGAAAGCAGCCTTGCGGTTTGTTTTCCCTTCCATTTCGTGGAGCAACTTAGTGACATTGGCTTCTGTGTCGTGGCGATCGGGATAAGCATATCGTGCCGTGTGGCACCCCAGGCTCGCCATTGAGGGCTTCCACCTCCAAACCCGTGTCATCGGCGAAGACGTCGAGTCCATAACGCTCATGCACGAAACGTGCTTTGAGCAAAGCATTGCCCTCGAGAGTATCGGCAGTTTCGGGGATATCCTCATGGCAATTGATTTCTGCTAGGGATACGATTTCAAATTTGTCGCCCACAACGGCACGAATTTCTTCGAGTTTGTGAGCATTGTTGGTAGCGATGACGAGCATATTTGAGTTGATGCAATTAGAAATTAGCGATGATAGGTCAGAGGGTTGCCGCCTCATCTGAGTTGTCGCGTCCCTCCATTTGTTGTCTTTGCAGACTACCCCTCCAAGATGAGGACAGGATAAAAAGAGGGAGAAATCTCCCTATTGATAACGGAGACTTCTCCAAAAAAGTGTGTGATGCCGAGAAAGATCTGCATTCCTTGCACCACGCTACAAGATTAGATGCGCGAATTGGCTTGGTCGCTTGCCACTTTGGCTTTCACCTTTTCCATTTCGGCACGTTTCTTTTGTTCGGCACTAACTTTCACCTTGATACGGTCGAAGCCATAACCGAAAACGCCACTTGCCAGAGTTTGACTCACGAAAGCATGAGGATCGACCGCGGTGATGATGCGAAAAATGGTGCTAGCTTCGCGCTTCTTTGCCAAGACCACGAGCACTTTGCGCTCCTGTTTCGTGTACCATCCTTGTCCGTTGAGCACGGTGACTCCACGATTCAGGCTATTGATTTCAGAAGCAATCTCCTCATATTTACTAGAGAAGATGAGGAATTGCACCGATTGTCTACCACTATTGACCACCAAATCGACCATAAGGGTGATGATGATGAGTGTGGTGTAGCCATAGAGGAGCTTTTCCAAATTACTATTGGGCAAGAACAACGAAGCCGTGATGATGCCCACATCAGAGAGGAGAATGAGGGTGCCGAGCGACATATCACGATATTTGTTGATCATCGCTGCAATGACATCCGTTCCTCCAGTCGAACCATTGCGCAGGAAGACAAGTCCCATGCCCAGCCCCATGATGCCTGATCCGAATACAACACTCATGAAGGCATTACTGGTGACGATGGGTAACCCAACCGCCTGATTAAATCCTGCAGGGAAAAGTTCCGGTTTTACCTCCCAAAGGTAGCGCAAACCACCTTCCACCCCTGCAAGGAACACGAAGAGCACTGCGATGGCAAAGAACGTTTTCAAACAAAACTTCCAGTCGAGCACCTTCAAGGCCATTGCCAGCAAAATCACGTTGGCAATGAAACGTCCATTGCGGTTTGAACCAGCCTGTGGCATAAAAGATCAAGGAACCAAGACCTGTCGTTCCTCCCGGCGTGACTTGGTGAGGCACGAGGAAACAATAATAACCGATGGAATAGCACAACAATCCAAGAGAGATAATGATCAAATCTTGAATCTCGAGCTTCCAGTTGATTTTAAGATTAGACATCTTATTTAGACCTTAGGTATTAGATGTTAGAGAATAGATGGTAGATGTAGACATTAGACGCTAGAAATTAGACTTTAGCCACTAGTCTTTAGAGAAGAAAGACTACCTTCTAGAGAGTAGACGTTAGAGGTTAGAACAGACAACAGGGCGTTGCATAGTCCATAACATCTAACGTCTTCCATCTCATCTTACTTGACTACAATATTCACGATGCGACCCGGCACCACGATGACTTTCACTACCGTCTTACCTTCGAGATGCTTCACGCTATGTTCAGACTCGAGGGCAGCTTTCTCGATATCTTCCTTAGAAGCATCGGCAGGGAAATCGAGGGTGAAACGAGTCTTTCCATTGAAGGAAATGCCGAGCGTCACGGTGTCTTCCTTGAGGTGCGCCTCGTCAAACTTAGGCCATGTAGCATCGCACACTGTGGTGGTGTTGCCCAGCGCGTGCCACAATTCTTCTGCCACGTGAGGAGCGAAGGGAGCGAGCAGCACTACGAGGGTTTGCAGCACCTCCTTGGAGTTGCATTTTTGTTGAGCTAATTCACCCACTGCAATCATAAAGGCAGGCACAGAGGTGTTGTAGGAGAAGACTTCGATGTCTTCGGTAACTTTCTTGATGAGCTTGTGGAGCGTCTTGAGGTTTTCCTTGGTGGGCGCCACATCGGTAGGCAAGAATTGCTCATCTTTGTAGAAGAGGTTCCACAACTTTCTGAGGAAACGGAAGCAACCATCGATACCATTGCTGTCCCAAGGCTTACTTTGGTTGATAGGTCCAAGGAACATTTCATAGAGGCGCAAGGTGTCGGCACCATATTTCTCAACGATGAGATCTGGATTCACCACGTTGAACATCGACTTCGACATCTTTTCCACTGCCCAACCACAGATATATTTACCATCTTCGAGGATGAATTCTGCATCTTGATATTCAGGACGCCATGCCTTGAAGGCTTCAACGTCGAGCACATCGGCAGAAACGATATTCACATCCACATGCAGAGGAGTCACCTCGTAGTTGTCCTTCAAACCAAGGCTCACAAAAGTGTTGGTATCCTTGATGCGATAGACAAAGTTGGAACGACCTTGGATCATACCTTGGTTCACCAACTTCTGATAAGGCTCATCCTTGGGGCAAGTGCCAAGATCGAAGAGAAACTTGTTCCAGAAGCGTGAATAGATCAAGTGACCAGTAGCGTGTTCCGAACCACCCACATAGAGGTCCACCTGTTGCCAATAGTTGACAGCGGCTTTACCCACCAATGCTTCATTGTTGTGGGGATCCATATAGCGGAGATAGTAGGCAGAAGATCCTGCGAAACCAGGCATCGTGCTGAGTTCAAGCGGGAACACCGTCTTGTGGTCGATGCGGCTGTTGTCGGTGACGCAACGATTCGCCTCATCCCACGCCCAGTGAGTAGCGTTGCCGAGGGGAGGTTCACCTGTTTCTGTGGGCAAGAACTTTGTCACTTCAGGTAACTCGATGGGAAGACAATCCTCTGGCACGAGATAAGGCATCTCGTTTTTGTAATATACGGGGAAAGGTTCACCCCAATAGCGTTGGCGAGAGAAGATGGCATCGCGCAGACGATAGTTGGTCTTCACACGGCCCAACTTATGTTCAGTCACGAAAGCCTTTGTTTTAGCAATCGCTTCTGTCACGGTCAATCCATTGAGCGAGAAACCATGGAGGGCTGTTTCGCCCACCTTGGGAGAATTCGTCACAATGCCTTCCTTAGCATCAAAGCTCTCTTCGCTCACATCGGCACCTTCGATGAGGGGCACGATGGGAAGATCGAAATGACGCGCAAAGCATAGTCACGACTATCGTGAGCAGGCACAGCCATGATGGCACCAGTGCCGTAACCAGCCAGCACATAATCTGAAATCCAGATGGGGATTTCAGCACCCGTGAAGGGATTCACCGCATACGAACCGGAGAAGACACCGCTCACCTTGCGGTCGCTGATGCGCTCACGCTCTGTGCGCTTAGCTGTAGCAGCCACGTAGGCCTCCACTTCAGCACGCTGTGCATCGGTGGTGAGTTGTGCCACGAGCTCACTTTCAGGAGCTAGCACCATGAAGGTAACTCCGAAAATAGTGTCAGCGCGTGTGGTGAAGATGGTAAAACTGTGGTCACTGTCTTTCACACGGAATTGCATTTCTGTGCCCTGCGAACGACCAATCCAGTTGCGTTGTGTTTCCTTGAGCGAATCGCTCCAGTCAAGGTGCTCTAAGCTGTCGAGCATGCGACCTGCATAAGCACTCACGCGCAAGCACCATTGCTTCATCTTCTGTTGCACCACGGGGTGTCCACCACGTTCAGACACACCGTCCACCACTTCATCATTAGCCAACACCGTGCCAAGCGCAGGACACCAGTTCACCATCGTCTCACCGATGTAGGCAATGCGATAGTTCATCAAGGTCTGCTGCTGCTCCACTTCGTTCATGGCTTTCCATTCAGCAGCCGTGAATTGCAGAGCTTCCGTCTCAGCCACATCCAGTCCTTCTGTGCCCTGAGCTTCAAAGTGCGCCACCAATTCGCTGATGGGGCGTGCCTTCTGTGCAGCATTGTCATAGAAAAATTGGAACATTTTGCCAAATGCCCACTGCGTCCACTTGTAGTAGTTGGGTTCGCAGGTGCGCACCTCACGACTCCAGTCGAAGGAGAAGCCGATTTTGTCGAGCTGTTCGCGATAGCGCGTGATGTTTTGCTGCGTAGTCACTGCAGGATGCTGCCCTGTTTGGATAGCGTATTGTTCAGCAGGCAATCCATAGGCATCGTATCCCATAGGATTGAGCACATTGAAGCCACACAAACGCTTGTAGCGGGCAAAGATATCGGAAGCAATGTAGCCTAGAGGGTGTCCCACGTGGAGTCCTGCCCCTGAGGGATAAGGAAACATGTTGAGCACGTAGTATTTGGGCTTGTCGCTTCCAGTTTGCGCGTGATAGGTGCCTTCTTGCGCCCATGTTTCGCGCCATCTTTTTTCAATGTCTCTGAAGTTATATTCCATGTCAGTGGTGGATTGTATATGCGATTAGGATTTGACAGAAGTTCTATCTCCCACATTTCAAGACCATTATCGACTGTTGGTGAGAAAGCCAAGGAGGTGGACAGTGCGATTCCGCCCAACTTAAGAACTATCTTCCTGCAAAGTTACGCGAACGACAAAGAAAAAACAAGAAAAGCCGTATGTTTTTTCCACTTTATGCACGTGTAGCCACAAACAGAATGCGCAATTTTCTGTTCCCCCACCGACATTTATTATATAAAACCGCTGGAATACAATATTTTTTCGTAATTTTGTCCGCGATCTTTTATGAAGACAATTTCTTCGTTGCCTTCTTGATATTCAGGGACAAAGCACGAAAAAGCCCAATTATCTTTGCGCGCTCATTGAAAATGAGCTTGTAAGAAAATCAAAATCCTTTTCCCCTAACTGGGCACTTGCTTTTGCCAAACTTGATTGATGAACAAAGGTTTTGGCACTAAGATTATTAACAAATGAGCAGAACAAACAGCAGACATCGATTGTAGCATTTTGCCCAAATGAATTTCCCCTCCTCTATGGGGATTAAACCGTCCCACCCCTCCCTCATCAGCACACATCAGCACATTTTATCAAAGAATATGAGACAGAACATATTTATCAGGATTGTATGGACACTCATCTTCCTGCTTTGCCACCACCTTTATCTTGCAGCACAATGTCCCGCCGACGTCACTCTCACTGCAAAGGTCACCAAATCTGTGGGTCCAAGTGATGGTTCATTCACCATTACCACCGCAGTCGTAGGGGCAAACAGTTCGAGTGTGACTTACAGTTTTGAGGCGATACCGCTCACCCCAGGCGCCTCTCACCCTGCTCCGACGAGCACCTTTGTCATCAACAACTTGGCGCCGGGCACCTACGATTTGGTCATGAAAGCCACTTGCGTTCATGACAATGACATCGTCATCACCAAAACCCTCAAAAATCTTGTAGTGCAGGGTGACTACGTCCTTCCCACCATCTCAGAAAGCAAACTTAAGCAAGGCTCATTCGACAATTGCCCCATGGGTATCCTTGCAGTCAATGTCCAAAATGGAGGTTCCACTTTCACTTGCACCATCAAGAGCGCACCTGCTGGTGTAGCCTTAGGAGAAGTGGCTTACTCCGTATTGCCGGGTGCAAATAAGTCATACGAATATATACTCAATGGCACTTATCCTGCTGGCACCTACACCATAGACGTCAGTGACCAATATGGCAAGGGACGCGAGATAAACATCACCTTGGAACAACTCACTGTAGCCGATCTGCCCACCATTGCACTACCTGCCACTTGGGTACACGAGCGCTTTCTCCCAGGACCAGACTGCAACCACATCTATTTCAAACATATAGGTCAATACAACTACCAACTCACCAAAGAAGATTTCAAAAAGTATTACGACAAGGGTGAGTTTGAAATGGCAATTGCACCCACGGGTAAAACTCCAGTTCATTGGGCACCCATCACCATTCCCTCAATTTTCCACCCTGAACAACTCTTCGACATCAGTCCCTATACCATAAGCGACCTCCACACCCATGGCATATCTGTCTTTGTAAGACTAAAAAACTGCCCCACTATTAGCAACGAGCGTCAGCTCAAACTTAGCAAACCATCCTTTCAACACGTAGGCTCGCAAGCTCAGTGCGAAAAATATGGTTGGAGAATTTACGAACCCAAATTCAATTTCCAAGGATTATGGTGCTACCCCGTGACACTCACGCTCCACGAAAACAGTAAAACGGGACCAGTAGTAGGCACCTATACTATCAACTCCTTCAACGACGCAGTGACGATGCCAGTGGATTACAACAAGACCTGGTATGTGGAAGCCTCGGATGGCACCAACACCTGGGAGGCAATCACCTTTCCCGAAAGATTTGTGGATTATGTAAAACTTCAACGCCAAACTTTCTGCAACGGTTGGCGCAAGTTTTATAATCTCAACACCTTTGCCGCTTGTGTGCCCCTTGTGATCAAGATAGAACGCGAAAGCGATGGCTATGCACAGAGTGTGCAACTCATCAAAAATCGGACCGACTTCAATTACTTTGGTCCATCAGATACTCGCGGTTTCGACAAAGTGTCCGACATTCTTGAATATGGTGTCGACTATCGCATCAAAGTCTACAAAACCGACAGCACAACCCTCCTATGGTCTGCACCGACCACCATTCGCCAAGACGCACGAAGCAATGCCGTCCAATTCAATCGTTGGAATTCCAGTTCCTGCGGCAAACACACCGGTAGCTTATTCCTCCGTTTTGGAGACGATGGACAAGAACCTCCGCTCCGAGATGCTGACGGAAAGTTGGCGATGTCGTATCGCATTTTCTACCCAAATGGGAAAGAAGTACCAGGATACTACAGCACCTTCCAATCCTACACTGGCACGTATTTCAACACCACGACTGACCCCATGCCTCCCGGTGTCTATACCCTCGAAGAAACCAATCTCACTCTCCCCGAGGGCGACCCTTGTCGCGTACGCAAACTCACCACGACATGGGGAGGAATGTTTGACGTGAAAGACTTCACCTACACGTCAACAACAGAATGTGGAGTGTTAAGCCTCAGACCTCAAGGCAAAATCATGGACAAGGGGACGGTTTACGAAAAGAATGAAAACACCCGATTCTCCATCATTTCTGGTGTGGAAGGTGGCTACACGCCCAATTTCCTGGTGAAAGAAGGCTACCCCATTGAACTCACCAAGCCCGGCGACTATGTACTCGCCATCGGTACAGAAAACATGAAGCCCAACTGCTATCTTGACACCCTGCATGTACATGTGCAGCCCCTCAATTTTGAGGTGTCACGCCCTCACCTGAAGGCATACAGCTGCACGAATAGTGCAACTGCAGAGGGACACATCGAAGTGAAGGGTATCAAGGGTAAAGAGCCCATCACCTACGAACTTCGCGAGATGGATGGAACCACGGTGGTAAAATCAGCTCCTGACGATATCTCCCCCGATGGAGTGGCTCACTTTGTGGCTGGGGTCACTGGCGACAAATTTATGGTCTACGCAAAGGATGCTTGTGGACAATTCTTCTTGGAACCCGTCACCGTGGTAAGTTCTCAAGGCATGCGTATTGTTCCTTCCGACCTCATTCGCGTCTTCCATCATAGCACCGTTCGTCTGCAATCCACCTACTTCTTCGACACATACGAATGGAGAGCGCCCGATGGCACGATCATCTCCACAGAGCAAACCTTTGACCTGGTGGATGCCCACCCCTCCCAAAGTGGACTTTATCACTTCACCAGCAAACTTCGTCATTGCGACTACCGCATCGAAGCAGACGTCAATGTGCAAATTCACCCCTATGCGGTGTTCGTCAACCCTCAACTCGTGTCATCGCCCTTGCGCAAAATCCAATAGGTGACAACACACCGCTTAGATAGAAATAACCTAGCTACATTCTTCTCAGAGAGTCCTCCGCGGAGGATTCTCTTTTTGTTTTCTGCCATCCCATACCGCAAAGCCCCCTTTATATACTGGGAAGAAATGGGGCGAAAGTGATAAAATCAGCGTTAAATGATGTCAAGACCTTGTGTTTTTCGTGGTTTGGTGCAGAAAAACCGATTTTTGTGCCATCCATCATGGGAGCATTTTCAGAGGGCAAACGTAAAGCCATCCGAGGGCGATGCTCTCACGCGTGCGTGACGCACATGTGACACGCGCGCCTTCCCTGGGATTTTGCACTTTTTGCTTTCACAACCTTCACCGAGAGACTCCACAAACCAGTTTTTTCCGTGCCTCCAACCATCGCCGGCACTCACGATGGGAGGGAGAAAAAAACGGAGATTTTCGGCGGAATCGCCCTCAACTGTTAAAGTTTGTCCGAAAGACACGCGTTACAAGCTAATTCACAACGCATTACAACGAAATCTGTGAAGGTTGTGAAAGCAAAAACATCAAAATCTCTGTATGCGCGCGCGAGGAGAGGATAGAATCCTTGCATTTAACATTCGTTTCAGGCTTCGATATCCGAAGAAAGGCGAGGAGTTTCCACCCCTGCACATCTTATCCTTTTTCGCCAGCCAATCGGTGGGGCATGATGCAAGACAGTTGAACACAAATTGTACGAAAAGAGTAGGCAAGAAGAAAAACAAAACATCGGAGATGACAGCAAAAACGTCGGAGATTTTCCAAAAAACGTCGGAGATTTTCCGAAAAACGTCGGAGAAAATCTGAAAAAACTCCGAGATTTTTTCGTAAAAATAGGAGAAAACTTTATCAAAACAAGCACTTCCTCTCCATGCATCAGTAGATAGAAAAGCATGAAAACTCAAGTATGGGTCATGTATCCAGCAACTTAAAAACAGGAAAATTGTAGCATAAATTGCTTGTTAGGCATAGCAAAAATAAAGTTGGAAACAGATTAAAGCTGACAAAAGGAAGAAATTGCATGAAAATCGAAGGAAAATACGCGCACTGTTTTGTCGTTTTATGAGATTACACTATATTTGCAAAATCGCCCCACGGCTTCAGCGCGCTTTAAGCGGAGCATAATTTCCACATTATTCGCTAGCCAGACAAGAGCGTCTGTGATGACTGGCAAAAGCTCAGCGCTGCAGTAGAAGACCTTTCGGAAAGCATACACCAAAGGGTGCACTTTCCAGTCTTAAAAAACGGGACATTACAGAACAACCCAGTTGCCGCTTCTCTGGCAGCTCCATTGCGACGACTTGCCTCAGGAAGGAAGCCTTCCTCTCACAACATCGGATGACACAAGCATCGCACAATCAATAAGACAATTATACCAATCACCCATCCAACTTAAGCACATGAGGTTAGTATTAATTCCACTAAGCACCCTGCTGGCAGGCGCGAGCTTGACGGCAAGCGCGGCTCAAGCCTTGCCCCCTCTGCCCGTCGCACAGACTGCGCAGCAAAACGACCCAACGGGAAAAGTCATCAAAGGTCGCGTCATTGATGGCAAGGGCGAGCCCCTCGTTGGTGCAACCGTGAAACTTAAAGGTGGCAACGGCGTGTACTTCACCGACCACAATGGTAATTTTGAAATCATCACCAAGAAGAATCGTGAAGAAATCACGGTGACTTACCTTGGACACGTGAGCCAAACGCTCTTCGTATTCCCAGGCAACGAGACTACGATTCCTCTTGCAGCCGACGACACTTCGCTCAGCGAAGTCGTGGTCACGGGTTTTGTGAACAAATCGAAGGTGAGCTTCACGGGTTCTCAAACAACCGTACAAAAAGATCAACTGCTCTCAATGGGTACCAAGAATGTGCTGGAGAGCTTGCAGAGCTTCGTGCCTGGTCTTGTGATTGCAGAAAACAACTTGGCGGGTTCTAACCCCAACAGTCGTCCTGAACTCAGCATCCGCGGCCGCGCCACCTTTGATGGTTCTGCTAATATGCCCCTCTTTGTCGTAGATGGCACGGAGGTGAGTGCAGACTACGTGTATGACATGGACATGAACGACATCGAATCTGTGACGGTGCTCAAAGATGCTTCAGCATCTGCCCTCTATGGTTCGAAGGCTTCGGCAGGTGTGATTGTGATTACCACCAAAACCATGAAGCCTGGTCGTCTGCGCCTCAACTATAGCGGTACTTATCGTTTGTCGACTCCCGATTTGACAGACTACCACATGCTCAATGCCGCACAAATTGGAATTTGAGCGTTTGGCTGGACTTTACACCTCCACAGACCTAGAACGTCAATACCGTCTGGACAACGAATACAACCGCTTGGCACAAATCGTACGCAGTGGTGTCAACACAGACTGGTTGTCTAAGCCTTTGCGCAATGGTTTCTCACAAAACCATAGCTTAAGCATCGATGGTGGTGACGACTATGCACGCTACAACCTCGGTTTGCGCTACGCCACCGACGATGGTGTCATGATTGGTTCTAAGCGCGACCGTCTCTCACTCTTCTTCAAGTTCTCTTACAACAAGCCTGGTGCATTCTCAGTGAACAACTCTACCACTTTGATGACGGTAGACTCTGAAGATTCGCCCTATGGTTCGTTCTCAGACTACACGCAGCAGAACCCCTACGAGTCGCCTTACAACGAGGATGGTTCGTTGCGAAAGAACTTGTCGAACTTTGTCAACAATCCACTTTACGAAGCACAAGCTGGCAACTTCAAGAAGTCGGAAAACGTGAACATCCTCAACACTACAACGTTGCAGGTGTGGTTCTCCGATGCCTTCCGCCTCAATGGTGACTTCTCCTTCACCAAGGATATGACCACCAGCAACCGCTTCACTTCGCCTCTCTCTTTCAGCGAACTCACAAAGACGGATATGTCACAACGCGGTAGCTTGACCGAAAGTCACAGCAACCTCCTGCGCTATGCAGGTAAGTTGATGTTGTCGTACAACAAGAATTTGTTTGGCAAACTCTTCACGAGTGCCACTGCGGGTTCGACCATCGAAGCCAACAATGGCGACAACACTTCCTACACTTCCATCGGTTACTACTCTGCCAACCTTTCACACCCCTCTTTCGCAGCAGCTTATCAACAAGGCAAGCCTAACGGTTCAGACAATATCTACCGCACTGTGGGCTTCTTCGCCAACCTCAACTCGATTTGGGACAACAAGTACTTCCTCGACTTGATTTACCGATACGAAGGTTCGTCTAAGTTTGGTAAGAACACTCGCTTCGCTCCCTTCTGGAGTGTGGGTGCTGGTTGGAACATTCACAACGAATCGTTCCTCCAAGGCAAGGGCATCGAACTGCTCAAACTCCGTGCGAGCATCGGTTACTTTGGGTAACATCTCTTTCGAGCCTTACCAAGCCATCACCTCTTATAACTACGCTTCAGGCTACAACTACGTGAAGGGCATCGGTGCTATTCCAAAGACCATCGGAAACCCCGACTTGCGCTGGGAACGTACACTCACTTCTAACGTCGGTATCGACCTCACCATGTTCAAGGGACGTTGGGATTTGACCTTCGACGCTTATGTCAAAAACACCGACGACTTGCTCGTTAACGTGACGAAAGCTCCTTCTGTGGGTGTGACCACTGCACGCGAAAACCTGGGTGCCATCGAGAATAAGGGTGTGGAACTCCGCACTCGCGTGATGCCCATCAAGAATAAGAACTTGCAATGGTCGATTTCTGCCACTTACGCTTACAACAAGAGTAAGATTAAGCAAATCAGTAATGCACTGATGAGCAAGAATGAGGAAAACCGCAACGCAAAGGGCACTGCCCCTCTTCCCATCTACGAAGAAGGCGGTTCACTCACCGCTCTTAAGGTGGTGCCTTCTGCCGGTATCGACCCCGCTACTGGTCGTGAAATCTACATCAAGCGCGATGGTACTTACACCTTCGACTATGATGCTCGCGACAAGGTGACCTTCGGCGACGAAGCTCCTTGGGCACAAGGTAGCTTGAGCTCTTACCTCACCTACAAGCAATGGTCGGCTTCTGCTTCATTCGGCTACTCTCTCGGTGGCTTGGTCTACAACCAAACTCTCGCAACTCGCGTGGAAGGTGCAGACCCTAAATACAACGCAGACGAGCGCGTGTTTAACGACCGATGGAAGCAACCTGGCAACTATGCCAAGTATCGCAACATCGCTGACTACTCTACTCCACAACAGACGAGCCGTTTCGTTCAAGTGAACAATTACCTCACGCTCCAATCTCTCTCGGTGGCTTATGACTTTACACCCTGGCAGATTCGCAAACTCGGTTTGACCCGTTTGCGCTTGGAATTGCTCACCAACGACCTCTTCTATCTCTCTTCTATCAAGCGCGAGCGCGGACTTGACTATCCTTATGCCCGCAGCGTGGAAATGTCAGTGAGATTCTCATTCTAACCCCTTTGCCCATTACTGCAATGAAGAAATCACTCCTCAACTCAATATGTGTGGCAGCCTTTGCGCTGTCGGCAGCATCTTGCAACGACTTCTTGGACGTGCAGCTAAAGGCACGCTCACGGAAGATGTCCAGTTTAATAGCGCACAGGGTTACTACGACGCTATGTATGGCGTATATAGTAAGATGGCTACCGCCAACCTCTATGGCGAAAATCTTTCTTATGGTTTTGTCGATAAGATTGGACAACTCTTTGGCAAACTCAATACGAGCGACAAAGACACCGAGATTCTGAAATACGACTATCAGAATGCAAAAGTGCGTCCCATCATCGACAACATTTGGACTTCACAATATGAAGGCATCTCGTATGTCAACAATATCATCAAGAACGTAGAGGCTACTTCTTTGCGCGACAGCCACCTCCAACTGGTGCGTGGCGAGGCCTATGGCTTGCGCGCATTCCTCCACTTCGACTTGGTGCGCCTCTTCTGTCCTGACTATGTGACGAATCCTAACGCACAATATGGTGTGCCTTATGCCGACACTTACGATTTGGCAAACAAGACTGTGCCAACGCTGAAGGGTACTTATGAGCGCATCCTCCAAGACCTCAACACTGCTGAGAGCATCTTGGCGAATGACACCATAGTGAAGCCTATCATCGACGTGCGCACAGACTACGACCACGGCCGTACACGCCAGTTCAACCTCTATGCAGTCTATGCGACCAAGGCGCGTGTATATTACACCATGGGCGACAATGAGAACGCTGCGAAGTATGCAAAGAAGGTGATCGATGCGAAAGACAACTTCTCTCTCACCGAGTCTCGCAACTTTGAAACGTGCGTCGTTTCCCTGCTGATAAGGAAATGATCTTCGGTCTCAACAACAAAGATTTTTCTCAAAGCATCTACAACATCTTCGTGGGATTGACCCAAAGAAGTGGTGTCTTCACAGAAGGACGCCGAGATGTGGAAACACTCTATGAAACAAAGACCTTCACTTCCAACAACATCGACGTAAGATACTCTGCTTTCTACCGCATGGAAGTAGGTGCTTCTATCTTCTTGCGCTATGTTGCCAACGAATCTGAGATTCGCACCAATCCGCTTCAAGGCTTTACCTTGATCCGCCTGCCTGAGATGTACTACATCCTTGCAGAGTCTTTGTATGACACCGACGCCACTGCTGCTAAGGCAGCTTTGGATGAAGTGCGCAAGAGCCGCGGTCTTCAACCCGTTGCCGATGCAAAACTCTTGACCAAAGACGCTTTCTTGCAAGAAATGCTCAATGAGCGTATGCGCGAAATGCCCGGTGAAGGTCAGGTGTTCTTCGCACTGAAGCACTACAACAAGCCTTTCAAGGCATTGGATGGCAGAACAACAATCGAACCTTCCGTAGCACGCTTCGTCTTGCCAAGACCTGATCGTGAAACAGAATTCGGTAACAAGCAACAATAATTGGTTTCCAAGGCAGCACCGTAAGTGCACCTCGCACTTACACGCTGTCGTGGACAACAAACCAATTGATAAAAACTTACCAACATGAAGCACTTTTTTCAGATATTGCTATTACCTTTGCTCGCAGTGGGAGTGTTAGGCTCATGCAACAGCATCGTTTACGACGAAGAATATAGCGCAGATGGATTCTACCACTCTCAAAATGCGGTATATTTCCATTATCCAGAGGCACAAGACACCGTGAGGTTCTACTCTTTTGCTGCCCTCCCCGTAGAGACGCAAGAATATGTGATGAAGATTCCCGTGCGCCTCGCAGGTGTGCCCCAAAATCGCACACAAAAGTTCAAGCTGATGGTGGACCCTTCATCCACGATGAAAGAGGGCGTGCATTACAAAGCATTTAACCTGGAACAAGAAATCCCAGCCGACTCGGTGAACGCTGTGGTTCCTGTGACTTTGCTCCGCAATGGTCTTTCTCCCGATAAAGACACCCTCAATCTTGTCCTCCGCTTAGTAGAGACTCCCGATTTGGCATTGAAATTCCCCAATGCTCAAAAGGTGGAAATACAAGCTACCAACGTGCTCACCGCACCTATCTATTGGCAATACTTTGAGGTTTACTTTGGTCGCTTTGAGCGTCGCAAATATCTCATGATGTTGGCCAACTATAACTCGGACGAAGCAGCCTTTTGGGAAGCGATGTCACGCGATAGCAACCAGTTCTTCTTGAACTTCATGAAAGTGTATCGCACCTTGATGGACGATCCCACTTACGACAAATCCTATCTCCCTGCCAATCCCTATAACCCCTACAAATAAAGCTCATGAAAAGATTTAATCAACTATGCTTCTTCTCGCTGGCTGCTGCAAGTATGCTGGGGGTATCCTCTTGTATTTCTGACGAATCTGTAGGTGTAGTCAACCAATTGTCTTACCTCTCAGTAAACAAGACATTGGCGGAAGAATACAAAGCCGACCGATGGGATACACTTCGCATTGCTGCACCCGAAGTGCACCAAAGCAATACGACTAAGCCACTGTCTTATCGTTGGGAAATCAATGGTAAGGTGGTATCTACTGAAAAGGATTTGGCATACGAATGTAAAGACTATACGAAGGACAAGAACAATCCTTTCCTCTGCCGCTTGACCATCTCAAACGAAGACGGAAGCTACTTCAAGACCTTCAAACTCCACGTGCAATATCGCTATCGCACTGGCGTTTATGTCCTTGCGAATGACAACGGAAAGTCAATCATCAGCTACATCCGCCCCGATAGCGCAAAGAGCGTCGTGGAACGCGACTTGCTCAGCAAGAACAATGCTGAGGTTACTTTTAGCGATGCGCCCACAGCTGCCGCCATCATCGACTACTACGGTAAAAACGATATTTTCTTTGCTGCGGGTTCTCCCAGCCAAATCTATCGTTTGGATGGCAACACCATGCAATTGGTTTCTACGGCTAAGGCAGCAGGCACAGTATCTTATCTCTATGCTAACAAGTTGGGTGCGCTAAACAACGAGCAAGCTGGTGGTAAACTCACCGTCATCGAAGATGGAGATATCTCTGACATCAAGACTTCTGACCTTTCGTTGGTAGTCACCAGTAGTACATCTCGTGATGTTGCCATCGTTTTGCCCAACAAAAACTTGGCTCCCGCAGGATTCTCATGGGTAGACGTCGGTATCAACAACTACACAGGTCTTGCACTCTACGACAACAGCAAAGGTTTCGTAACTTATTCTCCCGATGCTAAGGCATCCACCAAGGAAATCTCCAAAAGACGAAGTTGATCTACAACGAACAATTCACTGGTCTTCAGCTTCTCGGCATGGTGCCTGTCAACAAGAACCACGATGTAGCGCTCTTCTTGCAAGATGCTGCCGCTGGTAAATACTACCACGTGTGGCTCTATCCAGGAAGTTACAACGAACGTGTGAAGCGTCAGAATTCAGAACCAGAACTCAAGCAAGCGAAGATTGAAGTGCCTGCTTCTGCTGGATTTAACGCGAAGACTAAGTTTGTAGCCTCACAGTCTACCAACCTCGTTTATTACTCTTCTGGCAACAAGGTCTATGCTTACAGCGTATTGTCAAAGGGTAACTTCCCCACCACTCCTGACTTCACTTGTGGAGAAGGCGAAGAAGTGGCAGCCATGGTGCTCAATGCTGATGAAAGCGAGCTCATCGTAGCCACTAACTCTACTACTTCCAAGCAAGGCAGTGTGTATTCCTTCAATTTGCACACGAACAAGGAAAACTGGCGCTATCAGAACGTCACTGGAAACGTGATTTCTTTGATGTTCAGAAAGTAAACAGCAAAATCAGAACGCTGATGGTTGGCTCATTCATATTCCCCAAGGGAGTTAGTGTAGTCCTTTGTGAATAGGTTCCCACCTGCTGTTATATCTCACTTACAATCACACTTCATCAAGAGAGTTGCTCAGGCATCTCTCTTGAAGGAGTGGAGATTTTTGCGTTAATGCCCCTCTATAATTCTTATCCACTAAACAAGACCTATCAAACGATGAGGAAAAATCTTATTCCCCTCTTATTGGGAGCTGCGTTTGCCGTGATGGGTGCCTTTCAACCGTTGACGGCAATGGCCGACAACAAGAAGCCCGCTGCAGACAGCACTGCTGTTGCCACATCCACAGACAAGAAACCTGAAGCTCACAAGCCTTCTAAGAAAGAGAAGAAAAAAAGCAAATATGCTAAGTTCTTTGAAAACAAAAAATACGATTCTGCCAAAGGTAAGTTCATCTCCTTGTACAAAACCGATGGTAAGGTTTACTTTGAACTTCCTCTAAAATATCTGGGTCGTGAGATGCTCCTCGGAGCCACCATCTCTTCGGTGTCCGACCCCACATATCTCAGCACAGGACTCAAGAATAGCACTCCGCTCTACCTCCGCTTTGAACTCCAAGACAGTAGCATCGTGGCAAAAGTGCCCAACTCTAACTACTTCAAACATGGACTCACGGAGCGCGAAAAGGATGTGCTCGCCCTCAACTATCGCGATCCTTCTTTCCAATCATTCAAAATCGAATGCTACACCCCCGATAGCACCGCTGTGCTCATCGACGCTACTTCGCTCGTGGGACGTGCAAATCCCTTGCTCGACGTGGTACCTGCGAAGTCGGGCAACTTCACCATCCGTGCTACTCCAAATTCGGACTTGACCTTTGTAAAGCAACTCAAAGCTTTTGACAACAACGTGAGTGTGAAGGTGGAACTCAACTACAAGATGAGTGCCTCTATCATGAACATCTACTACCTCATGAGAGACGTTCCCACCACGGTAGATGTCACCTACTCTCTCCTCCTCTTGCCCGAACACAAGATGACTCCTCGCATCGCAGACGCTCGCGTGGGCATCTTCTCTTCTCCCAAGTTTGACATCAACGGCAACGACGACCACACTCGCAGTGTGTATCTCGCTCACCGCTGGCGTCTTGTCCCCAAGGATCGCACGGCTTATCTCAATGGCAAGCTCACCGAACCAGTGCAACCCATTGTCTACTATCTCGATCCTACCTTCCCCGAGGCTTGGAAACCCGCTTGCGCGAAGGTGTGCTCCGCTGGAACAAGGCTTTTGAAAAAGCCGGTTTCAAGAATGCTGTGCAAGTGAAGGACTTCCCCAAGGATGATCCTCAATTTGATCCCGACAACTTGGCGTACTCTTGCATCCGCTATGTCCCCAACACGGATGAGAACGCCTATGGTCCCTCTTGGGTAGATCCTTCTACGGGTGAAATCATCAATGCTTCTGTCATTGTCTACAACAATGTGGAAGATCTCCTCTACAAGTGGCGCTTCGTGCAAACTGCCAATGTAGATAAGGCGGTGCGTGGCAATCGTTTGCCTGCCAATTTGCTCAACGAGTCTCTCGCCTATGTGGTGAGCCACGAAGTGGGTCACACCCTCGGTCTTGAGCACAACATGGCTGCTTCTGCTGCCTTCCCCACCGACTCTTTGCGCTCACGCACCTTCACCCAGAAGTATGGCACCACGCCTTCTATCATGGACTATGCGCGCTACAACTACATCGCGCAACCTGGCGACCGCGGTGTCTCTCTCTCTCTCCTCCCGAACTCGGTGTCTACGATCACTACGCTATTGAGTGGAACTATCGTTTCTTCCCCCAATATGATGGAGAGCTCGACAAAGAAACCGAAGCTATCGAAGCTTGGACCGACCAAAAGGCAAAGCAACCCTACCTCCGCTTCATGCGTCAGCAAGTGCGCCTCATCGATCCTACCGTGGTGGCTGAAGACCTCGGCAACGATCCTCTCAAGGCTACACAATATGGTATGAAGAATCTCGAGGGTATCCAAAAGAATCTCTCTAAGTGGATCACCGACGACGAAGATTCTCGCAAAAAGACGGCACTCAATCTTGCCATTGCTCAACAATATCACCAGTATTTCAAAAATGTGTTGAACCTCGTGGGCGGTACGATTGTAAACGTCAGCAAGGAAAACTCTGGCATTCCTCGTTACCAAGTGTTGCCTAAGGCTCGCCAACGTCAAGCCTTCCTTTGGGCACTCAACGAAGCGAAGACTTTCACTCGCCATGCTGATCGCGCGGCAGAACGCAAGGAATACATGAGCGTGAGCTACTATGATCAGCTCTTGGAATTCCTCATCAAGGATCTCTTCGACGTTCGTGCACGTGTCATCATTGCACAGCACCTCGACAGCAAGAGCTACACCCAGGGCGAGTTCTTCGACGATCTCTACCAAACGTCTTTGCTTCTACCCTCGCAGGCCGCACGCCTAGCCACATTGAGCAATTGATGGAACAAACCTTCCTCAACCAAGCCACAAATATCGTGACTGGTGGTCCTGAAAAGGCTATTCCTTCGCTCCCCGCTGGTCTTCGTGGCTACAACAATGACGCTGCTGGTGCTTACTTCTCTGTCATCGAGCGTCTCGGCTACGCTCCTGCTGGCTTGAAAGACCAGTTGCTCAATGCTCCTCTCCAAGTAGAGGAAGAGCAAGATGCTCACTTCGGCAATCCTGCTGCTAATCCTTACCCCACCGTAAGCGTAAGCATGCTCGACAAGTCCGACATCTACTATCAAGTGGCCATCACGAAGCTCCAACCCATCTTGCAGCGTCGTGTGGCATCTACCACTTTTCTCCCACTCTCAAAGCCCACTATCAACTCCTTCTTGCCAAGATTGACAAGGCACTTGGAGTGAAGAAATAAGATGATCTTATGAAGAAAATCCTATACGGCACGCTTTTCCTCTCCCTCGCGCTGATTGCTGCAGCACCAGCCGAGGCTGGAATCTTCAGTTTTCTCCACAAGAAAAAGAAGACCGAGAAGAAAGCAGAGCCCAAGAAAACACCTTATGAGAAGATTCTCACCGATCGCCCCATCCAAACGGCATCGGGTCCTCTCATGAAGCTCCACAAGTCTGATGGCAAACTCTATTTGGATATTCCCAAAGCGAACCTAGGCAAAGACTTACTTATCGGAGCCACCATCGCTTCTATCTCCAATCCTAGCTTAGGCAACGTGGGATTCCGCAACAGCAACCCTGTGCACTTCCGCTTTATTCAGAAAGACAGCACTGTCGTGATGGACATCGTGAACACAGAGTTGCTCACCACCGCTGAACCCACCAAGGAAATGGCTGCGAGCATCAAGCAAAACTACAAAAACCTCAGCTTCCTCAGCTTCCCCATCAAGGGATGGAGCAAGGACAGTGCAAGTGTGCTCATCGATGCAAGTTCCTTCTTCCTCAAAGACAACCGTTTCTTCCCCGTCATTGAGGGATCAAGCAGCGGCATTGAGGTGCAAGAAGAGCAACGCGACGACTTGACTCACATCAAAACCTTGAAGAGCTTCAAGAACAATGTGAGCATCCTCGTGGAGCGTAGCTACAAGGCTACCATTTCCGCTGGTCCTGCTTCACGCACCATCACCAACTACCCCGTCACTGCTGGCATCAACTTCACCATTCTCGCCCTTCCTGAGAAGCCCATGACGCCTCGTCTTTCCGACACGCGCATCGGCATCTTCCTCACCTCCAAAAACGTGCTCCACGAAGGCCGCATCGAACCTGCCACCTTCGCACGTCGCTGGCGCGTTGAACCCAAGGACGAAGCTGCTTTTGCTGCTGGACAGTTGGTAGAGCCCAAGAAGCCCATCGTCTACTACGTCGATCCTTCCTTCCCTCCCGTTTGGCGCAAAGCCATCGACGTGGGTGTGTTGCGTTGGAACGATGCTTTCGAGAAAATCGGTTTTAAGAATGTGGTGCAAGTGCGCGACTATCCCACCGATGATCCCGAATTCGATCCCGACAACCTAGAATACACCTGCATTCGATTTGTCCCCACTGGTGTGGAAAACGCCATGGGTCCTTCATGGAGCGACCCTCGTTCGGGTGAAATCATCAACGGTTCCACCTTCATCTATCGCGGTGTTAACAGCATCCTTGCCAACTGGCGCTTCATCCAAACGGCACAGATTGACGAAAGTGTCCGCACCAAGAAGATGCCCGAAGCTGCTTTGCAAAAATCACTTGAGTATGTGTTGGCTCACGAAATCGGTCACACTCTCGGATTTATGCACAACATGGGCGCTTCCTTCTCCTATCCTGTCGATTCGCTCCGTTCTAAGTCGTTCACAGATAAGTATGGCACCACACCCTCTATCATGGACTATGCGCGCCACAACTACGTGGCACAAGTGGGCGACCCCGTGACCAACCTCGATCCTCCTCCCATCGGTCTTTACGACTACTATGCGGTGGAATGGGCATACAAGTATTTCCCCGAGCTCAAGGGTGATTTCGTAGCAGAAAACAAAGAGTTGTGCAAGCTCATCGAGAAGCACGCTCACGATCTTCGTTATCGCTACGGTCTGCAACAAGACAATCCCATCCTCGATCCCTCAAGCCTCACCGAAGATTTGGGCGACGATCCCATCAAGGCTGGAGATTACGGTATGAAGAACCTCAAGTTCATCATTTCCCACCTCGGCGAATGGATCAAGGACGACGAATCTAGCGAACGCAAAGGAAGCCTCTATCGCGAAGCTCTCAGTCAGGCTTATCGCTATGTCAACAATGTCCAAGTGAATGTGGCAGTATCTACCTCCAACAGTCTAGCGAAAGTTCTGGCATCCCTCGCTATCGTGTCGTACCTCGCGACAAGCAGCGCGCTTCGGCACAGTGGCTCTTGAATCAAGCTCGTGACTTCTCACAAATGAGCAACCGCGAGTTGGAAGCTATCTTGCCCTATGCTGCCAATCGTCCCTTTGATTTGCTTGTCAACAACCTCCAGGCGATGGCCATCAATCAGACTTCGCGTTTGGCACTTAGCGCCTATCTCGACTCTACGTCCTACACACCAGCCGAATATGCTGAAGATGTTTTCAACAATGTCTTTGAGAAAACCCTCGCTGGTAAGGAAAACCTCACCGACCAAGAGATGCGTTTCCAAGCACTCTACGTCAAATACATCGGTGGTAACGTAGAAAGCGCCACTCGTCCTACGGCGTTGCAAGTGGGTCTTACCCAAAACAGCAAAGCTGATTTCGAAGCTAGCTTGAAAGGTGGTCTCGATGCCGCTCCCCTCACTCCCGAGGCTTTGCGTCATCAACTCCTTGCCACTAATGGTCATGTGCAAGACGCCAGCATCAAAGAAGCCGCTAACCTCTGTGGCACTTGCGTGCATGGCAACACAGCTTCACAAGTAGGTTTCCTCAACTTTGGTAAGGGCTACGGTGAACAAGCTGACCTTTGGGGCAACATGGTCAACCGTTCTGCGGTGGTGCTCTTTGGTTATGCAGTCAAGACCCTCGAACTTCTCGAAAAGTCTGCCAAGACTGCCAAGAACCCCGAAGTGCGTGCGCACTATCAAAACTTGCACACTCGCTTGAAGAAGAAGTTTGATCTCTAATCTCCACAGCCTTTGGGCTAACTCTCTCCAAGGCTATGACCGATGCTCCACTGCATCTTCTCATAGCTCATAAAACAAAAGCGGACACCTCCATCCTATGTGATAGAGGTGTCCGCTATTTTTGTGCCCTTATTGGATCGTGTAGCGCGTTTCTTGGTGTTGTTAATGGCGTAGTCTCATGAAAGCTGCTTCTTGCCCTCAGAGGGCAGAATAAGGTAGTGATAATTGCTACAGACTCTGCCTACTACATGTAGCCATCATTAAGGCGTAAGCTCAGCAGCATCGGGAGTTTCCGTCTCGTCTTCGTTCATCGGGGCGGCATCGGGCTGCAAATCGGGGCGGATGTGCGGAGTGTCGAACCCTTCGGTCAAAGCCCGGCACACAGCATCTTGGAAGCGACGTCCCTCCGCTGCCGTGCGCACCCCTTGATTGATGATAGCGAAGCACAGTCTGTGACCATTGGCAGCCATGGCATAGCCCGTGAGCGAACTCACCCCTTCCACGGTGCCCGTTTTAGCATGCACATTGTCTTGGGCTGGTGTGCGACGACAGCGCGATTTCAACGTGCCGTCACGCCCCATGATGGGCAGTGCTGTGGTGAGATGCGTGAACGTCTCCTCGCTCCGTGCGGCATAGCGCAACATCGCTACCAACAGTTCGGGCGACACATAGTTGTAGAGCGAGAGCCCACTGCCGTCTGCCACGAGATAGTCGGAGGGTTGCAAGCCACATTGCGTAATCACGCGCTGCACCTGCGCTGCTGCATCCTTGTGCGTGGCATAGGCGCGCTTGGACAAGGCTGCCAACTGATAGAACATCGCCTCAGCGCAGAGATTATTGGAGTCTTTGAGCATGGGACGCAGCACTTGGTCGATGCTGTGCTTGCGCTCTACCAGCAGTTGTACCCCGCGAGGCAGAATGCCGCGATGGATGTTGCCCTCTAGTGTGATGCCAGCGCGCTCCAACTGTTCATAGAAATGATCTGCCCAACTGTCGTTGCCGCGATAGAGCAAGGGCGTGAGAGGTTTATTCTTGTCGTCCCAACACCAGCCCCAGCCCAAACTTGTCGTGTCTTTCAAAGAAACATCGAGCACGAGGTCGCCCGTGATGCGACGAATGCCGCGTTGGCGGAGCGCTTCCACAAAAGCGCGCAAGTCGTCACGTCCGAAGAGAGGGTCGAATCCTCCACGTGCCACGAGCGAACCTTGGAGCACACTGTCGGTTGGTGCCACGGTACTATAGAGTTGTGTGGAAAATTGATAGTCACCTCCCAGTTTATCCAGTGCCGTCACCGCCGTAACCACCTTCATGCTCGAAGCGGGGCGCATGCGCTGTTGATGTCCGTGGACATAGAGCATAGAGTCGGTGGTGAGATCATAGACACAGAGTCCCATTGACTGCGATGCATGAGGGGCAGTTGTACGAGCGAATCAAGACGCTGGCAGATGAGTTGGCTGAAGGCGCTAGTGGAACGTTCGGCAGTGGTCACCGCACCGGTGGTTTGTGCCGAAACTGCCACAGCTGTGGGCAGACACAAACTAGAAAGCGCGAGGACTAAGAGAGAGAAAAGACGAAACATGAGCAAGAGGGGGGAGAATACAGCGAGAAGGAAGGGAGCAAGCCAAAGAAAAAGCATCTGAACTTTCGGATGCGTCTAATAAAAACGCCAGAGAGTTCAGATGCAAAAGAGGAGGAAGCCATTGTCGCGTGATGCAGCTATCGCAGAGATTCAGACATCATGGGCAAGGCAAGTCCGACGTTCTCAGAATTTATTTGATGCCGAGCTGCGACTTGATTTGCGCAGTGATGTCGGTAGAGAGCGCTTCGTTGATGTGAATCATGCCTTGTGCTGCACTCTTGTCGATAGCAAAGACATATTGACCAGCTTTCACCACAGAAGAGATGGCTGCATTCACCTTGTCGAGGACAGGTTGCAAGCGCTTTTGTTGCTCTTGACGGAAAGCTTGTTCGTTATCTTGAGCTGTTTGTTGAACACGTTGTCGAAGATCTTGAATTTCCTTCTCCTTGCGAGCACGGATGTTAGCAGGAGTCTTGTCAGTCACTTCAGCTTGATACTTCTCAAACTTAGTTTGGAGCTCCTTATCCATAGCCTCAAGGTCAGCTTGATATTGCTTGCCGATCGCTTCGAGTTCGGTTTGCACCTTCTTGAATTCAGAGTAGTTGGTCACGATGTCTTGAGAGTTGTAGTGTGCCACTTTTTGGGCGAGGAGGCTCAAAGGAGCCACCATGAGGAGCATGAGGAGGATTTTCTTGAACATATTGCTATTTTTTGATGTTTCTAATTAGGTTTGGGGGAGCACCGTCCATCTAGTCCGCAGAACTTTCGGTGCCAAGTCAAACAACTAAGCACTTCTTTATCAGGGCTACCGGAATGCTATCCCACAATATTTGGGCAAAATTACGACTTTTAGTTGGAATAGCCTAATTTAGCTAGCACTTCATTACTAATATCTATGGCAGGTGAAGCAAAAATGATGCCCGCTCCTTCGCTAGCACGGTCGAGAATGAGCTGAAAACCTTTGGCTTGTGCCACAGCTTTCACGGCATTGTACACCTCATCTTGGATGGGTTGGAGCAAGGCAGTGCGCTTTTTATACAATTCGCCTTCTGGACCGAAATAGCGCTTTTTGAGATCGGCAGCATCTTTCTCCTTTTTCACGATAGCATCCTCGCGTGTTTTCTTTTGTGCTTCGGAGAGGAACACGGCTTCGTTCTGATAGTTGCGATAAAGGGTCTTGGCTTCGTTGTCAATGGCTTCGACTTCAGCTTGCCACTTCTTGGAGATTTGATTGAGCTGTTCGCCAGCGCGCTCATAGGCAGGGATGTTGTGCATGATATATTCCATGTCGATGAGGGCAAACTTTGTGCTGCCGCTCCCACACTTGTGGTAAGGGCAATAAAGAGGAGAAGGAGGAATTTCTTCATACGATGAGAAGTTTTGTGAGCTATCTAAGTATAATACGTTAGGTCTATCCCTCGCGCCAGCGAAAAGGAGGTGACCATTGTCGCGACAAATATAGTGATTCTCTTTCAGATTGACAAAGAAAGTCGAAGATATATGGGCTTTCTTTTACTTTTGTAAAGAGATTCGGAGTTTTAATTGACGGGTTTCTGAACTTTCGTGAGATGATGCATTTCCGAAGGCACCGATTTGCGTATGGTATCCACCAAGATTTGGAGGATGGAATGGCGCACAAAGTCGGGACTTGTCACGATGACCACTTCACGAGTGGGCACGGGCACGGCAAAAGGATGCACCAGTTGGCGCTGCTCTGCCGAAAGTTGCAAGGTGCAAAGCTCAGGGATGAATGTCACCCCCACGCCGTTCTCCACCATGCGCATGAAAGTTTCGATGCTGCCCAAGTGATACGACCGCTGACTGCGACGTCCCGACTTGAGTTGACAATACTGCACGAGTTGATCACGGAAACAATGCCCTTCGTCGAGCAACCACAGGGGCACTTCTCGCAAATCGCTGGTCTTCACCGACGGCAGATGTGCCAGTGGAGTGTCCTGAGCGGCATAGACGAAATACTGTTCATAGAAGAGAGTGTCGCTGACAAATTGGTCCAATCCTTCAATGTCTGCCAAGATGCCTGCGTCGATTTCGCCATTGGTGAGCGCAGTTTTGATGGCACTGGTCTTCATCTCCGTGATGTGCAATTCGACATCGGGATAGCGACGTGAGAATTCGGGATAAAATCGTGGAATGAGATAAGGGGCGATGGTGGGCAACACAGCGATAGAGAACGTGCCACGCGGTGTGTGTTGTGCCTCATCCACACAGGCTTTGAGGCGTTGTGCTTGCGCTAGGGTCTGACGCGCTTGCGCCACAATGGTCTCTCCCACAGGGGTGAGTGCAATGGGCTTGACGCGACGATTAAATATTTCACCCCCAACTCCTCTTCGAGCTTTTGCACCATCGAACTGAGTGTGGGCTGTGTGACGTCGCAGGCTTCAGCGGCTTTGAGAAAATGGCGATGTTCAGCCACTGCCACCACATATTCTAGTTGTTGGAGCGTCATATATATAGGTTATTCATTAGAATTCGGACTTTAGCATCGGGCTAAAAGGCGAGCGATGCGCCATGCTCCTTTGCCTCCCCAGCTCACATAGTGGCGCAGCAAAGTGGCAAACAAGGCGGTAACCTCCGTCGGATGGGGCATGGCGTAGTGCATTGTGGCGAGCAATTCTTGTGCCGCCTGCGGTGCACCTTCCTGGAGGAGCTGACCTGCCACGATGTGCGTGCGATAGTGCAGTGCACTGAGGGCTTCTTGCTGCTGCGGATAACTCAAGTAGGCGCCACTGTCACACAAGAGTTGAACTAGACTCAACAAAGGCGGAGCAATCTGCTGGGCTTTACTGCGATAACTGCTTCCTGTGATGCTATCAGGATGCTGCACGATTTGGTGAAACACTCCCTCACACCACGCTGGATGAGGAGACGCTAAGAGCAAACGTAGCCCTAGTTCGTAGTCATCCCACAAGGAGAGGGCTGGATTCCATCCACCGATGCGACGCACCAAGTCGGTATGTGCCACAAAACTTTGGGTGGCGATGCAAGCCCCTAGGATTTGATCCACAAGCGTGGGCTGTGGTGTGCTCCAACGGATCACATGTCGCTCTGGCACTGCTGGAGTGTTACTCGGAAACACCATCCGCGTGCGCGCTATCACCCACTCTCTCTGTTGTACTACGGCAGAGCGCATCATCTTTCCAAAAAGTCGGGCGACATCCAGTCGTCTGAATCAAAGAAACTCACCCATTCGGTGGTGACGGCTTGCAGTCCTCGATTGCGCGCTGCGGCAGCACCAGGGGTGTCCTCAGAGAGCAAGAGCAATTCGCAATGGGGTTTTTGCTGCTGCATCCAAGTTGCCACCACAGCTTTGGAGGCATCGGTGGAGGCATTGTCCACCACAATGAGCTGTGCAGGGCGCAGCGTCTGCGCTAGGATGGAGTCGAGCGTGGCAAGGACACAATGCGCGCGATTGAACACGGGGACAACCACAGCAACTCTAGGGGAAGAAGGAGAGAGTGACATGGAAAAGAGAAAGGCAGCGTCGATGAAAAAAGAAAGCTGGTGGCACTAGATGGCTAGGCATCTGAGCACCATGTGCAGGCAAGTAGGTAGTGCAGGCAGAAAGCCTCAACACTTACGACCAACACGCATAAAAGAAGCGATAGCGAAAGCCAACGGCTTCCGCTATCGTGTGATGATTTAATATTCGTCTTCGTTGAAGAGGAAGTCTTCCTTCGTGGGATAATCGGGCCAAACGTCTTCGATGGTCTCAAAAACTTCACCTTCGTCCTCAAGTTCGTTGAGATTTTCTACCACTTCCATGGGCGCGCCCGAACGCATCGCGTAGTCGATGAGTTCTTCCTTGGTGGCTGGCCAAGGCGCGTCTTCGAGTTTGAAGCCAATTCCAAAGTCCAATACATATCTGTCGAAATTGTTGAAATGATTTAGAGCGCAAAGTTAGCAAAACTTTCCGTATATCCAAATATTTGCACCACTATTTTCATTTGCCCCTCATATTCTTCCACAGATGCCTCCATTTTTCGCGTCTTGGAGGGGGAGAAGACCTCAAAAATAGTTGACTACATAGTGTTGTCGTTGGAGCTTGGGATAGTAGAAGGCGACCCCAAAGCGGTATAAATCGAAGGATACGGTGCTAAATGCCGACTGCTGGAGTCGTTGCCAAGTCTGCTGGCGCGACTCATCGGCATGGGGACAGAGCAAAACAAAGACTGCCGTGGGCGCTAACACTGCAGTTGGGGTGGACTTCGCAGAGGGTTCGACAGAAACGTCCGACGTTTTCAAAAAATTCTCCGACATTTTCTCAGAAATCTCCCACGTTTTTGGAAAAATCTCCCACGTTTTTTGGAAAAACTCCAACGTTTTTTCTGGATGCTCCAACAGATGGTCTGGATGCTCTGACATCATTACTGAAGGTTGCGTCAAATTAGCTGAGCCTTCCGTCATAGTCGCTGCGTGCTCTGTCGTGATCGTGCACAAGTGGGAGAGGACGTGCTGCGAAGGGCTTTCGGCTGCCATCCACAACACAAAGTCGAAGGGCTTGTCTATTGCTTGTTCGGAAGAAAGTGCCTTTTCCACAGAAGAAGCGTCGGGCAGATGAACGATTTGCGCAGAAGGGCGTGCCGCTTGGAGGTAGTGGATTTCGCGCTCGATGCCTTGTCCCACGACCAACATGCGCTGCGCACGCTGATGATTGGCGATGCGAAAGAGCAAACGGGCATCTTTCACCGATAGCACGCCCTGCCAAGCCTCATGCTGCTCAGCGAGGGGAGCATAGGCATAGTATTGCGCCTTCTGAAGATACACCACATCGGTGATCCACTCAAAGGCGAAAGGCGAATGCACGCCGTAGCCTCGACGTTGACGAAAACGACGAAACCACCGCAAGATGCGAGGAAGAAGACGATAGGAGGGCAATATCATGGAATGAACAGTGAACTAGAGAGCAAAAATAAAGGCAGGTTCTACCAATACCTTAGGGGGATATTCGTAGAACGTGCCTATATCACATCAGCGACGCACGCGACGGATGCCGGTGAAATCGCCACGCACGAGCTCAACGTCTTTGGAGCGATCGGCAAAGGCGCCTTCTTGCACTTCGCAGTCTTCGGGCAAATAGACCTTGCGGAGCTTGGGACAACGCTCAAAAGCGTAAGCCTCGATGACTTTCGTGCCAGGAAGGATGTACACCTCCTCGAGTTCGTCACAGCCAATCACGGTGTTTTTCTCCAAACGTGGCATAGGAAGGAGTTTTAGGCTCTTTTTCTGATTGGGCACATAAATCAGTTCGTCAATAACACGCTCCTTATTATTGAGATGACAACGATAGACCGCACCATCCTCACTACATAGTTTCTTATTGTTGGGCGAAACGTGCACGGCTTCCACTTGATTGCCAAAACGAGAAAGGCCAACCAAGCCTTGTCCGAGCGAGACGATGTTGTCACCTAAATAGATTTGTTTCACGACATCAGGCAACATCTTGTGAGGATTGAAGCTCGTGATGCGGAAAGACTTGTGACGCTTTGCATCATACTCGTAGCTATAAGGCACAGTGAGGATGGGGTCTTGCGATTTCACCTCAGCTACATTGAGGTGCACTTCGTGAAAATCAAGGACGAAACCATCTTTCTCAAAGGCGGCAGGCGAAATCCAAGTAGTCTGCAAGTCGGCAGCATAAGCATCAGCAGGGTTCATGGGGTAGAAATTGCCGTTGGTGGGGTCTTCGATAATCCATTTTCCATCGACCAAGGCGGCAGCCCAAGCATGGCCACCATAGTAGTAGGTACCTCTCCCCCCAAATAGATTACCATTGAGGCTCACCGAGGGAATACCTTGCGAAATCGCCATCACACGGAGCAGGTTGGCATACCCCTGACACACACAAAGCTTATTGCGGAAGACCAAGTAGGGCGAGTTGGAGTCTTTGCCGTCAGCAAGCTCTGCACCCTTTCCGTCCTTGTCGTAGGTGATAGACTTCACCAAATAGTCGTGGATGCGTCGGAGGGCTTCCGTTTGGTTTTTCGCACCTTGGGTGACCTCCGTAGCTTTTGCCTTGATTTCCTCAAACTGTTCCTTGGTGAGTTCGGGATAGTCTGAAAGTGTCAGTGCCACCTTGGGATCCATCGCCAATAAAATTTTGTTGGCTGCGGCTGTACCATTCACTGTTCCGAGGTTCGTGAGATTTTCACTCTTCTTATCGGGTGTGGCAAAATGCGCAGGATCATAGTCAAGACTTGTGGGCGAAGCCACATTTTGCGCGGTCAGTGTCTGGGACAACTGGGTGTCGATGGGACTTTCAGCAGTGCAACTTGCCAAGGCATAGAGCGCAACTGCTCCCAGCATGAAGTGTTTGATCATGATTTTATGGGTTAGAACATTAGAGGTTAGTGCTTGCAACAAACATCTCCTTTTGCAAGAGAGAAGAAACTTAAACCCCAATCGGTCATTAGACCGTAAAAGTGTTACAGGTAATGGAAAAGATTACGTCCTGCCATCTTTCATTTCCTTGTTGGCATCTTGTTTCTCATTGGTTCTCGACGTAGCCCGCTACGCCTTCTAGCCAACGACAAACCATCTGCTCAACAATCAAATAAAATCTGTTCAGGATCTAATGACCGATTTGGGTTTAATCTGTCTCGCGACTTGTGGGGAAAAGTCCACGATGCTTCAGGGGAAGAATGGACGTTTGCGATTTGAGTTCGGGATATGAGATGCGATTATGATAGATTGTTTTGAGGCTCTCGATGAGGGTTTGTTTGGCTTGAGAGATGTCGCGGAAGGTGATGGGGCAATCATTGAAAGCACCATTCGCCATTTGCCCATCAATGATGCGATTGACCAGTTGGGAGATGGACTCTTCGGTGTGCTCCTTCAGACTGCGTGAGGCAGCTTCCACGGAGTCTGCCATCATGATGATGGCTTGTTCGAGCGTGGTGGGGTTAGGACCGGGATAGCGGAAGTCGGCTTCATTGACCTGATCTTCGCCAAATTTATTGACCGCTTGGACATAGAAGTAGCGCACAAGGGAATTGCCGTGGTGGGTCAAAATGATGTCGCGAATCGACTTGGGGAGTCGATATTTTTCTGCCAATCGTACGCCCTCGGTGACGTGCTCTATGATGATGCGCGCCGACTCTTGTTCGGGCAACATATCATGCGGATTGAGTGCCCCTTGATTTTCGGTGAAGAAACCAGGATTGAGCATCTTGCCGATGTCGTGATACAACGCACTGGTACGCACCAACAGCACGTCGCCTCCGATTTTGTCTGCCACTTCTGCAGCGAGATTGCCCACCTGCATGGAGTGCACGAAGGTGCCCTGCGCCAACTTTGCCAAACGGCGCAACATGGGGTTGTTGATGTTGCTCAATTCGATGAGCGTAACGGCAGAAGTGAAGCCGAAAATGCGCTCGATGAGATAGAGCAACGGATAAGTGAAGAGGAGTGCCACACCGCTGATGAAGATGTCGCGATAACGCTCCAGATTGAGTCCAAAGATGATTTGCTCCAGTCCCGTGTCGTGGTTAAAAACATTGAGTGTTGCCAGCTCGTAGAAGAAGACAAAGAGGGAAGTGCCGACAGTGACGATGGCAGCTGTGCGCAAGATTTGCGAACGCTCAGAGAGTTCACTCAAAGAATAGACAGCGAGGAGCCCTGCCAAGATTTGTACGGGGATGAAGATGGGGTCACCATGACTCGAAAACGAGACAATAAGCACCGTAATAAGGTGTGCCATGAATGCCGTGCGCGAATCGGTGAAAATGCGTAGTACGATGGGCACCATAACAAAGGGGATGACGTAGACGGACGCCAAATTGATGCTTTGCACCAAGGATGCTATGATACAAATAAACGTGACAAGCGCGAAAATGAGGTGTATTTTGTGTGCCGACCTGAGATAAGCAGGGCGGAACATTCTGAGATACAAGAGCATCACTCCGATGCTAGTGAGGATGAGTCCAAAACGTCCGATGAAGAATAGGAGGACATTTTTCTGACTGTCGTTGCGCAGATTGAGTTCATCGTTGAACGACTCCACCTCCAACTGATGTTGACGCGTGACGATGTCGCCACGGTCAATAATTTTAGCTCCAGCAGGTTTGAGATAAGCGATAGTAGCGATTTCTCCTAGTGCTTCTTGGAGGGCAGCTGCGCTTTTTTCCTTATCGAGCGTGAGGTTGATGTTGATGTAATTGTCGAGCTGATCGAGGAGCGCTCCATCCTCTTCCAAGGATTTGTCGGAAAGGAGATATTCGCGTGCACTATTTTTCGTGAGTAAAAAACGACTTTCGCGCAGAGTGGAGGTGGTGCCCACCACGATTTGCACTTGGGTGTATTCGTCTTGCTGCACCTTGTTCATGTCTTCGCTCGAGATGATGCCCGCGCGGTAAACTTCTTTGAGCTTATTGACCGCATGTTGGATTTCTCCCGCACTGAAATGTCCGAGTTTCCCCGCACGACAATCCTGTTCAAATCGCTCGATTTGAGTTTGCGCCACATTGGGCATGAGTTCAAAATAAGGCGCAAAGGCCTTGCGTGTGCTATCTTTCTCTTGTTGGATGCGCTCCGAACCTTTCTTCACAGGGAGCTCAAAAGGCGCAATCAAGCGAGGATAGGGCCAAGGTTTGTTGATATCTACCTCATATCTGGTGACATCGGTTTTGGGTAAGGCAATGAAAATGGCCACCACGCTGATAAAAGCTGTGACGACGACATTGGTCAAAGACTTATTAGAGAGTTCTGTTATTTTGGAAAGTAAATTAGGCAAGCGCATAGGGAGTGATATAGAGCCACATGGCGATGTATGGGCAAAGTTACTACTATTTTTCGAAGAATTAGAGCCTCTATCGCAAAAAACTTAGTAAATTTGCAGTACATCCAAGCACTGTTTTTTGACAGTTGCTCTATGTTTCTCTCAAAAGCTCCTATTTCTCTATGCCACAACGCCAAGGACTGCAACACACTCAACAACAGCAACAGGTGCAAAACACCTCGAGTGCACAAGTTTTGCTCTCTACCATCGTAGAGATGCCCTTGGCTGACTTTGAAACTCGCCTACAGAATGAACTTCTGGACAACGAAGCTCTCGAGGTGAGCGAGCACGACAGCACAGACGAAGCAGAATTTATGGGAAATGACGCAGAAGACGGGCTCAACGATAGCGAAAGAGAAACGGCACGCTAGAAGATGAACTCGGCGACTACCGCACGCTCGATGACGTGCCTGACACCCTGCGAGAAGCCTACAATAATCGAGGCGAAGACAACGGACGCGAACGCCAAATCAGCAGCGAAGGTTCGTCGTATGACGAACTTTATCGACAGATAGGCGAACTCACTCTCTCCGAACATGAGATGGCGATTATGATGTATCTCGTGGGATCGCTCGATGAAAACGGATTTCTCTCGAAAGACGACGAAACTCTCTGCGATGAACTCGCCTTTAAGGAGTATATCGACACGACTCCCGAAGAAATCAATCGCTTAGCCAAACTCTTACAACAGTTTGAGCCCAAAGGCATCGGCGCAAGAAACTTGAGAGAATGCCTCTTGCTCCAACTTCCGCCAGATGCTCCAGCACGCATCGTGGTGGATCGCTACTTCGACGATTTGATGCATTCGAGATGGCATCGAATAGCCTCCAAACTCTCTCTCACTGACGAGGAAGTGGAGCACATTCGCCACGACATCAGCCGCTTGAATCCACGCCCTGGTAGTGTGTTGTCCGAGGGCATCAATGCGTCTGCGCCCACGGTGGTGCCTGATTTCCGCGTCACCATTGACCGCGATGGCACGCCCATTGTGCAGCAACAGCGCGGACAACTCCCCGAACTGCGGGTGAGTCCTGCCTTTGCAGAAACACTGGTGATGCACCGCGCGGCAAAAGATCGCGCAGCCCAAGAGGGGAAGTCGCTACAACTGTCGCGCAGTCAAGAAGAGGCATTCATCTACGCTCGACAAAAAGTGAATGCTGCCCAATCTTTCATCGACAGTGTGCGCCGCCGCCACTACACTCTTCAGGCGGTGATGGAAGCCATCGTGGAACTGCAGAAAGACTTCTTCGTCAATGACGACGACGAAAGTCAGATTCGTCCCATGGTGCTCAAAGACATTGCTGAGCGCGCTCACATAGATGTGAGCACCGTGTCGCGCGCTATCAACTCCAAATATGTGGAAACGGACTACGGTACTTATCCTTTGCGCCATTTCTTTTCCACCCAATTCACCTCTGCCGACGGAGAAACCGTGGCGGCTCGCAAGGTGAAGGCGGCAATACAGGAAATTATTGCAGCCGAAGACAAACGCAAACCGCTCTCCGACGAAGCTGTGGCAACACTACTTGCCGAACGCGGACTGAAAGTGGCACGTCGCACAGTCTCGAAATATCGTGAACAACTGGGTATCGCCAAGGCTGGACTGAGACGATAAACCCCATTTGTTTCGCTCCATCCCATCGTTCTTCATAGCATCTCTCCGATATGTCCACCCCACACCAATCACTGCGCAATAAATACGCGCTACTTGCGGCTAAACCATCTCATGGCTTTTCCATCCCTTCTACCTTCCCACGGTGGCAGTCATACTTCTGTTGGTCTTTAGCTATCTGAATCAGTTGCCCAACGCCTACCGCTTTGCCTTTGCGGGCATTGTCATCCTCTTCACCTGGGTGTTTCCCCTCATCGCCATCCGCATGTATCGCACCATCAACGGATGGACCAGCCACCAAATGAGCCAACGCGAACGCAGATTTGTGCCCTATATCATCAACATCGTCTGCTATAGTAGCCTTTTTCTCCTCATGCGCCTCTATCGCATGCCCTTCTTCCTCTCCACGGTCATCATGTCGGGCTTGCTCATTCAGATTGTCTGCGCACTGATCAACTTGAAAATCAAAATTTCCACCCATGCCGCTGCTTCGGGAGGCGTGATTGGCATGATCATCGCCTTCTCATTGGTGTTTCGCTTCGATGCAACCTTCTGGATTTGTTGGGCGATTTTGCTCTCTGGTGCCGTGTGCAGCAGTAGAATGATTCTGAAGATGCACAACTACAGCGAACTCTTGTTTGGCGTTATCGTAGGTTTCTTTTGCGGACTAGGCATCGTGGTGTTCCTCTAACGCACTTGCCCGCCTTCCTTGCGCCAGCATCGCCTGCTATCGTCCAGCATCCTTGGAAATCTTTACCTTCTTCCGCCACCATCGCTCCCCTGCACTGGCTGCGTCCCCCTCCGCCATTTATTTCCCCCCAACCCTATAATTTCATTTTTCTTATGCAACCACTCGTAAGCATCATCATGGGTAGCACTAGCGACCTCCCAGTGATGGACAAAGCCGCTAAACTTCTCGACGAACTTGAGATTCCTTTTGAAATCAATGCACTTTCTGCCCACCGCACTCCTGCTGAGGTGGAGAAGTTTGCTCGCGAAGCTAAAGACCGCGGTCTTCGAGTTATCATCGCAGCAGCAGGCATGGCAGCCGCTCTTCCTGGAGTGATTGCCGCCAACACCACCTTGCCCGTCATTGGAGTGCCCATCAAGGGTATGCTCGACGGCTTGGACGCTCTCCTCTCCATCGTACAAATGCCTCCTGGCATCCCCGTGGCTACTGTCGGTGTCAACGGTGCTCTCAACGCTGCCCTTTTGGCGGTGCAGATGATATCCCTTTCTGACGAAACTGTGGCACAAAAGCTCGCCAACTACAAGGACGGTTTGAAGCAGAAAATCGTGAAAGCTAACGAAGAACTAGCAGCAACACAATACAAATTTAAGTGCTAAGCACTTGACCTGAAAAGGAAATGTGCCACAAAAGCTGAGCGCATTTTCAGAACACAAATACAGACTCTGGTGACTTGCAAAAGAAGACACCAGAGTCTGCCTACATAGACATAACAATCTATCACTCTTCTCCCTATTTCATGGACCTTTTCAACTACTCCCCCCGAAACAGCCACGCTGTGAAGGTGGGAACCACTACGATAGGTGGTGGAAATCCTCTGCGCTTGCAGAGTATGACCACCACTCTGACCACTGACACGGAAGCTAGCGTGGAACAATGCATCCGCATCATAGATGCCGGTGCCGACCTCGTGCGCTTGACCACACAAGGGCTGCGCGAAGCGGAAAACCTTCGCAACATTCGCGCTGAACTCGACCGCAGAGGCTACCACACGCCTTTGGTGGCAGATGTGCACTTCAACCCTAAAGTAGCAGATTTGGCAGCTACCATCATCGAAAAAGTCCGTATCAACCCGGGTAACTACGTAGACCCTGCGCGCACTTTCAAGAGTGTGGAATATACTGACGAGGAATATGCCGCAGAACTCCAACGTCTTGAAACACGCTTCAAGAAGTTGCTCGCCATCTGCCGTGAAAACGGCACTGCCATCCGCATCGGGGTGAATCATGGTTCGCTCTCCGATCGCATCATGTGCCACTATGGCGACACCCCTGCTGGCATCGTGGAGAGCTGCATGGAGTTTCTCCGCGTTTGCATGCGCGAGAAGTTCTTCGATGTGGTCATCTCCATCAAGGCTTCCAACACAGTAATCATGGTGCAAAGCATGCGTTTGCTCGTGGATGCCATGATGCGCGAGGGAATGTCTTTCCCCCTCCACCTCGGAGTCACCGAAGCTGGAGAAGGTGAAGATGGACGTATCAAGAGCGCCGTCGGCATTGGCGCACTCCTAGCAGACGGCATCGGAGACACCATCCGTGTGTCACTCTCCGAAGCTCCCGAACAAGAGATACCCGTGGCGTACAAGCTAGCGTCTTATGTGTTGGAACCTCGTTCCGGACATCCCCACATCCCTGCATTGCCTTGTGCCGAATTCAACTGGCTCGACCCACAACGTCGTCCCACTTGCTCGGTGCTCAACATCGGTGGTAAGCACACTCCCGTAGTGGTGTCTTACCAAGCGGATGCTTCTCTGCCTCAGCCTTCACACAGCAACGGCACCCCTCGTGCTGACTATGCTTATTTTGGTGGCAACCTGCCCCAAGACTGGAAATCGCGCGTGCCAGCTGCCATAGTGGATGCCCCCAACTGGACTGGAGAAAAAGGCACTTATCCTGCCTACGTGCCTCAATATCTCATGTTTGTGTCGGGAAATCCTGCTCCGCTCAAGTTCCTTTTCTTGAGCTACGCCCAACTCAACGATGAAGTGAAGGCTTGTCTCCGCGCACATAGCGAGATGGTGGTGATTGCCCAAAGCAATCATGCCAACCGTGCTGGCGAACTTCGCGCCCTTGTTCACGAAATGTGGAGAGAACGCCTCACCAACCCCGTCATCTTCTGCCAACAATATGGCGACACGGTGAAGGAGGACTTCCAAATCAAAGCGGCAGCCGACATGGGATTGCTCATGATGGATGGATTGACCGATGGCATCATGCTCGCTTCTCGATTGGCAGAACGCGATGAAACTGCCTTTGGCGTGCTGCAAGCTGGTCGCTTGCGCCAGACTAAAACGGAATACATCTCTTGCCCTGGTTGCGGTCGTACTCTCTATAATCTCCAAGAAACGATAGCGCGCATCAAGGCTTCAACCTCGCATCTCAAAGGACTGAAACTCGGCATCATGGGTTGCATCGTGAATGGCCCAGGAGAAATGGCGGATGCTGACTATGGATATGTGGGAGCAGGTCCTGGCAAGGTGAGTCTTTATCGCGGAAAGGTCTGCGTGGAGCGCAACATTCCCACTGCCGAAGCCGTAGATCGTTTGTTAGCTCTCATTGAAAGCGACAAATCTAAGCAAAACGAAGGGACATCTTCACCAGAATCCTAGTCCTTTGACACATCAAATAAGGTGGACAACTCCCTAACGAGTGTTGTCCACCTCTCTTATTCCCCTCTCAACACTTCGTTTCGCAATGAAACCCCTCCAACTTCCGCATTTCAGCATCTCCCAGTATGGTATGCTCCTTTGGCGTCTCCTGCTTGCCTTTTGCGATGCTCACTCTAGCACGAGTGATTTTTTTCTTTGGCACAATGCCGACTTGCTCCATCTTGAAGACCTTTCCTCCACACTTCTTGCCTTTCGAGGTGGGGTGCGCTTTGACTTGGCAGCATTAGTCTACCTCAATGCGCTCATGCTCTTATTGCATTTCCTCCCACAGCGATGGAGCAGCCAGAGATGGGGACAGCGTTTGCTGCGATGGACTTACTTTATTCCCAACCTTTTGGGGTTCATTGCCAACATGACCGACGTGGTCTACTTCCGATTCACGCTCAATCGCACCACGATGGCCGTGTTTCGTGAGTTTTCCAACGAAAATCCTCTTCGCTTCTTGGGATTTCTCTGGGACTTCCTCCCCATCACCCTTCTCACCATTGGCATCATCGCTGTGTGGATGGTTCTAGACCATCTGCCTCGGGTCAAAGTGCTTCATTGGCAAGCACGCAAAGAAGCCTTGGTATCTAGCAGCTTACTCGTGGTGGCAGCTGTATTGTCCATGGGCTGTGTCCGTGGCACATTTAGCGACCTCCGCCCACTAGCCCCACACAACGCTTCTCTTTATTGCAACGAACCTCAACAACAGGCTCTTGTCCTCAACACCCCTTTCACCCTATTGCGAACGGCAGGAAAAACTGCCATGCCTATTCACACTTATTTCTCTGAGGAGGAAGCTCAACGCTACTTCTCTTCTGAGCGCATCCCTACCACTGACGGCGCATGGAGTGGACATTTCAAGGGTCGCAATGTCGTGATGATCATCTGGGAAAGTATGGCGAAAGAATGGGTGGGCGGCTTAAATCGTCGGATACCCAACTATCCCACCTACACTCCTTTCGTAGACTCTCTGCTGGCTCACGCCTTTGTGATGACCGATGCTTATGCTTGCGGCACACAATCGGTCGATGCCATGCCCGCACTCTTCGGGTCTATCACACGCCCAGGGCAACCCTTTGTTACTTCCCCTTACGCAGGAAACGGATTGACCGCACTCCCCGAATTCTTGAAACGTGCAGGATACTACACCGCCTTCTTTCACAATGCGCAAAATGGTTCGATGGGCTTTGATGCCTTCTCTCGAAAGATGGGTTTCGATGCCTATTTTGGTATGGACGAATACAACAACCCGAAAGATTTCGATGGAGGTTGGGGCATTTGGGACGAAGAGTTTTTGCAATACTTCGCACACAAGCTCAGCACCTTCCGTCAACCCTTCTTTGCCACAGAGTTTACCATCAGTTCGCACCATCCTTTCCATCTTCCCCAACGCTATGAAAAGGTGTTCCCACGTGACGAAGTGCCTTATCACGCCTTGATTCGCTACACGGATATGTCGCTGCGGAAATTCTTCCAAACGGCACGCACGCAACCTTGGTTTCGTAATACGCTCTTCATCATCACCGCCGACCACGCCGTAGCAGGCATCAGACCTGAGTACAACAACTCGGTAGGGCATTTTAGCATCCCTTTCCTCTTCTACGATGCTCGCGAAGAATGGGTGGGCACCTCGGACAACACTTTCCAGCAAGCCGACTTCCTCCCTACTCTCCTCGACCTCCTCGACTTGCAACAGCCTAAAATGATCAGTTTCGGGCACAATGTGTTCTCTCCCTCTGCCCCACACTTTGCCGTCAGTTCCGTTGGTCAGATGTACCAAATGATAGCTGGCGAATGGGTGCTCCATTTTGATGGAGAGAAGGTGCTCGGTTTCTACAACAAAACGAAGGATCCCCAACTCAAGCACGACCTTTCTGCACAGCAGCTTCCAGAGATGCAACGCATGTTGCCTACGCTCAAAGCCTACCTGCAGGATTTCACACACCGCATGAAGGACAACCGCCTGCGACTGCGCTGAAAGAAAGCTGAGGTCACGACACAACAAAAGGCAGTGCCAAAACGTCTGTTTTGGCACTGCCTTGTTTTTTTGCTAGAATGCGAAGATAAGGGTTAACCCTAATCAGCACGAGATACTTTCTGTACAACGGCACGCCCCTTTGCAGTAACGCGTACGAGGAGGGCGGACTGTCCACGAGGGATACGCAAAGAGCAAGAAGCCTGATTGATTACAGTTTGCTGCAACACGCGTCCATCGAGGGATATCGCCTCAACCTTCGCACCTTCTGGAGCAGCAACGTGGAGAACGTCACCTTCCCAACGACAAGGATAGTTGAGGGAGTTTGTGGTAGGTACTCCTGCAATTCCACTCTTGATGGGAGCATCTTGCAAGATTTCACATGCTCCACAACTTTGCGGTTGGACTGAGGGAGATAGAAGTGACAATCCAACACGGCATTGCGCGGTTTATCCTCTTCATTGGGGTCAACAATCAGTTGAATCTTGGTCTTGCCCTGACCTTGCCACAAAGTGCTACTGAACCACATCGTAGAGGTTTGGAGAGAAAACTCTGCAGGTGCATCAATCGTGAGCACGACGATAGTGTCTTTTGCAGAAACATGGATGTCATTGGGAGAAATACTCCATTTTTCTTCAACCTTTGGTGGATTAACCGGTTCCACGGGCTTGACCGGATCGACCGGCTTAGGATTGGGCTTAACTGGCTCGACGGGTTTAGGATTGGGCTTAACCGGCTCGACGGGTTTGGGATCGGGCTTGACGGGCTCGACGGGTTTGGGATCGGGCTTGACAGGCTCGACGGGTTTGGGATTGGGCTTAACCGGCTCGACGGGTTTAGGATCGGGCTTAACGGGCTCGACGGGTTTAGGATCGGGCTTAGGTTCTGGTTTATCAGAGGAAGGGTCTGTGCCTTGTTGAACCACGGTGTAGTTGACAAAAGTAGATTCGTCATCTCCAATGAGTTCAAAACGAAGATGTCCCACTCGCGACTCCTTCTGCGGATTGTCTGCCACCGAGAGTCTGAAGGTTTTGCTGTTGTATCCCAACTTCAAATCGGTGGTGAGCCACGCAGCATCACTGCTCACCAAATAAGCAGCCGTGGTGGTCATCTTCACTTCTATGGTTTGTGCATGATAATCGGGACGCCACTCTGTAGGAGCAAAACTGATTTGGGTATTGCCTTCGCTAAACTGAGCAACGATGGGCATACGCTCACGCAGCATGCGCACATTATCTTCCGTGGCAGAACCCAAAACTACTCCGTTCCACACACTTTGAGGACCTGAGAATATAGGCACTTGTCCTCCCACGTTGTCGGCTGGTCCAGACATCACCGTGCGATATTGCGGACGGCTTGCACCAACGGCATATTCGTGCTTGCCAGCATCCACCTGTTGCCGAGAGTGCTGACAACCAATGTTGTGTGCGGCTTCATGCGCTGCCGTATAATTGACTGCTGCCATAGAAGCACGTACGGAGGAAAAACCAGCATCTATACTCTTTGCCTCCTGAGTCGCCAATCCCGAAGCTCCATCGTTGACGGGTTCGGAAAGCAAAACCACAAGGTCGGCTTTTGCAGCATCTCGCTGACGGCGCACTTCGGCATGAGCAGAAACAAGCCCCAGACCTTGGTTGATGCTCTGCGCTTTTTCGGCAATCTCCATGTAGCCTGCCAAACGAAAACGCCCTTCTACATGAGAATTGCGCAACACAGCATTGATAGAATCTACCACCTCTTGGGCATATTTAGCCATACCTCCTCGTTGCGTTGCTACAGCCTTGCCCGAAGGATCGTAGACCACGAAATAGTCAATGATGGGCGCGGCTGCTTTGTCTTGTGGTGCACGGGTGAAGGTCGCATTCGCATGCTGAGAGTGACCTACAAGGGGATGCGCCTTCGTGGAGGATAGGGAGAAAAAACTCGTGACGAAGGTGAAAAGTAGAAGTACCCAACGGAAACGAAGGGACACATAACTCTGGAACAAGCCGTTAGAACGAAAGGACAAACAACTTTTCATATTAAGGATATGATAGTTAAGACAGGAAAATCAAAACGGGCAGACAGGAAAAAACAAACTAGAAAAAGAAATAATCTGTGCCTTTAGGTCAGGCTCCAGCCTTTTCCGGTCTTCACCACGAGCCCTTCTGTTTGCAGATCTCCCAAAACGCGCGAAAGCGAAGGACGCAGCACTCCCAAGGCTTGGGCAGCAGCTTGCACACTCTCCAGAGGTTGATGCTCCCGCAAATAGTCTAGCACGCGAGAGCGAAGATTTTGCAAAGCAAAAGCGCGGAGTTTCTTGCTCAAAAACTGCGTGCGGTCGGAGATATCGCTGATGAATCGACGCATCACCTTAGGCTGCTTCATCATAAAGTCAAAAAAAGCCTCTTTGTTCACAATGCACATTTGACATTCTGTGACAGCTTCCACGGAGACAGGGAAGGTGTTTTCGGTGCCAAAGACAAAGGCAGACGCTAAAAGCATTGGTGCTTCCAAATGGTCGAGCGTAAAGTCGCGTCCCTCTTGCGCCATCTGCGTGCGCACCGTTCCGTGGGTCAAGAGGAAAATGGAACGCACCGCCGTGCCCTGCGCCACAATGCGGTCGCCAGGAGCGAAAGTGTCAAAGCGATGGGGCACTTGTGAGAGCCACGCTTCGAGCAACTCGGGCGTGCAATCAGAAAAGAGGGGGATTTGCTGAAGTGCACTATACATAAAGGTAAAATATTTAAGGAGAAAGCATTAAAGAATCGCCCAAGCAGGTCGTAGTTCAGTGGAATCAGGAAGTAGGGCGAAACCTTCGTATTCAAAGGATAGCCAGTCTTCTGTAGCAGTGACTCGGTTCGTGATGAGGTGTCGCGCCAAAGCACCACGCATCATTTTGGTGTACACCACGATTGTCTTCAACTTGCCATTCGTCATCACTTGGAAAGTAGGCATAATCACCTTCACTTCCTTTGTCACACGTTTCCAGTCAAAAAGTTGTTTCATCTCGCCACTCGCCAAGAAGAAGAGCACGCCATCGTCGGCTTTCACCGCATCAATGAGCACATCGGTGAGGCGTGTGCGCCAAAACTGAAACATGGTCTGTCCGTCATGCTCGGGCAAAACCACGTTTCCTTCTAGACGATAGTTTTTGATACCATCGAGTGGACGGGTCAAACCATATAGAAAAGATGTCATCCAAAGGTGTTGCTGGGCATAAGCTAGGTCTTCGGACGAAAACTCTGCAGCACGCAGATGACGATACGCCATTCCCGTGTAGGAAAGCACCGCAGCTTGTGGAGTGAGTGCAGGAAAATCGGTGTATCGCTGCTTATTGAGGGCTGCAAGCTGCGGATTGATTTTGAGCAACTGCGACAATTCTTCCGTCGTCAGTTCGCTCATCTGCGCTGCATTGTGTTCGGCTTCCGCCAAAAATAGAGGCGTCGTGAGCGATGGCAAAGACACAGAAGGACTATCCGTCATATCTTTCGCAGGCGAAAGGAGAATTTGCATAATCTCTAGAGTTTAGTCAGGATACACCAAACGGTCGGGAGTGATTTTCGTGAGCACCTCATCGAGGTATTTGCGAGCTTCCCAACGCGCCATGTTGAGGTCCATGAGCTGGTAGTTGCCACAGTCGCGAGGCGTAGCTCCTGGTACTTCACCCTCAAAGTTGGCAATAAATTCGTAGGTTTCCACCAATAGTGGCAACACCTCTTCAGAGGTAAGATCACCACGAAGGATGAGATAATTACCCGTCATGCAGCCCATGGGTCCCCAATAAATCACACGCTCTGCCCACGTGGGGTGGTTACGCAAGAAAGTGGCTGCCAAATGCTCCATCGTGTGGATGGCATTGACGTGCAGTGCTGGTTCGCGGTTGGGAGCTTTCATGCGCACATCGAAGGTGGTCACAATTTCTCCGCCCACAGCATCTTGACGACTCACATACACTCCACGATGCAAGGTGAGATGGTTTACAGTAAAGGAAGGTATCTTTTTCATTGTCAAAATAGTTTGAGAATAGAGGTTAGAGATTGGACGTTAGAAATTAGACGTTAGAGGGCTAACGCTATTGGACTAGATATTCTAGCAAACGAGAAGAACTAGAAAATCTAGAAGAACTAGAAAATCTCATGGACTTCTAATTTCTAACGTCTAATTTCTAACGTCTAACGTCTAATCTCTAACCTCTAATTCCTAAAATAAAATGTTTGGTGATGTCGAAAGAGCGATGCGCCATTTCCGACCAGAAGTTCTCATATTGTGCCCAATGCTCGTCGACACCTGGCGTGTCGCTGATGATGCGGAAGCTCACAAACGGCACCTTCTCGAGGTGGCACACTTGAGCGATGGCGGCACTCTCCATGTCCACTGCCAGACCATCGGGGAATTGCGCTTTGATGTCTGCCAAAATCGCGTGATCGGTGATAAACTTATCGCCAGTGCAAATCAACCCTGTGTGGATTTTCGTCTGAATCGAAGCATCTTCCACCATCTCTCGCGCCACCGCCAAGAGAGGTTCAGCGCCGGCAAAGCGCGCTGGTAGCCCTTGCACCTGACCATAGAGGTTGCCTTCACCGCACCACACATCGTGATAGGTGGTTTCAGCACCCACCACGACATCCATCACCCCCAATTTTGCATCGATGCCGCCAGCACATCCCGAATTAATGATGGCTTCAGGGGCAAAACGTGCGATGAGTTGCGTAGCGCCTACGGCAGCATTGACCTTGCCAATGCCACACTGCATGAGCACAATCTCGTGATGGGCTAATTTACCAGTAGTATAAGTGCGACCATCCACCAAAATATCTTCGCGCTGCTCTAGCAAAGCCGCTATTTGCGCGTGTTCTTCGGACATCGCCGTGATAATTCCTAGTTTCATGAAGTTCTTGTCGTTGATTTCTCTTGCAAAGATAGTGTGTTTTGTCCACTTTTCCGTAACTTTGCGCGTATAAGTATAGATAGGTTCTTCTTTTCTCCCCTCATCGTCAGCACAACACCCGACATTTGGGAGGAAGCAGTCCCCATCCTCACACTGATAATACCCATTTTCAAAGACTATATGAAACAATTCTTCCTGCGTTATCGTTTAGATTTGCTCTTCGTCTTGAGCTTCATGCTCTTGAGTTGGGCATATTTCTTCACCCCGCTCAAAGAACACCTCGTGTTGGGTGGACATGACACTGTGGCTGGTATGTGGCAAAGCCGCGAACAAGCCCCACTTTTGGATGCCACAGGCGAAAAAAGCTGGTGGAGCAACGGCATCTTCTCAGGAATGCCCAACTACCAGATTTCGCCCACCTATGGTTCTTCGGCGCTGTTGGGCTGGGTGGGACGTCTCATCACGCTCCTTCTCCACAGGTCCTCTGAGCTTTGTGTTTCTCTATCTCTTTGGATTCTACATCTTGATGCGCTCGTTGAAACAGCGTCCGTTGGTTTCCGCCTTCGGTGCCGTGGCTTGGGCGTTCTCTAGCTATTTCTTCATCATCATTGCCGCTGGTCACTTGTGGAAAGTTGCCACACTCGGCTTCATTCCCCCCCACCATCGCCGGTTTGGTGCTCGCCTATCGCGGCAAATACTTGTGGGGAGCTTTGGTTACAGCTCTGTTCACTGGTTTGCAGCTTTATAGCAACCACCCACAGATGACCTACTATTTCCTCTTCGTGATGCTCTTCTTAGTCATCGCCTACGGTGTAGAAGCCGCGCGCAAACACACTTGGGCGCAATGGCTCAAAGCTTCAGGAGCAGTCATTGTGGGGGGACTCATGGGCTTGATGATGAATCTGCCCAATATGTACCACACTTGGCAATATGCTAAGGAGTCGATGCGCGGCAAGAGCGAACTCACCTTCAATCCTGCTAAGATGTCGAAGCAATCTGCCGCTGCTGCACAAACTGGTGCAAGCGGAGCTGACAATGCCGAAGGCACCGAGCGTGCGACAAACGGTCTCGACCGCGACTACATCACCCAGTGGAGCTATGGCATCGATGAAACCCTCACCCTCATGATTGCCAACTTCAAAGGCGGCGGTTCGGCAAGTATCCAACAACTCGACAATGCCGACCAGCTCAATGGCTACGAAGAAACACTCCAACACGCCGGACAACTGCAACAAGCGATGGGAGAAAATGCAGGTTCGTTGCCTGGCATCAATCAATATTGGGGTAACCAGCCCTTCACCGTAGGTCCCGTGTATGTTGGTGCCATCATCTGCTTCTTGTTCCTCCTCAGCCTTGGTTTTGTGCGCGGTCCTATGAAATGGGGACTCCTCGCTGCCACCTTCCTTTCACTCCTCTTCGCTTGGGGTAAAAACTTGATGCCAGTGACGGATTTCTTCATCGACCACTTGCCGATGTATGCAAAATTCCGCACCGTTTCTTCCGCTCTCGTTGTAGCGGAGTTCACCATCCCTCTGCTTGCTATCTTGGCGTTGTCTGAGGTGATTCGCCGTCCTGAAGATTTATTGAAAACGCGACGCGGTCAATACTCCCTCCTCTTCGCTGGTGTGTTCTCTGCAGGACTGTGTTTGCTCTTTGCCGTGGCTCCTAGTCTGAGCAATCTATTGGCAGACAGTGACAAAGAAATCTTTACCCAACTGCAATCTGTGGGCGTGCCTGCCGACTTTGTCTCTAGCTACCGCGCAGCAGTCACCACCCTCCACGGCTCCATCCTTTCTGCCGATGCGTGGCGTTCGTTCTTCCTCATCGCCATCGCCATGACGCTCATCGCCATCTATGCACGTTACCCCAAGAAGCTCCCTGCGCCTCTCATGGTGGGTGCACTCCTCGTGCTCACACTTGGTGATATGTGGACGGTCAATAAGCGTTATCTCAACACCGACAGCTTCTCCGAACCTCAAGTCATGGAGGAAGGACTGAAAAAGACGCCTGCCGACGAAACGATACTCCAAGACAAATCTTTGGATTATCGCGTGCTCAATCTTGGCAATGGCGGAAGTCCCTTCAACGAAACCAGCAACCAAACAGCATATTGGCACAAATCTGTCGGAGGCTACCACGCTGCTAAGCTCCATCGTTACCAAGATCTCATTGATGCCTATCTCAATGCTGAATGCGTGGCACTCAACAAAGCCATTCAACAGCATTACAACGCCCTCTAGCCGATAGCAATCATTTGGCGGCACGCGGCATCACCTCGCAGGCTGATCTCGTAAAAGCTGTGAGTCAAGAACTGCGCACCGACTCTGTGTCGCCCGTGCTCAATATGCTCAACACGAAGTGGGTGATTCTGGCTGGTGGACAGTTTGCCGTGGAAAATCCGGGCACTAATGGTAACGCCTGGTTTGTAGACCGTCTAGACTTCGTGCCTAATGCCGATGCAGAACTCAAGGCGCTTGCTAAGACCGACTTGAAACACGCTGCAGTGGCGGACGAACGCTTCAAAACAGATCTCGCTACCTCCACTTTGGGCAACGGAACAGTGAAGCTCACGCACTATCAACCCAACGAACTCCGCTATGCTGTGCAGAGTGACAAGGGTGGTGTCGTGGCTCTCTCCGAAATTTATTATCCTGGTTGGACTGCTACACTCGATGGTCAGGAAATCCCCGTGGCTCGCGTGAACTACGTGCTGCGTGCGGTGAAAGTGCCTGCAGGTCAACACACACTCGTGCTGACTTTCCGTCCTTCCTCTGTGAGTACCACAGAAATCATCGCTTATCTCACCCTTGCTCTCTTGGCTCTCGGATTTGCTTTGCACTATGGCAGAGCTTCCGTTCACAAAAGGGCAAAGCTGAAGAAACAGCGTAAGCCCAACTTTCCTCCTTCATCCCGAAGCCATGCTCCTGCCGCTGCCGCCCACACTCATTGAGAGGCAGTGCACAATAGTAACGAGGCTTCCTAAACACAAGACTAAATTATGCGCAAATCAACTCTTTCTCGCCTTCTTATCGTGTTGATGGGCTTGTCACTCCTCACTCTTGGTGCTTGTCGCGAAAAGGAACCAGATATTCCAGTTCCAGGTAGTATCATATCGCCAGACATCATCATCGAAAATGGTGTGCTCAAAAAATGGCCCAACTATGATGTACCTGTTTCAGGAATCATCACGATTCCTGAGAGTGTGGTCGCCATCGACAATGGGGTTTTTGCCAACTACAAGGATTTGAAAAAGGTGAATTTCCCATCGGGTCTGAAAACTATCGGTGCCAATGCCTTCAAAGGTTGCACAGCCCTTGCCTCAGCTGCACTGCCGGAGACCTTGCAAAGCATCGGAGAACAGGCCTTCTACGATTGCACTAAACTCAAGACCCTGACAGTGGGCACACAACTCACCGCGGTGGGCAATAGTACTTTTGAAAATTGCTCTACCTTGCAGCAAGTTGAATTCCCTGCTGGAACCACCACCTTCGGCAAGCGCATGTTTGCTGGATGCAAATCGCTCAAGAAAGTTGTGCTCCCCGACCTCCTCACCACACTCCCCCAAAGCACCTTCTTCAATTGCTACCAATTGACCGAAGTGACGCTTCCTTCCAAACTCGTGCACATTGAGGGGGTAGCTTTCTGGCAATGCCAAAGCCTGAAGCAAATCACGCTTCCTTCCCAACTGCAGCACATCGGTTCTGGCGTTTTTGCAGGTTGTAGTTCGCTCACTTCCCTCACTTTCCCTGCTAGCGTCCAGAAAATGGGAGAAAGCATCTTCAATGGTTGTGACCACTTAGAGAGTGTCACTTGTCTGTCGCCCAATCCTCCTTCATTCACCCAAGATACGGCAGATCCACTCAAATATTATCGTCAGCTCACTGTGCCAGCTGGCAGTAAAGCGCGCTATGCCGCTGCCACAGGTTGGAATCGTTGCAATCCCATCGTAGAAGCGCAATAATCCCTTACGAAAGCTCTGGAGTGCTCCTCCAGCTTCTCTTGTTCTACTCAGCCACACGCACACGATGCTATCTACCGAAAGGTGATTTTACTCCCACTTTGTGTGGCCAACAGCCGTAAAGCACGAGAAGCGACCTCCTATCTCAGGTATTCGTTCGTCGGAAATCACGATCTATGAATACCTGTTTTTTTTTGCCATATCAAGAAGTTAGCAAAGGACAAACTCGCTGAAAAACTTGTTCCAAACAAAAGCCCCACCACATCTGAACGATGCAGTGGGGCTTTGACTATGAAATGTCAGTTTAGCCACGGAAGAAGCGATTGAGCTCGCCCACCCAAACCACGAGGGAAGTGGTACTGATAATCAGCAACCAGTCCATCACAGAAATAGGAGTAACGCTGAACATTTGACCACCAAAGCTCACAATGAAGAATTGACCGATGAGGATGACCAACAAGATGAGGAGGAAACCTTGGCACCCCTTTAGATGGAAGGCGGAACGTCCAGTGAGATGCGCACGAGCATTGAAGAGATTCCAGAACTGGAGCATCACGAAAATCGTGAAAATGTAGCTCTTCTCTGTGCGAGAAAGTCCTTCAGCACTGCCAAGGGTGAGGGTGCAAAGGTCGGAAAGAGAAGTGACATCGGCATGTTCAAACACATAGACCAGACCAATGAGGATGAGGAAGAACAAAGCACCTGTGCCAATGATGTTACGCTTCATAGCGCGATCTATGATGAAGGCTTCGCGATGGCGTGGACTATCTTTCATCACTCCTTCAGAAGGAGGAAGAGAAGCCAAAGCCATAGCGGCAAAGGTGTCCATGATGAGATTCACCCACAACATCTGCGTCACAGTGAGTGGCGAATCTGTGCCCATGAAAGCCCCAGCAAGCACCACGCAGCAAGCAGCCACATTGACCGTCATTTGGAAGAGGATGAAACGCTGGATGTTTTGATAGAGCGAACGTCCCCACATCACGGCTCGACCGATGGAAGAGAACGAGTTGTCTACGATGGTGATGTCACTGGCTTCTTTGGCTACAGAGGTACCATCGCCCATAGAAAGTCCCACATGAGCTGTTTGAGAGCAGGGGCATCATTAGTGCCGTCGCCCGTTACCGCAACGACGTGACCACGCTTTTGGAGCGTTTCGACCAAACGTTTCTTATCGAGAGGGCGTGCACGAGCAATGATTTTTAGTTCATCAACACGATTGTACACTTCTTCATCGGTGAGGGCTTCAAACTCTGGACCTGTGATGATGGCGCGGTCGGAGTGGTGGTCGCCCCAAAGTCCGATTTGACGACCAATCTCGCCTGCGGTGGCAGCGGTGTCGCCAGTGACGATTTTCACATCAATACCCGCTGACAGACATTCTTGAACAGCTTGTGGAACATCGGCACGCACAGGGTCAGAAATCGCCACCATGCCGAGGAAGTTCAAGCGTTCGGCTACAACTTTCTGATCCACAATGGTGACATCGTCGTCATTGAGTATTTGATAAGCAAAACCGAGGGTGCGCATGGCCTTGCGTTGATAGCCGAGGAGTTGTGCATCGAGGGTGGCTTTGTCTACATTGCCCGAGGTTGTGGCGCAAAGTCCATGTACGATTTCGGGAGCACCCTTCACATAGAGCACTTTTTTTACCAGGGAAAACTCCAGACTCCACGATGGTCGCCATGTATTTGCGCTCAGTGGCGAAGGGCAGTTCTTCGAGGGTGGTGGTGTTGCCACGCAGAGTGCGGTAGTCTTTGCCTTGACTGTGCAACCAGAGGAGGATAGCCCCTTCAGTGGGGTTGCCCAAGACACTGGGCTTCTCCAGAAAGGTCGAGCGTGGCTGTGCTGTTCACCGCCATTCCTTCGGTGATGAAGCCACATTCGTCTGAGTTATCCAGCGTTTGTGAAGCAAGACCATAGAATTGTGTTTCGCTGACACTCATTTGATTCTGCGTCAACGTACCCGTCTTGTCGGTGCAGATGACGGTGGTAGCACCCATGGTTTCGCAGGCGTGCATCTTACGCACCAGATTGTTGCTCTTAAGCATGCGACGCATGGAATAAGCAAGGCTTAGGGTTACTGCCATGGGCAAACCTTCGGGCACTGCTACGACAATGACTGTGACAGCTACCATGAAGGTGCTAAGGAAACTCGCCGTGAAATCGAGCCAATCGATGCTGCCGGTGTGATTCGCAAAATAAAGAGCGGTGCGTCCTACGAGAATCAAGAGGGCAATGGCGTAACTAATTTTGGTAATGAGCTTGCCCAAACGTTCCAACTGCTCATTGAGAGGAGTTTTCACGCTGTCGTCAATCTGTGCTGCTTCGAGCACTTTACCATTCTCCGTGGCATCGCCCACAGCAGTGACACGGCAGATGGCGTGACCTTCCATCACCTTCGTACCGCGCAACACGTGGTTAGAGGGGAAGGTGGCTTCTTCGTCAAACTCTTCGGGCACAGTCGTTTTGCGACACAGTGGTTCGCCCGTGAGGGTGCTTTCATCCACGCTGAGATGGGTGGATTCGAGGAGTTCGGCATCGGCAGGAATGTCTTCACCGGTGCCGAGCATCACGATGTCCCCCACCACGATGTCACATTTAGGCACTTCGGTGGTGTTGCCATCGCGGATGACACGCACAGGCTCTTCGTCATTGACCTGATTGAGAATCTTAAATTCCTTGTCCGCTTGTTGTTCAAAGTAGAAGGAGAGTCCAGTGGCGAGGAAAATCGCCACGAAGATACCGACAGGTTCAAAGAATACCGTAGCTTCGTGGTGCAGCCCAAAGTATTCATAGGCAGCAATGCCTAGTGAGCAAGCTCCTGCCAGAAGGAGAATGATGATGATGGGATCGCCAAATTTTTCGAGAAAGAGTTTCCAAAGTGGCGTTCGCTTTGGGGGTGTTAAGACATTGGCACCATGTTTGATGCGACTTTCCTCAACATCTTGCGGAGAAAGTCCTGTGAAAGGTTGATGCTGTGACATTTTAGTTGTTTGACGTTGTATGCTTGTCTTTTGAAAATAGACGTTTCACGTTAGAAGGCTTCGCAGCCGTGCGAGAGTCTAGGTAGATATGGCTCGACACTGTGCGAGAACAGAGCGCGCTAACGCTGTGGAGGATGAAGAGAAGTCTACATTTTAGTGTAGTAGTTCGTTGACTTTGTCGGCAAGTTCTTCGGTGGCGAAATCACGTCCGATGATGCGTCCTTGCGCATTCGTCAGGATATTGCCCGAAGGATAGCGCATGCCCAAAGTTTTGACGAGGGGATTCGCCAGCATGTTTTTGAGATAAACGACCGACTGGAGGGAGTCGTTTTTGGCGCGCTCTTCGGCTTTTTCCAACGATTCATCGAGGGCAAAGTTGATGATGCGCAAACGATTGCCGCGAGCCGCCTTGAGTTTGCGGAGCTGCTGACGGAGATAATAGTTGTGGCTGTCCCAACTAGCGGAGAAAATCAGCAGGGTGGGCTGTCCTTTGAAGTCTGCCGAACGGAGCACCTGCTTGGATAGCGTGGTGACCGTGAAATTGGGGAGGGTGCCTCCGACCGCCGTGCGAAGTTGTGGGCGCAATCGAGCATCGATGGCAGCCAACTGCTGGTTGGTGGGTTGGTGCTTCTTGAGCAAATCGAGAAGCGAGAGCGTGGGTTGTTCGCTGCGATTTTCTACACGATCAAAATAATGATAGAGCAATGCGACAGAGGTCCACGACTGGGGATGGGTGCGGATGTAGGTTGCCGCACGCATTTGTGCATCTTTCTCACTGAGTTTGAGCACAGAAAGGCGAAATTCGGTGAGCAGTTTATTGTCTTCCGTACCCACTACTTCCATCTCTTTCAGACGATTGGCGTCGCCCGACAGCGTCACCTCTTCGCCTGGCTGCGCAATGAGTGTGGTGAACGAATTGTTGGGATAGACCAAAGTGAGCAGGAGCGGAACGGTGGTGGGACGATCGTAGGAGAAACTTCCGCGATTGACCGTAATGCTATCGAGACTACCGCCATCACCCTCCACGGCATCGGCAGGATAGACGAGGAGGGCAGCTTGGTCAAGACCTTGAATCTTACCCGACAGACGCGCCGTCTTTTTGTCGGGTCCGCAACTGGCGAAAGCGAGGAGCGCAAAACAAAGGGAGAGAAAGGGGAGTTTCATAATCATCTTGTGGATAACAATTTGCACACCAATGGAAATACAGCAACAGTCGAGAGAGCTTTGTGGCAGAAGACTAAAAATGCTGCTATAGAAAGTTACAGGAACGCAGACCGAAGCTGCGTTCCTGTGGAATCATACGATAGAGTTGTGCTTAGCGGTTGAGCGCAGCATAGATAGCTTTGAGAGCGAGATCCATGCTAGCGAGATCGCGGAGATCAGCATTCTTAGCGATAGCAGCGCGGAGAGCTTGTGCACCTTGTGCCACTTCACCAGTGCGAGAAGCGAGAACAGCCTTCAAATAGTCGGTGAGTGCATCAGCGTTGGGCACAGCAGCAAGAGTTTGTGCGGCAGCTACATAGTCCTTGTTGAGGATTTGAGCGAGGGCAGCACTATTGGTGTTGATACCCTTGAAGTTTTGTGCAGCTTGTGCGTAGTTGCCACGAGCAATTTGGAGATTACCGAGCACCTCGTTGTAGTTGCCAGCAGTGAGCGCCTTGCCCAAGAGAGCTTCAGCACCATTCACATTGCCTTGACGGAGTGCGAGGAGCGCAGCGTTGGCGTTAGCTTCAGGAAGACCAGCAGCTTGGTTGAGTGCATTTTGTGCATCGGTGAGGTTGCCTTCGGCATAAGCCAACTGAGCAAGACCGTTGTAAGCACGCTTGTCTTGTGGATAGAGCTGAGCAGCCTTAGTGAAGATAGCCTTACGCTCTGCAGCATCCTTGGTGAGGGTAGCAGCATAGAGGAGTTCTTCTACAGAGAGCTTAGAGGCATCAGCAGCGTATTGAGCGCGAATTTCATCATCGCTGCGACCAATCACGCGATAGTTCACAGTGAGGCGAGCACGACGAAGTTCGGGGAGCACCTCATTAGCGAGTTCGCGGAAAGCCACAGAGAGGTTCTTGATTTGCTGTTCGCGTTCTTCGGGATCCTTATACATAGAGAGGACGCGGAGAATCACTTCCTTGTCTTGGATGTTGCTAGCAGCTACGAGTTCTTGGAAACCATCCCAGTCTTCAGCAGTGTATTTAGCATCTACATTGGTGTTGAGCTTGGTCTTCTTGAGCTGATCGCTTACGTATTTCAGCGCTACCCTTACGGTTTTCAGCAAGACCAGTGTTGAACTTCAAAGCACCATCGGGAGAAGCATAAGCAGACACTTCAACATTGTCAAGAGCAAGACCCTTTTGGTCTGCCTTGATGTCGCGGAGCACCTTGATAAAGTCCTTGACAGAGGTAGTGTTCAATTCGCTAGTGCGCACCTTAGCTTGGCTGATCAAATATTTGATTTGCGCATTTTGTTGGCGAGAGATTTCACGTTGGAAACCATCGGCAGCAGTAGCGGTGTTGGCAGAAGCGAGCGTGAGATATACGAGTTGTGAAGTAGCAATGACACCATCGGCCACCTTTACAGCGGGGATAGTCACCGCCTTCTTGCCCACGCGTGCCTCAAAGTTGAGGTAGAGTTCGCTGGAAAACATGGCAGGGTTGTAAGGGAAGTTAGCTTTCATCACATAGTTTCCCCCGAGTTTGTAGCTTACAGTTTGATCGTTGCCTACGACCTTTTCACCTTGGAAAGTGGCAGGTTGTCCCACTGCCTTGACGCCCGCATAGCGCAATTCGGGGATAACGGTGACCACAGCCTTCTTCTTCATATACTTTTGGGGGAAGCGGCCGTTGATTGTAGCAGGAACATCATTGCCCACAGTCTCCAGAGGAGAAGGAGTCACTGTGAAGTTGTCGGCAGAAAGTGCGCCCAACTTGCCATTGCAAGAGGTCAATGCTGCTAATGCGAGTGCTGCAGCAGAAACATAAAAGGTAGTTTTCATATCGTGGTAAGATATTAGACACAAATCAGAGAAAAGGAAGATGACTTACCTCCCATCTAGACTGAAATTGTGTATTGATGAATGATTTCAATAATAAAAAAGGAAAAAGGGGGCTTTATGCGTATAGAGCATAGAAATGCGACGCGCATCACTTTACACAATGCCACCAATACTCCAATTATCCTTTCCAAGCCTTGGGCAACTTAAAGCCGAGCAGGCAGTAGATGCCAATCGCCATGAAGGGGAGGGAAAGGAGCTGGCCTTGGTTGAGCCCGATGAGGTCTTGCATGTGCAATTCCCAAGGTTCTTGCACCTCTTTGAAATACTCTACAAAGAGGCGGAAGGTGAAGATGGTGGTGAGGCAGAACCCGAAGAAGTAACCAGTGCCCACCTTGTTGGGATATTTGCGATAGAGCCACAATCCAACAAAGAAAAGGAGGAAATAGGCTATTGCTTCATAGAGCTGTCCTGGATGGCGGGGGAAGGATTCTCCGAGTTTTTCAAAGACAAAGCCCCAAGTGCCATCAGTGGCTTTGCCCACAATCTCAGAGTTCATGAGATTGCCCAGACGGATGCAGCAAGCCGTGATGGGAGTGGCAATGGCGATGTTGTCGAGCACCCGGAGAAGGGGCACTTTCGTCTTGCGCACATAGAGCCACAAGGCTGCCATAAGTCCAGCCGTGCCACCGTGAGAAGCTAAGCCTGCAAAACCGGTGAAGTGCCAGTGTCCCAAACCATCTTGTCGCATGGGAAGGAAGATTTCAAGCGGATGTTGCAAGAAATACTGGGGTTCGTAGAGCAAACAGTGCCCTAGTCTTGCCCCCAACAAAATGCCGAGAAAGCAATAGAAGAAGAGGGGATCAAACTTCTCTTGCGAAATCTTTGTTGACGATAGAGGCGCAACACTACATAGTAGGCTGCGGCAAGACCAATGGTCCAAAAGAGGGAGTACCATCGCAAGGCGATAGGACCGAGATGCAGGGCAATTTGATCGGGATTCCAGTGAACTAGCATGTTAGACTTTAGACGTTAGACGTTAGGGGTCACAGACCCTTTTATGCTCGCCACGACAAGCGTGGCTCGGAGCGAAATAGACTCTAGAAAAACTAGAACTTCCAGGTCATCTAGAGTCTTTAGCACTTAGACATTGAAGAGGAAGTGCATGATGTCACCATCTTGCACCACATATTCTTTACCTTCGACGTGGAGCAAACCAGCTTCGCGCACGGCAGCTTCACTACCATATTTGATGAAGTCTTCGTACTTGATTACTTGCGCTCGGATAAAGCCCTTTTCAAAGTCGGTGTGGATGACACCTGCACACTGAGGAGCTTTCCAACCGCGCTTGTAGGTCCAAGCACGCACTTCGATTTCACCAGCGGTGATGTAGGTTTCGAGGTCAAGCATCTTGTAGGCTGCCTTGATGAGACGGTTGACACCACTCTCTTCCAGACCCACATCTTTGAGGAATTCTTGACGCTCTTCGTAGGTTTCGAGTTCGGCAATGTCGGCTTCCGTTTGCGCTGCCACAACGAGGATTTCAGCTCCTTCGTCCTTCACTGCTTCGCGCACACGCTCCACATATTCGTTGCCCGTAGCGGCAGAACCTTCGTCCACGTTGCACACATAGAGCACGGGCTTTGAGGTGAGCAAGAAGAGATTGCGAGCAGCCGTTTGTTCGTCTTGGTGTCGAACTCCACGCTGCGTGCGTTCTTACCCTCGAGCAGAGCTTCTTTAATGGCAGAAAGCACTTGGTATTCCACCTTGGCGTTTTTGTCGCTGCCCACTTGAGCGATTTTCTCTACGCGCTTGATGCGATTTTCCACCGTTTCCAAATCCTTCAATTGGAGTTCGGTGTCGATGATTTCCTTATCGCGCACAGGATCCACGCTACCATCTACGTGCACCACGTTGCCGTCATCAAAACAGCGCAACACGTGGATGATGGCATCAGTTTCGCGGATGTTGCCCAAGAATTGATTGCCCAAACCTTCTCCTTTGGATGCACCTTTCACCAAACCAGCGATGTCAACAATCTCTACAGTGGTGGGGATGATTTTCGTTGTCTTCACCAGTTCGGCAAGTTTTGCCAATCGTTCATCAGGCACAGTAATCACACCCACGTTGGGTTCAATGGTGCAGAAAGGGAAGTTGGCGCTCTGCGCCTTGGCGTTGCTCAAGCAATTAAAAAGCGTGGACTTGCCCACGTTGGGAAGTCCTACGATGCCGCATTGTAAACTCATTCGTTGTAAATCTTATATTTGGGGACAAAGATACGACTTTAATTCTAAATAATTTGTTTCTTTGCCTGATTATTCCGTGGAAAGAGGTGAAGAATCGTGCCGAAAATGGGTAGAAATGAGGAGGGTGGATGGGAAAGAGCGAGATGGAGCTCTGGACATTGTCGACCCCTAACAGACGAAAGTGGGATCTCCCCCAAAAACGTTGGACTTTTCTCAAAAAACGTGGGAGATTTCTTGAAAAACGTTGGACTTTTTCCAAAAAACGTCGGAGATTTTTTGAATTATCTCCGACGTTTTTGTAAACTTCTCGGACATTGTTCGCAAAACCTCTGAGGTCTCTTATAAATGCCCTGAGACTATATTTGATGACTTTCCACCATGCGCACCACACGTTCGGTGAAACGGTCGTCCCCCTCGGGATCATAGTGCTTGTTGAGGTTGAGTCCGAAGATGAACGAAAAACCTTGCCACACATTGGCTCTCAGCGAACCGATGAAGGCTTTGGCGATTTGATAACCCGTTTGGTTACATTCTCGGTCAATCAGTTTAACCAACAGACGTCCTTGTGAGCGAGTAAGTTTCTCAATCACAGGCTTATATTCTTTTTTCAAGTCGGCTTCCACCTTGTCAATGTGTGCTTGTCGCTGATCCTTGGGCAGAGTTTGCACATAGTCATAGGTTTCGACGATGATGATTCTCACCGTTTTGGCATAAGGCAACAAGTATTTCACATTTGCCACCAGCCGATTATAGCGTTCCCGCTCCTGCGGATTATTAAACTCTATGGGCGGATATTTGTAGATGGTGGGCATGATGACATGGGGGATGCTATCCCCCTTGTAAAACGCCTTACCCACCTCCACGTCCATGGAGAGGGCAGCATTGAGTTTGCTCGTATCTTTGGGCATTTCGGGCACATCTTTCGGCACTGTCTGCGCCTCTACAGCCACTCCCAAGAAGAGCGTGCAACAAAAGAAGGCGATGCGTAATAGTCTGTTCATGATCTATTATAGCTAAACATTTTTGCGAAAATACAAACTTCTGCGGGGATTTGGAAATGAGTAACGATAAATAACGCAGAATAGCCGCTAGACATTAGAAATTAGACGTTAGCGCGTCGAAGAAATGGGGCGACAAGGATGCTCATGCTCAAACTGCAGGGCAAATCGCACATTTTCTTCGAGACACTAACGTCTAATTATGAGGAAATAAAATTGGGATGCGAGGAAGGCTCACATTATTTCATCACCTTCTTGCCATTGAGGATATAGACTCCATGTTCGGGCGCGCGATCCAGACGGCGACCATCGAGGCTATAGATGACATCTGCCTTTGCAGCACGTGGAGTGAGTCCGAGAGAAGTCACAAGAGCTTCCGTGCCAAACACGGTGGTGACACTGCCTATGGGGGTAGGAATTTGAGCGGTGAAATAGAGTTTCTCGCTATCTACCTTACCCGAAATCTTGATTTGGGGATTTGCCATCAAAGTGGGACCTTGCCACTTCACCTTGCTGTCGTCGCCAGGCACGATAGTTCCCTTGATGTCGCCAGCAAACTTGATGATGTTGTCTTCGACTGTGTAAGGGATATCCTTCAATTCGATGTTGCCGATGGCGAAATTGAGAAATAAAGCTTTATAATAAAGTTGCGGATGGTGAGATTGAACTTTCCTTCTGCCGTGCGCTCCACGGTAGCCGTGTAAGGCTTGCCTGCGCCTTTGTCTACAGATAGCTGATCGGTGTAGTTCTTTGTGGTTTGTGCCATGCCTGCCATTGCAGTGAGGCTCACGAAAGCAAGGAGTAAAAGTTTCTTCATACTAAAGTAAGATGTTGATAAATTGAATTTGGTTACGTCTAAAGTTCTGGATTTAGAAATAACGGACTGCAAAGATACAACCTTTTTATTACATTTTCTATTCGATTTCACTGCCGAACCACTCGAAATGTCGGTTTTTCACCCAAAACCATCCACAAACACTGAGCAAGAATAAGGGGAATATGCCGAAAAAATAGTACCTTTGCCGTGGTGCGCTCTTTTGCCAAACAGCATAAACGCTTATGCGCAATTCTCTTTCACTCATGAACAAATCATTTTTCTCCACCCATCTTGTCGCTCTCTTGGGCTGCTTACTGCTCGCCTTTCCATTAGTTTCGTGCATCGACGACGAACAACCGTCTATGGAAGCGGACATCGAGCAAGTGAGCGTGCAAGGTGTGGCTGCACAACGCTTGTTTAACAACGCTGCAGACGCCCAACGCACGGTGCTTTCGCAAGACACCGCCATCGTGTTTCACTAGCGGATGGGGTGGAAGACGCCACGCTCGACAGCATAAAACTGGATTTCCGACTCTCACAAGGCGCTCATATTGCATTGGCTCCAGCACAGGAGGAGAAGTTTAGTGCACAGCGCGTGGTGCACTATGTGGTGACTTCGGAAGATGGACGCTACCAACGTCGCTACACCATCCAATTCCTCCCTGCTCCCGACTTAGGTCCTGTGTTTAACTTCGACCAACCTCAGCTAGAAGCGGAAAACCAACAATATTACATTTGGGCTCTCGAAGGCACCCAACACAACGGAAATGGTGGCGACACATGGGGCACGGGAAATGCTGGCTTCGCCTTGAGCAATAGCACGGCGAAACCTAGCGAATATCCCACCACAATCACTGACGATGCACGCACTGGTAAGGCTGTAAAACTCACCACCAGTAGCACTGGATTTCTCGGACTTCTGGTGGGCAAGCCCATGGCAGCAGGCAATCTCTTTGTCGGAACATTCAATCTGCAAAAAGCTCTATCGGATGCACTTGCAGCAACTCAGTTTGGACGTCCCATTCGCCGTATGCCTCTTCGCTTCAAAGGATTCTACAAGTGGCAACCCGGTGCACAATATCTCAACAAAGCGCAGAAAGCCGTTGCAGGTCCTGCTGCAGATGGGCGCGACCTGCCACAAGTCTATGCCGTCGTCTATCGCAACATCGACCACGAAGGCAAACCGCTTGTGCTCGATGGTAGCAACGTGATGACGCACCAAAATGTAGTCGCCATCGCTTTGGTCCCAGAATTTAAGGTGACAGGAGTGGAACCAACAAGTCCTTGGGCATCGTTTGATGTAGCTTTCGACTACAAAGAAATTTGTCGGTCGAACTTCTCGCTAAGCGTGGCTATAGCCTTACGCTCGTGTTCTCTTCTAGTAAGAATGGTGCGCAGTTTGAAGGTGCACTAGGCTCTACTCTCATCATCGACGATTGCAGCATCGACTATCAATGATCGCTGCGAGAAACGGAGATTTCTCCTCTTCAACACTCCATTCTACCACGGGGAATATCGTTCGACTTTTCTCATCACTCCTAACTTCTGAATTCCAATGTCACACCATTATATAGGGAGTCTGCTCTGTTTGGGGCTGGCATTCGCCACATCCACTGCGGCTCATGCAGAAAGCACTGATTCCGCAACACCCGCCTCAACTTGGCAACTCACACCGCATCTCGGATACACCATCGGGGGCATGACGCCTATGCCCTTGCCGGCGGAAATTCGTGAGATACAGCGTTTCCACCCCACCGACGGATTGAGCTGGGGTTTTGACCTCTCACGTCGCCTTGCCCCACAATGGCGTGCTGCAGTGGGTCTCCACTATTTCGACCGCGGCATGCGCACGGAAGCACGTGTCAAAGCCTACGAGGTGAAAGTAGTGCAAGCTGGCAACACCCTCGAAGGTTATTTCTCGGGCATCAACCACACACGCGCTTCTCAACAAGGTTTTGCCCTGCCGCTTCAAGCAGAGTGGCAACCACTCTCACGCTGGACTTTCTCCACAGGTCCTGTGGTGGAATGGTATTTCGACAGAAGTTTCACCGGTTCGGTGACCGATGGCTACATCCGTGTCGATCAGCCCACTGGCCGCAAGGTGGAATTTGGTTCTTCTCCCGAAGAAGCGCCCACCTACGACTTTAGCAACGACATGGCGCGTTGGGGTTTCGGATGGCAAGTGGGCGCAGACTGGCAGGTATCGGGGCGTTGGTCGCTCTTTCTCCAAGCACGCTATGTCTTTACCAACATCTTCCGCCCTGGTTTCACCACGGTGAGCATGAAGCTCCATCCCACGTTTGTCACCACTGGTGTGGCTTATCGCGTGAATTGGTAAAATAATCTAAGGGACATTCGTGAAGAAATCAAGTGGCACAAGTCCTCATTTTGGACTCAATTTCCACTTTTTCTTCCCGAACATCCCTCATAAATGAGAAAATATCGCAAAAAAATGGCAGTAAATTTGGTGATTCCGAATTTTCGTCGTAATTTTGCAAACGCAAACAGCAAGAATTGCAATAATGCGTCTTGCTTCCTCCAAAAAATCGGGGTGTAGCTCAGTTGGTTAGAGTACGCGTCTGGGGGGCGTGAGGTCGCTGGTTCGAGTCCAGTCACCCCGACTTAGGAAATTAAAGGCTTACTTTTCACATCGAAAAGTGAGCCTTTTCTTTTTTACAAATCCTGCAGATTTCTCAACGACACGCAGAAGCGCAAGCTGACCTTGCTCGTTTCGCTGAAAATCACTATCTTTGCCAATGATGCCACTGCGCACCAACTATAGTCTACGCAAGTGCACCAAGCCAAACGGGAAGTCATCTCCACAAGAGATACGCAAAGCCTCCCCAAAACATAACTTTTGCTACAAGCCACTCTCGCCAATGTCTAAAATTCTCATCACTGGAGCCTCAGGCTTTGTAGGATCTTTCCTCGTAGAAAAAGCCCTCGAATTAGGTTTCGACACATGGGCGGTGCTCCGCAAAACGAGCAGCAAGGAGTATCTCACCGATCCGCGCATCCATTTCATCGAACTCGATTTGGGCAATGACGCTGTGCTCACACAACAACTCAGCGAGCACGCTGCCGAGCATGGGGCTTTCGACTACGTGATTCATGCAGCAGGCGCCACCAAAGCTCCCAACGAAGCCGCTTTCCGTCGCACCAACACCGAAGGAACGCTCCGATTAGCGCGCACCCTGCTCGAGTTGCAGTTGCTCAAAGGACGCTTTGTCTTCGTTTCCTCCCTCTCTGTCGTGGGAGCTGTGGCAGAAAATCCCATTCGCCAAGCTGATGGCACCGTTGCCCAAGGGTTAGATCGCTATCGCGCCATCACCGATGCCGACACGCCTCAGCCCAACACCGCCTATGGTCGTTCCAAGCTGATGCTGAGCGTGCCCTTGCCACCCTCGAGGGGTTGGACTATGTCACCCTCCGCCCCACAGGAGTTTATGGTCCTCGTGAGAGAGACTATTTCCTCATGGCAGATAGCATCAAAAAGCACATCGACTTCGCAGTGGGCTACACCCCACAAGCCCTCACCTTCATCTATGTTCGTGATTTGGTGGATGCTTGTTTCCTAGCGCTCCATCGCGGAGAGCGCGGTCGCAGTTATTTTCTCAGTGATGGAGAAGTCTATGACAGCCGCGCCTTCAGCGACTTGTTACAACAAGAGATGGGCGTGAAATGGGTGGCACACATCAAAGCCCCTGTGTGGTTTCTCCATGCCGTGTGCCAAGTGAGCACATGGATTTCGAAATGCACCGGCAAAATGTCGACGCTCAACATGGACAAATTCCAACTCTTGCGCCAGCGCAACTGGATTTGCGACATCACCCCCGCCCAGCAAGACTTGGGCTACGCACCACAATGGACCTTGAGTCGCGGTGTTCCCGAAGCAGTGGCTTGGTACAAAGCCGAAGGATGGATATAGATTAGAATTTAGAGGTTAGAGGTTAGACGTTAGAATTTAGACATTAGACGTTAGAGATTAGACACTAGAGAGTCACAAATCCTAACGTCAAAAGACAACGTCTAAGAAGCGTCTAAAGCGTCTAAAAACGTCCAACAGCGAAGTACTCTAACGTCTAAATTCTAACGTCTAACGTCTAATCCCTAACGTCTAACATCTAAAAAATATATGTCACATCATTTTCTCACTCGCGCAGCTCTTGCACTTTGCTTCTCTGCTGCTATGCTCCCCAGCTTTGCACAGAGTGGCGCCATCACTCCCGACATGCTCAGCAACTTCCGCAAGAGCGTGCCCAATAATCCAACCAGCAAGGCACTGCAAAATGCACTCATAACCTCCGGTGTAGCCGCTCTCGCCGCACGTCCTAACGTGGCACAAGCCAACGACACCTATTTCTCCAACGAAGCTCCTTCAAAGGGCATCACCGACCAACAGTCTAGCGGTCGCTGCTGGCTCTTCACCGGACTCAACGTGATGCGCTCGCACATGATTCGTGAGCAAAAGTTGGGACGTTTCGAATTTTCACAAAGCTACAACTCTTTCTACGATCAACTCGAAAAGGCAAATCTCTTCTTGCAGTCTATCATCGACAAGGCCAATAAGCCCATGAGCGATCCCACCGTAGACTGGTTGTTTCGCAATCCCATCAGCGATGGTGGCACCTTCACCGGTGTGCAAGACGTCATCAGCAAATATGGTGTCGTGCCTGCCGAGGTGATGCCCGAGAGCTACAATGCCAACAACACCAGTGCTATGGCAAAGGTGATTGCCCTCAAACTCCGCGAATATGGTCTTGCTCTCCGCAAAGCCTATGCAGCTGGCGAACGTGGCAAAAACTCGAGGCGCGCAAGACTGAACAACTCGCTACCATCTACCGCATCCTCGTGGCATGTCTTGGCGAACCTCCCACGCAGTTCACCTACACCCTCCGCGATGCACAAGGCAAGCCTATCAGCACCGACACCTATACTCCACAAGAGTTCTATCGCCGCTTTGTAGGTTTCAACTTGGTGAGCGACTACGTGATGCTCATGAACGATCCTTCACGTCCCTACCACAAGACCTACACCATCGACCTCGATCGCCACACTTACGATGGTCACAACTGGACCTTCCTCAATCTCCCCATGGAGGAAATCAAGCAAATGGCGATTGCCAGCATCAAGGACAGCACACGCATGTACTACTCTTGCGACGTGGGCAAGTTCTACGACCGCAAGACGGGCATCCTTTCGTTGGACAACTTCGACTACGAAAACCTCTTCAACACCACTTTCCCCATGACCAAAGCAGAGCGCATCCAAACTTATGCTTCTGCCTCTAGCCACGCTATGACCCTCTGCGCCGTGGATTTGGACAAAGATGGAAAGTCTTTGAAGTGGAAGGTGGAAAACTCTTGGGGCCCCACCAATGGTGTTGCAGGTCACTTGGTGATGACCGACCAATGGTTCGACGAATACACCTTCCGCCTTGTAGTGCAGAAGAAGTATGTGCCTGCAGCTACCCTCAAGCTCCTCGAACAAAGCCCACACTCCTTCCCGCATGGGATCCTCTCTTTAAGGGAGAAGAGTAATTTTTAAGTAATAGACGTTGGAAAGTAGTATCTGTCTTCAAATGCAGACGGCAGAAACTACTTTCTAACGTCTATTTCTATCTATAGACCACATGGAGCATAACGTCACACCCCACTCTATCCTTGTCGTGCAGCAAGAAAGAGGGACAACCTCCCACTTCTTAACGTCTAAGCTCTCATGTCTAATCTCTAACGTCTAAAAGGGTTTCACCCCCTAACGTCTAATGAAACTCATCAAAATCTTCTGCAAAAATACAGGGCAGTACCACGAAGTGCCCAAAGGTGCTACCTTGGAAGAAGTTTACACCTCTTTAGGTCTTCAGCATCCCTGCTGCGTCACGAGCTGCAAGGTCAATAATCGTGTGGAAGGCTTGCACTACACCATCAACGATTCGCGCGACCTCGAATATCTTACCCTCACCTCCCTCTCAGGTTTGCGCACCTACACGCGCAGCCTCTTTTTCGTGCTCTACAAGGCCACACGCGACCTCTTCCCTAGGTCTAACCTTCGCATCGGCACCCCCGTGGCAGGCGGATACTATTGCCACCTCGAACTCGAAGGTGGTGTAACCCCTGAAGTTGCTGCACAACTGCGTCAGCGCATGGCAGAAATCGTGGAGGCAAACATCCCATTCCGCCGCGTCACCGCACACACCACCGAGGCAATCAAAGTGTTTCGCAGTCAAGGGCTCATACGCAAGGTGCAGTTGCTCGAAAGCATCGGCGACCTCTACACCCACTACTACGTTCTCGACGACACTGTCGACTATTTCTACAGCGCACTGCTCCTCCGCACGGGACAACTCAACCTCTTTGACCTCGTCACCTATGGCGAAGGTCTCCTCATCCGCGTGCCTGATCCCAAGCAACCCGACCAACTGCGTCCCATGACCGAACAAAGCATGATGTTCGATGTCTTCCAAGAGCAGCACAATCGTCAGACCATCCTCGGTTGCACCACCGTGGGCGAACTCAACAAAGCCATTCGCGCCGGTGCTACCAACGATTTGGTCAATGTAGCCGAAGCCATGCAGGAGAAGCAAATCGCAAAGATCGCCGACCACATTGCCACCCACGACCACATCAAAGTGGTGCTCATCGCTGGTCCTTCCTCATCGGGTAAGACCACTTTTAGCAAACGCTTGTCGGTGCAGCTCCGTGCCTGCGGCAAACGCCCTGTAAGCATCTCGCTCGACAACTACTTTGTGGATCGCGAAGCCACTCCCCTCGATGAAAATGGTGATTACGACTTCGAAACCATCGAAGCAGTGGACCTCCCCCTCTTCAACAATCAGATGTCGCAACTACTCGCCGGCTTAGAAGTGGAATTGCCTCTCTTCGACTTCCCCTCTGGCAAAAGTCGTCCTAGTGGAAAATTCCTGCGCCTAGAGCCCGAGACCATTCTCATCCTCGAAGGCAACCACGCCCTCAACCCTCGCATGAGTGAGAAAATCCCTGCCGAAGCCAAATACAAAATCTATGCTTCTGCGCTCACCACCATCATGCTCGACGACCACAACTACATTCCCACGAGCGATAGCCGCTTGCTCCGCCGCATCTGCCGCGACTACAAATATCGTGGCTATTATCCGCAAGAGGTCATCCGTCGTTGTGCTTCCGTCACGGCTGGCGAAGAGAAGTGGATTTCCCCTTCCAGGAACAAGCCGACACGATGTTCAACACCGCCCTCATCTACGAACTCGCTGCTCTCCGTGCGCAAGCCCTGCCCCTCCTCGAGATGGTGCCCGAAAGTGCCGAAGAATATTCCGAAGCCTACCGCCTGCGCAAGTTTATTTCCTATTTCACCCCCATGCCTCTCGATGCAGTGCCTCCCACCTCCCTTTTGCGTGAATTTATGGGCAGCAGCACCTTCAATTATTAGAAGATTATCAGCAGTTTAGGCTGCACAAATCAAGGAAAATCGTGCAATTTTATTGTACGATTTTTCTTTGCTTTAGTTCTATAATTCCGCGCAATCAAAAAAAAAGACTTTCACGCAAAAAAAAAATGGGAAACCCTTGGAAGGTATAATCGGAAATAGTATCTTTGCAACGTGTTTTTCATAGTATTAGATTTAAGGTTAACAAGGTTGGGATACAGTGGTATCCCATTTTTTTTACCCTTTTGCTACTGGAAGGCGATAAAATCAGCGTTTTAATGAAGTTTTTCACACGAGCTTTTCCATCTTCTCTGTGTGGTTCCACACACCCTCTGTGTTTGCTCCATTTCACCCCACAACGCACTCTCGTTTGCCCTCACTTCCCTCCATTATTTTGTAGTACTCACTCCGTTCGTCTTTGCGATGGGCAACTACACCTCTGCTGCACCTAAAACTACTCCTCGTTGATGGATAAAGCAGAGCAGAACTTATCTTCTTTTATTCAAATCACTTAAACACAAAACTTATGTCACGCAATCAAAACATTGGACTTCTCATTCTCCGAGTAAGCATTGGATTTATGCTCCTCCTTCATGGCATCTCCAAAGTAGCAGATGGATTCTCAGGTCTTAAAGGCATGCTTGCAGGCATGGGTATGCCCGAATTTTTCGCCTACGGTGCATTGGTGGGCGAAGTTGTAGCCCCCGTGCTCCTCATCATCGGACTTCTCATACGTCCTGCCGCAGCTGTCGTAGCGTTCAACATGCTCGTAGCCGTGGCGATGGCACACAGTGCTGCCATTTTCTCCCTCTCTCCCATGGGTGGTTGGGCGATTGAGCTCCCCATGCTCTTCTTCTTTCCTGCCGTTGCCCTGATATTCACAGGAGGGGGCAAATACATCATCTCTTCTCACACCTGCTTGGACTAAGATTCCACAGCCATTTATGCCTTAGGGGATGCACCTTTGGCGACAACGATACGATTTTCCCCCTCTTTCGACCACTTCGAGAGAGGGGATTATCGTGTCTTCCCTGCTCAGCAGTGTTTCAACAAGGGCGAAAATGCCTAAATCACACGTGAAAAGACGTAGAAATCAACAGCTATGTCGGAAGAAATGAGTACATTTGCCTATTGCTACCTTGCATCTTCTAGCCCTTTGCTAGGCAAGGGCAATCATGATTCATTCCAAACACTCAGACGGCATGAAACGGAAATTAGTAGTTTTGACAGGAGCAGGCATGAGTGCCGAAAGCGGTTTTGCCACCTTCCGCGACAGTGGAGGATTGTGGGAAACACATCCCGTGGAGCGCGTGGCGACTCCCGAAGGATGGACTGCTGACCCCGACTATGTCAATGGCTTCTACAACGGCTTGCGTCGACAGTTGATGGCTGCCCATCCCAATCGCGGTCACGAACTGTTGGCTGCGCTCGAACGAGACTGGGACATGCATATCATCACCCAAAACGTGGACGACCTGCACGAGCGCGCTGGAAGCACCCAAGTGTTGCACCTGCATGGCGAACTCATGAAGGTCACTTCTTCGCGTGACCCAGAAAATCCAGCCTTCATCACCACCCTCACGCCGCCTCATCTGGAAGTAGCACCGGGACAATGCGCAGCCGATGGAAGTTTGCTTCGTCCCTACATCGTGTGGTTTGGCGAAGCCGTGCCCATGATTGAAGCGGCAGCCGACCTCGTGTCACAAGCCGACGTATTTGTCATCGTTGGCACCTCGCTCGTGGTCTATCCTGCCGCAGGATTGGTGCACTATGCGCGCCAAGACACGCCCATCTATCTCATCGATCCCAACGAGGTCAATGTACCTTCTTCCCATCGCTTCACCTTCATTCAGCAAGGGGCATCCGAGGGCATTGCACACTTGTGCAGCCTGCTCGCAGCCCACTGATTCGGGGTTCCTTTTCCCCCCTACATTTCTAGACTCCCTAGCACATTGCTAACCCCAAAACGTCAATGAAACTCGTTACCACTCGCGACGGGCGCAACTATCTTGTGCCTTTCCTCCTAGTCACCTCCCTCTTCTTCCTCTGGGGCTTTGCCCACAGCATCTTAGACGTGCTCAACAAGTTCTTTCAAAATGAAATGCACCTCACCAAGACGCAGTCGGCGTTCATCCAAGTGGTGGTCTATGGTGGCTATTTCTTGATGGCACTTCCTGCAGGCGCTGTGATTCGTCGCTGGGGCTATCGTGCCGGAGTGCTCACGGGCTTGTTTCTCTATGGCATCGGCGCCTTACTCTTCATTCCAGGAGCCGAAATCATGACTTTCCCTTTCTTCCTCTTCTCGCTCTTCGTCATTGGCTGTGGGCTCACCTTTCTCGAAACCTCTGCCAATCCCTATGTCACCGTCTTGGGCGATGCAGAAGCTAGTGAACAGCGCATCAACTTCTCCCAGTCGTTCAATGGGCTCGGCTGGATCCTTGGTCCGCTCGTGGGAGGTTGGTTCTTGTTTTCGCAAGATAACTCGCCAAACATAGCCCTACCTTATGCGATAATTGGTCTTGTGGTACTATTGATTGGGGGCGTATTCTGTTTCGTCCGTCTTCCAGAGATTAAAGATACTGTCTCACCTGAGGAAGTATCAGGACATCAAGATGACCCTAGAGAAGAGAATAGAGATTTATCAACTACGACAGTGGAGAGTTCTTCCACACTGTCCGAGATTCGCATCCTTTCGCGCAAGAGTGCCTTCGTCTTTGGCTGGGTAGCCCTCTTTCTCTATGTAGCTGCACAGACAGGTGTCAACAGTTTCTTCATCAACTACGCCACAGAGCACATCGCCATCACCGACAGCATGGCAGCCACCCTCCTGAGTTTTGGAGGCATGGGACTCTTCATGCTCGGACGTCTTGGTGGAAGTTGGGCGATGGGGCGCATCCGTGCCGAACGTCTTTTTGGCGATTTTTAGCCATCATCGCTACACTCGCCACGAGTGCCGTGGTGCTGGCTCCTGGTGGTTTGGGATTTGTTGCACTTTTGGTGGTATATCTTTGCGAAAGCATCATGTTTCCCACCATCTTTGCCCTTGCCCTTCGTGGACTGGGCGCGCACACCAAAAATAGCTTCCTCCCTGCTCATCATGAGCATCGTGGGTGGCGCAGTGGCTCCCTTGCTCATGGGCATCGTGGCAGATGGCCACAGCATGGCATTGGGCTTCGTCGTTCCTCTCGTCTGCTTCGTCGTCATTGCTGCTTACGCAGTGACTAGACATTAGACATTAGAGGTTAGACGTTAGAGGCTAGAACCTCTAGAAAAACTAGCTCCCTCCCCCTGAAAAACTAGAACTTATGGCTCACAAAAAGAAAATGAACGCGGCTGCTCTTGCAGCCTATCGCGAAGAAAATATCAACTTTCTTGCCAACCTCGAAGGAAAGCCTGGCATCCAGAACCTCCGTTGTGGCGTGAAATATCGTGTCATCACCCCAGCTCCACCAGCACCCGAGGGTGCCACAGAGCGCACACTCCGCAAACTTCAGTCCACCCCACAACCTCGCAGCGTGGTCACTGTGCACTACGAAGGCAAACTCATCGACGGCAAGCAGTTTGACTCCTCACGCAGAGGGAGCGGTGCACCCGCTGTGTTCCGGGTCAATGAGCTCATCACCGGTTGGCAAGTAGCTTTAGTCAACATGCACATCGGCGAGAAGTGGGAAATCTACGTTCCTGCCGAAGCCGGATATGGAGAACGCGGAGCAGGTCGCGACATTCCAGGGCACAGCACCCTGATTTTCCAACTCGAATTGATCGACATCAACTAAGTTTATGAACCAATATATCGAGGTGAAAGGGGCGCGCGTCAACAATCTCAAAAACATTGAGGTGAAGATTCCGCGCAATCAGTTCATTGTTATCACAGGACTTTCCGGTTCTGGTAAATCATCGTTGGCATTCGACACACTGTATGCCGAAGGTCAGCGTCGTTATGTAGAAAGTCTCTCGGCTTATGCCCGACAATTCTTGGGCAGAATGAACAAGCCCGAGGTGGACTACATCAAAGGATTGCCACCTGCCATCGCCATCGAACAGAAAGTCACCAGCCGCAACCCACGTTCCACCGTGGGCACCAGCACCGAAATCTACGAATATCTCCGCCTGCTCTTTGCGCGCATCGGACGCACCTACTCCCCCGTGAGTGGCAAAGAAGTGCGACGTTGCAGTGCCGACGACGTGGTGGCAGCTGCTTTGCAACACAACCCTGGCACCCGATTCACCGTCCTCGCACCCCTCAAGGAGAGAGACGACCGCACCTTCCAGCAACAAATAGAGGTGATGATGCAACAAGGTCTTTCGCGCCTCGACTGCGATGGAGAGATGGTGCGCATGGACGAAGCCATAGAGAGCGAAGCCGCGATATTGCGCTACGAAACAGCCCTCCGCGAAGGACGCTTATTCCTCCTCCTCGACCGCCTTGCCGTAGATGCTTCCAAAGATGGGGTGTCGCGACTCACCGACTCTGTGGAGACAGCACTCTTTGAGGGCGATGGAGAATGCTTGTTGCGCTTCTATCCCGAAAAGAATTTGGAGCATTTCTCCACACGATTTGAAGCCGATGGCATCACCTTTGAAGACCCTTCCGACAATCTTTTCTCTTTCAACTCTCCCGTGGGCGCTTGTCCGCGTTGCGAAGGCTTCGGCAAAGTGATGGGCATCGATGAGCATCTGGTCATCCCCAATCGCTCCCTCTCAGTCTTCGATGGCGCAGTGATGTGCTGGCGTGGCGAAAAACTGGGTATGTGGCGCGAAGAATTCTTGCGCCGTGCTCAACAACACAACTTCCCCATCTTTGAACCCTACTACAATCTCACCGAAGCACAGCGCGATTTGCTCTGGCATGGTGGCGAAGGCATGGCTTGGGAAGAAGGCGATGTGGATGTGTGCATCGATGGATTTTTCAAAGCCCTCGAGATGGGACAATACAAAATCCAAAATCGGGTGATGCTCGCTCGCTATCGCGGCAAAACCACTTGCCCCGATTGTCGAGGCAGTCGCCTACGTCCCGAAGCCCTCTACGTGAAAGTGGGAGGTAAAACCATTGCCGACCTCGTGAAAATGTCGGTCAAAGATCTCGCGGCATGGTTTGCTGCTCTAGAAGTCACGGAGCACGAAGCCCAAATCGCACAACGTCTGTTGTCTGAAATCAATAGCCGCCTGCACTTCCTCGAAGAAGTGGGGCTCAACTATCTCACCCTCGACCGCCTCTCCAACAGTCTTTCGGGCGGAGAAAGCCAGCGTATCAATCTTTCCACCTCCCTCGGCAGCAGTTTGGTGGGCAGTCTCTACATCCTCGACGAACCCTCCATCGGTTTGCACTCACGCGACACCGATCGTCTCATCCACGTTTTGAAAGAACTCCGCGATGTGGGCAACACCGTGGTGGTGGTGGAACACGATGAAGACATCATGCGCGCTGCCGACCACATCATCGACATCGGTCCAGAAGCAGGACGACATGGCGGACAAGTGGTGTGGAGCGGCGACTATCGACACCTTGTCGAGAGTCGAACCGACAACAAGAAGCCTACTTCAGGCGATTCGCCCCTGACGAGCCACACGCTCAACTATCTCCTCGGACGTGAGCGCATCGAACTCCCTACCTCGCGCAGAAAGTGGAACCGAAAAATCACCATCAAGGGAGCGCGGGAAAACAACCTCAAAGGCATCGACGTGGATTTCCCCCTCAATGTCTTCACTGTGGTGACAGGCGTGTCTGGTTCGGGCAAATCTACCCTCGTGCGCAACATCTTCTATCCTGCCATTCAGCGACACTTGGACGAAACAGCCGAACGCCCTGGCGAATTTGTGGCGTTGGAGGGCGATCTCGATGCTATTCGCGCGGTTGACTTTGTGGACCAAAACCCCATCGGACGCTCTTCGCGCTCCAATCCCGTCACCTATGTCAAGGCGTATGACGAGATTCGCAAACTCATGGCTGAGCAACCTCTCGCACAGCAGATGGAGATGAAACCTGCGTTCTTCTCTTTCAATGCCGATGGCGGACGATGCGAAGAGTGTAAGGGTGCAGGAACGGTGAAGGTGGAGATGCAGTTTATGGCGGATCTCGAACTTGAATGCGAAACCTGCCACGGACATCGCTTCAAGAATGAGGTGTTGGAGGTGAAGTTTGAAGGTAAAAACATCTACGACATCTTGGAGATGACGGTGAACCAAGCCATCGAATTCTTCGACAACTATGGCAAGAAAAAGATTGTCAATCGTCTCCGTCCCTTACAAGATGTGGGACTGGGCTACATCAAACTCGGACAGTCTTCCTCTACCCTCTCTGGAGGTGAAAATCAGCGTGTCAAACTAGCTTACTATCTCGGACAAGAGCGCGCTGTGCCCACACTCTTCATCTTCGACGAACCCACCACGGGATTGCACTTCCACGACATCAGCCGATTGCTCCATGCCTTCAATGCCTTGCTCGAGCGTGGACACTCCCTCGTGGTCATTGAGCACAATCTCGATGTGGTGAAGACTGCCGATCACGTCATTGACCTTGGTCCCGAAGGTGGAGCGGCGGGTGGAGAACTCGTCTTTGCCGGTACGCCCGAAGCACTGGTGGAAGCTGGCAAGGGATATACCGCACACTATCTGGCGCCTTTGATGAACCAAAACTCTACGCAGCATGACTAAAATCACCACTCGTCAGGGACTCATAGCCCTCAGTCCCATCTTCGTGCTCATCGGACTCTTCCTCACGCTGAGCATTGCTTGGGGCAATTTCGACAAAGTGCCACTCGTGGTGGTCTTTGTCATCGCTTCTGCCTATGCGCTCTTCATCACCAACAAGAATCATGCTGCGGAAATGGCGGTGGGCAAAAACAATAAACCGCGCAAACTTTCTATTGCCGACCGTGTGATGGTCTTTAGCCGCGGTGCGGGGGACAAATCTGATGATGATGCTCTGGATCTTCATCCTTGCAGGAAGTTTTGCCCAAACGGCAAAAGACATGGGCGCTATCGACTCCACCGTAGGGCTCACCCTCCAACTGCTGCCTTCGTCGTTGCTCTTGCCGGGATTGTTCCTCGCCGCTTGTTTTGTCTCACTCAGCATCGGCACCAGTGTGGGTACGGTCGTGGCACTTGTGCCCATGACATCCGGCATTGCCACCTCTTCGGGCATCGCTCTTCCGCTTGTGGTAGCGGCTGTGGTGGGCGGTGCTTTCTTTGGCGACAATCTCTCTTTCATCTCCGACACCACCATCGTGGCTACACGCACGCAAGAGGTGAAACAGAGTGCGAAATTCCGCACCAACATCTACATCGCGGCTCCTGCTGCGCTCATCTGTTTCGCCATCTACTACTTCCTAGGCAACACCGGTGCTCCCATTACGCAGATTCCTGCCGTAGAGTTCTTAAAAATCCTGCCTTATCTGCTCGTCATTGTCGCTGCTGTCATGGGACTCGACGTGACTCTCGTGCTGCTCATGGGCAACATCCTTTCCGGCATTGTGGGCATGACCACGGGTAGTTTTGGTCTCGAGGGGTGGTTCGCATCCATGTCCAAGGGCATTGGCGGCATGACCAGCACCATCCTCATTGCGCTCTTGGCAGGAGGATTGATGGAGGTGATTCGTCACAACCGAGGCATCCAGTTTATTATCAACAGTCTCACGCGTCACATCCACGGCAAACGTGGAGCAGAAGGCGTAATCTCAGCCCTTGTGGCAATCATCAACTGTGTCACGGCTAACAACACGGTGGCTATCCTTGCTGTGGGCAAGATTTCTAACGAGATTGCCGACACCTATGGGGTGAACAAAAGCAAGAGTGCTTCGTTGCTCGACACCTTTTCGTGTGTCATGCAGGGTCTCCTGCCCTATGGTGCGCAACTTCTCCTTGCTGCAAGTTTGGTGAAGCTCAGTCCTTTGGAGATTCTTCCTCACATGTACTACAACTTCGTCCTGGCTGCTCTCGCCATTCTGAGCATCCTCTTGCGCTATCCTCGCAAGTTTAGCTAATCTCCGCTTTTTCTCAACCCACAAGGGTGTAAATCTCATTATCTGTAGATTTACACCCTTTTATTATGTCCGATAAACTCTAGTTTTCAGAAAATAGGCATATGCTATGTCCGTTTCTATTCATAGCACAATAACTTATCACATATACAAATATGATTTACGGATATATTCGAGTAAGTAGCGACAAACAAACGGTTGAAAACCAACGCTTCGAGATTACCAATTTCTGTCAGAAACAGAGTCTGGTCATAGACGACTGGATAGAAGAAACCATCAGTGGCACAAAAACCTATAGTAAACGCCAACTAGGTAGTTTACTCAAAAAGGTGGGTCAAGACGACATCATCATCTGCAGCGAACTCTCTCGTTTGGGACGCAATCTTTTCATGATCATGGAGATATTAAACATCTGCATGACGAAGGGTTGCCGTGTTTGGACCATCAAAGACAATTATCGTCTTGGCGACGACATACAGAGCAAAGTTTTGGCTTTTGCTTTCGGTTTGTCGGCAGAGATAGAACGCAATCTCATCAGTCAGCGCACCAAAGAAGCATTGGCGCGAAAAAAAGCAGAAGGAGTAGTATTAGGCAGGCCAAAAGGACGCAAAAGTTCTCCAGACAAATACAAGTTATCAGGTAAGGAAGTATTGATATCAGAACTACTGAAAAATGGTACTTCTCAACGCAAGATAGCTAAACTCTGCAAGGTAGATCGCAACACGCTATCTCGTTTCATAAAAGCAAGAACCTTGGCTATAAGCTAAAGAGCGATTTCATTCAGCAACAGAGCGTGGAGTGCAGTTTCGACACCTCCGATAGTTGGGTGGTGCTTTCTCCCATCGAGCAAAGCATCAAGCGCAAGATTGAAGCCGTGGGCACACCACTGAAAGAATGGGATATTCAAATCAACTATGGCATTAAAACCGGATGTAATGAAGCTTTCATTATCTCAACGGATAAAAGAGAAGAAATTCTTGCGAATTGCCAAACTGAAGAAGAACGCCAAAGAACGGCTGAATTGATTCGACCCATTCTACGCGGCAAGGACATCAAGAGGTATGGGTATGAATGGGCTGATTTGTGGTTAATAGCTACCTTCCCATCTCGACACTATGATATAGACCTTTACCCAGCAGTCAAACAATATCTTCTTGCTTTTGGGATAGAAAGATTAGAACAAACGGGTAAAGTACACACTGTGAATGGTGAGCAAATCAAATCACGAAAGAAAACCAATAATAAATGGTTTGAGACCCAAGATAGTATCAGCTATTGGGAGGATTTTTCTAAACCAAAAGATAATATGGAAAATAATTGGTTGCAATATCAACTTTTTGTTTTTGATGAAAATCAACTCATTTGTAATAATGCAATTAATATAATGGTTGGAAAAAGAGACTACTTAATCCAGTTTGTAGGTTTTATGAATAGTAAGCTGTTTGATTGGTATCTAAAACTTACTACTGAAGCCGAAGTTCATAGGAGAGTATTCATGAGCGTATACGAAATCTTTGGAAAATCCCCACTAAAAATTAGACTTTCCTAAAGACATCACTATATAATACATACAGATACTTGTGTAATCTCAGATAGTAATTGATAAAAGCTATATCTTGAAGCTCATGGACTTGATTTCAGATGAGCAATCATTTATCATTCAAAAGATAGATAGAGTCAAAGAGTTTGCTGAGATGCCTTTGTTGAATCGTTTCAATTGAAGATGTAGTAAATACTCTATGACTATCATGAGATATCATCTAGACTATATATGTTTTGGAGGAGATGAGTCATCCTACTGTAAATCACGATATAGTGAGGATTTTTCTAGACAAAAATTCATTTCTATGCTGACTTTAAGTCAGAAAGTTTGATTTTTTTCTAGAAGATAGGATGTTTTTAAGACATCCTATCTTCTATATATTCAATTTCTGCAGGGCTTAAATGATATGCCTCATAAATATCATCATATTCCCTATTAGGAATAGGAATTTCTAACACATAGATTGAGAACATTCTTACAGCACCAGCACCTAGTTGAACAGATAAAGTTTTGTAATACCAATCTAGTAAAGGAGAGTTGAGGTATTTTTTTAGATGCCTTAGAACAGAAACATCTTCTGTGGCTATAAAGTATGTTGTATTGTTGCAATATACGACATCTTTACTAAAACAAAAATTCAAATTCTGACTTATGTCAGCATAGAATAATTTTGGTTTAGAAAAATCCTCCAAATAAGCACAGTTACGAAGGTTATAAGGGGTGTCACCTTTATCACTACGAATAGAGATTACATCCCAAAATTGGTCTAAATGAGCCTTTACAGCAGGGTAATCGTTAATATCGATACGTGGGAACTTTCCTTTTACTCCATTGTGGGTGTTGATTAGGAACATCCCATTATCTACATACCCATACCTCTTGATGTCCTTGCCGCGTAGAATGGGTCGAATCAATTCAGCCGTTCTTTGGCGTTCTTCTTCAGTTTGGCAATTCGCAAGAATTTCTTCTCTTTTATCCGTTGAGATAATGAAAGCTTCGTTATATCCGGTTTTAATGCCATAGTTGATTTGAATATCCCATTCTTTCAGTGGTGTGCCCACGGCTTCAATCTTGCGCTTGATGCTTTGCTCGATGGGAGAAAGCACCACCCAACTATCGGAAGTGTCGAAACTGCACTCCACGCTCTGTTGCTGAATGAAATCGCTCAGATTCTTGATACAATCTTTGTTCTGCTTGTTCGCTACAGCACAGATTGTCTTTTGCTCGTTCTCTGACTTGGCATACATCAAGATGTTCGCATCTACTGTGGCATTCTCAAAAACCTTCACTCCTGCAAAGTCTATCAACAACAAAGGGTTCGTCTTCTTGGCAAAAAACTCGCGAAGCTTTGCTCCATAGCCAGCACGCATCCATTTATTGGAAGTGATGAAGCATAGATGACCATCACGTTTGAGCAACTGCCAACCACGCTCATAAAACAAACAATAAAGGTCGGCAGTGCGCACAAAAGTGCTATAATCTAATTTTTCGTAGAGTTTGCCTAGTTTTTCCTCCATTGCTCTGAAGTTGAATGTATGGCGGATTACCAATGACAAGGTCGAAGCCATCGGAAACACCAAACATCCATTCTGGATCGAAGAAAGAACTAACTGCATTCTGGTCGTAAGGATTCCATTCAGACAATTGCTTGGCATCTTCAGGAGCAAAAACAATTATCCTCAGAAAGCAGATTTGCCAACTTCTCACGGAGCTCTTGGTCTTGCTTTCTCAGACGATGCTTTGTGGAAGCTGATTTGGCAGCAAAGTGCTTATGACGAATTTCTGCCAATTCGCTCTTGGTAGTTTCTATGTCAGGATTTTCAAAAAGTTCTAATTGAGCGTCCTTCTTTTTCTTTGCTATCAATGTGTTGGCAGAAACAAACTTCGTTTCGAGGTTAGGGAGAGTGGGAATGCCAAAAATTGATGGCTGAAGCATCTTTCTCACAATTACAAATCAGAGAAATGAAGAAGCGCAACTTTGTGATTTGGGCGGCAATACTCTGAATGTCACTTCCGTAGAGACAATTTTTCAATGATGGACAGTTTGAGTTCATAAACGTTGGCATCAGGCTGTATTCGCTCAAAAAAATCTCCACCATTCTGTTCAATATACCCATAGGGAAAGCACCAGAACCACAAGCGGGGTCTAGAATCTTGATGGCTTTCAACTTATCGGCAATCTCTTTGTATTGCTCCGTCTTGGAAGGGTCGAACTGAAAGTCATGCCCAAAGAGGGAGCGCACCAACTCTGTCTTACCCAAATAGGCAATCAGACTTTCATCCACCATGAAATTGACAATCTCACGAGGAGTGTAGAATGAACCACTTTGATTGCGTGCCGTTTCTTGGGTTTCAGGATTGTAAGCCCCCAACAGATTTTCAAACACCTTACCTAGCAACTCGGGGTCGAGTGCCACTTGTTGTTCTTCTGGAGAGTTCTCTTCGATGGTGAAGTTATAGCGACTGAGAATAGAAAGGAGTCCTCTTTCTGGTTCAAAGAAAAGGATGTTCGGCACTACGGCACGATGCTTGAAACGGCCATCGGCAAAACGTGCATCGTTGCGGCTAAAACCATCAAAATTGTAGCATTGTTCCACTCCGTCAATGTAGCGCGTCTTGTCGAGACACTCAAACAATCCACCATTCAAAAATGGAATTTCCGCAAAGGTGTCAATGACCTCTTGTTCGCTTATGGTAAACATTTCGGCATAGCGATACAAGGTCTTGACATCGCGCTTGCTCGAAGTGGAAAACTTTCGAGTACTTCCATCTTCTTCTATGATGGCACGGTTGAGGGTGCCAAAAAATAGATTTTGCAAAATGGCATTGTAGTAGTTGCCCACTGTGGTGCTGAGAGGGTCAAAATCTTTGAGTATTTTCTTCAAATGCTTTAGCTCAAAGATGCAATCAGGCACCAGTTGTTTTTGCTTGATGAACCACACAAACATAATGCGCGTGATCATGCGAATGATTTTAGTTTCTATGTCATCGCGATCATCGTCTTCTGTGCTCGTGTTGTTGGGAAATGTGATATTAGTAGAGGGATCTACTGCCCACTGATACCACTCAAAAAGGTCTTTGTAGAAATCCTTGGACAAGGCTTCCACTGAAAAAGCATCTTTGAGCGTCTCAAACGAGATGCCCTTTTGCTTCAGTGTAACAAATCGGTTTACGGCAGTGTTGTAGTAATTGTCGCTTTCTCCAAACACAAAAGTGTAGCGTTTGGGCACAGTGTTCTCGCCCTTGATGTCGCAAATGAAAGACAACCTCCAATGCTTGCCATCATCGAAAACCACCAAGGCTGCATCAAACTCTCCCCAAGTGGGATTGATGAACGATTTGACGAGATTGCGAAGTCCCACACGCTTGTTCACCACCGAACCTTTACTCACTTGATAGTGAAACAAACCAATGCTATAACTGTCGGAGGTGTCTATTTTACCCAAATAGAACCCTTTCTCTGTCTCGCTTCCTTCGATAACTTCTGCCTGTTCTCTCAAAGCAGTAGCACCGAAAAAATCCTGCAAGTATCCACGCCATTCTGTCAAATGGAATGCCGATTGAAACAGTTGCCTTAAACTATCGGAGGTAAAGGTCATTGCCATAGGAGAAATCTCTTAAAGTAGTTTATTGGAATGATTCTGAAATGATGATTCGTGGTTCGGAGATGTCGCGAGCATCGTGCAGTTGCGCCTTATTCTTCGTTTGATATTCGTCACACAGCTCTGAGATGATATTTTTGCAGTTTATATTCCTCTTGCTGCATCTTTTTCTCGGTGGCTGCCATACTCCTTCGACAAACTTTTCAGAAACCGAGGAAGTTTAGCATATATGCCTTCGTTGATGTAGCCCATGAGCGTGTCGCATTGCGATTGCAAACGACGATCTGAGGTGATTTGCTTGATAGTGCGCAAGAACTTATTAGCTACAAGCGAAGTCTTGTCTAGGTCGGTACGATTGATGGAGGTTGTGTCTGCCGCTTCCACGTATTCTTTATGATATTGACCCAAAGCTCTATTGACATCGTTATAATGTTGTTGCTCTCTAGTGAATGGCACTGCTTTCTCTTCGGGACTCGCTTTGAGATAGGTCACTGCCTTGAGAAAGTCTAGGGGCTTCACTTCTGTTTGGGTGACCCAATAGAACTCCGTTTTCACACTAGAGGAGACGAAAACAATAGATTTTTCCGCTATGCTTTCCAGTGTTGCGCATCACTCTGCTCTTCATGGGCAAATCCTTGATTTTGTGGTAGAGCTTGCGATCGTTGTTATAGAGTTCGCGCACTTCACGCAGCAGAGCAATCTTTTGGTCGATGCTGTCTTTCACATTATTGTCAAACATCTGAAACTCTTTGACTATCTCTTCTTTGGAGAAAATCTGTGCGTCTTCACCAAAGGCTGAGTGGAAACCCCTGCAACTTGATAAGCGCGTTCTTGTAGAGCTGGATTTCTTTGTCACCCCTGCTGCGAGGGATAAAACATGTAGTTGTAGATGTTGGGGGCAACAGAACCTATGCGGTTCACACGACCAATGCGCTGCATCAAACGTGTGGCATTCCAAGGTGAATCGTAATTGACAATGACATTGGAACGATGCAGGTTCACTCCTTCTGCCAAGACATCGGAGGTGATGATGATGTTATATTTCTGAGCATCGCTCGGAAAAATTTGCATCAAAGTTCTTTTTTTGATGGTATCGCCCAAACGATTGCGGTTGGAGGCTGTCACCAGAAGCACATCTGAACGCCCCATCTCTTGGGTTAATCGCTCATGCAGATAATTCAGAGTATCGACACTCTCCGAAAACAAAACGAGCTTTCCTGTAGGGTTTTGCGAAGGAGCAAAAAACTCTCCCATGAGTTTCTCTCTAAACAAATCGAATTTCGGGTCGTCATGCTCTTTTTTCCATTCTGCATTGAGCCCCTCTAATATCTCACGGTCGTGATGAAGCATTTGGAGGAAGTCTGGCACAAAATCATCAGCAGAGAACACGATGTCTTCTTTGGCATAACCTTTAGCAACGGCATACTCGATGATTTCATCCAGCTCCATGTTTTTGGCTTGCAGATCTTTCACCTTCAAATCCCGAGCTATGATCACCTTGCCTTCATCAAACATCTTTATCATGTCGGTGGTGATGCGCAAGAGCGTTTCCAACGATCGCTTGAAAGCAAAGAAACTACTCTCTAATCGCTTCACCATGTGCACACGATAAATGCTCGCCAACGAACGACCGATATGCTCTGCATTCCTATACTCTGTGCGGTATTCCGGTTTCAAAAATTCAACAGCACGATAGCGAGCATAAGTCAAGCCTTCTCCTTCTGGGTTTTCTTCTGACTTCCCATCGGTGAGCTGTCTCAATGTTTCATAGAATCGGATACTCGTATCTGCGTCCATTTTATATACTAATTCTTTCGGAGCTAATATATTGGGAAACACAATACCTTGCGACTCAATGTCGGCTTTGTAGTCTTTGTCGTTGAGAATATTGTTGCGCGTTCGGCGCACAGTCACTTTGTCTATCACCTTTTGACGTATCTTCTCATAGATCAAATCTACCTCAGCCGTCACATCGTGCTTACCTCTGTTGTGCATCACTTTTCTATACTCCTCAATGAGCGGAGTAAAGAATTTTTTCAGATTGGGAATACCATCGATGGTGCAACTTTGGCTGTTTTGGAAAAGGAGCAACTGATTGAGCAAATCGTCCGGACGATTGTTGAGAGGAGTGGCAGAAAGCAGCATCACTTTCTTTGTCTGCTGCTTCAACAAACCCATGTTTAGACAAGGAGATTTGCATATCTTCTGCAGTTCGTCATATTTCCCTGAATTGTCACTGCGAAATCCATGTGCTTCATCGACAATGACAAGATCAAATTCCTCTTTGTCCTTGTAGTTGTTTTTTCCTTCTAAGACTTTGGAGAGACTCCCATTGGTCACAAATTGTGCTTTTTTGTAGATGCCAAAGAGTTTGAACGTATTTTTCCAGTTTTCTTCCAAGGCTGGAGGAAAAACCACTAGAATGTTGGTATATTTACCATTAGCCTCTACGAATCTTCTTGCAATCATCGTGGCAATCATTGTCTTGCCCAAACCCACAACGTCTGCGAGAAACAAACCATTGTGTTCCATCAGCATCTGATAGCCTTGAATAACCGCGTCTTTTTGGTATTTCAAGTCCTTCACACCTTCGGGTAAACTTATGGAGAAATCATCTTCCACCTGGTCGCCAAATGTGTCGATAAGCACCTTGATATACAGTTCATAGGGAGTAGGCGCATTGTCCAAATAGGTCTCTTTTTTATATTCCGCAATGTCATCTAAAGTCAAAGCAATAGCCTGAGACCACAACGCTTCAAACTCGTCAGTACAATACTTTACATCGTCATAGTCTTTCATAGCCACATTGAGCTCATACTGAGGTGGCTGCTTGATGCCCAATCCAGAATCAGAAATGTTGGAAGAACCCATGATCACCCAACCATCACTATGCTCGTTGTGTTTCTGAGGAAGACACAAATAGAACTTTGCATGCAGATTTTTGGTGGCATGAATGCGCATCTCCAATCGCCCTGAAGCCAAATCTTCACAGAGTTGCACTATGCCTTCTTCCACTTCGGGAGCGTATTCTGCATTTTGGATGTCTTCTTTGAAACTTCCATTATAGATTTCTTTCGCTTTTTCTGGATCAGCAAGCATCAAAAGTGCTTTGTTGTGCTTACGAAAAATATTATCAATGTTGATGCCTATCAATATTTTAATCTCTTGCACGTCGCCCAATTCCTTGCGCAACTTGAAATAACCAGAGGAACGAAAAAAACCGACAACTGCCAAGAAGCGGTCGAAGGAAACCATCTCCGACGCAATCCCTTTGAGTTTATCAAAAAGGGTATTGTTTGTTGTATTGTTGAAAAACTTTGTACTCATTGTTGCAAGTTATTTTCTTTCCATCGGTGTTTTTGAAGACATAAAGACTGTATTTCAATGACTCATATTCAAAAACGATTTAGACTACAGATGGCTACACAAATATAACATATCCTTTTCTTTCAGCCAAACAAATCTGTTAAAATCAAATAGATATTCGTTCTTCTCTATAACGAAGGTCTAATGACCGATTGAGGATTATACCCAAAGAGCTTGCTGGAGCCAGTCTTTAGGAAATCCCATAGCAACGATATCTACTTGAGGATAGGCAGTAATAAGTTGCTTTAAAGTAATCTTAAATGGTTGTCCATATCCCATAGAATCAAGCCAATAAGCGATGCAACAGATAATAGCATAAATCTTGTTATGATCAAGCCCTGCAATACTTATCCAAGATCCTTTCAAAGCTACATTCATTTGTGGTGCATTAGATAGACGACGATTCCAAAGACGTGAATGATGAGCACAAAAATTTCGAAGGACTGTAAGACTACGCATCCAACTTTCCAACACTTCATGATTTGGCAGATTAAACTGATGAGCAATACGCTTCTTAGACTTTTTGTCATTGAAGTTATAATAAAGTTTGGACAGTGTGCCAAATGATGCTGATTCCAAGGTTTTCCACGCAGGAGGAAAGGAGGGCTTATCATAATTACGCTTATGCTCTTCAATGAAGACCTCCCTACTTCTTTGCAGTTCTCGACTAATGGCATTCATATTTTCTATGAACTTGTACTCGTCATGTGCAAGAGCTGTATCAAAAAACCAAAATGGACCGTGAACTATTGAAAATTCATGAATAACCTTCGAACGCAACGCAACCTCTATTCTTTGTATAGCACCGAACAATAAAACTTTCAACTCTGTATCAAAATCATACAACGCAACAGCATCTTCAAAACAACTATTTAATTTGAATTTATGAGTTGTTTTATCGTCCTCCATAGGACGGAGGTATTGTATAAAACGAAAATAACTAACTTCTCCTAGAAATTTTGTAGCCTTATGTTCATCAGCAATACGAAGCCCTCTTTTCTTCAACAAGGCTATTTGTTCAGCAATGGAGAGTGCTTCTTTTGTATATAGTTTCATAGTAGTCATAAAGCAAAAGACCCGCCCTGGTTCGCTGTTCTATGGGAAGCGTGGCGGATTCTGTTGCTGCAAATATAGGGAATACATATTGAACTACAAAACTTTTTTCAAAAAAACTTTGCGCATATTTCTTCTTCAATTTTGAAAGTACATTCAATTTTGAAAGTACAACTTCCATAGATGCCGCAAAGAAGGCGAACTTAACAGATAGAAACAAGAAAAAGAGTACTATACAAGCACGACCTAGGGGACGAACAAAATCAGCCAAAACACTATGGTTTGGTGCCACAGCAGCACCCAACATGAAATAGAAATAAGACGCTGCTCCAGCTCCAAAGAAAGTAGGAAGAAACAACATCACAACATTCAAGAGTACGACTATCATCAGGGGTTGTATCGTGGTTAAGGCTAAATGACTAGTCCATTAATAGCTCCCTACTAACGGGGAGAAATGGGGAGAAAGGTTTTTCATTTCGCAAAGTTACGAAGTAAAATCGAAACAAACAAGCATAAATACGAAAAAGTTGCGATTTTTTTTTTCTTGGAGTGAAAAACAGGATCAGTAAGGAGGAAAATTCAAACAAGAAAGAAGCTCTTTCCAGCATAGAGGAACGGAAGCAATATTTTTGCGTGAGTCAAAATCGGGAACGAAAGTATCTTCCAAAATTCTTTCCATCATCTTCGTCTTTTCTTTCTATCTTTTCTATAACACCGTTAGGTGTGTTTTTGTTTGTTCGTTTGTTTGTTTGTTCGTTTGTTTGTTTGTTTGTTAAATGCGCGTACGCGCGAGGAAACGTGTGCAATATCTTCATTTGCAGGAACTTGCATACCTTCTAACAGCACAAAAAGACACAAGAAGGGAGAAAACCGACAAAAAACACGTGCAATATCTTCATTTGCAGGAACTTGCAACCCTTCTAACAGTACCAAAAGACGCAAGAAGGGAGAAAACCGACAAAAAACACGTGCAAGTTCTTCATTTGCAGGAACTTGCATGCCTTCAAAAAGCACGAAAAGGCACAAGAAGAGAGAAAACCAACAAAAAACACGTGCAAGTTCTTCATTTGCAGGAACTTGCAACCCTTCTAACAGTACCAAAAGACGCAAGAAGGGAGAAAACCAACAAAAAGCACGTGCAAGTTCTTCATTTGCAGGATATTCCACACGTTTTAGAGGCACATTTTCGCTGTTTTTAGCCCGAAAAACACTAAAAAACGACTTTACACACTGGAATATCGTGCAAATGAAGATATTCCAAGGGCTTTATTCACGGATTAGTAGAAGTGAAAGGTGGGTATTCTTTTTCTGGTTGAAATTCGATTTTTGCCCTCTTCAAGGAGCGTTTTTTTGTTCATTTCGCCCCTACTTTTCGACCCCCAAAAACAACCTTTTTCCGTCTCTGCACTATTTTTATCCCCCCCGAAATACCAGTATATTATTCACAAAATACCAGTTTATTATTCACGAAACACCCTCCCGAAGAAGAGAAATCGACAATAAAAGGGGAAGCATCGACAACACATACATCAAAAGAAAGCTACGCATAAATAAGAAGAAAACAACACGTAAAACGAGAAGAAGCAACACGTAAAACGAGAAAAAACAATGCACAAAACACAAAAAAAACGTCGGAGATAATTCAAAAAATCTCCAACGTTTTTCGGAAAAAGTCCAACGTTTTTCAAGAAATCTCCCACATTTTTTGAGAAAAGTCCAACGTATTTTGGGAAAACGCTGAGTATTTGTGGGGAACAGAGAGGCAACAAAACTATTTGTGCGTAAGCCTGAAAAAGGGACATACGCACAAAATAAGGGGGAAGGAGAGGAGCGCACAAATTATGCTCTGGCAGCGAGGACAGCAGCGTAGGTCTTGATGCGCTTGATCATGGCAAGAAGACCATTGGCACGAGTGGGAGAGAGATGCTCACTGAGTCCGATGGCTTGCACAAAATAAAGGTCGGTGTCACGGATTTCTTCAGCGGTGTGACCATTGACCACGCGGAGCAAGAGGGTGACAATGCCTTTCACGATGAGAGCATCGCTCTCGGCACGGAAGGTGAGAGTGCCATCTGCATTTTGATCGCAGACAATCCACACACGACTTTGGCAACCGTCGATGAGATTGGTTTCCACCTTCTCCGATTCGGGGAGAGCTCCCGCCTCACCGCCTAAGTCGATGAGGAGTTGGTAGCGATCCATCCAGTCGTCAAATTCGTTGAATTCTTCGATAATTTCGTCTTGTATTTCGTTGATTGTCATGAGTCTATGATAAAAATTAAAGAGAGTGTTGCAGGAAAAACTAAGGAGAGAGAAGCCAAGGAAAGAGATGCCTTATTTCTCTTGTGAGAGAAGTTGGAGAAGGCTCTGTCCAACGGCACGGAGGGTAGCAGTATCGAGTTTGTCCATGGTGTCGTGGGTGGTGTGCCAGTGGGCAGGGAATCCGCCATCGGGGCTATAAGCGATGACATCGACAGTGGGAATGCCAGCAATGGTGTTCATGGGCAAATGGTCGTCGGTGATGAAACCGCCATTGTCGGGGATGAAGCAACTCTCAGCCCCAGCATAGCGAGCAGCGTCCCACAGACGGACGGCTACAGACTGAGCATACTTCATGGAATAGCCTTCAAATCGGAACTGATTGCCACTACCCCCCACCATGTCGAGGAGGATGCCGAAGCGAGGACGAAAGTTTTGCGCAGCGGCTTGTGCACTCCAATACTGCGAACCGAGGCAGAAGGTGTTTTCGTCGTTGCGTGCTGATTCAGGAGCCCAATAGGGTGCACCATAGTCTTCGACGTCGAAGCAAACGAAGTCTACGCCAATGGCAGGATTGAGCTGTTGGAGATTGCGCGCTACCTCGAGCATCACTGCCACTCCGGAAGCTCCATCATCAGCAGCCATCACCGGTTGGCGATGCTTCGTGGAATCGGCATCTTGATCGGACCAAGGACGAGAATCGTAGTGAGCAGCGAGGACAATGCGCTCTTTCGCCTCAGGACGATATTGCGCAATGAGGTTGCGACAAGGGAGTTTTGTGCCGTCCCATCCAGTCACGGTGGTAGCTTGCACGGAGGTGGTGAGCCCAAAGCGTGCAAACTGTGCTAGAATGTATTCGCCACAAGACTTGTTGGCAGCAGACCCAGGAGTGCGAGGACCAAATCACATTGTTTTTGGGCAAAATGATAGGCAGAATCTGCGTTGAACACCACAGGACACACGAGGGAAGAATCGATGGTCGAAGCCGTGGTGTCGGTAGAAGATTTGCTACTCTTGCAAGCCGTGAAGCAGAGGGCAGCAGGAAGCAAACAAGTGAGGAGAGAAAGAAGTTTCATTGCGTGAAGCTATTGTGAAAGAGTCGCGAAGAGAGGAGGGAGAGCAGACTGGTAGTAGCCCATGTTTAGGCTTGTGCAGCAGCCTGCACTTGCGCCATGACGCGAAGGAAATTGCCACCCCACAACTTTTCCAAATCGTGGTCAGTGAAACCTTCTGCCTGCAAACGGCGGGTGAGGTTGATGAGTTCGGAAGCCGATGCCAAACCAGGGACTCCACCATCGCCATCGAAGTCAGTGCCGATGCCGATGTGGTCCACGCCTGCCACCTTGATCATGTGAAGCATGTGTGCCACAGCGTCGTCGAGGGTGGCATTTTCCTCATCGGTGCGGAGGAAACCGCAATAGAAGGTGCATTGCGCCACACCACCAGTCGCAGCGAGCGCACGGAGTTGGTCGTCGGTGAGATTGCGCGGATGATTGCAGAGCACCTTGGAAGAGGAATGACTGCAAACGATGGGGACTTTGGACACTGCCAAGGCATCGTAGAACGTGGATTCAGCAGCGTGGGAAAGGTCTACCATCATGCCCACGCGGTTCATCTCTGCCACGACTTCACGACCGAAAGCAGAGAGACCGCCATGTTCCGCACCGTTGGTGGCAGGGAATCGCTCTTTGTCGAGAGCGTTGGGACGTGCTGAGTCGCAAATCTCGTTGTTGCCATTGTGGCAAAGGGTGGTATAGACGATGCCGCGTTGGCGATAGTGCGCCACGTTGGCTAGATCTGTGCCGAAAGCATAGCCGTTTTCGATGCCCGGGAGGATGCTTCGATAGCCAGCTGCCTTGTTGGCTCGCACTTCTTCGGGTGAGAATGCCATGCGCGCTGAGGGACAATGCTCTACCATGGCGATGAGACGATCGAGGATGCCATCGGCTTTGGCAGTGGCTGCCAGATGAGCTTCGGGGGTGCGCTCTTTCTGTGCGAGATAAGCCACCATGATCGAAGCATCTAAGCCACCTTCTGCCATTTTGAAGGCATCGACAAGGATTTCGGGTCGCGACGATTGAAGTCTATGTCTTGATCGAAAAACATGGGGGTGTCGCAATGGGAGTCGAGAGAGAGGTGGTGTTGGTGCCACTGGCGTGCGCAGTGATAGCTGGCACATTGTTGCACGAAATGACGGAAAAGCCGTGCGGAGTCTTCGTTGTCCATGCACTCAGGATGCCACTGCACGCCGATTATACTCTTGAAGGTGGTGCTCTCCATGGCTTCGATGGTGCCATCACTGGCAAAACCTACGGCGCGGAATTGTGTGCCAGTGTCTGCCACTGCTTGGTGATGGAAACTATTGACGAAGATTTCTCTGCCGAGGAGTTGTCCCAAGAGGGAGTCTTCCAACAACTGCACCCGATGGGTCGCCTCAGCACGCGGAGCGTTTTGGCTGTGCTTGAGCAATGCCGCGTCGGGACGTGCCGATGCCATGTCTTGCTCCAGCTTTCCACCCAAAGCAGCAGCGAGCATTTGCATGCCACGACAGATGCCTAACATCGGGATTTGGTGGTCGGCAGCACGACGTATGAGCAACAACTCGAAGGCGTCGCGCACGGGATTGATACCACCTAAAGCAGGCAGGGGTTCTTCGCCCACCCACAAGGGGTTGAGGTCGGCACCGCCCGAAAGCAAGATGCCGTCTACACGATGCAACAAGGCATCTATCGCTGTGAGGTCGGAAGTGGGAGGGACTACCAAAGGAGTGGCTCCAGCACGGAGGATGGATTGATAGTATCCTTCTGCTAATTCACAACCTTTGTCTCCAAAATTGCCGGTGATGGCAATGAGAGGACGCTCAGGCGCAAGCTGTTGCGTGGCTTGGGCGTAGAGGTTTTCGAGATCGTAAACGTTAGACATTAGACGTTGGACGTTAGACGTTAGAGATTAGACGCTAGAGATTAGACGTTAGACAGTAGACGTTAGAGGGTCATAGACCCTTTTTCGCTCGCCCCGACAAGCGGGGCTCGGTTCTTCTAGAGCTTCTAGTCTTTCTAGTTCTTCTAGTCCAACCGCGGAGCCCTCTAACGTCTAACGTCTAATCTCTAACGTCTAAATATATTTAGAGTTTTCCTCCGTAGGGGATGCTGTCTTCGGGATATTCGTGTTTGCGCTTGGGATTCATGGGAAACCAGCCCTTGATGACGCGCTTGCGCTGATCGAAGAGTTCGCCGATACCCCAAAGGCTAGAGAAGCCCACGATGGCAGAAAGTGCCCCCCAAAAGAGACTGCTGATGAAGAAGGGCGCCAGTCCGCAAACGATGCCCACGAGAAGGAATATCCACCAAGGGCGAGTGCCGAAGTAGTATTCCGCTTTGATGACGATGGGATGAAAAATGCCAATGATAAGGAAGGTGCAAAGCCCTAAGAGCACCCCTTGCCAATAGATGTCGATGCCAAAAATAGAAATAGCTTCCATGAGAAAATAAGAGTTTAGTATAAGATGTGTAATAAATGCTTCAGAAGGATTACCAATGAGATAACCCACTCTGCATATAAGCAAAGAGGACGCAGCGTGATGCCGCGCTACGTCCTTTGTTCACTGTGAGAAAATCATGCTCCATTTGGAGCCTCGGGAGGCAAATGAAGAAAGCCTCCCTGCCCAAAGAAATCAAGTGATGAAGGTTATGTCATCTCCCTAGTCTCACTGATGTGTTGAATCGAAAGGGGGCGACAATTAGTCATCTACCTCATCCACGAAGTCAGCTACGGGAGGATAAATTTCCTTTTCGGGCTCTTCAAACTCGCGTTCGGTGCTGATGGGGATGGTGCGTTGAATGCTTTGTTCCAAAGAGATCATAGTTTCGGTAGAAGTGACCCCAGGAATCTCTTGAATCTTGTTGTTGAGCAAGTCGCGGAGGTGCTCATTGTCACGAGAATAGAGCTTTGCCAACATGGTGTAAGGACCAGTGGTGAAATGGCACTCCACGATTTCAGGAATTTCGTTGAGCTTCGCCACAGCGGTCTTGTAGAGGGAGCCACGTTCGAGCTTGATGCCGATGTAGGTGCAAGTGCCAAACCCAAGAACTTGGGATTCACTTGATATCCGCTACCCACGATGATGCCACGTTGCACCATACGCACCACGCGTTGGTGGATGGCAGCTCGTGAAACACCACATTGGGCAGCAATTTCTTTGAAACTACGGCGAGCATCGACAGAGATTACTTTAAGAATTTTGCGGTCTAGAAGATCTGCTTTTTTCATGAAAGGATGAATTGAATATAAATCGTCACACTATGGCTCCATGACCATGGTATGATATTGCTAATATTATGTCGGACAAAATTACTCATTCTTTTTGACAAATGACCAAGTGTTTCGCCACTTTTTTCATAAATGTATAGTCTTTTTCCTCAGAAATGAGGATTCTATGGCGAAATGTCACATCGGCTCTACTCTATGTCTTGCTTATTTGCAAAAAAAGTCTGTCTTTTCTTTCGTTCCTTTCGTTTTTCTCCCTAACTTTGCCCAAACTCCATAGTAGGTGTCCATTCCATCGGAAGTGAATGTCTACGAAGCATTTTATTCATTAGCCCCTCTATTTTCAATTATTGCACCCACCACATTGGGCAGGTGCATCGATTTGTTTATGTGGATTGTTAAACTTCTCACTGAACCCTCTGCCATTCAAGCGGTCATCATCCTTTCGGCGGTATGTGCGCTTGGATTGTCAATGGCTAAATTTCGATTTCGAGGCATTAGTCTTGGCATCACCTTCGTCTTCTTTGCCGGCATCTTGGCAGGAGCTCTTGGCTTAAAGCTCGACCCGCAGATGATGTCGTATGCCGAAAGCTTTGGACTTATCTTGTTTGTCTACACCCTAGGTCTACAAGTGGGACCGGGATTCGTGACGACCTTCAAACACGGAGGCACGTGGCTCAACATACTCTCCTTGGCAGTCGTCATCATCGGCACTATCATGGCAGTGGTCATTGCTATGACAGGTTGGCTGCCCTTTGCCGATCTCATGGGAGTGCTTTGTGGTGCCACCACCAACACTCCTGCCCTCGGTGCTGCACAGCAAACACTCAAACAGTTGGGACAACCCTCGGCAGTAGCCGCCTTGAGTTGTGCCGTCACCTACCCCATCGGCATGGTGGGTGTCATCATTGTCTTGGTGATCATGCGCGGATGGTTGCAACGCCACGACAAAGGCGAAGACACCGACCACGACGAAGAGGCGTTCATCACTGCCTATTGTGTGAAAAATCCTGCACTCTTTAGCAAAGACATCTACTATGTGGTGCATCATTCGGAGCACGCCAAATTTGTGGTGTCGCGCATCTGGAGAGAAGGTAAAGTGATTTTGCCCAATGCCCAAACGGTGTTGGAAGAAGGTGACCGACTCCTCATCATCACCCTCAAATCGCAAGTGAATGTGCTCACCACACTCTTTGGCGAACACGAAGAACAGGATTGGAACAAAGACAACATCGACTGGAACGCGATTGATGCACAACTCATCTCTCGACATGTGCTCATCACACGTCCCAACATCAACGGCAAACGTTTGCGCGACCTCAATCTTCGCCTCCTTTATGGCGTCACCGTGAGCCGTGTGAAACGCACCGACCTCAAACTCTTGGCAACGCCCGACCTTATGCTCCGCGTGGGCGACCGCGTCACAGTGGTGGGCAACGAGGAAGGCATCGAAAAGGTGGTGGCACTTTTGGGCAACGAGGTGAAATCGCTGGAAGAGCCCAACATGGTGACCATCTTCCTCGGCATTGTGCTTGGACTTCTCCTCGGTAGTGTGCCCATTCATTTCGGGTTGAGCTATCCCATCAGCCTCGGTCTTGCTGGTGGTCCCATCATCATGGGCATCATCATCGGAGCTTATGGACCGCGCCTCCACATGGTGGCTTACACCACGCAGTCTGCCAACTTGATGCTCCGTTCGCTCGGACTCTCGATGTATCTGGCTTGTTTAGGACTCGACGCAGGAGGTGACTTCTTAGCCACCGTCATGCAGCCTGCTGCGCTCAAATGGATAGGTTTTGCAGCTCTCATCACCGCTCTTCCCATGGCGATTGTAGCTGTGGTGGCTGTGGTGTATCGTCGCAAATCGTTTGCCACCACTGCGGGCATGCTTTGTGGTGCCATGGCAAATCCCATCGCCCTAGGTTATGTGAACGACACTGTGGAAGGCGACCAAGCCTCTTTGGCTTACGCTGCCGTCTATCCGTTGGCAATGTTCCTGCGCGTCATCATTGCCCAAATCATCGTCATGCTCTGGTTTGGGTAGGAAGCTCAAAAAAAAGGAAAAAGAACCCTGTGCTTCGACATTTCCCCCTTAAAACAAACCACAACGAGGTGTTGCCCAGTGCAGCATCTCGTTGTGGTTGTTTTACAATCAAATGGAAAAAGATATCGTATGAATCAGCTATTCGGCGAACAGCACTATAATCAATTAAACTTTAATAGTCATCATAATTAGGGTGGTAATGTATATCCATAACCAAGTCGTTTTCATCATCCCAATACCACCCACCTTCTATCTCAAAGGACTCATCATAATAGGGATTATAAATGTAAACATACTGATCTCCAGAGTATTTACGCAAGCTATTATAAATATCACTTGCAGAATAGTCACAACCATCGTCTGCCTCTAAACATACATCGCCATCATCATCTTCATAAATATCAGTAATAGTAAAATAATCATCATCTTGATCTACAAAATACAAGGTCCATGAGTCAGAGTTATCTTCGTGGATTTCTCTAAGATACTGTCTTAATTTTCTAATTTTCATTTTACTATTCTTTTTAATTGTATAAACCAAATAATCTGTGCTTCTTTCAAAATTTGAAGTGACAACAATTACTTATTAACAATCAACTACTTACACCATTATTCCTATATATTAAACCTTGATTTACGGAGTATTATAATCATAACCTGTTTATTAGTAGTGCAAGAGTTACTATAAACACATTTAGTCTAAACCTATTATTAATGAGAAGGTTATGAAGATATTTTATCTCAAATTTAGAGTATCATTCATTAGTTATCACTCTAAATGTCGGATAAACCACAAAATACCCTAAGAAAAAGACACTTAGCCAACAAGTAATCTATTTAGTATTTCGATTTCTCGGAAAATGCTCCAACACTTGTTGGCGGAGGAAGCGACTATCGAGGTGCGTGTAAATCTCGGTAGTACCGATGTTTTCGTGTCCCAACATCACTTGAATAGCACGCAGAGAAGCACCCCCTTCGAGGAGATGCGTGGCAAAGGTGTGGCGGAAGGTGTGGGGCGAAACCACCTTGTCGATGTTGGCTGCTTGGACATATTGCTTGATGTTGTGAAACACCGTGATGCGCGAAAGGTGACGTCCGCGGCTAGAAGAAACAAACACAAAGTCTTCGTCCTCAGGTTTGACGGCAATGTTGGCACGCGCATCAACCAGTTGTGGAGTTCGTGGATGGCACGTGGAGAAATGGGCACAATGCGCTGTTTGTCGCCCTTGCCCGTGACACGGATAAAGCCTTCGTCGAGGAAGAGATCGGAGAGTTTGAGGGTGCACACCTCGCTCACACGGAGTCCGCAACTGTAGAGCAGCTCCAAGAGTGCGTGATCGCGCTGTCCTTCGGGCTTCGATTGGTCGATAGCCCCGAGGATGGCTTCCACTTCTTCGAGCGAGAGCACAGCAGGCAAGTGCTTCGGGATGCGTGGACTCTCCAACAACTCCGTGGGATCTTGCGCTAAGTGGCCATCGAGTTGGAGGAAACGATAGAAGGAGCGCACGCCACTGAGCATCCGCGCCATGGAACGCGCAGCGACACCCAAGGCAAAGAGATGTTGGGTGTATTCGTGCAGGAGGGGCAAGCGCACTTCAAGGACAGGTGTGTTCACCTCAGTGAGAAATTCCAAGAAACGCTCCACATCGCGCTGGTAAGCCATGCGTGTGTTTTCCGAAAGTCCTTGCTCGAGCAACAAGAAGAGGCGATATTTCTCCAGCAAAGCCGAAGTGTCGGCAACTTGGGATTTAGAAAGTTCGGACGAAGAGTCGTTCATAAAGCTGATTATCAAAAGTTTTATCGCGCGCGTTTTGAGAATCACCTGCGATTTCGTAATTTTGCAGACAAATATACGACAATTTCTCCACATCGCTCCGTTGTGGTGCGCTTTTGTGCCGGCACACGCTAGGTAAAAAGTGCGTGGGATGAGAGCGAAGAAACGCATGGTAGTATGAAAATACTTGTAGTCAACGGACCCAACCTCAATTTTCTCGGTCGCAGAGAACCCACCATCTATGGCGCGCAAACGCTCGATGACATCATCCGTGGATTGCAACAGCAGTTTGCTGGAAGCGTGGAGATTGCCGCTTTCCAATCGAACCACGAAGGTGCCCTCATCGATGCCCTCCAACAAGCGGCGATTGAGGGCGATGTGGCAGGTGTGGTGCTCAATGCTGGTGCCTACACCCACACTTCTGTGGCGTTGCGCGATGCCATCAGTAGCATAGCTCCGCTGCCAGTGGTGGAAGTGCACCTGAGCAATGTGCATGCCCGCGAGTCTTTTCGCCACACTTCGCTCATCAGTGCCGTGTGCCAAGGTGTCATCGCAGGGTTTGGTGCCGATAGCTACCGCCTTGCCGTGGAAGCCCTTGTGCAGCAATGCTCGAAAGCTGGGAAATAAGCTCAGCACCCAAGGCGGTTTGCGCCCATCCTCTTCGATATCGCTCCACAACAGCCGCCAAGCACAGCGACATCTTCCCCTCGCGGGGGCATCTTTCTCCATCCTATTTGAACACAATCTCTCCAACATAGACATAACTCATGAAGAAACTCCTGATAGAAACATACGGCTGCCAGATGAACGTGGCTGACTCTGAAGTGGTGGCTAGCGTGATGCGCATGGCAGGCTACGAACCCTGCGAAGACATCGACCAAGCTGACGCTGTGTTTCTCAACACCTGCTCAGTGCGCGATAATGCCGAGCAGAAGATTATCCACCGTTTGCAAGCCCTCCACGCTCTGCGCAAGAAGGGACGCCGCCTCATCCTCGGAGTTCTCGGTTGCATGGCAGAGCGTGTGAAAGACGATTTGCTCGAGAAGCACCATGCCGACATTGTGGCAGGACCTGATGCCTATCTCTCTTTGCCCGACCTCATTGCGCAAGCCGAGGTGGGACAAAAAGCCATCAACATTGATCTCTCGCTCACGGAGACTTATGGCGACATCATGCCCGAACGCTTCTGCGGATCGAAGATTTCTGGTTTTGTGAGCATCACCCGTGGTTGCAACAACTTCTGCCACTTCTGCATCGTACCTTACACCCGTGGTCGCGAGCGTAGCCGAAATGTGCAAAGCATCATCAACGAGTGCTTGGACTTGCAAAAACGTGGTTTCAAAGAAGTGACCCTTTTGGGACAAAATGTCAATTCCTACAAAGCGAAGCGCGATGCTTCGGGCGACACCGAACGTCCCAACAGCGAACTGGAGGAATTTGAAGCACAAACGCGCGACAAAGCCATTGCTACAAAGGGCATAAAGTCTACGGAAGCTGAAGCGGACTACAACAAGGACTACGTGTTCTTCCCCGAACTTCTGCGCACTGTGGCGCGTGCGGTGCCCGATATGCGCATCCGCTTCTCCACACCCCACCCCAAAGACATGAGTGACGCCACACTTCGTGTGATTGCCGAAGAGCCCAATGTGTGTCGCCACATCCACCTTCCCGTGCAAAGTGGTAGCGATGTCATTTTGAAGAAGATGAATCGCAAATATAACCGCGAGTGGTACATGAACCGCGTGAAAGCCATCCACGAAATCATCGAAGACTGTGCCATCTCCACCGACATCTTTGCCGGATATTGTGGAGAAACAGAGGAAGACCACCAACTCAGCCTCTCGCTCATGCGTGAAGTGGGCTATGACTCTTCCTTTATGTTCAAATATTCTGAGCGTCCAGGCACTTATGCCTTCCGCAATCTCGACGATGACATCCCCGAAGAGACCAAGATTCGCCGTCTCAATGAGATGATTGAGCTTCAAAATGAGCTTTCGCTCAAAGCCAACGAGGCTTGGATAGGACGTGAGGCGGACATTCTCCTCGAGGGAGTGAGCAAGCGCAGTCGTGAGGAGCTCTTTGGTCGCACCGAACAAAACAAGGTGGTCATCATCCCGCGCGCCAATCACCGCATCGGACAGACCGTGCGTGTGCGCATCTTGGCTGCTTCGAGCGCGACCCTCAAAGGCGAAGTGGTGGAAAGCCCCGAACAAGCATAACTAGAAGAACTAGAAAGACTAGCCCTCTAGAAAAAGACAACGCTGGACAACTCCTTGTGGAATCGTCCAGCGTTGTTCGTTTTATAGCTGTCTGGTAAAAGTATATATCACATAAAAACTTTACCAGGCAGCAATATTTCATCATAAATTCATTCCTCTTATTACTTGTTACCTTTCCCCTTCAGCTGCTTTCTCTCCTTGCTTTCCAAACTTTTTATACTATCAGCCACAGGCAAGTCTTCTGGCATGGTTCCTCCAAGTTCTTGAATGGTTTGGCGAACTTTTTTCCCCACGTCATAATGTGTCTTGTTTGCCTTTGTTTTTCCCTTTATGTTTTCACGCCGTAGTTTTTCTTCGGTTTGTGTGGCACGGAACAAATTAGCAGCTAATTCTGTACTTCCCATGTGGTCAAGTATCTTTTGGCTTTTCTTTAAACCTTTTCGGGCATGAATCGCTTTTGCGTCTAATCCACCATAAAGACCTTTGTAACCATGATTCTGGAAGATTGCATAATCACGAGATTCAACGACACCGGCATTCTTGGCAGCATCAGCCAACTGACTATTGTGGCGAGCCAGTTCATTACGCAAAAAGAGACGTTTTTCTTCTTCGCTTGTCAGACGGTTGTATTCGTCCATTTGCCTAATCTCTGCAATCCGTGTCTGAATGGCAAAATAAGTTTGTCCATTCGCCACTACCTCTTTGCTCGGATCAGCATTCTGTACAATCAAGTAACAGGCATAACGGGATAGTTTTACAGATTTCAAAGAACGTTCTGCTCCAGATCCGATACTAACCATTTCGAGGATATCCTCGAAATGGTCTAAGGGATTATTGTTACTATTGACGCACGCTTCTTTAGCTTTTTTTCTATTACCGGTAGAAAATGTCTATATTCAGAATACTCCAGTATTTTTGCTATTTCTCGTGCTGACCAATAGTCTACGCCATTCTCATCAACACGTCTAATCTGTTCAAAAACAGACTTTCGGGAGTTCTTTAAATCTTTCATAGTACAAGTATTATCAGTTCTTTTTTATGAGGGATGCTGAGCCTACTAAACACTTACAGATTCTCCACACCGAACTTTGCTATTTCGTCGATAAGTATCTTCTCGCTAGTGCCTAGAATGGCACGTTTAAGTTCTCCGTAACAGATTATTCTGAGGTTGATTTGAAAGGTAATGAGCGGTGCCCACTGTCCTCCTTAGTGCAATTCTAGGAGTTCGCGCACGATGGGTAGCACCACTCGGCTCAGCACCTTGTCGTTCAAGGAGTGTTCTCCGTCGAACACCACAAATGCTCCTTGCCATAGAGTTTCACAAAATCCTTTTGATGGTTCACTCGTTTGTCTTTATCGCCAAAGAGTCCCCACACCATTTGCTTATCTTCGGCAGTGATGCCCTTGCCCGTGTTCTTTTCGATGGCTTTAAACTCAGCCACCATCTCCTTGTCTACCTTGAAATCCTTAGCCCCGTCGGCACGCTTGTTGTAAAACTCGCGACGTCCCATGCCACCAAAGGTCAATAGGCGCGACATCGACCAAGCCGGATTGATGAGCACACGCGGAATGCCGTGCAGTTGCTCGCCAAAGAGTCCACCCATCGACGAGGTCACCACCACATCGGGGCGTTCGTCTTCGATGAGCTGTGCGATGAGTGCCATTGCCTCTTGCGGCATCACAGGCAGGTCGGGAGCAATCACCGACACTCCATCGGCATAAAGCAGTTGGCGCAGCGTCATCACCGTGCCAGAATGGCCGCTTGAAGCGAAACCATGCAAGAAAAGTATCTTTTTCATTGGGAAAAATACAAGAGAATAAAGCGTCCAGCGCGGCAAGATGTCCCACAATACTGACAGTTACCCAAACATTTAGGGACAACTGCTGCAGAGGGCTTTCATCTGCCACCAGACAAACATAGCAATCGACAGATGGGTGGAAGTTTATTCCACCTCAATCGTAGAAGTTCCGCCCGCACCTTGTTTCACCACTTTGATTTGTGGAGCAATCTGTGCGCGAATCTGTTCGGTGTGGCTCACCACTCCCACTTTGCGTCCTTGGCTGTCTTCGAGTGCAGCAAGCGCATCGAGCACCAATCCAAGTGAAGCCTCATCTAAATGTCCAAACCTTCGTCGATAAACAAACTACCGATGTTCAAAGTTGTGCTGGAGAGTGAAGCCAATCCTAAGGCAAGTGCCAAGGAAACAATGAAAGTTTCGCCTCCCGAAAGGGAATTGACATAGCGACGCTCATCGAGCATATCATGGTCCACCACTTCGAGCGTGAGCGAACCAGGGAACACATTCAAATCATATCGAGGGGTGAGGCGATGGAGATGGAAGTTGGCGTGTTGCACGAGGAGAGAGAAGGTGTAGCTCTGCGCCATATCGCGGAACTTTTTGCCTTCGCTCGAGCCAAATACAGCGTTAAGACGCGCCCATTCTTCGGCATTCTCTTTCGCCAGTGCCACTTTTTTGCTCTGCGCTTCCGACTCCTTGATGCTATCTTCGTGTCGGCGCAATCGGTGCTTCACCTCATCTTGTTCCCTTTGCTTTTGGCGATGTTCCGCCTCCAAGAGTGGCAAACTTTCCGTCAAGGCTTCAGGCTGTTCGGCTTCGGCATCCGAAGGGCGGTTGGCTTGACCTTGCCAGTTGGTATAGGCTTCGAGTGCCTGCTGCTTCTTTTGTTCGGTGAGGAGATGACGGTTTTTGCAAGCCTCAATCTCCTGTCGCAGTGCTTGCCAGTCGCGAGGGTCTTGGAATATCCGTGCCAGTTCTTGTTGCTGTAAAGGCTCATTTTCGCGGTTGAAACGCGTGATTTCCATATCAAGCTCCGTACGACGCTGACGCAAATCGACATCCGCACTCAGGCGACTTTGTGCCAAACTCTGTTGCTGTCCGATAGACTGCTGCAACTGAGCTTTGAGGGTGTTGCTGTTTTGTTGGAGTTGTTGACATTGCGCGGTGGCTTCGTCAATGTTGCGTTGCAATTTTTCTGCCAAACTTTGCGGTGTGTCCTGTCCAAACATTCGCACAATTTCTTCACGATGTTCCGCCAGTTGTTCGCGCAGTTGACTACACTTGCTGCGGCAATCGTTGGTCAGTTGCATTTGCTTTTGAGCTGTTTCCTTCAATGTAGCAATGCGCTGGCGCAACATTTCTAAGTCAGTGGTGTTGGTTGTGATTTTTTCGTTAAGCTGACGCCATTCATCGTAGAGTTCGCCCAGTCGCTTTAGGTAGCCTTCGATAGCGTTTTCTTCGCGCCATCCCGACAGAGTGAGCAAATCGCCGAGTGAACCATACAGCGTTTCGATGTCCGTATTGCTTTTCATCATCAACTGATGAATGCGATGACCATTTTGGGTGCACACTTGAAGTTTGGTTTCTAAATCCATCTTCTTTTGCGACGACACACCCAGAGATTCTTCGAGCTTTGTCAGCTTTTCGTTCACCTCATTCAGCGCTTTAGTGTGGAAACGACAAGAAGCCAAATCTTTTTCGCTTTGTTGCATCTGTCGCTTCACAGCATCGAGGAGCATCTCGATAGTCGTTTTGCGCGCACCTCGGTTCACTTCAGCCGAACAGTCCACAAAGGAGGTGTCGAGGTCAGCAAACTTCTTCCAATTCTCCACAGAACTGCTCTGCTCTTGCTCTAGACTCTCCAGCAACTGCTTCTCGCTGTTTTGTTTCGACATCTGATCGCGTCTTTCTTCTTTGAGCTGCGCGAGCAAATTTCTTTGTGCCTTGTAGTTATTTTCGGCATCTAGATAGTCCTTTTTGAGTTGTTGTTGGCGTTCGCCCGACACCTGTTCCACCTCTGTGTGATAGGGATGGTGCGCACTTCCGCACACTGGGCAGGGCATGCCTTCTTTGAGCAGTTCACGGAGCTTTTCCACATCCTGCACCTGCGCCAACACAAAGGCATCTTTCAGTTCTTCAAAGCGATTGAAACGCGATTGTTCCTCTTTTTCAGCCGCGAGGATTTCTGTTTCTTTCAGCTCGATTTGTCGCTTCCATCGCTGTTGATTCGCACGAAGCAGCGACATTTTTTCGTAACGATCGGTGATGGTTTGCCACGCTATTCTGGCTTCTTCCAACAGCATTTTACGTTGAATGTCGCGATTGTAGGACTCGTTGAGTTCCGCCTCCGAGATGTGCGCTATCGACTGCTGATGTCCCAAACGACTGGCACGCAGACTCGACAATTCATCTTCCTGTTCGCGCACCGTGGTTTTCACCTTATTCAACTGCTCCGTAAGGTTTGTATCGTCTGATTCTCTTGTTGATACTCCTGCTCCCACTTCTCATAGTTATGTTTTTCTGCAACATATTGCTTGAGCTTCTCAATAATCGTCTGATAATTGTCAAACATTGAGCGATGAACGTCCAATGCCTGACGACGCAAATTGTCTTTTTCCAGATTTTCTTTCAAACGATTTTCTTCGTGCAAACGAGTGGTCAAATCCACATTGGTTTGATCCTGAGCCAACACTGCGTCATCTTTTGCCTTTTCGGCATCGATTTGTTGCTTTTCGAGCGAAGAAATGAGCCCCTGCAAACCATATCCACGATCGATGTCGGGACGGCGCAAGCGCAAAGTCTCTTGAGCTGCCAATTTGCGCTCATCAGCTTGTTGCAAATCTTGTTCGGCTTGCTTGCTCTGCGCTTCTTCTTGAGTGATTTTTAGTGCTATTCGACTCTCTTCATCTTTGATTTTATCGATTTGGTTGGTCAGCTCATTGATTTGTTCATAAGCCGTGTGGAAGGGCAACACAGCATCATAGCGTGCCAAAGCCTTCTCTTGCTCACGCATGAGCAGATAGGCGCTATTGGCTGCCACATTTAACTTCATGGCTGCGTTGTATTGCGTTTTCAACTCCTCGTTCTTCTCATGCCACTGCAAGAAATGAGTGGTGCGCGCTTTGCGTTGCTCCAAATCGAGGAGGACACTCGCCAACTGTTGTTCGCGATGTTGCAATTCCACCACATCTTCCTCTGCCAAACGACCTTGCGACAAACCTTCATATTTGGCTTCTTCACTGCGCACTTCGCCCTCAGCCTCCTTGCTCATCTCGTAAATTTCTTCGAGATGCTGCCATAGATGTCGGTGCCAGTGAGCTTTTCGAGCAACACACTCTTTTCGGCAGATTGTGCTTTGAGGAAACTAGCGAAACTTCCTTGCGCCAAAATCACAGTGCGTGAGAATTGTTGATAATCCAATCCTATCACACGCTCCACCGCCTCTTGCGTGTTTTTCTTGCCCGAAGCGATGCGCGTCACCTTCCCCTTGGGCGAAATCTCGTCCAAGTAGCGTTCCACCTCTCGGAAGGTCTCGTTGCGTGTCATGCTCACTTCCCAACCAGCTTCGTAAGTGCCGCCATTGGGCATGGAAAATCTCACACGTGCATAGCCACTTTGTGCTCCACGACGCAAATAAAAACGCGTGTCTTTGAGCGTTTTCACATTGTTTTTCAGCACATAGTCCTTCTGCTCTTTCGACACCTTGTCCACTTTTTCGTCCAAACGCGGTGTTTCGTCGTAGAGTGCCAAACAAATGGCGTCGAGCAAGCTACTTTTGCCAGCTCCAGTGTCGCCCGTGATGGCAAAAAGCCCCGCCGAACGCAGCGGTTCGGCAGTGAAATCTATGAAGTGTTCCCCTTCGAGAGAGGTGATGTTGCAAATGCTAATGGAATCTATCGTCATGTCGCCTATGAAATGTAGGATGCGAGGAGAAATATAAGGGAGGGAGCAGCAGTACAAAACCCGTGAAGACTAAGCCTCTTGGAGCGCTTGTTGTGCCATTTGGAAGCGTTGCACCAAGGCTTCCGACATCTCGTTGCCAAACTGCGATTGGTAGCAGCGCTGTGCCAACTCTAGGGGGCTTATTTGCTCTAATTGTGTCTCGAGCGAAGGCAAAGTTTCTGTGGTTTGTGGTTCACGTTTTGCTGTTTCCGTGGTGACACGGCAGAAACGCACCGCTTTGTCTTCCAAGAGTTTGGCTATCTTGGCACGCAATTCGGGTTCGGGTTGTGAGAGTTGCACATGGAGTTCCAGATAGGGCCAAGTTTCGCGAGGGGTTGTGCCATCGTCTTTGGGCAAATCTGCCAAGAGCGACAGGAGTTTTTCGGGCGAAGCATAACCATATTTCGGCAGGATGAGCAAATCGCACAAGGGGGTGTAGTCGATGGCACGCACCTCAGCGCGTCCACGCTCATCCACTTCCACCAGCATCACACTGCGCTTATAGTCCACCTCCGAGAAGGAGAGGGCTATCGGGCTGCCCGAATAGCGCACCGTCTCGAGGTCTGCCACTTCCTGCGCCTTGTGGATGTGTCCCAGTGCCGTGTAGGCATAGCGTTTGCCCAAATCGCCCACCTCGACACAGTCTTGACCGCCCACCACCAAACGCTCGCTGTGCTCCTGCTCATTGACAAAAGCACCCACAGCATAGAAGTGAGCTGCCAGCACCACGGGAAGTTTTTTAAACTCACTCGCTTTGTGACATTTGTCCATCTGCTGCAAATGATATTTGATCCCGCCTTCCACACTCAAATTGTGGGGATAGTCCATCGAGCGCAAGAAAGGCAGAGCATAGCACACCACAGCTGCCTCCGACGTGTGGCGAGGAGAAAGGGGGAGAATGTTGCGTTCAAAATCGATGTCTTCGCCCTTTCGCTGCACAGTGCCACGCACATAGATGTTGTGCAGACGCAGCAACTCTTCGGCAGCTTCGATGCGCGCTCCAGAATCGTGGTTGCCTGCTATCACCACCACCTGCATTCCTTCATTTTCCTGCGTGCACTGGTTGAGAAAATCAAAAAACAGACGTTGTACCTCCACACTAGGGTTAGGCGAATCGAAGATGTCGCCACTGATGATGAGGGCATCGGGCTCTTCGTGCTTCAGCGTTTGGAGCAACCATTGGAAGAAATGGCGATGCTCAGCCACACGACTGTGTTGATGAAAGACATTGCCCAAGTGGAGGTCGGCGGTATGGATGATTTTCATTGTAATCTTTGCGCGTGAAATATAATGAGATGGAGTATATACAGTATTGCGAAATTACGATTTTCTTGTCGCATAACCAATGTTTTTATAGCAAAACATCTTTCCGTTCTCACACACGACAGTGATAGCGAGCAAGGGGCGTTTATAATCATAAAAAAATCTGCAAGTTCGCATCTTCAAAGGACACAAAACTTGCAGATTAGACTAAGTATTTAGATAAAATAGTGGTGAGTGCTTTTAGATTATAAAACCAATATTCCGTGATGGTAGGTCTAAAATCCTTGAACGAAGCATCAAACACTACCTTTTTGACCACCATGTTAGGAGTAGAGTATGTTCCAGCACAGACAGGTTTGTAACTAATTGACTTCTCATCAATGTACCAAGTTTTACCGCTACGCGATTTACGATTATTGGTCTTCGCTCTGCAACACATAGGCTTCAACCTTCCTATTAGGATCAGTGAAATAGCCCGTTGTTGGATTTGCCATCGTGACATCCAACTTGCTAGCATCATACTTCACAACTCCCTTCAATTGAGTGCAGTCATAGAACATGTTTTGAGAATTATCACATCGCCATGTATCGGTGTTGAATATGGTCTTCAAACTAGAGCAACCAGAGAACATTTTTCTCATATCCGTTACCGCAGAGGTGTTGAAATTAGAAACATTGAGTTCTGTCAATCTAGAGCAATTATAGAACATATAGCTCATATTCGTCACCGCAGAGGTGTTGAAATTAGAAACATTGAGTTCTGTCAATCTAGAGCAACCAGAGAACATCCAGCCCATATTCGTCACCGCAGAGGTGTTGAAATTAGAAATATTCATAGACGTCAAACTAGTGCAATTATAGAACATTTCGCCCATATTTGTCACCGAAGAAGTATTGAATTTGGAGAGATTGAGTTCCTTCAAACTAGAGCAACCCCAGAACATCCAGCCCATATCCGTCACCTTAGAGGTATTGAAATTGGAAACATTGAATTCCTTCAAGTCATAGCAAAGCGAGAACATATAACTCATATCCGTCACCGCAGAGGTGTTGAAATTAGAAACATTGAGTTCTGTCAATCTAGAGCAACCAGAGAACATATCATACATATTTGTCACCGCAGAGGTGTTGAAATTAGAAACATTGAGTTCTGTCAATCTAGAGCAAAGCGAGAACATTTTTCTCATATCCGTCACCGCAGAGGTATTGAAATTAGAAACATTGAGTTCTGTCAATCTAGAGCAATTATAGAACATTCCGCTCATATTCGTCACCGCAGAGGTATTGAAATTAGAAACATTGAGTTCCTTCAAACCATAGCAATTATAGAACATTTCACTCATATTCGTCACCTTAGAGGTGTTGAAGTTGGAAAGGTTCAGAGACGTCAAACTAGAGCAACGAGAGAACATAATACTCATATCCGTCACCGCGGAGGTATTGAAATTAGAAACATTGAGTTCCTTCAAACCATAGCAACCAGAGAACATCCCCCTCATCTTCGTCACCGCGGAGGTGTTGAAGTTGGAGAGATTCAGAAACGTCAAACTAGAGCAACCTTCAAACATCGCGCTCATATCCGTCACTTCAGAAGTATTGAGGTTTTCAAGCCCTACAATATTAACGAGTGATTTAAAACCCGCAAACCATCGGGCGGTGCTAGTGGGACGGTAATCCTTGAAGGAATCTTCAAACACCACCTTCTGTATCCTCCATCCATAAAATGAGAAATTCTCATCGATACCCCAAATTTCACCTCTACGCGAACCACGGTCGTTATCATAGTAGAAGGTGAGGGTGGTTTCATCTTTGCTCTGCTCGACATAGGCGCTCTTCGCACTTAGTGGAAGAGAAAAAAATGAACACAACAGGACAATGAGCAGTACACGGAACTGTCGAAGATGGAAGATAGCTTTTGTCATAAGGCGAGACTTTTTGTTTCTCCACATTTTTCTTCACGCTAAGCGAGAACATGATGACGAGGAGGTACTAAACTGGTAACTTGTGGTGAAAGATAGAATACAAATTCTATCCAATCATTAGCAGGATTAAGGAGGGAAAATAGCCTTTATTCGGCATATTCGAATCTACACATCCTGATGATGAACGTTGCTGTTACAAAATTACTATTTTTTTCTTTGTAAAACTCTAATTTTCGCGCTGATAATTGTAGCTTTCTCTCGGTGGACTTGCACTTTCTGGCAGGTAGTTCAAATTGCAGGCTGATTTGATAGTACTGCCTACTTTCAAATAGAACAAAAAGAATGTCGGAGAAATCCTAAGAAATCTCCGACATTTTTTGAATTATCTCCCACGTTTTTTCTCTTTTCTAGGAGCTTTTAGTGTTGTGCTGCCTTGGGTGTCTCCAACAAGGGGAGGTAGGCGCCATAACCTTGCTTTTCCATCTCGGCTTGAGGGACGAAACGCAGGGAAGCACTGTTGATGCAATAGCGCAAACCGCCCTTTTCTTTGGGACCATCGTTGAAGACGTGACCTAGGTGAGCATTGCCTTTGTTGCTGCGCACTTCGATGCGCTGCATGCCGTGGGAAGAGTCTTTGATGTTCTTCAAAAGATGGGCATCGATGGGTTTTGAAAAAGCGGGCCATCCACAACCGGAGTCGAATTTGTCGGTGGAGAGGAAGAGGGGTTCACCCGTGGTGATGTCTACATAGATGCCAGGACGAAACTCGTGGTCGTATTCATTGGTGAAGGGACGTTCGGTGGCAGCGTTTTGCGTGACTTGATATTGGATTTCGGTGAGCTTAGATTTAAGCGTATCTATGGAAGGACGCTCATATTTACGCTGCGTGGTGTCGGCATTGGCTTTGCGTGCTTCGGCAAAGAGGGAGGGAGCAACGTGGCAATATCCTCCAGGATTCTTGTCCAAATAGTCTTGGTGATAGTCCTCAGCTGCATAGAAATTGCGCAAAGGTTCGATTTCTACTGCCACATTTACCGATAGCTTGTGCCAACTTGGTACGTTCGGCAATGAGGAAGGGGCGCACGTCTGCATCCTTGTAGTAGATGCCGGTGCGGTATTGTGTGCCGATGTCGCCACCTTGGCGATTGATGCTGGTGGGGTCGATGCTACGGAAATAGAGTTGCACGAGAAGGGTGAGGGGAAGAACTTCAGGATTATAAGTTACTTCCACAGCTTCGGCAAAACCTGTGGTTTTGGAGCATACTTGTTCGTAGGTGGGATGCTCGATGTTGCCATTGGCATAGCCCACTTTGGTGGCGAGGACTCCACGGATTTGTTTGAAATAGTGCTCGGTGCCCCAGAAACAGCCACCAGCGAAATAGAGAGTTGCAGTCTTGTTCATAGTTTGAGAAGAATTTGTGTCAGAAGTGGCGGAAGTGTTGCTGCGACAAGCGATGCAACAAACTGCTACCAACAGAAGGAGCAGTCCGCGAAGAGGATTTTTCATAAGTCAGTTAGTGTTGTATTGTGTGATTAAAGTTATAGAACTAGGTCGTTTAATACAAAAACTCTCTGATGAGTTGTGAAGACTCACCAGAGAGCTGATTATAGAAACAAAATAAATCCGATGAGAATATATTATGCTTGATGGCTTTCTACCCACTTGCGGGCATTGACGAAGGCTTCGAGCCATGGCGTGCAGTCTTCGCTACGACGTTCAGCAGGATAGTAAGGATTTTGCCAAGGGAGGAAAGCACGCTCCAAGTGAGGCATCATTGCCACGTGACGACCATCTGCGCTGGCAATACCGGCTACGTTGTAGTCTGAACCATTGGGGTTGGCAGGGTAGCCTTCGTAGGAGTATTTGAGCACCACGTTGTAGTCGCTTTCGGGTTGGGGAAGTTGGAACTTACCTTCGCCGTGTGCAATCCAGATGCCAAGACGATCGCCAGAGAGACTCTCGAAGAGTACGCTGCGGTTGGTTTGCACCGTAACGCCTACGAAGCCGCTTTCAAACTTGTGGCTGTCGTTGTGGAGCATGTGCGCACGCTCTTTGTGTTCGGGATTGACGAGGTTGAGTTCCACCATGAGTTGGCAACCGTTGCAGACACCGAGGGAGAGGGTGTCGGGACGTGCGTAGAAGCGGTCGAGTGCTTCCTTAGCCTTAGGATTGAAGAGGAAGGCTCCAGCCCAACCTTTAGCACTGCCAAGCACGTCACTATTGGAGAAACCACCACAGAAGACGATGAAGTTGATGTCGTCGAGGGTTTCGCGACCAGTGACGAGGTCGGTCATGGTGACATCTTTCACATCGAAGCCGGCAAGGTAGAGCATGTATGCCATTTCGCGCTCACCGTTCGTTCCTTTCTCACGGATGATAGCCGCACGTACTCCAGAGGGTGTGCGACGATCGGGAGAGACACCGAGGCTTTCAAACGTGCCTTGGAAGGAGGGATGGAAGTTGAGTTCGATGGGTTGTTCCTTGTAGTTGCGGAAACGCTCAGCAGCTTTGCCGTGGAAACTTTGATGCTCATCGAGGAGGAAGGAAGTGGAATACCACACATCGCGGAGATGATCGATGAAGAATTGGTATTCTGCACCGTCTTTCTCCACAAGGACATGACGCTCTTCGGTGGGCACAGCAAGCGCAGTGGCTTTCACACCATGTTCTGCCAAGATAGCGTTGAAGCGCGCTTCGTCTTTGTCTGCCACTTGCACCAAGACTGCGGGGTTTTCAGCAAAGAGTTGTTGCACGAGATCGGCAGCACCGAGGTTGTCGAGTTGGACACTCAGACCGCCTTCTGTGTTGGCGAAACACATTTCCAACAAAGCAGTGATGAGACCACCGGCACTGATGTCGTGACCAGCGAGGAGGAGTCCTTCTTGCACCATGGCTTGCACAGCTGCAAAGGCAGAACGGAAGTAAGCAGCATCTGCCACTGTGGGCACATCGCTTCCCACATAGCCGAGGGTTTGTGCGAAGGCAGAACCACCGAGTTGAGGAGCGAGCGAAGAGAAGTCGAGGTGATAAATCTTGCTGTTGGGCTCATTGACCACAACAGGGCGCACGACTTTGCGCACATCATTGACTTCACCACCTGCACTCACAATGACGGTGCCTGGAGAAATCACCTTCTCTCCGTCAGGATATTGCTGAGTCATGGAGAGAGAGTCCTTACCAGTGGGGACATTGATGTGGAGCTCGCAGCAGAAATCGCTGAGGGCTTTGACACCTTCATAGAGACGCGCGTCTTCACCTTCCTGTGAGCGGCAGGGCCACATCCAGTTGGCGGAAAGACTCACGCTGTCAAGTCCTTGTGCGAGGGGAGCCCACACGATGTTGGTGAGTGATTCGGCAACTGCCATCACTGAACCTGCGGCTGCATTTGCCAAACCTACTTGAGGAGCGTGACCAATGGCAGTGGCGATACCCGCCTTTCCGCGATAGTCCAAAGCCACCACACCGCAGTCGGCGAGGGGGAGTTGGAGTTCGCCTTGGCACTGTTGTTGTGCCACCTTACCCGTTACGGAGCGATCCACCTTGTTGGTGAGCCAGTCTTTACAAGCCACAGCTTCGAGTTGGAGCACATTCTCGAGATATTCATCCAAGAGGGCTGCATCGTATTGCGCAGTGTTGTAGTCGCGCTTCACGGTATTGTCGGTCATCACCGTCTTAGGAGAGTGACCAAACATTTGTGCTACGTCGAGATCGAAGGGACGCACACCGTCTTTTTGCTCAAAAGCGAAGTGAGCATCGCCAGTGGTTTCACCCACCACATAGAGAGGTGCGCGCTCACGTTCGGCAATTTTGCGCACTTGGTCGATGTATTCTTCTTCGATGAGGAAGCCCATGCGCTCCTGACTCTCGTTGGCAATGATTTCTTTGGCAGAGAGTGTGGTGTCTCCGATGGGGAGTGCGCTCATGTCGATAGTACCGCCACATTCTTCCACGAGTTCAGAAAGACAGTTAACGTGTCCAGCAGAACCGTGGTCGTGGATGGACACCACGGGGTTGTGTTCTTCTTCGCAAAGCGCACGCACGAGGTTGGCTGCACGCTTCTGCATTTCAGGATTCGCACGTTGCACAGCGTTGAGCTCGATGCCAGAGTGATAACGTCCGGTGTCTACAGAAGAGACAGAACCACCACCCAAACCGATGCGGTAGTTGTCACCACCCACGACAACGACTTTGTTGCCTTTCTCGGGAGTGCCTTTGAGACAGTCGCGCTTTGTGCCATAACCCACACCACCAGCGAGCATAATCACCTTGTCGAAGGCATAGTTCACACCGTGTTCTGCGTGCTCGAAGGTGAGCACAGAACCTGCGATGAGGGGTTGTCCGAATTTATTACCGAAATCGGAAGCACCGTTGGAGGCTTTGGTGAGGATTTGTTGAGGAGTTTGGTAGAGCCAAGGACGTTCTGCCATGTTGCTCTCCCAAGGACGACCACCGTCAAGACGAGGATAGGCAGTCATATAGACAGCTGTACCGGCAATGGGGAGCGAACCTACTCCACCTCCCATACGGTCGCGAATTTCACCACCCGTACCTGTAGAAGCTCCGTTGAAAGGCTCTACAGTGGTGGGGAAGTTGTGCGTTTCTGCCTTGATAGAGATAACACTCTCGATGTCGCGAATGACAAAGTAGTCGGAAGTGTCGTGACGAGCGGGAGCGAATTGTTCCACAACAGGACCTTCTGCGAAAGCGACATTGTCTTTATAAGCAGAGAGGATGCGATGGGGATTTTCCTTTGTAGTGCGTTTGATCATGGCGAAGAGGGCAGAAGGTTGCTCCTTGCCGTCGATGATGAACGTACCACCGAAGATTTTGTGACGACAGTGTTCGGAATTGAGCTGTGCGAAGCCAAAGACTTCACTGTCGGTGAGTTTTCTGTTGAGTTGCTTTTCTACACCATGGAGATATTCCACTTCGGCGGGAGAAAGAGCCAAACCTTCCTGCTCGTTGTAGGCTTCGAGATCATCAACTGTGCGGATGGGATCTGGGGTGTGGCTGATGGTGAAGATATCTTGGTGAAGACCTTCGTAAAGACGCTGAAGCATAGGGTCATGATCTGCCGAAGCATCTTCTACGGGGAAGAACTCTTCAATGCGCAAAATGCCGCTGAGATTCATATTTTGTGTGATCTCAACGGCATTCGTACTCCAAGGCGTAATCATTTCTCTGCGTGGTCCTACATAGCAGCCCTCAAGTGCGGGGGCTGCATCAAGAGTGGCTTCGCCAAAAAGCCAGCAAAGTTTTTTCACTTCATCATCGGAGAGCTGGTGATCCACTTGTGTGGCAATGATGCTCTGCGCAGGTGTGCGGAAAAAAGAAATCATGTAAGCAGGAATGTTTGGGGTTATGTTGAATTACCTTGGCAAAGGTACGGATTTTTGCGCGGTTATCCAATATTCTTCTGCACTATTTCAGAGAAAGATAACACAGACAACTCCCACCGCTTTCTCAGAGCAGTGGGAGTTGTCAAAATAGCCTGATGCAAACGCACACAAGTGTTGTTTTTAGCAGGAGGCAAATGGCGAAATTTACCTGCGAAAAGTGGATATTAGGCAGGGAAAAGCTTAGAATTCTTGTCCGAGGACGAAGTGGAACTGACTTCCACCAATCTTCTGACCATATTCTGTCTTCTTGAAACCATAAGCCCAGTCGATACCCATGAGACCAACCATCGGCAAGAGGATGCGCACACCCACACCAGCGGAGGTTTTGAGCTTGAAGGGATTCATCTTGTTGATATCTGTCCAAGCATTACCAGCTTCGGCAAAGGCGAGGGCATAGATTGATGTCGTTTCGAGCATCAATGGATAGCGAAGTTCGAGCGTCAAACGCGTATAGGCATAAGCGTTTTGCCGACCAAGACCATTGTTACCGGTGTTACCGGCAATAGCACCATTTTCATAACCACGGAGGGCAATGACATCGCTGGCATATCCATAGCCTCCGCCGCTCATGCCGTCACCACCCATGTAGTAAGTTTCAAAGGGTGACTTGCGGTGCTTGTTGTAAGCTCCGAGAATACCGAAGTCTGTGCGGGTCATAATCACAGCACGTGGCGCAAACTAGAGTTGAGCGCCGTGTAAGTACGGAATTTCAAGCTCCATTTGTGATATTCGATCCAGCGATATTTCTCTTGTGCTTCGCGATCATAGTTGGCACTCAGCACATTGGTTGCCAATCCTTCGTAATTCTTTCCGTCAATCAACGAATAAGGTGGGGTGAACGACACGGAGAACGAGAAGTCCGAACCACCACGGGGGAAGATAGGATCGGTGATGCTGGAGCGCGCAAGGGTGAGCGCAAGGTTGATGTTGTTGCTCACACCATTGGTGATGAGGAAGTAGCGCCAGTTTTTCAAGCTATAACGCGTGTAGTTGAGCGAGGCACTGAAAGAGAAATAGTCATCGGGCCAGCGGAGACGCTTACCAAATCCGATGCTAGCTCCCAACATTTGCATGTATTTGTCGGGGTCGTAGTAGTTAGCATAGTTGTAAGCACTAGAATTGGTGCCATAACCATAGAGTCTATTGTAGTAGTTGGTACTGCTATAATAGCTAGAACTCACGTCAGTATAGCGTGAATAGAAAGCCGACACAGAGAGTTGGTTAGGACGCTTTCCGCCAAACCAGGGGTCAATGAAGGAGAGAGAATAGCTCTGATAATACTTCGCATTACTCTGCACCGACACTTGCAAGGTCTGTCCATCGCCTTGAGGAATGAATCCTGCGCGCTTATAACCGTTGGTGCCAAAGAGGTTTTGCATGGAGAAGTTGGTAAACTTCAAGCTAGCACGACCAATCACACCCGTGGGTCCCCAACCGGCAGACACTTCTATCTGGTCACTACCCTTCGTCACGAGAGGATAAGTGATGTCTACCGTACCGGTGTTGTCGTCGGGACGAATGTTCTTGAAGATTTCACTCTGGAGCACTTCGTTGTCGAACTGCTTTGTGGCTGCCAATTCGCGCACAGAGCGTTGCAACGCTTCGATGGAGAAGAGGTCGCCTGGCTTCGTGCGGATTTCGCGACGAATCACGTGGTCATACACACGGTCATTACCCGAGATGCGCACGCGATTGAACGTGGCTTGTTTGCCTTCGCTGATGCGCATTTCTAGGTCGATGCTGTCGCCTTCCACCTTTGTTTCCACAGGATCGAGGCGATAGAACACATAACCGTTGTTGTAGTATTGCTTACCAATCGCATCTTCGTCTTCGCTGAGTCGCTTGTTGAGCAAGGTCTGGTTGTAGAGATCGCCCTTTTGGATGCGGAGTTGCTGCATCAAAGCGTCAGAGGGATAGACGGTATTGCCCACCCAAGAGATGTTGCGGATGTAGTATTTCTTGCCTTGATTGAGCTTCAAGTAGACATCCACGTGTTTGGGATCCACTGTCACCACCGAATCGCTCAGCACCAAGGCGTCGCGATAACCCAAACTATTCATTTTGTCGATGAGAAATCCCTTGTCTTCTTGATACTGCTCGGGACGGAATTTGCGTGATGCGAAGGTAATCCACTTGAAGGTTGAGCGGTCGCTCGTCTTCTTCATGGCGTTTTTCAAAGGAGTCACCAATTCGGGGTCTACTCCCGTGATGTGAATCTTACGAATGAGAATTTTGTCGTTCTTATTCACGTTGATGTCCACAATCATGTGATTGTCGGCAGTCACATCTTCGTGTTGCACCACCTCCACTTCGACATTCTTGTAGCCCTTTTCTTCAAAATACTTTTGAATGCGGAGTTTCGTGCGATCCACGAGGTTGGGCGTCACCTGATTGCCCACACGCAGGGGCACACGTTGCTCCAATTCTTCGCGCTGCGACTTCTTCAAGCCGTTCCATCGCAATGCCGAAATACGAGGCTGGGCGGTGAGTTTGAAATGCAGGTAGATTTTGTCGCCGACAATGCTATCTGCCTCCACTTTCACGTTGGAGAAAAGACCTTGCTTCCAATAGTTCTGCACGGCACGCGAAATATCATCGCCAGGCACGGCATAGGTGCGACCTACTTCTAGGTCGGCGATGTTCACCAATAGGTCGTTGTCATAGCCCTTTATGCCATCTACCACAAGTCCGCCCAAGACATATTGTCGAGGTTGGAGAGAATAGACGATTTCGGGCTTCGTCTGCGTGTTTTGTGCTGCGGCAGCCAAAGGCGCCACCGACAAAAGCAGACTTAAAAGGGAGGGGTGCAGATATTTCATAAACGGGATACGTTCGGGAGATGGTCTGTTGAGAGAAGCCTAGCGCGGAATGCACCACAGCATCGGCAGGATAGTAGGAAAGAGCAGCTCACTGCAGAGCCTATCTCTGGGAGCAAGACTAACCCTCGTGGGAAGTCACCTGCTCTGAAGTTTTGCCAAAGCGGCGCTCTCTATTTTGATAATCTGCGATGGCAGCATAGAGATGCTCCGCTGTAAAGTCGGGCCAATAAGTTTCTGTGAAGTAAAGTTCGCTATAAGCGCACTGCCAGAGGAGATAATTGCTCAAGCGCAGCTCACCTCCGGTGCGAATGAGCAACTCAGGGTCGGGCATAAAGCGCGTGGCGAGCTTGTCTTGGAACGCTTCTTCGGTGATTTCTTCAGCACGAAGTTCTCCGCGTTGCACTTGTTCTGCCAGTTGTCGTGCCGCCTCGGTGATTTCCCAACGAGCGGAGTAAGACAGGGCGAGCACCATGGTCATGCCAGTGTTGGCAGCCGTGTTTTGTTCACAGCGCGACAAGGCTTCGCACACAAACTCAGGAAGTCGACTGCGATTACCTATGATCTGCAAGCGCACATTGTTTGCCATGAAAAGTTCTTCTTCGAGACTTTCGATGATGAGTGCCATGAGCGCTGCCACTTCGTGCGAAGGACGGTTCCAATTCTCCGTGGAGAAGGTGTAGAGCGTGAGATATTTCACTCCCAACTTAGACGCGGCTTCGGTGATGTCTCGCACCGTTTGTGCGCCCTCTTGGTGTCCCATGGAGCGTTCCATTCCACGGGCTTTTGCCCAACGTCCATTGCCATCCATGATGATGGCGATGTGTCGAGGGATTCTACTTTTGTCGAGAGTGTTCATAGGTCAATCAGCTTTGTTGCATGTGGGGCAACGAGGTGAAAAGTCGAAAGTGAGGGTGAGCTGCAGGAGTCCGATGTGGTCTTTGTTGCGGAAGAAGTCGCTCTTCAGTGCGTGAGGGGCTTCGAGTCCGTCCCAGGCATCAGAAAGACTAAAACGCATGCTCCAGTCGAGAGCAAGGTTGAGTCGAGGGCGAATCTTATATTTCAGCCCCACACCGATGGGCACTATCGGGGTCACAGTCCCCGATTCGCTACCATAAGCCGCGCCCAGTCCCAACTGCATGTAGGGCACTAGGCGGCGATAGCCTAAATAGCCACGATGAAACCGTAGGGTAGAAAATGAATTTCATACACTGCCGCTAGGTCGAGCAATGTTCCACTATAGCTATAGCGCAGGGGCTGCTTGTCGACAGCGGAGGGAGAAGTGGGATAGAAGTCTTTCAATCCCGTGGTGTTCCCACCTATCGTATGAATGTTGATCGAGGTGCGCAAGGCTAAGCGAGGATTGTAAATCCATCGCACCGTGCCGCCAAAGGATACACCAGGATGACTCAACAAGGAGGGGTTGGTGTCGTCTAAAGGTTGCGACATACCCACACTCACGCCCCACTCTTTGGTGAAGAATTCTTCGTTTTGTGCTCGACTTTCGCTAGGGACCATCCAAAAGAGCCACCAGCACCCGAGGAAGAGAAGGAGAGTTCGTGTCATAGAGGTGAAATTGAAAGAGAAATCAGATGGAATCTACACAAGTGTGTGTGTGAACCTCACACCTACACAGCCAGTGTCATCTGTATATAACGGCATTACTTCCCTTTCTATTGTGTCGCAGGGGCAAGTATTGCCCCGAGTGTCAATGTCGAACGAGGGTTTTGCCTCCTTCGTTTGCTCAGAAAGTGGTGGAAGTGGTATTCCACGAAAGGCGATGCAGACGAGCACGCCACACGCCATTGTCGGTGTGGATCCAGAGCTGTCCGCGAGCGTCTACTGCGGCTTGTATGCTGCTCACTGTCTTTGGGAAGTTTGCAGGCAATGCCAAGGTGGGATGACTCACCCACGTTCTGCCGCGATCGCGACTATAGCGCAACACTGGGTTCCCTGCGGTGGTGCGTCCTACCAAGAGCACTCCTCCATCATAAGGCAGCATCTGAGGATTCTCCAGCACGGGGGCAGTATATCCGCTCGTGATGGGAGGGGGCATCAATTCCCAACGGAATTGATAGGTGCCGCTGGTGTCCCATTTGCGTGTCCACACGCGAACAGTTCCATTTTTAGTGCCACACATCACCCACTCTTGCAGATGATTCACATCGCGAGCTGACAGCACGGTGCCGGCTATGTTGGCATCGGGCAGATAAGCTGCATCGGTGACATCTACACTGTCTTTGGTCCAAGTGGTGCCATCGATGGAGGTGAACACCGCTGTGCCTTGCACACGAAACAGGCGGCCTTCGCCTTGCCAAGTTCCTGCTGCAGGGAAGGTGAATCCTTGCGCAGTCCAAGCAGCTTCGGTGGGCTGTGTCCAGGTCACACTGTCTCCTTCTTCGCGGTGCACACGCACTTCGAGCGTGTAGTTGCGACGCGACACACCGTCTAGTCCATAAACATGGAGCGTACGTGTCTTTGTCAAATCCACCGCTGTGGTGGTGCTGAAGACTGTGTCGGACTGATTGAGCAGGCTCACCAAGCGTGCTACGCCACTCACCGTAAACGTCTGTGGCTTGACACTGCTCAGACTTGTGCCATGAGGGAGCGAATCTTGGTTGTAGATGGTGTTGCGCTCCTGATCGATGGTGAAAGCATAGTTAATGCCAGCGATATTTTGCACATAACTGCTATCTTTTTTGCCATCGGTGGTGCGTACGTGCAGCGTGCGCTGCAGATTGCCCAGTCCAAAGGAAGTGACCACACAGTCTGTCGACACTTCTGCCGTGGTAGTGGTGTCGTCGTTGAAACATGCCGTCAATAAAGTAGTGCCCAACGTGAGGCACGCCATAGCAGGCAGGAGGGTATTCATTGGTTTCATGTGGCTACTTGTGAGTGCGTGAAAGGTGTCGTTTCGGACAATGTCCTACTTAGGCACTATATATCAATATGCAAAAATAGAAAGACTTTTCCCAACTCAGAAACAAAAATCTGATTTTCTCTCTTTTTTAGCGTTTTTCGGCTAGATTCTGCCGCATTGGTCTGCATATTTGTCCTTTTTCAGGCTTTTCGCCTTTCTTTCAGTGACAGCTCCTTTGCTGCTCTTGGCGCCACCTTGCCACACTTGCCTGCTCCGCTCTCTTTATAGCGCACCATGAAGTGGCGAGGGTTTCGGGTGCAGACCGTGCCCACTTGTAGGGGCACCCACTTTTGTTGCCCCTTTCCGCAGAAGTCTGCTTTCACTGCCTTCATTTTTTTACAGCATCCTCTGTTATAATCCAGCAGGCGTCCTCCCCTTGATTCGTCGCCCACCACCGACCGCGCGCCGAGAGTTATCCACTTTTCCACACGCTTTTCTTTCTTCTTCACTATATAAGTTCTTTTCTTTTTTAGAAGGAAAGAAGAGAAAGAGAATGACCTACTAAAAAAGAAAGAACAACTATTGGTATATGTATAGACGTTATGGAAAATGTGGATAAATACTTTGAGATAGCTTCCAATGCCTTAGTATGAACGAATTGTAGTTTTCCCACCCACGTGGATAAACCTACTTTTTATTGTGAATATCTCATGTGGAACTTTGGTAAAACTGTGGAAAGATGTTGATAATAAGTCTTTTGATTCTTCCTTCAATGAGCTAGGTGTGAGTGAGAGTTATCCTTGGGTTATGAAAGGCTTTTCCACTGTTTTTCCACCTCCTTTTCCACAATACTTTTACGTCCTTACAAGATTAATTTTCGGGTTGGCATCTTGTTTGTCGTTCGTTCTTGATGTAGGTCGCTATGTCTTCAGACTAACAACAAACCATCTGTTCAGCCATCCAATAAAATAGGTTCAGGATATAACGATCGATTGGGGCTTAATAATTGTAAAAAGCTCCCTCTCTCGCGCATGCGCGTACGCGCGCACCCTGCACTTTTGCACTTTTTGCTTTCACAACCTTCACAGATTTCCGTGTAATTCATTCTATTCTAGTGGATTATCGGTGTTTTATAAACATCTTTTTAATTTTTCACGCAGAATGGCGTGAAAAATGGGCGAAAAGACCCCGTAGGAGAGGTAAATTAGGGTGGAAAAGCAGGTGAGTCAGCAACCAGAGCAGTTGAGGATGGTTACAGTGTTTTTGAGGGTTGTGGGAGGGAGGATAAGAAAACTCGGAGCTTTTCTCGAAAATGTCGGACGTTTTTGGAAAAACGTTGGACTTTTTCTGAAAAATCTCCGACGTTTTTTTGCGTAAGTCCTTGAATTTCATTCGTTCTTTGGGCAGCAATAGTGGCTGAGTGTGAAGGTTGTGAAAGTAAAAAGTGCATCATCGCTGTAGCGTGCGCACGCGCGCGAGAAACTCGTACTGGTGCTTACGCGGTTTATGGACAATCTGCCAACGGAATTATGTCGGTGAACTGGGACTTACCCTCTCTTCTTTTATGTCATCGATGTTCATTCTGTATTGCGGCACAGGTGAGTTCTAATTTTCGACCCACAATTCCACTATTCCTCAGATAGAGGGCTGTGAAAGGCGGAAGAAACTATTCGGGAGAAAATCCTTTGTTTATATCATTATTGTAATGTCTATATAGCAAAATATTTTACTAGTAAAGAAAAAAGTGCAGTTTTCTGGAGATTATTCTCTCTTTGCCCCTTTATCTACCCCTATATGTGTAGGAAGGTGGATGAAAAGAAAGTGAGGATATGAGGAGGAATAGACAGGAGCAGCGCAAAAAAAATGGACGCAAGTTATTTGCGTCCGAAGTCGGCAGGGATTTCACCCCACTCTTGGGTTTCCCACTTCAATATTCGTGTGGTGATGCGACGCGCTTTGAGCCATTGTTCGGCACGCGCAATCATGTCGAACAAAGGAGCGGTGCGCTCTGTCTGTTCGAGCGTGGTTTTGCACTGCTTGCGGCGCACCCAACTGATGGCGGTGCGGCTGTCGCTATAGATGGTGATGTCTTTGAGTCCTTGTTTCTCTATCAGCGCGAGAGCGTGAACAATGGCAAGAAATTCGCCAATGTTGTTCGTGCCCAAGACAGGACCATAGTGGAAAATCTCTTGTCCTGTGCCTAAATAGATGCCGCGATATTCCATAGGACCGGGGTTTTTGGCACAGGCTGCATCGACGACGACGGTGGAAAACCCCACCTTCTCCATCACATCGGGCGAGGGCATGAGGATGGGACGCTCTTTGGGAGAATGTGGGGAGAGGGCGGCAAGCGAAGTGTTGGCTTTTCGGAGGGCGGCTTGCGATGCCTTTTCTTCTGAGGTGGCACGCGAGGTGATGTGCTGTTCGGGTGCTTCTCGAAAGGCTTGTTGGGCAGCTTCGGCAGTGTCGAAGGATTTGTAGCGTGCATTGGAAAAACCTTTCACTTGTTCGGCACAGTCGTTCCAGTTGTCGTAGACACCTGGATTGTGACCTTGCCACACGACGTAGTATTTCGGCTTTTTCGACATAGGGTTGTATCCTATAAATGATGAACTTTAGGGACTGTCATAGGGCTGCGCTCACGACCAGAAAGCGGCACCATAGATGCGAGAAATAAAATGGGCGGTGACGTGTTCGCCACCGCCCATGATAGAGATGCCTAGTGGCTATGGACTACATGCGCTCAGGCATTTCGATGCCGAGAAGCTCCATGCCGAGGCGTACCACCTTCGCCACGTTGCGAGAGAGGATGAGACGGAAGTTGCGCTTCGCTGCATCTTCTTCGCGGAGAATTTGGAATTCGTGGTAGAATTGGTTGTAGAGTTTCACCAATTCGTAGCAGTAGTTGGCAATGCCCGAAGGTGAATAGTCTTCGCCAGCAGCTTCTACTACACCGCGGAAGTCTGCCAAACGCTGGATGATTTCTTCTTCCTTCGTAGAGATTTCCACATCTGCGGGGAGTTCTTCGCTGAGGACGATGCCGGCATCTTGTGCTTTGCGGAGGATGGAACGGATGCGGGCGTAGGTATATTGGATGAAGGGACCCGTATTGCCGTTGAAGTCGATGGATTCTTCAGGATTGAACACCATGTTCTTGCGCGCATCCACCTTGAGGAGGAAGTACTTGAGGGCACCAAGACCTACGATGCGAGCTACTTCTTGCTTTTCAGCTTCGCTCATGTCGGTGTTTTTGCCAGCTTCGTCCATGGTGCGACGAGCTTGTTCGATCATGCCTTCTACCAAATCGTCGGCGTCCACCACTGTACCTTCACGGCTCTTCATCTTACCATTGGGGAGTTCGACCATGCCATAAGAGAAGTGCACGAGGCTCTTGCCCCATTCGAAGCCGAGACGGTCGAGGAGGAGAGAGAGGACTTGGAAGTGATAGTTTTGCTCATTGCCCACCACATAGATCATCTTGTTGATGGGATAGTCGCGGAAGCGGAGTTTAGCAGTACCGATGTCTTGGGTCATGTAGACTGAAGTGCCGTCGGCGCGGAGGAGGAGTTTTTCGTCCAAACCTTCCTTGGTGAAATCAGCCCACACCGAACCATCTTCGCGGCGATAGAACAGACCTTTGGCGAGACCTTCTTCCACCTTTTCCTTACCTTCGAGGTAGGTGTCAGATTCGTAATAGATTTTGTCGAACGACACACCGAGGGCTTTGTAGGTTTCGTCAAAACCAACATACACCCATTCGTTCATTTTGCGCCATAGAGCACGCACTTCTTCGTCGCCTTGTTCCCACTTGCGGAGCATCTCGCGAGCTTCTACCATCAAGGGTACTTCTGCTTTGGCGCGTGTTTCAGCTTCTTCTTCGCTTACACCTTGAGCGATGAGTTGAGCTTTGAGCTCAGCCACTTCTGCGCGATAGTGTTGGTCGAAAGCTACGTAGTAGTCGCCCACGAGGTGGTCGCCTTTTTTGCCAGAAGATTCGGGTGTTTCTCCGTTGCCATATTTGAGCCAAGCGAGCATAGATTTGCAGATGTGGATACCGCGGTCGTTGACGATGTTGGTTTTCACCACACGTTGGTTGTTGGCTTCAGCGATTTTAGACACTGCCCATCCGAGGAGGTTGTTGCGCACGTGTCCGAGGTGGAGGGGTTTGTTGGTGTTGGGCGAAGAATACTCCACCATGGTGAGTGGACTTTCGGCAGTGGGGAGCTGAAGTCCGTAGTGTGCATCGGCATCGATTGTTGCGAGGAGCTGCAACCATTTAGCTGGTGCAATGACGAGGTTGAGGAAGCCCTTTACCGTGTTGAAAGAGGAGACAAGGTCTGTGTTGGCGATGAGCCATTGTGCGATGTCTTCACCTGTTTCTTCGGGCTTCTTCTTGGAGATGCGCAAGAAGGGGAAGGTAACGACAGTGAGGTGACCCTCGAAGTCGGGACGTGTCTTCTGCACCTGCACTTGTTCGGCAGTGATGTCAGTGTCGTAGAGGGCTTTGATAGCCTTGACTACGGCAGCAGTGAGCAATTTTTCGATGTTCATGAGCTGTATAGGAATCTTTTTTTGTTTGTCTATTTTTTCTCATTCTTCCACACGAGTGTGGCGGAAATGGGTTGGTGGTCTGAATAAGGGGCTTCTTCGTCAACTTTAGCTTGAATGGGCTCGAAATCTTTGGAACAAAAGATATGGTCGATGCGCACTCTGATGGCATTACGTCGGAAGGAGAAACCAAAACCTTGACCGGCTTCGCGGAAAGCATCGGTGAGTCCTAAACTTGCCACGCGATGGCGGGTGTAGGAAATGGGAGTATCGTTGAAGTCTCCACAAAGAATGACAGGCTTGTCTTTGTGTTGTGCCAAATAGTCTTCCACGGCATCCACCATTTCAGAGCGTTCCGTGGCACTGTGGGCTATTTTGGCAAATAGGGTCTTGGTGTTGTTCCACTGACTGCGCTTGTCTTCTTTGGATTTGCCGTGCATCATGTCGGTGTAGCCTTCGAGCGTAGGACCTGAGAGGAGGTTGGAGCGGAAATGACAATTTACGACAATGAGTTCTCCGCGTGGATGCTGCAAGCGATAGCCGTAGATGGCATTGCCAGGATAGGCAATGATGAGTTTTTGTTCGAGAATGGGATAGGCACTAATGATGCCTACCACTTCTTCTTGTGTTCCCTCATAACTTATATAGTGCGTTGGCGTTGGAGCAAAGCGGCTTTCTATCTTTTTGAGATTATCGGGGTTGGCTTCTCCTTCTTGGAAACAGATGATGTCGGCGTGCTGATCAATGAGATAGCGCACCAGTTCGTCTTGCTGTTCCATACCTCTGCCAAAAAGAAGGTGTTGTAGCTCACCACTTTGATTTGGTTGGTAGCAGCAGTGGTGGTTTCATTGTCGATGAAAGGATGGATGGGACAATAGGTGTAGATGTGCTGTGCGCAAACGCCCAGTCCTATCAAACCGAGCAACCACGTTTTGCGTGGCACAAAGAGTAGTCCTATGATCCAAAGGAAGAACGTGCCGAAGAGAAAAACCGGAAATGCTAAGCCTACGACTCCGATCCACTTGAAAAAACGTGGGTCGATGTAGACACTAGCGGCAGAAATCCATAATCCCAAAATGGAGATACCCAATGCTCCCGACAAGAGCATTCCAAAGATGTGTGCCATGGGGGAGGGGGTGGACGCATCTTTGCGTGAGTTTTGGGATTTTGAAAAGAACGACATATATTCGGATAAATGGACAAATAGTTTTCCTTAAGAAACAAGGAGAAGTTGCCCGTAGAGTTTGGATTTATCGTCGACTATTATTAAACAACTCTTGTTTTTCTGCTTCCGTGAGAGAGGCGTAGCCGGAGCGGCGCACTTTCTCTAGGATTTCATCCATGCGCGCTTGTTGAGCACGACGCTGCGCATTGTAGGCTTGGTCGGAATTGGAGGGATTTTGTGGTGAAGCCCCGTTGGAGTAGTTGCCACCTTGGCGCTGTTGCTGAGAGGAGGAACCGGTGGAGAAGAGGTTTTTGAAAAAGTTTTCGACAGCGGCTCCGAATTTCTCAAAGGCTGTACGGATTTGCTGGAGAAAACCTCCCTTGTTTTGCTGATAACTGCCGCTATTGGTGTTGTAACCTCCGCTTTGTTGCGTGCCGCGATAGTTGTTCCAACCTTGGAAGCCAGCTTGTCTGCGCTCCGTCTGCTTGCGCCAATAGCGGAAGATGAGCCATCCAAAGAACATACCTCCGAGGTGGGCAAAGTGGGCTACGTTGCCGTTGGACGTAAAGGCGGAGTAGGCTTCGATGGCTGCATAACCGATGACGAAATATTTGGCTTTCATCGGGATGGGAGGGAAGAGGAGCATGATGCGCTCGTTGGGGAAGGTCAAACCGAAAGCCAAGAGTACGCCATAACAAGCACCACTCGCACCGATGGTCACCCACTGGTCTAACAGAGAACTCATCGGCATGATCACGCCGTTCACATTGGCTGCATCATAGTGTGCCATGCCAGAGAAATAGTATTCTCCAAATTGCCACAACTCTTGACAGAAAGCAGCGCCAATGCCGCAGATGAGATAGTAGATGATGAAGCGTTTTTGCCCCATGGTTTGCTCAATGATGCGACCAAACATCCACAAACTAAACATGTTGAGCAAGACGTGACTCCACGAAGCATGGAGAAACATGTAGGTGAGTGGTTGGTAGATGCGAAAAGCAGGGGCAAGCACAAAGTGAAGCCCGAAGAGTTCGGTGAGCACATCACCATAGCGCGTCGAAATCACCTGTTGCACCATGAAGAGGATGATGTTGATGAAGAGGAGATTGCGGGTGATGGGAGGAATATTCTTGAGCATAGAGAGAGGGAATAAGCGCAGTTTTGAAGGCTTCGCCGAGAGAGATTAGGAATTGTCGGAAGGGATGAGACTATTCAGGGGAAATTTTATCCTATCTGTGAATGTATTCTGTTGATTTTCAAAGATTCTCAATCGAATAATCAGACTATTCCGTGCGATGTCAAGCGCGCATCAAAAAACTTTCTCACAAAAACAACATAGCTCGCGAGGCACTACGACGGGAAGTCGTAGCGCAACTCGCGAGAATGTATATAAGGAGATGAAATAATCTCAGTGACGGATTAGAAATCGAACTTTTCGATTTTCAAAAGCCCGAGCTCTTTGAGCTGAGCCACGTAGGTATTAAACTCTTCGCTAGCAGCGTGAGCTTCGAGAGCTGCGGCATTTGTCCAAGTTTCGCAGAACATGAACACATCGCTACGAGTGCCGCTTTCGAAAACGTCGTAAGACACGCAGCCTTCTTGCTTTTGGCTAGCAGCGGTGAGAGCGAGAGCAGCTTGAAGTGCTGCATCATATTGGCCTTCGTTGGCTTGGAAAAAACAATTGATACGAATCATTGTTGTGTAAGTAGTTGAGTGTTGATAATAAATCCTGGAGGATTAGAAATAGTAAGTCGCCTGCACGTTGAAAGTATTCAGACGATAAGAAGGCAACACCTTTTGACCGGTCTTGATGTCTACAGAGTTGAGGATTTTTTCTCCCATTTCTCCGAGTGCTACGTTGTAGCCGATGCCGAGATCAAGATGACCACCGAGCGCCACACCCGCACCAAAGTTCCAAGTTGTGGTGAGGTTGTTGGTCTTATACACAGTGTTGTCAATCAAAGTGGAGAGGTTCACCTTGTCACCATCCAATCCGTAGGAGAATTGAGGACCAGTGGCGAGATAAACTCCCACTTTTTGCACGGTGAGATTGAGCTTCAAGTTGAGCGGAATGTCCACAGACTTCAGCTTTTGCGTCAATTCGAGATTGCCAGCAGCGATTTGTATTCGCGTTGGTTGTAGAGCAATGCACCTTCCACACCGAGGCCAGCAATCAAGCCCATGTAGGCTTTAGGACCGATGAACCAGCCCGAACCGTTCTTACCTTCGAGCGTGCGAGTCAATGTTGTCTTGTCGAAGGAGGCAGAAGAGAGATTATAACCTCCAGTTACACCGAAGCGAAAATCGCCAAAAGCGTTCGCAGAAAGGGCTGTGGTGAGGAGCACCACAAGTGTTAGCAAAGTCTTTTTCATAAAGCTTTGTTGATTTGTGTGGGAAATAGGGATTCTTCCCACGGGTTAAACATGAGCGGCAATCTCAGTTTAATGTACTATGTGTGGTGTGTTTACATGTGGATGATGACACGTTCCACATAGTAGACCAAGATGCCTGCGAAGTAGCCTGCAGCAGCTACCCAAGTAATCTTCTTCATGTACCAGCCGAAGGAGATTTTTTCCAATCCCATCGCCACTACACCAGCAGCACTTCCGATGATGAGCATAGAACCACCCACACCGGCGCAGTAAGCTAAGAGTTGCCAGAAGATGCCGTCTTGTGCGAAATCGCCTGCAGCTTCGATGGGGTACATGTTCATGCAGCCAGCCACGAGAGGCACATTGTCCACAATGGAAGAAGCTACACCGATGGCACCAGTGACGAGGAAGTGATTACCTCCCGACACTTCATTGAGCCATTGACCAAAGGCAGGGAGAACGCCTGTTTCCTTCAAAGTAGCCACAGCAAGAAGGATGCCAAGGAAGAAGAGGATGGTGGTCATGTCGATCTTGTGAAGGATCGTTGCCACGCGTTGTTTCATGGTGCTGTCGCGATGCGCCTTGCGACGATAGAACACTTCGGTCACCGTCCAGAGCAGACCCAACACGAGGAGGATGCCCATGTAGGGGGGAAGTTCGGTGAAATTGTGGAAGATGGGCACAAACAAAAGACCACCTACTCCGAGAACAAAGATAATGTTGCGTTCAGTTTTACCGAATTGGTGACCAGCATGCGCAGCCACTTCGCTGCCTTCTGCAGAAGTTGTCAATTCGCCTTTGAGTTGGAACTGCAACAAAAGGGCTGGAATCACCATCGCCACAAGGCTAGGAATGAAGATTTCTTTGATTACACCGCCTGCTGTCAAGCTACCTTTGATCCACAACATGATGGTGGTGACGTCGCCAATGGGAGAGAAAGCACCACCAGCATTAGCTGCAATCACAATGAGTGAGGCATAGATGAGACGGTCGTTGTGGTTGTGCACCAATTTGCGCAACACCATAATCATCACAATAGTAGTGGTGAGGTTGTCGAGCACAGCAGAGAGGAAGAAGGTGATGAAAGCAATCTTCCAGAGAAGGGCGCGCTTAGAGTGGGTTTCGAGTGCATCACGCACAAAATTGAAGCCTCCGTTGGTGTCAATCACTTCCACCACGGTCATAGCTCCCATAAGGAAGAAGAGTGTCTCAGTGATTTCGCCTAAATGCTCGCGTAGGCTATGTTCCGAAACATATTGCGCTACGCTGCCATTTCCAATGCTTTGGAGCACTTCGGCAGAAAGATATTGAGCTGCGCCTGAGGTGTACAACACCCAGCAAATCACGCACATAAGCAAGGCTACAGCCGCTTTGTTAACTTGAGCACATCTTCTAGTGTGATGCAGAGATAGCCCACAAAAAAGACGGCTACGATAATAGAAGTTAGCATAGAATGATATAAAGAAATGAGTTATAGATAGAATGCTAGCGCAAATTTCGCGAAAAAAATGGGCATAGGCAAAGTTTTTGCCAGTGATTTGCATGGAATCCCACGAAAATACTTAATAAAGATGAGGAAGTTTCGGTTTTTATCCTTATTTTTGCATAGTTATTCCAAGCTTATTCCTATGAAATCTTGGCTTCGTAGTTCAATGGATAGAACAACCCTCTCCTAAAGGGTAAATAGGGGTTCGATTCCCCTCGGGGCTACTAGCACTTTGTTTGTTTTGGTGCTTTCACGCTAGCTCATTTTTCGGAGTTTTCGTGGGTGACATCGTGAATGCAATGCAGAGTGCTGTGTGTGTTCATCGATATTTATCTATCACCATGTCTTCCTTTCCCATTCGTTCGTTTGAGCAGTTGCACCATCATTTGGCGCAGCTCCCTTCTCGTTGCCGTGTGGCAGTGGCTTATCCTGCCGATGCGCATACCTTGCAAGCCGTGCTCGAGGCTGTACAACTCGGCTTTGTAGACGCCTTCTTGGTGGGTGAAGTCTATGCCCCTTTGTTGGAAATATTTCCTCCGAAATAGCTGCTTGGGTGCACCACATTCCAGCTTCCGATGCTGGAGCCGCGATGCAACAAGCCGTGCAGATGGTGCATGATGGAGAAGCAGATGTTTTGATGAAAGGTTTGGTGAATACCGACGATCTCTTGCGCCATGTGCTCAACAAAAACTATGGTCTTCGCCAAGAAGGAGGAGTCATTAGTCATGTAGCAGCTTTCTACTTGCCGCAGTTGGAGCGCATTGTGCTCATGTCGGATGTTGCGGTGATACCCTCTCCTTCGCCCGAACAACGCCGCGCACAACTCACTTATGTCACTGCCCTAGCTCACCAGTTGGGCATCGAAACACCTCGTGTGGCTTTGTTGCATTTTTGTGAAAAGGTGAGCGAAAAATTCCCTATCACCCTCGATTATGCAGCTTTGAAAGAAGAAGCAAACAAAGGAGTTTTTGGAAAAATCATCGTAGATGGTCCCCTTGACCTACTTTGTTCGCTTTCGCCCCAAGGACTTGCCGACAAGCACCTCACTAGTGTGCTCGAGGGGCAAGCCGATGTTTTGATTTTCCCAGACATCGAAACGGGCAATGCTGTCTACAAAACCCTCTCTTTTCTTGTGCCTAAGGCAGAAGCTGCCTCGATGCTCGTAGGTACCACCCATCCCGTGGTGCTCACCTCTCGTGGCGATTCGATAGCCACAAAAGTCAATAGCCTTGCTTTGGCTGCCATTCAGACTAAAAAGGACTAAAACTATGCGCATTCTAGTCATCAATCCCGGTTCTACTTCCACCAAAGTGGCGGTCTACGAAGACGAACGTCCGGTGTTGCTCCGTAACATTCGCCACACAGCCGAAGAGTTGCAGCAATACCCCACTAGTTTTGACCAACTTCCGCTGCGACAAAACAAAATCGTGCAAACCTTGGAGGAAGAAGGCATCCCCTTTAAATTTGATGCCATCGTGGGACGTGGTGGACTCACCCACCCCATTCCAGCAGGAGTGTATCGGGTCAATGAAAAATGCTCCACGACACTCGCACCGCTCCGCGTCAGCACGTGTGCAATTTGGGTTGTCACATCGCAGCCGCACTTGCTGCTGATCTTGACAATTGCTCCGCTTTCATTGCCGATCCTGTGATTGTCGATGAAATGTGTCCCGAAGCGCGCATCTGTGGCAGTCCCGATATGCATCGCAACAGTGTGTGGCATGCCCTTAATCAGCGCGCCACGGCTCGTCGCCACGCCCTCGCCATTGGTCGCCACTATGAAGACCTAGACCTCATCGTGGCTCATTTGGGAGGTGGCATCACCATCGGTGTGCATCACCACGGACGCACCATCGATGTGAACAATGGTCTTGATGGCGAAGGACCTTTCTCGCCCGAGCGTGCAGGAACGCTTCCCACTGCCGACCTCATCCGCATGTGTTTTAGTGGAAAGTATTCCGAAGAAGAACTCCTTCGTCGGGTGGCAGGCAAGGCAGGTCTGGTGGCATGGTTGGGCACAAGCGACACCCGCGAGATACTTGATCGCATCGAAGCTGGTGATGAAAAAGCAAAGCTCATCATGGACGCTATGATTTATCACATAGCCAAGGGCATCGCTGCCCAAGCGGCTGTGCTTTGTGGTCGCTATGATGCCATTCTCATCACTGGAGGTTTGGCGCACGCCCACTACATCACCTCGCGTCTGCGCGAACGTGTGTCATTCATTGCGCCCGTGCACATCTATCCTGGTGAGAACGAGATGGAGGCTCTAGCAGAAAATGCCCTGGCTGTGCTGCGCAATCAGCGTGAAGTGCTGGAATATCAATAGCCGTTGCTCCCCTCTGAGCAGAGGGGTGGTGTTTTTACGCAATGTTCCCTCAATTTTGTGGATTTATCGTGAGGCAAACTTGGTCAGTTTTGGCGCATTCCGTAACTTTGCTTTGATGTGTGTGGCAGATCATGACTGCTCCATACATACCCTTTTACCCAGATATTTCACCCCAACAATATGCCTCAAAAACTACAAATCGAAGAAATGAACCGCCTTGATGTGGCGGCTTTCAAAGCAGCAGAAAAATTGCCCCTCATCGTCGTGCTCGACAACGTGCGCAGCCTGCACAATGTGGGAAGCATTTTTCGCACTGCCGATGCATTTCGACTCGCTGGTGTGTGGCTTTGTGGCATCACCGCAACACCCCCTTCAGTGGATATACACAAAACGGCACTCGGTGCGGAAGAGTCTGTGGATTGGCGATATTTTGCTACCACTGATGAAGCCATCGCCACCCTCAAAAAGGAGGGATATGTGGTAGCCTCTGTGGAACAATGCCACCGCTCTACCCTACTCACCGATTTTCAACTGGATGACACGCAGCGTTACGCGCTTGTGATGGGGCATGAAGTGCATGGAGTGGCGCAAGAAGTGGTGGATGCTTCCGATCTCGTTATCGAAATCCCCCAAATGGGCACCAAGCACTCTATGAATGTGAGTGTGGCTGCTGGAGTGGTGATGTGGGAATTTGTGCGCCAATGGCGCGCACTCGGACATTGATCCTCCACACTTTCTTAATCTTTGCAGCACAGTTGTCAAGATAGTGGCAACTTCTGATATTTTCTCTCTTTAACCTCCCTATACCTTCACTTGTTTCACCTCGCTTAAATCCAAACTATGCTCTCCACCATTCACACCATAGCTATCAATGGTCTCGATGCTAGTCGTGTGCTCATCGAAATCAATGTCACCCCTTTTAGTCAACCGCGCGATGCGCTCTATGTCATGGTGGGGCTGCCCGATAGTGCTGTGAAGGAGAGCAAGACCCGTGTGCGCTCTGCCATGGAAAACAGTGGATACAATGCGCGAGGAGCAGCGGATGTGGCAGTGAATTTTGCGCCTGCCGATGTGAAAAAGGAGGGGAAGTGGTTATGACCTTCCGTTGGCTGTGGGGTTACTGCACGCTTTCGGACAAGCCAAGGTGACTCCTGAAGTACTCAGTCGCTACATGTTTCTCGGAGAACTAGGACTTGATGGCGATTTGCGTCCTGTGCGTGGCGTGTTGCCAGCGGCTATTTTGGCACGCAAATTAGGCTATGAAGCCTTGATTGTGCCAGAAGAGAATGCGCGCGAAGCTGCGGTAGTGAACCAACTAAAGGTGTATGGTGCAAGTAAACTGAGCGATGTGGTGCAACACCTAGAAGGCACGCAGTTATTGGAACCCACAGAGGTGGACACACGGGCAGAATTTTATGCTTCGCAAACGGATTTTCCCTACGATTTCAGTGAGGTGAAAGGACAACCTGCGGTGAAACGTGCATTTGAAGTGGCAGCGGCTGGCGGACACAACCTCTTGCTCGTGGGCAGTCCGGGCTGTGGCAAGAGCATGATGGCGAAGCGTTTGCCTTCGATTCTCCCTCCCCTCACACTCGCTGAGAGTTTAGAAACCACGCAGATACACTCTATCGCGGGGAAACTCGAGAGAGGGGCTACGCTTATCTCCACACGGCCGTTTCGCTCTCCACACCACACCATTTCAGATGTGGCACTCATTGGCGGTGGAGCCAGTATGCAGCCCGGAGAAATCAGTTTGGCGCACAATGGCATCTTGTTTTTAGACGAATTTCCCTCACTACACCAAGAATGCACTCGAAACGATGCGACAACCGTTGGAAGATCGCATCATCACCATATCGCGAGCGCGCTACAACGTCACTTTGCCATGCTCCTTCATGCTGGTGGCAGCTATGAATCCTTGTCCTTGTGGCTACTACAACGACCCTTCGCATGAGTGCACTTGCACACCAGCTCAGGTGCAACGCTATCTCAGTCGCATCAGCGGTCCATTGTTGGATCGCATAGATTTACAAGTGGAGGTGGTGCCCGTGCCCGTGAAAGAACTCACCAATGCGCCTGACGGTGAACCTTCTGCCGACATTCGTGCTAGAGTGGTGGCAGCTCGCGAACGACAGCGCGAACGATTTGCTAGCTGTCCTGGCGTGCACTGCAATGCACAAATGAGTGCGCGACAACTGCAAGAACTCGTGCACCTCGACGAAGCGGCACAAGATGCACTTTCTCTCGCACTCGACCGCTTAGGACTCTCTGCACGCGCCTACGAACGTGTGTTGAAGGTGGCACGCACCATTGCCGATTTAGACGGTAGCGACAAAGTGCAACGGCAACACATAGCCGAAGCTGTGAGCTATCGCAACCTAGACCGCTCCACTTGGGGTACATAATCACAAGGTTTCAATATAGAAAGAAGATAAATATATGAAAGTCAATGGTAAACATGGCGACAGCGATGGTGCAAATGGCGCAGTATGCGCTGGACGAGAGTCATCTTCCACACCGCTGAAACCGCTAGTTCGCAAGATATATTCACGCACGTGGCTGCGCTCACCTATAGTACGGTGTTGTCTGTGGTGCCGCTTCTGGCTCTGGTGTTGGCACTTGGCCGCGGATTTGGAATGCAGGATTATATAGAGTTGCAGTTGCGACAAAATCTCAATACTTCAGACGATGTGATTGGACAACTGATGGAGTTTGCCAATTCCTACATTGCGCGCACACACGATGATGTGATGTTGGGTGTCAGTGGTTTTGTATTGGCATTCACCATCATTTCGCTGGTCAATAACATTGAGCGACGTTTCAATGCCATGTGGGGCGTAAATACTTCGCGCAGCCTGTTTGGCTTCTCCCTCGCCTATTTGGGGCTCATTGTCTTTCTTGCTTTCCATCTTCTTTTTGAGTGGTGTGTGGGTATTTATCCTCCAAATCCTCAATTATTTACCTCATCATGTGCTAGTGGATACTACAATGCCATTGTTGGTATTTATGCTCAAATCGTTGGTGTTCAGTGCCGTGTTGGGAGCAATGTTTCGATTCATTCCATTGGTGAAGGTGGAAGTACGCCACATCTTATGGCCTGCGCTCATCACGGGCGTTCTCTTTAGCCTGGTGCAAGAGTTTTACATTAAAGGACAGATGTTTCTGAGCAGTTATAATGCCGTGTATGGCTCGTTTGCAGTACTCCCCCTCTTGATGGCGTGGGTGTATGCCACGTGGACGATTGTCCTCATCGGGGTGTTGCTATGTCGCTCTCTGCAAGCCACGGAGAACAACGAGGACTTGTTTGATCAGAAGACTTATAATCACAGCTCACACAATCTGGTGGCACTGCGTATCATGGCTTTGATGGCGCGTCGATTTGTGGACAACGCTCCCCCGCTCATGGTGAAGGAATGGGCAGAGGCTTTGACGATTTCTACAGACTTTGTGGGCATCGAGTTGCAGCGATTGGCGCAGGTAGGGCTCATTTCCGCGTGATTACCACGAATGATGTGACACAAGCTCCGCTGCCTCCAACTGCGGTGTTTAAGGTTAATGTGGATGTACATCAACTCACGGCAGAAGAGGTCATCAAACGCTTAAATCAAGAAGGAAAGGATGTAGATATTCAACTCTCTTCTGCATCAATGCAGCAATATCGCAAGATAGTGGAGAACTATGGTGCTGAAATCGAGATGCAACGCAACATTCTTGAGCTTTGAGCTACTAAATCTTGGCTCGGCGATGGCTAGTGTTTAGCACAAAGATTGGAGGACGAATGGCAAAGGCTTTGTTTTTCCTTCCTCCTCTCCTTGCAATGTGTGCAGAAAAATGCAGTTGGGACGCGCTAATCTCCCTGTTTTGTTTTGTCTATGTGGTGTTTTACGACTGAACTTTTGAGTTATGTCTAAAACACCACATATTATTTGCGCAAAGGAGTCGAATTTCGTAATTTTGTGAGCCTTTTGACACTACCGATTTTGCGGCAACAGTGCAAAAGTCGCAGAATATATCAATAAAAATTTCTCATGCAAGACATTCGCAACATCGCCATCATTGCCCACGTAGACCATGGTAAGACGACGCTCGTGGACAAAATGCTCTTGGCAGGTAACCTTTTCCGTGCCAACCAGCAGACGGGCGAACTTATGCTCGATAATAACGACCTCGAACGTGAGCGTGGTATCACCATTCTCTCTAAGAACGTTTCGATTAACTACAAAGACACAAAAATCAACATCATCGACACTCCAGGTCACTCCGACTTTGGAGGTGAGGTGGAGCGTGTGCTCAACATGGCGGATGGTTGTATCCTCCTCGTTGACGCCTTTGAAGGACCTATGCCTCAGACACGTTTTGTGCTCCAAAAGGCATTGCAAATCGGGCTTAAGCCTATTGTGGTGGTGAACAAGGTGGACAAACCTAACTGCCGCCCCGAAGAGGTGCACGAAATGGTGTTCGATTTGATGTTTGAACTCGGAGGTACAGAAGAACAGCTCAATTTCCCCGTGGTGTATGGTTCGGCAAAGAACAACTGGATGGGCGAAGATTGGCAGAAACCTACTGAGAATATCGACTATCTCCTTGATACTATTCTCGAGTATATCCCTGCTCCTGAACGCCTTGAAGGTACTCCTCAGTTGCTCATTACTTCGCTCGACTATTCTAATTACACTGGTCGTATCGCTATCGGCCGTGTGCACCGTGGCACCATCACCGAGGGTATGAACATCACCATTGCTCACCGTGATGGAACGATGGAGAAGACGAAGATTAAGGAGCTCCAAACCTTTGAAGGTATGGGACGCCAAAAGGCTACTGCTGTGTCGAGCGGTGATATTTGTGCAGTGATTGGTCTTGAAACGTTTGAGATTGGCGACACTATCACGGACTTTGAAAATCCAGAACCGCTGCCTACGATTGCGATTGACGAACCCACAATGTCCATGCTCTTTGCCATCAACGACTCTCCTTTCTTTGGTAAGGAAGGTAAGTTCTGCACTTCGCGTCACATCAACGAGCGTTTGGAGAAAGAACTCCAAAAAGACTTGGCACTCCGTGTGGAACAAGGTGCTGACACTGACCGCTGGATCGTTTCTGGTCGTGGTGTGCTCCACCTTTCTGTCCTTGTAGAGACCATGCGCCGCGAAGGTTACGAACTGCAAGTGGGACAACCTCAGGTGATTTATCACGAAGTGGAGGGCGTTCGTCACGAACCTATCGAAGAACTCATGATCAACGTGCCCGAAGAGTTCGCTTCTAAGATGATCGACATGGTGACACGTCGCAAGGGTGAGATGGTGGCTATGCACAATCTCGGTGAGCGTGTAGACATCGAATTCATGATTCCCTCACGCGGCATCATTGGTTTGCGTACCAACGTCCTTACTGCTTCTCAAGGTGAAGCCATTATGGCACACCGTTTCAAGGAATATCAACCTTTCAAAGGCGAAATCGACCGCCGCAGCAATGGTTCGATGATTGCACTCGAAGGCGGCACTGCCTTTGCTTATGCCATCGATAAGCTCCAAGACCGCGGTAAATTCTTCGTTTCTCCCCAAGATGATGTCTATGCAGGTCAGATTGTGGGTGAACACATTCACGAAAACGACCTTGTGATCAACGTGACGAAGGCGAAGCAACTCACCAATATGCGTGCTTCTGGTGCTGACGACAAGGCGCGCATCATTCCTCCCACCATCTTCTCTCTCGAAGAAGCGCTGGAATACATCCGCGAAGATGAGTATGTGGAAGTGACACCTAAGTCTATGCGTATGCGTAAGATTATCCTCGATCACAATGCGCGCAAGCGTGCTTCTCGCACTGATGCCTAAAATGCGTTGAGTTGCGTTGGAAGACTAGCATCTCTACCTCCAGCTTTGTGAGAGGTTAGGGGCAAGTATTTCGCAGCAACGCAACAAATGCAACAAGCAAAAAAACAAGCCGTAGTAGAAATCGTTTCTACTGCGGCTTGTTTTATAAAGTACTAGTGCTTGTATGATAAAGTCTTAGAGATTGTTTTATCAAGTCTTCGTGCTTACTTCAAATAGGTTTTTCCCGAAGCATTGAGCAGAGGTTTGAGTTTTGTAAAAGGTATTTGCACTGTCGGCATCCCCACAGCGTAAGGGCCGATTTCATATTGTTGATACACCAGTTGCAATCCCTCTTTAGTGAGCCAAGGTTCGGTTTCGGGAAGGGGAAGATTGATCAGTTTTATTTCAGCATTGTCAGAGTCGCATGCACCAGAAAACATGAGAAGTTCTCCCAATTCTTTTTTATTTTTTGCATCAAAAGCTTTGACCAATCCTTTGATAAGGAGTGGATGAAGTGTATTCTCATCACTAATCATTGATTTATCAAACTTACGACCGTCACTCTTGCGGAAAGTGGCACCTGACAAGCTGCTACCACCATGTGCTCCTCCGAAATACCAATAAGAGCTGGCTTCGAACGTGATATACTTGTCTGTCTCATACACCTTGGTGATGCTGATATTATACTCACCATTGATGATATCATCATCTTCTTCTCGCACCCAACGCTTCTGATAGTAGTTGAGCATTGCTTGCCCATCGTTGATATCGCCTTCATACTTTCCTCCGAGCCGTTCGTTCACCCATTCGTTGATGGCAGTAGCTAAGTGAGGATGCTCTTTGCTCTGCGCAAGAACAATGGATGTTTCATAAGAACAATGCTCGGTCTTCAAGTTTTCAGAAAAACCTTCAGCGATAAATCTTCAGCACTAGACATTTCCAATCTCTGACTATCGACAACTGTTGCCACCGAGTCAGAGGATACAGCGGTTTCTGCCGTTGTTTTTTGTTTGCAAGCGGAGAGAGAAAGCATACCCACCGCAATGGCTGTGTAGAGCAACTTAAATCTCATAGCGGATTTATTTAGGGGAGGTAAGTACGACCAGTGGTATTCAGTAGTGACTTAAGTTGTGAATAAGGAACTACCACGGTAGGCGTACCATAGCGTGCATGGAAAAGTTCATGAGATTGATAGGAAAGTATAAGCCCTTTTTTACTAAGGAAAGGCTCCATTTCTGGATATGGGATAAAATTAGGATCCTTTCCTTCTTCCTCAATGTAGAATTTTATCTCATCAGAAGAAGTTTCAAGCGATTTACTCACACCTTTCAATAAGATTGATTGCATCTTATATTCCTTAGGAAGCATGGTGTAATCAAACTTACGACCATCTTTCTTGCGGAAGGTTGCAGCATGAGCTTCAAAGTCACCACGATTTATAGAAATAACATCAGACATGAAACGAAGAGTTACAAATTGGGGTGTTTCATATTCAACCCATACTTTATGAACATTACTTGCATAATCTGCGGCATCTGGTTCTTCCTCTTTCATCCAACGCCTTTGATAGTAAGCTATCATTGCTTTAGCATCGGTCACATCACCACGATATGTACCCCCAAAAACCTCATTCACCCATTCATTGATGGAATTAACCAAAGTAGTATTAGCTCCTTTTGCAAACACTACTGTTGTTGTGTATTCGTAGCGAGTTTTTTTCTTGACGGTGAGAGAATCTAGAATTAGTTCTGAATCTTCCTCAATAGGTTCTTCTACTGTCGAATCAGCTACCATGGTAGAGTCTGCGCTAGTGTCGGCACTTGGTTTAGAAGAACAGCTGCAAGATGAAAGAGTAAGTAGAGCGCACGCACTAAGCATGCTAATAAAGAGTACTTCATATTATTGAAGTTATAGATTAGCAATGATTATTCCCACACTGCTTCGACGAATCGAGGGAGATTGAAGCAATCGTTGATGACGCGGACGGAGGTATAACCCATGCTCTCGAAGAGAGTGGCAACAGCCGCGGCAAAGTCCGTGTGTGTCTCTACGAGAAGACTACCCGAAGGACGAAGCGCGTGCCAGCCCAATCGCGCCAAAGCGTGATAAAAGAGAAGCGGATTGTCATTGGGAACGAAGAGAGCCGAGTGTGGCTCGTGGTTCACCACTTGCGCTTCCATCGTTTGCGCTTCTTCTTCGGGGATGTAAGGAGGATTGCTCACAATAGCATCCAACGATTGTGGAGCAAGTGTGGGAGCATCAGCTTCTTTGAGCAAATCACGCAATTCAAAATCTACGCGCGCTCCTAAGGTTGTCGCATTCTCTTGCGCCACTTGCAAAGCCCCTTCCGAGATGTCCCAAGCGGCAACACGCGCCAGTGGGAGAGCTTTCGCCAAACTAATAGCAATGCAGCCACTTCCTGTGCCCACATCTAAGATGTTCGACAACGCACCACAGCATTTTTCGGTCGCCAGTCGCACCAAATCTTCCGTTTCAGGGCGTGGAATCAATGTGTCTGCCGTCACCTTAAAACGATGACCACAGAACAACTCAAATCCCACCACTTGTTGCACGGGCACGTGAGCTAAAAGTTGCTGCACATCACCGTCTATGTTGGCTTCTTCTTCGGTGGTAAGGGGCAATTCCTCATTGAGCAACAACTGTGTGGTGGAGAGTCCGAAACGATCGGTCAGGTATCTAGCAGCGATAGCCCCAGCTTCCTGCACCTCATAGATATCGGACAACTTCTTTTGTAAAAAGATTTGGAAATCTCTAGGCTTCATCGTTCCTCTATTATCTATCGTTTATTTCAGTGCATCCATGTGTTGATAAGCCTTCTGCATGAAAGCCTTCACCTTGCGCAAGCGGTCACCCTTCGGATCGGGCGTCACCTTCGACACATTTTGCGAATTGAGGTCAAAAATAGTCGTTCCAGTGCTGTCAATAAAGGTATATCCCTCTGGCCAAGTGTGGATGGCAAGCGGATAAGTGTAAGTTTGAGAGAGTACATCTCTTGAGAATGTGAATCGACTATGGTCAATGCCCATTTGTCCCAAGAGCGTTGCTGCCACGTCCGTCTGGTTACAAAGTTTCGTCACCACACGAGGAGCACGCACCGCACCTCCCGTCCAAATGAGGGGAATGTGATATTTTCTAATGTCAAACTCATTGATATCAGCGGGCCACGTCACTCCGTGGTCTGGAAGAATCACAATCAGCGTGTTCTTCCACGCTGGAGTTTGTCGGAAAGCAGCGATAAATTCTCTATAGAATGATCCAGATATGCAAAAGCATTGAGCATTTTGTCGTTAAGACGCGCATAAGGCACCTCCCACGGCTCGTGACTAGAGAGCGTCAAGAGGGTTTTGAACCAAGGTTTGCCTTGTTTTTCCGAAGCATCAATGTTTTGACGGAGAATCTTCATCATCTCACCATCGCACACTCCCCATGGACTTGTGTGGCGTAGCTCTGCAGGAAAATCAGCATCTCCCAACACGCGATTATATCCTGTAGCGAGGAAATAGGAATTCATGTTGGTGAAGTTCTTATCACCCCCATAGAGAAACTCCGTGTCGTAGCCCACGCCTTTCAAAGCCCCAGCGATAGAAGGCAACACGCGCGATTTGGCAGGCATCTTCATCACACTCGCATCGGGGAAAGAAGGATAGCCCGAGAAGGTGCAAAGTGTGCCGCGGTCTGTGCGGAAACTGTTGGCATAACATTGTGAGAAGAAAACCCCATTGGCAGCCAAACTGTCGAGATGTGGGGTGGTTTGGTGATTGCCTTCAGTGCAGCCTACCACACGTCCGCCGCAGCTCTCCATGAGGATGAGCAACACGTTAGGGCGTTGCGTAGTGAGCAGAGAATCTTCGGGGAGAATCACACTCTTCGTGTTAAATTGCAGAGAGTTGTAAATCTTATCGGCTTCTTCTGGGCTGAAATACTGTGCTTGCTTTGAATAATCCTGTTCTTTCAACAAAGAATAGAAGAAGGAGAATACGGGGTTCACCGCAGCATGGTTGTGATATTGCACCGTGGAATAGTAGACCATACCCACATTAGCGGTGGATCGACCCACACCACCGCGGATGCTCAGAAAGAGCAGCCCACCAATAACAGCCCACAAGAGGGAGATGGGGAGTCGTTGCAAAAGAAATGGCTCACATTGCGGAGAGAAACTGCGCAGTGTGCACAAGAATCCGTGTGACTATCGTGCGAAGATAACTGTTGTGTAGGAGCCAGTCGCCAGAAAATCCAAGAAAGCCCAGCCACAACTGCTACAAAACCCACGAACGCCAAGATGACAAAACCCCAACCCAAACTTTCGGGGATGCTAGAAGGATTATCCAAGTAGGAAAGTGCCACAGCATCGAGTTTGAAGCCCCAACTTTTGTAGATAATCATATCGATGATGATGATTAACAAGAAGATGGTGAGCAGAGTTGTGGTGTAGATGCGATAAAGTTTGCGCCCTACTTTTGCACAGGTTGCAGTGTTCCAAAAATGTCCCACCCAAGTAGCGAACCAAATGGGAGCCGTAGCATACGCTGCTACGGAAAGATCGAGAGAAAGTCCGTGCCACACGATTTGCAAGAAATCGTCCATGGCAGGAAATCCATTATAGCTAAAAAACAGCAACTTGCCTACGAAGAAAAGGATGAGCCAAGCGCAGAAGATACGCACCAGAAAAAGGAGTTGTTTCATAGAATCGTATGTGTTGTAGAGGGCAGGGGTTAGACGTTAGAGGTTAGACATTAGAGATTAGAGGTTAGAGGGCTAGCGCGGTTGGACTAGAAAAACTAGAGCTAGAAGAACCGAGCCCCGCTTGTCGGGTCGAGCGAAAAAGGGTCTATGACCCTCTAACGTCTAACGTCTAACTTCTAATATCTAATTTCTAATTTCTAAAGCTGCTGCATATCGTTGAGTCGTTTGTAGTAGCCATCGAGTTCGAGCAAAGCCTCATGTGTACCGCGTTCCACGATGCGACCTTCGTGCAACACTAAAATCTCATCTGCATTGCGAATCGTAGAGAGTCGGTGCGCAATCGCAATCGTAGTGCGTGTCGCCATCAAGCGTTCGAGCGCCTCTTGCACCAAGCGTTCACTCTCCGTGTCGAGTGCACTCGTAGCTTCATCAAGAATCAAGATATCGGGGTTCTTCAAGATGGCGCGTGCTATGGAGATGCGTTGTCGCTGACCCCCCCGATAGTTTTCCACCGCGGTCGCCCACATTCGTGTTGTATCCCTCGGGAGTAGCCATGATAAATTCGTGAGCGTTCGCCACTTTGGCAGCCTCGATCACCTGTTCGAGAGTCGCATTTTCCACTCCAAAAGCAATGTTATTGAAGAAAGAATCGTTGAAGAGAATCGCCTCTTGGTTCACATTACCAATGAGTGCACGCAAGTCCGATAATCGCAGCTGGCGCACATCCGTGCCATCAATGGTGATGCTACCTCCCACCACATCGTGATAGCGAGGCACTAAATCCACCAGCGTACTCTTACCGCTGCCACTCTGTCCCACGAGGGCAATGGTTTGACCACGTTTTACGGTGAAGTCCACCCCACGAATCACCATTTGTTCGTCAGGCACTTGAGCATCAGCCCCTGCTCCACCCTGTCCATAGGCAAAGGTCACATTTTTGAATGCAATGCAGTCGGTGAGATGACCTATCTTTACGGGGTGTTCTGGTTCGCGAATCGGATTTTCAGCCAAAAGAATTTTATTGACACGTTCCATCGAAGCCATACCCTTAGGGATGGAGTAAGCTGCGCGGGACAAATCTTTGAGCGGTTGAATCACACTATAAAGAATCACCATGTAGAAGATGAAGGTGGGCGCATCGATGGGACTGTGGTCAGCAAAAATCAACGTACCGCCATACCAAAGCACCAAGACGATAAGGCAGGTGCCCAAAAATTCACTCACAGGGTGTGCCGAACCTTGACGAATCGCCACGCGTGAGGAGATAGAGCGGAAATCATTGGCAGTGGTGTCGTAGCGTTCTTGCATTTTGCGTTCTGCGCCAAAGGCTTTGATGATGCGCATACCTCCCAAAGTCTCTTCGAGTTGCGACATCGTTTCACTCCATTTGATCTGCGCATCCATGCTCGACTGTTTGAGTTTACGACCGATACGTCCCATGCCCCAGCCCATCAAGGGGAGCACGAGAATGGTGAAAAGTGTGAGTTCCCAGGAAATGTAGAAAAGACTACCGAAATAGACCACAAGGAGAATCGGATTTTTCATCAGCATCTCCAAACTACCCATGATAGAGTTTTCGATTTCACCCACGTCACCACTCATGCGTGCGATGATGTCGCCCTTGCGTTCATCGCTGAAGAAGGAGAGGGGAAGGAGGGTGATTTTCTTATAAATCGAGGTGCGGATGTCGCGCACAATGCCCGTGCGCACTGGCACCATCGAAGCCACAGAAGCAAAGTAAGAAGCCGTTTTCAAACCTGTGGACAGCACGAGAAATAATCCGATGAAGAGCAACGCAGTACCCGCGCCATACTGCGCCACCAGTTGTGAAGTGTAGTAATAAGCATTGTTGACCGCAATGTCAGAAAAAGACATCCCTTCTTTGCCCCAATCGATGAAATGATAGACCTTCTGCTCAGTGTTGAAAAGCAATTTGAGCATCGGGATGAGCGAAGCAAAAGAAAAGACGTTGAGCACCGCACTCAGCACGTTGAAGAGGAGTGAGAGCACAATGTTGAATTTATAGGGCGCAACGTAATGCGCCATCATTTTGAAGAATTCTTTCATATTTCAGTCGGGAACGCGTATTCCCAATTAGGCAAAATCGTATGAGTTCGAAGGACAAAAATACTCGAAAAAAACGAGATTTAGAGGTATTTTTCCTATGAAATGATGTTTCACGGACTTTATCTTCTCAGTTACATGCCAGTTACATGGTTATTATAGGCTGACTTTTCCTATTTACAAGGGAAACTTTACTATACCTTTCTTTCTTTTTATAGCCTTCCAGTTACATGCTAGTTACATGTTCTATGCTCAATATGGAATATAGTTGTGCTTACATTACAATTAGTGGGGACACTTATTACCAGCTGGTAATTGGGCGATGGATATTCTCCCAATAAACCGCTATCCTTTTATCAAATCCTATAATTTGTTCAATATCTCTATCTATGGATATTCCCAACTTGGGGAAGACATAAAAGAAACCTCGCTCGATTACCTGCTCTGAGTTTCGTAAAAAATGCACTATATCCCTTGCTCGTATCAGAGTGCCTCTAATCTTAATTTCTGTATCGTGACGCAATTTGATGTTCACCTGCCCCAATGTACCATCATAAAATGACAGTAAAGCGGAATCAGTCTTGATTATGTTTTTGCGAATATAATTCTCCACCAAGAGACCTGTTCTTTCCTGAAATGCATATTCTGTATCCCCAAAAACAAAGCCGTTAATAGATTCATAGGGAACTACGCATATTGTATTGTTTACAGCAAACTTACGAACAAAAGAATCTACATACTCTTTTTCGTAATCATCTTTTAGATAATTTGCGTATAGTAAAACCTCAGAGAATTCTTCTTGATCTTGGGATACCGAAAGAACCAAATTAATAGATGGAAATATAAATCCATCTACTACTTGATAGCCATTATGTGCTTTGCAAATTCATCTATGCATTTAGGTGAAACGAGTGTACCTAAAAGTTCTATTTGGTCTACTGCCTGGGTAGAGACTGTCGCGACTCTGTTGTTCTCTCGCTCAATATAGTATGTGCGTCCATTAAGATCTTTCTTTGAGCAGAAGTGGATACGCCCCTTCCCTTCCTGTACTAAAGCTCGAGCATCTTCCTCTAGGAAAAGCTCATCCATAGATATCGACTGAATCTTAATCATAATTAATGAAAATATTTTCTTGTCAGACGTTTGACCTCCTTATTTGTAACTTGCTCAGCTGTGTGTAGCCCAAGAGTCTACTGCGTTATGTGTACACACACTCCTCCTGATATGATCCCAATCTTTTCCGAAGTTTCATCGAACTTTTTTACAGGAAGCCTCTTGAGTTGGAGTAGAGACTTTCCACCATTCCAGTCGCCAAGCTCGGTCGATGAGTTTGTACTGAGCGGATAAGGCAATGTTCTCATCAATATCCCACCGCAAGTCTTGCTCCTTGACGCCATCAACATCTGCAAAGGTCTTTAAGTTCGGTGGACCAAATTGTGTCATCGTTTGCTCGTAGGTGTAGTTTTCAATAACCGATAGCCTCAAGCAACCATCCTCATCAGGTAACCAAAGATGCTCTATGAGGAAGAGACGCATATCTTCAATCAAGTCTTCCAAGACAGGCTCCAAGGTCGATAGCTTTTTCTTGTATCCCCTGAGTTTATCACAGAAGAACGGGAAGAAGTATCGCCCCATAATCAGTCGTTGCATAGATTTATTGCCTTTGTAAGGCTTAAAGTCATCCAAAGGCATCATTAGATCAAAACCTAACCAGCGATACTTTCTGTAGAACTGGACATGAGAGCGAATTCCTATTAATGTATACAAAGCCCTAAAACAGAAGAGTAGATCAAAATCCAACATAGGGTATTTATCAATCAAGATCCTAGAGAAAGCTTCGCATTCATAACAGATTTCTCCAACCTCAATAAAGCCAGGGCTATCTGATGTTACTTTTACCATATTCGCTTACATTACAATTAGTGGGAACACTTATTACCAGGAGGTTTCATCCCAAATCTCATCAGGGTAGAGATTACCGATGCGGTCGGCTACCTAGGGACATTACTCAACAACTCAATCATATATTCCCCTGTATGAATATGAAATGCATCATCTTGGTCAGAAATAAAACATCGAATATCAACATCCCTAACTATATTTAAGTTTCTCTCTAGGGATGTTTTCTCTACTTTCATCCAGAAATATATCTCACAATGCGCAGCTGCAATATATATAAACTGACTAGATTTCATAATACGTGAACTTATTATATCAAAATACGCTCGCAGTACTTTTGCTCTCGTCTTGAGAAACAGGAGTGGCATAGAGGATATTCTGAGTGGATTCAATTATCTGGAATAACTCTTTATACTCTGGAGTCCCGGGATCATACACCTCAACAATACTAAGATAGTTGAAGCTCTTCAGAACAAAGCCTCTTGCATTTCTAATCTTTAGTACCTCAAGCTTATTCATATCTTTGTCTTAATGTTTTTTACTCCCCCTTAGGAGAACTTCTCCTTCTTCTGGCATATGTCCAGTATGTTGATTATAATGTCCTTTTATCAGAGGACTAGAATATTCATCTAAATCAGTAGCTGTATGTAAATGAGGTGGTCGTTCAAACCTGTCGTCAGCATGTAGGATAATGTATTTCTCTTTGTGTTCACCTGTAAAGGTTCAAACAGTTTTATTCTCTGAAGAAGAATCGAATACTTTAGTAGATATAGGGGTTTACATTATAACTAGTCCTTTTTATCTCTTAAACATACCACTATAATCAATCTCAGATAAGTCTCTAACATAAGAAGATGGTATCTCTCTAACTGGAGTTAGGTGAAGGAAGAAGCCATACCTCCCTACATAACGAATTTGATCTAGACTTTTTGCTCCAATTATCTTGAGAGCATAAAGTCCTCTCTCAAGGTTAAGACGAATACCTTTACTAGATTCGATCAATTGATCATCCAGAAAATAAGATGATGGCAATGTGTCTTGATTTGCATACAAAGAGTAGTTCCATTCTTGCATGGCTTCAAAGCTCAATACCCAAACATCGCCTTTCAAAACATCTATGTAGAATTCTCCCCATTCTCCTAGAATCTTCCAATCGGCTAAACACTCTTCATTCCCATCCATGAGAATACTAATGTTATAATCATACATATAAATATGTGGGATTGGAATAAAAAAGCCCTTTTGAGTGAACTCATAAAATATCGTTGAATTCTTATCAAAGAGTGAGAGCATCTTCTTGTTTCTTATTTTGAGAGATTTTCTCATTTCTTCAAACCCTAATACAGAGACAATCGCCAATCCATAGCCTAGCGATTCAACGTGTGTGATATTCATTTTCTGTGACATTAGTGCGTAATAACTTCAATTCGGGATAAGCAAGGGCTATTTGGGGTCTTAAAATAGTTTCAACAAATCCCAAAAAGAGGATTGTTTTTCGTGTGTTTGTTGTTGAAAACCAGATAGATAACGATAAAGTAATCCTCTATGAAACTTATCAGCAAAGTTACAGAAATTTATTGTATTGCAGATGATTTCTGCAAAGAATATGAGTTGGAATTGAATAAAAAAGCACTTTCGCTTTCAAATCCCTCTATCAATATGGAGTTTGAGATGGAGGGAGAAGTAGAAGTGAAGCAGCTCACACTTTTCTAAAACATTCTTGCGTGAAACAAAAACTAGATCGAAAGAATCGTTGTGTGCTATAACCTGAGTAAAAAAGAGGTGACCTTAAACCGAATTGGGGTTTGTAGTCTTTTTGTTCCTAAGAAGTGGTTTGTAAGGCAGAAAGATGGGTGAATACCCTCACTGGTCATGGGTTTATGACTGTGAAAAACGTAGTGTTTGACTACTAAAAGATGTAATACATACTAGCAGTAGTAAAATTCATAGCTAGAATCTGCATTATTGTTGCGAGCGAAGATGAAAAGCGACAGAGCCTTGTGGGAAGAGCGAGGAGAAATATGAGCTGTACCTCACGTGTACGCGAGCACGCATGCGCGTCGTGCGCGTATCACGCGCGCACATTACAGGGATTTTGCACTTTTTGCTTTCACAACCTTCACACAAAGGGATTGTTGCATCGCAATTCTAGGACAAAAAAACGTGGGAGATAAAACAAAAAACGTGGGAGATTTCTTAGAAAATGTCCAACGTTTTTGGGAAAATCTCCAACGTTTTTTGGAAAAGGTCCAATGTTTTTGAAGAAAGGTCCGAGAATTCTTTTTAGGGCTCCGAATTTATCGAAATAGCTCTGCGGAATCTTTGAAATCTTTGAAATCATTGGATTCATTGAAATCATTGAATTTCTCTTGGATAGTTCAGACTTTATGCGCTAAAGATGGGAATCAATATATTTTTACATCCTCGTCTTTGAGGGGTGATTTAGCCCCTTCTAAGAGGAGTTTTTGGCGCGAATTTCGCGTGAGATTTATAACTCTGTAAAAGAGTGTTTATAAATAGTCGATAATCCACTATACACGAACGACTTACAAAGAAAAGTGTGAAGGTTGTGAAAGCAAAAAGTGCAAAAGTGCAGAGTGCGCGCGCGTACGCGAGGGAAAAAGAGAGGATTTTAGAGATGTTAAGGGGGAGGACTTTTCTTGCGTAGGGAAGGACTTCCCCACCCTTTTGGGTTATTGTCCGATGCGATGATATTGCGAAGAAAAATCTACGCGAAAACGATCACCTAGCGGACGAGAGGTATCGCGGATACCGCACGAAACGATGAGACTTACTTCGCTGCTGCAAGGTAAACCAAGGATGCGTTTCACGCGATGCGCGTCGAAACCCTCAACAGGACAAGTGTCGTAGCCCGCTTCGCTCATGGCGAGCATGAAAGTTTGTGCCACCAGCGCACAACTCTTGTGGAGGACGGTGTCCATGGCACCTTCCGTCATTTGGCGAGGCACAGGACGGAAGCACCCAGCGAGGGTGGCAATGACTTTGCGCACCCCTCCCCAGAGTCCGAAGAAGCGGCTATAGAGGAATGGAATCACCTTGGTGTAGTAAGAAGTTTGAAGGGCAGTATATTTCTCCCACTTTGCTTCGGGATAAGTGCGCTTGATGTTTCGCGTTGGAAATCAAGATTTTGTCGGCAACGCTCTTTGTAGAGAGAGGGTTCTACGGTGAAGATGACCAACTGTTGGGCAGTGCTGATGGTGGATTGTCCAAGGCAGGCTGGAACAAGCTGTTGGATGACAGCAGGGTCGGTGATGTGATGCGCTTTCCACAACTGCATGTTGGAGCTCGTGGGAGCGAGCGAGGCAAGTTTGAGACATTTTTCGACACGATCGGCAGAAATGGGTTGTTGCGCGTCGTAATAGCGGATGGCGCGACGATGTTGGAGGATTTGTTCTAATGACATGATAGTTCTATGAGTTCTATGATTGTAAGTTAGAGATAGCAAAAAAAGAAGGGCTAGACTAGGAAATGAGTAAAATTGTTGTATCTTTGTGGCAACAATCAACATTTACCTTATGAATATCTTCAAAACCATAGCTTGCAGCTGTTTGTTGAGTGGATTTTCCTCTCACACTTGCAGCACAAAGCGTGCCCAAGGCGTCGTATGATGTAGTGCCGCTTCCCAAACAAGTGACTCTCCAACAACAATGGGGTGATTTTACGCTCACCCCTGCCACACGCATCGTTTGCGGCAAGTCGAAAGCCGACCAAGAAAATGCAAAGTTTTTGCAACAGTTTGTGGCAGATCGCACAGGACTAACTTTGTCCATCGCAACAAAACGTGGAAAGACACCTGCTATTGTGTTGAGCAGTGAAGAGAAGGGTATGGCTGCCGAAGGTTATCGTTTGCGCATTGACAGCAAAACGGTGAGCATCGCAGCTAGCACCAAGGCTGGTGCGTTCTATGGCATCCAAACTTTGCGCAAATCACTCCCCCACCTCAGTGAAAAGGAGCGTGCATATATGTCAAAAGATGGTAGAATCGCTTTGCCCGGTGTGGAAATCAACGATGCTCCGCGCTTTGCCTATCGTGGTACGATGCTCGATGTGGCGCGTCATTTTGCCACTCCCGACAGTGTGAAACGCTTCATCGATATGATTGCTTTGCACGGCATCAACCGCATGCACTGGCATTTGACAGACGACCAAGGTTGGCGCATCGAAATTAAGCAATTACCAGAACTCACCAAAGTGGGTAGTCATCGTGCTGCCACCGTCATTGGCAAGAACACTGGGAAATATGATGGAAAACCCCACGGAGGGTTCTACACTCAAGCGCAGTGTAAAGACATCATCGCCTATGCAGCCGCTCGCAACATCGTGATTATTCCCGAAATCGACCTCCCTGGTCACATGTTGGCTGCACTTGCCGCTTATCCCCATTTGGGCTGCACGGGCGGTCCTTACGAAGTGGGACAAATCTGGGGCGTGAGCAGCGATGTGCTTTGTGCTGGTAATCCCCAAACTTACGAATTCATAGACAAAGTATTGGGTGAAGTCGCTCAATTGTTCCCTAGCAATTATTTCCATATTGGTGGTGATGAGTGTCCCAAAACTCGCTGGAAGACTTGTCCTAAGTGCCAAGCTTTCATTCAAAAGAATCAACTCCAAGCCGAAGGTAAGCACTCTGCCGAAGAGCGTTTGCAGAGCTATGTGATTCGTCATGCCGAAAACACCTTGGCGCGCTATGGTAAGCGCATCATCGGTTGGGACGAAATCCTCGAAGGGGGTCTTGCTCCCAATGCCACAGTGATGTCATGGCGTGGCGAAGCTGGTGGTATCGAAGCTGCACAAAGTGGTCACGACGTAATCATGTCGCCCAATACGTATCTCTACTTCGACTATTATCAAGCAAAAGATGCAAAGCAAGAGCCTTGGCGATTGGTGGTTATTTGCCTCTCGAACGCGTCTACAGCTACGAACCTATGCCTGCTGCTTTAACACCCGAACAGGGTAAACACATATTGGGTGTGCAAGCCAACTTGTGGTCAGAATATTTCAAGACGCACCGCCAAACCGAATATATGGCTTTGCCTCGTTTGGCTGCTTTGGCAGAAATCCAGTGGCGTCCACAAGGCACACGCACCTATTCAGAGTTTTTGACGCGATTGCCTAAGCTCTTTGAGCTCTATGAAGAGCAGAATTACAACTTCGCTAAGCACTACTACGACATCATGCCCAACTACACGGCGATAGCAGGTGGCGGTATCCGTGCCAGCTTGCAAGTGAATGAGCCTAATGATGTGATTTATTACACCCTCGATGGCACGATGCCAACGCAGCAAAGCACGCGCTACACACAACCTCTGGATTTCAAGAGCGATGTGAAATTCCGTGCCGTAGCTTTCCACGAAGTTGCTCCTAATCAATATCAACGTAGCCATGTGGAAAAAGAAGATTTCCACTTCTCTAAATCCACTGCGCGCAACATCACCTTGGTGAATGAACCTCATGCCAGCTACAAATTTGATGGTGCAAAGACATTGGTCGATGGTCTTGTGGCGAGCAACACCAGCTACAACTCTAGCCGTTGGATCGGATTCCTCGAAAAGCCTATGGAAGCCATCATCGATTTGGGCGAAAACACGACAGTGAGTCAAGTGGCGTTCAATGTATGTGTGGAAAAAGGCGACTGGATCTACGATGCTCGTCGCGTGGAAATCGCAGTTTCGGTCGATGGTGGTAAGACTTGGAACACCTTAGTCTCCAAAGACTACGCTCCTCTCACACAAGCCGATCAAAATGGCATCAAACGGCACGTGTATGATTTCGCACCTACTACAGCAAGATTGCTGAAGATTGTGGCACAACCAGAAACGAGCATTCCGTCTTGGCACGAAGAAGCCGCAGGAAAGCAAGCCTTCTTCTTTATAGACGAAATCACCGTGAACTAAGATACTGAAATGTAGTGGACTTTCTCTTCGGAGAAAGTCCCTTTTTTTCGGATGGCATGTGACCTATTTCTTGAGAGATAGGTCATTATACTTTTGAGTAACCATACAGATTATTCTACATAACTTCATGACACAACCTACACTAGAACAACAGATATTTCATCGCTCACGCTTGCTCATGGGCGATGCCCCTTTGCAACGCTTGCACGACATCCGCGTTATCCTCTTTGGCGTGGGAGGCGTGGGCAGTTGGTGTGCCGAGAGTTTGGTGCGATCTGGGGTGAAACACCTCACCATCGTCGACTCTGATCGCGTGAACATCAGTAATGTGAATCGACAGCTCATGGCGACCACCCAAACCGTGGGACAGGTGAAAGTGGAGGTGCTGAAAGAACGACTGCTCAGCATCAACCCTGAAGCTGAAATCACTGCAATCCAAGACATTTACAATGCGGAAAACTCCGAGAGTTTTCGGTTGAACGAATATGATGTAATCATCGATGCCATCGACTCTCTCGCAGAGAAAGCACACTTGCTACTCACGGCAAGCCGCACCGATGCCCTACTCTACTCCTCCATGGGCGCGGCTTTGAAGATGGATCCCACGCGCATCCAAGTGGCAGAGTTCATGAAAGTGCGCGGATGTCCGCTGGGTCGTGCGTTGCGCAAGAAGATGAAGCATCAGAAAGTGCGCCCTGCCAAGAAATTTCTCTGCGTGTATAGCGACGAAGTGCTGCCTAACTTGGGAGAAGCTGACGTGGATGGCTACGAGCCCACGATAGCGGAGAGCACGACGACGCAAGAGGGGCGTGAAGATCTGCTCTCGCATAATTGGAATGAACGCAAGGCGCAAATCAATGGCACGATGTCGCACATCACGGCTATGTTTGGCTTTATGTTAGCTGGCTTAATCGTGCAACACTTCTATGATGCAGAAAAGAAGGAGAACGAGAATCAGGGCTCTGTAAGCGTGAATAGTGGAGAAATAGAGGTATAAATGGAAGAATATGAGTGTAAGACGCAAAAAATAAGCGCGTTGTTCGTTCAAACGAAACGAAATGATTATTTTTGCGTATCAGAATGTGCCCCTATGCTTCCTCGACTTTTGCGCGATGGCGTGAGAGTGAGACGAACGTAGTAGCACTCCCTTCAATAAGAATCAAAAAACATCAACCCCCTTTTATGGAAAAACTCTCTTACGCCCTCGGCCTTCTCATCGGTCATAATCTCAAGGGTATGAACATCGACGGTCTTGTCACCGCAGAATTCACTCGCGCCGTAGAGCAAGTGCTCAAAGGTGAAAGCAGAAATGACAGAAGTGCAAGCACAAGGCATGGTGCAAGAATACATGAAGGAGCAACAAGAACTTGCTGGTCGTGAAGCTCGTGAAGCAGGTGAAAAGTTCCTCGCAGAAAATGCAAAACGCGAAGGTGTAACCACCACCGCTTCTGGTTTGCAATATGAAGTGCTCACCGAAGCTATCGGTCAGAAGCCTGTGGCTACCGACAGCGTGCGCTGCCACTACGAGGGTCGTTTGATTGACGGCACTGTGTTTGACAGCAGCTATCAACGTGGTGAACCTACGAGCTTCCCTCTCCAAGGTGTGATCAAGGGATGGACCGAAGGTCTTCAGCTCATGAACCTCGGCGCTAAGTTCCGTTTCTTCATTCCTTACGAGCTTGCTTACGGTGCACAGGGCGCAGGTGGTGCAATTCCTCCTTATGCAGCCCTCGTATTTGACGTGGAATTGCTTGGTATCAACGAATAATCAATAACGATTTCCCCTACCCCACGATCCTAATACTTCTTGATTTTGAGAGTATGCAAGGATAGAGGGTAAAGATTTATCCCCTAGATAATAATAAAACAACAATATGAAAAAAGTACTTTTTGGCGCCCTCGTGGCTGCTACAGCACTCTTCAGTGCTTGCGGTGGTAGCAAACAATCTGCTGCTACTGGCGATTTGAAAGACGAAGTAGACAGCTTGTCTTACTCTGTGGGTCTTTCACAATCTCCTACCCCTGAGCAAATCAAAGAATATCTCATGCAAGCTGGTAGCGACTCTGCTTTTGTAGATGAATTCTTCAAGGGTATGAAGGAAGGTATGAGCATGGCAGACGATAAGAAGGCTTTGGCTTATCAACTCGGTATGCAAAGTGGTATTCAACTCCAAACTCGCCTTTTCCCTCAAGTGGAAGGTCAAGTATTTGCTGGTGATAGCACTAAGCACCTCAGTGCGAAGAATGTGCTTGCTGGTATGATCGATGGTAAGAATGGTGTGTCTGCACTTATCGTGGGCAAGGATACCCTTCATCGTGAGCAAGCTGGCATGTACATGCAACAGAAGATGCAAGCGATGGCAGCTAAGGCAAATGAGAAGGTGTATGGTGCTGCTAAGAAGGCTAACGAGGAATTCATCGCTAAGATTGCTAAAACTGCTGGTGTAAAGGCGCTTCCTGGTGGTGTTTACTACAAAGAAGTGAAGGCTGGCACTGGAGCTACTCCTAAGGCTGACCAAATCTGCGAAGTAAGCTACGAAGGTCGTTTGATGAATGGTAAGGTGTTTGACTCTTCACAAGACAAGACTGTGAAGTTCCCTGCCAACCAAGTCATCAAGGGTTGGACCATCGCTTTGACCAACATGAAGGTGGGCAGCGAATGGGAAGTTTACATCCCTTGGAATCTCGCTTATGGTGATCAAGAACAAGGACCTATCCCTCCCTACTCTGCTTTGGTTTTCAAAATCAAACTCGTGAGTGTGTCTGATGCTCCTGCACAACCTGAGGTTCCTCAGATGCAAAAGGGCATGTAATCCCCTTGCTAAAGCATTTTCTTTTGAGATTTAGACGCTAGGACGTCTTTCTAGCCCTATCATCTCGCAATGATGCGCAGAGGAAACGGACTTCGGCTCTGTTTCCTCTGTCGCAATTTATAATAGTAACTATCATGCAGCTGAAAGGCTGAAGAATAATAGCAACTCTTTACATGAAATTTCGTTCTCTCCTCGTAGTAGCTTTGGCTGCTACTCTCTCCCTCTCTGCTTTTGCAGCAAAAAAGACCAAGAAGACCAACAAGAAGGTGGCACAACCCGTGATGATTAAGCCCGTGAACGGTGCTGACTTCTCTTATGCTGCAGGTGTGGCGCAGTCTGCTAGCTTGGCTCAATACATTGCTCAACGTTCTGGTGTGGATTCAGCTTACATGAAGGACTTTGTGGCAGGTCTCACCAGTGAATTTACTCCTGCAGAAGCTGCACAACTCCGTGCTTTGGTGGCTGGTTTGGAAATCAAGAACCAATTGCCCCAAATCGTGCAAGGCATGAACCAACAAGCTACAGGTAAGGCTGACACTTCTTATGTGGACGCTACTGCCTTCACCAAGGGTCTTGCTGATGGTTTGATGCACAACACCAACATTTCTGCTGACTCTGCTAGAAAGATTGAGCAACAACAATATGATTTCTACACGCAAGAGGTGAAGACGAGCAACGCTGCTTTCTTGACTCAATATGCTAAGCAAAAGGGTGTGAAGTCTACTCCCTCTGGTTTGCTCTACAAGGTGTTGCAACAAGGTGATGGCGCTATGCCTTCCGATACGGCTCAAGTGGAAGTGCACTACGAAGGTAAGCTCATTGATGGCACTGTGTTTGACAGCAGCTACAAACGTGGTGAAACAGCTACTTTCGGTTTGAACCAAGTGATCAAAGGCTGGTCTGAAGCCGTGAAGCTCATGAAGGTGGGTTCTAAGTATGAAGTTTGCCTCCCCTACAACCTCGCTTATGGTGAACGCGGCACACGTGGCATTCCTCCTTTCTCTACTTTAATCTTTACCATCGAATTGAAGAGCATCAAATAAAGAGATTACCTCATTTTTCGACTAATGATTAAGTCCGATTTATAGGGACCATTCTTTAGAACGATACATAGCTCCTGAGATTTCATCCGAAGTCTCAGGAGTTTTTTTGCGCTGTGAGGTGTTGTGTGTTCATGATGAGGGAAATATACCTCTGTCTTATTTTAGCTTGTTAGCGGCGATTTAAGCGATGATTTCGCGAAAATGAAAAGAGGATAGGAGACTAGTATCATGTTTAGGGGCTTAGAAGGGGTAATTTCTTAGAAGTAGGGGTGCTATTTTATTAGAGGTCGAGTTGTCATCTTAGAGTGCTATGGCAGTTGTGGAGAAATTGAGGAGGTTAGAACAGGGTTGCCTTTTGAGAGATGGACTCTATGGTCAGGGTTAGGGAAAAAAATGGCGCATCCCACCGAGGTGAAATGCGCCATGAGGCTTTTGGAGACTAAAGATAGTCTATTAGAGCTGAGGACCAGCAGCAACGAGAGCCTTACCAGCTTCGTTGGTGGTGTACTTAGTGAAGTTCTTCACGAAGCGGCCAGCAAGATCCTTAGCCTTTTCTTCCCACTGAGCAGCGTCAGCGTAAGTGTCGCGAGGATCGAGGATTTCAGTAGCCACACCTTCGAGTTCAGTTGGGATTTCGAAGTTGAAGATGGGGAGCTTCTTAGTAGGAGCAGAGAGGATAGCACCAGAGAGGATGCCGTCGATGATACCGCGAGTATCCTTAATAGAGATACGCTTGCCAGTACCGTTCCAACCAGTGTTCACGAGATATGCCTTAGAACCGTTAGCTTCCATCTTCTTCACGAGCTCTTGAGCATACTTAGTGGGGTGGAGTTCGAGGAACGCTTGACCGAAGCATGCAGAGAAAGTGGGAGTAGGCTCAGTGATACCGCGCTCTGTACCTGCGAGTTTAGCAGTGAAGCCAGAGAGGAAGTAGTACTGAGTTTGGTTAGCGTCGAGGATAGAAACGGGAGGCAATACACCGAATGCGTCAGCAGAAAGGAAGATGACGTTCTTAGCAGCAGGAGCAGCAGAAACAGGGCGTACGATGTTCTTGATGTGATCGATAGGATAAGTTACGCGAGTGTTTTCAGTCGCAGTCTTATCAGCGAAGTCGATCTTGCCGTTAGCGTCAACGATAACGTTTTCGAGGAGAGCGTTGCGCTTGATAGCAGCGTAGATGTCGGGTTCGCTTTCCTTGTCGAGGTTGATAACCTTAGCGTAGCAACCACCTTCGAAGTTGAAGACACCGTTGTCGTCCCAACCGTGTTCGTCGTCACCGATGAGGAGACGCTTAGGATCGGTAGAGAGGGTAGTCTTACCAGTACCAGAAAGACCGAAGAACACAGCAGTATTTTCGCCGTTGAGGTCGGTGTTAGCAGAGCAGTGCATAGAAGCGATGCCGCGGAGGGGGAGGTAGTAGTTCATCATAGAGAACATACCCTTCTTCATTTCACCACCGTACCAAGTGTTGAGGATAACTTGTTCCTTGCTAGTGATGTTGAAAGCTACAACAGTTTCAGAGTTGAGACCGAGTTCTTTGTAGTTTTCTACCTTAGCCTTAGAAGCGTTGTACACCACGAAGTCAGGAGTGAAGTTAGCGAGTTCTTCAGCGCTGGGCTTGATGAACATGTTGGTCACGAAGTGTGCTTGCCAAGCTACTTCAACGATGAAGCGAACAGCAAGACGAGTGTCCTTGTTAGCACCGCAGAAACCGTCAACAACGAAAAGACGCTTGTTAGAAAGTTCCTTCTTGGCAAGATCCTTCACCACGTTCCAAGCCTCTTCAGTCATGGGGTGGTTGTCGTTCTTGTACTCTTCAGAAGTCCACCATACAGTGTCCTTAGAGTTTTCGTCAACAACGATGAACTTGTCCTTAGGTGAGCGACCAGTGTAAACACCAGTCATCACGTTTACAGCGCCGAGTTCGGTTACTTGACCTTTTTCATAACCTTCAAGGGTAGCCTTAGTTTCTTCTTCGAAAAGTTGTTCGTAAGAAGGGTTGTGCACGATTTCGGTAGTACCGAAAATACCATGCTGGGTAAGATCTAATGCCATTGTGATAGATATTAAATAGAATAGATATATTTGTTTCCTAGAGGGAAGTGCATAAGTGGTAGTCGTGGCGTCTTTCAGGTATGTGCGCTCATTGCATTGGCGCGGTTTTGTGGCTGTGATGTGGTGAGCCTTTCGTGAGAAATGACGCACAACTTCGGTCTATGCGACACAAAAATACGAAAAACTTTTGTGTGCTACCAACATTCTATGGCTTTTTCTTTCTATTATATGTTGTTTTTCTGCATTTTGAAGATTATCCTTCTTTTTTTATCGATTGTATATACAAAAAATCTCCCAAACCTCACTTTTTTGCCTTGGTGGGTTTGGGAGATTTATATGGATTATTCTATATCGCAAAGGATATATACAGCCTGATTTTGAGCACTATTCAACGAATTTCTAAGGTGCATCGATTGCAGCATTAGCTCACTCCAAACGGTGGGTTTGGAGGATGTTTGAATGATGCTCAGTTTTGCTAATTAGATGCCGAGCTTAGTGCGGATGGCAGCAGGGATAGCATTTTTGTTGATCACGATGTTCATCGTCTTGTAAGCTGCATAAGGCTTAGAGATATACCAGAAACCCTTGTAAGGACCGTATTCACCCCAAGAGTTCTTCATCATGAAATATTCCTTGCCGTGTTGGTCTTTGGCAAGACCGTAGATTTGCATGCCGTGGTCATCAGTAGTTTCCCAAGTGTCATAGCCCTTTTGACGCATTTCTTGCGTGATGGTCATTTCGCCTTGTCCATCTGCTGCATTAATTTGTGCACCAGCTTTTTCGCCTGTCCAGCGAGATTGGTCGCTACCTACGCCAGCGCTTGACTTCGTGTTAGGCACAGTGGCTACGCAACGGTTCTTGCCAGTGCGGCGAGAGAAACCGTCTTCGCTCACGTCAGCACCCCAAGCAAAGGTATATCCATTGCGCACAGCGCTTTCCATCACTTCCATCAATTCGTTGATGGGGAGGTTATAGCTAGGAGCCCAACGCCAGTTATCTTGTACTTCGATGATGAAAGGCTTGTAGAAAGGCACGTGGGTGAAAGAAGCCAAGCTCACATAGTCAGCAGGATCGAGTTTGAGGTAATCCTTAACGTAAGATTGGGGAGTGTATTCCTTGCCAGCCACCTTGAAAGTCTTAGGATATTCTCCGAAGTAGCCATCGAGCATTTGTTGAACAGTCTTCTTCCAAATGGGATTGATGGTCTTCTTGTCCTTGTCGGTAGAAACGCTCTTCACGAAAGCTTCGAGACCGGGCCAAAATTGGCGGAAGTTGAAGAGGCTATCACCATAGGGGAGGTTAGGGTAGGGCATAGTGCCTTCGGGGGTAAGACCATAGTGCTCCATGGCGTAGACTACGTCATAGAAAGAACCACCCTGTGAGAAACTAGCATCACCGTGAGTGCGTACATTGCGGTCTGCACGATCCATGTAAGTGTGAGATACTACAAAAGATTCGCTGAGATCGACATCTGCAGGCTTGAGTTGAGGATTCTTCTTCAACGCTTCGCTTTCGAGGAATGCCAAAGAGGAGTAAGCCCAGCAAGTACCAGAGTTGTTTTGGTTTTTGATGCTTGTCACTGGATTGGCAACAACGGTAGTGAATACGAGGGTGTCCTTGGGAAGATCTTTCTTCTTGGGGGCAGCTTGTACTGCACCTGCCAAGGCAAAACCAGCGAGGGCGAGGGTAAAGAATTTCTTCATTAGTCTGTTATTGAGAGTTTATAAATTACTTTGAAGTGGAGGGAGATTCCGATGGTTGGGAATTTTATCGCGTCAGTATTTCTGTGGCTCTATTATTGTTGATATAAGGCATTTATATAGCGTAATTTCACTATTTGTAGCGCTATTACTACTACTCATAGTGCCTTAATATAGCTTACTATTCCACGATTACTGCATCTATCTTACTATGCCAAGAAGGCTTCTACATCCTTAGCGTGGTAAGGCACGAGTTTCGCCTAAGAATCGGCAACCGGTTTCGGTGATGAGCACATCGTCTTCGATGCGGATGCCACCAAAATCCTTGAATTTTTCGATTTCGTCGAAATTGAGGAATTGCGCGTTGGTACCTTCTTTGCGCCAGAGGTCAATGAGGTCAGGGATAAAGTAGATGCCAGGTTCGTCAGTCACCACGTGACCCACTTCAAGTTCGCGACCGAAGCGCAAGCTAGCGAGTCCAAACTGTGTAGAGGGGCGAGTCACGGTATCGTAACCCACATGAGCTTGTCCTAAAGCTTCCATGTCGTGCACATCCATGCCCATAGCGTGTCCCAGTCCGTGGGGTAGGAACAAGGCATGCGCACCAGCTGCCACAGCTTCGTCCACATCACCCTTCATCAATCCGAGAGCTTTGAGACGTTCTGTCATCAAACGGCACACAGCAAGGTGCACATCCAAATAGCGTACACCAGGCTTTGCCACATCGAGTGCCAAGTCGTGACAGTCTACTACGATGTCGTAGATGTCGCGTTGACGTTGGGTGAACTTTCCAGTCACTGGGGTAGTGCGAGTGTGGTCTGAGCAGTAGTGTTCACGCGTTTCGCAGCCTGCATCTACCAAGAGCAGACGATCGCCACCTAAAACAGCTTGTGAGGGGAAGCCATGGAGCACTTCGCCATGCATAGAAACGATGCTGGGGAAGGATACTTGGCTACCCAAGGCAGCGGCGATGCCATCGAGAGCACCCGCAATCTGAGCCTCTGTCACGCCCTTTTGCACAGCCATGCGCATAGCTGTAGTGTGCATCTCATAGCCAATGGCTGCTGCACGTTCGAGTTCTGCCACTTCTTCCGCACTCTTGATGTTGCGGAGCTTCACCACGGCATCAATCAGCGTTTGACTAGCTGCAGCGCGTTGTTGGTTGGGATGGAGTCCAGTGAGATCCATGAGTTGAATCATCAAGTCGTGGCGATAAGGAGGGAGAAAATGCACCTTTCTTCCTTGTGCTTTGGCTTGTTCAAACACGCTTTGCAGCTCATCCATGGGAGCCGTGTGGGTAATGCCGCTTTCTGCTGCCATGTCTGCCACAGAAGGCACAGGACCAGTCCAAATCACATCGTCAATGTCGATGTCATTACCCACCAAGGTTTCAGCACCGCTTTCGCAGTCTATCACAAGCGCCAATCCATCACGATGTTGACCCGTGAAATAGAGGAAAGAGCTATCTTGACGAAACTTGTAAGGGTTATTGGGGAAGTTGCAGGGGCTATCATTATTGCCCAAGAGCACGATGACTCCGCTGCCCACCAATTGGCGCAAACGGCTACGGCGTTCCGAGTATGTGGCGGTTGAAAAGAGCATAAGCGCAGAATTTAGAATAAATTATTTCCGCAAATATACGCTTTTTCGCGCGAATAGGGGGTTGATTCCGTGATAATCGTGTACCTTTGCACAAATTTTAATATACATCAACGACAGATGTTGTAAGGCAACGGTAGAAACTGCCGAATTTGTCGAAGATTTGAAAATATAGAGTTATGGCACAGACTGGATTGGTTTTAGAAGGCGGTGGCATGCGCGGAGTCTTCACCGCAGGCGTCCTCGACTATATGCTCGATGTGGGCATCATCTTCCCTTATGGCATTGGTGTTTCCGCTGGTGCTTGCCACGGTATGTCCTATCTGAGTCAGCAGCGTGACCGCGCGCGCAAAGTTTCGATTGATATGCTCGAGAAGTACCAGTATATCAGTTGGAAACATCTGTGGAAAACGCACTCTATTTTCGATCAAGAAGTACTTTACGACCGCATGGTCAATGAGATTCTCCCCCTTCGACTACGACACCTGTTTTGCCAATCCCATGCACTTTGAGATTGTCACGACCAATTGTCTCACTGGTCGCGCTGAATATCACCGAGAAACTTCCGATAGCGATCGGCTCCTCGACCTTTGCAAAGCCTCCAGTTCCTTACCTTTCGTGGCACCCATTGCAAAAGTTGATGGAGTGCCCATGCTCGACGGTGGTATCACCGACCCCATCCCCATCGAACACGCAGTTGCTCAAGGCTTTTCGCACAACGTGGTAGTCCTCACCCACAATCGAGGCTATCGCGATGAAGGTAGCGATATTCGCATGCCAAGTTTTGTTTACAAGAAGTATCCTCGTCTCCGCGTGGCTCTCTCGCATATCAAAGAGGTGTACAACGATAAGATAGAACTCGTGGAGCGTTTGGAAGAGTCTGGGCGAGCGCTTATTATTTGCCCCGAACATCCTCTAGAAGTAGATCGTTTTGGCACGCGCACCGACCGATTGCAAGCTCTTTATGAAGAAGGATATGCTTGCGCCGAACGCATTTTGACTTCTGATTATGGGAAAACCTTCCTTTGATTTCCTTTTCACTCTTCTCCGCTCCACATGCCTCATACGATTCACCTTTTCAATCCTTGGCACGACGAAGCACTGGCTGCCAATGTTCAGTACTATTCTCCTAGCTTAGCTGGACGAAAACTGGCACATGCTTTGGCGGAATTACCCCGCATTTGGGGTGAGGAAGACGATGAATGCTTGCAATTGCCCGAGTCGGGACGCGTGAAAGACTTAGTTCCTCCTGATTGGTCGCAAATCCACCACATTGATCCATGGGGATGGGACAATCATGTAGTGGAAATCTTCCAACGTCTGGAAGCTCCTGAAACCTTATTGCCCACTGCTGAGCAACTTTGTGAAATCCGCCATTTGAGCAGTCGTGTCAATGTCTCCGAGTTGTTAGCAAAAGATAGCGAACACCTGCTCCAAAATCGCAAAGGAACTACTCCTTTTAGTAGCACCTTTTGTCGTTCCATGGAGGAAGTCACAGTTGCTCTTGAACCGTTGGAGGGTCGCGCCATGCTAAAAAGTCCGTGGAGCAGCAGCGGACGTGGCGTATTTCCCATTAAAGGCACGCTAGATCCAGTGGCAGAAGCTCGTGTGCAAAAGATTTTACAGCAGCAAGGGGGCATCGAGGTGCAATCTCTCCACGAGGTGTTGGGGAATTTTGCCTTTGAATATCACGCTCTTCCTGATGGAACCGTGAAATATGATGGACTTTCTCTCTTCCACGCAGCACCGGGTGGAGCATATTTGGGAAATCTTGTGGCACATCCTCTGAAGATGGAGCGCGAACTCTGTCGTTGGATGGCTCCTCACGCAGTGGAGTGGGACATTGCCGAGACAGAGCTTCTCCAACTCTTACACCACTTACAATCCGCTCTAGCACAATTACTTTCGCGCTGGTTGCGAGCACGCTATGTGGGTCCCCTCGGAGTAGACTTGCTCATCACTCCCACAGGCATCCATCCTTGTGTGGAAATCAACCTGCGCCGCACCATGGGACACGTGGCTGTGACTCTAGGAAAACAACAAACTCCTGACGCTCCTCTCCAACTCCTACAAATTTCTCTCGAAGGTTGCCAACTTGTTCCGCTCTCTTCTCCTGAGTCTTTAGGATAATCCCACTTCTCTTCCATGACAATCCCCCACAAATCAACAAAGATTTGTGGGGGATTATTCTTTTTAGAGCTAGCGAGGAGTTTATTTGTGTTTCTTGGCTTTCTTACCCTTCTTCGCTGCTTTCTTGCCTTTACTAGATGCCTTAGCCGAAGCAGACTTGCCAGAAGATTTCGCGCGCTTGTTCGCCTTTTTCTTACCAAAACGCTCGGGAGTCAAACCACGCTGGTTGTGCAACACACTACGCGCTGCGCTAGACTGACTGTCGTAGGTGATCAAGCTGTCTTCCTCAATGATAGAGAAGTCCAGCTGTCGGCGTTCCAGATTGGCGTGTTCCACACGGAAGCGCACCTTGTCGCCCAGATTGTAGACTCTTCGCGTGCGACGACCCGCAAGCGATAGTTATCTTCGTCAAATTCGTAGTAGTCGCTCGACAAATCACGCAGAGGCACCATGCCTTCGCACTTAGAGAGTGTGTCTTCCACGTAGATACCAAACTCGGTCACTCCAGAGATGACGCCATCAAACTCTTGTCCGATGCGGTCTGCCATGAATTCTGTTTGCTTGTATTTGATGCTCGCGCGCTCAGCAGTGGCAGCCACCAATTCGCGCTCAGAACAATGCTCACAGAGTTCCTCATACTTCTTTGCACTGACAGAGCGTCCCCCTCAGCATATTTTTGCGAGAAGGCGATGCACCATCAAGTCGGGATAGCGACGAATGGGCGAAGTGAAGTGGGTGTAGTAGCGGAACATCAGACCATAGTGACCAATGTTGTGCACCGAATAGCGCGCTTTCATCATCGCACGCAGTGCCACCATTTCCACCACATGTTCTTCCTTCTTGCCTTTCACCTCCGCGAGCAGATTGTTCAGGCTCTTTGAAACATCTGTCTTCGACCCCTCGGTGCGCATCTTGTACCCGAATTTTGCCACAAATCCGCGAAGTTTTTCCATTTTTTCGGCATCGGGCACATCGTGGATACGATAAGGCAACACCTTGGGTTGCTTTCCCTTCGGCACGATAGCCACCTTTTCAGCTACAGTGCGGTTGGCGAGGAGCATAAATTCCTCCACGAGTTTGTTGGCATCCTTGGCTATCTTCACATAAGTGGAGATGGGATGTCCTTTTTCGTCAATTTCAAAGCGCACTTCGGGGCGGTCAAATCCGATGGAACCTCCCTTAAAACGCTTGGCGCGTAGTTGCTTCGCCAGGTGATTAAGCTGAAGCACCTCCATAGCCCATTCCCCTTGTGGATTTTCTTTAGAACCATCCACAGCAGGGTGTTCACCAGGCAATGCCAAATCATCGGGAGAGGCTTGTCCATTGCGTTCAATGATGGTTTGTGCTTCTTCGTAGGTGAAACGGCGGTCGCTGCAAATCACAGTTTTCGCCACTTGAGCATGCAGCACATCAGCATCATTGTTCATCTCGAAAATCACAGAATAAGCCAGTTTCTCTTCGTTAGGACGCAACGAACAGATGTAGTTGCACAAGCGTTCGGGAAGCATCGGAATGGTGCGGTCCACCAAGTAAACACTCGTGGCACGGCTCAAGGCTTCCTGGTCAATCACGCTATCTTCGAGCACATAATGGCTCACGTCAGCAATATGCACACCCACCTCCCACGTGTCGTCTGTGAGACGGCGGATAGACAGTGCATCGTCAAAGTCTTTTGCATCGCGAGGGTCGATGGTAAAGGTCGGGATTTGGCGAAAATCTTCACGTTTGGCGATTTCCTCCTCGGTAATACCAGGATGGAGTTTGTCTGCCGCACGTTCCACGTTTTCGGGATAGGTGTAGGGCAGTCCATACTCTGCCAAGATAGCGTGCATCTCCGTGTCGTTTTCGCCCTCTTGTCCAAGCACATCCACCACTTCACCACGAGGGCTCTTGGTGTCTTCGGGCCAATCCACGATTTTCACAATCGCTTTGTCGCCCGTTTTTCCACCATGGAGCAAGTCGCCAGGGATAAAGATGTCAGCACCGATTTGTCGTTCAGTAAGCAAGAAACCATAGCGATCGTGCTCCACATGAAGACGTCCCACGAAGGTGTCTTTGGCACGACGAATGATTTCCACTACTTCAGCTTCGCGTGTGTGGCTGCGACGACGTGCCACCATCGACACGCGCACCAAGTCGCCATCGAGAGCGTGGTGAGCATTAAGTTCCGTCACGAGGATATCCTTACCCCCATCGCTAGGCACAAAGACGTTGTGTCCATTGCGCTTGCGGCGGAACGTACCCTCGATGAGTTGTGCCGCGCGCTCTGCATGACGATAGTTCCCTTTCTGATCGGTGGAGAGGAAATCGTCCAACACGAGTTCTTTGAGCACATCAAGCACGAGCATTTTGGCAGGATGGGTGAGGGCACCCACCATGCTGAAGATGGTTTTCACTTCGAGTTGTTGACCTTGGCTGTTCTCGAAGAGTACCAGAAGTTTGTTGCGCACCTCTTTCTTGGTGAGGCGACTTTTCGTCTTTTTGGGCATGATGTTAGACGTTTAGGGTTATATCCTTATGAGGATTAATGTCTTGATGTCTTTGTTTCCTGCACGTTCATTTCTTTCCCTATCTCCGCAGGAGAGGGCATTAGTGTGTAGGAACTCGTGGTAAAAATCGTGGTGGCTTTGAGCACTACAATGTGATTTGTTCCACTTTTACGTCAGTGTCGGGCATAAAGATGGTGGCACTTTCGCGAAACTTGTTGGGCTCTTCTGTAGTGAGAAATTCTACGGCGCCGTTTTTCGTCAGTCGTGTTTCCATCTCTGGATGTCGCTGCAAGTAGTCGCACAGTGAATGTGCCACGTAGTCCCCTTGTGGCACCACGGTGATGCCGCGCGGCACGTGGCGAAGGATAGCAGGGAGCAGAAGAGGGTAGTGCGTGCATCCAAGCACTAGGGTGTCGATGTCGGGATCGATGCGGAGGATTTCGTCGATGCGTTTCTTCACGAAATAGTCCGCACCAGGGCTGTCAAATTCGCCATATTCCACCAACGGCACCCACATGGGACAAGCTAGACCTGTGACCTTGACATCGGGGAAGAACTTTTCAATCTCCAAATCGTAGCTACGAGAGCGAATGGTGCCTTGAGTCGCCATGATGCCCACGTGTCGCGAATGGGTGATATCGCTAGAGCTTCCACGGTGGGGCGTATGACGCCTAGCACTCGTTTGTCGGGAGCAAGGGTAGGAAGGTCATTTTGCTGTATGGAACGCAATGCTTTTGCCGAAGCGGTATTACAAGCAAGGATCACGAGTTCACAACCGCGATTGAAGAGTTCGCGCACCGCCTCTAGGGTGTAGCGATAGACCACATCGAAGGAGCGCGAACCATAAGGGGCTCGTGCATTATCGCCCAAATAGAGATAATCATATTGGGGCAAGAGTTGACGCACCTGTCGCAATATCGACAGACCACCATATCCTGAGTCGAATACTCCAATCACGATTGTAGAGGTTAGACGTTAGAGATTAGACGTTAGAGATTAGACGTTAGACATTAGAAATTAGAAGTTAGAGGTTAGAGGTTAGGAGTTAGAGATTCTGCTATTCTAGTTTTTCTAGATTCTCTAGTCTTTCTAGAGCTTCTAACGTCTAACCTCTAATCCCTAATGTCTAATCTCTAATTTTTCTTTCACAAAGGCAGTAGCATCTTCGCAGAGTGCAGGGTTGAGATAAGGCAAAGCCTTCAAATCTGCATCGAAGATAAAATCATATTTGCGCTCAGCACCCACCACACGGATGGCTGCATCCACCTTGTCTTCAATGGGCTGCATGAGGTCGCGTTCTGCTTTACGCAACAATTCTTCAGCTTGTTTACGGAATGCCAAACCACGTTCCATAGAAGTTTGCAAATCTCCTTGACGCTTCAGCAAAATAGCTTCTGGGAGGTTGCGTTGGATTTGGAGATATTCCGAAAATTGACGGCGGAAAGACTCCTCATTGTAACGCGCTTCACGCTCATACTTAGCACGAAGACTGTCGAGCTGGGTGCGTGCTTGCTTGACTTCTGGCAGTTGCTCCAAGATGGCAGAACGACTCACACTACCATAGCGTGCTGCTTTGGGAGAAGTGAGAGCATCTGTTGTGGTGTTTTGTGCTACCATAGGAGTAGCCACTGTGCAGAAAATAAAGAGGAGAAAAGAGAATATGCGATTCATGAGCTGTATATTTTGTTGACCTTAATACTGCAAAGGTACTTTATTTTGCTAATGCACCGATGAAAATCAATATAAAACTTGCTGGGAGTGCTACAAATTTGTATTTTTGTATCGCTTTCGATGCGATTTTCAGCCAGCTACTACTTCCTTAGCTTTAGCATACGGACAATGCAAACGAACTAACACAACGTTTACAAGGGCTTGTCGCAACAAAGCTCACTTAAATACAAACCATTTTCCCTAGGGTCGATTGCACCCTAACTATTTTTTCAACCCACTAAAACTATTTTGTACTATGGCTACTATCAACGCCTTATTTGATTTCGCATCGCGTATTCTACTTTCGCTCGAGCGTCATTTCTACACCTACCTCCGCATCGCCATCTTCCTCGTTATGGCTTGGATTGGCGGACTCAAAGTGTGCCAATATGAAGCTGATGGCATCGTACCCTTTGTGAGCAATAGCCCCTTTATGAGTTTCCTCTACAACAATTCTTCTAAGACTGCCATCAACCCTAAAAACGGTAAAGAAGTCAAAGAATACAACCTCCACAAGAACAAAGAAGGTGAAGTGATTGTGGAGAACATTAAATGGCACCAAGAGAATGGCACTTATGCCTTCTCCATCGGTCTTGGTTTGATGATCTGCACCATCGGCACTCTTGTGCTCCTCGGCATTTGGTTGCCACGCGTGGGCATGCTTGGTGGATTGCTCACCTTCGGTATGAGCATCGTCACCCTCTCGTTCCTCATCACCACCCCCGAATGCTGGGTGCCCAATCTTGCTGATGGCAACACCTATCCTCACGAAGGACTTCCCTACTTCGTCGGTAGCCATGGTTTCCCCATGCTTTCTGGTGCTGGTCGCCTTGTTATCAAAGATGTCATCATGAGTGCAGGTGGTCTGCTCGTTGCAGCTGAAGCTGCTCGCCGATTCCTTGCTTCTCGACAAAAATAAGATACCATTCAACACTCCTAAAACAAAACTAGATTATGAACACTTTTGAAAAAGGCGTGGTGTTTTCACCTGCCAACACCGTGGAATATGCAGAGGGTAGTGTCGTTTCTCGCGAAATCCTCCGCAACAATGCCGGTACACTCACGCTCTTTGCCTTCGATGCTGGTCAAGGACTTTCTGAGCACACAGCTCCATTTGACGCCACAGTGACCATCCTCGATGGTGAAGCAGAAATCACCGTGGGTGGTGTGGTGCATCATCCCAAGGCTGGCGAAATGCTCATCATGCCTGCTGGTGTGCCTCATGCCCTCCAAGCCGTGCAGCGTTTCAAGATGCTCCTCACCATGATTCGTGGTTAGGCATCCCTCGCCTTTCATATCCTTATGTGCATCGCCCCATCATCGACTAACGATGATGGGGCGATTTTTCTTTTCCCTTTTTTCCCTATCTTCTTCACATTCTTGTCCCGTCCTTCCTTTCTTCTAGCTATTACTTCCTTCTCTTTAATTTCTTCTTTTTACAATCCTATTGTCTATTCACGGAGTTAAGTTTTTTCACCCTCATTTTTACCCTCTTTCTTTCGAGATTTCTGGACATCCTCTCGCAAGGCAACTGCATGACTTGTAAATAGCTGTGAAATCCTTCCTCTCGCGCGTATGCACGCGCGCACCCTGCACTTTTGCACTTTTTGCTTTCACAACCTTCACACATTTCTTTGTAAGACACTCGTAAATAGTGGATTATCGACTGTTTATAAACACTCTTTTACAGAGTTGTAAATTATACTCGAAATTCGCGCCAAAAAATCCTCTTAGAAGGGGCTAAATCGCTCTCCTAAAGATTATAATGTAAAAATATTTTTATTTCCATCCTCAGCGCACAATTTCGGAGATTTCGGAGGAAATTTCGATCATAGAGGAACTATAAAAAAGAATTCTCGGACCTTTCTACAAAAACATTGGACCTTTTCCAAAAAACGTTGGAGATTTTCTCAAAAACGTTGGAGATTTTCTAAGAAATCTCCCACGTTTTTTCTTTTATCTCCTTGTTTTTTCGTCTTAGAATTGCGATGAAACAATCCCCTTGTGTGAAGGTTGTGAAAGCAAAAAGTGCAAAATCCCTGTAATGTGCGCGCGTGATACGCGCACGCGAGAAGGCTGCTGGGGATGGGGAGTAGATTTTCTTCAGTAGTCTCGTATGATTGCTATGAAAAACTTATCCTTTGTTTTTTTTGAAAAGCGGAGATAGCAAATGAGCTTAAAAGAAAAAAGTTTTGTCACTTTTTCGTGGATTTTTCACTCTTTTGCCCTCTTTCGACCCATATATAGTAAGGGCTTGTTGACTTGTTTACTCCATTTTCGCATTTTACGAAAGAAAATTTGATAGATTTTGCTATGTTCACTTTGCTATTTTAGTGCTTTTTGCTATATTTGCGACCAAACCCATGAAATATTTAGACCTGCCAAGAGAGATTGCCTTTGAAAACAATACCAGAAAACAGCGGCATCCGCAATCCACTTGACCGTTCTATACTAATACCTATCCTCCTAACCAATCGAACATGAACAACAAGTTCCATCTCTCCGATTCGTTTGTGCCTCTTTGGTACAAGCACATGGCGCAACGTGCGTTGCCCCTTACTTTAGGATTCTTTGCTGCTCTCAGCACGATGGCAGCTGCGCCCACGTCTTCCACAGCACCTTCAAGTGTGACTGTGCAACAAGCCAAGAAGCAAATCACCGTCACGGGTACGGTGATGAGCGATGAAGGCGAAAAATTGTCCGGTGTCTCTGTGACTGTGCCTGGTACCCGTCATGCAGTGGTGACCGATGCACAAGGTCGTTATTCCATCAAAGTGGCTGCAGGCAGTTCACTTCAATTCTCTTTTATTGGCTATGAGCGTCAACACGTGGTGGCAACAGAAGGTAAGCTCGATGTTACCCTCAAACTGATGGATACCAGTTTCAACGAAGCTGTGGTCATCGGTTATGGTACCGTGCGTAAGGCCGATTTGGCTGGTTCTGTATCGGTGATGGACTCTAAGGCGTTCAAAGATCAACCTATTACTCGTGTGAGCGATGCTTTGCAAGGTCGTGTGAGCGGTGTGCAAGTCATCGGTAGCGGTATTCCTGGCGGTGGAGTGAAAGTGCGTGTGCGCGGTACAGGCTCTATCCACAACAGCAACGAACCTCTCTACGTGGTAGATGGTGTGGTGCGCGAATCAGGTTTGGATGGTATCAACCCCGAAGACATCCAAAACATGCAAGTGCTCAAGGATGCTTCTTCCACAGCTATCTATGGTAGCCGCGGTGCCAATGGTGTGGTATTGATCACTACAAAGAGCGGTAAGGCAGGACAAACCCAAGTGGTGCTTGATGTGTCACACGGTTGGTCACACGCTACCCACATGCCCAAGGTGATGGGTACGAAGGAATATGCAGAACTGCTCACTAAGTATAAGTTTAACGGCAATGCTCCTGCCGATTTGAAGCCCTTCCTCGATGGCACTAAGCCTGGTGTGGACTGGCTTGACATGGTGTTGCGCACAGGTCAGACAGAAGATTATAAACTCTCATTGAGCAAGGGTAGCAAAGACACTCAGCTCTATGTGTCTGCAAACTACCTGAAGAACACCGGTGTGGTGGTTGGCACTGAATTCCAACGCTATAGTACGAAGGTGAATGTGCACACGCAAGTATATCCTTGGCTTGAACTTACTGCAGACGTGCAAGCTGCTCGCAATGAAGGAAAGGGTAGTGGCATGTTTGGCATGAGCCTTGAAATCCATTGGTGCGCGCGCTCAACTATTCACCCTCTATGGATATGTATGAGGCAGATGGTATCAAGTTTAAGCGCGACCCCTACAACAGTATCTCTGCTGAAAACCCCTATGCAGTGTTGACAGCAGTGAAAAACAACATGATGGGTCACATGGTGAATGGTCGCTTCGAGTTGAAGTTCAACATCGTGGACGGACTCACTTTCACTACCACCAACAGTGCTGACTATCACGACCGAAAAGGCTATGGATTCTCGCCTAGAGTGTTGAGCTTCGGTAAGACCTCGATGCACAATAGCGACAACTTCCATCTCATGCTTCAGAGTACCAACAACCTCACCTACAACCACAAGTGGGGTGATCACAGTTTGGTGGCTACTGCAGTGTATGAAGCTACGAAGAGCGAAACACGCATGATGCAGATTTCTGGTCAGCAGCTCAAGACAGACGCAGTGGAATACTGGGATGTGAAGAATGCAGCAGTGCGCGATGAGAATAACAATTACTCAGCTTATGCTCTGCTCTCTGGTGTGGGTCGTGTGATGTACAACTATGCCGACCGCTATATGCTCACCGCTACGTTCCGTGCCGACGGTTCTAGCCGCTTCTCCAAAAACAAGTGGGGATATTTCCCCTCTATCGCAGCCGCTTGGTCAGTGACCAACGAGGAGTTCATGAAGCCCATGCGTAGCGTGGTCAACAACATGAAGCTCCGTGCTAGCTATGGTGTGATTGGTAACCAAAACATCAGTCCTTACTCCACCCTCGGTTTGCTCTCTGTGATGGGCTTTAACTTCGGTGGCAAGAGCGAATTCACAGGATATAGTCCTTCTTCTGTGCCTACTCCTGATTTGACTTGGGAAAAGACACACCAATTTGACCTCGGTCTTGATGTTAGCTTCTGGAACAATCGCATCGAACTCGGTGTAGACTTCTTTGCTAAGCACACTTATGACGCGCTTCTCCAACGCTCACAGTCACACTATGTGGGTGGTTTGCGCTACTGGGTGAATGCTGGTGAAATCACCAACACGGGTGTGGATCTCTCCCTCACTGCACGCATCGTACAAACCAATGATTTCCAATGGACTTCTACTCTCAATGGTTCGTACAACAAGAATAAGGTGGTGAAACTCACTTCCGAAGAACCTATCCTCTATGGTAACTCGCCAGCAGCAGGTACGGTGGACGCTGTGAGCATCGTGAAAGAAGGCGAAGCTGTGGGCACATTCTATGGATATGTGTGGGAAGGCATCGACAAGGACGGCAAGGACAAGTACACCGACTTCAACAACAATGGTAAGTTGGATGCTGGTGACCGCCGTGTCTTAGGTAAGGCCAACCCAGACTTCACCCTCGGATGGAACAATAGTTTGCGCTACAAGCAATGGGAACTCAATGCGTTCTTCAACGCTGCCTTTGGTGCACAACGCCTCAACATTGCCCGCTTCTTGATGAATGCGATGCCTGGTGCATCTGCTTTCGTCACCGATGCTGACTATGTGAAGAATATGGGTGTGACGATGCCTCGTCTTGATGCTGTGGGCAACCAAAACTATGGTAACTCTAGCAAGTGGATTGAAAATGCTGACTATCTCCGTTTGGAAAACATCAGCTTGGCTTACAACTTGACGAAGCAACAAACGAAGTTTGCCGATGTTCGCCTTTCCTTTGGTGTGCAAAATCTCTTCACCATCACTGGATATAAGGGAGCTGACCCTGCTGGTTTCTCCTTCGGCAATCATGACTACGAAAACGGTGTAGACATGGGCGGATATCCCGCACCTCGCACCTTCACGCTTGGCGCACGCTTCACTTTCTAAGGGAGATGACTGCCTAGCATCTCGCACATGTTACATCCTACTAATCGATATTTCTCATGAAATCCAAGATATTTCTTGCGGCTCTCTTTGCCGCTTCCCTCTTCGGCACCACAGCTTGCTCTGATTTCCTCAACGAAGACCCTAAGGGTAAACTCGTGCCTGGTGGATATTTCACTTCGCAAGATGAGCTCAACATGAGCTTGGTGTCGCTCTTCACCAAAGTCACCGACTCACAGTCTTACACTAACATGATGTATCCCCAATGGCAGGGCGATGACATCACTGCCAACCCTGGTTCTAACAAGCAGGCTTGTGCACAGTTGGACGCCTTTTCTCCCTCGGCTGACAACAAGGGTGTGGTAGCGGCTTGGAATAAGCACTATGACATTATCCACGAAGCTAACTTCATCATTGATAATGCGCAGCGCACTCCCACTTCAAAGGCAGAACTCGAGGTCGCTTTGGGACAAGCCTATTTCTGGCGTGCTTATGCTTACTTCTACCTCGTGCGCGTGTTTGGTCCACTCCCCATCAATCTTCACAACGAAGATGACCACGGCACCGCTGAACTTTCCTCTGTGGAAAAGGTTTATGAACAGATTCTCGCTGACTTGATGAAGGCAGATAGCTACAACCTTCCTGCTACCTATAAGGGCGAACCTCGCCAAATGTTTGGAGCAGATGTGTATGTGACTCAACAAGCTGTGAAATCTACTCTCGCTGCTGTTTACATGGCTATGGCTGGTTATCCTCTCAATAAGGGTACTGAGTATTATGCTAAGGCTGCTGAGGCTGCTGAAGCTGTGATTCAAGGTCAAAGTCGGGTAAGTATAACACGAAGCTCGAAGCAGAATGGAAGGAAATCCACTCTATGGGCAACAATTACAGCCTCGAAACGATTCTCGGTATCAACAACTCTCCCAACCGCTCTTGGAGCCACGACTCTCAACTCACCAGTACGATGCTTTTTGAAAGCCTTGGTGGATGGGGGGACGCATGGGGTGAAATTGCTTTTTGGAAGCGTATGCCTGATGGTCCTCGTAAGGCTGCTACTTATGATCCTAAGCTCTTGAAAGATGGTAAGCTCTACGATTGGTGGGCGACCACAGATGGCAAGTCTATCGCTGAGGGTAAGAAGAATGCAGTGGTGCCCGAATATCACCCCATGTTCTCTCTCTTCACCGTGAACGACGATGGTAAGGGCGGACAAATGCTGGCTCCCTATGACTATTCTGCTAAGAAGTGGAGAGGTATGCTCAATGGTCGCCGTCACCGCGTGATTCGCTACGCAGAAGTGTTGTTGTGGTATGCCGAAAGTGCTGCTCGCGCTGGCAAGGCCGACCTCTCTCTCTCGCTAAAGAGTGCTTGAAACTTGTGCGTCAGCGCGCTGTGGAAGCAGGAGAAGTGGACAAGGTGCATGGTGTGAGCATCGATGCTATGACCGCAGACCAACTGGCGCAAGCGGCTTACGAAGAACATGGATGGGAAATCGCAGGACACTGGGTGTCTATGGTGACTCGTCGTGCCGACCAACTTCGCATGAATGATCTCAAAAACACCTTTGCAAGCCGTGTGGCTAATCAACCTGTCGAAGTGGCACCTGGTTTTACTGCCACGGAAGCTGTGCCTGTGAGCGGAGCTTGGAATGACAACATGAACTATGTGCCCTATCCTCTCCAAGAAACAGAAAAGAATTCTCGTTTGAAGCGATAATTTTCTCGAAAGCGAGCAGAAGAAGTCTTAGAGAAGTAGGGTTATCCCCGCATTGCCTTGAAGAAACCTTTCTTGCTCTGCCTTCATTGATAATCATAGATGCGAAGCCGCGTCAGAACCATCGGGTTTTGATGCGGCTTTTTATGGATATGAACGTCAATAAAACGAAGCTAGCGAAGGAGGTTTACTTGAAACTAAGATAAAGTAGGGATAAAATAAAATAAATGTTATACAGTCTGTATGAAATCATCATATGTGGGTATTGTCTAAGAGAGAAAAAGATGAAACCTTTGCACCGAAAAATAAAGAAGGAGCAGATGATGCTCCTCGTAGATAGCGGAAAAAACATCATTTTCCTCATTATTACTCTTGAAAAATTTTAATTTGCGCTCATTTGAGTCGTTAGATTATGAAGAATAACTACGCCCTTTTCTTAGCCCTTAGTGGAGTATTATGTTCCACCTCGGCTTTTGCCACCTCAACTGTTGAGGCTTCCCAACCTTTACCTACTAACACTACAAACACATTTGCTGTTCCCACGGCGCAAGCTCCCAAAGCACTGCCTGCTCACATTGTGGGTCACGTGCGCAACACAGAGACGCAAGAGTTTCTCCCCCACGTGCGTGTGGAAGTGCTAGGTACTAAAATCTCTGTTACTACTGACGTGACTGGTCACTTCATGTTGAAGAATCTCCCTGTGGGAAAACTTCGCGTGCGCGTGGCTGTGCCTGGCTTTGAACCTCAAATCCACGAAATTACAACTACCTCTGACGCAACCCTCGTTTCTGACTTCGAGATTGTGCCTAACGATGTGAACCTTGGTGACGTGGTGGTTTCTGCCACTCGTAATGCAACTAAGCGCCGTTTGGCTCCAACTCTGGTGAATGTGCTCGATGCTAAAATCTTTGACCGCACACAGAGTTCTTTCCTTTCACAAGCTTTGAAATATCAACCTGGTGTGCGCGTGGAAGACAACTGCCAGAACTGCGGTTTCTCACAAGTGCGCATCAACGGTTTGGATGGTCCTTATTCTCAAATCCTGGTAGATTCTCGTCCCGTTTATAGTGCGTTGGCTGGTGTCTATGGTTTGGAACAAATTCCCACCAACATGGTAGAGCGCATCGAAGTGTTGCGCGGCGGTGGTAGTGCTTTGTTTGGATCGTCTGCTATTGCGGGGGTGATTAATGTTATCACGAAAGAACCTACGGCTTCTTCTGCTAGTGCTTCACACGAAATTCGTGGTATCGGCGGTTTGAACGCTTTTGAGAATACCACCAACCTCAATGCTACCTACGTCACCGACAACAACCAAATCGGACTCACCCTCTTTGGTCAGTTGCACCACCGTTCGCCTTACGATCACACGGGCGATGGCTACTCTGAAATGCCTAAGCTCGATGGTAGCAACGTGGGTATGCGTGCTTTCTTCCGCATCTCCGATTACTCTAAACTCACTGCCGAACTGCACAATACGCGTGAATTCCGCCGTGGTGGCGATTTGCTCAACGAAGAGCCCCACAATGCGCATGTGGCAGAGCAATTGCGCCACAATAACCTCACCGGTAGCCTCAATTATAACTTCGTTTCAGCCGATGCTAAGCACCGCGTGAATGCTTACGCTTCCTTCATGAAGGTGCAACGTGAGAGCTATTATGGCGGTGGCGAGAAGACGGTGGAACAATATTTGAATCAAATTGAAAATGATCCCACCAGCTTTACCAAGGACGACGCTGTGGAAATGCGCAAACGCATGATTAGCTACGGTCGCACTAATGGTTTGACCAACGTATTGGGTGCGCAATATGCTTATGACTTCGACAAGTGCTTGTTTATGCCTTCACAGTTCACCGTTGGTGTGGAGCATGCCAACGACAACTTGGAGGATAAGAGCGGATTCCGTAAAGAGTTTATCGAACAAAACGTGAACACCAACTCCCTCTATTTGCAAAATGAGTGGAAGAACAACATGTGGAGCTTCCTCCTTGGTGGTCGTCTTGATAAGCACAGCATGGTGAAGAATGCCATCTTCTCTCCTCGTGCTAATGTGCGCTTCAATCCTACCAAGATCTCGTGCTTCGTGCCAACTATAGCGCAGGTTTCCGTGCTCCACAGGTGTTTGATGAAGACCTCCATGTGGACAATGCTGGTGGCGACTTGATTGTTATCGAAAACGATCCCAACCTCCACGAAGAACGCTCTAACAGCTTCAGTCTGTCTGCCGACTGGTACACGCACTTTGGTGCATGGCAGCTGAACCTCACTGCCGAAGGTTTTTACACCGAGCTCCACGATGCCTTCTCGCTCGTGCAGAGCAAGCGCACTGACAAGTTTGGTAATGAAGAAATTGTGAAGACCCGCACCAACTCAGATGGCGCAAAGGTGATGGGAATGAGCCTAGAAGGTCGCCTCACCTTGCCTAAGGTGTGGTCGCTCCAAGCTGGACTCACCTATCATAAGAGCCAGTGGAATAAGGCGCAACAATGGAACGAAGATGATGCTTACACCACTCGTCGCATCTATCGCACGCCAGACGTCTACGGATACTTTATTTCTACATGGAATGTCACCAAGCAACTGGATCTCACCTTCACAGGTAACTACACTGGTAGCATGTTGGCTGGTCACGAGATTCCCACAGAGGAAGATGGTAAGACCTTGTCTAAGGATGCTTATCTCAATCAGCTTTCTTCCAACATCAAATATGACCGCGTGCTCTCTGGCGAAGGACAGACCAACAAGGCGGGCGAAGTGTACGGACCTCGCACCTTCAAGACACCAACCTTCATGGAATTTGGGGTGAAAGCGCAATACACTTTCCCTATCTACAAATACTATAAGGGACAAGTCTATGCTGGTGTGCAAAACATCTTCAATGCTTACCAAGATGACTTCGATCTCGGTTACAACCGCGACTCAGCTTACATCTATGGTCCTATGGCTCCTCGTAGCTTCTACGCTGGTTTCCGTGTAAACTTCTAATCTGTTTACACTAAAACATCTAACCTGTTTCACTATAAACGCACCGACCGCGACAAACATTGATTCGTCGCGGTCGTTTTTGTTGTATTATGATGGGTTGAACCCACAATGAACGAATAAGTCCGACATTTCACAGGGAGATGTCGGACTTATCATATTACGCTTCAATGAGCTTATTAGTCAGTTCTTAGTGAGCTTCGAGCCAGTTGGTGCCTTCGCCGCACTCTGCAACGAGAGGAACTCTCATTTGGAACGCGCGTTCCATTTCTTCTACCACCAAGTGGCGCACTTGTTCCAATTCTGTGGGAGGAACGGAGAAGTTTAATTCGTCGTGCACCTGAAGGATCATGCGCGTTTGCAATTTTTCTTCACGGAGACGGCGGTCGATCGCCACCATGGCTAGTTTGATGATGTCGGCAGCCGTGCCTTGGATAGGCGCATTCACAGCATTTCGCTCTGCATATCCGCGCACGGTGGCATTACCAGCGTTGATGTCGGCAAGATAGCGACGACGACCAAACTGCGTGGTGATGTACCCTGTTTGCTTAGCGCGCTCTATACTTTCGTTCATATATTCACGCACTTGGGGATAGGTGGCAAAATAGTTTTCAATCAACTCCTTGGCTTCTCCGCGCGACACGCCCATGCGTTCGCTCAGTCCAAAGGCGGAGATGCCATAGATGATGCCGAAATTGGCTGTTTTCGCTTTGCGACGCTCATCTCTGTCCACCTCTTCTACGGGTTTGTGGAAAATGCGCGCAGCAGTAGCCGCGTGAATGTCCAATCCGCTGTTGAAGTCTGCCACCATGTGGGGGTCTTCGCTCAGATGCGCCATGATGCGCAGCTCGATTTGCGAATAGTCGGCACTGAAGAACACTTCTCCTTCTTCTGGCACAAAGGCGCGTCTGATTTCACGTCCGTCTTCCCCTCTCACAGGAATGTTTGGAGGTTGGGATTGGACGAAGATAAACGTCCAGTGGCTGTGACTGCCTGATTAAACGACGTGTTGATATGTCCCGTTTCGGGGTGAATCAATTTGGGCAATGCTTCAACATACGTGGAGAGCAACTTCTTCAAAGCGCGATGTTGCAAGATTTTCTCCACGATGGGGTGCTTATCTCTCAAAGATTCTAGCACTTCTTCCGAAGTGGAATACTGCCCCGTCTTGGTCTTCTTCACCTTCGCAGAGATTTGCAGTTCATCAAACAGCACTGCTCCCACTTGTTTGGGTGAAGTGATGGTAAATTCGTGCCCTGCAAGCTCGTAGATTTCCGTTTCCAACTGTTGCATCCTTTCGGTGAAATTGCGCCCTGTCTCTTCAAGCGCAGCTGTGTCTAAGCGCACACCATTGCGCTCCATACGAGCCAGTACAGGAAGAAGCGGCATCTCAATATGGGTGAATACCGATGTCACCTCATATTTCTCCATCTCTTCTTTCAAGATGGGGTAGAGACGCAGTGTCACATCGGCATCTTCGCAAGCGTAGTCCACAATTTCTTTCGGTTCGAGCTCAGCCATGTTGCGCTGCGTGCGACCGCTACCGATGAGAGTTTCGATGGGAATGGTGCGATAGTGCAGGTATTTCTCCGCCAGCAAGTCCATGTTGTGTCGCTGTTCGGGTTGCACCACATAGTGCGCCAGCATGGTGTCGAAAGTGGACCTGCAACTTCTACATCATAGTGTGAGAGTACCAATAAATCGTATTTGAGATTCTGTCCCACCTTCTCAATCGTAGTGCTTTCAAAGAAAGGACGGAAGATGTCCACCATGCTTTGCGCCTTGTCTGTTTCACGTGAAACAGCTACGTACCAAGCAGTTCCACCTTCCACAGCAAAGCTCATACCCACGAGTTGCGCCTGCATCGCATCGACAGAAGTGGTCTCTGTGTCGAAAGCTACTTGAGAGAATGTCAAAAGATTTCGGCATAATTCTTGTGCGTCCTCTTCGCTTTCAATGAGATGATACTCGTGAGGATGGTCGACAAGTGTGCTGAGGTTCTCTTGAAAATCCAAAGTCGTCTCTTCGTCTGCGTTGGTGTTCGTGACAATGGCTTGAGAGAAGAGGTCTGGTTCCGCTGAGGGGGCAGCTGCGACTGGAGCATCTCCCGTGAGTCGTCGGAGGAAGGTGTGAAACTCGAGGTCTTCATAGAGTGCCACCAACGCCTCCTTGTTGGGAGTCTTGCGCTGCATGTCGTCCCAAGTCACATCGATGGGGACGTCTGTAACGATGGTTGCCAAAACCTTTGACTCGCGAATTTGTTGCACGTTTTCCTCCACTTTCTTCTTGAGTGCTCCTTTCAGTTGGTCAGTGTGTGAGAGTAGTCCTTCGATGCTCCCGAAGTCTGCAAGAAGTTTCACAGCGGTTTTAGCACCCACTCCAGGACAGCCAGGGATGTTGTCGGCAGAGTCGCCCATGAGTCCGAGGAGATCGATGACTTGTAAGGGATTCTCCACTTCAAACTTCGTCTTCACCTCTTCCACTCCGAGACGTTCGTAGCCTTTTGCGCCCGATTGTGGACGAAGCATACTCACATTGGGTTGCACGAGTTGGGCGTAATCCTTGTCGGGAGTGACCATCACCACCTCGAGTCCATCTTTTGCAGCGCGATGTGCGAGGGTTCCGATTACATCATCGGCTTCGTAACGAGGCACTTCTACCATCTTGATGCCATAAGCCGTGAGAAAGTCTTTGATTACGGGAACTGCCCAGCGGATGTCTTCTGGCGTTTCATCGCGCGTGGCTTTATATTCTGGAAATTGTTCGTGACGAAAAGTGCCGCCTGGAGGATCAAAGGCGACGGCTACGAAGTCAGGATTTTCCGTACGAAGGAGTTCTTCGAGGGTATTGATAAAACCGAAAGCGGCTGAGGTATTTTGACCTTTGCTGTTGATGCGTGGCGAGCGTATTAAGCCATAATAGGCTCTAAATATCAGCGCGTAGGCATCGAGAAGCATGAGTTTCTGCATATTTCAAATAGTTTGAACTTCAAAAGTACGCAAAAGAATTGAGTAACTGCGCTTTTTTTTGTACTTTTGTCGGGTAAAACTTTTACTCTTCACGTTTATTTCCCCTCTGTTTTGGGAAGAACGTTTTATCCCTCTCCCCCCAACAACACAAGACGCTCGCAATATGAAAGAACTGGAAAGCATCAAACTTCCGATACTCGCTGAACTAGAACGCTATGCTGCGTTGTTTGATGAAGTATTGACCCATGAAGAAGAGTTCATGAGTCAAGTGCTCTCTTATGTGCGTAGCCGTAAGGGCAAGATGATGCGCCCAATTTTGGTACTCCTCTTGGCTAAAGAGTTGGGCACTATTGGCGAATCTACCTTGCGCAGTGCTGTCACGCTCGAATTGCTCCACACTTCTTCCCTCATTCACGATGATGTAGTGGATGAAAGCGATGAACGCCGCGGAAGAGCCAGTGTACACCAAATCTATGACAACAAGATTGCGGTGTTGTTAGGAGACTATATGTTGGCACAAACCCTTGAGCAGTCTGCACTCACTGAGAGTGTGCGTGTGGTAGAGGCAGTGGCGCGCTTAGGAGCTACACTTGCTGAGGGAGAAATCATGCAACTCACAGCCGTGCACAAAGAAGCTATTTCAGAGTCTGCTTATTTCTCCATCATCTCTCGTAAGACCGCTTCTCTCTTTGAGGCTTGCGGTTCGTTGGCTGCGCTTTCTATGCGTGCCAGCGAGGAGATGTTGCAGCAATATCGCCGTCTTGGAGAATTGATAGGCTTGTGTTTCCAAATCCGTGATGATATTTTCGACTATTACGACGATGCTACCATCGGAAAACCCCGAGGTAAGGATATGGCAGAAGGAAAACTCACATTGCCTGTCATTGCCGCGCTTAAACTCTCTCAATCGGCTGAGGCGAAGGAAGTGGCGCTCCGTGTGAAACAAGGGGAATCTATGCCTGAAGAGCGCGAATGGCTCGTCGAATTTACCAAAGAAAATGGTGGTATCACCTACGCTGAGCAGAAGATGCAAGAGTTGAGCGATGAAGCGCGCCAGATAGTAGCAGGTTTCACTAATGAGGCTGTCAAAAACTCTCTCATTTCCTATATTGATGTGGTAGTGGGTCGCAACTATTAAGTCGTTTCTTTAAAGGTCTGCCGATTTATGCCTTCTTCTTCTGAAGATGCGGCAATGGTCACCCCATCATAACTCCAAGTCTGACTTCGGACAATAAAATACCGTGGATGATTCTAGAGAATCATCCACGGTATTTGTTTTTTAGGCAGTCTGTCTCAGTGATTAGTCTGAGAGTTTGTCACCATAGCAGAGGTCGCCAGCATCACCCAAACCAGGCACGATATAGGCTTGTTCGTTGAGGATGGGGTCAACAGCTGCAATCCATAGCGTAACATCGTCAGAGGGGAAGAGTTCCTTCAAACGGGCCACACCTTCTTCACAGCCAATCACCGCGCAGATGTGGAGCTTTTTAGGAGTACCCTTGGTGAGGTAAGCTTGATAAGCGAGGTTGAATGAACCGCCAGTAGCCAACATGGGGTCAACAAGCATGAAGGTGCTACCATCGAGGTTAGGAGAAGCAATGTATTCCACGCAGATTTCGATGTCGTCCTTACGGCCTTCCTTGCGGTAAGCACTCACAAATGCGCTATCTGCATCGGAGAATACTTCTAGGAAGCCTTCGTGAAGCGCAAGACCAGCGCGCAATACAGTGCCGATAACGATGCGATCGTCGATGGTGCTTACCTCGGCAGGGGCAAGGGGAGTTTGGAGCGTCTTGCGCGAATAATCAAGCGTTTTGGACACTTCATACGCCATGGCATGACCAATGCGACGGAGGTTTTGGCGGAACCAAGCGCGATTCTTCTGTACATCGATGTCGCGAAGTTCAGCAAGGTAGTTGTTGATGACGGTGTTTTGTTCGGAGAAGTTAATGACTTTCATATATAGAAATTGTTGTAGCTATAGAAGATGAGAGAGCCCAGCCCGTAAAAAAGGTGTCCCCTTAATGGAAACACCCATCGTGCACTGCGAGGATGTCTAGCAGAGCTACGGAATAATAACTAACGACGTTGTCGGCGAACAGAGATGGTTCCCGACTTACTAGAAGAAGTGGTCTTTGGTTTTGGAGCTTTGGCAGCTTTAGGAGTTGAAGTTTTGATAGAAGAACGGCGGCTATTGCGACGATTCTTTGTGGAAGTAGAAGATGGGTCTTCTATCTGGGCAGAGTCAGCAGGCTGTGCAGCGTTGGCATTGGTGTCTTCTGCCAACTTTTGTTCTCGGCTGCCCCACATGTGTTGTTGGAAATCCTTGATTTCTTGTTCGATGCGTTCACGCACTTTCGTCTGTGCTGAATCGCTCTCAGCCATCTGCGCGATGGTCTTGTCTTGGAGATTCTTGGTTTGATAAATATCTCCGCGATATTGTGCCGTGTTGAAATAATCGTCGGCAGAAATCTCAGAGGCATTGTTGAGGTTGCTAGCCATTAGCGAAAGTTTCGCCAAGTGAGGAGCGGCTTCCTCGTAGTTCACCCAAAAGAGTGGCGTGCTTTGCACCTGACCGTCACCAAAGTCACTGATCACAATAGGGCAAAGCGCCAGCACTTTCGTGCGGAAAGTACCAGTTTGTTGATCGAAATAAACACTCTCTTTGATATAGTAGCGTTTCACGTCCTCCGAAGGAAGGTCAGCGTCATTGACGCGAAGACGACCATCATTGGCTTCGTAGAAGATGTGGTTGTCGTCCATAATCTTCTTGCCCTTGATCACGTGCTTCTCATCGAAGTGTTCTATTGCATCAGGGGTGTATTCGTAAGCGTTTATCTTACCTTTGAGAATCAGATGAAAGAGATGAACGAAGAGATTCTCCCGTCCGGAGGAAGGAGTGATGGGGTAGTAGAGAGGAGCATTCGCATCCTCGGTGAGTTTGAGCATACGATACACATCGCGACGCCAAGCCGCATTGTCGGGCATCGGAGCAGCAGTGGGAAACTCACGGATGCTACCACGCTGAGCCGCATTGCGTGTCTTGTTGTTGGCTGCTTTGCCATCCATGTTCGCTGCGTCATCAGCACTTTGTCCTGCGTTTGCCAGTGGCTGCGGCTTCTCGCAAGCGCGCTGGAGGCTGCGCCACACTGTGTGCAGCGAAGAGAAGCAGGACGAGGGAAAGAAGTATTCTATACATACGGATATGTTGGGGAATCTTGTGTGTGGTGAGCTATAATCTATGGAATTGTTCGGAGATTTCGATTGTAGATACACAGTTTTCAAGATAGATATCACGAGACTTATGTCTATTCTTTAACCGCTAATATCTAGTGGCTATAATCTACTATCTAACCTCTAATCTCTAAATTCGCTTGATGTGGCGAGTATTAAGGGGCTGTGATACTCTAACATCTAATGTCTAACGTCTAATGTCTAACGTCTAACGTCTAACGTCTAATTGATGATAACCTCTATCGAACCATTGAGTGTTCTTTCGATACCATCGGGACCAACGGCATGGACATTACTGATGTAGAAGCGTTTGCCACGTGAAAGACCGCGTATGAGTTCGCGTTGAGCCTCTGTGAAGTTAGCCCCTGCCGAGGGACGTGGCAACACGTTGCCCAAGCGGTCGAAGAACACGCATTCAAACGACTGAACGCGGAAGGGGATATTTAGCAGACCATCGTCAATGGCTGCATCGAGTTTTGTGGCACCAATGATACTACCTTTAGCGATGCGACCACCACGGAATTGGTCACTGCCGATGGTGATGTAGGCTTGAGGATCGGGCAATTTGCGAACTTTGAAGGAGAAAGCACCCATGGTTTGAGTCTTGCCCCCCACTTCTCCCGTCACGGTGAATTGCACATCTTGTCCCACGTGGGCAGGACGTGCCACATACTTACCATTGCCGCGCGAAGTCAGCGAACCACCTGTCATTGAAAGGTGAATCTTATCGGCAGCGATGCCAGAAGCACTCACCGAAATAGGGTTGTCGTAGCCAGCATAGAGCACATTCATCAAGTCTGCTGCCACGGTAGCTCCTGTGGGAGGAGCAATGACAGTGTAGTGTTGTGAAAATTCGCGACGCACTATTTCTCCCGAAGCGTTGGGGAAGGTAATATAACCACGAAAATCATAGCTACCTGGTGCACCCACGCGGAAGTTGTATTTACCATCGGCAGTGATGCGACGACCATTGACGTAGATTTCAGGACGCTGGGTCGTGTCCACCGCAGCCATGAAGATGTGAGAACGGAATTCATCACCAGGGAAGAGTGTTGTGGCTTCGGGCAACACATACGCATTGAGTTCGTTCACACGAATATCCTTCACGCCAATGTTGGCAGCGAGCGTGTGTAGCACTTCGCCTTCAGCTTTGCGCACATCACTCTGTAGCTTGCTGAGCATCGTGATGGCAGCCACCGAAGGCATCGACTCAAACATATATTCTTGCCAATTCTTCCCCATGTTGTCCGTTGACTTTGGCACCTCAGTGGAGAGATTAGCCGCTACAATGGCTTGTCGACGGCGGTCGGTGATGAAAGCCGTCACGAAGTCGCGATAACGATTGATGCGTTCGTAGAGTTTATGTCCGCGACGTGATGTAGGATCGAGCATCACTGTCGCAGCACCATCGAGGTCTTCTTTGTTGCGCAAGGCATTAGATTGCCATCAGCACCATCCACTTCGCGCGCAATCGCCCATTTCAGCGTCTCAACCTCTTTGCAAATGCTGTCAGAGGCAGATTTTACCGCCTGCGCTTTTTCCCAAAAAGGCTTCACCTTGGTGGGATTAGCACGATATTGCTGTTCAAAATCAGCCAAAATAGACTGGTTTTCACGCTCTGTGTTTGTGGTAGTGCGCGACAAACTTTCGCCCACAAGGTCAAAACCCTTGAGTACGTCGGTAGACACATTGAGTGCCAACATAGCCATGAGCACGACATACATGAGGTTAATCATCTTTTGTCGTGGCGATATGGGACGTTTCTTTATAGACATTGTAGGCTAGAAGTTTATATTTGACGTGCTAGATGGAGAATACTTGAGAAATCGATTCATTATCCCTCGTTAGTAGTTGCCATAGGATTGCCCATGACATTGAGGGTTTGCATCATACGGCTGTAGATTCGATTCACCTCTTCGATCTTCGCAGCAAGTTGTTGCGTTTGGTTGTTGATCTCTTCGATGGTGGTCACTTGTCGTGAGATAGAAGCGAAATGGAGGTCGTACACCTTGTTGATACCAATGAGTGTGCGATTGAGATTCTCCATCTCTTGCGAGTCGCGAGTGAGTCGCGCACTCTGTTCGTCCACCTTCGCCAAGGTCTCGTTGAGTGTGCGGAGCTTAGCGATGTAATCTTCCGTTGCTGCTTCCATATCGGGAGAAAGCACCGCTTGTGTACGGCGGAGTAATTCGTCGTTAGCCAAACGGATGATGTCGGAGAGTTGTTGTGCACTTTGTGCCACTGTCTCTTGACCTTCGGGAGCATCGTAGTGTGCTGCCACAGCTGGTGAAAGCGTAGCTGCCACTTCGGGCGATACACCAGCAGGAGTTTGTGTGGGGGCAGCGGTGGTTTGCGCACCTTCTGTTGAAGTTTGCATCGCTTGCAGAGCAGATTGCGCAGCTGCAGCCGCTTGTTGTGCCGTAACGATGGCAGCTTGTGCCATATTGTTGGCTGGTTGTGCTTCGCCTTGTGCCACAGCTTGTGTGTCTACTACAGTAGAACCTTCAACTTGTGGGTCAGTTGCTGTTTGAGCTTGAGCTACTTGAGTTGTTGCCACTTGGGTAGCCTCAACTTGTGCTTGAGTCACTTGAGGTTCCCATAATCCTTCTGCGCGTTCGATCTCTTCGTCTGTCTCGAAATCCTTAGGCAATTCTTGCCAATCTCTTTCTTGTCAAATGGACGGTCGAAAGCTGCGAGGAAGAACACCACGGCTTCCGTACCCATGCCCAAGAAGAGCATGATGTTACCGCCTGGTAAGTGCGTGAGTTTGAAGAGCGCACCCAAAATCACGATGGCAGCACCCCAAGAATAAGCATAGTTGAGGAAAGTTTGTCCGGGCACACTGTCCATCCAGTGTTGCAGGCGAATGACGATATTGAGTTTGGACATCTCGTTTGTCGTTAGAGAGTTGACGTTTGAAGTTGGTGAGCAGAAATCTTTGCAGCCAAAAGAGAGCGTGAACTTTCGTTGTTTTTTTATGTTGCAGCGGTCTGCTTTATCGAAGCAGGAGTTTTCTGAGTCACTATTGGTTTATTTCCCTTTCTTGGTGGAAGCTGAGGCACTCACAGTTGCGGCTTTAGAGCGAACGCAGCGGAAGCCGATGTAGGAGCGAGGTTGGTTTTGATATTCCCATGTGCGCCATGCCGAACGGATGTAGGAGAGCGGGTCTTTCCACGAACCACCGCGCACACTCTTACGCTTCAAGAAATAGGGGTCTTCTTTGGCGGCGTCATAGCGCAATTCGGGATTGACATCTGCCATCGACTGCATTCCAGCTTCGGTGAACACGGTGTTCGTCCATTCTGCCACGTTACCTGCCATGTCGAATAAACCATTTTCGTTGGCTCCATACTGACCAGCGCGCGAAGTAATCAAGTTACCATCTTCGGTGTAATTACCGCGGTCGGGCTTGAAGTTCGCAAAGAAGCAACCATTCTTGTCTTGCGTGGAAGCACCTTCCCAAGGATAAGTGTGACCCTCCTTGCTGCGTGCTGCATATTCCCATTCCACTTCAGAAGGCAAGCGATAGCGTTGGATGTAGCGAGCTTCAGGACCCATGCCGCGGAGCAGATATTCCGTGCGCCATGCGCAGAAAGCCTGAGCTTGTTCCCACGTCACGCCCACCACGGGGTAGTCGTTGTAGGCAGGAGAAGAGAAATAGTTTCAGATACGTCCCGTTGTTAGCATTGGGGAAGTCGTTCACCCAAACGGTGGTGTCGGGATACACGGGAACGATGTAGGTGTTCAGGAAATCATACAAAGACGAAAGTGGACGATTGATCGTTTCGCGCACAATGTCACCATTGTCGTTGATGTAGGCAGTGTCTTTGGAAATCATCACAGGAGCATCGTCTGTCTCAAAGTCCGTGTTCAAGTTGCGTTCTTTGGGGTCCAAACGATATTTGCGCAGTGCTGCCTTCTCGTAGTCGAAAACCTCATAGCGATAGTTCATCTGGCGCACATCGAGCATCTTTGTGCCGTCGATGGGGTGTGTGTGATACACACTGTTGAGTGCGCGCTCTTGGTCTTCGTTAGGCTTACGCCATGGGAGTGGCTTGTTCCAGTTGAGATGAGGCTTCACGGGGTCGCCATATTTGTCCACCTCAATTTTGTAAGTCTCGTCGCCGCCATAGGCAGGATTTGCCATGCGCTCACGCAAGATGCTGTCGCGCACCCACTCCACAAACTGGCGATACATGGAGTTGGTCACTTCCGTCTGATCCATCCAAAAACCGTCCACAGAGATGTCTTTCTGTGTCGTGGGCAATCCCCACAAACTGTCGTTTTCGGTGAGTCCCACTTTCAGGTAGCCACGTTTCACCTCGACCATGCCATAAGGTGTGGGTTCGAGGGGGATGGACGAGCGTGAGCCTGTCACCTCTCCTCCGTTGCGCATGGCAAGCGAACTACCGCCAAAGCAGGAAGAGAGCATCGTGGTGAGCATGAGCAAACCAGCGAAGAAGGAAAGCGTATGTCGATGAGTTTTAATCATATTCTTTTGAAATGAATGAAGAGATGTCGTGTGGTGTTTGGAGGCTACAACCACCTCACACTCTTATGCAAATTCCGTTGTTTTTTACCTAAGTCGATGGGAAGGCGATAAGCAATCACGATTTCATGTTGCCCAGCTCCTAGTCCCAGACCGGAGGTGTTGGCTTCGTAGCCATAACTGATGTCGATGCCTTGGAGCGTACCGCCCACAAAGAGTCCAACGCTGCGCTGTGGAGCGTAATTGATACCGGCGAAATCAGTCTGTTTTCAAACTTGTATTGTCCGCGTAGGGTGAGGTCCACTCGATAGTCGGTGAAATCGCTGCGCAGCATGGCAGACGGAGTTATGGTGAATAACGGAGAATTGGTGCGGATATTGTATTGTGTAGCCACATTTAACACACCGCGGATGGGCAATTCGTGGGTTTCACCCAGTCGCACCGTGGGCGCTGCCAGATGGTGATAGGCTGCCGAAAGTTGAAAACCCTTGCGCTGATAGTACGAACCTACGGACAAGTCGAAAGCCGAACCATTCACTTGTGCTGTGGGGAATGCAGGGTCGTTGTTGTCACCCAAATCTGCTTTAGAGCCGTCTATGCCTTCTTGGAGCATATCCGCTTGAAGTCCGAGGGCTATCGTGCCTCCGCGCCATGGTTGGTGATAGGCATATTGCAGCGAAAAGCGTTTGTGCGAAAATAGACCGATATTGTCGTTGAGAAACATGGCACCCACACCATGGAAGGTGCGTCCGAGGGCAAAAGCCATGTCTGCTCCAGCCCACATCGTGCTTCCAGCTTGCTCATAACCCATAGCGTGGGTTTGCACCGCGCCTTGGATGCTCAGTTGAGGCGATTGTCCCACGGCAGCTGGGTTCCATTGCGTTTCCATGCGCCAATAGTGAAGGAAAGCCACATCCTGCTGAGCTTGCACACGATTTGCGCCCATTCCTGTGAGAAGAACGAGCAGCACCATCGCCACGCGCATCCATTTGTGCTGAGCGAGGAACTTGTATCGCGGAGGGTTACCAATCATTTCCAGCTACAAAGTTACAACAATCACGCTGTGCCACCAATTTTTGTAGCCTTTTTATAGCAAAAAACACAGCTCCAGACTTCTTTTTTCCATAAAAGCAGAGGGAAATTTGGTATGTTGCCCAAAATATCGTACCTTTGCCGCGCTATGCCCGAAAGCTAGCCACTTTTTATTCATTTATCAAATCTACTCAACATGTACTTAGATTCTGCAAAGAAGAGTGAGATCTTTGGACAATACGGAAAGTCCAACACCGACACTGGTTCTGCTGAAAGCCAAGTTGCGCTGTTCTCCTACCGTATCAGTCACTTGACGGAACACATGCGCTCCAACCGTAAAGATCATGCCACTGAGCGTTCACTTGTGAAACTCGTAGGTAAGCGTCGTGCTCTCCTTAACTACCTTAAGGACCGCGATATCGAACGCTACCGTGCCATCGTTAAGGCTTTGGGTCTCCGCAAGTAATCCCGAACTTGACTTTTTTAGGTTATGGTATAGCTCCCATGCTCCTCGTGAGTGTGGGAGCTTTTTGGTTTGCACCCCTCTTTTGCAATGTTGCCCCATATAGATATGGGAGGATATAGAGGCAAAGTGAGAAAAATCAGCGGAAAAGTGCACTTTTTTCTTGATATGCCCTCTGAAATGCTATTTGAAGGTTGCAGAATCTGCGGTTTTGAGGGGCTACTTGCACACCCATCGTCTTTTCTTGTCATAGTCTTGGCGTTCCCCTGCTTTTCGTTCCTTGCTTGTCCATGTCATTGCTCGGCAGCAGTTTTCATTTTATGCCCCTTGCATGGGACGATGCTTCCTGCGGTGTAGTCGCTAATCAGGGAAAGAGTCGTCGTTGGTTGCCACCATGGTGTTGTGATTCCTCCAAAATGTGCCTTCTCGCGTGCGTGTACGCGCGCGCCCATCAGCGATTTTGCACTTTTTGCTTTCACAACCTTCACACGATTCCTCTTTTCTGCCACCGCTTGTCGATAGAAACGAGGGAGTTACGACAAAAAACGTGGGAGATAATCTGAAAAACGTGGGAGATTTTTTGAAAAATCTCCCACGTTTTTTTCTTTTGCTCCGACTTTCTTCAATATCACTTCTGCTTTCACGAAAAACCTGTTGTTTCGTGCCGTTCCAGCTTTGGCAGTTTTTCTCGCCTTTTGCCCCCTCTTTTTCTATATTTTCTCGCCTTGCAGTATGTAATTCTAAAAGAATGTTTATAAAGTAGGCATAATCACCTTTGTTTCAGTTGCTTGCACGACTATCTGTGAAGGTTGTGAAAGCAAAAAGTGCTATTTTGCAGGGTGCGCGCGCGTACGCGCACGCGAGAGACCTTGATTTTGTTTTTGTTTACATCACAATTTCCCTCTGAGCATAGTCGTGTAGATTTTCTTACTTTCAAGATTGAAGTGCAAAGCACATTCCCTGCCACAGTGTGTTCGTAGCAAGTTATTTCCAAGATTTATATTTGAGCACATTTCCCTCACGCCAAATCTTATGCTTAGTTCGACTGCGCAAGAATGAAGGTTTTTTGTAAATTTCGGTGTCTCCCTCTATTCCTGACCAATCATTTACAAACTCTATAGAGAAGTTTGGGGCAGGAGTGTATTTGTAGGCAAAAGCGTAGTTGTCGAAGACTACTTTCGCCTTACCTTCCGACACCACAACAATCACTAACTCTGGTGCTTCATCTTGGTCATAATAGAACCATCCACCGAAGCAAAGAGCAAAGCTCTTGTCATCAAGGGGAATCTGCAAGAAGCGAGACTTGTCTTTATATAGCGTGATATTGCCACAATTATACAAGGGGTCACCTGTATAGTATGAGAGGATACTCTTTCCCTTATGCTCTATAGAGAATCCATCATAGTTTTCGCGGTTTACGCGAGAGTCGTCTACACTATTTAATTTGATGGTGTAAGTGTCTCCTTGAGAGTTCTTCATTGTATAAGTGTGAAGCGTGTAAACTTTGTACTTGGGATCATTCAGTGACACCGTATAACTATCTCTGATTAAAGGGCGAAAGACCTCTTTCACAGAAAAAACTGAGCTACTTCTCCATTCAAAAATAGATTGAGAGCTTTGTGCAAAGGTGGTTAGTTCTAAGAGTGAGAACAAAACCAAAAGAATAGAACGTATCATAAAGGGCTAATTTGCATAATAATAAAATTCAACGTTGGGAATCTTAGATATTCCGAAAACATCATTAAGGTAATAGTGGGTTCCGCGTCTACCAACTCCTGTGTCCATCATTGGAGGCATTTCTACACCCCAATGCTTGTTGTATTCCCCTGTTCCGGGAAGGATAACAACCACATGGCCACTTTTGTTCTTATTGGGATTCTCCCAACCTGCCACAGCATGTTCGTAGCAAGTTACTTCCAAGATTTGTATTTGAGCACATTGCCTTCACGCCAAATCTTATGCTTAGTTCGACTGCGTAAGAATGAAGGCTTTTTGTAAATTTCGGAGTCTTCCCCTATGCCCGCGATGTCATCTACAAACTCTATTGAGAAATTAGGTGCAGGAGTGTACTTATAGGCGTAAGCGTAGTTGTCGAAGACCACTTTTGCTTTACCTTCCGACACCACAACAATCACTAACTCTGGTGCATTATCAATACCAAAATTCCATCCACCGAAGCAAAGTGCGAAGCTCTTTTCGTCAAGAGGTATTTGTAAGAAGGGAGACTTGTCCTTCTCAAGTGTGATGCTCTCGCAATTATACAGCGGGTCGCCAGGATAATATGTCAGAATACTCTGACCTTTGTACAAGATAGAAAAACCACTGTATCCACCTTCTAATTTAGGGTCTGGATCATTTACACTATTGAGGTTTAGTGTATAGTTCTCTCCAGATAGACTCTTGATTGTATAAAACTTGTGAGTATATATTTTCGACTTGGGAGACACCGAGTAGCTCCCTTTCGTTAGCGTGAGGTATGCATCCTTGCAGACAATTTCTGCATTAGTTCTCCATTCAAAAATGGATTGAGAACTTTGTGCAAAGGTGGCTAGTTCTAAGAGTGAGAACAAAACCACAAGAATAGAACGTATCATAAACATTAGTTTTTGTCGAATAAAATTCAATGTAGAGTCAGCTGATAAGTGCAAAACTAAACTATTCTTTTGAATAACTCTGCTTTTGGTGTCTTAAACTTTAATTTATTCCTGGGTCTGCTGTTGATGTTCTTTTGTATGCTCGCACTCTTTTTTATCGGTAACTTCATTTTATCACCTTTGTAATCCTCACGGAGGCACTTGTGGTGATACAATCTCCCAGCATGATACAGAAAGAGCTGTTCATAATTGTACATTTGTGGGTGATAATTCAAATATACAATATGTTCGGCAGTTTTCTTCTGTTTAAACAATGTCACTCAAAATGTCAGATTAACCAATTAAAATTGCCATGCAAGGTGCAGCATCAGGTAGCGTGGGATGGTCAGTTGGGTGGTTTCCTGCCAATATGTGGCGGTGAGGAGACGCTCCGTGTTGTGCAACTGACGGAGCAGATCGTAAGCCTCAAGGCGCACAGACCAATGCTTGCCGAAGGATTTACTCAACGATGCGTTCCAGAGATTGCTGAAACGACGCACCTGCGTGTTTTCATACCCTGAGCGCAGAAAGAAGGTGAAGTCCGAACTGGCTTGGAAGCCGAGGGGAAGATTATAGGTCAGTACCACGCCCGTTGTCCAGTCCGTGCCTTTGAGGGGCTTTCCAGCTTGGGCTTTTGCGCTAAGGAGACTGATGCCAGCTTTGAGCGAGGCTTGCAGACTTTGAAGCCGCCATGTGAGGCGAGCATGCACCTTCGTGTTGAACGAATTGACGTGATTGAGCCCAGCAGGAATAAGATGAGTGCCAAGTGTCGTCGCAAGGAAATGTTGCTGTTGCCATGTGCCTTCTGCTGTTGTGCCAAACACCCAACGATTGTCTGTGCCAAGATTGCAACTATAACCTCCATTGAAGCCCAAGAGGTAGTCACCACTGACATTTTCGGGGGTAAAGGTATAACTACCTGTTGCCAAATCGAGAACGCTCGCCCAGACGATTTTGTTATGGTCTGTGCTCCAGCGTCCGTTAGCGTACCACGACTGCGCGTGTCGTTGCGAACGCCCCGAGTAGTTGAGCTCTACACTGTGCGTTAGCGAGGATTTGAGATGAGGGTTACCCCGATAGAGCATTTGCGTGTCGTAACTATCGGTCAAATTGAAGAGTTGTGAAAGCTCTGGAGCTTTTCGGCTAAGGCGATAATTAAGATGTAAGTCCCAAGGAGACAGCCAAGTGACGGAGGGCTGGAAGAACGTGTAATGTGGATGCACAGAAGTGGTGCGACTATCGTGCGCGGTAGCGTGTTCAAAGCTGAGTGGAAGGCGAAGCATCAAAGCATGCTTGTTGATCCAAGTGCGCCATTCGCTGCGCACCTCATGCTTGTTGTTATGGTCGGCATAGCGATAGGAGTTATTTGCATCCATCGCCATCGCAGGCAAAGTTGTTCTGCCCATCGCTTCAGCCATGAAAATATCACGGCTTCGCTCATTATTGGTGTGCGAAAATCCATACGATAAGGTCCACTGCCATGCTCTCCAACGTATCTCGTAGTCAATGCCTGTGCTGAGGTTGTAAGTCTGCGTCGGAAGCGTTGCCGTTTTCTTCTCTAGCAGATTAAATTGTGCATCAGGTGTGAAGCGGTCTAAGTCTTCCCCACTGCGCGTTTTTCCATCAGCGAAACTGCCATCGGCACGCAGCGTGATGCCGTTGCCCGTCCAAGGCGACACGAACTTCACTTTCAGACCAAGTGCTGCCTCTAACTGGTGCGAAGCATGATGACTCTTGCTGCGTGTGTCGCTCATCAGCAAGGGGGCATAGGTGGGAAGGCGCAAGGAGTCGAGCAGAGAAAGGGCAGGCACGAGCGCGGAGGTAGTTATCGCTCCATGCGTCAGCGCATCGTCATTCTCTTTGTGATAATTGAGCAAGGACGCTACCTCAATGAATGTTTTGCGAAGTGGTAGGACTAAGCGACCGTTGTATTCAAAGTTTCGTCGCTCCGATTCTCCTGTGGTAGCGTGCATGCTGTTGGTCGTTGTGCCGTCTGTGAGGAAATTGCGTTGTATCGCCGTATTCCCTATCGTTTCCCACTGCTGACCGCCTTTCACGGAAGCGGTAAAATAAGTTTTTGTTCGGCGGGAAGTCCAGTGGAAATCAGCACCGCCTTCTTGGTCTGTCAGTGGTTGTGTGGCGAAATCCTCAATGCTCCACGCATCGCTCTCCGCGGGACGTTGCGTGTCTCCCACATTATTCAAACGCCCATAGACCGAAAGGCGTGAAATGTCGTTCGTGCGCATGCCAAACCCGCGCACATTGTAGCGGTGGTGCGTACCACCGCCAGCGTCCACGTTGCCCAGCCAGCGCTCGTGAAACTCTTTTTTCAAGCGCACATCCATCACCAAAGGATTTTGCGCCTTCGTCGTTGAATCGGGTGCCATCAAGTAGCTGTCTTCTGCCTCTTTGCGATACACCTTCACCTTGTTCACGGCATAGGCGGGGAGGTTGCGCAACGCCACAGTAGCATCGCCGTTGAAGAAGTCCTTGCCATCAATAAGCAAACTGCTGACAAATTCGCCATTCACCATAATTTGTCCGCCACTATGCAAACTCACGCCAGGGAGCTGTTCAATGAGTTTATCCAACAACGAGCCTTCTGCCAACTGAAAGGCATCGGCATTGTAGACAACTGTGTCGCCTTTGACCAGCATCATGATCTTGGATGCCCGCACCGTGGCTTCTTTGAGATTGATGCCACGTTCCAACGGCAAATCCCCCACTTCAAAGAGCGTCACTCGCTTCCCGTTCTGTTTCTCTGGAACGACAATCGGGTGTTGCAGCGTCATGAATTTAGCCTTGCTTATGATAAGCGTATAATTGCCTGCGGTAGGAACGCCAAGACTAAACTCAATGAGCACATCGCCATTGCTGTCCACATTATAGAGCTTATAGTAATCTACGCTTTGGGTGCGCGAGACGGTGTCGCCCTTGGCATCTACGGCAACGATTTCAGCATGCTCAAGCGGTTTCAAGCTCAGGGCTTCGACCACACGTCCATGTATATAGATACTGTCTATACTTTCTTTTTGCTGTGCGGACAGAGCAGTATTACATAGTAGGAATAATACGAGGGAGAAAAAGTATTTCATTGGTAAGTATAATGAACAAGGAGTTGGTAAAGACAGTTAGTCTACACGAATATTTTTGTAATATGCCTTTTGTAGACTTCCATAAGTGTTGATAATCTAAGGTTTTTCCCTAAACACACTGCTAAAGCCTTGTGTATTATTGCAAATGATTTGAGCCATCAGTTGTGTTTGGCGAAATCTTCGCATAAGCCTTCGCATCTGTAATGCAGGCTTCTTTTATAGTTTGTTAGATATAGAAATGAAGGTGCAGGTGGTTGATTATGAGCTTAACTATTGCGTCAATAAGCAGTGCTTATGAGCAATGTTCGTAAAAGTAGTAGCTTTTTCTTTATACCAGACTGCTATTAGATTAGGTAAAAATGGAGTTAGATTGGGAGGTAAGAGAGTATATCTACGGCAAATATAAGAGTTTTTTTGAAATATGAATAGATAGTAGTTGTGTAATCTTGAAAAATATTTCAGGGCTGATTGTTTTATTGTGAAATAAGATGTGTTTTTGGGCTGTGTGTGAAAAACTTTCTTATTTGTAGTCGCGCATACCTTGTGTTATAAGGAGAAGATGGGATTTAGGTAAAAAGTGACAATTACACGTACATAATAAAAGGAGTAATAAGCATTGTGGAAAATTACATTTTGTATCTCTGTTGTTATTGCGCTAATTTATTGTCTTTTCTCCTTATAGTTGGATAAAAATATGGCTTAAGAGTTTAAACTAAACTATTCTTTTGGATAACTCTGCTTTGGGTGTCTCAAACTTAAATTTTCTTCTGTATACTCGCTGGCTTTTTTGCAGCAGGCTTTTTTGGGGGGTATACTATCTGATGAGTTTGTTTGTATTTTAATCGCTTCTTTCTGCCATGAGGCAAAGATTTGCGATCTTTGCTCTGAGGTTAGTTGTTTGTATATAAGCAATACAAAGACAATGAATCTCCACGAGTACTCAAAAGGGGCTCTTTTTTATATCTTGCTGGCATCGCTCTTCGCGGCTACGTACCCAGACACGAGGCAAACCCTCGGTATTTTTCATAGATTAGAACCAGTGAGAAAACGACTGGTTTGTTGCACTTCTATTTTGAAAGCAAATGACTATGTTGGAAGCAAAAGGAAATCTAATAGATATTTTCTTTTACATTATGCTTTTTGTTTCTATGAGAATTGTTATATTTGCAATGTTATGAAGACCTTCTGACGAATTTAAGGAGAAGGTACCGAAAATCTAAAGAGTAGGTAAAATGATAAACTTGGAATATGGCTAAATCATTGAACGAGATAGTGCAGTTGTTGGGGAAATCCCAGTTATTAAGCATGTAAGTACTGTTCTAAACAATGATATTTCCCAACATCAACGCAAATCTTATGAACAAAAAACTTTGCTTAGGAATACTATCCCTCTTCTCATTATGTGGACTAGCACAAACACCTGCCGATAGCGTGCAAGTGCAGCAACTCGACGAGGCTGTAGTCAATAGTGCACGAATTGTGAAAGACAGGTGGCTATATTCTCTTTCCTTCTTCCTTACAAAGACAGCACACAACCAATGGGCTTGACTTGCTCTGCGCGCTGCGTTTACCTGGTGTGAAGATTGATCCAGTGGAGAAAAATATAATCAGCACCACTAGTTCGGGAAATGTGATTGTTCTCATCAATGGTGTTGAATCATCACTTGACAATTTGCAAACGTTGCCACAAGAAATGGTGGGGAAGGTGGAAATCTCCACTATTGTTCCTTCTAAATATGGAAGCCACGTAGCAGCTGTCGTTGATGTGCGTACGCATTTGGTTAATCATGGCTATGCCTTTGGCGCAAATGCGATGAATGCCCTGACCACCAGTTATAACGACGATGGTACTTGGGCAAAGTATTTTCACAGAAATGCTACACTAGGTCTGCAATATAATTTCAAGGCTAACGACGTGACCAAGGCTTTCGCAGAAAGTCACCAGAATTTTTTCTATCCTGACGGACATTCTCGTCAACGCTCAAAAACAGGAAGTTACGAAGGCAATGATTTCCGTAGCGATAACGCCGTGCTAACTTATGCTTTAATAATTCCTAAGCAGCGAGTTGTCGATGTGAAAGGCGGATTCAATAGTGAGCGATTTCCAGAGCGCACGCTGCACGAGCGTGTGTGGGGAGATGCTGCAAGCGATCTTTTCACGCTGACACACAGCAAAGAAAATCGTATGCATCTCCGTGCCTATTACGAAGAAAACCTTTCTCCAGCCGATAAACTCACACTTTCTGCGGCTGGTGCGTGGCTCAACAACCGCTACAAACGTGGACTGCGCACCTCTCTACTCAATAATGTTTATGATGTGGAGGGCGAAAAATATAGCTGGCGCGGAGAAGCCGACTTTCAACACACCTTTGCCAATGGTCATACGTTAAATGTGGGTTATCAACACGCAAATGCTTTCACGCGCAACAGTTATCTTGGCACCAACAACGCAATGTTTCGCTTTCACGATGCCACACATTTTGCTTATGCGCAATGGAGTGGCAACTGGGACAAACTCTATTTTGTGCTGGGCATAGGAGGTAGCCGTGAGAACTTTGGTGAATCGCAAGACCAACACGTGTTTTGGACATTCCAGCCCAATCTGTCCTTAGATTATGTTTTTAATGATGTTTGGTCGCTCAACTATCGTTACGAACAAGTCCCCACGCTTCCTACGCTCTCCGAACTTTCGGCTTATCCCCATCAAGACGACGCCAATATATTTTCCATTGGCAATGCAGGTCTACGTGGATTTGGCACCAACATCAACGCGCTCACCCTCAGTTTTCAGCGTGCCAGCACCACGGCTTTTGCCTATGTGAACCACGAATATGCTCACCAGCGCATTGCCGAGCAAGAAGTACAATTGAGAGATGAAAATTTCTGGATCAGCATTAACAATCATATCAACACACACCACTTAGATTTTGGGCTTTACTTCTCGCAAGACCTATGGAATCGTGCAGTCAATGTATATGTAGAACCCAAATTCTCTTGGGATAAATCGATTTATCTCTCATCTGCTGCTCCTCAATCTGCCTCTCTTCCCAATCCTCCACGCACCAGCAACGGCTATTTCAACCTTCAAGCAGGCATCAATGCCTATTGGCGCGCTTGGAGTCTGACGGCATACTATCGTTCTGCTTCGGAGCAACTCATAGGTCCGATACTTGTGCACAAATATGCAGTATCTGATGTAAAGCTAGGCTATCAATGGCACAAGGTTTCATTGTCTTTGGGCTTGCGCAATGCGTTCTCCAGCGGCAAGACGATGCATCAAGAACGAATTTCTTCGGTGCTTCCTAGCACAAACATAATCGGCAATCTTGGATTTCGCAACATGCTCTATGTCTCTTGCTCATGGTCACTCTTCAAAGGCCGTCAAAACAAAGCACGAAACATCAAAGACATACGCTCTAGTTGGGACAATGGGATTGTGAAATAGGTGTTCCTTAACTCCAAGAATTATAAAGATTCATCCGATATAGGAGTAATAGTGCAAGTAGTTGATTCTTGACAACTCATTATTATCACTCCAAATTCTGGAAGACGTTATTCTATTCCCTACGGAGTGGATAGTGTCCGCGTTGGAATTCAAAAGAATTGGGCGCAGAGCACAGGCGGAAGGTGTCGGCTAGTGCATCATACTGCTGCAACTGAGATGAGGCGTTGTGGGGCAAAATAGCGGTGATTTCGGAGGATAACCACGGATAGGAGGTGGAGAATGAAGCAGGGAGCTGCGATATGACCTCTTGTGCATAGTCGAAATTGGAGGGCAGATTGGGGGCTTGCACAGAGAGTTGCGGACAAGGGGTGGGGCGGAAATGGTCGATGACGTGTTGCAAACTCATGCGTGTGCCGTTGGCTTTGCCGTCTGCACTATATCCTGCGATGTGTGGCGTGGCAATGAAGGCTAGATCTAGGAGTTCACGGTCAATATGGGGCTCGTTTTCCCACGTGTCAATGACGACACAAGCCACTTTTCCAGAGCGAATCGCAGCCTTAAGGGCTTGCGTGTCGGTGCACTCACCACGAGCAGCATTGATAAACACGCGGCATTGACGGAGGGAACCGAAGAATTCGGCATTTGCCAAATGGAAGGTGGCGTGCTCTCCTTCGGTGGTGAGGGGAGTGTGCAGGGTGATTACTTGACATTCGCGCGCTAGTTCTGCGAGGGTGGCAGGCTCACCTTTGGGAGGGTCGCAGTGGAGGGTGCGAAATCCTTCGGTGCGGAGAGCGTGAGAAACGGCTGATCCCACATGACCTACGCCAACGATACCCACGCAGGTGTCTTGAGGATTTGCAGAAAGATGACCAGCCAGCATGGCGCGCCAAAGACTATTGCGGACATATTGTGCCACACTCTCTGCATTGCAGCCTGGGCAATTGCGCCATTCGATGCCAGCTTGCGCCAGATATTCCTTGTCAATGTGATCGTGTCCGATGGTGGCGGTGACCACCAGTTGCACCTTGCTGCCTTTGAGCAGGGCTTCATTGGCATGTGTGCGGGTGCGTACGATGAGTGCATCAGCATCTTGCACGTCTGCAGGAGAAATCTCCGCTCCTGGACGATAGATACAGGTGCCGAGCTGTTCGGCTAGTCCGTGAATAAAAGGGATTTTATCGTCAATAACGAGTTTCATAGGCTATTTTATTAGATTCCCCTCGAAGAGTTCAGAGAAAAGTGGGTCTTCTCTGTCGGCTTCGAGGGGATTTTATGGTTTGTGTAATCAGAGTGGAGGAGGATATAGGCCTAAACTATCACGATGAAGTGTAGAGCAGGGAGACCTTAACCCATTATTCTCCACGTTGGCGCAAGCGTTCGATGTTGCGCTGGTGAGTGTCAATCTTTTGTTTGTCGCTGCGTTGCTTGACAAGCGCATCAGGTTTTTGTTTGTCTAAGCGTAGGGCGGTAACATCCCACGACTCATTCAAGTCCCAGTTGGCGCGTACCTCAATTTCTTTGGGGAAATAGTACACTTCTTCTGGATCACGACGTGGCGACCAACTGCCAGTGGTCCACTTCCCATCGCCATTGCGGTCGAAGAAACAGCGGAGATAGTATTTACCGGGTTGCACGTAGTAGAACTCAGCACGGCCGTTTCGTGGGTGCTTGTGCCACAGGTTTGCCATCGCTGCCGAGGAGTTGCACTACCGTAGATTCGTGGGCATTAGAGAGCGAGAGGAACACCGTGCCGAAGTCTTCGAGTTTAGCAATTGAGAACTTGTTGTCGGTAGCGAGATTGACGCGGCCATACAGACTGGTCATGGCTGCTGAGTCGATGACCAACTGATATTCTTGTCCCGGTCGCCACTCTGCGCGCAGCCGATAAGCCAAGATGTTATTGGGCACTGTGTCGAGCGCGTACGGTGCATCGTGGTAGGTGCTATCTTTTTTCAACCGGAGATGCAGCTTTTTAGTGTCGAAACGCTGCAAAGGTTGGTCAAACTGAATGAGGATGTTGCGGTTGGGCACCAAAGAACTGCTCACGTCTGCGCGGAGCTGCAGGGCCACCATTGGTGGTTGTGACTTAGAGAAATCTCCACGCTTCTCACGCTTTTCACGTTGCTTGTTCCATTTCTCTAGTTCCTTGGCTTCGTTGGCAGCGCGCTTTGCAAAAGTCGTTTTAGGCACGAGTTCGAGGGTGTCGGTCTTCGGTAGCATCTGCGCCAGAGAGTCGTCCCAGTTGTCGTAAGTGTAGGCAAATCGCAAGGTGTCTTGGCGCAACAGCGTGGTATCTGCCAACCAATAAGTGAGGGTGTCGTTGCCCGCAGAAGCATTCACCACGAAGGCTTTACGCGCATCGAAGTTGAGGCCCTGGATGGTAGGACGTTTGCGGCTAGGTCCAGTGAAGAAAGTGGTGAACCACTCCGGCACATCGCGCTGCGCTTTGAGATAGTGGCGCGTATTGACATCAACCTTGAAGGCACGCACCACCAAATCATCGGGGGTGAAGTGCGTGTAGGGTATGATGCGAATGGAGTCGTAGCGCACAGAGTCCACCCACAGCGTGTCATAGCGCGTGTCGCGGAAAGCACCAGCGCGGAGATCGTTGTGGAGGAAACCGAGCATCTCACTAGGTTGCGTGAAATGGAAGTCGCCATCGGCATCTTGCAGGGCATAAAGTCGATAGTCTCTGTCGGGAGCTACCCCTTTGATGGAGAAGAATCCCGAAGCATCGGTGCGGGCTACGCGATCGAAAGCACGCTTGCTGAAGACACTGTCATGGTGCTGCTGGTAGAGACCTGCTAGGATGCCTTTGACAGGTTCGAGATCTTCGGCATTGAGCACATAGCCCGACATTTGCATGGTGTCGGTGGTCTGACCTGTGGAGAAGATGTAGGTGTATTGTCCGAGCGGATTTCCCTCATTGTTGTCGGTGATGGCATCAGAGAAGTCCACCGTGTAGGTGGTGTTGGGTCGCATCGAGTCGAGCAATTCCACGGTGATGCGACGTCCCGACACCTTAATCTCGGGCGTTTCAATCTGGGGAGGCGACACGATGATTTTCTCCGTGGGATTATCCACCTTGATCAACTCATTGAAGACCAGAGAGAACTTGGTGCGCTTGCCGTTTTGCAGTCGCTCCGGGGCAGTCATTCCCACGATGTGAGGGGGAGTCTCGTCATAGGGGCCGCCATCAGGGCCAGCACCTTGATTGGCGCAGGCTGTAATCAGACTTGTGAGTCCGATGAGAGCGAGGAGAAAGAGGGAGAATCTTTTCATGCGGTGAGCATGTTGAAGGTGAAAAATCAGAGTAGGGAGGACTGGCACGCTATTTTCGTCTGTTTGCACAGGACATAGTGTAGCCGTTTATTCTACTGTGTAGCAACTACACATTGAAAGCCAGTATCTGTTCGATGATGTCGCGCGTATTGCTCAGGCGGGGCACTTTGTGTTGTCCACCGAGTTTGCCGCGGCTCTTGAGCCAATCGTTGAAGAGATTGGCGCGGGCAGGCACGATTTCTAGTTCTTGGAGCGTAATATCCTTGTAGCGTTTCGCCTCATAGTCCGAATTGATGCGCTGCAAGGCTTGGTCGAGATGGCGTGCGAAAGCTGCTACATCCTCTGGAGCACGACGGAATTCGATGACCCACTGGTGGCGACATTTGCCTTCTGCATCCATAAACACTGGGGCTGCGGTGTATTCGCTCACTTCTGCTCCTGTGGCTTCGCAGGCAGCTTTGAGGCCTTGTTCGGCATTGTCCACCATGAGTTCTTCACCAAAGGCATTGATGAAGCTCTTGGTGCGGCCAGAGATGATGAATTTCCAGGGGCGCACTTGGGTGAAGCGCACAGTGTCGCCGATTTGGTAACGCCAAAGTCCACAAGAGGTGGAGATGACGAGGGCATAGTTGCGACCTGCCTCCACTTCCCAGATGGGGAGAATGGTGGGATTGTCGCAGCCAACTTCTTCGAGAGGGATAAATTCATAGAAGACGTCGTAGTCGAGCATGAACTCCATGGACTTATCGGCGGGATTGGTTTGGGAGTCCGAAGAATCCTTCCGAAGCGTTGTACGTCTCCATGTAGTGCATCTTGTCGGAAGGGATGAGGCGCAGGTATTGTTCTCGGTAGGGGGTGAAAGCTACTCCACCGTGGAAGAAAACTTCTAGGTTGGGCCACACCTCGGTGAGGTCTTTTGCACCCGAAATCTCCATCAAGCGCATGAGCACTGCCATCATCCACGAGGGCACACCAGCTATAGAGGTAACGTTGGCGCAGAGGGTTTCTTGTGCAATGAGGTCGCGTTTTTGCTCAAAATCTTCCAAAAGTGCCACGCGCTTGGAGGGCACGCGAAACAGGCGCACGAAGGGTGAGGCGTTTTCGTTGAGAATCGCGCTCAAATCTCCCACGCGCGAAGTGGGGGAATCGTAGTTGGGTTGGTGACTACCGCCAAGAATGAGCGATTTACCCGTGAAGAGTCGACTCTCGGGATTGTGGTGCAGATAGAGTGCCACAGAATCTCGACCTCCAGCATAGTGCAGTTGTTGGAGTCCTTGGTTGCTTACAGGGATAAACTTGCTCTTGTCGTTCGTGGTGCCAGAAGATTTGGCATACCAGCGCACTTTTCCTGGCCAGAGGATGCTAGACGCTCCGTGGCGCATGCGGTCGATGTCGGTTTTCAGACTCTCATAGTCGTTGAGCGGTACGCGCTGTGCAAAACTCTCGTAGGAGGTGATGGAAGTGAAATCATAGCGTTCGCCATAGGCGGTGCGAGCAGCTTGACGAATCAAGCGTGCCAACACTTGGCGTTGCAGCATTTCTCCTTGTTCGGGATAGGACTGTATGGTGCGCACGCGATGGGCGAAGAAGCGACGAACGAGAGGGGGTGAGATTCATTGAAGCAAGAGTTTAGGAGAAGTGGGAGAAGACGGGCGAATCACTACAATGCGTGATTGCGGATGTGCCGCAGCGCAGCTCGCGATTGGATTAGGATTTCACGAGAAGATGGTGCAGCACGTGGTAGTCTTCGGGATAGGTGAGTTTGATGTTGCTTTGTTCGCCTTCCACCAACGCAATTTTGACATCGGGAAGATAGCGAAACACCACACCGCAATCGTCTGTGGCTTGAAAGTTGGGATCGGTGAGGGCAACCTCATAGGCGTGTTGGAGAGTGGCAGCCTGAAACCCTTGTGGAGTTTGCACACGGCGGAAACGAGCGCGCGCAGGCATGGCTGCAGTGGTGCCGTTTTCGTCTACTTCCAACAAGGTGTCTGTCACTGGTACTACGAGATTGACGGCAGCGTGTGTGTCGAGCGCAGTGCAAACGCGCGCAATCACGGCTTGACTCACAGCAGGGCGCACTGCATCGTGGATGAGGATGCGGAGCTGCTCCAAGGGTAGGTCGGTGACTTGCTCCAGTGCGCGCAGTGCATTGAGGGTAGAGTCTTGTCGCTCTGCCCCTCCTGCCACCACTGCACGGAGTTTGGGGTGCTGAGATGGGGGAAGAAGTTGACGCACCTCGTCGAGGTGCTGAGGATGCGACACGACTACCACGGCATCTATGTGCGGTGATTGCTCGAAAGCCGCAAGACTATGCTCTAAGACGGTGCGCTCTCCGATGCGAACGAATTGTTTGGGACAGTCTGCTCCGTAGCGATGACCCGAACCTCCGGCAAGGAGAATGGCGACTTGTTGGGTTTTAAACATTAGATACTAGACGTTAGAGGGTAGACTTTAGACGTTAGAGGAAGCACTGCCCCTTTTTGTTCGCCGCTACAGTCCTGGCTTGGATCACTCGTTAAAGATAGACGTTAGTCGTTAGAGATTAGCCAAAGACGTGCTGATAAATCACGGGGGTAGCTCCAGCGTTTTGGTGAATGTAGTCGCCTGCTGCGCTTCCAGCTTGGGTGATGTGCGCAGGATTTTCCAAGAAGTCATCCATAATGACGGAGAAATCCTCGGCGTTCTCGATACTTTTACATCCTCCATTGGCGATGAGTGCCATGGCTTCGGCAAATCGTTGGTGATTGGGGCCGATGATGACAGGAATGCCGTAGACAGCTGCCTCGGGCACGTTGTGGATGCCCACACCAAAGCCACCACCCACATAAGCCACTGTGGCATAGCGGTAAATCGATGAGAGCAATCCGTAGCCATCTATGATGAGTACGCGGTAATCGTCCACATTTTCCAATGTAGCTTGCGAATAACGCAGAGCAGGAGTGGTGAGTTTTTGTTCGATTTCCTGAATGTGTGCATCGTTCACCACGTGAGGAGCAATGACGAGACGAAGGTCGGGATGACGATTGACGTAGTCCAAGAGTATATCCTCATCGGGTTGCCAAGAACTTCCAGCGACAAGCACGAAAGGTGCTGCGTTGCTGTCCTCTTTAGCACGCGTGAATTGTTCCACAAGTGGGAGAGGACGGGCATTGTTGCGGATGTCGATGACACGATCGAAGCGCGTGTCTCCCACGATGGTCACGTTGTTTTGCACACCGATGGTGCGAAGGAGTTCGACAGAGCGTTCATTCTGGACGAAAAAGTGCGAGATGCGGCGTAGACAACGGGCATATTTGCGACCATACCAGCGGAAAAAGATTTGACCAGGGCGAAAAATGCTACTCACGCTGTAGACGGGGATGGACTTCTTGGAGAGGACGTCGATGTAGTTGCGCCAGAACTCATATTTGATGAAGAATGCCATCTCAGGGCGTGCCCATTTGATGAAGCGTCTCGCAGCGGTGGGGCTGTCGAAGGGGAGATAACACACCACATCTGCGCCTTTGTAGTCCTTGCGTACTTCATAACCCGAAGGGGAGAAGAAGGTGAGAAGAATCTTGCGTGAGGGCTGTTCACGGCGTAGGCGTTCGATGAGGGGGAGTCCTTGTTCAAACTCTCCCAAAGATGCAGCATGAAACCACACATATCGTGCAGTAGGGTCGATTTCTCGCGGAGGATGCGCCAAGTGTTGCGCTGTCCATGCACCATAGCGCGCGCCTTGCGGTGACCAAGGGCCGCCACAAGGCGCACAAGAAGGGCGTAGAGATAAATACCTAAGCTATACATGCAGTGTTATCCCAATTGTTCGATGGCAAAACGCAGGCGGCGCAGTGTTTCTTCTTTGCCAAGGAATGCTGAAAGTTCGTACATATCGGGGCCTTTACCAGTGCCAACGAGGGCTACGCGCCAAGCATTCCAGGGTTTTACGCCTTCTGCTTCGCACCAAGGATCGATGGCTGCCTTTTGACTGTCGGCAGAAAAATCACTGAGTGCTTCGAGACGTTCTGCCACTTGTGCCATGACAGCTGCACTGTCTTCTTTCCAGTTTTTACGAACGAACTTATCTTCCTTGTCGAAGGTGGTAGGAGCGAGGAAGCAGAAGTCGCAGAGCGGCCAGAGATCAGCCACAAAGCTCACATTGCGCTTCTTGGTTTGTCCGCTTTGTGCATCGACATACTCAATATTTTTGGTCTTGAGCATCTCAATCACAGCAGCAGCTTGCTCTGCAGAAGCAGTGATGTTGTGCTGAGCAAGGATGTCTACCAACTGAGGAGCGAGGGTTTCGGCAGGAGCGGCGAGGAGATATTCGCGATTGAACCACCAACCCTTCACGTAGTCAAACTTAGCACCTGCTTTGGAGCACTTGCTGAGGTCGAACTTCTCAATCAATTCGTCCATAGAAAGGATTTCCTGGTCATCACCAGGATTCCAACCGAGGAGGGCAAGGAAGTTGACCACGGCTTGTGGGAGATAACCACTTTCGCGATAGCCACTGCTGACTGTGCCATCGGCAGCATGCCACTCAAGAGGGAAGACGGGGAAGCCCAATTTGTCGCCATCGCGCTTAGAGAGCTTACCATTGCCGGTGGGTTTCAAGAGGAGGGGGAAGGTGAGCAAAGCGGGGCATGGTGTCTTCCCATCCGAAAGCGCGATAGAGCAACACGTGGAGTGGAGCAGAAGGCAACCACTCTTCACCACGAATCACGTGTGAGATGTCCATCAAGTGGTCGTCTACGATGTTCGCCAAGTGATAGGTGGGGAGCTGGTCTGCGCTTTTGTAGAGTACTTTGTCGTCGAGAATCGTGGAATTGATGACCACATCACCGCGAATCAAGTCGTCTACATGTACATCTTCGCCAGGTTGGATTTTGAAACGTACCACGTATTGGTCGCCACGTGCAATGCGTTGTTCCACCTCTTCGGCAGAAAGGGTGAGAGAATTGCACATGTTGCCACGTGTAGAAGCATCATATTGGAAGTTGGCTGTGGCTTCGCGAGCAGCATTGAGGTCTTCGGGAGAGTCGAAAGCGATGTATGCCTTGCCCTCAGCAAGGAGTTGATCTACGTATTTCTTGTAGATTTCTCGACGTTCACTCTGACGGTAGGGACCTTTGTCGCCACCGAAGCTCACGCCTTCATCAAAATGGATGCCGAGCCATTTGAAAGATTCAATGATGTAGTCTTCAGCTCCTGGCACAAAACGCGCAGAGTCGGTGTCTTCGATGCGGAACACGAGGTCGCCACCATGTTGGCGAGCGAAGAGATAGTTGTAGAGCGCGGTGCGAACGCCGCCGATGTGTAGAGGACCTGTGGGGCTGGGTGCGAAGCGCACGCGTACTTTTCTTTCAGACATATTGAGGTGTGATATGTATATGTTGATGTGTGATGAGTCAAATAGAACGCTGATGGAGCGAAATCTGTGCAGCATTGGTGCAGTATCTCTGCTTATCAATGTCTTGCTGTGACTTTGTGGGAGATTTCTATTATTGCAGCAAGCGTTTGGTGAGCACCTGCACAGGTATCCAAACAGAGAGGAAACCCACACCGATGACGGTCGCTAAGATGAGGGCGATGTCGGTGAGATGCACGCTGACGGGATAGGCAGGAATGATGAAATTCTGTCCGCTTCCAAACTTGATGAACCCGTATTCTTGTTGTAGCCAGCAGAGTCCTCCGCCAAGTGCTAAACCAAGTAAGGCTCCGAGCGTAGAGATGAACATGCCTTCGCGGACGAAAATTCCTCGGATTCGGCTGTGAGAGAGTCCCTAGGTGACGCAAGGTCTCAGCATCATCGCGTTTCTCTATGATGAGCATGGAGAGCGAAGAGATGATGTTGAAACAAGCAATGAGGACAATGAAGGTGAGAAAGACATAAGCGATGAGTTTCTCCACGTTCATGATGTTGAACACGTCGGCTTGTTGCTCCATGCGATCAAGCACCTTGTAGCGATTGCCCACAATGTGGCGCAACTCTTCCTTCACAGCTTGGAGGTCTGCATTGGGTTTTAATTTGAGTTCGAGCGACGAGAGTTGACCTGGCTTTTCAAAGAGATCTTCAGCAAAGGTTTTGGAAGTGAGAATGTAGCTCTCGTCATATTTTCGCTGATTCACATTGAACGCCATCCCACTGCTGTGTAGATCTTGTACTGAAAAGGACTCGATGGGATTGGCAAGATTGATGCGCTCGCCGTCACGTGGGGCGCAAATCTGGAGTTGCTCAAAATCGAGTGTGCCAATCTGCTGTGCTAGTCCTTGACCTAGCACTCCATATTGCACGCCGGCAGCGGAGAGGACAAAAGGTTTGCGCTTGGGATTGACTAAGATGGAGCGGATGGCTGTGACTTTCTCAAAATTTTTGTCGACCCCTTTGATGTAGACTACCAAAGGGTGACCGCGAAAGAGAATGAGTGCATTCTGTTCGAGCGTGGCACTGCTGGCGGCAACGGCAGGGTGTAGTTGCACTTTCTGAAGCACCATGTCATCCTCTGGGGCATATTTGCCGGTAGAAGGAACTACCACAATCTGGGGATCGAAGGTGGTGTAGAGACTTCCGATGAGATCGCGAAAACCATTGAACACGCTGAGCGTGCACACCATGGCAGCTGTCGCCACTACAATTCCCCCCACGGCAATCGCCGAGATGAGGTTGATGGCGTTGTGACTCTTCTTGGAGAAGAGGTAGCGGAGAGCAATGATGTTGGTGAGTGACATGGATGAAATCGCTTGTGATGCGCTGAAAAGCTGGCTATGGAGCAGCGTGGCACTGGTTTCTAGCCTTGATGTATGGATGATTTCCTACGGCTGTCCTACGATGGTTGGGAGCAGGCACAACTTATTGTTGCAAGAGTCGGTCGATGTTTTCGAGATAGTCCAAGCTATCGTCTACGAAGAACTTGAGTTCGGGGATGATGCGGAGCTGATGGCGCACGCGCTTGCCGAGTTCAAATCGAATGGCGGGGACATTGCCGTTGATGTTTGCCACAATCTCTTCGCTGCGCTCCGAGGGGAAGACGCTGAGATAGGCGCGGCAGATGCTCATGTCGGGGCTGATGTAGCACTTGCTCACCGAAACAAGCGTGCCTGCCATAGACTTAGTTTGTAAAAGGAAGATTTCGCTCAGCTCTTTCTGAAGCAGTCGCGATATTTTTTGTTGTCTTGTAGATTCCATGAGAATATGATTGATAGTATATGGAAAGAAGGGCAAACGATGGCAGAGAATCGAGTGGACACTACGCGATAAGTTTAATCCTTATCGCAATTACCGTGCATAGCGTGTGTGAAGTTTGTACACTCAATGGGGAAAGCCTCGTGTGTTTTGCCCTATTCGATTCGCTGCTGGTTAGTCGCTCACCTTGCGAATGAGGGAGAGTCCATCGCGGAGGGGAAGAATGAGAGTTTCCACGCGTAAATCAGCTGCCACCTTGTCGTTGAAGGCGCGAATGCCTTCGGTTTGCGCGTCGTTGCGTTCGGCTTCTACCACATGTCCATCCCAAAGGGTGTTGTCGGCTAATAGGAAACCTCCTACACGCATCATGGGGAAGAGAAGGTCGAAATAAGCACAATAGTCGCGCTTGTTGGCATCGATGAATGCTAAATCTATGGTGAGATGGAGCGGTGGGAGGAGTTTTTCAACTTCTCCGATGTGGAAGTGGATGTCAACGTTGGAAGACCAAGGGGAGTTTTCCAGCCATGGACGTGTGAAGTCCTCTTGTTCGTCATTGATCTCAAAGGTGTGGAGTACACTTCCGTGCGGCATACCAGCTGCCATCGACAGGGCAGAATAGCCAGAATACGTGCCAATCTCTACAACAGTCTGAGGTTGGTGCATCTGGCAGAGCATGGTGAGCAAACGTCCTTGGAGTGGACCACTCGCCATGCGCGGACGAATGAGCTGCGTGTGCGTGGCGCGATAGAGTCGATAGAGATAGGGGTGCGCTGCTGAGGCGTGACTCGCTACGTAATCGTCGAGAGCTTCGTTGACGTTGGACATGAGGGTGAGGACTTTGATGGATGTCAGCATTGCAGTTATGCCTTGAATAGACACAGAGCGTGCGAGTGTGCTGCGCCTTTCTTTTTACAATCGAATGCAATAGACGTTGGTTTCTCTGCGCTCAAAGCCTTCCGACACATAGAGTGCATTGGCTGCCACGCGTTCTGGTCGGGAGGTGAGGTGGAGTGTGATGGCGCGGTGCTCAGCAGCGAGGTCTTTGGCTGCGCGGATGAGGCGACGTCCCAAACCTTTGCCACGATGCAACTCATCGACTACTACGTCCTCCACATAGGCTTTTGTGCCAGTGGGAGTGTACATCATGCACAGCGTAGCCATACCCACCACAAGCATTTCGCCCGAACGATTGGCGTGCACCAAGATGAGATGGACATCGGGATGGTGAACGATGCGTTCCAGCGAAGCCCAGTCGATCTTTCTACCTGGAGTGAGTTGTGGTAACAGACGATTGATGCTGTCTAGGTCGGAGAGTGTGGGCTCTATGGGGAAAGCCAAGTGGTAGTCCGGAGTGAGCTTATCGAGCAGTTGGCGGAAGGTTCCACCACCTTCGCCTGCGTATTCGCCATCAGGGTCAATTTCGACAAGGGGACGAAGCACAAAGTCGCGTTCTGCCAAGCGAGGGTGGGGAAGTTCTAAATCGCGGTTGTGAATGTGGTGATCACCATATTGCAACAAATCGATGTCGATGGGACGATCAAAGTGCTCCCCTCCTTCACTCTTGCGCTCACGTCCGAGTTGCCGTTCGATACGTTTGGCAATTTGGAGGATGCGTCCAGGAGAGAGTTTTGTGTCGAAGATGGCAACGGCGTTGAGGAAGGCGTTGTCGGAGAGCATGTCCACGGGCGCTGTTTCGATGAGTGAGGAACAGCGGACAAGGGGTCCCACTTGCTGCGACATCAGTTGCACAGCTTGGTGAATGTTCTCCTCGCGGTCGCCAAGGTTGGCACCAAAGGCGATGTGTATGTGCATAGAAACTGATGAGTTTTAATCAACAATGAGCATGACGTCGCCGAAGGTGCCGAAGCGATAGTCTTCTTTCAAAGCCACTTCGTAGGCATTCATCACGTGTTCGTAGCCACCAAAGGCTGCAGTGAGCATGAGGAGTGTGGACTCAGGCATGTGGAAGTTGGAGAACATAGCGTCAGCCACCGAGAAATCGTAGGGAGGGAAGATAAACTTGCTCGTCCAGCCTTCAAATTCTTTGATGCGACCTTCTGTGCTCACACTAGCTTCGAGGGCACGCTGCACGGTAGTTCCTACGGCGCAAATCTTGCGTCCCTTCTCCTTTGCGGTATTGACCATCTCGCAGCACTCCTTGCGCACGAACATTTGTTCGCTGTACATCTTGTGTTTGGTGAGATCTTCCACGTCAGTCTGTGTGAAGTTGCCCAAGCCACAGTGGAGGGTGATGAAAGCTGATTCGATGCCCTTGATTTCCATGCGCTTCATCATGTTCTTACTGAAGTGCAAACCTGCAGTGGGAGCGGTGACCGCGCCTTCGTGTTTGGCGAAGATACATTGGAAACGTTCCAAGTCTTCGGGTTCAGAAGGACGCTTGATGATTTCATGAGGAATGGGAGCTTCGCCAAGTGCATAAAGTTGTTGGCGGAACTCATCGTGATCACCATCGTAGAGGAAGCGCAAGGTGCGACCGCGGCTCGTGGTGTTGTCGATAACTTCAGCCACGATGGAGTTGTCTTCTCCAAAGTAGAGCTTGTTACCAATACGGATTTACGCGCAGGGTCTACGAGGACATCCCAAAGACGAAGGTCGCGGTTGAGTTCGCGTAGGAGAAACACTTCGATGCGGGCACCCGTCTTCTCCTTGTTGCCGTAGAGGCGAGCAGGGAAGACCTTAGTGTCGTTGAACACGAAGACATCTTCTTCATCGAAATACTCCAAGAAATCTTTGAACTCACGGTGTTCAATTTCCCCCCGTCTTGCGATGGAGCACTAGCATACGGCAGTCATCGCGATGGGGAGCAGGGTATTCTGCAATCTTCTCTTGAGGGAGCTTATACTTGAATTGAGACAGTTTCATAAGTGAGATATAATTGGGTGTATGAGAAGTGCGACACTCTCGTCATTGCTGTGGGCAGTCGGTGCACTTCTAGATGAAGAATTTTATTGAGGAAGTTCGGTTTCAATGGTTTGCTGTGCTAGCCAACCTTCGAAATCGTCGAGTTGCATGCAGTCTTCCACGCGGAAGTCGCCCACGCGAGTGCGTCGAAGCGAGGTGAGATGAGCACCACTGCCGAGGGCTTCACCGATGTCGCGTGCCAATGCACGGATGTAAGTGCCTTGGAGCAGACCACACGGATGGTCAAGAACTTTTCTGCACCTGCCAAGGCACAATCTAAGAGTTCGAGTTCGTCGATGCGCAAGAGCTTGGGTTTGAGTTCCACTTCCTTTCCTTTGCGAGCCAAATCGTAAGCACGCTTGCCGTCAACTTTAACGGCGGAGAAAGCAGGAGGAGTTTGCCAAATGTCACCGATGAACTTCTTGAGTTGGGTTTCCACTAATTGGTGGTCGATGTGGCAAGTGGCGTAGGTGTGGTCTACGGGATGCTCCAAGTCAAAGCTGGGGGTGGTAGCTCCCAAGCGAAGGGTAGCGATATATTCTTTCACGCCAGCTTGCAACGTGTCGATTTGTTTGGTGGCACGTCCTGTGCATACCACCATCACGCCAGAGGCAAGAGGATCGAGAGTGCCCGCATGTCCCACTTTAATTTTCACTCCACCCATGGCGCGCGTGAGCAGCCAGCGCACTTTTGCCACCAGTTGGAAAGAAGTCAGCCCGAGTGGCTTGTCGAAGGTGAGGATTTGTCCAGTTAAAAAGTTCATGCAGGGCGTTGCGTTGCTGTTATTGTGTGCTGAGATGTAGAGATAGTGCGCTGAGAATGAATGTTAGTGCGACTTTGTGCAGAAGATTCCGTGTGAGGAGTTGTTGTTTCGCTTTCGTTTTCTGTCTGGAGTTTAACTCCGCAGAGGGGCAAAGCCAAAATCACTGCGCCCACTACGATGCGATACCATCCGAAAGCACGGAAACCATAGCGCGCAATGTAGTGGATGAAGTATTTCACCGCCATAAGTGCCACTACAAAGGCGATGAGGCTACCCAAAAGGAGGGTGGTGAGATTGCCGTCCGCTGTGAGCACTTGCGTGCCTGTGAGATGTTGTACCGTGCCATCTGCGAGAGTGATGTCTGCTCCATGTTTCATGAGGTCGTAGACTTCCTTCACAGCAGCCCCAAACATAGTGGGAACGGCGAGGAAGAAAGAGAACTCCGCTGCCATCTTGCGCGTGAGCTTTTGTTGCATACCGCCCACGATGGTAGCCATGGAGCGAGAAGTGCCAGGAAGCACCGCTGCAATGCACTGATAAAGTCCAATCATGAAAGCGCGACGATAGGTCACGGGGGTGTGCGAAAGGGCTTCTACTGCGGCTTTGTCTTTGGGGGCAAAGAGCTGATCGCAGAAAGCATGAACACGCCACCAATGATGAGCATCACAGCTACCATGGTTACACTCTCTAGGTTTTGATCTATAACGTCTTTCAGTGTCAATCCCACCACCACTGCAGGCAATACGCCTACGATGAGTTTGAGGTAAAAGCGCCAAATGCGCGACCACCATTGCCCAAATCGCGATGTACCTTGTGAGGCTTGGACAGATGCTCCTTCTGCTGACGTTTGTTTTCCCAGGGCATCAGTCGATGGATAGAAAAACTTGCGCCAATAGAGCACCACTACAGCCAGGATAGCGCCCAACTGAATGATGACAGTAAAGGATTTCACGAAAGTCGTCATTTCGACGCCCAACAACCCTTCTGCAATCATCATGTGTCCTGTGGAGCTAACGGGGAGAAACTCTGTGAGTCCTTCGACAATCGAGATGATAATGAGGTCTAGGAGATTCATGCTTCAGCAGAGGTTGTAGCGCAAGAAGTGGTTTGGAGGGGAGCGTCTGTCTCGAGGGTCACCACAACTTCCGCTTGTGTGTCGTTTGTGGTCTGAGCTTGTTGAGGATTTTCCGCCTCGTTCTTCGCCTTTGGACGATAGAGGATGGCAACAATCATGAAGAGATAACCCAAAAAGCAGATGATGGGAGCTACGACAGTGCGTGTGTTGTCAAAGATAGTGGGATTAAATTGTGTGTCAGTGCTACCTTTTCCGCTCATCAACACAAAACCGATGAGCACGGTGACGATGGCAACAGCCAAAAGATAGAAATTGATGGCTGAAAATGCGAATTGCTGTTTCTTTTGCATGGCGCAGAATTTAGCAGAATTGTAGAGAATGAAAAAATGGTCAATGACAGAGCGCAGACCTCGCAAGAAGCGCGCAGAGTCTTGGACTAATAGGTTGAATCTAACTGAGAAATTCAGCCCCTGATCAGGAGCGGAGGAAAATCTCGTTGGAGGGTAGGGGTTGCAGTGTGCAGTCTTTGTAGGATTCTAATAGAGATAAGCCTCATGACGACTCATGCCCAAGTGCTTGTTCACGGAGAAGAAGGCACTGATGACGGTGAGAATCACACCAATTAAAGGTACGCTCACCAAAGTCACCAACATCACCGTGGGAGTGATGAGGGCGGAAATCTCTTTGTCCCAAGTCATCAAACCATACATGCCACCATAGAGCACAGCGTCAGCCACGAGTCCAGCCCAAAAGCCGATGTTGAAGGCTTGCCACAAGAAAGGACGACGGATGAAACTCCATTTTGCGCCCACCAGCTTCATAATTTGGATAGAGTGTCGACGCTTGGCAATGTTCATGCGCAGGGTGTTGTTGATGAGCGCAAGGCTAACAAAGCCGAGCAAGGCCGCTACCACGAGGAGTACGATGCTCACTTTGTTGATGTTGCTGTTGATGTTTTGCATCAAATCTTCGGGATACACCACGTCCACCACGCGTTCGTCGGCTTGCAACTTAGGCATAAACTTCTTGAGTGAGTCAGTGTCGGCGTATTCCGCTTTGAGCTGTAGTTCAAAAGAAGCAGGGATGGGGCTATAACCCAAGAATTCGTTGGGGTCGATGTTCAAAGCTTCGCTCTGCAACTTTGTTGCCTTTTCCTTAGAAATGTAGGAAATGCCGCGCGTGTAGGGCTGTTGCTTGAGCGTCGTTTGAAGATCATAGGCTTGTTCATGGTTGAGGCTGTCGGAGAGCAGCACCTCGACGGTGAAGTTCTCACGCAAGGCGCGACTAAGATTGTCTGCCATCGTGCCGAAGAATACAACTGTGCCCACGAGAATCAACACTAAGGTGGTGCTGATGCCGGCGGTGACGTATCTAAAACGTCCGTTGTTACGTGGTTTTCGCTTACTCATTGTGAGACGGTATGCAGGGTTTACCCCTCTTCTTGCAGAGAAAAGGGTAGAATGAGGGTAATTTGCTGCAAAATTACAAATTAAGTGGGGACTGCCACTCTATAATTCTCTTTTTAACATTACACCTCATTCTCCTTTTTAGGGCTAAGATGGTGAAGTGGCTACGACCTTGTTGAACGCGCTGCGTGCTTCGCAGGGAGGTCCACCTACTTCGATGGAGAATTTCTTGTTGGGGGAGCTTCGTCGAGCGATAGATGAATGTGGAACATGCGTTGCTGTTATTAAACTAGCTGCAAGAGGTGATGCGCAGCTGCGATGGGATATAAAAAAAATCTCCCACCCCTCATGAAGAGGAGTGGGAGATGATGTTTGGATTAGGCTTTCCTCAGTGATTGCACTGTGGACACTGGGGAAAATCTTGGAGGTATTATGCCTTAGCAGCCTTTTTTGCTTGACGGCGACCATAGATCTTGTAAGCGATAGGTGCAGCCATGAAGATAGAAGAAAGAGTACCTACTACAACACCGAGAATCATAGCAAACGAGAATGAGCGAATCGCGTCACCACCGAGGAAGAAGATGCAGAGGAGCACCAAGAGGGTAGTGAATGAGGTCATAATCGTACGCGTGAGCGTGTTGTTGATGGAGTCATTGAAGAGACGTTCGGGGTCGCGAGTGGGGTAGAGACCGATGTTTTCACGGATACGGTCGAACACCACCACCTTGTCGTTGATCGAATAACCAATCACGGTGAGGATAGCACCGATGAACGTCTGGTCTACTTCCAATGAGAAGGGCAAGAAGCCCCAGCACACTGAGTAGATGCCGATGATGATGAAGGTGTCCACTGCCAAAGCCACGATTGCACCCACTGAGAACGCCACGCTGCGGAAGCGGAAGAGGATGTAGATGAAGATGGCGATGAGCGAGAGAATCACACTGATGATAGCACCACGAGTGAGGTCTGCTGCTACGCTAGGACCAACCTTTTGTGCAGAGATGATAGAACCACCCTTGCGGTTGTCGCGATCCTTGAAGGTTGCGTAGTCTGCATTCACCAACTTGTTGTTGTGGAGCGCGCGCCAGATGAGTTGTTCTACTTCTTGGTCTACCTTTTCATCGTTTTGATCGATCTTGTAAGAAGTAGAGATACGAAGTGCAGGGTTTTGTGTGGTCACAATAGAAAGCACGTTCACCGTACCTGTTTGACCTGTCTTGGCAATTTCGTCTTCTACTGCCTTCTTTACTTTTTTTCGGGATTTGCCTTCTGTTCAAATTCCACTACGTAGTTGCGACCACCAGTGAAGTCAATACCGCGTTGGAGACCACGAGTTGCCAATGACACAGCACCTCCCAGCACGAGGATAGCCACGAGGATGTTCGTCTTAGAAGCCATCTTCATGAAACCGAAATTGGTGTTGGTGAGGAACTCTTAGAGAGACCTGTTGTGAAGGTGAGATCGAGCCACTTGTCTTTGTCAAGGAAGTGTTCGTAAGCAATGCGAGTGAGCCAAACAGCGGTGAAGAATGAGGCTACGATACCGATGGCGAGTGTCAAAGCAAAGCCACGGATAGGACCTGTACCGAAGTTGTAGAGGATAATCGCAGTGATGATAGACGTGAGGTTAGAGTCGAAAATCGCAGAGAATGCGTTGCCGTAACCATCAGCAAGAGCTTGTTTGATGTTCTTGCCAGCGCGGAGTTCTTCTTTCGTACGTTCGTAAATCAATACGTTAGCGTCCACCGCCATACCGAGTGAGAGCACCATACCCGCAAGTCCGCTGAGTGTGAGTGCAGCTTGGAAGGAGGTGAGCACACCGAAGGTGAAGAAGAAGTTGAGGATGAGCGCCATGTTAGCCACCATGCCAGGGATTACGCCATAGAAAGCGCACATGAAGACCATCAAGAGCACAAATGCCACTACGCAGGCTGTGAAACCAGCTTGGATAGACGCAGCACCGAGGCTTGGTCCAACAGTTTCTTCTTGTACAATGTTGGTGGGAGCAGGCATCTTACCACTCTTGAGCACGTTCGCCAAGTCTTGGGTTTGTTGAGTAGTGAAATTACCGCTGATTTGTGACTGACCACCGTTGATTTCGTTTTGGATGGTAGGTGCGCTATACACCACGCCATCAAGCACGATAGCCACAGGCTTCTTGAGGTTGTTGCGAGTCACAGTAGCCCATTCGCGAGCACCTTCCGGTGTCATGGTCATGGAAACCACTGGCTTGTGGAATTCGTTGAAGTCGTCTTTTGCGTTTTCTACTACTTCACCAGCAAGTACAGCACCGCCATTGTTGCGACGAAGCGCATAGAGTTCATAAACGCCCTTTTCTGCGTTTACGCTCCAAGCAAGATTGAGGTCAGCAGGAAGGATTTCCTTTGCCACCTCTGAATGGATAGCCTTGTTCACTGCAGCAGTGTCTGTGGCGCGCACATAACCTACGATTGCAGATTGAGGATTACCAAGTTGCATAACAGCGAGGAGGGGATGTTGCTTGAGCGCTTGTGCGCGAGCAGCATTTTCCTTACCGATACCATCAACCTTTTTGTCTTGGGCGTTGCTGCCCTTGAGTGACGCCAAAGCATCTTTCACCTTAGTGTCAGTAGGCTTAGTGTCGGCTTTTGTGCTGTCTACTTTCGTAGAGTCTGTAGAAGTTTTGCCAGAGTTAATCTGTGCCAAACGAGTGTCGAGGGCTTGGAGAGCACCTTGCACTTCACCAAGGGTGTAAGTTTCCCAGAATTCGAGGTTTGCACTACCTTGGAGGAGCTTACGCACACGTTCGGGTTCTTTGATACCAGGCATTTCTACCATGATTTGACCCATTTGACCACGGCCCTCAAGGATTTGGATGTTGGGCTGAGCCACACCGAAGCGGTCGATACGTTGTTGTACCACTTGGTAAGAGTTGCTCACTGCAGCCTTAATCTCCTTCTCGAGTGCAGCCTTCACTTGTGCGTCTGTGCTGCTAGGAGTGATACCATCGTCTTTAAGACGAAGAGAGAAGAGACCGCCGAGTTGGTTGGCACCTACTTCCTTTTGGTACTTGCTCACGAAGACATCGAGGAAGTTGTCTGAAGACTTAGCAGCTTCAGCTTGTGCTTCAGCAAGAATCTTCTTCACTTTGGGGTCTTCAGCACCGCTACCAGCGAGGTTTCACCACGTCGGGCACCGACACTTCGAGAATCACGTTCATACCGCCTTTGAGGTCGAGACCTAAGCCGATTTGGAGTGCTTCGCACTTCTTGTAACTTTGTCCCAGCCATACACCCTCGTCGCTTTGACGTAAAGAGTCGAGGTATGCTTTGCCAGCTTCTACGCCCATCGCTTCAGCTTTCTTCTCGTAATGGTTAGTTACGAAGCTGAAACTCAAATAGTAGACGCAGATAAGGGCAAGCAATACGGCGATTACTTTGACAAATCCTTTGTTTTGCATTTGAATTGAGGTTTATTTTATTGTTATTGATTTCCACTGAGGGGGTGATAAGGATGCACTTGTTGCTCGTCGACATCGTAAAACACCTCTTTCGTGTCTAGAGTCTTCGCCAAGGTACACTTATCAGCCTGCAAATATACCAAATTATTTTCAGATTTCTGTCTTGTTGGCTTGAAATCCGCGCTTTCTTCTCTCCTTTATGCTGTTTTCTCTAGTCTTTTGCTAAAATTTGCGCTAAGTTGCTTCGTTTTATCTCGTCAATCTGGACCCATGATTGACTCACTTTTCCGATACCTCATTTTCTGCTTCTCGCGCGCACGCGTGCGCGCCCATACTGCAATTTCGCTCTTTTTGCTTTCACAACCTTCACAGAAATCCGCGTAATGCATTGTGTGTAAGTGTGATATGTATGTTTTTGCCCCTGCTTTTTGTGACGTTTGATCATCGGGGTAGGGTTTCAGCGAATAATCTGTTGTTTTGGACTGATTTTTCTACGTCGAGAAATGTGTTTTTTCGGCTTTTCTTTCCCTTTGGATAGAAGATAAGCGTGGTTGGTTGTACAGTGTTTATTCGCAATGGTGGGTAAAGGGTTTATTCTCGTAGCTATGGTAGTTGTTGTCTAAGCGGATTTTCGGAAAATATTGAGTTTGTAGGCGAGGTTTCTTGTGCCGATGTTGTGATGTTTTTGAGTCTTCCCTTAAGAACTCCGACAGAACAGAAAAAACGTGGGAGTTTTTTCAAAAAATCTCCCACGTTTTTTGAGAATTCTCCCACGTTTTTGGAAAAAGCTCGGACATTTTTTGCGTGATTTTCGATGACGTTGTGGAGCGAGTTTGCTGGTTTTTCTGTGCTTTTGGAGGTGTTTGTGTTGTTCAAACTTAAATTAATGTTATAAAATGGGCTTACGATTCAGTCTGTCAGATGATTACAAAGAAAACTGTGAAGGTTGTGAAAGCAAAAAGTTATGTTTCTCTGTTACGCGCGCGCGAGGGATGGCAATTCAGCATGATTCTGCTGTCGTGTAAGGTCTATTAACAGTGACCGTTTGAGGATCTTTTTCACGGCACTGAAGAATGAACAACATCGATTGGGGTTTAATATCTTGCAAATAGGGCAGCATGTTTTTTTGTGGGGCTGATGTTCCTCTTGCGACAGCGAGAAATGAAGGAGGGTAGTAGCAACGCTTTTCGGCATAGATAAGTCTACCATTTTCAGCGTATTTCATGAAAGAATAGTGGGAAGTGAGATAATTACGGAACTGTGATGTGTTTATATGCTGTTGTTCCGTTTGTTGTTTTTTTCCCGTCTTTTTACGTACACTAGATTTTCTTGGAGTTATCTTAATGTGTTAATTGTCAAAAGGATATGATTTTTCTGAGACCATTGGTCTTACCTCACTGTTAAAGTTGATAGGTTTTGCTAGAATTCGCGAAATAAAAAAAGACAAAGTGAAGTTCTACAATAAGAGGTGGTTTTCCGTTTTTTTCCGGTGAAATCGGCAATATGAGACAAAAAATGCGCGCACATCTCTCAGAAACGAGAAGTGTGCGCGCAAATGTTAGGATTTTGCCGTGAAAAAGTGGGGCAGAGGTGTTGAAGTTGTCTTACTTGCTTGATCGTGGAAACTTGCGACTATTGCCCTTTTGTTTGTTGCGACTTTCGCAGGTTCTCAGATTGCGTTGTAAAAACGAGAAGTGCTGAGAGAAGCCCTCTCACTAGGTTGTGGATTTTAGTAATTGACTGCCTTGCTGCTGAAAGGCGCGATGTCTTCGCCCACGATAGCAGAAGCGAGGAGGTTTGCCAAACGACTGGTGCCGATGCGGAAAAGACCTTGCTTGATGTAGTCTTCGCCAAGGGTCTCTGCCACGATGGTGTAGAAATCGATGGCTTCATCGACAGTCTTGATGCCACCAGCGGCTTTGAAGCCTACAAGACGACCAGTTTGTTCCTTGTATTCCAAGATAGCAGAGCACATTACCAAAGCAGCTTCTGGAGTAGCGGCAACAGCGACTTTCCCTGTGGAGGTCTTGATGAAGTCGGCACCGGCATACATGGAGAGGATGGATGCTTTCTTGATCAGTTCTGCAGTTTTGAGTTCGCCAGTCTCGAGGATAACCTTGAGAGGGTGGTCACCGCACACTGACTTGAGCTCTGCAATTTCGTCGGCGCAAGTTTCGTAGTCACCACTCAAGAAGGCACCTACAGAAAGCACCATGTCGATTTCATCGGCACCATCAGCAAGGGCGAGGGCTGTTTCCACTGTCTTTACTTCAAGGAAGGTTTGAGAGGCGGGGAAACCACCGCTCACGCAAGCCACTTTGACGTTATCGGCTTGGAGATTTTGGCTTACCGTAGCAGCAAAATTGGGATACACGCAGATGGTTGCCAAAGGTGGAAGGTCGGGATGTTGGTCGCTCCAACGGTTGACGCTCTCTGTGAAATTGAATACGCTCTCGTGTGAGTCTGTCACGGTGAGGGTGGTGAGTTCCACGGTAGAGAGGAGGGTGCGGAGTACTTCGGGAGTGTTATATTTCTCGCGGTTTTGGGCGATGATTTCGCGTACGGTGCTACTCACTTTCTCGTCGCTAAGATGGAGTTCGTATTTTGAAAAGGCTTGTTCGTACTGGTTTTCATCATCGTCATGATGGGAGTGACCGCATTGACAGTCGTGGTTGTGCTGTTCGTGACCTTCGTGTTGGCAGCAGCAGTCATGTTCGTGATCGTGGTGTTCGTGACCACATTCGCAGTGATGTTCAGACATAGTGATAGTATGTTATGGGTGTATGGATGATTATATGGTAGTAAATCGGGGAATTTATTCCTTGTTATGTGTGTCCATGAGGATGGTGACAGGACCATCGTTGAGAAGGCTTACTTGCATATCTGCGCCGAACTGTCCAGTAGCAACAGGACGTTGTAAGCCCTGACTGAGATTTTCCACAAAATATTGGTAGAGAGGCTCGGCATGCTCTGGACGAGCGGCACGGATGTAGCTGGGGCGGTTGCCCTTCTGCGTTGCTGCCATGAGGGTGAACTGACTCACCACCATCACTTCTCCTTGGATGTCCATGACGGAACGATTCATTACCCCTGCTTCATCGTCAAAGATGCGCATTTTGAGGATTTTCTGCACGAGCCATTCGGCGTCGGATGCGGTGTCGTCGTGCGTGATGCCAAGCAGCACGAGGAGACCTTGCTCGATGTGGCTGTACTCTTGGGCATTGATACTAACTTGTGCGTGTTTGACACGCTGTATAACAACTCTCATAGTTGCAAAGTTACGTTTTTCTTCCGAATTATATCTAGTACTACTTAAGATATTATCTTTTAATGGAGGGAGTTTAGACTTCTTTCTCGCTCGTAGGAGTGGGATGTAGGGCTTCAAAGAGCTTTGCACCGCGCTTCTCTCCCAACACTTCTTGAAATTGTTCCACTGTTGTCGCGAGGATTTGTTTCACACTGCCGAAGTGTTGTATGAGGGTTTGCTTGGTTTTTTCGCCTATTCCTGGGATGTTGTCTAGAGCAGAGGCGGTTTGTCGTTTGCTGCGCTGTTGGCGATGGAAGGTGATGGCGAAACGGTGCACTTCGTCTTGCATCTGCGTGAGCACCTTGAAGAGGTAACTGTCGAGTTGTACGCCCACTGACACCGGAGGATTGCCAAAGAGTAGTTCTCGGGTGCGGTGGCGATGGTCTTTCACCAGACCTGCTACGGGGATATTTAGTCCGAGCACTTCGATTTCACCGCGAATAGCTTCCATTTGTCCGCGCCCACCATCGGCAATGATGAGGTTGGGCATTGTGCCTTCTTCCTCTTTCAGACGAGCATATCGCCGATGCACGACTTCGCGCATCGAGGCGTAGTCGTCAGGACCTTCCACAGTCTTAATATGGAATTTGCGATATTCCTTCTTCGCTGGTTTGAGCTTATCGAATACCACGCAACCGGCGACAGCATCAGCACCAGAAATGTTGGAGTTGTCGAAGATTTCGATGCGGAGAGGGAGGGAAGGTAGTCCCAGTTGTGTTTGTATTTCCTTCATCAATCGCACTTGCTTTGCTCGGGATTGAGTTTTTCGGCTTGTTTTAGGCGGTCAAACTTGTATTGTTTGACGTTCTGGCGCGAAAGATCGAGGAGTGTTTTCTTTCCTCCTTGTTGCGGCACGACTAGTTTGGCGTAGTCATCGGGCAGTTCCACCAAGAAGGGCAACACAATCTCTTTGGACTTTGATTCGAAGCGTTCGCGCATCTCCACAATGCCAAGGGCAAGGAGGTCTTCATCGCTTTCATCGAGTTTTTTCTTAAACTCGAAGGTGAAAGATTGGGTGATGGCGCCATTGACGACGTGGAGAAAGTTGATATAAGCCAATTTCTCGTCGCTTTCGATGGAGAAGACATCGATGTCGTAGCTGATCTGCGACACAACTTCTGACTTAGCACGAAAGTTTTCGATTAAATCATACTTTCGTTTCAGTATAGCCGCTTCTTCAAAACGCATTTCTTCAGAAAGTCGCGCCATTTCATCGCGAAGATGCTGGGCTACAGCACGGGTGTTTCCTTTGAGAATCTCTCGACAAGCCTCGATGTTGCGCATATATTCTTCGTGAGTCTGCTTGCCCACGCATGCTCCCTCGCATTTATGGATGTGGTAATTGAGACAGAGCTCATATTTCCCTGTTTTAACCCCCACTTCCGTCATTGGTTGATGGCACGGACGCGGTTTGTAGAGCTTTTGACACAAATCTAATAAGGCATACATTGTGGGCAGGTGGCTATAGGGACCAAAATAGGTAGCCCCTCTACGTTCGCGGTGTCGTGTCTTGAAGATGCGAGGGAGATATTCGTGGGAGATGGCGATGGAGGGGTAGGTTTTGTCGTCTTTGAGTAAGACGTTGTAGCGCGGTTTGTATTGTTTGATGAGCGCATTCTCCAACAACAAGGCGTCTTCTTCCGTATTCACCACGGTGTAGGTGATGTTGCGAATCTTTGATACCAAGATACTCGTTTTGCGATTTTGGTCCTTATTGAAGTAGGAAGCCACACGGCGCTTGAGATTTTTTGCTTTGCCCACATATATGATGGTGTCTTCCTCGTCGTAGTATTGATAGCTCCCCGGCTTCTCGGGAAGATTAGAAACAATACCTTTGAGTTTTTGCTGAAGCGCTTCTTGTTCTGCCTTGTTCATGGTGTTGTGGTGCTAAGAAAAGGCGACCTCGTCCTTGGAGTCACGTGAATGTCCAGGGAAGGAGGTCGCCTTTGTGGGTGAAATAGGGAAAATAATGCCTTTGCAACGAGAGGTAATTACTCGTTGAGTGTGAGCAAAGCGGTTATTTCTGCCTTGTTTCCGAGGAATTCTTTTCCTTTTAGTCCTTCCATGCGGAGCTCGATGAGGAAGTTGACGTAGATTTTTTTTTGCGCCAAAAGAATCCACCAAGTCGATGGCGGCCTTCATAGAACCACCAGTGGCGAGCAAATCGTCATGGATGAGTACGACGTCTTCCGATGAAATCGCATCGGTGTGGATTTCTATCACATCTTCTCCGTATTCTTTGAGATAACTCTGCTTGCGTGTCTCTCCTGGGAGCTTGCCAATCTTGCGGCACATCACGAACCCGACGCCAAGACGTTGTGCTAAAATAGCGCCCATCACAAAGCCGCGGCTTTCGATGCCGACAACTTTGGTAATGCCTTTGTCTTTATAAAGGTGCACTAATTCGTCAAGGATTTCATTCAAACACGCAGGCTCGATGAAAAGGGTGGAAACGTCTTTGAATTGAATGCCGGGTTTGGGGAAATCGGGGATGTTTCTCAGATGAGAGAGTAACAATTCTGTATTCATAAGTGTTTGATAATTCGCCAGGTGACGTTGTTTTGTTTCACGTGGAACGCAGGTGTTTTGCGATGATCTACGCTGAAAAACGCGATTCCATCGATTTTCTGTTCCTTTATGATGGCGTTACTTAGAGTGAAACTAAAGCTATGTGGCGTAAACGGTTGATTCTATAATAAATGATGCAAAGTTTTATCTTCCTAGTAGCACGAGGAGGACGGAAATATCGGAGGGCGAAACGCCTGGGATGCGAGAGGCCTGTGCCAAAGTTTCTGGATTCACCGCTGACAATTTCTGGCGAGCTTCTGTGGATAATTGTGTGAGGGAGTTGTAGTCGAAGCGATCGCGGATGCGGATGTCTTCGAGACGTTGCATTTTGTCTGCCAGTGCTCGTTCGCGAGCAATATAGCCATCGTATTTAATGAGGATTTCTGTCGCTTCCATCGTTTCTTCTCGATCCACATTGTCGGAGGAAAGCGGTGCAAGAAGCTTGCTACGGCAGGAATGTCTTGGAGGCTCGAGAAGTCTTCCACTTTTAATTCTGGACGTACGATGAGTTCAAACAATTTTGCTCCGTGATTGAGCGGCTGTGAACCGTGGCTTTCCAAAAGTGCATTCACCTCACTTGGTTTGAGATTGCCAGATTTGGCAGCTTCTATCATACCTGCGATTGTGGCTTGTTTGTGATGGAATCGTTCTAAACGTTCGCGAGTTGCGATGCCGAAACGCTCTGCGTAGGGTGTGAGGCGCACATCGGCATTGTCTTGTCGGAGCAAAATGCGATATTCTGCACGAGAAGTAAACATGCGATAGGGTTCGTCCACACCTTTCGTGACCAAATCATCGATGAGAACGCCAATATAGGCTTCATCGCGTCCGAGGGTGAAGCGTTCGTTGCCGTTGCAAGAGAGTGCGGCATTAATACCAGCCACGATGCCTTGGCCACCCGCTTCTTCGTATCCAGTGGTGCCGTTCACTTGTCCGGCAAAGAAGAGACCTTCCACTTTCTTCGATTCCAACGAATGGTGGAGTTGTGTGGGAGGGAAGAAGTCGTATTCGATGGCGTAACCAGGGCGATATACTTTGACATCGCGGAAACAGGGCATTTGTTTGAGCGCTTCGATTTGCACATTCATCGGAAGTGATGATGAGAAACCATTTAAGTAAAGCTCGTTAGTGTCCAAACCTTCTGGTTCTAAGAAGAGGGGGTGCGAATCGCGACCCTCAAACGTCACCAGTTTTGTTTCGATGGATGGACAATATCTTGGACCGATGGATTGGATTTGTCCATTATAAAGCGGAGAGTCTTCGAGTCCTTGGCGCAAGATGCGGTGAACTTCTGCATTGGTGTTGCACGTCCAGCAGTTGAGTTGTGGAAGTGGTCGATGCTCTGAAATGAAAGAAAAGCGGTGAAAATCGTTTTCACCAGGTTGCAATTCCATTTCATCGAAGTGTACCGAACGCGCGTCGATGCGGACAGGAGTACCTGTCTTCATGCGAAGGCTTTCGATGCCGAGTTCGTTGAGTGCTGTGGTGAGGAAGGTTGAAGAAGGTTCTGCGCAGCGACCACCTGGTACCATCTTCTTGCCGATGTGCATCAAACCATTGAGGAAGGTGCCTGCTGTGATGACAACTGCACCTGCACGAAACTCCGCGCCCCAAATCGTTCGCAAACCAGCAATTCTGCTGTTTTCAACGAGGAGTTCGCTTACTTCGTCTTGCCACACATCAAGGTTTTCGGTGTTTTCGATGCGGTGACGCCATTCTGCGATGAAGCGAATGCGGTCGCATTGTGCTCGTGGGCTCCACATGGCAGGACCTTTGGAGCGGTTGAGCATGCGGAATTGTATGGCGGTGGCGTCTGTCACCAAGCCCATTTGTCCGCCTAGTGCATCAATCTCGCGCACTATCTGACCTTTGGCAATCCCACCCACGGCAGGATTGCAGCTCATTTGTGCTATTTTGTTCATGTCCATTGTGATGAGAACGGTGCGTGCCCCCATGCGTGCAGCAGCGGAGGCAGCTTCGCAACCTGCGTGTCCTGCTCCTACAACAATGACATCATAGTGAAATATCGTGTCCATATCCTGCAAAGTTAATGATTTTCGGGCAGATAACCGAATTCTATTCTTGAGCTCTCTCCTTCAAAATAGACAACAGTAAATCAAACCTTCCCGTTTTTTTTAGTTGTATGAAACTTATTATTCGATGAAATCGGAATTTTTTTGAGGAAAGGGCGTGGAAATTTAATAATTCCAAAATAGAAGCGACTTGCGTATTAGCAACAAAAAAAGTGGCGCTAGGAATTCTCGTAGCGCCACTAAGGATGGGTAAGTTAAGATATGAGATGCAAAAAGAAGGGAGAAAGTTGAGCAGCGGAGGCTTGGGAGCGATTTTTGCCACCCATCCCCCGATTTTACAATCCAAACTTTTCGTTTAGCTCTGGACAGTCGGAGAGACGACCATTGATGATAGCAACAATATCGGTTTGAGCACGGAGAGAAAGTACTTCCTTTTGGTAAGAGGGGTCTTTCTGTGCACGCTTTTCATCGGCCAAGCGCACAATGTCCTGATGGAAAACATAGCGAAGGCCTTGTTTTTCGAGAGCAAGACGAATCTCGAATTTATCGCCGGGACGGAGCGATGTTTTGAAGCGCATGTTGAGTTGTGCCACTACCACGTCGATGCCACGTTCGTGGAGGTCGGCGAATTCGATACCGAGGGAAGCTATGAAGCAGCTTCGGCAGTGTTCGTTGTAGTTCTGATAAACTGCATTGTTCACGATGCCCTGGATGTCGCATTCGTAGTCGCGCACCACCATGGGGAGGGTAAAAATAGGTTGCATATATTAGAAGCTATGAAATGATGAAATCAATGTTTGTGAGGGAGTGGTTGAAAATGGTGTCGCTCTTCGCTCGAGCGTTTTAGAAAAGCGATTTACGTTGTTGGAGATAACGCGTGCCAAATCTGCAACGCAAGCAGTCGTGTCGGTCGCAGTATTGCCATTTGAGTTGCAGCAATGCTTGAGAGTCTGCAGCATGTTCGGCGGTGATGCCTACAGCTTGCCACATCTGCACCACGTGATTGCGCTCCGCCCGAAGTTGTTCAAGCCAATTGATGGCTTTGTCCATGAGTGTCGAGTCTTGGTGGTGACGTCCGAAGGCAAAAAGAAGCGGGATGACAGCATTGATCAAAAGTAAATCTTGACTTCCTGTTGAAAGGCAGGGCGTAACTTTTAGAGCCTTTTTCTTGCTGTCTACTTCTTTTTCGCAAGAAACGGTGTTTATCTCGCGATTTTGCTCTTGAGAACACTCGAGTCTATTCTGGTATTTGTCTTTCTTTTTCGTGGTTTTTGCGGAGTTGTCTCCAAATTTATAGCGGTCTATCCAATAGGGTAGTGTGTTGAAAGATAGTATGTTGCGCACGTCTTCTACAGAGGTGGATTGACGGATTCGTGCGAGTGAAAAGCGTTGAGATCCGTAGAGCGCAGCCAACTGAGCCAGTCGTACGTGCGGAAAATTCTGCGGACGGAGTCGTAGGAATTTCCATTCCAAGGGGGAAATAGGAGTTAGGGAGAATTTTTGTTGAAGAAAGCGATAGTCGCGCACGAGTGTTTGAAAGTGCGAGTCTTGTTCGGAGGGAGGGGTGCGCTCGGTATCTAGCAAACCAGCTTGTCCAAAGAAGAAAGCCTCAATGAGTTGCGCGTCGTCGCGGTGCTTCCCCGTGTGTTGAGGATCGAGAGTTACTGCCCATCGTTCGAAGGCATCCGTGTTTTTGCCAAACCCAAAGGCGCGTGCTAAGACGATGAATGCCACGCGTTCCCAGTCGCCACTCGTTTCCGTTAGCCAACGGTCTATGCGCTCTGTTTTTTGTTGCAGTCGCTCGAAAGTCAATGCCGAGAGCCAAGCGTGTACCTCGAAAATCGGCAGTGAAGCCAACAGTTGATGACAAGGAGGATAATTGTCTTCTTCCATCAGTTCGTGATAGTTGTCTGCTACATGTTGGGGCACCTCAATCACCAGTTGCGGGAGGGTTCTTCCTGACTTCGTAGACACTTCTCTATCAGCTTCGCACACTACATGGAGAATCACATTGTCGTAGCGTGCATCAGTTTCGTGCTGATGGCGAAACCAGTCGGAAGATCGCAAATGAATCTCCACATTTCCCACCCAAAGTTGTGTGCCGATGCGTATTTTCGCATTGAAAAAATCAGGACCCGCATCTGTGTTGTGGAGTCCCACATCGAGCACTTCCACGGCATCTCCCTGTGTAGTAGAGAGGGAGGTATGTGGAAATAGGCGGTGCTGCCAGACATAGTGTAAGAGTGCTTCCATGAGTGTATAAGGGGGGTACGGAGTGTTTTGGCGAATGTAACAATTTTTTCTTGAAATGGCAAGTGCTAAGGTTTCATTTCGTGAGAACTTTTTAGAAACAATCGAGAATTATGCGAGACAAACGGTTGTGAAAGGAAAATGAGAGAGGCTTTCCTCATATTCTCGTGTGCTGTAGCAGGAGGATTGTAGGATTTTGTAAGGTTGGCGGAGATGGGTGAGTCGTGCGTCGGTTTGAACCTGAGAGACAGTTTTGAGGTGTGGTTATTGATGTGGAGAAGGTGGTATGAAAATCGCATATGCTCTTGTGAAAAATGGCTGAGAATGAAGAAGAATTTCAGAAAAAGGCCTAGAAAATAGGCGAAAGTGCGGAGAAAATTGTATATTTGCACGATAACATCATCGCGCGCTTGCAAAGGTGTCCTCCTCGAGAGGGGCTTTTGCTCTTTTTCCGTGCAGTGAAATGGAAAGAGTATTTATTGTGCAAGTGCACGCCCTTGTTCCTCATTATCATGCCAATTCACATTACGAAAGTCACTACAAAGGACGAACTCAAGCAATTTATTCGTTTTAACTACGAACTCTACAAGAACAACGCATACTCCGTGCCTGATTTGCTCGAAGATATGCTCGACACCTTCAATCCCGAGAAGAACGCAGCTTATGATTTCTGTGAAGCGGAGCTCTTTTTGGCGGATCGCGAAGGCATCCTCGTAGGGCGTGTGGCTTGTATCATCAACCACAAGGCCAATACTACTTGGGAAACCAAGAATGCTCGCTTCGGATGGATTGACTTTGTGGATGACCTTGAAGTGAGTGGCGCGCTGTTGCGTCACGCTGAAGAATGGGGAAGACAACATGGTTGCGACAAAATTATCGGTCCTATGGGTTTTACCGATCTCGATGCAGAGGGTATGCTCATTGAGGGTTTTGACAAATTGTCAACCATGGCGACCATCTACAACTATCCTTACTACCCCAAACATCTTGAACATCATGGTTATGTACGAGAAATTGACTGGGTGGAACGTAAAATCTACGTTCCCGTGAAGGGGGCATGAAGCCGAACAAGAGCGCTATTTCAAGGTGGCACGTCGCATGGGCGAACGTTTGAATCTCAAAGTGCGTAAGTTTAAGAATGTCAAGGAACTTAAGCAGGGCGGGTATGTCTACAAAATCTTTGATGTGGTGAACAAAGCCTATGCACCGCTCTTTGGATTTAGCGAGCTCACCCGCAAGCAAATCGACAAATATGCCGATGAATATCTGAAACTCCTCGATTTGCGCTTACTTACCGTCATTGAGGATACAGAAGGAGCCCCCATCGCTATGGGCGTGTGTATGCCCTCTTTGGCTGTTGCACTGCAAAAGGCGAAAGGTAAACTCTTCCCCTTCGGTTGGTGGCATTTGCTCAAAGCCTTGAAGATGAAGAAGTCAAAGACTGTGGAACTGCTGCTTGTCGCCGTTCTTCCTGAATATCAAAACAAGGGCGTTAACGCCTTGCTGTTTGCCGATATCATTCCCATTGCTAAGGAAATGGGTTTTGAATATGCCGAAAGTAACCCCCAGCTTGAAACGAACCACCAAAGCCAAGATCAATGGAAGGGACTCGACAATGTGGTACACAAGCGCCGTCGCTGCTTCCAAAAATCGCTGGTTTAATCGATATATGCGGTGAAAAATCGATGAAATAATATGGACTCATCGGACAAAATAACCGCCTTTATCGTTACATTAGCTCGCATTTTATCTTATCTATTGTTTATTTTTCCGCTCCATGTCCGAACTTCTCGACACCAACGTACGCAACGCTTCCGACTACAGTGAAGACTCCATTCGCCATCTTGACGATATGACCCACATCCGTATGCGTCCGGGTATGTATATTGGACGTTTAGGGGATGGTTCGCATGCTGAAGATGGGGTATATGTCTTGCTCAAAGAGAGCATAGACAACTCTATAGACGAATTTAATGAAGGATTTGGTAAAAAGATTGAGATTGATATCCAAGATGACCTCACGGCATCCATTCGTGACTATGGTCGTGGCATCCCCTTGGGAAGTTTGATTCCTGCTGTATCGAAACTCAACACTGGAGGTAAGTATGATAACGACCAATACACCGCTTCTGTCGGTCTAAATGGTGTGGGTTTGAAAGCTGTCAATGCGCTTTCTAAGAAATTTATTGCTCGCACTCATCGCGATGGTCAATATCGCGAAGCCACTTTTGAGGGTGGACAACTCGTGTCTGACGTTTCGGGAGATACCGAAGAGGAAAATGGTACGTTTATCTACTTTGAACCCGATCCGCAGCTCTTCCTCAACTATCGCTTTCATGGCGAATTCATCGAGACGATGCTCCGCAACTACACCTATCTCAACACGGGACTCGCCATTTTCTACAATGGTCGTCGCATCATCTCGCGCAACGGTTTGGAAGATCTTCTCACCGACAACATGACCGCGCAAGGACTCTATCCGATAGTGCACCTCAAGGGAGAAAGCATCGACATCGCTTTTTACCCACACGGGGCAATATGGTGAGGAGTATTATTCTTTTGTCAATGGTCAGCACACCACGCAAGGTGGGACACACCAAAGTGCTTTCAAAGAGCACATTGCACGCACCATCAAGGAGTATTTCGGTAAGAACTACGAAGTACAAGACGTGCGCAATGGCCTCGTGGCTGCTATTGCGGTGCGTGTGGTAGAGCCCATGTTTGAATCGCAAACAAAAATCAAGTTGGGTTCGCTGACGATGGCACCTGATAAAGATAAAAATGGTAATCCTTTTGCGCTTAGTGGCGTGAGTGTCAATAAGTTTGTAGGCGATTTCATCAAGGAACAAGTGGACAATTATCTCCACAAACACCTAGATGTGGCAGAAGTAATCCAACAAAAGATTCAGGAGAGCGAGAAAGAACGCAAAGCCATCGCTGGTGTCACAAAACTTGCTCGTGAGCGCGCTAAAAAAGCTAATCTCCACAATAAAAAACTCCGTGACTGCCACGTCCATCTCAATGATGCTCCTCCCAAACCCAAGCGTGGGCAGGATGAAGTGGTAGATTTGCGTTTCGACTCTAGCATATTCATCACCGAGGGTAATTCCGCCTCGGGTAGTATCACGCAATGTCGCGATGTCAACACGCAAGCCGTGTTCTCTCTTCGTGGTAAACCACTCAACTCTTATGGGTTGACGAAGAAGGTGGTGTATGAAAACGAAGAGTTCAACCTCCTGCAAGCTGCACTCAACATTGAGGACGGACTGGATGGATTGCGCTATAACAAGGTGATTATCGCCACAGATGCCGATGTCGATGGCATGCATATTCGTCTGTTGATGATGACCTTCTTCTTGCAGTTCTTCCCTGATTTGGTGAAGAAAGGTCACGTATATATCCTTCAAACGCCGCTTTTCCGTGTGCGCAATAAGAAAAAAGCTGAAAAAGCTGTGGCTGAAGAAGGTAAAAAGACCTCAGGAAAGGGTAAATCTACGGCAAAAAATGCCGATTCCACCGAAAATACTGCCAATTCTACGTCAAAATCTGGCAAAGCCTCAACTGGAAAGCGCAAAACAGGCCGCACCGAGTTTGAGACCATCTATTGTTATAATGAAGAAGAGCGCGTAGCAGCCATCGAACGCCTATCTCCCAACCCTGAAATCACACGATTCAAGGGGTTAGGTGAAATCAGTGCCGATGAATTCAAGAATTTCATTGGACCCGACATGCGACTCGAACCTGTGACGCTGCACAAAAGCGACAAAGTCAAGGAACTATTGGCTTACTATATGGGTAAAAACACGATGGAACGTCAGAATTTTATCATTGACAACCTTGTCGTGGAAGAAGACCTCGTGGAAGAAATCTAGTGATTGTTTCAGAGGTTAAATGATAGTTCTATCGTTTTGCTACTCCGTAGCTTCGACTGTTTTGCTCTTTCATCGCTTTGTAGAGTTCTGTTTTTTGCAGTTTGTCAGTGTTTCTTAGGCTCCGTCTCATCAAAATATCGCATTCAAATCCCCTTGTTCCCCTATGCGCATCGCTATCTTTCCAGGAAGTTTTGACCCCTTCACCATCGGTCATGCCTCAATCGTACGTCGCGGGCTCGAAATGTTCGATAAAATCGTGATAGGGGTGGGGTATAATACCAACAAACGCTCTTTTCTCACTCCCGAAGAGCGCGTAGCCGCCATCGAAAAGGTCTATGCATCGGAAGCTCGTGTGAAAGTGGTGGCTTATGACGACCTCACCGCTGATTTAGCACGCAGAGAACAAGCTCGTTTTGTGTTGCGTGGCATTCGTTCGGTCAAGGACTTTGAATATGAGCGCGACATCGCGGGTATCAACCATCGTCTTTCGGGCGTAGAAACAGTGTTACTCTTCACCGAACCTCACTATGCCGATATTTCTTCGACTATTGTTCGCGAGCTTTTAGCGTTTGGCAAAGACGTAAGCGAATTCTTACCCCAAGTGGCCTCTCTAGACTAGTCCGCATTCATCGGCTTTCACTAAGCTATTTTCCCACCTCTGACTCCTATATTTCCTTTTCTCATGCAGCAATATCGCTATTTTCCCACTTTTTTAGTTAGCCTTCTTCTCTTGTTGGCTAGTACTTCTTGGAGCTTCGCCCAGTCGCGTAACAAAGACGCCGACATAGACGTGACGCAAATCCGCAAACTCCAAATGGCGCAACTTGCAGTTACCCAGCTCTATGTGGACTCTGTCAATCAGAAAAAGCTCGTAGAAGACGCCATCAAGGGAATGCTCGACAAGCTCGATCCACACTCTTCCTATAGCAATCCAGAAGAGACCAAGAAGATGAATGAGCCTCTCGAAGGTAACTTTGAAGGTATCGGTGTGCAGTTCAATATCCTCACCGACACCCTCGTTGTGGTGCAAACCATCAAGAAAGGACCTTCTGAGAAAGTCGGAATTCTCAACGGTGACCGCATCATTTCTGTCGACGGACGTGCCATAGCAGGGGTGAAAATGCCGCAAGATAGCATCGTGAAGTTGCTGCGTGGTCCCAGGGCACCAAGGTGCGCCTTGGAGTAGTGCGTCGTGGTGCTGCAGGTGTCCTCTATTTCGTGGTGACGCGCGACAAAATCCCCATGAACACCGTAGAAGCCACCTACATGATTGCCCCTGGAGTAGGATACATTCGTTTTGATCGTTTCGGTGCAACTACTGGTGACGAAGTAGAAAAAGCCCTCCAGACGCTGAAGAAACAGGGAATGAAAGACCTCATTCTCGACTTACAGAGCAATGGAGGAGGTTATTTAGGAGCTGCTGTCGATGTCGCCAGCCAATTCTTGCGTCCAGGTTCTCTCGTGGTCTACACCCAAGGTCGCAACCAACCTAAACAAGTGCTGAAAGCTGAAGGAGGTGGATTGTTCCGTCAAGGCAGAATTGTGGTCTTAGTGGACGAATTCAGTGCCTCAGCAGCAGAGATTGTCACAGGTGCTTTGCAGGACTACGACCGCGCTCTTGTGGTAGGTCGTCGCACATTCGGTAAAGGATTGGTACAACGCCCCATCGATCTCCCCGATGGTTCGATGATTCGTCTCACCACGAGCCACTATTACACACCCTCTGGCCGTTGCATCCAAAAACCCTATGAGAAGGGAAAGAAGGAAGAGTATGCGCAAGATCTCGAACAGCGTTACACTCACGGAGAACTCCTTCACAAGGACTCCATCCGCTTGGATTCATCGCAGGTTTATCACACTCTCATCGACAAACGTATCGTTTATGGAGGGGGAGGTGTGATGCCCGATGTGTTTGTTCCGATTGATACAGCACAAATCACTAAGTTCCACATAGCACTTCGTCGCAATAATCTCATCAACGAAGCCACTCTGCGCTATATCGACAATCATCGTAAGGCACTTCGTCAGCAGTATAAAACCTTCGATCAGTTCGAACGCGAATTCACTGTTCCCCAATCTCTCATCGACGAAATTGTTGCAGCTGGAAAAGCTAAGAAAATTACGCCGAAAGACGATAAAGAGTTAGCAGAAACGATTGAAGATTTGCGTTTCAGCTTGAAATCTATCTTTATCAATGGCTTGTTTGAATCGAGCGACTTCTATCATTTTGTCAATCAAAAGAATAATATTGTTCAAGAAGCTCTCAAGCAATTGAAAACCAATCCCAATATACCCACCCACGTGCGGTAAATCACACTGACTAGCGTGAGTAGAGACTTCTGCCCTTTCCTGTTATCTGATGTTTCTACTCACGCTTTAATGCATCTACGACCCATGAACTTATTTTCTAAATACTCCCATCGTGCTTTTCTGCCATCGCTTTGTCTGTCGGCGGCTAGCCTGTTAGGCATCAGTGCAGCGCACGCCCAAATATCCACCCTCCGCACAGGAAAACTCCCCAACGGTCTTACCTACTACATCAGCAAAGATGCAGGAGGGTCGCAAGGTACTGCCCATTTCTACCTACTTCAGAACGTAGGTGCTTTGTTGGAAAACGACAAACAACAAGGTTTGGCACACTTCCTCGAGCACATGGCATTCAACAGCACCAAGCATTATCCCCAAGGTGTCATGACTTGGTTGCGCCAGCGTGGATTGTATGACTTTGATGCCCGCACCGGACAAGATGAAACGCGATTCTCCATCAGTGAGGTTTCCACAGAAGCTCCCGGACTCACCGACTCCGTATTGCTCGTGCTCCGTGACTGGTGCGATGGTGTCAACATCACCGACAAAGATACCGAGAAAGAGCGCGGTATTGTCATTGAAGAATGGCGCCAGCGTAACACGGTGTCGAAGCGTTTGAGCGACAGTATTGCGGGTGTTGTCTACAATAATTCCAATATGCACAACGCAATGTCATCGGTCCACTGCAATCTTTAGAGACACTGACAGCGAAAGATGTGCAACGCTTCTATCGCACTTGGTATCGTCCCGACCTTCAGTGTGTCGTCATTGTGGGCGACATCGACCCAGAAGTCTATGAAGCAAAGGTAAAGCAGCTCTTTGGCAGCATCAAGAAGCCGAAGAAAGCGGAAGTCCGTCCCAATTTCACCATTGCCGACCATAATGCACCGCTTTATTATCGTTTTGTGGATGCTGAGAACCAATCCCATTCCTATGGCATCTACCAACGTGTCGCCACTCCCACAAGCTTGCAAGGCGAAGCTGCTACCAAAGAATTCCTCTTCCAGCAGTTGTTCAACGACATCGCACCTAAGTATTCGCTTATCTGCGCAATGACAACCGCGAAGATTTCATTGCCGCCTCTGTGAGCTACACACCACTGGTGCGCGGTTATGGTCAGTTTGCATGGGATGTTGTGCCCTATCGTGGCAAAGATGTCCCAGCCGTGCAACAAGTGCTTGTAGAGCGTGCTCGTTTGCTCCAACCCATCCCCGAACGACTCTTTGAGAATGCCAAGCAATCGCTGTATGATGGCATGAAGCAAGCCTTAGATGACGAGCAAAACTTGGGTACTCCCGATAATTTCTTCGACCAATATCGTCGCAACTTCCTCTACGGCACACCCCTCAAGGAACTTCGTGCACAGCTGCAGGAGAATATTGAACAATTGGTGGAGCTTGAAGTCGAAGACCTCCAAGACTGGTTGCAAGCGAAGATGGGCAACACCAGCAATCTTGCCTTCGTAGCCTACACCGCTTCAGCACAAGAAGCCGCCATTTCTCAAGCTGAGGCTGAAAAGCTCCTAGCTACGACAAAGGCGGTGGGCAACGCTGTCGAAAAACAAAGCGATATCTCCGGAAATCTCATTGATTTCACCCTCCCGCAAGGGAAAATCGTGCGTGAACAGCGCCTACCTTCTCTCGATGCAGTGGAGTGGACGCTCTCCAACGGCATGAAAGTTGTCTATAAGTCGCTCCCCAAAGACTTAAAAGGCGAAGTGATGCTCCTGGCTGCTGCAAAGGGTGGACACATGCTTGTGAAGCCAGAGGATTTAGCTTCCTTTTCTGCCATGCAAGGCCTCATCATGCAGTCGGGAGTCTACAAATATTCTCGCAATCAGCTCGCCAACTGGTTAGGCAATCGCCCTATAGAAGTAAGCCTCACCATCAACGATTATCTCGATGGGATGCAGGCGCGCAGTAAGACCGATGAGGCAGATGCCCTCTTCTCCTATCTCTATCTGGTCCTAGCACGACAAAACTTCTCACAGCCCGTCTTTGACAAATGGCTCCAGCGCAAAGAATACGTGTGGGCATCGCGTCCACAAGTGGGAAAAGAAGCAGTGGATCGTCAGATTCAAGAAGTCCTCTCTCCCATCACTCTCAAGAATCCACGTGAAGACAAGGCGTTCTTCTCCAAAATGCGATTCAACGATTTGGAACGCTTGTACAAAGAGCACTTTGGCAACGCTGCCCACTTCAATGCTTGCCTAGTGGGCGACCTTTCCGAGGCAGAAGCCAAGCGACTCGTCACCACTTATCTTGCAGCACTTCCTGGTGATGCCAAGCAACCTCGCAAGGACTTCACCCCTGCCGACTATGCCGCTCGCGACTTCACCAGTAAGGAGCGTGTCATTGACCGTAATTTTATAGTAGAAACCCCAGGTGATATGGGCGAAGTGGAACTATCCTTCTTGCTCGATGAACCTAAACTCGACGAACGTCAGACACTCGCGCTCTCACTCCTCGAACCACTGCTGCAAAATGTGCTCTTCGACGAACTTCGTGAGCGTGAACAAGCCACCTATAGCATTGCAGTTAATGCTAACCACGTGGAAGAGCCCATAGAACGTGCCACATTGTCCATCCACTTCTCCACTTCTCGTGAGAAAGCCGACCATTTGAAGGCTCGCACCTTGGAAATCCTCCGTAACATGGCAGCAGGACACATCGACAACGATGCATTCAAAAAGGTACAAATCCCCTTTATTCTCGACGAAGAGTCTGGTGATAAAGCAGCCGCTGGTGAACTAGGCTTGGGAGTATGGCTCGCCCTTCTCAATAACTACGTAGAAACGGGTAAAGTGCCACAGTTGCCCCTCGCTAATGGCTCAAATAAAACCTCTGTAATCCCCAATAAGTCGGCTACTGCGCCTACATCTTCTGCTACCGCTCCCACAGTGCGTGTATCAGATGTGAAAGCCGCTGATCTCTCTGCCGTCTTGCAGCGTCTCCTCAATGATGCTCGTCAGCGCTACATCGTAGTAAAGAGCCAAGCTCCCGAAGATAAAAAGTGGGAACACAATTAAGTCTTATCTCTCCTAACCTAGTTATAAAGATATGTCACAACACAATTTTCCGCTGCGCCTAAGCTTAGTCGCTCTCTTGGGTGGGGTGCTCCTAGCAGGTTGCCCCGCCACGACCGCGCAAGCGCAGACCACCCCCACCACCATCACAGTTTCTTTCAAACAGAAAGATATGTGGACGGTGCTCAACTACATCGTTCAAAAGGGTGGTTATCAACTTGAGGGCGGTGATGCTGTACGCCAAGCAGGCATTGCCGTGACCGTGGACTTCGACGAAACAACACCCGCGGCTGCACTTGCCCTCCTTTTCGAAAATAAGCCCTTCCTCTACACCTTGGACGGTAAGCATTTGCGCGTAGTTCGCAACGCAGTGACAGTGACTCCTACTGCAGCCAAAACCACAGGACAAGCCACTTCAGGAACGACTACTGCACAGCAAACTGTTGCCGAAGGTTTGCGCGGCATCGTGCGTGATGGTGCAGGCCATCCCGTCATGTCTGCCAATGTGCAGCTCAAAGGCACCAAGTTTGTGGCTATGACCCAAGAAGATGGCACCTTCGTCCTCCCCACCACCGCCAAGAGTGGAGAGTTGCTGGTATCTTCCATAGGTTATCAATCCTCTACGGTGAAATTCACCAATGGGGTAGTGCCTCGCGTCACCCTCAGAGAGACCTCACTTCAGTTAGGAGAAGCCACAGTTGTAGCGTATGGTGAGCGCAACTCTCGCGAATTGGTGGGTGCCGTGAGCAGCATCAAGGCGGAAACTCAAGGATGCTCCAGCGCCCAGCATCCAAAACCTCTTGCAAGGTCAGCTCTCTGGCTTGGCAGTGACCAATGTCTCCGGTTCTCCTGGTGGCACGGGGGCACGCATCAACATCCGCGGCATCAGTTCGCTCAACGACCAAGGCATCAACGACGGCACACCGCTGTTTGTCGTCGATGGAGTACCCATTTCTAAGGTTTCCAGCGATGCCACTGGTGGTATCAATGCCCTTGCTGGCCTTGACCCCACGACCATCGAGTCTGTGGAAGTGTTGAAAGATGCTGCCTCCGCTTCCCTCTATGGTTCGCGTTCGGGCAATGGTGTCATCTTGATCACCACCAAGAAAGGTCGTCTCGGTCGCCCCGAATTTGGAGTCACCCTCTCACAGAGCCTTTCTTTCCTTCCTGCCACTCCCCTGCAAATGCGCGGTAATGGCGAACGATATGTGCACAACCTCTTGGCGCGCCATCAGCGTTATGGCTACTACGACTATCTCACAGGCAACTATGTGCTGCCCAATGGTTATGGACAGTCTTATGGTCGCTCCCAATATGGCGATGGAGCCTACGACTACTTCTGGGGCAATGGTAATGTCCTCGCCGATGACGCCTCCGCTCCTGGAGCCGTGCAAGACTCCCTCAACTCTTTCTACAACAACAATACCAACTGGTGGAAATACTTCTTCCAAGTGGGTAAGGTCACCTCGGGCAACTTCTACGCTCGCGGCGGCACCGACAATGCCCGCTATCTCGTAAGCCTTGGACTCTATGATGAGACAGGCATCCAAATCAACAGCGGATTCCAGCGTCTCAACTTCTTGACCAATTTAGATTTGCGTCTTTCACCGAAACTCAACTTCTTCACCCGTGTGAATTTGTCGTATGCCAAGCAAATCGCCATCAGCGGATCTAGCATCCAAGGTCTTGAGGTCGATCCCAAGCAGATGCCCACCGTCTACCCTGGAGCTGGCTCTGTGGCAGAACAACAAACGGTGCAACGCATCCGCGATGTCCACGCACGCAACGGTATGTTCAACCCCCGTCTCACCTTGGGGGCGGACTATACCTTCTTCCCAGGACTGAAGTTCCAGACCACAGCTTCTGCTGATGCCTATTTCTCCAACAATCATCAGTTCCGCCCCACCTATTTGAACTTTAACAACCTCTCTTCAGTGGAGACTGCGCGCTCCATGGTGGTCATGATGCAGTGGGAAACATCCTTACCTACAAATTCAAGGTTAAAGAAAAAAATAACTTCGAGTTGATGGGCGGTTTCACCACGACCTACGACCTCAATGAGAACATCAAGGGTAAGGCAGCAGGTGGACCTACCAACCGTATCTTTGAGATTGGCGAAGGCTGGCCTCAAGGGCGCGAAGTAGAAGGACGCACCGAATACTTACAACGTCTTACGACCAATCGTGAGGAGCAACAAATGATGAGTTACCTCGGTCGTTTCGCCTACAACTACGATCGTCGCTATCTCCTCGAAGCCTCCATCCGTTATGATGGTTCTTCCGTCTTCGGAAGCGATGTGCGTTGGGCGTCCTTCCCCTCTGTAGCAGCTGGCTGGGCATTTAGTCAGGAAGACTTTATGCGCGACATCTGGTATCTCTCCTATGGTAAATTCCGCGCCTCTTGGGGACGTAGTGGACAAAAGTTCCAAGAAGCCTACTTGGCACATGGTCTCATGGAAGAATCCAACATCTTCATGGGAGAATCAGGTTTGCAGCCTAGTGAAATGGCAAATAGCCACCTCACTTGGGAAAAGAGCGACCAGTACGACCTCGGTTTGGATCTCGAATTCCTCAACAGCCGCCTCAAAGTTCGTGCCGACTACTACTACAAGTATTCTCACGATTTGCTCATGCAAGTGCCCACGCCTGGTAACTTCTTCATCTCGCGTAGCACTTGGACCAATGCTTCCTCCATCTCCAACGAAGGTTTGGAGTTAGACATCACCGCTTCGCTCTATCGTTCTAAGGACTTCACTTGGGACTTAGGTTTCAACATCTCTCGCAACTGGAACAAGTTCCTCTCTTCCTACGATGGCAAGGACCTCAATGACAAGGTGCTCGGTCGTCCCATGTACGGCATCTACACCTATCATGACGAAGGCATCGTGCAAAATGAAAGTCAAATCCCCTACTACTACAGCCAAGAAGGTAAGCGCGTGCCCCTTTCGTTTGGTGCCTTGAGCCATCCTCTCCGTCCTGGTGGTCGTAAGATCAAAGACCAAAATGGCGATGGCATCATCAACAGTGGCGACCTCTACTATGCAGGTTCTGCACTGCCCATTGCACAAGGCGGAATCACCAACACCCTTACCTACAAAAACTTCGCCCTCACCGTCCTCACCACCTACACCCTTGGCCAGCGCATGATGAATATGGTCAAAGGTGGAGCTTTCTTGTTCAACAAGAAGTTTGGAGTGGTGATGAACGACTTCACCAAGGCTAAGTTCTGGAAGCAAGAAGGTGACCTTGCCGACTATCCCTCACTCGAATTCTCCGACGATGGCTATGTGGGACAGTTTGATGGTGATATCGATAGCAACATCGAAAAGGTGAGCTACCTTCGTTTGAAGCAACTCACTTTGAGCTACTCCCTTCCTGCCAAAATCACCAAGGCACTCCGTCTCACAGAGGGACGCATCTACTTCACCGGCGAGAATCTCTTCCTCCTCACCAACTATTCTGGCCTCGATCCCGAAATCGTCAATCCCGCCACTGGTAAGGACAACGGCACGATGTATCCTCTGAATCGCAAACTCACCCTTGGTCTAAATTTCAAGTTCTAATGAAACAGCAGTTCCTTCCCTATATTTCTCCGCCGTCCTCGGTTTGGGATTGGTGTCTTGCGATTTGGATCTCACCCCAGAGAACGCAATCACCTATTCCAACGCCTTTGCTACGGAAAACGAGTTGAACACCACCACCATCACCATCCATTTCTATCTCAACAATGCTATGGATGCGGTGCGTCCTCTCACGAAAGTGGGACTTCTCGCTGACGAATCGCAATATGACGACCAACTTCGCCAAGGCAACCCTCGCACCATCCTCGAGAGTTCCGCAGACTGGCAAGGTCTCTATCGCATGATTTTTGAGTCCAATCTCTTGCTCGAAAACATCGGTTCGACTAAAGGTCTCACCCAAGACCGCTACAACTATCATGCTGGTCAAGCACATTTTGCCCTCGGCTTCGGATATCTCCAGCTCGCTCGTGCTTATGGCAAAGCCGTAATCCCGCTTGATGCCAAAGAAATCCGCGTTTACAGTCTATCCTCTCAGCAAGAAGTCATAGATGCCGGTATTCGCCATGCCGAGCAAGCCTACAACATGCTCCCCGTCTTCTCGCAAGTGCGCAACACGGCAGGAGCTAGTGTCACCTCCAAGCAATATGCCGCAAAGGGTAGTGCAGCCGCTTTGCTCGCCCATCTCTACGCATGGAAGGGAAGCATGGCAGACCTCTACGGAGCGTCTGGTGTAGATGCCAAATCCGCCTACGAAAAGAGTGTGGAATATGCCACCCATCTCATCAATGGGGAGGCAGGCACTTATTCCCTTGTCGAAAGTCCCGAAGCCCTTTGTCAATTGCTTTCCAACCCCACTGCCAACAATCCCGAAGAAATATTCTCTTTGGTCTACGACAAGAGTCGCGGCAATGAGTCTACCACGAAAAACGATGTCGCCACCTCCTACGCCACTTGGCCCGTCAATGACACCAAACTCGAAGGTGACCTCGCGCAAGCCGACTATCGTCTTTATCGTTCCACAGTCGATAAACTCTATCCCGATGCCACCGACTTGCGTCGCACCGCCTTTTTCTACAAGCAAGACGAAGAGCACCTGTCGGGAGGCACAGACTATGCCGTACCTTACAAGTTCCGCAATGCCGTCTACACCATCGACCAAAGTTCGGAAGCGGGTAAGTACTTCTTGAGCATCGATGCCAACTATGTCTATTGGCGTCTAGCCGACCTCTACTTGCTCCGTGCAGAGTGTCTCAACAAACTAGGCCGCACGGCTGAGGCGATGGCAGATCTCAACGTGATTCGTGCGCGTGCTGGTGCAGCTGCTTATCCTGCCAATGGAGAGAGCGATCTGAAGCGTGCCATCTTCCACGAGCGCGAACGTGAGTTTGTGTTGGAAAACGACTCTCGCTATTACGACATCCTTCGCAATGGCTATGTCAAAACCGACCTCACCGGCAAGTGGCCCTTGCTCACCAGTCAAGATTTCGCTGACGGTGCACTCAATCTCCCCATCCCCTATGGTGCACAGCGTGACAAAGACGGCAAGGTCATCAATGGACTCATCCTCCAACGTCCTTATTGGCACCGCTACAACAACTAGTTTCATGATCCTTCAGAAGGAATTAAATCCAGTCTTATGATACATCGCATCAAACAAGGAGCACTCTTCTGCTGCCTCCTCCTCATGGGGTGGCTCACCTCCTGCACCGACTACAACTTCGTGGAGACAGGACTTGCCAAAACCTACCACGACACCTCGATGCTCACCTATTTCAAGGGTGATAACTACAACTATAGCTATCTCGTCTATCTCATCGATCGTGCTGGTCTCAACGATGTCTTTGAAGGAAAGAGCACCTATGGTAGCCAAATTACCTTATTGCACCTACCAACCACAGCATCCGTCGCTATCTCCTCAAGACCTATGCTGCCACCACTGCTAATGAAGAAACCACAGAAACCTTCAGCACACGTGGAACGTTCGATAAAGATGCCGCCACCGACAGCATGATCATGCACCTCATCGATTCTATCAGTGTTGATTCGTGCCGCAACATCGTGCTCTCTCACGTCATCCCCAATGAGAATCTCCAGCTCGAAGACTTCGTTCGTGGAACAAAATCCACCAGTGGCGAGGCTATCGGTAAGGGCGGTAAACTCTACACCATGGCTTCTGGCACGCAGTTGTGGATGTACACCTTTGCTTCCAGTTTTGGGGGCGTAGCTGGTGCAGGACCTCTGGGCTTGCACGTGGTGTCGCCCACTACTCAAGTGGAGCGTTTGGTGGCTTCTCACAACATCCGCACCAAGACAGGCACCGTCCATGCCCTGCAATACAATTTCACGCTCTTTGAGTTTTAATCCCCACTTCCTTTTGTGATATGAAAAGAATCTTTCTTTACAGCCTGCTCCTCGCAGGTCTTCTGAGCACCCCCGTGTTCACCGCTTGTCACGACACCACAGTGGGCTATCTCGACACGCAATACGCTGCCTTCTCCACCAAAGAACTCGTGGTGTATCGCGAAGTGAGCGACGATAACGTCCACAGTCTTACACACGAATATCCTGCCCCTTGGTCGTCACAACGCATCCAAGGTGTGTCGGGCACCAATCCCGTCAACTTCTACTACCAGAGTGTCACCGTCAGCGACGGAGGAGATGCCGCAGCTTTCGACAAAGCCGTGCAAGATGGGCTCGTCACCGTGAGTGGGGGCACCATCAATCTCTTCCCTAAAGCCGTAGCGACCCTCCCCAATGGCCGCTACACGGTCAATCTCCGCGTGAGCAACGAAGGCTATTCGCGTGAACTCAACGGGCTCTTCACCTTTGTGGTCAAAGACAAGGCTGAAGAAGTCGTGGACGAAGGCATCTCTGAAGAGAATCCTCCGGCAGAAGATAGCCCAGTCGAAAACTCCTAAACGAAGTCGTATGAAACAGTTTCGTCTTTTCCTCCTCTCCCTCCTTTGCGCCCTAATCGTGCTGCCAGTTATGGCACAAGAGTCCAAAGGCATCCAGTTTTTCAAAGGCACCTTTGCTGAGGCACTTGCCAAGGCCAAGGCTGAAGGAAAACCCCTCTTTGTCGATTTCTATGCTGTGTGGTGTGGCCCTTGCAAGAAGATGGAGAAACAGATTTTCACCCTCCCAGAGGTGGGCGAATATTTCAACAAAAACTTTATCTCTCTCCAACTCGATGCCGAGAAACCCGAAAATGTGGATATCGCTAAAAACTACAAGGTGGAAGCCTTCCCCACATTGGGCATCATCGATGGTGATGGTAAGGCGCTCTCCATCAATGTGGGCTATATGAACGCCCAAGAACTCCTCGACATGGCGAAGACGGCGATGGGAGAAATCAAAGGTTTTGAGCAACTCTACAAGGAATATCGCCAAAACCCCAACGACCTCACCATTCAGCAAGATTTGCTCACCATGGCTCCCCAATTTCTCACCACGCAAGACGGCATGGATGCAGAAAAATGGGTGGTACGCGTGCGCAAAATCTATCAGAAGTACATCGAAACCAAGATGGCGGACAATAGTCTCATCAATCGTAAAGACTATATCATCATCGGTTATCTTGGCGGTGACGACGATGAAACCACCGATCGCCTTGTAGATTACATCAGCACTCACCTCGATGCGTGGTTGGCTGCCGTGGGAGAACCTGCCGCCTACTATGTGGTCGAAAAGAACGATGAGCGTATGCTCAAACTCGTTAAGAAAGGCGATGCGAGCTACAAAGACTATCTCGAAAAGATTCGCACCGACTACAAAAAGGCTTACGATGTGATTCCCGTTTCCAGCGTAACCCCCTACGACAAGTCGCGCGACTACTTCAATGCCCTCTTTGCCATCTACAAGAACAAGGACGTGGCAGAATATCTCAAGCTCATGCGCAAATATCTTGCGGGTCTTGGCAAGGATGCCAATGCTGCCGACTATGCCATGGCTGCACAGTCCCTCTACTATGCTGCCGACAAGAAGTTGCGCGCTGCCGACCACGAACAAGCCATTGAGTGGCTCAAAATAGCCATCCCTTCCGAGAAAGTGTTGATGAACAAAATCAACTATCTCGTGATGGTGGGCGACTCATATCGTGAACTCAAAAAGTATTCCGAAGCTGAGCAATACTACAAGCAGGCTTATGGAGAATCCCTCCAAATGGGAGGAGAGTTGCAACAAGCGCAACAAATGATTCAAGCCAGCGTGCTTCATAAGCTCTCCACCCTAGAGTTGCTCATGCGCTAAGGCGAAACGCTCTCACAGTCCTTTTTTCCCTTTTTTCGCCCTGTTCTTATGTTCCCCTCTATTCGTATAGGGGTCGCAAATAGGGCAAAGAGTGAAAATTCGGCGGAAAAGTGATGAAAAAATTTTAGACACCCTTGGTTTTGCTATTTCTATATGGCAAATCAAGGGTGTTTTGTTTCTGGCTTTTCAGTTTTCGGTTTGCTGCTTGCACACCATCTTTTTAGGGATGAGACGGCAGTCTTTGCTCACGCGCGTGTACGCGCGCGCCTTCCCTGGGATTTTGTACTTTTTGCTTTCACAACCTTCACACGATGGGTTGTGGAGAGCCATCAATCTAAGGTGAAACAACCATGTTCTCTGATGTGCGTAGAGGAACTTTCTGCCCCCTTGCGACGCACTTTTGACGTGTTCTGTTAAAATATGTCCGAAAATATCGCGTTACTTCTTGATATATAGTGGGTTATATGGGGTGTCTGTGAAGGTTGTGAAAGCAAAAAGTGCAAAACTCCAGATGTGTGCGCGTGCGCGTACGCGCGAGAAAGCCAGTTTTAACATCTAGTAGCAGCCTGTTTTCTGCTTATCTTTGCCTTCCCCCTTCTTTGCGTAACCTTTCTCCTTTGAGAGCGTATGCTGTTGGTCGTGACAATCATCTTACGTCTTAAAATCGGTTTGCACTGTTGCAACAGGAATTCTCCGAACAACATAGAAAAATGTCCGACGTTTACTCAAAAAACTCCGACGTTTTCGGAAAAACGTAGGAGATTTCTCCAAAAATGTCGGAGATTTTTTTGAATTCTCCTATTGTTTGAGTGCGCTATGCACCATCTATCATATTTGAGGGGGCAAAGTCTATTCTTATGTCTTTCGTGAAAAAGTCATTACTCTTGTTTTTTGAAAAGAAAAAAATAGAGATTTTGACAGATATGACAGAAACTTTAGGCATTTATGCGCAAATGTGTTGGGATATACAATAGAAAATGCTATATTTGCACTGCATAATATCATAAAACGTAGTCATGAATACATTTCGAAAGTTATTTCTTTTGTGTTGGGCTGTACTGGTGTCGCTAGTGAGTCTGGCAGCCCCTTCTATGCCGAAGGTGAGCACAGCGCAAGAGGTGCATTGGTATCTCTTGAAGTTTACAAACAGTGGATTGGTGGTGGAAGCCTCCAAAGCCAATAGTGGTGTGCATCTTGCTGCCATGACGGGTGTAGATGCTCAGTTGTGGAAGGTGGAAGGTTCTGCTGCTGCGGGGTACACGCTCACCAACAAGATGGGCTTGCAACTCTATGTCACCAACACCCAAGAAAAGGGTATGGTAGAAGCTGCCAAACAACACGCCAACAACAAGTTCTCCATTGAGCCTTGCAAGACGGCGAACTTCACCTCTTCTTTCGAAATTCATCCTAAAGCCAACAGTGAAGTAGGGTTCAACCAATGGGGGGGAGCCGCTGCAGGTCATCCCATCGGACTTTGGGGTTCTAGCAAAGACCGAGAAGGCAACAATGCTTTGACCTTTGAAACTACTGCGGCGTTGGACGTTTATAAGAATCTTCCTCCTTTGGTGCCCTATCCTCAGAACATCAACATCCAAGAAGGAAAGAATCTTGACTTGCGCAACTTGAAAGTCATCACTTCACCCGTTGACAGTTTGAAGGGCATGGTGCACGAGTTTGCAGAAGAAGTGAAAACTCGTTTGGGACTCACCCTCTCTTTGCAATCTTCTCCTGCCGCTGCTGCAGACGGCATGGTGGCTTTGATCACCGACAAGAGCCTTGCTGGTGCTGAAGCCTATACGCTTAACGTCACCGAAAAGCACATCGAAATCAAAGCCGCTCATCGTGCTGGTTTTTTCTATGGTTTGCAGACTTTGCGTCAGCTCATGACCAAGGCTTTCTATCCCAAGAATGTGGCACAGAGAGACTGGAATCTCCCCGTGCTTAGCATCAAGGACAAACCCCTCTTGTCTTATCGCGGATATATGCTCGACATTGCTCGTCACTTCTTCGACAAAGATGAGGTGAAGCGCATCCTCGACATCATGTCGTTCTACAAAATGAACCGTTTGCACTGGCACTTGACCGACGACCAAGGTTGGCGCATCGAGATTCCCGAATATCCCAAGCTCACCCAAGTGGGAAGCCGTCGTAAGGGTTCGTTTGTGAGCGATGGTACTAACCCACAATTCTTTGACGACACGGAATATGGTCGTGGCATGTACTACACCCTCGACGACTTGCGCGAGATTGTGGCTTATGCTGCCGAAAGAAACATCGAAATCATTCCCGAAATCGACATGCCTGGACACATGGTGGCTGCCCTTGCTGCCTATCCAGAGTTGAGCTGCTATCCTAATCGCACCTACAATGTTCGTGTGACTGCTGGTATTTCCAAAGATGTGTTGAACATCGGTGATGATAAAGTCATCGATTTCCTCAAAACGGTGCTCGACAATGTGGCGAAAGTGTTCCCTGGACGCTACATCCACCTCGGTGGTGACGAATGTCCCACCGACCGATGGCAGGAAAATGCCCTTTGTCAAAAACGCATCAAGGACAATAACCTCAATGGCGTTGGTGAATTGCAACCTTGGTTGGTGCACGAACTCGCGGTTTATCTCAAGAATAAGTACAACAAAGACATTGTGGCTTGGGACGAACTCATCGAGACCAAGACCGACAACTACTGGAGTCGCCACAAAGGTGAAGTTTCTCCGCTCATCATGTCTTGGAATTTGGGACTTGATGGCACAAAACGATGGACTAACTGGACCGACATCTTGGCGGCTTCCAAAGGTTTCCACACAGTGATTGTGCCTTACAACGTGCTCTACCTCGACTGGATGCAAGTAACAGCCGACCAAGCGGATGTCAATGAAGGATACCGCGGTGGTTGGGGCGATGGCAGCGTGAACAGCGTTGAGAAAATCTACAACTTCGATCCCTTGGCGCGCCTACGCTCTGTGGGTAAACAGAATTTGGTCTCGGTGTACAAGGTAATATGTGGACGGAAACCACCAACAACAATGCAGAATTGGAATACCAACTCTTGCCTCGTTTGTTGGCAATCTCAGAAATCGGTTGGTTGCCTAACAACCAAAAGGACTGGTTGAGCTTCTTCTATCGTTTGCAACAGCACAGCGTTGTCTTTGAAGATCGCAAGATGACCTATGCTAAGCACTATTTCTTGAAAGAAGCCAAGACTCCTCTTCAAGAGAAGATTGACGAAGCAGAAAAGTTGTTGGCAGACACACGCGCTGGCGAAGTGGGTTATGCTTCAAAAGCCACCTGCGATGCTTTGGCAAATGCCGTAACTACTGCGAAAGCTGCTACAGCCACCGACGAAGCACAACAACTTGAGGCGATGACCGCAGCGCTCGTTACCTTCAAGGCTGCACCTATCACACAGCCCGTTGCTGGCAAGGTGTATCGCGTGAAGTCGGCTTCTACCTACTACAAAGCCAAGTATGCTGGTGCTACGCTCTATGCTGACGGTACAACTGCCGTGCGTGTGCACTATACCGACCAACAAGCTCCCGAAGAACTCTTCACCTTTGCCGAAGCAAATGGAGGATGGATCATGGAGTCTGTTCACAACAAGCAGCAAGTGACCATCAGTTCTTATGATCAGCCCTTGCGTTTCGTCAAGAAGAATGCTACTCCTATCCGCATTGACCGCGCGGCAGTGCCTGCGCAACAATATGACTACGTGCCTGGTGCAGTGGTATTGTCTAAAGTACAAGGCTACAACGCTACAGCTAATGGAAGTGTAGGTCGCTTCTACATCAAGTCTTTTGGTGGAGATCGCAACAACGACGTGCCTTCAGAGAATAAGGTGGTAGCTTTCGATAACCCCACTTTGTGCAATCCTGGTACATGGTACATTGAGGAAGCTGATTTCCAAAAGATGCTTGCTGCGCTCTTGCAGCGTTGCGACCAAGCTGTAGAAGATGTGGTGCCTAACGAAGAAGGTCAGCACACACAAGTGGCTATCCAGCAGCTGCAAAAAGACCTTGCTCCTGCTCGTGATTTGGTGGCAAAACAAGCTGCTGTGTCGCAAGAGGTGTATGAATCTTATGTGAAGGTCTATGAGAAGTTCCTCACTGCTCCTAAGACTACGGCTGTAGATGCGCTCTCCACTGCTCACTACTACGTGATTCGCTGCGCACATCCCAAATTGTCGGGCTATGTGGCTCAGTTGAAGGACGGCATGGTAGTACCTGCCGCAGTTAATCCTACTGCTGTTTCTGAAGACGATCCCACTATCTTGTGGCAATTGTTGCGTCAAGAAGATGGTAGCTTTGCAATCCTGAACAAGGCCTCAGACAAGAAGTTTGTAGGGGTAAGCAATGCTAGTTCTGGTGAGAGCGTCGTAGAAAACAATGTGGCTTATCCTTGGGAAGTTGCGCTTCCGCAAGCAAAGCGACATCTCAGGTTTCTTCATCTTGGCTGATGCTTCCAATTATGGTTGGTATCTTCCCTTGAGTCCTGCGTCTACTACGCGCATCACTTTGAAGCCTGCCAACCAATGGAACAATTACTGGAAGCTTGAACCCACCACCATTCCTACTGGTTTGGAGCGCTCTCCTCTCTTCCAAGAAACGAATGGCACTATTTACGACTTGTCTGGTCGTGTCGCTTCTCCCCATCAGCGCGGAGTGGTGATTGATGCCGCTGGTCACAAACAAGTGCGCTAATTTCACGCAACTCCTCCTGTTGAGCTCTGTTTTGCTGCATGGCAAGGACAGACGCCCAGCTCCTAATACAACGACAGCGTCAAAACTCAAAGGTTTTGACGCTGTCGCTTTTTTTGTCTCTCTCTAGAGTGTGTAGGCACAATAGGCTTATCGTACGTTAGAGCGAAGAAAAAGGGGGATTACAGGGATATATATGGCGCGTATGGTGGTGGAGTGTGGCTTTCTTCCTAATGTTGCATGCAAGAGAGGGAGAAAAGCATTCCACGTTGCGCCGAAAAACGGGCATTAGTATGTCTGTGGCGGATTATTCTCCACAGAGTGCTTGGTAGACGGGCTTAAGATGTTCCGCTGCAAGATAGGCAAAGAAGATAATCATCAAGGTGCTGTGTCGGCGAAAGAGGGAGCGATATTCCGCATCTTTCTCATGTTTCTTTTTGCGCTCAAATTGAATGCGCTCGATGATGCTTAAGATGAAGCCGAGGGTGAATAGGGCAAAAAGGAGGTAGTGACGCATAAAAAAGAATTTAAAGGATAAGTTTGTTTTAGAAAGAACAGGGGGAGCTGACGCGTTGGTACGAAATGGCCTGCAGCTCTCTAGGTGCATCGCATTTTGTCTAGATGAGCAAAGGTTTGGTCAGAAAGTGTACACCGATTTTATTGTCACAAAGATAGTTGTTTAGGATGAAATATATAGATATTAAACCCTTAAGCCAGATATTTACGTTTTGTCCACTGATCTGTTGGGGACAATCGCCTCGATGTTGCGCTTTAACCCCTCGTATTTGGCGCGTTTCACGGCAGAACCTTTGAAGAGGGTGCGATATTCCTCGAGGGTGAGATGGCGCCAATCTTCCCAAGTCATGGCAAGGAGAGCGGGGGGAGGGCTGGAAAGCCTCAATGTTGGTGGGACGCGCTAGTCGATTCCAAGGGCAGACATCGCCACAGCGGTCGCAGCCGTAGAACATTTCGCCCATCTTTTCTCCTGTCCCTTCGGGGAGTTCTTCTCCGCGGTATTCGATGGTGAGATAAGAAAGACATTTGCGTGCATCTAGTCCTCGCTCGCTGAGGCATTGCGCAGGGCAGGCACGCAAGCACTTTGTGCAGGTGCCACAACGATTCTCCACGGGCTGGTCGTAAACATCGGCGGGGAGCGTGAGAAAGAGTTCTCCAAGAAAGAAATAACTCCCAGCACCTGGGATAATCAACTGAGAATTTTTCCCAATCCAACCGAGTCCCGATTTCCATGCCCAGTAGCGTTCGTCGACTGGTGCGGTGTCGGTGAACGCGCGAGAGGTTTCTAACTGTTCGGCTGCGTCAGCATGTCCCGTTTCGATGAGATGTTGGCGGATGTTTCCTAAAAGTTGAAACAATCGGGCTTTCATCTCGTCGTGATAGTCTTTGCCACGGGCGTAGCGCGCTAGGGGAATGTAGCGTTCTTTTTGCTTTTCTCTGCGCGGATTTGTTGTGGATGCAGGGGAAATAGATGAGTGGTTTGTATTTTCTGCGTCTAAAGTGTTGGAGGAGGTGGTTTGTGTTGGGTTTTCAGTTAAGTTATGTGCTGTCTTGCCTTCTGATGAGAGATAGTTTGGTGCGCTTTCTTCGGGAACGAACGTATAGTAGTTGAGCGCGACAGAAACAATGCACTGCACCCCTTCGACAAGTAGGCGAGGGTCACGGCGTTTCTCTTCGTTGCGTTCGAGATAGCTCATCTCTCCGTGCATACCACTGTCGAGCCATTGCTGACGGCGTGCTGCATGCTCCGCATCCATGGGGAGCGCAGGAGAGATGCCGCAAGCAAAAAAGCCGAGGCGTTGTGCTTCGGCTTTGATGTATTCGGAGGAAAGAATCATGTGTTGTGTCTGTGTTGAGAGAACTGTGGAGTGAACCACGAAAGTTGGAAGAGAAGGTACGGGGTGTTGTGGTGTGGGTTAGGGAAAAACCTTAAACTCATAGCCTTGTTTGAGCAACCATTCAATGGCGCGAGGGAGCGCGTATTGGAGTTTCTCGTAACTCTTGATGCTGTCGTGGAAGGTGATGATGCTTCCATTGCGGGCATAGTGACGAACATTGGCAAGCACTTCGCGACCATTGAGCCGGGTGGAGTAGTCGCGAGTGACCAAATCCCACATCACGACGCGATATCTGCGAGAGATGGCATGATATTGTCGCCATTTCATCCATCCGTGGGGAGGACGGAAGAGGTCAGTATGGAGATATTCGTTGGCTCGTTCGACATTGCGCACATAACTGCTGATGCCGTGGAGATGCCCCGAGATGTGATTGAAGGTGTGGTTGCCGAGTCGGTGTCCGCGACGGCGCACTTCTTCAAATCTCTGGATATTTCCGGATGTTGTCGCCCACCATGAAAAACGTCGCTTTGACGTTGTATTGATCCAACACATCGAGCACCCACGGTGTCACCTCTGGGATGGGACCATCGTCAAAGGTGAGATAGACCGAATGGTCATTGGGATCCATACGCCAGAGAGCATTTGGATAGAGCCAACGGAGGAAAAAAGCGGGTTGTTCGATAATCATAGCGTGCACTCAAAAGAGGGGGCAGAAATCGCTGTCAAGAAGATAGAAATCTGCCCCAGACTTTGAGAGTCTGGGGCGAATTTCGGAGAGATTATTCAGCTTCGTCAAGCATGGCAGGCATAGCACTTTGCTGTTGCTGCATTTGCATTAGACGTTCGCGTTCCATCATACGCTGGATGATCACTTGTCCAGCTGGTGTGCGCTCGAGGTTGCGCAAGAACTTGTCGTAAACCTTTGCTTCCGGAGCCTTGATTTCTGTAAGTCCTTCGAGAGCTATTTGCAGCACTTCCAACTTCTGCATGAGCGTGTTACCATAAGAGGCGAGACGACTCTCGGGAAGGGTACTTGCCCAATTCATGTATTGCATGGTGTTTTAGCAACCGCGGTGAGGATACGACGTGCATCGGCATCACGACCAAGCTCGTGATAGAGCTGTGGCATGAGGAATTGGCGACCGTTGGGGCTAAAGCCAAGCGAGAAGAAGTCGTAAGGCACTTGTTGAGCAGGGAATACTTTTTCGCACTTGTTGAGCACTTCTAAAGCCTCCTTCTTACGACCTTCCTTAGACAGTTGTGCAGCGAGCTGCACCATACGCATACGGTGGGTGAGGCACATGCGCATGATCGTTTGGTCGATGTAGACATTGGGGTCAGCGACATTACCAAAGCGGAACTTCTTCATGAAGTTGTCATACATGCGCTGCGTGTCTACTTTCTCATTTTGTGAAGCAAATGGAGTGATGCGTGCGGCAAGTCCTTCGAGCATGAGGAACTTTTCGAGTCCTGCTTGTGAATCGCTGCCGAGCGTCGTGCTCATATAGAGCGGACGAGTCCAGTTGTGGTGAGCGAGCATCTCATATATCATCATATCATTCTTGCCGAGTGCGCGCTTTCCTTTGAGGGAAATCACCATCTTGTCGGGGATGCTGTCTTTTCCGTTAGGCAATTTCATGCCACTGCGCAAACGGCGGCTTTATCCACAGTCATCACGAGCGAGTCGGTGGGGATGATGCCGAAGTCTTTGTTGCGCACGAAGTTGTCGATCACGTAAGAGAGTTCAAATGGGTCGACTTTTTTGCCTTCTGCAGCGAATTGTTGCTTAAGTTCTTCCAACTTATCGTTCATCGGTTCGATGCGAACGAGGTCGTGTCCACCCACATTGTCCACATATTCCCAGCGATTCCAAGTGATGGGGAGTGCAGGACTGTTCCAAGCTGGACGATGCATTTGATCGATATACCAGTCTGTGGAGAGGTAAGACAAGTTGCAGACACGCGCATCGGTGCGGTTGCCTTCCACATCTTGGTTGTACCAAAGAGGGAAGGTGTCGTTGTCGCCCATGGTGAAGATGACAGGATAGCCCTTTTCGTCGAGCGAGTTGAGATAGTTCAAACCAAAGTCGCGAGCGGCAGTGCGTCCCGAACGATCGTGGTCATCCCAAGTTTGGCTCACCATCTGCAGAGGTACAGCGATGGCAATGACAGAAGCAATGCCGACAGCTGCGAGATGAGGCACTTTTACACGGCGAAGACCTTCGACGATAGCGGCTACACCCAAACCAATCCAAATGGCGAACGCATAGAACGAACCAGCATAAGCATAGTCGCGTTCACGAGGTTCGCTAGGTGTTTGGTTGAGGTAAGCACAATGGCAAGACCTGTCATGAAGAAGAGGAAGAAGACCACCCAAAATTGTTGGATACCTTTCTTTCCGCGGTAGGCTTGCCAGAAGAGGCCCGCCAAACCAAGCAACAAGGGCAAGCAGAAGAAGACGTTATGTCCCTTGTTGTTTTTCAAATCATCGGGCAGAAGAGATTGATCTCCGTAGAGTGCATTGTCGATGAAGGGGATACCGGTGATCCATTGTCCATGTTCCACTTCGCCATAGCTTTGAACGTCATTTTGTCTACCAGCGAAGTTCCACATGAAGTAGCGCCAGTACATGAAATTCACCTGATAAGAGAGGAAGAATCGGAGGTTGTCCATCTGTGTGGGCATTTCTCCAGTGAAGCTATAAGGTTGTCCCTCATATTCTCCCGAAACATCTACAGTCTTCGTTTCCACACCACCGAGCCATTCGTTGTAGAGGCTGGCGTGCTTGCGAGAGTACATGCGAGGGAAGAGCATCTTTTGTGCACTGGGGAACACAGGTTGTGTCGTCACTTCCACCACATCATAGCGGTCAGGTTCGTTAGCGTTTTGCTTTTCGTGGCGTTGTACTGTCTCTTCTTTGGTATATCCCACAGCTTGTGAAGTGTAGGCTTCGCCGTAGAACAAAGGTTTCGTACCATATTGCTCACGGTTGAGATAAGTGCCGAGGGAGAAAATGTCCTCAGGAGAGTTTTGGTCCATGGGAGGATTGGCGACAGAGCGGATGACAATCACCGCATAGGTGGAGTAGCCAATCATGAGCATGAGCATGCACAAGAGAGAGGTGTTGAGTGCGCGTTTGCGTACCACATATTCTCCATCGCGCTTCCAGAAGAGGAGAGCCCCTAAGAGTGCCAATACCACAATACCAATGAAGAGAGGGCCAGCGATTCCTTTGCCATAGAAAGGAATACCCAACATGGCAACACTCGCAAGGTAGAGAGAAACGGCAGTAGTGCGGTTGTGCTGTGTGGTGCTCCAAATGGCAGCACCTACCACACCAATGAGGGCAAGGATGTAGATTACCAAACCGGTGTTGAAAGGTAGACCGACGGTGTTCACAAAGAACAATTCAAACCAGCCGCCGACTTTCACGATACCAGGCACTACACCATAGAGCACTGCGGCAACGAGCACCAAGCTCAAGCCAAGGGCAAGGAGAGAACCTTTGAGGTTGGCGTTGGGATACTTCTTATAGTAGTACACCAACACGATAGCGGGCAAGCAAAGGAGGTTGAGCAGGTGGACACCGATGGAGAGTCCTGTGAGATAGAAGATGAGGACGAGCCAGCGGTCGGAGTGTGGTGCGTCGGCATTGTCTTCCCACTTGAGAATCAACCAGAACACCAAGGCGGTGAACATGGAAGAGTAGGCATAAACTTCGCCTTCTACAGCAGAGAACCAGAAGGTGTCGCTCCAAGTGTAAGCCAAAGCACCAGCCACACCACAGGCGATGATGGTCATCGTCTGTGTCAGATTTCTACCACACCTTCGGTGCAGATGAGTTTGCGTGCTAAGTGGGTGATGCTCCAAAAGAGGAACAAGATGCAGAATGCCGAGAGTGTGGCACTCATCACATTGATCCAATATGCCACTTGCTCAGGGCCAGAGGCAAAGAGGGAGAAAAACTTGCCCGTGAGCATGAAGAAAGGTGCACCAGGTGGGTGTCCCACTTCAAGACGATAGGCGGTGGTGATGAACTCGGGGCAGTCCCAGAACGAAGCCGTGGGCTCTACGGTCGAGATGTAGGTGAAGGCTGCGATGAGAAAAACGAGCCAACCTGTGATGTTGTTGATAAGTTTGAACTGTTTCATTGTGGCACGGATGTGGTTGCACCTGTTGCTAATAGAGATTACAGCAGAAGAAAGAGTAGTGATGCACTGCGTGTTGCGGCTGTTGTTTATATCGAAGCTGCGAGCTACGCTACACTAGTGCAGTAACTATCTAATATCTTGCAAAAGTACAAAGTTTTTTTCGTTTTCCTCCCACGTTTGCGCTAGAATATCACCAGCAAAGTTATTTTCATCTGTTTTGAGGAGCATTCTTTCCCTTTCGGATTCTCGATAAGTGGAATTATCAGATAAAAAAGCAGGTTCGTTGAGAACCTGCTTAGGAGTTGTCCACCAAATCGTGCTTTAGAAGCGATAGTTCACGCCAACAGAAAGGCGAGCAACACTATACTTGCTGAAAAAGCCAGTGAGTTCAGTGGTGAGATTGATGCGATCGGCTAGCTCAAATTGTGCACCACCGCCGAAACTTGCACCCACAGTGGGGTGACTGTTGATGGCTACTTCTACACCAACGAGGGGATAGAACGTAACGAACTGATTGACGGGAAAAGGTAGTGGCCATTGAGAGCGAGGTTCACGTTGTCGGGCAAGTAGCTGGGCATAACGCTCACACGACCTTCGAGACGAATGGGGTCGTCGAGGTTGTATTGAGCTTGCAAACCGACATAGAGGTCTCCGCCTACCATGACGTGAGCACCCAAACCAGAGAGCTGGTATTCTTTGAAATTGTTTTTGGATGCAGCCGCAGCGGGCGCGATGCTCAGAAGGGCGAACAGAGCAAGGAGAAGATTCTTTTTCATCTGATGAAATTTTGAAATGAAGAGAAGTGGATGGTCTGAAGTTTTGACGGTGTCAAAGGGTTCAGTGAACTCCACCCAGAGAATTACTAATGATGACCGCGAGCACGATGGCGGTGATGGAGACATAAAGCCAGTCTTGCTCCACGATGAAGTCAAAAAGCGAGAGCACGACACGGGCTATTGGCGTGAGGATGAGCACTATGACCCCTACTTGCACGCAACTGGCTGCATCGCCATGGAGAATGCCTTGCCACAAACCGCCGAGCGTAGTGAATTGGGTCTGTGCTGCTGCGCTGGTGGCATCGAAATGGCGGTAATCCGGCACAGGGTCTAAGCCATGCTGCATGAGATAATAGACGCCGCCAATGGTGGCAAGAAGACAAGCGAGAATGACTCCCCAACGGAGCGTGTTGCCTATGAGTTGTTGGATGTCCATATACGAAAGCTTTGAAACGTCTTGGGATTAGTGATTGAGTCCTCCCGTGAGTCCCATGTAAATCATGTTGATGGCGACAGCGAGAATGGCGTAGAAAAAGATTTTGCGAAGCAACTTTACATCCATCTTCTTCAGCAAGCGTGCGCCAGTAAGTGCGCCCAAGAGTACCCCAATCATCACTGGAAAGGCGATGCCAGGCACGATGTTGCCGCGTTGGATGTAGACCACTGCTGAGGCGCAGGCGGTGACACCAATCATGAAGTTGGATGTGGTGGTGCTCACCTTGAAGGGCACCTTCATGCAACCATCCATCGCGATGACTTTCAGTGCGCCAGAACCGATGCCCAAAATGCCAGAGAGGAATCCTGCTAAAGCCATCACCGAGAAACCACCTGCCACGTTGGTGAGCTGATAAGCCTGTTTGGTGCCATCTTTGAGGGGATATTCGCCATAGAGCTTGAGTTTTTGAGCCATGGCGCTGCCTTTCACGTTGGTGTGGTCGGCATGTTTGCGACGTTGTGCGAGGGCTGTGGTGGTAAGTGCCAATCCGAAGATGATGGCCAGCACACTATTATTAAAATAAAAGGCTACGGCAGCTCCGATTACAGCCCCAATGGTGGTGGCAATTTCGAGTAGCATGCCCAAACGTATGTTGGTGATACCTTCTTTGACGTAGGCAGAGCCCGAACCGCTAGAAGTGGCTATGGAAGCCACCAAGGCTGCTCCTACGGCGTAGTGAAAGTCGATGCCAAAACAAAGGGTGAGTAGAGGAATCACTACCACACCTCCTCCCAGTCCGGTGAGCGAACCTAAAAGTCCTGCGGCATAAGCGCCAATGAGGAGGATGAGTGTAAAAACAAATACAGTCATGCTGTGTTGAAATCTTGTGGCTACGCTGTTGGAAGCGTGCGTGTTCGGTTGCAAAGTTACGATTTTGAGTGAGTTCGGTGGACTCTAGTGCGTTAAAAAAAGCCCCTTGCTAGACAGCAAGAGGCTTTTTTCGTATAAAGAACGCAAAATGCGTATTGTCAAAAGGAGAATCGTTGCCGATTAACCGATGGTGAGGAGGGTAGTGCCTTCGAGCACACTGTCGCCAGCGGCTACGCAAATACCAGTCACCGTACCGTCACACTCAGCCGTGATGTTGTTTTCCATCTTCATGGCTTCGAGCACTATCACAGTGGCGCCCTTCTTCACAGCTTGACCGGCAGCAACAAGCACTTGGGTCACTACGCCGGGGAGGGGAGCATTGATAGGTTCGCCAGCGCCAGCTGCACCCTTGGCAGCGGGAGCTGGAGCAGCTTCTGCTTTAGGCGCAGCAGCTACGGGAGCTGCAGGTGCAGCAGCGGCTGCTACTTCGGGCAAATCGCCTTCAGTGAGGGGAGCTCCGAGGATTTCCACGTCGAAAGCCACGCCATTCACGTTGAGCTTTGCCACTTGGTCGCGGAGCGATTCGATGGTCACGTCGTAGCGCGCGCCATTGACCGTATAACTATATGTTCTCATTGCGGATTATCTATTGGAAAAAGGGTCTTGAGTGAACTGCAATGCGGGGTTGTTCCACGCAAAGTTTTGATTGGTGAAGGTGAGCACGTCGTGTTCTTCGTCGTGCACTTCCTCACATTCATACTGAGCAAGGGCAAGACTGATGAGACCTGCGTAGATGGGCATCTCCGCTTCTGTGGGTTGATAGCTTGCGCCATCTTCTTCCACCGAAACGATGGTGCCGCGGTGCTCACTCAGCGAGATGCGCACCGTGCGTCCACCAAAGTTATATTGAAATACTTTCATTGTCGTCTAAGAATTTAGAGCGGTTTGTCCCGATTAGAGAGGCTCGTTACCGTGCTTCTTGGCAGGACGGCTGTCGTTCTTGCTTGCGATTTGTTCGAGGGCGCGACATACGCGGAAACGGGTGTTGCGAGGCTCGATTACATCGTCGATATAACCTTCGGCAGCTGCCTTGTAGGGGTTGGTAAAGAGCTCGTTGTATTCCTTTTCCTTCTGCGCGAGGAAAGCTTTGGGGTCTGCTTCTGCCTTGGCTGCTTTAGCGCTGAGGATGGCAACTGCACCACTTGCACCCATTACTGCGATTTCTGCAGAAGGCCAAGCGTAGTTCACATCGGTCTTGAGCTGTTTGCTACCCATCACGATGTGCGAACCACCATAGCTCTTGCGGAGGGTTACGGTCACCTTGGGCACAGTAGCTTCACCATAAGCGTAGAGCAACTTAGCACCATGGGAGATAACGGCGTTGTATTCTTGACCCGTACCAGGCAAGAAGCCAGGAACGTCTACGAGGCTCACGATGGGGATGTTGAAGGAGTCGCAGAAACGAACGAAGCGCGCTGCCTTGCGGCTAGCATTCACGTCGAGCACACCTGCATAAACCTTGGGTTGGTTGGCTACGATACCCACGCTTTGACCGTTGAAACGAGCGAAACCGATGATGATGTTTTGAGCGAAGTCGCGTTGTACTTCGAGGAATTCACCATTATCCACCACAGCACCAATCACTTCATACATGTCATACGCCATGTTGGGGTTATCGGGGATGATATCGTTCAAGATATCTTCCTTGCGGTCGATGGGGTCGAGGCATTCCACACGAGGAGCGCGCTCGCGGTTGTTTTGGGGGAGGTAAGAGAGCAAGCGACGAATGAGGCCGGCAAACTCTTCTTCGGTCTTAGCACTGAAGTGTGCCACACCGCTCTTCTTGGTGTGCACGCTAGCGCCACCGAGGTCTTCTTGTGAAACGTCCTCACCTGTCACGGTCTTCACCACTTTAGGACCAGTGAGGAACATGTAGCTCACGCCTTCGAGCATGACGATGAAGTCGGTCAAGGCAGGAGAGTAAACCGCACCACCAGCGCAGGGGCCGCAGATGCCCGAAATCTGGGGCACTACACCAGAGGCTTCGATGTTGCGTTGGAAAATGTCGGCAAAACCAGCCAAAGCGTTGATACCCTCTTGGATGCGTGCACCACCAGAGTCGTTCAGACCGATGCAGGGTGCGCCCATCTTCACGGCGAGATCTTGCACTTTGCAGATTTTCTCTGCCATAGTCTTAGAGAGCGAACCGCCATTGACGGTGAAATCTTGGGCATAGAGATACACCAAACGGCCGTTGATGGTGGCACTTCCGCACACCACGCCATCACCGTAGAAGTGTTTCTTGTCCATTCCGAAGTCGTGGCAACGATGTAGCTTAAACATATCGAGTTCTTCGAAGCTACCTTCGTCTACGAGGAGGGCGATGCGTTCGCGTGCCGTGGCTTTGCCCTTGGCATGCTGCTTGTCGATAGCTACTTCACCACCGCCGAGACGGGCTTTTGCGCGAAGCTCTACAAGCTGCTTGATTTTCTTTTGTTGTTCACTCATATTTTTAGTGCGTTTGTTTTGTAGTTGGAACTGCAAATCTGTTACCTTTCTGAGGTTGCTGCTTGGGTGTAGCTCAAAACAACAGAATGTGTGCAATGTTTGCGCAGCAAAATTACAGATTTATTTTGAGGTGACCAATGTTTTCTCCACTTCCTGTGCGATAAATGCGTAGTTTTATCTTGCCTCTTGGGCTGGTGGCTCATGCGCTGTCGGTGAGTAGGGGAACAAATCTCGGACAAACACAAAAAAATCTCCGACGTTTCTCAAAAAACGTCGGAGATTTTTCCAAAAACGTTGGAGATTTTCTCAAAAACGTCGGAGTTTTTTAGAGGAAATCTCTGAGGGAGGGGAAGTGTTGCTCCCTAAGTGGATGAAAAGCTTCGTGTGGTTACGACGCGATGAGCGTGGAAGCAGTGGAAACTTCACCAGTTTTAGAATTTCATACCGAGACGAAGGGTGAGAGCTCCGTTGCTGTAGTAGTGGTAGACACTGTTAAAAATATCTCTTTGGTTGTAAACGTAATAATCTCTAATGTTTTGCACTGAGTAGGCGAGACCCACGACAAAACGCTTGATTTGCACACCCGTGCCCAAGCTCCAGTAGGTGCTGTGGCTGTGATTGACTGAAAGTCCCGTCTTGAAGTCGATGTAGGGTGTCACGATGGAATGAGTGGGAATCTCAAAGCGTGGATTGATGACGAAGTTGACATCAGTGCGGTTGAAGTCGCTGTTGAAGTTGTCGTACCAATAAGTCATGTTGAGACCTCCGCCCAAATAGAAGAAATGGAAGAGCTGTGCGCCCAAAGTGGCGTTTATATCGAAATCTCCTCTACACCGAGTTCTGCCAATGCGGCAATGCGGGGTGAGAAACTGCGGCGAGGGGCATAGCGTTTTTGGCGACCGCGAGGTGGTTCAGCTGTTGTAGTGGTGTTCCAAGTGGCAGGTGTCTCTAAGGTAGTGGCGTCTGTGGTGGAGAAATCTGTGGACCATCCGAGTGAGGTTGTGACAGGGGTAGCTTGCTCCTCGTTGGTGAGTGCCGTTTGTGTTGAAGGTAGCACGTACTGTGCAGAAGCAGTTGCCGTGCCAAAGCAGGCGATGACGAGAGATATGAAAAGTTTGTTCATTTGTATCATTTGTTTTGTTGAATGAATCGTGAAGACTCAACAAGGCTTAGTTTTTATGTCTTTGCGTAGGCTGAGATACAACTTGCACGCAGTAGTAGCGGTTAAGCGAGCAATCTCTGATGAGCTTGTGCAGAAGGGCTTAGGTTTTGGAAAAAAGCTGTTCTCTCGTAGACTAACAGCTCCATGCTGATGCCTCCACAACCCATGAGAGATGGGTAAATTATTAGCTTTTAGAATTTTATGCCCAATCGGAAGGTGAATCCATCGTAGATGTAGTTGGTGTAATAGGTTCCTATGCAGCAACTCCCATCTAGACTGGTGTATTCTTCGTTGGTGACTTGTATGGTATATCCGATGCCAAGAATGAGATTCTCGAGTTGAACACCAGTGCTCAAGGCAAAATAGGGTCCATGTTTGTGGGTGATGGCAAAGCCCGACTTGAGGTCGATGAAGGGTGTCACGATGGAGCGTGTGGGAATCTCAAAACGAGGGTTGATGATGACGTTGAGATCGAAGCGATCGTGGTCGCTGATGAATCCATCATGCCAATAAGTAACGTTGAGACCTCCGCCCATGTAGTAGAAAGGTAGGAGCTGCGCCCCCACAGTGGCGTTGATGCCTATGTCGCTTCCGAGACCGACTTCTGCTAAGGCGGCAAAATGTGGTCTGAATCTGTGGAGTGAACCACGGTAATAGCGACTGCGTGGCGTTTCGGCAGTAGTTGTGCTGCTCAAAGTGGTCGAGGTAGGCAGTGTGGTCGCATCGATGGCGGAGGGCTGGGGAGTGAATTCGAGAGGACTTGTGGCAAGGGCTCCAGTAGCTTCGTGCGTGAGCGCTGTGGCTCGGGGTGTAGGCACATATTGTGCGGAAGCAGCCATAGTGCCAAAGCAGGCGATGATGAGGGAGAAGATGTATTGTTTCATGATGATGGTAGGTTGGAGGGATGAGGCAAGATTGATTACAAGAAAGGACCACTGTGGAGCTAGCCTTCGACGACAAAGGTATAGAAAAATCGGGAAATACTCGAAGAAAATCGCATAAATTACGCATTCTCCAGAGAAATGATTAGGCAAACACTTTGACTTCTAATCTGTTTTTCTTTTTTCTAAAGGAACTCCGCGGATTGCACTAGGCGATAAAGCCAGCGATGGACAGTCCTTTTACGATGAAGAAGCCACCCAATACTAGCCAAATATAGAGCACTAAGGCAAGTACAAAAGGACGCCAGCCGGCTTGTCGGAATTTGTCGAAACTTGTTTCGCAACCCAAGGCGGTCATTGCCATGGTGAGGGCGAAAGTGTCGAGGGTGTTGATGGTTGTGGATGCAGCAGTGGGAAGCGCGAGGATAGAGTTGACCCCGATGGCAAGAAGGAAGAGGAAGGCAAACCAGGGGATGACAATCTTGCGTTCTCCAGGGGTAGAGGAGTTGCTGCGTGAGCGCGCAAACCATCCGAAACTCAACAGCACAGGGACAAGCATAATCACGCGAATCATCTTGACGATTACTGCCACGTCTGCTACTTCTTTGCCCATGGCATTGGATGCTCCCACCACGTGTGCTACTTCATGCACAGTGGCTCCTGTGAATAATCCCATTTCGCTTGTGGAGAGTGGGAAGACTCCATTGCGATATAAGACGGGATAGAGAAACATGGAGAGGGTGCCGAAAAGCACTACTGTAGATACGGCTACTGCTGTTTTGTATGCCTCGGTTCTGAGCGTGGCTTCTGCTCCCAACACGGCTGCTGCGCCACAGATGGCACTACCGGCAGAGGTGAGCAAGGTGGTTTCGCGATCCATCTTGAGCCATTTCCCACGAGGATGCCAATGATGAGGGTGCCGCAGACGATGATGAGGTCGAGTCCTATGGCTGGCATGCCCACTTGTGCGACATCAGCGAGCGTGAGACGGAAGCCAAAGAAGATGATGCCGATGCGCAAGATGCGTTTACTACAAAATTTCAGCCCACTGCGCCACGATTCGGGAAGAAATCGCCCAAGCGTGTTGGCGAAGAGCATACCGATGAGGATGCCAATGATGAGGGGGGAGAGAGAAAGATGTTGAAAGAAGGGGAGGGTGCTCAAGGCTGTGGCAACTCCTGCAAAGATAGCAACGAGGAGAATGCCAGGAAGAGAAGGGAGAGAGGAAGCGAATTTCATACGATCGAGGGAGGCGCAAAAAGAAACTCGGCTTGAGTGCAAGACCCAAGCCGAGTATTGTAGAAAGTTATATGCTGCAACTCCTAGCTAGACATCTAGTAAGGAGTAAGGCTGAAAAAGCTTAGTGCAGCAAGCGGCAACTTAGGCTTATTTCTTACCTTGGTTGGCTACTGCTTCTTGGAGCTTCTTGATTTCTTCGGGATCGCCGAGGAAGTAGTCCTTTACGAGGTTGAGATCATCGTCGAACTCAAATACATAAGGAAGAGCAGTGGGGAGGTTGAGGCTGATGATGTCCTGGTCGCTGATACCCTTGAGGTGCTTGATCACACCACGGAGGCTATTACCATGAGCAACTACGAGGAGGTCGTCTACCTTCTTGAGGGTGGGGAAGATAACAGCAGTCCAGTAAGGAAGTGTGCGACCGATGCAGTCCTTCAAAGACTCCGTGCGGGGAAGTTCAGCATCAGCTACTTCAGCGTAACGAGCTTCGTACTTGGGGTTGCGTTCCTTGTCGTCTTCAGCAATTGCATCGGGAGCGATGTCGAAGCTACGACGCCATACGAGCACTTGTTCCTCACCATACTTAGCAGCAGTCTCACTCTTGTTAAGACCTTGGAGCATACCGTAGTGCTTTTCGTTCAAGCGCCAGCTCTTTTGTACGGGGATCCAATCCTCGTTCATGGAGTCGAGCACGTTGTTAAGGGTCTTGATAGCGCGCTTGAGGTAGGAAGTGTAAGCCATACCGAATTTGAAGCCTTCCTTCTTGAGGAGTTCACCAGCCTTGCGAGCTTCGCCCATGCCTTTTTCGGTGAGGTCTACGTCTGTCCAACCAGTGAAACGGTTTTCGAGGTTCCATTGGCTTTCGCCATGACGGAGGAGTACGATTCTTTTCATAAGAGTAAATATGATGTGTTTATGAGATTGTTGCAATCAAATGTCTCAGAATAGCTGAGAGATGAGGGAGTGTGGGGAGCTTTTGCTCGAGGCAGCCGAACCTTGTGGACTACTGCACTCGATACCACGTTGCAAAGATACTGCCAACGGCGGACATAGCCAAGATGTTTTGCGGATTTTTCTAGCACATACTTTGCCCATTTACTGCACTGCGAGGGGAAGATACTACGATTGCGTGTGTGCTTTCTACCCATCTTTAGCGGAGGGCGAGCGCAGCATCTTCTGCGGCTTCCATGATTTCACGTTCGCCAGGTCCTTTATCGTTGATGCCCACAAGGTGGAGCACGCCATGAACGAGCACACGGTGGAGTTCGTCGTCATAGTTTTTACCCAGCATCTCGGCATTGGTGCGCACGGTATCGAGGGAGATGTAGAGGTCGCCTGCTAGCACTGCTCCTGCACTATAATCAAAGGTGATGATGTCGGTGTAGTAGTCGTGCTGAAGATACTGCCGATTAGTGGCGAGTATCTCTTCGTCATTGCAGAAGATATAGTTGATTTCTCCCAGTCTGCGATTGTGCTGCGCAGCGACACGGCGCAACCAGGCTTCTTCGGTGCGCACGTCTAGGGCAGGAAGGGAGAGGCTAAGACTGTTGAATGTAATCATTGCAAGAGGGTTGGAGGTGCTAGAAGGGCTAGATGCTCTAGAAGAACTAGATATTCTCGAAGAACTAGATGCTCTAGAAGGACTAGGGACTTTAGAAAAGCTAGAGCCTCTAGAAAAACTTGCTCCGCTGAATTCGCGTTGCTAAAACAACGTGGGTTCCGCTGCGGCTGGACTGCCGTATTCTGGGGTGCGGCCGAGATGGATGTAGGCTTGTTCGGTAACTTCGCGTCCGCGAGGAGTGCGGCGAATGAAACCTTCTTTGATGAGGAAGGGTTCATAGACTTCCTCCACTGTCCCCGCATCTTCCCCAATAGCGGTGGCGATGGTGCTGATGCCCACAGGTCCACCCTTGAATTTGTCGATGATGGTGAGCAAAATCTTGTTGTCGATTTCGTCCAGGCCATACTTGTCGATGTTGAGCGCCTCAAGCGCATAGCGGGCTATTGGGACATCGATGCTACCATTGCCTTTGACTTGAGCGAAGTCGCGCACACGGCGCAAGAGGGCATTGGCTATACGAGGTGTGCCACGCGAACGTCCTGCTATTTCTGCAGCAGCCCTTGGGGTCAATCATCACGCCCATCAGGTGTGCTGAGCGTTGGATGATGTCTTTGAGTGTGGACGAATCGTAATACTCCAGGTGGAGGTTGATGCCGAAACGTGCACGGAGGGGAGCGGTGAGCAGACCACTGCGTGTGGTAGCTCCTACGAGGGTGAAGGGATTGAGGTCAATCTGTATGGAACGTGCCGCAGGTCCTTTGTCGATCATGATGTCGATGCGGTAGTCTTCCATGGCAGAATAGAGATACTCTTCGACTACGGGTGAAAGACGGTGGATTTCGTCGATGAACAAGACATCGTTAGGTTCAAGCGCGGTGAGCAATCCAGCCAAATCTCCAGGTTTATCGAGCACAGGACCTGAGGTGAGTTTGAATCCCACCTGTAGTTCGTTGGCAATGATATTGGAGAGGGTGGTCTTACTAGCCCAGGAGGTCCGTGTAGCAAGGTGTGGTCGAGGGGTTCTCCGCGACGTCGTGCGGCTTCCACGAAGATACGCAAGTTTTCCACCACCTTGGTTTGCCCCGTGAAATCGTCGAACGATAAGGGGCGCAAGGCGTTTTCAAACTCGCGCTCTGTCACTGTCGGTGTATGTTGCTCGGATCGGATGTCGAAGGTGTCTTCTGTCATACTGCAAAGGTAATGATTTTTTGGGGGATAGGCACAAAAAGGGTGGTGCAATCGCAAAAGTTGGCGATGACACCACCCGAAAGAGTGAGGATTTGAAAGAACGTAACATGAATGCTCCTAAATTGTGCTTATACATCCAAGGGGGTTGATGAACTGTTCTTCCTTTAGTGCTGTTTTTGCTACAATCCCCAAGCCGAAAGAGTTAAATTGCTTTCCACACGCTGCTCCACATTATCGGGGAGGTTGTGGAAGAAGTTGATGCCTGTGAGCTTTTCCAGAGCCGAAACACTCACGGCATGTTTACCCATCTCGTTGGCTTTGCCTATTTTGCCGTAGTTTTTATGTTCCATCCAGAAACCGATGCTGCTATACACGCCATTTTTCACCTTGAGCAGTGCCATGAAGTAGTGGTGAGGAATAGGCATTTTGCCATTGGCAGCGTAGCCGTAGGACGAAAGAGGAGACAGTGCGCCACCTTTCACCACGTAGAGGGTGTCGGCAAAGGAGGAGTTGCGTCCTAAATCTTGAACGAGTGATTCAAGACCAGTCCAGTATTTCTGATTAAAACTGGCGAGTTGCGGACTCATATTACCCATATAGAAGGTTTGGTCGTTAGCTTCGCGAGAGAAAAGACGGTCGGCAGAAGCTACCAAATGACCGTGGTCATAGCCACGTCCGAAAGAGAGGTCGCTTGGAATCGCCCATGCAATGGGGAGCTTGGGGTCGATGGGATATTGAGGTTTGTTTTTATAATCCTTACGTCCCACGGTCTTTGGACGCGTTTGAGCGTCAAAACGAAAGGCAACCCAACGTGAGTGGAAAGCCTGTGGAAGATAGGCGTAGGCATAGTTGACGATGGAGTCTCGCCCATGGGGATTACCCACCCGATGCACAATGAAGAGTTCGCCATTTTCTCCTGTGAGTGCAGGCATTTCTAAGCGTGCTGCATCTGCGCGCCCCTGTGTATCTAGCTGTGGAGAAGGAGTTGGCGTAGGGTTGTCGGGCTTGCCGCTGGGATCTTCTGGCTTCGGTTGTGGATTGGGTCGTGGTTGTTCTTTGCCACCACCCCAATTGATATTAGGATTGTCTTCTTTGTCGCACGCAGTGAAAGTGAGACAGAGGGTGCAGAATAGGGGAAGGATGAGGCGAAAATATCGAGTCATAGTGAGTCGGTTTGTGCTGTTCTGTGGTTGCATTTTCGATGTAAGCGGAGGTTTTGCTGCAGGCTTGTCTGCAGTTTCCAGAAAAAGGCACGCAGGTGTGCCATTGCTTCAACTTTTTAAGGTCGTTGCATGGAACATCTGCGTGAGAGAGGGGAATGAGAAGAATTTATTTCTTCACCAAAGTTGCGCTGTCAAGCAAGAAAGCAGGCTTAGTCTTTGGAATCATCACTACGAGACTGAGGGTAGTGGTTTGCTTGAGCTCGAAGGTGTAGCTCACGAGGGTCCATTCTGAAGTAGAAAGGTTGTCGTGATAGCCCTTTTCGTAGTTGTAGCTCTTGCTGTCAGCTTTGCCGTCCTTTACAGGTACGAATCCCAAACGGCAAGAAGAACCAGCAACGGTGCCACGCACATAGACAGAGAAGGTGTAGGTGCCAGCCTCAAGAGTGATGTCATTTGAACCCAAACGCTTGTTTGCCTTGTCGTCTCCGCTCACTTGTACGGAAGACTTGCCTTCGTGTGCAGTGGCACTTTGTTGCAAAGTAGCGTTGCCAGAGCCAGAAGTGGGTGACCAGTGGTCGGGCTTACCGTCTGTCCAAGTTTCAAAACTACCATTTTGAAGAGCCTTATCAGTGGTAGGTTGTGAAGGGTTTTCTGGGGTCACAGGCTTCTCTGGTTGAGGTTCTGGAGCAGGAGCTTGTGTAGCCTTGCCAGTAGCCACGGTGAGGTTCTTGATTTCCCAAGTAGAACCGCTTTCGGCATTGGTGTTGTAGCGGAAAGCGATGCGTACCTTCTTACCCACCCATGCAGCAGGGATATCGAGGTCAGCTTTGGTGAAAGTCTTCCAGTCGCGACCTTCAGTCCATTGTTGGTTCAAGAGTGTCCAACCTTCAGTCGCCTTTTGAGCATCGTATTTGTCGGTGATCAAGAGTTGTTGGTTTTCGTCGCCCTTGTTGTAGCGGAACACGTACTCAAAGCTACGTGAGCTTCCTTCACATTGGTAAGGTCGATTTCAGGGCTTACGAGGTAGTAAGTGCCAGCAGTAGTCTTCTTCGTTGCATTGTCGTAGCCAGAAGCCTTGGCAGTTTTGAAATCAATCTTCCATTCGCCAGCACCAGCAGTGGTGACTGTCGTGAAAGAACCGAGGGTAGTGGTGAAAGCTTCGCTGAGCAATGTGCCGTCTTTGGGAGTGGTGGGATTGGCAGAATTGTCAGGCTTAGAAGGGACTACAGGCTCTTCAGGTTTCACATAAGGAGCTTCCACTTTGGAACAAGCAGTGAAAGCGAGGCTGCATGTAGTGATAGCAACCAGAAACAGCACGTTCTTTTTCATGTTGATTAAATAAGTTGATGGTTATGTATGACACTGAACTACTGGATGTCTTTTACATCGCGGAGTTGTAGCTGCCAATTAAGATAATACGTCATGACGCCTGTATAGGTCTTTGCCTCTTCTGGTATGGGGAGATAGGAGATGGCATTGCGCACAGAGGTGCGAAGTGACACGTAGTCCGACTCTTGTGCATAGTCTGAAAGGAGTTGCAGACGGCGGTCTACACCAAATCCTGCGTCGTAGAGCGCTTTGGGAGCGAAAATCTTAGGCAGAGGTTCTGTCTTGCCTGAGAGTTGTCCTGTGGCAGCCTTATTTTTCTCGTTGCCCATCACTTCTTGGATGGTGCCGCGCACCGACACGAGGAGAGGATTGACAAGATAAGATTGATTTGCGCGGTTGCTCAACCATGCCACACCCTCTTCTGTGGTCAAATCTCGAGGAGTGAGTTCGGGAGCTTGAGGATTGGGCGCTCCTACCAAGGCGATGTTGGTTGCCACATCTTCCAAGAACATAGGACCAAGGCGTAGGTTACCGCTTGAAGTGTAGTAAGGACGGCCAACTTTGGGTGTCTTACTGTAGTTGCCGATATAGAGGTTCTTGAGGTTTACTCGGATGCGCTGCCCCAGGGGGAAGTAAGGATAGAGTTGTGAACTCTTGATGCCGAGTGTGATGCACTGATCGTCGAGTGCACCAGGTTGAGAGCCGATGTGGCGCACAACGAGCGTTTGGTAGAGGTTGCCTGAGATATCGTTGGCTACTACCACACCTTCAAACACGAGGTCTTGTTTGACTTGTTCGAAAGTATTGTTCTTGCCCAGTACATTGCTGAATTTCTGCTTAACACTCAGTAGGTTGGTGTTGGTTGCAGGAAGTGCGGTCGCAGTAATCTGAGGTTGGTGAGTAGCATCTTGATTGTCCGTGCATGCCGCGAGAGAAATCATCACCGCCATGGCACAAAGGAGCGCTGCCGTGCGAGAAGTCTGTCTCACGAAGGGAGCGAAGATAGCATATATGCGATTCATGATGAGCTATGCTTTAGAATTTGAAACCGAGGTTGAGGAAGAAGTTGAAAGCATTGGCATAGTAGTACTTCGAATTGCGAGAGAACTTGTATGCCTTGCCTTCGCCTTTGGTGTAAACACCGCCATTCTCTCTGTAGTAGAAGTCAGAGCGATTCTGTTCGTACCCACCTGTGCGGAGGTTCGTGTTATTGTTGATGTTTTGGAGAGAGAGGTTGATGCTCAAACTACGACCATGTTTCATGCGGATGAAACGACCAATAGAGGCGTCTATCATGATGCCGCCCTTAAACTTCTCCTGAGCTGCTGCGTAGCTCGCCACTTCATTGCCTTGTGCATCGAAGAGAATGCCGCCATCTCGCTTCACTTCTTCTTGAGAAATGTCAAAGGCAGGGCGTCCTGCACCGTCAGTGCCAGTAGCAGTGTAGAAGTGTCCATCTCCAGCATACGTGCTGTTGAGGCGACGATAGGGAGAGAAGTTCACATACACACGGTCGTAATAGTTGGCAGAAGCCTCAAAGAACCATGCTCCGAGGTTGTAGCGTGCACCCACGCTCAGAGCGGTGAGGGGAGTGTTGCCCACGCGCATGTCTTTAGCCACAACACGCAGGGGCATGGTTTGTTTCGTTACAGGATTCACCACGGAGTTAAGTTTCTCCAGTTCTACGGGATTCATACCCTCATAGCTCACTTGAGCATAAGGATTGTTATTGTAGTAGGCATCGCCCACAGAAGCCATCACATTAAAGGAGAGATTTGTCGTAGCTTGCCAATCTAGGGCGGCTTCCACGCCATAGTGTTGCTTCTCCACATCGCTCATGGTGAGATAAGTGAAGGTAGATTGCTGGTCATTGTAGAAAGCCGACTGTTCCACTTGGCGACCAAAGCGAGCATAATATCCGCTCACCTTACCAACTACATTGCCAAACGGAAAGCATAGCTGAGGTCTGCATCATAAATATCCTCGTTGGTGAGGTTGTTTACGAAATTATTTTGTGCACGTGCTGCCACAAAGGCGTTGCGTGAGAGTGGAGCCTGTGAAGTTGCACCGAGACCGATGGCAAATCGGTGGTTGCGTGTGAGATAGTAAGCCAATTCTGCCTTACCACCGCCACCAAGGAATTGGGCAATGCCGCTCTTGCCAAAACTATTATTCTGATAGCGACCATTCTCCATCAAACCTTCGCGCTCGATAGTCGTTCCATCCACATGACCGCTCAGATGTATGGTCCAGTGGAGCGTAGAGTATTGATATTGTCCCCAAAGGTTGGCTTTGCGCACGTTGGTGTTGTAGTCGTAGCCAAAGCGATCGTTCTTCTGAATCTGGCGATTGGGGTGGCGTAAGTCGTTTTGCGCTTCAGGAGCTTGCGCGCCATAGTCGTTCACCGCAAACTTATCGATGTCGGTGTAGCGTTCGCCGCCCAAAAGATCTGCCATCGTCTTGTAGTGCATGCCGTGTGTGCTGTTGAGTTGCACACCAATCGCAAACTTTTGACGAGAGTTAATGGCGTGATTGAACGTACTGCTCAGTGCGAAGACGTTTTGGTCATTGTGACGACGCTCTAAATAGTAGAGTGCATCGCCGCCATTGGCGTTCTGCTGACGGTTCACGAAATACATTTCGTCCCAGTTCACCTGACGTGCAGCTTTACTGCCCGTCCAGCGGTTGTAGAGCAACTCCCATTGTTCGTAGAGGAAAGGCTCTTCGTCTACATTGTGCTCCGCACCTTGCTTGGGGCTACGGCTGTCTTTCCACACATTGCCCACACTCGAAGGCAGGTTTTTGTAATAGTCTGGACGTGGGTCCGCTGCATTGCCGTTCCAGCCGAGTGCTGTGTTGCTATACATGCTGTAGGAGTGGCCCAAACTCGTGGTCCACTTGGAGGTATGCTTGTCATTTTCCCAGTCCCAGGTCAAAATTGTCGTAGGTGAAAAGGCATGTACTATGCGGCTGTTGCGCACTTGTCCTCCTTGATAGCCCCAGTTGGGATTATAGTAGTGTGAATTGGCCAACCAATAAGCCTCTTCCGTCGAAGCCCCTTGTTGCGCACGGTCGGTGGGAGCACCATAAGTGACGAGCGAAAGGGCATGATTTGTGTTGAAACGCTTTTCTGCAGCCAAGAAATAAGCTGCAGAGTTGTAGTAAGTGCCCTCGATGTTGCCACGAGTGGCTCCGCGATAGCCCACACTTGCCGCCCACGCCCAGCCATTGTCTTGCAGACCAGAGGCGTAAGTGAAGAGTGCACGACCCACATAATTGCGGTTGGCAGCAGAGAGAGAAATTTTGCGACCTTGTGCAAACTGCGAGGCGCGTGTGTTGTAGCTCTGTCCACCTCCGATGCCCACAACACCAAAGTTGGCAAATTCGTAGGCATCAACGCCTTCGCGGTTGCGTGTCGCATCATTCAAACCGCCGAGTGACGAATAATTGAAACGTCCCATCTCCACATCGTTGAGGAGCAAGCCGTTCATATAAGTCTGTTCGTAGCGATTGTCGTAGGCACGCACGCGGAAACGCATCGGGCTAAAGCGGAATCCCACCTCGTTAAGGAAGGGGTCGTTTTTAGCTACGATGGAAGAAATCGCTTGCGAAGCGATGACTTTTTCGTTGAGTTGTGATTCTGTGAAAGTGAAATCGGTGTTTTCATCAGGTTCACCAACAGCGTCGGTGACCACCGATTGGGCGAAACTTGCAGCGCCAGCCACGCACCATGCACTCACCAGCAGGAATACTCCTTTTTTCATGTAGTGGGGAGGGTAAATTGTGAGGTTTGTCTTTGCTATGTCTCGAGAAGTAACCACCATCTAGGGTCGCTTCTCGTTGAAAAAAACTGCGAGGTGCAGCGAAAAATGTATAGGGCAAAGATAGAAAAAAAAGCGATATTGGCAGGCTCTCTGCTCATATTTCGCACTTTAATAAGGCGTTTTTTAATGTTTCCTCAGATTTTCAGTAATTTCGGAGCCTGCAAACTGCGTGTGTTCCAACAATCTTGCGTAATTTTGCTGCGTAATCTATTCCTTTACTTCACAATGAAGCAATTTATATTGGCTCTTTTTGTCCTCATCTTTGCAGGACAGCTCAGCACTGCGGCACAAAAGAAGCTACTCTATGGAGTGGCTTTCTACAATGTAGAAAACCTTTTCGACACCAATCACGATGCTGGAAAAAAAGACTACGACTTTCTTCCCACAGGATCTTACCAATGGACAGAAAATAAGTATCAGTCCAAGCTCAGCAATATGGCACAGGTCATCAGCGAACTGTGCACTGAGGTGGGAACTACCCAATGTCCTGCTGGCGCAGCCGTAGTGGGTTTGAGTGAGGTGGAGAATGCACGAGTGCTCAGCGATCTTCTTCAGCAACCTAGTTTGGCAAAGCGTGGCTACAAAGCCATTCATTTTGAAGGTCCCGACCGTCGTGGCATTGATGTAGCCCTCCTTTACAATCCTAAAGCTTTCCACCTTGAAAGCGCGATGCTCGTACCTTTCGTTTATCGCGATTCTCTTCAGCCCAATGTCGATTTGGGCTTCTATCAGGGAGCAGATGGCAAGATTCAGCCCTATTCCAACAAGAATGGTGAACTCATTGGCGATACCACCTACATCACCCGTGGTTTCCTCACTGTGGGCGGAAAATTAGGAGGCGAGAAATTCTATTTCATTGTCAATCACTGGCCCTCTCGTGGTGCGCAAAGCCCTGTGCGTGAACGTGCAGGTTATCAAGTGCGCAAATTGAAAGAAGCACTCTTGGCACAAGATCCTGGTGCGCGCATCGTCATTATGGGCGACCTTAACGACGATCCCAACAATGCCTCAGTAGATGCTCCCGAATCACTCGGAGCCAAGCATAAGGAGTCGGACGTCACTTCGCCCAACGATTTGTACAATCCTTGGTGGGATATGCTTTACAACAAAGGCATTGGTACGCTTTATTATCGTGGCAAGTGGAATCTCTTCGATCAAATCATCTTCTCTGCTGGTCTTCTCGATAAGTCTCAGCCTGAGCGCTTGCATCTGCTCACCAATGCTGTGTTCTCGCGCGACTATCTTCTTCAGCAGGAAGGTAAATATAAGGGCACTCCTAAGCGCACCACTGCTGGTGGTGTATGGATCAATGGTTATTCCGACCACCTTCCCACGCAGATTTTCTTGGTAAAAGACGTAAAGTAAAGTGCGCCCTACCTTTAGGCGGCAGCAATAGGAGTCGAAACATCGGTTGATGTTCAGACTTTCGTTGCAATACCTCGCTCTAAAGACTGGTGCAATATAGCCACGATCATAGCGCAGTCAAAGATAACAAGAACTGCGCTCTCTCGTAATGTCGCATTTCTAATGACTAACGCCTAAATATATTATGGCACAGAAACCCTCGATTCCTAAAGGTACCCGCGATTTCGGCTTTGTCGAGATGGCACGCCGCAACTATATCTTCGACACTATCCGTAGTGTCTATCGTCTTTACGGATTTTCGCAAATCGAAACGCCTGCCATGGAGAATCTCTCCACCCTGATGGGCAAATATGGCGAAGAAGGCGATAAGCTCCTCTTCAAATTCTCAATAGCGGTGACTTCACGCGTTCTGTATCTACTGAGCAATATGAAGCCGACTCCGCAGCAGCCCTCGCTGCCAAGTTTTGTGAGAAAGGTTTGCGCTACGACCTCACCGTGCCTTTCGCACGCTATGTGGTGCAACACCGCGAGGAACTCCAGCTTCCCTTCAAACGCTTCCAAATCCAACCCGTATGGCGTGCCGATCGTCCGCAGAAAGGTCGCTATCGCGAGTTTTATCAGTGCGATGCCGACGTAGTGGGTAGCGATTCTCTCCTCAACGAGGTGGAATTGATGCAGATTGTGGATGAAGTGTTCACGCGCTTCGGTATCCGTGTTGCCATTAAAATCAACAACCGCAAGCTCCTCACGGGTATAGCAGAAGTGCTAGGTGCAGCCGATAAAATCATTGATATTACTGTAGCCATCGACAAACTCGACAAGATTGGTCTTGACAAGGTGAATGAAGAATTGAAGGCTGCCGGACTCTCTGCCGCACAAGTGGAAACACTCCAGCCCATCATTTCCTCTCTCTGGCTCAAATACAGAGAAAATCGCTACCATGCGCCAAGTGTTAGCTGCGAGCGAAGTGGGCTTGAAGGGTTGCGATGAACTCGAGTTTGTGCTCAATGCACTTGACGGTTCTTTGAAAAATGTCCTCGAACTCGATCTCACCCTTGCCCGCGGTTTGAACTACTACACCGGTTGCATCTTTGAGGTGAAAGCGCTTGACGTAGAAATCGGTTCTATCACGGGCGGTGGTCGCTACGACAACCTCACGGGCATCTTCGGTCTTCCCGGACTTTCTGGCGTGGGCATCTCTTTTGGTGCCGACCGCATCTACGATGTACTCAATCAGCTCGAACTCTATCCTGCTACCACCGCAGCAAGTGTCGACCTTCTCTTCATCAATTTCGGTGAAAAGGAAGCAGCACACTGCTTGAAGTTGGCACGCGCTACTCGCGAAGCAGGCATTGCCACCGAGGTGTTCCCCGATGCAACGAAGATGAAGAAACAGATGAACTATGCCAACGCTCGTCAAATCCCCTTCGTCGCTCTCGTGGGAGAAAGCGAAATGGAGCAAAATCTCATCGCGCTCAAGAATATGACTACGGGCGAACAGCAACAAGTGTCGCTCGAACAACTCATTCAGCTCATTCAAGCTCAATAATTTCAAACCTAATCTTTGTCGCTGCAAGGGGAGAACTCTTTACCTTTGCAGCGACAATTGGCACAAGATATTGCATGATCACTGCAGAACAACTCAAAGCTCTCCAAGACCGTGTGGAGCAGCTCCATCGCTATCTCGACATCGACGCTAAGACGATGCAGCTTTCCGAGGAGCAAATTCGTACCCAAGACCCATCGTTTTGGGACGACCGCGCTCGCGCTGAGGAACAAATGAAGCTCGTGAAAGGGCTAGAAAAGTGGATCAATGGCTACAAAGAAGCTAAGTCTATGACAGATGAATTGCAGTTGGCTTTTGAGTTCTACAAAGACGAGATGGTGACTGAAGAGGAAGTGGATGAGGCTTACACTCGTGCGCTGACGTCTATCGAAGATTTGGAGTTGAAGAATATGCTTCGCCAAGAGGAAGATGCGATGTCGTGCGTCGTCAAAATCAATTCTGGTGCTGGCGGCACAGAGGCGCAAGACTGGGCTTCTATGCTCATGCGCATGTATCTCCGCTATGCTGAGGCGAATGGCTACAAAACCACCATCGCCAACCTTCAAGATGGCGATGAAGCTGGCATCAAGACCGTGACTTTCGAGGTGGAAGGCGATATGGCTTATGGCTTCCTCAAGAGCGAAAATGGTGTGCACCGTTTGGTGCGTGTGAGTCCCTACAATGCCCAAGGCAAGCGCATGACCTCCTTTGCCTCTGTTTTCGTCACCCCCTTGGTGGACGACACGATTGAAGTTTATGTAGATCCCTCCAAAATCAGTTGGGACCTCTTCCGTTCTGGTGGTGCTGGTGGTCAGAACGTCAATAAGGTGGAGACCGGTGTGCGTCTGCGCTATCAATATGTCGACCCCGAAACGGGCGAAGAGGAAGAAATCCTCATCGAAAACACCGAGAGTCGTAAGCAGTTGGAAAACCGCGAGAATGCGATGCGTTTGCTCCGCTCTCAACTCTACGACCGCGAACTGCAAAAAGCGCAAGGCAGCGCAAGCCAAGATTGAAGCTGGTAAGAAGAAAATCGAATGGGGCTCGCAAATTCGCTCCTATGTCTTCGATGATCGCCGTGTGAAAGACCACCGCACCAACTTCCAAACTTCGGATGTGAATGGTGTGATGGATGGCAAAATCGACGGTTTCATCAAAGCGTACCTCATGGAATTTGCGGAAAATCCAGAGTAATATGCAACTGCTCCTTCATCGTCACATCCATTGCGGATAGTTGCCGGGAAGGAGCGGTTTGTTTCGTGGAATAAACGCCCTCTTGCGTACGCTTGCGCGCGATGTAAAAGGTAAGCGGTTTCTCTCTCATTCTGCCCCTTTCTTTTTGACTACATGATTATTTCTGCTTATGGCTCTCGAAATAGAACGAAAATTTTTAGTGGTTGGTGACTATCAGTCCGCTGCCACTCGCCAAGTACGCATCACACAAGGCTATCTTTCGGTAGACACTGGTCGCACCGTGCGCATCCGTCGCTGGGGAGATCGTGGTTTCCTTACCATCAAAGGCGCTTCCACCGACAATGGTCTTTCGCGCTTGGAGTGGGAAAAAGAAATCACTCTCGAAGAGGTCGAATTGCTCCTTCCCTTGTGTTTGCCAGGAATCATCGACAAGACGCGCTGGCTCGTGCCGTGTGGCGAATTTACCTTTGAAGTTGATGAGTTCCATGGCGACAATGCGGGTTTGGTAGTAGCAGAAATCGAACTTCCCACTGCCGATGCAATTTTTGAAAAGCCCGATTGGTTAGGGCAAGAAGTGACGGGCGACAGACGTTACTATAATAGTCAGCTCACCAAAGTCCCTTATTGCAAGTGGCACACTGAGAAGTAGAACGCTATTCTACAACAAGGCGCAAACAAGCGATGCTTGAAGATGAGGTCTGGATAGGATTCCAGATGCCAACTTCTTCAAGCATCGCTTGTCTTTTTCCGTTTGTTGGTTAGCGTGTGCGTCGAGTGGTGAGAGAATAGACCATTTATCTCCACTCACATAGGGATACTTCTGCTCATTTTTTCCAAAATCGGTGGGTGATGTCTTCGCTTTTACCGTTTATGTCATAGCGATACAGTCGTTGGTTGGTGGAACTACTGCTCAAAGGTCCCAATTCTGCTCGCCAAGCTCCTATCTTAACGTAGGTGGGAGGAGTATATTCCGAGAAGAAAAGAGGCAGTTGGTCGCGACCGCTGTACCATCCTGTATGGAGATGAGGGTATTCTTCACGAATCGTGGCTAGGAATTCCAAAACACTTCGTGGGTCGTTGTCGCCTCCCATGAGCGAAAGACAGGTGATAGTGGTGCCATAGTGTTCAGCTAAGGCACGCAGACGGTCGAGCGTGAGTTCTTCGCCATTATCTCCCCACAGATAAGTGCTGTGACATCCAGGGCAAGCACAAGGACATCGCGAGAGATTGATGGCAAGGGTGACTTCGTCGGGAAATTCTTGGAAAACGATGTCGTGATTGACGTATTTGAGCATCTGATATTGGGGAAACTGCGAGAGGTGAGCCCAGCAAAAGGGTGGGAGGTCTGAGAAAGGTGGAAGATTTGCCAAGGCAAAAGGCTGGTCCTCCTATACAATAAGCCGCGCTAGGAAAGAGCGCGGCTTATTTGTTGGAACTCAATTCCTTCATCGTGAGATGAGGAAGAGTAGTCTTTCACGACAGGTCAATTATTTCTTAGGCATCACCGCATAATATCTGCGTTCGGCTTCGCGCTGGCGGTCGATAGAGAAGTTGGACACACGTTTGAGATAACCAATGATGCGAGTGAGGTAGTCCACATCTTGGCTTTCGCAGTGTGGGCACTTCGAGAGATAACGCTTGTCGATGTGTCCGCAACTGTTGCAGAGCGTATTGGGGATGTTGAACGTGAAATAATTGCAGCCCTCTTGTGCGGCAACGCGGAGGAGATGACGGTATTGCGCTTGGGAAAGATGCTCCTCGAGGTTGCAGTGCAGTGCACTTCCGCCGGTGAGGTGGTCGATGTAGCGACGCCCGTGGAGGCGGAACTTCTCGATGGGGTCGATGTTCTTGTTTTCTACCACATAGAAGTAGCTGTTGTAGCAATCGCGAGGCACATAGTAGCCATCTTCGCGGTCCCAACGTGCATGCTTCACGCTACGTTTTCGGCAGGAATCATTTCGCAGTTGAAGAGCAAGTCTTTCGTGCGGTATTTCTTGTTGTAGTGCTCGATGAGCGAGAGGATGCGTTCCACAAAGTTAGCATACTCCTCGTTGTCGCTGATGGTGATGCCCAAACTTTCTGCAGCTTCCACAATGCCATTCACACCGATGGTGAGATATTGGCGCTTGATGTTGATGTAGCCAGCGTCGAATAGGGGGAGCAAGCCACGCTCGCGCATCCAGTCGAGGTTGGCATTGTATGCCATCTGCACCTTGTGCATGAGGTCGATGATGCTGTCGAGATATTCCACATAGTCGCGACCTTCGCGTGTGGCTTGTTGCACACAACGGTTGATGTTGACGGTGAGCACTGACTTAGAACTGTGCTCACACCACCCGCTCCGAGAGAGTAGGAGAAACCATTGTCTTGGATTTCGTTGCGCAGGCGGCAGCAGCTAGCGAGAGAGTCGGCGTTGTCGCTCATATAGGTGAAGAAAGAGTGTCCCTTCGCATACATTTCTGCGGTGAAATCGCCATATTCTTTGTCGATTACATCGCCGTCTTTGCAGAGCAGTGCCATCGTTTCCACAGGGAAAGTCAAAACGGTCTTCGTGCGTTCAGCATTAAACCAGTTCATGAAGCGTTTTTGCAACCATGAGAGTGGTTCCCAGTGAGGACGAGAGCCGTCGGGGAAGATGAATTCTCCAAAGAGCGATTCAAAATAAGGACGGTCGTAGTAGGAGATGTTCCAGAATACAGACTGGAAATTGCGTGCGCCCGTTGGTTGGTTGATAGAGTAGACGATTTGCTCAAAGCAGTCTGTGATGACCTTGTCGAGGGTGCGATGACGCTGTGAGAGATCCACCACTTCTTCTGCGCGGAGATGGTAGTTTTCGCCATATTCCTTTTCGAGGAAGTGGCTCATATACATCAAGAACTCCACAGTTGCAATTGCGCCGCTGAGCATGGAACTTACGATGAAGACCATGTTGATAAATCCGCCGCAGAAAGATTTCAGATTGGTAGGTGCAGAGGAATTACCACCGATGGACTTCGTGCCGTTAAGCAACCAGGGGTACATCGTGATAGAGGCACAGTAGTTCGCCAAGACGTTTCGTCGTTCTTGTAGATGAAGTGGTGGTTGAGCAAGTCGAGGTAACGATCTGCAGCCTCCTTGCCATACATTTCTTTGAGACGGTCGCAGAGCAAACGACGGTTGAGGCGGATGAAGTCGCCCTTGGGAATTTCTCCGATGAGGGTCGCCAGGTTCTTGTTTTCTACATTGGCGTTAGAATCGAACTTAGAGCCAGTAGCTGCATTGGCGGCGTTGCAGTAGTCCACCAAGAAGCGGAGTTTTTGCAATGTTTGGCGATCTTCAGTGTGCTGATTGCGATAAACGATAAATGCCTTTGCAGTGGCGAAGAAGCCCTCAGCCATGAGAGCCATTTCCACTTGGTTCTGAATTTCCTCTACACTCATGTTGTCGGTGAAGAGCAAACGACGAATGAGCCCTTCCATTTGTGTGGCGCTGAGTGAGGTGCCAGTTGCGGCAGCTGCTTTGAGAATCGCGTTTTTGATTTTGTCGAGTGAGAAAGCCTCAGGCTTCCCATTGCGCTTGGTGATGGTGTGAGGGAGAGAGTACATGGCAGGAGCTAGAGATAAAAAAAAAGATTGTCGTTATACCAGGTAGGAGCAAGCTGATTGCATACGACCTTGGCCGTAGATTAGGAGAGAATCAGACTTTTTGAGATTACTGTGGATAGAATTTCCTCTTTGCGTGGATTTTCATGGCAAAAAGTAAAGGGGAATTTTTGAATTCTCCAACTATTTTTGCAGACTAAATTTCAACAAAAAAATCTCTTTCCTTTTTGGAAGTGCTTAGAAATCAATAGGTTTTCAAAATGGAAAACTTTTTAGAAGGCGTGATTTATTGATGTGTATTGAAAATCAGTGCATTATGATTTTATTTGGAAAACTTTTGATTTTTAATCGTTGTCTGTCTTATGCGATAATGGATAACTTTGTCGTGCTCGATGGAATGTTATGAATTCTTGCGAAAGCGCGCGGAGAAGCGGGCAAAAAAAGCCCGTAGAATGGAGCAAGAAACGCAGGGAATAAGCCCAAGAAATCGCAAAAAAAACAGTGTTCCGAAACCATAGCGAAGGAAGGGGACATCTAATCCCAGTGAAAACCATCCCGCGAAAAAGGAAACCACTCTGGACGAGTGTGCGCTGAAGGGTGTCGCGCGACATCGAAAAAAACCGAATTTATGGGCATAAATCGCCCAAGTCACCACCAGATAAAGAGCGTCGGCAATCGAGAGTGCTGCGCCGGCGCCGGCATAGCTCCAAAGGGTATAGCAAATCGCCATCGAGGTAACAAAGAAAAGGGTGTAGGAGCTTTCTACTAAGAGGTAGAGGCGGCTGCGGGCATGCGCTAGTGCCAGATAACCGATGGGCACGGCAATGGCTTTGAAAAAGAGATAGGGTAGGGCATAGTGAGCCATGGTTGCCGCGGTGGCAAAGGCTGAACTATAGAGTAGGCGGACGAGCCAAGGAAGCAAGGCAGCAAAGAGCAGGATGCTAGGAGTAGCCAACTGCACCAGTACGTCAATCTGTCGGTTGACGGCTATATTTTGATGCGTACGATCGATGGTAGCGGCAGAAAGGCGCGGAAAATAGTCGGCATCCATTGCCGTAAAGAGCAAGCGTGAGTAAGAAACTGTGAGTGCAAAGCCAGCAGCATAGATGCCCACCGCCTCTAGTCTTTGTATAGGTTCGGTGAAGGGCGAAAATCTCATGATGATAATGCGTACTATCCACTCGCCACCCATCATGATGAAGCCTGCAATGGCATAGGCGAGTCCGAGTTGTACGATTTTCCATCCCCGTTTCAAGAAACTCCACGAGCGCAACTGCACGCGGTAGGGCACTACACGATGGCTCATGTGGAGTGTCAGGAGTAGTTGCCCCAAAGCAGAGAGACAGAGTGCAGGAAGCACCCCCGACAAGCCCCACAGCAGATAAGCGGCTGTGGTGATGAGGAGCGTTGCCAAGGCTGTGAGGAGGGAGAGTAAGGCGATGCTTTTCACGCGGCCCAGCCCTTTGAGAATTGCCATTTCACCCCCACTCAGTGCACTCAATGCCACGATGGGCGCCACGGCTGCGATGCTAAGCACATTGCGCCAGTCGTCCCACAAGAGGGCAGAGGCTAAGGGAGCAAAGAAGAGCGTCACCACAAAACCTAGACATGCAGAGAGCATGGCCCAACTGCGCACGAGTGTGGCGTAATATTGGATGGCACGTGTGTGTGCCCAGCACTGTGCAGGCGCGCCAGATGTTGTACTGCGCTAAAGGCAATGCCGAGGTTGGTGCTCGCCCCAAGAAATTCTGCCGTGCGATTGTAGTTCTCAATGAGTCCCATTCCGGTGAGTCCCAAGAGCACAGCTGTGATTTTATTGCGCACAATCGCGATGAGTGCATAAATCACTTGCACACCACCAAAGAGTCCCGTGTACTTGAGTACGCGAGCGATGGAGGCTTCGTCACGAAGATGACTTTTTTCCTCAGGATTTTTGAGACATTTCGTCACGTTGTTGGGAAGTGGAATCAGACATAATAGGATTTTTGAGTAATCATCGAGCCGCCTGGAGTAGGGGAACTTCGAGGATAGAATAGCATTCAGCCCAGTAACAAAACGGTTACTGGGCTGAATAATTGTAGCAAATGAGAAGAAAAATCGTTCTTCTCCGCGTTGATAGCGATGATTTACTTCAACACACCGAGTTCTTTGCCCACCTTTACGAAAGCCTCGATGCAGCGATCGAGGTGTTCGCGAGTGTGACCAGCAGAAATCTGCACACGGATGCGTGCTTCGCCCTTAGGCACTACGGGATAGTAGAAACCAGTCACGTAGATGCCCTCGTCTTGCAAGCGAGCTGCGTAGTCTTGAGAGAGTTTCGCATCGTAGAGCATCACTGCGCAAATAGCACTTTGTGTTGGTTTGATGTCGAAGCCAGCAGCCAACATCTTCGTGCGGAAATATTCCACATTTTCTACGAGGCGGTCGTGAATTTCGTTGCTTTCATCGAGAATCTTGAACATTTCGATGCCAGCGCCCACCACTGAAGGGGGAATAGAGTTAGAGAAGAGGTAAGGACGGCTGCGTTGGCGGAGCATATCGATGATTTCTTGGCGTGCAGTGGTGAAACCACCCACAGCACCACCAAATGCCTTACCGAGTGTGCCAGTGTAGATGTCTACACGTCCGTAGGTGTTGAAGAATTCTGAAACACCACGACCAGTCGCACCAACGACACCAGCAGAGTGACTTTCGTCTACCATCACCAGCGCGTCATATTTTTCTGCGAGGTCGCAAATCTTGTCTACTGGTGCCACATTACCATCCATGGAGAACACACCGTCAGTCACGATGATGCGGAAGCGTTGCTCTTGCGCAGCTTGGAGTTGGCGTTCGAGGTCTTCCATGTCAGCGTTGGCATAGCGATAGCGCTTAGCTTTGCAAAGGCGCACACCGTCGATGATAGAAGCGTGGTTGAGTGCGTCGGAGATGATGGCATCTTCTGCCGTGAGCAGCGGTTCAAACACACCACCGTTTGCGTCGAAGCAAGCAGCATAGAGGATAGCATCGTCAGTCTTGAAGAAGCGAGAAACGGCAGCTTCGAGTTCTTTGTGCATATCTTGCGTGCCGCAGATGAAGCGCACAGAAGACATACCATAACCACGGGCGTCCATTGCATCCTTGGCAGCCTGAATGAGGCGAGGATGATTGGAAAGTCCAAGATAGTTGTTGGCACAGAAGTTGAGCACTGTCTTTCCGCCCACGTTGATCTCGGCTTGTTGAGGTCCTTCGATGAGACGTTCGTTCTTGTAGAGGCCAGCTTCGCGGATAGCAGCTAGCTCAGATTGGAGGTGTTGCTGAAATTTACCGTACATAGTTTGAGATTGGGCGGAACACTCCGTCGCATGGGTTGATTAAATGATGCGACAAAGGTAGTGAAAATCTCTAGATATCCACCCCTCTTCGCGTGAAATATTGCATGCATTGCCGTTTTTACGACAAAACCGACCTTCTCCTGCATAAATCCTGCATATTTCCTAAGAAAGGGTGGTTTTCTGAAAAAAAATGCCGTATTTTCTTTTGTATATCTATAGGCAAGCTGTAACTTTGCCTTTGCAAAATTGATAACTTCGCCGCTCCTTCTGTGCATTTTAGGCAGGAGGTACGACAGTCACTCATAACCTTCTCACGTTTATCTCTTATCCATTTCAATGAAAAAGATTTTGGTCATCGGTGCCACTGGGCAAATAGGCTCAGAACTCACCATGAAACTGCGCAGCATCTATGGCAATGATGCTGTGGTGTGTGGCTACATCAAGGGTGCTGAGCCCCAAGGTGTCCTCCTCGAATCAGGTCCTGCAGCCATCTGCGACGTCACTGACGCTGCCTGCTTGGATGCTGTGGTGAAGAAGTATCAGATTGATGCCATGTTCAACCTCGCTGCCCTCCTTTCTGTCGTTGCAGAAGGCAAACCTCAATTAGCTTGGAAAATCGGTGTTGATGGTCTTTGGAATGTGCTTGAAGTGGCACGCCAAAACGGTTGCTCGGTCTTCACTCCCTCTTCCATCGCTTGCTTCGGTCCTGAAACTCCTGCCGATAACACTCCCCAAGACACCATCCAGCGTCCACGTAGCATCTATGGTGTCACCAAGGTGACCACTGAGTTGCTCTCTGACTACTATTTCCGCAAGTATGGCGTTGACACTCGCTCGGTGCGTTTCCCTGGACTTATTTCCTACGTCACTCCTCCCGGAGGTGGCACCACAGACTATGCAGTAGACATCTACTATTCTGCTGTGAAGGGCGAAAAGTTTATCTGCCCCATCGGTGCTGGCACCTACATGGACATGATGTATATGCCCGATGCTTTGAATGCTTGCGTACAACTCATGGAAGCCAACCCCGACCGTCTTATTCACCGCAATAGCTTCAACATCGCAGCCATGAGCTTGAACCTAACCAAATCCTCGCTGCTATCCAAAAGCAAGTGCCTGGATTTGAAATGGAATACCAAGTGGATGCGCTCAAGCAATCTATAGCCAACTCATGGCCCAACAGCCTCGATGATTCTGCCGCTCGTGCAGAATGGGACTGGAAACCCCAGTTCGATCTCGACACCATGACGACAGATATGCTCAAGAATCTCCGCGCCAAATTAGGCTAACCCCATAGCATTTATAATGTTATTTGTTTCTAAGTAGCAACGCAGCTCCTTTTTGGAGCTGCGTTGTTTGCGTTATAGGAGGTTTGTCCTATGGACGAGATGAACCCAAATCAGTCATTAGACACCCCAATTTGGGATAAGGAACTGGTATTGTCCGAAAAAGTGTGTAAGTTTTTCGGACAATAGCCCGTTTTGTGGAATGTATGCCACGAGTGGCGGTTCCACTTTTGCTTTTCCTGACCTTAAACCGAATTGAGGTTTATAATAAAATAAAGGAGGGTCCGTGTCCAAATGATTTGAACACGGACCCTCTCGTTTGTCGAAGTTCGTATCGTCCTAGAAACGATAAGTTCCTGAGAGCGTTACGATGCGCCCATTACCTCTTACATATTCAGCATCACGAGCAATAAGCTGAGACTGAACAGTGTAATAGTTGTTGTTGAATAGGTTCTCAACGCCTATGCCGTAAGTCATCTTACCTAGGTTAAGTCCTGCGTTGAGTTTACGAGTGTTACAGGCTCTACTCTTCCTTCACCTTCGTCGTAAGTGCGTACCCCATTCTTGCCAGCTTTCATCTCAAAGCGGTCTCTACTACCTGTGTTGATGAGGTGCAGACGTAAGAATGTATTCTTGGTTGGACGATAGGTTAGAGAGGCTGTGAGCTTAGCAGGAGGGATAGATAGTCCACTCATATAGTGGTCCCAAGAGCCATTTTCTTGCTTTTTTCCCTCAAACCAAGTAAAGGCTGTTCCTAATTGGAGCTTTTTACTGAGCGTAGCATTAGCACTGAGTTCAAAGCCGTATACCTTCTGAGGAGAGCGGTCTACAACCCAAAATCCATTGCGAGAAATAAGGTCGCTTCCGAGAGCAGCATAAGTGTAGAAGGCTGCTCCTTGCAGTTCGAGTTCTGTATTTTCGCCTATGAAGTTCTTAAAGTTTGAATAGAACCCCGCTTCGTAGTTGTGTGTGCGCACAGGTTCAGTCTCAATTTTGTTGAGTGCATCAGAAGTCTTGGCATCACGTACGGCACCACGTCCCAAATCGTAGATGGCGAAGCCTTCTGAATAAGCAATGAAGGGTTGGAATGCCTTGTATCTATTGTAAGATAAGCCTACATTGAAGCTCAGATTGTTGTACTGAAGGTCTTTACCAGTAACACGTATGGGAGCATCGGTAGGCTTGTTCACAAGAACGTTATAAGTAGGAACCTTAACAGTGATGTGGTCATATCTCAATCCGCCCTTGATGTTTAGGCTATTGGCGAGCGAAATTTTAGATTGAAGGAATACGGCAGGGTTATAAGCCGTCATCTCAGGAACCCAATAGCGACCGTCTACAAGAGGTTGGCTTGTGCGGTCAATAGTAAAGTCTACTCCATAAAGGAATTGAGATGCAATATTTCGCTGAAAGGTATGCGAGAGAGGAACTGAGAGCGAAGACCCACTTGGTCAGAAACGATTGTAGCCTGTCCGCTCTTTCCTTCCCAACGAGAATTTTTCTGAGGGTTAACAGTGCGATAGTCATAGACAACCTTGAGACTACGAGCTTGAAGAGAGGCTTCGAAGTCCGTGTACTTGAAAATATCTCTACTTGTTAGCTTAAGGTAGGCATTATGATTGTAGTCAACACCTTCAGGAATAGCTTCTTTAGGTTGCTCGCCACGTACACCGATGCGGGGACTTTCAAGATACTTACCTCCCGAAGCGATGAGCAAGCTATTCTGTTTTGACTTGTATAGATTATACATTAGCTCAAGGCTAGTCTTATCGCTGAAAGAGTAACCAAGCTTGACGAGGGTATTGTACGCACGTGTATCTCCTAAGCCTTGTCTTGGCGAAAGATATTGTCCATCGGCATCTACGCTACTACCGGTCTGCGCGAGAGAGGCATTAACGAGGTAAGTAAGCTTGCCTAAGTTGCCGTAAAGTTGCTGATTAACTCTGTAGCCGTGTGTATTGGGCGTGTTGTTGTGCAGAGCATGGTCAGAGACTGCTAGACTTGTTTCACCTCCGAAAGATTTGTGTGCAGCGTTCTTCTTCGTTACAATGTTAATGATACCGCCATTAGCACCATTACCATAAATGGCTGTTGCACCCTTGATGATTTCGACACGCTCTACAGCGGCTGGATCTATTGATCTAAGGTCACGACTTGATAGTCTGAGCGGTGTAGACTGGGGAATACCATCGATAAGTACAAGTACACTTCTACCTCGTAGGGTATTTGTTCGTTCGTTTACAACGTTGCTCGCAGGAGCAGCCCCCGGAACGAGATACCCGATGATAGAGGGCATATCTGGGAGGAAACGACTAATGTCTTGTAGCTCCTTTGATGTAATAATGTTGATACTTGTAGCGGAGTTCTGCTTGACTTCAGGGATACGATTCGCTACGACAACAATCTCTGACAAATTGTCTTGTTTTTTGTCCTCTTGACCACTAGCCAACATGGGGCAAAGTAGTGTTAGTCCGAGGACGAGCACTTGCTTTTTCATCATTTATTAATAAGTAAGTTTTGTAGTTTGAGAGTAATGCCACTACAAAGGCTACCTTTTAAGTCGGTAATCCTTCTTTAACCTGAGTAATGTGGCACAAATATAGTAACCTTAATTTCGCAACACTATTATAAATAAAGGTTTTTAAGTGCCTGAGCAACAAAAGGTTGCTCAATATTTTGCCGTGTCAGAATGTTCACTTATCTTAGTGTTGCAAAAAAATAAGAGAATCCGACGATAGACATGGCGAAGATACAAATTAAATCTAAAAGATTCACTCCTTTTTGGAGATTATTTTCAATCATGGAGCAATTTGATTCCACACGTAGAGTCAACCATCAAGTGCAACACTATCTTATGAATTGATAGTAAAATGCCCTCAAAAGTTATAATGACTTTTGGGGGCATATTTTATCCTGTATTACCTTATTTATGAAGCAATCAGAAGTATAAACTCCTCTCAACAGCGTATATTTGGAGTTCTAGAGTTTTACAATAGTCCAGTTCGATATATTTTGAGTGGTCGTTTTTGCCTAAAGATTGATGTGAGCAGTGAGGGAGATGGACAATGGACGGAGATGATAAATCGTGTGAACTTCTTCTAGTTCCTCAAGCGAATGCGTAATCAGTGAGCGCGTGTTAGAGAGATTATCTCCATTGAGTTGTAGTTCTATCCCCTTAGATAGCTTAAATTTCAGTTCTCCTCCTATAAAATAAAAGTCTTTCTGCTCAGTTCCTAAATGATTATTATGTGTATGACTCATGTGTAGCTTTAGAAACATGCGCGAAGGCCAAAGCCTCAGATGGAGGTTTGCGCGTTGTTCTAAATCACTAGTAGTGAAGGTGTGCAGAGTAGTCTTCGAACGATGGTGTTGCCATGTGGCATTGTAGTCCATACGACAGCCATTGAAGAGGTCAAAACTGAGCGCACCTCTCAGCACATAATGGGTGGTGTGGTAAGTGAGGAGCGATGATTGCAGTAGCATTTCCCTTTCTCCTCGACCGCCAGTAGCTGATAGTTCGCATTGTAGCGTTTGCCAATCTATATCTTTGCGCCCATAAGCCGTAATTGAGTATTGATGGCTATGATTAGGTCTGTAGGCAGCTTCAACCACCGTGTGCGCCTGCGCATCTAAAGTAGTGCCATAGGCGATGTTGCTCCACATGCGATTCCAGTTTCCCTTGAGATGGGCAAAGAAACCATTGAAAAGATCTTTATAAGCCATGTCAAACTGTGCACTTGCCTTGTGGTTGTCGTGGAGTAGTGCACGATAGCGAGACAAATTCTTATAATTCTGCATCACATTGGCGGTCAATAATCTATCCCAACTCGTTTCTTGCGCAGCATAATCCGCTTTCGCGTTGAAAGTCGTCTCGTTCGTAACCTTCCATAACAATGACCATGAAGGTAGAAATCTTGCTTGCAGACGATGTGCATCAGTGATTTCTTCGACAATCTGGTTATTGTCTAAAGCCGTGTAGTGAAAAGTAAAGGGAAGTCTCAGCGTAGATTGAAAGCTCCCTTTGGTGTAGTTGAGCACTGGTCCAATACCCACGATGGTCTGTAAGTGAGTCAAGTGTCCATGAGGAGCGATGAGCGCATCGGGGTGTGATAGAGAAGTGGTGGCTGCCGTATAGGTTGCATCAAAATGCGCTGTCCCAGAAAATGTCCAATTTCGGGTGCGGAGGTTTTGTAGTAGTTCCACTTTGTTTGACGTGGAAATTGTGGTTAAATCCACGTCCTGTCTTGCCCGCATGTCGCCACCGATGCTGAGTGCCTGAGGAGATGATGAAAAGCTCTGGGTGGAGTTCCATTCAAATCCTCTTCCCTTAGAGGTGCGATGCACCCATCGTGTGCGATTGAGCAGCCCAAGTGATCGATAGTGCAGCGCTTGTTGGATAGCCGTAGCTTTCTGAGTTCCTAGAGACAGTGCCAGAGAATTTCGATACTCTGACAGAATATCCCCTTTCCCTTCTTCCCATTGTCCTAACAAGGAGAACGAGTTATAGAGAAAGTTGCGTTGGAGGTTCTTCTCGTAGGTGAGTTGTAGATCAGCCGTGTTTGTGTGCGTGCGGTCGGCTATGTTTTCACGGAGCAACAACTGTGAGGCATCAGGCAATAGATACCGAGTTTGTGCGAAAGAGCTCCCTCTCGATAGGTTGTAGCTATAATTGAAATTATAATTGATGGTTGCACTGTCTGTGAGCTTTGCCAGATTGTTGAGATGTAGCCCATGTTGGTAACCAAACCAGCTATTACCAATAGCAGGGGTAGCGTGTTTCACCAAATCCATCATGTGCCGGTTAGTGCTAGCTGAAATCCCATAGTGCGCTAATGCAGCATCGAGTCCATTGCCCATGTTGTCGCCGCTGTATTGCAAGAGGTGTTGCTGAGCTTTGCCAAAGTACATAGCTCGTGCGGTTCCCTTCCACAGCATTCCCTCAGCGTATGCACCACTCCCTACTTCGACCGATTGGCTCCAATGCCTTTGGCTTTATTCTTGAGTTTTAGGTTGATGGCTGCATTCGCAGAGGGCATTTGATCTTGTAGAGCATGAGCATGTTCGTGATTCTCCAACACCTGTACCGTCGCCACATCTTCTGCCTTGATGCTTTGTGTAGCAAGGTTGTAACGACCTTGCAGCATATCTAGATTTTCAATGTAGAAATGGTTGATGGGAGTGCCTTGGTATTTTATATTGCCATTGTCTTCTATGGTGATGCCTGGCAGCTTGCGGAGCACATCAGCGATTGTTCGATCATAGTCCTTGAGATAAGCCGAAACTAGATAGTTGAGAGTATCTCGATTACCCCATATTTTTTGCGATTTCACCACTGCTTCTCGCAACTTGACGTCCTCTTTCTCGACTGAAAAATCGAAAGTTTGTGTCTGGTTTTTTATGGGAGACAGCTGTCGCTTAATGCCAAATCCTGTCACCTTAATCAAGAGTTCACTGAGCGAGGTTGTCGTTTGTAGTTGATAGAATCCTTGTTTATTGGTCATTGCATAGGCTACGACCGATGAGTCAGAAGGTTGAAGCAGCGCTACGATGCTTCCTTCCACAGGAGTTTTCCCGCAGCGTACAACCCCCTTTATACTTGTGGGGAGGGTCTGAGCAAAAGCTGTGAATTGACTCAAAGTCAAGAGTATCACCAACAAGAGTCTTTGCATCGTACCTAATCAGAAGTCTAGAGGTTGAAATTGGGCAGGTTTCATGTCTATGGGCAAAGTACCGATCATCATAGTACCATTCATAACCGTAATACTTTCTATTTCTTCTGCTTTGATGTAGTAAGCTGGGTTGCTAAGATAATTCGGGTTGCCAAACAATCGATTGCGCAGTTTGACAAATTTGTTGCGCCCACATTTGATGCTGCGTTCTGGCACAATATAGCTCATCTTCTCCTTGACAGCCTCTACCTTACGACACTCAAAATGATGAATACCATCGTCCGACACAGCCCGCAAAATCAATCCTGGTAGTCCTTGGAGTCGCCAAGGTCCGAAATGGCTGGGGAGTTGCTCTGCAAACCATGCCACCCACTTTCTTCCTCCATATTGGGCTTCAGCTTTTTGGCAAATGTAGCCACAAATCGTGTCGCGATCAGCAAGAAGCTGCCACTTCATGGATGGCATCTTTTCAGTAGTAAGATATTGGTAAGGAGGGATAGTTTCCACCGAGGTCATTTGTCCTTGCGGGTAGTTTTGCCAAGTGGTGGGTACATACAGCAATTGTTCACTTTTGTCGTTCTCACCCTTGTGCCGCTTGTAGCCCATGGTGCAAGCTAGGTGTTGAGCTATTTGGGTCGTAAGCCCATATTTCACTTCGACTTTTTTCCCCTGAGCGTTGAGGGTATGACAGGTATAGTCATAGTCTACCACCAGTAGAGTGTGCGCTATGCTATCCTGAGATTGTCCATAAAGCCACAACGAAAAGATGAAGTTAATAGCTAAAAAGATGAATTTCTTTTTCATGGTAAATCCGTTTTTCTGCAAGGTTTTTTTGGGGGAGGTGTTGCAAAATTCGTTTTTGCAGTATCACCTTTAGGTGTTTGATAAAGTCTCCAAGGCAAAGATAATCTTTTCAGCTTAAATAATGATTGTCTTGCTCTTTTTTTTAGAAAGAATCAGTGCAGAACGTCTAGGTGGAGAGTCTAAGGGACATCAACATTGTTAGGAGATTTTCTCGAAACATGGCGTCAAACTGTTGGAGAAAATGAAGAAAAACTCCAACGTTTTCTGAAAAACGTCGGAGAAAATTTGGAAAATCTCCCACGTTTTTTGAGAAATCTCCCACGAAATTTCAAAAACCTCCGACGTTTTGGAGCAGGATAAAGACAGAGAGTAAAAGACAAAGTCTGACAATTTGTGAAAATTGCCCTCTCACGCGGGCGCGTGCGCGCACACTACAGCAATTTCTCACTTTTTGCTTTCACAACCTTCACAGAAATCTTTGTAACTTCCTTATAGCTAGTGATATACAAATAGTTTTCGGACGTTTTTTAACAGTGTGCGCTGGAAGTTGTCTTTTTGTCGCCATTTTAGGGGTGAAATAGAGGGGGAAATGACAGGAGTGTTGAGAAATCTAAAATTCTAGGTTTGGGAGTGGTGGTGTGAAGGTTGTGAAGGTTTTTTGTTCAAAACCCCAGGGAAGGCGCGTGTACGTGCGCGCGTGAGCAACGCGTTTCGCCAAACTACGTTTTTGGGAGAAAGCAGTTAGATGTAGAGTTTGACCACTTGATGCACGATAGAGTGTTACTTTAGTTTTTATTTTGATAAGTAGATATAGCAATATCGATTGTGCTCAAAATTTTTTCGTCACTTTTTTGCCGATTTTTCTCACTTTGGGGACATATCTACCCCTATATGTTTAGGGGGGATGATAGACGAGGCAGGCAGCAGAAAGGCAAAGGGGAGCCAAAGTGCAGGAAATGACCGATTGGGGGGTAGAGCAATAGGAATTTCTAAAGAAGTGCGTACGAAAATCCCCCATGACTGGAAAAGTCCAATCATGGGGGAAACAAACTCAATCTGATATATTCGAAGGGAAAGAGTAGACGGACGCTATTCTGCCGTCTTTTGGTAGGCTTTGATGCCGTTGTTGAGGAAGTCTACATATTCCGAGATATTCTCGTTGTAGCTACGGCTAGGACCTAAGGGCTGACCTTCACCATCGAGGGCAATGTAGAAGGGTTGAGCATTCGCACCAAACTTGTTGCGTTGGAGATAGCTCCAACGGTCACCCACAGTGCGGAGCGTGGTGATTTTACCATTTTCTTCTACTTCGATGGGCGCTGGAAGTGCCGTTTTGTCGTCGACATAGAGTGAGATGAGCACGTAGTCCTTGTTGATGAGGTCGCGCACTCGAGCATCGCGCCACACAGCGGTCTCCATCTTGCGGCAGTTGACACAGCCAAACCCGGTGAAGTCGAGGAGCACAGGCTTGCCCGTTTGGCGAGCATAAGCCATACCCTTTTCGTAGTCGGTGAATTTGGCTTCTACCTTCACCACGTCAAGGTTGAAATCCTGTGTGCTCATGGGAGGAGCAAAGGCGCTGACAGCCTTGGTGGGCGCACCCCAGAGGCCAGGAATCATGTAGATGGCGAAGGCGAGAGAGGCGATGCCCAGGAAGAAGGAAGGCACGCTAGTCTTTCGCTCTGTTTCATCGTCGTGGGGGGAACTTGATAAATCCGAAGAGATAGCAAGCCAAGAGGGCGAAGAGGGCAATCCAAAGGGCAAGGAAAGTTTCGCGATCAAGCAAACGCCAACCGTAAGCCAAGTCAGCTACGGAGAAGAACTTGAGGGCGAACGCCAATTCCAAGAACCCGAGGGTCACTTTGATCTTGTTCATCCACGAACCGCCACGGCTGGTCTTCTTCAAGAGGGTGGGGAAGAGGGCGAAGAGGGTGAAGGGGAGTGCCAATGCGATGGCGAAACCGAGCATACCGATGGTGGGAGCGAGTACTCCACCGCCAGATGTGCTGACACCCACGAGAAGGAATCCGATGATGGGACCGGTGCAAGAGAAGCTCACCAAAGCCAAGGTGAACGCCATGAGGAAGATACTCAGCAAACCGGTGGTGCTGGATGCCTTAGAGTCGATGGCGTTGTTCCACTTGGAGGGGAGGGTAATCTCAAATCCGCCTAAGAACGAAGCACCAAAGGCTACGAGCATGGCGAAGAAGAGAAGATTGAAGATGGCATTGGTGGAGAGGTCGTTCAAAGCTGAGGCTCCGAAGATGGAGGTCACGATGACACCAAGAGCCACGTAGATGATCACAATGGAGAGACCATAGGTGAAGGCATCGCGAAGGGCTTTGCGACGATCGCCACTGCGCTTGAGGAAGAAGCTCACCGTCATGGGGATGATGGGCCACACGCAGGGAGTGGCAAGTGCTATGAGACCGCCGATGAATCCGAGTCCGAAGATGACCCAAAGGCTTTGGTTCAAGTGATTGCCATCACCAAAAGCCTTGAGCGCTTCGATAGAGGGCTCGTAGAGTTTGTGGAGCGTAGCGCTGTCGAGTTCGGCTACACTAGCTTCGTTGGCAGACAATGCTGGTGTCTGTTCTGCACTTTCTCCAGTCGTAGAAATAGTGTCTACAAGACCGTCGATGGGATCGACATCAGCGGCTTTTGTTGCTGCTACTTCCTCTTCTGTTGCTTTTTTTTTATCAGCATCGGCAGCGGCCTTCGCAGGACCGTCAGTGCCTTTCACGGAGCAGTCTACGCTGGTGGGAGGCAAGCAATTTTCGTCGTTGCAGGCGCCATATTTGAGATAGCCTTTGAGGCTGTAGTCCTTTTCGAGGAGTTCCACACGCTGGGTGAACTGCGCAGTGCCTTCAAAGTAGGTGACGGGCATTTCGAAGATGGGGTCTTGTTTGTGCTTCAAACCAGGACCTTCTTTGATTTTGCCTACGAGACGAACACCTTTGAGGTTGTCTGTGCCGAACGTGGCAGCAGTGGGACCACCAGGACCGATGTTCGCGCCATAAACGTGCCAACCTTTCCATTTTGCCTGTGAAGACAATGTCAATTTCAGTGGGGCTAACGCGCTTGTAAGACACGCTGAAGCTCACCTGTGCTGCTACGGAGAGCACGCCGGCGATGAAGGTGAGCAAGAGAAGGGTGAGTTTATGTCTCATCTTGTAGTTTTAGTGGGATGAATGAGAAGTTGTCTGTCGTTCTAGCGAGAAGAATGAGCGTTCAACTAGTGAAATCAGGAAAGTGGCTCTCAAGATTATTTGAGGAGTTCAGCCACCTTAGCTTCGAGTTCTGCACCACGCAGACCGAAAGCCACGATTTTACCTTGTTTGTCGATCAAGAGCGTAGCAGGGATGCTGCGGATGCCGTAGAGCTGTCCGGCTTCGTTTTGCCAGCCTTTGAGGTCGGAGAGTTGGGGCCACTTGAGTCCCATGCTAGCGATGGCACCCGTCCAAGCTTCTTTGCTTTCGTCGAAGCTCACACCTACGATTTCCAATCCCTTGCTGTGGAAGTCTGCATAGAGTTTCTTCACGTGGGGCATTTCTCTGCGGCAAGGTCCGCACCATGATGCCCAGAAGTCAACGAGGGTGAGCTTATTTTTCTTGACAAAGCTAGAAAGCGATTTCACAGCACCTGTGGGAGTAGCCATCTTGAAGTCGGTGAAGTCCTTGCCAGGAGCGCGGAGAGCTTCGAGTTCAGCATCCTTGTTGAGTTGCGTCATGATGGGTTTGAGCAAGTCGGTCTCAAAGCAAGCAGGTTTACCAGCCATGAGTTCTTTGATGTCGCTCTCTTCCATCACACCGAGATATTGGTAGACGAGGGCAGCGTTGTAGAGTCCTTCGGGATGGTCCTTGACGCTTTGCTTCACGATGGAAGAGATTTTGCCGAGATCTTGGAGATATTGCTCATAGAGTTTGTTGAACTCAGGAGTTTCGGTCTTTCCTGCCTGCTTGAGTGCCATGAGTTCGCGTGTGTAACCCAACACTTGGGGCACGATAGGGGTGATTTTGCGTTGTGCTTCGTTGAGGAGATGGTTTTCCGAAGTACCGCTTACGGTGCTGCTGGGGAGGTCTACTCTAACATCTCCATTGAGCACAACAGCGATGGCGTTGTCAAATCCTTCTTTTTCGGTGATAAGGACAAAGGGTTTGTTGTCTGCGGTGCCAGAAAGGGAAAATTGTCCGTTGGCATCCACCTTAAGTGAATCAATGCCTGAGCCTTGAAGATTTTTATAATATACGGTCTTTACATTCGGTGAAGCTTTTCCTTCGAGGTTAAAGCGTTGTGCGAAACTAGTGCCGAAAGCCGACAATAAAGCGAGGGTGCAGAGTAATTTTTTCATGCGTGTGTTGTGGGATGTAAAGGGTGAATGACCCGTGTTTCTCAAGGGTGTAGACCATCAAAATAAGCAATGAGGATCGGAGTCGGTGAGAACGCACGGAAAAAATGTGACGTTTCGCGAGGGAAACGCACTACTATAGTTGCAAAAATAATGATTCCTAGTCACAGGAACAAGAATTTTGTATCTTTTCGCGCAATTTCTGTTGTGAAATTACTAGTTCCACCACTTAACGTGGCGTGCGCGAACTAAACTCGAAAGGTCATTAGAAGGAATAGTACTACTCGTTATAGAAAATCTAGCTTCCTGTCATCTTTTCCATTACCAGAAACACTTTTACGGTCTAATGACCGATTTGGCTTAAAAACGAAAGTAGCCATCTTCCACTGAAGACGGCCATCTTTCGAACATAGACATAACAATTTAAATTCTTACTCTGACGGGCAACAGGCTTGATATGAACCAAGCGGCCTTGCTATCAGATTGCACTGCAAAGGTAGGGACTTTTTGCACCTTGCACAATACTCATTTGCAGTGATTTTGTGTAATGACTCCGGTGTGCGAAGGTGAAATCATTAGTTCTAATGAGTAAAAACTCAACTATTGCGCTAATTTGCTATTTGAGAGTGGCAAAAGGGAGTGTAAAACGGGGCGATGGGGATGAAGTATCATCATTTTATTGATGTCTTTCTGTGGAGATGTGCCGAATCGCTAGGGCACCGGTGGTGTGAAATGTCTATTTTGAGTGACTTTTAGGCGTTCTACATACCTACTTTTGTGAGATAAGGGTGCAAAGCGTACCTACTTTTGTGGGTGGCTTGTGCTGGGAGGTCGTGCGGAAAAGCATCAAAGTGGTGAAAATGCCGAAGCAAATTCACCACTTTGTTAGGAGTTATCGACCGAAAAATTGCATCCAGTCGTCTTTTTTGTATTGACTGTCTTGACGGTTGTTGGAAGACTCGTAGCCACCCTTACTTTGTTTTTTGCGTGAGGGCTTCGCGTCGTAACCACCGCGGTCGGACTTGCGGCTGCCTTTTCCATAAGAATTGGCACCACGTTCGGAATAGCGATTGGATTTCTCGCGACTTCGATCAGACTTTTCGTAACTGCGGTCTGATTTTTCATAACCGCGGTTGGACTTGCCACGCTTGCCATCGCGACCACGCAGACGTTGGCTGGTGTCGGCATCGCAGCGGTCGGCATCATCTACCACCACACGACGTTCGCCTACCTTGGCTTTCGCCATCTTAGCCTTCACCAATTCGGCATCGTCCTCGGGCACTTCAAAGAAGGAACAAGTGGGTAGGAGGTCGATGCGACCAATCTCCACTTTACCCTTGACATAGCGATTGACGAGGTTGATGATTTCACGTGCGAAGAAGTTGTCTTTCTTACCAAAATTGAGGAAGAGACGCTTGTAGCCTTCTTCTGCTTCTTGCACGCCGCCACCTTGTTTGGCGCGCTCTTTGCGCTGTGCACGACGTTCTGCAGCGGCTTCGCCCTTTTTGTCGGGGCGGTCGGTGGGCTGCACGATTTCGGGAGCATTGGCATAGTAGGAGAGGAAGCGACCAAACTCGTTTTGCACAAGACGCTTCACGAGTTCTTCCTTGCTCAACCACTCAAGTTTGTGCATCACTTCGAGGAGGAAAGGTGCGATTTGCTCTTCGTCTACCTCGGTATGTTCGAGTTCGTCGATGACTTTATAGAGTTGTTTGCTGCAAATCTCTTGAGGTTCGGGAAGGACGCCAACTTCAAACTTCTTGCCAATGACGCGTTCGATGAGGCGCACTTTGCCCTTTTCTCGGATGTGGATGATGGAGATAGACGTACCTCGTTTGCCAGCACGACCGGTGCGGCCAGAGCGGTGGGTGTAGTTTTCGACATCATCGGGCAAACCGTAGTTGATGACGTGGGTGAGTTCGTTGACATCGAGTCCACGAGCCGCAACGTCGGTAGCCACAAGAAGTTGGGTGCGGTGTTGGCGAAACTTCTGCATCGTCAAGTCGCGTTGGGCTTGTGCCAAATCGCCGTGCAGCGCTTCTGCGCTATAACCATCTTTGATGAGCTGGTTGGCAACCTCTTGGGTTTCTAGGCGCGTGCGGCAGAAGATGATGCCATAGATGCGAGGATAGTAGTCTACAACGCGCTTGAGGGCTGCATATTTGTCTTGTGCCTTGACGAGATAGTAGGTGTGATTCACGTGTTCAGCACCTTCGTTGCGGCTTCCGACGACAATCTCTTGGTAGTCTTTGAGATAGCTCTTGGCGATGCGCTCGATCTCTGGTCCCATAGTGGCAGAGAAGAGGAGAGTCTGACGCTCTTCGGGGAGGGCGGCAAGGATTTCGTCGATGCTGTCGGTGAAGCCCATATTGAGCATTTCGTCGGCTTCGTCAAGGACGATGTTGCGTACGCTGTGGAGCTGTGCAACCTTGCGGTGCATCAAGTCGATGAGACGACCAGGAGTGGCAACAATGATTTGACAACCCTTCTTGAGTTGACGGATTTGTCCTTCAATATTTGTACCCCCATAAACGGCTACGACGTGGAGACCATCGATGTAGCGGCTGTAGTCCTTGAGATCATCCGCGATTTGCAGGCAGAGTTCGCGCGTGGGGCTGAGGATGACGACTTGGGTGGTGCGGTCTTTGGGGTTGATGTTTTGCAACACGGGAAGACCATAAGCTGCGGTCTTACCTGTGCCGGTTTGTGCCAAAGCGATGACGTCGCGGTGACGATTGCTTTCGATTGGGGCTTCGGTGTTGGAGTCGGCATCGGTAACCATGTTTGTTACGGCTTCGATGCTTTCTTCAAAGCTGTCTGTGGCATCTGCACTTTCAGCGTTGAGCACTGGTGCTGCTTCGGTGTCCATGGGGGCATCGTTGGCAGTGGGTTCGCTGTCGTTGGCAGCAGGAGTAAGTGTATTTGGGAATGAGGGGGTGTGGAGGAGGACGGGAATCACAGCCTCTTGGACGGGAGTGGGGTTTTCGTAGCCCATCTCGCTAATCGCGGTGAGGAGTTCTTCTCGCAAACCGAGTTCTGAAAAACTTTTCAAGGAATAAAGGGGATAAAAAATGAAAAACTGCGGTGTTTTTCCATAAGAAAAAAATGTCGGAGCGTATGATCTCCGATTTCACCCAAACATTCTCCGCCGAGTGGGGGAGGGGAGCACTGCAACCTGGCTCTGCTCTGGAAGAAAAACACCAAACTTGAGAACAACAATAAGCGATGGGGCGCGTTAGCCATATTGATTCCAATCAATCCTGCGCAAGAGTCGGCATTTCTCCAAAAAACATGGAGCTTCTGTGGCTGACCTAGAACTGCGCAACACCATTGTTGTCTCGTCCGTTTGCTCATTGTCGTGCTTTACACGCTACAAAGATACGATTTTCTGCCGAGATACTCCGCTTTTGCAGGTACAATCTCTTGATTTTCATTCTTTTTTCGTAGCTTTGTAGTGCTTATGCTATGTCGGCTTTCGCTTTTGTTTTAATTTCTACTCTGTGTAAAATGAAGGAACAACGGAGTTATCTGCATTTTTTTTAGCTTATTTTGCCGAATCCTTCGTGCGGTGGGGCACTGCCTGATGGAGGTATAGCTCTTTGTGATGGTAATGTTACTCTTTTTCGCTTGCTATGGAATATGAATCCCTTACTCGTGCTTTGCAATTAGTGGAGATTTTGGCTGAGGGTCAGTTTTTGACCGTGGCTCAAATGGCAGAACGCAGTCGCCTGCATCCCAGAAGGGTGTATCGATTGTTGGAAACTTTTCCGCGAGTGGGCTTGACCCTCGAGCGGCAGAGCCATAGTTATCGTTTGCGCGCTGATGCTCCTTTTCTTAAACGCGTAACATCGTTTTTGCACTTTACGCCCGATGAGGTGCTCACGCTTCGACAGATTCTTACTGCTGTGCCGAATAGTTCGGTGCAGGCGCGTTTGCTGCGCGAAAAATTGGAGCGTTCCACGAGTGAGAGCTTGTTTATTCCTCCCGATGTGGACGAAGTGACGGGGCGCAACATTCGCACGATGTTTGAAGCCATCGAGGGGGGAACGCATTGTGGTGCTGCGTGGTTACCGTTCTTCGCGCAGTCAAAAGAGAGATCGCTATGTGGAGCCTTATGCTTTCTTGCCGGGCAATCGTGATGTGCGGTGCTTTGAAATCAGTACGCGCACGAATAAAACCTTTAACCTCTCCCGAGCGGAAGAGGTGGAACTGGTGGATTTGCGTTGGAGTTATCGTGAGGAGCATCGTCCGCTGTTGGTTGATTTGTTTCACTTCTCTGGAGAATGTACCACAAGGGTGGCGTTGCGTCTTGGGGTGCTGGCAAAGAGTGTGCTGCTCGATGAGTATCCGCAAGCTGAGCGTCGCTTGACGCAAGAAGACGATTCGCTTTGGTTGTGGGAAGATGAGTTCTGTTCGATGAAAGGTGTGGGGCGTTTTGTGATGGGGCTCCTCGAAGATATTGAAATTGTCGATGCTCCCGAGCTGGAAGATTACATTCGGGAACAGATTTCTCAAGCAGCTACGCGATTTATGAAGTAGGTGTGAGAAGGAGATAGACCTTTTTGTGAAGTGATGTAAGGTCCTTCTGAGAATTAACGTCAAATCGGTCATTAGATGATGAAATATGTTCAGGGTCTAATGACCGATTGGGGTTTAATATGTATCTTGTGAGATGAGAGTTGTGTCCTGTGAGATGAAATAGCTTGCTTGTGAGGTAAGATGCACCCCAAACCTCAGCGTTTCTGAGATGTTGAGAGAAAAAACAAAAAAAAGCCACTCCCCAAAGGAGTGGCTTTCTAATTCTATTGAAGAAGTCGGCAACTTAAGCCAATTTGCTCACGTGAATCATGAGGCTAGACTTGATGTTAGCGGCCTTGTTCTTGTGGATGATGTTCGTCTTAGCGAGCTTATCGAGCATCTTCTGTACTTTAGGAAGAAGTTCAACTGCTACAGCTTTGTCGGTAGTAGCGCGGAGCTTGCGAACTGCGTTACGCATAGTCTTAGCGTAGTAACGATTGTGCAAGCGACGAGTGGCGGTCTGACGAATTCTCTTTACCGATGATTTGTGGTTTGCCATGTGAAATGGAGTTGTTTGATTGATTAAAACTTAGAATTGACTGCCGGCACTCTTCAGCAGGAGGAATTTAGAACGTCTCACGACGGTGCTGCTTCAGACGTAGCCATTGCGAACGTAAAAGAATTGGGGAATTCTTTGCAGAACTCCCCACTTCGATTACTTGGTAGTCCCTAGGAGAGTCGAACTCCTCTTTAGAGAATGAAAATCTCTCGTCCTAACCGATAGACGAAGGGACCGTGCGTTTGGGTCAGCGTCGCATCTTGTAGTGTGCCGTTGTTTCCCGATTGCGATGCAAAGGTAGAGACTTTTTCTGAAACCACCAAGCCTTTCTCCAATTTTTTTTCGTTTTTCGTCGATTTTTCCTCGTTTTCGTTGATTTTCGCCCTAAATCACCCCTTTTTCTCTGGGATTTTCGCCCAAATCAACTTTTCAGCGTACCTTTGTCTGGACTGAAAAAAATGCCCTTTTGAGGGTGAATGACGAAGAAAAATATGATTATCCACGACGAAATACTCATTTTTCACGCACTTCGACATCGCGACGACCAACTTATTGTGGAAGGTCTGGCGCGAAATTATGGCAGAATTTCCTTTGTCGTGCGCATTTCTCATGCGCCGCGCGCTAAAATAAGGCATACCATCTTTCAACCAATGGCTGTGCTGGAAGTGGAGTGGGAGGAGAAACCTCGAGCCAAATTGATGAAACCGCTCTCTGCACGAGTGTCGCAGCCTTGGCGTTCGCTACATACTTCACCCATAAAAGCTACCCTCACCCTTTCTCGCGGAGTTTCTGATGCAGGTTTGTCGCCATGAACAGTCCGGCGAACTGTTTTTTGATTATCTCCTGCATAGCCTCACATGGTTGGACACCGCTGAGGAAGGATATGCCAATTTCCACCTGCTCTTTCTCATGCGTTTGGCGCAATTCTTGGGCATATCGCCTAATACCTCCGACACTTCGTTGCCTTTCTTTGATCTTATGGCAGCGGAATTTGTGCCTCGCGCGCCTGCGCACGTATATTATATATATGGGGATGAGGCTAGAGCTTTCGAGCAGCTTTTGCGCATGAACTTTTCTACGATGCATCTCTTTCGACTCACACGAGTGCAGCGCAATCGCATCTTAGAACTGATTCTCACCTACTATCGTTTGCACATTCCCTCTCTACCAGAGTTGAAGAGTTGGGAAGTGATGCGTGAAATTTTTACGTAGTTATTCGGTCTAAAATCAAAGAAAGATTTGCGACAGTCGGCAGAAAGCCGTATTTTTGTCCCTAAATCCATCATTAAAAAGCAGATAATTCAGTATCATCATGAAAATAGCACTCATAGGATATGGCAAAATGGGCCACATGATTGAGGACATCGCTAAGAAGCGTGGCCACGAAATCGTGTCTATTATCGATGTGAATAATATCAACGACTTCGATAGCGATGCTTTTCGCTCGGCGGAAGTTGCCATCGAATTCACCAATCCCACTGCGGCTTACGGCAACCTCCAAAAGGCTTGGGCGCAAGGTGTGAAAGTGGTGAGTGGAAGCACCGGTTGGCTCGCTGCCCACGAAACAGAACTCAAGCCGCTTGCGCAAACGAGGGTAAAACTCTGCTCTGGGCATCGAATTTCTCTCTCGGAGTAGCCATTTTTGGTGCGGTAAATAAGTATTTGGCTCACATCATGAACCAATTTCCCGACTATGATGTGACGATGACGGAGACGCATCATGTGCACAAATTGGATGCTCCTTCTGGCACTGCTATTACGCTGGCAGAGCAAATCGTGGATCGCATGGATCGCAAGAAGACCTGGGTGAAGGGTGAAGTGCTGGAAGCCGATGGCTCTGTCACGGGAAGCAAAGAAAATGCTCCCGAAGCACTGCGCATTGATGCTATCCGCCGCGACGAAGTGCCTGGTATTCACACTGTCGAGTACGATTCTCCAGCCGATTGCATCCGCATCACGCACGATGCGCATTCGCGTCAAGGCTTCGCCCTCGGTGCTGTTCTTGCTGCTGAATATGTGGCTAAGCACGAAGGTTGGCTCACTATTGATGACCTTTTCAACTTCTAGCATATAGCGTGTAATTCTTGCCTTGCGTGTTGTGCCGCGTGCAAAAAGTTTTTTTGTAGCATGCTCGATGTCGCTGGCGAAGATTCTATATTCTTTATCCTTTCTATCCATCATAAATCCTCGATTTATGTTCACAATGCCAAAAGCAACGCGCCGTCAATGGACGCTCTTTGGAGTAGTCACCGCGCTTTATCTTCTTTTTCTTCTCTGGGTTGAGTCTTGGTGGGGACTTCTCGTAGTGCCCTTCATTTATGATCTCTACATCAGCCGTAAAATCAACTGGGGTTGGTGGCGCAATAGTCCTGATCCCATCGTGCGCATGGTGATGAGTTGGGTAGATGCTATTGTGTTTGCACTCGTAGCTATCTACTTTATCAACCAATATTTCTTTCAAAACTTTGTCATCCCCTCTTCTTCGCTCGAGAAGACGTTGTTGACTGGGGATTATCTCCTGGTGTCTAAGTTGAGCTATGGTCCTCGCATCCCACAAACTCCCCTCACGATGCCACTCACTCAGCACAACCTTCCTGCATGGTTAGGAGGTGGAAAGAGTTATATCGAGTGGCCACAATGGGACTACCGTCGTGTGAAAGGTTTGGGACGAGTGGAAGTTGGGGATATCGTGGTGTTCAACTATCCTTCGGGCGACACAGTAGCCAGCAACTTCCAGAATCAAGACTATTATGGGCTTGTTTATTCCACCGGTGCGCAGGCGCTTGGCATCAATGAGCCCAGCGACTCGCTTTCTCCTCAAGAACAACGTGCAGCCTTCGCCAAGATCTACAGCATTGGACAGCAGATTTGAAGCAAAGCACCGAGATAGGGGAAATCATCTCCCGTCCTGTGGATCGACGTGAGAACTACGTCAAGCGTTGTGTTGCGGTGGCAGGTCAAACTTTGCAAATCAAAAACAACGATATCTACGTCAATGGCAAGAAGCAAGCGCGACCTGAAAACATGCAGCTTGTATATAATGTGCGTTTCAAGCAAGCTCCCAGCGTGGAATTCTTGAAGGAAAATGGCGTCACTCGCGAAGATCTTTCTCGTGCAGGTGAAGGACAGGTGATTAGCATGCCCCTCACCGCTCAGCTTTACAAGTATTTTGAGCAACATCCCGAAATTGCCACCATCGAAGGCAAAGAACCTAGTTGGAATCACTGGCTCTTCCCCCTCAACATGGCGAAAAACTGGACTACCTCCGACTATGGTCCCATCTGGATTCCCAAGAAAGGAGAAACTGTGCAGTTGTCTCTCGCTAATCTTCCCTTGTATGAGCGCTGCATTGCAGTTTATGAGGGTAATAAGTTGGAGGTGAAAGGTGATAACATTCTCATCAATGGCAAAGTCGCTGCAAACTATACCTTTAAGCTCGACTACTACTGGATGATGGGTGATAATCGCGACCTTTCTGCCGACTCCCGATTCTGGGGATTTGTTCCTGAAGATCACATCGTGGGAAAACCCCTCATGGTATGGCTTTCTCTCGATCCCGATTATGGTCTTATGGACGGGAAAATCCGTTGGAACCGCACCTTCAAGTGGGTAGGTGGTATAAAATAGTTAGAAAGTATAATTTCAACTCTTGCTCCATCCCATGCTAGGGTGTGCAAGATGCTCTTTGATAGAGTGAAATATAGAAATGGGATGCACCGCCTATCATAAAAACAGGACGTGCATCCCATACTTATTTATATAAACCTATAGAATATGTCTCCGATTCCGTTGCTCACTTCGGCTTACCTCGCTCCGGTGCATTATTATACCAAGCTCATCTCTGCCCCCTTTGTGGTGGAAGAACGCAGTGACCACTATGTGAAACAGACGTTTCGCAACCGATGTGTCATCGCCACGGCGGATGGCATGCAGTCGCTTACCATCCCTGTGCAAGGATGCAAGGAATTAGGTGGAGATCATAAGACCCCTACGCGAGAGATGCGTATCATCGGCCACAATCGATGGCGACAACTTCACTGGAATGCACTTGTGGCAGCCTATGAGCGCACCCCCTTTTTTGAATACTATGCCGATGACTTTGCCGCCATTTATCAAGGAGAGTATGAGCGCTTAGTAGATTTCAACGCAGATTTGCACCACTTAGTCTTGCGTCTGCTCGATATCCATCCCAAGATTGTGGTGAATGAAGGAGAGTATCTCTTGTTGGATGCAGAAGGGAGGTTGCAAGAAGCGAGTACCTCAACGCAAGCCACGTTGCAATTTCGGGATGAACTCGCAAAGCATCTTGCACCTCTCTGTGAAGGAAGCAAACAAGACGCCGCCGTTTCTCCTCGTACTCCAGTACATTCCTCGTGGAATTATCAGGATTATCGGGAAACCATTCGTCCCAAATTGGATTTTCGTGGTGATCCCACCTTCCATCCTCATAGCTATTATCAGATATTTCTCAGCGTCATGGCTTTCTTCCCAATTTGAGCATCGTAGATCTCCTCTTCAATATGGGTCCTGAAAGCCGAATCGTGCTGCGCAACTCCATCTGTTGAGGAGAAAAAAGGTTTATGTAGAGCAGAAAAAGGGCTTGTGTAGAGTTGTTTAGAGGCTAAAATTTCAACTCCATCCGACAAAATAGTCGCAAACGACAGAAGTTTGCGATTTTTTGTAGGAAAACATTTGGGGGAATGGAAATAAATTTCCAACTTTGCAGTGAAGGTTATGAGTTGCCATCGCGGGCGCTCCCCTCTATCTCAACATAAACTTAACAATTTAACGATAAGACAACTATGCAAAAGTATCTTTGCGAGCCTTGCGGCTATATTTACGATCCCGCTGAAGGAGATCCCGATTCAGGCATTGCACCTGGCACAGCTTTTGAAGACATTCCAGAAGATTGGTGCTGCCCCATCTGCGGTGTTACGAAGGAAGATTTCGTACCCTACGAAGACTAAACATAGCCTCCATCGGAGGTAATTCTACATCATTCCCCGATTTGTTGCGACAAGTTGGGGAATGTCTTTTTCAGAAGATAGATTCTCTAGAAAAACTAGAGGTTTTAGAAGTACTAGAGCTTTTAGAAGCACTAGGTCCTCTAGAAAAACTAGAATTTCTAGAAGCACTAGCCCCTCTAACGACAAATTATTTTATCCCGAGCCACGCTTGCCGTGGCGAGCAAAAAAGGGTCTGCGACCCTCTAACGTCTAATCTCTAACGTCTAATATGAATATTGGCGACAAACTTCCCGAAATCCTCGGTGTGGATCAAAATGGTCAAGAAGTGCGCACCAGCGAATATGCAGGTCGCAAAGTGATTCTCTATTTCTATCCCAAAGATCAAACTCCTGGTTGCACGGCTGAGGCATGCTCTCTTCGCGACAACTACAGCGAACTTACCCAGATGGGATATGAAGTGATTGGCGTAAGTGCTGATAGCGCTGAGAGCCACCAGAAGTTCATTGCAGCTCATAAGCTACCCTTCCGTCTCATTGCTGACACGGACAAAACCCTCATCAACGCCATGGGAGTGTGGGGAGAGAAGAACCGTTATGGCAAAATCACGGTTGGACTCTTGCGCACCACCTTCCTCATCGACGAAGAAGGAAAGGTGGAAAGCATCTTCACCCCTGGTCAGATTCGCACCAAAGAGCACGCTGCACAAATTATTAAGCGCGTGAAAGGCTAGTTATTACCTTTGTATCGCCTATGAACTTGTGGATAAAACAAGTATCTAGCGCGACGAATGTGAATAATATGCTTATAGAACTGGACAAGCAGTAGGCAAAAGTTCGCTATTTGAGCACGATTTTGCCGTGTGGACTTGAAAAAATGCACTAATACGCGTTTTTTCTCCCCCAAAACTGCTATGTCCAGTTTTTTTTTTATACCTTTGTCCTTAGATATGTCTTGCTAGCACGCAGGATAAAGTGTTTGCGATTTGCAAAACTTTGGAAAATGCGCCCTTGTCACATATCTATTTCATCAAGCGAACCACAATTAATCGTTTAATTCTTAATTTAATCATTCAATGAAACAGGTTTACAAATTGCTCGCTTCGGCTGCCGTTGTGCTCGTCGGTGTGACAAATTTGTCGGCTCGTAACTGGTCTCCCGGCACTGACGCTGTGACCCAGATTGAAGCTGGCAAAAAGTATGCCCTGCAAGGTATTGTTTCAGCGACTGGTAACCAGCGTTATCTCCAAGGTACCGCCTTTACCGAGAAGCCATACCTCTCTCTCCCGACGGAGTCTTTGAGTTTGTCCCCGCTGGCGAACTGAAGGATGCAGAAGGCAACCAAGTTTACTACTTGGTAGTTCCTAGCAAGACTAAGGATCAGTACATTTCTGCTCCTGGCACCAGCACTTTCTACACTTCTTCTACCAACCGTGCGTGGAAGGTTGTTGTAAAGGCTGGCGTAAAGGCTGACAGAGAATACAGCTACAGCTGGAACACCACTAAGGATAATGGTGAAGACACCACTATCGTGCTCAAGGGTAAGGACGCTTACGTTCGTGAGTCTATGGAAGAAAATGAGGGTGTCAACAAGTACGACTTGAGCACTTTCACCTTCGCAGAACGCAACGACGGTGTTGTCATTGTTACTTACCAATCAAAGAACCCCAAGAAGAAGGAAAAAGATGCTGAATACAACTTCTTCCTCACCAACGAGGCTGGTTCTACTTCTGTAGGTAAGGGTACTAACTACAACATCAACCTCTGGAACATCTTCGAAGTGGAACAAAACGACGCTAAGACTTCTCTCAGCAACGTTTTGGACGCTACTTTCGGTGAAAGCTTCGATATTGCGGCTTTGGTAGACAAGAGCAACAAGGACGCTTACGTTTTGGGTAATGACATCGGTCAATACGACGAAACTAAGTACAACAAGCTCAAGGAACTCTACACCAAGGCTAAGGCTGCAGTAGATGGCGAATCTGGACTTTCTGACGATGAATTGGACAAACTCGCTGAAGAGCTTCCCAAGGCATTTGCTGAGTTCAAGCAGTCTGGTAAGCCCCTTACTGAAGGTTACTACATCGTAGAATCTTACCGTGCTCATAAGGAAAGCGGTTATGATGGTGGTGCAATCTATGACGAAGGTGCTGTGAAGAACGGTGCTAAGAATCTTCTCTGGACCTACAGAGGCGGTGCTACTACCTACAAGCAAGGTGAAGCCCTTGACCACAAGTCTTTGAAGTTCATCTGGAAGGTTGAGAAGGACGAAGCTAACCCTGGTTACTTCTTCTTCAAGAACATGCAAACAGGTCGCTACATCGGCGAAACTCCTGTCCAAGGTCCTGGTGAAACTGTTCAAATGAGCGATTCTCCTAATGCTTCTTACAATATCGTTGCTAACCGCAACCAAGCAGGCTTCTTCACTTTCTATTCTCCTAAGCTTTGGAGAGGTAAGGGTGCTTACTGGGGTGGTAACTACCCCACAGATCGTTGGGAATTCGGTGGCTTGCACCCCGGTGGTGACCACGATCGTGTTGTAGTATGGGATTGGCAAGCTCCAGCTTCTGCATTCTATGCTCGCACTATCACTGAAGACCAAGTGAAGGCTATCCTCAGCGTAGCTCAACAAGGTATCAACAACGACAAAGCTAAGGGTCTCGTGAACCAAGCACAAGCTGCCCTCGATAAGGGTTATGCTTATATGGCTGTTAATGAAGCTGGCGAACGCCTCGAAAAGGCTAACTCTGGCGACTACTCTACTGAAGAACTCGGTCTCGTGACTGACGCTGAAAAGCTCAAGTCTCCTATGGCTGACTCTGAAGAAGGTAAGAATATCGGTGTTCTCCTCGACGGCGATGCTACTACCTACTTCCACTCTTCATGGCATGGTGGTGAAGGCGCTTGGAAGGGTGCTCACTATCTCCAATTCCAACTCGACGAATCTAAGAAGGATCTCTTCCTCAAGTGGGTGAAGCGTATCAACTCTAATGGTAGCATCAACGACAACGGTGCTCCTGCTAAGGTTACTCTCTGGGGTGCTAAGGACGATGCTGCTCTCAGCAAGGATAAGGCTAACAAGCTCGATGCCGATGGCAACGAAGCTACTGATGACAGTGGTAACCCTATCGTGAACTTCGACGCTTGGAAGACCAACGAAGGTTGGGATTCTCTCGCTGTTGCTAACTTCACCTATCCTTATGACATCACTGTAAACGACGCTACCAAGAAGAATGCTGCTGGTTATGCTTTCTTCAGCGTACCTGCTGGTTACAAGAACTTCCGTTTGGAAGTAGTGACTCGTGTGAACAATAGCGACAAGCCTAACGGCAACGCTTACTTCCACGCTTCTGAATTCCGTGTTTACGAAGGTAAGTTCGACCAAGTGAACTCTCTCATCGCTTCTGTTCCAACAGCTGACGTTGATGCTCTCAAGGCTGCTATCGCTAAGTTGAACACTGAAGTGAAGGCTGAAAAGGCTACCAAGGAAAGCATCGATGCTCTCCAAGCTGCATACGATCAGTTCCTCAAGAACTATCCCGAACCTAAGCGCGTGACTGACGCTCTCGCTGAAGCTCAAAAGCTTTCTAAGGCTTCTGTTGAAGGCGAAGCTGTAGGTTATTACAAGGCTGGTGCTAAGGCTAAGCTCGATGAAGTTATCGCTTCTGTAAAGGGTAAGCTCGACGCTCAAGTGAAGACTAAGGCTCCTAACGTAAACCAAATCAACGATTACCTCGCTGAGCTCAACGCTGGTCTCACTGAGTTTGCTAAGCAACTCATCATGCCCGAATCTGGTATCTATCGCCTCCAAAGCGCTTCTGCTGAAAAGACTCGCGAAGGTCGCATCATCACTGCTGTAAACTCTTCTCGCCAAAGCGCATTGAAGATGTGGGGTCGCGTACTCGATCCTAACAGCAAGGGTAACTACAAGAACGAAGACGGCTTCGAAGCTGTTCTCGGTGCATACTGGGATGTTCAAAAGGTTGAAAACGGTTACACCCTCAAGAACGTCTACACAGGTCTCTACGCTGCTCCTAAGTCTGGCGAAGCTACTGTAACTCAAAGCGAAACTCCTTATGTCTTCAGCGTTACTTTCGCTAAGACTCCTGGTTGCTTCAACTTCGTAATCAAGGCTGACGACGCTGTATCTAAGAAGATCTACGTAAACGCTGAGTCTGACAACTCGTTCTCTGGAATGCTGCTGAAGGTCAAGACAACTCTGCCTTCAAGTTCCTCCCAGCTGCTGATGGTCTCAAGAAGGCTCTTAACAATGAAGAAGGCTTCCGTGTATACATCCAAGCTAAGGTACCTCAAATCGTAACGCTCCCCGTGAACGCTGAATTCGATGCTGCCAACTCTGGTGCTGAATTCTACACTGTACTTGGTCAAGATGCTGAGTTCAACATCCAACTCAAGAAGGCTGAAAAGCTCGTCGCTGGTCAAGCATACGTATTGATTCCTACTGCTAGCAACGAAAAGAACTACGTTACTCTCTATGCTGCAGAAAGCTTGAATGAAGACTACACTAAGCTCAATCCTACTCACACTGCTGCTGAAGCTGTGAATGGTTTGACTCCTGTTTTCGAAAACACTCGTTTGCCCGAAAACAATGGTATCTTCAACGACGATCGCACACTCGTGCTTCTCTCTGTTCAAACGAATCTGTAGCTGCTAACACTGGTTACTTCGGTAAGATGCCTGCAACCACTGTAACAGGTGATGCTCAACTCTTGGCTGAAGGTACAATCACCACTCTTGGTCGTGTAGTTGTTCTCAACGGCAAGGCTGACAAGGCTGGTGTTTACACACTCTCTGGTGTTCGCGTGAACAATGCTAATCACCTCCCCGCTGGTGTTTACATCGTTAACGGTAAGAAGCAAGTTGTGAAATAAGTCAAGCCCAGTGCTGACTTCCTCACACTGACGAGTTAATCTCGTACATATCTGCACCCCATCTCTATCTTAGAGGTGGGGTGCTTTTTTATACCCTTTTTCTGTGCTCCGATTTTCCATCTGCTTCGACAAGTGATGCGGGCACCTACCCACACTTCTTCTACTTAAATCCAAAAAGGTCATTAGAATCTGAGTAGATCTTATTGGATTGTTGAGATTCGTACAGTTCAAAAAGTGGAACAAGCCCTCGAAAGTTCCACGAATAATTGGTAATTTTGCCAAGGCTTTGCTACATACTTTTGTGGAGCGCAAAATAGCAAGGCAAGTGAGGCTGATGAGCGGTGGTGAACCCTCTGTCGCCAATATAACTATTACACACTGACTTTCTTTTAGCAATACTAAACTTCATGTCTTTTTTTCATAGATTGTTTCTCAAGTCATCAGCCACTTCACAAGAAGGTGGAAAGACGAGACATCATCGTCACCGTCGCCTGCGCTGGGTGCACAAGTGGGGTGGGCTTTTTTTCACCTTCTTTCTCATCGTCTTTGCGCTGTCGGGCATCGTGCTCAATCATCGTGCGGCATTGAGCGAAGTGGATGTGCCTCGAGCGGTCCTGCCTCCCAGCTATCGCCTGCAACACTGGAACCTTGGTGCCGTGAAAGGTACACTTCGTGTTTCGAGCGACAGCCTCTTGCTGTATGGTGAAAATGGGCTTTGGCTCACCGACTCCGACCTCACGTGCTTTACGCGGTTTGAGCGTGGCATGCGCCCAGGAGCCGACAACCGCTTGGTGGCGAATGTGGTGCGCACTCGCACTGGACAGATTTCGCCGTCACCACTTTCGATGCTTATCAGTGGAATCAAACTACCCAATCGTGGGAGCTACTCACCGAACGCTTTGCACCATCCGATCGCATGACGGATGCAGCAGTGAAAGGCGACACATTGGTGCTGCAAAGCCGTTCCGAACTCTTCCTCGCTACAGCCCCTTACAAGCATTTTGAGCGCATACATCTGCAAGCTCCTACCAATGCTGAGCTCGGGCGCTTCACCTTTCGCACACTCTGGATGCTCCACAGCGGAGAGCTTTTCGGGGTTTGGGCGCAATATCTTGTCGATATTTTAGGACTCATCCTCATTGTGCTTTGCATCACTGGAGTGGTGCTTGCCTTCTTCCCGAAGTTGTTGAAGCGACAGCGCAAACGCCAGTCAAAAGGCAAGAGCGGGCTGCGACGCATCTTCAAATCTTCGCTACAACTTCATAATAAGTTGGGAGTTTATCTTCTGGCTTTTCTCCTGCTGCTCACCGTTACGGGAATGTTTCTCCGTCCGCCACTCTTGGTAGCCATAGCCAGACATCGGCATCAACCGCTTGCGCTCACACATGAAGACAATCCCAACCCTTGGTGGGACAATCTGCGCATGGTTCGCTACGACTCTCATCACAATCGATGGTTGTTGCAGACCCCCTTCGGCTTTTTCACTACCCCCGATCTCCATAGTGCACCTACTAAGTTGGACCACGAACCTCCAGTGGGTTTCATGGGCACCAATGTCCTCCTGCAGGAAGACGCCGACCATTGGATAGCCGGTTCTTTCAGTGGACTCTATCGTTGGGATGCACGCACCGGCGAGAGTTGGAATCTCTACACCGGACAGCGGTATGTGGCACCGAAGCATCAGGGAATTCCCGATTTCACTTATTCCGTGTCGGGCTATTCCACCGACTTGGGCGCACGTCCTGTGGTTTGACTACAATCGCGGAGCAGAATATGCGCTCGGTGGTGCCCAAAAAGCGGCAGTGGGCGACGACGGACAAGAGTCCGTGTGCTATGAGCGAGCGGATTTCAGCGTGATGCCCGAACAAGTGCAAGATGGTCGTTTGTCCCTGTGGAGAGTGGCTCTGGAAACGCATACAGGGCGTATCTATACCTTTCTTCCCAACCTCGTAATTCAGCTTTTCATCTTCCTCTCTGGCGTGTTCTTGCTCACGGTGCTCATTTCGGGCTTTATCATCTGGCGTAAATTCCATCGTTTTGCAAAGTCAAGATGAAATATTAAGTAGAAAAATAGTGGAAATTCATTTTTTATTCCGTAACTTTGTAGCAGAGAATGTGGTGATTATTTGATTTCAGCTAGTGGCAGAATAAAAGTCTTATCACAGCTGTTCTCCTATAATTACCCTAACCCCAATACTCATCACTCCCCAACATCCTTACGTATGTCTTTATTCTTAGCTTGCAGTTTGCTTTTTAGTCTCGGTGCATCCGCGCAAACCGCACCCGCTTCTAGTGACCACATGCCAGGATTCGCCTATGATCTAAAGGTGAAAACCCCACTCGGCACTGAATGGCAAAACCCCACGCAGGTGGCACTCAACAAAGAGCGTCCCCACGCTTGGTTCTTCTCTTTTGCTGACGAGCAAGAAGCACTCAAAGTGCTCCCTGAAGCCTCTTCGTTCTATCAAAGCCTTAACGGAGAATGGAGTTTCCACTGGGTGGGAAATCCTGAAGAACGTCCCGTGGACTTCTACAAAACCAACTACAATGTGAGTGGTTGGGATAAGGTGCAAGTGCCTATGAACTGGAACATCGTAGGTATTCAGAAAGATGGTACGCAGAAGTATGGCATGCCCATCTATAGCAACCAGCGCGTCATCTTCCAGCACGAAGTGGCTGTGGGCGACTGGAAAAAGGGCGTGATGCGTGAACCTCGCAAAGATTGGCTCACTATAAGAACCGCAATGAAGTGGGTTCGTATCGTCGCACCTTCACGATTCCTCAAAATTGGGAGGGTCGTGAAGTATATCTCAATTTCGATGGGGTAGACTCCTTCTTCTATCTCTACATCAATGGCAAGTATGTGGGTTTCTCTAAGAACTCTCGCAACTTGGCTTCCTTTGATGTGTCGCCTTATTTGGTGAAGGGAGAAAACGTGATTGCAGTGGAAGTTTATCGTCACAATGATGGCTCCTTCTTGGAAAGCCAAGATATGTTCCGTCTGCCTGGTATCTTCCGCAACGTAGGTTTGGTGGCGAAACCCAAAGTGCAAGTGCGTGACGTGGTGGCAATCCCCGATTTCGATGCCAACCTCGTGAATGCTTCTCTAGACATCAAAGCCTCTTTGAGCAATCTCTCCAAGAAGAATCTCAAAGGCTTGCGTGTACGCTATCGCCTCTTTGAAAAGGAACTCTATGGCGAAAATACCACTCCCGTAGCAGGTGTGAATGTCGTAACTGCTCCTGTCGAAGTACGCAAGGGTGGTGAAGCCACTGCTGCCGTGAAACTCCAAGCTGGTGCACTCGTGAAGAAGTGGAGTGCAGAAGCGCCTTGGCGCTATGTCCTCGTGGGTGAGTTGCTCGATGCGAAAGATCAAGTGCTCGAAACCTTCTCTACCATTGTCGGCTTCCGTAAGATTGAAATTAAGAATACTGCTGCTCAAGATGACGAATTTGGCAAGGCAGGTCGCTACTATTATCTCAATGGCAAGCCCATCAAGATGAAGGGTGTGAACCGCCACGAAACAAATCCCGAGCGTGGTCATGCCATCACTCATGAGCAAATGGAGAAGGAAGTGATGTTGATGAAGCGTGGTAACATCAACCACGTGCGCAATAGTCACTATAGCAACGACCCCTACTGGTATTATCTTGCTGACAAGTATGGTATCTATCTCGAAGATGAATGCAACATCGAGAGCCACCAGTACTATTATGGCAAGGAGTCTTTGAGCCACGTTCCCGAATTTCGCGATCACCACGTAGCGCGCAATCTCGAAATGGTGCACGCCACAGTGAACCATCCTTCAGTGTGCATTTGGAGTTTAGGAAACGAGGCAGGTCCTGGAGACAACTTTGTGGAAGCCTACAAGGCTATCAAGGCTTTCGATACGAGTCGCCCTGTGCAATATGAGCGCAACAACGACATCGTGGATATGGGTTCTAACCAATATCCTTCTATCGGATTGACCGAGTACATCGCGCAGGGCACAGACAAGGGGATCAAATATCCGTTCCACATTTCGGAGTATGCCCACTCCATGGGTAACGCAGTCGGCAACTTGGTGGACTATTGGAACATCATTGAGAGCAATAACTTCATCATGGGCGGTGCTATCTGGGACTGGGTAGACCAAGCCATGTATAACTACACTCCCGACGGCACTCGCTATTGGGCGTATGGTGGCGACTTTGGCGACAAACCCAATGATGGCATGTTCTGCATGAATGGTGTGATGCGTCCTGATCTCACTCCTAAGGGACAGTATTTGAAGTCAAAAAGGTATATCAAAACGTCGATGTGCGTGGCGTAAAGCCCGAAGAAGGCGTCATCGAAATCTTCAATAAAAACTATTTCACTGACCTCTCTGGCTACGACATCCGTTGGTCGCTCTATGCTGATGGACAACCCGTAGCGGAACTCACCAACCAACCTCTTTCTTCTACACGACTCACGCTCGGTGCTCGCGAACGTAAGAACTATCAGCTCAATTTCAAGGGCTACCAGTTTGACCCTTCAAAGGAATACTTCCTCAAAGTGCAATTCCTCCAAGCCGAAAAGAAGCCTTGGGCTGAGAAGGGCTATGTGCAGATGGAAGAACAAATCGCGGTGAAGCCTGCTGCAGCACAACCTGCCATGGCAAGTGTGGCGAAGGGTCGTGTGGTTACTCTCGTGACGGAAGGCAATTTGCTCCGCATCAAGGGAGAAGGTTATGACCTCACATTTGATAAGAACACCGGTGGTCTATATGCTGCTACTTACAATGGAGCAACTGTCATCGAACCAGGACACGGTCCTCGTTTGGATGCCTTCCGTGCGCGCACAGATAACGACAACTGGATGGACGCTAAGTGGCCTAAGCTCGGACTCCACAACTTGAAGCACAAGACTACGGCATTTGCACAAAACATCACCAAGGAAGGCAATCTCCAACTCATCTTCACTGTGGAGAGCCAAGCACCTTATGGAGGGGTAGACCACTACTCCAACCGTGATCGTGAGAAGGACGAAGTTTACAAGATTGTAGACGACAAGTCTAAGCCTTTCGGTCCTAATGACTTCAAGTTTACCACGCACCAAATCTATACCATCTATGCCGATGGTAGCGTGGAACTTGAGAGTGCCATCTCTTCAAATATGCCAAAGGCAAAATTGCCTCGTTTGGGTTACGCCTTTGAAATGCCTAAGGAATACCGTCACTTCACCTACTATGGTCGCGGACCTGTCAACAACTACGCAGACCGCAAGACGGGACAATTCATCGAACGTCACGAAGGTATCGTAGGAGAACAAGACATCATGCTCCCCAAACCCCAGTCTATGGGTAACCGCGAAGACGTACGTTGGTGTGCACTCACCAATGATGCCGGACAAGGAGTAGCCTTTGTGGCAGATAGCACCATGAGTGCTTCGGCTCTGCCTTGGAGTCACCTCCAACTCATGGGAGCCGCTCACCCCTATCAGTTGCCTACTTCCGATGGCACTTATGTGCACCTCGATACAAAGGTAGCTGGACTTGGTGGTAACAGCTGCGGACAAGGCGGTCCTCTCTCTCAAGACTGCGTGTTTGGTAATGCTTATCGTTTCGGGTTTATCATGCGTCCTGTAACGAATGACAATCTCAACACTGCTGTTAAAGTAAAGCCTGCGGGACAACAGCCCATCAGTGTGACTCGTAGCACTGTTGGAGAAGTAAGCATCAATTCTCCAGAAACTAATCGCACTATACTTTACACCATCAATGGTGGAAAGGCGCAAGTGTATAAAGCACCCTTCAATCTGCGCGATGGCGGTACCATCAAGGCTTGGTTTAAGGATAATGCAAAACTTTCTGTGGAACAAACTTTCGCAAAGATAGAGGATGTACCCCTCAGCATAGTCTTTGTGTCCAGCCAAGAGGCTGGAAGTTATGATGCCGATTTGATGGTCGACGAAGACCCCGACACCTTCTGGCACACCATGTACTCCGTGACAGTGGCGCAATTCCCCCACTGGGTAGACTTTGATGCGTCTGCTGTGAAGACGATGAAGGGATTTGTCTATGTGCCTCGTCAAGAAGGTAACAATGGTCTCATCAAAGACTATGAAGTCTATGTCAGCGAAGACGGCAAAAACTGGGGACAACCCGTGGCAAAGGGTAGTTTCCCCAATAGTAGAGCCGACCAACGTGTGATGTTTGCACAGCCCGTGAAAGCGCGCTACATTCGTTTCAAAGCACTCAATAGTTTGAACGGACAAGACTACGCTGCTGCCGCTGAATTCCGTCTTTTGGCAGAATAAACTTAGCAATGTGAGTCCAAGACTCCTATTTACGCTAATCCCTTTTGCAGCCCTGCACCTTCACAGTGCAGGGCTGTTTGTGTCTTATCGTGGCCCTCCTCCTCCACCTAGGAATCTGGTAATGGAAAAGATTTCCTCCTGTCATCTTTCATTTCTTGTTGGTATCTTTGTTTCTCTTTTTTTTCGACGTAGCCCGCTACGCCATTGAGCAAACGAGGAACAAACTGCTCAACAATCCAATAAAATCTGTTCAGGATCTAAGGACCGATTGGGGTTTAAGAGGGGTTCTTGAGATAGAAAATAAAAGTTGATTTTGTAATATCCATATAGCTACTTTGTCTGTTTGGTGCTGGTTAAGGGGAAAGAATGTCAAACAGCTCTAGCAAAATGACAGGAAAACTCTCGCGAAATCGTGATTTGTAGCCCCAATTTGTTAAAACACGAGATAGAAAAGCAAGAAAATAGTCCAAAGACTTGTCTTTCTGCTATCTTTACTGTAAATTTGTGCCTTAAATAGTGTCATATTAAAGAGGTTTCTTCTCACTCTACAACATCTCTTGCGAAGTTGAGATTTGCTAAAACCCATGAACCCCCTCTTTAATCCTGCACCCTGTTCCCATCTTTGAACATTTCAAAACCACAACTCCTATATGAAAAGCGTCTTCAAACTAGCTTTGCTCGCTGCGGTGGCTCTTCCTGCTGCCTTGCAAGCTCAGCCCGTTGTCGATCGTAGCAAATATCCTGACTATGATCCAACTGTTCGTCCAGACCGTACGCTTCGTCGCTATGGTCTTGCACATAAGGTAAAGGCACTGACGCTCCTCCCGTGAGCCAACGTCCTGCTTATGTGAACAATGCTGCAAACATGTATTTCCCACCCATCTTTAGCCAAGAAGGTGGTTCTTGCGGCTCTGCATCACGTATTGGCTACATGTTCACCTACGAGCTCAACGCCTACCGCGGCACAGATGCTTCTAAGTTTGAAAATCAATATCCCACCCACTTTGTTTGGTTGCTCACCAATGGTAACTCTGGTAAGGACCAATTTGTTCAATTCGTAGGTGTGCCTTCTGCTAAAACCTATGGTGGACGCATGAACTCTGCACTCTTCGGATGGAGAGAAGAGACCAACAACGACTTCGGTTGGATGACGGGCTATGACAAATGGTTTGAAGCCATGCACAATCGCATGTATCAGCCTGCCCACATTCCTAACAACTTGGGAACAGAGGAAGGTCGTGAGCAAATGAAAAACTGGTTGTGGAACCACAATGGCGACTCAGACTTCCATGCTGGTGGTATCGCTGGTATTGGTGTCGCTTCTGCTGCCACTCTCGTTCGCATCGGCAATACCTCTGCCAACCAAGCTGCTGGTGTTGTCGGACAACAATACGTAAAATATTGGGGTGTAGGTGTGGACCACGCACTCACACTCGTAGGTTACGACGATCGTATCGAATTTGACCTTGATGGCAACGGCAAGTATGGTGAAAAGGACAAAGACGAAGTCGGTGCTTGGATCATCGCCAACTCATGGGGTCTTTGGGCTAACAACGGTCTTGTATATTGCCCCTATGCTAACGCATTCCCTGCACACACCAAAGAAGACTCAAAGGGCGTACGTCACCAAAGCGGTGGTTTCTGGCAACCCGAAATCTACCACGTACGCAAAGACTATCGTCCTTTCCGCACCATCAAGGTGAAGATGGACTATTCTCGTCGCTCTGAGCTTCTCTTGCAAGTCGGTGTTTCTGCCGATCTCAATGCCAAGAAGCCCGATGCAGTCATCGATCTCCATCACTTCCGCTGGGCTGGTGACGGTCGCGGAGGTGACATCGGCACTGGCGAAAAGGATCAAAAGGAATTGCCCGAAATGCCTATGTTGGGACGTTGGGCAGACGGTAAGTTGCACACCGAACCCATGGAGTTCGGTTACGACCTCACCGACTTGAGCGCAGGTTTCGACCGTTCACGTCCTTTGAAGTACTTCTTCATCATCAACTCCAAGACCAAATCTGGACAAGCTCGTAACGCTAAGGGTTCTGGTCACCTCTACAATGTCAGCGTTCTCGACTATGAATTCGACAAGGAAGGTGTAGAAACTCCCTTCGTACTCGAAAAGAAAGAGGGCGAAAACAGTGTAGCGATTGACAAGGGTACAATTGCGATGTACAGCACCATTGTATATGGTGAGCAATTCTTCGCACCCACCAACGCTAATGTAAGCAACAACAAGTTCACTTGGTCTGCACCTCAAGCTAACGGCCACAAAATCAAAGAATATAAGGTGTTCGTCAATGGCACCCTTCGTGGCACTACCCAAGAACTCTCTTATCCCGTCACTGACGCTGGTAGCTACGGCGTAACTGCGGTTTACGAAGGAGGTCACGAAACTTCTATGGTTTCTGCCATCTCTTCTGTGGCTCGCCAAGAAAAGAATGTGGCTGTAGATCTCAAAAAGACCGGCTTCACCATTCCCGATGTCTTCAAGGAAAGCTTCCCTGATTGCACCATCGAGTTCTGGATCAAGCCTCATTCTATTAGCGACTGGAACCAACAAGGTGGTCCAGGTTGGGGCACCTTCATGTGCCACGCCAATGCTGATGGCACCTACACCGCCGGTTGGGATGCAGTAGGCAATGCTCGTGCCAATGCAGCTAGCGCCCTCCGCGTGAACCAGTGGAGCCACATCGCTATGGTGGTTCAGAAGTCCAACTTCCGCCTCTATGTCAATGGAGCGCACAAGGGCTCTGCACCTAGCGCTGCTGGTCATAGTGGTCTCGGTGGTTTTGGCAACCTCGTCTTCGCAGGTGGCAGCAACGGCCAAGATGCAGTTTATGACGAAATTCGTATATGGAACAAGGCACGCAATAATAACGAATTAAGCAGTGCACACACGACTGAATTCAGTGGTGAACTCATGCCACAAGGACTTATCGCCTACTATAAGGGTGATATCATCATGATCGATGGCAAGCCCTACTTGCGCGACTGCGTGGGTGGACACCACGCTCCTATCAATGGTGCTGGCTACGAACAAGTCAACTCTGACCAAACCTTCAGAGAACCTTCAGGCCGCAACTTCACCTTCTCTGGTACTTCCATCGCTGGTGCAAAGACTGTGGAAGCTGGTCAACCACTCTTGCTCAAGGCTAACTACCAAGACCAGACCAAGGAATTGGAATGGAACGCTCCTGACGCAAATGTAGAGAAATATGCAGGTACGGAACTCACCGTTGTCTTCCCCAAGGAAGGTACCTACAAGGTAACTCTCACCGTGAAGGACGGCGATAAGTCTAGAACTGCTGAAAAGGAAATCACCGTAACCCCTGCTGCTGCTTGCAGTGCAGATTTCGTGGCTTCCCTCACTCAGGTTCCTGCTGGTCAACGCGTAAGTTTCAACCCTGTTAATCCTGTGGCTGGTTACCAATATGCTTGGTCTATGCCCGGTGGTAACGTATCTGCTTCTAACGCTGTTTCTGCTGGTACTACTTATGAAACTCCAGGTAAGCACGAAGTTACACTCACCGTTACTTCTGCAACTGGTGAAGTGAAGACTAGCAAGCAAGTGGTGAACGTGGTGAATGTTGCTCCTGAAGCTGCATTTAGCATCAACAACCCTGTAGTCCTCAAGAACGAAAGGGCACCATGACCAACGAATCTAAGTTCCGCCCCAGCCAACTCGAATGGATCTTCAACAGTGGCAAGAATGTGCTTGTGAAGAAGGTAGAACTCAAGGATAAGCAGGACAACGAACTCCCCTACGAAGTGAAGCAACCTGGTGTTTACGATGTAACCCTCAAGGCTAGCAACGAAGTAGGCAAGAGTGAAACTACACAATTGCGCGGTTTGACTGTTGTCAATGCTGACTCTAAGAATGGTCTTTCCTTCAACCACATCGGAGCAAGCGTGGTATTGAGCAAGCAACCTATTGCTAAGGATACGAAGAACTTCACCATCGACTGGTGGATGAATCCTGCTAAGCTCTCCGACTTCTGTTGCGGTATCGGTGACCTCGATGCTACTTTCCAAATCAAGACTGACTATCGTGGTCGCTTGCAAATCAGCAAGAACGGTCTTACTGTTCTCACCAACGAAGGAACTGTCAAGGCAGGTGAATGGCACCACTATGCAGTTTGTGTAAACAATGGTAGCAACGTCAAAGTGTATTGCGATGGCGAACAAATCGCTACTACTGGTTACCTCTCTGGTAGCCAAATGCCTAACCTCTCTCGCTTCACCATTGGTAACGAATCTGCCGACATGAGCGGTCAAATCGATGAATTCCGCGTTTGGGAGAAGGCGCTTCCTGTGTCAACACTTCGCAAGTATGCCAATGTTCCTCTCGAAGGTGAACTCCTCGACAAGGCGAAGTCAGAAGATAAGTTGATCCTCTACTACAACTTCAACCAAACTTCTGGCAATGTAGTGGACCAATCTGGCAACGGCTATGAAGGTGTTCGCAAGAACTTCGGTCCTGAAGGTGACGCATGGGGTCTCTCTCGTGGCGTCTTCAGCTTGAACTTCGAGGATACGATGGAAGATGTGAGCAGCGAACTCAAGAACAACCATGCTCGCTTCGATCACACCAACAAGAAAGTCAATGGTTCTAACTCTCGCTGGCTCGAACTCAAAGACTGGCTCCTCGAAAATACCAACAAATCAGGTAATGTCACTGCTGGTGCTCACTACGACAACCTGAAGGGCGGTGCCTTCACCGTTACTTCTGGTTGGGATGGATTCCCCGATTTGAAGGATCACAAGGTGTACCAAGTGCTCCACCTCAAGGCTGGAGCTTATGCGCTCACTACTTCCTTCGGTCAGCATGGCGAAAGTGCAAACTGCTTCCTTGTAGCTGCTTTGGGCAATAAGTTGCCTGACTCTAACCAACTTGATAAGTCCTTGGCAAGCACTCCGCTCAATCCAGGTCCTATGGGAGCTGAAAACACGCTCAACTTTGTCCTCACTGAAGATACTGATGTAGCTCTTGGTATTGTAGCCAACATGATTGGAAACAAGATTTTCTGCATCCACAACTTCAAGTTGGTACGCAACAGCGTTGAGACCATCACCACCATCGGTGGCGTGAAGACCAACGTACAAAGCACCAAGGCTGAAGGCACCTACGACCTTTCTGGTCGCCGCGTAGAAAAGACCGAAAGCGGTCAAATCTACATCCAAAATGGCCAACGTGTAGTGGCTCAGTAATCTCGGACTCTCCCTCTTCTCCGTTTGGAGACGAAGGAAACGATGAAAGATCAACGGACACATCCTACAATGGATGTGTCCGTTTTTTTGTGTCGCATCCTCATTTCCTCGACAAAATCCTCCTGCGTAACAGATGTTACGCTTTTTCGTTGTGGCACTTCGTACCTTTGCATCCACAACTAAACAACTAGTCTCGGGTTTCCTCTTTTTTATACTAGGGAAACCTATCGCGAATACTTCGCAATTTTCCATTAACCAACACAAGATGAACTCTCTGTTCTTCTGTCGTTCATCTTTTCTAAACACAATCCAAGAGGGTGTGCCCAAGATGTTGGGTGCACCCTCGGCGGTTTTTTTCCTGCCTACTTGAAGAGAAGCTCACCCCATTCCGTGTTCTCCATGTTGTCTGCCCCCTATAAGTATATGGGAGGATATGAGGCAAAAGTGAGGTAAATAGCCCAAAAACTGCAGAAAAATCTTTTGGTGTTCTTTGTTTTGTAAGGTGGGTATAGCAATAATGAGTTAACTGTGTTGTTTTGGCTCTAGGTTAATTTCTCTTTTGTCTTTGCACTAGGCGCTGATTGCTGGTTGTTCCTGGTCTGCTCCTTCCGAAATTCTTTGCGTGACTCTGTGACGCAAAAAAAGTGTGGTCTCGCACGCGTGTATGTGCTCGCGTACGCGCCCACACCACAGGGATTTTGCACTTTTTGCTTTCACAACCTTCACACAAAGTCCAACTTTATCACCTATTACGATCTAGAAATCATGGAGATACGCCCTAAAACGTTGGACCTTTTTCTAATTTTCTCCCACGTTTTTCCAAAAAACTCCGACGTTTCTTTGAAAAGCTCCGACATTTCTGTTTTTTCTTCCCCAATCTCCTGGTGAAATCTTCGTTTGCTCATACGCCCTTTTTCCCTATTTTCAGCCTCTTTTCAGTCGCTCAACACTGATTCCCTGAAAATATGTTTAAAAATACGTGGTAATAAATTGATTTATAGCTACTTATAAAGAGGTCTGTGAAGGTTGTGAAAGCAAAAAGTGCAAAAGTGCAGGGTGCGCGCGCATGCGCGCACGCGAGAGAGGGTAATGTAACCTTTCTTAACGCGAAAGAGATTAGAGAGTAGGCTGCGCTTACACGCCAACTGATTGTTCATACCGATGTTTTGTAGGAACTCTGAGCTATAAACATGCGCAACCGTAACTGATGTTACGTTTTCCTCCTACGATACTTTGTATCTTTGCAGCGACATAAACTAACATAGACATAACATGGACCCTAAAATGTTTTGCTTTCAGTGCCAAGAAACGGCACACAACACAGGTTGCTTGATCAAGGGCGTTTGTGGCAAAGAAGCCTCAACTGCTCGTTTGCAAGACCTCCTGCTCTTTGTAGTTCGCGGTATTAGTGTAGCCGAAACCCTGCTTCGCCAACGTGGTGAGGCTATTCCTGCCGAGGTGTATCATTTCAATACGGATGCTTTGTTCTGCACCATCACCAATGCTAACTTTGACGATGACAGCATTGCTGCGCGTGTGGAGCGTGGACTAGAACTGCGTGACCAACTGGTGGCACGTCTGCAAGAAATCGGTGTGGAACTGCCCAAGACTGACGCGCTCACTTGGAGCGATGTGCGTGATAACTTTGACGCTAAAGCCGCAGAAGTGGGTGTTTTGGCTGAGACTGATGCAGACAAACGCTCTCTCACAGAATTGATTATTTATGGTCTTAAGGGAATGGCGGCTTATGTGGAGCATGCCGAACGTCTTGGTTTTGAGGATATCACCATCAATCATTTCACTTGCGACGCTTTGGCTGCGCTCACCGTAGGCAATCTTGATGTAGCAGCCCTCATTGACCTCACTTTGCGTACTGGTGAATATGGTGTGAAGGCTATGGATGTACTCGACCGTGCTAACACAGGCACTTACGGTCATCCTGAAGTGACAGAGGTGTCTATTGACGTGCAAAATCGTCCTGGCATCTTGATCAGTGGTCATGATCTCAAAGATTTGGAACAATTGCTCGAACAGTCGGAAGTACAAGGCGTAGACATCTACACCCATGGCGAGATGCTTCCTGCTCACTACTATCCAGCTTTCAAGAAATACAAGCACTTTGTGGGCAACTACGGAAATGCGTGGTGGCAACAACGTGCAGAGTTTACGGCATTCAATGGTCCGATTCTCTTCACCACCAACTGCATTGTGCCTCCGCTTCCCAATGCCACCTACAAAGACAAAGTCTTTACTACCAACGCTACGGCCTTCCCAGGATGGAAACACATTGTGGCTGATGCAGACGGCCGCAAGGATTTCTCTGAAATCATAGCTTTGGCAAAGACTTGTCCTGCTCCAAAACGCCTCGAGACAGGTAAAATCGTTGGTGGCTTTGGTCATAACCAAGTGTTTGCACTTGCCGATAAGGTGGTGGAAGCTGTGAAAAGTGGAGCCATCAAGAAGTTTGTGGTGATGAGCGGTTGTGATGGTCGTCAAGCAGGTCGCGACTATTATGGTGATTTTGCGAAAGCCCTCCCACAAGATACGGTGATCTTGACTTCTGGTTGTGCAAAATATCGCTACAATAAGCTCGCTTTGGGCGACATCAATGGCATACCACGTGTGCTCGATGCTGGTCAGTGCAATGATAGTTATTCGCTCGCACTCATAGCATTGAAATTGAAGGACATCTTTGGCCTTGAAAGTGTGAACGATTTGCCTATTGCCTACAACATTGCATGGTATGAACAAAAGGCGATTATTGTGTTGCTGGCGTTGTTGTATCTTGGTGTGAAGAACATCCACGTGGGTCCCACGCTTCCTGCTTTCCTTTCTCCCAATGTGGCGAAAGTGCTGGTAGAGAACTTTGGCATTGCTGGCATCACCGATGTAGAGAACGACATGAAGATTTGGCATCGAACCAGTTTCCCAATCCACCTGCTAAATGTCTTAAGATGGTGCATCGCTCCATCTAGAATGAATCATCCCCATTGACACCACTAGGGTCAATGGGGATGCTGTGTTTCTGCGCCTACATGGTCACCTTGATCTTGACAAGGCTAGGACTATTGTTCGTCTTTACAGTGCCTAACAAATCCATCGTTATGGTGCCTGGTATTTGTTGGCCAGTGCTGCGATCGTATTGTACCTCACCTTCAAAGGTGAAATTATTCTCTGTGTTCATTTTCAAGACGCCTTTACTCTTTACGGTCAAAGTGGTTGGTGTAATCTTCGTCAAGCAAGATTCCGCTTGCATCTCCTTTTTGTTGTCTTTGATGTTGTTTTTCCAGGTGTCACCTTCGCCAATGGGGGTGCTGGGGAACCGTTGAATCTGGCTGTTAAGCTCCATTTGCTCTAATTGCGAGGAAAATTGTCCCAACAACTCTTTGGGTAGTCCTTTGACTTCTACATTTTTCACGGCACCATGTTTATCCGTTTGGTTGGTGATTGTGATTTGAGAAAACAGCTCATTGATTTTTTTCAACATAGCTTCCATTTCTGCACTTTGGGGCATATCTGGAAGAGAAATAGCGAGGTCGGTCATGTTGATAACCATAGTATAGACTTCATTTTCCAGTGAAGTTGCCTTGATATGAGTTGTCATACTCGTTTCCAGTTTTTGGGAATGGTTGGTGGGATTAGAGTCTTCTATCGTAGAAGTCATGTGATAGGTGAGGGTTTTGCCCAATTCTGGAGCGAAACGGTAGTGATTTTTTCGCCTGCGACGGCGAGGAGGGTGCCAAGTGCAAAGACGAGGCAAAAACTAAGCAATCGTTTCATCATGATGTTTAGATTTTAGGATGAATAAATAGGATTAGAGGGATGGAGTGAATAGCAGATGCTTACTGAGAGCTTGTCTGACTTTCCGAGAAGAATAGGGATATAAACAGTTACTCACTAGAACAGACCTTAGGCCTGTCCGGTGAGTATTTTACGGATTTCATGCAAGCGGTTGAGGGCTTCCATGGGAGTAAGATTATTGATGTCGAGATGGAGTATCTCATCGCGCACGGCTGTGAGCACGGGGTCGTCGAGTTGGAAAAACGACAGTTGGGTATTGGGTGCTGCCACATTGAGTGTTTCAGTGGGAACCTCGGTCGTAGCCCCTACATTTTCTTGGTCGTCGGCACGGTTGGCTTCGAGATGGTGAAGGATGCTTTCGGCTCTGCGCACGATGTCGCCAGGCATACCAGCTAAGCGCGCCACGTGGATACCAAAGGAGTGTTCGCTACCACCGCGCGCAAGTTTGCGGAGGAAGACAATGCGGTGATCCACTTCGCGCACCGACACGTTGTAGTTTTTGATGCGTGCAAAGCGATTTTCCATCTCGTTCAGTTCGTGGTAGTGCGTGGCAAAAAGCGTGCGCGCATGAGCGGTGGGGTTTCGTGGATGTGCTCGACGATGCTCCAGGCGATGGAGATACCATCGTAGGTGGAAGTGCCGCGACCGAGTTCATCAAAAAGCACGAGAGAACGCTCCGTGAGATTGTTCATGATGTTGGCAGCTTCGCTCATTTCCACCATAAACGTACTCTCACCCACGGAGATGTTGTCGGATGCTCCAACACGGGTGAAGATTTTGTCGACCAATCCTACGCGTGCGCTGTCGGCAGGAACGAACGACCCCATCTGCGCAAGAAGGGTGATTAAGGCTGTTTGGCGCAAGAGTGCACTCTTACCTGCCATGTTGGGACCCGTGACGATGACGATTTGCTGACTCTCGGTGTCGAGCAGAATGTCATTGGCGATGTATTCTTCCCCCACGGGCATCAAGGTTTCGATCACGGGGTGACGTCCAGCTTTGATGTCGAGGGTAGTGGTGTCGTCCACAATGGGGCGCACATATTTTTGCGTTCTAGCCAGATGGGCGAGGGAGTGGTAGCAGTCGAGGTCGGAGAGGGCTTGGGCATTGTGTTGGAGTGCCACGATACATTCCGCTGCAGCAGCGACCAACTGACCATAAAGACGCGTTTCGAGAATGAGAATCTTGTCTTCCGCACCGAGGATTTTCTCCTCATATTCTTTGAGCTCTTGCGTGATGTAGCGTTCGGCATTGACCAGCGTCTGTTTGCGAATCCACTCTTCGGGTACAAACTCTTTGTAGGTGTTGCGCACCTCCATGTAGTAGCCGAAGACGTTGTTGAATCCGATTTTCAAACTTTGGATGCCGGTGCGCGCGATTTCTCGTTCTTGGATTTGGAGTAGATAGTCCTTGCCCGAAGTCTGGATGTTGCGCAGTTCGTCGAGTTGTGCATCGACGCCTTCGTTGATGACTCCCCCCTTTATTCACCAATAGTGGTGGGTCAAGGCGCAGTTCGCGCTCGATGCGCTGGCGCAGTTCGGTGCAAGGCGCGAGTTTTTCTCCGATGGCGCGAATGCTCTCTTGTGGCGATGATAAACACACGTTTTTAAGCACCATCACCGTTTCCAAGGCGGCGCGGAGTTGTTGCATTTCGCGCGGGTTAATGCGTCCTGTAGCTACTTTAGAAACAATGCGTTCGAGGTCGCCCACCTTGCCGAGTTCCATCTCGCAGAGTTCGCGAAATTCGGGTTGGCGGAAGAACTGTTCCACACTGTCTAGGCGCGTGTTGATGTCTTTGACCGAACGCAAGGGGAATAGCACCCATCGACGCAGTTGACGCGCTCCCATGGGGGTGAGGGTGCGGTCGAGCACTTGCAGGAGCGAACGTCCATCTCCGTGGTTGGTGCTCACCAGTTCGAGGTTGCGAATGGTGAATTTGTCGAGACGCACGAAGCGTTCTTCTTCGATGCGCGTGATGCGCGTGATGTGGTCGGTGTGGTGGTGCTGCGTTTGGTCGAGATAGGTCAAGATGGCTCCAGCCGCTGTGATGGCTGCGTGGAGATGGTCGATGCCGAATCCTTTGAGGTTTTTGACGTCAAAGTGTTTGAGCACTTTGGTGCGCGCAGAAACATCGGCGAAAGCCCAATCATCGAGTTCAAACACGAAGTATTTTCCAGCGAAGAGATTGTCGAATTTCCCCTTCAATCCACGTTCCACGAGGATTTCTTTGGGCGAAAATCCTGCCAAAAGTTTGTCGATATATTCCACATCTCCTTCGGCTACAAGATATTCTCCCGTGGAAATGTCCAACAACGAAAGTCCCACACTTGCGGCTCCGAAGTGGATAGCTGCCAAGAAGTTGTTTTCTTTGCTCGCTAGCACGTTGTCTCCGAGCGCTACACCAGGAGTGACCAATTCGGTGATGCCGCGTTTCACGAGTTTTTTGGTGAGTTTTGGGTCCTCGAGTTGGTCGCAAATCGCCACACGATGTCCTGCACGAATTAAGCGCGGAAGATAGTTGTCGAGCGCATGGTGTGGAAATCCTGCCATAGCAATAGAACCCGACGAACCTTTTTGGTTGCGTTTGGTGAGGGTGATGCCGAGGATTTGCGAAGCCACCACCGCGTCGTCACTATAGGTTTCGTAGAAGTCGCCACAACGGAAGAGGAGAATCGCATCGGGATTCGTCGCCTTCATATCGTGAAACTGCTTCATCATCGGGGTGAGTGGTTCTTGCGCCATAAATATATCGTTGTTTACAAAGACTTGTTGCCTTGTCAGGGTTGTTGAGATGGAGCAAAGTTACAAAAATCCAGTGGTTTGAACAAATACAAAGAAGTTGACTTCGGGTTATCCTGCATCCCTTAGAAGTAGGCTACTGAATATGGAGAAAAAGAAAGCGGAGTTGCACCAGAAAAGACTGGTACAACTCCGCTGGAGGTTGTTACGTTTGCTATCAGCAGTACCTGTTTACTTGGTGAGGTTCACAGGCGTGAGACGCAAACGGAAAGATTGTGGGGTTTGGGGTACCCAGAAGGGCTTGATGGTGTCTACACCACCGCAGGAGGCATTACCCACACCGCGATAAGTAGCATCCATTTGCAACACAAGATAGGGACGTTTCTTCAATTCCCAAGTGTGTTTGGCTTGTGCTAAGTCTTCTTCGCTAAAGGGGAGGGCAGAGAATCCCACTTCGCCTTCGGTTTCGATGCGTACACCCTGACCCTTGTTGTCGGTGAAGGTTGCTTCACGGAGTTCGTAGCGATAGCCCGTGCTTTGGGGTTTCATGTAGCGTTCCATCGAGGTGAGGGGAGTGGTGGAATAGCGTCCCACAGTGACTCCATCGCGACGGTCGTTGTAGTTTTCCCAAGGACCGAGAGCCCAGTAGTTGATGTGCTGGAGCGTGCTGTCGAGACCGACTTGGAAACCGGTGCGACGGAGATCTCCGCGCTTAGGATCGAACTGCACGTTCATGTCTACCACATTTCCACCACGGAGGGTGTAGACAATCGTCATATCGCTCAAAGAACCTGTGCGCTTGGTGAGGATTTGATAACCATCAGCCGTGCGAGATGCTGAGATTTTGCCTGCTGCGGTCATACCGTTGTTAGCGTTAGACTGGCGGTCGTTCTCTATGAAGCGGAAGTTGGTGTAGTCGAGATTGAGACCTTGACCGAGGATTTCGCGATTTCCCCAACGAAGACTCTTGAGTTCGGCGGTTTGAGCATCGAAAGTAAGTTGCACTTGGTCGGCAGTGTAGGAAATTTCATTGCCGTTGCGCACTTCTTTGACTTCTGCAGCGAGAGATTGTGCTTGAGCTAAGGGAGCGCGTTGGGTGAGCACAAACTGCTTCATCGCTTCTTCGTGCATCTTCTCACTCCAGCGTGTCGCTGCGCGGCGGAAGGCCTTGAGATTGAGCATCCATTCTTCGCCATTTGCTGTAGCTTTCGCAAGTTTCACCTTGGGAAGTGTGAGGGTGAGCATCACACTGTCGCCAGGAGCCACAGCGGGGAGTCTCATCTTGCGTGTGCCTTGCACATATCCATTGCGCAGGGTCGTCCAGTGGAGATCAAAATCACGGAGATTGGTGAAGGCATATCCGTTGCGCACCACCACTTGTGCGGTGTTCTTTTGCGTATCTACGCTAGCGAGACGGAATTTAACGAATTGGTGTGCAGCTTTCACCTCTTTGAGTTTGGCACTCTCCTCACGAGTACCCGGAAGAATACCATTGCTCATGAAGTTTCCTTGGTGAGGTCCTGGATAGTCATAGCCAGTGTGGAGGCGATAGATGCCTTGTTTCATCTCCTTCGGATCGTAGATGGTCTGGTCTACCCAGTCCCAAACGGCAGCACCGATGCAAGAGTTGCTGGCTTCAATGGCATCCCAGTAAGCACCAAAGTTACCCATAGCGTTACCCATGGCGTGCGCATATTCGCAGATGAACATCGGCTTATCCATGTTGTTGGTGTATTGGCTCATCCAGTTCATGTCGGGATACATCTTGGAATACATATCCGAGAAGCGTTCTCCACCAAAAGGACGGTGGATGCGCGTGCCTTCGTAGTGAACAGGGCGTGTAGGATCGAGCTTTGCGGCATGATTGTAGCAAGCACCAAAGTTTTCACCGTTTCCTCCTTCATTTCCCAAGCTCCACATGATGACAGAAGGGTGGTTGAAGTCGCGCTTCACCAATCGGTCTATGCGATCAACGAAGGCGGGTACCCAACTTTTGAGGTCGGAGATGCTTTGGTTAGCGTGGTCTTCGAGGTCGGCTTCGTCGCAGGTGTACAAACCATAGTAGTCGTACATCGCATACATGCGTGCATTGTTGGGATAGTGTGAGGTACGAATCGTGTTGATGTTGTTTTGCTTCATCAACAAGATGTCGCGGAGCATTGTTTCGTTCGTCACAGCACGACCAAGTTTGGATCGGTGTCTTGACGATTCACACCCTTCAAGAAGACGCGCTTACCATTGATATAGAGGAGTGAACCTTGGATCTTCACTTCGCGCATACCCACTTTGGTGCTCCATGCCATTTCTTCTTGTCCTTGAGCATCGCGTTGCACGAAGCGCACGGTGTAGAGGTTGGGAGTCTCTGCAGTCCACAAGGCAACATTGTTGAGGTCGAGATTGAGGGTGTATTGGCTGAAGGTGGAGTCTTTGCGCGCTTCTGCGGTGAATTGCAATAAATCTTTCGCTACAAGTTTGCCCTTGGGGTCAAATACCTTCACATCGAGTTGCTTATCTTGCTTTTCTGCATTTGGATTTCTCACATCGAAGTTGAATTGCAAGGTAGCATCTTTGTAGTTATTGCGCAGAGAAGTGGTGATTTGGTGATCAAACACGTAAGCTGTGGGCACGTTGAAGAGATAAACATCGCGGAAAATACCCGACATGCGGAACATATCTTGACATTCCAAGTAAGAACCATCGCTCCAGCGGAACACTTGTACCGCAAGACGGTTTTCACCTTCGCGAAGATAAGGCGTCACATCAAATTCGCTCACGTTGTTAGCTCCTTGACGATAGCCCACAAAGTGTCCGTTCATCCAAATCATTGCGGCACTGTATACGCCAGCAAAGTGAATGATGGTGCGTTGTTTCGACCATCCTTTGGGTAAATCAAACGTGCGCACATACGAACCCACAGGGTTGATGCCATAGTTCGCACCCCCATCGTTGTAACCGGGCCGCGCCATGATGTAAGGTGGCGTGTTGGCGTGAGGATATTCCACGTTGCAGTAGATAGGCTGGTCATATCCTTGCATCTCCCAGTTGGAAGGCACAGGAATGTCGTCCCATTTCGACACATCGAAGCCTTCTTGGAAGAAAGTTGTGGGACGAAGTTTGGGTTCGCTCACCAAATTAAACTTCCACGTGCCGTTGAGCGAAAGATAACGCTCACTCACGGGCACAGACCACGGAGTGTTGTAGAAAGTCTTGTCTTTGAGCATCTCCGCTTCGCTCGCATAAGGTTGATAAGTGGTGTGTGCAGGCAAGCGATTGAGTGCAAAGACAGTTTCATCTTCCCACCAAGGAGATTTGATTTTAGGCTGTTCACCTCGTCAAAAGCCACCCAAGCTGTGGAATCTTTGAGATTGAGCGGCACAATTTTCATGACATCTCCGCGCAACGCAAACATCTTCTCTTTTTTGTTGAAAGAAGCAATGACGTAAGCATCTTCTTGTCCAGGAACAGGCAGGATGGTGAGTTGCGCATTTCCGGGATTTCTCAGCGAAGCCGGCCACTGCAACAAGTAGTCAATCGAAGCATTGTTGCCCCCATCGTCAAAATGTTGCACAAAATAAGCATTTTCCACCACGCGGCGGTTGAGATCGAGCATTTTCACCGACCAGTATTGACCGCGATGCGTAGAGTCTTGAGGTTCTGCCAAGATGGGGCGACCATTTTCAGCCACTTCTCCGTTACCCAACACAAAACCTGGTTTGTTGAGAAGACGCAAACGATAAGTTTGTTGATCGTCAAATCCCGAAACACCTGCCGCAACAGCGCGGAGTTGAGGTTGTTTGCCTTTCAAACTCGCCAAATCAACGAGGTGAAAGTGTCCACTTTTGTCCAAACTGACAGCTTTGTCGCGACGTGTTGCTGGCACAAGCACCACACCAGCAGGCGATTGTTCGATGCTCCACAACTGATTCTCATCAGAACCATTGATTTCTCCGGTTTCCACTCGGTCGCCATTGTGGCGCAAGGCTTGTTGGGTAAAGGGATTGAGGATGCGCCATGCGCCAGAAAGCGGAACAATCGTCCAGTATTGCTGTGTGCGTTGTGCATCTGTTGACGCGGTGATGGCTGTTGTACCCGTAACATCGAGCACGCGTCCTGAAGTTGTGGCTTGGAGACGGTAGAGTGCCCCCCTTGCGCCAACTAGCAGTTTGCGCCATCATCGGGAGCGAAAATGCAATAAATGCGGCTCCCAAACAGAGTTTGCTGAAAAACTTCATTGGATTTTTTAGAAAAGGTGAAAGATTATGTGACAAAGATACGCAATAATCCCGAGATAATCGTCTAAAAATCCCAACCAATGCCGATTTCTGCAAAGTCTGCTTTTAATTTATGCGCTTTTATCCCAAGGCTCAAGGTAAGTCCACGGTGCTTCAATGCTTGCGAAAGGTTCCCAAAATGATAGCGCAGTCCGACTCGTTCGTAATAAGGGGTCTCATCGGTGGAAGGCAGTCCCCCAGTTTCGCGCAAAAGATAGTAACCCACATGGACATAGCTCGATAATCTTTGATAGTAACTCTCGTGTTTCAATGCTATACCCAAAGAAAGTGGAGCATATTTTCGCCCTTCTCCGTGACGCGGAGCATAATTGCGGAGCTCATCGACATAAGGCAAGGTGAAAATGTCCAACCCTCCACCGACAGCCCAACGGCGTGCATAGCGACGCATCACATCGCCTTGAAGATTATAGACGAAATATCGTTTGAAGTGGTCCGTTCGATAGTCGGGTGACGTGGGTGACGTCTGATATTGCGTGCACAACCATTCTTCGAGCAGCGTGCGCATGCCTATATTTCCTTCTAGATGAACAAACCAATGGGGGCTAAACTGGCAGAAATAAGGGGAGGACTTGGAGAAAATCCCCGATTTCATCGTATTTCTTTTGTTCGCGTGCTCGAAAACATCCGATTTCATCGCACCCTTTCTCAAGGAGGTATGCTGAAGCTCATATTGCAATGCGAGTGTGGGTTGCCACATATTCGCTCCTTTGTTGGGACGATAGGTAGCTCCATTACTCACGTGTCGAAATGCCAAATCCGCGCGCAAAGAAAAGCGTGAGGAAAGTCGTAGTTCTCCGTAAAGACTAGCCCCAAAATGAAAGCAAAGGAGAACCCGTGAGTTCGTTGTCGACATTATTCTTCTTGTTGTAAGGGCGAGTGTTGAAAGCCAAACCTTCTTCGATAGAATATCCCCATTCTCCCCACGAACTACGTTGGAAAGGTCGAGAAAAACTTCCCACCACTGCCAAAAGATGTCCAGGGTGCGAGGCATAGTCCACGGGTTGCAGTTGCCCCCAAGCCGAGGAAGCTGGCTTTTGCATCGTAGCGCGTGAGAGATTCGCCCATTGTAGCGACAATCCCCACGTGGGATAGTGGTAATCGTGCGCAAAAATATCGGTGGAATCGGATAAAGTGCGATGTCGCAGGGAGAAAATCACATTGGAGAGGGACGTTCCGCTTGTCCAAGCGCGCTGATATTGGTCCATCACAAGCACATTTCCCAGCGAGCCTCCCACTTCCACGGCATCAATGCGTGAAAGTGAAGAAGTGTAGGGCTGAGGGGGCAAAGGTTGCCCTCCGATGGAGTCTACATTTTGCGCCCAGAGGGGCAGAAAAGACGCGACAAACCAGCTACCTAAAAAGAAAAAATGGGAAAAACGCATGGGCGGTATTCAAAGAGTTTGAAGTAGAATATCGATCTTTCAAAGCAAACTATGCTTTAACGAACGACAAAGTTACTCAATTCGTGGGAGCTAAGCTTCGTCTTCTTCGCAGAAAATCGTAATTTTGTGGAGATTACAAATTCTCACAACGGAGGCTAGTACTTGGTCTCTTGTTCGCGCTATGTTTCTTCTCCCAATTATTCCATCATTCCTCTCATGTTGCTCGCTCATTGTGCCCTCTTCATTTCTCTCTTTGGATTGGCTGCTCCCACGGTTCAGCCTGCTGCAAGTGCTCAATCGAAGTCGGTGACCGAACAACGGATGGAACAGCAAGGATTGGTGGACATCACGACCGTGATTCCCGACATTCACGTCAGCCTCATGTATGCTCGTGCTGACAACTTCGTAGGACGTGTGATGTATCGTGATTTGCATCGCGCTTATCTCCTTCCCGAAACAGCAGCAGCGTTGAAGAAAGCCCAAGCCGCCTTGCAAAAAGCGCATCCCGAATTGAGTTTGAAGGTCTATGATGCCGCTCGCCCCATGTCGGTGCAACAGCAAATGTGGAATATGGTGGCTGGAACTTCCAAATCTATCTATGTCAGCAATCCGAAAAATGGCGGTGGTTTGCACAATTATGGGTTGGCAGTAGACATCACCCTCTGTTGGCGCAACGAGGTGCGCAATGCTCAGGGAAAGCTCCTCCATGCCGCAGGCGACACCACAGGGTTGTCCATGGGAACGCCCATTGACTATCTCGGAAAACTTGCTCATGTGCGCGATGAAACCGCGCATTTTAACCGTGGATGGCTAAAAAAAGAGCACATCACTCGCAGACAATGGTTACGCGCAGCCATGGAAGCTGGAGGTTTCAAGGTGTTACCTACAGAGTGGTGGCATTTCAACTTCAAAACTCGCGCGCAAGCCAAAGCACACTACAAAGTGGTGCAATAAAAATAGAACCTTTCCTCTTTTATTTCCCTAAACAGCTCCGTGACATGAACCCAGATTTTTCGGCTTTGTTACTAAAAACCTCCGATTTCATCGCAGCGCATCGGCATGAACGTCCCGATGCGGTGGCACTTAGATTGGCTAATCAAGGAGAGAAATTAGGGTTTGACAAAGAGGCATCCGCTTTTATCGTACGACAAATTGAAGGTTGGCAAAAACTCTCCGCAAAAGTTCCGCAGTGGGCTGAGATTCCAACCCTCATCTATCCCCCTCGTTTGTCGTTAGAACAATGCAGCAGTCAGACCGCTGCCGAACATAAAGCCCGATTGGTGGAGGAAATCGTAAACAACCACAAGACTTCCGAAGCACCTTTCACGACAATGATCGACCTCACTGGCGGACTTGGAGTAGACTTTTCGTTTATCGCTCCTTTGTTTCTCGAAGCCACATATGTGGAGCAACGAGAAGAATTGGTGCAACTTGCTCGTCATAATTTCCCTTTGTTAGGATTATCGCACGCAAACTGCCTTTGTGGCGATGGAGTGACGCATCTTTCCACGATGAAATCGGTGGATTTGGTCTATCTTGACCCTGCACGGCGTGACGAAAATGGTCGCAAAACGGTGCGCATCGAGGACTGCACCCCCAATGTGTTGGAACTGTTGCCGCAGTTGCGCGAGAAGGCGCGATGTTTGTTGGTGAAACTCTCTCCCATGTTGGATGTACACCAAGCCATCACCGCCCTCGGATGTGTGACCGAAGCTCACGTGGTGGCAGTGGAGGGAGAGTGCAAAGAGATTCTGTTGTTGTGCGATTTGCAAATGCTGCAAGTGCAACAAAGCTCTGTTCCTACATCTCCCTCAAACGAAAAACCACAAAACGCAACGCGCTGGATTTGTACGAGTGAGAAAGGGACATTTGCCTTCACCCAGCAGGAAGAGCAAACTGCCCTCTGCCCAATGGCGACACAAATCGAGGGATTTCTCTACGAACCCGATGCAGCGGTGATGAAGGCAGGAGGATACAAAACATTCGGAGTTCGCTTTGGGTTGCAGAAACTCCACCCCAATACCCAACTCTATGTTGGCGCGCAAGCAGACCTCACCTTGCCGGCTCGCTGTTTCCGCATCGTAGAAGTGGTCGGTTTCCAAAAGAAAGCTCTCCGCAGCATTAGCAACTTGAAGAAAGCCAATCTCACTGTGCGCAATTTTCCTAATTCTGTGGCAGAACTCCGCAAGCGCCTCAAACTAGCGGAAGGGGGCGACCATTATCTCTTTGCTTGCACCACTGCACAAGATGAAAAAGTCATCATTGTGACCGAAAAAGTGACTTCTGCAGCCACTTGCGCACGATAAGAACATCCCTTCATTAGGAACATGAGAGGTTTTTCTTCCCCTTTTTCTTCCAAGCAGTCCCAAAAAACAAATTATTTCCCACTCGGACTTTACTTCATTATCTAACTATATATCAACGAGATAACAACGCTCTTAAAACTTTTCTCAGCAGAAAATGCACTTTTTCGAGAAAAAAAAATAACGATTTCTTGTAACTTTTCCAACCCCTTATCCGTCTTACCCATAGAGGCATGAAAGAAATAGACTTCCAAAACGATTTGCTGCCGCTAAAGAATAAACTTTATCGCCTGGCGCAGCGCATCACCCTCGACAGCCTCGAAGCTGAAGATGTGGTGGAAGATACACTCGTCCGTGTCTGGGAGCGTCGCAAGTCGCTCACAGATGTGGAGAACTTTAGAAGTCTACTGCTTGACCATCTGTCGAAATTTAGCCCTCGACCGCGCAGAACGCAAAGATGCGCAGCACGCGGCACTCGATGCTAATTTTGATGCACCAGCCGACACGACGGCGCTCCCCGATGCTCAATTAGAAGCTGATGAGCGACTCGCTTTGGTGCGTCGAACCTTTGAAATGCTGCCAGAGAAACAGCGCACCGCCTTGCAGTTGCGCGACATCGATGGACACAGTTACCAAGAAGTGGCAACGGCGATGGATATTTCCGAAAGCGATGTGAAGGTAACCCTCCACCGCGCCAGACAAGCACTCAAAGAAAAGCTCAGCCATCTGAGATTTCACCTCTAATTCTCACAAGAAACTCCTCATTATGAACTACAAGTACATTGAACAATTAATTGAACGCTACTTCGCCGCTGAAACTTCAGTAGCCGAAGAACGCATTCTCCGTGCTTTCTTCACGGAAGCAGAGTGCAATGTGCCCAGTCATTTGCAGCAATACACTTCTCTTTCCGCTTCGTAGCCGAAGAGTCTGAAGCTCCTGCAGTGCTTGGTGAAGAGTTTGATGAAAAGCTCATTGCTCGCCTTCGCGCCAAGGGTGATATGCCCGAAGTGCACGTGCGTGCCATCAAGATGACCCTCGGTGCTCGTCTTCGTCCTTTGTGGCGTGCAGCAGCAGCGGTCACCCTTCTTGTCGCCATCGCTGGCACTGCTGAAGAAGCCATCGACAAAACGACAAGCATCCCCATGAACTTGCAAGCTGTGGAAGCCACGCACGGTGTAGACAGTACCGATGCCGAGCACAATCCCTACCGCCAAGTGCAAGAAGGGTTAAAAATGGCAGTTACCAACGATACATTGCCTCAAGTGTCGACAAGACCTTGAGCACCTATACGAGATAGACTGACGCGCCAATTGCTTATTAAAACACCCTCCTGAACCCTTTGGTTTCAGTTCTCTCTCCCTCTTCGTCCCACAAAAACGATGACTATAACGCTCGTTACTGACGAACGATCACACCAGGAAGTAGCCTCGCTACTTTCTGGTGTGTCGTTTTATGGCACTTCTCAGCGCTGGTCTCATAGTCCTTCAAGCCTTAGTTTACCACCATTCGCTAGTGATTGCGACTTCCTCTGCGTTCATTCCCCATCAGACTCTTGGGTTTTCTTCCTTTTTCATTCATCACAACCTAACCCTCTTCATACCTCTCTCATGTGTGGAGGCACAGTGAGGGTGTCTTTCACCTGCCTTCTCTCTTGTCTATCCCTCCCTTCTTTAACCCCAATCGCGGTTCTGGAGCCGGACATCATAAAAAAAACGCCTCGGACAGACCACTTTAGGTCTGTCCGAGGCGTTATCTATTTACGCTTAAAAGGCGCGGTTCATTAATTGAGGATTGACAGGAGCGTAGCAAGGATGAATTATCGCACGAGCCTGGTTGGAGGTGACCACAAAACCGCAATTATCTGTGACTTGACAGCGCACCCAGACCTGCATGAGGTCTGGAACGGCTGGAGGCACAAAAGAAAGTCGCTGATTAGTTTGCCCCACTATCGTTTGCCAGGTAGCACCATTGTCCTTACTCCATTCCCATTGGTAGGTGTAGGGAGCCTGACCATCTACAAACTGTGCCACTTGGAAGGAAATTGGTTCTTGCCAACACACTTCTTGTTGCTGCGCGTTGAGTTGTGCAGCAGAAAACTGTGGAAGCACTTGCACCTGCACCGTCGAGGTGAAGGGTTTACCATTGTCGCAGTTGTTGTCTATGACCGTCAGTTGATAAGTACCAGCGTCTGACTGCTGCGCATGAGGAATCATCAGCGTGCGTTGGTTCTGTTCAGGGTGAGTGAATGAAGGGTCACCCACTTTCGTCCAGTGGAAAGTCACGTCTTTGATGTTGTAGGTGAACAATTCTATGGGTTCTCCTTGACACACCACCGCCTTTTTAACAAAGGCACGTGCCACGTCTTTCAGTGGACGCATCACGTCTTCATAGAAGAAGTATTGTTGGCAAGCATCTTCTATCTTCACAATGTAGGCTTTCACGCCCAAATTGCTGAATGCCACTTGTTCACCTAAGGGCTTGTTGGTGTACGAACTCACCAGCGTACCCAGTTTGTTAGGCTTAGAAGCGTCCATTTCATAGAGATGGTAGCTGTAGGGAGGTGTACCATCATATGCTTCAATCTGAATTGTACCCGCTGTGTTGGGAGAGGTCTCTGCTGCCTTGCCACAATAGTAGGCAAGGGTGCTATTGTTCTTGAGTTTGGGATTAGGCACGGAGAGGTCAAACTCCACGATATTGTCTCTACAGAGGTCGACGAAGGCTCGGTAGTGTCCTGTTTGCGTCGTATAATAGGGCTGGTCACGCTCGAGGTTCGCCACCGGAATCCACCCACCATCGAGTTGCTGACGCTCCAAATACACCTGTTTAGCATTATTGTCACTGTAGCCTGGATAAACAGGCTCAGTGTATGTGCCATCTCGTGGCGTGATGGCAAAGTTCGTGCATTCGTTGCTCACGTCGATGCGCAAAGGATCCTTTCGTTGGAAGCCACCCGCAAAGTCGAAGTAGTAAACCAGCGGTGTGTCTGTGGTGGAGGTAGGATCCATGTCGATAGTCACCTTATACTTACCAGGAGGATAGGAACCCTTGGGAAGATAGAAGTAACCATCAGGACTAAACTGATAGATGTGGGTATAGGGTAAAGCAGAGGCGTCTACGTCCACGGCTTCAAAACGCCACACAGATCCCACGGGCCATTTCTTTGTTCTTCCGTCATAATAGCCTTTTTCCCAGTCTATCCATGGACGCATCACGTGATTGCAGATTTCAATCTCATATCCATACATGAAAAGCTTTGTGGGCAGCGTGCGGATGAACTTTTGAGGAACGGCAATGGGTTGCGTAGAGGTCATGTTCTCAAAGAAATCTGCCGTGTATTCTTCCCCATAATTGAGGCAAGGTACATTAACTTCTATCCTGGCCATGCGCTCTTTGTAGACGACATTGCCATTGTGGTCCTTGATTTGGAGCACGGGCAAACAGTCATTTCCCAAGTTGCCAGAAAAAATGGTAACATCGATGCATTTGCTTTGATACACATCCAGATTCGGTCTAAATCCGATGTAAGGCGGCTCCTGATCCACACGGAACTCTTTGCTACCAATAACTTTGCCGTTGGCTTTAGCAGTAGCCACAAGGTCGATGCTATAGGGCCATTCCGTTGTTGCACCAGGCTTTAAGTTATCAAAGGAACGTACGACTTCTCCGGTAGCTTTCTTGGTCACCACGATTTCTGCATTACAGAGTGCGCCTTCTACGATGAACCAAGGGCACCATCCCGACCATGTCATGCAATTACGATGACTAATGTAGTTAGGGGCCCATTCTATTCGTTTCAAACAAGGTTGCTAGAGTAAGCCTTCTGACCCACTAAACAAACATATTCTGGGCGATCCGCGTAGCGCAATGCGATTTGGTATCCACCTGCGGCATCAATGGCTTCTGCCTCTGCTGTGGTAATTGGGTATCTGTGGTTATATACCGTCTGGGGGTGCCATTGGGTGAAGGGTTTACCAATGGGCGCAAAAGACAATTCTAACTTTTGGGATTCAAAATAGAGGAAGGATGAACGAATCCAACTACTGTTATAGTCGATCGACATCTTCGGAGCACAAAAGTCTAATTCGCTGGAGGGAGGACAAAGCACACGGAGTTCCTTTCCGTCAAATTTCAAGCGAAGTGGTACACCAAGACAACCGTCAAAGATGTTGATCACATAGTCACCGGCGGGGTATTCGCCATCCAGCATCACCACATTGGCTTCTGCGGTTGGAATGAAGTTGATAGGCACATTGAGCGTAGGAGGATAGAGTGGTGTATATCCTGCCATGGGAGTGTAGGATTGCACACTGATAGTGGTGGTGGCAAGTCCTTTACCTCCTTCCAACTTCAGCGCTATCTTACCTGTGCTTAGGTCCTTACCTGTAGCCACATCAATCACGCTGACGCGGGTATAGTAATCATTGACCGCGTAGTCACGTTCTGGCGTGGGTGGAGGAGTGGGAACGACGAAGTTGATACGTTCTTCAAAGTTAATCCTGTGGTGGTGTTGACAGCCGTAATAATGATGGTGTAGTTGTCGGCACTGAGGGCATTAAACTCTGGTGTATTACTTCTATTTTTGAAGTGGCTGCCAAAGTTCTCTTCCAGCGTATAGTTCACGTTGGTCAGATGGGTAACGTCCTTCTTCGGTACTATACGAATGGCAGCATCCTTACTGCAGAATACCTCTTTCGTCAGCTCTACAGCAAAGAAATTTCCTTGACCCAGGGTCTCTACGGCACTGGGTGTTGCTTGTGCCCAAAGTTGTGAGGGCATGCCCAACGTAACTAATAGGCACAGAGAGAGCAACCAGCTACAAAAATAGCGGGTATTGAACAACCTTTGGGGTGATTTTGAAAACGAGGTGATTTTTCTTTCTTGTTTTAAAGAAAAATAGAACAATGCTTGTTGTATTGAGTTCATGAAAAGTGTTGTTACAGTACATTCTACAGTTTTAATGGCGAATTTACGAAATGTATTGTTGACAACAATTTTTTTTTGTTAAAGTACATCAACGGCAAGATTAGGAAAACTGTATGGCGCAGTCTAGTGTTTTAGAACGAATGTATGATGCTATTGTTGTGTCGTAGTTGTGCTCTAACTTGCCTAGGGGGGAAGTGCGTGCCTTGATCGGAGTAGAGTATATATCATCTTCCTCTACTTGTTAACGTCGCAAGTCTCCCAAATAAGTCGGATAAGTCTGAAGAAATGTCGGAGTTTTTTGGAAAAACGTCGGAGATTTTCGGAGAAACGTTGGAGATTTTTGGAAAAACGTGGGAGCTTTTCAGTGCTGTCTCGCACCAGCGCTTTTCGACTGATGAGAGAGTCTTGGAGAGGAAACGCGAAGGAGTGTTAATTGGCTCCGCTCACGCGTACGCGCGCACGCACACTACAGCAATTTTGCGCTTTTTGCTTTCACAACCTTCACAGATTTCTCCGCAATCGGTTGAAGGAGAGTGGATTACAGATGGTTTTCGGACAAAAATTAACACAAAGAGGTTGGAAGGAGGGAAAATACCCAGAAAAAGTATGGAAATCCGGCATTTTCTACTTGTGTTTTTGTGTGGATGTGAATAGAAGTCAAATTGCCCATTTAATGTAGGGGCGGTGAAGGTTGTGAAAGCAAAAATGCGAAATCTCCAGGGATGCGCGTGCGTGCGCGAGGAAAATGGCGGTTGAAAACGATCTAAAAATGGTGGCTGGCGTTAGGAGCCAAAACAAGTAAGCAGTTGGGGAAGGTGTTCTCCATCGAAAACAAGAAATCTGTGCTGTTTTTGCTTGTTTTGACAAGTCTACTTTGCGAAAATGCAGATGGGCAAAGAAAATTCGTCACTTTTTTGCCAATTTTCCACTCTTTGTGCCCTTTTCTTCCCCTATATGATTAGGGGGTGTGGCACAAAGAGTGGAAAACAAATGTTGAGAGGAACGGAAGTGGGGAGGTCGTTCCGAGAGGTGAGCAACAGTTGTGCAGGACTAAGGTTGTGTGGGATTGACGATGCGTGCGGAGATGATGCGCACATCAACACGAGGGCGGTCGTTGCGGTCGGTGTTGACTCCTTGAATCTTCTCGATGACGTCAAGCCCCGTGAGCACTTCACCAAAGACGGTGTATTGTCCATCGAGGTGAGGAGAACCACCGCGCGTGTAGTAGTCGAGCGCCATGTTGTCGGTGATGAGCCCATTTTCGCCTGTTTCTGCATCCACATGTTCACGCACATTGGCAAGCTCGTTGGGCGTCCAGCGTTTGCCCCAGACCACATAAAACTGCGTGGCGCTGCTACGGCGACCTGGATTCACATCGTCACTTTCGCGTGCTGCTGCCAAGGCACCACGACGATGGTAGTGAGCGGGGGTGCGAAACTCGGGAGCGAGGGTGTAGCTGCGGTCGGCTTCTCCCAACATTTGTCCGGGTTGTGCGTGGCGTGAGGTAGAATCACCTGCTTGAATCATGAAATTGCGGATGACACGATGGAAGAGCAAGCCATCGTAGTAGCCTTCGCGCACGAGTTGAGCGAAATGACGCGAATGGATGGGGGTGTCGCGGAATAGACGCACGCGGAAGTCGCCCATGGTGGTTTTGAACTCTACCTCGATGTCTTGTTCCAATGGAGCGGTGAGGCTAGGCGACTGGGCGAATGTGTGGGAAGCGATCAGGAGCAGGAGAAAGAGAAGGACTTGCTTCATGATTGGTGCTGAATAAGTTATTCTTTGGTGAATTCTTCTGCCGTGATGGCATTAGGAGCTTCTGTGATAACTTGCGTATCCTGGAGATCTTTGCGTCTGATGGCGCGGCTGGCTGAGAGGATGATGCCAATGTAGGCTCCTGTGATGATGGTGGAGGTGCCTCCCTTGGAGATGAGGGGTAGGGGTTGACCGGTGACGGGACCAAGCCCCACTGCCACCGCCATGTTGATCATGGCTTGTCCGACAACCATCATGCCAAATCCCATGGCTACAGCCGCAGGGAATATCCTACTAGATTGGGTGGCGATGCGTCCACAGCGATAGAGTAGCCATAAGTAGAGGACGATGACTAACAAACATCCGGCAAGCCCGAGTTCTTCTGCAACGATGGCGAAGATGAAGTCGGAATAAGCAGCGGAGAGATAGTCGCGCTGGATGGAACGTCCCGGGAGTACGCCGGTGCCATGAGAACGCGCTATAGCGATGCGAGCATTGACGACTTGTCGATTGCCATCGGTGACTTCAAAGTCTTTTGGGTCGGGAGTCATCACAATTTTCTTGTCACTCGAAACACGAGAGCGCCAAGTGGTGACACGCTGCATGTAGGAATTTTGATAAATTGCTGCATTGGGGTCTTTGGGGAGAAGACTGATGACCATCACTGCAACAGCAAAAATGATGGCAAGTAATCCATATAGTTTCATCATCGCTTTACGCGGTGGACGAAAGAAAATGAACATGGAATTGATGGCGAGAAAGATAATGGCAGCTGTCGAGAAGTTTTGTGAGACAATGAGTCCACAGTGAAGGCAGGTTATTCCTACGATGCTGTAGAAAGCCCTCTTGGAGATTTCGCCATCACTATTTTTGGCATTGCTGAGGGAACTACCGATAACCGCTGCTGCCGTAATGACCAGTACACCCTTTGATAGTTCTGAAGGCTGGAAGTTGAAGAGACCGAAAAACTTACCCAACGTGCGCCATTGTTGAGCATTTGTCCATTTAATAGTGCATATGCGAGCAGAGGAAGACCGATGAGATTGCCAAAGATCATAACTGCTTTGTAGATGCGGCAAGGGAGCAGGTGAAGTAACCATGCGGTAACTATTGCCATCAGAACAAAGATAGCTTGCTGGATAATGGGTTTTGCAAAACTTCCTTCCTTCAATACGAGATAAGACGCTGCACTAGACACCTCTACAACAGAAACGATGCAGAGCATGAAGAAGATTGCCCAGATGACTTTGTCGCCATGTAATAATTGGAGCTTCATGAAGAGGGAGTTTAGCGTTGACGTACGAGGTTTTTGAATTGATCGCCGCGATCTCCCATATTTTTGAAGAGATCGAAGGAAGCGCAGCAGGGGGAGAGGAGCACGGTGTCACCCTCTTGAGCCAACTTGGCGCAGGCTGCCACACAGTCTTTCATGGATCCGGTGTCGGCAATAGCGATGCTGTGTTCCGCACAGAGGGTGTCGAAGACTTCGTGCAAGGGCGCATTGTTAGCTCCTAGAAAGACGAGCGCGCGGCACTTGCTGGTGATGAGGGGGAAAAGGGTGGTGTAGTCGTTGCCCTTGTCGAGTCCGCCCACGATGAGCACTACAGGGGTGGTTTGTGCGTCGAGTGCTACGAAGCAAGCATCGACATTGGTGGCTTTGGAGTCGTTGATGTAGTGTACACCATCAAAAGTGCCGACGCGTTCTAGGCGATGTGGTACGCCTGAAAAGTCGCTCAAGCAGCGTGTGAGGGTGGTTTCATCCACACCAGCAGCTAGGGCAGCAAGAGCAGCCGAGAGGCAGTTGCGGAGATTATGCTTGCCTGGTAAGGAGAGTTGTGAGAGGGCGATTTCAAAGGGACGAGGTTGTTCGATCTTGAGTTGCGCACCTTCGGCAAATCCATAAGAGTCGTTGCCGCTTTCGCCCTGTCCGTAGCCCACGATGCCTTCGCGTTTGTGATCGGCAAAGGGTAGCATACGTTGTCCGTGGTTGTGCGCTGCAAGCTGGCTAGGGATATATTCATCGTCTGCCCAATAGATGAAGTAGTCGTCGGCAGTTTGGTTTTGAGTGATGCGCATTTTAGAGCGAACGTAGCGCATCATTTCAAATTGTAGCGGTCGAGGTGGTCGGGGGTGATGTTGAGCAATACGGCAATGTTGGCACGGAAGTCGTACATATTGTCGAGTTGGAAAGAAGAGATTTCCAATACATACCAGTCGCGATCGCCCTTCTCTTCGATTTCTGCCACCTGGAGTGCGAGCGAACGTCCGATATTGCCTGCCAATCCTACGTTGAAACCTGCTGATTCGAGGATATAATAGATGAGTGACGTTGTGGTGGTTTTGCCATTTGAACCAGTGATGCAGAGCATCTTGGCGTTGGTGTAGCGCGCGGCAAATTCGAGTTCGGAGAGGATGGGGATATTCTTCTCTCGCAGTGCCACTACCATAGGCGCATCGTCGGGGATGCCGGGGCTTTTCACCACTTCATCGGCATCGAGGAGGTGTTCGGGCGTGTGTTTGCCTTCTTCCCACGCGAGGTGGTGGGCATCGAGCATCTCTTTGTAGTGTGGACGAATGGTGCCCATGTCGGAGACAAAGACATCATAACCCTTTTGTTGGGCGAGGATGGCGGCACCAACACCACTTTCGGCGGCACCGAGGACAGCAAGTTTCATAGTTTGAAGGGGTTTGCAGGGAGAGAGAGTTATCGAATCTTGAGGGTGATGATGGTGAGTGCGGCTAGGAGGATGGTGGTAATCCAGAAACGCACGGTGATTTTCGATTCATGCCATGCACCACGGGGCCAGTTGCGGAAGATGTATTGGGAAGTGGGGTCGAGCTGGCTGTCGAGACGTCGGAAGGTGTCGTGGATGGGAGTGCTCTTGAACACACGGACGCGTTTGCCCTTGCGCTTGAAGAACTTGAACACCTGAGTCTGGACGATGACACTCAGACTTTCGATGAAGAAGATGCCACAGAGGATGGGAATGAGGAGTTCTTTGTGGATGATGATGGCAAAGACAGCTATGATACCTCCGATGGTGAGCGAGCCTGTGTCGCCCATGAACACCTGCGCAGGATAGGCATTGTACCACAAAAATCCGATGAGGGCTCCCACCACGGCGCAGATGAAGACCACTAACTCTTGGGAGCCAGGCACAAACATGATGTTGAGATAGGAGGCGTATTCGATGTGGCTCGACACATAGGCTAATATGCCGAGCGCAATACAGATGAAGGCGCTATTTCCTGCCGTCATTCCGTCCATTCCGTCGTTGAGGTTAGCACCATTGGACACTGCGGTGGTGACGAGAATCACCATCAATACGAAGACAATCCAGCCAGCGGCTTGTTTGTGTTCTCCAACAAAACCGACGATGTCGGCATAGTCGAGATAGTTGTTCTTGAAGAAGGGGATGGTGGTCTTGGTGCTCTTCACGGCTTCGCTCTTGTGCACAATTTCCACTTTGTCGCCCACGCGGCCGCGCTCCACATTTTCGCGAATCACTGCATCGGGACTGAGGTAGAGGGTGAGACCCACCACTAGCCCCATGACGACTTGTCCTAAGATTTTCCACTTTCCTGCCAAGCCGTCTTTATTTCTTGAAAATTTTGATGTAGTCATCTAAGAAACCGAGAAGTCCAAACCACAGAGTGGTGACAATCATGAGGATGGTGTAGATGTTGCGCAGTCGTCCGAGGAGGAGAGTGGGCACGAGGATGGCGACAATGATGATGATACCTCCCATGGAAGGAACACCAACTTTCTTTTCACCAAAGGGGTCGATGCTGGCATCACGTGCGGTCTCGCCGATGTTGCGGCGGCGCATATAGCGGATGAATCGCTCGCCAAACCACATGGAGATGATGAGGCCGAGCATCAGTGCCAACAAGGCGCGGAAGGAGATGTATCCCCAGATGGATGCACCTGGGATGCCAAATTGTCCGAGAAAACGAAAGAGATAGTAGAGCATTGTCCTATACTATAAATGATATGTACTCAGCGAAGCGTGAATGCTTGTACTTACTAATGAAGTATGCTGGGTGTACCGTTGATGTGTGTGCTTACGTGTGTGCTTGCGTGTGTGCTTACGTGTGCTTTGCATGCACTCGTAGCAGATTGCTGTCTTTTACACTCGCAGCGGTTTATTTAAGCGATGCCAAAGGCGGCACGTACTTCTTCGTGGTCGTCGAAATGATGTTTCACACCTTCGATTTCTTGATAAGGTTCGTGTCCTTTTCCTGCCACGAGGATGACATCGCCTGCTTGTGCCAAAGCTGCAGCAGTGCGGATGGCTTCGCGGCGGTCGGTGATGGCGAGCGTTTTGGCACGTGCGGCTTCATCTAAACCTGCGAGCATGTCGGCAATGATGTCTTCTGGACGTTCAAAACGAGGGTTGTCTGAGGTGATGATGACGCGATCGGAGCGTTTTGCAGCTTCTTGCGCCATGAGTGGACGTTTGCCCTTGTCGCGGTTGCCACCAGCACCACAGACAGTGATGATTTGTCCTTTGCCGTTCACAATCTCTTGAATAGCGGTGAGTACATTCTCAAGAGCATCGGGCGTGTGAGCGTAGTCGATGACGGCGCTGCAACCTTTTGGGGAGCGGATGGCTTCAAAACGACCATTGACAGGGCGAAGAGTGGAGAGCACGCGGAGCACTTCGGCTGAATCTTCTCCCAACATCACGGCAGCACCATAGACCCCGAGGAGGTTGCTCACGTTGAAGCGACCCACAAAGGGGACACTCACTTCGCTGCCGTTGATGTCGAGCAACATCCCTTCGATGCTTTCCTCCACAATACGACCTTTGTAGTCTGCCATGCTGCGAGTGCTGTAGGTGCGCACTTGTGCTTTGCAGTTTTGCACCATCACTGCGCCATTGCGATCGTCGAGATTGGTAATGGCGAAGGCAGATTTGTCCAAACCATCGAAGAACATCTTTTTCGCATCGCGATAGTTCTCAAAGGTTTTGTGATAATCCAAGTGGTCGCGAGTGAGATTGGTGAAAATTCCTCCCACAAATTTCAATCCTCCAATGCGATGTTGGTGGATGGAGTGGGAAGAACATTCCATGAAAGCGTATTCGCAACCAGCTTCCACCATGTCGGCAAGGAGCTTGTTGAGTGAGATAGGGTCGGGAGTGGTGTGAGTGGCTTCCACAGCTTGGTCGTCGATGTAGTTGCACACGGTAGACACCAATCCTACTTTGTAACCAAGTCCGCGGAAGAGTTGATAGAGCACCGTGGCGATGGTAGTTTTACCATTGGTGCCCGTGACTCCCACGAGTTTCAAAGGTGTTTTTGAGTCGTCTCTCCCTCTGCAGTTGCTGCGTTTTGCGCCACATCGGATGCAGAAGTGGAGGAATCTTTGACGAATCTTCCTGTGGGGTCGCCATAGAAAGTAGTTGCGAGGACGCCCACCACTTGTTCGGTGTTGGCAACACGAACAAAGGTCACATTTTCGGGCATATTTGTGGGGAAATCTTCGCACACCACCACAGCGCGTGCACCTTGTGCCACAGCTTTTTCGATGAAAGTGTGACCATCTGTTTGTGTGCCCTTGACGGCAACAAAGAGATGATTTTCTGAGACTTGACGAGAGTCAATGTCGATGCCGCTGATGTCGCAGTTTAAGTCGCCATGGCTGTCGAGCATCTCCACATGGCTAAGAATTTCTTTTAGAATCATGGATGCTGAGTTCTATATTGGGGTTTCGTGCGTGAGCACGTTATGCTTGTTTTTTATTGGATTTCTTAGAAGTGTCGTTCTTCTTTCCAGTAGCAGTAGCCTTAGATTTGGAAGAGTTGTCCTTCTTTTTCGGCACATCCTCTTTCTTCTTGGAAGTGCTTTCTTTCTTTACCGCAGCTGTCTCCTTTTTGTCCTTGGAGGAAGAGTCTTTTTTCTTGGGAGTTTCCTGCTTTTTGGAAGACTTTTCTTCCTTCTTGGTCGTCTTGTCGTCCTTTTTCGGCTTCTCCTTTTTCTTCGACTCTTCCGTTTTTGTAGCGGACTTCGACTTTACCTCTCCCTTTTTCTCAGACGAGGAGTCTTTTTTCTTGGGAGAATCTTCCTTTTTTTTGGAGGAATCCTCCTTTTTCTTTGCTTTTTCTCCCTTGTCAGATGATGAAGATTCTTTCTTGTCGGTTGAAGACTGCGACTTTTTGGAAGCGTCTTTTTTGTTGGAAGCTGGCTCCTTGTTAGTAGCAGAGGCTTCTTTCTTCTTTTCTTTAGAAGTGTCCATCTTTTCTGCTCTTTTCTCCGTCTTTTTCTCAGAGGAGACAACAGTCGGTGTCGTGGACTTCTTTTGTGGATTCACTTCTTCATTGGGAGGAGAAGGTTGCTCAGACGCGGAGGTTGCACTCTCCACGGAAGCAGACATTTCCTCCGATTCTTTCCAGTCTTCAGGGATTTTGTGCTCCATCGAGAGCGCAATTTCACCACCATTCCTGGTTTGATGGGAGTCCCTGCTGGGAGACTTTGTGCCACCACACGTCCCATGCCAGTGACTTTCACCCTCACGCCCATACGTTCTAGGCGATAAACGGCATCGCGCAAGCCATATCCGATGACAGAAGGCAGTCCTTTGGACGTCGTTTCATTGTTGAGCGTGATAGTGCCTTGGTGAGTTGGCGCCCCCCATGCGAGACCTTCTGACGTGCGATAGTTGTTGCGGTGAGGCACTCGTAGTTCGTTAAGCACCTGACTGAGCATCACCAAATTACCATTTTGCATCATCGGGGGAACAGTGCGAAGGGCAGTAGTGTCAATCGCAGCTTTGTAGTCCGTTTTTCGATTTTTTGCCATCACACCTTCTGCCACCTTTTTAAACACTGGGCAGCAGTGGATACCCCCATACGCTGGGGCACCCTTCTCGATGCAGACAATCATCGAATATTGTGGGCGATCTGCAGGGAAATATCCTGCGAAGCTCACGAGGTAGTTGGAGGCAAAGCCGCCTTTGCTCCAGATCTGTGCCGTACCCGTCTTACCGGCTACGGCAAAGTACTTAGAGTAAGCCAGTTTACCCGTACCCGTGTTCTTGCCCACCACACCTTCTAGACAGATTTGGATATTGCGTAGCACATCTGGCTTGCACATTCGTTCGCGCAACACCACAGTGGGATATTTTTGTACCACTTCATCGCCACGACGCACCTCTGTCACGAAGCGGGGGGGCGACAAGTTTTCCGCCATTCGCTACACCATTATAGAACGTGAGGGTAGAGATGGGCGGAATTTGTGTTTCATATCCGATGCTCATCCAAGGCAAGGTGGTGCCATACCAGCGATCGGGGTTGTCTCTACGATAGCGAATGCGAGGTTTTTTGTAGCCTGGGATAGGGATGTGAAGATCCTCCATAATACCGATGCGCTGTAGTCCAGATACAAATTGGTCGGGATTGCTCGCATAAGCGTTGTCAATGAGCGTACTCACCCCCACATTTGATGATTTCTTGATGATTTCTGGCACGGTGAGCACGCCATTTCCACCTTTTCGCCAGTCGGAGTCACGCATCTTGCGTCCGTGCATCTCGCGAATACCGTTTCCTGTGTTGCAGGTGGTGTTCATGTTGATTTTACCATCGTCCATTGCCACCATAAATGACATTGGTTTGAACACCGACCCTGGTTCCATCATATTTGTCACTGCGCGCGGATCAATTTCGGCGTAGTTTCCATTTTCAAGACGTGAGAGGGAAGAAATTGCTTTCACGTTACCGGTTTGCACCTCCATGAGAATGCACATACCTGCTCGAGCACCGATAGCGCGCAACTGGTTGCCCAGCACCTTTCGGTCAAATCCTGCATGCCCACATCGATAGTCGTCACCACATCGCAGCCATCCACGGCAGGGGTGTCCACGAGATTGATGTATCTGTTCGCCACTTTTTGGCGATGGTACACGCCGGGTTTTCCGCTCAATACGGAGTCAAAAGCTAACTCCAGACCATTGAGCGCTTCGTCGTTTTCGCTGCGCAGATTACCAATCGTGCGAATTGCCAAACGGCCATAAGGATTTTTGCGGCGGCGGAATTCCTCTGTGGTAAATCCGCTCTGTCCAATGGGAAGATTGAGCAGCGGCACTTTCTTCAGTTCCGTCAGTTGGATATACGTCACTCGTTTGGGATAGAGTGAGATATTGTGACTCTGTTTTGCGCGTCCTTTGAGGATGGCAGCGCGTGTTTTTTTCAATATCCAGATCAGGGATGATGCGTTTCATGCCTGTGAGCATGCTGTCCATCTTGGTGGTGAGGATAGAGTCGCGAATGATTTGGTCTTTCACGCGTCGTGCCGAGTCAGGTTCCCACGACATAGGGTCGAGATAAAGACGATATTCGGGCAAAGAAGTCGCCAGCACTTGTCCATCTGCCGAAAGAATGTTGCCGCGTGTCGCTGCCAGGGGTTTGAAACGGCTTTCAAACTTCGTGCTCACAGCCATCCAATAGTCATGTTGCACGAACATGATGTATGCCGTCTTCCCCAGTATGATGAGACTAGCGACGACAAACAAAGCCAAGACAACACAATAGCGCTGAAAGGCCAATTTGATTATATTTTGGGGGATTTTTGTAGGCATAAGACTCTGTGCGAGCTATAAATCGGTTGGGGGGGAGGTAGAAGTAGTGGCGAGAAACGCGAGACTTCAATGAGAACGGGGATAGGCTACATCCGTTCACACAGTTTATTCATCATCAGTAACGGGCAACTCAAAGGGAGCATCCGTGGAAGCCTGGATTGTGGAGTCTTGCAGTTGGCTTTCAATCTTAGAACCCAGTGTGCGTTCGCGCAGTTCACTCGAGCGGGTCAAGGCTTTATAGCGGCGGTCTAGTAGTTCCTTGTTGAGTTTGTCGTTCTCAATCATTAAGTTGCGATGGTGATATCCCAAACTCACATAGGCGATGAAGAAAATCATGATTATCACCACAAAAAACCAGTTGCGTCGCAGGAAGGAGAGGAACGAAATGCCTTGCACCAAATCTTTCAGCACCTGTTTGTCAAACTTCACATCATCATCAATAATCCACTGGCGCCAACTTTGTGCGCGCACTTCTTCAGGGCACTCCTCGTTGGAGTGTCCTTCTTTTGTGTCTTTCCCAGATTGTTTTGACGAATCTTCTTCTGCTGGTGCTTCTTCTAGGGCAGTTTCAGCATTGTCTTCAGTGGTTTCCGCCTCTAGGGGTGCCACTTGAGGTTCGTCTTCGGGAACGATGATGTCGAAATCAACTTCTTTCATAGGATTTTTGTCGAGGGTCAAAACTCCAAATCTTTGTGGGTGAAGAAGAAAGGGAGAATCTTATAGTTTTTCAGCGATGCGGAGTTTTGCACTTCGGCTACGTGGGTTAGCCAGTTGCTCCTCTTCAGAGGGGATAATCACCTTGTTGTTTACGGGGCGCAGAGGCGAAAGGCGGTTTCCATAAAAATCTTGTTCCACCTTGCCCGCAATGTTACCCGAACGCATGAAGTTTTTCACCATGCGGTCTTCTAGACTATGATAGGTCAGCACCGAAAGACGTCCGCCAGGGCGCAGCACACGAAGTGCCGCTTGCAACATCTCTTCCAGCGCGTCCATTTCGTGGTTCACTTCGATGCGCAGAGCTTGAAACACCTTTGCCAAGTCTTTCTTCTCACGATCGCGAGGCATGAGCGGTTGCACCACTTGCAGCAAATCATTGATAGTGCTGAAGGCGCGTTCTCCGCGCTGTTTCACTACCGCCGCTGCCAGTCGACGACCATTTTTCAGTTCTCCATAAATCTGAAACACCTTTGCCAGTTGCTCTTCTGTGGCAGTGTTGAGCACCTGAGCCGCCGTGTTGCCACCGCGCACGTTCATGCGCATGTCGAGGGGAGCATCAAATCTGAACGAAAAGCCGCGTTCTTCCGCGTCGAAGTGGTGGCTCGACACACCGAGGTCAGCCAACACCCCATCCACTTTGCCCACTTGGTCATAAAATCTCATCCATCGTGAGAGGAAGCGGAAGTTACTTGCTACAAAGGTCAGACGTTCTTCGTGTTCTGGCACATTTGCCACTGCGTCTGCGTCTTGGTCAAAACTAAAGAGACGACCATTTTCACCCAGACGAGCAAGAATCTCGCGACTATGTCCACCACCACCAAAAGTGGCGTCGATGTACACGCCATCGGGACGCATGTTGAGGCCATCTACAGTGGGATGGAGCAGCACAGGAACGTGATATGTGGGACAGATTGTATGCATTTCGTTGTGATAGTCTTATAGTAGCAAGCAAAGTTACTAATTTCTCTGCACTTTTATCCTCTATTTCTCTCTTCTTTTTTTTGATACTTTGAAAGGTTACTTTAGGGAATGAAATCTAATCTGTTGATTGTCAGTGATAGTTGCTCAAAATAAAATGTGTGCAAAAAGTACCTTGTGGCTTATTTCTTGTTGCAAAATTCGCCTAGGTCAATGTGCTGTGTTGACAAGTCCTGCAGAACTGTTTAACTTTGGGAAAAGTGGCTCTGTAATGACGATAGCGACGGCAGAAAAACGATATCGAAATGAAGGGAAGTGGCGACAGAAATTATTGCAATGTAGTGAGTGACCGACGAACTTTCAGTGGCAGAGGAAGGAGACTCCTGTTCTTCTGTACCAGTGGTGAGAGAAACTTCCATAAGGGGGTCTTGAGTAGTGAAAGCAAAAACAGCAAAATCCCAGGGATGGCGCGCGCGTCGCGCGAGGGAAAGCAGGGTGGTCAACATCTGTTGAGCATCCATGTGTCATCGTAGGAAAAACTAGCCTGAAAGCCACAGCAGGGCAAAACGAAGGAAAATGAGAGATAATAAGAAAACGCAGGGTACGGAAACCGTAAATGGAGATTGTTCAGGAAACGACCATCGACAGAGTATGCCCCAATGTGGGAGAAACTTCCGAAAGTCAGAGAGAATGCTCCAATGTGTGCATGATTTTGCCATGATGTATGAAAAACTTCCTCAATGCGTGAGCGTTTTCTCTCAGAAATGTGGGTGTGATTTTGGGAAAAATGAAGCTGGCGTGAAAAGACACGAGTGAGTGTGCTTGGGGATTGATGAGCGTAGAGCAATAGATTGAACGCGGAGGTTGCGCCATGGGCGATATAATGTAGTTTTGTGTTTGATTTGATAGGTAAGTATTGCAAAAAGTGGTGGGTGAAAAGTTTTTTTGTCGATTAACATCATTTTCGTTGGTTTTCTATCACTATAATTATGAAGGCTCATGCAAGAAGCCTGTTCATAATTTGTAACTTTGCGCCCATGTTGTCCATCCTTCTAAGTCTACTTTCTCTGTTGTCCCCCTCCTCTCCGCTCGAAGGGAGAGATACTCTCCGGCAACTATCTCCGGTGGAAGTGACGACTGCGGTTAGCCCATCGCAACAGATGGCGACCCACCAGCAATGGGGGATGGATCATCGTGACTGGCAGCGACAAGGCGCTACCCAACTCTCCGAAGCCTTGCGGAATTTGCCCGGTGTGCAATTGCGCGACTATGGTGGGGCGGGGGCACTGGTCAGTTTGGCTGCCCGCGGACTTGGGGCAGCACACACTGTGGTCACTCTCGATGGGTTTCCTGTCACCGACTTCACCTCTGGTGCTGTCGATGTAGGGCGGTTTCGATTGAGCGATATGTCGCAACTGCAATGGACGATAGCCGATGCTCCCGCTTTGCTCACGAGTGTGCGCACCCTTGGCACCGCGCATCTCGCCCTCCGTTCTGCCACCTCCTCGCCGCGTCTAGGAGTGGAGTGGGGCAGTTTTGGGCAAATCGTTGTGGATGGTGCTGTGCATCATCGCATCGGAGCCCATGCTCTCGGAGCGCAAGGCAGTTATGCTCGTGCCGACAATGATTTCCCCTATCGCATCACTAATGGCGAAGGCTATGAATATGGGCGCCGTCCTCGCAGTCCTTGGACTCGATGGCAGGGGAGTGCGCATTGGCTCTGGCAAACCTCACAGCACAGCACCCAAGTGCGATGGCATCATCAGCACCACGTGCAAACACTTCCCGGAGCAGTGACGCTCTACACCACCCCCGAAGGCGAAGATTGGCGTACTGAGCGCTCGGCACTTCAAGCCTCGCATGCCGCTCATGGTGAGCGTTGGGCGTGGCAGTGGGCAGGACAATATGCTGCACACCGACTGCAATATGTCGACCACGGCGAGGAATACCCCGATGCAGTGCGCGAAGAGCATTATCGTGAGCATGAACTCTGGAGCACGCTCGGTGCGCGCTATGACCTTTCCCCCTCGTGGCAAGTGGCTTATGCCGTCGATGCCACCCACACCACCTTGCGCAGCAATATGGCACGCTTCGATTGCGTGGCGCGCACCGCGTTGCAGCAGAGTCTCTCGCTTCGTTATGTGCGTCCCACCACGATGTTCACCTTGCGCGGCTTGCGTCACGACTTCTTCCACACTGTGCAAGGGCGCGTGGAGAACGCTTCCCCCTTGCTGCCGTGGGAGTCCACAGCTGTTGCTACCGATGCGCATTCGTGGACGTGGAGCCTCGCAGTTGCCCAGCAACTCTGGCAGTCGTCTTCCACACGCGGCACACTGCGTGGTGTGGCGCAAACGCTCTTCCGCATGCCGAGTTTCACCGAAAACTACTACCACCACTATGGCAATGCTAACTTGCGCCCCGAGCGTACACAGCAGTTTTCTGTAGTTTGTCGGTTGAGAGTCGCCCCACTTCGTCTACCTTTGTCTGGCAAGGCAGTGTCGATGTCTATCACAATCGAGTGTTGGATCGTATCTTGGGCATTCCTGCCAACCAAACCGTTTGGCGCACCACCAATCTAGACCGTGTGCGTGCCGTTGGAGTGGACCTTTCGGGGCATATCTGGGCGAAATGCGCTTCGCGCCATACCCTAGAGCTGTCGGGCAATGCCTCTTTCCAGCGCGTCACCGACGAAAGCCAACGTGGGGCTGCTACTTACGGGCTGCAGTTGCCCTATATCCCCGAGTTTACCGCGCATCTAGCTTTTGTCTGGAGTAATCCTTGGTGCGACTTTTCGCTCACTAACGATTTCTCTTCTGCGCGTCATGCCACTGCCAACCATTGGAAGGCAGCGCGCTTGGCTCCTTATACCACACTACACACTGCAGTTGGGCGTACTTTTCGGTTGGGGGCATGTAGATGGCACATCCAATGGGTAATCAACAATCTCACCAATACCCACTACGAACTAGTGCGTGGTTACCCCCTTCCCGGGTGTAGCGTGATGTGGCGCAACACCTGGACGTTTTAGTCCATTCTGTTCTCTCCCGACGAGTAGGAAAGGGAAAGAGTGTTCCCTGAAAACCAAACAAAGATTTATTGCATATTATTCTCATAAACAAAGTTTTAATGAAACAATTCAAATTCTATGCTGCCCTTTTTGTGGCTGCCCTGAGTTTCGCAGCGTGTTCGGACAACGAAACTCCCGAATTTACTCCCTCCCCTGCGACGGCATTGGGCGAAGGTGTGTTTATTCTCAACCAAGGTAACCAATATGCCAAGATTGATGGCAGTTATTCGTTCTTCGACTGGGAAGCCAATGTGCTGAGCAATAGCGTGTTCAGCACGGTCAATGGTCGTTCGTTGGGCGCCGGTCCACAAGACGGTGTGGTCTATGGTTCAAACTCTATGTGACTTTGCATGGATCAAACGCTGTACAAGTGATAGATGCGAAAACGCACAAGCTGATTCGTACCATCAGCACCCCTCAACCTCAGGGACTTGCAGCTCATGGAGGCCACGTCTATGTGGCGAACAATACGGGTCGTGTGACGAAAATCGACACCCTCGATTTGCAAGCCAAACAACAAGTAGAAGTAGGTCCTAACCCTGTGGATTTGATGGTGCGCAAAGGCGTGCTCTATGTGAGCATCAGCGATGGTTACAACCTGAAAAATGGTGCAAAAAATGGCAAGCGTCTTGACAAAATTGACTTGGCGCGCTTCCGCAAGGTGGGTGAAGTGAGACTCCAAGCCACAGAGCCTGCCACTCTCGAAAATGGTCGCATCCAAACCACTATCACTTGGGAGGGCGTGAATCCCACTCAGATGACGATGGACGAAGACGGCAATCTCTTTGTGGTGTGCATGGGCGATTATGCTCAGATTCCTGCTAAGGTGTGGAAGGTGGACAACGAAGAGAAGGTGAGCGTCTTTGCCAAGGGTAATTTGGCTGCGGCACATCGTCACTCCCTCTACGTGATCAATAGCACTACCGACTGGAAAACCGGCGAAGTGGATGTGCAGTGGGATGTGCTCGAAACGCGTACGGGTAAGGTGCTCGTGGAAAAGTTTGCACAGAAGAATTTGCCTCTCGATCCCATCGCCATCAATGTGCATCCTCGCACAGGTCGCGTGCTTGTGACCTCTCGCGGTTCGCTCGATGCCAAAGTTAAATACACTTCACCAGGTTATCTCTACACCTACACCCCCAAAGGTGATTTGCTCAATCGTTCGATGGTTGGCATCGAACCCTATGCCGTGGCTTTTCGCTAAACAATGACCTCTCCTCGGAGCAAAACAAAATTCAGCTGATATCTTCTCCGAGCTTGTACGGTCGTTTCTGAAATTTCCTTTTTCAAACGAGTGCAAAACAGCACGTGTCTTCTGCGATTTTCAGTTTTGAAACGCAAGACGCGTGCTGTTTTTTTCACTCAAAATGGGAGGAGAAAGGAGGAATTTGGCGTGCGGAAATAGCGCTTCTCTATATAAAAGATGAGTAAAGGGGCAAAAAAAGCACTTTTTTCTTGTAATATCTCACTATGTGGCGTAATTTTGCAGCAAATAAAAATGCTATGCAAAAGAATTTAGTCATTGTGGAGAGCCCGGCTAAGGCCAAAACTATCGAACGCTTCCTGGGTGAAGACTTCAAAGTGATGTCTAGTTTTGGGCATATCCGCGACCTAGATAAGAAAAACGACGGAGTGGACCCCGACACCTTCCAGCCGCACTACGAAATTCCTGCCGACAAACAAAAGGTGGTGAGCGAACTTCGTGCAGCTGCCAAGAAGGCGGAGACGGTGTGGTTGGCATCCGATGAGGACCGCGAGGGAGAAGCCATCTCATGGCACCTTGCGGAAGTCTTGAAATTGGATCCTGCTACGGCACGACGCATCGTTTTTCACGAAATCACCAAGCCAGCCATCCTCGATGCTATTGCACATCCGCGCACCATCGATTTGAATCTCGTGGATGCGCAGCAAGCACGTCGCGTGCTTGACCGTGTGCTTGGCTTCCGCCTCTCTCCCGTGTTGTGGAGAAAGGTGCGTCGCAACCTCTCCGCAGGACGTGTGCAGAGCGTCACGGTGCGCCTTATCGTGGAGCGCGAGCGCGAAATTGAGGCTTTCCAGGCTGAAAGTGCTTTCCGCGTGACCGCCTTCTTTGGTGTGCCAGGCGAAAACGGACAGACGGTGGCACTGAAAGCAGAATTGAACCATCGCTTTGCTACGATAGAAGAGGTGAATGCTTTCTTGGAAAACTGCAAAACAGCAGATTTCCGCATTGAGAGTCTCACCACCAAACCCACGAAGCGCACCCCTGCGCCTCCGTTTACGACCTCTACGTTGCAACAAGAAGCAGCCCGCAAATTTGGCTACGCCGTGGCTTCGACCATGCGTATTGCACAAAAACTTTATGAGTCGGGATTGATCACCTATATGCGTACCGACTCGATGAACCTCTCTACGCTGTGTCTCGACACGGCTGAGCCTGTGATTGCAGAGCGCATGGGAGCCAACTATCACAAACGTCGCAACTACCACACCAAATCAAAGGGTGCGCAAGAGGCACACGAAGCAATTCGTCCCACAGATATGTCGAGAGAAGACATTTCGGGTACGCCACAGGAACGCCGACTCTACAACTTGATTGGAAACGCACGCTTGCGAGCCAGATGGCAGATGCACAGTTGGAGAAGACCACTGCGCTGATCAGCGTAAGTGGCTCTGAATATCAGTTTGCCGCTACTGGCGAAGTCGTGAAATTCGACGGTTTCTTGCGCCTTTATCGTGAGAGTGTGGAAGAATCGGAAGGCGATTCGGAAGAAAGCGGTTTGCTTCCTCCCATGACCGAGGGTCAACTGCTCGTGCGTCAGACGATCACTGCACAAGAACGTTTCACGCAAGCTCCTGCACGTTACAGTGAAGCCTCTTTGGTGCACAAGTTGGAAGAATTGGGCATCGGACGTCCGTCTACGTATGCGCCTACCATCTCTACGATTCAAAAGCGCGAATATGTGGCGAAGGGAGAAAGCGAAGGAAAACCTCGCTCCTTCGCTGTGGCAACTTTGGAGGGAAATGACATCTCCACAGAGACGCGCACCGAAAACTTCGGCAGCAATCGCGGGAAACTGGTGCCTACCGACACGGGTATTGTGGTGAATGACTTCTTGCTCAGCCACTTCCCCGAATTTATGGACTATAATTTCACCGCAAAGGTGGAACACGACTTCGACCGCGTGGCAGAAGGAGAAGAAGAATGGACGAATATCATCCGCTCATTCTGCGAAACTTTCAATCCGCAAGTGGATCGTGTGATGGCAGAACGCACCGAAACTCGCGTGGGTGAACGACATCTCGGCACAGAGCCTGAGAGTGGACGCTCAGTGAGTGTGAAAATCGGTCGTTTCGGTCCGATGGTGCAAATTGGTGGTGGAGAAGGCGATGAAGAAACTCCAAAGTTTGCAAGTCTAAAGACTGGACAAAGCATCACCACCATCACTCTGGAAGAAGCGCTCGAATTGTTCAAACTCCCTCGCATTGTAGGAGAATATGAAGGCACTACGGTGACGATTGGCGCAGGTCGCTTCGGTCCTTATGTGCTGCATGCGAAGAAGTACACCTCGATTCCCAAGGGTGAAGACCCAATGTCGGTGACTCTGGAACGCGCAATCGAACTGATCGAAGAAAAGCGTGCGAAAGATGCGAGCAACCATCTTCGCTCCTTTGACGAAGAACCCGAATTGGAGGTGCTCAACGGACGTTATGGCCCTTATATCAAATATAAAGGCAATAACTATCGCATTCCCAAAGATCGCCATGCTGAGGCGGCTTCACTCACGCTCGAAGAGTGCATGAAGATGATCGAAGCCGAAGGCGAAAAAGCACCTAAGAAGGCGGCGAAAACGTCGACGAAGACTGCCAAGACTACCAGCAAGACTGCGTCAAAGACCACAAAGTCTGCGACAAAGGCAAAGAAGACAACTTCGACCACCAAGAAGGCAACAAAAGCTCGCAGCACCAAAGCGAAGACAGAAGAATAAATGAGGTGTATCCCTCCTCTAAAAGTAGCAGCAAATGAAGTGTATCGTGCTCGTAGGCTATATGTGTGTGGGTAAAACCACCGTAGGCCGACAACTCGCTAAACGACTAAACTGCGGATTTTACGATTTGGACTGGTATATCGAGGAACGATTCCACAAGAAGATTCCAGTCATCTTTGCCGAAGAAGGCGAAGAGCGTTTCCGTGACTTGGAGCGTCGCATGCTCCGTGAGGTGGCTGAGTTTGAAAACATCGTGCTCGCTTGCGGTGGGGGCACTCCCACACGCTTCGACAACATGGAATTCATGAACGAAGTGGCGCAAACCATCTACCTCGAAGCGCAACCAGAAACCATTCTTGCGCATCTGAAGGTGAGCAAAGGCACGCGCCCCCTGCTCCAGGGCTTGACGCCGGAAGAGACCGACCACTTCGTGCGACAGCAACTCCAAGAACGCAGCCCCTATTACCAAAAGGCGCACCACACGGTGAATGTCGATATTCTCGACTCGTATGAGAAAATCTCAGATGTGGTGGAGATGATTGTCCAACAACTCAATCTCTCAGCTTAGCTCACGGGCATTTGCTGCAGCTCTGCTACCTATTTTTATAAGAACCCCACTTCCCCCCCCTATAACACTACTGACAGACGATGAGAAAATGGCGTATTGAAGACTCCGAAGAACTGTATAACATCAAAGGATGGGGCGTGAACTATTTCGGTATCAACGAGAAAGGTCACGCTTTTGTGCGTCCGCGCAAAGATAATGTGGAGATTGATCTCTGCGACATCGTGAATGATCTCACGGAGCGCGACATCACAGCTCCTGTGCTCTTGCGTTTTCCCGATATCTTGGACAATCGCATCGAGAAGACCGCCGCTTGTTTTGAACAAGCTGAGAAGGAATATGACTATAAAGGTGAGCATTTCATCGTCTATCCCATCAAGGTGAACCAGATGCGTCCCGTGGTAGAAGAGATTATCTCCCACGGTAAGAAGTACAATCTCGGATTGGAGTGCGGATCGAAGCCCGAACTTCATGCTGTTCTTGCCACCAACATGGACTCGGACTCCGTGATTGTGTGCAATGGTCACAAAGACCAAAACTTCATCGAACTGGCGTTGCTCGCTCAGAAGATGGGTAAGCGTGTATTCTTGGTGATTGAAAAGCTCCACGAGCTGGAAATCATCGCACAAGTGGCAGAGCGCATGGGTGTGCGCCCTAATCTGGGTATTCGCATCAAACTCGCTAGCCGCTCTACGGGTAAGTGGGAGAGTTCTGGTGGCGATGCTTCTAAATTTGGCTTGAATAGTGCCGAATTGCTCACGGCATTGACCCGTTTGGAAGAGAAGGGATTGAAAGATTGCTTGCAACTCATCCACTTCCACATCGGTAGTCAGATTCCTAAAATCCGCTTGATCAGTACTGCGCTTCGCGAGATGGCACAATATTATGTGCAACTCCGCAAGATGGGCTTCAACATCGACTTCGTGGACTGCGGCGGTGGTCTTGGTGTGGACTATGATGGTACACGCTCGTCCAACTCTGAGAGTTCGGTGAACTATTCCGTGCAGGAATATGTCAACGACATTGTTTACATCCTCCGCGAGGCTGCCAACGAAAACGAGGTGCCACATCCTAATATCATCACCGAAGGTGGTCGCTCTTTGACGGCTCACCACTCTGTGCTGATTTGGAGGTGCTCGAAACCACTGAAGTACCTCACATGGCAGAGGATTTCCAGCCTTCAGAGCATGATCACAAGTTGGTGCACGATCTCACCGAGATTTGGGACAAGCTCTCCACGCGCTCCATGCTCGAAGACTGGCACGATGCCGAAGACATTCGAGAAGAAGCACTTGGTTTGTTCCGTCACGGACTCTTGGATCTCCGCACACGTGCGCAAATCGAGAGTCTATATTGGAGTATCTGTTCGGAAGTGGCAGAGTTGGTGCACCACCAAAAACACGCTCCCGACGAATTGCGCAAGTTGGACAAGATGATGTCGGAAAAATATTTCTGCAACTTCTCACTCTTCCAATCTCTTCCCGACCACTGGGCACTCGACCAACTCTTCCCCATCATGCCCATTCATCGACTCGAAGAGCGTCCCACGGTGAGTGCTTCGTTGCAAGACATTTCTTGCGACAGTGATGGTAAGATTTCCACCTATGTCAACTACAATCAGCAGACCAACTACATTCCGCTCCATCGCTTTAAGCAGGGCGAAAAGTATTATATAGGTGTCTTCTTGGTGGGTGCTTATCAAGAGATTTTGGGCAATATGCACAATCTCTTCGGTGACACCAATGCAGTGCACATTTCGGTCAATGCCGATGGCTACACCATTGACAAAACGATTGATGGCGAAACGGTGGCTGATGTGCTGGAATATGTGCAATACGATCCCAAACGCTTGGTGCGCCGCCTGGAATCTTGGGTGACACGTGCGGTGAACGAGGGTAAGATTTCTGTCGAAGAAGGCAAGGAATTTATCTCCACCTACCGCGCTGGCTTGTATGGTTACACCTATCTTGAGTAATCTCATCGAGCAACTGAATTAAAGACTCCGCACAAGCTCAGGTTTGTTGCGGAGTCCACCTTCTTTTTTACCATACATCATGGAGAAAGTAGGCAAGGAATCTCCAACCTTTAACATTATGGGCATGATCAAAATAGAGCCTTCTTGGCGCAACGCCTTAGCGGACGAATTTACAGCCCCTTATTTCGCGCAACTCACTGAATTTGTGCGTCAAGAATATGCGCAAACGACTTGCTATCCTCCTGGAGGGCAAATCTTTGCTGCCTTCGATCTTTGTCCTTTTGATCAAGTAAAGGTGGTTGTCATCGGACAAGATCCCTATCATGGGGCAGGACAGGCAGAAGGACTTTGTTTTTCGGTGGCATCAGGAGTGAGAATCCCGCCTTCGTTGCGCAATATCTTTAAGGAAGTGGCAGATGATCTGCAACAACCTATCGCTACAGATGGTAGTTTGCGTCATTGGGCAGAGCAGGGAGTGCTTTTGCTCAACAGCACCCTCACCGTGCGCGAAGGCAAACCAGGTTCGCACTTTGGCAAAGGCTGGGAGCAATTCACCGATGCTGTCATCGATAGGGTGAATCGTGGTCGAGATCATGTGGTCTTCCTCCTTTGGGGGCGCAAAGCTCAGGAGAAGGCGAAGAACATCGATACGCAACGTCATCTCGTGCTCACCGCAGCGCATCCTTCTCCTATGGCATTAAACCACGGTGGAGCTTTCTTTGGTCTGCATCATTTCTCGCAAACCAATGCTTATTTGGTGCAGCATGGTCTTGCACCCATCCAGTGGTAAATCCTGATTGCTGAAGATTTACTACTCCAGTGCGGCTTTCTCTTTGCTTCGTCTTTAGAGGTGAGCATCTGCTCTTGCATCTTCACAGACTTACCCTCACTTTTGCAGACTTTTTCCTTTCATTCATAGACTAACCTACTCATGCTTCCCATTCTTCAAGTGGGCGATGTATTGCTTTCGCCTGATATTCTCACCGAACATTTCTGCTGCGACCTCGAAGCCTGCGGCGGTGCTTGCTGTATCGAGGGAGAAGCTGGTGCTCCGATTACACCAGCCGAGGTGAAAGATTTGGAGCGTGTGCTACCTGTGGTGTGGATGGAACTGGATCCAAAAGCGCGCAAGGTGCTCAATAACCAAGGGGTGGCTTATCGCGACGAAGATGGCGATTTGGTCACGAGCATTGTCAATGGCAAAGACTGTTGTTTCACCTGCTATGATGAGCGCGGCATCTGCTTATGTGCCACCGACCGTGCGCATCGAGAGGGGAGAATCGATTGGGCAAAGCCTATCAGTTGTTACCTCTATCCCATTCGTGAACAACAGCTCTCCAATGGCAATGTTGCGCTCAACTATCATCGTTGGTCAGTGTGCAAGCCAGCAGTCAAACTAGGCAGAGAACTGAAATTGCCTATTTATAAGTTTTGAAAGATCCGCTGATTCGTCGTTTTGGTCAAGCGTGGTATGACGAGCTTTTAGCGTTAGTTGAAGCCTTGAAAGCCGAAGGCATGCTGCCTAAGGACGAAGAATGAAAATGAAACTTCCGAGTTTGGAATAGAAATCTCGGAGAAAATTGAAAAAAACGTGGGAGATAATTTTGATTATCTCCCACGTTTTTGTTGAAATATCCTAGCTATTAGTGATATCTCTCCTAGATTTTCATGGCTATCCCAAACAACAAGTGGATGGCTTGAGATAGCAAGCACTAGCAAACCCTCTACTCGTTAGTCTTCTTCAGTGGAGATGGGGACTTTGTGCGCATTTTTCACTTCGCCAATGACGAAGATGCTATGCAGACTACCGATACTATCAATCTTACCTAGCTTATTGAGCACGAAATCTTGGTAATGCTCCATATCGCGCACATAGATTTTCATCATGAAGTCGTAGTCGCCCGAAGTGTTGTAGCACTCTGTCACCTCGTCGATGCCACGTACTGCCTCCATGAAAGCGCGGCTGAGGCTGCTGCTGTGCTGTTTCAGCTTGATGTTGCAGAGAGCGATGATAGTGTTACCCACGCGTTTGGGATTCACCACAGCCACATAGTTTTCGATATAGCCTTCACGCTCCAAACGCTTCTGACGCTCGAAGGTGGGAGACGCTGAAAGATGCACTTTATCTGCCAATTCTTTGACCGTGAGTTTGGCGTTACGCTGGAGTTCTTTCAAAATCTGGATGTCAATATCGTCTAGTCTTTCCATTTCAATAAGTGGAATTTGTGTAGAATATTATTCTGTGTGAGGTGGGTTGTTGTGGCAAAAATAGTATATTTTTCCGAAACGAGCAAGAAATTTGTCTAGTTCAAGTCAATCTAATACCTTTGCACCATCAAACAGCAAGAAAGATGAAAACTTGTGAGCATGAGTATCTCAGAAAAGCCCACTTTCGTTCTTGTAATTCACATAGCCCACCAGTAAAGTTTTCATGATTCCCTCACAGAACTTCACCTTGTGTCATAACTACACAGAGCGATTTGATTGCACATCATTATTTTGACTTGAGACAAGGGATGAAGACTAAAAAAGACAATCGTATGAGTAAGAAATTTGCCCCACACCGCGCCGACATCGTTGGCAGTTTTCTCCGTCCTGCTCGCTTGCATGAAGCTCGCGCTCGTTTTCAACAAGGCGAAATCTCCGCTGCTGATCTTAAACAAGTGGAGGACGAATGTATCACAGAACTAATTCATAAACAACTCGATGCAGGTCTTGAGGTTATCACCGATGGAGAATTCCGACGTAGCTACTGGCACCTTGACTTCACCTGGGGACTTCAGGGCGTGCGACACATCGAGTTGGAGCAAGGCTATTTATTCCATGAAACAGAAACCACCCGCGGTTCTTGTGAACTAACTGGAAAGATCTCTGGTGAACACCATCCCTTTGTGGAGCATTTCAAATTTGTGAAGCAGTTTGAGCGTTCTGGGGTAGTGGCTCGTCAGACGATTCCAGCACCAGCATAATTCTATGCCGAACTTTTCCGTGGCAAGAATACAGAAAACACGCTCAAAATCTATCCCAATCAGGAAGAGTTGGTTCAAGACATTGCAGCAGCCTATCGCACCGTTATCCAGGATTTGGCGGCGGCTGGTTGTCGCAACATCCAGTTGGATGACTGTACTTGGGGAGCCTTCTGCGATCATGGCTATTTACATGAAAAGATAGGCAATGATGCTGATCCAGAGCACCTCAAGTCCGTGAGTCTTCGTCTAAATAATTTGGCGTTAGAAGGTCGTCCTGAGGGAGTGACCATTACGACTCATGTGTGTCGCGGTAATTACCATTCCGACTGGGCATGCAGTGGTCCGTATGATGCTGTGTCGAAGACTCTCTTTGGTCAAGAGAAGGTGGATGCTTTCTATCTGGAGTTTGATGACGAACGTTCAGGAAGTTTTGCGCCATTGGCTGATGTGGCAGAAGATGTGGATGTGGTACTTGGACTGATTACCAGCAAACGTCCCGAGCTCGAAGATAAATCGGCGCTTATTCAGCGTATTCATGAGGCAGCGCAATATGTGCCTCTGGAGCGTTTGTACCTTAGTCCTCAGTGTGGTTTCGCATCGTGTGAGATTGGCAATAAACTCACTGAAGAAGACCAGTGGCGAAATAGCCCTGGTGCAAGAAATAGCCAAAGAAGTGTGGGGGTAAACCAGCCAAAGATTGTTGGAATTTATAGAATGACAAGGAGCTTCGTGAGAGGCTCTTTGTCTTTTTATGTGGATATGCTGAGCAGAAATACGCTAAAGGAGGAGAGAAGGAAGAAAATATCATCACATCTAGTGAGAAATAGGTGCAAGATTGGGCTATTTCAAATAAACTTCTTATATTTGCACTATAAAATTCACTACATGCAGTGATTGTGGTAGCAAAGAAAATGTATTACCTTTGCTGCTGATATTAGTAACCTCTCAAAAACTTACGACAATGATTGGAATTTTCTATGGCAGCACTACTGGTAACACCGAAGCTGCTGCTCAAGACATCGCCGCAGCACTCGGCACAGACGCTGTTTTCAACGTTGGTGAAGTAGATGCAGCTTCTGTAGCTGACTACGACACCCTCCTTCTCGGTTCCTCTACTTGGGGTGCTGGTGATTTGCAAGACGACTGGTATGACTTTCTCGATGCTTTGAAGGCTCAAGACCTCAATGGCAAGAAGGTAGGTCTCTTCGGTTGCGGTGATTCCGACGGCTATGGCGATACTTTCTGCGGTGCTCTTCGTCAAATCTACGATGCACTCCAAGACTGTGGTTGCACTTTCGTAGGTGCTTATGAGCCAGAAGGCTACCAAGTGACCGATAGCGAAGTGAATGTAGACGGCAAGTTCGTAGGTCTCTGCCTCGATGAAGCTGACGCTGACAACAACGCTGCCCGTATCGCTGCATGGGTAGAACTCGTAAAGTAATCTTTTCGACACATACTCAATCTAAATTTCATATACAAGATGAAAATTGAAAAAATCGTAGCACGCGAAGTCCTCGACTCTCGCGGTTTCCCCTCTGTAGAGGTTGACGTAACTCTTGAAAACGGCGTTCTCGGCCGTGCTTCTGTGCCCTCTGGCGCATCTACTGGCGAAAACGAAGCTCTCGAACTCCGTGATGGCGACAAGGCTCGCTACGGTGGTAAGGGTACGCTCAAGGCAGTTGAAAACGTGAACAAGGTGATTGCTCCTGCTCTCGTAGGTCACTGCGTGCTCGACCAACGTGGCATCGACAGCCTTATGCTCCAACTCGATGGCACTAAGACTAAGTCTAAGCTCGGTGCTAACGCTATCCTCGGTGTTTCTCTCGCTGTAGCTAAGGCTGCTGCTGCTGGTCTCGGTCTTCCCCTCTACCGTTACATCGGTGGTACTAACACCTTCACGCTCCCCGTGCCCATGATGAACATCATCAACGGTGGTGCTCACTCTGATGCTCCTATCGCATTCCAAGAGTTCATGATTCGTCCTGTAGGTGCTCCTTCTTTCCGTGAAGGTCTCCGTTGGGGTGCTGAAGTGTTCCACGCTCTTAAGAAGGTGCTCCATGATCGCGGTCTCTCTACTGCTGTAGGTGATGAAGGTGGTTTCGCTCCTAGCCTCAATGGTACTGAAGATGCTCTCGACACTATCATCTCTGCTATCAAGGCTGCTGGTCTCGAACCCGGTAAGGACGTAATGATCGGTCTCGACTGCGCTTCTTCTGAGTTCTACGCTGATGGCGTTTACGACTACACTGAAAAGGAAGGTGCTAACGGTGCTAAGCGTAGCCGTGAAGAACAAGTGGCTTACCTCACTGAGCTCGTAACTAAGTACCCCATCGATTCTATCGAAGACGGTATGGCTGAAAACGACTGGGAAGGTTGGCAAATGCTCACCAAGGCTATCGGCGACCGTTGCCAACTCGTAGGTGACGACCTCTTCGTGACTAACGTTGAATTCCTCAAGAAGGGTATCGAACTAGGTTGCGGTAACTCTATCCTCATCAAGGTTAACCAAATCGGTTCTCTCTCTGAAACTCTCGACGCTATCGAAATGGCTCACCGCGCTGGTTACACTTCAGTGACTTCTCACCGTTCTGGTGAAACTGAAGATGCTACTATCGCTGACATCGCAGTAGCTACCAACTCTGGTCAAATCAAGACTGGTTCTTTGAGCCGTTCTGACCGTATGGCGAAGTACAATCAACTCCTCCGCATCGAGGAAGAACTCGGTGACCTCGCTGTTTATGGTTACAAGCGCATCAAGAAGGCTTAATCCTTTTTGATTCCCTACCATTGCAACACTGATTCTTCAACTCTCTCTCTTCAGAGTTGCAATGCTTAGCGCGACATTTTTTGCGCTTTCTTATGCCAGCTGTCAACTTTTGACAGCTGGCTTTTTTTTATAAACTTATTTGGCTGTTTGGATAGAAAGTATTAACTTTGCTCATTGAAAAAAGATACTTTCTCTTTTGGACTTGTAGCTCAGTTGGTTAGAGCAACAGACTCATAATCTGGAGGTCCTTGGTTCAAGCCCAAGCTGGTCCACAAAGAGGCTTCAAAAGGATGTCATACAATACGTCATTTTAGCCTTCAAAATTAAAGTAATCGCTGTAAAATCAAGGTTTTACAGCGATTTTTTATTTTGCTGTTACTTTAGCTTGACTGACTAATCATACCTTTTGATAGTCATCATTCGGTCATTTTCTGCTACAGAAATTGCTACACAAAAGCATCTATTCAAAAATATGTAGCAGTGAATGGAAAATGAATGCTATATTGAAGGCATTAGACTTACTCGTTTTCAATAGATTATGTCGAACTTTGTAGCTGAAAACGCTACTCTTACAATGATGCATTATGAAAACGTGTTTCAAGGTATCCTACTACCTTCGTTCTAACTATGAGAACAAGGAAGGCAAATCCCCTATTATGCTACGAATATATCTCGGGGGAGAAATGGCAAATCTTGGTTCTACAAAACTATTTGTAGATAAATCCAGATGGAGTAATAAAACAAGTCGAATGATTGGAAGAACTGCTGAAGCACTATCCATCAATGCCTCCATTGACGCTTTAACTACTACATTGATGCAGATTTATAGAAAGTATGAAAGCTCGCCTGCGCTTTCCTTAGACTTAATAAAGTCTGTATTCTTTGGTAAGGATAAGGAATTCACAACTTTCCTTCCTGTTTTTGATAAGTACCTAGAGTCCATAACACTGCAGGTGGGCCGAACACTTACAAAAGGTACTTTGTATAAGTATCGGGTAGTCAGACAGAATTTTCAGGAATTCCTAGAAGAAAAGTATCATCGTAAAGATCTCGGGCTAACCGAGATGACAAATGCCGTCGTGCAAGATTTTCACTTGTATTTGGTGTCAGTTGTTGGTGGAGTGCATAACACCACCATCAAGAAATTGAGAAACCTTAAAACAGTCGTCAACTATGCAAGAAATAGGGGACTTATCATGCATGACCCATTTGCTAATTACAAATTACACTATGAATTAGTCGATAGAGGCTTTCTTACTGAAGAGGAGCTTCTCTGCGTTATGAAAAAGACTTTTGAGATTGAGAGGTTAGAGCTTGTACGAGATATTTTTGTTTTCTCCTGTTTTACCGGGTTAGCTTATATCGATGTATACAACCTAACCTATGATAAGATTATCACAATGGAGGGTAAACAATGGCTTATCAGTAGTAGACATAAGACAGGTGTTGAATCCAACATACTCCTCCTTGATATCCCTCTATCTATTATCAAAAAGTATTTTGACAAGGATAGGAAGGGCAACAAGGTATTTCCTATGATGAGTAATCAGCGTATTAATTCCTATTTAAAAGAAATTGCTGATTTCTGTGGAATAAAGAAGAACCTCACTTTTCACTTAGCTCGCCATACATTTGCTACTATGTCGATATCAAAAGGTGTCCCAATGGAGTCTGTGTCCAAGATGTTAGGGCATTCCAATATTAGGGTAACACAGATCTATGCTCGTATTACTAATAAAAAAGTAGAGCATGATATGGAGGAACTAGCGAAGAAACTCGATAAATTCAACGATGCCATGGGACTCTAAAACACGAATGTATCACTTTTAATCTCTATATTTATTATGAACACAAAAGCAACTCCCGAGCTTTCTTACTTCCGTTTGAAACTCACAGCCTATCTCCGCGACCATCAACCCGACCTTGTGGACGATGCCACCCTCGTTTCCTCTCGTTCCGATGCAGCCCTCACCGCCTATTGCGATGCAGTGGCGCAAGGCTTCTCTCATCCTGAAGCCGAAAGCATTGCCAGCAATGTACTCTTTGAAGGTTTGCATTTCTCAAAGTACGACACCCTAGTGTCTGTTTTGGAAACGAATTTGAGGCAGAGCTTCCTAGTCCACTACCTGAGAAACTCGTTCCCATACTCCTCCGCAACAAGGCGGTGCAACGCGTCTTTACCAACTACCATCTCACGGACGATTTTGCCGCAAGTCCACAGTACGAAGACCTCTACACTGAACTCACAGGAACGATAGTCTTAATCATCGAGCAAAACAATTTGCCTACCGTTGAAGGAGTAAACGCTGTGGAATAGTCATCATTTGTCACATCGAGAGTGCGGTGGTATCAAGAGCCAAGATAGGTATTTCGCTCCACTCGTCAAGTATTTTTCAAACCCTTGTCTTAGGTGTCGCGAACTATCTTGTTATTGCTCTTGAACCACCAAACACTCTCCGATATGAATCATCAAATTATGCCCACAGACCTTCACTCTCCATCCTTCAACCGAGTAGACAAAACAGCTTCTCAGCAAGACAACGCTCCCTCCAGCGTGCCTGCGCCCAAGCAAGTCCATCGTTTCTCTTGGACACGCTTCATTGGCTTAGTCACACTTCTAGCGTTGCTTATCGGCTTTGTATCTCTTCTTTCCAAGCTCGTTACGCCACAAGTCGTCACCGCGATTTCCATTCTCGGAAGTTTCCTCTTATTGCGCTTTGTCGTCAAAGTAATTTTGGAAATCACTTTCACGCTCCTGCGTTACTTGTTTTGGTTCGCCGTTCTCTGTGCTATCCTGCTCTGCGTGCTTTGATAAGCACAGCCTTCTCTCAAATCAAAAAGTGGCTATCTCGCGAAGAGATAACCACTTTTTCTTTTATGCTTTTCTTTTTTCTGGCTAGTCGAGAGATTATGGCTTTGCACTTTCGCTTCTTCATCATAGCTCCACTTGATGCCCCTCCAAGACGGATGCTGTTTCCCCTTTTCTTTCGCAAAGGTAGTAGGTCGCTTTAGCACTGCGTCAAGGTCAAGTCTAGCGATTAGTCGAGAAATCTCCAGCTCCGCTTTCGCTAGGCTCGTATTTCTCGTCTAAACCTTGTCGCAGAGCAGCTCCCCTCCCTTCTTTTTGCTACGAAAAAGGAATCAGCATACTCCGATCTTTGGACGCATAAAAAAAAATGTCGCTATGGATAAGCAGAAAGTAAATACAACATCTTCGATGAGTAGAAAAGGAAATAGCTCCTCCTCTCATTACCGCATAAATGCTGTAAGCCTACCCACCGATAACACCCTTTAATCTCTATCAATATGAACGGAACAGACCAATTCACACGCACCATTGCCGAGTATCTCAATCAGCGAGCAATGATCGACCCCTTGTTTGCGCCCAACTTGATGAAACCGAACAAGAATATAGAGGAGTGCATCACGTACATTCTTCATGAAGTGCAGAAAAGCGGTTGCAATGGATTTGAAGATGATGAAATCTATTCAATGGCGGTACACTATTATGATGAAGACGATTTCGAGGTGGGCAATGCAATCCCCTGTAACGTAGTCGTCAATCACACCATCGTATTGACAGACGAGGAAAAAGCCGAAGCTCGACAACAAGCCTTTGCACAATATCAAGCCGAAGAATTCCGCAAATTGCAAGACCGCAAGCGAAGTAAGCCCAAGAACGAAGCCAGTGCAGAAGAAATACCTCAACTCACCCTATTTGACTAAGACAATGAAAGCAAGAAATAAGTTTGAAGCAGCCGTAATGGAGCAAAGCAAGCATCTTCGCCCCATAACAAAGCAACAAATCAAGTGGGCATTTTCGAGAATGTATCACTCACTTCGCCTACCGACTACCCAAAGGTCGCACAACGTGTATGGATTGTGGGTATCGTTGGGTAATGAAAAACATAGAGAAACTTGCACTTGTCCTCATTGTAGAGCCAAGTTGCAAGTGCAGACCACAAGAGCGAGGAAGCACAAGGAACAGCACTATTTCACCGTCCTCACCACATCGGGAATTTATCAAGTGCTCAGAATGTGCCTACTCATTGTGGGGATGGAGAAAGGCTATTCAGCCGAGTCTTCTGTCATAGAGATAGGTCAGTATTGGTGGAACAGCCAAGGCAAACAAACCATTGTAGCGATACAGCGCACAATGGGCAGTTACCTAGACACCTTTGCCTTTCATTCTCCCAAAGCCATCCGCAGAGATAACGAAGTCTATCAGTACATCGCGCAAAGTCCATTTTATCCCAAGGTCAAAATCCTAGACATTCTCCAAAGAAATGGCTTTGCAGGTGATTGTCACGACATCGCCCCTACAAAGTTAATCCCAGCCCTCCTCACAGATAGCCGTTCAGAAACCCTGTTCAAGGGAGGAAGAACGGCAGACTTGCGCCACTTCTTAATCAATCCTCACGGCATTGACCAGTATTGGGCAGCCTATAAAATCACTCTTCGCAATCACTACAACATTATAGACATCGCCCTTTGGTGCGACTATGTGGGTATGCTCAAGAGATTAGGCAAGGACATCCACAGTCCGAAGTATGTTTGTCCCGAAAATTTACAAGAAGCTCACGACACGACACAGCGAAAGTTGCAGGCTCAGCGAGATAAGGAAGCCGAAGCTCAAAGACGACAGAAAGCGATAGAAAACGAGGAGCGTTTTCAGGAACTCAAATCCCCATTCTTTGGCATCGCCTTTACAGACGGAGTCATCCAAGTGAAAGTCTTAGAGAGCGTGCAGGAGTATATGGAGGAGGGCAAAGCCTTACACCATTGTGTATTTACCAACGAATACTACCTCAAAGAGCAAAGTCTTATCCTATCGGCTAGAATAGATGGCAAGCGAATAGAAACGATAGAGGTCAATTTGGACACGCTCAAAGTGGTGCAAAGTCGTGGCTTGCAGAACAAAAATACCGAGTACCACGACCGCATCATTGACTTAGTAAACCGCAACATCCGACAAATACAGAGCCGAGTAGCCTAAGTCCAACGAATAGAAATCCCGAAGCGATGAATAATCACTTCGGGGCTTCTTTTCTTTGTCTTTGAGACGAGCAGGCGACCAAAAGAAAAGAAGCAAAGAAAGTCGCATATATTTTTTCGTTATACTTGTAGTTCCCTTAAATAGTTATTGGTTGGCAAGCTACATAAAATCATTTACGAGAGCGATGTATTCCTCCTGTTTTTCTTTAACGACAAAAAAAATTATAAATTCCAACAATGCAGTCTTAAACTCTTCCTGATTTATTTCTAATAAATTAGCGGGACTGTCAGTTGAAGTATTTAAGCCTTGTATACAATCAAAATCCGCTATAATGTATTCAATATCATTATTCAACAGATTCACCCTAAAGAAGAATGCGTCTGAGAATAATGCAATCTTATTAGAAGTTGCCTTTTCCATATCTTTTTTGGAAGTGTGGCAAAAAGATTTTAGATTACTGATACGCTGTATCTTGTTATTATAGACTTCTCCTTCAGCACCAATAGCAATCTTTTTCTCTCGCATTTGGTCAACAACCTCATCAGATTCAGTTGTTAGAATCATTTTTTCAATACACCTAAAGTCAAACTCTTTGCATTGTTCACGTTCCAAGGAAGAAAGACTCTCAGATTTAATGTACTTTAGAAATACATCTCCGCAGTTTTGGCAATGTCTAATGGTATTAGGACTAACAAAATATCCTTTTGATGTATCAGCATTTAAATCCTCTGCTTCAATTTCATTATCATTTACTTTGACATACCTCTTTAGAGTTGGCAAACCAGCTTGGGACACAAGGTTAAACGTAGTTATGTTAGAATCGACCTTTCCGTTTATACTACGTTTTCTTATCAAGCATTTCTTTTGCCCATTATGATTTTCTGTAATTCGATATACATTCCAATGGGCTCCATTACCTACTATTTCTTCAGACATCATAATATAAATTGATTACAAATATTTATGCATAACTATATATATATTGCTATACTCAATTTTCCACAAAGTTACTCATTCATAGCGAGAAAGACGAATAAAACGGTAAGAAATCCCCTTGCAAGCCAATAAAACTTGCAAGGGGTGTACTTGGTTAAATCAGAGAATATAAAATAGGGCAAACTCCGCCTTCCTTCTTTTGACTAGTCCCCTCAGAATTTTGCCATTGTAGTGGCAAAAAGAGAGGTATTCCTGAATATAGTTCCTATCTCCCGACTCTATTTTGCGCAGAAGTTGGCTCTTTGGCTGCTTGCCATAGCCAAGAATGCGCCCAGCGCCGACATTATAAGCCAAAAGAGAAAGGAGCAAAGCATCTTTGCCATAGCATTTGAAGCGGTCGAATTGCGCCATAAGGTCAGCGCGGAGCAAAGAGTCCGCTTGCCACTCGGGCATATTCGAAGAAAAATGCTCCCCCTTTTGGAGTTGATGCCCATAACCCACATACGGATAACAGCCCTTTCCGTGAAATCCCTCAAAGAATTTCACACACACCACAGCACGCTCAAAAGGAGGGAGCCGAGCAAAAGCAATCCTCTGCTGAGCCCGCAGCCAAAGCCACGGGAAGCAGAGGAAAAACAAACAGAACAATAACTTACGTATCTCGTTCTGTTTTTGAGGTAGGATGAGTAGGTTTAGGATGATCCACGTGCTGCTCAGCACTTTTGCCATTAAAACTAAAGTGCAGCTCCTTCTTTTGCCCGAAATTATCTTCCACATACACATCAATAGTCTGTCGGTCAGAAGAGAGTGACGTATAGTATAAACGAAACTCCTTTCGAGGTAGCCAATAGCGGTCGTTGGGAGAAAGCAACGTGCCATCTTCCAAACGCAATTCCCCCTTCCCATCGGGTTGGAAATAGCGAATCGTATAGCGCGTGTCCTTAAAATCGCCTTCCGCTTTGAGCGAACAGCGAATTTCAGCCACCGCTCCCTTTATGATGTCCTTTTGAACGGGCAATGTTTGCAGAGAAAAGTCATAAGCCTGCTGCACATCCAACTCAGGAGTACAACTAGATAGACAAAACCCAGCGAAGGAGAGCACCCCCATCACCCATATTGCGCTTAAAATGTTACGTTTCATAGAAATAAAATTAAAATTGATAGCGAAGTCCCAAACTCAGCGTCGGTCTAAGTCTGTGAACATCCGAGTTAAAAAGATAACGCAGTTGAGCTTTTCCACCGACAATAATCCTATCCGTGAGAAAGAGTTCCACACTCGTGTGCAATCCTGCGCCATACACCCAGCGCGAACCGTCCAATAATTTCGCCCCATCGGGTAAAATCATCTTATCTCGATTGAGTTGCTCATAGCCCACCAGCGCAGAAGTACCAAGATAGAAAAACACATTCTTTCCTTTGTCCGAGAGAAGTGGATGCGCATATCCCATCTGCACGAAGTAATCACGCAGAGGCACTTGGTAACTGCGATAACTCAAAGCTTGCTGTTCATAACCAGCCGATACGAAAGTATATTTACCCCGTTTGAGATAGTGAGAAAGTGACAAAGTCATCCCAAAATCGTCTTGCTTAAAGAGCGATTTGCCTTTTACAATGGGCACACTCGCCGACACTTCCAATCTTTTTTGATCAGGCACCAAACGCTGTGCCTGCACAGCAGTGGGCAATCCCACCACTAGTGCAGCACAGAGCGAAGAAAACAAGAGCTTCAGTTTCATAGTTCTTACCATTTCAGTTTGAGTTTATCAATCTTTTGCGCCAACAAGAGGTCCTCTTGGTCAAGCGAAAAAGAAAGCGTGCGTCCCCCTCCACGTTCGTAGAGCGTCACTTGCAGTTCCTTGTCTTGAGAGAGCGAAAATTGCTCCAAAACAAAGACCCCACGTTCGTTATCGTTCGCCTTCACTTCCAATAATTGATGATAAGCACGAAGCGGTTGCAGCACTTGTTCCTGCATCGCAGTGCGCTTCGCCACCTTTTTGTCCACCACTTTGAACGTCACAAAGTCCACTGCAAAGGCATATTCGTGTCATTGTCGATGCGCGTGTAAAAGTAAAACAATCCATTGTGCGCATAAAGACCGCGGAGCAAGAATTTCATTCCAAATTGTTGCGCGCCGATGTGCTTAATCCTGCGCTTATCGCTTTGGTAGATACTCTGCATAATGAGTTTCACCAAGATAGGCGACTCACTGCCCAGTTCCTTGAAATAGATGTCCGAGCGGTTGGAAGGCAATCTTCCAGCCGTAGGCGCAAGGAAATCCTGCATCTCAATGTTGAGCTTCTCAGGTTCGGCAGCATACTTCACATTAAAGGCATAGAACGAACCATCTTCGCAAATCACCGATAGATTAGTCTCCGTTTCAAAATCTTGCACGGCAGCTTTGATGCGCAAGACATTTTCCGCATCCTCCGCTTTGCCAGCAATGATGTTTTGCGAACCCAAGTCCACATAGCGAATAGGCGCAGGAAAGATGAGATGCGTAGTCTTGTCGAAAGTTACCTCCAAGCCATAAGGCAAGACAACTCGAGCGTTGGGAACACTTCGGCTCAATCCTTGGTAGAGCGTCCCCGACGACAAGAGCGAAGAAGAAAGATTCGTGGGTTTATCCTTGCTTTGGGCAAAGACAGACGAGCTACTCGCCACGAGGAGTAGCGCAGAGAAAAAGAAATGTTTCATTGTTTATAGCGATTGATTGAATGATTATTTGGTAGGCATCAAGAAGAGTTTGTAACCACCCTTAATGGTCACTTTAATGGTACGTAGTTTCTTTTGCAAGAGCTGACTAGCCCCTTGCATCACCCCACGTGCCGTTTCCGAGATGATTTGGTCTTTGGCAGAAGAAGCGAAGGTAAAACTCGTTCCCATCGTTCCCCCGATGTTAGCTCCCATTTCTTTGAGGGCAGAGAGGTTCTCCAATTCAGGAATGTAGACACCTTCCTGTCCGTCCATATCATAAGCCGATAGTTTGATAGGAAGAATGCGCCCGGCGTGTTCAATGCTTTTGACCAAAAGTAGCATCCGATGTCCTTCGATTTTGGCACTTGCAATGATGCGACTCTGACGAGGAAGGTGCAAATCCCCAATGCGCGCATTTTTCTAGCAAGCGCAACACCACATCATCCCCTCTTTGAGAACAAGGGTTTGGTCAATCTGCACCCGAATCGTATTGCGTTCCACGCCCTTTTTCTCATTGTTCATAGAGTGAAAGGCAAGATTGCGCCCCTTCGTCCCATACATTTTGACAAAGTCCGCATCACTCATCGTCCCCGAGAGAGAAGAGACCACTTGTTTTCGTTCGGGAAGCACCTCCACCGCCTTTGTCCCTTCCGATTGCTTGTCAGAAGAAGGTGCAACAATAGTGCGTTCCTGCGCTTGAGCAAAAGCATTGTTCAGCTCGGTAGGATTATTAGGCGTAGACTTAGGAAGATACTTTGCAGCCATCTGATAACTCTTTTCCATCAGCGCCAATTGACGTTCCTCCTCATTCTCTTGTTTATCATTTTTCTTTGCCAATTCATTCTTCAGTTCAGCCACTTGTGAGCGGAGTTCTTCGCGCTCCTTCTCACTAGGGTCAGTGGCATAGAAATCATTGAGCAAGCGGTTGTTCTCCGCATAGCGTTGCATCGACCGCTCAATCTTGCTTCGAGAGCGAGAAGCTTCCACTCTTTCCGCTTCTTCAGCCGCATTTTGCGCTGCAAACTCATCGGAAACTTCCGCCATCTCCGCCTTCGCTTGCTGTTCTTCAGCCGATTTGTTGCCCAGTTCATAAGCCTTCAGTTTGTTGCCGGGCAATTCTTCCACACTCGCTTGCGGAATACTGTCATTGAGTCCCTGCTGCGCTGCCGTTTTCTCCTTGCCCGAAGGGGCAAAGATAAACCACATAGAGAGCGCAAAGAGCAATCCTAGTCCGCCAAAGACGAGCCCTTTTTTCAGTTGGTCTTGTTGTTTCTTATCCATAATTGAGGTATTGGTTTTAATTGCTGATATTCCGTGTCTTGTTGTTGGAGGGCAGGTCTGTCCAGATGCTCATTCTTCGGAATAGGTAAGGCAGTAGCGTGAGGAGTCACAAAGAATTGCGCAATCATAAAGAGAGAGCAAAGTAGATACACCAAACTAATGCCATAGACCAGTGTTTTTCTCTGCTTCGTACTTAGTCGTTCGCATTGTTGTTTTAGCCACACCTTTCCGCGAATAATCCAGCTGCGGAGCATTCGTTGGGGAGAATACGTTCGTGTCATCGTTTGTAAGTTTGAAGGTCTTGATTCTCACGCACAACGAAGTGTTCCATCAGAAAGCCCTGCGGATTGTTGTCCGAGCGCACCGCATTTTGCAGGGTGCAAGTCGTGATCAGACTACGTTCCGTCACGTTACTAGGACGCACGATGAAGACCCGTGCATAGGTTGTCACGGCATAAGGATACACCTTAAAGTCACATTGTATAGAGTCAATTTCCACCCGCTGATTCACATTCCCCGAGATGGCACTATTGAAATATCCCTTTTCTGCCAAATCCTTGTAATAGTCGAAGGCCGATTTATCACAAAGCGCAAAGGCACGTGCCATATTTTGCTCAATAGCATCCTTGTCGGGAGCAATGCTAAAGAAAAGCTCGTGGAAACGTCTGACATGTTCGCGTGCTTCCACAGGACGATTGCGAGAAGCATCTTGACTCAGCGCCAGCATCAAAGATTTCCCTTGGTCAAGGACATAGATTTCTCTCGTTGCTCCCGAGCAAAGTTGTAGGAAGCATAGAGCGCATAAGCCGTAATGCCCACACAGAGCAAGGCAAAGACGATGATGTATAGTCTAATCTGACTAAATGCCGTCTGAATGTTTTTTAGAGATTTGAATTCCATAGGAGTGTATATTGAAATTATTTGCCTTTAATAAGCATCCCCTTGATACGTCCACCGATATTTCCCACGACTGCTCCCGTACCAGCAGCAGTAGCCTTACCACCTGTGTAGGCACCTTGTGCGCCACTCTTTGCCACGCTATTGACATTGCGACCATAAGCCCCAATACCGCCACCAGCTTCGATGATCCATCCAGCCACAGTGGGCACACAGAAATATCCCACAATGCCAATGAGGAAGAAGACAATGTAATACCACGTTCCCGAGTCGGGAACATAGTTCGCACTCGAAAGCGCTGCAATATCTTTCTGCACCATCAAAACTTGAATCTTGGCAAGCAAAGCCGAAAGAATGGAACTCACGGGCAACCACAGATAGACCGATATGTAGCGCGAGAACCACGCACTGAGCGAACCCGAAAGTCCATCCCATACCGAGATACCAAAGACGACTGGTCCAAGATGGAAAGCACAATAAGGATAAAGGTGCGGAGGGTATCAATAATCAAACCGGCCGCATTGTAGAGCAATTCCATGAAATCTCTAAAGAGTTTCATAAACCATTGCTTCGTCTGATAGGCAGCCCTTTCGGCATACATCCCAGCAATGGTCACCGCATCTTCAGGACCGATGATACCCATCTCCTCAATCTTTTCGTCAAACTTCTCATTAGATACCAAATAAGCCGTTTCGGGATTTTTCAGATAAGCCGCCTCTTGGAGTTTATCCCTCCTTTTCACCAACTGCGCCAGCGTGTTTTCTTGTTGATGCACCATCGCTTCAGTACCTTGCACCACAGGAGAAAGCACCGCATTCATCGTCCCCAACACCACCGTTGGGAAGAACATGATGCAAAATCCCAAGACAAAGGGACGGAGCAAGGGAAACACGTCGATGGGTTCAGCCCGTGCAATGGATGCCCAAACACGCAGGGCAATGTAAAAGAGCGCACCCAGACCGGCAATTCCCTTGGCAATGCCCGACATCTGCGCACAGAGCGGCATCATCTCATCGTAAGTAGAGCGCAGCAGGTCGTGTAAACTAGCGAAATCCATAGCACCCACTCCTACCAATATCGGTTTGCCGTGTTACCATATAGGGCTTGCACCGCAGAGAGGTCACCCTTTTCTCTGGCACGCACGTAGCTCACCGAAATGTTCTTTCTTGTGTAATAAGACACCAACGAGCGATACTCACGCAAGGTCGTATAAATGCGGTCGATGGCTTGCATACGCTCGTGATCGTTCATCGAAAAAACACCACTCTTGGCTACCGATTTGAGTTCTTTCAAACTCTCCCCACTTTGTTCCAAGAGTTTGGTATATCCCGAAGCGATGGCAGCGAGTTCCGAAGGACGAAAATGAGGGTCGTGCAGCATCTGTTTGTAGGAGGTGACGTAGATGTCAGAAATATCGCCCACCATCAAGATACACTCCTTGACTTTGTAGGCATCGCCAATGAGATTGTTCACCTTGCGGAGCGCGTCATAGTATTTCTTGGTGTCGTTGTAGAGCTTCTCCACCTCCTTAAATCCATTCAAGGTATTCTTGACCGTCTTACCAGCCGTGGCAATTTCTTTGACCGTGTTGGCAATGTTGCCCGCAAAATTGGTAGGGTCAGTCACCACCCATTGGGCATGAGCCTTGCCACAAAAAAGCATGGAAAGCAATAAGACTGAAAATATGTACTTTTTCATTTGTTGGTTGATTTGAAATGATGAGTATTCGAGTTAGATAGGTGAGATTACTGTAAATAAAACAAGGGAGTTTTGCAAAAAAAACGTCCGACTTTTTAGGGAAAATCTCCCACGTTTTTGGAAAAATATCGGAGATTTTTTTAGTTCTCTCGGAGATTTCTATGCGCTTCTAGGGAGTTGCAGTTTATTCCTCGTGTCGTTTCTCCCGAGCCAGTTGTCGAATGGCAGCTTCAATGTCCCCACCGAGTTGCTCAGCAAGGCGCAGCACCTCCATCTTCTCCGTCTCTTCTGTGGTGTAAGTCAAGTATTCCTCCAAACTCACCTCAGTGGCATAGACCGCACTCTGCATACCGCCCAGTCCAATCCACACCTCTTTGTAAAGGCGATGAGGGTCGTTGTTCTGATTGATGGAAAGAATTTGACTCTTCTCCTTTCCGACAAGCCCAGCATCGCTTGGATGCCATCAAACTTGGTCATATACTTGCGCTGGTCGAGGAGGATTTTGCAGTCGCTATTGTTGATGATGCTTTCCTTCACAATAGGCGATTGAATGATGTCGTCCACTTCTTGGGTCACCACAATGGCTTCTCCAAAATACTTGCGCACCGTCTTGTAGAGATACTTGATATAGTCCGCCATATTAGCCGAAGCAATGGCTTTCCACGCTTCTTCGATGAGAATCATTTTGCGAATACCTTTCAATCTTCGCATCTTGTTGATGAAGGCTTCCATAATGATGATTGTCACCACGGGGAAGAGGTCTTTGTTGTCCTTCACTTGGTCAATCTCAAAGACGATGAAGCGTTTAGAAGTAGGTCGATGTTCTCCGTAGAATTGAGCAGAAAGTCATAACGTCCACCACGGTAGTATTGTTTGAGCGTAGTGAGCAGGTTGTTGATGTTGAAATCTTGGAGCGTCACCTTGATTTCTCTTTCCTCCATCTCCTTGCGATAGACATCTCTGAGATATTCATAGAAGGTGTTGAAGCAAGGCGTGATGCTATGGTCGGCACGGATGCGCTCAATATAGGCATTCACAGCCGAACCCAACTCACCCGCTTCCGTCTTAGTCAGCGGTTCATCGGCACTCTTCCACAGCGTAAGCAGCAGCGTGCAGATACTTTCTCGCTTTTCCACATCAAAGACATAATCATCGGTGTAGAAGGGATTGAAGGAAATGGGACTTTCATCGGTGTAAGTGAAGTAGACGCCATCCGCTCCCTTGGTCTTTCTGTGAATGAGTTCGCAGAGTCCCTGATAACTATTGCCCGTATCCACGAGCAAAATATGCGCTCCTTGTTCGTAGTACTGACGCACCATGTGGTTGGTGAAGAAGGATTTTCCACTGCCCGACGGACCTAAGATGAACTTATTGCGGTTGGTGGTAATGCCTTTCTTCATCGGCAGGTCAGAAATGTCCAAGTGAATGGGTTTACCCGACAGACGATCTGCCATGCGGATGCCGAAGGGAGAAAGAGAATCCTTGTAGTTCGTTTCTGCCGTAAAGAAACAAAGAGCAGGTTCGATGAAGGTGTAGAAACTCTCTTCGGCAGGAAAGTCGCCAGCGTTGCCAGGGATACCCGCCCAATAAAGCGTAGCCGTGTCAATCGTGTTGTGCCGTGGTTTACATTCCATCAGCGCCAGTGCAGAACCTACGTCGTTTTTTACCTGACGAAGTTCCTCTTTGTCATTGCTCCATGCCAAAAACATTGAAGTGCGCCCGAATAGAAGTCAGCCCCTGAGAGTGCGCCAAGTTGAGATACTCCTGTATCCACTCCTCATTGATTTGATTGCTTCGGCTATAACGCGCCAAAGAGTGCATATTCCTCGCCTGCTTTTCAAAGCGTTCAAGGTTGGCATCGCTATCTTCGATGAAGAGGTATTGATTGTAGATGTGGTTGCACGAAAGAAGCAAGCCCACGGGAGCTGCAAAACTCAGTCGGCAATCACTGCGGTCGGTAGAAAGTCGTTCATAGCGCGCATCGGTATGCACACTTGTGGGGAGGTCGTCCGTATCGCTCAGTGTGTGCAAGCAAAGCATTTGGTCGCCCACACGTACAAGGTCTGCCCCCAAACGAATATCCTCCAAAGAGGCGTGCTGACGCTCCGAAAGCGAAAAGTATCTATCGAGGAGTCCAGCCTTTTCTTTCGTACCGATGAGTTCATCCTCAGTCATTCTCGCCAAACGAAGATGGTCACTATCATTGATAATCCGCTCAAATTGATCTACGGCTTCCAAGAATTTCGCCACCGCTTCCTTATCTTCAATGTCTTTGGGAATGAGATGCCCACGGCACAAGGCAGAGAAATTACTCTGCTGTGCCATGCGCTTCTTGGTCGTTTGGGTGAGAAAGAGATAAACCGCGTGATGGAGATAAGGTCGCTCATTGAAATGTCGCTCCGAAGCACGAGCCAGAAAACTGAGTTCTCCCTTATTGAGTTCAGGAGCATAATTTTCTTGGATAAACCAATCCTGCTTATGCACGATGCTGTAATTGGGGAGCACCTTAATCGCCTTATGCCAAGCCGAATGCATCGCTTCATATTCACTCTCTGTCACGGTGAAGAGTTCAGGAAGCTCCAACTTAAAGGCAATAGTCAGGTCAGCATCCTTGCTCACAAGGCAACCATGTTCCACTGCTAAAAGAGGAAACTTAGCTTCGAGCGTACTTATTTTGCTGGTGTTGCGCATATGTTCGTGTTTTTGTTTGAGGTTACGAGGAATGTTCGCAGAGTGCGGTAATAGCTAGGCACTGAGACAGAGGGCGAAGGAGCGTACTTGAAGTACGTGACTAGCCCGAATGTCGAAGTAACGACGCTAGTGCCGTGCTATGTGAGCATCCCTAATGAGGTGATAGACCGTACGACGGTTTCTAAGGTAGCGTGGATGCATACGAATTGCACCTTGCTTCATCAGTCCATACTGACCATACTTGCGGTTCATGGCAAACGTTTGCCACACAACAAGCGTGGCACCCACTAAGCCGAGACCTAAGCACAGCCACTGACTCATACCGCAGAGATAGCATACGACCACAAGCACAAAAACCGCCAAGAGTCCTCCGGCAAAGAGAAAGAGGTATTGCGCTTTCAAGCCCTTAAACTCCACCGTACGACCTATTCCCTTATTGATGTCCCACGATGCCATTAGAGGAAGAAGCTACGAAGGATGGTTGCTGCCACAATGAGGAAGATACAAGCCCAAACCAAGAGGCAGCCGTCTTGCTGGTGTCGGGATCACCGCTGGAAAACTTATTGTAGACCTTGATGCCACCAATCAGACCAACGACAGCACCGATGGCATAGATGAGTTTTGTGCCAGGATCAAAGTAGGAAGTCACCATTTTAGTGGCTGCATTGATACCTGCCATACCGTTACCTTGGGCATAAGCTCCTGCCGATACGAGAAAGAGGGCGAGAAGCACGAGAGAAAGTTTCTTTGTTGTCTTCATATTGATAGGAATTAAATGTGATTATTGCTAAGGTGAGAGAATGGAAGTGAGAACAGAGGGAGGTATTGTAGGCTCTAGTAATGGAAGAATGAGTGTGTAACCTCACACCTCCGCAGTGTTCTCCTGTTCCGAATAGATGGTTTTACAGATAATAATCGAGAGAATGCGCAGTGGTTTCAGTCTTATCTCCCGAGAAAAACTGTGGTGCCATTTCTCCTTCTTGTTCTTCTGTTTCAGCCTTGTCAATGGCTTGCAAGAGTTTCTGATGCACCCTTTCTTCTTGGGAGAGTTGGGCTTTATATTGCGCCAATAAGTCCGTACCTTTCAGGCTTTGGAGCGTATGGACAACCTCCGTTTCGTCCTCCTCATCAAGACTATCATCTTGTTTGTGCCAATGATTCAATCGTACTAAGTCGCGAGTGAGAATGCTAGTGGGTGAAATATCGGTAGTAGCATTGTCTTGCCAAAGGATTTCTTCACGAAGCACCTCCTCCTCATCCACTTCTTCTAGGGTATAGTCCACCGCGATTTCACTCTCTTCGGTCTGTTCGCGGGAGTCTTCGTTTTTCTCTGCAATAACATTATCCAGTTCTTCACTAGATTTCTCTGTGGCTTCCCCATGGGTTGTTGCAGCAATAATTTGTGTCGTCAATCCTTTGCTTTTGCCCACAAGGATATGCTCTTCAGAAGCTTGGAGTGTATCTTGCTGCGTATTCGTTTGAGGTATAACTTTCTGTTGAGTTGAACATCCACTTCTCCAACGATGAAAGGTATAAACCAGCCCCATCGCCACCCAAAGGATGGAGAATAGGAGCAAAATGTTGAGTAGAAAAGCAGTAATCATAGTTGTATGGTTTGTTCCTTCTTGCGTTTGACAATTTCCTTGTTGAGCAATTGTTGGTGCGTGCGAAGATGTTCCACAATAATGCGTTCAATGTAACTCGAGAGTGTCGTGTCAGACCGCAAATCACTCAGCACGTGCCGAAGTGTTTGCAACACCTCTGTGCGAATGGTGAATCCCGATTTTGCACCTTTGGTACTATTGACGGTCAAATAGAGGTCTGCATATTGAGAAAATGAAATCGTTGATGTGGACTCACTCGTGATTTCCTCCTCCTTTTTCTCTTTGGGAGGAAGCGCAAGGGAAGTTACGGGCTTGTCATAGAAAGGCGCATCTTCTAGCGTTCGTTCCTTCGTACCCATATCTCCCAATTCTTGGAGCTTCTCTTGGAAAATTTTATTGCGTTGTTCCTTCAGACTACTCATCAGACTTTGGATTTATAAGGTGTAACTTCTCCATCACCTCATCCACCCACGCATCAATGCCAAGGGTAGCGCGATACATCGGAGCAGGCGCAAGATAAGAACTGCGGAAACAAGTCTTGACTCCTCCTGCAGCTTGTAATTCTCGTGCAATCTTCACCGAATGATAGATGCAAGTATCAAATATGCTCAAACCCTCTTGCTTGGCATAGTCCGTAAAGACCTGTTGAATCGTGGGATTTGCACTGCGATTTACCTTATTCCAGAGAAAGAAGAAGTCTTCAATGCGTGCATCTTCAAAGCCTAAGCCCAAATCACGGATGGTGCGAGCATAGGCAAAAGAAGACGCTAAAGACTGAGGGTCGGCTTCGATGGGAGAGATGATGAAATCCATTTCCACAGAAAAGCGCAACAAACTCTCTGTGCTGGCGTGTCCTGGGAAATCAAATCACCAGTCGTTCTCCTCTTCCTTGTGTGTCGAGATATTGTTGCACCAGCGTGAGAGCATCTTCGGGTTTGGCGCGTAATATCGTATAGGAAGGTTTCCCTAAGCGCGTGAAATAGGCTTTCATCTCAGCTTGAATCTTGGCATCCGACTCGATAAGGTCGCGTTCGCGCTCTCGTAACTTATAGAACGACTCTTGTGTTGCGTCACAATCCATAACAACAAGAGGAATCCCACGCTCATAATACAGCACCGCAGCCAAGACTTCGGCTAAACTGCTTTTTCCCACTCCACCTTTTTGAGAAGCGAAGCCTAAAAATAGAGGTCGTGATACTTTCTGTTGCATAATGAATCGTGTTTATAGGTCGTAATGCTTAGACTCTTCTCTGTATAGACTCATAGACTTAAGTCAATTGGTCAATTAGTCAGTTGGTCAATTAGTCAGTTAGTCAATTGGTCAGTTAGTCAATGAGTCAGTTGGTCAATTGGTCAATTGGTCAGTTAGTCAGTTAGTCAATTAGTCAGTCCATTTTGATGTCTTTAGCTCAGTCTATACAGACCTTTTGACTCTGCAAAAGAACTTAGTTTTTAGTCCACTCACAAGAAAAGGAGAAAAGAGGGGAAAATAGGGATGAATTGGGTAATCCTTTCGTATTGAATGATTTAAGTTTAGGCTGTAACTTTGCATACGAACAAATACAACCCCTAACACGACCGAAGGAAGCAGCCCACTAAGGGCTGGATGCTTCCTCAGCATCAACTCTTTTTACTGGCAAGGTGTGTCTTTGTAACACAAACCGCGGTTTGTCTCACAAAAACTCCTTGCCTCGGTGCGAGGAAACGCTGAACTCCAAAGTCGTCAGTAAAGAAGAAACACATGAAACAGCAAAGCAATCCCTCCTCTGAGAGCTTAAACTCCGATAAACCTCGGTGGGACAATTGGCACGTACGCCTTCCTAATCCCAAAGACCAACAGAAAATCATTGATTTGTTCCAGCGTTCGGGAGCAAAAACAAAGTCAGACTTTGTGCGCGCTCGCTTGTTGGGTGAAGAATTTAAGGTTATCTCCGTAGATAAATCAGCCGTGGAATACAACCGCAAGCTATCGGAATTCACGGCACAACTACATAAGATTGGCATTCTCTATAACCAAGCCGTACGCGCCCTCAATACCTATCATTCCGTTAAGACAGCACAGGTGATGCTCGAGAAATTGACGCACTATTCCACGCAAATCCTTGCGCTGCAATCCCAAGTTATTGCCCTCACCATTGACTATCGCAAACGATGATTGCCAAAATTTCTGCCACGGAAAACCTCGGTGGTGCGCTAGGCTACAACTTTAAGAAAGTGGAAAAAGGAGACGCTGAAGTCATTCTATCCAAAGGACTCTATCAACCAGCAGAAGGGGAATTTAAGATGGAAGAAGTACTTCGAGATATGCAGGCACTCCTTCCGCAACATTGCCGAACAAAGAAGACCGTCTTCCATTGTTCCCTCAATCCTCACCCCGATGAACGTTTGTCAGATGAGAGGCTAGCCACCTTAGCCGAGGAATATATGCAGGCACTCGGCTACGGCTCACAACCTACATCGTGTTTAAGCATCACGACATCGAGCGAGAACACATTCACATCGTTGCCTTGCGCGTAAATGAACAAGGAGAGAAAATCAATGATGGGTTTGAAAAGCGAAGAAGCAAGCGTATTACAGATGCTCTGGAACAAAAATACGGACTGATACCTAGTACACCGACCCAAGAGCAAGTACTTCAAAAAGCAAGTACGGAAAAACCGCTCAATGAGTCCGTGGAGAATAGAAAAACAAAGGTAGAAAAAGTGCTTCGTGCCGTACTAGCACACTACAAATTCGCTTCTTTGGGAGAACTCAATGCCATACTCGCACACTATCATCTCACAGCTGAAGAAGTGAAAACAGAACTTCGGGGCAAACGCTATGATGGACTGGTCTACCTCCTCACAGATGATGAGGGCAAAAAAGAAAGTATGCCCATCGCAGCCTCTGAACTAGGTCGAGGATTAGGATATACCGCTATCACCAACCACATCAAACGCTCAAAGTCTGCGCTAAAATCAGATATTCCGAAGGTAAGGCAACGTGTACTTATGGCAATGCGCACTTCCCCCTTGTCAGAAATCGATTTGAAGAAAAGCCTTATCCAACAAGGCTTGCGAGTGGTGCTTCGCAGAAATAAGGCAGGACGCATCTATGGCATCACCTTTATAGATGACAAAGAAGGGATAGCCCTCAATGGTTCACGTTTGGGCAAGGGATATTCTGCCAACGTCTTTGCTCAATATCTGCAAGACACCAGACAGAATCCTTTCTTGGATGAAACACGTTATCCCAACAGCCTTGGGGAAGGTGCTGAAGGAAGAGAAAAAACAAGGGACATTTCTCAAAAAAACTCCCACGTTTTTCCAAAAAAGTCCGACGTTTCTCACGACAACTCAGAAAGCAACAATCTCATTGACGAACTCTTGGACGACACCCTAGAAACTTTGGCAGCACCGGCAGGGAATGATGATTGGAAAGAAGCGGCTTGGCAACGCAAACTGCGCAGACAGAGTAGGGTGCGATTGGGAAGAAGAAAGCACTAGCTCTAAAGGCATTATCATAGTATTCAAATACAAATCATACACACACATACCACTATGGCACAAGAAGACGATTTACGAGCATTGGGAAAGATTATGGACTTTATGCGCGGCATATCCGTACTCTTTCTCCTTATCAACTGCTATTGGTTTTGTTATAGCGCATTTGAAACGTGGCACTTCACGCTGGCTATAATCGACAAAATCCTACTCAATTTTCAACGCACGACAGGTCTGTTTTCCTCCATTCTCTGGACAAAGCTCTTTTGCGTAGTCTTCCTTGGGCTTTCTTGCTTAGGCACCAAGGGCGTCAAAGAAGAGAAGATAACGTGGGGAATGATTTATTCAGCCCTTGCCGTGGGCTTTGTGCTTTTCTTTCTCAATTGGTGGTTGCTCGTTTTGCCCATCTCGGCAGTAGGTGCAGCATCACTCTACATCTTCTCTTTGTCCCTCGGTTATATCTGCCTATTGATGGCTGGAGTGTGGATGAGTCGTTTGCTCAAAAACAACCTGATGGATGACGTTTTCAATATGGAAAATGAGAGTTTTATGCAAGAAACACGGCTGATGCAAAACGAGTATTCAGTGAACTTGCCTACACGCTTTTACTACAAAAAGAAATGGAACAAAGGGTGGATCAACATCGTCAATCCTTTCCGTGCTTCGATGGTTCTTGGCACACCGGGCTCGGGTAAGTCTTATGCCATTGTGAACAACTACATCAAGCAACAGATTGAAAAAGGTTTTGCGATGTACATCTACGACTACAAATTTCCTGACCTCTCAGAGATTGCCTACAATCATTTGCTCCATCATTTGGAGGCTTATGAAGTAAAACCCCAATTCTTCGTCATCAACTTTGATGACCCACGTAAGAGTCATCGTTGCAATCCCATCAACCCGAGCTTTATGACGGACATCTCGGATGCTTACGAAAGTGCTTACACGATTATGCTCAATCTCAACCGCTCGTGGATTCAAACAAGGCGACTTCTTCGTGGAGTCACCTATCATCTTACTAGCAGCCATCATTTGGTTTCTCAAAATCTACGAAGACGGCAAGTATTGCACCTTTCCACACGCTATTGAGTTTCTCAATCGCCCCTATGCACAGATATTTCCCATCCTCACTGCCTATGATGAATTGGCAAACTACCTTTCCCCCTTTATGGATGCTTGGGAGGGTGGTGCGCAAGACCAGTTGCAGGGACAAATTGCTTCGGCAAAGATACCGCTCTCACGTATGATTTCGCCCGCCCTTTATTGGGTGATGACAGGAGATGACTTTTCTCTAGACATCAACAACCCACGTGAGCCAAAGGTCTTAGTCGTAGGAAACAACCCTGACCGCCAAAATATCTACTCAGCAGCACTTGGACTCTACAATTCGCGCATTGTGAAACTCATCAACAAGAAAAAGCAACTCAAATCTTCGGTCATCATAGACGAGCTACCGACCATCTACTTCCGTGGATTGGACAACCTCATTGCCACAGCTCGCTCTAACAAAGTGGCAGTTTGTTTGGGCTTTCAAGATTTCTCACAGCTCACTCGCGACTATGGCGACAAGGAAAGTAAGGTTATCCAAAACACCGTGGGAAATGTCTTTAGCGGTCAAGTCGTAGGTGAAACAGCCAAGACCCTCTCCGAACGCTTCGGGAAAGTCCTCCAACAGCGACAGTCGATGACCATTAACCGCAACGACAAGTCTACCTCCATCTCCACCCAACTCGATAGCCTTATCCCTGCTTCCAAAATCTCTAACCTCACACAAGGCATGTTTGTTGGAGCCGTCTCCGACAATTTCGACGAGCGTATCGAGCAGAAAATCTTCCACGCAGAGATTGTGGTGGATTCCGCCAAGGTTTCTGCAGAGATGAAAGCCTATCAGCTCATTCCCATCATCGCAGAGTTCACAAACGAAGATGGCTCCGACAATCTCAAAGAGACTATCGAAGCCAATTACAAGTCTGTGAAGCAGGAGATCCTATCCCTTGTCGCCATTGAGGTTGAGCGAATTAAGGCAGACCCGAATCTTAAAGGACTGATTAAGGAGTAGCTCCTGGGGTTATCCCATCAAAGAAGTGATATAGAATAAATTGTTCAATTTCAGAAGAGAAATGACTTGCATTCATAATTTGTTCGGCCCCCAAATCTTGAAAATCTTTAATAATCTCATTGATAGTTCCACCTTCTCTCTCAAGGTCTATGATTCCTGAGGCTTGAATTTTACGACTCATCATCCTAGGTAATCCGTATTCCTCTAGTTCGAAGATCAAAGGAGGTAAAAACGCGTTCGAGACCTTTACGATAAATGAAGAAATATCAATATTAGGGTCTATTATTCTCTTTGCTAGAGCATTTATGTTATGCAATAAGGAAACAAAATTAAAACTCAAAAGTTTCTCAATGTCAAAGTAATCCTCAACAGAAAGATTGTATTTACTTAACCCTTGTAACAATTCAGGGATTGATTGAACCCAATTATGAGAGAAACTCTGAATAATATCAACCATCTGAGTATATCTTCCGTCAAAGTATTTAACCCTCCTAAGTAAAGGCATCATGAGAAATAAGGCTTTTCTCCAGCTCGAAGGAGATGGAGAAACTAAACCCATTAAACCTCGCTTCCAAGCCTGAGTATTTTCCCCTAACTCTTTAATAATATCGGTTAGTATTGACTTAGATACGTTTTGTGAGGCTATTTCTTTTATCACTTGACGATACCCACCTTCTCCCAAGAGCCGATCCATTTCAATCTCGTGTTCCTTAATTTTAGCTATTTGCTCCGGAGTTAATTCTCCTGAATAATCTTTGGGGTCTATTCGTTCTAATAGAGGCTCTGGGTAATCAAGTTCTAATATAGATAAAGCTTCTATAGGGGGCTCTTCTAAAAGAAAAACATTCCCAACGAAGTGCTTAAACATCCTACCACTTCGACCAACAATATTTTTATATGTAAAGTAGTCTAAATTGCTATTTGCCTTTTTTTTTGACCATACAATAACATTTCTGGCAGAAGTGTTAACTCCCTCTATTAGAGAAGAAGTAGAGACAAGATTTTTGAGACCCTGTTCTTGCTCAAATAATTTAATCTGTATTTGAGCAAGAGATCTATGTAATTGTCCACAATGTACACCAATTCCTTTGCTAACAAGGTCAGATAATTTATAATTAGCTCCGTAGTGTTCCTTGAGCCATAAAGAAAACTCGTCAAGAATGGGGCTATTACTATCTGATAGAAATCCCAACATTCGTTCTGTAACCGAGCGAATACTAGAATAGGAGTTTACATATATAATTGACTTATGTTCTGTTGAGAGCAAAATCTGCTCAAGGCTTTTGTGTTTTTGCTCTTCAACATCTTCATTTGCTGAAAAATTTTGATATTCTCGGAACAATCGGGTATACACAGTATTGAAATCAACCTTTTCAAATCTCATTCCTGTAGTTAAAGGATTGTTACTGAAATCTGAGATGTTAGGTGCGAGAAAATACTTTTGAGATGCCTTTTTCCCAAACTGAGAGATAGCCTCGATTAGTTGAGGAGTTCGTTCGTCAGCAGGAATATTTGTTCCTTGTATCTTGCCTGCCTTATAGAACTCATCAACAATGAGAAGGTCTATGTGCTCTATTTCGGGTACATATTGCAGAGCTCGCTCTTGAGGAAAAATGAACAAATTTTTCTCTCCAAGTTCAACTCCAGTTGTTGTGATAATCTTATAAATCCGACTAAACTTTTTGTATAGTCTTCGTCTTGTTTCGTCTGTAAGAGCAAGAGTTGGGACAATAATAACAACTATATCAGGTCGTTTAATCTCTATAAAAGCATCTATAATAAAGCTCTTGCCAAAGCTCGTAGGCGCACTTATTGCTAAATCTTCTCCATTTAGAAGAGCTTTAGTACTGCCGATTGTTCTCTGTGCAAGGCCACGACCTTACCTCCACCTGAATCTACCTTAAAAGCTTCGCAAACAAAACGTTCCTGCCAATCTGCTGTTTCTTCATCAATATACGGGTACAAGCCAACCTCTCTAATCAAATGGTTGATTAGAGACGTGTATTTTATTTTTCTATCCTTTAGCTCTTGCAAAAGGATAATCAATGAATCTCTAGCTTGCTGTTCCTTATTTTGAGTAATCAAATCATTGATTTCTTTACATCGTTCGAAGAGATTTTCCATCCTATCTAACTTTTTCTGAATGCAGATGTTTTATTTGTGAACAATTGGACAACTTGTTTTTTGTTTGGGACTGGAACAAGGATTAGATGAAACTTTATCTGAGAATAAAGATGTACATCAGTACATTTTTTGTTGAGTTTTTGGAAGAAGTTCTCAGCCTTTGATTGATATAGTTTTTTGATTTCTTCACGGTACTCTGTGGATAGTTCCTCTTGTTCGGCAGTGATACTACACTCATGCAAGATAAGAATAGGTATCTGTAGTATAGGCTTTAACTCATCTAAAGAGGTGTCAGAACTCAGCTTTACTTTAATCGCTTCTAATTGTCTTTTATCTACGATTAAATCTTCAAGATCTCTTGTTGAAGTCACAAGACTATTCTCTTTTCTAAGTTTATCGTCCTTAATAGTGTCGTGCACTGATTCGATTGCGGCGTTTATTGCTTCTGAAAGATTGATGTAAAACTTAGCCTCACCATACCATAGAGAAAAGTTTCCAGTCTCCTCTATAACAATGTGTACACTATCCGCTCCTTTTGCATTATCTTTGGGATTCTGTTTATAGTAGATCTTTGGGACAACAGGGAGAGCTTTATAATGTTGCCTCATTATAGCATATAAAAGAATTTCTGCTATTTCACCACTCTCTACATACTCCTTTTGCTCCTCTTTATCCTCGAGAAAACGTAGATTTCTTACAGCTGTTTGAAGTGACGAGAATGCACCATCTATAAGTTTGAACGCTCTGTACTTGATAAGGCTGTCTCACATAGATTATCTAATAGGAATGAAACAAAAAAATCACTTCGCCATTTTCCGCTCTCAAAGCCATTAAGATAGCTCAAGAGATTCTTATTCTGGAGATTGCCATCACCTTCTGGGAAAAGTTCCAGTAAAGATGTATCTATAAGACACTTAAACTTATTCTTCATTGTTGATTTGAATATTAAGAAGTGTGTTTCTAAATAGGTTGAATATGTTAGGTTTAGACAACTAACTCCTAGCTAGCCCTCTACTAGGAATTTGCGAAGATACTCATCTAGTTCAAGATTGACTTCGAAGTTACTCATCTCAGTTCCTGTTTCTTGTTCAAAAAAGCGCTTAGCCTTTTCAAAATCAACAGAAGCTATCAACTTGTCAAAATGATTGTACTCATTGATATTCCCTTGTGTAAGGTGTAGATTGACCATCTCACGAAGCAAACTTTCGTCAAGCCCAAAGTGTTGTGCTACCTCATGAATGCTGTCATTCTGAGCTTTACTTTGATAGTCTACGATGTAATCTTTGAAAGTCTTTCCTTGTTCCAAACTCACTCTTCCTTCCTCCACCTCGTGCAAGAATATTTTAGCAAAGCGTTGCTCATCTTGTGATAGTGAGGCAAAAGAGCGGTGCAGTTCTTCAAACACAGACGCACGTTCCTCAGCAGTGGCAGTTCCGTTATGCAAAGTGTGGAGATACTTCTCAAAGCGATTATTGAGATAGTTGGCATCAATCATCGCTTTCGATCTTTGAGCGCATCTTATTGGCAGATGCCCATATTCTATTGGCTAGATTTTGCTTGTTCATTGCTGTTCGTGCTACATTGGTGGATAAGGAAGTCTCGAAAAAAGGAATACCATCTAAAGGGAATAGCGTAATGGTGGTTGTTCGCTACACGATTATATACCTCTTTCCTAACCAACTCATGCTTCTTGCAAGCACTTTCAAGCCATACTCCAGTTTGTCTGTTGGTTACAATCTCCGACTACCTTTTATTGAGCTTACAAAGATACTTATTAGAATTGAGGGCAAAGAATAAATTTCCAAATATTTTCGATTTCCCTATTTATCCCTTTTGTTTCCTATTTATCATCGCTTGTTGGCGCGCACCTTACTAGTCCTTATTTTTGCTATTTAGCAACTATATATCAAACTAATAGCATCAATATGGACAACAATCACATGGACGACTATGTGCTGGTCTTGGAAGACCGCACGGAGGTCAAAAACGAGGCGGAAGTAGGTAAACTTTCCGTAGTTTCAAACATCGATGACAAGGGGAAACTCAAGACAGCCCCTGCCGAAAAAGTCAATCAAAGCGACTTCCTCAAATTCAATAGCAGAGATGGACTCTTGAAGAACTTCATGCAGAACTTTCTCAAACAGTTCAACGAGCCCAAACGCTTTGGCTTGTACAAGGTGCTTGCTGACAATGTGGAACAAGGCGTGGCGAATCTCAAAACAATGCTGCAAAACAAGCAAAATCCCGACAATCAGCAGAAGATAAAAGACATTCAGCTCGATTTCGAAGATTACCTTCCTCAGCAGAAGAATGCCACAGCCATCAATCCCGAGCGAGTGGATTGGAAGATGCTTGAAACCTTGGGACTTTCCAAAGAAAAACTCGAACAGAACGGAGAACTCGACAAAATGCTCAATTGGCAGAAAACCAATCTTTTGCCGATTGCCATTCCCGTAGGAGAAACCACCATCCACACTGAAGCACGCCTTGCGTTCCGAACAGACGAAGAAGGGAAAATCTCCCTAGCCGTCCATTCCCTAAGAAAAGAACCGCAACTCGACTTTCCCTATATGGGACACAAGTTTTCGAATGAGGAAAAGGAAACCCTTTTGGCAACGGGAAATTTGGGTAAAACCATCGAAGTAACGCCCAAGAGTGGCGAGCCTTTCTCAGCCTATGTTTCCATTGATCCACAGACGAATGAAGTTATCGCTTTGCGTGCCGACAGAGTGTCTATCCCCAAGGAAATTAAAGGGGTAACCCTCTCTGATCAGCAGTATAAAGACCTCATAGAAGGTAAGGCTGTGAAGGTAGAGGGTATGACCTCGAAGAGTGGCAAGTCTTTGATGCCACGCTCCAAGTCAATGCCGAGAAGAAAGGCATCGAATTTATCTTTGGTGATAAGAAGAGTTTGCAGGAGCGCAAGACACAACATCAAGAACAAGGACAAAAGCAAGGCGGAATTCCTCGTAAACTCTGTGGACTCACGCTCTCCGACAAACAGCGCGAATCCTTGAATGCAGGTAGCACGCTCTATCTCAAGAATATGGTAGACAAGGAAGGCAAGAGCTTCAATGCCTATGTCCGTATGGACATGGAGGAAAACCGCCCACGCTTTTACAAATGGAATCCTGATAAGAAACAAGACAAGAGTAAGGTTGAAGCCGTAGCCGAGGAAAATAAAACTCAGGTTGCTGTGAACAACCACGGCAAAACCAACGAAGCCACGAAAGACCTCAAAGAACCGCTAAAATCTCAACAAACCCAACCCACAGAAGCGCAGCAAGTCAAGCAAGAACAAAAAGCAAAGCGCGGTCGCAAGATGTAACCTATAACCTAATAAATAGCATCCACTATGATAACTTGTATCATTGCCGAAAAGCCCTCCGTGGCGCGTGACATTGCGCGTATAGTTGGAGCAAATCGTAGAGAAGATGGCTTTCTTGAAGGAGCAGGCTACCTTGTCACTTGGGCATTTGGTCATCTCATCACCTTGTCAATGCCCGAACAATATGGCTATGGCGCTTACAAAGCAGAGGAACTCCCCATCGTTCCGCAACCCTTCCAACTTATGGTGCGCCAAATCCGCAAAGGCAAGACTTTGAAGACGATCCAACCGCCCTCAAGCAGCTTAAAATCATCCGTTCTTGTTTTGAAAAAAGCGACCAAATCATCGTAGCCACCGATGCCGGACGAGAAGGAGAACTCATCTTCCGCTATATCTATGGCTATCTAGGATGCCAAAAGCCCTTCCAGCGACTTTGGATTTCGTCCCTCACCGATAAAGCCATCCGAGAGGGACTCGCCCAGCTCAAAGCCGGAAGCGCGTATGATGCCCTTTATCTAGCAGGCAAAGCACGCAGTGAAGCCGATTGGTTAGTCGGCATCAATGCCAGTCGAGCATTGTCCATCGCTCGACGCGGAGCCTATTCACTAGGTCGTGTGCAAACACCCACACTAGCCATGATCTGCCGTAGGTATTTAGAACATCAAGGATTCTCGTCCGTCCCCTTTTGGCGATTACAAGCCTTTGTGCAGAAAGATGGTGTCCTTCTTCAAAGCACTTGTACAGAGGATTTCGCTACCGAGGGAGAAGTACAGACCGCTTTTGCAACGCTAAGCCGTCAGTCCTCCTTGGTAGCCACCTCTGTCAGTCGCAAGGTGGCAGCAATGCCCCCACCTTTGCTCTATGATTTGACAACCCTTCAAAAAGAAGCCAATCGCCAATTAGGATTTTCAGCAGACAAGACCCTTTCTCTGGCACAATCTCTCTATGAAAAGAAAGTAACGACCTATCCCCGTACGGGCAGTCGTTACATTAGCCAAGATGTCTTTGAAGAAGTCGATAGTTTGCTGCAGAAACTCGGCACATCACTACCACATCCACTCAATCCTCACTCCGTAGACGACAGCAAGGTGACCGACCACCACGCCCTCTTGCCCACAGGTGAGGGAAGTGTCCAGACATTGTCATCCGATGAAGCAGCCATCTATCAAATGATATGCGCACGCTTTGTGGCAGCCTTCGCCCCCAATGCCCAAGAAGAGCGCATGCAGATAGAACTAACCGATGGTACTCATCGCTTTGTCTGGCGCGGTAAACAAATTTTGTCGCAAGGATGGAAAGCCTATACTTCCCAAGGAGAGAAAACACAATCCGATGAAAGCGAAGAAGCCAAGGAAGAACTGCTCGCCGAGCTTCCCAATGTTCAAGAAGGAGAGAACCTCTCACTTGACCACGGAGCGATTACGCAACATAAGACCAAACCCAAGCCCTTGTTTACAGAAGCTACATTGCTCTCTGCGATGGAAAACGCAGGTCGAGAGATAGCAGACACCGACAGTCGAAAAGCCATTAGCGACTGTGGCATCGGTACACCAGCCACACGCGCCAGTATCATCGAAACCCTCCTACTTCGTGACTTTATCCGCAGAGAAAAGAAAACACTCCTCCCCACGGAAAAAGGCTTATCCGTTTATGGAATCGTCAAAGACCAACGCATCGCCAATGCAGAAATGACGGGTAATTGGGAACTCGCCCTCTCTGCCATCGAAGCAGGCAAAGCATCAGCCGAGGACTTCTCTACACGCATCAAGGACTATACCGCAGAAATCTGTCGTGAACTCCTTGCTTTACAAATAGTGGAGCCTCAATATCCCACTTATCGTTGTCCGATGTGCGGTAAGGACACCGTGGGCATCTTCCCCAAGGTGGCGAAGTGTAAGAGTGAAGGTTGCGATTTCCACGTCTTTCGCGAGATATGCGGCGTCACCCTCACCGAAGCGCAGACGAAAGACCTCCTGACGACCAAGCGCACAACTCTCATCAAAGGTTTCAGAACAAAGCAGGCAAGAAATTCAATGCCCATCTCGTGCTTCGTGGCGATGGTTCCACCGCTTTTGAATTTGACAACACCACATCTAAACCCAAAGGTAGGAAGTAAGCCATAAAAACGTGGGAGATTTCATCAAAAAAGTCTGAGCTTTTTCCGAAAATCTCCCACGTTTTCTTGAAAACAAGCCACATTTTCTGCGCCCCCCTCCCCTATCCTTTACCCACCATTCAATTCTCTCATTTCTTTACTATGTCTTACAACAAAAAAGCTGTATTAGCAGCCAACACAGCAGCCATAGGTCTTCTCCTTCGTTTGGAGAAAGAACAGCGCAGCGCCACCGAAGAAGAACAAAAAGTACTGCGCGCCTATCAAGGTTTTGGCGGATTGAAGTGCATCTTAAACCGAACCGACCAACCCGAAGACATCCGCTATTGGGCAAAGTCCGAACAGGACCTCTTTGCCCCTACTTGCTCACTCAAACAACTCATCTATCGAGAAGCCCCCAGTGCCGATATGGCTAAACGCTATTGGGAGAGCATCAAGGCAAGCGTCCTCACCTCCTTTTATACCGACACACGCATCGTCAATGCCATTGCCGACTCCTTAGAGAAACAGGTGTAACCTTTCGCACTTGCCTAGACCCTTCCTTAGGAATGGGGGCATTTGCCGAAACCCTCGCCCCACACGTAGGTCGGGTGGACGCCTTTGAAAAAGATTTGCTCACCGCACGCATAGCCCAAAGTCTACATCCTCTAGGGCAAAGTACCATCTTTGTGCAGCAAGCCCCCTTTGAAAGTATAGAAGAACGCGCAGAAGCCGATAAGTATGACCTTATCGCCAGCAATATCCCCTTTGGTGACTTTATGGTCTATGATAGAGCCTACAACAAAGGACAAGACGTCATCAAGAAAGAATCCACACGCACCATTCACAATTACTTTTTCATCAAAGGACTCGACAGTATTCGCGAAGGAGGCGTACTAGCTTTCATCACCTCACAAGGCTTATTAGATGCCCCACGCAATGAAGCCTTCCGCCGTTATTTGATGGAGAATAGTAAACTCATCTCTGCGATTCGACTGCCCGGAGGAATGTTCAGTGAAAATGCAGGCACAGAGGTAGGGAGCGACCTCATTGTCCTGCAAAAACAAAGTGGAAAAGGCATTGCAACATCGGATGAAGAAAAGTTTGTGCAGACCATTGCAGTTCCCAAAGGTGATGGTTTCTCAATAGCATTCACACACAGTGCCCTCTTTGAAGGCAGTTGGGAAGACATCCAATCGCATACCATTGCCACTACTCGAACCATGGGAACAGACCCTTATGGCAAACCCACGTGGGAGTATCAATTTGAGGGTGGAATTCAAGAAATGGCTGACAGTCTGCGTGAACAACTCTCACACGATATAGAAAAACGATTTGACCGCAAATTCTATCACACAGGCGTTGCGATGAGCGAAGAAGAACGCCAAGCCGAAGCCGAAAAGAAACTGCGAAAACTGGGTGTGACCGTAGGATTGTCAGGGCAGAAAGAACAGAAGGAACAATCAACTCCACAAGAAGAAAGGAAGCAAACGATGCCTACAACCTGATGCCCAAAGCCATTCAAAAGCAACTCCCCAAACTCTATTCAACACAAAAGGAATTGATTGGAGATAAAACAGCGTATGCACGCTATTTCTTTCCGATGGGTGCTTACACCGCCTACATATTAGAATACGACCCCAAGACCCGAATAGGTTTTGGAGCCGTAACGATGGGTTATGGTTGGGAACTTGGAAATATGTCGCTCGATGAAATGCAAGAAGTGAAGGTACACGGCTTGGGTATAGAGCGCGATTTGTATTTCAGGCCCTGCAAACTCCACGAAATAGAAGAACTAGAAGAATTGGTGCAAGGACAATTCACCAAGGAAAAAGTACAGATAGAAGAAGCTATTGCGGAGGAAATAAAGGAAGAGATTAAGGAAGATACAAAGGAGCAGGAAGAAGTTCCTACAAACATACGAGAAACATCCATATCCGAAGAACCCGCTCCCGAAGGTGTGCCTACATTAACTCTATTCCATCAATATGAAGAGAAAGCAGAGAAACGCCCAGACGTGGAACCCCCACGCGAGATGAATGGACAAACTGTTTATTTCGATGACGACCACCATCCCATTGTAGAAAGCAACAATGATCAGGAGTATCTGCTCTTTGCTCCCGAGGAATACACGCTGTGGACACAAGAAGTAGAGCGCGTCAGTGCAGAACTAAAGCCAATACCCCCAAGAAGGCAACCGCTAAGACGCAAACAAAGTCAAAGACAAAACCACAGATAACCGCAAAGTCTAGGAAAGCCACGCAAAGCACAATTTCCGAGCCTTCGCTTTTTGACTTTGTCAATGAAGACACCACGCTAAAACCACAGCCCATAGCGGAGGTGAAGCAAATCTTTGATGCTAACCCCCGACCATTTCTTTCTGCCCCCGACAGTCATCTGCGTGATGGCTCAATTGTGGTACAGAAAGGACAAGTGGGCTATCTCTCCGACCTCAAGCGACAACCCACCTTTCATCCGATGGACTTGCCCCTCACGCAAATCACACGCCTGAAAGCCTATGTGGAAATTCGTGAGTGCTACCACCGTCTCTATGATTATGAAGCCACCAACCACGCAGAAGATAAAGAAGAGCGTGAGAAACTCAATCGCTTGTACGATAACTTCGTAGCACGCTGGGGAGCACTCAACAACAAAGCCAATACCGACCTCATCAAGATGGATGCCACGGGAGTAGAAATGCTATTTCTGGAACGTTCCGAACAGGGGAAGTACACCAAAGCCGACATCTTCGACCATCCCACAGCCTTTTCGACCACAGAACTCACCATTGCTTCCGACCCTATGGAAGCACTTGGTGCATCCCTCAACAAATATGGCAGTGTAGAACTCAGTTATATGTCTTCGCTGCTCCCCGAGATGGAAGAAAGCGATATCATCTCCGCTCTCGAGGGACGCATCTATTATAACCCAGAAATCGAAGGTTACGAAGTAGCAGACAAATTCATCTCAGGCAATGTCGTCGAAAAAGCAGAGCGCATCAGTTCTTGGCTCTTAGACCATCCCGACCATGAAGAAGCCCAACAGAGTTTAGCAGCCCTCATAGCCGCCAAACCCACTCCCATTCCCTTTGCAGAATTGGACTTTAACCTTGGTGAACGCTGGATACCCGCAGGCGTTTATGGACAATTTGCCACAGAGTTTTTCGATACAGACCTAAGGGTAGGCTATCATCCCAATATGGACGAGTATACCATCGGTTGCGACCAAAAGAATGGCAATATCTTGCACAAGTATGCCGTGCAGGGAGAGTTTCGCAAATACGATGGTTTGCATCTGCTCAAACACGCCTTGCACAATACCATTCCCGACATCAGTAAAAGTAAAGAAGTCGTCGACCCCCTCACCGGAGAAGAACGCACCATCAAAGTGCGTGATGGAGAGAAAATCCAACAAGCCAATAGCAAGATTGAGGAAATCAGACAAGGATTTGTGGATTGGTTAGGCAGACGTCCCGATAGTTTCAAAGAACAGCTGGCTCATCGCTACAACGAACTCTTTAATTGCTTTGTTCGTCCAAACTTTGACGGAGGGCATCAGAGCTTCCCCAACTTAGACCTCAAACGATTAGGCATCCCCGACCTTTACAAAAGTCAGAAAGACGCTGTGTGGATGCTCAAAACCAATGGCGGTGGCATCTGCGACCACGAAGTAGGAGCAGGAAAGACCCTTATCATGTGTACAGCAGCCTATGAAATGAAGCGATTAGGAATAGCCAACAAACCCATGATTATAGGACTCAAAGCCAATGTCTTTGATATTGCCGATACTTTCAGAAAGGCATATCCCAATGCGCGCATACTCTATCCCGGTAAAGATGATTTTACCAAGCAAAACCGCCAGCGTATCTTTGCCGACATCAAGAACAATGATTGGGATTGTATCATCTTGACCCACGAACAATTCGGAATGATACCGCAGGCTTTAGAGGTGCAAGAAGCCATTTTCCAAAAGGAAAAAGACTCCATAGAGGAGAATTTAGAGGTATTGCGCAGAGAAGGCAAGGACATTTCCAAAGCCATGCTCAAAGGCTTGGAGAAACGCAAACAGACGCTCGAAGTGAAACTGCACGAGATACAAGACAGTATCACCGAACGAAAGGATGATGCGGTGGATTTAAGATGATGGGCATCGACCACCTCTTTGTAGATGAAAGTCACCAGTTCAAAAACCTGATGTTCAATACTCGACATGACCGCGTGTCCGGCTTAGGAAATCCCGATGGGTCGCAACGCGCACTCAATATGCTCTTTGCCATTCGTACAATTCAAGGACGCTCCGGTAGGGATTTAGGAGCAACATTTCTCAGTGGAACGACAATCAGTAACTCGCTAACGGAACTTTATCTCCTCTTCAAATACTTGCGTCCACAAGCTCTCGAGAAGCAAGGCATCAACAGCTTTGATGCGTGGGCAGCCGTCTTTGCCAAGAAGAGTACCGACTACGAGTTTTCCATCACCAACGAAATCATTCAGAAGGAACGTTTCCGCACTTTCATTAAAGTACCTGAGCTTGCGAGTTTCTATGCGGAAGTATGGGAGTAGAAAGCAGAATATGGCATAAAATTCATATCTGACTGAAATACAGCGGATATTGCTTGTTTCTTCTTAGGGTTGCATCATAGAAAACAGGCAGAAAAGGGAGCGAAAAGGAGGGAGTTCAGTTACCAAATCGTTCGAAAAACGATGAAAGGAAAAGGACGGCTGAAAGTGGTAACTAAAACGGCGTTTTCTCTTTCATTATCAGTGTTTTGCATCGCTCAAAGTTCCTCGAAGAAGTGTAATTTTGCAAGCAAAAAAACAATGGAAAAAGAAAAATTTAAGCTGCTTTTCTACCTCAAGAGAGGTACGCAGGACAAAAACGGAAAAAGTCCCATCATGGGACGCATCAGTATCGGTCGCTCGATGGTTCAGTTCAGTTGCAAGTGCTCATGTACTCCTCGCTTGTGGGACAGTCGCAAGAACCGACTGCTGGGCAAGAGTGCTGAAGCCGTATCGGTAAACAAGGAACTTGACCGCCTTCAGGTGAGCATACACAAGGTTTATGAGTCTCTTTCGGGTAAATCCGATGCTCCCATCACGGCAGAGCGAGTACGGGAGCTTGTATTCGGACTGAACAGTGAGTCACAAGGACTGCTGCATCATACAGACGAGTATATCGACCGCTTCCGTGAGCGTGTGGGCATAGACCGCAGCGAACGCAGACTAAAATGCCTGTTGCTCTTTCACAAGCATCTGGCAAACTTCGTCAGGTATCGCTACCGTGTGGAGGATATTCCCGTGCAGAAAGCCGACATCGCCTTTATCAAAGACTTGGAGGACTACTTCGCCAAAGAAAAGGGATTCAAGCTCAACACTTCGGCTGGCTATCTCTCCATGCTGGCTTCCTTGCTCAAAGACCTGCATAAACGGCACATCATTGACACCTATCCCTTCATCAACCATTCCATTCGTTGGGAAGTGGGTACTCCACGTTACATCACAAGGGAGGAGGTAGGTCTTATCGCAGCCTTGGGAGAAGATAAATTGCAAGGCTATGAAAAAAAGTGTCGAGGGATATGTTCCTTTTCTCCTGCCTGACGGGGCTTTCCTATACCGACGTGTATCACTTGACGGAGCAGCACGTCTTTCACGAAGCGGGAATGACTTGGATACGCAAGCCGAGAATAAAGACGGGCAACGTGTGCCACATCCCCCTACTTCCCGAAGCCACTGCCATTATCGAGCGTTATCGGGGCATTCACACGAGGGCTTTCCGACACGAACCGCCCAAGGGGTATCTGCTGCCCATACCCGGATGCGACACGGTAAACATACACCTCAAAAAGATAGCACGGCTTTGCGGTATTCAGAAAACGCTGACCTATCACATGGCACGGCATACCTTCGCATCTCAGATGACACTGTCGGAGGGCGTGTCCATTGAGAGCGTTTCCAAAATGCTCGGACACAGTCAAATCAAAACCACGCAAGTGTATGCGGAGACATCTCCCGAGCGTGTCTTTCTGGACATAGAGAAAATACTTCCACAACTCGCACATTATCAACTGACCAACTAAAACCGCAGAACAATGAAAAGTACATTTGCCATACTATTCTACATAGATAGAAGCAAGACCAATGAAGACGGACTATGCGTAATCCGTTGCCGTATCACCTGTAATGGAACGTCCTCATCGTTTTTCCACGCAGTTGCAAACTTCCCCGACGAGTGGCTTGCCCGAAAAGGGTGCATCAAAGGCGACAACAGGTAATTCAAGCGGCATCAATCTGCAACTGAACTCAATAGAAGAGTGCTTGCATTCACTCTATGAACGTACATTAAGGGAAGAAAAACTATATCACGGCGGAATACCTCAAGGAGCGTTATATGCAGCAAAGTCGCCCCATGCCAACACTTACGGAGCTATATCAATCCGTTTGTGAATACAAGGAGGAATTGCAGGGCAGAACATTAAGCAAGGCAACTGTCAGGGCTTTTAAGGACAGCTACAAGAGTTTTGTTCATTTCCTGCAAGTAAGGGACAGGGCAGACTGTATGCCCACAGAGGTGGACAAGACTTTGCTTGAGGACTATCGCCTTTTTATGCTTCGGGACTTGGGAAACAAGGAAAGCAGTGTCGGCAACCGCCTACGCCACTTGCATCAGGTCATTCGCAAGGCATTGCAGGAGCGATACGTTCGTGAAGACCCTTTTGAACTCATAGACATAGAAACGCCTACCTACGAGCGCAATGCACTTACGGCGGACGACCTGCAAAAACTCTTGGCTTACCGTCCGCACCGCTCGACAGATAACCATTGCAGACTTATTTTCCTCTTGGGATGTTTCACGGGGCTGGCATTCTCAGACTTAAAGAAACTCCGAATGGACGATGTTTATACATTCGGGGATGGGCGTAGGTACATATCGCTCTGTCGAACAAAGACACAGAACAGAAGTATTGTCCCGTTGCTGCCCGTTGCCGAGAAAATACTCGCCATTGTGAGCCACGGACGAAGGGAGGGGCTTTTCTTTCGAGAGTTTCCCAGCAACAGTAATTTCAATAGAACTATTCAGGAGATATGTATTAAGGCAGGACTGCCACCGCATACTCAAGCGACCTCGCACACCGCACGGCACACCTTTGCCACGACCATCTGTCTGGAGAACGGACTTCCGATAGAGACGGTGAGCAAGATGCTGGGGCATCGCTTCATCTCCACGACCGAGATTTATGCACGGGTGACCAAGAGCAAGATTGCCAAGGAAATGCAACCCCTGATGGGTAGTGAGCATACAAGGGTACTGCGTAAAGCCTTACGGCTGTGTCCGTCAAGAACACCGAAAAAGTCAAGTCCCATAATTGGGATGTAACAGCCGTAATGAATGATTCAAAAAAAAGAAGTCCAACTTTTTAACAAGAAAAACAATGAAACAGAAGAACAAAAAGGAACTTTCCTACTTCCGATTGAAGTTAAGAAGTTACATGAGTGAGCATCACCCCGAAAAGTTGCAAGATACGGAGTTTATCACTGCACGGGCAGATATGGCTCTCACAGTTTACTGCGATGCTGTAGCACAAGGCTTTACACACATTGAAGCGGAGAGCATGGCAAGCGAGGCATTGTATCAAGGCTTGCACTTTTCCAAGTACGATACGCTTATATCCGTGTTGGAAAACGAGTTTGAAAGGGAACTTCCTGCACCGCTCCCAGAGAAACTCGTACCTATACTGTTGTCGAACAAGGCTGTTCAAGCCACATTCGACAAGTTCGGTTTGACGGACACATTGGCTTCTGACGAGCAATACGGCCGTCTTTACACCGAACTGACAGGCACGATAGTGCTGCTCATCGAGAGCAACAATCTGCCAACGGTCAGACTGACGGAGGAAGCAAGCCTGAAGGCGTTGTAGGCAAAGGCGGCGCACGCAAAGTTCCTGATGCCGTTTCTTATCGTGCAAAGGTACAACGGCAGCCTGTCTGCCCCTGACAGAGTCGAGTCCTGCGGATGGAGAGAAGAATCTCCACCGCAGGATTTCTCTGTTTCAAGGTGGTATTGCCATTTTCTATATCCATGCGGTCGTATTCATCTCTCCCAACCTTGCAGGGCTGGGCTGCCGTAGAGAGTATAGGCACGACAAGAATACGGCATACTCAGGCTCTTTGGACGCAAGGCGTAACAACTAACAACAGATAGGACTGACGATAATACGGACAATCTATTGTTTGTACAATTTGTTGTCATGACTATCTGTTGTCAAAACTATATATCGTCAAAATAATCTATCGATAAAACTATCTATCGACACTTCGACATCTCGATTTGTCGAACTATCGAATTATCGATAAAACAACAAGATAATAAAAGGAACGAGCCGGCACCTCATCTCATTACCGCAATAACACAGACGGATTTCCTTTGTTTTTCTATTGCTTTCTCTCTATTTCCCTGCTTATCCTCATTTCTTGCAGTGGTGCTTCCGAGGGGTTACTTTTGCACCCGAGAAGTACGGCAATGGACTGCATAACAGTTTGTTTGCTGAGTAACAATAAAGTAATCAAACAAAATTAAGGCAATGAAACTCATTATCATCGACCGCAAAGCGTGGGAGCGACATCGCTCCGAATTTGCAGACTTTATCCATCGTGTGGAAAAACTCATCGGTAATCCTCCCAAGACCGAGCAATGGCTCGACAACGAAGCCGTGTGCAAGCGTTTAGGCATCAGCAAGCGTACCCTACAATCATACCGAGATACGGGCAAAATCCCTTTCTCCATGATTGGACATAAGTGTTATTACAAACAGACCGACATCTGTGAAATGCTGAATGCAGTCAAGGATTGAAATCAAAGAATGAATGAATTATGGCAGAGAATGAAATCATTACGCGGGAAGACCCTCAGATGCAGTTGTTTTCACAACTGATGGAAGGCACTTTGAAGAAGTTGGAGCGGTATTGCTCTACCGCCCGTCCGATGCTGAATGGTGAGGTTTACCTTTCGGGTGAGGAGGTTTGCAGCCAATTACGGCTCAGCACACGCACGCTCCAAGAGTACAGAAACTCAGGAACGCTTCCTTTCTACAAAATCGGAGGGAAGATACTCTACAAGCAGAGCGACATACAAGCCATGCTTGAAAAACACTATAACCCGATACCCAAGAAATTATGGCAAGAATAGATGAAAAAAGGAAACAACGCTTGGAACAAGCCATTAGAGATATGGGAAATTATGGCGTTAAGCTCCGCAAGCCCGAAGAGTTACCCGATTTTGACCAGCCCTTCGATTATGAAGAGGAAAAGAGAAGGTTTGAGCCTGTTGATAAAGTTGAGGAACAAAATGACAAGGAGAGTAACAAGGATTTTTCTCAACCGTCCTATCAAGAAACAGCGTTGTCGCCAACAGAAAGGGCTACTTCTACCGAAGAATTTCATCAAAGAATGGGAAAAACAAAGGACAGAAAGCAATTATCCGAGTTTCAGGGGAAATATCTCCAGCCCTTTCGCAACAGCCACCGCAAAGCCGTGTATGTATCAGAGGAAACCCAACGAAAGTTAGACTTCGTGGTGCGGAGAATCGGTGAGCATGGAGCGAGCGTTTCGGGATATGTCGAACAGGTACTGCGGGAACACCTCGACCAATACAAGGAAGATGTGGAAAGATGGAGGAAACTCTGAATTACTGCATTCCTCGAATGCAAGCCTACGCCGAGTTACTGTATTCAATGAATGCAGTAACACAGCAGGGAGCTTATAATCCCATTTTTCTACATCAGCAAGGTGTGTCTTTGTACCACAAATTGCCATTTGTACCACTAAAAGACCCTTGCCCCGAAAGGGGATTAAATCACTCCAAAGTCGTGATTAGAAAGCAATGAAGAAGCAAAAAAACAAAAGAAGCCAGACGGCAGATGTGCCACCTGCCCACGATGGGACAGATGGCACATCAGAATACCTAATTCGAAGACCAGCAGAAACTTATCAGACTCTATCGCAAGTCGGGAGCAAAGACAAAGAGCGACTTTTGTCCGAGCAAGGCTTCTTGGTGAATCTTTTAAGGTCATCACCCAAGACCCTGCAAAAGAACCTTACTTGGAGAAACTCTCAGAAATCGTTGCCTTGGCTCATAAGATAGGAGTTCTGTACAACGAAGTCGTGAAAGTCCTCAATACTTATCATTCTGTTGCCACTGCTCAACAACTGCTCGGCAAACTCGAAACCTATTCCCAAATTCTCATCAGACTACAACAGCAAGCAGTACAACTGACAAAAATCCTTTGGGAGTAGAGAAGAATGAATGCTGATAAATCATAACACCCATACTCGTATCGTACCGCGAATGTCCAATCCCTCTTTGGATGATACAAAAGGGTCACTTTGAACGATTACATAGGACCAGTTTCAACGATTTTTTTCCACTCTGCCCTAATACTTTATCTTTTTGGAAAGTACATTGATAATCAGATAATTATTTCAATAACTCCCGATTTGGAGTATTACCCCACATTTATTATTTTTTTATTTTTGACAATTCCCGATTTGGGGCATTACCATGACCATTAACAAACACAAAGTCTGTATAATCCCCTATAACTAACGTATCTTTTTGAAATTTTTCCGTATTTTTGTAATCAACATATGGATAGAGCTTTTCCACAGGATGTGGAAGTTTCCAATAAATAAAAACTCGCATGCCATCAACATCAAACACTTTAGGGAATAAAATGTCCTGTTGGGAAGTAAATTCTTCATCTCCTTTCTTATTATAAGCTGAATTCAACTTGCAAATGCAACAGAATTCTGATTAATAATTTGTTTAAATTTTTCGTTTGGCGTGAGGTATCCAAGTCTTTTACGAGGTCGATTATTGAGTTTATTTTCAATCCACTTAATCTGTTTGTTGGTTACTTCACTAAAGTCCTTACCCTTTGGGATATACTGCCTGATAAGCCCGTTGGTGTTTTCATTGGCACCACGTTCCCATGAGTGGTATGGTTTGCAAAAAAATAGAATTTTTATTTCCAATTTTTTTGCGCAATTTCCTCGTGCTTTGCAAACTCCTTTCCATTGTCAGCCGTAATTGTGTTTATTAAGTTTTTTTCACTTTCCGCAGTGCCCATACTGCAATCTTAGCTACCGGGATGGCTTCTTTTTCCCGACAACTTGCGTATCCAGACCCTGCTTGTTGCTCTGTCGTTAATGGTAAGAATGGCACCTTTGTGGTTCTTACCAATAATTGTATCTATCTCTAAATCACCAAATCTCTCCTTCAGTTCCACTATCTCAGGGACGCTCATCAATATCCACCCTGCCTGGGATAAATCCTCGCCCTGCATTTTTTTAGAACCACGTTTGGCATACCTGCGACCTTGTCTGCGAAGATATTTGTGCAGTTTGCCACCCCGCCGCTTATCCTCCCAAATCCAGCGATATATCGTTTCGTGAGATACCATCGCAATTCCCTCCAAGCGGCTCCTGCCGACAATCTGCTCCGGGCTGAATCCTTTCTTCAACAGCTTTATTATCCGTTTTTCTCATTGCCGGTGTAAGCACTTCCTTGCGATGTTTTTGCTGCTTGCGCCTGTCTGCTTTTCGCTGGGCAAGCTCCATGCTATAGCTACCACTTCGGGCGTCGCAATTGCGCTTTATCTCCCTGTAAACAGTGCTTTTATCTACTCCGATAGCTTCCGCTATTGCTTTTTTGCTCATCGGTATTTGCAACATCATAGAAAATTGCATACCTTTGTTCCTCGGTTATATGTTTGCTCATCTGCAACTTTTTTTTCTTTGGACGGACAATTAAAGCAAAGATAGCAAACTTTATCCATTCAGAGTGAGAGAAAGGGGGACATTGTCTCTCTTTCCTCTCTGAAAAATAAATGTTTTTATTGCTTATTATCCGCACCCAAAAAGTTGCATTTATAAGTTGAACTCAAGAAGTATTCACCTGTAAGAAGTTACTAATGACAAAAAAGAAATTGCCCGTTCGTTTTACGGGTCAGCACTTTACTATTGATAAAGTGCTAATAAAAGATGCAATAAGACAAGCAAATATAAGTAATCAGGATACGGTTTTAGATATTGGGGCAGGCAAGGGGTTTCTTACTGTTCATTTATTAAAAAAATCGCCAACAATGTTGTTGCTATTGAAAACGACACAGCTTTGGTTGAACATTTACGAAAATTATTTTCTGATGCCCGAAATGTTCAAGTTGTCGGTTGTGATTTTAGGAATTTTGCAGTTCCGAAATTTCCTTTCAAAGTGGTGTCAAATATTCCTTATGGCATTACTTCCGATATTTTCAAAATCCTGATGTTTGAGAGTCTTGAAATTTTTCTGGGAGGTTCCATTATCCTTCAATTAGAACCTACACAAAAAGTTATTTTTCGAGGAAGCTTTACAATCCATATACCGTTTTCTATCATACTTTTTTTGATTTGAAACTTGTCTATGAGGTAGGTCCTGAAAGTTTCTTGCCACCGCCAACTGTCAAATCAGCCCTGTTAAACATTAAAAGAAAACACTTATTTTTTGATTTTAAGTTTAAAGCCAAATACTTAGCATTTATTTCCTGTCTGTTAGAGAAACCTGATTTATCTGTAAAAACAGCTTTAAAGTCGATTTTTCAGGAAAAAGTCAGGTCAGGTCAATTTCGGAAAAATTCGGTTTAAACCTTAATGCTCAAATTGTTTGTTTGTCTCCAAGTCAATGGTTAAACTGTTTTTTGGAAATGCTGGAAGTTGTCCCTGAAAAATTTCATCCTTCGTAGTTCAAAGTCGGGTGGTCTACATCAATGCCACTGTTTATCTTCCATTGCTTACCCTTATAATCCATTCTCAGGGTGAGTTCCTGCCCACATATAGATAGTGTGTTCTCATAACTTAGGCTATCTATGTATGGTCTATTCGGTATAGTATAGTCGTAAGTGTTGCTTGTGTTTCTATCCTCTTCGTGATGCAGTCCGTACCCTGTCTGCAATTTCAACTGTTTGCCAAAAGGATGGGTATATTGCAATGATATTCTGCTTTCGTTGCGCAGGGTGGGCAGTTGTTGGCAAAGATTGCGCAACAGTAGTGAATCTCCGCCCACAGCGTTGCGCAGGTGGTGGAATTTCGTCAGTGAAAGGCTGGTATTATTAGTTTCATTCGAGTTACCGCCAAGTGTCGCCTTCACGGTAAATGATGCCCCAGCCTTGCCAATCCGCCGTGTGAGGTCGGCAGATACATGGTAATTCTTTCCATTGCTTTTTTTGTGTTATTTCGCAGCGTTCCCGAGGTCAGCGTGTCCGCAGCCGTATTGCGCTCATATAGGTATGTTGTGTTGTCAGTCAGGTTGTCTGACCGTCCGAAGTTTCCATTTGCACTTATATTCAGCAAAGTCTTTTTGTCTATGTTATACTGCAGATTTATGTTTGCGGCATTACTGTGATTCTTGCTCAAGGAAAGCAGCATTGATTCCCGATATTTTGTTCCCGATGAAAGATATTGCTCATCATAGTCATGATTCTCGCTTCCATTGTGGAAGGCATTGAGTGAGAGGCTTGCATTGAGCGTAATTTTCTTACCAAATTTCTTCACGATATTGCCCGACAATATGTTTTGGAAATTGTTTCCCCCAATGTTCATATTACTAAGATTGTCAGAGCGCAAAGTCAGCGAGGTGTTTTCGCCATCGGCATTGAATAGATTGCCCTGTACCTCATCCCTGCGTCTGTCGCGATTGCCGTGTTCAGCCGTTAGTGTTCCTGTCAGGCTGCCATTGTAGGTAGATTTGGTCTTGATGTCCAGCACATAATTGTCGGCACCATCATCTACTCCCGTCATTTTTCTCCAATGCGCTGAGCATGTCATACAGTTTCAGTAGTTCCACTGCATCGGTTGGCATATTCTCCAACGCTGCGATAATGTCGTTGCCCATAAAGGTCTCGCCATTGATGTTTACGCCGTTCAATGGCTTTCCTTTGAATGATAGTTGCCTGTTCGCCTTGTCGTATTCCATGCCCGGAATATTCCTGATTAAGTCTTCCAAGTTAGCACCTTTCCTTACTCGAAGGCAATCAGTATTGATAAACGTGGTGTCTTTTCTTATGGAAAACAATTTCCGCTGTCCAATAACTTGAACTTCATCGAGTTCTATCGTTTTATGTAATGAAGAAACATGTTTTCGAGTAGGGTATATAGTATCACCCACAACTAAATTCAAAATAGTAGCATTAGCAGTGGGAAACAGCAGAAGTAGAATGATGAAGATTAAAAAGAATTCTTTTTGATTATCATTTTGCAAAATTACCATTGTTCATAGATATATGCAATACCTTAAAATGGCGATTTTATAGAATTAGAAATGTCTAAGGTTGATTTTCATTGAAAAAACAACGTAAATACTTTGCTTATATGAATTATATCGCTATCTTTGCAACATCAAACAGAGAGTTCTTTGAGACTTTGCAGAATAAAGAAAGGGAAAGAAACTCGCTCGTTTCTTAGTCGTTCACCTTATCAGATTATATATTCTGCTTTTTATTAGTAATCAGTCGATTACATTCACCCCCATTACTTTTATGCGGAGATATGTGATTTTCGCACCGCCAAAGACATTGGAATCGACAGACCCGAAAAGAATGAAATCTTACACAACATACCACCGACACCCGAGCAGGAAGTTTTTATCGACAAGCTGATGGAGTTTGCCAAGAGTGGCGATGCAACACTTTTGGATAGAGAACCCTTGAGTCAAAAAGAAGAAAAGGCAAAGATGCTTATCGCCACGGACTATGCGCGCAAGATGAGCCTAGACTTGCGTATGATAAGTGAGGATAAGTACAGTGACCACATTGATAACAAGGCTTCGCACTGCGCCAAGATGCTCAATGACTACTACCAAAAATACAATGAGCAGAAAGGAACGCAGTTTGTCTTTTCTGATTTGGGAACATACAAGGCTGGAGAATGGAACGTGTATTCAGAAATCAAGCGTAAACTCGTAGAGGACTACAACATCCCAGCTCACGAAATTCGCTTTATCCAAGAGTGCAAGAATGAGAGAGCTAAGAAAGCGATGGTAGATGCGATGAATCGTGGAGACATTCGCATCATATTTGGTTCAACTTCTATGCTCGGTACGGGAGTAAATGCACAACAACGTGCCGTAGCCATCCACCATTTGGATACCCCGTGGCGACCTTCAGACCTTGAGCAGCGCAACGGACGAGCTGTGCGCAAGGGAAACCTCATTGCCAAGGAGTTTGCCGATAATAAGGTAGATGTAATCATCTATGCCGTGGAGCGGTCATTGGATAGCTACAAATTCAATCTGCTGCACAATAAGCAGCTTTTCATCAATCAGCTCAAGAGCAACACCCTTGGTGCAAGAACCATTGATGAAGGCTCGATGGATGAAGACAGCGGAATGAATTTTTCCGAATACGTAGCTGTACTTTCGGGCAATACTGACCTTCTGGAAAAGGCAAAGCTCGACAAGAAGATTACAGCCCTAGAGTCAGAGCGCAAAAACTTTATGAAGGAACGCGATTCGGCTTCGGGAAAACTCTGTGAACTTCAACATTCTGTGGATTTCCATTCCTCACGTGTGGCAGAAGCCCAAAATGACCTCGCACAATTTGAGAAACGGGTGGTGCGTGATGGCGAAGGCAATGCGGTCAATAAATTAGAAATCAATGGTGTTTCGGATAGTAGCGATATGAAGGCGGTGGCTGCGCGCTTGCAGGAAATAGCCGAAAAAGCGCGTACGGAAGGAGAGCATCACAAGATTGGTACAATTTATGGTTTTGACATCTTGGTCAAAACAGAGAGTTCGATGAAAGACCTTTTCCAAGGCTCTGTCAATCGATTCTTTGTCCAAGGAGAGGGTAGTATTCTCTATACGCATAACAACGGCAAACTAGCCAATGACCCCAAACTAGCTTGTCAGAACTTCCTCTCTGCACTCGAGCGCATACCGAAAGTCATTGCCACTCACGAAAAGGAACTCGCCAAGGCTACAAAGATATTGACGTCTACAAAGCCATCTCCACCGGAGTTTGGAACAAGGAGGATGAGCTGCGCAGCATCAAAGCCCACGCAGCAGAACTTGATCGTAAGATTGCACTAACCCTCAATCCTTCTTCGAACAAAGAGGAAAGTGAGAAAGAAGAGACGAAGCAGGAACAGAACGGACAGCACCAGAGCGTTGCTGGAAACGTTTCCGTCTCACGTTCTCAGATCTCGTGCATCAAGGTGAATTCTGTTGCTAATTCTACTCCTTCTCAACAGCCTACCGCGTCTTCTAGTGAAGAAAAGCAAGGCATTATGAGCAAGGTCGTTTTCAGCAAGCCGAAGATGAGATAAATCGTACCCCAAAAGCTCCTTGCAACACTAGCTATTGATTTACCCACATCTTACGAATCGGTTGAATTAAAATCTCTAATAATCGAACGTCATCGGTGACAATTCGAGCCTTTCCTATCATTTCTTGTGAAAGTGGCAATCGTTTGTGATAAGAGGTGACCAATCCTCGAGGTAGTTCTACTTCTACAACATAATTTTTTGATTCATCTGGTATCAATGAAAGGCGTAACACCTTACCCTCAATCACACCATATTCATTTTCAGGAAAGTTGTCTAAGGCTATGTTCACTCTTTGTCCTTGTCTCACTCTACCTGAGCCATGCGCTGGGAGTGTGGCACGCGCAATCAAACCAGAAATGCTTGTCGGAACAATCGTAAAAGCCACCTTTCCTGCTTGCAATTGTTGATTTTTAGTCCAATAATTAGTGAAAGTGACTTTTCCAGTAATAGGGGCAATAAGTAAGTAGTTCGACTTCCAAGTATTGGTGGCAGCTTTTAGTTGGTCGATACGCGAGTACAAAGCTGTGAGTTGCTGATTGAGTTCTCGACCATTTTGAAGTTCCTGCTCGTCTATGTCTGTTTGTAGCTGCAAACCTTGCATCGTCTGATTACGTTCAGAAGCTTCTGCTTGTGCAACGCTCATCTTCATTTGCAATGTTTGCGCTTCACTCCTTTCAAGCTCTTCGGTTGAAATCAGCTTCTGATTATGTAATTGCTTGTCTCGTTGCGTGCTCTTTTGTTGCAATTCATATTGTCTCTGTGTTAGCTGCTTCAGGTGCTTCAGGTGTTTAATCTGTTGTGTGTTGGTTACTAAGCTCTTTTTCATCGTGGCGAGCTTATGTGAATGCGACAATATAAAATTCAGCTGCTGATAAGCTGATAATTGCGTTAGTAAAGCTGCATAATCATTTTGCAAATCCCCTAGTTGCCAATTGTGAGTACGAGTTGAAAGATTTTGCTGTTGTTCAAGTGAATTTCTCAACGTGTCAATCCATTGTTCTAACTCAATCACGTCCTTTCGTCTAGCTGTATTTTCTAGCACACCCAGACAGACACCTTTCTCCACATAATCTTGGTTGGCAACAAGTAGTTCTGTGAGACGTCCTGATGTCTTAGACATCACTTGTGCTGGTGGTGTGGACGAAGTGATGGCAACTTCGCACTCTATGATTTGCGGAGACTTAAAATACCAACTTCCTATGAACAAGAGTATAAGAATGGCGAGCAGTAGGTAAACTCCCATTTTGCGCAGTCCATTGGGCGTATTTTGCAGTACTTCTTCTACCTCTTCACTATGTGCGTAGAGCAGTTTCTTTTCTTCTTCTTTATCTAGCATAGTTTAGCTTCCCAGTTCCAATTGATTCTTAATCAAAGCGTAGTACGCACCTTTTTGTGCCGTAAGCTCAGCATGAGTACCTTGTTCTACGATGCGTCCTTGTTCCATGACAACGATGTTGTCAGCGTGCTGTACAGTGCTAAGTCGGTGTGCCACGATTACCACAGTGCGTCCTTGGTTAAAAGCCTTTAGATTCTCGATGATTTGATGTTCATTAGTGGCATCCAGTGCATTTGTTGCTTCATCAAAAAAGAGAAAAGCAGGTTGTTTGTAGATGGCTCGTGCAATGATAAGCCGTTGTTTTTGCCCTTGGCTCAACCCTTTGCCTTCCATGCCAATTTTAGTGCTGTAGGTGAGTGGAAGCCCGTCAATATAACTTTTGATGTTGGCCATATCTACAGCTTCATAGAGCCTATGCTTGTCTATATATTCCTCTCCCACAGCTATATTAGCTGCAATCGTATCAGAGAAGATGAAGCCTTCTTGCATCACTACACCCACATTCATGCGCCACACTCGCGGATGAATATTTGCAAAGGGGTAGCTCCTACAAGAATTTTGCCCTTGTTAGGTGTATAAAACCCCAACATCAATTTGACAAGAGTGGTCTTCCCACTGCCACTTGCCCCCACAATGGCAGTGGTTTTCCCTGCAGGAATCACCAGGTCTATTCCCTCAAGTGCATAGTCTCTGTCTGCGCCATCATAGCTAAACCACACGTTGTCCAATTGTATAGCCCTATTTTCGGGCAATTCAGTCAGCATGCTCTCAATGTTTTCAACCTCATTTTTGCGTTCATGTACTTCGCTGAGTCGCTCAAGGCTAATCTTTGCGTCTTGAAATGATTGTGCTAAACCGATGAATTGACTAATAGGAGCGGATAATTGCCCAGTGAGATAACTTACTGACATCATCATGCCAAGCGTCATATGCCCTTCTACCACGGCAACAGCTGCAAGGTAACTAATAATCAGATTCGTTACCTGTGAGAAGAGAGAAGAACCCACTTGTTGATATTGGCCTAAAGCAAGCCCTTTCATACTAATTTTGAAGAGCTTTACTTGTATGCGTTCCCATTTCCAGCGCTTTTGCTGTTCGCAGTTGTTTAGCTTGATTTCTTGCATGCCCGTAATAAGCTCTATCATATTGCTTTGATCTGCGGAAGATTGTGTGAACCTTCGTTGATCGAGCTGCCGACGGTAGTGCATAAAAGCCAACACCCAACAGACATAGAAAGCATTTCCCAACAAAAAGACTCCTAATATCGTAATGTTATAATAAGCCAAAATAACTCCGAAGATGAGAAAATTGGCTAGAGAAAAGAGTACACTTAAAGAACTGCCTGTGAGAAAGCTTTGAATGCGGCCATGATCTCCAATGCGCTGCATAATATCACCAATCATCTTGGTGTCAAAATACTTCATGGGTAGTCGCATTAGTTTAGTCAGATAGTCGGAGATAAGAGAGATGTTGATGCGCGTTGTCATATGCAGAACTATCCAACTACGCAGAAATTCAATGGCCATCTGTGTGAAGAAAAGTACAACCTGCGCAATAAGTATAAGTGTGATAAGCCCGATGTCTTTATTGCCTATTCCTTTGTCTACGATGGATTGAGAGAGAAACGGAAATAAGAGCTGCAACAAAGTCACAGCTCCCATGATGAGCATTAGCTGGAATAGTGCATGGCGATGTGGCGTGAGATAACGCAAAAATAGCCTAGTCCTAAACGCTTATCCGTATCTTTTGGAACAGCATCCTCTTGGTCATATAACGCAGGAGTGGGGTAAAGCAACAAAGCTAACCCTCGTTGACCATTTCCGTTTGCATCATTGAGCCAGCATTGTTCAAACTCTTCTTGCTCAAACACAGCACGTCCCGAAGCTGGGTCTGAGATTGAAAAACGGTAGCGTATATTTCCTTTTCTTTGGCTACGTTTGACTTTATAGCAAACCACAAAGTGATTCTGTTTCCAATGTAAAATACATGGCAGTGGTGCATTTTCAGCTAATTGGTGTAAGTTCATTCTTACACCTTGCGTGCGAAATCCAATATTATCCGCTGCATCGCTTATGCCCAAAAATGATACACCCTCTCGTGTGAGGAAGCATCGTTCGCGTAGGTATTGCAGAGAAAAACTGCGACCATAGTATTTGGCTATCATCCGCAAGCACGATGGGCCACAATCCATCTGGTCTAGTTGCATAAAGTGGGGAAAGGACATTGCGCAGACTATAAGGAGTATTTTTGAGTGATGCGTTGGTAATTGGCTAGATCCTCTGACGCTTTGCGAAACAAGGAGGGAAGATAATCCACTTGTTCATTTACCTTCGTGATGTCAGAATAGCCAAATTCCTTTTGTTCGGAGATGAAAGGATGTACCACCAACTTGTTGGGTAAAATCTTAGATAGAAACTCGTCTGCCACGTCAGTGTCTGCAAAATCAGCTTCCAAGATTCTACGGAAAGCAGGGCGGAAAAGAGCGATAAATTGTGTACACCACAGCCAATCTACCCAAAACATACCCATGTCTTTAAGTAGAATCGCATTTGTGAAATTGGCAATTCCACCAGCAAGCAGATGTGTTCCTAGTGTCCCTGCCTTAATGATTTGTTCTATGAAGCGATCTCTATCATAATGTTCGGTGAAGAAATGGTCGTCTTCACACAATATAATAACATCATCTTCACCACGCTCTTCAGCATCTGCTACAGCTTTACAAATGCTATGCCACAAACCTACAGCCCCTATCTGGTGCGTACAAGTCATTCCCCAACGCAATTCAAATTCTGGTTTATTTGAAAATTGTGCTTCAATGTGCTTTCTCCTGTCCTCTCTCTCTGAGGAAGATTGAACACATAGGTTGGAATCGAGAATCCTTCGTATGTCATAACTCCAATCTTTTTTTATATTCAGCTTTCACTCTCTTAAGCATATCTAGTTTTTGAAAAGTTCCTTTAAAAAGACTCTCAACATAACCTTTTTCAGCGTTCTTAGAAGTTACATCGGAGTAACCAAATTCCTTTTGTACTGAAATAAATGGATGCATCACAAAGATATTATCACTCAGCGATGATATATCAAAGTCCGTAGTACTTCTGTAGGTACTATCTGCTGCGATGAGCTTATTGTAAAAACGAGAATATACGATTGTAAACTGCATCCCATTAAAAGCTTCTAGCCAAAATAGGTTAGCATCTATCTGAATCGGATGTTTCATCCAACTTACTCCACCAGATAGGATGTCAGCACCAAGACTATCGGCCTTGTTTATTTGTAGTTCTAACAGTTCACTGGAGAAGTCATCCGTAAATATGTGGTCGTCTTCACATATCAAGAAAAAGTCAGAATGTCTGCCTTTCTCTTTCTTCACGATCTGCATAAAGGTTTCCCACAAACCACGCCCACCAATTTCATGCTTAATTGCAGAAACAACTTCAACAGAAAACAACTCAAGGCCTCTGAATTGAGCAAGGACAGATTGTCTTCTATCGGCTCTTTCTGGTAGATTTACGATGTAAGTTGGAATTGTCATATTAATAAGCTATTTATGATCAAGTTGTTCCTGTAGTTGTTGTATTTCTTCTCAGTCATAAGTCCAACCCACCTATTGGCTATATTCCGTTCTTTATCCAAAAGCAACAAGGTGGGATAATTTTCGACCTTATACTTTCCTGATAATTTAGACAATGTATCTTTGCTGAGCAAATAATGCTCACCTGGACGATTTGTAAAATACTTCCAAGCCTCAAGCGACGTCATAGATATGTCTGTGACGGAGATAAAGACTACGTCTTCGGCTGTTAGGTCTACTTTTAAGCGTTCCAATTTCTTTTCCAAATCTACGCATGCGCTACATCCCTCGAACCAGTAGTCTAATACAATTTTCTTGTCTCGATACTTTTCCAGCAGACCTTCTAATGATTGCTGCGAAAGACTGTCAGATAAGTTATAGGAATTGGAGGGCAGGGACAGTTCCTTTTTTCTTCTCTTAAATAGTTCTCGAAGCTGTAATTGCACATCAGGGTCTAGCCCTTGAAGTATTTTGTCAGATTGGGCATCACTGAGAAGTTCCTTAGCATTTAATAGTCCTAGAAATATTTGCGCAGTCAAAGCGTTTGCAAAAACACTTGTCTTTTCATCGTTTGCAAGTAGCAAATCAGCTTTCAGAATTCTCCTCCAATCATCGGAACTGCAGAGAAACGATTGTCTCCATTGCGGAAATTGTGTTTCAAGTCCATAGAAGAAATCACCACGTCCAAACGAAATGAGAGGAAGAACATTAGCTGATTTAACCACAGGAGAGACTAATTCGTGAAAGAACATCCTTCGTTCATCTGCTGTTCCTTGAAATGGCTTACTGAACACTTTATTAGCTATATACAACATCCAAGCCCATGCTCTCGCTAATTGCATGAATTCCATATTTTGAATATCAACCTCTGCTGCTAGTCCAGCCTTCTTCATTCGTGCTTCAAAGTCCTTTTTTATCGTAGAAAGACTTTGTAGCTTGAATACCAAGGACCTATTTGTGCTAGAGATGGGATTGTCACTGTCCTTATCTATAAACTCTTCCATAAACTGATTTGCTTTATCAAGAGAAGAATAATCTATCCCGCTTGAAAAACGGACTCTTGATTCATCTAAATCATACGTTAGTGTATCAGAGGTTTCACTCTGCAAAAATAAACTTTGAATGACAAAGGGGGCTTCTTCGTTGCTTTTTTGAAGAACGCATCTAGCAAGAGTTGTCTTTGCAGAAACGGGAACCTGAACAAAATACATTGTTCAATTTAACCTTACAACTATAGACAGACTGTTCCTCTGTTAATGGATCCACAACATATAGCATACAATCGCCCCAAAGGGAGTCGGTACTAGTACGACTTGTAAGAAGCCCCGCGAATATAGCTGTTTTGTTACTATTAGCTGTTGAAATAGACGGTAGTAAGCTAATAGCTATAACGACAAAACATAGAAATAAGTTCCTCATGCTCGGTCTTATTTATGGGAGTAAACATTGCTCACAGAGAAAGAAAAACTTCCTCTGCGAGCTAATTACAATTAAGGTTTGAAAGGACGAGAAGGCAAGTCGTCACACATGTATAATCCTAGATAATTTTTACATGTACCATTGTAAATGGTACCATCGTAAAGCCAAGAGCAAGGCTCTCCTGGCTGTTTACCTTCGCAAGCCTTGACCTTCGGAGATGTTTCCTTAGCAGCCTCGGTGCTCCCCAAGCTACCGAGACTGCCATAGCTTCCCATACCACCAAGCACATGCTTGAGCTCTTCTTGAGAGAGGACATCACCGAGTCCCTCTGGGATGTTGATTGATAATTTCTTCATGATGATAAGAAATTAGAGATGAATATATGAAGTTGATTAAGGCGAACAGTGCTTGAAGAAGCAGAGTTCAGATTCACAGGCAATATTGTAAATCTGCCACGTAGTAATTAGCCGGCATTTCGTGACCATTCACATATATCGTCGGTGTAGCATTTATTTGCTCTGCTATGCAGAATTCATTCATTGCTTTTAGTAGATGAGTAACCTCACCATGTTGGGGGGATCTCTAGTCAACATGTCTATGGTATCCGCTAACTCTCATGGGAGAACTTGATCTATAATTTCTTTAATCTCTCGCTCTGACACGAGTCCTTCTTTTGTTTGAATTAGGGAATGCCCCTTGTCATAAAAAAGAAGAGCAGGATATCCTTTAAAACCGAAATCGCTCATGCTTTTTTGCAGTAAACTGTCGGAAATCATATAATGTAATCCTGTGCGAGAATCTACTAATTTTCTCCATTCTTTGATAGGTGATATGATGGGGGAGGTAATACTAACAACTCGAATCTTCCCCTCATACTTGGGCTCAGACATGATAGACTCTATGACATGACTAACGCCGATGCATGGAGTGCAGGAAGTATACCAGAAATCTATTATGACGGGGATTCCTTCTGATTCATTTAAGATAGATCCAAAGGAATCGTATAACTGCCCCTCTACGTCTTCGATTCTCTTGCTTGTCTGAGATGGTTTGAACATAGGTTCATAGTAATGCAATAAGTCTCTCCATTCTTTACTGAAGCCCTTTTCGATGTTTTCTTTTTGTTGTTTAGTGAAAGCTTTCTCTTTCTCTAATATATCCATGTAACAATGGAAGACCATCAGATTGCTAAAAAAATCCGTGGGGGAAAAAGGAATGGCGTTGAGCTTTTGAGAGAAAGTATTTTTCCACTCTTGTATTGACATGTTTTTGATGGGAGGAATCATGTGGGACAGAGAATAAAGCAACCAATCAAGGAAGAATTTCAGCCCACGGTTGTTGTATAGCAACTGTTCGTCAAGAGTCAATTTATTTAAAAAACTGAAGTATTTCGATGGTACATTGCAACTATCCTCCACTGCGTAAAGTAGAGTTTTGGGGTAAAAGGTCAGCATTGCCCAGTTCTCAAGAAAAGCTCTATCACCAGTACTCATATTAGGAGATAGGAGTTGTTCTCCTTGTCTTATGAACTGAGGATATAGAACGGTGTCTACATATTCTTTATGTTGCATGAGGGAACGGCCTCTCTCTATGTTAGTATAGGGACCCTCTATATCCATTAAACTCACATAATTTGTAAGAACATCACTGATGAGCAATGAGGAGCGTACATTGCCCATTATCTGTATGCTGTCTGCGACATTAATTACCAGCGTGTCATCTTGTGAGACAAGCTGTAAAAATTGCCTTTCGGCTTTGGGGACACAACAGAAATAGCGACAAGAGCGTATTTTGTCGTTAGCAAAAGCTCATCAGATATATTCCCGTTTTCGTTAATATTTATCTTTTGAACTTTGGGGATTTCTGTATAGAAATCATTCGAAGAGATGTAAACTTCAAGGGGGTAGAACCATTGATGAGAAATTTTTCCTCGAATTATACACTTACCAACTTTTATTTCATTCTTGGGTAGAGAACTCTGTGCCCTGCAAAGGAAAAATGGGATAAATAGTACTGAGAGTACTAGTATATATATTTTTACGCGCATATCGAAGATGGGTACGGCAGATAGGATCTAACATAGTTTGTTTTGCACCTATCTGCCTAATGGAACTAATTGTTTACTTGACACTAAGGTCTAAATGGATAGCGATTAAGTGTGGAGCAAGCCAGTCTTCCCATCCACAGTTGACAATAGCCATCAACAAAGTCTCCCTTCTTGTTATCCCAGAAAGTACACGGATCGTGTAGTTTTGAATAACAACAAACACGAATCTTTATGGGGTCTTTTGAACAATCTTTAGTCCCAGACCCACTTCCAGTTTCACTTCCCATACCACCAAGCACATGCTTGAGCTCTTCTTGAGAGAGGACATCACCGAGTCCCTCTGGGATGTTGATTGATAATTTCTTCATGATGATAAGAAATTAAAGATGAATATATGAAGTTGATTAAGGCGAACAGTGCTTGAAGAAGCAGAGTTCAGATTCACAGGCAATATTGTAAATCTGCCACGTAGTAATTAGCCGGCATTTCGTGACCATTCACATATATCGTCGGTGTAGCATTAATTTGCTCTGCTGTGCAGAACTCATTCATTACTTTTAGCTGTTTTGTTGCTTCCACTAATGAAAGTTGTACGGTATATTTCTCTTGAAACTTACTTAAACTTTTGTCTGTAGAGGCAAACCAATCGGTAATCGCCTCTTCTAATTTCTCTTTGTTTTTTAGAGCCAAAAAGGTTGGAATCGGAGTCTTGGCAATCCATTCTTCTGGATAGAGGAATAGAATGCGCAGACCAACATCTTCTCTGTCTTCAAGCAATTCATGCAAATGCTTTTGTGCTATAGCACAAGGATAGCAGAAAGGATTGCAAATCTCTATCAGTTGAATCTTTCCTTGGGGATTCCCTAAATAGACACCCAAATCCTTACAATCATGAGTAAGAATTCTTTCCTTTTGCAATTTTGTTTCAAAAACGCTAGCGTCTAAATGCAAACGTCTAAACTCTTTACCTAACCAGCGACGCCTGCGCCAATTTTCTCCCCATTGCCACAATTGATAAAACAGTATGAAAGCTACTACCGCGTAAATAAGAAGTTGTGGCAAATGCTTGAAGCTTATTGTTGCTTCATACTGTTCAAAAGGTAAGCCAACGATAGGGATAAGGCAGATGCTTGCTACAACCCCCAAACAAAGGGGACACCATTGTTTAACAACAAAACGTTGATAATAGATCGAGAAAAGCACATAGGGAAGCGTCAAGAGGTGCAACCAATATAACGTCGATACGTCAATATTCCCAATTCCAATAATTAAAAGTAAGGCCAAGAAGTAGGCACCGCCCCAAACAGCCCAAGGGATCGCCAAGAATCGTGATGCACTAGAAGATAACACAGCATCGCAATTTAATTTTTCGTGTTGTCCGCCACAAACTCTCTGAGTCAAAGGAGAGTATTGACTCACTTCGTGCAGCACAAGTAGCAAACCTAGCACGTAGCCAACTATCGCCAATAAGACAAATGATAAATTTGCAGGTTCATTCCATGCACGAAATAAAGCAGAGACAGGAGCTGCTAGCGTGGCTATTAAGAATAAAACATTATGAAATGCGTTTTCGATTAGATGGCGTCTGTAGCGAGGCTCGTGCTTTTCTGATGCTTCAGAGAGAAGCATCACATAGCCCATAAATTGCTTTTCGAACTCGTCCCATGATATTCTTTCATCTCGGAGTGATTTTGGGTTGTGCCAAAGCACAAAATCGCCTTCATAGCGATAAATGACAGCAAATTGTTCATTATTGTCTTCGTCTTTAATTTGAACAATATGTACATCATTCAACTTCTTCGCGTTTTCCTTTTTTGACAAACGTAGAGATTTCGCAGTGATTCCTAACTCTCTAAAACAATCATTCAGTGCAGACAAGCTTGGGTGGTTGGGATGGTTATATAAAAAATCAGATACCCATCGTTCTGTCATTAAGACATCCTTCCTCTTACAGATAGTTTGCACCACCTGTACCAAGTTCTCAGCTGGAACAATAATGCGATATAGCAAATGAGTTTTCATTTCTTAAACGTTTCGAGGCATCATTATGGTGTCTCTCAATTGAAGATGGGGCTAAAGTACTGATAATTATTGAAACCGCCAAAGTTTTCTGAAATTATTTTTGAATTTTATTTGAACTATAGAAACTTCTCCGAATACGTAGCTGTACTTTCAGGTAATACCGACCTTCTGGAAAAGGCAAAGTTCGACAAGAAGATTACCGCTTTGGAATCAGAGCGCAAAAACTTTATGAAGGAATGCGATTCGGCTTCGGGAAAACTTTGCGAACTTCAACATTCGGTGGATTTCCATTCCTCACGTGTGGCAGAAGGCCCAAATAACCTCGCACAATTTGAGAAACGTGTGGAGCGTGATGGCGAAGGTAATGCGGTCGTTTTCTGCAAGCCGAAGATGAGGTAAGATAATAGTAAACGCTCCCAATCTATCTATGTACGATAGATTGGGAGCGTTTTTTTATCTGCTATGGAAAAGCCTTTCCAAGACCTCTATACGCTCTAACAAAGCATCAAAGGGCAACGATGCTCCATATATCATAGATTGCTGCATATCGGCGTAGTCTTTTGCCCAAGCATTTCTAACATGCAAAGGAGGGCATAAGAGGATTCTGTTTCGAATGTCAGGTGTGTAATCTACGCCCGATAAGCTTGTAAAGACCTCACGATGGTGCGCTATGGTAGTCCACAAATAGTCGTCGCTGATAGCTTGTTGAGCAAAAGGTTCATCCATCATTCTCTCCAGATCATACAGATGACGTGATTTGCGTTCTGCACTCGCAGCTCTTCCTGTAGTAAATAGTTCATGTAGAAGAAAAGCTTTCTCTAAGAATGTCTTCTCAGGAGCTGCTGTGGTTATAGTTGAAGAAGGAGTAATACTTGTCTCTATCTGAGAAAATTGCGCAGAAATAAGACTTGCTATTGAGATGTTTACTGTTGGTTCAAACAATGATCTTGACCCTATCTCTAGCATAACTTTGGGCTGAAGATAGTCATTGATAGGGAAGTGCGACTTGTAATACACCTCTATCTTTCTCGGTTCGGGATAAGTGCCATCGCCTTCTCCATCTGGTTCGGTAACGATATTGCAATAACTATCCAATCCTGATGATGCTATTACCTCCTTAAGTAGGCTTGCAAATTCGTTTCTCACAAATAGAGACGATTTCTTGCGCAAAGTCTTAATCTGTTTCTTGGTTAGGTCGCCATACAAATCAAACAGGCTTCTATCGACTACGAGGTCTATATCCTCCGAAAACCTTTGAATAAGTCCAAAGGACTTGCTAAGTGAAGTACCGCCCTTAAATACCAGTTTATCCGCAAAAGGGAGTGTGAATACAAGCTGTAGTATCGTCGTCACCCATAAGTCCTTTTCGACAGCTTGCTCAGGAAGTCCAAGCCGAATTGCTGTTTGTGTGATGATGGTACGCTGTTGCTCAGGAGTAAGGTCAAAGTATCTGTTCATAGAGTTCTTTTAGTAACGTTCTAATCCAGGCTGGCATTAGCACATAGTCAGCCTTAATCTGTTCTTCTTTGATAGGCGACAGTATCGTTTTTAACTGTTGCTTATGCTCCTCCGTGATATGCTCTCGCCCTATTTCTTGCAGAGCAGCAGTGATGAGCTGTGCTATCTGATGTTGAAAAGATAGCTTCTTCGGGACGGTATGCTTAAATGTGATTTTATGCCCATTGAAGAGTTCTATGCTACGCGGACTTCCATCGGTAAGGAACATAAGATTCATAGGAACTTGAGTAGTTAATCCCAAAACGTTCATCGCATATGCGCCAGCAGGAGCAATTCTCGCTTTATCTCGCTTAGCAATGCTTTGAGCTATCTCACCATAGGATGGATAAACAACCCCAAGTCCTAGAACTTTGTCTTCTTTAGGGTAGCAATATATTCCCCTAGCAACACGAATGAGTGTGCCTTTCGTAGCCAAGCGTTCCAAGGCTTTCAGCACACTTTTGCTTTCTCCCAAAGAAACAAAGCTGGACGGAAAAACGATGCTTCCCCGTCCTAGTCTTGATACATGCTTAATTATTTTATCATCAATGCTCTCCATTCTGTTTTGCAATTATTTATGTCGCAAAAATACAACTTTTTTGCGACAAAAAAGAAGGGAGAAAACTATTTTTCTATGGAGCAATCTGTTTCTCTACCACTCTTCCCTCCGTTTGAGCATCGCATCCACCTCATCTCGCAAAAAGAGTAGGCGGCCATTAGCTTTGAGATAGGGAATCTTTCCTTGCGACACCCAATTATAGATGGTCTTCTGCTCAACTTTGAGGAGCTTGGAAACATCAATGATGTCGAGGTATTCTGGTCTGAGAGGTGGATGAACAGTAGTTGCGCGTTCTTGTGCTTGCAATGAAATCAACTCATCAAGTTTAAGTTCCATCTGCAAGAGCTTCTGAAACAAATTCCGAAATTGTTCTTCGGTATAATGTGGATCTAGATAAGGCATGTTTCTTTGTTGATAGTTTCCTTGGCTATCCTGTATGAGGATACCTTGTTCCTTCATATAAGCAATATATTTTTTAGCTGTGCGGTCTTTGATGTCGAGTTCTCGCATCAAAATCTCACAGAGCTGTTGGTAAGAAAGACGTGTTGCAGAGCGAAAAGCACCACGTACGACAGCATGGAGTTCGTTGCTCTTGCGTTTATCCTTGTCTTCCTTAGACTTCTCTCCACGATAAACGTGCATATCGAGAGCTTTGTCCCAGCCAAATAGCGTCATAGGTACATCTAATGGACTTCCATCACGTACTTTCAAAGCTTTTACTACCGAGTATTCAGGGTTGTCGTCTTTCTCAATGGAGAGAATGCCAGCTGCCTTTCGCTGTAGCTCAGAACCGATATGCCCTCTCAGTTTGATACCATTCGGCACAAAGTGAAGCACACAGATAATGCACGTGTTGTAAATACCTGCCAAGCGGTAGAGTTCATCAACAATGGCGATACTCTCTGTCTCATCATTGGCTGAGCGAATAAGGTCGGCTATACCGTCAATGACTACGAGATGTATTCCACCGTGTTTGTGATGGAACAAGTCCATACTCTCACGAATGAGTTTCAGCCTATCTTTCCGAGAGAGCGAAGCGAGGTAGAGCGAATGATAGAAGTCGGGAACACTCGTGAGCGATGCTCTGCGGAGTGTTTTGCCAAGGTTCTTGTGAAGTTGGGCTTCCGACTGCTCCGTATCATAATGAAGCACTGCCAAGCCCCTGGGGTTGGGCGTTACCTCAAGCCCGAGCGTTTGTTCGGCATCCAATCGCTCTGCCCCTAGTGTGCCAGCAAGAATAGCTGCAATGTAGTTACTTTTACCCGTTCCTTCTCCACCAGTGATACAGAAGAGATTGTCTTGTGTACCGAGAGGAACGCCATTGACGGCTATTACCGACTTCGAAGCATCAGGTGGATTATCATAGTCTATTTCACACGAACGTAACATCATCATAGTTTGCGTGTACATTTGAGAGAAAAGCTTATCGAGCAACTTACGAAAGTCCTCTTCCTCATTACCTAGTGCAAAGTAGTCGGATATGTCCTTTTCCGTCTTTGTACCTTTTAGCGGTAATTGAAGCTGTTGTACCTTGTAAGCCTCTAGCAGCTTTGTTTGTCTATCAGATTCTCTTACCCCTGTCTCATCCGTATCATAGAGTAAGATAATGTGTCGAAATCGTAGCTGTAAACTTTCAATGATACTTTCTGGTATCTGTGCCGTTTCGCTATTGAAACAGATAGCATTAAAACCATGGGCATAGAGCGATAGTACATCCTTTTCACCCCCTGTGATAAATAGGATGTCTCCTTTGGCTGGTATTTGTTCTAACCCGAAACAATAGATTTCTGGTAATTTTCCACCATATAGAAAACGTACTTTTGTATTATATGGGCGATAGATTTTTATATAACTATTGCCGATATAGGCAAAGATAGGATCAGTGGGACTGGAGCTAATTTTAAATTTCTTACCTTCAGCTGAGATACTCTCATAGAGTTTAAGGCTTCTAACTCGGAATGTTCGGAGTGTATTTTCAAAAATCCCATAATTAGCCCAATAGTTCAGTAGCCCTTCATTGAAAGGTTCAATCTCAAAGTTGTAAGGTCGTTCCTCAGATAGATAAAAAGATGAATCGTAACTTTTATTATAAGATGGTGTAGAAATCCGACTTCTTGGAGTATCATTATTCTCGTGGCTAATCTGATACAAATGCAAATCTTGTATGATTAACTGAAGTACTTTCGGGAAATCTCTTTTAGGGTCAAGATTGTGCAATGTTGCTACAAACCAGAAGCAGTCTCCAGAATAGCTAGTATCACCATGATCGTAGAATCTGTAAGACGAACTTTTCTTATCAAAATAGATATGGCAAGAAGCATGGCTATCATCATAGAAAGGATTATGAAAGTTACGATGTAGATTAACTTCAAAACCAAGATAATGAGAGAAAATATTAAGGCCTCCCTGAGTGAGAGCTAAAATCTGTTCCTTGTCAATCATCGATGTAATCTTTTAGTTATGAAAACATGAACTGATGATGAGATTATCTTTGAAGCGACTGAGTCGTCCTAATACCTCATCGTTTCTCATTCCTGAGATGCGAAGGCGATTGCATTTTATAGCTATGAATAGTGATTTATAAAAATAGCGAAGATCTCCGCTATCGGTATAACGATAGCGAACTAGATGTTTCTTACGCCAGCGGTATAAGGTGGATTCTGATACCCCCAGGGTTTCAATTAGGTCTTTTGTTGACATTTCCAACTCATCATCAATATCTTGAAGAAGATGAGAAGTTTGTAGTACATATTGCTCAATACGATTTAATCGTTCTATCATTTCTTGATAGGCTTGACTTTCTATAGCTATTATTTCCATTTCTAAAAAGGTTTAGTGTGAATTATAATATCCAAAGGATCTAGCTCTTTGATAATATCCATAATTTTATAGTATGCCCCTTTGTTGAATACTTCTATTTCAAGTTTGACAAGCGGCACTAGTCTTTTACGGTCTTGATTTGCATAGGCTGCAAGTAGTTCATAGGTTTCCATCTCCAAAGCATGGGCATAATCTTCAATTTGATCGACAGTCATTACGATTTCTCCTGATTCCCATCTAGAAATTGTACTGATGCTAACTTTCATAATACCAGCAATATACTCTTGAGAGTAACCTTTGATTTCTCGTTTTTTCTTTAAAATCTTGTGTAGTCGTTTCATAGGTTTAAAGTTACTAAGATAACTGATGCTAAACAATCCGCCACGTTCAAATATTTGCGCCTCATGCAAGAGCATTTGCGTCAGATGCAATAGATATAGTGAGTATGTCAATATAGGATGATATGTTTGTTTTATTGATTACAGAGAGGATGACAATTGAGAAACCATATGAAAAGTTTTGGTGCACGGTGCAAGCCCTTATATATAAGGAGCTTGCACCGTGCACCAAGTTGTGTAGCAGTCAATCTTTTAAATGATTATGATTCAAATATTTGGTGGGACAAACAAAAACTACTAACTTTGTACATAGAAAATGAGGATGAATGTGTTTTCATCAGCCATTCAAAAGCATAATCATTTGTCAGTCAATTTGCAGCTACATTTTTGCTACATAAGTGATACGTTGTAGTTGTAAAGATATAAATACCAGCGATTTTGTGGGTGTTTTGCTTAGTCCAAGCTGGTCCACAACAAACAAACTGCATCCGTTTCAATCAATTTGAAACGGATGCAGTTTTTCTTTGATAGAAGATTGGGACAATGAAAAAGGGAATCTAATCTATGGCTATGAAAGAGCAGTTTCTTTTCTATATTCGTGTGAAAGAATTTGAGGTAGAACAGGTTTATGTTAGAGCCTTTTTTCGTCCAAACAACCAGGGTGAGAGGTGTAGCGCATCTAATGCTTTGCAGACTGCAAGAGCGCCTAGTATGCAGAGCGGCAAAGATAAGGTGAGAAACAGCACGCGTGTGGAATCGAATGTAAGATACGGGATGAATATCTTGCACACCATTGTGAAAATAGGAGAGAAGAGAAATAGGACAAGCGAATTGCGCCCTAAAAAGAGTGCGGCTTTTTTGATGCATTGTAGAAGATGTGGAAAAACCGCTAATGCTGCAGAGATAACCAAGTAGACGGTTACTAAACCACCCAAAGAACCTTTGTGGAAAGTCTCTGGATAACAACTCAACCATAGGAGGGCAATGAATGCCAACCATGAGGGACGAAAGATTTGGAGAAACGAGAGTTTACTCTGACGAATGATGATACCCAAAAGGAAATACAAACTCACGTCCCATGCCACGAGTTGCACGAATGCTAAGCCTGCCAAATAGAAGCCAAGCAGAATAAGGCGCGAGATCGTGTTGCATCCTTTCTGTTGCCAAATGATAAAATATCCTATGCCGCAGAGAATCAGGGTGTGTAGATACCAATAAGGACCGAGAGGGTGCACGAAAAACTTGTCGGCAAAGGTGGATACTGTGAGATGGTCTATGCCATCGCGCACGGGCAAGAAGGAGGACAGTACAATGTAGCTCGATTCTAAGACCAGATATGGCACGGCCAACCAAAGAAGGGTACGTGCAAATTTCCGCAATGGTCGATCCACCCTCATGAGATAGCCCGATATGAGAAGAAATCCCGGCATGTGGAAGGTATAAACCCATTGTTTGAGGAGTGGATATCCATCAGCAAAATAGGCGAGATGAAAAGCCACCATGAGCAATACGAAAAGACATTTGAGGTAGTCTAGCTCCTCGATACGTGAAGTCTGCAAGAGCGAGTCTTTCTCTATGGGTGGAGTAGTGGAAGATGCTGTGGAGGTGGGTGATATTATCGTGTTCATGCCGCGCTGTTAATCGTAAATGTGTTGCAAATGTACTGATAAGTTTTGGTTTGGTGCGTCCTTATTTATGAGATTTTCAAGAGATGAGACCTTGGCAAACCAATATAAAGCTGAGGAAAAGGATTTATTGCTAGATAAACTCATTATAGAATAGTTGAAAATTGAAAGATTTTATGTACCTTTGCTTTGCAGAAATAGCATTTCTCATAGTTTGGCATTCTCTGTTTGCACAGATGTTTCCAAACGTGATGATGAATGTAACTAAGAGTGTCGTTTCATCTTTAATTTCTGCTCCCTAGAACCCCCAACTCCTCAATCCTTTCCTTCCCCATGACCGACATTGAAATCGCAAGATCAACACCGCTGTTGCCTATTGCAGAAGTAGCACAACAAATTGGTATCGATGCAGAGCAGCTTGAACAATATGGTAAGCACATTGCCAAAGTACCCCCTCTCGCTCATCGATGAATCAAAGGTGAAACGCAATCATCTCATTCTGGTCACTTCTATCACTGCCACGAAGGCTGGTATAGGTAAGACCACTGTAAGCATCGGTCTAGCACTTGGTCTCAACCATATCGGCAAACGTGCTGTTGTTGCGCTTCGTGAACCTTCTCTCGGACCTTGTTTTGGTATGAAAGGTGGTGCCGCAGGAGGGGGATATGCACAAGTATTGCCCATGGAGAAAATCAATCTCCACTTCACGGGCGACTTCCATGCCATCACCTCAGCGCACAATATGATTGCGGCTTTGCTAGATAACTATATCTATCAGCATCGTGCTGAAGGTTTCGGACTCAAAGAAGTGCTGTGGCGCCGTGTGCTTGATGTCAACGACCGTTCGCTTCGTCAAATCGTTACAGGTCTTGGACCTGCTACGAACGGTGTTGAGGCGCAAGCCGGATTTGACATCACTCCCGCTAGCGAACTGATGGCGATTCTCTGCTTGGCAACCGATGAGGCAGACCTCCGTCGTCGTATAGAGAATATCCTTCTCGGCTATCGCTATGATGGTTCACCTTTCCGCGTGAGCGACATCGGTATTGCTGGCAGTATCATGGTGCTTTTGAAAGATGCTCTCCAGCCCAATTTAGTGCAAACTACGGAGAATACCCCAGCCTTTGTGCATGGCGGACCATTTGCTAATATTGCCCATGGTTGCAACACCATCATTGCTACCAAGATGGCGCTGTCGCATGCTGAATACACCATCACAGAAGCAGGATTCGGTGCTGATTTGGGAGCAGAAAAGTTCTTCGATATCAAATGTCGCAAGTCTGGTTTGCAACCTTCGCTCACTGTCCTCGTGGCTACCGCACAAGGGTTGAAGATGCACGGTGGGGTTGCCCTCGATGCTATCGCGCAGCCCAACTTGGAAGGTTTGAGAAAAGGTTTCCCCAACCTGGATAAGCACGTGCGCAATCTTCGCAGCTTCGGGCAAACTGTTGTAGTAGTGTTCAACCGCTATGCCGCCGACACGGACGAAGAAATGGCACTCTTGCGCCAACACTGTGAGGAAGATTTGAAAGCCCCCTTCGTCATCAACCATGCCTACATGGAAGGCGGAAAGGGTGCAGCCGAAATGGCGCAAATCGTTGTAGATGCTATCGAGAATAATCCTTCGCAACCACTTCGATTCCCCTATGCAGATGAAGAGGGATTGCAAGAGAAGATTACCGCGGTAGCTACGAAAATCTACGGTGCAGGACAAGTCACCTTTGCTCCCACGGCTTTGCGTAAACTCAAGCAAGCTACTGAGAATGGAATGTCACACTTCCCAGTGTGCATTGCCAAGACACAGTTCTCTTTCTCTGCCGATGCCACCAAGTATGGTGCTGCAGAAGGTTTCGACTTCCACATTCGCGACATCGTCATCAATGCAGGTTCAGAGATGATTGTGGCTTTAGCTGGCGACATCATTCGCATGCCAGGTTTACCCAAATCCCCTCAAGCCCTCAGAATCGACTACAAAGATGGTGAAATCACCGGACTAAGTTAATATAGATATCACTCGCTATGCGTATCGTCATCAACCCTAAATACCAATACCTTTCTGAATACCTCTCACACATCGATGAACATTTCGAGCGTGAGGGACGCGAACTACATCGTGGTCGCAATATGCTTCGTACACTTCAAGTGGATGGACTCACTTTGGTGGTGAAACGCTATGGTCGTATGCCACTCACTACGCGCCTTGCCACTAAAATTTACAAGAGCAACAAAGCGAAGCGAGCTTATGTTTCGGCACTCATGCTCAAAGAGCGAAGTTTTGATGCTCCAGAGCCTGTGGCTTTCGTAAGCTATCGCCAGAATTGGCTCAATGCCACTTACTATTTTGTAAGTCTTCGCTCGGAGTATCGTCATTCTATGGAGGACATTCCTTCTTTAGAACCTGAGATATTGGAAAAGGTGACAGCTGACTTTGCGCGTTATGCAGCAAGATTGCATACCAATGGTTTCTTGCATCGTGATTTCTCTGCCGGAAATATCCTTTTTGATCTAGTGGGCGACCGTTATCACTTCACTTTGCTCGACACCAATTCTGTGAAATGGGGTAAAGCTGTGACGGTGGAGAAGGGATGTGCTAACTTTGCTCGCTTAGTAGGCACCCCCGTATTCTTCGAGCGTTTAGCACATCATTATGCAGCTTTGAGAAAAGCCGATTCTGCACAATGTTTAGCTTGGATTTTAGAGGCTTGCGATGAATATCGCCGTCGTCCTCACCCCCATCACAACAATATCACGGGCATCGTAGAAGCCTAGTTGTTGAAGGAAAGCAACTACAGCAACCCTTCATTCTAATGCAAAAAAATCCTCCTCAATCTCGATGATTGAGGAGGATTTTTTGTTTAGTCTCGATACAGAAGTTCGAGTTTCATCCACGCTTCATTTGCCATGGCATCAACCGTCCACGCCCGTATCTTCAATGTTTAAGCGTCAATCGTTGCATATTTCGCATTGCGTTCGATGAAGTCGCGACGAGGCTCCACATCGTCACCCATGAGCATAGAGAATACGTGATCAGCTTCAGCCGCATTTTCGATTGTCACCAGTTTGAGCATACGAGTTTCAGGGTTCATGGTCGTATCCCACAACTGCGTAGGATTCATTTCACCAAGACCTTTATAACGCTGCAAAGTGATGGAGTTTTCACCCTTCGTGGGATCACCATACTTTTCGATGAAGGCGTCTTTCTCGCGATCATTGTAGCAATACTCTTCCGTCTTACCCTTGCGGCAACGATAGAGCGGAGGCATAGCGATATAGAGGTGATTTTCGCGAATCACTTGTGGGAAGTAGCGATAGAAGAGCGTCATAATCAGCGTTGCAATGTGCTGACCGTCGACGTCGGCATCCGCCATAATCACAATCTTGTGGTAGCGGAGTTTGTCGATGTTGGCTTCCTTAGAATCCACTTCGCCAGTTTCACCTTCCTTCTGAACGCCAAAACGGATGCCCAGTGCTTGGATGATGTTATTGACTTCGTCACTCTCGAAAGCCTTGTGCCACATCGCCTTCTCCACATTGAGGATTTTACCACGGAGAGGGAGAATCGCTTGTGTTGCACGGCTACGTCCTTGCTTGGCAGAACCACCTGCAGAGTCACCCTCGACAAGGAACAATTCGCATTCTTCAGGCACTTTGCTAGAGCAGTCGGCAAGTTTACCGGGAAGTCCACCACCGCTCATGGGGTTCTTGCGTTGCACGGTCTCACGAGCCTTGCGAGCAGCCACACGCGCCGTAGCAGCGAGAATTACTTTGTCCACAATCAGCTTCGCTTCCTTCGGATGTTCCTCCAAATAGTTGGTGAGTGCTTCACCCACAGCTTGGTTCACAGCACCCATCACCTCACTGTTACCGAGCTTCGTCTTGGTTTGACCCTCAAACTGAGGTTCTGCCACTTTCACGCTGATTACGGCAGTGAGACCTTCACGGAAGTCTTCACCCGTGATTTCAATCTTCGCCTTTCAATCTGCTTTTGCGCCGTCTCTTCCGCATATTTTTTCAACACACGCGTCACCGCAGAGCGGAAACCAGCAAGGTGAGTACCTCCTTCAATGGTGTTGATATTGTTGACGTAAGAGTGGAGATTTTCCGAATAACTAGTGTTGTAGACAATCGCCACCTCTACAGGGATGCCTTCCTTCTCCGTGTTGATATAGATCACATCAGGGATAAGTGGAGTACGCATCGCATCTTGGTAGCGCACAAACTCGCGCAGACCTTGTTCTGAGTAGAAAGTCTCGCTGAGTGGCTTACCATTTTCATCGATTTCTCTCTCATCAGTGAGAACGATGGTGAGTCCCGCGTTGAGGAAAGCCAATTCGCGCATACGATTGGCAAGAATGTCGTAGCGATAGGTCGTAGTGGTGAAGATTTCTGGATCTGGCCAGAATTGTTGTCTCGTACCACGGAGATCGGTTTCGCCCACCACCTTCACTTCATAAAGGGGTTTACCAGTGTTGTACTCTTGTTGGTAGATCTTTCCATCGCGAAACACCTGCGACTTCATGTGGGTAGAAAGTGCATTCACGCAGGAAACACCCACACCGTGCAGACCGCCGGAAACTTTGTAGGAGCCTTTATCAAACTTACCACCAGCGTGGAGCACTGTCATCACGACTTGCAGCGCGCTCACCCCCTCTTTTTCGTGGATATCCACAGGGATACCGCGACCATTGTCTTGCACAACGATAGAGTTGTCTTCACAGATAGTCACCTCGATGCAGGTGCAGTAGCCTGCCAAAGCCTCGTCGATAGAGTTGTCCACTGTTTCGTAGACCAAGTGGTGCAGACCTTTTTCGCTGATGTCGCCAATGTACATGGCAGGGCGCTTGCGAACGGCTTCAAGCCCTTCGAGCACCTGGATATTTGATGCGGAATATCCCGCTGGTTTTTGTTCTTTTTCTTCCATACAAATGGGTGGGTTATAACGGAGCAAAGTTACAAAATAATTATGAGATAGCCAATTCTAACCACGTGTTTCTCATGCTCATAAAATGGAGCTGCGAGGTTTTTTAGGGCTTTTCGCCGCCATAGAATGCGCATACCCAGTGAGGATGCCTTTCTTATTACAATTCTCTATGAAAAAAGCTGCATTTATTTGGATATTTCCTTCGGGTTTATTAAATTTGTGCTCAAACCCCTGCTGTTTTCACCTGCTATATCCACATCATACTCAGATGCTTTGTGTTGACTCGTTGGTGAAGTCTAGTTTCTCCTGCCATAAATCCTTATATGACTATGAATCGTTTTCATTCCTCCTCTTCTTTGACGGCTTTATCCCAATCTTTGGGGATAGTCCTCCTTTTGCTCGCTTCGCAGCTCGTTAGTTGTGGCACCATCGATCTACCCGATGAACCTAAACCTATTGAAAAACCCCACAAAGTGACCATCCACACGCGTGCTGTCACCCCCGAATCGGTGGTTCTTCCTATTGAAGTGGTGGCTTTCTCCGAAGGTGGTCAATACGTGTCGCATCGGCGACTCACCAAGGCGGAAGACAAGCTCACCCTCTCTCTGGCAGAAGGGCGTTATCGTCTTGTGGCTTTTTCGGGAGTGGGAGCCTACACTCTTCCTGCCGAGGGAGTGACGCCCAAAAGCCCCATTACTCAGAAAAACATTGCACCTTCAGGGGAAGAAAATACCAATGCTGCGACACTGACCGACAAAGCACTCACGGGCAAAGCCTTGATGCGTGGAGAAGCCGAAATTGAAGTGGGAAAAAAGCGCAACACAGTCGACATCCTGCTCGGTCACACCATGAGTGCTGTGGAGTTTCGCTTGTCGCAAATCCCCGCTGATGTAGAGCAAGTGCGTGTGCGACTTTCTTCTGTTTATGGCGAAATCAACTGGGATGGTCGTTACGCCCAACCTACCACTGCCACGCTCTCTGCCCACCGCACTGACAACAATGTGTGGACCACTGATATTTGTTATGTTTTCCCCACATCGGGGGGATAACACCGTTGTCACGATTTCACTGGTGAATCACGACGAAGAGCGCAACTATGCCTACACCCTTCGCCAACCTTTGACGGCAGGCACTCCCTATCGTTTCTTTGGCGCTTTCAAAGCCGAAGCCAAGCACATCGCTTTGGAGGGAAATCTCACTACCACCGAGTGGCGCCCGTGGATAGAACAAAACTTCTCTTTTGGGGCTACGTTGGTCGATGGGCAACCTGACCATCCCAATACTCCAAATCCTGAACAACCTAACCCCAATCCCACTGATCCAAAGCCTTCACCTGACAAGCCCTCGCCACAACCTCCTCACGAAGACACGCCCAATACTGGGAATTTGCAAGGATTTCCCAAAGTCGGCACCCTGTGGAAGGGTAAATTTCTCGTGGCTGCTGTGCGACTCATCACAGCCGATGAGGCAGATGTGATGTTACTCAGCAAAGAACAGTTGGAAAATGCCGAATCAGCCTATTCCACACAAGGCAATGCAGAGGATGCTCCTCGCTATGCAAGCAGTTATCTAGAAGATGGGGAAGGTGGTTGGAGCGTTCCTACGAAGGAAGAAGCCCAGGTGTTGGCGAATAACTTCCATGGCGACCGCCTCAATGCGGTCAATGACGTGCTGAGAAGTGTACGCGCCACAGAAATCTATGATGTTATTGGCAAGTCCAAAATCCGATATCTTTGCGATGAAGGGCGCACCTCCTTCATGTTTGTTGAGCATACCTCCTTCCGCAAGGGCACTGCCACTGGACAATCTTTCGTCGTGCGCCTCATTAAGCACGTTCGGGTCAGAAAACAATAAGTTCTGCTGCTATATTCGCTAGATTCAGGGCTTCGTCCAATCCGGATTCAATGACCGATTGGGGACCCTATCTAATCCGCGATTACTCCTGCTTGTTGACTCTTCCTCTTACATAAAAATCAAGGTGAAACTCAAACTCTTGAGTTTCACCTTGATACTTTTTATCTGACGTCTGTCAGCTTTCTATTTCTTCCTGAGCAGTGCTCTAGCTTGTTCTAGGATGGTGTCGACTCCGCGTTGGTAGTCTTTGCGCGTGATGCTCACGGGGATGTCTGGTTCGATGCCAAACTCCGTGTGTTCCATCTTCGTGTTGTAGATAGGGCTTGCCGAAAAACGGATGCTCCATCCGCCAGGAAGTTCTGAGGAGAAAGGAAGTCCCGAACCGCCACCCGTGTGGTCGCCCATAAAAGGTCACGTTGGGCAAGGCTTTCATATACATCACAAAGGCATTGGCTGCACTGTAGGTGCGACGATTTGCCAACACCACGATAGGCTTCTGCCATCGAAGACCCTTCCCTGGTTTTAGGATGATGGGTTGAGGGGGAGAGAAATCGGAGTGTCCAGGTCCAGTTTTGTGAGAAATATAGCCCACGGTCACTTCTTCGTTGGTAAACACCGAAGCCAAAGTCTGTGCAGCGGTGAGTAAGCCCCCACTATTGCTGCGCACGTCCACGATTAGACCATCGCAAGTGGCGAGATAACGCATGATTTCGTGGAGATTTCCAGATCCAATTTCGTTGCTAAATGAGGCGCAACGCACATACCCCACATTGTCGTCAAAGACCTTATATTGCAGTCCCGAAGCGAGTTGATATTCTTCTGCGGTGCCGAGGGCGCGGCGCAACAGACTGTCACTGAAGTTCACCGGATACGCCTCATACCAGCGAGTGTAGCGCGCCGTGTTTTGGGGTGACCAGAGATTCACGTGCCCATCTCGCAACTCGTTGCACATCTTGCCCAGCACCTGAAACAACGCTTGTGGCGACATCGAATCGGACACCTGCGCAGCATAACGTTGGTGCACCTCGTTCCAGTCCAAACCGTATTCTTTTTTCTTATAGTCAAAGAAACAATAGTGGCGGTCGAAGATGCGCCACAGTGCCTCAAAGTCATCTCGAGGAGCGGTGGAGAATCCTTCAGAGGTGATGCAAGAAGCGCTCATGAGCAGCGTGAAGCCACAGAAAAGATAGGCGACGATTCGCGGGATGCGTGCAGAAAGTAAAGTCATCGTTTCAGGAATTGCAGCGTTTTGGTGTAACCAATGAGGAAGGTGTGGTGCCAAGCATGGCGATCGAGATGATGCACGGTGCTTTGTCGAATGTCCGCTTTGTATCCCAAAGTCAGACTACTTGTCCCGAAAGGTATGGAGATGGTCGAAAGCAATCGCATTGAGGGAGCATTGAAAGGATGCGAAAACATGACATTACCATTCGTATGTCCCAGATTGAAGATCTCGTAGTACGACTGACCATAATTGGGCGTGAAGAAAGCACCCATCAGTGGGAGGTCGCATTGCGTGCGCCATGTCCAGGGTTTCTTCCACAAGGTGAATTGTCTCATCGCTACTGCCGAAGCTGACAAGTCGACTGCCATGCGCATTTGTCCTGGGTTGTTGCCATTGCGCGTGTTGTACGTACCGCCGAAATGCGCTCCTAGCAAACCGCCGAGAGAGAGAAATTCCAAGTGGGTTGTGCCATCACGTGGTAGTGCTGACCATAGTTGAATTGCATCTCTCCATCCCAAGTGGTTGCATTCCCCACTGGATTATAGAGATGTGAAGCATTGAGGTCAAAATAGGTCATTTGGCTCCAGCGTCCTTGTGCACGTCGCATCGTTCGTTCGCCTATTCGGGTAAATCCTAAAGTGCTACCCTTATAGTCCAAAGGCGAAAGATAACTGTCATAGACATGATTGTAGCCCACGCCCAAAAGATACGTCCGCTCCACCACACCCGAAAGGGGGGCGCGTTCGGGAGAGGTTGCAACTTGTTGTAAGGTTGCAGCTGGAGAGGCGGTAGTCGCCTCTAGAGGGTTGGGATTATCCTTATTTTCGGCTGCGAGCCACAGCGGAAGGCAAGCCCAAAAGGTGAGGAGTAGAAGGCGCATGGGGTTGATATTTAGGGAGAGGAGATTCGTTGCCATAGGCATCCATTGCCACAACGGCATAGGTGTCGTGCAGCAGGCTAGGCAGCGCAGGGGTATAGTCAAAATGAGTGCCGCGAAGATGGTGCGCCACCAGTTGTGCCCCTCGTTGGGTAAGGCGATAGAGATTGTAGACCACTGGCGTATTGTCTGCGACAGGTTGCCAGGAGAAGCGCAATGTTTCTCCCACGATTTGAGAGGTCCACTTCGGACTCGCAGGAGCGATGCTGTCTAGCCACGTCATCGCAGGTGACAAGGCAGGTTGTCGATAAGCATCGGTCACAAAGTCGAGCAAACCTTTGACATTGCTGAGCAAAAACGGCTGCGGAAGTAAGCCTGACCGCACATGCCCAGTTGTCGGGTGAAGTTGATTTGTCGCATCACGCGCATCACGTCCCAGTCTTTCTCACGAGGATCTAAAAAATAGATGCCCAATCCCGGAATCACAGGGCGACCGCTCGACTGTTCGTGCCAGTTCACCGCAAAAGGGTAGAAGTGTTTCCCATCGAAATACATCATTGGGAAGAGCATATCCATCCAACCCTCGCGGAGCCACGCTTGCGCATCTTGGTTCACCGCATCGCGAGCGTTCCATCCATAAGACACGTGGAGGGGAAGATCGGCATATTTGCCTATCGGAGAACAAGACATCTTCACCCAAGGGCGCACACTGCGCACTGCCTCTGCCACCTTACGCACCGTTCGCGTCACATTGTCGCGCCGCCATTGTGCTTTCGGTTGACCATGTCCGTAGTGCGCATAGGTCTTGTTGTCGTTAAAGGGGATTTCCTTTTCGGGATAGCGGATATAATCTAGGTGGATGCCGTCCACCTCATAGTTTTCCACGATTTCTCTCGCCATCGCAGCGATGTGTTCTGCCGTACCGGGGCGACCTGGATCCATCATCCATTTGTCGCCAGCGCGCACACAGAGGTCGGGACGTCGCACAGGGAGCGACTGTTTGCCCAGTTGTTTCGCCAAAGCTACCGAGCAGATGGGATAAGCCACTAAATAGGCGTGCAATTCCATGCCACGGCGGTGCGCTTCTTCCACGGCAAACGCCAAAACATCGTAGGGCGGAGCCACGCCAGGCGTGCCCGAGAAAGCCCCATCCCAAGGTTCGTAGCGCGAAGGATAAGCCGTTGTAGAGCGCAGGCGCGTTTGGAAGAGAATCGTGTTGATACCCGCACGTTGCAACTGATCAAAGGTCTGACACAAGAGTTGTTTTTGCAGTTCTGCTTTGTAAGCCGTCTGCGCATATTGATGTCCGGGCCAGTCCATGCCACCAAGGGTACAAAACCATACGGCGCGCACTTCGCGTTGAGGAGAGGGAACGATGTAACGCTGCCCAGCAATCGGGAGTAGACTGCTGAAGGTGAGCAACATCGGGAGGATAAATCGAGAGAAAACTCGCATGTAGTAATATAGGTTCTTATCGTTTTATTTCAGTTTCTGCAACTGCACTGGCAATTCTTTGTGAGGAAAACCAGCGTGCAGCAACTTCTTCACCGCTTCTTTGGCTTTGGCTTTCATGCCCAATGTCAACAGCATCTCGGCGCGTGCCACTTGGTAAGACAACTTTTGAGGGTTCTCCTTCACCAAAGTGTCCCAGTCAGCCAATGCAGCCTCTTCATTCCCCATTTCGTAATGGAGTTTGGCGCGGGCTTCTAGCAGTTCTTCGTAATTTTCATATTGTAGCACGGCATTGAGGTAGAGCACGGCTTCATCGTCGCGCTTCAGTGCGTGCAAAGCCTGTGTCAAGGGGAGTAGAGCTTCGCTGGCATTAGCCTCTATTTCAGGGTATGCTTGTAGGCAGCGACAGCCGATTCGTACTCTTTGAGTGCGAGGTGACAATCCCCCAAGAGGGTATAAGCATCCATTTCTTCGTGGGGCGACAGTTCTGGGTTGTTCTGCAAGAATGCCTTTAGGCTGTCTGCTGTAATTTGATATTTGCCCAAACGATAGAGCGTATTGTACTGCCAAAGGTAAGTTTCGTTGATGAGCGATTGCAAATTGCTTTTGGGAGCAGCCTCAAGGGTGGTCTTGACATTGCCCTTCTGTGCCAACTGCTGCATCAATTCAGTACGCACTTCACGCAGTGTGCGTTCGGCATCGCGCCATTGTTCACGCCAATAGTATATCTTGGCAAGGTTCAAGCGCAACACCGCATTGCTCTCTGCTTTAGGTAGCAAGCGGAGAGCACGTTCAAGTTCGTGCTGTGCTTGTGGCAAAGAGTCGTTGCGCAATAAGAAGAAAGCCTTCTTCACCGCTTCATTATACGCCAACGAGTCTTGCGTAGCCAGCACGCGATCGCGCGCCATGATGCGCTGTTTGCTCATCGGGTTCTCGTTGGGAGCTGCGTTAGACACGCGTCCAGTGTGCATATCAATAGCCGTTTGCGCATAGACAGCTGTGGAAAATCCGGTGCAAAGTCCTAACAGCAGCAGAAACAAGAGGGAAAGTCTGATTTTACACATGAGATATAGGAAATGAGGGATGAAAAATGGATATTCAACCTAACTCAAATAGGTAATGATGAGAAAGATTATTCCTCTTCGAGTGCACCTTTGAGCACTTCGTCGATAGTCGAAAAAATCAAATCCGCTTCAAACCCACGTGAAGCTGCATGTCGCACGAGTTTCTGCGAAGCAGCAAACACCGCTTGTTTGTCGGAAGCATCGAAGCGAAGAGAGCGCAATTTGCTTGCAACCACCGCACGGAGCGCCTCGCGATAGGCATCGGGTTCGATCATTTCTGCAAAAGCCTCGGTGATGTCACATTGTGGGATGCGTTTCAGTCGCAGAGCTTGTTGCATCTTGAGTCGTCCCCATCGGTCGTAGGCTAATTTGTCGTGCACAAAAGCGCGCGCATAGCGTGCCGAATCGATGTATTTCTCATCCTCTAGGGCATCGAGCACCATTTCGCGGTCTGCAGCAGAGAGCGGTGTCTCTCGGAGCTTCTGTTCGATGTCGAAACGGCAACACTCGCGCCGTGCACATCGGTCGGTTGCCCACGACCAAGCCGTGTCTTTATCGGTAATCTTCATGCTGAGGGAGGAGAGAGTCTGGGAATGAGAGCGATTTATCGTTTGAGTAGGGTGCGTGCCACAAACCATGCGTGCTGCGCAATAGTTTTGGTGGTGCCGAAATGGCGCTTCATGATGTGGAAACGCTCTAGGAGTGAGGCGCGGTGATTGCGTGTGGTCATCCCTTCTGCCAAATAGTCTGCCACAACGAGGTGCGTGTTGTGGAGGGGAAGTGCCAAGGTTTCAGCACGCTGCATGATGCGGATGCACCAATCGTAGTCAGCCGAAAAACGATAGGACAGATCGTAGTTGATCTCACGTCCTAAGTCGGTGCGCACGAAGAAGGCTTGGTGACACACGAGCATCCCTTGTTGGAAATCCTGCCATCGCAACTGCTCGGGAGGAGAAAGTCGGCGATGGCGCAAGAATTGTCCGTTATTGTCCACCAAGTCGGTGTCACCATAGAGCACAGCCGGAAGTTGGCTGTCGGGATATTGTGCGGATTGGATGCTCCGTGCGATGTCGCTGAGGGTGGTGGGGGAGTGGAAACAGTCGCCTGCATTGAGAAACAGCACGTAATCTCCCGTTGCCAAGCGCAAGGCTTTGTTCATCGCGTCATAAAGTCCCTTGTCGGACTCAGACACTACCACCAATTTGTGGGAAGTCGATATCTCTTCTTGTTGCTTTTCCCAAAGGTGCAAGTGATTGAGGGTCGCATCTTTTGATGCACCATCGATGATGAGATGCTCCACAAAGGGATAGTCTTGTGCACCCACAGAATGCAGGGTGCGTTCTATGGTGTCGGCTGCGTTGTAGCAAACCGTGGCAATGGTGAAGGAGATATTAGACATTAGACGTTAGAGATTAGACGTTAGAGGGAGTGCAGAGCCTTTTTGCTCGTCATGAAAAGTATGGCTCGGGGTACTTAGACCAGTTAGACGTTAGAGGGTCGCGGACCCTTTTTAGACGCTAGCAGTTAGACGTTAGAGGGTAGACATTAGACGTTAGTGCCTCCATACCTTTGGGCTTGGCTGTGATGGAGGTTGGGAATATCCTATTTTCCCTCGTAGATGGCGAGATATTGTTGCGCCACACTCTGTTGAGAGTAGCAGCGATGCACCTTGTCGAGGGCTGCTTGTTGCAGCGTTGTGGCATCCGACTGAAGCACCCAGTGCAGTCCATTTGCCAAATCTTGCGTGTCTTGTGCGCGCGCCACATAACCGTTGGAGTGATGATCTATCATTTCGGGAATGCCACCTGCTGCAAAACCTACGCAAGGGAGTCCGCAAGCCAAGGCTTCCATGATGGTGTTGGGCAAATTGTCCGACACCGAGGGGATGACAAAGAGGTCGGCAGCATTGTAGGTCTGCACGATGCGTTCCACTTCTTCGGTATATCCCACTGGAAAAACTGGGACATCAAAAGACGAGATGTATTGTTCGGCTGCCCCACCGAGGATGAGTAGGGCAGTGTTGTGGCGATAGTCGGGATGCGCTGCCAAGAGTTTTTGGAACGCCTCGATGAGGTAGGGACCGCCTTTGCGCACATTGGTGATCTGTTGTGCCACGAAAAGCACGATTTTCAAATTCGGATCAGTGGGAAGTCCTAAGGCTTCGCGAGCTGCTCTGCGGTCCATGGGACGAAACACCTGCGTGTCGATGGCATTGGGGATGCTCACCACGCGATGCCCTTGTGAGAGAGAAGCCATTCGCGCTTGTGTCGCCAACCATTGGCTGCAAGCTACGAAGGTGATTTTTCCTTTTCGGTAAACTTTCTCTTTCTGTTTCCACACTTGGTGCGACAAGTCTTTGCTGCTGGGATGAGGCAGTTGGGGGCAGTGTCCGCACGTTTCATGAAACCCCGTGCACTCTTCGGCATAGTGGCAAATGCTCGACACGGGCCAGAGGTCGTGCATCGTCCACACCACGCGTTTGCCACTCTGGAGAATGCGTTGCAAACTCTTGAGAGAGAGCCAACCTTGGTTAATCCAGTGTAGGTGAATCACATCGGCTGCCTTAAACTCAGGGCGCGCGGTGATGTCTGTGCCCACATTGGCGATGTCGATGGCAAAAAGTCCTTTGCGCGAGAAGCGGAGATGAATGAAGATGACGAGTCGTTCCCAAAGGAAGCACCATTTGAGCCACCATTTGCAGTGGGGCGCATGCACGAGCGTATCGCTGGTGCTGCGGTTGCGCACCAACATTTCTGCCTCCACACCATTGGCGCGGAGGGCATCCATAAGGCGGTGGGCGGCAACGGCTGCTCCGCCAGTGGATTCGCTAGTGTTGACGATGAGAACTTTCATCCAAGTGAGAATAGTATATCGGACAAAAATAACCAAAAAAGCGGATATGACCAAATCAAATGCGGTAATCATGTAAGTCAGTAGGTCAGAACGTGGGCACCGTGCCGTTGTCCTCCTACTTATGTATGGGAGGATGTGGGGGCAAAGAGAGAAAAATCGGCAGAAAAGTGCAATTTTTTCTTTGGATACAGATGATATTGCTATGTGAGTGTTGCAAAATCTGGTGTTTCCGTTCTCGTTTGTCGAGCGTCCAGCACAATAGGGACAACCTCCCGATTCCGTCTAATGTCCGAAATAGAGATTAGAAATTAGACGTTAGACGTTAGAGCCTTGCGGCGAAGATGTCTAACCTCTAACCTCTAATGTCTAACTTCTAAGTACCCCGAGCCATGCTTGTCATGGCGAGCAAAAAGGGTCTGCGACCCTCTAACGTCCGAAATAGAGATTAGAAATTAGTCGTTAGACGTAAGAGCCTTGCGGCGAAGATGTCTAACCTCTAACGTCTAATGTCTAACGTCTAATGTCTAATTCCCTCGTACACGCGCGTGACGCGCGCCTTCCCTGGGAATTTTGACTTTTTGCTTTCACAACCTTCACCGAAGCGAGGTTTTTCCATGATTTTTATGCCGAGAAAGAGCTGGAGGGAAGTCTCTTTTTAATGCCGATTTGACCTACATTTTTCTGGATAAAAAGGTGGATTGTTAAAATATGTCCGAAATATACGCGTTATCTCTTGTTTTTGAGTGGGTTACAAAGATTTCTGTGAAGGTTGTGAAAGAGAAAAGAGTATAATCCCTTGTTACGCGCGCGCGAAGGGACTTGAAAACCTTGATGTTTTGATGAGTTGTCGCAAAATGTTAATTGCTTCGAGTGTGCCTTTCCAGGTCTGTTCTATAAAGCTCCCAAGTTCGTTCTAAAACTTCCCACGTTTTTGAAAAAATCTCCGACGTTTTCCAGAAAAACTCCCATGTTTTTTGCCGAGCATCTTGAAGAAATCGCTACATTTGTCGTGAGTATTTCCATAGCACCGTTTATGTTCCCCCTAACACAATGTCTACTGATGATGTACCGCAGATTCTTCCGCTGGTGTTTATACAGCGTTCTTGTTGCACTCTGGACGATGCCCCTATCGTCTAGGGCGGTGGCTTTTCGTTATGTCAAAAATTTCATGGTGATGGAGAGTACTTTGTTTTATCAAGACAAAGTGTTGCCCCATGAAGTGGGTGTCTCTACTACCCTGACACATTGTCTGATGGATTCTACCTATGCCGTGAATGTGCTCAAGGTGGATGTTGCTCATCTAAAGTCGGCAGTAATGAATAAGAAAGAAGGAGGATACTATTCTTGCAGTTAGACTCTTTGAATTTCTGCGGTGAAACTTATCGTAATGTCATGTTTGTGGTGACGGAAATGCAGCAAAAGTTCAAAGGAAAGGTGCCTGAGCTCGTGCTGGGCAACAGCATTCTGAGCCATCGCGCTTGGCATGTTGATTTGCAACGACACACTTTCACTCCTTGCAGTCCTGATCGGTATTATGGGAAAATCCGTCTGAAATGCTCAATCGGTAAGGGGGTGGAATGTGGTTTCGTTTTTCTGAAAGCAAAGGTGGGAGGACGGAAGGTGCGCATGCAATTTTCGCTCAATAAAGGGCTACATCTCTTACCGCATGGGGTGTATGGTTTTCCTTGGCAAACTCTGACCAGAGAAGGAGGGAGCTTTGATCGCCCCCTCTCTTCGGAGACTGTGCCTCTCTATAAGGACGTTACTACACAAATCGGAGATTTCCACTTCGTCGCGGACTATAGGCTAGGATATCCAGGCGAAGACAAGGTGGGTACATTATATATCGATGCTTTAGAAGGCAAATCCTTCGTGTTGAACTACCCCAAAAAGGTGATAGAAATTTTGGAATAGGGGCTATTGCTGCTGGCACTTTTGTGGTGTTTCATGGGCTGTTTTTATAACACCACACGAGGTGTTTTGACTGAAACCAACAGCATCTCTGCAAGGTCAAGGGTGACGCTGCAGAGATGCTGTTGGTTTTGATGTGGCATGAGGGCTTTTTAGCCACCTATAATTCGATGTGGAACTATCGCTAGAAATATCCTCCAAAGGAGACACCCATCATAAAGGCGTTGAAACCAGTGCGGCCTTCCATCTTGCGGAAGTTGAGACCTACATACGAGTTCTTCGTGCAGAGATATTGCAGGCTTGCACCGAGGTTGAGAGTGGGGGTCAGATATTCTTTGTTTTCATTCGTGTGTCCTTGCACCAGAGCCAGACCGATGGAGGTGACCACGCGCACTCTGTCTTTGGAAAAAGAATAGCTCTGAAGGTCGAGCGACAAATAGCGTGGATTGTATTTCCACTCGTACCCGAAGCTGGCACCAGAAAGTTCCAAACCCAGGCGTTTGTTGAAGGTGTATCCTAACGTGAGCGCAGCGGCAGATTTTGCATCCCGTCCATAACGCGGATTGTTGTCGAACAACACAAATTCATCTACGGAAGAATAGAACTTACCACCTTTCTGCACATCGGCAAAAGACTGCGCAAATCCGCTGAGGGAGCATAGGGTGCAAAGCAAAGTAAGGAATAGTTGTTTCATTTGCGATAAGATTTAGTAAAACTTGGATGTGGAGATATAGTTAATATCTCTTTTAATCGGGGGGTATGTGAAAATCTGCTGCAAACTTATCAATTCTTATTGAACCTGCCAAATTAAATCCCACTTTTTTGTTGAAAAGTTTGTATTTCTGTCCTTTTATCTTCTTTTTTAAGCTGTTTTGCTACTTTGTAGTGTGTTTTTTTTACATCCGTCTTTTATGTGGCGTGTAAAATAGATGAATGGAATGAGTGGGAAACGTCTAAAAGCGTTGTACAGGAATAGAGGACTGTATGATGGACGAAGTAGCAGGTCAAAGCGATCACTCTGATGGTTAAGAATGTCTGCGATAGTCTTGATAAGCATATTATAAAGTGCCAGAATGTAGGAATATGCTTTTAAGTAATCTGTGATTATGAAGATAGCAGAACTGCTTTATCAAAAATATATACTCCTAGTTTAGTAGCAAGCGCAGTGATTATTCCTTCTACCAAGACAGCGTATGCGACGATTATCTTGTGAAAACGTCGCAAAATATGCGGTATTTAGTCGATTCATTTGGTTATTCCGTGTGATTTCTCTATTTTTGTCGCAGAATATGCGACGTTTAATGCCGCATTTTGTCGCACATAAAAATAAGAAGCTCATGTATATACACGAAAGAGACAATTGGACGCACTTCCGTTGGGATAATGCTGAGGTATCAAAACTTCTGGAATTAGTCTGTCGTAAGCAAGGTGTGCTTTACGGCAGATTGAGTTCACTCGGGTTTGATAGTAAACTCAGAGCAATGGCAGAGAATCTGACACTTGATGTCGTTCATTCCTCTGAAATTGAAGGTATACGCCTGAACGAGGACCAAGTGCGCTCTTCCGTAGCTCGAAAGCTAGGAATAGAAAATGTGAAGTACACTGCTCCTTCGCACTATGTTGATTCAGTAGTAGGGGTCATGCTTGAAGCGGTGCAAAACTATGATCAACCTCTTAGTAAGGAGAAACTCTGCGCTTGGCAGTCAGCGTTCTTTCCAACCGGCTTCAGTGAAGGTCGTCAGATAGAGATAGGACAATATCGCACTTGTGAGGAACATATTGTCAGCGGTATGTGGGGAAGAGAGAAGGTACATTATGTGGCTCCTTCTCCTAATCGCGTAGAAAGCGAGATGCAAAAGTTTATAGCTTGGTTGATGGGGATGACGCTGAGGGTAGTGTTGTTCGTTCTGCAATAGCCCATTTCTGGTTTGTGAGCATTCACCCCTTCGAAGATGGCAATGGTCGTTTGGCTCGCATTCTTTCTGACATGCTTCTTGCACGTGGTGAGAAGAGCGAATTGCGGTTTTACAACATATCCTCTCAAATCAATAAGGACAAAAAACACTATTATGAGATACTGGAACGTCTGCAGCGCAGCGATGGTGATATCACGGAGTGGCTGGTCTGGTATATGATGAGATTGGTTGATGCGTTGGACGAAGCAGAAGCCATTGTCTCCACCATCTTAAACAAGAGCTTTTTTTGGCAGAAAGTATCCTCCGTAGCCATGACAGAGCGACAGACGCAGATGCTCAATCTCTTTCTTGACGGCTATGAGGCGAAGATAACTTCAAAGACCTGGGCTTCGTTGGCAAAGTGCTCCAAAGACACTGCTATACGCGACATCCAAGATCTTGTGGCTAAGCATATCTTGGTAGAAGACATTCCTGGAGCCAAGCGTCCGAGCTATTCCATTGTTTGCGATGCAGAAGACCTAACCCAGTTCTTTACAGATGTGCAGATAACTCTAAAGAACGGCAAGCCTTATCTCACTGCCCAGTTCAAAGGGGATAGGATATGTGAAAGAGTATTGCCACTCGATGCAGAACGCTATCAAAAAGGAGAACTTCCACTCCCCAATCTGCTCAATAAGTACTGCTCATATTTGATGGCGAATGTCTAAGAGGGGAGCAAGTCTAATCACCTAGTCTTCTAATCTGGATATTGGCAAATCCAAGGTCAGAAGACTAGTTTTTTGTAAAAGGAGAGTAGCTTTTCTTTTATTTGTTTAGGCTAATATCATAGGGCATGAAAGAAAAACTTGAAAACTTTTTGGGTTAACACAAAAAAAGTGTAATTTCGCGCTGACAGGCTGCGCAACGTCTAGTGAGTGCATTTGTGCAGCATGGGCTTTTCACAGACCACACTCTCTCATTTTCAATACTTATTATACCATGACAAAAAAAGGCTGCTAACCTTCTTCCTCTTCTTCATTTTTCTTTTTAGGGAACACCTATGCTCAAAAAGCTAGTAGGTGCTCGAGTCGTAGATTATATTACAAACATAGACATCGCAGCAGATTCACTAATAAAAAGTGGAGCTACTTGCTGCAGATAGTAGTTTCATTGCTGAAGGCTGGGCTGCACGAATGGGTTATGAGCCCAAATACAAAACTTATGCTGAAGCAATAGTTGAACGTGAAGGTTCTTACATCATGCGTGTCAGCCATCCCGACTATTATACCCTGTACGCTCCTATACAGATTAAATTTTTATCGTAGAGAAAGCAAAATTCTTCTCGGCAAGCTCGCTCTTAAACGTAAACTAAGAGAAAATACAACAGAGTTGGGTGAAGCTCTAGTGACTGCAACAAAGCTCAAGTTCTATTTTAACAACGATACTTTAGTCTACAATGCTGATGCTTTTATCACTCAGCAAGGTTTTGTGTTGCAAAACATCTTACAGAAAATGCCAGGACTTACCATCAACAACGATGGTGAGATTCTGTCCAATGGAAGAAAAGTAGAAACGCTTTTGCTCAATGGTAAAGATTTTTTCAACAACGACCGAAAGACTTTGCTTGAAAATCTGCCAGCTTTTATGGTGAAGCAGGTGAAAGTGTATGAGAAAGAAAAAGATACGACATCACTCTTTGAGCGCGAACGCGAACTCAAAGGTTTGGTGATGGACATTCGACTGAAACCAGACTACCACTCCAACTTTTTGTCCAGCATAGATGCGGCAGCAGGCACGGACAAACGCTATTATGGACGAGCATTAGGACTTAAGATAAATGATTTTCATCGTTGGTCTGTCTTTGCAGGAGCTAATAACACCAACCACAACGAAGAGCTAACCCGTAATGGTCAGTTCTACAATATTGACAATGGTATTGGGCAAAAAGATTTCTATAATGCGGGTGTTCTCTACAATGTTGATGAGCGTGAAGGACGCTATTCATTGGAGGGGAAGGCACGCATACAATGGAGTAAAGAAGATGTAGATTTGAAGCAAGTAGTTCAGCAATTCTACGATAAATATCATATTTTTCAACTCGGTACATCTAGCAGTAGTAGTAGAAACTTTTCTTTTCAAACAGAGCATTCTCTCTCGTTGTTTTCTACTACTCCATGGAGATTTACCATCAAACCTTCGTTCTCTAAGGTCACATTGAAGAATCACTCAGAAAACAGTGGTGCGTCATTCGACCGCAATGTTAGTCATCTCTTGGGCAAAGCTTGGAGCGATAGCATTCGTCTATTTTCTCTTGGCGAAACGCTCAACGCATACGGTATTAGTCATGCTAATGTATTGTCTTTTGTACCAACTACAATAACCAATGCAAAGCTCGAAATAGAGAAAAGTATCGACATACCACACACTGACGATAAGCTAACCTTAAACGTATCAGCCTATCGAGCACGTACCGCGCAAGAGACTTTTTCGTTGCGGCATGTAGATTATATACGTAATGCACAAAAACAATCACAACATCAATATCGAAACGAGGACAATGACAAATGGACATGGACTGCGCAAGCTAATTACCTTCTCCGCTGGAGCGATCATCATAGTTTCAGTGGAAAGCTATCCTACGAACGCGATCAATTAAATTCTAGCGACCAATTTTATCAACTACACCATTTGCCTGGATGGACGCTACAATCTGATGTAGAGAAATTACCTAATAATGATCTTTTACAGCAAGCAAAGACTCACGCAATAGTAAATCATACCAAGACTGGGGAAACAACCTTGTAGGGGAACTAGATTATATGTTCCAAAAAGGCAAGTATGACTTAAATGTAAGTATTCCTCTACGCTATGTGCATCGAAAATTGAACTTTTTTCAGAAGAATAATGACCAAACCGTCTATCGCTCTCAATTTTTCCCAGACGTAAATGTGCGTTTTGCTACTTGGCTAGGTGGACAAACAGGCTATAATTATAGTTTTAGCTATGAACTTAACCATGAAATGCCTATGATGCTGCTTCTTGTGCCACAAACAAACGATATAAATCCGCTATTAGTGGTACAAAGCAACCCAGGACTCGATAATATCACTCAACACAAGATAAATGGCAGATTCTATTGGGCTCCAACAATGAGACACAATCATACGGTGAACATGAACTACATCTACACCGATGGGCTCACCTCTTCCATGTTGTTATACAATGAGCGTACAGGGGTAACAACATCCAAGTTTAGAAGCGTCAACGGCAATCAGCACCTGCAAGCCTCTTTGGAAGACGCAGTGTACCTAACTCCCAGATATACCCATAAACTCACCAATAAGATTTCCTTCAATTACACGAAAAGTGTAGAATACAATGGTCTATCGCTTCAAGAAGCTGACAAACCAAGCACGGTGCATAACTATTATTTCATTGAGGAAATAAACTATTCATTTGCTATTCCAAATACAAGATACGCGGTGAACTAGCTCCGTATGTTCATTATCTTCGTTCGGCTTCTATTCGCGATAATTTTAAGCCACTTCATGCAACAACCTTCGGTTCTCATGTAAGCGTTTATGCGGAACTTCCTTGGTCAATGCGTTTGCAAACAGACTTACGCACCATTAGCCGCCGAGGATACAACGATGAGTCAATGAATGACAATGAGTTTATCTGGAATGCTAACCTCACCAAGGCTTTTTCCAATAAGTTCTCTATAAGCCTTGAGGCTTTCGATCTACTTGGACAGCGCAAGAATGTAGTACGTTTTGTGAATGCACAAAGTAATACAGAGAGCATATATAATAATCTACGTCAGTATATTATGCTCCATCTTACGTGGTCACTGAACAAGCGATAGAACATTTTGGGGTAAACGAAAAATCCTCCCATTCTCAACTTGAGAGTGGGAGGATTTTGTATGCGTACGGCACAACTGCTCATGCAGGGATGAGCGGTGCGCAGGAACTATTTGAGGAAGTCGTCAAAATAGCGGGTGATGCGCTCGTGGAGGTGGAGCATGTCGCGACCAGACATGTTGTGTCCTTGACCAGGATAGACAAATAGTCGGGTTGCGTGCCTGCATCTTCCGCAGCGCGGAGGAACATGAGAGAATGTTGCAAAACGCAAGTGGGGTCGTTGTAGCCTACGATGATTTGCAAGCGACCTTTCAAGTCTTTGGCGCGATTGACAAGGCTAGAAGCTGCGTAGCCTTCGGGGTTGGATTGTGGCGTTTCCATATAGCGTTCGCCATACATCACTTCGTAGTATTTCCAGTCGAGGACGGGACCACCGGCTACACCGACTTTGAAGACGTCGGGGTGGGTGAGCATGAGGTTGGTGGTCATGAATCCACCGAAGCTCCAACCATGGACACCAAGGCGATTGGCATCGACATAGGGCAGCGAAGTGAGTTTTTCCACACCCTTCATTTGGTCTTCCATCTCGATCTTGCCGAGATGGCGATGGGTGCAGCTCTCGAAGTCGAAACCACGATCACCCGAACCGCGGTTGTCGAGGATGAAGAGGACATAGCCGCGATTCGCCATGTAGTATTCCCAAGGGCGGGCTTGATAGTTGAACGACTCCTTGACGTTGGTGGCATGAGGACCGCCATAAACATAGACCACAGCAGGATATTTCTTCGTGGGGTCGAAGTCTACGGGTTTCACCAAACGATAGTAGAGTGGGGTCTTTCCATCTGCAGCGAGGATAGAACCATTTTCCACCTCAGGCATGGTGAAGTTGCGCCATGGATTTCGGCATTGAGGAGGCTGGAGAGGGTTTGTTTCTTCTCGGTGCTCTTGATGTCGATGTGGCGGTAGTCAGTAGGGGTGCTCCAAGTGTCGCGGAGATAGCGACCATTTTCGGAAAGGCTAGCGCGGTGCAAACCTACGCCATTGTCTAACAAAGTGCGGTGACCGGTCTTGAAATCGACAGCGTAGAGGTTTTCGCGGATGTGTCCACTCTCATTGGTGCGAACGATGATGCTGCGCTTTGCGGTGTTGAATCCGAGGAGGTCGAGCACTTCAAACTTGCCCTGCGTGAGTTGGCGGAGCATCTTGCCGTTGGTGTCGAAGAGGTAGAGGTGGTTGAAGCCATCGCGCTCGCTTTGGTAGATGAACTTGTGGTCATCCCAAGGGAGGAAGGTGAGCGGATTTTGAGGTTCTACGAAGCGTTCGTTAGTCTCGGTGTAGAGCGTCTTGAGGCGTTTACCCGTGGTGGCATCATACGCCACGAGGTCGCAACGCTTTTGGCTGCGTGGTACCTCCATGATGTAGAGGGTTTTGCCGTCAGGACTCCAAGAGAGGTTGGTGAAATAGCGGTCGGTGACGTCGCCTAGTTCCAACCAAACGGTGCGGTCGGTGGCAGGAGAGAAGATGCCAACAGTGACTTTGTGCATCGCCATACCTGCCATGGGATATTTGTCGGGATCGGGCTGAGCAATGCGCACTTCTGGGCTCACCAAAGTGTTGACCTGTGGATAGTCTGTCACCATGGACTGATCCATGCGATAGAAAGCGAGCTGGTCGCCCTTGGGACTCCAGAAGGTGCCTTTGTGGATGCCAAACTCATCGCGGTGAACAGAAGTGCCGTAGAGCAGTTCGCGGCTGCCATCGGTAGACACTTGATGAGTGCGACCGTCGGAGGTGGTGACAAAGAGGTTGTAGTCTTTGGTGAAAGCGAGGGAACGAGAGGCATTGCAGAAGTCTTGATGACCGATGCCTCTTTGGAGCGGAAGTGTCCAGACGATGGCTTTGCTTCCAGTCGTAGGCTACAATAGCCTTGGCGAGTGTGATCTTGGCTACGGTTTTTGTGCCTTCCGGGAAGGTGGTGCCGATGAGATTGCGTGCTTTGCCATAGCGTGCGGTGTCGAGGACACTATTGAGGGCTGCGAGATCGAACAGCACTTGTCCGTCTGTGCCGAGTTTTTTGCCTTTGGCATCGAGGATAAGGCGCACATCGTTGACATTGGTTTGCACTAAAGCATCGCCCCACCATGTGGTTTGAACGGATGGGGGTTGGAGATTCCAGTAGTTGGTGCCGCCCCACGTGAGGTCATCGAGGGTGGGACGTTGTTTGGTTTGTGCCATAGCGGTGAGGAAAAGAAATGGCAGGAGCAGAAAGAAAGTAAATTTGTATTTCATGCCAATGAGATAGTGAGTTAGCGAGGGCAGTTAGAAAAATCGTTCATTCCCACAAGCTGATTTGACCAACTTGTGGGAATGATGTAGGATGTGAATCTTTAGTCTTCGCGACGTTTGCGGAGATTTCCACCGCGATTGGGGCGAGAGAAACCGCCTTCTTGACGGGGCTTGCGGTCGAAACCCCCGCGCTTGTCGTAGCCTCCTCGTCTTTCACCTCGGTCACCACGGTCGCGATCACCGCGGTTGCGGTCGCCACGTCCTTCAAATCTATCGTCGCGACGCTTGAATTCGCGGTTACCGCGGAAGTCGTCACCTTCTCTGCGTGGAGCACGAGAGAAAGAACGGCGGTCGTCGCGCTGACCACGAGAACGGTCGTCGTCGCGGCGTTCAAACTTGCCGCGTTCACCGCGGTCGCCACGTGCTGCGCGCTCTTTGGCAGCTCGTACGCCTTCAAAGGCACTGTGACGTGCACGGAGGGTGCGGTAGGTGGCTGCGAGTTCGGGGTCGTCGGAGAAGTCGAAACCTGAGCGGTAGTCGCTGTCTTCATAGTGAGGACGGCGATCTTCGTAGCGGTCTTTGCGGTCGAAGGATTTGCGGTCTCTATCGAAAGGTTTGCGGTCTCTGTCAAATGATTTACGCTCTCTATCGAATGGCTTACGTTCTCTGTCGAAGGAGCGTTCACCACGATCGGAGAAGTCGCGGTCGTCTTCGTCGTTGAAGCGTTTGCGAGAAAATTCGCGCTTGCGACCATCGCGGAAGCGGCCCTTTTCGCTCATGCGCTGACGTTCTGCATCGGTCTTCACCTCGTTGCCTTCTGCGCGGAACTGGTCGAGCTTGCCGTCGAAGGTGACATACTTGCGGAGTTCGCAGTCGAGAGAACCATTGTTGAGCGGTACGCGGAAAGAGGGGCGTAGGCGCATGTCGTCGAACAATTCTTCCTTAGAAGAAATCACCCACGCATCGCAACCTTGGCAGTCTTTCTTGAGTTTGGTGCCGAGTGTGCGGTAGATTTGTGAGAGGTCTTCGGGACGAAGACGCTCACCATAGGGAGGATTGGTGACGATGATAGCCTTTTCGCAGCCTTCGGGAAGGGCGAAATCGCGGATGTCGCGCTGCTCGAGTGTGATGAGGTCGGCGACGCGTGCAGACTTTGCATTGTCTTGTGCAGCTTCGATGGCGCGAAGGTTGAGGTCGTAGCCGTAAATCTTGTGATTAAACTCACGTTCGTGGCTGTCGTCGTCGAAGATGTTGCTGAGGAGTTCGGGATTGAAGTCTTTCCAGCTTTCAAATCCAAACTTGCGGCGGAAGATGCCTGGATAGATGTTGCGTGCCATGAGGGCGGCTTCCACTAAAATTGTACCCGATCCGCAGAAAGGATCGATGAAGTCGCTGTTGAAGTCCCAGCCACTCATCTTGACCAAAGCTGCTGCGAGCACCTCGTTGATGGGAGCTTCCACCGTAGCTGTGCGATAGCCACGGATGTGGAGGCTTTCTCCGCTGGAGTCCAAAGAGAGCGTGCAGCTGTCTTCTGCAATGTGCATGTTGAGGCGGATGTCGGGATTGGCAACGCTGATGTTGGGACGCTTGTCCGTATTTCCATGAAATAGTCGACAATCGCATCTTTAACCTTGTAGGCAACAAACTTAGAATTGCGGAATTCGGTGCTATAAACGGTGGTGTCTACAGCAAAAGAAGTGTCGAGATCGAGAATTTCGTTCCACTCAATTCCCTTCACTGCCTTGTAAACGGCTTCCGCATCCTTGGCGCGGAAGTGGAGAATGGGCTTCAACACTCTGACTGCCGTGCGGAGGCAGAAGTTGGCACGGTACATCATTTCTTGGTTACCCGAGAAAGAGACCATGCGGCGGCCGATTTGCACGTCGTCGGCACCGAGTTCGATGAGTTCCTGTGCCAAAACTTCTTCTAGACCTTGGAAAGTTTTGGCGATGAGTTCAAAAGTTTGTTGCATTAAATGGGCGGTTGTTGCAGATAGACTGGCGAATATATAAGCTAGTAAGGAGCAAAATTACAATTTTGTGGCGACTACACCAAAGAATCGGCGCAATATACGCGCAAAGAGGGTGCAATCTCTAAAAAAAATATAGAGATTGTACCCTCTTTTTCTCATCAGTGTTGCACTGAGGTCTGTAGAATGCGGCACTCGCGTTAGCCTTGTTGGAAAGCGGCAAAGATGGCTTCAGCAGTCTCCGCCATTTTTTCTGGTGCAACTTCCAATTTGGGTTTGCGGAAATCCATATCTCCTTCTTCTTTCAAGGGAATGAGATGGATGTGTGCATGTGGCACTTCAAGACCAATCACAGCCATGCCCACTTTGCGGCAGGGAAGCACCGTCTCGATGGCGCGAGCTACACGCTTGGCAAAGACCTGATATTCGGCAAGGAGTTCATCATCAAGGTCAAAGATATAGTCTGTTTCTTGACGTGGAATCACCAAAGTGTGGCCGAGCGCTACGGGGTTGATGTCGAGAAAAGCGTAGAACTTGTCACTCTCTGCGCATTTATAAGAGGGGATTTCGCCAGCGGCGATTTTGGAAAAGATACTCATATCAGTTAGCTATAATGAGAGTTGGGATATCTGTTGGAAGTGGCAATTTGCTACCTCCAAAGAGAAGTCCGATAATTTGCGACAGCGTATAAATTATTTACCACCGTCTACTACTTATTTGCTGCTATCTAAATCTTTCCTTGCAGCTACCTACAATTTACTTGCGACCGCCTACAACGCCTTGTTGAGGAGAATTGGGGAGTATGGCAGCGTCTTGTGCACTTGCGTCTGCATCTTGCACGCTGCGCAGACCATTCCATGACCATCCATCGTAAGGATCATCAAAGTCAGTGAGGGCATAGTTACTCCAGAGTCCATAATTCAACTTGCGAAGGTTGAAACGGAAGCGGCTGTCGCCTGCGTAGCCCGTGAAGTAAGAGTTGTTCAAAGCGTAGTCGTAGATGGCAACATTGAGCGCAGGTTCTCCTGGATAGCTAAGATAGAGGACACCATTGCGCACCTCCCACACAAAGCGGTGGTAGCGTTGACGGATGGGACCATAATTGTAGAAGTCAATCTGTTTCCCGTACCGCTAGTTCCATAATAGTAATCACTTTGGAAGAGGATGTAGGTGTTGCTTGCGTCAAACTGCACACCACGACCTGTGTAGGGGTTAGTGGCTGTGTAGAACATGCCGAAGTCGCCTTGCCATTCTCCTGAGATTACATTGGCGCGTCCGCGATCACCACGTCCTGTGGGGTAGTAGGGGTCATATTCGTCGTTGATGTAGATGTCGCAAGCCGAAAAACTCATTGCGGCGAACACGAGCATAACGAGAAAAGTGGGGAGAGAGTAGATTTTCTTCATAAGATGCAATGGATAAGGGCTACTCTGAGATTGCTTTCCAAGGATGCTCCCTATTGTAAAGCTACAGTTTGTCGCTTTCAAGGATGGCATTCGCTAGAGAATAGCAAGAGAAGCTAGTTTGTTTAGGAGCAAATGTAATTTATTTGGTGCATTCTGCCAAACTTTTGCCACATAAAAAACGCTTTCTCGCATCTAATTTTACATTTTAGAGGAGAAAGCGTTGTCTTAAGTTGGTGAATTATCCACTAATCTCTGTGAGAAGAGGGGGAAAATCCCCAATAGTGTTGCACTCCATTGGGAGTGTTCTCGTTAATCAACGGGAAGTTCTTGTTAATCTACAGAGATTTTGAGAATCTCAAGCTGAATCACACCGCGAGGAGTTTGTGCGTCTACCACGTCGCCCACCTTGTGACCAAGCAAGGCTTGTGCGATGGGAGTGGTGCTTGAAATTTTTCCTGCGCGAAGGTCAGCTTCACTTTCGGAAACAATGGTGTATTTCATCACAGCACCAACCTTCACATTCTTCATCTCCACAGTAGAGAGGATTTGCACCACGTCGGTGCGAATCTTTGACGTGTCGATGATTTTAGCGGTGGCGATGGTCGCTTTGAGTTCATTGATTTTAGTTTCGAGAATCGCCTGCGCTTCTTTGCCGCATCGTATTCAGCATTCTCGGAAAGGTCGCCCTTATCACGTGCTTCTGCAATAGCAGCAGAGGCAGCGGGACGGTCGATTTGCTCCATGTGTCGGAGCTGAGCCACGAGCTTGTCGTAGCCTTCTTGGGTCATATACGCCATGTTGATGTGATATGTCTATCTTATGGGTTTCTAAATAGGGAAGCTCTTCCCAAGGTTGGGAAGGAGCTTCTAATCGGTAGGAAGAAAAGGCTTATGCCTCTTGGGAGTTGTGAGCAGCAGTGGGAGCTGACTTGCCCCCTTCCTTGCTTTCTCCTTTCGCAGTGTTGGAGCGGTTACCATGGCGGCGGTTGTTTCCACCGCGACGTCCACCGCGCGAACGATTGTTCTTGCGCTTTTCTTCGGGGTTGCCAGTCTTTGCCGCTTCATTTGCCTTTGTTGCATTAGCTTCATTAGCTTTTGAGGCACTGGTTTCGCTAGATGGAGTAGTGTCCACTACCATGAAATCATCAATGTCTACATCGAGTTGGAAGGTTTCAGCCAATTCTTGTTGCACCTTCTTCACTTGACGTTGACGCGCTTCTTCCTTGCGCTTCTCCGCTTGCTCTTGGAGCTTGCGTTCTGCCTTCTGAGCGCGGTGGCTCTGTTCGGCTGGGGGCAGAGTCGTGTTGGTGAAGTCAGCCGCGCTTTGTCGCTTGTTTTGGCGACGCGCGCGCGCTTCTTCTCTTGCTCGGTACGCACACGAGGAGCAGGCTCTTCGGTGGCGTTGGTAGCTTCCTTGTTCTCTGCTGCTGTATGCTCTTCGGAGTGCTCAGTAGGCTCTTGAGTCACTGCTTCCACAGCTACAGTAGGTTCTTCCGTTGGCTCTTCAGTGAGGACAGTTGCTATCGCCTCTTCCTTCAATTCTGGTGAGGGGGCTACAGCATCACGGAAGTTTTGAGGAACAGCTTCTGTTGTGTTTGCCACATTATTGGGCATTTCAGGCGCCACTTCTTCCTTTCAGGAGTGGGTTCTGCGTTCACCTCTTCATGCTCTGTTTTTTGAGGAGCCACTGGAGCCTCTTTTACTGAGTTGGTAGATTGTTCCGTAGTGAAAGAACGAATCTCCTCTGTAGAAATAGGAGTATCAGTAGGGGTGATTTCGCAAGCGTGGTCGGCTGCTTCTGTCCACTGATCCAGCTCTTGTTGTAGGTCTTCAAGAGTCGCCTTCGGAGTCTCAGCTACAGGCTCGGTAGCCACAACTTGTGGTTCTACTATTGGATTTTGCTGCTTTTCTTCGGGCAAATCCACAAACTCGACTGTAATGAGTGTGGGCGTTTCTTCTTGCTTTTGAACCTTTTCCTTGCTTTGATCCACAGCAGGAGTTGCCACTACTTCTTCAGCCGTTGCCTCTGTTGTTGGGTTAGGTGTAGGCTTTACAACTTGCTTAGCACGGGGTTTTTCTGTAGAGAGTGTGTGGGCATTCTTTTCAGCTTCGACTTTAGTCTCTGCTAGGGCTGTCACCACTTTTGCTACTTTTTCTGTGGGCTTTTCAGTAGCTTGTTGAGGTGCCTCTACCTTTACTTCAGACTTTTGCTGAACCACCGCCTGCTTGTTGGATTTCTGTTCACAAGTGGCAGCTTTCTGTTCGCTACGTTCTTCTTGAATTACGGGTTGAGTTGCTCGTTCTTCGCGTTCGCTCTTACGCTCCGAGCGTTGATTTTGCTGCTCTTCGTATGCATTTTTACGCTCCTTACGATTGTGCTTTGAATTGTCGCGCTCATTCTTACGCTCCTCCTTGTCAGATTTGCGTTCATTGCGCTTTTCTTCACGAGCCGCATTTTCGTTCTTTCGCTGGTTGCGCTCTTCGCGTTCAGCGTTGTCGCTGTTGCTCTTGCGTTCGTTGCGTTCAGCTTTCTCGTTTTTGCGCTCATTCTTGCGCTCGTTGCGTTCGCTACGATTGTTGTTGCGTTCATTCTTCGCGCCACTGCGTTCTTTGGCTATTTGCTCGTCGATTTCAGAGATGTGAGGAAGGGCAAAAAACTCCTCCGCTCCCATAGCAGTGCGCTTTTCTTTGGCACGGAACATTGCATCCAAGAAGTCTGCATCACGACGCATCTGGGTGAGTGCGTCTTTTGCTGCTGCTTGGTGACTCTCTTTCTTAGAAAATCCCTTGCCTTCTCCAGCAGGGATGCCTTCAATGACCACAGTGGTGTGGAAAGATGGGCTTGTGCTGTTAGAATTGTTGGAGATGTTGTCGACAAAATCGAGGTGGATGCGATTTCTGCTTCCATTCCAGGAGTTTACTCTTGAAGTTCACCTCCTTATTTGCCACCGTGTCGAGGTCGAGCACAGCACCGATGATGCGCTTCTCGATAAATTGAAACGCATAGCGGAAACCGCGGTCGAGATAGATGGCACCCATGAGGGCTTCAAAACTGTTACCTTCGAGGTAGGAGTTGTGTGTGCGGCCGTGTGTTTGGCTTTGGATGAGGCGATCAATGCCTAGTTCTTTCGCCAGTTTGCCGAGCGATTCGCGGGAAACGATTTTAGAGCGAGTGTTGGTGAGGAATCCTTCGCGCTTGTTGGGATATTGTCGATAAACGATGTGGCTCACGACTGTTTCGAGCACGGCATCGCCGAGAAACTCTAGACGTTCGTTGTTGAGGGGCTTGTTGCCCGTCTTTTTAGAGCGGTATTCGTGTGATTTATGGGCAAAGGCTGTGCGGTACAAATCGATATTGTGCGGACAGAACCCCATAATTTGATAGAGGGCGGAGCGAAACTCTTTGTCTTTGCTAAAAAAGAGTCTGGCTCTGTCGAAAAGATTTTTCATACTGAGTTGAAGTTGGACGACACAAAATAATTTTGTACGCTTAACCGATACGAGGTATCAGCCAAGCGTACAAAGAATTATATCAAAAGTTTGTGCGATGTGTCGACCAGACTGTGATTAGTCTTGATACTTCTTCACGATGCAGCAGGCATTGTGGCCACCAAATCCGAATGTGTTGGAGAGGGCAGCACGCACAGTGCGTTGTTGAGCCTTGTTGAACGTGAAGTTCATGTTGTAGTCAATGTTTTCATCGCGGTCGTCCTCATCGTGGTTGATGGTGGGAGGGATGATGTCGTTTTGCACTGAGAGGCAGCAAATGATAGCTTCCACAGCACCAGCAGCACCGAGGAGGTGACCTGTCATAGACTTAGTAGAGGAGATGTTGAGCTTGTAAGCATGCTCGCCAAATACCTTGCTGATAGCTTTTACTTCTGAGGGGTCGCCCACAGGAGTTGACGTACCATGCACGTTGATGTAGTCGATGTCTTCGGGGTTGAGCTCAGCATCTTGGAGGGCGCGTTGCATCACGAGACTTGCACCGAGACCTTCGGGGTGAGAAGCGGTGAGGTGGTGAGCGTCGGCACTCATGCCAGCACCAGCCAATTCGCAATAAATCTTCGCACCGCGAGCCTTAGCGTGCTCGAGTTCTTCGAGAATGAGAATACCAGCGCCTTCACCCATCACAAAACCGTCGCGGCTTGCGCTGAAGGGACGGCTAGCGCGTGTGGGATCGTCGTTGCGGGTAGAGAGCGCGTGCATAGCATTGAAACCACCAAGTCCACCAGGGCTGATAGCAGCTTCAGCACCACCAGTGACCATCACATTAGCTTTGCCCAAACGGATGAGGTTGAAGGCATCAGCAATGGCGTTGGTAGAAGAAGCACAAGCCGAAGTTGTGGTGTAGTTTGGTCCGTGGAATCCATATTGGATGGAGATGCGACCAGATGCAATGTCAGCAATCATCTTGGGGATGAAGAAGGGGGCTAAAGCGAGGGCCCTTTTCTTCGTGGGTGCGTGCGTATTCGCCGATTTGTTCTTCGAAGGTGTGAATACCACCGATGCCCACTCCGAGCACCACACCGATATTGTCCTTGTCGATAGTCTCGAGGTCCATTCCACTGTCTTTGACAGCTTCCATTGCTGCTACGAGTGCATATTGCTCATAGAGGTCCATCTTGCGGAGCTCTTTGCGGTCAATGAAATCTGCTGCCGCAAAATCCTTGATTTCGCAGGCAAAATGCGTTTTGAACTGAGAGGCGTCGAATCCTTTGATAGGTGCGGCACCGCTTACACCCTTGAGAAGGTTGTCCCAAGTAGATTGAATATTGTTACCAACTGGGGTAATTGCACCAAGACCGGTGACTACTACTCGTTTAAGTTCCATTGTGAGTGTGAGTTGAGGTAGTGAAGAATGAACTTCTACGCTGGATGGCGCGGAAGTCAGTCTGCGCTGACGCAGTAAACTTAAATGTGCTAATATGTAGGCACCACATGGAGCCTGTACACATTAGCACATTCAAACTGCAAGGCGGTCGTGCGTGGCGACCTCTCCTTTTTGGCGCAGGCTAAGATTACTTGGCGTTAGCTTCGATGTATTCGATAGCCTGACCTACAGTAGCGATCTTTTCAGATACTTCTTCAGGAATAGTGATGTTGAATTCCTTTTCGAGATCCATCATGAGCTCTACTGTTTCGAGAGAGTCAGCACCGAGGTCGTTGGTGAAGCTTGCTTCGTCCTTAACGTCAGCTGCGTCAACGCTGAGCTTCTCAACGATGATAGCCTTTACTTTTTCTGCAATTTCAGACATGATTGTTATTGTTATTTTTGATGAGTAATATTATCAATTATCGTAATTATGGCTGCAAAGGTAAGCCTTATTTTCAATACTCACAAATAATTAGTGAGGAAAATGTATGTTTTTTGCGCAAATACCCCCTGTTTGTGCATTTTTTGACCCCTTTTGGGCGATTTTCTTGCTGGTCAATGGTTCGAAAGAGTGCACAAACCTACTCAATGTGCTATGACAAGGGTGGGTGAGGACTTAACGTACAGCGATGCACTCGATTTCCACTCGAGCATTCTTGGGCAATGTCTTCACTGCTACGGCAGAACGAGCGGGGAAAGGAGCAGAGAAATAGGTGGCATACACTTCATTCATCGCTGCGAAGTCTGCGAGGTCTGCCAAGAATACTGTAGTCTTCACCACATTGGCGAGGGTGAGACCGGCTGCTTCGAGCACGTGCTTGAGGTTGGTGAGCGATTGGTGGGTGAGGGCTTGGATGTCGCCTGCAGCAAATTCGCCCGTTGCAGGATCGATAGGGAGTTGTCCGCTTACGAACACCATGCCACCTGCTTCGATGGCTTGAGAATAAGGACCGATGGCGGCAGGAGCTTGGTTAGTTTGGATGGGAGTCTTCATTGTTGTGATTTGTTGTGGAGAATTTCCTCCGTGAGACAAGTGCAAAGGTATGAAATGTTATTGGAAACACCGCGCCTCTATCCTGAAAAACGTGTTTCGCTCTTTCGGCTAGCGATGGTTGTGGGCTTCCCCTTCCTCCTGTTCATGAGCAGAGCCTACGGTTCATGGTGCACTGCTGAAAAAAAAGTTTGCGTGACTGCGGAGTGTCCACAAGACCTGTTAGAGAAACCGAAAGATCATTGGAGTATCTTGGAAAAATGTCCGAGTGTCGTGAGGTAATGTCCGAGAAAAATGGAAAAACGTCGGAGTTTTTTCAGAAAACGTCGGAGCTTTTTCCGAAAACGTGGGAGATTTTCTGAAGAATGTGGGAGTTTTTCTGAATGTTATCGGAAAGCCTTTGGAAGATGTGGAACACAACTGTTGGAGTGCTGCGGCAAAGACAGAGTTAGTTTCTCGCGCGCGCGTATAACGGCGATTTTGTACTTTTTGCTTTCACAACCTTCACAGAATTGTTTGTAGTGGTATGTTTATCAGAGGATTAGGTGCTTGCTTTTCGCGTGAAATTTCAGGTGATGCACTTCCTCTGCCTTTAGGTATCGTTGTGGAAATGTTAATAATTGTCCGAAAAATGCGTGTTGTTCGCTGTGATAGAGTGAGTTACAGCAAAATCTGTGAAGGTTGTGAAAGCAAAAAGTCGAAAATACTGTATGTACGCGCGTGTTCGCGTGCGCGAGAAAGCCTGTTTTAAGGAACGTTCACCTTCACATATTCCCCTTGCGGTGCAGTAAGACTAGAACTGGGGAAATTTTCTTGGGGAGTTCCCTCGAAGGGCTATCCAAAGAATAGATAGCAAATGCCGATGGCGGAGAGGATGCCAGCGAGGTCGGCGAGCAAGCCAGCCATGACTGCGTGGCGCGTGTGGCGGATACCTACGCTGCCGAAGTAGACGGCAAGAATGTAGAACGTAGTGTCGGTGCTGCCTTGGAAGATGCACGACAAGCGCCCCACGAAAGAGTCGGCACCGTGGTTTTGCATCGCATCGACCATCATGCCACGTGCGCCAGAACCCGAGAGAGGTTTCATCAAGGCGGTGGGCAGCGCACCCACCCATTGTGCATCGAGTCCGCACTGAGTGACGCACCATTGCACGCCACCGATGAGGGCATCCATGGCACCACTGGCGCGGAACACACCAATCGCCACGAGCATCGCCACTAAATAGGGGATGATGCGCACGGCAGTTTCAAAGCCCGACTTGGCACCTTCCACAAAAGTTTCGTAGACGTTGATGCGGCGTCGCATCCCTGCGATGAGGAAGGCTATGATGATGGAAAACAAAATGACGTTGGCAGAGGTGGTGCCCACGAGGTTCATCATGGTTTCATCGAGCGAAGCCATGCCGTAGATGATACCTGCTACGACTATGCTTGCCCCTCCGAGGGTGAGGAGGAGGGTGCGGTTGAATAGGTTGATGCGCTGATAGAGGGCAGTGATGATGATGCCAGCCAGTGTGGAAAAGAAGGTGGCTAGGAGGATGGGTATAAAGACATCGGTGGGGTTCGCAGCTCCTTGTTGAGCACGATAGACCATGATGGAGATGGGAATCAGCGTCAATCCGCTGGTGTTGAGCACCAAAAACATAATCATCGCATTCGTAGCGCGCTCCTTGTTCGGATTCAGTTCTTGCAACCCTTCCATAGCTTTGAGTCCGAGCGGCGTGGCAGCGTTGTCCAGTCCCAGCATGTTGGCAGAAAGATTCATAAAGATGTTGCCCACCACGGGGTGCCCTTCCGGAATTTCGGGAAAAAGGCGTTTGAAAAGTGGTCCAAGCCATCTGGCAAGCACAGCCACGACACCGCCCTTTTCACCGATGCGCATAATGCCCATCCACAGCGACAACACTCCCGTGAGTCCGAGAGAGATTTCAAAAGCCGTCTTGGCAGTGTCAAAGGTAGACGCCATAATGTTGGGAAACACTTCTGTGTCGCCAAAGAAGAGCAATTTCACCACTGCAATGACAAAAGCGATGAGGAAAAATGCTAACCAAATGTAGTTGAGTACCACTGGAATGAAGAATTAGAAAGACGTTATTGGGGAATTATACCTTGTAAAAGAGGGCGCCATCGAAAGTGATGGCTTCGTCGTTGAGAAGTTGTGCAATGGCTTGCTGCACGCGGTGCTCGTCGAGGTGGGCAAACTGGAATTCACTGGCTGCGTGTCCTTGTCCATCTTCTAAAACCTGAAGCAGTTGTGCGCAGAGTTCCTCGTTGCTGGTGGTTGAGAGTGGATGGTCTTGGCACACGTCGCAGAGACCGCAAGGAGTGGAGTCCGTCTCGTCGAAATAGGAGAGAAGCAGTTGGCTACGACAAGTGGTCGGGTCGGTGCAATAGGTGAGCATGCTGTTGATGCGGTGTTCATATTGTTCCAGACGCTTTTCGTAGACTTCGGGCGTGAGTGCCAATTTGTCCATCCACCCGAGGCGTGAGATAGGTCACTGTAGCCACATTCTTGCGAGGAATGTAGTGAATGATGCGCTCAGCGTTGAGTGCTTTGAGTGCATGATAGACTTGATGCTCGGTGAGATCGCACTTTTCGGCAAGGGTAGCTTCTTCGATAAAGATGTAGTCGGAGAAAATACCAGTGTATTGGCGCAAAAGTGTGGTGAGCACCTTGTCGCCACGGCGTGCGCGGAGGTGAATGCGGTAGAGTTCATCGCGCTGCACAATCATCATGATGCGCGATTTTGTGTCGTGTTTGTCGGTGTAGGACAGATAGCCGGCGCGCTCCAAGATGATGAAGGCATTGACCACGGTGAGGGGGAAATGCTTGAACTTGGCGCAGAATTTTTCTAAATCAAATTCGCGCACTTTGCCCTCGGCTTCACCCTCTCCCACTTGGAGAAAATAGGCAACATCATCGTAAATCTCGCGCACCTTGTCTTTGGCAGGGAAGGTTTGTCCTATGCGTTGGGAGAGACTTCGGGTGTCACGGGCATTGAAGAGGAGGATGGAGCGAGCTGGTGCACCATCTCTGCCGGCGCGTCCAGCTTCTTGGAAATAGGCTTCGATGGAGTCGGGAGGGTCGAGGTGCACCACCAGTCGCACATCGGGTTTGTCGATGCCCATGCCGAAAGCATTGGTGGCAACCATCACGCGAGCTTCGTCGCGCTGCCACGACTCTTGGCGAAAAGCCTTGTCGGCTGTGGGGAGTCCTGCGTGGTAGTAGAGCGCAGAAAGTCCTGCGGCTTGGAGGGCGAGGGCTGTGTCGCGCGTGCCACCACGCGAACGGGTGTAGACGATGGCAGAACCTTCACTTTGTTCCAAAAGTTGGATTAAATCTCCTAGTTTATCGTCGCTCATCTGCACTATATAGGTGAGATTGGGACGCGCAAAACTCATGCGGAAGGCGCGTTTCTCTCGAAAGCGAAGTTGTTGTTGAATGTCGTCTACTACGAGATTAGTGGCAGTAGCCGTGAGAGCGAGGATAGGTTTTTCTGGTAGTAGTTGGCGGATTTCCTTGAGTTGGAGATAAGAAGGGCGGAAATCGTAGCCCCACTGCGAGATGCAGTGCGCTTCGTCCACAGCGATGAAGCTCACCTTCATGTAGTTGAGCTTGAGCTGGAAGAGATCGGTGTGCAATCGTTCGGGCGAAAGATAAAGAAACTTGTAGCGTCCGAGAATTACATTGTCCAGTTCTTGGTTAATTTCGTCGCGTGATAGCCCCGAATGGATGGCAGTGGCGCGGATGCCCTTGCGTCGTAGGTGTTCCACTTGGTCTTTCATCAGCGCAATGAGCGGAGTAATGACCAAACACGTGCCTTCCATCATCATGGCAGGCACCTGGAAGGTGAGACTCTTGCCACCGCCTGTGGGCATGAGTCCGAGCGTGTCGTGTCCTGCCAATATGCTGTCGATGATGTCGCGTTGGATGCCGCGAAAATCTGGATAACCCCACACGCGCTGCAGCATGATGCGTGGGTCGGTGGGAAGTTCGCCAGTCTCGTCCGTGCCGATGGTGGCTACAGAAGGGAGTGCGGAGGAAGGTGGCACGTAGTCTGTCGGCATTTCTATGGGCGCACCTAGCACCTCCTGCAGTTGTTGGTCAAGTGCAGAGAGAGAAAGTTCTTCGAGAGAGGAGTTTCGCTCATGAGGTGAGGAGATGAATAGAAGTTGCCAGAGATTTTCTCGTGTCGCGCAGAGAGATAAGCTCGACTAACAGTCAAGAGGCACATAGGATGTGGCGCAACAGAGGGTGGAAGTCGGTGGTGGCGCGTGAGAACGTGTGGGCTATTCGCAGGGACGAATGTCTTCGATTTGTAGTTGCACTTCACCGCGTTTGTGGCTATTTTCTTCGATGGCGTAGCAGATGTCGAAAGCGCGACGCGTCTTGATGTAGCGGGCTTGCGAACTCTGTCCGAAGGCGATGCCGTTCATGATGGTGTTGGACTTGTTGTCCACCAACTCGAGTTTGATGTGCTCTTGTCCGCGACCGACTACTTTGGAGGTGCCATAGTCGTAGACGCGGTGGGTGCAGAAGAGGGGACGCTCATTGCCAGGACCGAAGGGTGCGAATTTGCGCAGTTGTTGATAGAAATCGAAGTTTACATCTTGGAAATCTAAGACAGCGGTGATGTCAAGACTGGCTTGCGTCTGTTCGTCGAGGATGTGTTGGGTCACATATTCTTCAAATCTTCGGGTGAACTCTGCCACATTCTCCGCAGGGAGTGTGAGTCCGGCAGCATAAGGGTGACCTCCGAAATTCTCTAGCAAATCTGCACAGCTGTGAATGGCTTTGTAGACATCAAATCCAGTGACGGAGCGTGCGGAACCAGTCGCCATGTCGCCCGTGCGTGTCAAGACCACGGCAGGACGATAGTATTGTTCGGTGACGCGAGAGGCTACAATGCCGATGATGCCTTTGTGCCACTCTTCGTTGTAGACCACGATGGCACGACGTTCTTCCAAACCTTCCATCTGACTCACTTGGTTGGTGGCTTGTTCGGTCATTTGGCGGTCGAGATCCTTACGCGCTTCGTTGTAGAGATTGATGTGCGAGGCTTGTTCTAGAGCTACTTGGTAATCTTTCCACCAGAAGTTGCACAGCTTCTTTTGCATTTTGCATGCGACCCGAAGCATTGATGCGTGGTCCAATCTTGAAGATGATGTCGTTCATCGTGAGTTCGCGATCGCGCAGTCCACAGACCTCGATGATGGCTTGAAGTCCGATGGAAGGATTGGAGTTGAGACGTCGCAAACCATGGTGTGCCAGGATGCGATTCTCGCCCATGATGGGAACGATGTCAGAAGCGATGGACACGGCACAAAGGTCGAGCAATTCATGGAGTCGGTTGAACTCAATGCCATTGTTGGCGGCAAAGGCTTGCATGAACTTGAACCCTACGCCACAACCTGAGAGGTGAGTGTAGGGATAACGGTTGTCGCGACGTTTGGGGTTGAGAATCGCCACTGCAGGAGGGAGTACTTCGTCGGGCACGTGGTGGTCGCAGATGATGAAGTCGATGCCAAGTTCCTTGGCATAGGCTATCTCGTCGATGGCTTTGATGCCGCAGTCGAGCACGATGATGAGGCGCACGCCCATTTCTGCCGCAAATTCCACTCCTTTGCGTGATACACCATAACCCTCATCGTAGCGATCGGGGATGTAGTAATCTACTTGGGAGTAGTGGTGGCTAATGAATTTATAGACCAATGCCACTGAGGTGACGCCATCGACGTCGTAATCTCCATAGACCATGATGCGCTCCTTACGTGCGATAGCCTCGTTGAGACGCTCCACAGCCACCTGCATGTCGTTCATGAGGAAGGGGTCGTGGAGGTCTGTGAGTTGGGGGCGGAAGAATCTCCGAGCTTCGAAAGGAGAATAGATGCCACGATCGCGCAGCATCTGACCAAAGACGGGATGCACACCCACTTGTGCAGCGAGGCGGGCGGCTTCGTTGGTTTCTTCTAAGGAAGGGGTGTGGTAGTTCCACTTATATATCATGGGGCAGGGGATTTTGTGGAGAGCGGTTCTCCCTGTGTGGAGATAGAAAGCAGTTGGAAGCTATTTTTACCTTGACTCTGAATGAGGAAACATGCTTCGTAAATGAGGGGTCTCTTCATCTTTGGGTGATGCCCATTCTTCTTGAAACAACGAGGTGAAGGTTTCTAGCAACTGAACTGATAGACGAAATGAGTCGTATTTCGGCACGCTAAGTTAGTGATTTTTTTTGAGTTGTTGGTCGAAAATAGAGAGGTTTTTCCAGATAAAAAGCAAACCCACCCTTGTAAAACTGTTTACACGGGTGGGTTGTAAGGAGGGTGAGGGATGAACCTTGTGAGTTAGAGAGAAAGGGGTAGACTGTTTAGCTCAAAAGTTCTTTGACTTTGGTGCTAATGGCGCGACCATCTGCGCGGCCCGCCAAGCGTGTAGAGGCAACTCCCATCACTTTACCCATTTCTTTGGGAGAAGTGGCGCCTACTTCTGCGATGATGTCGCGAAGTGCAGCGGTGAGTTCTTCGTCAGTGAGCGGTTTGGGGAGGTAAGTTTCGATGACTGCTACTTCTGCCAATTCGCCTTCTGCAAGGTCGGGGCGGTTTTGCTCCGTGTAAAGTTGAGCAGTATCGCGACCTTGTTTAGCAAGTTTTGCCAAAATCTTCATCGCAGCCTCGTCGGTGAGTTCACCATTGCTGCCAGGTGCGGTTTTGGCTTCGATGAAATACTTCTTGATGTTGCGCAACGCTTGGGTGCGCACTTTGTCTTTGGCCTTCATAGCGGCCATGATGTCTGTGCTGATTTGATCGAAAAGCATAGCAATATTGTGGGTTGGTGGGGAATCGATGAAGCGCATCGTAGCCTTTTTCTGCGCTGGTTGGTGCTTAGTCAAGCATAATCTCGATAGGATGACTGCTTCCTCCAATCTCGTGGAGTTTGACTAGGTCACTGTCTGTGCGGCGCACTGTGGGACGAGCCTCAAGTTGGTGCACGAGTTCTTCGTTGTCGAGCTCTTCGTCGCCGAAGATGTAGATGCGCGGACGGCGGCGCGACTTTTCGTTGTTGGGGTCGTAGTAGCGTCCTCGGCGGTCGTCACGAATCTTTTCTTGTTCGCGAGCCTGTGGTGTATCTTCTTCCTTTTCGGGCTTTTTGTGGAAGCCTGATGCAATGATAATCACCTTAACTTCGTCTGTAAGTCGAGGGTCTTCTACAAATCCAGGCTTAAAGTCAGGATTGGTCTCAAAACCTTTCATGAAGTCGTCTACTTCATTGAGTTCTTCAATCATGAGTGCGTTGCCCGTGCTCTCAGGAGGACTGAAGATGGCAAGGCGTAACGAGAGACTCTTTTGCACATCCGTGTCGTTGAGAAGGGGAGAATGGAGTGCGCTTTGGATGGCTTCACGCAGTCTGTGTTCTCCTCTGCCTTCGCCTGTAGCCATAATCGCAGCCCCACCTCCTCGAAGACAGGTGTCGACGTCTTGGAAGTCGAGGTTCATGCCGAAGAGTCCTTGACGACCGCGCATCTTTATCACTTCTACGATGGAGTTTACCGCGTTGGTGAGCGTCTGGTCCGCCTTGCGGAAGGCGTTGAGCACTGAAAAATCGGAATATATCTCGAGCAATCGCTGATTGTTGATGACCAACAACGTATCTACTTCTTGTGCAATGCGTGCTACACCATCAAGGGCTTTGTCGATTTGCTTCGGCATCTCGAACTTGAAGGGGGATAGTGACGATGCCCACGGTGAGGATGCCCAGTTTCATGGCTTCTCGAGCGATGATTGGCGCAGCTCCTGTGCCAGTGCCACCTCCCATGCCCGCCGTGATGAAGAGCATGTTAGTGTCGGTGCCGAGAGCCTTGATGATTTCATCCACGTGCTTCTCCGCAAGTTCAGCACCCTTCTCAGGGCGTCCGCCAGCTCCTAAACCAGGACCAAGCTGCACTTGGTGAGAGATGGGAGAGTCTTCGAGTGCTTTGGAGTCGGTATTGCACACGATGAAGTGTACTCCTTCGATGCCTTCACGATACATGTTGGCGACAGCATTACCACCGCCACCTCCTACACCGATGACCTTGATGTTGGCAGGGAGAGCCGGTGCTGTAGGAGGCAATTCTATATCGAGAGATGAGGTGTATAATTGTTCAGACATATAGTGTGACGGCGTTAGGTGAGATAGATGAAGCCTTGCGGTGAAGTACTTGTAAGGTGAATGCTGGAGAGGCTACAGCTGACGAAGGAGTGGAGATTAGCTTTCGATAATCTCCATACCTTGTGTCTTGCTGCGGATTTCACTGAGCTGTTCTTTGGTACGGCGGCAAGTGGGAATCGCTTCAACGAGAGATACAAGTTCTTCGTTCTCCAAATCTTCTGGTTCAAAAAGATAAATCTTGTAGAAACGTGGTTGAACTCCCTTAGGATTGTTCGTTTGGTAGTATTGACCACGACGTTCTGCACGTTCGTTCTCCTCTTGAGCGTTGCGTTGCTCTTCTTCAGAATTCTTAGCTGCGAGGTGTTCTTCCATGCCTGGGATGGCATTAACGTCGAAGCCAGTGGCAAGAATCGTCACTTTCACCTTCTTACCCAAGGTGCGGTCGATAGATACCCCCCCATTTGGTTTCGACATCCTTGCGGAATTCCGACATAAACTTGTCCACCTCGTTGATTTCTTCCATCATCAACTCTTGAGGTTCGTTGTCTTCGTCTGGGAGATCGTTGAAGGAGATCGAGAGGAGAATCTTTGTCGAACTCTTGATGTCGCGGTTGTTGAGGAGCGGAGAGTTGAGCGCATCTTCGATGGCTTCTCTCACACGGTTCTCCCCTTCGCCATATCCTGTGCTCATGAGGGCGATACCCCCTTGGCGCAACACGGTGCAGACGTCTTGGAAGTCAAGGTTGATGATACCATGCATCGTGATAATTTCTGCGATGGATCGTGCAGCCGTAGAGAGTGTAGTGTCCGCTTTTTCAAATGCCGAACGGAAGGTCAGGTCTGGATACACCGTGCGCAACAATTCATTGTTGATTACCAAGAGCGCATCTACCTCCTTAGCGATAGCATCTACTCCATCAAGCGCTTGGTCAATCTTCTTGTTACCTTCAAATTGGAAGGGAATAGTGACGATACCCACTGTGAGAATGCCACGCTCTTTGGCTTCGTGTGCAATCACGGGTGCTGCGCCTGTACCAGTACCACCGCCCATACCAGCAGTGATGAATACCATCTTGGTATTAGCATCCAGCAAAGCGCGGATTTGGTCGATGCTTTCATTGGCAGCCTGACGAGCACGCTCGGGGCGGTTGCCAGCGCCAAGACCATCTTTTCCCAGTTGCACCTTGTAAGGTACGGGAGAATCCTGCAGCGCTTTGGAGTCGGTGTTGCAAACTGCGAAGTTCACCTCCTTGATCCCCGTGCGGTACATGTAGTTTACGGCATTTCCACCGCCACCACCCACACCAATCACCTTGATGATGCTGGGAGTTGTAGCAGGATTGCCCATGTCTAGAATCATGTTTCGCTGGGAGCTTCGGAAGCTGTCTGAGGTACATCGACAGAGCTTGTCGCGGTCTCAGAAGTTTCGTTAGTATCTGGAAAAGAGACTGTGGTGTCAGCTTCAAAACCCATATCGATGATGGGAGTCTCTTGGAAGTTATCGTTATTCTCACTCATAGAGGTAGGAGAGTTTGGGGGAAGGTACTATGATGAAAAGGAAGAAATAAACATAGCATCGAGCATCAAGCGGAGTGTATCGAGTGGTTTGCGCCAAACTCAAGGGATTGTGCAGCTTATACAAGACTGTATGTTTCAAACGATGTCCCTTGAGCAGTCTGTATCCAACAATCCTTCTCGATCTGTGTGTGCTCCGAACGCAGAGAAGCTAAGTTGTCTAGTATGTTAGTCGTTGTCGCTGACCAGTGAAGAAAGGTATTTTCCTACGCGCTTAAACCAGCTGTCCTTTTTGGGCTTTGGTTCCTCTTGTTGTTCTGGTGTTTCTACAGCAGGAGTTTCGGGAACTTCAGGAGTTGCATCCTGTGTTTCTTCGTGTTCTTCTGGGAACAACAAAGGTTGTTGAGGAGTCACGCGTTCGCCACCGTTACAGTTGATTTCGCCGGTTTCGATAATCGCCAATCCCACGTTGTACGTTCCGCTTTGGTTGAAGCGGCTGTCGTCAGCAATCACGCTCAAACGAGGAGGCGTGTTCACGATGCGGAGGTTGAGATCTTTGAAGTGTTGCTCAAATGCCTTGTTGATATTGCGCAGTTGGGCAGCTCCGCCAGTGACAATCACGCCATTAACGAGTTTGTCCAAATCGATATTAGCACGTTTGGCTTGTTCTGCCACGTTTTGTACGATTTCTTCCACACGAGCCTCGATGATTTCTAGCAGATTCTTCTGGCTATATTTGCGACCGCCCTCGAGAGTGATGTGAGACTCTTCGCTTTCTTCCAGGTTTGGAAATCAGGATAACCATAAGTACGCTTCAATTCCTCAGCACGATTTTCGTCGCAGTTGAACACTTTCACGATGTCCTGAGTAATGTTGTCGCTACCCAACGGAATCACAGCTAGATGACGCAACAAACGACTCTTATACACCGCCACAGTAGTGGTTTGACTACCCATGTCCACGAAGATGCAACCCGAGTTGCGTTCTTGTTCCGTAGGAATCACGTTAGCCAAATCTGTTGCAGAAATAGTGAGTTTAGCGATCGTGATACCGGCACGACGGAAGCACGTTTCGATAGTTTCAATCACCGTGCTATTGCAAGAGATGTTGAGGAAGTCGGCACGGATGTTATCGCTTTGCATGCCCACGGGTTCATTGGTCACCATCGAACCCACGCGATATTCCAGAGGAATAGCTTCCAGATAGAGATGGTCATTGCTGCGTGTCTCTTGGTTGTGTTCGAGCACCATGCGCACCACGTCAGATGTAATGGTTTCGCGTGAGCTGAAAGGAAGGGTCACGCTGTTGGTGATAGAGCGAATGCCCATGCAGTTGACCGATACATAGAACTTTCCTATGTTGCAATTGATTTTCTCTTCCAGATGTTCTTTGATGTTTTTCAAGCAGTTGGTCATTTTCTCCAAGTTGTAGACACGACCTTTGCTAATGAACTCTGAGGAAAGTGTGGAGATGAAGGAGAGCACCTTGATGCTACCGTCAGCGGTCTTCTGACCTACGATGCCAGTGGTTTGGAACGATCCAAGAACAATGGCTGCAATGAAGCTGTCTTGTGGCATAGGAAGATAGTTTTCTTATTATCGGTTGTGGAAGAGTATTTATTTGAGGTTCAATGTCGAAGCACTGAAGCACGAGTAGTCTTTGCTGGACTGAGCCGCCAAAGAAACGGTCGGAGGAGTGAGCAGAGGTTAGGGTTCTTGTTTGATGCCAATCACTTGATTTTCATACGCCACTGAAATAGCTTGGTAGCGGTTCCAGCCCACGTTGGGCAACACCTTTTCGTAGAATGCGCGGAGGTTGTTGAGTTTTTGGTCAAAATTTTCCGCTTTTCCGAGGTGCACCAGGGCATTGCCTACACGGAGCACCAAATCGATGTCCTGATTGGGTTGTACTTGGATTTGCATCACCTGATTGTTCCAAAACTCGTCTTGACTGAGCAACATGCCTAAAGGAAGAAGGTGCTTTTTCACAAAGCCATTGGTCACCTGACCAGTCACCACAGGCAAATCCGCTTCGTATCCGCGAGCTGCCATGGGATATCCCTTGCTGTCCACGTAGTAGTCTTCGCCATTGTCAGCGATGATGCGCAGCAGCGGTAGACGTTGCACCACAAACACATTCACGTTTTCGCCAGGCGTCTTCATGCAAATTGCCTCACGGATGAACGGATCGCTTTGTAGTTTGTTTTGAATCTGAATCAAATTGACGTCCTTCATCGATCTGCCGATGGGATAGAGGCTCGCTTTGCGCAGCATCATGTCAATATCCTTCGCCGTGATGAGCGTAGCTTGCGCACTGTCGGCGATGACAATGTTGAGGCTTCTGCATTGCTTTGTGTCTTCGCGCGTGATGAAAGTGAAGAGCGCGAAGATCAGATAGGCAGTCATGCCAAAAAGCATCAGAAGTTTGAACAGTGGACGCATGAAAAGGAAGAATCAGAGCTTAGGTTGTGAGAGAGCACCGCGTTGATGGGCTGAGCAAAGGCCACCATGAGCAACGAAGCTCCTCTACGGGAGATATCTCGTTAGAGATCAAGAACTATGCCTTTGCCGCCTGTTTGTTGAGCAAAATCTCTGTGAGTTGAGGGCAATAAGTGTCGGCATCACCAGCGCCAAGCACCACCAAAACGTCGAAGTCGCCTTCTGCAACGATTTGTGGTAACTCTGTGAGGTGCGCCATGCGCTTCGTCATTTCGGGGCGCAGACGGTCGAATATGAGTTGTGAGGTTACGCCTTCGATGGGCAATTCTCGAGCAGGATAGATGTCGAGCAAGATCACTTCATCGAGCAGTGAGAGAGAGTCTGCAAAATCCTTGTAGAAATCGCGCGTTCGTGTGTAGAGATGCGGTTGGAAGATGGCAGTAATCTTACGACCATCGAAGACCTCACGAAGCGAAAGGATGCTTTGCTTAATCTCAGCAGGGTGGTGTGCGTAGTCGCTGAGGAAAACGCAGTGCTCATTTTTAATTTTGAAGTCAAAACGGCGATCCACTCCTCCGAAGGTGAGCATTGCTGCGCGAATCTCTTCGGCAGAAACTCCTGCCAGTTGTGCCAAGGCGCAAGCTGCAATACCATTGTCGATGTTGATGCTCACTGGCACTCCCAATTCGATGTCCGCAATGTTGCCCAAGGGCGACACCAAATCGAAGACGATGCGACCACCCCCGATGCGGATGCGTTCGGCATGGAAGTCCCCTTCGGTGCGGCTGTAGTCATAGCGACGCACCCCCGATTGGAGACGCTCTTCAAAGCGCAAACCGCGGTGCACCACCAAAGCTCCTCCGGGTTGGATGAGCGAAGTGTAATGAGCAAAGCTCTCCAGATAGGCTTCTTCAGTGCCGTAGATGTCCAAGTGGTCAGGGTCGGCAGAAGTAATGGCTGTGGCATAAGGACGGAGGTGATGGAAGGAACGGTCAAATTCGTCCGCTTCAATCACCACATATTCGCTTTTAGCCGAAAGCAGATAGTTTGTGCCATAGTTTTTGGTGATACCCCCCAAGAAGGCATTGCATCCCACATGACTTTGGTGCAGCAGGTGCGCCGTCATTGCCGAAGTGGAGGTCTTGCCGTGTGTGCCTGCCACACAGAGCCCCTTCATGGACTGGGTGAGCGTGCCCAACACCTGTGCGCGCTTGTGGAGTTCAAAACCATTTTCGCGAAACCATGCCATTTCTTGATGATCGGCAGGGATGGCAGGTGTGTAGACCACCAATGTTTGTTGGGGATTGCGGCAAGGTGCCGGAATCAATTCGGGATTATCTTCAAAATGAATCTCGATACCTTCAGCCTGGAGAGCATCGGTGAGTGTGGAAGGAGTGCGATCGTAGCCTGCCACAAAAAGACCTTGTTGGCGAAATAGCGTTCGAGCGCACTCATGCCGATACCACCGGCACCTAAAAAGTAGACAGCGTTGAAATTCATATAGAGCAGATAGGATGAGATTCGTAGTGTGAAGTTGTGGGGGATGTGTAGCTCGCACAGACGCAGTTAGCTGTGTGCTTTAGGGTGCGTGGACTATGCCTTCTGTTGTGCTAGAGCAATAGCAAATTGTGCAATGTCGTGTGCCGCATTAGGTTTGGCAAGCTGGAGTGCATTTTCCGATAAGCGTTGGAGTGTTGCCGTGTCGCGCACTGTTGCCACCGCTTGTTCGAGGAGGGTGGTGGGAGCCTCTGCATCCGTGACATAGCGCGCTGCGTCTTTGTTTACGAGAGCCAGAGCGTTGTGTGTTTGGTGGTCTTCAGCCACATTGGGAGAAGGCACGAGAATCGAAGGTTTGCCCAGCAGGCAAATTTCACTGATGCTGGAAGCTCCTGCACGGCTCACCACCAAGTCGGCAGCAGCATAGGCAGCGCTCATATCGCTCACAAACTCTGTGACGTGGAGATGAGCAGGTGGGGTGGTTTGTGCCAGTCGTTCTTGGATGTTTGCACTATAAAACTTACCCGTTTGCCACAAAATCTGCACGTCTTCTTGTTGTGTCAACCACTCCAAGTGGTTCAGCACACTCTCGTTGAGCGTGCGTGCTCCAAGGCTTCCTCCGATGATGAGAATGGTCTTCAAGTCGGGGCGCAGTCCGAGCTGTTGTCGAGCTGCTTCGGGGGAGAGATTGTGGTGCAAAAGATTCTGACGTACAGGGTTACCCGTCAGGACAATGCGCTCTGCAGGGAAGAAGCGTTCCATACCTTCATACGCCACGCAGATCTTCTTTGCGCGCTTGGCGAGGAGCTTGTTGGTCACCCCTGCATAGGAATTTTGCTCTTGTAGCAGGGTGGGAATGCCCATTTTGCCACACATGTTGAGAGTCGGACCACTGGCATAACCGCCCACGCCGACTGCCACCATGGGCTTAAACTCCTTGATTACGCGCTTAGCGATGCGCTGCGAACGCCAGAGTTTGAGCAGCACGCCAAAGTTGCGCCACAATCTTTTGCGGTCGAACCCGGCAATGGGCAGACCAACAATGCGATAACCTGCGGCAGGCACGCGCTGCATTTCCATGCGACCTTCCGCCCCGACAAAGAGAATTTCTGCTTCGGGGTGTAGGGCTTTTATTTCGTTGGCAATGGCAATGGCAGGGAAGATATGCCCCCCCTGTTCCTCCGCCACTGATGATGACTCTCAATTCGTTCATGTTCAGAGACTTTTCAGCAAAACGAGCCCAGTAAGGGCAAGTTAGTGTCAATATCTGAGCAAAAGTAACAAATAAATTCCGAGTTTGCCCCTCTTTTGTAGAAAAAAGTACCAAAAAAAATCGGAAGTCGTTAGTTTGACTTCCGATTTATCAATTTTTACATCGTAAAACCTCTATTGGGACGTTGAGAGGATTCTTTGTATTATTTCACGATGATGAGGTAGTAATTCTTCTTACCTTTTTGTGCGAGGAGGTATTTGCCATCGAGCAAATCATCTTCTGTGAGTTCACGGTCGAAGGCTTCGAGCTTTTCCTTATTGATGCTCACGCCGCCACCTTGGGTGAGTTTGCGCATCTCGCCTTTAGAGGGGAAGGCTTTGGTGGTTTCTGCCAAGAGGTCTACGGCTTTTGCACCTACCACTTGGTCGCGGTTCACTTCAAACTTTTGCACACCGTCGAAGACCGCCAAGAGCGTAGCTTCATCGAGCTTGAGCAAGTTTTCCTTAGTAGCCTTGCCGAAGAGGATGTTGGTGGCTTCCACTGCCATTTCGTAGTCTTGCTGACCATGCACGAGCACGGTGACTTCTTGACCGAGGCGCTTTTGCAAGTTGCGGAGACCAGGATTTTGACGATGCTCTTCGATGAGGCTGTCAATTTCTTCCTTGGTGAGGTCGGTGAAAATCTTGATGTAGCGTTCTGCTTCCTCGTCGCCCACGTTGAGCCAGAATTGATAGAAAGCATAAGGCGTGGTGCGGTTGCGGTCGAGCCAGATGTTGCCTTGTTCAGTCTTACCAAACTTCTTGCCGTCTGCTTTGGTGATGAGGGGGCAAGTGAGGGCAAAGGCTTCATTGTCAGCACCCAATTTGCGACGAATCAACTCCGTACCTGTGGTGATGTTACCCCATTGGTCGCTACCACCCATCTGGAGTTTGCAGTTCTTCTCTTGGTAGAGGTGGAGGAAGTCGTAGCCTTGGAGCAATTGGTAGGTGAATTCTGTGAAAGACATGCCTTCGGCAAATTCGCCATTGAGACGACGCTTCACGCTGTCTTTAGCCATCATGTAGTTCACGGTGATGCACTTACCGATTTCGCGTGCAAAGTCGAGGAAGCTGTAGTTCTTCATCCAGTCGTAGTTGTTCACCAACTCGGCTGCATTGGGGGCATCGCTTTCAAAGTCGAGGAAGCGTGATAATTGTTCCTTGATGCACGCTACATTGTGACGGAGAGTTTCCTCGTTGAGCAAATTGCGCTCAGCACTCTTGCCCGAAGGGTCTCCGATCATACCGGTAGCACCGCCCACGAGAGCGAGGGGCTTGTGACCTGCTTGTTGAAGATGGCGGAGCATCATCACGCCACAGAGGTGACCAATGTGGAGAGAGTCGGCTGTGGGGTCGATGCCCACATAGGCCGTCACCATTTCTTTTTCAAAAAGTTCGTCGGTGCCTGGCATCATTTGGTGGAGCATGCCACGCCATTTGAGTTCTTCTACAAATTCATCGATGTATTTTTGCTTTTTTGAATTGTCGATTCGCCAATGCTCCAGTTGCCTCTGTCCGTGCAGTAGCTTCCAAAAGCATGTTGTCATGTGCAAAAGTACGACTTCTTACGCGGTCTACCAAAATTTTGAGGCAAAGTGTTGAAAAGTAGGCAGCATCAGTCGCGTACAAGGCGTCGGCAGAACCCTATGAGGGGTTGTGCAGCTACGGCTACCCATATTCCAGTCAGAAGATAGTACACCCCTGGCATATTGGTGGGGAAGATGACTGCAATGAGGGCAATATTGGCATGAAGGTAAGCCACGACTTCGCGCGGCGTCACGCGGGTGCCCAAGAGTTCGGTGCAATTTTTCGCTAAAGTAACGAAGGCTTGTTGCTGTGCCAACCATTTGATGAGGGAAAAGCGCAAAATCATGAGGAGGAAGGCTGCACTGGAGTCTAATTTTTCGGTGCTGCGACGCACTGTAGAAGGAGTGACAGAAGTTGTAGGGTTCATGGTGTTGGTGTCGTTCTATGTGAGTATTGTGATGTTTTGATGGTGCAAAGGTAGGATGTCTTTGTGACGCTGTGTGTCAATCATGAAGTTGCGTCGTTAAATCTTCGTAGTTTTTAGCGCACCTTCGTGCGATTCTTGCTAAGAAAACTCAGGGGGAAAAATCGAGTGGGCTAGCCCTAGTAAATCATGGCATTTTGGGGGCTTCACCAAACGCCCTCGCGCGTGACACGCGCGCGCATCCCCTGGAGTTTTGCATTTTTTGCTTTCACAACCTTCACACGCAGTTCGATTTTCTCCGACGTTTTTGAGAAAACGTGCGACTTTTTTTCTTTTTTCTCCCACGTTTTTTGAATTATCTCCGACGTTCTTTTTCAAAGCTCCCACAAACGTGGATGTGTGAAGGTTGTGAAAGCAAAAAGAGCGATTTCTCTGTAATGCGGGCGCGTGTCACGCGCGCGTGAGAAAACATTAGATTTTAGACGTTAGACGTTAGAGGTTAGAGGTTAGACATTAGACGTTAGAGGTTAGACATTAGACGTTAGATTTTAGACTTTGGGAATTAGTCGAGCAGTTAGAGAGTGGCTATAAGGTGAAAGAGGAACTTACTTGTCGTGGACAGAGAGAATGTTTTTCTTGTAATTTCGCTTTATTGCTATCTCCACATTGCATAATAGCGGGTGTCTAAAGAAAAAACTGCACTTTTTTGCCGATTTTTCTCACTTTGGGTGTTTTGCTTCCCAGGTATATATAGGGGCTGGAGATTGAAGGGCTAAAAAAACAGGGTGTTTGATAAAGGGCAAACTGCTGCGTTATTTTCGACATTCAGCTTTGGTCACGTACTTCAGTACGCTCCCTTCAGCCTCCATCTTAATGCCTTGCATTTTATCCCTTTATCAAACACCAAAAGGAGATGCTGCAAAAACGAGTTTTGCAACATCTCCAAACTAATTAGAAAGTATGAAACGATCGTGTTACTTCACGATAACCTTGTGGCCGTTGATCACGTAGATACCAGCAGGGAGGCTGTTCACGTCGTCAACACGCACACCGGAGAGGGTGAAGGTACCCTTCGTCTTGCTAGCAGGAGCAAGGACACCAGTCTTGATGAGGGTGATGATTTGGTTGGCTGGGATCACGAGGTCACCATTTTCGGTAGTTTCGGGGAGCTTGCCGAAGTAACCTGCGTTAGGAGCAGCCTTGTCGCCCTGTTCTGAGAGCACCACTTTCGTGCGGTCGGGGCTCAACAGACCATTGTTTTCGCGAAGAGGAGTAAAGTCAAATGTACCATAAAGACCATTCACAGCTTCAGCGGGCTTGTTGGTTGGCTTGAGGTCGTTGAGTGTCTTAGCAGTAGTGAAGAGGAGGGCAGTGCCCTTGTTGTTTGCACTAGGCTTGAACACATAACCTTGACCAGCCTTGAGCTTTCTGTCTGTTACAGCCTTGAGCACAACGTCCTTAGTGTCTGCCTTCTGACCGATAACGGTGTAGAAGTTTCCATTTGCGTCTTCTTCAGTGAACTCAGCGTCGATGGGGAGGGTCACAAATTGGAGGCCTTCCTTAGCAGCAAGTTGGTAGGTGAAGCCTTCTTCGAACACGTTCTTGATTTGTTCGTCTGTAACAGGATGGAATGAAAACGCAGAGTTGTCATTTTCCTTTGCAGCAAGCCAAGTCACGATGGTCTTAGAAGATGGATCTGCATTGACGTAAGGATAGTTGGCTTCAGTGGGATCGGTAGATACGAAGCGGAAAGCACCTGGGAAGTTGATGAACTCCACCTTGAAGACATAAGGAGTCTCAGAGAGCATCATGGCGCGTTGTTGCTTCTTATCGTCGCGAGAGAGGTAGAGACCATTGAAGACATTGCGGAAGGTGTAGCCACCGTCCACCTTTCTACTTGCCAGAAGTAGTCGAGGTGTTGCTTGCGGTCGGGAGTATCTTCAAATTCACCATTTACAGTGGCAGAAGGTTGGCGACCTGCTATGCACACTTGGTCGTTGGTGGTGGTAGAAGAGTTGCGCACAGAGAGTACGTTGTGATAAACCTTCTTGTTGCTAGATTCGCTCTGGATGATGTAGATGCCACTACCAGGTACGCGGAGCTTGCTTTCGAAGGTAGTAAGTGCAGCGTTGAGTTGTGCAACGATGTTGTTGATTTCCTCTACGTTGGCAGCCTTCACATCGGTAATAGCCTTGAGGTCGGCGAGCGCCTTATCGCGAGCAGCCTTGAGGGCTTCCTTCGCACCATCTTGGTAGTAACCCAGTCCTTCGCCTTCTTGTGCCTTGTCGAGACGGCCATTGATGAGGTTGGCAACGTCGGTGACGCGAGTGACATCGGGATAGTTGGAGCGGAACTTTTCGTAAGCAGTCTTGAACTTCTCGATGGTAGCTTCAGAAGCTGCCTTCTTATCGAGTTCAGCTTCGGCAGTCTTGATGACGTCTTGGAGAGCTTGCATCACGTCGGCAGGAACACCAGCGTTGGGTGAGTTGAGCTTGTCGTATTCACCTTGGTAAACGCGAAGTTCGTTGGCATAAACAAAACCACTTGGGTTGTTGTCCATTCGATCTACAATCTCAAGACGGAGGTACTTGTACTCTTCGTCGAAGCCGAGAGCTGCGAAACCAACTTTGCGACCGTTTTCTGTGCCGTCAGCGGCGAGCATCTTGGTAGCGTAGTTGAATGTGCCAGAAGTGAGGGGCACCCAGCCATCCTTCTTCCAAGCGTCGTAGTCGTATTGACCTTCGATGGGAGCGCCAGCTGCATCCACTTTTTGCACCTTGCCCTTAGCTAGTGCACTTTCGTCCTTTGCACCCCAGAGGATAACCTTCTTGGGAGAACCAGAGGCTGCATTGGCAACGAGACGTTCACCCCATTTCACTACGATGCTTTTGACAGGGTTGTCCAATTTGAAGTTGAAGAAGTGGTGTGCGTTCCAAGCATGTTCGCCACCATGCCATGTGGTGTGGAAGAAGGTGCCGAGGTCTTTATCGAACAGTAGGTTGATGTCCTTACCTTCCTCGGGGTCTGCCATGGGGCAAGAAATCTGAGCTTCAGAAGTTACAAGACCATCGAGTTCGTTGAAGTCACCCTTGAGTGCAGATTCGAGCTTCTTGCCGTCAGAACCAACAGGGAAGTAAACATTACCGTTGAGGATTTCTTCCTTCGCCTTTCCACGAGAGCCTTGAGCTCGATGTTGCGCTTAGGTTGAGCGATGAGTGCCTTGAGTTGTTCCACTTCTTCCTTGCTGATGGTGCGAGTGTGCCAAGAAGATGCTTTGGCAGTAGCGCCCCATACTACAGTGCTGTAGCCACTCACTTGAGCGTGAATACCACCATTGTTGACAAGTTTGTCTGAAGTGAAGGTGAGGTAACCAGGTTCGTCAGCATTAGCACCGATGGAGAATGCTGCCTCTGGTTTTTCGGTCATCGTAATGTTACGATAGTAGTTAGGTTGTGGACCGATGTAGCGACCTGTCTCGAGGTTGCGGAAGTAGAACTTGCCTTCTTCGCCAGTAGCGATAACTTCCCACACGAACTTCGCCAAATTATAGCTAACGGGGTCGTTGTGATGATATTCTACTGCGTCGTTTTCCTTACCAGACCAGCTGAGACCATTGGCACCAAAGGTTACTGCACCTTGGTCGTAGAGCGCTGTGCCGTCGTAGCCTGATTCGTTTTCACCACGCCAGTTGGTGATGATGTAGTAACCTGGGATGAGGGGATTAATCGCCGTTACGAATGCATTGTAAGTGGGCTTGAGCTCATCGATAATCTTGTAGATTTCTTCGTCAGACAATTTGGTAGTACCTTCGGTCACTCCCTTTGCCTTGTTCCACAATTCTATCAAGGTCTTGTGCTTCTCAGCATCGTATTCACCAGAACCGCTACCGATGCGATAGTTCTTGAGCACTTCTTCGAGCGTCTTGCCTTCGGGCACAATCTCTTGCATTGCAGTTTCGAGGGCTTCATTAGCAGACAACTTGATAGCAGAACGAAGAATCCATGCATTTTGGTTGTAGTCTGTGCCGATAGAAACCTTGCCACCGCTCAACAAGAATTGGTATTGAGCATATTGGTTGTTGGGGTCGAGAGATTGTGCAGAAGCAATGATCAATTCACCAGGAGCTACGCTTTCGGAGATGTAAGTAGCCTTCTGAAGATTGAGTTCATCGCCATCTACCTTTGAACGCCAGATGTAAGCATCGATACCCTTGTACTTCACGGGATCTTTGTCGCCTTCAACGTAGTCGTAGGATTCTTCTGGATTCTTTTCTTCCACTTCCACAACGACCACCTTCCAAGCGCGTTCCACTTGTTTGGTGTAGAAAGAAGCTGAACCAGGAAGAGCTACGTATTCGCCATTTTGGCACTTGATGTAGTAAACTTCAAGACCGTTTACTTTTTCGTTAGCCTTCTCAAAGGTGAAAACGCCCTTGTCGTTAAAGCCCGATGCGCTGTTGATGAATCCATCACCGAAAAGGTAGGCTGCAGTTCCTGCTTTGGCAGAGGCTGCACTTTGGAATACATATTGTTTGCCTGCTTCGATTTCTGCTGCAGCAACAGGATCTTCGCTGACGCTTACAGACCAGTAGTCAGCAGCTGCGTTGATGGAACCCACTGAGGTGAGTACGCAAGCTGCCATCATTGTTTGGTAGATGTGTTTCATGATAGAGTATTTGAATGATTGTTTTATTGAATTCGTTGAAGTGGGGCGAGTGTTCGCCACTTGAATAACGGGGCAAAGATACAAATGATTTTGTAACTACAAAAAAAAACGGAGCAGTTTCTCTGTATTTTGCAAAGTTTATATTTCAAATTTGTGGTGAAGATGCAGGCGTTTTCTAAACAAAGGCAAAGAAAAGTCCACCTCTCAGTGAGAAGTGGACTTGAAAAGTAATGTGTAGCTAGCAAAATGTGCGATTTTGCGCGACACCGTGATTATTTCTTTTTCATCACCCCTTCGGGGAGCATGATGATGGTGGCGCGGTTGCGGTCACGAAGGAGGACACCATTGACAAAGGCCTTGATGTCGGCAGAGGTGACGGCGTCGAGGGTTTCGAGATAGTTCTTGCGACCATCTTTGCCCCAGTTGTTCTTGGCTGAAATCAAACCTTGCCAGTAGCCATTGCGACGTTGGGCTTCTTCGTATTCCTTGTGCTCAAATTGCTTCACCTCGTTCAATTCCTCATCGGTGACACCGTCTTTGGCGATTTCATTGAGGCCCTGATCCATGAGAAGGAGCACAGAGTCTACCTTTTCGGGGGTGAAAGGAGCGAACACTTGAAGAGCGTAGATGTCTTTCGCACCGTAGCTGAGATTAGCATCAGCCCCCACGTTGTAAGCCATACCGCCATCTTCGCGGATAGACTTGAGATAACGCTTGGTCAAGATAGCACCGAACACATTGGCCACTTGAGCTTCCTTCAAGCTGTAGGGGTGGTTGCCTTGCCAGTACTGAATGAGCATGGCTTGAGGGGTTTCCATCTTGCGCTCGAAGCGATTTTCTACGACACCCTTGCGAGCATCGAGATTGAGCTTGGTGTAAGTCTCGCGCTTCTTCACTGCGGGGAGGGGAGCAATGTATTGTTCGGTGAAGGCACGGAGAGAATCTTCGTTGATAGCACCGGTGAAGTAGAAGTCGAAATCTCCACCCTTGTCGAAGCGCTGAGCATAGAGTTGCTTGATCTTTCGTAGTCAGCCTTGTCGAGGTCAGCGAGTGTGAGCTGTGCCTTGCGGGGGTTGTTGCCATAGAGGGTGCGGCGAATAGAGTCGCCAAATGCCTTCTGAGGATTCTTATCAGCGTTTTCCAAAGCGGTGCGAAGATTGTTGAGCACTGTGCGGTAAGCATCAGGGTCGTTCATGGGCTTTTGGAAACGGAGATAGAGGAGTTCGAAGAGGGTGCGCAAGTCTTTGGGAGTGGCGCTACCAGAGAGACTTTCACTGTAGTTGCTCAAACCTGTAGAAAGGCTGACTTGTTTGCCGGTGAGTTTCTTCTCTAACTCGGTGGCGTTGAAGTCGCCCCAACCTACACTTGACATCACGGGGTCGATGAGACGAACGTTGGCGAGGTCTTTTTCTGCGAACTTGCTAGTACCACCGAAACTGCTAGCATGGAAGAGGATTTGAGCATCGTTGAAGTCGGTCTTCTTGAAGAATACGCGAGCACCGTTGCTGAGAGTCCATTGTGTGTAGCCGAAATCGGCAGCGTTAGTCTTCACAATCTTACCCTTCTTAGGGAGTTTTTCTACGAGAGGACCAGTCTTCACATTGTCCACGTAAGCTTCGATTTTTGCATTAACGCCAGCTTCGATCGCCGCTTTCATTTCTTCGACGGTGGGCACTTTCGTGTTGTCGTTCTCGGGGTACATACCCAAGAATACGAAGTTCTTCTGCGTGTCGGCAGTAAGCTCTTGAATCACTCCATTCACTGCTTCAGCATTGATCATGGAAGCAATCATTTTGTAGGCGTTGAATTCGTCTTCTACGCTGGGGATACCCTTCTTTTCCAAGAAATGGCGCACGTATTGTGAAGTGTAGAAGTTGTGCTTCTGCTTGGTGCGGTTGTTGTAAATCACTTCAAGTCCGCTGATGATGTTCTCAGAAGCACGCTTCACTTCCGATTGGCTGAGTCCGAACTTGGCAGCGCGTTTTATTTCTGCCATCACAGCAGTTACAGCAGCAGCATCTTGTCCGGGTTTGGGAGTGAGACTTACAGAGAAGCAGTCGGCAGTCTTGGAGAGCAAGTAGTTCTCATAGCTCACACCAGCATTGAGGAAGGGGCAGTCTTCCTTCTGGGCAAGTTCGCTAAGACGAGCATTGATGCCTTGTGTAGCAAGCGCCAAGATATAGTCTTGCATGATTTCGGCAATCGTACCGCGCATCTCTTCGGGCATGGGGTCGGTCTTGAACATGAACGAGAGAGAAGCCACGGTCATTTCCTTGTCCTTGTCGATGACATAGATGGGCTGTTCGTTGTTGGGCACAGGATAAGTTTCGTATTGCGCTGCGTTGGCAGGCATCACCACGGCACCAAGGATAGCTTTCACCTTAGCTTCCACCTCATCTACGTTGATATCACCCACAATCACGACCCCTTGCAGGTCGGGACGATACCACTTCTTATAGTAGGCACGGAGAAAATCGGGCTCGAAGTTGTCGATGATTTCCATCAAACCAATGGGCATGCGGTGACCGTACTTGCTGCCAGGGTAGAGTTCGGGCAGGCGACGCTCGAGGATGCGCATCACAGCGCTGGAACGCATGCGCCATTCTTCGTGAATCACACCACGCTCCTTTTGGATTTCTTCCTTTTCGAGGAGCAAACCGCCAGACCAGTCTGCAAGGATGAGGAGACAAGAATCGACATTGTGACCTTTCACGGGCACATTGTCAATGTTGTACACAGTTTCGTCGGTAGAAGTGTAGGCGTTGAGGTTTTCACCAAACTTCACACCAATACTCTCGCAGTATTTAATGAGTTGGCCATCTTTGGGAAGTGCTTCGAACCATTGAAGGCCATGTGTTCGAGGAAGTGTGCCAAACCACGTTGGTTGTCATCTTCTTGCACCGAACCCACCTTTTGGGCAATGTAGAAGTTTACTTGTCCTTTGGGCTCTTCGTTGTGGCGGATGTAGTAGGTCAATCCGTTGGGGAGCTTGCCGATGCGCACCTCTTTATCCACGGGGAGAGGAGGGAAAGCATCCTGTGCCACCACGGGAGTGACCACTAGAGCCACAAGACTCAGGAGGAATAGCTTAATTTTTTTCATATATACATCAGATTATAGAATGAATGCGTGTCTTATAGCTTGAGAGAATTTGAGGCAAAGGTAAGCATTTCTCGCTAGTTTGCAAAGTTTCGTCGTAGACAAATATAGAATTTGTAGACATTTGTTTCAAACCTTTATTCGTATGGATAACACAAAAGCCTTCCCGTTAAAATAGAGGGAAGGCTTCGCGGATGGGAAAGATATTTTTGCTTTTTGAGGAGGCGGCTCCCTATTATTCTACGTACATGCTTTCTATTTCTGCTGCATAGCGATTATACACCACTCGACGCTTGATTTTTAACGTGTTGGTGATTTCGCCCTTTTCCATCGAGAGGGGTTCTGGCAGGAGCACAAAGCGCTTGATTTTCTCATAAGCTGCGAGATCTTGCTGCAGCGTTTCGATGTGTTGCGCCAAATACTTCTTCACACGCTCATCATTGCAGAGTGCTGCACGGGAGTCGAAGGTGATGTTTTGCGATGCTGCCCAGTCTTCCAACACCTTATAGTTGGGGACAATGAGGGCAGAGACGAATTTGCGCTGGTCGGCAATCGCTACCACTTGATCAAAATGACGATCGATGGTGAGCTTTCCTTCGATTACCTGAGGTGCGATGTATTTGCCGTTGCTCGTTTTGAAGAGGTCTTTGATGCGTTCCGTGATATAGAGTTCGCCGTCTTTGATATAGCCGGCATCTCCTGTGCGGAACCAGCCATCTTCGGTGAAGGATTTGCGCGTTTCTTCTTCTTTTTTGTAATATCCTGGGGTTACGGAAGCCCCGCGCACCAAAATTTCATTGTTCTCTCCGTCAATCTTCACTTCGACACCGGGCAATGGACGGCCGATGCTTCCCATAGTCACGGGTTTTCCTGGTTGGTCGCAACTCACTGTAGCACAGGTCTCTGTGAGGCCATATCCTGCCAGCATGTTGAAACCAGCCGCGTGTACGAAGCGCTCCACTTCGGGAGAAATCGTAGCACCGGCAACGGGGAAGATGTTAGGACGCGTCAACCCGAGGGTCTTGCGGAGCACGCGGAGCAGGGTTTGTCGTAGGCTGCATACTTCATGCGTAGCCCGAGGGGCGGTTGCTTGCCTTTGGAAATGTATTTCTCCCAAACTTCGCCACCCACTTTGAGGGCGTCTTTGATGAGGTTGCGTTGGATGGGATTTCCAGACTCCATTTTTTCGAGTACGCCTTGGTACACCTTTTCCCAAAAACGCGGAACGGCACTCATGCAAGTGGGCTGCACTTCGCGCATACTGCGCTGGATGTCGAGGGGGCGAAGGTTGATGGCAAGGTGCGCTCCACAACTTAGGCAGAGTTTTGCCCAGGCTCCTTCAAACACGTGACTGAAGGGGAGGAAATTGATGACCACATCATCGGGAGTGATAGTGAACACCTTGGTATGCGCTTCGAGGGCAAAACGATATTGTGAGTGCAGCAGAATGACTCCTTTGGACTGTCCGGTGGTACCACTTGTATAGAGGATGTTGGCAACGTCAGAATCTTTAGCATCGTTCACACGACGTTGTACCTCAGCTTGGTAGCGTGGCTCGTTGATGCCCAAACGGAGGAACTCATCGAAGCTCATAGAGATGTTGTCACTGGGATGACGTTCTACCTTAGGATCGAAGATGACGATGTGTTCAAGGGAGTGGCAGAGACCTAATACACTCCAGGTTGCATCGTATTGCTGCTGTTCACCCACAAAGATTACGCGGATTTGTGCATCGTTCACCATATATTGCACCTGAGCTCCAGCTGTGGTGGCATAAAAAGGAACGAGAGCGGCACGGGAACGAAAACAACCAAACTCTACAAAGAGGCTTTCTGGCTTGTTTTGTGAGAACACAGCTACATTGTCTTGCACTCCAATGCCTAAAGCCACAAGTGAGCGCGCAGATTGATCCACGCGGCGAGCAAAAAGGTTCCAAGAAATACCCATCCACTGTTCGCGATCGTAGTCGCGATAGCTGAGGGCGATCTTTTCGCCGTAGACTTCGGCTGATTTCTCAATGAGTTGGGAAAGATGACAAAGGATTTGCATAATGTAGTATTGTGCGATAGGAAAGAGAGGGTTACTTGAAGGCAGAGATCACTGGTGAGTGGGGAGAGGGTAGAGTTCTATTTTCCATCACTCCCGACAAGTGTTATCACTAAAAACCAATAAGTTTCCCATGATAGATGGGGCAAAGTTAGTGTTTTATTTCGTATTACATGTTGAATCTCTGCACAAATGTTGCTAATTTGCGCAGGATTATTCTCCCTTTTTTCGGTTGGTATATCGAAAATCACCGAAAAAGGAAGGCGAAATTTAAGGATTGTAGTCTCAATCTATTCGGAACTTACTGTGTTTTTCTGTGTATCTGGAGCAAGGAGGTGAAGACAGCTGGGAACTAGCAGTTAGGGCAGAGCATCTGTTTCGAGATGACGATGGTCAGGAGGAGTGAGAGCAAAGGCTCTTTCATTGTAGTGTTGTCCAAAGCTTAAATCAAATCCTGCTTTGAGCAGTTGTTGAGCTAGGGCTGGTTTGCCGCGAAACCCATGAATCGTCCATACTTGTTGCGGACGCAAAGTTTTGCGAGCTTGGAGGATGAGGTCGAAAGCACGAACTACATGGAGCGTCATGGGGAGTTGACGTCGCTCAGACTCTGCCACTTGTGCACTAAACACAGCCCATTGCACCTCGAGACTCGCACCGCGTAAACGATCAAAACCACATTCTCCTATTTGCACTATTTGTGGCAAATCCCAAAGTTGCGACAAACTAGCTTTGTATTCTTCAAAATCGAAGTCTTCGTCGAGCGTCCACCATGGGTGGATGCCTGCAGCGTAAAGTCCTTGGGGATGGAGCTGCTGAGCGCTTGGATAGTTGGTCCAGGCTTTCGGATTGCGCACGATGTCTTGCGGCAAACTCACAATGCCAGTGCCGGGAGGAATGTCAAGACGATGGGTGTGAAAATCGAAATCCATGGGTTAGAAAATATGAAATGTGCAGAAACTCCTATATAAAAGCGCAGTGCGACGTTGGGAAGAGAGCGGTTTTACCTTGTTGTTAAAACAGTTATTTTACTGCACGAGGAGATTCTGCAAGACTTATTTGTTGCATTTGCAAAAATCTATAGTGTGCACTATCTGCTTAATCTGCGAGCTGTGCTTAAGGCACGGGATCGTAGCCATGTCCTCCCCACGGATGACAGCGAAGGATGCGACGCACAGCGAGATACATCCCTTTGAGAGGACCGTGCTTGCGGAGTGCCTCGACTGCATATTGCGAGCAAGTTGGGGTGTAGCGGCACGAAGGCGGAGTGAGAGGGGAGATGAATTTCTGATAGAAGCGGATGGGAAGAATGAGCAGTCTTGCCAGCGTGCGGGAAATGGTATGCAATATCATAGTATGATAAGGAATTATGTGGCTGCATTTGAAAGTTTAACGTCTGCTGTGTCAGCCATCGTTGAGAGGTTTGAGGTCTCCTTAGTAGTCGCATTGATTTCTCTGCAACGCGGTGAAGGAGGTTGACCAGACGTTTGTGCACCAGTGCGCTGTCTTGAGGTTGATCTGCCACCCACACAAAACCTAGATGAATAGCGGTGTTTTCCGGTAGATTTTCCCAAAGGATTTCTTTATTAAGGCGGTAGGCTTCACGAATCTGACGTTTGGCGCGGTTGCGATCCACGGCATGTCTTAGTCTTCGCTTAGCTACAGAGATGAGCACCTGCACTTGTGGTCCTTTTCCCTCGTAGGGATGTGTGCGCACGATGGCGCGGAGTGGAAAGGATACGACAGACCGAGCTCCTGCGGTGAAGAGTTGGTCGATGTCGCGTTGGAGACAGAGATGTTCGGCTTTGGGAAACTTATGGCGCATAAGGAGTGTGAGATGGCACCCACGGACTAGGGTGGTGAGAACTGTCGACGAGCTATGACAGTATGCAATGATTCCGAAGAATGGACACAATGCTTTCTAAATAGAATACAGACTTCCTAAATAGAATACAGACTTCTAAGATTAGATGCAGTGGTCTCTACTCAAAAACAAGAGCTTGTGTGTCACCCTCAGGGCAGTAAAAACAAAAGGTGGTCACTAACCCACAATTGTGGGGCAGCGGACCACCGATATGTCAGGAAGCAAAAACTTATTTGCTATTTTCTTCGCGGATGAAGTTGCCAAGGCTTTCGGCAATAGAACCGCTGACTTTCAAGTCGACTCTCAGACCAGCCTCTTCGATGGCCTTAGCAGTGGCATCACCAAAGCAGCCTAAGCGGATGTCGCCTTGATTAAAGTTGGGGAAGTTACTGAGCAAACTCTGCACTCCAACGGGGGTGAAGATGAGAATCATGTCGTAATTCTTGAATGTGTCCTCATCGAGTTTAGCTTGCACGGTGCGGAACATAGCGCACTCGGTGTGCTTAATCTTCTTCTGGTCAAGTTGTCCTGCTATTTCGAGAGAAGTGCCTTCGGAAAGAGGGAAGAGATACTTCTCGGTCTTGTGCTTCGCCATCACGGTGAGCAATTCAGGCCAGTGACCGCTTGTGCCGAAGAAGACCTTACGCTTGCGATATTGCACGAATTTCTGAATATAGAGAATCACCTTCTCAGAAATGCCGAAGTACTTCATGTCTTCGGGGAGAGTGACACGGAGTTCCTTGCAGAGGTGGAAAAAAATGTTCGATGGCATTGCGTGAGTTGAACACAATGGCAGTGTGATCGAGGATATTCACCTTCTGGCTACGAAACTCACGAGCTTCTAAACCTTCGACCTTCACGAAGGGTTGGAATGTGAACTCCACGCCTAAGTTCTGAGCAATGTCGTGATAGGGCGATTTATCTGTGGCAGGTGCGGGTTGCGAAACAAGAATTTTCTTGATCATCGTGAAAGGTTAGAGTGATATTTAGCGGAGAGGATATATAGGTTTGTCTATAATCGCTTACAAAAGTGTGGCATTTTGATAAGCCACGCTGACCAAAGCCCCTCCGAGTAGTACGTAAGGTACAATTTCTAAGGCGCAAAAGTACAAAATAATGAGCAGATAGCCTACCGCACCATTGAAAAATGTGCGGTAACACTTATATAATAGTAGCATTTTGATAATCGCCATAAGCAAAATGTAGGCAATTATGGCTTCTTGATATGCTAAGTCGAAGAATATCACCAAGAGTGTGAGGGGTAACAACAAGGCGCCTGTGGTGAGTATCGAAACGAGGTAGTAGTTGTCCCAAGCACTGTTGCTTTCGCGGTCGAAAAACACATGATTGACGCACCGATAGAGGAGTAGTTTAGCGCCATAATACCCCAAGACGATAAGGGTGGAGAGAGAAAGTAGCAAATATGGAGAGACGCCTTCGAATACTTCTGGGAGCATGGCTTGTACAAACCCGAAAAACAAGAGACCTTGTAGAAAACTCGTTTGCAAGACCAGAAAGAAGCGCCCTCGCAAAATGGTATCGGCACGGTCAATGAAGAGATTGGCGCGTGTGCGGTGATAGAAGAAATCTTTGATCGATGTGCGGAGGAATCGCCATGATGCAGCAATCACCCAAGCCATGATGACAAAGCTCAGTAGCAGTACCGAAGTGACAACATCGTCATTGCGAAGTTCGTAGTCGATGGGCATTCCTGAGACTCCTTGGTGTGCATGAGTGGTGTGATAGTGATCTGCCACCAATTTCCGCATTTCTGGAGTGAAGAGTTGCCAATATTGTGCGTCGTATGCGCTATCTGCAGGCATCGGAAACTGCTTCTCTATTTGTTTCTTCGGCTGTGGTGGCGGTGGGAGCAGAGAAAATCGCCCATGGAACTGAGCTTTCAGCGTAGAGTCTGCTGGCTCCATCGTCAAACCAGGGGTATCATCAAGGTTGCGCACCCTCGCTGTGGGAGGTGCACTGGGAGAAATCGTAGAAAGACTGTCGATGGGCATGATGAATACAATCAATGTTTGACGAAATGGAAAAATGTTACTCCAGCACAAAGTATAATCTATAGAAGAGAGTAAACTCTATAAGATAGATTCTGCGCAAAGTTTACTCTATCAAACGGCTTGCTTCTGCACGAAGTTTACTCCAGCACAAAGTCTACGCTCGGTGCAGAGATTCAGATAGTGTCCTGAAATATCAGCACACAGTCAATGGAGATATGCTTTTATAAAGCGGCAAATCTTCGGATAGAAGCATCCCACAGTGGCGTTTCTTCACAGAGTTTCACCGCTTCTTCGGGAGTGGCAGCCACCTTCCAGATGTCGCTATGCACACGGCGCATAAATTGCTGATCGATGCAACGTTCGAGTTGTGAGAGCAACGGGTCGAAATAGCCTTCCGTGTTGAGCACCACGATAGGTTTAAGGAAGAGACCTAGCTGTTTCCAAGTTATCACCTCCAAGAGTTCTTCGAGAGTGCCCACACCACCAGGGCAAGCGATGCAAGCATCGGCACGATCTGCCATCATCGTTTTGCGCTCGTGCATGTTGGGAGTCACCACAAGTTCCGTCATTCCTTTGTGTTGCCACGATTCGTCAATCATGAATTGAGGAATGATGCCAATCGCCTTTCCTCCCTTTTCCACGCAAGCATCGATGGTCGCGCCCATGAGTCCAGTGCGCCCTGCACCATTGATGAGAATATGGCTACGCTCGGCTAGAATTTCTCCCAGCCGAGCGGCAGCTTGTGTGTAAACTTCAGGCACTTGTCCTGAAGAGGCAGCATATACAGTGATATTCACGTTTGTATGTCGGTTTTAGAGGGTTATACACCCTGGTTATTCGCAGCCTAAGGCGTTTTAACCCCAATCGGTCATTATGGGGCTAATCGTCAGCGAGTTGTTGTGAAACAACATTCTGCGACTTAGGCAAGTCCGAATTCCTGCTTAATATCAGCTACGCGATCGAGCTTTTCCCAAGTGAAGAGTTCCACCTCGAGTGTACGAGCTTCCTCGCCCTTAGGTTGGAAAGTCTTCGTGATCACGCGGTTGCTGCGTCCCATGTGCCCATAGCGCGCAGTTTCCTCATAGATAGGTTGGCGGAGCTTGAGGTTCTTCTCAATGTCGTGAGGACGAAGCGCAAAGAGTTTCTTCACGCGCTCTGCAATTTCTCCATCGCTGAGGTTCACATGGCTCTTGCCATAGGTGTCCACAAACACGCTCACGGGTTCTGCCACACCGATAGCATACGCCAGTTGCACGAGCATTTCGTCGGCTACTCCAGCTGCCACCATGTTCTTAGCGATGTGGCGAGCAGCATAAGCCGCAGAGCGGTCCACCTTCGAGGGATCTTTTCCAGAGAAAGCACCACCACCATGGGCACCTTTACCGCCATAAGTGTCTACGATAATCTTACGTCCCGTAAGACCCGTATCACCATGAGGACCACCAATCACGAACTTACCGGTAGGATTCACGTGATAAGTAATGTCGCTTTGTTCAAAGAGCGCCTTCACTTCGGGAGTCGTCACTCGCTGTTCGAGCACGCGAGGAATGAGAATCTCAATCACATCCTTGCGGATTTGAGCCAACATTTGTTCGTCAGCAGCAGCTTGACTACCAGCTTCTTCGGCAGAGATGAAATCATCGTGCTGCGTGCTCACTACAATAGTATCGATGCGCACTGCACGGTCGTTGTCGTCATATTCCACTGTCACCTGACTCTTAGAGTCGGGACGGAGATAGGTCATCACCTTACCTTCGCGACGGATGTCAGCCAGCACAATGAGAATGTCGTGTGCCAACGAAAGGGGGGAGAGGCATGTAGCGATCCGTTTCGTTGTTGGCATAACCAAACATCATACCTTGGTCGCCTGCACCTTGCAGTTCGGGAGCTTCGCGCTCAACACCACGGTTGATGTCGTCACTCTGGTCGTGGATGGCAGAAAAAATGCCACAGCTGTTGGCATCAAACATATATTCCGCCTTAGTGTAGCCGATGCGTTGGATGGTGCGGCGAATGGTGTCTTGCAAATCCACATAAGCCTCCGACTTCACCTCACCAGCCACCACCACTTGTCCGGTAGTAACGAGGGTTTCGCAAGCCACTTTAGAGGTAGCGTCGAGCGCAAGAAATTGGTCAAGAAGTGCGTCTGAGATTTGGTCAGCCACTTTGTCGGGGTGTCCTTCCGACACCGATTCAGAAGTAAAGAGATATGACATGATAAATGTGTAGTAGTGAGGGGAAGTTAAAATAAAAAGTCTGATTTGCGGTGGGTACAAACAAAAACGTCTGCCCATCGCGATAGCGAAAGCAGAACGAAACAAATCAGTGTGTGCGAGAGAGCAAGAATAAAATGTAAAGTGTGTCCCGAAGCGTAGGATTCTATGTGGGGAGTGACTTGTCGTTTTAGCATTTTTTCTTGAGGTTGCAAGCAGTCAAATCTGTCCTCGTTCGTGTTTCGACGGCAAAGTTACAACTTTCTTCGCATACGACCAAAGTGAATGGTCTGTTTTCTTGTTCAATAGAATAGATTTACTTTCTTTATACTGTGCAGATTAGCTCTTGTCCTAGGTGGATACACCCTCTAACTTTCCTTCTGTTGTGAGTCTTCGCAGAGGGACGATGTGTAAAATCGCATTTTATGCTGAAGAAATCCTCATTTTCTTTTGAATTGTCGAAAGACTGTCGTATATTTGCCTAAAATATACCCAACAACATCAACGTAAAAGAACGAAAACGATATGTTAGACGTAAAGCAACTACTTGCTGAATGCGAGGAACGCATGGAAATGAGCGTGATGCACCTCGATGAAACTCTTTCGCACATCCGTGCGGGCAAAGCCAATGTTCACATCCTTGACCAAGTGATGGTTAACTCCTATGGTTCTATGGTGCCTGTGAACAATGTAGCTGCAATCACTACGCCCGACTCTCGCACCATCGCCATCAAGCCTTGGGACAAGAGCATGTTTGCTCCCATCGAAAAGGCCATCATTGATTCTAATGTAGGCATCATGCCTGAAAACAATGGTGAAATCATTCGCCTTGGCATCCCCCCTCTCACTGAAGAGCGTCGTCGCGACCTCACCAAGCAATGCAACCAAGAAGGTGAGGATTCTAAAATCGCTATCCGCAACGTGCGTCGCGATGGTATCGACAAACTCAAGAAGAGCACCAAAGATGGTGTGCCCGAGGATGTGGCTAAAGATGCTGAAAACGATCTCCAGAAGCTCCACGACAAGATGATCAAGCGCATCGAAGAATTGCTTGCCAATAAGGCTAAGGAAATCATGACGGTGTAAGTCTTTCTGGCTCGATCGCTTTATTTCTATGGTAATCTATCAGACCCTTCGAGCCTAGTGCGTCGGAGGGTCTGTTTTTAATTTTGCACAATTTGGCTCAAACATCTAAGTTCGCTTCCAAAAAGGCTAAGTCCGCTTTGAAAAAATCACAAGCGAATGCTCATTCATCCATGTCTGTCTCTTCGTCATCAAGCACTGCCGACAACCTCTCCACTCAGCCGCTACACGGTATCGTGGTGCGTAACACGGGGAGTAGCTATATGGTGCGCACCGAGGAAGGCAATGTCGTGGAATGTCGAGTGAAAGGTAACTTCCGTCTCAAAGGCATCCGCACCACCAATCCAGTGGCAGTAGGAGATGGGGTGACCATTCGTCCTGCTGCCGAGGGAGAACTCGCTTTCATTGTCGCCATCGACGACCGCCGCAACTACATCATCCGCAAGGCCTCCAATCTCTCGAAACAGAGCCACATCTTGGCTGCGAATATCGACCGTGTGTTGTTGCTCATCACTGTGGCACGTCCCGAAACCACCACCACTTTCATCGACCGCTTCTTGGCTTCTGCCGAGGCTTATCGCGTGCCGGTGACGTTGGTGTTCAACAAAGTGGACGATCTCAACGAAGAAGAGCGCGCCACCTTAGACTATCTCACGTGGATCTATCGCGACATTGGATACGAAGTGTTGCAGCTCTCTGCGCTTCACGGACAAGGTGTGGAACAACTGGCGCCTTTGCTCACTGAGAAAATTACTCTTCTGGCTGGTCACTCGGGAGTCGGCAAAAGTACCCTCATCAATCGATTGATTCCCAACGCTGGCGCGCGCACTGCTGAGGTGAGCGAAGCCCATGGCACGGGGATGCACACCACTACGTTCAGCGAACTCTTTGATTTGCCTTCCGGTGGTGGACTCATCGACATCCCTGGCATCAAAGGCTTTGGCACCTTCGACATGGAGCCGGAAGAAATAGCTCACTATTTTCGAGAAATCTTCCGCATCGGCAGTGGTTGTAAATTCAATAACTGCACGCACACGCACGAACCTGGATGCGCGGTGCTCGAAGCCATCGAAGCTCACCAACTTGCCCCCTCTCGCTACACCTCCTACCTCTCCATGCTCGAAGACAAGGAAGAAGGGAAATATAGAGATTAGACGTTAGAGACTAGACGTTAGAATTTAGACGTTAGAGTCTAGATGTCAGCACTTCAATATTCGACGTAAGACTTTAGACGCTAGACGCCTGAATCACGCACTCACCCATAGCGTGGTTTCGTCTAGCGTCTAATTGTATCTGAAGGTCTATTCCCCTCTAACGTCTAATCTCTAACGTCTACTTTCTACTATTCCTATAACCTATAAGACCCGAGCCACGCTTGTCGTGGCGAGCAAAACGGGTCCGCGACCCTCTAAAGTCTAATATCTAATGTCTAAATTCTAACGTCTAACGTCTACTTTCTACTATTCCTATAATCAACAAGACCCGAGCCACGCTTGTCGTGGCGAGCAAAACGGGTCCGCGACCCTCTAACGTCTAATCTCTAACGTCTAACGTCTAATTGTATGCTCGACAAACAACTCCTCAATCAACTATATCTCAAAGATACCTCGTTTGTCAATCTCATGACGCGGCGTATCTTCAATGTGCTCCTCATTGCCAATCCCTACGATGCCTTCATGCTCGAAGACGACGGGCGCATCGATGAGAAGCTCTTCAACGAATATGCTGCACTCTCCTTGCGCTATCCTCCGCGCTTCACGCAGGTGAGCACTGAGGCTGAGGCGTGGGCAGAACTGCATCGCAATTCTTTCGACCTCATCATTGTGATGCCTGGCACAGACAATAGCGACACCTTCGACATTGCCCGAGGCATCAAGCATCGATTTCAGCACATCCCCCTCGTGGTGCTCACCCCTTTCAGTCACGGCATCACCGCGCGCATCGAAAATGAGGACCTCTCCGATTTTGAATACGTGTTTTGTTGGTTGGGAAACACCGATTTACTGCTGTCGATCATTAAGTTGATAGAAGACAAAATGAATCTCGATCACGACATCGAAGAAGGTGGCGTGCAACAAATCATTCTTGTCGAAGACAACATCCGTTTCTATTCCTCCGTCCTGCCCGAGTTGTATAAATTCGTGTTGCAGCAGAGCATGGAGTTTGCCACCGAAGCTCTCAACGAGCACCAGCGCACCCTTCGCATGCGCGGACGTCCAAAAATCGTGCTCGCCCGCACCTACGAAGAAGCCATCGACCTCTACGACCGTCACCCCAACAACGTGCTGGGCGTCATCACCGATGCTCGCTATCCTCGTGGCGGGGTTGTGGATCCACAAGCTGGGGTGCATCTGCTGGCTGAGTTGCGCAAACGCGACCCCTTCCTTCCGCTCATCCTCGAGTCGGCAGAGTCGGAAAATGCCCTTCAAGCCAAAGCCTACAATGCCGATTTCATCGACAAACTCCAAGAAGATGGCTGTCGACCTCCGCGAAGTGGTGAAACAACGATTCGGTTTTGGAGATTTCATCTTCCGCGATCCGCAAACTCACCAAGAGGTGATGCGCGCTCACAATTTGAAAGAGATGCAATCCGCCATTCTCAGCGTACCAGCAGAATCCTTACTCTATCACATCACCCGCAACCACGTGTCGCGCTGGTTGCGCAGTCGCGCCATGTTTCCTGCTGCTGAGTTTGTCAAACAACTCTCGTGGCAAGAGCTCCAAGACATCGATGCCCACCGTCGCGCCATCTTTGAAGCCATTGTGGACTATCGCCGCATGAAAAACCGAGGTGTCGTTGCTGTGTTCCGTCGCGATCGTTTCGACCGCTACTCCAATTTTGCGCGCATCGGAGAAGGTTCGTTGGGAGGCAAAGGTCGTGGTCTTGCCTTCATCGACAACATCGTGAAGCATCATCCCGAACTCAACCAGTTTGACAATGCCACGGTGATGATTCCAAAGACGGTGGTGCTCTGCACCGACCTCTTCGAGGAATTCATGGACCACAATAATCTCTACCAACTTGCGCTCTCCGATGCCGACGATGCCGTCATCCTCGATGCCTTCCGCCGCGCCACACTTCCTGCAAGTTTGGAGGGCGACATCCTCACCTTCATTGAAGCTACCAGCAGTCCTATAGCCGTGCGTTCGAGCTCGTTGCTCGAGGATAGCCACTATCAACCCTTTGCAGGTATCTACAACACCTACATGGTGCCCCTGTTGGACAATCGTCACCGCATGCTCTCCATGCTCTGCGATGCCATCAAGGGAGTATATGCTTCCGTCTTCTTCAAAGATTCCAAAGCCTACATGCAAGCCACGCGCAACGTCATCGACCAAGAGAAGATGGCAGTGATATTGCAGGAAGTCGTTGGTAGACAATATGGCGATCGCTACTATCCCAGTATGTCGGGGGTGGGACGTTCGTTGAACTACTATCCCATTGGGGATGAGCGAGCCGAAGAGGGCATCGTGAGTCTAGCCCTTGGATTGGGAAAATATATTGTAGATGGTGGACAGACGTTGCGCATTTGTCCCCATCATCCGGGAAAAAGTGTTGCAGATGTCGGACACTGAAATGGCATTGCGCGAAACGCAAACCAGATTTTTATGCCCTCGATCTGAAGAATATGGGTGAGAATTTCTCCGTAGACGATGCTTTCAATCTCTTGAAACTCTCTGTGCGAGAAGCCGACAAAGACGGTGCGTTGCAATATCTCGCTTCGACCTACAATCCCACCGATCAAGTCATCTATCCAGGCGTGTATCCCGATGGACGAAAAATCATCAGTTTTGTGGGAGTTTTGGAGCACGATGTCGTGCCCCTGCCGCATCTCTTGCGCGAAGTCTTGCGCCTCGGACAAGAGGCGATGCGTCGCCCTGTGGAAATTGAATTTGCTGTGGAAATCGATGCAGCCACACGCAGTTGTGTGTTCTATATGCTGCAAATCCGCCCCATGGTCGATGTGAAAAGCGATGTGCATATCAATCTTTCTGAAATTCGCCCTGAAACCATTCTGCTGCAAAGTAACAATGCCCTCGGTCACGGACAAATGGACGATATCACCGATGTCGTTTATGTCAAAACAGACGGCTACAATGCAGGAAATAACCCCTTGATTGCGGAAGAAATCTCGCGCATCAATGCCAAATTCCTCGACCGAGGAGAGCACTATGTCTTGGTGGGTCCAGGACGTTGGGGGTCGAGCGATTCGTGGTTGGGAATTCCGGTAAAGTGGCCCAACATCTCAGCCGCACGAATCATCGTTGAGGCAGGATTGACCAACTATCGTGTGGATCCCTCGCAGGGCACCCACTTTTTCCAAAACCTCACCTCCTTCGGGGTGGGCTATTTCACCATCAACGACTTCAATGGCGACGGAGTCTACAATCGTGCTGTCCTTGATGCCCTTCCTGCTGTGGAGGAAACAGCTCACGTGCGCCATGTGCGCTTTCCACATGCCCTCTCCATCAAGGTCGATGGCAAGAAAAAGTTGGGCTATGTGCTGACCGAAGAGTAGAGTAGTGGTGTTGGTTGTGCTGCGTTCTTGTGTCGGTGTCCCCCTAATAGTATATGGGAGGATAACTAGGCAAAGAGAGAAAAATCGCCGAAAAAGTGACATAAAAAGTGATGGTGCGCCTTGTTCTGCTATGTACGCTTGTCAAATGCGAGGTTTTCTGCGTTTTTTTGAGAGCGTGCCAAAGCACTTGCAAGTTCGCATGGCATCACTCTGTGATGATTCATCCACTTGTGCTGAGGCGCATGGATGGGCAAATCTATCGATATTTTTGTTTGGTGAATTTGTATCACAAATGGCTTGTTATTTGTCGCAATTACTGCGTAGAGTTTTCGTTTTTCATCAGTGCCCTCTTCACACGCACGCGCATCACAGCAATTTTGCACTTTTTGCTTTCACAACCTTCACCGAAAGGGACCAAAAAAACGTTGGAGTTTTCTTGAAAAATGTCCAACGTTTTTCTTTTTTTCTCCGACATTTTCCGAAAAACGTCGGACTTTTTTGGATATTCTTCCCACGTTTTTGAAAGTTCGCTGTTGTTTGCTAGCATGGCACTCTGTGAAGGTTGCTTTTTCTCCCTTTTTTCTTGTCGAAAAACCGCCGTTTCCCACCACCACGTGTGAAGGTTGTGAAAGCAAAAAAGCAAGAATCCCAGGGAACGCGCCCGCGTGTCACGTGCGCGCGAGAAAAAACGATTTTTTCTGAGTAAAATATGATGCCCAACAAGAAATCTTGACTGACATGAAATTCCCCTGATTTCTTCCTCCACTTTTGCACCATTTTAGTCGAAAAAATGAGCTATGGGCTTTAGCGATGAAACTGGCAGAATTAGTCCGTGGCCTTTACGTAAAATATGTGTTTTGTTCTATTCTGCAAGGTGTGGTTGTCAAAATGAATAGTACCGACAGAAAAAACTTCACTTTTTTGCCGTTTTTTCTCTCTTTGCCCCTTTTTCGACCCATATATAAACAGGGGGCTCAATGAAGGGGTAAGGCAGGAAGTGGAAGATTGTGAGCAGAGATAATCGATATTTGTGTGTGCTGCTGTGTTCCTCCATCGAAGGGAAGGCTGAAACTTGCGATTTCACCGATAAAATGGTGGTTGTGTTTTAGAACGATGTGAGGCTGTGATTGTAAGTTCTAGTGTTGTCTGAATAAGTGCCCTAATCCTTTCCCGATTAGGCGCAAAAAAAAGGAAAGCCTTTGGGGCTTTCTTATCGTCGTCTATGTTGTGCGCAACTGGTTCGTTACGACAACTGGTGAATAAAAACTCAATTCACGGGTCTCGGCTTCCCCGTATTGGGAAGACGAAGATCGAGAAATGCTTGAAACCTCTATGAGTTTCGGAAGATTTGGCTATTCTTGTTCAGAAGTTGCCGCTTCTTCATCTGATTTTCATTTCACTTGTGCATTGAGTGCACGGAGTTGTTTACTGAGGGCTTGTGCCATAGCACCATTACCCATGGAGCGGTATCGGTCGATGCGATACATCAGCTCGTCGATCATCTTTTGTTGTTTCATAATGTTCTAATTTAGTTGTGCAACAGCTCATGTTGTCAACAACAATTTGCTGTTTGTTAATATAATGTTCTGTTTTTGTGGTGAGCAGTAGTGCTCTGATTACAAGTGCAAAAGTACGACTGAAAACGAGCAAATGCAAGTTTTTTGAAGAAAAAGTGTCGTTCAAGCCATTTCTCATCGGCGAATTGACAGGCAAACTTAGCAGGAACTATGGACAACTTGCCACCATCATGGTGACAAACGCCGACAGTGTCTGAACGACTCTTCCAAGCCCCGCAAAATGTCTGCAATCTCTACATGTCAAACGCTGAAATCCACAGTTGCCATTTTGGATATATTCGATTGTTCACCCTGATTACTGCAATTACATACGGAAAACTGGGCTGTTCATTCTTATATATACCAATAAGGTAGTTGAGAACAGATAAAAGAAATCCAGTGTTTGAAACGCTTTCTTTCAAACACTGGAAATACAGTTAACTGGCTTGGGAGTGGGAAGTTCGACTCGCCACTAGAAGATTCTCCACCGGGGGACAAGTCTTCAGTTGTGGGTGAGTGCGAGGGGACATCATGCAGCAAGTAAGCATTTGTCCTCAAAACATACCCACCACGCGCTGGAGTGCTTTGATGAAGCTGTCCACTTCCTCATGCGTGTTGTAGAGACCAAAGGAGATGCGTGCCATGCTCTCCACGCCACAGCGTGCCATGAGCGGTTGTGCACAGTGGTGTCCCGTGCGGATGGCGATGCCCAGACGGTCGAGAAGCGTCCCTAAATCCATGGGGTGGATGTCGCCCACATTGAACGATACGACAGAAGTCTTGGCAGCGGCTGTGCCGAAACTTCATCCCTTCCACCTCAAGCATGCGACTCATGGCATATTGGGTCAGGTCTTCCTCGTGCGCTGCTATTTTCTCCAAACCAATGGCAGAGATGTAGTCCAGCGCAGTGGCTAAAGCATGCGTACCCACATAGTCGGGTGTACCGGCTTCAAACTTATAGGGGAGACGCTCGAAAGTGGTGTGCTCAAAAGTCACACGCGCAATCATTTCTCCACCTCCTTGATAAGGGGGAAGTTGGTCGAGCAAGTCTTCCTTACCATAAAGCACGCCAATGCCTGTGGGACCGTAGATTTTGTGTCCACTGAACACCATGAAATCGCAGTCCAAGGCTTGTACGTCAACAGCAAAATGGGGCACACTCTGCGCACCATCTAGCAACACTCTTGCTCCAGCTTCGTGAGCGATACGGATAATCTCTTGCGCAGGGTTTATGGTCCCCAACACATTGCTCACATGACAGATGCTCACCAAGCGAGTTTTAGGCGTAAAGAGCGCGCGATAAGCCTCCATATCTAATTCGCCTGCCTCATTCATCGGCACTACTTTAATCACAATACCTTTTCGCTCGCGTAGCAACTGCCAAGGCACGATGTTAGAATGGTGCTCCATCACCGAAAGGATCACTTCGTCGCCTTCATTCAGGAAGGCTTCTCCGAAGGAATATGCCACAAGGTTGATGCTCTCTGTGGTGCCACGCGTGAAGACGATTTCACTCGTGCTGCGTGCATTGATAAACTGACGCACGGTTTCTCGTGCAGCTTCGTGCAGCTCTGTAGCTTGTTGCGAAAGATAGTGAATCCCTCGGTGCACATTAGCGTTCACCTCCGCATATTCACGCGCAATGGCATCAATCACACACTGCGGCTTCTGCGTTGTGGCAGCATTGTCAAAGTAAACAAGCGGATGCTTGTAGACCTCTCTAGAAAGTATTGGAAAATCTTGACGATAGGTGTACATAGAAATTATATATCATAGCGATGCGTCACAAACTGATGCGATGATGAACATCCATCTTGGCTGTGCGCGTGCATCAGCTCAAAAGAAATTCCGCACCGCAGCGGCTCAACCCGGTAGCGGTGCGGAATTATATTTAGTTCATTTGAATTGTGCAAGGGAGCAATGCCACTTTAGGAGTGACAATCTTGGCAATGGTGCAACTCACCACGGAAACGAAGTTCCACAAGATGCGACAAGCGCTCACGGAGGGCTTCAATGGGGATGCGTTGCAACACATCGTTCACGAAGGCATGTTGTAGCAACAACTTGGCTTCTGCGAGAGGAATACCGCGTTGGCGCAAGTACAAGAGCGCACCTTCATCGAGTTTACCAATCGTAGCGCCATGGTTACAACGCACATCGTCGGCATAAATCTCCAGCATAGGAAGTGCATGTACGTGTGCGGTGGGTGACAAACAGATGTTGGCACTGTTCTGCTGCGAAAGGGTCTTTTGAGCATCGGGACGCACCATCACTTTTCCGGCGAACACAGCAGTGCTCTCACCGTCGAGCACATACTTGTACATCATATCGGACGTACAATTCTCTGCCACGTGATCCACAAGGAGGGTGTTGTCTACATGCTGCTTGCCATCGGTAATCGCCATACCCGCTGTTTGGCAGTCGGCACCTTCGCCCAACAAGCGAGCGTTGGTCATGGTGCGAGAAAGTCCTGTGGTCAGCGCAAGATTGTTGAGAGAGAAACGACTTTCCTTCTGCTGTTCTACGTAGATATTGGTAAAACGGCTGTGACCTTCGCGCGTCTCTTCGAGATTGTAGATGGATACGGCGGCTTTGTCATCCAAATATACCTCAGTGACTTGGGTGGAAAGACTGTCTTTTAATCCCTTTGCGTGCTCGCAAACTAGAATATCCGCAAAGCTATCGGCTTCTGCCACTACGAGGAGGCGGCGATTGACCATGATGGGTTGCTTGGACTGCGTGTGGAAGACGATTTGCAAAGCCTTATCGAGCTTAGCACCAGCCGCAAGATGGACTAAGATACCATCTTGCACGAGTAAGGTGTTGAGCAAAGTCACCGCATCGTACTCCGTGCGCTGCACATTCTTGTGGGCATTGGCTGGTTCTTGTTGAGCCGCCTTGTGATAATACTTTTTGAGGAGCTCAGGGCATTGTGCAGCTGCTTGTGCAAAGGAGAGCACGGTCACTCCCTCGGGGAGTTGTTCTTCCTCCGACATCGGCATCACCACATCGTTTACCACATACAGAGCATAAGTGGGAAGTCCGGGGACACTGCATTTGCAGAGCTTTTTCAGCCTGAGCACCGCCTATAAGACGTTTGAGGTTGATGCCGAAATCGGGAGCGAAAGCTGCATCGGCATTCGTATATTTGTAGCGCTCCACCTTCGTGTTGGGGAGCTGACGATCTTGCAAGAGTTGCGCTACCTCCTTGCGACGCTCATTGAGCACAGCACAACTGTGTTGGTCGATGAGGTCGTGGGCATCGCGATAAAGATCGAGATATTGTTGAAGACTGGACATAAGTTCAGAAGAATTAGTTGAGGTGTGAAGCAAAAAAACTTTTAAGGTTATTAGGCATCAGCACAAATGAGGCACGGCAAGAGCAGTACCTATTTTTTTGTCTTATTGCGCCAATTCTTCTTTGATCCAGTCAAAACCGCGCTTTTCAATTTCGTAGCCGAGTGAAGCATCGCCTTCTTTCACCACCTTACCATTGACAAGAACGTGCACAAAGTCGGGCTTTAGATAGTCGAGCATGCGTTGGTAGTGGGTGATTACGAGCGCAGAAGTCTCAGGTTTGCGAAGCTGGTTGAAAGCCCTCAGCCACAATACGGAGTGCGTCAACGTCAAGACCAGAGTCGGTTTCGTCCAAAATGGAGAACTTGGGTTCGAGCACTGCCATTTGGAAGATTTCGTTGCGCTTACGTTCACCGCCTGAGAACCCTTCATTGACACCACGGCTCATGAAGTGAGCATCGAGTCCCACGAGCTTTCGCTTTTCGCGAAGCACCTTGAGGAAATCAGAAGCAGAGAGGGGTTCTTGACCGAAGTATTCACGCTTAGCGTTGATGGCAGCGCGCATGAAGTTGGTCATCGAAACACCTGGAATTTCGATGGGAGCTTGGAACGACATGAAGATACCTTCGTGGCTGCGTTCCTCGGGTTCGAGTTCGAGAAGGTTTTTACCGTTGAAAATGATTTCACCTTCTGTCACATCAAACTTAGGGTTACCCACAAGCACATTGGAAAGTGTGGACTTTCCTGAGCCATTGGGTCCCATGAGCACGTGCACCTCACCATCGTTGATTGTGAGGTTGATGCCGCGAAGGATTTCTTTGCCTTCTACAGAAGCGTGAAGATTGCGTATTTCGAGCATGATTTTGTAGAGCTGTTTAGTTTTTTCCAGAAGAAAGCTCAGAATTCGAGCATGATGAGCTAGAAATCACAACTTTCTCCTTTGCCACTTTGTTTGATTGAGGACAATCTCACTCTGTGGCTTATTATATAGTTGTGTTGTTGTTTGCTTTGTACAATGTCGCTTTCATCTTGCGGATGAAGGACAGATTAGGGGCGCCAAAACTGCTCCAACTGCAAGTCGAAGATGAGCATCGAACCTGCTGGAATAGAAGTTTGGGCAGCATTGCCGTAGCCCGACTTGGCTGGAATAAAGATACGCCAGCGGTCGCCTACGTGCATTTGTTGGAGAGCGGTGGTGAAACCAACCACTAAGTTGCTCACGGCAAACTTAGAAGCTGTACCGAAGAGTGGGGTTAAACACATCGCTTTCAAGTTTAGAAGGACCGCTATAGTCAAAGACTTTTCCCGCAGGATTAGCCGAAGTGGGCATCAAACGTCCCATGTAGGCCACGCGCACAGTGTCGGTGTAGAGAGGGCGAGGTGCTTTGAGAGCTTCAGCAGCAGAGAGCTGACTATTCACCACACGTACCACCAGACTATCATTGGCAGTGGGTTTTCCTCCCGTGCCGAGTGTGTAGTTGCCAAACACGCGCCAAGGGGTATGTTCTGTCCAGGCATCGCCATATTGTGCTTTGGCTTGTGCAATCGCTGTGCGTGCCATGCTGAGCGTGTCAGAAAAAGCTGCACTATTGCGCGCTGCCCAATTTCGTAGACGGGGTCGGTGGTTTCGTCACTAGAACAAGCTGTTACAGCTAAACCACAGCCCACAAGAAGGAGCACAAAACAAGCACGGAAAGTTTGAGTCATCAAGCCCCAACTTCCCGTATATCCAGCACGAAGAGCAGACATAAGAGTAGAGAAATTTGCGCGATTCATAGAAATCCTTGACTAACTGCGCTGCACCCACCTTGTCAATGCAGACAAGGTGGGGACAACGAGAGATTATTTAAGTTTCTTGAGCAAAGATGTGATGGACACCTTGTCCTCAATCAAAGCACGGAGGTCTTCGATTTTCACACGTTCTTGCTTCATGGTGTCGCGTTCGCGTATGGTCACGCAACCATCATTGAGTGTTTCGTGGTCAACGGTGATGCAGAAAGGCGTACCGATGGCATCGTGACGACGATAACGCTTACCGATAGAATCCTTTTCTTCGTAAGCACACTTGAAGTGGAAACGCAATTCGTTCATGATTTCGTGTGCCTTCTCGGGGAGTCCGTCTTTCTTCACCAAGGGAAAGATTGCCAACTTCACGGGAGCGAGGGCAGCTGGCAAGCGAAGCACCACGCGGCTATCACCACCTTCGAGCTTTTCTTCTTCGTAGGCATGGCACATCACACTGAGGAACATGCGGTCTACACCGATAGAAGTTTCGATAACATAGGGAGTGTAGCTTTCGCCCAGTTCGGGGTCGAAGTATTCAATCTTCTTACCGCTGAATTGGGCATGCTGTGAAAGGTCGAAGTTGGTGCGAGAGTGGATACCTTCCACTTCTTTGAATCCGAAAGGCATCTTAAACTCAACATCACTGGCAGCGTTAGCATAGTGCGCGAGCTTCTCGTGGTCGTGGAAACGATAGTTTTCTGCGCCAAAACCGAGTGCTTGGTGCCAAGCCATACGAGTTTCCTTCCACTGGCTGAACCATTCGAGTTCAGTGCCTGGCTTCACGAAGAATTGCATCTCCATTTGTTCAAATTCGCGCATGCGGAAGATGAACTGGCGAGCTACGATTTCATTACGGAAAGCTTTACCGATTTGTGCAATACCGAAAGGAATCTTCATGCGACCGGTCTTTTGCACATTGAGGTAGTTCACGAAAATACCTTGTGCGGTCTCAGGACGGAGGTAGATGGTGGATGCACCCTCAGAGGTAGACCCCATTTCGGTCTTAAACATGAGGTTGAATTGGCGCACTTCAGTCCAGTTGCGAGTGCCGCTAATGGGGCAAACGATTTCCTCATCCAAGATGATTTGGCGCAATTCTTCGAGGTTACTATCATTGAGAGCTGTTGCAAAACGCTCGTGCAAAGCAGCGCGCTTAGCAGCGATTTCGAGCACACGACCATTGGTGGCGCGGAATTCTTCTTCGTTGAAGGCTTCCTTGAAACGCTTGCGACCCTTAGCCACTTCTTTCTCAATCTTCTCGTCATATTTTGAGAGTTGATCTTCGATAAGCACGTCAGCGCGATAGCGTTTCTTAGAATCCTTGTTATCAATCAAGGGATCGTTAAACGCATCTACGTGACCTGAAGCCTTCCAAATAGTGGGGTGCATGAAGATGGCAGAGTCGATGCCCACGATGTTCTCGTGGAGCAAGGTCATAGATTGCCACCAGTATTGCTTGATGTTATTTTTGAGTTCAACGCCGAGTTGACCGTAGTCATAGACTGCGCCCAATCCGTCATAGATTTCACTGGAGGGAAATACAAATCCGTACTCCTTGCAGTGGGAAACTATTTTCTTAAAAACGTCTTCTTGTGCCATGTGTTGTAATTATCATTTGACTATTTGGTGCAAAGGTAATGATTTTCTTTGAATTGCCCCCATTTTCTATGCGATTTTAGGCAGTGGCTCACCACTAGTCACTGCCGTTTGATTGATAAAGTGCAGTGTTCTCCATACTAATGTCGATTAGATTTCCTCACAATGCTCATTTTCCCACCTCGACTCCTTCATTTCTCCTTTCTTTATAATAAGGGTTGATATAAGGGAGAAGAGTGAAAAACGCGGCGAAAAAGTGATGAACTTTCTGCCACTTTTTGTTGATGATACAAGAACGCCCGAGCGTTCTTATAGAGAACTTCGGGCGTTTCCTTTGTGTTGTTAGTAAGTCTTATTGCAACAGATGAAATCTAAAAAGAAAGATAGAAATATCTTGGAAGTTTGTGGGATTGTTTACATTTGACTTCTAAACAAGAACTTGTTTGTGGTAGCACTTATTATCGAAGTTAATGACCTCATTAAGCTTAGTCTTCACTTCTTCTATTTTATTCTTCACCATTGGAATACCAACCATCAAAACTTTGGCTTCTGAAGTTGTGACTGAACTGTATATCTTCACTTCATGACAAATGAAATCACTGAACGGGTAGACTAGTATGGCTTGTTTTTGACTCATACCATTTAAGGAACAATAGGCTAGTATTTGATGAAGATCATGGCGGAAGGTTTCCTTGAGTTCTTCGCTATCTTGTTCCAATTAAAAAGATGACTTTTGTACTTTGCGTCAACCACTATATGTTTGTCTCCTTTCTGAATAATCATATCTGGTTCCAGATAGTTAAGTGCCCATGAGGGACGATTTCTCATGCGGATACTATAATGAGGATTCTTCACTTCTCTTGCCCCTTTCTTTTTAGATACATCGCTCAATAAGTACTGAATATACCTCTCAAAAAACTCTGCATAATCCATACGCCATGCCAACTTTTCGTTAGTACTATTGAGTAAGATGTTATTTGCTAGTTCTTTAAGCTGTTTAATGATATAGGGGTCTGATGTGCGGAGTTTTATTTTGTCTATTGGAGAGCAACGTTTATCACGAAGTTTTATCTTCATTCTTGCGATCTGTGATGAATAGACAGCCCGCGTTCTAAGTGGCGTTCTTTGAGATTCTAGTTCTTCGATAGCAAGTTGGAGGACGTAGTTTAATTGCTGCCACTCAGGATGATCCGAGGTGAGTATATTGCATTTGTTATGGAAAACAGAGAATTCCATAGGATTGCGCGCTGTTCTTAGGGCGTATTCCGACCACAGCGTAGATCCACTTGGTTGGCGGCTGGTTCTGACCTCATTGGTAAACTTTCTCCATTTGAACTTTTCCGCTTGCTCATAAAGTTCCAAGTATTTGCAGCACTCAATAAATATGGGTGGGGTCATCTGGGAATCCAGGACCAACTGAAGCTCATCGGAATATTCAGGTTTTATGGTACTATCAAGTAAACTTATTAGTTCTCCTACATCCTCTCCAAATCGGCCGGTAACAGTTAGATCTCCCACCGCTTTACCATTCATAGGAGAAATAATAGGGATTGCACCAACAAATCTAGAAGTAGTAAGCTAATAGCAGGCTTGCCATTGACGGACTCTACACATGCAGAAATACCAAGATAGGATAAATTCTTCTGATTCAGATCTACAAATCTCTGCATGACAGCTTCCATTGAGCGGCCTTTCCATTTCCAACTTTGCTTCACCTTATCGCAAGTCCATATCGTAGAAGACAAAGTTGGTAGCTGTCCCAAAGAAAACACCTGCATTTTACTCATACATCAATTTTTCCGTTTCTTTTAGGAATAAGTCGCAGAAGGCGTCTTTCGCTTTTAATAGATAACCTTCAGCCAAGTATTCTTTTATCAAGGGCATTAATTCATAGATCATACGCTCCTTCATTTCCTTGTTAGCTTCCTGTTTGCTTACAATAAAATAAGATTGACCAGGTTGGAGATTAAGTTCATCATCAGTAGCGTATTGGAAGAAAATATCTGCAAATTTATTGTAGCTACCTTCCATAAACTTCTTACCACTTCCGGGCGTTATCTCGTGAGGGCGAAGAGTGTACCACGCAAAGCGGCGGCGCAATGCAAAGTCTACGACAGCCAAACTTCTGTCTGCGGTATTCATGGTTGCTATCACATAAAGATTATCAGGAAGTTTAGTCAGCTTCATATCACCAACTGATATTTCAACGTTTCTCATCCCTGATTGATATTCGAAAAGATAAAATACAGGACCAAGCACATTCGACAAATTGGCACGGTTGATTTCATCAATGATCAGTAACACCGTTTCGTTCTTATAGTCAATTGCATGTTTAATAGCTTGATAAAGCACACCTTTCTTAGCTTTGAACTGTGGTTGCGACATATGCTTAGACATGTTAGGCTCTATACCGTAGACAAAATCGGAGAAGGTCGTTTCTGCGTGGAATTGTTCAAAGAATGTTTGTCGTAACTATTAGCGATATTCAATGCTGTATAGGTCTTTCCTGTTCCTGGAGCTCCTTGCAATACGACGTATTTACGTTTTTCGAGAAGGTTTTTTATTTCCTCCGTTTCGTCCGTAACGCTTGAGGAGGGAATACTTGACAAGCAGGCATCTACCAGTTCTTTTTTCTCTTTCGTCCCCCAAGAACGTATCTTAGCGTAGGTAGCCAGCCATGCATAAATGATATCTTCTCCTTTTTCCTCTTGAAGATTAACAATACAACTAGCGGGCAAAACAGTCTTATACTTCTCTATGACACTAGTTAATTGAGTATGTGATGCGCGAATCTTTTTCAACAAATCAGTTGACGTATTTTCTATATCATCAAACGATGCCTTGAAAAACGTATTCTGCCCCTTGAGTTTAAGGAACATTCTGCGAAGACCAGGGAGTGCTGCTAATTGATAATCGTTGCGGAATCCAGACGAACCTACAGCAAGACAAACCACACAAGTCGTCACGTTGTCTACTGAATCTGGAAAAACGACAAAAGAAAAATCAGAGTATGGGCCGGATGTTTCTTCTTCTGGATTGAGGAATCCAAAATATGCAGTACCACTAGTAAACGCCTCTGGTTGCAAGTTTTTTCTAATAATGGTATTTCCTGTTGAGCCCTTTATCTGCTGTCCTTCATTTTTGGGGAGCATGCCAAAGGCTTCTGCTTTACCACGGACTATCTCAAATAATTCTTCTGCTTTCATATTGTATTGTGTAATAAGTGTTTAATAATGAGATCAAGTGCTTTCCTAACTTGGTTGGAATTGTACTGGTTAGAGATAATATCGATACGATAGTAAATCCTATACTGCTGTTCATAAGAGGCTGACGAATCGCTATAGGTGAGCTCGTAAGCAACAGTTCCATAAGATGCTAATGTCTTCCGCAAAGTTACTTATTATTTCCATATCATCAAAAGCATTGTGAGTACTTTGAAAAAAAATGCTAGAACCCAAAATGCGACAATTAGAAATGTGATCGGTAGGATATACAGATATCTAATTTCATGGGCTTTGTGAAAAGGTTTTGTCAGCAAAGTGTGTAATCTAAATCTTCCAGTTATCTATAAAACAGATGTCCTCACACTCCGTTGGGAGTGTGAGGACAAATTGTATCTTATCCTAGGTTGCAGAATGCAAGGTATAGACAATATGCAGCTAATAGGCTGCTAAAACGCGGCTTATAAGGTTAAAGCAGCCTACTAGGTTAAAAAGCGCGAGATTAGTCGCGTTGTTCACGACGGGGACGACGCTCACCATCTTCGCGGCGAGGACGGCGTGCAGGACGTTCTTCCCAACCCTCGGGCTTCTCGGTCAAACCTTGTGAGAAAGACGGAACTTACCAGTCTTTGGGTCGATTTCGAGGAGCTTCACTTGGAGCTTATCACCTTCCTTGATGCCAGCATCTTCAACGCTTTCGAGGCGATTCCAAGAGATCTCTGAGATATGGAGGAGACCTTCCTTAGAAGGCATGAATTCTACGAAGCAACCGTAAGGCATGATGCTGATGACCTTGGCATCGTACACTTCACCCACTTCGGGGATAGCTACGATAGCACGGATCTTAGCAACGGCAGCATCAATACTGTCCTTGTTAGGAGCAGAAACTTGAATCTTACCTACGCCATCCACTTCTTCGATGGTGATGGTAGCACCAGTTTCTTCTTGCATACCTTGGATGATCTTACCACCAGGGCCGATAACGGCACCGATGAATTCCTTAGGAATTTCGAAGGCTTCGATGCGAGGAACGTGAGGCTTGTAGTCTTCACGTGGGTGATCCATGGTCTTCATCATCTCACCGAGGATGTGTTCACGGCCAGCCTTAGCTTGAGCAAGTGCTTTTTCGAGGATTTCGTAAGAAAGACCATCGCACTTGATATCCATTTGAGTAGCGGTCAAGCCCTTGAGCGTACCCGTGGTCTTGAAGTCCATGTCACCAAGGTGGTCTTCGTCACCGAGGATGTCAGAGAGGACAGCATACTTGTCTTCACCGGGGTTCTTAATCAAGCCCATTGCGATACCAGAAACAGGAGCCTTCAAAGGTACACCTGCATCCATGAGCGAAAGAGTACCCGCGCAAACGGTAGCCATAGAAGAAGAACCGTTAGACTCGAGGATATCACTTACCACACGTACAGTGTAAGGGAAGTTAGCAGGGATTTGGCCCTTCAAACCGCGCCATGCCAAGTGACCGTGACCGATTTCACGACGACCTACACCGCGTTGAGCGCGAGCTTCACCGGTAGAGAAGGGAGGGAAGTTATAGTGAAGGAGGAAGCGCATGTAGCTCTTATCGAGTACATCGTCCACCATCTTTCATCGAGCTTCGTACCGAGCGTTGTGGTAGAAAGGCTTTGTGTTTCACCACGAGTGAAGATAGCGCTACCGTGAGGACCGGGGAGAGGATTCACCTCGCACCAGATAGGACGGATGTCAGTAGTCTTACGACCATCGAGACGCACGCCTTCGTCGAGGATGCAACGACGCATAGCGTCCTTCTCAACATCGTGGTAGTAACGATCGATGAGCGCATTCTTTTCTGCCAATTCGTCTTCAGTGAGCTCAGTGTGAGCAGCAGCGTAAGCCACCTTGAATTCTTCACGGACAGCTTCGAAAGCATCGAAACGATCGTGCTTTTCGAGTGCAGACTTCGTGATGTCGTAGCACTTTTGGTAGCAATCGTTCTTCACTTGTGCACGGAGATCTTCGTCGTTCACTTCGTGGCAGTATTCGCGCTTCACATCCTTGCCCAATTCCTTAGAGAGTTCCTTTTGGATTTGGCACATAGGTTTGATAGCAGCGTGAGCCACCTTGAGGGCTTCGAGAAGTGCGCTTTCGGGCACCTCATCCATTTCACCTTCCACCATCATGATGTTCTCTTCAGTAGCCGCAACCATGAGATCCATGTCGGCACCCTTGAGTTGTTCGAAGGTGGGGTTGATCACAAATTCTCCGTTGATGCGAGCCACGCGCACTTCAGAGATAGGACCATCAAAAGGAATGTCGGTGCAAGCCAAAGCAGCAGAAGCAGCGAAACCAGCGAGTGCATCGGGCATATCCACACCATCAGCACTGAAGAGTGTGATGTTCACAAACACTTCTGCGTGATAGTCAGAGGGGAAGAGGGGACGGAGGGCGCGGTCAACGAGACGAGAAGTCAAAATCTCGTAGTCGCCTGCACGGCCTTCGCGTTTGGTGAATCCACCGGGGAAACGACCCACAGCGGAGTATTTTTCTTTATAGTCACATTGGAGCGGCATGAAATCGGTGCCGGGGGCAGCGTCTTTGGCACCGCAAACGGTAGCGAGAAGCATGGTGTTGTTCATGCGCAGCATCACTGCGCCGTCCGCCTGCTTTGCGAGCTTACCGGTCTCAATGCTGATGGTACGTCCATCGGGCAGGGAGACAGTCTTTGTAATAACGTTCATCTTATACTTTTATAATGGATAATTTCGTCGGGATTGGTCCGCTTAGTTGCGTCCATGTGGTGTGACAAGCCGGAGCACTGAAAATCTTCGCATGCACACAGGGGCAAATTTACTAATTTAATTTGATTTCGAGGTACTTCCCTCTGTGATATTTACAAGTACGCTTTGCATTTTGCGAACACTTTTCAAAAACGTCCGATTTCATCGGGAGAGGAAAAGTCTTTCTTTGTGCCCTTTCTTCGCGGGATTAGTGATAAATCAGCGTGTATCTCGCTTCGGGACGATAAATCTCTGCGGCAAGCTGTTGAAGTTCTTCAGCTGTTATCGCACGAATTTTGTCGTATAGGCGCGCAATGTTGCGATAGGTGCCAAAGTGAGCAAACTGTTTTGCCATAGCCAGGGCAGCACTCTCGGAATTGTCGCCAGAAATGCCAATCTGTCCGCAAAGCTGTTCTTGTGCAGCACGAAGTTGGCGAGTCGTGAGCGGTTGGTGAGCCAGTTTTGCGAGTTCGCGTTCCACGAGTTTGCAACAACGCTCCACGTCCTCTAGGTCGCACCGAAATAGACGTTCCAGAATCCAGTGTCAGGATAGGTGTTGAGATAGGCATCAATGCTATACACCAAACCGCATTTTTCTCTCACAGCCATATTGAGGCGTGAATTCATGGCAGGACCACCCAATATGTTGTTCAGCAAAAGAAGGGTGAAGCGTCGGTCATCATTACTACCAAAGGTGAGACCACCCATCATCACGTGCGCTTGGTGAGTGTCACGTTTGACGCGGCGCACACTCGGTGCAGCTGGTTGAATCGCGCTTATTTCTTCCTCTTTGTTTTGAAAAACCTCGATTTCATCGCACTTTCTCTCTACTTTCTCTTGTTGAGAGTCGCAAGAGACTTCGGTGAAATCAGCATTTTTTGAAGAACTATCTTCGATGGAACCGACCATTTTACAGTTGTTCCATTTTTCAAGTTGACGAATCACGGTGCGCATCTCCACTTCTCCATGCACGTAAAACACGGCATTGTGCGGAACGTAATGCTCTTTGGCAAATCGCACCGCATCGGCACTGGTGTAGGTGCGGAGGCGTTCGGGACTTCCCAAAATGTCGCGACCAAGAGGAGCATCACCATAGACTAATTGTTCAAATTCATCGAAAATCAATTCAGCGGGACTGTCGCGATAACTATCGATTTCATCGATAATCACTTCCACTTCCTTGTCGATTTCTGCTTGCGGATAGGTGCTGTGGAAAACAATATCAGTGAGCACATCCACTGCGCGTGAGAAGTCCTTGCGCAGCACTGTGGCAGAGTACACCGTTTCTTGTTTACTTGTGAAAGCATTGATTTCACCTCCCACGCGTTCCAAATAGTCATTGACTTGTCGGGAGCGACGACGTGAGGTGCCCTTAAAACTCATGTGCTCGATGAAGTGCGCCATGCCACTGTCGGCTACATCTTCGTGGCGAGTGCCCGTGCACAACACGTAGCCGCAGTGGAGCACTTCGGAGGGATGATAGTGCACCACCACGCGGAGACCATTTTCTAAGCGGAAACTCTTCATGAATATAGGGATGTGAAAGGGGAATGAACGCGATGAAATCGGAGAAAATGAATTGTTTGCGGTGCAATCACCGGTTTGGAACTAACCTTAATTGGGAGAAGTCACGAATGCAAGAGAGGAAACTTGACTCGCTGTTTCAGCTTCTTGAGATTTAGTGCTTGCGAAAATATTTACCTACTACAGGCAGTGAGGAGAGCGGAAAGTCCGTACGCACAATATAGGTGAGGAAGATGGCGATGAGCACCGTATTAAAGGCAATTCGCGCAACATTGTTATCGATGAAATCGGCAAAAAATACCATTCCAACGTAGAGCACTGCAGTGAGTGCAACATAGCGGAAAATACTTTTGAGCGGATAATTGATGGGGAAGTACTTTTGTCCTACGAAGTAGCTTAAGAGCATAGCGACACTGTAGCCTGCCACGCCAGACCATGCGCAAGCCATGTAGCCATATTGTGGAATGAAATAGAGATTGCAAGCCACGAGCACCACACAGCCAGCGGTGGAGAACCAGGCCCCCCAAATGGTGCGGTCGGTGAGTTTATACCAGAAAGAGAGGTTGAAATAAACGCCTTTGATGATTTCTCCCACCATCACCACTGCCACCGTGGGAAGTCCTTCCCAGTAGTCGCGTCCCATGAGGTATTTCAGCACGTCGATATACGCCATCACGAGCAAAGGCTGCCAATGTAAAGATGATGAAGTATTTCATCGTGGCAGCGTAGGTGGCGCGATTATCCCCCGATTGGTCATTCTTTGCGGCTGCAAACACAAACGGTTCGTAGGCATAGCGGAAGGCTTGTGTGATGAGCGCCATGATCATGGCAATCTTCACCGCAGCGCCATAAATGCCGAGTTGCACGCGTCCTTCTGTACCAGGCACTAACCATGGGAAAATGATTTTGTCGATAGTTTGGTTCAAAATACCTGCAATGCCAAGCACCAACATGGGCCAAGAGTAAGACAGCATTGGACGGATGAGCGAGCGGTCCAAGCGCCAGCGCACGCCAAAGAGCTCTTTCCAAAATCCAAAAGTGATGAGCCCTGTGCAGATGAGGTTGACAAAGAACACGTGTCCCACTTCGATTTGCCAACTAGGCACCACGTGTGGAAGAACAACGAAGTAAAGAAGATTGAGCAGGATGTTGAGGGCGATAAAGCTTAGTTTGAGGGCGGCAAACTTGAGAGGACGCTTCAGATAGCGCAAATAGCAGAAGGGGACTGCCTGAAAAGCGTCGAGAGCAACGACGGCTGCCATCATCATCACGTAGTTGTGATGGTCGGGATAGCCCATTTGTGTGGCAATGGGGTCGATGAACGCCCACACTAAAGCCATAAACAGGATGCCGATGCTTCCGACCATCGCCAAAACCGTGGTGTAAACGCGCTCAGGGTCTTTCTCCTCATTTTTGTTGAGAAAGCGGAAGAGCGTCGTCTCCATGCCAAAGGTGAGAATGACAAAGAGGAGCGCAGTGTAGGAATAGACGTTTGTGATGATGCCGTTGGCTCCAGTGCCTGCAGCAAATACGTGTGTGTAGAGTGGAAATAAGAGATAGTTGAGAAAACGCCCCACAATGGAGCTCATGCCGTAGATGGCAGTGTCTTTGGCGAGCGATTGTAGTGATGCCATAGTCCGTGACGGAAAAGAAAAGGTGGAAGACTAACAAAAAGAAGTAGGGGTATAAACACAAAAACGCGCTAATCGTCAGCGTCGATAACGCAGCCAATCAGCGCATTTTGTTGGGTCACCGGGATTCGAACCCAGAATGACAGAACCAAAACCTGTAGTGTTACCATTACACCATGACCCAATTGCGATGCAAAAGTACGAACTCTTTTTGAAACATGCAAGAGTTAGAGCGAAAAAAATGCGAGAATAGTGAGTTTTTTCTGTTTTTTTGCCCGAAAACAAGCTTTTGAGGCTGATTTTGGTGGTAAATGCGCGATATTTTGCGATGTCGGCAAAAACGAAGTGGAGAAGAAGCAGTCAAGATTTCTATCGAATGGCGAGTCTTGCTGGAGCGCTTGAGCATCTTTCCTCAAGAATCTCCAAGATTGTTCACTTCCTGGCTTCGCTGCATCGTTTAATTTTGCTGTACCCTCTATACTATATGGGAAGATATGGGGGCAAAGAGAGGAAAATCGGCACAAAAGTGACAAAAAAAATTGATGTGTACTAGAAACTGCTTTCTCGACTTTGCAAAACCTAGGGATAATATTTTAGTTTACCTTTGTCCTCTTTGTAAATCCCTCAGATTACGTGCGTGGGTGTTTCTGTTTAAACTTTCCGTCAGTGTCTTTCTTCAAAGCTGCTGCCCCTTTATCCTTTATGTAGTTCGTCCTCTCTTGTGAATGTCTACACGTCTGTTCCTAGCTACCCTCCTTTTATCCCAATCTGTCATTAGACCACAATAGTGCTCAGAGTCTAATTACCGATTGGGATTTAAGGTTGCGGCGAACTCTATGTGGAAACCTTAGCCCTCCGTGCATGCCCGTCTGCGCGTGTGCTCGCGTACGCACATGCGTGTGTGCGCACATTACAGCGATTTCATGCTTTTGCTTTCACATCCTTCACAGATTTCTTTATAATCAGCTCGTAATGAGTATTATATCCCTGTTTTTTCTCTCTTATTATCGCCTTCTCCTTGATTCCTCCTTTGTTTGAACTGTTAAAATATGTCCGAAATGCACCTGTAAATCCCTGTTTCACAGTTTGTTGCAACGATTTCTGTGAAGGTTGTGAAGGATAAAATGCGAAAATCGCTGTAGTGTGCGCGCACGCGCACGCGTGAGGGACTTGATTTTAGATTCGTTTACACTCGCCTGTTTGGACTTCTTTCACTCCCCCTTTTCGCGTTCATTTCTTTTTTCCTAGTTGCTCCAAATTTCGTGCGACTTTTTCTAGAAAATCTCCCACGTTTTCAGAAAAACGTGGGAGAAAAATAAAAATATCTCCGACATAATTTTGTCAATGTCGGAGATATTTGTAATGATAGGATTCTTTCGCCTACCCTCTAGGCAGGGGTGCCATGTTCTTCATGTCTAGCAGTGCTCAGTCTCTAGGCTCTTTCTTATCTCAGGTTGTGAGATAGCATCGGCAACATCTATAGTATATCCACTCGCCAACAGAACGATACGCTCATTAGTGGATTATTTTATGGGCTCGATCTCTTGCCTGTTGTTTAATCTCTGGTGTGATGTAAGTCGCTAGGCTCTTGATTAAATAAGCTATTGCCCCGATGTCGTCTGTTAGTCCAACCACGGGGATGAAATCAGGGATAGCATCGACAGGGAGTATTAAGTAACCTAGTACTCCAAGTACTTTCATTTTTTCTGATGTGGGGAGATTGGGAGATTTAGCTAGGTAATACAGAAGGCAGACATTGTAGATGGCTTCTTCTCCCAGTTTGCTACTCCATTTTTTTACGGTATTCCAGAGGCTTCCTTCTGAATACTCCTTTTCGTACTTTTGGTAATCTTCCATAGTGGTAAGCGTTGAAGATAAATGATCAATAGATATCTTGAAGGTTTGTGAGCTTAATCACCTGGTCTCGGTGGTGAGTTTCATTGGGGTGATTGGACTTCTTGGTATTTTTAGTAGTAGAATGAATGATGTGTTTGGGAGCACTTAATATAGTTGCAAATCTACGAATAAAAATGAAGAAACAGAATTGCAGCACTATTTATTTTGTGACTAGAACACATATTCCTCCCTCTTCTCAGAAAAAACAGGGTATTTGATAAAAGGAAAACTGCTGCGTTACTTTCAATTTTCAGCTTTGGTCACGTATCTTTGTAGGAACCCTTCAGCCTCCATCTCAATGTCTGGTATTTTATCCTTTTATGAAAAAACAAAAAGAGGTGCTGCAAAAACGCGTTTTGCAACACCTCCTATGTTTATAATACTACATCATCGAAAATCGGTGTGCAGTGAGGTAAACCTACAAATTAGAGGTTAGGATTGATTTTGTTCCATTCAGATACGGGAGGAACAATGTTGAGTGTCACGAGTTCGTCGCGCATCTTGCAGAGGTGTTCGTAGCTAGCATCGAGGGCAGCCACTTCGTCAGCAGTACCCACGGGCATCTTGTAGCTGCAGCCGTTAGCATCGAGCACAGTGTCCATAGCCATCATGATGTTTTGATACTTTTCGTTCTTCACGTAAGTACCAGCAGGGTAGCGGAAGGTTTCGCCGCCCATCACGCTGCGAATCATTTCTACAGAGAGGTAAGAGGGGCTTTGGAAAGAAGAGCGACCGCGGAGCTTGATGATAGCAGCACCACCTTGTGTCACGTCCTTGCGCATTTGAGCCCATTCTTCTTCGGGGAACTCAGCAGTGCCGATGATGTCAGAAAGTTTGCGGCCAGCGATTTCAACAGCAGAACCGAATACTGCCATTTGTTCACCGTGACCACCGTAAGTGGCGCAACCCTTCACTTCGTTTTGCATCACGCCGAACTTCTTAGCGAGAGCGCTTTGAAGACGAGTAGAGTCGAGCGCAGCGAGCGTAGTCACTTGACCAGGCTTGAGGCCAGAGTAGAGGAGAGTCACGAGACCAGTGAGGTCAGCAGGGTTGAAGATGATAACCACGTGCTTCACGTCGGGGCAGTAAGTCTTGATGTTCTTACCGAGTTCTTCAGCGATTTTGCAGTTACCAGCGAGGAGGTCTTCACGAGTCATACCTTCCTTACGGGGAGCACCACCAGAAGAGATGATGTATTTGGCATCCTTGAAGGCTTCAGCTACGTCGGTAGTAGCAGTGATGCGAGCATCGTTGAAGCCGCATTGGCGCATTTCTTCAGCCACACCTTCGGGAGAGAATACGTCGTAGAGGCAGATGTTGGAAGTGAGGCCCATCATGAGCGCACTTGTACCATGTTGGAGCCGATCATGCCAGCTGCGCCAACGATTACCAATTTTTCGTCAGTTAAAAATGCCATTGTTGTTGGGGTTATATAGATGAATAGATGTTTATTCTATTGATATGTCGGTGAACTATGGAGCAAATTTACTCATTACTTTTGGATTCGTGGAGTATTAGCGTAACTTTTTTCGGAGGATTTCTGAAAAAAATGAAGTGGGGATTTGAAAAAAACGAAACTCTGCTTGCGTATGTTTATAATTGTTGGTAATTTTGCAGCGAAAAGTAAGCAATATACTTGATTTTTCTCCTTCCTTTCAAAAATATCTCTTATGAACGCTTCAAAAGTTCTCGAAGACCTCAAACATCGTTTCCCCAATGAACCTGAGTATCATCAGGCGGTGGAAGAAGTGCTCTCCACTATCGAAGAGGAGTACAACAAGCATCCTGAGTTTGACAAGGTGAATCTCATCGAACGTCTCTGCATCCCAGAGCGTGTCTATACTTTCCGTGTCACTTGGATGGACGACCAAGGCAATATTCGCACCAACATGGGTTACCGTGTGCAGCACAACAATGCTATCGGTCCTTATAAAGGCGGGCTCCGTTTCCACTCTTCGGTGAATCTTGGTATCCTCAAGTTTTTGGCTTTCGAGCAAGTGTTCAAAAATGCACTCACCACACTCCCCATGGGCGGTGCAAAGGGTGGTTCAGACTTCTCTCCCCGTGGCAAGAGTGCTGCCGAGGTGATGCGTTTCTGTCAAGCCTTTATGCTTGAGTTGCACCGCAACATTGGCGCAGACTGCGACGTACCTGCCGGTGACATCGGTGTGGGTGGTCGCGAAGTGGGCTACATGTTTGGTGCTTATAAGAAATATACACGTCAGTTTGAAGGCGTGCTCACGGGCAAGGGACAGGAATTTGGCGGTAGCCTCATTCGTCCTGAAGCTACGGGCTATGGTAATGTCTATTTCCTCCAACACATGTTGGCGACTCGTGGCGAAACACTCGAAGGCAAGACCGTGCTCATTTCGGGTTCGGGCAATGTGGCACAATATACTGCAGAGAAGGTGCTCCAACTCGGTGGTAAGGTGCTCACCCTCTCCGATAGTGATGGTTTTGTGTACGATCCCGATGGCATTGATCGCGAGAAACTAGACTATGTGATGGAATTGAAAAACCTCTATCGTGGTCGCATCCGCGAATATGCCGAGGAATATCCTAACGCACAATATTTTGAAGGACAGAAGCCCTGGGGCATCAAGGCTGATATTGCTCTGCCATCTGCTACCCAAAACGAACTCGATGGCGAACACGCCAAGATTTTGGTGGCGAATGGTTGCATTGCCGTGAGCGAGGGTGCTAACATGCCTTCTACTCCCGAAGCTATTCATGTGTTCCAAGAAGCTAAAATCCTCTATGCACCGGGCAAGGCTGCCAATGCAGGCGGAGTTTCCGTGTCTGGTTTGGAAATGAGTCAAAACTCAGCGCGTCTTTCTTGGACTGCCGAAGAGGTGGATGCTCGTCTTCACCGCATCATGGAAAGCATCCATGAGTCGTGTGTGAAATATGGCACAGAAGCTGATGGCTATGTGAACTATGTGAAAGGAGCGAACATCGCTGGTTTCATGAAGGTGGCAAAAGCCATGATGGCACAAGGCGTGATTTAAATGCTTCATTAGGCTCCGTATCACTCTTTGATAAAACAAAAAATCCGTGGACGATGTGATATTCGTCCACGGATTTTTTCATGTTGTAAGGAGTTTGTGTTTAGAGTGAGCGGGGATTAGAACCAAAGGCTACCGCTCTCTTTGTCTACTTCTCCCAAGATTTGTTCAAACCACTCGTTGATGGCTTGCGGGATCGAAATCTTGTAGGCGCGCGCCGTAGAAGTGACAAGACGTTGTTCATCAGCGCTGAGCTTGTCGAAAGGTACTCGGTCGAGCTTTCCCAAAGTCCAGTCTCTTCACGTGAAGCAAAGACGATGAAAGGAATCTTGAATTGTGCTTCCAGGTGACCCATTCCGCGCTGTCCAGCACGAGGAGCCACAAAGCCCGATGGAGTGCCGTCGAGGAATTTCGCGTTGCCTTCAAAGTGGTAGAGGCTGATGTTCAAGTCAAACTGCTTGCGCTCGCGTTTGAACTGGAAGAAGCCTTTCATACCGATGGGATTTTCAGGAGCAAAAATCAGGTCGTCGCCCTTCTTGCCAATGACACGTGAACCGCGAAGTGTGGCAGCTGGAATGGTTTTTCCATCCACGGTGGTGGCTTTCAAAATGCCATCGGTGGGATTAGTGTCCATGTAGGTGTAGTCCATCAGAGAGTCTGTGACGTTGTCATATTCTTGAGCTTTGCCATCGAAAGTGGGGCGCACATTGCTGGCTTGGAAGAAGTGCTGATGCACTTTGCTTTCGCCATTTTCTGCGATGGTGCTTGTGATGTCTTTGCCATCCTTGTCGTAGTATTTGATCCACAAACCATAAGGATAGCGATATTCGTTGGAACTCATCACGCGAAACACGGAGTCGCTGCCTTCTGCCAACTTCCATTGGTTGCCTTCGCGCACATAGGTGATGTGCTGCACCGCCTTTTTGTAGAGCATGCCCTTGGCATCGGCATCTTGGTGGAAGGCTACACCATGGAAGTGACCACCAGCCAGGGTCAGTTGTACTTTGGCAGGCGCATCTTCGTCCTCGTGAGGAGTTTCTGATTTCCGTTGTCTGGTCGAAGAGGAGTATTGTGCTGGGGGCGAATCCAAGTTTCGTCTTTTTCGCAGGCGGCGAATGAGAAACCACAGAGCACAACAATGAGGAGAGAGAGAATCTTCTTGTTCATCTTGATATTGTGTTATAAAAGTTCGTGATTATTTTTGTGTAGAGGGTGCCTGAGTCACAGATACGGGGAAGCGCATTGCCACATCCCAAGCATCTTCACTGCGTTGTCCAGGTGTGGGTGCGTAGAAAGGAGAGATAGTGTGGTTGACGCGATTGTATTTTGAAATACGAGCGTGCATAAGGCGTGTGTTGATTTCAAAATTGCGTACTTGTTTGAAGCGGAAATAACCCTTAAATCCGATAGGGTTGTCTTTGCCTATCCAGCGCACCCCGTTGTTGCCCATTTCTAGTGACCATGGATCTGTGTCGCCATACACATAGTCAAACACTGCATTGGATTTGACTTCTTTATGCTCGAGCATGCCGTCGGCGGTCTTCACGTTTTCGGCTGTGAAGAAGTGTTGGTGAATTTTATCTTGTCCGTTTTCTACAAATTGATACGTAATATCTTTGTGTTCAAGATCGTAGTAGCGGATGTCGAGACGGTAGACTTGTGTGGGGTCTTCGCTGGCTTGATACACCTCAAAGCCTGCATTGCTGCCTGCCTTGGGAGCCCAACCAATCTCTTTTTGGAGGGAGTATTCGATGGTCTGACGACTACGTTGTGGCATCGTGGGATTGATCTGTGGGGTGAACACTTGATTCACGAGAGTGCCGGGAGTGAGCGTCAATACCACACTGATGGGGTCACCGTGGTCTTTACTTTTGCGTTCATCTACTGGTTCGCGGACGGTGGAATTGCAGCTGACAAAGGCTATGAGTAGCGCAAACATCAGTGATAGGAGAGAGAAGGTTTTGTTCATATTATAGGCGATGTTAGAGAGGCTTTGCCTCGTTTGTATTCAGATTCTAGTGGAATGTTAGAAATCCCAGGTGAGCATCAAGCGCACATCTCGTCCGAGATCGTGGGCATAATAGCGGAAACGATTGGTGTATTCACGATAGGTGAGATTGAAAATATTGTCGGCTGTGAGAAGAATGTGGAGGTGATGTCCGTTGCGCATCACGAAGTTTGCACTCAACTCGGCACCCCAAAGTTGATAGGCAGGTGGGGTGTGGTCAATCAAGTCGGCTTTTGCATCAAATCGTGTTTGTTTGGCAACAAAGCGGTGCGTCACCTTGGCATGGATGTCGTGGAGGTGTCCCAGATTGCCGAAATGATAAGCCAAACTTTGCGTGGCGCGGAAAGAGGGGATGTAGGGGAGAGGACGATTAGTCTTTGTTTCATTCGCCCATACCATGCTCGCGCCTAAGGTGTAGTTGAGTTTTGGAGTGATTTTCGCAGAGAAATCGCCATCAATGCCACGGAAAAAAGCATTGGCGCTGCGATATTGAAACACGGGATAGGCTCCTGACACCATGGTGATGACTTCTTGCGTGGGCTCATCGTAGATATAATGGTCAATCCATTGGAGATAAGCATCGAATGAAGCTGTGATGCGCTTAGAGGCATAGCGCAAGGAAGTCACCCATTTTGCGCTCACCTCGGGGCGGAGTGTGGAGTCGCCACGGGCAAAGAGACCACTGGATTGTTCCACGCCATAGCTGTACAACTCATGCACGTGAGGAGCGCGCCAGGCTGTGCCGAAATTGGTGAGTACATCGAGTTGAGGCAACACATGATAGTGCGCGCCAGCAGAGTAGGTGAAGTTGGGGTAGCGGGTCAAGTTGCCATAATTCTCCCCATAGATGTTTTTGCCGCGTGCATCAATGGTTTGGTGATCGGCCCGTACCCCAAGTTCTGCGCCCCAATCGTGTCCAGTGTATTTCTGAATGCCGTAGACCCCGAGGTTTTGTTGAGTGTAGTTGGGGATGATGGGCACTACTCCGGTGCCTGGTTCGTTGTAATTGTCGATTGTGCCGTAGAAAGCCCCGATTTCGCTAGACCAGTTGTCAGCGTAAGTGTGTTTCCACTGAGCGTCTGTCTGAAAGTTGTTGAGGCGCAAATCCAAGGTGGGCACCATGGAACGATAGTTTCTGCGCTGATTGTATTCGCGGCGGTCGTCGTGCTGCCAGGCGGTTTTTATGGACAATCGGCTTTTGTTGGCGAAGGTGTAGCGCCCTTCCAACTTTCCCACGTGGTGCATGACCTTTTGATGTGGATAGTCGATGCTGCGTGTCCAAGGGTAGAAATTGACAGGCTGTCTATTTTGATACGCTCGCGCAAAAGTTCTTCATCTCCCATCTGTGCACTGAAGAGCACACCCACTTGGGTGGAGTAAAAACTGTAGAAGCCTTGCAATTCTAGACGTGAGTTGCGCCAGCCCATTGCTGCAGAAGCCGTGACTTCTCGCATGCCAGTGTTGTTGAGGAGGTAACTTCCGGTGCTGCGGTCGCCACCATTGACATAAGTGCCTTGTGCGCGCCAAGCCGCATCGCCGCCGAAGAGTGGAAAACTCTGGCTCAAATGCTGGGTCACGGCATATTTTCGTCCATTGCTGCCGTAGAGTCCACTCAATTTACCCATGATTTTTCGTTGACCATAGGGTAAGGGCTGAGCATCCATCAAGACGACACCACCAAGAGCTTCCGAACCATAGCGCACGGCTTCTGCACCTTTCACCACGGTGACACGACCTGCCGCACTGGCATCGAGTTCGGGCGCGTGATCCACGCCCCATTGTTGTCCTTGTTGGCGCACTCCATTGTTCATAATCAACAAGCGGTTGCCATACATGCCGTGCACCACGGGTTTGGCGATGGTTGATCCTGTCTGAATCATGCTCACCCCACTCACTTGTTCGAGCATTCCGGCGAAAGTGTTTCCCAGATTTTTGGCAATGTCAGCGGTCCCAATGGTGTTTGCCACTGCATTTTGCGTGTGCATCACGCGTTGTCCGCTCACCACAGCTTCGTTGAGCTGGTTGCTCATGGGGAGTATCTGCACACGCAGAGGTTGGTGGTGGCGCACTTCATCCACAGCTACTGCCAGAGGATAGTAGCCGATGGCACGAAGTAGCAAACTGTCGCCTTTGAGTTGAGAAGACGCGATGTGCAATGTGCCGTCGCTAGCAGAGGGAGCAATGTCTTTGTGTCGCGCCACGCTTACTCCCATCACGGGAATACCATTATCGGCATCCAGCACAATGATGCGGAAGAAATTAGAATTTTGAGCAAATGTAGGCAATGCGGCAGATAGTAGGCAGAGCACAACCATCGACCACAAGGCGAAATTCATGGAGAAAAATCGCTTCATAGAGAAATCCTAAGTCATCGTCTCACACTTCGGACGGTAGCTGAGGACGCACGAAGAAATGATCCCTCAGACGAATGCCGAAGCCGCAGAAACACCTCGTGAAAGGAGGGGTATTTCTGTCATGAGAACACAAAAAGAAGAAAAAAATAGAGGAAAGAATTTGCCTAAAAAAAGGGCAAATTGAGGACTAGACCAGAGGCATCTCATCTCGACAAAGGGAGATGGCAGTGATGAAAAATCTAGTCTAAGTCAGTGTTTTAGCCTTGTGGAGGTCCACGAAGTTGGGGAGTGGCCACGGCAACCGAACACACCGATTCGGCTTGTTGCAGGTAGGCAACACGCACGGTGGGAGCATAGAAAGAAAAAGCCGTGAAAGTGGGAGGGTGAAGGGCGAAATCAAGAAATGGCAGATGGCGCAATCGTGACCATCTGTGCTGCTGCCTTTCCCCTCATCTGAAGAGTTTTTTTCTGGTGTTGCGCAAGATGTTTGCGCTGGTTGTCATGTTGTTTTTTTGCGTGGCTTGAGCATTTCTGTCCTCAGCCGTCGAAGTAGAAGGGGCATGCAGGGTGCGTGCCACAAAGTTGCATTCCACCTTGTCCAACGAAATCCCATGCTGGTGAAATCCCTTCACCAACACTTGCGGCAAAAATGACAATAGCATGACCCATGCCATCATCATAGCCTTGTATTTTCGTTTGAACATTCGTAGCATGATAGGGGCAAAGATAGAACGAATTTTTGAAAATGGCAAGGGGGGCAGCAAAAAGTGTAGCCGTTTTTCTGTTTTTCTTGCAATTCAGCAAAGAGAAGTTTCTATATTCCTCCTCTTGGATTGAGGAAAAACAAATCAATCCAGTCTAAAAGGCTAGACTGGATCGACATCAAAGTAGAGGGTTACGTTGCGAAATTGGGGGAGAGCGATGAGTCCATCTCGATAAGCACGAAGCATTTGGCGAACTTCAGAAGCGCTTCGTGAGGGATCTATCTTCAAGAGTATTTTGCGAATGTGGAGCAGTTGCACATACCCCACGTGTGGACGGTCGGGACCGAGGAGGTCTTCGTCAAACTGAGGCTGCAACCACGCTGCCAACTGGCGTGAGGCGCCTGCCACCACACGTTCTTCGCGATGTTTCAGATAAATGGCGATGAGGCGCACCACAGGAGGGAAGCGAAACTGATGGCGGTTGCGCATCTCTTGTCGAAACATCGCACCATAGTCTCCTGCCACTATCTGTTGCACCACAGGAAGTTTGGCTTGTCGTGTTTGGAGCACCACACGTCCTTGTTTGCCGCGTCTGCCAGCACGACCTGCGACCTGTGAGAGCATTTGAAAAGCACGTTCGTGGGCGCGGAAATCACATTGGTTCAGCAGTTGGTCTGCGTTGATGATACCTACCACGCTCACTCCTCCGAAGTCCAACCCTTTGGTCACCATCTGGGTGCCTACCAAAAGATTCGTCTGTCCGTGTTGGAAATCGCGAATGATGCGCTCGTAGGCAGAGCGAGAGCGTGTGGTGTCGAGGTCCATGCGCCCTACTTTGGCTTGGGGGAAGCAAGTTTCGATGGCAGCTTCAATCTTTTCCGTACCGGCTCCCATGTCGCGCAAATCAGCCTGCTCACATTGTGGACAGTGGGTGGGCACATCATAGTGTGTGCCACAATAGTGACACACCATTTTGTTCATCTTTAAATGGAGGGTCAGTGGCACATCGCAGCGTGTGCAGTGAGGTGACCATCCACAACTGCGGCATTGGAGCACCGGACTATAGCCACGGCGATTAAGAAATAGGATAGCCTGTTGTCCTTGTTGGAGAGCGGCTTCTATCTCGTCGCGCAGTCGAGGGGAGAAGGGGGTTGGCATTAAGCGTTTGCGGCGCAGTTCAGCCACGTCTTCCACCACAATTTCGGGCATCGCCACCTCGCCAAAGCGTTGGTTCATGACTACATAGCCATATTTTCCCTCTTGGGCGTGGGCATAAGTCTCTACGGAAGGGGTGGCAGTGCCGAGGAGCACCTTTGCCCCTGCTTGATGCGCCATGAGGATAGCGGTGTCGCGTGCATGATAGCGCGGTGCAGGGTCTTGCTGTTTGTAGCTCGATTCGTGCTCTTCGTCTATAATCACCAAACCTAGGTTTTGGAAGGGAAGGAACAAGGAAGATCGAACACCGAGAATGAGAGGGAAAGGAGCATCGGAAAGTTGCTTTGCCACAACTCTACGCGCTCATTATCGGGGAACTTGGAATGATAGACCCCTAACTGCTCTCCAAACACACGTCCGAGACGATCGGTGATTTGGGTAGTAAGCGCAATTTCGGGGAGGAGAAACAATACTTGTTGTCCGCGCGCAATCGTTTCCTTGATTAACTGGATGTAAACTTCTGTTTTTCCGCTAGAGGTGACTCCATGCAACAAGACAACGTGGTGTTTTTCCCACAAAGCTACTATTTCATCGTGCGCTTTTTGTTGTGGTTCGCTGAGAGGGTGGTGCAGGCTTTCGGGGAGGGCCTTGTGCAGTTTGAGACGTCCCACTTCCACATTGTATGTCTCCAGCACTCCGCGCTTCACGAGGGCAGGAATGCCAGTCGTAGAATCACCAAGCTGTTCTTGGAGCAAATGGCGCTGTACTGGTTGCAACAAAGAGAAGTTTTTCAGGGTCGTGGCACTTTCGATGCCTGCCATATCAAGAAAAGCAAGGAGCGCCTCGCGTTGACGTTCCGCACGCTTTAGTTGATTGTCCAGTTGTAAGAGGGCTTCCTCCGAATGATAGGCATCAACCAAACGGAGCATTGGGGTGGTTTTGCTCTTGAACGATTGGCTCACGCGTTCTTCTACCTCAATCAAGCCGTTTTCGATGAGTCTTTTAGCAGCTCGGGTGAGTCCTGGAAGCGGCAGTGCCTTTCGCACTTGGAGCAAACTCTGTGCTTTGGTGAGTGCACGAAGGAGGGCTTGTTCCGTCTTCGTCAGTTGTTCATCATCTGGGTCTGCATCTTCAGTCGCCACAAGAAGCGTTTCACTTTCGAGTTTTAAGCCAGCAGGTAGGGCAGCTTTCATTACTTCGCCAGGGCAGCATAGGTAGTATTGCGCCATCCAGCGCCAAAGCTCAATCTGTTGAGGTAAGAGTAGGGGATGTTCATCCACCAACTCTTCTATATCCTTTATTTTTTCGGCTTCAATGGTGCTGTTTCCATCATGTAAACGGATGACAATTCCGGTGTAGCGTTTAGATTTTCCCAACGGCACCACTACGCGTGAGCCTACGACAAGATTTTTCCCCAACGTGGGGGGAACGCGATAGGTATAGGCACCCGGAACAGCCAAAGGAAGTACGATGTCTGCGTAGTGTGACATGGGAAGAGTGGGAAACTATTTGAAATCTAATTCGAGTTGAGCTCGATCGCCTAAGAGGTTGAAGGTCATGCGATGGAAGGGAGTCGTGCCGTGTTCGGCGATGCCCGCACGATGTTGGCGAGTTGGGTAACCTGCATTGTGGTCCCAGCCATAGTGAGGGTGTTGTTGGTGGAGCTTCGTCATATAGTCGTCGCGATAAGTCTTCGCTAAGATAGAAGCCGCAGCGATGGATAGATATTTTCCATCACCTTTCACGATGGTCGTGTGGGGGATAATAGCCGGTTCTTTTGTTGGTGTTGATACCTTATCCGTGTGTTGCACTCGGCAGTCGTGATAAGGTTTGAAACGATTGCCATCGACGATGATGTATTCGGGGCGAAGGGTGAGCCCATCTAGGGCACGGTGCATAGCGAGAATGGCAGCATTGAGGATGTTGATGCGGTCTATTTCTTCGGGATCCACCTGTGCCACACACCAAGCTAGCGCATCTCGCTCAATGACCGCGCGCAGTGCATCACGTTTCTTGGCAGACAACTGTTTGGAATCATTGAGTAGTGAGTTCTCATAGTTCGGAGGAAGAATGACAGCAGCTGCAAAGACGGCGCCCGCTAAACAGCCGCGACCCGCTTCGTCGCAACCTGCTTCGATGAAACCTTCTGAGTTGAAGTGAGATTGTAGCATAAAATCATCATGTTCTTCTTTATAAATCTCCAAACAAGCTGGAAATTTACAAAGAAGAACGATTGAAGCTGCACATCAGAAGGTGCAGCAATGGGGAAGAAGGGAGAAAAGGGTGGAGCCTAGAGCACAACAGCAGTACCTGTGGCGACAACCATGAGCATTGATCCGTTAGCTCCTACTGTGTTATAGTCAATATCAACCCCAACGATGGCATTCGCTCCCATGCGAGCTGCTTGTTGTTCGAGTTCGCGAATCACCGTTTCTTTGCCTTCGCGGAGCACCTTTTCGTAGGTGTTAGAGCGTCCTCCGAAGAAGTCGGTGAGGTTAGCCAAAATATCTTTGAAAAAGTTGGCACCAATGATTGTTTCAGCGCTGATGACCCCAAGGTATTGGCGAATGGGCTGACCATCTACTTGATAAGTGGTTGTGATGAGCATGGAATCTAGAGTTTAAGTAATGATTGAAAATGAGGATTGGAGGTGTACTCCTATTGCAAAGGTAATGAATTTGGCGGAAACGAGCTTGTGTCTACCTCAATTTTTACATAAAAAAGAGCAACACTCTTGCTAGAATGTTGCTCTTGAATGGGGAGCTCTGAAGCGGAAAGGAACTACTTACCTGAGCATGTAATGGATGCGCACTTTAACACAACGGTTGAGTTTTGCGTTGAGGCTACGAGTGCTATGGTCTTGTACGTTGCGGATGGTGCCATCGAGATTGTTCACGAGGAAAATCTGAGATGCCACTTGTTGCAAGCGATATTTGCCCTTCAACCACGCAATAACGGTGTTAGCGCGATTGTGAGACAAGGCATTGTTGCGTTGCATGCCCACTTGTGCTGCATCGACCCCGTAGGAATTGTCTTGGCTAGTGGCGAGACCTTCTGCTTGAATCATGGTGATAGTACCCTTCTCGAGGATGTTCTTGATTCGTGCTACGGTGGCTGCATCGGTATATTGAGCAATATATCCTTCGTTGCTCATCATGGCTGCATAGATGTCTGCAAAGCTCACTAATTCATCGCCATTTTCCACTTTAAGATATTGACGTACAGTGCCGAGACCTGCATGAGCATTGAGCTGATAGGAGTTGGTTTCTTTGTAATTTTCCTCGCTTGCTAGACGTTGCTTCCAGGCTTCATTGTCGATGCGGTATTGCCACACATTGTTGCCATCGAAGATAGGGGCATAGAAATAGCCTGCGTGGCGTTGATAGCTCACCATTTCATCAGGCTGTAGGCTGAGTGAGAGGGGCTTCGCAGAGAGTTCGTAACCACGGGGCACATAGTTGATGGCGAAGTTGCGGTTAGCAGGTTCGGTGGGAAGGTCTACAAATGCCAGACCGTTGGTGTTGGCATTGCGATTGAGACGAGCGTTGACCGCAGCATTGTCGGCAAACTTCTTCTGCGTGTAGATACCGCCTGCCAGATAGTCGATGGCATTTACTGAGGAAGTGGGCACAAGAGGAGCATCATTGCGACCCGAATAGTTGTTCGGATAGAAGACATAGAAGGTCAGTGTGCTGTAATTGACAGGATTCATTCCTTCTGGCACCTTCACAATCTCAATTCTACGCTCGCGATAGTCGGTCTTGTAAATGGTTTGACCGGTTGTGTGCCAAGCATTGCGCTTAGTTCCTCCAAGATAATAGGTGAATCCTACTGCAAGTCCAAGATTGGCATCGATTTTCTTTGCGCTATAGTCGCGTTGGCCGTATTCGAGGTCAAAATTTGTTTGATAGATGAGGGCTCTTGCTTTGAAGTCAAGGGAGACATTCTTCTTTTTATTGAAGAAATGGCTGTATTGGAATTCTGCATGAGCGCTCCATTCATTGTTGTTACCTCCTGCATTCATATGATGCACGGCGCCGAGACCTAAGTTGAGCCAAAACTGATTCATGAGTTGGCTACTGTTGATTCCCTCATAACCTGCAATCATGCGTGAGAGATTGAAGACGCTGTTGATGCTGAAGTCCCACCAATTGGTCTTCATCTTTTGATATTTCTCTCCTTTGTCGTTGGTGAGCACATCACCGACTAGATAACCATAGCCTGGGAGGGCATATCCACGAGAGGAGCTGCGGATGAATTCTGCCTTGAAACCGAAACCGGGGGTTATCCATTTACCGATACCTAAGCTAAAATCTGGAGAAAGAGTACCAGAGAAGTTGCCGAGTTTGGAATGATCTCCCCAAAAGCTGTGTGCACCACCAGTGGCAAAAAGAAACCAATTGTCGAGTATGCCATTGGTCATGATTTGTTTGGGAGTAGAGACTGAGTCGATAACCACACGTGTGGTGGTGGACACGCTTTCAATGGTGTCGCGGCGCACTTCTTGGTAGTTTTTGTAATCGTCAGTTTGTGCCATTGCAGTAGAGCTGCAGAAGGCTACAGCTAATAATACAAAGGTAGAAAGCGTGTATTTCATTTTGATAAGATATAGAGTTGTTGCAGAAATGACTAGGATTGGCAAAGATTTTTATACTCAGGATTCTGAGGAGCGTATTCTGGCACAATTGACTTGAGGGTCTTTACGGTCTTTGCAGCGTCGTAAGACTTCGCTATTTCTATAAGCGAGAGAATGTCTTGTTCTACTTTGTCGAAGTTGTACTCGCGCACTTTTGCTATTTTGATGCGCTCGTGGCTGGTGGGAAGCACCTGTTCTTCGTCATTGAGCACCTCTTCATAGAGTTTTTCTCCTGGGCGTAGTCCGGTGTAAATGATTTTGATATCGGACTTTCCGCTAAGCTTAATCATACGTTTAGCTAGCTGGTTGATTTTGACGGAGTGGCCCATGTCAAAGACATAGATATGCCCTCCTTTTCCAATCGTGGCAGCTTGTAACACCAACTTGCAAGCTTCGGAAATGAGCATAAAGAAGCGGACAATATCAGGGTGTGTCACATAGACTGGGCCGCCATTGCGAATTTGCTCGCGGAAAGCTGGGACAACAGATCCATTTGAACCCAATACATTACCAAACGGGTGGTGACAAAATTGCAACCTGCAGTATTACGTGGGGAGTTGTGGAGACTTTGGCAATAAATCTCGCAGACACGTTTGGAACATCCCATAATATTAGTGGGATTGACAGCCTTATCTGTGCTCACCATCACAAAAGTTTGTACGCCATATTTTACGGCAAGGTTGGCGAGTTTGATGGTTCCATCGATGTTATTGAGTACACTCTCCGTGGGATTGTCCTCCATCATCGGCACATGCTTGTAAGCTGCGGCATGAAAGATGATTTCGGGATGATTATGTTTGAAAAATTCCTCCAATCGATGATGGTGACAGATATTGCAGACCACAGTTTTACAAGGAATGTTGGAAAATTCTCGTTGCATCATCACACGCACATCATGCAAAGGAGTCTCTGCCATATCTAAAAGCAACAAACTCTTAGGAGAGAATTGTGCTAATAGACGAACGAGTTCTTTGCCGATACTTCCTGCAGCGCCTGTGACCAGAATGTGCTTTCCTTGCATCTTGGTGCGGATAGCGTCCATGTCCACCTCTATCTCTTTGCGTGGTAACAAGGAGGATAGTTCGATATCAAGCAGGTTGCTGTTGGACAATCCATAGAGTCCAGTGAGGTGGTTGCGCTTTACATAACCCTCAAAGTTGATGCGAACCATGATGCGTAAGCATATCATGAGCACCATGGATAGCAAGCACTGTAACAACAAATCGCGCGATCTTATCGTTTGTCCTATCGAATCGGTGTGAAAATTGATGCGTAGGAACATGATGATGGCAAAGCCCAATAACAGAGCTCCACTGATGCGAAGCACATCCTTAGGCATCACTCGACGGGCGGGAGCTAGATAGGTGCGGAAAACACGAAATCCGACAAGATAGGCAGGTAGATAGGCCATCAAAGTGAGTAAAACAGGCAATACACTTACCCCTTCCAAGCTGTGGTTAGCATAGAAGGCAGCAATTCCTGCCAAGAAGATGAGGACGCAATCGGCTATTAGTAAATACCAATAGGGGAGTGCATCGTAAGAAAGATACCAACGAATGAATTTGTTCAGCATTAGCCTTGGAATATGTTTATCCCTTTGGGGAAATTGTGCTTATAATAGTGCTTGATGCAGGAAACTGCTGTTTTTTGTGTTTAATATCTTGATATATTTGCAAAAATAAGATTTATATTTCAATAAAGCAACGATAATCGTTGCGAATTCTCAACAAATGCATCTTTCAAGCTGTAAAAACTCTGAAGATGTTTGATTCCTTATGTCTACTTTATTTTTTGAGATGTGCTTCTTTTGTAAGAGTTGACCTGCAGATGTCCACAATGCGTTGCAAATCTTCTTCTGTGACCCAAGGACCGCTAGGGAGACATAATCCGCGCTTGAACAAATCCTCACTGACTCCATTCACATAAGCAGGCGCATTTTTAAACACAGGTTGGAGATGCATAGGTTTCCACAACGGACGGCTCTCGATTTTTTCTTCTGCAAGTGCTTCACGCAAAACGTCGGTGGAGCAGGGAGCGTCCTCCGAAAGCGTGATGGTATTCAACCAATAGTTGCTGGAAGAAGCGGTGTCGGGATTGGTATGTAGGGTGACGTAAGGATGGTCTGCAAAGGCTTTTGCATAGAGATTAGCAAGATGCTGGTGATGTTCGATATGCTGGTCGAGCACTTCCATTTGTCCGCGACCAATACCAGCGCTGATGTTGCTCAGACGATAATTAAATCCGATGTGTTCGTGTTGGTAATAAGGATAGTTTTCGCGGGCTTGCGTCGCAAAGAAAGTGCGCGCTGCTTCTCCTCCGTAGTTTTGCAGACAATAGCGCCTCCACCTCCAGTGGTAATCATCTTATTACCGTTGAAACTTAGGATACCATATTCACCGAATGTGCCACAGCGTTGACCCTTGTAGGAAGAACCAAGTGCTTCTGCTGCATCTTCCACAATGGGGATGTCGTAGTGTGCGGCTATTTCCATGATTTCTTCCATCTTAGCAGGCATACCGTAAAGGTGCACCACTACGATGGCTTTGGGTTTCTTACCGGTTTTTGCCATGCGATCCTCGATAGCTTCGCGAAGCAGTTGAGGCGACATATTCCAAGTGTCTGCTTCGCTGTCGACGAAGATTGGTGTTGCACCCTGGTAGGTGATTGGATTAGCAGAAGCTGCAAATGTGAAACTTTGACAAATCACTTCGTCTCCAGCTTTAATGTCTAAGAGCACCATGGCAAGATGTAGCGCTGCGGTGCCTGCTGATAGCGCACAAACATGAACAGCAGGAGTTGGAGCACTGCCTTGTTGTAGGAAGTGTTCTAGGTCTTCTTCAAAACCATTGACATTGGGTCCAAGGGGCACGACCCAATTGGTGTCGAAGGCTTCTTGAATATAGCGTTGTTCTCCACCTCCCATGTGGGCGAGGCACAGATAGATAGGAGCTTTCATAATACAGTTTGGATGATAATGCTTTATCTCCCTAGTAGGAGCGATGGTGCAAATATTTGAGATTGATTTTTACCTTATCCGAAAAGATAACTTCGTTGTAGTGTGAACCGATTTACTGTTTATCTAGATTCGTTATAGGGAGTTTATCTTGTTCTCTTCGATTATGTGCCAAATCCAGTGGAAGTGGTGCTTGATGAAGAGTAGGATACCAGTCATGATAGCAGTTGTTGATAGTAACACTTGAGATTTTTCCACACCAAGGGTTGTGCGAAATGTTCCTGCACATGGTGCAGTGCCGCAACACCCATTGTCTTTCGGTGAGGAGAAGTCCACATCTCCATCATGGCATCAGCAAGTGTCGTGCTATCGTGTGAAGGAACGATGAAACCATTCTTTCCATGAGTAATGATTTCGCGCGAACCATTGATGTCGGTGACGATGCTAGGTAGAGAAAACGCCCCTGCCTCAAGCACTACATTGGGAAATCCCTCACGATAGCTTGGAAACACCAGAGCCTGTGCTGCTGCATACATCGGACGAACATCCGTGTGATGTGGCAGTAGATAGACATTGGGTAATGTTTGAATGAGTTGTTCCGTGGCTGTGGGAAGTGGATCGAGGTGACTTTCTTCGTTTCCCACTAGAAGCAATGCTATTTGGAGAAACCCTCCACACCACTTGCGAAATTCGCGGAGGTTTTTGAAAGATTCTCCGAGTGCTTCTCCGAAACATTGAAGTTTTTCCCTAAACTCTCGGAAACAACTTTGAAAGCCTCCAGCAATTCAGCGATTCCCTTGTCCCGAACGATTCTTCCCACAAAGAGAAAAAGAAAGGTGTCTGAGGAAAGGGCCAATTTCTCTCGCAGTCCCTTTGCAGCCTCATTGACTTCTGGGGAGGGGTGATAATAGTTGAAGTCAATGCCTCTCACATTCCCCTTACCCAATATCTTGAGCGGTTTGTGGGTGATGCCTTGTGCTTGCAAATCATTGGCGACCCCTTCCCCTTCAGCGTTGAGATGTGTGGCACAAGAGCAGAGCAACTTGTCCATTGCTATGAGAATCTTTCGTTTCAGTCCCTTGGCAGTGGGCCAGATGAGGCCCGTGAAAGTGTGAAGACGCACCGGAACTCTAGCCAACATTGCAGCTATCATTGCCAACAGACCAGCTTTGGGAGTGATGCTGTGCACCATATCTGGCTGTTCTCGTCGAAAGAGCCAGAATAGTTGCCACAGCGCCCATAGATCGTGGAAGGGTGCGATGTGGCGACGCATAGGTACTGCTATGGCACGCACATTTTCTCGTGCAGCTAGTTCGTCGAGATCCTCACCAGGCGAAGATACAGCCACAATCTCATAGTCGTGCGACAAATCGCACAACAGCCCTCTACAGAAGACGTTGAGCGAAATGGGAACGGTAGAAATGCGGATGATTTTCTTCATGAATCTTGCCTTATAAATTTTGATACACTTGCCAATACGCCTCGATCATCGTGGAGATGTCGTATTGTCGAGCGCGTTGTAAGCCCGTCTCAATGGTCTGTTGGCAGAGGGTTGCATTTTCTTCCAAATCTAGGATGGTTTTGGCTAAGGCTTGAGCATCTCCTTGCGGAAAGAGTAGCCCTGCATCACCCACAATTTCCCGCAATCCTGGCACATCACTTGCCACAACTGGGCGACCAGAAGCTAAACCTTCTAATGATGAGAGAGAGAGCCCCTCATATCTACTTGACATCACAACAATGTTTGCAGCCTTAAGCACTGCATCCACATCTTTGCGATTGCCAAGGAAATGTACACGCTGTGAGAGTTGCTCTTTCTCTACGAAGTCTTCGACCATCGTTCTGCGTTCCCCATCTCCTGCGAGAAGGAGGTGATAGTTGTTGGGAAGCAGATGTAGCGCACGAATAACTGTTTCGTGGTCTTTGGGGTATCTAAATGCTGCAGACATTACAAGTCTTTTGTTTTGTCCAAAAGCTTCCATAATGTCTTGTGCTGCTGTTGCGTGAAGAAAAGCATCTACTGCTATTCCATTATTAATTGTTATAGATTGTTGAAGGCCGTGTAGATAGTTGAGAAGTGAGAGTGTTGTGCTGTCACTTACTCCGATTATCTTGTTATAACGCTCATACATCCATTTATCTAAAAGGCGAAATAGAAAGTTATTTCTTCTTCGATTCATGGTACTGTGCTCCGTTGTGACCAGTTTGGGGGCTTGTTTCATTCCCACACTAGCGATTGCCACAAAAAATTGGCAAGGAGTATTGTGGGTGTGGATAACATCAAATTGACGCATCAATCGGCGCAAAGCTGGTATACAGCGAGGAGAATGCATCGCTCTGACTCCCATACCTAGCACGTGAATCCGAATTCCTAGCGCCTCTAAAGCAGAATAGAAGTCGGTCTGTGTTCCATCCAGTACCGCCAGTTCCACTACCAACCCTCGTTCTCGTAATCTAGGGAGTAAATCCACCATGAGACGCTCCGCACCACCGGTGCGAAGAGAGGTTATCACGTGAAGTACTTTTAGTTGTGACGGCATATTGACGCGATTTTTGGAGTTATAGCTATGAAGGTTTCTTGAACTGATAGGGACGAAGAACAACAAACTCTGGAGAATGTACGAATTGCCAGCCCTCTCTCAGTCCTTTTATCACCTGCGCAGGAAAATCCCACCTTCTCAAGAAAGGAGTAGCCAGCAGTATGAGAAGAAATTGATACGTCATCTTGAGAGAGAATCGCAAGAGCATAGCCCCCTTGGCAAAGCGATTCGTTTGCCAGAAGCATCTCCACCAGATGATAAATTGTGCCTTCGTGCGGAGTTGCAAGCGATTGGATTGTTGTTTATAGCGAGCACTTGAAGTCTTGCCATCCATGTGTTCGATGTCTACGCCATAGTGAATACCTAATTTGTATCCATTGACCACCAGCTTGTAAAACTCTACAAGGTCGTCTCCATAGGAAAAACCTAGGTCGTCTAACCACAACTCATCTTCTAGGTGTAATTTGAGAAAAGTCTCTCTTTTCCACATAGCTGCAGGTCCAGCACAGCTATCAGAAAAATAAAAAGTAGGCCGTGGATGGTTATTATAAGAGAAGGCACCCGTAGAGAGTACTCGAAAGGCATAGTTGTCGTTCCAGTTAGGGTAGACTCCACCTAAGAGGAATGCCTTCATTTTTTGCACCCAACTCATGTCTTGATTGCGAAAGGTGTCAGCCCCTACACAGTCAGCTTCTTGTTCTGAAAGTGTTTGCACGAGATTTTCAGCTGCATTTTCTCCTAACCTTACATCATCATCTAAGAGTAGTATACAATCGCTAGAGATTTCTTGATAAGGAAGTATGCGCTGCTTAGCCATTCCCTTGGGGACAACTACATATTCTTCTTTGCCTATTCTGTAGTTGGGGATGTCGTATCCTTCAGCAATATATACCACCACTCGTTCGGGAGCAAGGGTTTGTGTGGTGATACTTTCTAGGAGTATGCGATATTTTTCTCCACCAGTCCCCAATGTGCGAATGGCTATAGAGTAGGTTAGTGGCGATTTTTCCATAAGATGAAGAGATAAAGGGAGAAACCGAATGGAGCCATCAGAAGAGTAAGTAGGGGTTTGGGGGAATCCTTTAGCCAATGCTTATTGCGGGCAATGAGACAGCTAGAAACATAGTGTATATTTAGCCTAAGAAGGTTACGAAAAGTATTGCGCTGAAGATTCATCTCCATCTTTCTCATTTTAATAAGACTATGAGGAGAGCGAACATATTGTTTGAATATATTTGCCGCCATACCTGTTTTTTGGTAATCTACCCAACAAAGGTTTTCGTTGATGACAAGTAGAGGGAGTGTGTCACATGCTTGAAGCAACATGTATATAGGATTAAAGTCTTTCTCGTTGGGAAAACCTATTTGTGGAGCAATATGACGCATCAAATCGGTTCGCATGACTTGTTTTGTATCACCTAGGTGAATGCGATATAAGTATAAATCATGAAGATAGACCTCGTCTAATTCTTTAGGAAAGTACCCTCCTATGGGTTGGTTCTTGTCAGCATAAAAGTCTAAACCGATGATGCCTGCATATTGTTCTCCTCCATCTTCATTCCACGTTTGAAGGATAAGCTCCACGGCATTCTTTGGCATAAAGTCATCACTATCGATGCAAACATTGAGCGGAGAGGTGATGTTGGCATAAGCTGTGTTGTAGCCCGTGTAGAGTCCCCCATTTCTTTCCAAATATAGCGGATAGCGATGCGCTGTTCTGCTATGTACTGTGCTATGACTTCGCGCGTGTTGTCGGTAGACCCGTCGTCAATGACCAACCATTCGAAGTCTTGGCAAGTTTGTTGGCAAAGACTTTCATACACGCGCCCGATGAGGTGAGCGCGGTTGTAGGTTGGAGTGAAGACGGTGAGAGAATATTCAGCCATAATTGATGAGTCAAAGAGAGGTTCTTCCTACCAATAGAAGAATTGCATAAAGGCGGTGAAACCTACGTATGCCATGATAATGAGACCAATGTTTTTATCTTGGTTGTGCCAAATCTTGAGCATGAATAGTGGATAGGCTATGAGAACCGGATAGAGGAACCAAGAAAGGTAAGCAAAGCGGTTGGAGAACGCAGCACGGATGAAAATCACCCAAAAAGCATTGGCAAAACAATAGGTAGTGAAGAGCACTGAATACCAATTGTCGGTGATGCGCTTCTTGACGATGGAATAATATCCCAGTGCAATCGGCATCGCGCTATACAACAAAAAGTCCCATCGGAAGCCGTAAGACGAGAACTGGATACCAACTCCCCCCTTGTTCCACATTCGTATAGTGGGATAGTCGTTCATCGAAGCTTAACTGCTCGATGAAGCTGGTGAGACTATTGCCCAAGAGTAAGGAGACTACGATGGATAGTGTCCAAAGGTATATTGCCCATTGAGGGCGTTTGTAAACCAAGAGGCTCAATGCAAAGGCTGCGATAGGAACACCTACACTGTGGTGGATACCATAAGCCAAGAAGGCCAAAAGGATTCCGATGATTTTTTGATCCTTCAGATACAATGCGAATGCCAACATCGTGAAGTGGCAAGCGAGTCCATTACGAATACCGTTAGTGGCAAAGGAAAAGAACATGAGGGAAGCGCCAACTAAGACCAAAGAAGTCAAAGGCTTCTTGGGAATGAGAATGCGCATCGTGGCAAACGCAGTCAAGGTGTAAAGTAGGGCGATGAATACGAAATAGTTTTCAGTGGTGAGATGGAGTAAATGCCCTATCGCTTTTAGACTATCCCAAAACCATTCTTCTTGAAGATTAATATCAAAAAGAGCTCCATTAAAGAGCTTATACATGTTCGCGTAATATGGCATGTCGCCAAAGTAGTAGCCACTTATAGGGCGCATACCGATCCAAAAAGCAACAATAAAAGAGATAAACCATCCCCAACGTGAAGATTCAATGGTGGTTATGAGCGTTTGCCCCTGTGAAGCACGATATCTCAAGGCGATAAATGCTCCCCACAAACAGAAGAAGCCAAAGAATAGTGGATGATAAAGTGAAGCGTCCATTATAGTGCTTGAGGATTATAAGCTTTATAGTTTTTAATGAGGTGATAGAGCCAAGTGCGATGCCAGAGTCTTGACAGCCAAATGTAGAAGGAACTTTGGTTGCTCCAGGTGCGATCGTAGCGGTGAATGGTGCGCGTGTTTATGCTGAGCTTGATTTTTCCCGTAGCATTGTCCATTGGGTCGAAGTAGTCTGCAGGGTAAATAGACACGCCAGCAACTTCTTGGTAACGGTTTTCGCGTTTAAATCCGTGTTGTAAAAGGTGTTTTGTCGTGCCTGGTACAACAAATCCTGCAGTTGGTTTGCCTTCAGGATCGTAAAAGGAAAGAGACTCAAAATAACGACACATTTCTTTGAAAAACGGATGCTGAGGTAGACAGCCTGCTCCTAAGCCTGGATTAACGGAGATAGGTGTTCCTTGTTCTATCCCCATAAAGGCCCCCTTTTCTAATAAATCTTCCAATGAGGCAATCACTTCAACATCAGTGTCAAAGTACATTCCTCCATGTTCTTCCAATATTTTGTAGCGAGCAAAATCACTGACATAAGCAAATTTTCCTGCAGCGTATGCTTCATGAGTGTAGGGGTGAGCATTGACATCAAAGTTCTGCTCGTTCCATTCGCGAATCTCACAATTGGGCAACCATTTCTTCCACGATGCAATGCAACGCAATGCAGAGGGAGGCAATGGACGCCCTCCAAACCAACAGTAATGAATGATAGATGGAATCATATTTGACGTTGTGTGATTAATTAGTTAAAACTTTATCGTCCAATGAGAAATCGTCCCCATTTGAATTGATAGAGCAACCACGAGAGAAGGAAACTTCCCAAGATGCTGCAGATGGTTGTAGCAAGGTAGAGTGGTAGGAAAGGAATTTCCGTGACGATTGGAAAGGAAGAGAGCGAAGGGCTAGAATTAACAACCAGTGCACCAGGTAAACTCCAAAGGTGAGTTGGGATAGTCGTTCGATGATGGGCTGATACTGTTGCAGCTTTTTACAAATTGTAGGGGAATGAGCTAGCTGCATCCAGAAGATACATTGTGCTACGACGAACACAGAAAGATACCAAAAGGTTTGGTAGAAATCGATGGGCAGTTGCAACAACTTTACCATCGTAGGTGTCCCCCAAGCTAGTAGCAACGCCACTATTGAATAGCGTGTAAGTTGTGATGCATACTTGGTGAGATAGCTACCTAGAAGGTAGTAGCCGATATAGCCTGAAAAATAGTAGAAGAGACTAGTCACACCTTCTTCTATCGGAAATATCTGCTTAAACCAAGGTAGGCAGAGGGTCCCCCCCCATAGCATTAAGTAGAAACGCTGGTGTTGTCGACTACTCGATTCTATCCATGCTTGGAGTATTGGTGTTATGATGTAGAGTCCTAGTAGTGGAAAGATAAACCACAAAGTAGGGTTGTTCATTTTAAGAATGAAGCGAAAGGTAGTCCATTCTGTCCAAGGTAGCCCTTGTAAGATGACTTCCATGATGCCATAAAAGAGATTCCACAAGAGCACTGGTAAGAGAATCTTTCGTAAGATATTATTGAAATATATGCGAAAATTGGAGATGGGACGAGATAGTCGCAAAGCACCTGAAAGCATAAAGAATAGTCCAATACAAGGTGCGGTAGCGTAGCTTGACACCGCCAAGATCATCCCATTAGGATTAGATGAGATAGGTTGCGCATGCATCATGATGACCATCAGACAAGCCAAGATGCGGAGTAAGTCAAAACTGAGATTTCTGGTCATTAGTTTATACGCTATAATATATTTATCGGCTGATTCCTGATAACGTGTCACATATCATGAGGGGGCTACTCAGTTAAGAGAGCAACTGGTAAATTTTCTCGACCTCCGCAGCATTACCATAATCATGTGTTTGCAGATAGGAAATCATTCGTTCACGGGTGTCGGTGTCTCGCAAGGCTACGCCCATGGCTTGAGCTGTGCTCTCTGGTGTATCCATAGGAACGATGAGCCCATCTTTGCCTGGTGTGATTTGCGAGGCTGCAGTAGGGTAGGCAGTGACTATGATCGGTTTGCCTAGAATCTGTGCTTCGGTGACCGCTATTGATTTCCCCTCGTAGCGCGACGGTTGAATATACCAGTCACAATGGGCAATATAGGGATAAGGGTTGGCTTTTTTTCCAAGCAGATGTACGTGGTCTTCCATCTGTTCTTGAGCAAGTGCGCTTTGAATTAGCGTGTCGTCTCCATAACCTATGATAAACCACTCGATGTTCAATCCCTGCTCTCGAAGCAAACGACAAAGTAGTGGGATGCTCTCGAGGTTTTTTTGGTAAGAGTAGCGTCCAATAGTGAGTAGGCGAATGGCGTCTTTCTGAAGAGACATATCCTGAGGAAAATCCCCTTTTGCTCGTTGTCTGACGAAATCAGAAGTCAGTAGATTGTCTATGCGGAGCAATTTAGGGCTGAGACTCGGAAACACTGTACTAAAAGTTTGACTCACGTGGTCTGAAATGCTCACAATGTGGTCAAAACTAGCCCAAATGGGGAGTTCCAGTTCGGCATTCACGTCAATCGTACTGTAGTCCGTGTGAATCCAAGCGATTTTTTTTCGTGCGTTCACCTTCTCTTTCACGATATCGTGTGGAGTGAGATAGGAAATTGCCAAATCGTATTCCCCAAGATAGTCAAGGGAGGGTAGAATCGGAGTGACATATTTGCCAATGTATCCGAAATGGCACTACCATCTTTAGGCTTCTTGATATGGATATATTGTCGCATCGCCCATTTCGCGCGCAGTCTTGCCCACACCATCTTCCATTCTCCTACTAGAAGTGTCTCCTTTAGGGGACGCTCGATGTAGTGATAAGTTTTGGGAGCCTTGATTTGATGCACCCAATCTGGAATCAACTCCATCATTTCTCCACGAGGGTCGTAGACCAATAAGTCCACCTCGACACGATTAGGATCGAGAGCTAAGAGGAGATTTATAAGACTGGTCTCTACTCCTCCTATTTCAAGGTAGTGGATGGCGATGAAGATGCGCATATTGTTGTGGAAATTTTGAAATGCAGGATTTTTATTCCTATATGCTATAGCTGCTTAGCATAAAGAGATTTGTTCTTGCAACACAAATTTTCGGAACTTCTCGAATTCCTCTGGATTGCCTTTGGGCTCTGTTTGTTGGTATCTACTAATTGCTTCTCTTAACTCTGGGTGTTCTAGCATATAAATAATCGCATCACCTACTGATTCGGGAGACATCCCAGCTACATATCCATTTTTTAGATGGAGCATTTGCATTTCCCATCCTTCATAGGAGGTTGTGACAATCGGAGTGTTGAGTAGTCTAGCTTCTGCTAACGCAAGTCCATAGCCCTCAAATCTGGAGGTTTGTACGTATAGTGTCGCGTGCTTGATATATGGATAGGGGTTCGGGGTTTCGCCTAGTAGCAACAGATTCTGCTCGAGATGGTGTTCTCTTATAAAAGAGTCCATTTGTGGCCTGAATCCGCCATTTCCCATCACAACCCAATGATAATTGACTCCCTTGTTTTTAAGATATAGTGCTGTTTTGAGCAGTATATCCATTCCTTTCGCACCATCATATAGGCGTGCTGCTGTGGCGATTTTCAAATTAGCTTCTTTTCGAAAAAGAGGGGTATACTCTCGAGCCATTTTTTCTATATTACTCTTTGAAATACTATCTCTTATAATCTCAATTCGGTTGTTGAGATATGGGAAGAGCTTGACTATAGAAGATTTCGCATCTTGCGAAACGGCAACAATGAGGTCTAGATTTGAAATTTTGTTGGAGAGTATCTATAAGACTCTCGGGAGGAGACATTAGGGTATTCACATATCCCACCCTCCGCTTTGCATTTACTTTATCAACGACAAAGAAAGAAGGGAGATATTGACCATATCCAATGGCAACATCATAGTCCTTTTCTAAAGTGTTGATGTGAGGAGATATTGTTTTCCACATAAAAACATCTATTTCTCGCCCAATGATTTTTTTTGTGCGAAGAATAAATGCAGTGTAAAGTCTAGTCCACGATAGGGATATTTTGAAGAACTTTTTCCACAAAGGGAGGGCTATATATTGTTCCCAAGCAGTAGAAGGAAGTATATTGACCTCTCGAGGAACATATGAAAGGAATTTTCCTGTGCGGGTGATAAGCTGTAAATCTACATCAAATCTTTCATAATCAAGAAGAGAAAGTAGGGTGATGAGGCTCTTTTCTGCTCCTCCAATGCGTAGAGAGTCTAGTACAAAGAGTATTTTTTTCTTATTCATACGGAGGGGGTGTTGGTAATTTCAGTTGGTTATTTGAATGAGTTATTCAAATCAGAAAAAGAGTATTTTAGAAGAGGAGAGCGAAATAGTCTATTCTTCACTCTGCATAGGAATTGCCCCAATAGACTCTGTTCCCATTTCAGCTGTTGCCATAGATGGGGAGCATATTGCTTTATAATGTCGCTATATTGCTGTTGCACGTAATTCTGATACGCTTCGAAGGCTTGAATGGTTGGAGTGTCGTGAGTACGCTTAGCAGCTGCGAGGTGTTGAAACACTTGACGCAGATATTCTGGAACCACCCAAGCCAAAAGTTTTTCTCGATGGGTACTCTGCAGAAATTGGATGCGCATCTCATAGGCTTCCAGCAGGTCTTTTCGACGGATGGAGAAATGCCCAGAAAGTCCAGTGTTGCGCTGACGATAAAACCATAGGGGCTGAGACATACAAACCACTTTGGAGCAGCGTGCCACAATTTCGTGCATCACAAAGGCATCCTGTGCTACGCGACCGGGAGGATTAGGACAAGCTAAAGCAATCTCTCTTTTCATCACTTTTGCCCACAGAAAGTTGTTGAGTAGGGGATGAGGCTGACACAGAGCTTCGAGTGCTGTTTCAGTGTTCAGCATCTGTGGAGCATCTTGCGGAGATTGTCTGCGATTGTCGTAAAGCAGATGTTGCTCATAAGCATAGAAAAATCCACATTGCACAAGATCTGCCTGCGCTTGCTGTGCTGTTGTGAGCAACTGCTGCAGGGCTTGAGGAGCCAACCAGTCATCCCCATCCAGATAAGCCACATATTCGCCCTTTGCTTCCTGCGTACCCACATTTCTTGCCACACTCACTCCTTGTTGTGGCTGCATGATGAGTTGCCAATTTGGGTGCTTTGCTACATAAGTCTTAGCAATCACAGCCGTTTGGTCGGTGCTTCCGTCATCCACAAGAATCACTTCCATGTCGTCTTGTGCTTGTTCTTCAAGACTATCTAAGGTGACAAAAATATATTCTGCCACGTTATGGAGAGGTACTATAACCGAGAGAAGAATCATATAATGTCAACCAATATTAGGTAAGTGTTTTTATATTCACCTTAACAATACTCCCCCTTCCTTATCTCGATAGGTAGGGGATTTCATCTATTTATGCTTACTCTCTTCCTGGAGACAGTTTCTTATTTGTTGAAACTCTTCTTGTAGCGTCTGAAGAGAGATTACTTTGGGGCGGCTATCAGGGAAAAGCCAGTGTTTAATGCGGGATTTGAGTCTAATCCATCCTTTACAGCGATAGGTGACTTTCGCTGGATGTTTTAATGAACGATTGGTTGCGTGCCAGAATGGAGCGTATGGGTGTTGTACCTCATCTCGGAACCAAGGTGCACAAGAGGCATAGTGTACAATGGCGGGTCTGAATAGACAATCGTGAATATCTGAATGCAAAGCAGAAATGTTGAATATCTGCTTATCTAAGAAATGTGGAACAACGTTATAGCGCATTGGAAGCGGCATCATCTCGTCTTGTAATAATACATTTAGAGCTTCCAAGTCTGGAAAACGTAACTTCTCTTTGTATTCACGACACCACTTAATCAACAACGGTGTATAATCTTTTAGTCTCCATCGTGCGCTGTTGATGAGAATGGGCGCAGAGAAGAAGTAGTAATCTTCTGGTGCCAATCCTATTCTAGCTTATTTCCTTTATCAACAGGGTTTGCTATGGCACCTATAGTCTTCTCCAAAGGTAAGGAGAATAAAGGGCTTAAATCATCTAGTATTAAGCAGTCGGTATCTATGTAGAAAACTCTCTCAGCTTCAGGCATGACATAAGGAATGAAAAAACGAAAATAGGCAATCTGCGTAAATCGTTCAGTAGGGAGCCCCTCTAGTTCTTCCCCTTTAATGATGTGAACCACTAGTCTAAAATCGCTTCGTTGTGAGCAGATTTCTTCTAGTTGTTTTTGGGATTGCATTGAAATACCATCAGTAAGGATATGAATCTCCCAGAGCACCTTTGATTTATAAGGCTGACTGTCACACAATGATTTCAAACTTACGGCTACATATTGTGCGTAAGGTTGGTTGCAAGCGTAAGCTATGTGATAAGTTTGTTGCATGTTAGAGGCTATGATATTCAAAGATGTTGGGAGCTTTCATAATGGCTTCAGCTACTTATCTCTGGGAAAAGTAGTGTGCAAGCTTATAAAGCTAATATTCTTTGCTGCTTCTTTTCTTATTCTTTAAGAATGAAGATTTATCGAAAGATTGTCAGTATATTCGCTATTCTAGCCTTGATTACTGTCACGATAGTTTTTCTTTCCTGTGTATCTAATATAATAGTGTACGTTAGAATAGATAAAACAAAAGTTGAAGCGGTAGTAGAGAGAATAATTTGTACTATATTATCCGCCATGTATTGGCAAATTAAATAGATCATTATACCATTTACTAGAATGACCATGAATAGTTTTCCGATAGGAGCAAAAATGTGGAGTATTCGTAGTTGTGGGATATTTCGTTTGGTAACGACAAGGCAGACCGATAAGAATAATAACTGCCCCATAACCATGGCTATAAATCCATATTCATAAACACGAGTTCGATGATAGATGGCATATACCAACCCAAACAATAGTAGAGACAATACCCCATTAGCTATAGAATAAAACTTTAGTTTACCAACAGCTTGTACCACGGTGATAAAAGGTCCTGTCATATTGTAGATGATACCAAATATGAGTAGACATCTAAGAACGAAAGGTGCTGCTTGAGGAACTGAACCTAACCAAAAAAAGAAGATGGCTTCTGCATTAAAAAAACAAGGGATGCTGATGAAGGAGAGGACTATGAAAGAGTGTTTAAGAGAAATTTTAATCACTCTTTCCATCTCACTGAGGTTACCTTGGGCGTATTGCTTGGTTATCTGTGGGGTGTAGCCAGTTCTTAGAGGGACTATCAGAGAAGCTACAGAGCCATAGACTGTGTTTGCTACACTTGTGGTGGTGTTGTAGCGTACTCCAAAGAAGATATTGACTAAATAATTGCGTGATTGATCATAGAGGCTACTACAGAAACTGCCTAGAAAGTCCCACATGCTATAAGATAGAATGGGACGTAGGATTCCGAAATGAACCTTAGGTAATAGATGAGATTCGCGGTGGTGGCGAATACAATATAGTCGGGTGCCCAAAGCTATACCTAGACCACAGACCATTGAAAGTATTACATAGAGAATCAACTTGTCGGTTTCTATATATTTGACCAGGAAAGCTGAAATAAGTCCTCCAAGACTACCGAGCAAGCCTAAGTAGGCATAAACCGCGAATCGTTCGTTGGCTATGAGTACTGCATTATAAGGCACCTGGGTTATATTGACAAAGATTCCCAATATGGCACATTGGAGGGTAATGAGGCTGGCTAATTCTCTACCTACAGGAATCTGCAATTGATGATTGAGTAGATAGATTCCTCCTATTTCGCAGACGACAGCAACGAGCAATGCAAGAACGATGTGAGTATAGAAAGCTGCTGTAAATGTTGCTCTAATTTTGCCTATATCTCCTTTCCGATTTCGAAGGTGAGAAAGCGAGATGTTGCAGCGCTGAGAGAAGCACTTATGAAGGTAAAGAAAGGGAGAATTCCCCCCACAACAGCATTGATACCATAATCTTCTACTCCAAGTGCATTGTAGACAATGCGAGAAGTAAAAAGCCCCACCACAATGCCTATAGCAGAACGCAACATGAGAAGTGTTGCATTCCATGTTGCGCGTTTGGCACTAAAATTTTGAGATTTTGAATCAGGCATTTAATCTTGATGGGAAGATAATTTCTACAAGCAAGGAATGTATCGAAACGCTAAAAAAGACTAGTGCAGCTCTATTATATTGGCATTGAAAAACTTCTTAGCAATCCAGCGGAGAGGAACAAGTAATCGCCACTTGATTTTATCGCCTATAGAATAGGTGAACTCTGTCTGATAGTGATCTCGCCAACTACCGAGTGCAAGATGTTTGCAGAAAGTCTCAGCGGTGATGGTCGTGGCGTCAAAAGCTGTCGTTGGATAGATAGCTACTGTGTAGTCTTTGGGGGCGTCGTCTTCATCCTTAATCTCTAGAAGTTGGGAGGATAGTCCAGCAAGCGCACTAGGATTATATCCAAATTCGCGCGCCACTTCGGTCATGATATAAGGTAAGAGCGTTTGGTCATATTTTAGTGTACTAGGTAGACGTTCGGCACTGGTCAAAACGAAGTGTCTATCATTGTAGTAGCTTAGACACAAGTGGATATAGGGATGTTTAGGGACAGCACCGAATGCGTGTGCGGTTAAGTAGTTCTCTGTGCGAAGTCCCCCATAGTGGATAGAAGTTTCTCGACCGATAAAAGCCGAATGTTCTAGCAAACTATCGAGGCTTTTGTAAAGCTCAACGTCAGTGTCTAGATATATTCCCCCTTCATGATATACTGCATAGAAACGCATAAAGTCTGCTGCAAATGCCCACTTTTGGTGATCGAGTGCCTCTTGGAGGAATACGTTGTCAATGGCACGCGCATCAGCCATTGTCCAGTGGCGGAGTTGATAGTCTGGGCAATGTTTGCGCCACGATGCCATACAAGATTGTATTAAAGGTGGAAATTCTTCATTGCTAAACCAGCAGAAATGGATTATTTTAGGGATCATTAGGGTAAGTACGTTGAGTTCTATTTTGGGAAGAAACGCAGAGCGTCGTGACTAGGAATTCCGCAAAGCTGCGGAATTCCTAGTGGGACTTATGAGAGGGGACTATCTCTTTCCGTATCCACCATAGCTGTAACCGCCATAGCCATAACCATATTTGTGGTAGCCATAACGACCGAGAGCATCGGTGGTACCGTTGAGGACAAGGGTGAGATTGTGGAATTTCTTGTCGCAATACCAGCGTTCGATGTCTACGAGGAACGAGCGTTCCATCAAGCCTGCACGTACGGCAAAGAGGGTGAGGTCGGCTACTGGATTGATGATTTCCGCATCGGCAACGATTTCTACCGGAGGACAGTCCATGAAAATCAAATCATATTCTTCACGCACAGCCTCAATCATCGCCTTAAAACGAGGAGTAGAGAGCAATTCCGCAGGGTTGGGAGGTATCACACCACTGGGCAAGCAGTCCACTTGTCCGAGTGGAGTGATAATTTCGTGCCAATCGTCAATCTGTCCAGAGAGGTAGTTGGAAATACCCATTTGTGGGTTGCCCACATATTCGGAAAGAGAAGCCTTGCGGAGGTCGAGGTCCATGATGAGCACACGCTTTCCCTTGAGTGCATAAGCTGTTGCCAAGTTGGCGGTGATGAAGGTTTTCCCACTTCCTGGATTCATAGAAGTGACCATCACCACTTTATTTTGTCCATCGAAACCCATTGTGAATTCGAGTTTCGTGCGCACAGTGCGGAAAGCCTCGTTGATAATGTCGCGCTGTTGATCAGCCACCACCAAATTGGGTTGCTTGATAATCTCTTCTTTGCGCCAGCGTTGCCAGAAAGGACGTTTCTTGCCCTGGAAGGGAAGTTCGCCCACCAAAGGCACGCTCAATTCTTCGAGATCCTTGCGACCGCGCACCGTAGTATTAAACCCTTCGCGAGCAAGATGAGCCCAGCGGGAATGGCCAAGGCAATGAGGAGAGCCATGCCCATCACTCGCTTTGATACTGGAGTGGGAGGAGTGCCGGTGACATGAGGCGTCTCGATGATTTGCGTGTTGTAAGCTGTGAAAGCTTGTGACAACTCATTCTCTTCTCGCTTTTGAAGCAAGAAAATGTAGAGAGATTCTTTCACCTTTTGTTGACGCTCCACAGAGAGGAGGTAAGACGCTTGGCGAGGATTTGCAGAAATTTTGCTGGTGGCTTCACTGTGGCTAGCTTCGGTGGCGCGCTGTTGCGTCTTCAGCATGTCCAATTCATTGTCCAATGACTGGATGATACCGCGACGAATCGAACCTAGTTGTGTCTCCAAATCCATCACAGCAGGGTTTTGTGCAGAAGAAGTGGCGAGCAAACGATTACGCTCCAAAAGTTTGGGAGTTGTAGTCGTTAATCTGCGATTGAATCGAAGGGTTGTTGATACCCGAGTTGGAGGGCAACACCTGATTCTCATGGCGGCCATCGGTGAGATATTCGCGCACATGGCGTGTCATGTACGTTTGGGTAGAGAGTTCGCGCGCCTTGATTTCTGCATCATTGGCTTGCGTCATCGCCATTGCTCCCGATTGTTCTACGTCGGGGAGGAGATTAGCCGATTTATAACCCGCAATGTTTTGGTCCACATTGCCCAGTTCGCGCTGAATCACTGCCAAACGCTCTTTGATAAACTCATTCGTGCTCACTGAAATCTGGTTGCGATCTTTCACCCAGTTCTCGTTGTACACAGAAATCAGCATGTCTATGGCATCTTTGGCGCGCGCCGTATTGACATCGCTGTAGCGAATGTCGATGATGGTCGAAGCTTTGTCGCTCAACTGCACATCAAAGCGAGAGCGCACGATAGCAGCGGTGGTGGACATTGGAGAGCGTCTCACGTCATATTCGTCGGTGAGTCCTTTGTGATAAGCATTGGTGGGCACGATGCTGAGGAGACCCACAGGAGTGGCGCAACGCTTGCCCACGTGAGCCAGTACACTGCCATCCATACTTTGGCCATTGCGTACGAAGTCTTCGAGCAACACTTTCCCATCTGCCATGAGCGTGAGCGAAAGTGAAGCTGTTTGCTCCTCACTTATGTTGAGAAATTCCACTTTTACAGGGAGTTGTGTGCCATAAATCACCTTAGGGTGAAACATCCCTTTGTGGGTATATTCTACATCGAGGTTGAGGCGTTCTGCTACGGTGCGTGTGATGGTGACACTGTTGAGTGCCAGCATCTCATTGGTCATTTGGGCATCCACACCACTTTCCACACTCATGCGGCGCGCCAGCAGTTCATCGGGGGTATGGCCCTTGTTGCTGTCGGGCTTGATGAGAATAGAAGCCGATGCCACGTAAGTTTTAGGAGTGCGGAGCAGGTGGTAAGTTGCTGCGCTCAGACAAACGAGGAGCGAGAGTACAAACCACTTCCAGTGTGCTAGACAAAGGTAGAAACCATCGCGCACCAAGAGCAAAGCACTGTCGGAGTGCGCCTTGAGTGTAGACGATGCAGGAGTGTAATTTTCAGAAGGATTGCGTTGCATGAACGAATATCTTATTTCTTGATATAGAGAAGTACAGTTGTCAACAAGGTGATGGCAGAGAACCAGAAAGTTGGTGTACGGAGCGTATTGGCATTGTTCACCGATTCGTTGGCTCTCTTCGTATTAGGTTCGACATAAATGATGTCGTTTTGTTTCAAGTTGAACACCGGAGAAGCATACACACTCTCCGTGTTGGTCAAGTCAATGCGATAAGCCGTTTGTTTACCATTAACATTGCGCATCACCAGCACATTGTTGCGTTTGCCATAGATGGTCAAGTCGCCAGCTTGTGCCAGTGCATCCAGAAGAGTCATGTGGTCGCGGTCGATGGGTTTACGACCAGGCATCGCCACTTCTCCCAGCACCGAATAAGTCATCGTGGCAAAGTCTACCACCACCACTGGGTCGCGAACTACGCCACTCGACACCAAGCGATATTTGATTTGGTTGGCAAGTTCAGCGCGTGTGAGTCCAGCCACAGGAATCAGTCCGAACTGGAGCATGTCGATTTGTCCATTGGCATTCACTGTGTAGCTGGCTTTCGTGGAACCACCAGTGGCGTTGGTGACATTGGGCATATTGTAGATTTCCACCACCTTCGGGTCACGGCCATGGATACTAATGCTCAACTGATCTCCTGGCTCGAGGCGAATGTCCTCAGGATTTTGCAAGGTGATGGGCGTTGTGGTGGAGATATCCTGCAGATAGGCAATGTCTTTGATGGTGTTGCAGCTCGTGGCCATCAAGGCACACACAGCAATGATCCACACGTGAAGGCGGCTGGCAGAAAGCAATAAACCATGGCGCAAGGCACCCTTGAAATAATTGTTGTTAAAGGAGTAAGTTGTCATACAAAAGAAATTTCACCACAGCATGACGAAGTTGTGGTGTAGGTGACAAGTTTAGAGTGGAGGCTTTACAATAAAAGTTTTTACGTATTACGTGTTTGTTAAGCTATGAGGGCTTATTTCTAATACGCTTACTGCTGGATTTCGCTCCTTTTTTATGGCAAAATCCGTTGTTATCGTAGTATAGCGCAAAGAAATCAGGGGGCTGGGGAAGCCCAAGTACGGAAGACTGCACAAAACTCCGCTTTTTGCGAGGAGAGTATGTGCCGTGCTTTTCGATGCTATATCGCAAAGGTATAGAATTTTGTTGGTTTGCACAAATAGAAGTTGAGATTTTTCTAAAAAATCGTGTTTTTCTCCTGAAAATTGAATAGACCAAATAGGAATCCTGGTGGAAGGGCATTAGTCCTTGCTTTTTGCCGTTAGAAAACGTGGCGATCTTTTTTGTTTTTCTCCGAGAGAAGTGGAAAAACGTAGGAGAAAAACAAAAAAACGTGGGAGTTTTTTGGAAAAAAGTCCAACGTTTTTGGGGAAATCTCCAACGTAATTTTCTTGTTGCGGGCAACTTCTTTTCGGACGCTTGATGAGGTAAAAAGCTGAGTTGATGGATTTGTATTGGGTGAAGTGTATAAAAATCTAAAATCACCTCGTTTTGAGGCTTCCTCGCGCGCGCGTGTAACAGGGATTTTCGTCTTTTCTCTTTCACAACCTTCACAGAAAACGTTGCAAGTCGCAGTGTGTCAGTTTATAACGTGACTCTTTCGGACAACTTTTAACACCATCAGTGAACCCGTGTCAGAAGTCCATCGTTTTTGCGTCGATTTTCCAAGCGAAAAATAGCCTCTTTGCAGTGGCTTCTGTGAAGGTTGTGAAAGCAAAAAAGTGGAATTCCCAGGGAAGGCGCGCGTGTGACGCGCGCACGAGACCCCCCCCCCGTTTATGACGCTTTGAGGATTCCAGAGACGAAAAGCCTGTCCGTCACTCTTGTGAGGAACTTTACGGATTGTTAATACCTTATTCTGCAAAGTGAAGGTGTCAAAAATGATGGAGCCTAAAGATAAAAGTGCAGTTTTCTGCCGATTTTTATCACTTTGCCCTCAATTCGACCCATATCTATTAGGGGGCTGTGATGGCGGAGGAGCTGTCCACAAAAAAGGTCGCACCGAAATTGGGGGAATTTCGATGCGACAGAATGAAAGTTTGTGCGTGATGCACAAAGGAGCGTGATGTACAAAAAGAGCGTGTAGGGCGATTAAGCCACCTTTTCGAGCTTCTTCATTTGAGAGAAGATGAAGAGGAATGAGAGTAGGCAGAGGGCTGCAAGCACACCCCAAACAACCACGAGGGGAACTTTGCACCACAAGAGGGCAGGAATCACCGTGAGGAAGTTACCGATGGCAGTAGCTACGAACCAACCACCCATCATCATACCCTTGTACTTGGGAGGAGCCACCTTCGATACGAAGGAAATACCCATAGGTGAAAGGAGAAGCTCAGCAAAAGTGAGGATGAGATACGTGAGGATGAGCCAGTTGGGGGAAACACGCATACCAGATGCTTCAATCTTGGCTTCTACATTGGCTTTTTGCACCTTAGCCTCTGTGTCAGCTACAAGATTTTTTTCTTGCATAGATGCTTCGTAGGCTTTGATTTTTGCGTCTGCTTCGTTGCGCAACTTTTGAATTTCTTGGTTCTTGAGAGCGTCTTGTTTGATTTTGGTCAGGTTCGAATTGAGTTTGATTTCAGCCTCCTGTTCTAGGTCTTTAGCTGTGCTCAAAGCTGCAAATTTATTTGCCTCTTCTTGCTTCTGAACCTTTTGAACTTCTGCTTCAATCTTCTCTTTCTGTTGCTTGAAATTGTCTTCTACTTTGGCAGTGTAGGCTTTGAACTCTTTATCGTTTGCTTCTTTCTGTGCCTTCAGTTGTTCTTCGATGTTGAACTTCTTAGTTACTTGCTTTTCTAAGGGACTGATGCCAGTAGAACCGAAAATCATAATGCCGAAACCAATGGCTGCCACAATCATACCATAGGCGATTTTGCGAGGAGCTGTAGGTTCCTTTTTGCGAGATGCCAACCACCCAAAGAGGGCTACACTCACGGGGGTGAGACCAACAACAAAGCAGGGGTTGAATTGTTGGAAAATGGGGGCGCTGACATAATAGACAGTGTGGTTGCCTACCGTCAAACCATTATAGATGATGCCCACAGCGCAGAGAAGGGTGACAGCGGTGGCGATGATGCGAGCTTTCTGCGTCTTGCTCTGTACAACTGCAAAAGAAGCATAGATGGCGATGATAACCATCACGAGATTTTTGACATCAAAAAGCATTGATGAAATGCCAGTTGCAGACTGTTGAGTAAATTCAGCAGCAAAATAGGTAAGTGTCAAACCATTTTGGTGGAAAGCCATCCAGAAGAAGATAACCACTGCGAAGACGAGGCAGAGCGCCACGATGCGCGCTTTGGTGTCTTCCTTGCTCAATTCGGGTTCTGCAGCGACTGCGGCGCTATTGTCCTTTGCTGGAACTGCAGCGTGTCCGCCTTCAACATGACGGAAGGTGCTGCGAGTGGCAAAGTAGATCAAGATAGAGATGATGAGCGAAACGCATGCAACACCAAAGGCGAAATGGTAGCTATCTGCCTTGTTGAAGCCGATGCTTTGAGCGTACTTCATGATTTCTACAGCCGCTGTGGGAGCAAAGAGGGCACCGATGTTGATGGCCATGTAGAAGAGAGAGAAAGCCGAATCGCGCTTTCCTGCCATTTCGGGAGAGGCATAGAGCTCACCGACCATCACTTGCAGGTTTCCCTTGAAAAGACCAGTGCCGATGCTGATGAGTGCAAGTGCACCAATGATGGCACTAACGGCTGCACCACCATTACCGAGGGGTACAGCCAAGAGTACGTAGCCAAGGAACATGATGCTGATACCGATTTTTACCATTTTGCCGTAGCCAAACTTGTCAGCGAGAATACCACCAACGAATGGCAGGAAGTACACGAACATCAAGAAAGTAGAGTAGTAAGTACCGGCAAGACCAGCACTCCACCCAAAGTTTTCTTGGAGGAACAGCACGAAAACGGCTAGCATGGTGTAGTAGCCGAAGCGTTCGCCAGTGTTGGCGAGGGCAAGGGCGAAGAGCCCTTTGGGTTGTCCTTCAAACATGGTAAGGGAATTAGGGGATTATTAAATGATTGGATTGAATTTTTGTGGGAGTAGCAGGAAATTTGTGTGCCAGATGTTCGTCAGGCTTTTGCATGACTTTCCTTATTTTTTCTGCTTTTGCGCAGCTGCCAATTCCGCTTGGAGGAAGGGGGCGGTAGGTCCTTGACCTTGTTGCACCACAGCTTCGGGAGTGCCTTCTGCGACGATGTAGCCACCACCGCGGCCACCTTCGGGACCCATATCGATGATATAGTCTGCCACTTTGACCACGTCGAGGTTATGCTCGATGACAATCACCGTATTGCCTTTGTCAACCAACTTGTTGAGTACGTCGATGAGCACACGAATGTCCTCAAAATGAAGACCTGTGGTAGGTTCATCGAGAATGTAGACGGTGTTGCCCGTGTCGCGCTTGGAGAGTTCGGTCGCTAGTTTCACGCGCTGGCTTTCTCCTCCCGAGAGGGTGGTACAAGATTGACCGAGTTTCAGATAGCCGAGACCGACCTCTTGCAATACTTTGATTTTGTGCAGGATATTGGGCACGTTTTCAAAGAATTCCACTGCCTGATTGATGGTCATGTCGAGCACATCGGCGATGCTTTTGCCTTTGAAGCGCACTTCGAGTGTCTCGCGGTTGTAGCGTTTGCCGTGGCAGGTTTCGCAAGGCACATACACATCGGGGAGAAAGTTCATCTCGATGGTTTTGTAGCCATTGCCGCGACAGGTTTCGCAGCGACCACCTTTGACATTGAAGGAGAAGCGACCGGGCTTGTAGGCACGTATCTTAGCTTCAGGAAGATTGACAAAGAGGGCGCGGATGTCGTTGAACACTCCAGTGTAGGTGGCAGGGTTGGAGCGTGGCGTGCGGCCGAGCGGACTTTGATCCACAGCCACCACCTTGTCGATGTGTTCCAATCCTTCTATCTTGTCATAAGCGAGGGGCTCGCGGAGAGAGTGATAGATGTGTTGCGAGAGCAGGGGTTGGAGGGTGTCGTTGATGAGCGTGGATTTTCCCGATCCAGACACTCCCGATACGCAAATCAGTGTGCCGAGGGGGAAGGTGGCAGTGACATTGCGCAAGTTGTTGCCTTTTGCTCCGATGAGTCGGAGTTGTTTGCCGTTGCCTTTGCGACGTTGGGGTATCGCAATGAAGTTATCGCCATTGAGATAGCCTGCGGTGAGAGTATTGCTCTGGAGCATCTCGGCTGGTGTGCCTTGAAATACCACTTCTCCGCCTTTGCGTCCAGCTCGTGGACCGATGTCCACCACATAGTCTGCAGCGAGCATCATGTCTTTGTCGTGCTCCACCACCACTACTGTGTTGCCCGTGTCGCGGAGCTGTCGGAGCGAATGAATGAGGCGCACGTTGTCGCGTTGGTGAAGTCCGATGGATGGTTCGTCGAGGATGTAGAGCACATTCACCAGTTGAGAACCAATCTGTGTGGCAAGGCGAATGCGCTGACTTTCCCCACCGGAGAGTGTCATCGATGCGCGTGAAAGCGACAGATAGTCCAAACCTACATCGAGGAGGAAAGATAGTCGCGTGCGGATTTCTTTGAGGATTTCCGTGGCTATCGCGAGCTGTTTTCCGCTCAGATTCACGGACACGGCGTCAGCCCATTCTTTGAGTTGCGCTACATCCATTGCGGAAAGTTCGGCGATATTCTTGTCGCCAAATTTGTAAGATAAGGCTTCGCGATTGAGACGTGCGCCATGACATTCGGGGCATTCTGCAGTGCGCGAGAATTGTTCTGCCCAGCGTTGCGATTCGGCAGACATTTCCGCATCTGCCATCTGCTGGATGTATTTCACCAGCCCACCAAACTCGGTGTAGATGTCGTCGCCTGTTCCTGCGATACTTTGGGGATGCGCAAGCGTTCGGTGGTGCCATTCAAAATTTCATCCAACACTTCTTCCGAGAGATCTTTAACGGGGGTGTTGAGTGTGGCATCGTGCTGTTCGAGAAGGGCTGCTATCGCCCAGAAAATCATTGCGTTCTTGGCTTTTCCCAGGGGAACAAGTGCACCTTGTTTGATGCTGAGCGAGGGGTCGGGACAGACTTTTTCCCAGTCGATGACGGTCACTTGTCCTAAACCCTTGCACTTGGGACAAGCCCCTTGTGCAGAGTTGAAAGAGAAGTTGTGGGGCGCGGGTTCGCGATAGGCTAAACCAGTGGTAGGACACATGAGCCGCTTAGAAAAATAGCGGATGCTGTTGTCCTCTGCATCGAGGATGAGCATCAGTCCTTCGCCTTGTTGCAAAGATTGGCGCACGCTTTGTTGCAGTCGCTCCTCATCTTTAGCTTGCACCTTCAAGCGGTCTATCACCACCTCGATGTCGTGGTTTTTGTAGCGATCCACGCGCATACCCGATTCAACGGTGCGCAGTTCGCCGTCGACACGTACATTAAGAAAGCCCTTTTTGCGAACGGACTCAAACAACTCTTTGTAGTGTCCTTTGCGCTGCTTGACGAGAGGAGCCAGAAGATAGATTTTTCGTCCCTCATACTGCTGGAGGATGAGTTCGAGAATCTGTTCTTCGGTGTATTTCACCATCTTTTCTCCACTCAAATAAGAATAAGCATCGCCAGCTCGAGCAAAGAGCAGGCGGAGGAAGTCGTAGATTTCCGTGACAGTGCCCACCGTAGATCGCGGATTCTTGTTGGTGGTCTTCTGCTCGATGCTAATGACCGGAGATAGTCCTGTGATTTTGTCTACGTCAGGTCGCTCGAGGTTGTCGAGGAAGTTGCGCGCGTAGGCAGAGAAAGTTTCTATATATCGGCGTTGCCCTTCGGCATATAGTGTGTCGAAAGCCAAGGAAGACTTTCCGCTTCCGCTTAGTCCCGTGATGACAGTGAGCGCATTGCGCGGAAGGGTGACGTCGATGTTTTTGAGATTGTGCACACGGGCTCCCAAAATCTCAATATTGCCGTCCTCAAGCGTGGGAACGGCAGAAGTGAAAGAGGGATTGAGGGAGGAAGAGGACTGCGTAGGATTCATGCTAAAGTCTGTGTGCTATATCTATGGGAGAGAAGAATGCGATGAGGTGCCATCTGTGTGCCTATATTGGCGGATGCTGGCTGGTAGGTTGTATAAACTTTGTGTGCAATGCCACTGAATTCGGCGTCATTTGCTGACCGCATCGTAGCGGCGCAAGAGATTGATGGTTTTCTTGATGTTGTATTTCTGCCATCGGCTCCGCGAGCGGTGACGGTGAGATAGTAGGCACCTTCAGGGGCATCCGAACCACCTGATTTTCCATCCCATCCATCAGCAGGATGGCTCCAGTGAGCCACGCGTTTTCCCCATCGATTCACCACATCGGCGCGGAAGGTGACAATACTTTGATACCCCTCTTTGGCTTTGAAGATGTCGTTGATACCATCGCCATTGGGGGTGAAAGCATTGGGGAATTCAAGTTTACTCTCTGCAATGTTCAGCACAAAAGCATCCTCTTGTGCATAACTGACGGTATCGTTGTTCAAAACAAAGGAGACGAGCAGGCGCACGCGGAAGTTGCCACTCTCAAGGAAATCATAAGTTGTGGTTTGTTCGTAGCGGATGAGAATGGGGGTAGCGCTATTTTCGCGTGTAAACTGCCATTCGTAGAGTGGGGTGTAGTTGCCCAAATCTTTGGTGGTTGCTTCAAAGCGCACATGCAGTGGAGCTCCGCCATCGTAGCTAGTTTCTTGCACTTCCTGACCCTCAGCATTGGTATAGGTCATTTTGGGGGTGACAGAGGGGGTTGCTGAGGTTTGTGCATGCCCGTGGATGCCTGCCAGAAGGAGGCAGACCAAAGCAAGACACCGAGCGAGGGTGCGACAGAGAGAGGAAGCAAAGAAATTTAGCGTCATTTGAACTGGCTTGTTCATGCAAAAATACCAATTTGCAGCCGAAGAACAAAAAAAGTGGTCGATTTTCTTTGTATTTTGCAGATTCTGCCGTAAATTTGCACCAACGAAATCGCGCCTGTGGCGAAATTGGTAGACGCGCCAGACTTAGGATCTGGTGTAGCGATACGTGTAGGTTCGAGTCCTATCAGGCGCACACGACAACAGCCCCCTTCTGAATTTCAGAAGGGGGCTGTTGTTTGATATTAGGCTGCGAGCAAGATGCGCACCAGTTCGACTACCTTTTCTCTCCAAAGAGAAGAAGGCGGAGGAAGGGAATCCGGCATAGGACTCGGTAGACTCCCCAGCAGAAAGGGATGAGTGCAAGTGCTGTTGCGACTTGTAGCAGATGATTCTGAGAAAATCCCTCCACCACTTCGCGTATCACAAAGAAATGCGTCTGCACCACGTAAATAGGAAGGGTGGTTGTGCCTGCCCAGACTGTGGTTTTTAAGAAAGGTTGTAAAGAAACGAAGCGTTCCATGCGAGTATAACTCCCTTCGATGAGGAAAAGTGTGGCGCAGATTCCTCCAAATCCATTGGCATAGAGGAGAAGATAGTGCAACATGTTGGTGAGTTTGGAAGGGGCATAAGGCAACATGTAGATGGAGTGAGAGAAGTCCCACATGGGCAAGACGAAGCACCAAAGCAGGCTGCCTGTTGCGAGGAGGAAAAGTCGAAGAGAGTGAGGAAGTTGAGTTAGTTTACGATAGAGGTGTCCCAATAAAAAGAAGGGGAGCATGAACTTGGCATACATGCTGAGTGGATAGTAGTGCCAGAAAAAGACGAAAGCGTAGGCACCCATCCAGAGCAAAATGCGTAAGAAACGAAAGGGAAAGCAGGCAACGATGCGCGCAAATACAAGAAATAGCCACAGGACATTGAGATACCACAAGGCTTGCGCATCCCATTGGGGTATTCGTGTACTAATGCCTAATGAGATGGGAATCAGTAATAAAGCAGAATAGAGGAGGCTATTGACTAGACTGGGAATTAAAGTTGACCAGTTTTCTGTTTTTGCCATTTCCAAAACGCTATTTGATGGAGGGTATTTCTTAAAAAATAGCCGGAGATGAACATAAAAAGAGGCATGTGAAACGAATAGATGCCGATAAAGAGCAGGTTGTGTTTCCAGTCTGGGTCCATCCATTGAATGGTGTGGCCAAGTACCACGAGAAAGATGGCTATACCACGCAAAAAATCCCACTTCCTCTCGCGAGATGAGCGAGAAGAAGTGGGATTGGTTTTATCTGTTTGTTGCATATCCTTAAGGGAGCATCAGGGAATTGCGGTCTGAAACGACGTAATTGTGCCTTTCAAACCCGATGTATCTGCGTAGCCTTATAGGGCTTTTGTGGCTTGAAGGAGCCATTCTTTATCTTTTTCGTCCGAAAGCAGTGGGAGCAATTTTGCACGCACCACCTCATGATAAGCATTGAGCCACTGGCGCTCGGAAGGTTCGAGCATTTCCACTACGATGGGACCTAAATCAAGGGGACAGAGTGTGAGAGTCTCAAACTTGAGGAAGTTGCCAAAGGGCGTTTGCTGCGCTGGTTGTGCCACGAGGACGTTCTCGAGACGCACTCCAAATTTGTCAGCGACATAGATGCCAGGTTCGTTACTCACGGTCATGCCCACTTGGAAGGGGACTTCCGTGGCTGCACGACGGTCTTTGCGAATCTGGTGAGGACCTTCGTGCACACACAAGTGGCTACCCACTCCGTGTCCAGTGCCGTGTCCGAAATCGTATCCTTCGCGCCACATGGATTGTCGTGCGGCAAAGTCGAGAGCTAGTCCTGTCGTACCTGTGGGGAAGTGTGCCATGGAGAGTTGAATCATGCCTTTGAGCACAAGGGTGTAGGCTTTTTTCTCCTCATCGCTTAGTACTCCGAGGGGAATGGTGCGCGTGATGTCGGTGGTGCCACTCACATAGTGTGCGCCACTATCCAAGAGTAAGAAACTTTTGTCGGCAAGTTGGGCATGATCTTCGGCAGTGGCTTCATAGTGCACGATGGCTCCATTGCTGCATATCCAGCAATGGTGGCAAAAGATAGACCGCGGTATTCTGGGTGTTCAGCACGAATCTCTTCCAAACGTTCTGCGATGCTCCATTCTGTCTCTTGGTTGATGCTACCGTCTGCCACTTTATCATCCAGTTCGCGATGGAAGCGCACCATGGCTACGCCATCGTGTTGCATGGCACGGCGGAATCCTGCAATCTCTGGCTCGTTCTTGTGTGCGCGCCAAGAGGTGATGGGCGAAAGACCTTGTTCGGGAGTCCAATGTCCTATGCACGCCTCGGAAATTAACTCTGCAAAAGCATAGTTGATGTTAAAGGCATAGAGGAAACTGTGCTCGTTTTGAGGGGCTTGTTGGAGGAAAGCAGTGACACCGTCGTAAGGATGATAGGTGGTGTTCACACGTTGTAGGTAGTCTTTCACCGAAGGAGTGAGATGCTCATTGGTGATAAACAAGTGAACATTTTCTGCTCCTACGATGAGGTAAGCTAAGAAAACGGGGTTATATGAGATGTCTTCACCACGAAGATTGAGCAACCACGCTATTTCAGACGCATCATTGGTGATATAGTATTGTGCTTGTTGAGCTCCGATGAAGGTTCTCAAGCGGGCAATCTTAGCTTCGATGCTTTCGCCTGCCCATTCTTCGGGTTGAATGTAGATGGGATGAGCAGGAAGTGCTGGACGGTCTGTCCATACTTCATCGAGTAAATCGATGTTGACCAAGAAATCTGCGAAATCGTAGACCAAGTCGATTTGTGGTTCATACGATACGCTCATGAAATCAAAGCCAATTTGTGGTGAGCTCTCTACGTTTTTGAAAGATAATCTCTCTCTCCCTCTTCCAAGGTATATCCTAACACGTCTTTGATCCACTCTTGTTCGCTGGGCACTCCTTCGACACCCATGCGCATGAGTTCGATGCCACTGCCTGCAAGTTCTTTTTCGGCTTGAAGGAAGTAGCGTGAATCTGTCCAAAGTGCGGCTTTGTCGTGCGCCACTACGAGCGTTCCTGCGCTTCCGGTGAATCCGCTGAGCCACTCACGCCCTTTCCAGCGATCTGCCACATATTCGTTGTTGTGAGGATCGGAGGTGGGGACAATGTAGACGTCGATATTGTGAGCTTTCATTGCAGTGCGGAGGGCTGCAATGCGTTGGGCTGGAAGAGTGTGGGTAGTCATGGGAAGGAGATATAATAAGGATGAGAGAATTATGAGATAACCTTCTTAAACGCTTAGAAAGGAAGCTAAAAGGGAGCTGAGAATAGATTGAAGAATGGTTGGGACTATCAAAGCGTAGGAATGTTCACTACGGACTGCCTGCTATTCTGAAAGGTGGTCTGCGTGGAGTAGTGGGCGGATGCTTTCGAGCAATTCAAACAATTCGTCCATCTTTTCGGTGCGCAGCATCTGGATGCGTGTTTGTCGGAAGTTGGGAATGCCTTTGAACAAGGGAGTTGCTGCCAAATGGCGACGTACGTGGAGAATGCCTCGATATTCGTCGATGCGTTCCACACTTTGACGTACTTCCTCTTTGAGGACATCCAGCTGCCAGTCGGGCGACATTGGAGCATAGTCACTCTGCACAGCTGCGGAAACATCGAAAGGAGTGCCGTCGAGTGTATCGCGGATTTCTTTGAATATCCAAGGACGACCGAAGGTGGCGCGTCCCACCATCACTGCGTCCACGCCATATTCCTCAAAACCGCGAAGGGCATCTGCGCCAGAGGTGATGTCGCCATTGCCGATGATGGGGATGTGCATGCGTGGATTGCGTTTCACTTCGCCAATGAGCGACCAATCGGCTTCTCCTGTGTACATTTGGCAACGCGTGCGACCGTGAATGGTCAGCGCTTCTGCACCACAATCTTGGATGCGCTCTGCCAAATCGACGATGATGCGGTGTTCGTGGTCCCAGCCTAAACGGGTTTTCACCGTGACTGGTACACGATTGCTCACGCGATCCACGACTGCGCGGATGATTTCTTGCATCAGTTCGGGAGTTTGCAGCATGCCCGAGCCTGCGCCTTTGCCTGCTACTTTCTTTACTGGACAACCGAAGTTGAGATCCAAAATATCGGGCTGTGCTTTCTCCACCACAATCTCTGCTGCCTCTGCCATTGCGCCGGGATCGCGACCATAAATTTGAATCACCACAGGACGTTCGTCATCGCAGACGGTGAGTTTTTGTAGAGATTTGTTGACCATGCGCACCAAAGCGTCGGAAGCCACAAATTCTGAATAGACCATTGAAGCCCCGAGTCTGCGACAAAGCAGGCGGAAACCGATGTCGGTGACGTCTTCCATCGGTGCCAGAAGCACAGGACGATGACCTAGGTTGAGATTTCTTATTTGCATTCTAGATGTTAGAGGGTCACAGACCCTTTTGTACTTGCCACGACAAGCGTGACTCGAGCATTAGAAATTAGAGATTAGACCTTAGTCCTTATCTCTTGGTGCGACCAAATAGTTTTTTGAGCAGCGAACCTTTTATGAGCAAGCCTACAGCACCGAGTACAAACATCAGCGCGCCGATGCCCACTTGTTGGGGAATGGGCCAGCTATCGCCAAAGTGTTCAAGAGCCGGGATGCGTATTGTCAAGAGTGCTATCACATTGTTCGCCAAATGTGCAGCCCAACAGAGGCGTAAATCTTCCGTGCGAACATAGAGATAAGCCAGCGCAAAGCCCAGAATAAAGGCAGGAACTCCTTGTTGCAAGTTGCCATGAACGACAGCAAACATCAAAGAGGAGAGGATGAAGGCGCCAATGTTGCCAATGTGCTTTTGTGTAAGGCGCAAGATACCAGCACGATAAGTCAATTCTTCGGCAAGTGTTCCCACGATGGTTACGGAGAGGATGCCCCAAATGTTTGTAGTAAGTTGGCGCAAAAGGGCCACCGAATTACCATCGTCCATTTTTAGAGGCTGAAGCATAAGACCTAGTCCTAGGCTCATCACCACAAACGCACCCGTGAAGTGGAGAATGGGCATCCCAGAAAAGCCAAAGTTGGCAGATTTTCCGCTGAAGAGTTTGATTCTTGCCCATCCCGTGAAATGGAGTAACAATACGTAGGCAAGTTGTACAATAAAGAAGGAGAACGCCATCGCAGGGATTGTGATAGCTAGTAGTTTTCCCTCTATACCAGGGAGGTTGAACTGTGCCCCGTGAAAGACTTGAATCTGAGAAAGACCCAAGGCTAGGAAGGGGATGATTAGTTGCAGAGAGAGAAACAAGCAGAATAAGCCTGCTGACTTCAGAAAATCTTTGGTGATTGGGGCCATAATGATGCTATAATAGTTGTGGAAATATTGCAATGTTTTGTTGATTTACAGTGCTTTGCTGAGCATCTCACGTGTTTTCTCGGCATCTTGTGCCAGTTGAGCTTTAAGATGCTCCAAACCTTCAAATCGTTTTTCATCGCGTAAACGACCGATGAATTCGAGCGTCAATGATTCGCCATACAAATCTTCTTTGAAATCTAGCAAATGAGTTTCAAGACTGATTTGTGTGCCGTTGTTGAGGGTGGGGCGACGCCCGATATTTGTCATTCCTGCGAAGCGTTGTCCACGCCATTCCACCCACGTGGCATAGCTTCCCAAATGAGGGATAAGCTTTGTTGGATCAATTTCTAAATTTGCTGTAGGATAGCCCAACTTTCTGCCGTTTTGGAAACCATGAACCACTGTGCCCGACACCTTGTAGGAGCGTCCGAGTAGGAGATTGGCTTCTGTCACATTGCCCTGCTCGAGAAGTAAGCGAATGGACGAGGAAGACAACTGAAGTTCTGCTTCCTCTTTGTCGCAAAGGGCAACTTCAATTCCTAAATCTGCACCATAGCGCACATAATCTGCAAATCCTTCATCGGCTTTCGGACGACCAAAACGGTGATCGTAGCCCATCAGAAGAAATTCTGCTCCCAATCCCTCATGCAAGACGATTTGCATAAATTCTTGTGCAGTAAGTCGTGCCATCTCCGGGGTGAAGTTTAGCACAGCCACTGCGTCAATGTGGCAATCTCCGATGAGTTCTATCTTCTCTTGGAGTGTGGTAAGTGAAGGAGGAGCAGCGACATTGCGCACCAATGAGCGTGGATGTTGCGCGAAGGTGACCACAAGTGTGGAAAATCCTCTTTCGCGAGCAGTAGTGTGCAGAGATTGCAGCACATGTTGGTGTCCGCGGTGCACCCCGTCAAAGAAGCCCACGGTGCACGCCACCTTTGCCGAAGAGAATGTGCAATCGTGTTGCGAGGTGTCTTCGGATAAAGTAGGAAATGCTGCACGATTCAGCACAAACACCTCAGCTATGGGAACTGAAAAATGCGGAGAATCAATCGCGTAAACGTCCATTTTCGTCAAATACTTGAGCCATTCGCCACCAGCAGGTGCAAGCAGAGCTTTCCACCCAAAGGCTTCGGCAGCTTCGCAGTTAGTTTCGCTGTCGTCAAAGAACAGAATTTCGCTGGGTGCGCAGTGGAGAACGTCGGTCACCTTTTGGAAAATCGCTGAATCAGGTTTCTGTTCGTGTAGTTCGTAGGAGAGAAACAAACCGTCAAAGAAGTCGTTGACAGTATGTCCTTCCCACGTGAAGAAATCGCGTAGACTCTGCGTCCAGTGTATCACGTTGGTGTTGGATAGCGCATAGACTTCGTAGTGCTGACGAATCTTGAGCAGCAGTTGCAGTCGTTCTGCAGGAATGTCTTTGAGATAAGCCTCCCACGCTGTGCGAATTTCGTCGTCGGTCAAGGCTGGGTTGTTGGCAATTTTGCGGATTTCATCGTAGAAATCGCTGAGACTGATGTCGCCATTTTCCAACAGAGCAAACACACCACCTTGACGAAATGTGCCAATGTAGGGACGAATGTCCACTCCCAAACGGTCGAATGCTGCGATGGAATCTGACTTTTCTAAATCCACCAATACTGCGCCGAAGTCAAATACGAGTTTCATACACCTGTTTAATTGTCGGTCTTCACTAATTTATAGAGTTTATCGCTTGGACGCACCTTTTCGCTCACGGGGAAAGCCACGGACATACCCTTAGTTGCCTTCTCCACAGGACCGTTGTCGCCATGCATCGATGTCACGTCTATGTACACCACGCCTGTTGTAGGACCAATCACCACGAGTTTGTCGCCCAAGTTGATTTCGCCAGCTTCCACCAAGAATTCGGCAACCCCAAGTTTGGAGAAATACTTCGTACCCTTCGCCACATATTCTTTCTTTTCTGTAGCGGAAGAGCCATTCTTGTCTGTCCATTCTCCCAATTTCTTGCCTTGGTAGTAACCATCCCAGAAACCGCGGTTGAAGACTGTCGCCAAGCGTTCATCCCATGCTTTCACCTTCTCTTCAGAGTAAGTGCCGTCTTGCACCGCCTGAATGGCTTCTTTGTAGCACTGCACCACGGTGTAGACATATTCGGCTGAGCGTGCACGACCTTCGATTTTGAACACAGATACGCCAGCCGCCATCATTTTGTCGATGAAACCGATGGTTTTTAAGTCCTTTGGACTCATGATGTATTCATTATCAATATCGAGCTCTACTCCGGTTTCCTTATCCTTGACCGTATATTTGCGGCGACATTGCTGCATGCACTGTCCGCGGTTGGCAGAGCGTCCTTGGTTGTCGAGCGAGAGATAGCACTTTCCGCTCACCGCCATGCAGAGCGCGCCATGGCAGAACATTTCGATGCGAATCAGTTCTCCATTGGGACCCTTAATTTGGTTTTCTTCGATGAAATCGGCGATTTTACGCACCTGCTCCATGTTCAACTCACGCGCCAACACCACTACATCCGCGAAAGCCGAGTAGAAGCGCAACGCCTCCTCGTTGGAAATATTGAGTTGGGTGGAGAGATGCACCTCTTGATTGATGGTGCGGCAATAGCTAAGCACAGCCACGTCTGCAGCAATCACGGCAGAGATGTTCGCCTCTTTCGCAGCATCGCAAATTTTGCGCATGAGAGCAAGGTCTTCGCCGTAGATGATGGTGTTCACTGTGAGATAGCTTTTCACACCCTTCTCTTCACATTGCGCGGCGATGTCGTGCAAGTCCTCGATAGTGAACTTGCTCGCGGAGTGCGAACGCATGTTGAGCGATTCGATGCCAAAATAGATGGAGTCGGCACCAGCTTTGAGGGCAGCGGCAAATGCTTCACGTGAACCCACGGGTGCCATTATTTCGTATGTCATAGTTGTTTTTTCTGTGTGAGATGGAGTTGTAGTTAATGTTGAGTTGTTGTGTTGTTCTTGCGGCAAATAAATGCGCAAGATATGACAAGCAAAGATACAGAAAAAGCGTGAGATGCTCGCCGTTTTTTGACTGAAAACCTCCCACGCGACTCAAAATCTCTTGATAGTTGTGTGCTGCACTTTGCGAATAACCCTCTATTTTATATGGATAGAAAACAGCCAAAAGAGAGAAAATCGGGCAAAAATCTGCATTTCTTTTTTAGATTTTTGCTATATTGCTTGGTGAAGATGTCAGAATAGGTGTGTTTGGGTGCTATTCTCCCTTCTCAACTAGAACTATTTTGGATGATATTCTATATCTAAAAGGAATACAATTTCGCGCTCATCACTGTCCGCAAGGTATTGTGCAAATAAAGTGGATTAGTCTTTTCTATAATTTCGGCTTAGAGAGTGGAATAAGCTTTTGTGTATTCTTCTTCTGTCTGTGATTTTTCTTATATTTGCAAAAAAACAACAGCTATGCAATTACAGTTGCTTAAATGGGTAAGAAAGGAGCCTCCAGTATGCCCACATTGTCAAAAGAAAATTGTTTTTTCAAACTGTGCCAAGTACTTTTTCTATGGCATAATGCACTTGGAAAAATGCAGTCACTGCCACAAATCAATAAAACCAGTGAAAGAACCTGTTCCTTTTGCGTTGTGTTATTGTCTTGGAGTTTTTGTGGCTATAACATCGTTCTATTTCTTTGTCTACTTTGTTGAGGACCATCTAGGAAAAGCTATCTTGTTTTCGATAGTTTGTGGGGTGATACTCTTTGTGGTTCTTTGTCTTTTAGTCTACAAATACATCCGTTTTGCACGAGCCTAAGCATAACTTTGGAGAGCAGTTTTCCTTCATCATGCAAAGGGAGCCTAGTCGAACAGTCGGCTAGGCTCCCTTGGGAATAGAGAAGATGTGGACAAACCACACCAAGGATTTTCAAAATCAGACCAAGTAGCGACTAGCGCTTCTTGGCATTTGCCATTTTGGCGGAATTTTTCACCCGATAGCGAGGAGCTGCCTTCTTAGCCACCAACTTTTGAGGTTGTTTAGCGGAAGAGTTCTTCGCCAATTCCTTGCGCTTTTCAGCACGTTCTTGCCATTGCGTCATCGTGTAGTAACGTCCAGTAGTAGGATCGAGCAATTGCAATTCGGGGAGAGTGGGCATTGTTTTCTCCGTCTTGGTGGGTGCATTAGCATTCACCACTGGAGTCACTTCTACCGAAACCACGCCAGCTTGCACCATGTCAATTTGTTGGGCTGCAGCTTTGGAGAGGTCGATAATGGTGTTGCGACGGTAGGGACCGCGATCAGTGACTTTCACTACAACGACTTTGCCGTTTTTAGGGTTGCGCACGTGAAGGAGCGTTCCGAAGGGCAGCGTGCGGTGAGCGCAGGTCAGAGAATCTTTGTTGTAAGCCGAACCGTCGGCTGTGCGACGACCGTGCCAGCGGTCGCCATAGTAGGTAGCGTTGCCCACTTTGGTGTGATTCTCGTCGGTTTGACGCGCGGCGAAAGCACTGCTTGCTAGTGAAAGCGAAGCCAAGAGGGCTACAGCAAATGATTTAATATGCATTGTTTGTGATTTGCGACAAGGCACATCCTTCAAACTTCCAAGGAAGTTGAAACAATGCGGTCGCTCAAGTCGAAACTCGAGGAGCAGGAGGTTCCGTGGCAGGGGGAACGGCTCCGCCATTTCGTGCGAAATGGTTGCTCGGCCTTGCCATATTAACTCCGCAAAGGTACAAAATAAGGTCGCCCCTCCCAGAAATTTCTGGAAAGCGACCTTGAGAATGTTAAAACTACAGATTTTGCTAATTTAGAAGTAGCAAAATAAGCTCAAATGTCGGTACTGTCTGTGGAAAACTATCTTTAGAGAAGACCTCCCGAAGGCGGAAATATCAACTGCACGATAAGAAAACTCATAGGATAGTGGCTAATTTCTAGCGTTTTACCTCCACTTCCACAGCCGAAGAGTTTCCCACAAATTCAGGAGCGAAGGTGCATTGCACCGTTGCTACACCACCGCTGAAGGCTCCAGCGCGCATCACCACCATCTCATCGTAGAAGGTGTACTTGCCTTTTGCCAAATGCTCAAAGAAGTATTCGTTCTCTGCATCGCGCACCATGCGATAAGCGGACAACCCATTCATCCAAGTCATCCCCGAGAAGGGATTCTTTGACTCTAGGGCAGCCGGACGAGTGGATTTCAGTGCCACGTGGTCGAAGTCGCGCTCAGCTTTGAGGGTATAAACCCAGCGCACGTGATCTCCCACCTTGAGCGTGAAAAGGGTTTTCTTTTGCTTGCCCGAAAGTGTCTTCCACTTGCCATCGCGCAGGACTTGCAGGCTGCGTTGGAGCTTAAATCCGCTACCTTGTGCCGCAATCTCTTCTGGTGAAGCCGTATAAGTAGCCTCCACCGCTCCCCAGGTGGGGGATAGACCGAAAAATGTTCGAGTGGTGAGCAGTGAATACGCTGCATCTGTGGTGGCACGCGAATTATTCCACACTTGGGTGCGCTTTGACTGCAAGAGCCATAAATACATCTCATTGATGACATCTTCTCGATCGAGTGACAAAGGTTTGAGTGTTTCATCAGAAGCATGATGTAAAGCCTCGAGCGTCATCACTTGCGTGGGAATGCGATAGGAAGCATATCCGCTGAGTGCACGCTGAGTGTCGAAGTAACGTCCCATATCGGGCGATGCCACCGTGTGCTCAATGACACTTTGCAAGGCAGTCTTCGCAAGCTCTTTGTATTTCGTTTTTGCCAATATCTGTGCCTGCACCGCTTTGCCATACATCGTGTAGGCATACACATCATCTTTGCTCATCTGGTTGCGCCAATAACGAATGGTTGGCGTTTCTTTATTGTCAAGCAGGTGGCACAGATAGAGATAGTTGATTTCAGTTTCTCCTACGTAAGGTTGCAATTTTTTTTTGCTTACACTCTGCCATGCGATTCGTCATTTCTTTGTCAAGAAACTTCATCGCAGCTTGGAGCAGTGAAGCGTCCAGAGGATAGGCGGTTGAGGGTCTATTTGCGCGTGCTAAGAGGATGGCAATTTGTGAGGTGATGTAGGGCGATGCCTTCATCCCTGGATACCAGCTCCATCCCCCTTCGCTCGTTTGTTCAGCTTTCAGACGGTCGTAAGCGGATTGACGATAAGCCTGTAGTTCACTATCGGAGAGTGACACCAAAGGACGAAGTGCATAGCTCATGGCATATTGGATGCCGTAAAGGTTCACCGCCTGATCGTAGGCGGAGCCATTGAGCACTTGCATCCATTTCGGCACTAAATCTGCCACTTCTTTGGAGACATCTCTTTCCGCTGCCACCTCAATTTTGGCATCCTTGTGGTTGCCTAAGCGCGCCATCAGAGCAGCTTTTGCCTTTTCGGTCTTTGCTGTTATGTCTTCTCTGCCGCGCACCATGAAAGGTTCTGCCACAGTCATCGTGATGTCGCGAGGGAGGATGGAAATTTCGTGCTCCTCCCCATCGGAGAAGTTTTCAGCCTTTGCCATCACGCGCACATCTATGCCAGGGCATCCCATAGGCACTTCCCATTCCCATTGTTGAGTGAGCGATTTTCCAGCTTCCAAGTCATAGGGTTGAGAGAAACTTTGGAGCGTTTCTCGAGTGCTTGCGTCGATGATGTCCAAATAGAGATTGCCTTTTTGAGACTGCTCACTCCTATTATATAAGGATACGGGCCATTGCATCCGGTCGCCCTCTCGGAGGAAACGTGGAGTCGCCACTTGCGCATTGAGCTGCTTGCGTGCCACCACCTTGTCAGTCAGTGTGCCCGAATTGAGCGTGCGGTCGAAGGCAAAGCATTAAACGTCCATTCCGTCAAACTACTAGGGAGGATAAAACTAATGCTTGCCTTACCCTCAGCATCTGTGCGAAGCGTTGGATTGAAGTAAGCCGTTTCTGCAAAATTTTTGCGAACAGCGTTAGCGGCATCACCACTATCCCCATTTTGCCCCGCTTTCGCTGCTCTATTTGCTTTGAGCGGCATGGATCGCGCCTCTTGCACTCTACCACCATCCATGGCAGATTCTGCAACGGGCATGGCATAGTCAGCACACATGAATGTAATACGATCACGGCGTAATTGGGTGTCCAAATAATAATCAAACAAACCATCGCGCCAAGTTATGCTAGGTTGCTCTTTATCGTAGGAGGGCTCGTAATAATAGCGCGGATAAAAGGAAGGCATTTCCACATTGGGGTGATACCAATCTCCAGAAGGCTCTTCGCGCGGAAAGAGATATTGGAATTTCCATGGGTCTTTCTCTGCCGTTCCCTCTGGATTGAGGAAGGCATCGAGCGAAGCATCATACAGTCGTGCGATGACATTCGCATCAGCGGGCTTGCCGTCTGGGTACGTGACATGCAGTTGCCACTCTTCATATTGTCCAGGAGTGAGTTGCGAGCGAAAAGTGCTCCACGAAAGTTGCAAACGCTTGTCGGGATGTGGACGAGTCACGGTGATGGTTTTCGTGTGAAATTCGCCATCTTTCAAAAAATAGAGATAAGCCGTCACCGCATCACCCAGATTGTCCTGCTCCTTCCATCGGAAGGTCTGGGTAAATCCATCTTTGACTGCCAATGATTTGCGCTCAATCACACCGCGATTAGTACTCACTAAGCGGAGGAAAAGGCGACCACTACCATTGATGGTGAGTTGGGCTTCGTCTTCAGTATCATTATATTTCACCTCAAAGAGCGGTTTCTGCTGTTGCTCCTCATCAGTTTCGGTTCGTGGAGAAATCCACTGATTGAAATTCGTGCTTTGTACTTCGCCATCAGGAGCCACCACCTCCACAGAGAAGTTGAGGTTGAGTGCCGACTTATCTTCAAATGTCCAATCTACAGGGATAGAAAAACGGCCATTTTCATCCGTCTTTGTCTCTCCACTGCGATTTTTCAACGAACGATCCATCCCTCCCTTGTTTCCGCTGTGGTAGAAATACCAGCTGTCGAAATTTAATTTCCACTTCAGTTCGGCATTCGCTACGGGAAGTCCAGCGAAGGTCTCTGCCACTCCTTCAAATCTCACGCTGTCTGAAAGTGCAAGTTTACGAGTGAGGTCATCGAGCTTCACCGAGAAATTCGGACGCTTGTATTCTTCTACGCGGAAACTTTTAGCGTTGTTTACCGAATGTGGGTTGCCATTGTCATCCACCAAGGCAAATTCTACCTTGAAATGTCCAGGCTTGCAGTATTTGGGGAGCATGAATCTCGTGCTCACCACCCCCATCTCGTCCGAAATCGTCGTTTGTGCTTTCACCTCTTTGCCATCGGTGTCGAGAAGTCGTGCTTTCACACGCGCATTGGGGAGCACCTGATAGGCATCTTTGTCTTGCGAGTAGAGTAGGGCAGAGGCTTCCACCATTTGATTCGGGCGATAGACTTCGCGATCGGTGTACACCTCAATCGAGTGTTCCAATTTTAGATTGAGCGGAGTGTGTTTGCGCTGCATCCAGAAGGGGAGTTCTGCTATTTCGGGAAGCGCATCCAAGTCGGCTTTGTTGTTGATTTCTTCGCCAGAGCGTTGATCCACCACGAGATATTCCGGAGCATCCTGGTGTCGGCTCGCACTGTTGAAGAGCAATCGTTGTCCGCGCGACACGTAGCATGGTGCCAGTCTGTCGTACCATCCATCCACGGTGAGACGCATCAGATAGAGTCCCGACTTCGGAGCTTGAAATGAAATCGAGTCTTCGCGTTCTTCGTAGGCAGGAGCAGGGGAGGGGCGCAGCTGTTTGGTGAAAAGCGGCACTTTTGCCCCATGCTTTTTCAAAATCTGTTGGAGACGCTGTTGTACATGGTTGCTCGCGTCGGCTTTCTCCAATTCATTGGCAGAAATATTCGAGAGACGATAGAGTTGCACGCTTGCTTTCTGCACGTTGCGGAACTTCACAGGGAGCACCACCTCTGTTTCTGGGTAGAGCGCACGTCCTGCTTGCACCTCTTTGCTGTCAGCCCACGACACTTCAAAGGTGGGGTGAGTCTGTTCGTTGATGAAATTCTTCAACTCGTGTGCGTAGTCCACATACTTCTTCGTGTATTCTTGTGCCAATGCTATCACTTTAGGTAACTGCATCTCGAGATTCTCCTCATCACTCACCATGAGATGGCATTGTAGTACAGCCACCTCGCCAGCTTCGGGGAGGTGACCATAGCGCGCCAGCACTTTTTCCACCGCTTCCAAAGCGGCAGCCTGTGAAACAAAGGTACATTTTCCCCCTACGTCAGTCTTTTCATCGTTATCCAAGGAAAGTGTTGATGTGAAATTCTCTAGATAAGAGTCCCCTTTCGCCTGAAGGATCAGAATCTCAGCCTGCAACGCAGCACGCTCTTCTTGATTCTTGAGGAAAAGGTCGCGCGACTTTTCGAGCAATGCGACATATTCTGTAACACTGAAAGGAGGTTTGGAGTGATAATTTTCGATTTCAAATAAATCTTGGAGTAGTGCCACCAGCAGTTTGTGGTCTATCCTTGTTGCTGCTTTGGGAGAAACATTGAAGAGCGCCTCATAATCCTCTATTTAGCAGTTGCCAAGGTGGGGATATCCTGAAAGGCAGCGCGGAAATGCTCGAGTGAACGTGTGAGCGGCATTTTGGCATGCTCGCCTTCTTCCACTTCTTTGGATGCTTCATCAAGTACGTCGTCTTCTATATCCACTAGTTCGTCACCAAAGATATCCTCCACAGAAGATTCTTGGTTCAGCACCTGAGCTAATACGAAATGCCACAAAGCACGAGGCACAGGGCGCTTCTCAGCAGCGCAAAATCGTTCCATCTCTTCAATCACCTTTTGAGTGCTATCGGGCGATATTTCTTTTTCCAGCTGATAAGTGGAGAGCATCGCAGCTATCAGTTGTGGAGTGTCATGGTTTTCCAGGGCCTTTTGGCGAATCGCATGGATTGCTTTGAGTGCACTTTTCGGGAGGTCCTTTCTGCGGTGTTGTTCCACATTCTTCCATAATTGCTTGAAAGTTTGCGTAGTTGCATCCTTCTGTGGAGATGTATTTGTAGTGCGCTCAGCTTGCACTTGAGAAGCCCCCAACAATGAGGAGAGTGCGATAGCGATGATGTTCTTTTTATCCATAAAGTAGTGGGATTATCTCGAGAGAGGTTCAGAAATTCTTGGGAGTGAGTGGAATCAATTAGTAAGGAGTGTCTTCATGGCAAGAGGGAATTATCCCAGAAATACAGACCAGATAAGTTTAGAGAAACTCCTTCGTCCTACCGACAAAGTTAGCAGAAACCCACCGAAGTACCAAAGTATTAGGTGGAAAGTGAATAGTATTTTCCGAAAAATTATATTTTGTGCGCCAGCTACTTTGTGGACTGTCTAGAAATTAGTACATTTGCTGCACACAACAACACAACCCACTAGCACACACTTGACTATGAATCATCAAATGCAAGCGCATCTGCCACAAATCGATTTGGACAAGATGCAAGCTGTCTTGGACATTGAAACACGTTTCGTGACAGGACAAATCACTCTCGAAGAAGGCCGCAAAGAAGTGGCAGAGCGTGTGGGGAAAATCCGTCCCTTCCACCTCGCTTTCATCGAACAAACACTCATCGAACACACCGACGAAGAGTGCATTCGCGAAAATATGGCGCAAAAAATCCAACTCTTTGAAGGATACATGGACTATTCTCGTCCCGATGTGCCCGAAGATCATCCTCTCTCTCGCTATTATCAAGAGAACGAGGAGATGAAGCGCCTCCTCCTTGCCGTGGAAGACTTGGTGCAATATCCCGTCATCAAGAATCAGTGGTTGGAGCTTTGACCAAATTCGCAAATACCCCATCCACTATTCGCGCAAGCAAAATCAGCTCTATCCCCTTTTGGAGCAAAAAGGCTTCGATCGTCCCACCACCACGATGTGGACGTTTGACGACATGGTGCGCGACAACATCCGCGATGCCTATAATCTCCTCGAAGCAGGCAACGAAGAAGAGTTCATCAAGTCGTGCAACAAACTCATCTTCTATGGTCGCGATTTGATGGAGAAAGAAGAAACCATCCTCTATCCCACTTCTTATGCCATGATCACGGCTGAGGAATTTGAAGATATGAAAGAGGGTGATTTGGAAATTGGATACGCCTTCTTCACCCCTGCGGAGAAGCGTGTTAAAGGCACAACCGTTGCTGGAAAATCTACCGACACTTCTGCATCTTCCGCTCCCGAAGCTGCTGGCTTTGCCGCCGATTTGCAACAACTACTCTCGAAATACGGCTATTCTGCTGGAGGAAGCGAAAAACTCGATGTCACCACGGGTAAACTCACCTTGGAGCAAATCAATCTCATCTATCAACACTTGCCTTTCGACATCAGTTTTGTAGATGAAAACGAACTCGTTTGCTTCTATTCCGACACCGACCACCGCATCTTCCCACGCAGCAAAAACGTCATTGGTCGTCAGGTGATGAATTGCCATCCTCGCAAGAGCGCTCACGTGGTGCGTGAAGTCATCGACAAACTCCGCAGTGGAGAACAAGATAAAGCCGAGTTCTGGATCAACAAGCCCGACTTCTTCATCTACATCATTTATGTAGCAGTGCGCGATGCCGAAGGCAACTTCCGCGGAGTCATCGAAGTGATGCAAGACTGCACCCACATCCGCGCCCTCGAAGGTTCGCAAACTCTCCTCAAATGGGCAAGTGATGAAGGCATTCCCACGGAAGCTCCCACCGACAACGCCGCAGCTTCCACCGCGCAGCCCTCATCCACTCCTGCTGCTGCCACTCAGGTCGAAGCAGAAGACACAGAAGAGGTTGCCAGTGAAGGTCTTCGCTACACCGCATCGGGAGAAGTAGAAATCACCCCCACCACGCGTTTGATGGATTTGTTGAATCGTTTCCCCGAACTGCGTAATCGTCTCACCGAAATCTCCTCCCTCTTTGCCATGCTGCGCACACCTTTCGGCAAATTGATGGCGAAAAAAGCCGATGTGCAAAAGATGAGCGACCGTTCGGGCGTTCCTCTCGATAAACTCATTGCAGGACTCCAACGCATCACTAGCGAATTGCTTGCCAAAGAAAAGCAAGTCTAAGCGCAAAGTTGAAATACTAGAACACGCATTTCCTGGAAAATCGGGGAATGCGTGTTTTTTGTTGCTGAATGCTTCATTATCTGTCAGAAAACCACTCCGAAAATGTTAAATCGGAAGAAAAAATGTCCCATTTTCAGAGTGATAGTTCTCTAGATTTCCATGATTATTGTAACTTTGCACGTATGGAATTTATCATAGAAACCATTGATAGCATCAACACCACGGCACAAGAATTTGTTGCCGCGGTAGACCTTCGTAACAAGCGCCGTAATGTCTTTGCCTTCTATGGCAAGATGGGCGCAGGAAAAACTACTTTTATCAAAGCACTCTGCGACGCCCTCGGCGTGGATGATGTCGTGAACTCGCCCACTTTTGCCATCGTCAACGAATATCACAGCGCAGTGTTGGAGGGACCTGTTTTCCACTTTGATTTCTATCGTATCAAGCACGTGGAAGAGGCCTTCGACATTGGCACCGATGATTACTTCTATTCGGGCTATCCTTGTTTCATCGAGTGGCCCGAACTCATTGAGCCCCTCCTTCCCGACAACGCTGTGCGTGTCGACATTGAGGAAATGCCAGATGGTCGTCGCAAGGTGACCGTCGATGTTTAGTCTTTCCGCTGGTCTGCTCCGATTTTATTCATTCATCACACATATTTAGCCTAATCTATGCACCTACTTTCCCGTTGCTCCGCAGCATTGCTGTGCTGCTTGTTGGCACTACCCCTTAGTGCACAAAGCACGTCTACTCCAAGTGCACCTATGGAGGCGTATACCCTAGATCTCAGTCAAGGAAGTGCCACTACAGCTCAGGTACGTCTACTCCCAGCAGAACTTAAGGCTGGTCTTAAAACTCTTGTGCTCACTGGCGCTTTGAGCAGCGACCGCAATGGTGACTTTCGTCAAATCCGTGATCTATGCCCCAATATTGAGGTGCTCGACCTCAGTGCAGCTACTTGCACTGAAATTCCTGACAATGCTTTCTTAGGACATCGCGGACTACGCAAAGTAGTGTTGCCCAATGGTGTGAAACGCATCGGCCGTCAAGCCTTCTTCAACTGCAAGAATTTGCAAGAAGTTGTGCTGCCAAGTGCTGTGGAAGTCATCGAAGATGGTGCTTTCAACGGTTGCACTGCCCTCCGCAAACTCGACACCTCTCGTGCCACATTGCGCAACGTAGGATTTGCCGCTTTTGAAGGCGTGCCTACTGCCCATTTGCCCCAACCCACCTTCGACCTTTGGGCAAAGGCTGCTCAGGAGAAATACTCCCTCATCCCTTATCCTGCCCAGTTGGAGGTGCAGAAGGGAAAGCCCCTCATGGTGAGCAAAATCGGTAAAGTAGAAGCTGCGCCCGAACTAGCAAACGAAGCTGCCTATGCGCGTCGCATCCTCCGCGATCGTGCTGGACTCAATGTGTTGCGTGGCAGTGCCAAGGTGCAACTCCTCCTTGATGCCACGGTGCAAAATGCCGAAGGCTACGAACTCACCGCTAACAAGAAAGGCATCGTCATCAAAGGAAGCACCCCTGCTGGCGTGTTCTATGGATTGACCACCCTTGACCAGCTCCTCACGGCGCAGCCCCAATCGCTAGACCCCGTGAAAATCGTCGATGCTCCTCGCACTCGTGTGCGTGAACTCATGGTCGATCCTGTGCGCACCTTCATTCCCTTTGCCGAACTCAAACGTATGGTGACCGAGATGGCGCGCTATAAATACAACGCCCTCCACCTCCACCTCGTCGATGACCAAGCTTGGCGCATCGAAATCAAGAAATATCCTCGTTTGGTGGCAGAAAGCAGCCTGCGCCCTGCCATGGACGACATGTTATACACCAGCCCTGGTTTCTACACCCAAGATGAGATGCGCGAACTCGTGGTGTTTGCAGCGCAGCACCACATCATGGTGATTCCTGAAATTGAAATGCCTGGTCACGAAGTTGCCGCCATTCACGCCTATCCTCAACTCACCGTGGGCAACAAGAAAGTGGATGTACGCACCACCAGTGGTGTGTCCAACAACCTCCTCAATCCTGCTTCTGAGTTCACCTATCAGTTCCTTTTCGATGTCTTTGATGAACTCGCCACTGTTTTCCCTGCACCCAATGTGCATCTTGGAGGAGATGAGGCTGGAAATCCGCCACTCGATGATTGGACCACTGACTCTGCTTGCATCGCCCTCAAAGAAAAACTCGGCATCACCACGCGCGACCGCTCCGAAAACTGGAAGTTGCAGAAGTACATGTTCGATCGCGTGATTGCTCACCTCCGCGACAAGCTCGGTAAGACTCCTATGTTCTGGTACGAAACCGACTTCAAGGAAATTCAACCCGGATGCGTCACTTTCGCTTGGCGTCACGGACTCACCAAAACTGCCATTGACGCAGCCCGCGCCAACAAGGCTAAAATCATGCTTTGCCCTGGTGAGCACTGCTATTTGGATTATCCCATGGACAAAGGTGACTTGCCCGAAGTGAACTGGGGTATGCCTGTGACTAGTCTCAAGCGTGTCTATGAGCTTGACCCACGTTGGGGACAAGATGACGCATTTGAGCGCGATTTTCTCTTTGGTGTCACTGGCACGTTGTGGAGCGAATGTATGCCTCAGCCCGAGCGCGTGTACTACCAAGCCTTCCCTCGTGCAATGGCACTAGCAGAAGTGGGCTGGACACCACAAGCGCGTCGCAACTACGACCACTTCTTGCGTCGTTTGCAGTTGATTCAAGCCGATCAACTTCGCCGCGGTTATCCCTCTTCCAGTCGTTTCGCTGGTTATGACCAACTCCGCAAGGAGGAGGTTCCTGCTACCAACAGCAAATAATGCTGGTTAGCCGTTTTTAAGCTATCAAAGCCAGTGCACATAAGCCCTTGCCCTTGTGGCAAGTCTTAAAACCTCTGTGCCTGCTTTCTGATTTTTTCCATCCACCTCAATGCCCTACGGTGTTGGGGTGGATGTTTTTTAGAGGTTGAGGTAATCCTCTAGGGTTTGTAAATATGTTGGGTTGGCTCTTGCCGTGAAAGTAGATGAGTAGGTGAGGGGGCTCGCCCTATGCAGAGCGTATAGCGTTGATGATGCCCCCTATCAGTATATGGGAGGATATGCGCCCAAAGTGAGAAAAATCGCAGAAAACTGCATTTTTATCTTTGAAGTAGTGTGTTTTTGTTATGTGTGGTTGTCAGTTTATGGGTGTTGTGCACCTCCGTTCCTAGTTCTCAATGGGATTTGATTTTAGCAGAAGCGCCAGTTTGAGATTGTTATTTGAGGGTATTGGCGTGTATTGATCAGAAAAGGGAGATGATGCCTCTTTGTCTTAGGTGATTTCCTCGTACGCGCGTGACCCGCGCGCGCATTCCCTGGACTTTTGCACTTTTTGCTTTCACAACCTTCACAGCACCCTTCGTTTGGGGAGATAAATGGAGGATGAAAAAACGTCATTTGAAAGGGATGAAAAAGCGGCAAAAGGGGGTGAAAATCGCTTGAACACCCGTAGAGTGTTAAAATATGTCCGAAATACGCGTGTTATTTGTTGATAAATAGGTGATTACACGAAAATCGGTGAAGGTTGTGAAAGCAAAAAGTGCAAAATTGCTGTAGTGTGCGGGCGCGCGCACGCGCGAGAGGGATGCTTGAAAGTCTTTTTAACAGTGGGTGATTCCACTCGTTGGGAGAAGTTAGTTGGCGATGCTGTAATTTCCTCCGACGCGTCTAAAAAAAACTCCCACGTTTTTGGGAAAATCTCCCACGTTTTTTGAAAAAACTCCGATATTTACTGGTGAATCTCCGATGTTATTTTTTAGCCCCTTGAACTGAGGTGTGTCACATCCTCGCTTTCGGAGAAAACATGGGTGGAACTTTTCCGAGTCTTGTTTCTGTGACGCGATAGAGCAGCCCATGTGAGGGCATTGTTTTACAAAGTTCAGATTGCCTCTTTCTCCTTATTTCTGGCTTTCTATCCGAACTTGAGAAGGAAGAGGAGGGCATAAAATCTGAAAAGCAGGGAGGCACGCTGGCAAAACGACGGATAAGGTGGTTGTAACTTGCGATTTTATGCGCTATGACTGCTATGGCTCGTAAATTTTCGTTATCTTTGCAAGTTGGAATGCAGTACGCATATCTGTGGAAAATTCCTGCTTGTGCGTGCTCTGCGCAATGGGCAGTGTCAGTAGCCCTGCTTTCCAAGGTCAAAGGAGCGACCGTACCACTCCAGAACGTATGGACCACAGAGAAAACGTGGACGAGAGAAAAGGTGAATCGGCGATACTCCTCAGACCTTCGAATAATCCAAATGCGGATATGAAACAGATAAAACTCCGAAAAGGAATCTATTCTTCCCCACTTGCTTTTGTGTGCAATATGCTCTTAGTTTACGTGTTGTACACTGTGTGCCGTCTTGTGTTTTTGTGGAGCAATTGGGATAGTTTTGCCACTGGTTTTGACAAATTGGAGCTCAACCAGTTAATTGTTGGCTCGCTCCTGTTTGACACTTCTGCCATCCTCTATACCAATGCCCTATATGCGTTGCTCCTCCTCCTGCCGCTGCACTACAAAGAGCGCAGACCCTGGAAGCGTGTGGCAAAATGGGTGTTTGTCGTGGTCAATGGTTTGTGCATCGCCATGAACCTTGCCGATGTGGTCTATTTCCGATTTACTGGTCGTCGCACCACAACGAGTGTTTTCCAAGAATTTAGTCATGAAGGCAACCTCCTTTCCATCGTAGGAAAGGAAGTGGCACACCATCCTTTTCTTCTTTTGTTGGGCATCGTCCTTATCGCCCTCTTGTGGGTGTTGTATGTAGAGCCGCGTGCCTATCGTCCGCAGTTGCGTCCTCGTTGGAAATACTATGTGGTGCAGGTTGTGGCGATGGGTATCTTTGTGCCCCTCTGCATCGGGGGTATGCGTGGCGGATTCACCACGGCAGTGCGCCCCATCACACTGAGCAACGCCAATCAATATGTGAACCAACCAGCGGAAGCGGCTTTGGTGCTCAACACGCCCTTTTCGCTGTTGCGCACGCTCACCAAGAAGTCTTTTGAAAATCCTCAATACTTCACGGCTGAAGAGTTGGATCAGATCTATTCGCCGCTCCATACCCCTCGCGCAGGACAAGGAGAGATGTTGCGCAAAAATGTGGTGGTGCTCATCCTCGAGAGTTTCGGACAGGAGTTTGTGGGCGCGCTCAATAAAGACCTCGATGGTGGAAAATATAAAGGTGCCACCCCCTTTCTCGATTCACTCATCGCGGTGAGTACCACCTACGAACAGTCGTTTGCCAACGGGCGCAAGAGCATCGATGGCATGCCCTCGGTGCTTTCGAGCATCCCGATGTTTGTAGAACCTTTCTTTCTCACTCCGGCTTCGCTCAATCATTGAGTGGATTGGCAGGAGAACTCAACAAGGAAAGCTATTACACGGCGTTTTTCCACGGAGCTGCCAATGGGTCGATGGGCTTTCAAGCCTTTGCTAAGTCCACTGGATTCAAAGACTATTTCGGTCGCACCGAGTTTAACGAAGACAAGCGTTTCCGTGGCGACGCTGACTTTGATGGCACTTGGGCTATTTGGGACGAACCCTTCCTGCAATACTATGCGACGAAGATGAACGAGATGCGCGAACCCTTCATGACTGCTGTGTTCACGGCTTCTTCACACGCCCCCTTCAAAGTGCCTGAGCAGTATGAGCGCCAGTTTCCCGATGAAGGACCGACGGTGCTTCACCGCTGCGTGAAATATAGCGACATGGCGTTGCGCAAATTTTTCGCTAAAGCGCGCACAATGCCTTGGTATAAGAATACGATTTTCGTGCTCACTGCCGACCACACGAGTCTCTCGAGCCACCCAGAATACGGTACTCCCGTAGGTACCTTCCGTGTGCCCATCATCTTCTTCGATCCTTCTGGACAGATGCCAGCAGGACGTCACGAAGGAATTGCAAAACAAATCGACATTATGCCCACCATATTGGGCTATCTGCGCTATCCACGCCCCTACATAGCCTTTGGCAACGACCTCACACAGGTGGCAGCGACAGACAATTATGAAGTGGCTTACCTCAATGGTGTTTACCTCTTCGTGCAAGGCAATGAAGTGCTCCTCTTTGATGGACAGAAAGTGACTGGTTTGTATGATTATAAGCACGATGTGATGATGCAGCACAACTTGATGGGCAAGTCGCCTCGACAAGGGGAGATGGAACGCAAGTTGAAAGCAATCATCCAGTCGTATATGTCGCGTATGCTCAGCGACGAAGTCACGATAAAAAAATAATAAGAGTCGTCCCATGACGTTGAAAAAGAAAATAACACTAGGTAGTTTAGCACTCCTCTTGGTGGGACTCACGGTGCTCGCCATCGTGCGTTGGGAGGTTTGGTTTGGCAATCCTCCCGAAGCTCCTTATGTGCCGAAGGCAGAACCTACGCGCGTGCTCCTCACCTTCGGTGATGATGGCGAGATGTCGCGCAACGTGAGTTGGATGTGTGACACTGCGATTCATGAAGCTCACCTAGAACTCTTGCCCGATGGCACTGATCACCCCATGTGTGTGAAGGCAGAAGGGGAAGTCTTCGAATCGCGCAGTGGCAAAGCCGCCTATTATGTGGCGCGTTTGAAGCAGTTGCAAGACGGTTTGTGCTATCGCTATCGCGCGGTGACCAATGGCAAGGCGTCCCCTTGGTATGAGTTTGGGGTGACGGATCCTGCGGTGAAGAAAGATGTGTCGTTTCTCTTCTTCGGCGATGTGCAAGATAGCCTCAATGGGGTGAGCAATTGCTACATCAGTAAGGCTTGGGTGCAGCATCCAGCTTCAGATTTCGTTGTTTGGCGGAGATTTGACCGAGCGTCCCACCGATGCTTACTGGGAGGAGACTTTTCGCAGCATCGATGGCGTGGCTCAGACCATTCCGGTGCTTTGTGCAACGGGAAATCACGAATATCTCAAATATCCCATCCGCAAGTTGGAGCGTCGCTTCTCACTGGTGTTTTCTTATTTCCTCAAATCGATGGAAGGCGAAAATCAAGTGTACACCCTCCGCTATGGAGATGTGCAGTTGTTTTTGCTCGACTCCAATCGAGAGTGGCCCTACTTGGCGGAACAAGCCACGTGGTTGCGCAAAAAACTCGCAGAGAGCACAGCGCGCTGGAAGGTGGTGGTGCTGCACCATCCCATCTATTCCATCAAATCTAAAACGAACGATTTGCTCCAACGCTGGGAATTTGCTAGTTTGCTGAATGAAAATGTGGACTTGGTGCTGCAGGGACACGAACATGCCTATGCGCGCATGACGCAATGGGAAGGGGGCAAGCGCATTCCTCCCATCTACACCGTGAGTCACTGCTCTCCAAAGTTTTATCGGGTGCAATTTGACGATCGCTTCGACCGTTTCTGCACGGGAACGCAGATTTATCAATATATCGCCCTCCACGGCGACACACTCTCGATGAATGCCTACGATGCGCGTACGGGAAAACTCTATGATCGTGTGGATTTGGTCAAGGGGATGCACGATCATCCCACCATTATCGACCGCGGAAAGGATATTCCCGAAATTTTGGATTTCACACCGAGACCCGGAAATAAGAAAGATGCAGCCTTTGCCGAACGCATCCGTGCGTATAAGGCAAAAAAAAGGACTTAAATCCCAATCGGTCAAGAGACCGTTATAGTACGACTCGTGATTGAGAAGGTAATTTCCTGTCCTCTTTCCTTTTCTTGTTGGCATATATTCTTTCGTTCTCGCCGTAGCCCGCTACGCCTTCTAACTCACGGTAAACCATCTGCTCAACAAACTAACGAAATCTGTTCAGAATCTAATGACCGATTTGGGTTAAATAATACGACGATTCCACTATGAAGTGTCTACATATCATCACTCCCGTCAAGGATAGTATCGACAGCACGCTCGAAACGATGCGTGCGGTGCTGGATAGTGCTTTGACGATGCCCTACACCTACACCATCTACAACGACAATTCGACGCCAGAAAACACTGCGCGCCTCCATGCTGAGGCGGAGAAAATGGGCGTGAAGGTGGTGGATTTGTCGGATTTGACGGATCATCCTTCTCCCAATTATCTCTTTGTCTTGCGTCGTTGCCAACAAGAATGTTTGGCTGCCGATGCGGGTTTGCTCATCGTGGAGAGTGATGTCACCGTGAAGCGCGACACCTTGCAAGGCTTGGCAGACGGTGCTTTGGCACGCGAGGATTGTGGCATTGCAGCTGCTGTGACGGTGGATGAAGCGGAACGGGTGAATTATCCCTATCTTTATGCCAAAGGTTGGAATGGGGTAGTGGACTCTCGCAAGCACTGCTCATTTTGCTGTTCACTGCTCACTCCGAAACTGTTGGCTGCCTTTGACTTCCAGCAACTGGACGACACGAAAAACTGGTTCGATGTGACGATTTCGCACGAGAGTTTGGCAGCTAAGCTCCACAATTATCTCTTCTGCAATCTCACCGTTTTGCATCGCCCTCACGGCAGTCGTCCGTGGAAACAACTGAAATATAAGAATCCACTCAAATACTACTGGATCAAATGGACGAAGGGATTCGACAAGATTTAAGCGCAACAGACCTGCCTTGGTGTCGGTCGTTGTGCCCCTCTACAACATGGAAGAGTTTGTGGGCGACACTTTGCGCAGTGTGTTGGCATCGACTTATCGTCACCTCGAAGTTATCGTGGTGGATGATGGTTCTTCTGATGCTTCAGCCTCGATTGTGGCAGAAATCGCTGCGCAAGATTCGCGTGTGATTTTGCTGCATCAAGAGAATGCTGGACCTTGCCGTGCTCGCAACAATGCGGTGGCAGCTTCACATGGACAATACATTCTCCCGGTAGATGCCGACAATCTGCTGGCATCTCAGTTCATTACGCAGGCAGTACCCATCTTAGAGTCACAACCTAACGTGAAAGTGGTGTGCCCGACGATGGAATTCATCGGAGATAAGCAGGGACCGTGGCGACTTCCCGAATTTTCGCTCTCACTCCTCGCTCGTCGCAACCACATCGACACTTGCGCGCTCTATCGCCGCACAGACTTCGATCGCATCGGTGGATATTGTGAGGAAATTATTGCGCGCGAAGATTGGGATTTCTGGATTTCTCTGCTCAAAGATGGCGGTGAGGTGGTGCGACTGCCCGAAGTGGGGTGTTATTACCGCGTGCGCAAGCAGTCGAAGCGCATCAGAGACCGCAAACTCAAAGCGCATGTCACTGCTGTGCTCAATGAGCGACATGGGGCTTTCTTTGAGGAACAGCTCGGTGGTCCGCTGCGCAAGATGCGCTCTTGGTCGCGCTGGATCAACTTTCTCACACGTCCGTTGCGCTATCGTAAAGTGGTGACCGCTCCTGCGATTGCTCCCGAAGTGAAACGCTTCGTTCATCAACTGCCTTGGAGATTTGCTCATGAGGGACGCGAGATTTTCAAAAATCGCAATGCCATTCGTCAATACGAACTCGGAGAAGACTCGGTGGTGGTGAAACAATTCACGCTCCCCATCACTTTTAATCGTGTGGTCTATCGCTGGTGGCGCAAGAGTAAGGCGCAACGCTCCTACGAATATGCCATGCAACTTCGTGCCCTTGGTGTGGGTTCTCCAGAACCTCTCGGTTTTTGCGACACTGGCTCGCTCTGGCAAGTGGGATATTGCTATTATGCTTCGCGCACTTCTAAGTTGCGCTATAACTATCACGATGCGGTGAATGGAAAACAGCCCGATGAAGAATCTGTTTTGCGCACTTTGGCGAAAACCGTGGCACGAATGCACGAAGGAGGTTTTTGGCACAAAGATTTATCGGGGAATAACATCCTCTGGGATCGAGTAGACGATGAAGGAAATCCATTAGATGTTGCAGTATCTTCTCCCCAAGATTATAAGATTGCGATTGAACTCATCGACCTCAATCGTATGCGTCTAGGAAAAGTGTCGCTGGTTTTGGGGTGTGCTAACTTTCAGCGCATAGGAATGTCTGAAAAACATCAGATGCTGGTGGCAGAAGCTTATGCTGAGGAGCGAGGATTTGACGCACAACTCTGTTTTCAAAACATTGTTGCAGCACGGAACCGCTTGCTCGGACAATAGGGTGGTGAGAGGGCACTCTTCGTTTTTGAACAGTTTGGCTCTATCTTTTAGGTGAATATTCTGTGACCTTTCCACTTTTCTCCAGTCCACTGTATTTTTGTGTCCTGATATTTCCTACTTCTCATCCTAGATTCTACCATCGTTCTCTGTTTTCCACAGGCTACTTCAACGTAAGTTTCTCTGAAATCTGATCTTTTCTTTATGCCACTCAACACTTTTCATGTTGCCTTTGCGAGTAATGATGCATACGTGCCATATCTTGCTGTGACTTTGCAAAGTTTGCTTAGTTACCAAGTCCAAGTCGAAGGACGAGAATGGCATGTGCATGTTCTCACCGATGGCGTGTCTGAAGGCAACATCCGAATGCTGGAAGAAATAGTGGGAAACAGAGCCGACTTTCAACTAGAAGTGCATGTAGTGTCTACAAGCAGTTTTTCCGAACTTCCAGATGTTGGATATTCCATTTACACCTATCTGCGTTTTCTTTTGCCTACTGTGCTTTCCTCTGTGGAGAGAGTTTTGTATTTAGATGTCGACCTTTTGGTTCATGCTGATATTTCGGAGCTATTTCTTGCTCCTCTCGACACCGCCATAGCAGCGGTTCCCGAGTTTTGGAATAAGAAACATCGTAAAAAATGGCAGCTTCCAGAAGATACATTCTATTTCAATGCAGGAGTGTTGCTAATGAATTTGTCGATGTGGAGAGAAAAAGATTACGCAAAAAAACTTATAGAGTGGTGCGAAGCACATCAAAAACAGTTGAGTTTCCCCGATCAAGATGCGCTCAATGTGGTGCTGCAAGAAGACGTGTCGTGGCTTCCGCTGCGTTATAATGTGATGTATAATCATCTAGAGCGCACAGCCTATTATAAAAAAGCGCGTTTCCAGAGTGAGATAGGCGAATGCTTGTATCATCCAGCCATTATACACTATGCAGGCTGCGCACCTTGGTTTGACGACAAGCGCAAACATCCTTATCATCATTTGTGGTGGGAACAATCTGCACAGATGAACTTACCATTCAGTTCTCGTAGCAGTTTGAGTGGATGGAGAAGACAAAAGTTCTTTCTCAAACAATTTTTCTACAAACTCATCTCGCGTTATCCATCTTTGGAAAAGTTGCAGGCGCAGTATCAGCAGGTGTTAAACTCCTCGCCGTTGAAGCCCTTCGGTTCTTAGTTTTCAAGGTAGATATGAAGCATGCTTATCTCATTTTAGCTCATCACGAACCAGAGGTTCTTCGCTTATTACTCACGCTGCTCGATGATGCGCGCAACGACATCTATTTGCATATTGACGGCAGAGCACAGCGTCTCTATGAACAATTTGAGCATTGGCAACCCCAATCGGCTCGTTTCTTCATACTTTCTCAACGTGTGAAACCCGAATGGGGACAAGTGAGCATCGTACGCGCAGAATTATTGCTTTTTTCGGCAGCTTTGCAACAAAAATCGCCTTATGCCTACTATCATTTGCTTTCTGGGGTGGATCTTCCTTTGAAATCGCAAGATGAAATTCACGCTTTTTTTGCGAAACATCAAGGAAAAGAGTTTCTGCATTGCGGATTTGACGATGCCTCCATGTGTGTAGCTTTTAAGCGAGTCAGTCGCCACTATCTCTTTTTGCGAGCTTTGTGCAAACGTAAGAAGGCAATCTCTGAGGTGTTCAAGAAAATCCTAAGTAAAAGTGTCTTAGGTGTGGAGAAAATAGCTCGTTATCGTCGTTATTCTCTCAAGCAGAAGTTCTATTACGGTTCGCAGTGGGGTAGTTTTATACACGACTTTTGTGAATATCTGGTGAAACACTCTGATGAAGTGTTAGAAACCTTCAGTCGCACTTTTTGTCCTGATGAGCTCTACAAGCAGACGGTGATTATGTCTTCACCTTTTGCTGAACGTCTTTATGCCAAAAATGCCGCATCCAATGAATGTACACAGCGTTTTATAGATTGGTCGCGAGAAAAAGACGGGCATCCTCACATCTTTGATAGTGAAGACTATGATTTATTAGTGAATAGTCCCTATATGTTTGCACGCAAATTTTCATCTCATCATCCGCAACTCCTCAAACTTTGGTATGATAGGTTGTCGAAGAAGTAATAATGGCACAACATTTACCCGAATACAAAAACATTCGCTAAGAATATCTCCCAATATAAAACAACACTCTTGCAAAATCACTGGATATTGCAAGAGTGTTGTTGGTTTCTCTAAGAAACTTGCTCTTTATCGACTGATTGTGAGTTGTTCAATCAGTTGTTCATATTCCTTTGCTGCAGCTTCAAGAGAGTAATGAGCCGCTTGAGTACGCACGTTTTCGCTCATTCTTTCTCGTAACTCATGGTTTTGTGCCAGTTTCACCAAAGCTGCTGCAAAAGCGTCAATGTCGAAAGGAGGAATGATAACCCCATTCTCCCATTGAGACGCCATTTGTTCGCGCATTCCATCGCAAACATCAAACCCCATGGGCACTACTCCGCACATTTGCGCCTCAGTAATCACGAGTGGCCATCCTTCAAAGGTGGAAGTCAGACATAAAATGGCTGCTTTATCCATGTATGGCGTAGCATCCTCTTTATAGCCTTCAAAAGTAATGCGCGGCAATGCAAGTTTCTGAGCGAGAATTTCCAAATTCTTACGGAAAGGTCCGTCCCCCACAAATTTGAGTTCCCAATCTGGGAGTTGATGATATGCTTTTTCCCACACCTGTAATAGTCTTTCAGGACGTTTGTCCGCAAATTCAATGCGTCCCACAAATAAAATCACTTTGTCTTTCTGAGACGACGGAGACGACACGAGTTTACTGCCATTGTGCAACACCTTGATTTTCTCTTTCAACGTCTTGTCAAAAGAAAATGTATCCAATAATGTTTTTCGATATCCCTCGCAGAGCACAGTGTAAGCATCAACTTCGTGAAGACGAGTGAGGTAGCGGCGAAATTGTCTTTTCTTGTAGACCTGAAAAACGTGTATTTTCCAGAAATCGTGAAACATCCAGCGCAGCATACGACCAGGACTTGTCAAAGCCAACGCCTTCAGTTTGCTGATTTTTGCAATACTTTCCCAGAAAGGAATGCTGTGTAGACTATAGATGATTTTACAACCAGACGCTTCACGTAGTTCTTTCGTGTAGCGATAGTAAAAACCTGGGATAAAACAAAGTTGTATATTGCGTTCTCTGAGCGATTTGATGAGAAACGGTAGAGCTTCTGCTTCTGTTTTTCTCATCTTTTGGTTGGGTTTATGGGGGATTTCTATCACCTCATAATCCAAAGAACCACGAGTGGTAGGGGCCTTGTAACAATATAAAGTGATGGGATGCCCATAAGCCGCCAGCTGTTCCACAATATCAAGACAAATCTTTCCGGTACCACCGCCGGGAAACTCGGCATTAAAGAAAAAAGCAACAGGCGTTTTTATCATACTAGATGATGTTATAAAGTTGTGATGAATCCGAAAAACTCATCTATCATTGTGGTATTTCGTAAACCCAAGGTTCACTGAGTTGTATTCTTTCTCTGACGCTCATCCCACTCCTTCTTGGTACGTTTCCAGCGGTTGTGTGTCCAGAGCCAGAGGTGAGGATGCGCTTCGATACTCGCTTCTAAGGCTTGTACATAAGCATCGGTGATAGGGAAGGACGAAGGCGTTGCGGTCTTCGCGTCATCTGCTCCGTTTGCTTCATCCGCTCCGTTTATTTCAGAGCTATCTTGGAAACCAGCCTTCAATTCTATGAGTTCAGCGCGATATTCTCCGCGGTGGGGACGAGTGATGTCCAGATAATAGTAGCGTGCACCCACTTTTTTTCCAATCTTTCCGCACCCGTGAAGAAGGAAGTCTCGTGGTGCAGAAAATCGCACCAATGGTGCATCGCTTCCCACTTCGGAGATTGATCCGAAATAAAACCAATCATCCCCTTTTCTTCGTTTTTCTTCCACGACAAAATCGTGCGAAGCGTCTCTTTCATCGCGATATTTGTAGCCCCCATTCTGCCGCGAACGTGTAAGAAAAGCTCGTCCATGAGCGGACTGTGGAGAGGATGGTAAATTTGTCCGAAATGGATGCCCCCATCGCTCCAAAGCGGAAGTGAGGAAACCCATTCCCAGTTACCAAAGTGTCCCAGATAGAGAAACACAAATTGATGCTCTCCATTGCGCAACTCCCGAAGCACCTCATGAAGATTGACAAATCCATACGGCGGTAGAGCTCCTTGCGCGAAATCGACATCAGTTTGAGCGTTTCCACGACATAGTCGGCAAACCAGTGGTAGAAGTCGCGCTCTATCTTCGCACGTTCTTCCGCAGACCGCGTAGGGAAAGCCTCAGCCAACTGACGTTGCACGAGTGCGCGCCGATATTTCAGCACATGAAACACCAGCGGAAAAATTAGCACATCGGCAAAAAAATAGTGCAGTCGGAGCGGCAATAGTGAGCAAAGCCACCAGAGTGCACGGCAGAGAGGGAGTAATCGTTGCACGAGTGCAAAGTTAAGCATTTTCTCCGAACTCCCTTGGGTTTACACCGCTAATTTCCCGCTCCACAAGAGGCTAAACAGCGGAATCCTAACTAAAATACGATAAAGCCGTGGTAAAATTCCTGGCATCTCCCGAAAAATCAGTAACTTTGCCTAGAGGCAGAATGCCCTTATCTCCAACGACGAAACGATAACCACTAACGATGCAGGAAGAACAGCCCATTAACGACGCAATGCAAAGCCCTAACGCTGAGCCCAACGCCACAGCAGAAGACACCAACACCGCGCTCCACTCGGAAGGCGCGGAAGCCGCCGTGGATTTTGACCCAGCAGAGATGAAACAAGATGAAACAGTGAATGTGCACCCTCTCACCGGGATGTACCAAAACTGGTTTCTAGACTATGCTTCCTATGTGATTTTGGAGCGTGCTGTGCCGCATCTCTACGATGGTCTCAAACCTGTGCAGCGCCGCATCCTTCACACCATGAAGCGCATGGACGATGGTCGCTACAACAAGGTGGCAAATATTGCTGGTGAAACCATGAAATTTCACCCCCATGGTGATGCCTCTATCGTAGATGCTCTCACCCAGATGGGACGTCAAAATCTCCTCATCGATTGTCAAGGTTCGTGGGGAAATATCCTCACAGGAGATGAGGCTGCTGCTCCGCGTTACATCGAAGGACGACTCACCAAGTTTGCCCTCGATGTATTGTTTAATCCTAAAACCACAGAGTGGAAACTCTCCTACGACGGACGTAACAAAGAACCTGTCGCCTTGCCCGTGAAGTTCCCCCTTCTTTTGGCGCAAGGAGCAGAAGGTATTGCGGTGGGATTGAGTGCAAATCTTGCCCCACAACTTTGGCGAACTCTGCCAAGCCGCCATCTCCTACCTGAAAGGCGAAGACTTCACCCTCTATCCCGACTTCCAAACGGGTGGTCTCATCGACGTTTCGCGCTATAATGATGGACTTCGTGGTGGGGCTGTCAAGGTGCGCGCACTTGTGGAAAAACGTGATAGCAAAACCATAGCCATCACCGAACTCCCTTACGGCAAGACGGTCGATAGCCTCTGCGAAAGCATCAAGAAGGCAGCTGACAAAGGACGCATCAAAATCCGCCAAATCCAAGACTTCACTGCTGAGAATGTGGAGATTCTCATTCACCTCGCACCCGGTGTGTCGAGCGATAAGACCCTCGATGCGCTCTATGCCTTCACCGACTGCGAAGTGAGTATCTCCCCCAACTGCTGCATCATTGACAAAGACACTCCCCGATTCGTCACCGTCAAAGAAGTGCTCAAGAGCAATGTGGAAAACACCAAGGCTCTCTTGAAGCGCGAACTCGAAATCCGCCGTGCAGAACTCCTCGAAAGCATGATGTTTGCGTCGCTCGAGCGCATCTTCATCGACGAACGCATTTATAAGGATAAAGCCTACGAAAATGCTGCCAATATTGACGCTGCTTAGCCCACATCGACAGTCGTCTCGAACCCTTTAAGGCTGATTTCGTGCGCGAAGTGGTGCGCGAAGACCTCTTGCGTCTCTTGGAAATCAAGATGGCACGCATCCTCAAATTCAACAAAGCCAAGGCGGATGAACTCATTGCCCGCATCAAGGCAGAGTTGGCACAAATAGAGCACGATCTCGCGCATCTCACAGAAGTAACCATTGACTGGTTCACCACCATCTACGACCGCTATGCAGCCGAACACCCCCGCCGCACGGAGATTCGCTCGTTCGACACCATCGAAGCTGCCAAAGTGGTGGAAGCCAACGAGAAACTCTATGTGAATCGTGCCGATGGCTTCATGGGAACCTCTCTGAAGAAGGATGAGTTTGTGGAGAATTGCTCCAACATCGACGATGTCATCATCTTCTATCGCGATGGTACTTACAAGGTGACGCGAGTGGCTGAGAAGGTGTACATCGGTGAGACAGAACGCTCCAAAGCTGAGAAGAAGAAAGCCGAGATTGTACACATCGCGGTCTTCAAGAAGAACGACCAGCGCACAGTTTATAATGTGGCTTATCGCGATGGAAAAGACGGTGCCTACTATGTCAAGCGATTTAACGTGACGAGCATCACCCACGATCGCGAGTATGATGTCACCCAAGGCACGCCTGGATCCAAAATCCACTATTTCACTGCCAATCCAAATGGAGAAGCCGAAGTAATCAAGGTGACTTTGAAACCCAATCCCAAACTGCGTCGCATCTTTTTTGAAAAGAGCTTCAGTGAATTGGCTGTCAAAGGTCGCGGTTCGCGTGGTAATCTTCTCACGCGACTTGATGTGCACAAAATCACGCTCAAATCTCATGGTGCCTCCACATTGGGAGGGCGTAAGGTGTGGTTTGATCACGATGTGCAACGTCTCAACTTCGACGAGCGTGGCGACTATTTGGGCGAATTCCACAGCGACGACTTGGTGCTTGTGGTGCTCGATAATGGCGATTTCTACACCACCAATTTCGACCCCAACAATCACTACGAGAGCACTGGTCTCATGCGTGTAGAGAAATTTGATGAAACCAAGGTGTGGACGGCTGTGCTCTATGACGCTGACAACGATAACAATCTCTACATCAAGCGATTCAATTTGAACGTGCCTCGCAGACGCGTCACCAAAACTTCATGGGCGACAACCCCAACTGCAAGTTTGTGGCACTCACCGACCAAGCCTTCCCGCGTTTCCAAGTGAGCTTTGCGGCTCCCGACGATTTCCGCGAACCCCTTGTGGTGGATGCAGAAGAGTTTATTGCTGTGAAAGGATTCAAGGCGAAAGGTAAGCGCGTGACGACCTTTAATGTGGCGAAGGTGGAGCAGCTCGAGCCCACTCGATTCCCTGAACCTCCGGCTGAGACAAATGATTCTGCGGAGGAGGACGATGAATTGCAACAAGATGCTCCTACCCCTGCACAAACGGAGACGGACATTATGGATGACCTGACAGGGCAACTCAAGTTGGGATTTTAGTTACCCCCGCGCTCTCTTAAATAAAGTGACCGCTGAAACTCATGAGTTTCAGCGGTCACTTTATATTTTGAGGATAAGGATATCTTTTCCTGCTCTTCTATGGAAGGGAGGAGCCGTCGCACCAAACAATAATCCCAAATCGGTCATTACCCAAACTCTTGTCCCTAGACGAAGTTGGGCAGCGTCGGCAAGTTGTCGCGTGTGAGCAGGTTCGTCGGTCGGTGTAATCATGAGCATATTGCCCTCGAGTGCCACCACATAGCCCTCGAGTCCGCGCACCACAGCGCCGATGCCTTGCGGCAGATGCACCAAAGTGTGGCTCGTGCCTTGGAATATCACACCAGCACCACCCACGGTGGCGTTGCCATCCGCATCTGTGTCTTGTACCTCCTTCATCACGGGCCATGAACCCACGTCGCGCCATCCGAAAGAGCATTCTTGCACCACCGTGGGCCAGTCGCGGTCGAGGAGCACAGAGTCGATGCTGTTGTATTCTGCAGCAGGGTAGTAGCGTTGGAGTGCCAATTTGACCTCTTCTTCAGAAAATTCCACCGCGCTCAGTCCGAAGCTCGGCAAGAGTTGAGGCACGTAGGTCGCCATCGTTTGCACGTGCCAGAGGAAAAGTCCCGTGTTCCACAGAAATTCGCCGCTCGACACGAAGGTCTTAGCAAATTCAATTGGTGGTTTTTCGGTGAACGACTTGCGCATGAAGCGTTTTTGGTCGATGCTATTGCCCTTTTGTAGGTAGCCATAAGCCGTGTTGGGAGTGGTGGCTTTGACGCTCATCGCCAAAAACTGAGGATGCTCACGCACATAGTCCAACCCCTGCAATAATTCTTGCTCAAAGGCAGCCTCGTTGGTGATGAACTGGTCGGCAGGCGAAGCCACAATGCAGGCTTCGGGATCGCGCTGACTGATGTACCACGATGCCCAAGCTGCGGCTGGTGCCGTGGACAACTGGGCAGGTTCTGCCAAAATTTGAGCGTCTTCGAGTTCGGGAAGTTGGGTTTTTACCAATGGCACATAGTCTGTGAAGGTAGAAACGTAGATATTTTGAAGGGGAATGAAGCGTGCGATGCGGTCGAATGTCAGCTGCAAGAGCGTGCGTCCCACCCCGAAGAAGTCGATGAACTGTTTCGGGTGTTGAGCGCGGCTCACGGGCCACAATCGACGACCTTGACCGCCTGCCAGTATGATGCAATAATCGTGAGTTCTCATGGAAAAATGATGTAAATTGAGTACAGCGAATATAACGATAAAGCATGAAATAACGAAGAGAATAAGGGAGAAATACATGGTGTGATAAAGTTTTTCGTGTAAAGGTTTGGTGGATAGATAAAAAAGTAGTACTTTTGCATCACGTTCGCACTACAAGTGCTGAATGATGCTCCGATGGCGGAATCGGTAGACGCGTCGGTCTCAAACACCGATAGGGAAACCTGTGCCGGTTCGACCCCGGCTCGGAGTACGATAACCACTCTTCAACGAAAGTTGTAGGGTGGTTTTTTGTTGTGCCTACCCTCATGGCACCCTTCTATATGTGGATTGAAGGATGTTAATTCTAGCGTTTCGGAGGGTAAAGAATGTTGCAATACTCCTTTTCTTAAAGTCTTTTAGCTTTGTGGCGGGTTTAGCGAGGTTTTCGGGGGAGATTTGGGGTGTGCTTAATGTGTTTTTCTTGCTTTCGTGCATTTGGCGAGAAAATAAGTACTTGCCTGAGCACCGAGTTTCCTCGCATACGCGCGCGCATTACCAGCAAACATACACTTTTTGCTTTCACAACCTTCACCGATGGTCGTTGAGTTTTCATAAAAATGACGGGCAAACCACGCTATTTCGTCCCCCAATATGATACCTTTCGTTGCCTCTATCAGACGGACTTTGGTGCTCATTTGAAGAACACTGTTCCTAATACCCTCGCATTGCGTTGTATTTCAGTAGACTACACCCGTTTTTGTGAAGGTTGTGAAAGCAAAAAGTGCAAAAATGCAGGGTGTGCGCGCACGCGCACGCGCGAGAGAGGTGTAAAAGACGAAGACTGGGAGCACCAAAAATGCTTCTCGGAAGTGAGAATCATTCTTCTCCAAGCATCCAATAAAAACATCGGACGTTTTCCAAAAAACGTTGGACTTTTTCCAAAAAACGTGGGAGATTTTTCTCAAAACGTGGGAGATATTCAAAAAAATCTCCCACGTTTTGAGCGTTGTACAAGATTCTATAGAAAACCACGCAAGGTATCCTATACTCACAACCAACATTTCCCCTAAAGAACTTTGTCCTGTCCGTTTATCACCTTCGGTACAACACAAATTGAAGTACTAAGAAAATAGAGGTGGTCAAAAACGATAGCGCAACCACAGCCCTCCATGCAACGACAAAGTGGGAGCAGCATCGAAGCCAGAAGTGTTGGATGAAAGTGGGCGACTCCAGTGTTGGGTCAGCGCAAGACGAGCAGAGAGCGCCCAAGCGCGAGATGGGGTCCACGACGCGACAGCCACTCCGGAGCAACCTTTTCCATAAAAACTCGGAAAAAGCTCCGGTGCTTGGCAGTTGCGGTTGGTAGACAAAGAGTCGCGCGTCAAAAACGCTCAGCAGAAAACACCCCCACAAAGACAGAGGCGTGCCAAACAGTCTGGGGAGCATAGCGCAGACGCATCGAAAGCATTGCCCCAAGGTGGGGAGTGTTCGAAACTTGCTGCCGCGTCATGGCACCATCCAGGTTGGTCTGCCACATCCATGCTCCAGAGCTATACTGATGTTGCAGGCGAAGCGACTGACGCATCACCCACTGCAGCAGAGGTGCATGCTGTGGAATGGTTTGTTGCTTTGACGTGAGGCGATAGCGCAATGACCACTGCTCTCTGCGATGCGCAGCGTAGGTGAAGAGGGTTTGCAAAACGAATCCCGAAGAGGGAGCGGCAGCGCGCCAAGTGGGAAGGGGATGGTGGTAGATCTGGGCAAAACTTTGCCAGCGGAGTTTGCGCCAGCGCGCAGTTTCGTAGCCAAGAAGCAGCCCCATTTCATTTTGCACCTTGCTGCCCTGTTGAAAGGTGCGAGCAGAAGGCGCGATGTTGTGCCCACTGAAGTGGCGCAGTTGGAGCAGCAGGATGTCGGACGAAGTGAGTTGATAGCGCAAGAAGGCAGCAAAGGCAGTAGCTCCAGTCGCGTTTATTATCCCCTCACTTTGCAGTCCCCAACGGCGCGCATAGTGAGCAAAGTCTACACTTAGCGCCAAGGCATTGTTTCCGACCATGGGAGAGGACACACCGCGCGCGGTTTTGTTTTCTGGAAAAGGCTGAGAAAAGTGATTTCCCCCAATACCAACACCCCATTCAGTTTGTGGCTGTTTCCATGCAGCATGCGCTCCTAGTTGATAGTGCTCTAATGTGCTGCGATGGGAGAGTTCTAGTCGATTGCGGTGGTAGCCGTTTTCATAGACAGACTTCACCTCTCCGTCTTCAAAACTCGCATCCAATGCGCGATAACTCGCAAAGGCTGTCCATTGCCAATGTCCCGTTTGTTGTTGCCAGGCTGCACCACGCAGATAATGCGCCTCATCGGTGGAGGTGTTGGGGGTGATGCGCGTGAGATGTCGCGGAAGATCTATAAAATAGGGTTGAATGAAGCTGCCAAAACGATGTCCGACGAGGAGACCTTGGGCAAACTGGACATGATAGTCGCCCAAGATGATTTGACGCTGAGCTGAGCTGTTGTGTTTTTCGACAAAGAAGGAGGTATGATCAAAGGGCAGATTGCGATAGGCGGCAAAGGGTTCTCCAATGTCGTGATCGAAGGTGAGACCTGCTCTCCACGATTCGCGCGACTGCACGCGATAGCGGAGTGTGTTGCTCCAAGGGAGTCCGAGAAAGCGGTGCTTTTCATCGACGGGATGACGAGGATTGCCACCAAACAAAGGCGAACGGGGAAGGGGCAACTGGGCACGATATTCGAGGGTGTGGCGTGCTGTCTGCCACTGTTGTCGCCAATCGGGCTGCGCACGCAAGGTGTCTCCCACTTCCACAAAAAGACTGAGCCAGCGCAGCTGCTGCGCTTCTATGCCATGCACCATCATGAGCTCGGAGGGGGAAGCAAAGGCGCGCAAGCGACTGCGATAAGCCAACAAAGAATCTACTTGCGCAGCGGTGAGCAAAGCAAGATCTAGAAGCTGTTGGCGTGTGGCAAGGTTGATGTTGAGGGGATGCTGATGCTGATCTTCGAGAAAGTCGAGCGTGGTGCCCCCGCGGTCGATGGGGGAAGGGCTATCCTCATCCACCCCTCGGCTTTCGAGATATTCTTCCACAAATTGATCCCAAGAAAGAAGGGGCATTCCGCGCACGATGGTCTGTGCAGGCAGGAGAAGCGTGCAGCATAATCCTAAAATGAGAAGGAGGGCTTTCATAGTCAGAGCGCGGTTAATTAAGGAGATATCAGAGGTAAGGGAGGAAATGGCGTCTTTACGAACTAGAATTGTGCCAGGCAAAATAAGCGCACCCTTCTTTCGCGCAGCGATGAGCGAGAAAGAAGGGTGCGCGAAGCAAATGTGGAAAGAAGTAGTTGCTTAGAAACGAGCAGCAATACCGACAGAGAGATTAGCTTGTGAGTAGTTGCTTGAAAGCACTTGTTGGCGTGCTTCAGCATTTACAAACACATTGTCAGTGAGGAAGTATTGCACACCACCACCGAAGTTAGCACCAAGAGTACCTTCATGATTGTAAACTGTGGTGTTATCGAGAATGCCGAGCTTAAGACCCCAGTTTGCGTAAGAGAAACCAACGAGGGGATATACGGCAAACTTAGGTGAAAGGCGGAACACGTAGTGTGCGTTGGCATTGATATCCCAAGCGTAAATGCCATTTGAAGGAAATAATAGCCAAACGAACCTTCGAGACGGATGTTGTCCGTGATGAAGTGCTGATACTTAGCACCGACACCAAAGTTGCTGTTGTTAGTACCCAAAAAGGAGGTTGACACCCAATGCCTTTGAGTTGGTTACATCGTAAGAGGCATTACGAGTGGTGCGTTGAGCCTGACCTTGCACAGCGAATGCAAGCAGAGCAGCGAAAAGTAGAGTTTTTTTCATCTGATAACTTATGTTGGATGATTCGAAATAAAAGCGCACCCGCCTTCGCAAAGGGCTGGGTGGGTGCTGCAAATATAGTAAAACTTTTTGAATATCACGTCTTTCTGTACACAGATTATGCTTTACAGGACTTATTTATCCGATTTCTAACATACGTGCGCCCTCTGGAAGGGGGAAATGAGCATCGTGACTCACCACCACTATTGCACGATTTTGGTGCTCTTTGAGTAGCGTGTCATAGAGTTCTTGACGCGTGGTCGAATCGAGGTGGGTGTCTGGCTCATCGAGGAGCAATAATTGCGGTGAACTCACCAAGGCGCGTGCCAAAAGGGTGCGTTGCCACTGACCTCCGCTCAGGGAGTCGATGGGACGGTCGGCAAGTTCAATGAGATTGAGCGACTCGAGGGTGGAGAGAGTGGTAGCGCGCTCCGATGCTCCGAAGGGTTTCCACCAAGGCATGCTACATTGCAATCCACTGCGCACGGTCTGAAAGACGGTGATGGGGAATTGACGGTCGATGCTGCGATGCTGAGGAAGATAGCCCGTGGTGAGTCCTTCTGCACGACGGATTTTGCCGCTCGTGGGGGTGAGCAGGCCGCTGATGATTTTGAGAAGAGAGGTTTTTCCCCCTCCATTCTTTCCACGTAAAACGATGAAATCTCGCTCTTCGATGGAGAGTGAGAAGTGGGAGAGGATGTCGCGACGACGATCGTAGGAAAAACTGACGTCGCTGAGGGTGATGAGGGTGGACATTACTGAGGAGGCTGTACGAGGGTTCGAGCGATGTGGAGCATTTGTTTGTCCCACTCGACAGAAAGGGGGGGCTATGCTGACGATGCGTGCGCCTGTGCTTTCGGCAATGCGACGTGCGGCACGGCCTGCATGTTCTTCTTGGATGAAAACCACTTGCACATTGTTGCGCTGCGCTTGCAGGATGAGTTGCTGCATACGGTCGGCAGAGGGTTCACGACCATCTTGTTCTACCGCGACTTGTTGGAGGCCGTAGTCACGAGCGAAGTATCCCAAAGCGGGATGGTAGATCATAAAGGTGCGATGGGCGAGTGGACGGAGGATTTGACGGATTTCTCCATCTATCGAATCGATGTGTTGCACCAAACTGTCGTGGCGATGCTGATAAAACTCGGCATTGGCACTGTCTACTTGGCAGAGAGCACGCAACACATTGTGAGCAATTTGCTTGCCAGAGGTAGCTGAGATCCAAGTGTGTAAATCAATGCCTTCGATATGCCCCTGAGGATGACTGTGACTATGGTCGTCTTGAAGGAGGGCAATGCTATCGGAGCTGTTGACGACCAATAGGTTAGGGGCATTTTCTGTGAGCTTTTGCAAACGCGCTTGTTCAAATCCAAGCGTGCCGATGCAGAAATAGGCGCGGCTGTCGCTGGTTTGCACCACTTGTTGGGGAGTGAGCTCGTAGGTTTCTGGACTCGCTCCGGCAGGAACGAGGGTGTTGACTTGGAATTTGTCGCCTCCAATGCTTTGCACAAAGTAGCGCAAAGGTTCGATGCTCACCGTGATGACGGGGCGATCGCTAACCACGTCACGACAAGAACCAAAGAGGAAGGGCAAAAGTAGGAGAAAGAAGTGGTGGAGTCTGAAACGCATAAACCAAGGGGTAGATTTACAAAAAGATTGTACTCCTTCGGTGGCGATAATCACCAAACAATAGCGGAGAAATTTACCTAAAGTGAGCATGAGGAGGGTGAGTGGCAGGTTGACTCTCAAATAGCCGAGGGCGATGGTGATGAGAGATCCAAGGATGGGTATCCAAGAAAGGAGCCCTCCCCAATATCCAAAACGATGAACATAGCGTTTGCCACGCTCTAACGCTTGTGAATTGACGCGAAGATAACGCTCTATCATGTCTTCACGTCCGAGACGTCCGATGCCGTAGTTGGTGGCAGAACCGAGGGTGTTGCCAATGGTGCCAACAATCAGCAGTTCTAAGGGGGGCAACTCCCGCTGCAACTAGTGCAGACAACACAACTTCAGAGGCTAGAGGTAGGATGCTACCGGCAAAGAAGGCGGCGATAAACATGCCCCAAAGCCCGTGTTCAATCAAAAAGTGGATAATAACGTCCATAAATCAAGGTAGTTGGCAATGCCAAGTAGGAGAAAGAGAAGCACCCAAAGGATGAACCACAGATTCATGCCGCGACCTTTGGCAAGCGCAAAGTAGTGTCCGACGAATGGGGCAAGTGTAACCAAACACAACGGCAAGGTGGTGTTGAAATGCTGCGGCAAAGCGAAATGAATCAACGCCAGTGGCAGCACTTGCAATAGGAGGAGATAGTAGTATTGGCGCGTGCGGATTTTTATCATTGTAGGCGGTGCGCAAGAAATGCACCAAACTCACCACACTGATGAAAAAGAAAAGTCCACTCCCCACCCACTGCGAGAGGGGAACGTGGCTGAAATCTGGCAATGTGGTCAGTTGACTGAAATCCCATATCGCAAGATAAGGAGTTAACCATTCGCGCGCAAAAAGAAAAACTGGGAGCAACAACCAATAAGGTAGCAACAATCCTAGTAATGCTGCCATAGCGGATTTACTGGTGAGCGCACGAAGATGACGTTCGGAGGAGAAGAAGAGAAACGGCACCAGCAATAAAAGCGGAGGAAACGCAACACTTCCCAATCCAACGAGGAAGAATACGTGAAAAAAGTAGCCTTGCGGTGCATAAACTCCATAAGTGCGGAAAAGCAGGAAGTAGGCACCGAGCAAACAAGCCGCAGGAAAGAGATGGAATCCTAAAACATGGAGCTGAGGAAACGCAAGAAAGACATAGAGGAATGAGATACTGATCATGCGCGATCGCACCCGTATGAGCTGATACTGCGTGTTCCACGCTATCATGACGTAGGTCATCATTCCTACTGCCGCCAATCCTCCCCACAACGCTACACTCTGGATGTCGGGAATCATCCAGATGACGGAAGCAAGCACTACCAATATCGGTAGAGAAATCATGCTTTCTGAAACGCGAACGCGAAATGACTGTGAGCGCATGGGAAGGATTAGGGGGGGGAGGGGCTGTCGAGTAGTGGAATTATCGGAGAAGCTGCAAGGAGCTTCCGAGAAATCACAAGGATGATCCGAGAAAATTCACTGAACATCCGAATAACTGCTCAGCATATTCTGCTGCGGAAAAGGATTTACAAATCAAATCCAATGTCGCGACGGAAATACTTCTTCTCAAATTGGATTTGTTCGGCACCACGCATCGACTTGGCAAGTGCTTCTTCGCGAGTGGTTCCGTAAGAGCTCACAGCGATGACACGACCGCCAGCAGTGACGAGTTGTCCGTCTTTGAGCGTCGTACCAGCATGGAAGACTACACTTCCCTCTACTTCAGCGTTTGAGATGGGGAATCCTTTGTCGTAAGCCTCGGGATAGCCACCGCTCACGCACATCACGCAGACAGCTGCACGTTCGTCGAAGGTGATTTCACGTTGATCGAGATTGCCTTCTGCTACACCTTCAAGGAGGTCTACCAAATCGCTCTTGATACGGAGCATCACACTTTCAGTTTCAGGGGTCACCCATGCGGCAGTTGTATTCAATCACCTTGGGTTGTCCGTCGCAGTTGATGAGTCCGAAGAAGATGAAGCCTTTTGTAGACAATCCCTCTGAGCGCAAACCTTCTACAGTGGGACGAATGATTTCGCGCTCCACTCGTGCCATCCACTCTGGCGTAGCGAAGGGGACGGGAGTCACCGAACCCATGCCACCGGTGTTGAGTCCGGTATCGCCTTCTCCGATGCGCTTGTAGTCTTTTTGCCTCGGGGAGGATTTTTTATAATGCTCTCCGTCGGTGAGCACAAACACAGAGCACTCGATGCCAGACAAGAATTCTTCAATCACCACGCGACTTGAAGCATTGCCAAACTGACCGCCGAGCATTTCTCTGAGTGCTTTTTGAGCTTCTTCGAGCGTGGGGAGGATGAGCACACCCTTACCAGCACAGAGACCGTCGGCCTTCAACACATAGGGAGCGGAGAGGGTTGCCAAAAATTCGCAACCAGCTTCCACTTGTGTGCCATCGAAGGTTTGATAAGCTGCGGTGGGAATGCCGTGACGCTGCATAAAGGCTTTGGCAAAGTCCTTTGAACCTTCGAGCACTGCGCCTGCCTTGGAAGGACCAATGACAGGGATGTGTGCCGTAGCCGAGCGAGAGAGGAAATCATCGTAGATACCCTTCACCAATGGATCTTCCGGACCGACAACCACCATGTCCACTTGCTGCTTCACGACGAAGTCTGCAAGGGCATCAAAATCTGTGGCAGCGATGTCCACGTTTTCGCCTACACTGGACGTGCCAGCGTTGCCTGGTGCAATGAAAAGTTGCTCAACTTTAGGACTTTGTGCGATTTTCCAGGCAAGTGCGTGTTCGCGACCGCCAGAACCAAGGAGAAGGATCTTCATGAGAGGAGGGGTGTTGTGAGATGAATGTATAAATGAGGAATGGGAGATTGCGTTTATTTGCGCAACAACTTGTGGTATCGGTCTTTATCGAGTAAAATCTCTGTAGAGAGCGTCAATTCTTTATCATTGCGCAGTTTGTAAGCATAAGCACCTTGCTGCCCATAGTGCGAGGAAACGATCGCGTATTCCAACAATTCGCGCACCTCCTTCTGCCAGCGACGCAAGTCTGCTGCCACGTTTGGAGCAAGTTTCGTGGACAATGCCTTCAATTCTGTCTGAATGCTGTCGCTATATCCCTCATAGTCTGCCCATTTCTTCAGATAATCCAGCATGCGCTTCGTCTGTGTGTTGTAGGTGAAGGAACTTTTTTCCATGAAAGATAGGAAATCTTGGAAATCTGCATCAGAGATATTGAATGATGCTGCAGGTGCCAATTCGCGATGGGTGTTGAGGTATTTCACCACATAGTCGAAAAACTCCTCAGAGAGAGCGAGATCATCGAGCATGTCAGGCAGCGAATCGGGGGTCACAGCCACATCGGGGGTGATGCCACCACCATCTTTCACCAAGCGACCGTTGCTCGTCTTGAAAGTTTTGCAGAGCGAATCGGGCAAGTGCTTAGGTTGTCCATCAGCGCCACGATTTTTGAAATCATAAGCCTGCACACAGCGTCCAGAGGGGATGTAATACTTTGCCGTGGTGAGTTTGAGCATCGTGTTGTAAGGTAATTCTCGTTGCGACTGCACAAGTCCCTTACCATAGGTACGCTGTCCCACTATCACTGCGCGGTCATAATCTTGCAGTGTGCCTGAAGTGATTTCAGCAGCCGAGGCTGTGCCGTAATTCACCAACACCACCATGGGGATGTCTGCATCGAGCGGAGCCTGTTTGGTTTTGAGAATGGCATTCTGTTCGGGATCTTTTCCGCGCATTTCTAGCACCTTTTTGCCTTTGGGGATGAAAAGATTCACCACGTCTACAGCCTGATTCATCAGTCCGCCACCATTGCCGCGCAAATCCAGTACCAGACGTTGTGCTCCCCTGCGTTTTTTTAGTTGTTCAATGGCTTGGCGCAAATCATGTGCCGTATCGTCACGATAGCCCGTCATCACCACATATCCCACATGGTTGGGCAAAAGTTGCGCAAAGGGCACCGAAGGTTGTTTGATTAACTGTCGCTTCAATCGGAAGCGCAACAACTTCTCGTGCATCGGACGCTTCACGGTGACGGTCAGCGACGTGCCAGCTTCTCCACGCAGTTGGTTGGAAATCTTGCTAGAATAGTCCGATTTTGCTTGTTTTCCACAGACACCCACCTCTTTATCATTGATTTTCATGATGATATCACCAGTGCGCAAACCCTGCTGTCTGAGCAGGCATTCCCACATAAGGTCCGTCAAAGACGCAGCGATCGCTCCCTTTGTGGTAGCGAATCGGCGACCCTATGCCGGCATACTTTCCGGTGGTGAGGGTTTTCAGTTCATCGGTGCGAGAAGCTTTGTAAAATTCGGTGTAGGGGTCAAGGCGATTGAGCATATAGCGGATAGCGTCACCCGTCACCTGCTCCGCATCGAGCGTATCTACGTAGTTTAGTTCCAATTCTTCGTAGAGCGCATTGAAAATGTCCAAAGCCTTTGTGGTTTTGAAATTGTCAGACTCCTGCGCTTGGAGTGAAATCTGCGCCCCGAATCCGAAGAGAAGGGTTATAAAGAGAAAAATTCTTTTGATCATTTTGTGTCGGTTCTGCACCCACGTCACGAGGCATTGGCGAATCTGCTTTCGCGCACGCACGTGGGTGACTACAAAGTTACGGCCTTTTTGAGAAATAGATGTGCAGTGAGGCTTTGAAAATAGAGTTTTTCGACACTTCCCCTTGCGCTTGCCACTTCTATGCTCTGTTTTGGCGCAATTCGGCCCAGGTTTCAGTGGACAACTGCGTCCCCATCACTTGGGATCACCGCAGCTGCACAGCGTGCACCCATCTGCAAACAGTGCTCCAACGAAGCACCTTTCGCATGCTCATAGAGGAAACCACCAGCAAAGAAATCACCTGCACCAGTAGTGTCTTCCACCTTTGCCACGCGCTCCGCAGCGACGCTTACCTTTTTGTCGCCTGCCACCGCAACGGCTCCATCGGCTCCGCATTTCACCACGGCAATGGCACAAGTGCGTGCCAACCACTCGGCAGCAGCAGCCCCAGTTGCACCCGTCATGGCTTGAGCTTCTTCTTCATTTGCAAAGACGATGTCAATCTTAGGCAAGAGTTCAGCAAAGAAAGCACGCTCTTCTTCCACGATGTTCCACGATGCCAAATCCAGACAGACCTTCACGCCATTGCGCTGCGCCAATTCCACAGCACGCAAAATCAGTCCATGATTTTGCACCAAATAGCCTTCGATAAACATGTAGTCGGCAGCCGCAAAGTCATCTTCGTGCAAATCTTCAGCGCTCACCGTAGCGGCTGCCCCAAGATAAGTAGCAAAAGTGCGACGTCCATCGGGAAGAATGAAGGTGGTGGCAACACCGGTGGGAATATCTTCTGAAATGGTGGTGAGGGGGTTCACACCAGCCTCGGCACACGACTCTGCATAAAACTTGCCATTGTCGTCCTTACCCGTGCGACCGATGAAACTAGCATCACCTCCCAAAGCAGCGACACAATGCACCGCATTGCTTGCCGAACCACCTGTTCGACACTCAAAAGGTACATTTTTTGAGCTGTTCCACGATTTTCTACGGTCAGCATCTATCAGCGTCATGCCATCTATCGATACCCCTAATTGCTTGATTATATTTTCGTTATCTATTTTATAGAGGGCGTCAACTAGAGCATTTCCTACGCCTAAAATTTTCTTCATGCAATTTTTTCTTGAAATTTTCTCTGCAAAGATAGTGCTTAATTCGAAATAAAGTACTACTTTTGCACTGCAAACGAGAAATAAGGACGTACTTTTCAAGGTTTCGCACCGACAAAGTTTCATCTTATCTCTAGCAAAACACCTGCTTCAGTAGCTCAGTTGGTTAGAGCACCTGACTGTTAATCAGGGGGTCGTTGGTTCAAGCCCATCCTGAAGCGCCACTACCAAGTCTGCGGTAGTAAAATAAAAAAGACACCTGCTTCAGTAGCTCAGTTGGTTAGAGCACCTGACTGTTAATCATGGGGTCGTTGGTTCAAGCCCATCCTGAAGCGCTTGTATCTGAAGAACCGCTCGGAAGGTGGTGACATTTATCAATGGATAAATGTGTTCTTATAAGATACAAAAATAAGGAACGTAGTTGAAGTAGAAAGGCATTTCCTGAGCCGTAGTACACCACTTCGCTACGTTCCTTTATTGTCTAGCATAATACTCTGCTGTTAGGTTCCAGATTAGTAACAAAATAATAATGCTAAGACAATATACTTATGCTAAACATATTGTTTACCCTTAAGTTCGGGGATGCTCCAACCAAATTCTTTCAGATTTTCTTGTAATGCATAATGCATGATGCTTGTGCGCTGGTAAGCGCGTGTTCCTTGTTGGAACTTATTTTGTTTCTCTTTATCTTTCAGAACTTGCAATACTTGGTTGTAAGCATCGTATGTCCCTCCAACCTTTGTTTGTATATAATTGAGATAGTACACTACTTCATGACTTTCGAGATAAGTTTCCAACTTCTTCTCTACTTGACTGACAAGCTCTTGGGATGCTGGGCAGCTACAAGATGCTTGGTTTTCTTTTTGGACTAGAGCAGCACCAGTAAATTCCTCAAAAGGATTCAGAGGTTCGTCACCTTCCTCCCAAAGCTTCTGTAAGCCCTCTTTCGGATGTTTCTTTGTATAGATAATCAACAACAAAGAAACTATTTTGCGACCTTCTTTTTGATAAGGTACACAATCAAACCAAACCTCGCTATTACCTTGGTGATATAACGCATAAAGTTCTTTTTGCGCTGGATAGATAGCGTACTTCATTAAGTTTGCAAAATTGCTGTACTTCTCTTTTGACAAGATTTTCCCTGTGCGTTCATCACGCTTTTCACTCAAGTCAAGCAAATAGCGCAAGTGTTCTATCCGAATAGGAAAAACATTCTTCTTAAAAGCTAGGTCATAAGACTTTGCACGAGGATAGCGATAATTGCCTGAGAATTCACAACAGAACTCGTAAAGTTTCTGAGAGTATTTTGAACGCAGGGACAAAGCAGTTTGTGCGAAAAACGTAGTAAAGGATCTTGCAAGATTGATGAGATAGGGCATCAGCTCTGGAGACATACGTACTTCGTATCGCTTCGTTTCTGTGTTGTACATAAAAGTATCTACCCAATGCACTCTACCATGGATGAGTTGTTTTTTCTCATTGTAGTAGGAAACTGGCATGAACTTTTCTCCCAGCTCACTAAGTGCTTCGTAAGTTTGAAGAACATGAGTTTTCCCACCGATAACCCCAAGGTCACGGTCGGTTAATTCGAAACAAAGATCTTTCCACGCTTCAGGCGCGTCAAGTCCTTTATCAATAAAACGATACTTGATTTGAAGAGAGAGAAAGTATAGAACTCTCTTTTCGAGAAGACTAAAGACAGCAGGAGAATTGATAAGGCTATTACTCCACGTTACTGTCTCTTTAGGTTGCAACCTAGCAGGTGCAACACTGAAACAAAAATCTGTCATAGAGAAAATCGTAATACCTATCTGTGAGTCGCTGGTTGGAAGGTGGTGCGAAGAACACATCAAGGCAGTAGTTATTACTATTTCTCCAGATAAAAATCTGGAAACCACTGCAAAATTAGATCTTTTGACTAGAGTAGCCAAACAAATAGCCTTACTTTTTTTCTTGCAATGGCTTACTTTTTTCCTTGCAATAGGTTTACTTTTTCCTTGCTAATGGCTTACTTTTTTCCTTGCAATGGCTTACTTTTTCCCTTGCAATGGCTTACTTTTTCCTTGCAATAGGTTTACTTTTTTCTTGCAATGGCTTACTTTTCTCTTGCAATAAGTTTACTTTTTTCTTGCAATAGACTCTATAACTTCCCCTATAAACACAAGGAAAGTCGTTGCTCGTAAATAAAGCTTAGATAAATATCTATATAAATAGAGCTTTTAAAGCTTTTTCGCGTGCGCGCGTGAGAATCGTCCTTTTGTTTTCGACAAAAGGGAAAAGAAGATTAGAAGTTGGTGAATTCCGTGTAGCCTTTATCGTTTTTGCAACGCTCAGCACGCTGTCGGATGACATCGAGCAAAGGGAAGTCGGTAGGTATTCCTATTATCTCTATTAGGAGGTTACCTTTATCTGAACAGGTTACTAGAATAGTCTTTTAGCCCTAGCAGGCGCTGAAGCCAGCTTTGCTGCTCATAGTATCCTGTAACTCTGCGAAGTTCAAAATAGACTGTGGATGCAGAGAATACACCGCGCTTTTGACTGACTATTTCTGTTCCTATGATCCAGCTTGAAGAATAAAGATAGAGCAAGCGATAGAGGGTCAAAGGTATAAGTACAAAAAGCGGAAGCAAGCAGAATGCAAAAGCGAGGGGCATGTCATGGCGATAGCAAATCAGCAATAATAAGCCGATAGGCAGAAACCGCCATACGAATCCATACAAGACACAGAGGTACTGTTTTGAGGGGGGACGAATTGCGATATCAGAGAATACATCATTCTGAATAGACACGGTTTCGGTGACTTTGTGTATAGTGATATTTGAAGGAGTGGATGGTATCATCATTGAGAATAGTTGTTAGGGATATGAGGGGTTGAGTATATCTAGGTCAATAGAGACAACATATCTCTATATTGCAAATGTACTAATTTCTTTAGTGGTGAACAATCCATTATTGTATTTTTCTAAGTTTGTATTTCACGATTTCTCAAAATGGGATTTCAAGACACCCTGAAATCTAGTTTAATGCACTTATGTCAAACTGTTTCATGATTTGTGGCAAAGGGAATTCGCTTTTCTGTATCACCTTCTGCAAAGGAAATACAGCCTACTCTTTTCCCCTTTTGCTGTTTTTTGAGTTTCATGAAATCAAGTTTCAATGAAACATATAGGCACGAAATCTGTTTCTAGGTCATTCTACAAATCACCATTCACAGATTTCATTTTTGATATTCTTGATTAGAGAAATTGTAAAATTCCATTTACACAATCACTAAATCAAGAAAACGCAAATATCTATATTTCAAGAAATAAAGATGATTTTGCTATATGTTTTTATAGGCATTTTTCTTTGTCTGAATGCTGCAAATTTGTAATTTTGCAGCATGTGAAGCAAGGTGTACTTTTGTGGGTACAAAATTGCCTTGCGGCACTTTTTCTCCCTCCAAAGTATCCTTGCCACTTCGTGGTCAAATAACTCGCAACTCGTTATTTTATGAAAGAGAAAAATCGGAAATTCAACTTCAAAATTCGTCTTTCAGAAGATGAATATAGAATGTTTACATCGAAATCAGCAGCCTTCGGCAGTGTTTCTTCGATGGTTAGAACCGCTGTAGAGCGGTTGGACTTGAGGGAAATTAAGAGCAAGTATGCTAGATTGGAGGAGTTTACAGAACTTTTTCGGAGTTTTTGATTTACAATTTCGCGGTGTCTCTGCGAACCTGAACCAAGCAATGCACCATGCTAATCGTTTGGCAATTGGAGATAATTTGACTAAATCTTACTTTGCTGAGACTATCATTCCGTTATCCCAGTCTATCCACAAAGATATTATGGAATGCAAGAAATACCAGAAGATGATTTACGCGAAACTTCTTTTCGATGGATTGATGATTTCCGTTTCTCTGTAATCTAAGTATAGATAGTTTATGTTATACCCTATCACTGATTTACAACATACTTTCTCCCTTTAGTTATGTTCTTCCATAATGGGAATTTATGATTATACGAAATCATAGTTCCCCATTTCTAGATTCTTGGATATATGATTGTTTCGATTCTTTATTCCTCTCCTACCTTTGAAGCTGTAGATTATAATGAACGGAAGGTGGCAAATGGTGTGGCAAGTTTACTTGTTGCAGAGAATATGGGATACTTAGAAGAAGGACAAGTACATTCTGCAAATCAATTAAGACAACAACTCATAGATTACTCTTCGCAGAATGAACGCATCACGAAACCTCAAATGCATGTAGCATTCTCTTGTCGAGGAGATGAAATGAACAATGATGAACTAGTAGATTTTGCTCGTAAATGGCTAAAAGAAATGGGCTATGCTGATCTTAAACAGCCATTACTCATCTATAGCCATAACGACACGGACAATAACCATATACACGTTATCACATCTAGAGTAGACCCACAAGGGAGAAAGATAAACCACAACCACGAAAGGGTGCGGTCAAAGGCTTTTGTCGAAAAAACGCTGGGAGTAGATACACGCGCTGAGTTAAACAAAGCCGTAAGAGATTCTTTGGAGTATCGTTTTTCTTCTATAGGAGAATGGAGAGCCATCATGGAAGCTAGAGGGTATGATGTAAAACAAGAGGGGGAAGTAATGAAGATAGCGCGCAATGGAGCGTACCAAGCTACTTTTCCCTTAAGTACTATTCTAGACAACGCAGCATCAAAAGAGGAGAAAATAGATAAGAAACATCGAAATCGACTAAAGGCTTGGCTGCTTAAGTATCGTGACCTTAGTTGTTGCAAAGAGGAATTGCAAAAAGCCATGAAACGAGAGTTTGGGGTGGACTTGGTATTTTTGGGTGACAAGGATAATCCACGTGGATATTTTATCATAGACAATCGTCTAAAACAGGTGGTGAAAGGTAGTGCTGTTGTGAAACTATCAACGCTCTTGCAGTTCGAGACACCAGAAGAGAAGCTGAAACGCATGGAAGCTTTTGTGGATGCTCAGCTGGAAGCCAATACAAAATTAACTCCTCATGAACTTAATTGTAACCTAAAGGAGTTTTACGGAGGTTGGTATAAAGAAGGAGTTGTACATTATAAGGGTATTGAGTACGTCTTGCCAGAATATATGCGTGAAGCCCTAAAGTATAACTTTAAGGTCGCCAAAGTCTCTCGATTTGCATTCGCTGACGAACAAGCGAAGGAAGCATTATGCGAGTTCTTCAAAATTAAAAGTGAGGATGTATCCAACAAAAGAATGGGGGATTTTACAGAAATGCAGCAGAATTTTCTTGAGGAACACAGAGATTTCATTTCAAAGATGGGAGAAGACGATGATAAGCTAAATTACATCAAATTCCAAGGTCAGGTGTATGCTATTGATACTCATAATATGGTTATCGCAGCCCACAATTATCATAGAGAAATGGTACAAGACATGGGGGATAACAATAACAAGGATAAAGAAAGCAAGAAAGAAGAAGCAGCAATGCATGTGCATAATGTTCTTCCACGCAATAAGCGAGGAAAAAGCAGCGGAAGTGGGGCTAACAGAGAATGGGAAGTTGGAAAACCAGGATATGATGAATACGATGACGCAAGAAGACTAAAACGATAATTTGATATTGTCGAAACTTCTTACTATCTTCTTCTATACAATCTAATTCTTATCATTATTGTATGGAAGACAAATCGATCTATGATTTATGGGCTATGCTCATCTGTCGAAAAAGTGCAGGAACGGCACGGAGCTACCAAGACGCTCTTACTCGTTTTACTAAAGATTATGGTAAATCTGTAGAATGGGGAGCACATAACTCCTGAGTTTGTGGATGCTTGGAGGAAGAAGATGCTTAGCGAAGTATCTCGCACTACGACTAATATCTATCTTCGTGCTTTCTCAGCCGTACTGAACACTGCCTTTGAAGCACATTTAATTCACGTACAACCGAAGTTTTTATTTCGAGGACTAGGTATCTTCTCTCCTCATGCTAGTAATAGCCGCAGATTTTGCTATTTGCCTGCTAGCAAATGGAGAAAATTATGGGACTTCTATAGGACCAAAGGGAAAGGGTATCCTGAAGTCAAAAAATGGAGGAGTGACTACAAAAGGAAGTATTTTGAAGCTGTAGGGCTGATGTTACTTATGTACCTCGGTAATGGCATGAATCTACGCGACCTTTGTATGCTACGATACAATCGTTTCTATTTTCAAACAGGTGGTCAACAGTTACAGTTCTGCAGACACAAGACCGCAGAACGTACTAATGCGACTGTTGAGCTGCCTATCCTTCCTGAGATGCGGATTATTCTACAAGACCTTGCAAATCCTCCGAAAGAGGGAGAATTAATGTTTAATTATCTAGCTGACGTGATAGGAGATGAAGCATTAGAATATGAACGAACCTCTCTACTTGGGAGTGTAATTCGTAAACGCATGAAATCTGTTTGCAAGTACTTGGTTGGGATGCTGTGCCTACTCCAACATGGGCGCGACATTCTTTTGCTACAAACCTTATCCAAGCTGGAGTTCCGAAGGATTATGTTAGCTGGGCAATGGCACATTCCTCTAGCGATGTTACCAGTCGCTACATCGCAAGCTATGGGTATGAACAGATGGTGGAATTCAACTCTCTTCTCCTTTGTCCTAAACAAACAAGTAAACACATTCTGTCGCAAGTTGCCACTCTTTCAACTGAAGAAAAAGAGAAACTAATATCAGAATTACTCAAAGACATGGAGATATGTGGGTAAAATGTTGTATATTTGCCACACAAAACAAGTTCAATACGCTTTCTAGTTCACAAATTAAACCTCTCGAGAAAATATACAACGAGTATTTGTAAAGACATCAGAGGTAAATTTTCAAAAACTCTTTACCATGATTGATAAGTTATTTTTAGTAATATGGGGTATGCTATCTTTATCTCTAGTATTAGATTGTATGAAGGTAATAAGAGGAATCAAAATCAAAGAGATACTCCGCAACGAGCAGGTTAAGAAAGAATTATTGATTGTACTGAAGGGGTACATTTTTTTGTATGTTAGTTTGGCGGTCTCTTATGTATCGTGCCAAGCCATAAAATTTCTTTATCTCTTAGATTCAGGACAGCTGGATTATTGGCTGGAGAATGCCAAATTCCTCTAACGATGTTACCAGTCGCTATATCGCAAGCTATGGGTATGAACAGATGGTGGAATTCAACTCTCTTCTCCTTTGTCCTAAACAAACAAGTAAACACATTCTGTCGCAAGTTGCCACTCTTTCAACTGAAGAAAAAGAGAAACTAATATCAGAATTACTAAAGACATGGGGATATGTGGGTAAAATATTGTATATTATGTCACATAAAACAAATTCAATATGCTTTTTAGTTCACAAATTAAACCTATCTATAAGATATTACTCAGTCCAAACACCGCTTTTACTCCTGCATCAGCAGCTGCAACAGTCGGGGTGAGTGAATTTACTACTCCTATTGATAAGATCTTAAGGTATTATTCAGAGCAAAAGGTTTTACGAAAACTGAGAAGGGGTATTTATGTCAAACCTGATTATAACCCACTTGAGGTGGCTGTTAGACTTTACCAACCGAGCTATATTTCTTTGCAATACGTTCTTCAACGAAGTGGGGTGATTTTTCTGTATGATGAATCCATAACTTGCGTGAGCTATCTTTCTAGAGAAACTGAGATTGATGGTAATAACTATACCTATAGTCGTATTAAAGAATCTCTGTTTGTTCACTTTAAGGGAATAGAGCAGCACAGAGGGTATAGCATTGCAACTCCTGAGCGCGCATTCTTGGATTTGTACTACCTCTTTTTCCACGCTTCTATTTCGACAATCCTCATATTCTCAATAAAGAGAAGGTGAAGGAGATTTTACCCATCTACAACAATCGCAGTCTTGAACGAAGAGTATGTAAACTTCTTGGGATTACCGATTATAAACGACCTGCTGATGAATAACGATAAACATAAGCTCTACATGCTACGCATCTTGAAAGATGTGTTCAATGATCCTGAGCTGTCACAAATTCTTGCATTTTAAGGGAGGAACTTCTTTGATGTTCTTCTATCAGCTACCACGCTTTTCTGTTGATTTGGACTTTAATATCCTAGATATCACTCAGAAAGATATGGCATATCAAAAAGATGCGTGAGATTGCTCTCAAATATGGAAGAATCGCAGATGAACAGTTGAAACACAATGGTCCTCTGGTTGTTCTCGACTATGAAAAAGGTGAGCGAAATCTTAAACTAGAACTTTCTACTAGATTCTTTGATAATCACTACGAAGAGAAGAACTTAGCTGGAACAAGCATAACTGTTATGGTTGAACCTGATATGTTTGCTCATAAACTCTGTGCATTACTAGACAGGGGTGGAGTGACAGGTCGTGACGTATTTGATATCCACTTCTTTCTATCCAAACAAGCCCCCATCCATGCTGGTATTGTGGAGCAGCGAATGAAAAAGCCGTTTGCAAACTACCTTGACGATTGCATTGCAGCACTGCAAACTGTTTCGACAAAAGAACTAATGCAGAATGTCGGGGAATTTCTAGAAGGAAAGCTTAAACATGAAATGAAGAGTGGGAGACTCATAGACCGAACTATAGAGATGCTGGAAGAGCGCAAATTGGTTCCATTCATTACTGAGTATCCACGAAATAGAATGCCTATTGAGAATGTTGAAATCACTCATTCTCCGCGTGGAGAAAATGTGCTTTTAGCGAAAATTGATGGAAGGATTCTTTTGGATAAAGTGATTTCTCCAAAGGAATACTCTATTCTTCAAGCTTTGCCGAAAGATGAAGACCGCACAAACTTCTTGATACACTTGGCACGAGAAAATTACTTTTGACGAATGGCAAAAACAATCTGTTAGGAATACGCATTCGTTGAAACGATAAAACAGAGCTACTCACTTTTTTTGTGGGTAGCTCTGCTATTAGTTTTCAATGCGATGTTGATTGTTAATACTGAGAGATTAGGTTAAACTTAAGTATTAGACGTTTTTGCTGGGTTATTGTCTGGAGAAAATAGTACAGAAACAGTATCTTCCTCAGGCATATCGTGATTAAAAACATGAGAGAGGAGACTATAGATAGCATCAATCGCAAAAGTGTTGTCTTCTGGACAGAAATCATAGAGGTCTTTACAAACTCTTGTAAGTTGAGAAATTAGCGTCTCTATCAGTTTTTCTAAAGTCTGAAAGACTGAAAAGTATTTGCTCTTAGCTGTAACACGATTACCATCAAGTGTTCGAAATATCAACGAAATCGGATTGACATGTTCTAAGACAACAAAAGATTTGGAGTTTAGTTGCTTTAGTTCATAAGTCATGTACGCTACTTGTAAGTAGTCTTGGATTCCATATTTAGAGTGTGCTACTCTGCATATATCATCAATTTGTTTAGTTAGAGATGAGAAAAGCTCTACCTTTTGCTGAAGGTGCTCATAAACATCTCTATCCATTTGACTTAAGTCTTTCTCAAAAATTTTGAATAGGTTGAGATTTGCCATTGTTATTGCTTTATGGAATAGGAATTTCAAAAAGTACGGAGAACTTGTTTTCCCTCAGGGTCTACAAAGTTCCAACGTTCAGCCACATACTTGTTTCCACGTGCATCTGTGGCTTGATAGGTTATCTTTACTTTGTAGCCACTGAAGTCTCCTTTACGCATAGGGCGTAAGAAGAGTTCACGTACTGCATTGTTAGATTTCATTTGTCGCTGAACAGCTGCAATAGCAGCAGGAGACATGTCCGCGATGTTTGAAAATTTCTTAGTGTATTTGATAGCTTTCTGCGTACCTGCGCTAGTACTTTTTAAAATGTGATTCAATTCTTGCTTTGTGAAGTAATTTAACCCAAAAGCAGAATCTACAGGTGCGACTTGCAACAGCTCAAAGTTGTCACTATTCTCAAGAGACAACTTGAGATTTTCAAGAGCGGTGTCATGGGCTTGTTTTGAAGGGTCAGAACAAGAAAAAGCAACTAAGATGGGGAGGAAAAATATAAGGTTCTTCATGGGTTAATATGATTTATAATCTTCTATGATGAGGTTTGCGATTGATTCACCTTCTAATATGTTATACCAAGTATCAGGAGTCAATACTTGAACTAGATCAGTTAAGCTGAATGTCTGAATTTGCCAGCTGAGTAGCCACAAGGAAGTAGAGATATCCTCTAAATGCCTTACGACTTCGTTTAATATGTAGTAGCGCTCTGAGGCATCGAGAAGATTGACTTTTTTCTTGTCGATTGTTCCATTATCATTTCTCTGATTGTAACTTCCTGAAGTCACAAGTTGTGCAACCAACGGATACAAGGTGCGTGAATTATTTTCCAAAGATTTTATTTCATCCGAAGCTATAGCAGCTATAGCAGTGCCCATTGCATGACCTTTAATGGCAGAACGAACAGCACTAATATTTTCTGGGATTTCTGTTGTGAAAAGCTCGTAGCATCGTTTAAGCTGATAGAGATTCTGCATTGCTCCCTGAGCATTAGACAAATATCCAAGCATTTTATTTTCTACTTTGTGTATTTGAACCATTGCACCGTTGATGGCTGTTTCTGCTACAATTATTGCATTCTGATGTTTACTGCGCTCTTTGTAAACAGATTCTAGAGCAAGGGTCTGAGCCGTCACGGCTCCTGCTAGGACTGGATCAGCAGATACTATTCCTGCTTTTACTTTTGGAAACGTCATCATTCCTAAAGTAAGAATTAAACTAAGGATTTGTAACTTCATATATTCTCTTGTTTGATTTACACATTTCTACTCGATCACGGATTATACTCATTAGAGGGAAATGAACGGGAACTCCCTTAATCAGTAGATGAGGGGTCGTTTTGTCTGTACTCACGAGGATTATACTCTTTATCTTCAAAATCTGCTGAAGGGGTGTTTGAACTTCCTGATAATCTATGATTCGATAGAGTTCCAACTGATCTGTTGTGACATAGGTTAATCCGTGTCTCTGATAAATGACTTCGTCTGTTATCGTCCAGAAAAAGGACTTTAGGGTAAAAGTATTTGTAGGCTAGAGATAAGAATATAATGCACTCAAAAATAGAAGAATATAGCGCGTAGGGACTTTCTAAAAAGAACAAATAACTACTTATTCCTATGGCGAAGAAAAAGACAAATATGAACCCTAAATTCTCACACCAATACTGACGTAGAGAAGGCTGTATAGTGACGCGACTTCTATTTCTGTGGAGGAGGGGAGTTTGTTGCATAATTTTCCTCTGGGTTGATTAGTTTGATTGCACCTAAATAGAGATAAGAAGGGGGAGAAGAAGAAGGGGAGAGCTGGATAAAGGAGCTTTTTTTCATTGTACTTATCGTTTTAATCTTGTTTGACGGAGATTATTGGCTTGTTCGTATTTGTTATGCCGCTGGAGGGGCTTATTCTGAACTACATCATTCCAATCTTTGAACTTGAGGGGGCTTTCCAACGAGAAATTTTGGTAGAAAGATGATAGTCGTTCGCAACCTTAGCAGGAGAGATCGTTTTTTCGCTATATGTCTTTTCTATGCCGTTGAGTTTTATATGAAGACTGTTGGTTGATTCATCACGACTACTTTCAAATTTGGCATCATTGAGAAGTGCTAGCATACGAATACCATAGATTTTACCAGCAAGGTCATTATCGAAGCAGTCTACAGCGATTGCATTGCTATAATGGTGCATGATGGACTTTATTTGATTGTCACTGAATGTTCCGCCTATAGAAACAAAAACAGAGCTATTTAGGTCTAACTGAGCTTTGTTGGCTTGATAAAAAGCCAGGATATCAAAAGCACTTTCTGCGAAAAAAACATGTTGCTTGCTTTGAGGATTCATATCATCAGATAGATCTACTATCCAAGCTGCCATATTACTGTCTGTACCTGCTGCTTTAGACTTAAAACCGTTATAACCCCGAATCTCATAACCGACAATCTCATTGCTATATGGACGCGTATAGGGAAAAGCGATATTGTATTTGTCAAATTGCTTGTTATAGGTGTCTTTGAGAAGGGTCATATTGCTCGAAAAAACTTGAATCGTAGAATCTGTGAACCCTCTAGATGATAGTAGTTTTGTCACTCTTTCTAAATCTTCGGTCACAGGTTTTGTATCATAACGTTTTGCTACAAAGGGCTGAGCACCCTTATAACCAGCTTTAGCTATATACTTGCTTGTTTCTTCAATGTAGGTTTGTGAGAAATCCGCAAGAATTTCTGTAACGGCAGCCCACTGATTACTAGAACGGTGATTAAACTGATTGAGATGCTCCAGAACAAAGCTGACTACATCACCGCCTTTTTGCCCATTGTGGCGGAAATAAGTCTGATTGGCTTTATCTTGGGGATTCTTGATTACTATCTTATCTGACCCATCAGGTAACATCATTTCAATGTATCGTCCTAAGCCTGCTGCTTTGTTTATACGATAGCCTAATTTATAGGCGACATCATCAATTCCTACTTTGGATTTGAGAGTTTTGAAATCTACACTCATAAAAGATCATTATCGGGAAATAGATTGCATTAGTTTATTGTCGGAATCGAAATGATGAGTCAATACGTACCCTTTGAGAAATTCTTGTCTAAGTTCGGGGGCGGTCTAAGTATTTTTTTACTGCAGAAGAAGACATAGGAATTAAACCGGTGTCTTTGCCATCTAATTTGGCACGAACAGAGAATGATCCATCACGCATTTTTACTATTGTTTCATCTGAGACTGCAGTTAAATACCTAGATTCACCATCACCCAAAGCGGTATGAATTAGATGATTTACAGCACGACGAAAATTGGGGTCATCAGAGTTGAGTTTGTAGCTTATTGCACCTGGTTCTACATCTAATTCATACCTGAAGGAATTAAGGAAATCTATTTTTACTAGTAAATTCCTCTTCTGCTCCGATATAAAGAAAAAGATATTTTTACCTACTATCTTTTTTGGGGATCTTGTTCGGACATAGAATAACTATTTTGTGGATTAAATACAATATATTACTCGACAAACATCAAATCTTATGACCATAAGACTTCGAGGACTGAACTTGAGATGGATTATAATTGTCAAGTATATAACTCTTCAAAAAGGATTCTTTTTCGAGAGAGAAGGAGATTGATATATTGAGTGGCTCGCTCTCTATCTATAGGAAGCAGACCAGTATCATCTCCCATGACTTTTGCACGTACTGCAAAATCTCCATTATTCAGCTTTACAAAATTGACTTCTTCAATTTTGGGATCTACTATAGCTACTCTGTTGTCTGCTTTCACTAATTGGGGAAGAAATGTATCTAATTGTTCTCTATTAAAGGATGCAAGCAGCAGGGGATTTTCTGTTCCCTTTTGTAAATGCTGTGCTGTTGAAATACCTAGTACTTTAGAAGCTATTTCTGCATCTTTGTTATAGAGTTCATAGTTTTGACCATGACGAACAAGAATAAGAGTATCAGGATACTCTATTTTTGCTTTTATAGAAGTTTCGGAGAGCATTTCCATTGCAGAGGTCGCTTCTGGCAACTTTTTAGTCAGGTGCTGGCTCTGTTTTTCTATTTCTTCCATTATCAACCCTTGAGCCTTACCAACCTCTGACAGGACTGTGTAAATAAACTTAGGCTCTTCTTTTAAAGCCTTCACCCAATTTGAAAGGTACATTGCACTATTATCAGTAACGTGCTTGTCAAACCCAAGTTGCTGGCTTACAGTGGCTGCTGTAAGCTCTGCAACTAGTTCTTCCTTCGCATATTTTTTATCGCCAAATTTTTTACCACCTTCTCTATTTAATCGCTCTGAAGAACCTGTTGAATGAGCCATTTCATGCAGAGCTGTACTATAGAACTCCATACCGCTACGATATACCTCTTCAGCAGAAGTTCCCTTCTTGAATTGTTCTTTTAGGGGGAGAGTGATAGAATCAGTACTTGGACGATAAAAAGCTTTAGAACCTGGCTTGAGCTCTATTGGACACAACCACTCTTGCTCCTTAAACATTCGATCTAAAGCCGGATTACTATACATACCTTGTGTATCAGGGAGTTTCTTTACGGAATACTCTTTTTGTAAGGCTGCAAAGACGTCTGGCTTTAGCTCTTTGAGATTGGTATCAGAAATATTAAATACATCATATTTTTTTACGAAGAAACGTTTGTCTAGTTCAGCAATTTCTTCTTTGGACATTTGGGAGCGTTCTGCTTCTGATACAGTTCTTCCTTTTTCATCCTTATAAACTACATCTACATAGAAAACAGGAACAGAATGAGCACCTTTATTTATATGTAATCCTTCTTTCTTTGCCTGATTGAAAGTCATAAAAACAGGTAGTTCATGTCCTTTCATTGAGGTAAATAAATCGAGAATGAACGAATTCATTCCATTATAGGAGCGTCCAGAAATGTTTCGTGCTATACCCTGATAATTATTGTTGAACCATGGCTGAGACCATTGTGCAGATTTTAGGGCTTCCATACGCTCTATTATAAGGTCTGCAACTTTTTGCAAGGCCTTATCCGTAGGACTAAGTTGAGTACTATTGTTCATGGCTAATCCAGTTCAAAATGAGGTGCTACAATAGAATCAAAGTCTTTCTTTTCTGAGAAGAGAAAAGCGGATTCTTCGGATTCAGACAGCCCTGTTTCTTTGCACCACGCACTGTACTCTTCTGAGTATTCGCTTTGATGCATGAACTCTAGCCATGTAATTTGATTGCTTTGGAGTTGTTGATACAACTCGTCTGTAGAAAATTGGGTAGACATATCACTAAATATTTGAGGATATATCCACTGAGTTTAAGGTGCGCGAAAAGACCATCAATCATGAATTGATAGTCTTGTGATTTTCATTACGCGGTGAGAATTTTCCTGATTCTAGTACACCTTATTTCAATGAAATATCAGAGATTAGTTAGGGAGGTATTATTATCGCATCATCTTTTGCTGAGAGGTGCGAGATTCTTTGCGGTCGAGAGGTTGAGTGTGTTCGGGCTTTGTCTGCAAAGACAAAACTACCTGCTGGTATTCCCAGCGGTTTTCATCTGTCTTGACAAAAGCCAACGAAACCAGGATTTAATCTGTCATATTCTTCTGCTTGTCGTTGCTTCCACAGCTCCATATCGCCCTGAAGATTTTTTGAAGCCTGTTGGCTCTTTTGAGATTGACACCTACAGTGACTTTGCTATCACCTACAGAGAGTTCTACAGGCTTCCCATCATGGATTGCCTTTTTTTCTGCTCTAAGCCAAGCTCGATATTTCCGATTTTCTCTATATCTTTGATTCGATCACTTAAGCGTAGATGAATAGCGTCTTTCTGCATAATGGACTTTGTTTCACTATCTAGCTGATAGTAACGTTGAGTACGTTTACCATATTCGCTTGCTTCTTTACGGAGAATATGCCCCTCCTTAAGACGGTCTATATCCGTACGACTCAGATTTAAGTCATTCAGAACCTCTTTTCTCATAGGAAATGTCAAGACTACAACTTGATCGGCTGTATTGCGAGTAAGTTGCAACTAAAGGGAACACGATACAATTCTCCAGAGGGGTTTTTACTTCTCCCATTATTAGGGGAGTCACACGACCAGACATTAACGGCTCTACGAATTGAGATGGTAACCTCAGTATATCGTTTTGCTTTATTCCAATCTTTTCTAGTTGGGAATAGGGCAATTCTTCTGGAAGAAATACGTTTCTACTTATCATATTTGGAATATTATGAGTAACTTTGCCACAAAGTTACTAAATACATTTCAATAAGGATATATGAAGTCGTATATTTTTGGACTATGCTTATTATTTTCCTATTGTGCAAACACGCAAGCACAATTTTTTACTGCAATATCAGATTCTGATCGTATTAGACCATACGCTCTACTCAAAGAGAGAAAAATCGCAAAGGTGGATTCTTTTGATACAATTCAGACAAAGAACAAGAGGAAACCAAGCAAAGAAAAGGCGCATAAGGGAAAAGAAGATACTGATAGCTTATCAAGAAAAAAGAATGTAGGAGAACAATTAGCTGAGCTTGTACCCCAAAGTAAAGACTTCCCCAAAGCTAGTCTGTATGTTTGGGACTTTACGATGGATAAATTACAAGAAAGACTAAATGTTTGTATGCCCCTTGATGAGTTACAAATTAGCTCTAGATTTGGACATAGAACTGACCCTTTTAGTAAATGCTTAGCTTTTCATGACGGAGTTGACCTCGTCTGTCACAAAGATTTTGTATATGCGATGCTTCCTGCGGTGGTCACTAAGGTTGTATATAGCAATAAGGGATATGGAAATTATGTAGTCTTAAATCATGGTAGATTAGAATGTTTATATGGTCACTTAGATAAAATTACGGTCAAGGAAAATGAGAAAATCAATGCTGGAACGATTATCGGGATTTCTGGGAACTCTGGGAAATCGACAAATTATCATCTTCATATTAGACTGCGTAATCATGGGCGCAGCGTTGACCCTCTGGGCTTTATTGGTGTGCTTCGAAATTACATCAAACGTCTCAATGAAGATTTGGCTATGGTTGTACCGCCACCTGAATATAAAGCGAGGGCGCGGCTCTGAATAGGGAAATCTCTATGCTGAGATTATTCGTCAAGAAGTTCTTTTTCCCTAAAGTCGTTTTTAGCACAGGCTTTGCTAGAAACAGGTTACTTTTCCTCTAGGGTATGCTGGGAGTTAAACAACTTGTTTGGGTTGAGAAAACGAAATGGAGAGTATATGAGATTTGAAAAGTGGGAGGATTCTGTGGCTGCTTACAGAGATTATGTGCAATATAAATACAAAGGGGAATTATTTTTTGATTTCTTGAATCGGATTGGGTATGCAGAGGATAGAACTTATACCTCAAAAGTTAGACAGATTTATCAGACCATTGATTAGTAAGAATGATCATAAATGAGGAACAGAGGACAGCCTTTTGGATGTCCTCTGTTTGCTATGCAATCTATTGTTATTCTCACTTAAAACAATTGATTATAAAGGTGGTGCAGGTATACATTGCACTTCTGTATTTTATATCAAGATGGTTTTATCTAAAACTACAATAAGTGGATGGCATCATTGAGTGTCGTTTTAAGCTCCTCACTAGCCTTCTGAAGACTATCTAGAGCTATTTTTTGTAAGGCTAGCAGGCGTTCTTTGGCTAGCTTACTCATGGCATAGTTGTTGGTGAAGAGATTCTGATAGGTTACAAAATCTATCTTCTCTGAGAACAAAATATCAAGAGATACACTCTGAGAATAGAATGCTAATAGCTTTAGAAAGTCGGGAGTCGTCACAGTTGCACCCTGCTCTATCTTTGAAATTTTGAGCTGCGATGTTCCTATGATTTCTGCTACTTCTTGCTGCTTAAGTTGCAAGCCCTGACGGACTAATTTAAGACGTGAACCGAGTTCCGTAGGAGTAAGTATGTCTATCTTTTCGTTCATGTACTACTTTTGCCTATCAACTCTTTGATGAGTTGAGTAATTTCATCATTGATTCGCTTGAAATTGCGATTCAATTCTATCTCTTTCTGAGTTGCAGTGGCAAAGATACAGATTTTCGGGAGGTCTACATATTTACTTTCTTCTTTTTTGATACGTTCCATATCAAAATTGGTCTTACAAAAGTATTTTGTAGTGCTGAATTCACTGCTTTCTTCGATATTGACGCTGCGGAATTGGTCTTGTGTAGTAGCAGTGAAGTCTCGTGCTGTTTGCCCTGCCAACCATCCTGTAGCCATATCTGCTATCTTTGACGCTGGAACAAGATAGTCCATTCGTTCCGAAATGGAAGTAGAGACTTTATTATCATTGATACTTACAGAATGAGAGAGTTGTTTGGCTTTGCCAAATACATCATTTTGCGCCCACTCTAATGTTTCTTTATTACGCGCTGCGCCCATGAAAATGTTACCACAAGTGGTTATTATTTTCTGCATTCCTGTTTTACCATAGTCGGCTTCTAATTGGGGAAGTTCCTGAAAGCCTAGTGTTACGGCTACCTTGTTAGAACGTGCTGTGCCTATTAGGCGGTCTATCTTATGGAAATACAACGTGGGTAACTCATCTACGATAATTGACACTGGAATATTGCCCTTGCTATTGATGCGTGTGATAAGCCTATTTAGGATAAGGGCATTGAGAGAACCAATCACTTGCTCTTTCTCTGGATCATTAGCAATAACTAAGTAAGAAGGATTTCTTTTATCAGAGATTTTGAGGTCAAAATCGTCTCCACTGAAGACCCAATAGGCTTCTGGAGATACTAAGTGCGCTGCATTTACTCTGAGTGTACCGACCATTCCTTCCAATTGATCCATGGCTTTGTTTTGATAAGCAGACGCAAAAGGGGACATTAGGGACATGATTTTTTCGTCTTGCATGAGGATTTCAAAGACCTCTTCATACGAACGACCAAGGAAGGATAGAACATGTGGCATATCGCTGTACGCTCCTGTTATCGTGTCTGGCTCTACTTCTTCTCCTTTCGCTGTTTCGTACCAATCACGCTCGATGGTGATTTCGTGGTCATCCAAATCTTTATACGTATATCCTGTGAGATTGACGAACATTCCGTGTTCGTCAATTGAGGTACTCTTTCCTCCTTCTGTGGTGAAGTTAAGAACTTGATTACCCTTTTCGTCTACTGCGATATAGTCTGTCCATTTCCGATACTTCAAGAGAAGCTTTTGCCCGTTATAACTGATGTAGTGGTTGAGCTTTTTGCCGTTCTTGTATCCTGAGGGGTGTAGGTTGATGAAGAAATAGATAATGGCTGCTAAGAAGTTCTCGGCTGAGTTTTGGAAGAAGGCTTCAGCACCTCCTTTTTTAACCCCTCCTCCTTTGTTGAGAGATTCTAGCAACGTGGCTGCGGTCTCTGATGCTGCTGCAAGGTCGGGGATGTACTTTTTTTGAATCGGATTGATGCGATGCGAATACTCTATATCTGTGAAGTTGATAATGTGGAATCCACAATTCTTTGGTAATCGATTGTATTTCTTATTCTTATGATACTGATAGTAGAGTGTTTTGGCAAGTGTTGGGAACTTGTAATCATAGACCATCATAGCAAATCCTTTGGCTGAATGTTGCCTTATAAAGGGATCTATGATACCAAATGATTTACCAGATCCAGGGGTACCTAATACTAATGTTGCGCGGAAAGGATTGATGATGTTTATCCAACCTTTGTTCATCTTTCCTTTGAAGTAATAAATCATTGGAATGTTCACGGAATACTCATTATCAACTAGTTGTTGACTTTGAGGAAAACTTTCATTCTCGAAATTGAAGCGGTCTTTCCCAAGTTGGTTGTTATAGTGACGTGCTATAGCATCACCGCCATAGTGGATGGCAATAATACCAAAGACTGAACAAAGACCATAGAGGTTAATACTTAAGATCTTCCACGAGTGGACTGTTGATGAGGAATCATAGGTGTTGTGGAAGAATAGGGAGAGACCAAGCAATAGAAAACCTCCGACAAAAGGGGAAAAGATTTGTTTCTTTGGATTGAACTTTTAGGTCTTTCTTTCCAACTGTGCCTAGGCAGGTTATCACAATGCAAGCTAACTCTATGGTTTTGCACATGGTGAGACTTTGGAAGATCTGAAGTTTGTTGAGCAAGTTCAGGAAGAAATCAAAAGAGGAAATTGATACAGGATAATGAATAAATATCTCTATGATAAGGGCGAGGTAGATGCACGCTCGAAATACACCATAGATTTGTTGCTGCTCTTTGGTTTCTTGAGGTAAGGACATAAGGACGAGAGTTTTTGAGATAGGATATAAAAAACTCTGAGACTTGTCAGAAAAACATGGGTGCTTTTCTGAGAAATCTCAGAGCTTTTAGAGGATTTGAATGGAACTAGAAGGGGAATTTCAAACCTACCAATAGACCATTTTTGAAGGTGTCATTATGAAAGAAATTGACTTGGTTGGTCTGATGAAGAACAAATACTACTCCATTACGAAAGGTGTAGTTGTACTCAAACCCTATACCTGCACCTAGGAAGAACTGCTTTTCTGAAGCTCCCGAATGAACTTCTGAGGTGAGCTTTAGTTCTCCATTCTTGAAACGAACTAGGTTATGATGATACATCATACCTAAATCCCAATAATAGTCTTCAGGATGAGAAGTTGTAATATACTTAGCACCTAGTTCTCCAAAGTAGGAATAAGAATTATCTATACTTAAGGTGCGCTCATAACTGAAGAGGATGTGGCTTGTTTCTGGAACAAGAAAACCACTACGAACGGAAAATGCGTCATACCCTTCATTGGCTAAGCACAGGAACTGAGAAGGGGAGTAATAGCAATAGTAGAGACTTTTTCATTGTTTAGCGCATAGGGAGATTGTTGATTACATCTTCTGAAATCGCATCTGCGTGCAATACGTCTTCATAAGAGATGGGTATCTGGAGGGTTCTACCTGATATTTGGCTCTCATAAATCTCTATTAGAAGAATCTTTTCCTCTGGGAAGGTGAGCTTTTCAATACTAAAACATTCCGATAATCTTTCTTGAATGTTTTCGTATCAAAAACAAATACTCTGGAGTAAGTTCTATTGTTTGAGAGTTTGTCGCTTTTGTTTCCTTTTTATCCATTAGTTTGACGCGAAGTTCTTCTATATCATACTTTACATTCGTATGATTGTGAAGTGAGAAGTCTATAAAGAAATAGTCACCTACTGAATAGATGTTATTCACACGCATGGATACACCATAGGCTTTTACTTTTGATATTATAGAATTTACGATTACTACAGAAGATAGCCCATGCATATTGTGCTATTTCTTTATTTGGCATCTTTACAGAGGGATTCTGGTATGCACTTAAATGTTGAGTAGGAACATAATAGAGCGTTGCTGCTTCCTTAGGATTCTTGGTGTATAGTAGGTCGTACAGCGCGATATTACGCTCGCCTACTAATGTTACTGTGCCGATAAACTGTTGGTTTTCCATAGCTGAGGAAGGCTTCAAACGTACGATATTGTCTGCACATTGGTTGCCTGCTATCTTATCTGTAGATAAATCTACTAGTTTGATGTTTTCAGGCATCACAAGATGGGTCGTTATCGTTTCATTGACATAAAGCACTGGACGCACAATAGTTCGAGTTAGCGCTGCTCCATCTAGTGCCAAAGGAGAAGAGGTAAATGGAGTAGCGTTAATGCTAATGAGACCACTTACCAAAAGGGAAAGTGTAAGGAGAATACTTTTCATGTTTGTAAGCTTTATGATTAGTCGTTGGATTCTGAAGAATTGATGAGATAAACAATCGTATTGTACTTAATACGCGCTTTATCTTCTTTGAGGTTTGAGGATATTGCACTTGTGGCTGAACCGTATACGTTCTGGAGGGCTTGTAGTGCCATTGCTTCAGCCGAAATTGCCATTCCAGAATTATTGCTACTGAAATTTACATTATTCTGAATAGCTTGTGAACCTGCTTCTTTCACGAAGTTTCGAAATACGGATAAAGGTACGTAGAAACCTTCCATTCCGTCATTGTCGTAAACGGAAAGGTTTACTTTGACGAATTTATCTTTGATGAGAATGCTTGTTATACTAGCTTTGACTCGCTGATTTTCAAAGCCTGATACAACTCCGTAAAGATATGTGCCTTTGGGCAAATGTACTCCTTTGATGGTTACTCCATCGAGGAGCTTAAAACGAAGACGTGTGCCTGTACGGGCTTTGGTTGTCTTATCTATGATTGCTTTGATGAGTGAAGACTCTGCTGATGTGACTGTACTAATAGTATGGAACTTCTCTACGTCCTTCTCTGGGGTCTTATAAACGAGAGCTGGAGGAGGGGTGGGCTTTTCGGTTGAACCTGTTTGTTCCTTACTACTTGTCTCTCTATCATTGGTACTTTCATAACCTTCATACATTCTACCATAACTTGCAGTAGATCTACGACTATTTCGTTGCTGTATCTCGTCTAGTGCGCTTGCATAATCTTCTAATTCGTCTATCTGACTACGAGAGGAATTGCCACCTCTACGAAAGCTGCTACTGCCACTACTTGCATTGGCATATCTATTGATGTGTTTGCGAGACTCTGCTAATGAACGCTCCATTTCTGCCTTCTCTTTTGCAGCACGTGCAGCATCTGCATTGCGTTTGTCGATTTGATCGAGTTCACTTTCTGTGTACCCTTGAGAGACTTCCTCATTCTCTTTTTCTTCTTCGCCTAAACGGTCTACTCCTGTGTACGCATCACCACTCCAATCTGCTTTATCCATAGTCGCTAGTTTGCCATCCATAGCTTGTTCATCGGCTTCTGGGAGTGCAGTATTGATACTATCTCTCACTACATGAGATTGTTCCTTGTCACTACCTGAAAATAAACTCGTGATATTGTAGATAAGGAACGTAAGGGAAGAAGGGCTATCATGGGAAGTATATACTTCGGTTGCTTGAAATTAATCTTTTTCATCGTTGAGATAATGTACAATGGTGGATAATTGTTTGTGCTGACGATAGATTTCTAGACTATCTGCATGGGTCTTTTTCACGAAGACATTAGAGAGTCTAGATTCTTCGAAGAAGTTGTCCTTCATTGAAAAATACTACGAACTTCTTCTACGTGATTTTGTTTTGATTTCATCTAGACGTTGCTTATTACCGAAAGATTGAACTCATTTCTTCTATACTTTGTATAGGCAAAAACTTCTTCATTTGCAGAATTTGTAAAATCATAATAGGTGGTAACTAAGGTGAGTAACAACATCAACACCATTGTTCCTAAGATGGCTACAACTGATTTGCGAGGATGGGTGTCTACATAGGCTTGGAGACGTTCCATTTGTTTACAAAGTTTCTTGCGAAATCCCCAACTTTGAAAGTTTTTCCCAAGATAAGCATAGAATGCTGAGGGGTACTCTTTGAGTTTCATGTGTATAGAATTAGTAATCTAAATCTTTATTTTTCTAGCGTCTTCCATTTGGTGATAAGTAAACCGTGTGGATTATTCTCTGAGCGAGCTACAGTTTCAAGGTGCCCTTCTGTTGTGATGGAACGCTTTATATCTTTACTTCTTCGCTTGATGAACTGTGTACCAAAGTATTTGAACGTGAGAGTGTGTTCATCTAACTGTATGGAATCACATGTTATCATACAGTTTGCGCTGGAAGAGATAATATCGGAAAAGAATCCGTTTTCTTCAAGGGCTTTCTTTTGTTTGAGGGCGGTTTCGTCCGCCATATACATTGCTTTCCCTAATGTCCATTTAATGTAAGCATCATCTGGAGGTAAGGTAAAGAAGTAGTGATGAAATAACTGTATGTGGGCTTTGGCTTCCATGACAAAGTTAGTCTCTAACTTTGCACGATTAGCAAGAAATGGTATATCTCCATCGAGAACGTAGATTTGGCTACGTTCATCTTGGATCATACTGTATGACTTGTAGATGGTGAACAAACAGATTGCGGTGCATCCCACCACGGTTAGTAAGACGGTGGTGAGAGCAAGGCGAGTTTTCTGTTCTAGACTTTGAATAAGCATAATCTTTGTTTTTGAAAATTACTTCTCAGGTTTGTCTTTGGAGGAGGGAGGTGGTGGACTCTTAAATCCTTCACTTACAGATCGATTGAATTTCTTCGCATTGATCAGACCAGAAGCGAAGCTTTGTCCGACACTGCTTTGACTTGCCACTGTGGAAGCGAGGGATTGAATAAATGATTTGCCTGAGCTGTTATTTTGAGAGAATGCACCAGCGAAACTAGCAGCTGATTTAGCACCTGAACTTACAGCACCTGCTACACCACCTGCTACACTCATAGCTGCGCCAACACCTGCTGCTGCCCCCATCGCTGCTCCGCCTGCTGCGGAAGCTGTGCTAATCATTGAAGATCCAGCACTTCCTGCTGAAGAACCACTACACCTCCTGGGATAAGCCATGATGCAACTTCTGGTACTGATTTCAAAAGTACTGCCCCAACACACATTCCCACGAAATACATACAGGTTGTGCCGATTCCCTGCATACCAAAAGTTTTTATCTGTGCCCAAGTACCTTTAGCATTGCCAATTAGAGCGGTGTAAGCCTTGATATCGGTATGAAGTGTATATTCTATAATGAAATCAGCGTAAAAGACGAAAAGATAAACGAGGAATGCCCAAAGTGAAATTGTTACATATTTTGATACCCACTGAGACCAAGCGCTGCTCCACGGAGGGGCTATAGACATTGCAAACGCTAGGGGAGCAAACATCCCCAATACCTGCAAGAAAACTGCTTGCATTAATAACAATGAGAAGTAGGATATTTGGAAGATACATTCTCCAATAAATCGGATGACTAGGTTTATCCACTCTGTAATCTTACTCTCTGCTACTATGGCTGCACGTTTTGAGAAATTGTCGATTGTAGTGCCAAGATTTTTGACACTGTAGATGATTTTATCATACCAAGCTGGATCATCTCCAATTTCTTGAATTCGTTTGGCGGACTCTATGGAATCTTGCAAAACCCTGATTCGTTTATAGTACTTTTCTTGGAGCTGTGCAACTCTCTTTTCTAGTACTTTTATTTCTCCATTCTTGCGACTAGCCATACCCTGAGATACTTTTGCTAATTCTTTCCCTGGCAAAGATATAGCAGCGCAAATCGCAGAACTACCTGAAATACAAAACGAGAGACCAACGATGCGAAGTATCTTGAAAATATCAAGAGAACGGCGACCTAGCATCATTACCCAACACTCGTAAGACGCGACACAGAGAGCTGCTAATAGACCGATTACTCGAGCTATACTTGTAATAGTCACCACATCCCCTGGAGTAGAGGAATGTATACCATGTACGACTCTCTCTAAAGCTATATCAATAGCTGGAATGCCCATTGATAGAAATACCATAATACATAAGAATTTAGTAGAGATTATCTGCCAATAGAGCTAAGTGTCTAGCTCGTTTGATTAGCTGATCAAGTTGGTTGTTGAAGGCTATATAGGACTTTTCTCTTTTGATGTTCTCAAGTTCGTATCCTATACCTGTTTTGTGGATATATGCTATACCCTCATTGATTCTGTTAAGTTCCTGACTGAGGTCGGTTATATTCTTTGCTAGCTTTCCCTTGCTTTCGGTGGCAATGAATTCTAAGAGTTCTACGACTACACGATTCTTTTTTTCGAAATCGGCTGCATAATTCTTATACACAACGTCTAAGTTCCTATCAGCTGCTGCAGTCTCTTCTTCCTGAAACATCGCCTTTACTTGTTTACCATAATCTTGCACAGGACGAAGCTTGGATTCATCAACTAGGTATGCCTTTGTACGTATTGGATAGACACGTCCTGTATCGGAGCGTTTTTCTGAAAAGGTCGTTTTTAGATACGGTATGATACCATGGAAACTCCATTGGGATTTAGCTCCTGAATAATCTTTGTGTAAAAGGAGAAAGTAAGCAGCTGGGCTAAAATCCCATTTCCCATTCTCCATCGCTTTTATTACCTTGTAAAGATTAGCATCGTGATGTTGGGCTTTACTTGAAAGGGAGAGGAAAAATAAGCAGAAAAGGGAGAGTATTATTTTCTTCATATATATGATACGTATGAGTTTATTACTTGTTCTGCTATCTTGTCTGTAATTTCACTATTGAGAATATCCCATATAAAAATTCGGGCTATATTATTTCCCATAGAAAATTGAGCGTATAAATAGGCATCATCCAAAATCATTTTACATGTGCTGATAGACGATTCAATATTATTTATCAACATTAGTTTTTCGTCTATTGTGGCATGCATAAGATCTAATTGTGCTGCTCCTAAACTTTCTAGACGTTTCTTGAGATTCTTAGCTTCATTATAGCATGAATTTAGTGCTTCTGTATAATACCACAAGTTCATTGGGTTTTCCTTTGTAAACCGCGGGATTTCTTTTGTGTATTCAACGAAGGAATTAGTTAAGTCTGTCAATTGCTTTCCGATATATGCGACACGTAACCAAATAACCGCATTGCCTGTAATATCCTTTGTACGAGTAGCTAGTATATCTCGACCGTTCTTGACTTTTTCAACACCTTTCTTGATTTGATTCACTAGAACTACAGAAGTTTCTAATTGTCGAAGAGACTCTTTTTCTGCTTTGGCATTATTCTTGTGAAGCGAGATAAACAACTCCATATTAGGAAAATCAGCAGCATGACCGCCTAAAGAAATCAGAGAAAATAAAATAAGAAACAGGAAGTTCTTCATATTCTAAAAGGATTTATAATCTTCTATGATGAGATTTGCGATTGCTTCACCTTCCGCTAGGTTATACCAAGTATCAACATCTAGGGAAATGAGAATATCCGATATACCATTACAGAATTGAGTGATATAGATTATTGCTTCTAGTCTGTATTTTATGTCTGTAAGCGTAGTCAAAACTTGATTAGCCATTACATAGCGATCATTACGATTCAAATAGTTATTACCATCATTTGAACCTGAGGTATCTAAATTAGGGATCTTTATAGAGACCTTACCATTGGTTACGATGTTAGCAAACACCTTTACAGCTGAGCTTGTTTCTAATCCAAGATTTACAATATCATTTTGGCAGGATAAAGCACCATAAGGGCGATGTGCAAGTTCTGTCATTGCAATAGGGATATTCTTTAATATATCAGTTGCGGTAAAGACGATGTCCTTATATATTTGAGTTTCTTGGTCAAAACCATCTATATTTTGCAGAGACTGGGCATAGAGAGTTTTAATTGCAGCCATACCACTTGCATATTTCTCTATAAGCTTCTTAGCTTTGGCTATACCCTTAATCTCTGTGTTGTGGAATTCTTCAATACCAACAACAAGACTTGTATTCTCTGCAATGGCTGCTGCATTTTTAGGGTCTACATTAACATCTACAACTTGTGCTTTTACTGCTGTTGTTACGAACAATAACAACAACAGAGGAACGATTTTTCTTAGGTCCATTGTGACATTACTTTTTGGTGACTATTTACTTGACGCGCGAAGTCTAGATATTTTACAATGCCTAGGGCTTTGCGATCTTCTTCGATTTTATCTATGGCTGCTTGAATATTACCATACTCTGCTTCGTAGATTTTTAGAGCTTCTTTTTCTGCACGCTCAGTTGTATATGCCCAATAGCATTCTGGAGGTTCTTCTACTCCGTAAACATCTGAGTACTGTCCTCGACAAATCCATACTTCTTTGAAGAAATTACGACCTATCTTGTTGGGAAGTTGATTGATTGTAAAGATCTGAGCACGTTGAACTGGGGTTAGTCCCATAATGGCTGCGATATCATCATAGCGTTCTTTGAATTTAGCTTGGTCAAGGAGAATTTTTACATCTGAGTTATTGAGGATGGCTTCTTTTACAATTGGGCTGTCTATTACGTCATTGAGTTCTTGAGTGACAACACCTGCGATACCATGAAACTTACGTACTGTTTTATATAGATACTTGATATACTCTGCCATTGTGGGAGAAGAAATTGCTTTCCAAGCTTCTTCAATGATAAGAGCCTTGCGTCCCTTCTTGATGCGCATCTTCTGGATGAAAACGTCCATAATAATAAGAACAACAATAGGGAACAGAACAGGGTCATCCTTGATTTTTATCGATTTCAAAGACGATGAAGCGTTCATCAAAAGAGATGCGTCTACGTCATTGTGAGTGTGGCTTCAATTCTCCACCTTTATAGAATTTTTTCTAAGATGGTGCTGAACTCGTGAATAGGGAAATGGACTTTCTTGCGTGATACTATTTGTGGAATTCGTTCTAATACGAACTCGTAGTAACTGTTGAAGGAGAGTTCTGTTACTCTGAGACGTTTGCGCTGTCGCTCTATCTTATCAATATCTTCTTCGATTTTGACGAGATAACTGTCCTGTATGATTTGGGGCATAAACCGCTGGAGAGCTTTGTTGGCTGCTTCTTTTTCCCCTTCTGTTGCTGCTGCATCATTGACTAAATTGTGAAGTTTGTCTACTTTCTGCTGAAGACGCACCTTTTCCTCTGGATTAAGGGGATGATCGGGACGCGGTGATTGGGTGATTCTTGCTTGATACTCTTGAGTAATTTGGTGTTCTAGTTCCTCTTCGTAGGCTTGATATGTTCCGTCTTGTTTGTATTCGAGCAATAAACGAGCGCGAACTTTGTCTCTTTCTTCTTGATCATAACCATCAAACGGATTGAAATAGGCATCATAATATTCTACTATTGTTGAATCAATGATACTGTCTTCTATTTTTCGTTGCTGGTTCTGTACCTTTGAATATGAGGAATACAAGAGCTTTTAGAAAGTTCTTTTTCTCACCGAAGTTTGAATTATATTCTATATCGGTGATTTTGAAGGGGTTCATGGAGATTGGTTTCTCCTTAGAATAGGTGATGTATGTTCCCTTGAAGTATCTGCAGATTCCTTCGTAGCTATCACCTGTATCAACCATCACAACTTCTGTATTTTGTTCTAGCAATTGACGAACGACTGAGTTCATGTGGAAAGACTTTCCACTTCCTGATGGACCGATACAGAAGAAATTAGCATTATCGGTGAAAACGTAATGCACCCTCTTTCCCTGTGATGTCAATAGCAATGGGCAAGCCTTCTCTATCTGTATAATAGGTCGTGAGTGGGGTTGCTTCGCTGTACTTTGCTCGTTCCTTATAGAAGAGACAAAGAGCTGCATCTGAAATGGTTAGAAATAGATCGTAGTCTTTATAACTATAACCATTGCCAGGAAATGAATTTTGGAAAAGCTCTAGTTGATTATAGGTGCTATTGGAGAGGAGGATGCTGATATCGTAGAACTTTGTTTCAATGTAGGATGTAACTGCTGTTACTTTTATCTTGGGGACAACTTACTATGAGTTGATAGCTGCTGTGAACAAGTAGTTTGCTTTTGGGTAGCGACATAATCAAGGACGGTTTCTATATCAGCTTGAGCAATACGATTTGAGGCATCAGGAAGACCACGATGTCTTTTTGCTTTGGCTTGTAGTCCGCGGATTAGCTGACGTTGTTGTGGAATTTGAACTACTTGATTATAGATGACGCAATCTGCATGAGGAATAGTGGGAAGAAAAGACATTAAATCTGTAACTATGCCAACCCCATTGATATTCATCTGCGCTGAGGGCTTGATATATGTGGGAAGATCTACTTCATCAATATTGACCAAGGAGTAGGTTTTGACAGCTCGATCACCATATTTCAAACATTCATCGCTAGATTTTATATTGGAGACGCTCAGTTTTAGCTGCTTTTAAACTGAACTGCTAGATAACGATAAAGGTAGTCGTGAACTTCCGTTTTGTTGAGTTTCTTATAAAGGAATACCGCGTTCAGAAAGGACAGAGATTATCTTGGCGATTTTTGTTTCAAATTCTTTTGCCTTCTGAGGTTCGAACTTGACAAAACGACCTTTCTTTACTTCCTGAGTGATGATGAGATAGGTTTGTGTAGAGGTATAAACACGACCATTGAAATACTTGAAATAACTCTTGCTGAGATATTCCATTTCTTCTGATATTTCATGATTGTATTCTTGTTTACTGAAAACATCTTGCTTTTTGAAGAAGGTATCCTTCTCCTAAAACAACAACTAGATTGTTTAGTACATCTAGATAAAAATAGTACTGATCTTCATCTGCACAATACTTCTGTACAGGATTTTCTATTTGAATGATTACACTTGGTTCTCCACGCATAGAATAAAGGATGGTGTTTTGAACGTTGCCGTTACCATCCCTCACTTCTTCAAGCTGTGCATAAAGTGAATCAAAGGTGCGCTTCTTTGCCATCCCTTATTACTAGATTTATTGTCGGGTGAATAATGTCTTGACTATATAAATGTCTTTACTTCTTGGTTTTGAGTGCAAACCATGAGTTTGCATAACACGAGATGCTCCGTAACCGCCTAGAGCTATAAGGACGAGAACAAGGAAGCCTACTAACTGTCCGACAAAAATGGCACACAAGATGTAACCAAAGAATGCACCTGCTATTGCTCCTGCTATATAGTATAGAAAACGACCACGAATACCCATAAACTCTAGCGGTCTTTGTAGCCCTTTGAAGACGGGGTAGCCATTATAATTGACTTCCATAGTTCTTGCTGTTTGAAAGTTACTATGAATAGCCCTTTTATTGAGCCATTCATAGTAAACTATAACTTACTTGAAGATATTTGACCCTTAAGGCTTGAAGAATGCTGGTAGAGCTTGTGCGATAGCAATAAAGGCTACGCAACCACCGACAACTTGCATGATTGTCTTCTTAACGTCTTGGTCGCCGTTCTGGAGCTTCGTGAAAATGCTGAAACCACCAAGGAGTGCAATAATGGCTGCAATGGCATACAACAGATTTTGAACAGGAGCTAAGTAACCCTTAAAAGCAGTTGTTACATCATTGATTGCACCTACTCCATGCGCTGCTTTTCCTTGGGCATACGTCATTGTGTTATAGGCTAATGTTGCGCACGCGAGTACAAGTGCGCGCTGTTTGGACTTTCCAAACAGATTCTTGAACTTTTGTTTCATAGAAACCTGAGTTTGAGAGTTAATAAAAAGAGAGTTTTAGATTATTCGCTAGAAACTACTCATAGCTCGTCACAACAAACTCCAAGCCTTCTGGGGTCTTCATCTCATTGACCTGCTGGCACAAGTCTTCGATTAGAAGCCCTCCATTCATTGCTGGAGCTACTTGTTGAGACTCTACTATCGTAGTATCATCTGAATAATCTTGATTGAAAGAAGTGGTCTCAGCGACTACTATCTCTTCTTCGTCTACGGACTCTTCCTGTGGAAGTTCTGTAGACGCATTTGAGTTAGCAGACACAGAGGGGGTGTACGAGGACGTTGAAATTGCATTGTCTTCGGCTGCAATTTCTATTTCTTCGTCTTCGACTTTGAGCTGTTGGTTTTTGTCGTTAAAATACAGATCGTAAATTATTACGACTGCATAATAAACGACATACACAACAACTATACCAATAAGTATAGGAGTGAAAGCCATAAATAGACATTATTTGTAAACAGAATAATATCTTCGTGGCAGAGTATGGAGGAGATACAAAAGGGAAACAAAATGTTTTCCTTAGAATTTTCCTGATTCTAGTACACCTTATACGTTGCCGTGGAGATTACTGATGAAACTCAGACCATTTAAAACGGAGGAGTTTCTGAGTTTTCTTGTGTAGATGGAGAAGTTGGAGCAGCGGAAGAAGAACGAACCACTTTCCATGCATGGTTTGAACCATACCAACTGTCTTTGTAAAGACGAGCATCGGTATTGTAAGATATGGTAACCTGCTCACCTATTTGTATCGCAAATGAACTGATTTTATCCGCTCCAAAAACCTCAAAAAGGAATTTATGGGGATACTGTTCTATTGTTTCTAAAACATACTGTTGTGATTGCCACTCGCCTTTAGATGATGTACCATTCTTGAGTGGGAGGACTTCGATGATTTTACCTGTTATTTCCATAGGATTATTGGATTAGTGAAGGAGTCGGTTTGAGGAGGGTACGTAGATGCAACTTGTGTTCTTGTATGAATGTGAGCAAAATTGCATTCACAACATTTGTGAGGGAATTCTTTCCAAAAGTACAGAGTTCAAGCACATCTACAATATTTTCATCTATGCAGTATTGTCGAGTGCGTGAAGTCTTTTGTGATTTCTTTTTGATAGATTGGAGATTCTGTTCAAAGATTTCCCATTGTGAACTATCTGTTTCCCTTTTGTCTAAGGAGTCAGTTGGAAGATCTGAATCTCCTTCTTGGATAGATTCTTCACGTGCATCTTTTACTAGTCCTTCTATATTGATGGACATTAGATCAGGTGAATTGACTGCTTTCTCCTTTTCTTCGTTGTTGGAGGATTTCATATAAGCGGTTATATGTAGGTTGAATAATAGTGGATTGACTATCTAGGAGAGAGAGCGTGTTATAACGCATCATATCAGCTTTATTGGATATACGAGGAAGAACTTCTCCATAACAAGTAAAGGCTTTATCTGTTTCGTCCCAAAGTTTGAGTTCTTCTTTCTTACCTATCCTTTTATCATAGCGATTAGGAACTAATACAACTTGCGTTTGCATTATTGGTACTTTAGATTTCAGTACTTCTACGAACTTCAAGAATGTTACTGTAGATTGTAGGCTTGCTGCATCATAGAAATAGGGACACACTATAATATCCGAGTAAATAAACAATGGTAATAGTCCCTGCTGGGATAAATGTCCAGGGGTATCTATTAGCGTTATTCCTTCTACTGCTTTGACTTGTTGCATCAATACTGATGTCTTATCTGTATCTGCAATATCAAAGCGCTGCACATTATAGTTAAAAGTAGCAGTTGAATACTTTTGTTCGTCTGAGTGTCGCTTCTCTGAGATGGAGCTTTGGTTATCGCAATCAAGAACCAACAGACGTTCTCCCTTTTCTGCGAGATAGTTGGCAAAGGTTGTGCAGAGGGTCGTTTTACCCACACCGCCTTTTTGATTGGCAAAGGATATAATTGTGGACATTGTTATTCTATTTGAAAAGGATTTTCCAAAGGCTTCATCAAATCAACAGCTGGATGCCCCATTGTTACACTGAGAGAACGAAGGGGATAATCAGCAAGATTCACAATCTTGTTAAGGAGAAGAACACCATTATAATACTCTTTTACCTGTACAAGACAGTCACCTTCTGTGTTAAAAGGGAAAAAGTTTACAGCCAATCCATGAGCATTAGGTAAAGTAGTTAGTATAAAAGGAGACTTAAATAAGTATGGGGATTCCAAGGCAGATACTTTCACTGAGACACGAGCATAATCCTTTCCTACTTTAGTCTTCTTTGCGGAAACAATAGAATCAGCATAAGCTGCAAATAGAGGGCTACATTTTGTTACATCATATAAAGCCGTAACATCTAATGATGCTAAAGAGGGTAATTCTGACTGGAATGTCATTTCTAATTTATAGATTCCAGGGAGTCCTTTAGATGCCGAATCTGAAGCTTTATGAGTACTTTCTTCTTTCGTTGGCGTATCTATAGGGTCATCAGAAGTGTCACCACAAGATACAAGTGTAGTGAGGGATGCGAATAGACCAAAGCCCACCGCAAAGAGAACGGAGGAGAATCTTGACATAGGAAATGTTTTTACAAATGGAAAAAGGAATGGTAACAAGCGTCTTTTTGTGACAGCCAATGTTCATGGGCGCAGGGCTGTTTCTAGTTGCCACAAAATTAGATATTTATCATGAGACAAACAAGGAATTAACTAAATATTTTCTTCGAATATTCTGTTTTCGATATTTTTCGAATTATAATTCTTATGGAAAACACAGTTTTGCTATAAAGTAATTTACGAATTTAATAGTATTCAGAACTAGAGTTTGTATATTTAGAAATTCTATCTCATATATGGATTCGAGCAATTTGTTAAAAAGCTAGGTCTAGAGGATAGAAATGTCAGAAATAAGTCCGATATTTGCACACTCTTAAGAATGTTGCA